>Ga0183097_10019_pt1 | contig 759873 bp, 667 predicted proteins | sample BioMet8_FD_128883 | JGI IMG/M metagenome (GOLD analysis project Ga0183097, IMG submission 128883) | Microbial communities from bioreactor (seeded with sewage sludge) at Lawrence Berkeley National Lab, California, USA - Biofuel... | ecosystem: Engineered > Bioreactor > Anaerobic > Unclassified ...
GCCGCGCGCCAGGAGCCGTACAGCGCATTCGTCTTCAAACGAAGAAATTGCGGCACGAAAGCGGATGCGTCCTGCCTGGCCCGGGCCAGGAACCGGTCAAGCGGTCGATAGATCGGGTCGAGGACCTTTCGGATAGAGCGCTGATAGTGGATGAACTCCGCTGTCAGGGAAAAAGGATTGGCAGGCTCGGGCGGGCTGGCCGTCAGCCCCAGGAATTGGAGGGTCTGCTCGCGGATGGACGGGGACGCGGCCGGAGCCTTCCCTTTGCCACCTTGCAGGCTCTGCATGACATAGCTCATGACCGCGAGCTGGACTTCCTCGATCCCCTGCATGACCACCGGAATCCGTTCCTCGGCGGCGAGCGGGAAAAAAAGGACGTGGGCCACGGTCGGGCAAAGACAGGGCATCCCGACCTGGCCGAACTGGGCGCGCATGGCCTCGCGGACGGCGTTAACAGGCAAGGTCCGTTCCACCAGCTCGACATCCGGCAGCAGTTCAAGCGCGCGACGGATGTTGCGGCGGCAGGTATCGTTGGTATAGGGCATGTTCCAGGACGCGGCCAGGACGCGCAGCCCGAGCTTTTTGGCCAGATACCACAGCAGATACGTGGAATCCTTGCCGCCGGTGCAAAGGACCATGACGTCGAACCGGGAGTCTTTGTTGCCCTCGGCGATCGAAAGCAACGCGGCCTCGTCCACTGCATTGCGCGGACCGGCGCTCCCTCCCGCTTGCTCGGCCTGCTCGTAACACTGGCAGAAGGCGCACACGCCCCGGGCATCGAATTCGAGCCCCGGCAGCAAGTGGTCGTCGGCCACGCATCGGGTGCAGGTCTGCTTGTGCTCGGCCGTGGACGGCTGCCGCCGGTCCTTTTGGTCCACCACGATCCCCTGCTCGACCAGGCGCCGAAAGTCCTCGCTCTCGCGCACGGCTGCCGGCAGGCTGTCCAGAGACGTCGTACCGGTAAACCCTGCTATGACCTCGGCCAACAAATCCGACACGGGAACGACCATGCTGCGATGGAAGGGAGGGTTGCGCAGCCCGTAATAGACAAGGACCTTCCCTTCACGGCTGTCCCGCACCGCCCACCGGTATTGGAGTACGGGGAACATCGGCATGGTGTGCATGACGGCCTCACTTCGACTTGCGCAAAACCGCTTGGGCGGCTTGCCTCCTGAAGCGTTGTGTTGATCCCTCGGGAGGGCGTACGCCTTCTTTCGTAAGCCAAGGGCGACATGACGTCGAGCCCGGAATGCCCCCGGCGGGAGAAAAGGGGCTTGTCGCCCTGTTCGGCCACCTGAGCCGGTTTGCCGACCAGAACGGAATTCGGTACCATGCCTGCCACTGGCTGATGGGCAGAGGTTCATCCAGTCTGTTGCCGGGAGGACGCTATGGCCGAGGACCTGGGTCTGTCGCTGGAGATTCCGGCGGAAACCGCTTTTGCCTGTCCCGTGGCCGGCCTGGCCAACGTCTTGGCGGAACGCGCGGGCTTCGGCCAGAGGGAAAAATACCGGTTTCAGCTCACCGTCGAGGAATTCTGCCTGTACCTCGCCGGACTCGCCGCGAACAACCGTCCGCTCACCATCGGCCTGACCGGTAAACGGCACCAACTGCGCGCCTCGTTTGCTTTCCAGGCGGCGAACCTTTCCCTTGGCGCGCTCAACATCACTTCCCGCGCCACAACCGGAACACTCGACGCTTCCGCCGAGGAGATGGGGTTGTTGCTGGCCGGCAAGGCCGCGGACCGATTTCATCTCAAGCACAAGGGCGCGGACCGCTTCCTCCTCGAAGCCGAGGTGGACAGGGCCTACCCGGAAACGGCTCCGGTCCATCTTCCCGAGGGCTTGCGCCCACCCTATACGATTCGCCGGGGAAGTGATTCGGCCCAGCTCACCCAGGCCGCCGCCCTGGCCAGCGCCGTCTACCCGCCCTGGCAGTGCCCAAGCAGCTTCCGGACGCCCGGCAAGTTCCCGGACATGGTAGCCGACTGCCAGGCAACGTGCGTTCTGGCCTGCGACGCCAAGGGACAAACGGCCGGTCTGCTGGCCTGGAGTCCGTGCAGCGAGCAGGGCCTCTATTTTTCCGGGCCTTTCGTCTTTGCCCCCCGCGAAGAAGCAGCTAACGTGGCCCGGCTTTTGATCGACGGCTTCCTGGAGACGGTGGCCCGCGAGTCGTACAGCATCGTGCTCAGTTTCCGGGCCACGTCCGATCTCCCCGAGGCCTCTTTCGAGACCTTGGGGACCCTGCAATCTTTTGTGGACGGCCGATTGGAACACCATCCGGTGGTCTTTCGCCATCTGCGCGAGGATAACGGCCTGGCGGTCTGGTGCGCGCCGCAACTGGAGAGTTTTTTGCGCCGGACGTATGATCGGCTGGCCCTGCCCCGGGACATTCTGCCCGTGGACGCCCCGGCCGGCCGGGCCCGGCGGGAATCGTTGCTCGGCGCCGTCTATGACCGGGTGCGCAATTTCGCCGAGCTGGAGCCCTTTCTGGACGGCGAGGATATGACCGCGAATTTGGCGGCCCATGTGGCGGCCTTCCGCCGTCAGGGCATCGGCACCATCCTCTACTACATGGACCTGGCCGTCCCCTGGGAGGCGGCGCTGGCCGGCGACCTGCTCCAGGCCGGCTTCGCACCGATGGCCGTCCTTCCCCAGGGGGGGCAGACGGACAAGGTCGTCTGGCAGCATGAGCAGCTTGCTTGACCGCGTTCCGGACTATGTCCGGTCCTTCGAACGCTACGTCCCCAGCCGGCCCGATCCGGTTCTCATGCGCCAGTTCGGCGTGACGCATCTCTTTCGTCTCAACAACAACGAAAACGCCCTGGGACCGCCGCCTCTGGCCCAGGAGGCCATGACCGCCTTCCCGCCCGCACGAGGCGCCATCTATCCGAGCGGCGACGCCTACGACCTGCGCCAGGCTCTGGCGCTCCGTTTTGGCAAGTCCCCGGACCAGTTCCTGGTCGGCAACGGTTCCTGCGAGGTCATAAGCTCCGTCATCCGGGCTTTTTGCGGACCGGGCGACGCCATTGTCACTGCCGACAAGACCTTTGCCGTGTACGAGTGGGTGGCGAAATTTTCCGGGATCGAAGCCCGACTGGTCCCTCTCGTCAACCAGGCCCTGTCTCCCGAGGCCATGCTGGCGGCCGTTACGGAACGCACCAAGATCGTCTTCGTGTGCAATCCCAACAACCCGACCGGTTCCTGGTGGAATCGGGCCCGTCTGGAGCGCTTTCTCACCGCCCTCGACGGCCGGGCCTTGGTGGTGCTCGACGAGGCCTACCGCGAATTCCTGGATGCTCCGGACTACCCCGACGGCATGGAGGTCATGGAGCGCCACGACAACGTCCTGGTGTTTCGCACCTTCTCCAAGATGTACGGTCTGGCCGGCTTTCGGATCGGCTATCTGTGCGGCTCCTTGGAGGCGGTCGATATCGTCCGGCGCACCCACATCACTTATTCGGTCAACTGCCTGGGGCAGATCGCGGCCACGGCGGCCCTCACCGACGACGCCGGTCACATCGCCGCCACTCGGCGCATGGTGGACGAGGCCAAAGGTTTTCTGCGCGACCGGTTCGACGCCCTCGGGCTCGAATACGTGAGTGGAGCCGGCAACTTCATCATGGTCCGCACGCCGCTCTCCGACACCCTGCTCTACCGCAAGCTCATGCGGGAAGGCGTGATGGTGCGCACCATGACCGGCTTTCGCTACCCCAACTGGATTCGCGTCTCCCTGGCGCAGGAACAAGCCATGGAAGCCTTTGCCAAGGCCCTGCCCAAGGTTCTGGAGCGCGCATGAGCGACGGAGAGCGGACCGCGCCGGAGCGCCTTTTCACCTATGACTTCACGGTCCTGACCCTGGTTGCCACCTTCGGATTCAGCAATATCGCCGTCTTCTACGGGTTTAACACGTACCTGGAACGCCTGGGCGTGGATCCGACCTGGCGGGGTCTCCTGCTCGGGGCCGAACCCTTGGCGGCCTTCTGCCTGCGGCCGTTTTTAAGTGTCCTGGTGACGCCGCGAAATGCCCTGGCCCTGGTCCGAGCCTCCCTGGTCGGCATGGGCCTGGCCCTTTGCGCCTATCTCTGGGCCGGGGACATCGTTTTGCTCCTGGCTGTACGCTTTTTCCACGGAATCACCTTCGTGTGCCTCGTCAGCGGCCTCACCGTCCTGCTCGTCCAGGCCATCCCCAGACAGCTGTCCGGGCGGGCCTTCGGCTCTTTTTCCCTGGCGACGCTGGTTCCCTATGCGGTCATGCCGCCCGTTACCGAATGGCTGCTTGCGCGCGTGCACCGCGAGGACCGGGCGTACGCCCTCTGCGCCGTCCTGGTTCTCCCGGCCCTGGCCCTGCTTGTCCCCTTGGGCCGCCATCTGGGCCGCCGGGCCCTGGCCGACGCGCAAGGCACGGACCGAGTGCGCCTGGCCGATTTGCGCCAGACCCTGGCCCTTATGCCGGTGCGTTTGGTCCTTTTGTCAAACCTGGCCATGTTTTTGTGCACGACCCTGGTCTTTTTCTTTTTCAAGCCCTTTGCCCTGAGCCTTCGCATGGCCGATCCCGGCCTGTTTTTCAGCGTGTACACGGCCGCCGCCATCGCCGTGCGCCTGCTGGCCGGACCGCTGTACGACCGCCTGCCCAAGGAGACGGTGCTGGTGGCGGCTCTGGTCTGTCTGGCCGGCTGCATGGTCGGCTTCGCCGCGGCCACCGGCCCGCAATCCCTGTTGTTTTTGGCCGTGGCTTACGGAAGCTGCCTGGGCTTTGCCATGCCGCTTTTAAACGCGGTCATGTTCGACCATTCGCCGCCAGCCATGCGCGGCACCACCATGAACCTGATGCTGTTTATGATGGATGCGAGCTACGTGTTCGGCCCGATGGCGGGTGGGGCTCTCCTGGCGGGCGGGGCCGGTTTCCCCAGTCTTTTTCTCGTGGCGGCCGCCTTGGCCCTGGTCGGGGGCTTGCTGGTGACGCCGCTGCTCGCGGGTGGGTGGCGGACTTGGCGACGCGGTGCGCCCTGACCTGCGGCAGGAGAAAAACGCTTTGCGAGCGGCCCGGCGCGTCGGACAATCAACGTCCGAGCAGGCGCAGGGGCAGGTTGCCGGCGACCTGCCGGCGGTAGGCGGCCGTAGCCCGGATGTCGTCGATGGGCGAAATGGCCTCTCGGATGCCTTGACCAAGCGCGCGCAAGGTTTCCCGGTCGAGCCGGCGCCCGAGCAAAAACGCCTCGCCCTCCCGGCAGCGCAACACCGTGGGGGCCAGGCTGCCCACGGCCAGGCGGGCCTCGGTCACCCGTCCTGCGGCATCCCGGGCGATCAGGGCGGCCAGGCTGGCCACGGCAATGGCCAGGGCGTCGCGCCGACCGACCTTCTCGAAATGTTGGAGGCAACCGGGCGGAGGCGGCGGGATGCAAACGGCCAGAACGATTTCGCCCGGATCAAGGGCCGTGCGCCCGGGGCCCATGAGCAGCTCGGCCAGGGGCATCCGACGCGTTCCCGCGCGCGAGGCCAGTTCCACCACGGCGTCCAGGGCGACAAGGGGCGGCAGGCAGTCCCCGGCCGGCGAGGCGGTGACGATATTGCCGCCCAGGGTACCCATGTTGCGGACAAGGGGCGAACCCAGGGAGGCGAGGGCCTGGGTCAGCACTGGCAGAGATTGGCGGACCAGGGGATGGCCGAGCATGGTTGTGTGGGTGGCGGTGGCGCCGATGCGGAGAAGCCCCTCGTCAAGGCCGATGGCGTCCAGGCCTGGGATGCCTTCGAGCAGGGCCACCTCGCAGGGTCCCTGCCGCCGGCAGCGCACGAGCAGGTCCGTGCCGCCGGCCATGGGCCGCGCGCCGTTTTCCAGCAGCGGCCACAGCGCTTCCAGGGAGACCGGACGATGGACCCGGCCGTTCACGGTTTCTCCTCGCGCAAGGTTGCGGCCGCGGCCATGACCGCATCCACGATTTTGACGTAGCCCGTGCAGCGGCACAGATTGCCGGAGAGGGCCTGTCGGACCGCTTCCCGATCCGGGGCGGGATTTTTAGCCAGCAACGCGGCCGCCGCGATGGTCATGCCCGGCGAGCAATAGCCGCACTGCACGGCGCCGTGGGCGGCAAAAGCCGCCTGGAGGGGATGCGGCGCCTCGGGCGTACCGAGCCCCTCGGCCGTGGTCACCTCGCGACCATCGAGCTGGGCCGCGAGCATGAGACACGAGAGTTTCGCCACGCCGTCCACCAGCACGGCGCAGGCCCCGCATTCGCCGGTGCCGCAGCCCTCCTTGGCCGCCGTCAGGCCGCAGTCCTCGCGCAGGACATCCAGGGCGCGCCGGCCCGGCTCAAGGAAAAGTCGCACCGGCGCACCATTGAGGCGAAAGGAAATCTCCCGGAGCTCGCTCATACGTCCCCCTTCTCCAGGGCCGCCAGCACGGTCTCGGGCGAAACGGGCAAACGCGTCACCGTAAGCCCGATGGCGTCGTGGAGCGCCTGGGCCACGGCCGGACCGGGGCCGTGGATGCCGACCTCGCCCATGCCCTTGAGCCCCATGGGGCCCGAGGGTTCATTGTCTTCCAGGGCCAGGCATTCGATTTCCGGCAGGTCGGCGGTTGTGGGGATCAGATACGTGCTCAAATCCCCGGCCCGGATACGGCCCGCTTCGAGGGACACGTCCTCGAAAAGCGTGAACCCCGCACCTTGGGCGGCCGCGCCCTGGAGCTGCTGCTGCACGCCGGCCGCGGACAGCACCCGGCCGCAAGCCACAACCATAAGGCAACGTGCCAGTTTGGCCCTGCCCGTCAAGACGTCCACTTCCACGCCGCACAGACAGGCTCCATAGGAATAAAAACGGTGGGGGAACCCGAGCGTGAACTCCCGGCCGGTGTCGGGTGGATGCTCCACCACGGGCATCACGCACTGGTCGACGCAGATCCTGTCATCGCGAAGGAGCAAGCCGCCCAGACGGGCCAGGGGGAACACCCGTCCGGTCACCGGATCGGAGACCCCGCCGGGCACGAGTTCGAGCCGGTCCGGCCGGTCGCACAAAAGCGGTAGCGCCGCCCGGTTGCGCAGTTTTTCCGCCATGGTCCGGCAGGCCCCAAGCAAGGCGTTGCCAAAGGTGTAGGTGGTGCGGCTGGCGGCGGACGAACCGGCCAGCGGGCAGACCTTGGTGTCGGGCTGGACGCAAGTAAAAGCGTCCAGAGGCTGGTGCAGGGCCTGGGCGGCCAGGACCACGAAAGCCGAAACATTGCCCTGGCCCATGTCCGGTACGGAATTGTAGATGCGAAACGTGCCTTCCCGCGTCAGTTCCAGCTTGGCGGCGGCATGGTCGGGCAGGCCCCGTCCGTAGCCCATGGCGTTTTGCATGGAGACGAGGCCCACACCGCGCCGGACAAACGGCGGGGCCGCGCGTTTCCAGGCCTCCCGCCCGGTCCAAAACGGATGGTCCTTGGCGGCCTCGAGGCAGGCGGCGATATCGGTCCCGGGTTCGACCGGCACGCCGACGGCGTTCCCTTCGCCTGGTCGCAATGCATTTTGGAGCCGCAGGCCAACCGGATCACGCGAGAGCCGCGCGGCCAGCAAGTCCATGGCCCGCTCCACGGCAAAGCTGGCCTGGATCACGCCGAAGCCCCGGAAAGCCCCGCCCACGGGGTTGTTGGTATAGGCGCAAACCCCTTCGATGCGCGTGTTGGGGATGCGGTAGGGGCCGCCGGCGTGTTCCATGCCCAGGGCCATGATCTCACCACTTAAATGGGCGTAGGGGCCGGCATCGAAATGCATGACACAGTCCAGCGCGCCAAGCGTGCCTTCGGCATCCGCCCCCAGACGGATGTCCACGACGGCGGGATGGCGCTTGTAGCCGGCCACGAAGGTCTCCTCGCGGCTCCAGACCATCTTGACCCACCGGCCCGGCACCCGCCAGGCGGCCAGGGCGAGCAGGCACTGCACGGTCGCCCCGTCCTTGCCGCCGAAACCGCCGCCCAGATACGGGACACGAATTCGGATGCGCCGGGGATCAAGGCCAAGGGCGTAGCCGATTTCAAAGGGGTCACGATATGGAGCCTGGGAGGAGACGATCATGTCCAGACGTCCGGCCGGGGAGAACCGGGCCAGGCCATTGGGCGGTTCCAGGGACACGTGTTCCTGCATGGGGGTCGCGAACCGGCCGCCGACCACCACCGCGCACCGCTGGAACTCGGCCCGGGCGTCGCCCTTTTCCATCAGCCCGTGGGCGAGGAGGTTGCCTCCCTCGCGGCCGGGATGGACAAGCGGCGCGTCTGGCAACAGGGCTTGCTCGGCATCGAACACGCCTGGCAGCGGTTCCAAGACTATATGGATTCGGGCCAACCCTTCGACCAGGGCCTCCCGGGTTTCGGCCACGACAAGCGCCACAGGATCGCCGCAGTGCCGCACGCGCTTGCCGCACAGCACCGGTTGGTCCTTGGACACGATTCCCTGGCGATTGGTGCCGGGCACGTCAGCGCGCGTCAGGACCGCCACGACACCTGGAACGAGGCGGGCGGAAGCGACATCCAGGCCGACGATCAAGCCATGGGGAATTCCCGCCCTCCGCACACCCGCCCAGAGGCAGTTCGGCGGCATTGCATCCACAGCGTACCGTTCACGACCGCAGACTTTGTGCAGAGCGTCGGTCCGGGGCGGGGAATCAAGATGGCGCATCATTGTTGCCCGGCTAAGGGTTGTTAAAAATATTTAAAATTCCCAATAAATAGCGAGGAACTCCAGGAATAGTGTTGAAATAAGAAAAAAGGGTTTACATCCATTTTGGCTGTAAACCCTTGAATTGCCTTGGCGTCCCCAAGGGGATTTGAACCCCTGTTACCGGCGTGAAAGGCCGATGTCCTGGACCAGGCTAGACGATGGGGACGTATCTCTTGTGGCTGGGGGACTAGGATTCGAACCTAGGTTGATGGAGTCAGAGTCCATAGTCCTGCCGCTAGACGATCCCCCAGCAGGTGCAACGCTCAAGAGCTGATATTCTTATCGCGTCAACCAAAACTTGTCAATCAAATTCTGACAACTTTTTTCAGGCTAGACAGCCTTGGCCAGACGGCGCGTCCGCTTCTTCAGCTTGTTGATCTGGCGGCGCAGAAGTTCCTTCTGCTTGCGCGCACCATCACCCGTCGTCTCGGTGCGCTTGGCACGCAGGTCACGCATCTTGCCCTTCATCGACAAGATCTTGGTTTTGTACGGCGAAACCGTCGGGCCTTCCGCACCGCCGATGCCCAGCACTTCCTTGATCTGCACCAGCAGTTCGTCCTTGCCAAGCCCGGACGCGCCCGTAATCTGCGGAATCTGCTTCAGGCACAGTTCACGCAGCTCCTTGGCCGTCATCTTGTCCAGCGGCTTCTTCAGATCCAGCTGCAATCCTTCGCTCATTGTCGCCTCCACGGAAATTTTTTTCGTGCCGTCATGCGCCGCCCGCCATCCTGCGCTTGCGACCGCCCCGGCCTGTCCTGCCGGACGGCTGCGGCCCGGCCTCGAAATACGCAACATATTTTGTGTAGCAACGCGCCACCGGCGAAGCCGCATCCAGTTTTCCCAAAAGTCCCCCCAGGCGCGCCGGGCGCGTGGGCAGGGGGGTGAAAAAACGTGGGGCCTCGGCCCGGTGTACGTCCAACGAAACCCGGTCTCCTATCAAGTCGAACCGCACTCTGTCAAAGGCATCCTGCCCCAAAGCAGCGTTGACCAGGGACACGATCTCCGGGGCCGCGAAAACCATCTCCTGCATGGCCACCGGATCCTCGGTTCCAAGCAGCAGTTCCCGCCGGCGATGCCCGAGCGGGCGCACGAGTTCGGCCGTTTCCACGCCGACAATGGCTTCCCACCGCCGGCACACCTCCACGAACAGCCGCCGCGCAGCCGCTTCCCCGCCTCCGACATAGGGGCTCAGCACTTCGGAGAGGCGTCGCAACATGGGCTTCCCGAGCGGCCGGTACCGGGAACGCGCCCGGCACCAGCCGCCAAAACTTTTCGCTACAGCTTGAGCGCCGTCTTGATGTCGGCCACGGCGTCGGTCTTTTCCCAGGTGAATTCCGGACGTTCCCGGCCGAAATGCCCGTAGCACGACGTCGGCTTGTAGATGGGCCGCTTGAGATCCAGACGCTTGGAAATGAAATACGGCCGCAGGTCAAAGACCTCGCGCACGGCCTTGGTCAGTTCCTCGTCCGGGATATCGCTCGACCCCATGGAGGTCACGAGCACGGACAGGGGCTCGGCCACGCCGATGCAGTAGGCGATCTGGACTTCGCACTTGCTGACCGCGCCGCTGGCCACCAGGTTTTTCGCCACGTAGCGGGCCATGTAGGCCCCGGAACGGTCCACCTTGGACGGGTCCTTGCCGGAAAACGCGCCGCCGCCATGGTTGCCCATGCCGCCGTAGGTGTCCTGGATGATCTTGCGCCCGGTCAGACCGCAGTCGCCCATGGGACCGCCGATGACGAACCGGCCAGTGGTGTTGATGTAGATCTTGGTGTTCTTGTCCACCAGATTCTCGGGCAGGGTGCGGTAGATGACTTCCTGACGCACCGCCTCGACCAGATCGTGGTAGGCGATGTTCTCGTCGTGCTGGCAGGCCACCACCACGTTGTCGATACGCACCGGCTTGCCGTCGACATATTCCACGGCCACCTGCGTCTTGCCGTCGGGACGCAGGAAATCGAGGATCTTGTTCTTGCGCACGTAGGTCAAACGCCGCGACAGCTTATGGGCCCAGTAGATCGGCGCCGGCATCAACGTCTCGGTCTCGTCGCAGGCAAAGCCGAACATCATGCCCTGGTCGCCCGCGCCCTGCTCCTCGGGCTTTTCCCGGGTCACGCCCTGGGCGATGTCCACCGACTGCTTATCCACCGACGAAATAACGGCGCAGGTCCGCCAGTCAAAACCCATATCGGAACTATTGTAGCCAATCTCCTTGACTGTGTCGCGGACAATGGCAGGAAAGTCGGCATAGGCCTTGGTGGTGATCTCCCCGGCGATGAAGGCGAGGCCGGTGGTGACCAAGGTTTCGCAAGCCACGTGGGCATTCGGGTCCTGGGCCAGGATGGCATCCAGGATGCCGTCGGAAATCTGGTCGGCGACCTTGTCCGGATGTCCCTCGGTCACGGATTCGGAACTGAAGAGATACCGGCCCTTGGCGTTGATCATACATGTCCTCCCTTTTACAGCCGCGCTGGTCGGGACTGCTGCCATGCGCGTGGCGTGTTCTTCTTGACGTGAAACAGTATCTTGTAGCCGTAGCACTTTAAAAAAGCAAGATACGCGCCAGTTTGGTTTCCCAAACTTTTTCAGACAAATAGAAATATACTCCAAGGCCAAGGGCACGACCGTCCGTCGCCTTCGAAAAAAACGCGGCAACACCCGTCGCACTGGAGCAAAGCGTTCACTCAGACCGGATAAAACGCGTCCTAGGCCCCGCCCACCAGCCGGTTATCAATCAGACGCGCCCGGGAAAAACGCACCGCCGTGGCCAAAAGAGCCGGGGCATCGAGACACGCCACGGCTTCCAACTGATCCGGATGCACGCATTCCAGATACTCCACCTGGGCGTTCGGCATGTGCGCGGCAAAGTACTCCTGGACCGCCGCCAGCACCACGGCCGCGTCACACTCCCCTTCCCTGACCAACGACTCGGCCAGGGCCAAGCCTTTATTGATATGCACGGCCTGGGCCCGTTCGGCCTCGGTCAGGTAGACATTGCGTGACGACAGGGCCAGGCCATCGGCTTCGCGCACGATGGGCCGGGCCTCGATGCGCGTGGGCAGGCCCAGGTCGGCGGTCATGCGCTTGATGATGGCCACCTGCTGCCAGTCCTTCTGGCCGAAGGTGGCAAAGGTCGGCAGGGTCAGGAGCAAAAGCTTGGTCACCACCGTGCACACGCCCCGGAAGTGGATCGGTCGCGACAGGCCGCACAGGTGGTTGGCCAGGGTCGGCACTTCCACCCAGGTGGCGGCTTCGGGCGCGTACATGGCCTCGGGCGTCGGCGCGAACAGCACATCCACCCCGGCCGCCCGGGCAATGGCCGCGTCGTGGTCCAAATCCCGGGGATACGCCGCCAGGTCCTCACTCGGCCCGAACTGGGTCGGATTGACGAACAGGCTCGTCACCACGATATCGGCGTGTTCCCGGGCATAGCGCATGAGGCTTTCGTGTCCGGCGTGAAAATAGCCCATGGTGGGCACGAGGGCGACAACGGTTTTCCGACGAAACCAGTCATGGCAGCGCTCGCGCACGGGCGCCGGATCAACAAAAATATCCAAGGCGGTCCTCCTTGCGGTTTCGCGGCCTCTAGCCCAAGGCAGCCCGGGTGTAAAGGCGGCCCGCCCAGAACGTTCACGGCTTTTCGCGCGCCTCCCCTGCCGGGGCGTCGTCGTAGGCCACCCGCACGAGACACAGGCCCGAAGCCGGCGCCGTGGCCGGAGCCAGGCTGCGCTCGCCCGACGCCACCAGCCGCCCCACCGCCTCGGGCGTCAGCCGTCCCCGCCCCACCGCCACCAAGGTGCCGATCAGATTGCGCACCATCTGTTTGAGGAAACCCGAGCCCTCGAACCGCCAGGCCGTTTCCTGGGAGCAGGTGCCCGCTTCCCGGGTCACGGCGTACAACCGGCGCACGGTCGTGGCCACGGACGAACCAGCGTTCTGGAAGGCGGCGAAATCGTGCTCGCCCACCAGTTCCCGGGCCGCCGCCTCCATGGCCGCCACGTCCAGCGGGCCAAATCGGCCCACATCCCAGACATAGGCCCGCCGCCAGGGCAAAATATAGGTGGACTCGGTCCACAGGGTATAGACATAGGTCTTGCCCCGGGCGGAAAACCGGGCGTGGAAGTCCGGCGGGGCCGGCGTCACCGCGACCACGGACACATCCCGGGGCAGCAAGGCGTTGAGGGCCTTTTGCCAGGGGAGGTCCGTCCGGGCGTCGGGCACGTCCGCATGGGCGGTCTGGGCCAGGGCATGGACCCCGGAATCGGTGCGGCCGGCGCCGATCACCCGTACCGGTTCGCCGCACAGCCGCGCCAGAGCCTCTTCCAGGCAGCCCTGGACCGTGCGGCCCAGGCCCGGTGCCTGGAGCTGCCAGCCGTTGAGCGCCGTGCCGTCGTAGGCGACGGTCAGGCGCAGCCGGGCCATGTTCCGCTCCGCGAAAAGGCCGGGAGGCGCGTCTGCGTTCCTCCCGGCCACAGCTGCCTTGACATCGCGCCCCTACTGCCCATCGGCACCGTTCGGCACGCCCTGGGGCGGCAGTTGCATCTTGGTGAGCATTTCGGTGAGACCCGCCGCCTTCTTGGCCTCCATGTTGTTGAGCACGTCACCGGCTTGCCGGCCGCGCATGCCGGCCAGGATGCGCACGGCGATGTTGTTGTCCAGGGTCTCCAGGACCCGGGCCGCCTGCTTGGCGTTCATGTTCGAATAGACGTCGATCAGGTGCTTGAGCTTCTGGTCCTTGATGCTTTTGGCTTCGTCCAGCATGGCCTTGAGATTCGTTTCCATCTCCTTGAGCTTGGCCACCCGGGTGTTGAGGTCGGCCTCCAGGGACTTGAGCGCGGCCTCGCGCTGGTCGAGTTCTTCCTGGCGCTTGAGCAGGGCCTGGGCATCGGGCGGTGTGGCCGCCGGCGCCGCAGCCGCGGCCGGGGCATTGGCCGGCGCGGCCGGCTGCTGGGCCAGGGCCGGTGCCACCCCGGGCAGCACCGACGAGGGCAGGGCCAAGACGGGCCGCGCCGCCACGGCCACCTGGCGCACCGGCGGTTCGGGCAACAGCAGGTCGAGGCTCAAAAAGAGCAGGATGCCGAGCTTGACCGCCGCAATCAGGACAAACACGGCCAGGACCTTGGTGGCCCGGGGGGCGATGCCGCCGGCCAGGCGCTCCAGGCGGTCGCACAGGCCCAGGGCCAGCTCAGACAGTCGGCGGCCGATAGCGAACCGAGGCCATTTCGTCGTTTTCCTTTTGCTCGGCGAGGCTTTCTTGCTGGGCATGGTGCTTGGCCTTATTGGATTTGAGTTTATCGAGCAGTTTGCGGTCCTTGGACCGGACCACGGCCGTGCGGCGGCAGCGTTCGCGCTCTTCGACGAGCTGTCCGAGTTTCACCCGGGCCGCGGCGATATCCTGGACGAGCCGTTCGCGGTAGGTGCGCCAGAGCCAGAGTTCGGCCGGCGTCACGGTCTGCTTCTGGGCGGCCGAGGCGTCCCGGGCGGCCAGTTCGCGCTCGATCGTGACCACGACCTTTTCCTGGGCCAAGACGGCGTTTATGGCCTTGGCCAGCTCCATCCGGGCCCGTTCCTCAAGCTGCTCCCGCAGATCGAGGATGCGTTCCAGGTTGAAGCGAAATGGTTTGGGCACGGGCGCGCTCCTTGGGGCGCCACCGGGCGCCGGAAATCCGTCGTCGGGGACGAGAACAGCAAAAGACGGGCCAGAGAGCACGTCACATTCGTAAAAAACACTTTTGTTTTTTACGAATTTTAAAAATAAACCCAGCCTGTTGCACCACGCAGCCGCGTACAGGCAATTGCCGCGCGCCGCTTTAAATCAACCCGGCCAGGCAGGCGGCCAGCTCCACCGCCACCACGGCCGCGCCGATGAAATCGCCGTTGATGGCCCCGTTGGCCCGGGCCAGCCGGGCCAGGCCCCAGACGATGCCCGCGCCAAACAGGCAGGCCCAGGCCGTGGCAACCAGCCCGACCAGCACCACGCTCAACGCCACGGCCAGTCCGAGGGAGGCCAGCACGGCCCGGGTCGTGGCCCCGGAAAGGAAAAGCGCGCCCAGCCCCGGCCGGGAAATGTCCCGGCACCGGTGCATGAGCACCACGGCAAAGCCCCGGCCCAGGGCCGGTGCCACGGCCAGCATCCAGACCCGGCCCGCGCCGAGCAGTTCGGCCCCAAGCGCCACCTGGCCGGTGACGGCCACCACCAACGCCATGCCCCCGAACGCGCCCACCCGGCTGTCCTTCATGATGGCGAAAAACCGCTCCCCCCGGGCAAGAGACCCCCAGGCGTCGGCCACGTCGGCAAAGCCGTCCAGATGGAGCCCCCGGGTCAGGGCGATGTTGGCCACGGCATAGAGAAAGGCCGCGGCCAGGGGATGACCGGCCAGCAAGCCCAAGGCCAGAGGCACGGTGAGCGCGAAGCCGAGGGTGGCGCCCACAGCCCCGAACCAGGCCGGACAGGCGGTCATGTCCGGATCGGACCGGGCCGGGCCCAGGCGGGTCAGAAACCCCAGGGCAGTCAGATAGCCGTCGCCTAGACCCATGGCGCGATATCCTCGGGCACGTCGAGCACGATGCGGTCGCCGGCGGCCAGTCCGAGGGCGGAAGCAGCCGAGGCGCACGGCGCGGCCAGCTCCAGATAGCCCTGGCTGCCGGCCAGAAGGCCGATGGCCCCCGACGGAATGGCGGCATAGGTGGTGGCGGCGACCAGAGGCAAGGGCCGGGGTTCGATCAGGGCCGGATGGTGCGGCAGGCGGCCGTAGGTGGCGATGTCGCAGCTCGTGACCACGTTGCCGAACCGGTCCACGGACAGCACGCAGGCCGTGACCCGCCGTCCCTGGCGCCGGGCGGCCAGCCCGCCCAGACGTTCCAATCCGGACAGGGCCACTTCCGGTCCCAGGTCTTCCCCGGTCTCGCCCATGGCCAGGCGGGCGGCCAGGGGCGCGATGACGTCGCGACCGTGAAAGGTGGAGCAAACCGGCGGCATGGCTGGGGTGGCGTCAAAAGCCCGCAAGGGCTCGGTGCCGGACAGGACAAGCGTCAAAATTCCGTTATCCGGGGCCAGAATGGTGTGGCTGCCGCGCGCAAGCGCCACCAGCCGGCGTTCGGTGCCGACGCCCGGGTCCACCACCACCGCCACCACCGCCCCGGGCGGCAGCCAGGGCAGACTCGCGGCCAGGTAAAAGGCGGCCTGGCGCACGTCGTGGGGCGCGATGCCGTGGCAGAGGTCGAGCACCGGGATAGGGGGCGCGGCCGTGGCCAGCACGGCCTTCATTTGGCCGACGTACGGATCGGTCAGGCCGAAATCCGTCAGCAAGGCAACAAGCGGCGCCGGCGCACCGGGCTGTCCCATGAGCGATCCCTTGACCACGGCCCGGGCCGGACCGCGTGTTTCAAAAAGTAAGAATTTTTTTCTCGCTGCCTGTCACAAAACAAACGGCTGCCCTGCCCAACACGTCGGACGAGCTCCCTTTCCCCTATTGGGATTCCAAAGGACGCAGCCCGTTGGCCGCCGGAGGCGTCCCCCACCCCGCTAGCGGTTGGAGGCCACCCGGGGGGAACGGCCGAAGGCTTCGTGCAGGGCCTGCTCGAACTGGCTGGTGGTGTAGAGATCCCGCAGCACAAGCGGTTCGGACGCCTGAGGCCCGGCCGGGAAAAAGGCCACCACCGGAATGGACTGGCTGCCCAGGCGGCGCAAAAGCGCCATGGCCCGGGGATGCTGGATCGTCAGGTCCACCTTGATAAAGGAGGCCCCATGCCGGTTCGCCCACTCCTTGAGGCGCGGCGGCGTCAGCACCGTGCGCTCCAGGAATTTGCAGGTGGGGCACCAGTCGGCCGTGAAATCCACGACCAGATTCTCCTTGCCGAGCCGTTCCTCGAAGGATTCGGGCGAATAGGCCAGCCAGCGGGTTTCGTCGGGCGGCGTATAAAACAAGGCCAAGGCCAAACCGCCACCGGCCACGGCCAGGGCCAGACCACGCAGGCTGAGGCGTTTGGCCGTGGTCTGGGACAGGTTGGTGCCCCGGCCGTAGATGTAGGCGCCAAGGCCCACGGCCCACAGGGCGAAAAGCGCGGCCGGCAGGCGCGCCGGCGGCACCAGGGACAGAAAATAGATGCAGCTTGCGGCCAGAACAAACGCCATGGCCCGCTCAAGGCCCGTCATCCAGCCGCCGGGCCGGGGCAGAAAACGCGCGAGCCTTGGCCAAATGGCCAGGACCGCGTACGGCGCGGCCATGCCGAGACCAATCACCGCGAAGATGGTCATGATCTCGGGCAAGGGCCGCAACAGCGTCCAGGCAAGCACGCCGCCAAGAAACGGACCGCTGCACGGCGTGGCCAGAAGCGTGGCCAATACACCGGTCAAAAAGGCCCCACGCCGGGTATGCCCCCGGCCGCCGCCCGGTACCTTGAGGTCGATGACCGGCAAATGAAACAGCCCAAACAGGCTCAGCGACAAGGCAAAAAGCACCACGGCCACGACCATGGCCAGCCACGGCGCCTGGAACATCTCGCCCCAGGCCAGGCCGAAAGCCCCGAGCAAGGTGCTGAGGCACAGGAAATAGACGACAATGCCAAGGGCGAAAAAGAAGTTGTGCTCGCGCAGGGTGCGCAGCCGCTCGCGCTTGCTCTCCTCGCCACAAATAGCAAGCAACCCCGAGAGTTTGAGACTCACGACCGGCAGCACGCAGGGCATGAAGTTGAGCACGAGCCCGGCCACGAAGGCGAGCAAGGCGGCCTTGAGCAGACCCGTGACCTCCAGGGCCGGGGTAAAGGAACGCGGGCTCAGGCTCAAATCCCCGGCCGCAGACGGGGCCAGGGACTTGGCCGGCCCGGCCTCGGAGACGGGGGCCGGCGGCGACGCCACGTCGGGCGCGGCAGTGCCGGACGGCCCGGTCACCGCCTGCAGGTCGGCCGCAACGCCGGGCTGGTCGGCCCGGCCGGCAGCCTGGCGCAGGGACGAAAATTGCGGCCACCAGGAGGCGGACCTCGCCGGCGGCAGGCTGTCGGTCGCCTGACCGGCCAGGGGAATGCGTACGGAAAACGAGGAGGGCCAACAGCTGACGTCGGAACAGGAAAAAACCCGCACCTGTCCGGTCAGGGCCGGAGCGCCGCTTTGGGCCTCGGATAAAGGCACGTAGATCGGTGTCGGCGCTTCGTAGACCCGCACGGTCTTTTCCGGCTCAAAGGCGTCCGGCTTGGGATCGCCGGGCGGGAAAAGCGCCTGGGCCGGGGCGTCCCCGGCGAGCAGGTTGGCCGATGCCGGCTGGCCGGAGGTCACGGAGTCGGCGCTGTAGGCATGCCAGCCCGGGGCCGGGGTGAGGCGCAGGACCGCCACCAGACGCCCGGAAGGATCGTCGGCCGGCAGCGCGTAGAGCTCCGTATCCAGCCGAACCGGAGTATCCGAGGCGGGTTGGGGCGTCTTGGCCCACACCACCCCGCACAAATCGCAGACAAGGACGATGAGCAGCAGGCCGCCAGACAAACGGCGGCCGGCCGAACAGGCTTTAGCGGATATCATGGGGAATAAAGGGAGTTTTTGGCCGGAAATTTGCATTCGTTTCCATGACAACAGGCCTCCGATGCATGGCCGGTCGCCACAAGCGGCGGCCGGAAGCCGGGACGCCCGACAGCCCGGGAATCACTCGAAGCAAAACTCCAACGTGAAATCCCCAAATTCGGTGGAAAACGGAATCGCCACCACCGGTCCGGAGGTCACGTGGCTGATGGAATGATTATCGCCGAAGATCACCGTGGGCGTGGACGCGGACAGATTGAGCCCGATCTGGCTCAACCCGGCCCGGGCTTGCCCGGAAATCATGTTGGTGATTTCGCCCACCGCATCCTTGGCGTCCTGGATGATGTCGGAGATGTCGTCGCCCAGCATGTTTTTGACCACGGCAATGGCACACTTCTTCGAGAAACTGATGGAGATGCTGCCATTACGGTCGCCGGTCAGCCCCACCACCGCCGAGACGTCGCCATTGGCCCCGGCGGCCTTTTTTACATAGGGCTTACCGGGTTTGGGATCAAGCTGGGCCATCATGGTCAGCACATGACGCGTGGCTTCCACAAAAGGTTTGGCGACTTCGGCATCGGTCGGTTTCATGAGCGGCCTCGGAGTTTCGCGACGCGGCCGGCTTGGTGCCAAGCCCGCAAGCGCGGCGGATGTCTTCTGTCCGACCGCTCTACATCAAAACGCGTCCCCCTGTCACTAGGCAGCGCCACGCGCACCGCCCCTGGGGAAATTCGCCTTGCCTTGGCCGGTCCGATTCAGTAAAAAAGGATAGAAAGCATGATGCGTTTTCCGATAACCACCCGGTTTTACAGCCTGTTTTACACTCCTGTCCAGACGGCCGACGCCAGCAAGGCCGACCGGCCGGGAGCGCGGTCGGCATAATGTACACGCGAACCCAACGAGAGGGAGGCGCGAGCTCCCAGGCCAACCGCGGCGCCACCGACTGGCATGCCCTGGAGGTGCAGCTCAACCGCACGCGCACCATTCTCCAGGAGATTCTCGTCCATTTGCAGGAAGTCCTGCGCAATCTGAAAATGGCCCGAAACGGCGCCACAGGCTTTGGCTCCACGTCCCGGGCCGAGACCGGTTCCAGCCGTTTCACCAGCCAGAACGCCCGGACCGCCAGCCCAAACGGCAACCGCTTCCGGGCCCAATCCACCACCCAAAGCCAGTCCACCCGCTTCGACCGCAGCCAGCCGCCCCCCCAGGGCGCCACGCACACATCAGGTACCGGGACCGCCGGCGCGACAAACGCCGGGGACCGGTTCCGCAGCCGCGCGCGTCCCTCCGGGTACGAGGCCCGGACCGAGGCTTCCGGCCACGCCCGCACTGGCACCACATTTGACAAGGCCAAGGCCGAAAGCGCCCGGAACTTCCGCACCGGAACCACTTTTTCCCGGACCACGACCAGCGCCGGCTCCCGAACGACCGCCGGTTCCGGCTCCCGGACCACGGCCGGTTCCGCCAATGCCGGCCGGGAACGTCCCCACACCGAAAATACCTGGCGCGCCAAGGCCCAAACCTCCGCCGGGCCCGAACGCGAGGCCCGCGCCAATACCAGCCACGGCCCAAGCGCCTCCCAGCGCGCTTCGGCATCCAGACCCTCCGCCCGGCCCCAGGCCGGGTTCACCATGGACCAGGAGCGCCAGCACCGGGCCCGGGAAGTCGCCCGCAAAAACGGTATGAACCTCAAATGCGCCTACGACATCCTGTGCCTGGACTATCCCTGCTCGGCCGACGAGATCAAAGTCGCCTACCGCCAGATGGCCCGGCTGCACCACCCGGACCTCGGCGGCGACGAAGAGGCCATGAAGGACGTCAACGTGGCCTATGAAATGGCCATGCGTTTTTGCGCCGGGCCCCGTCGGGCCAGCGCGGCCTGGGCCGTGTAGCGCCCCTTCCGCCCCCCCTGCCCCTGCCTGCCGCTGTCCGATACCGGACGGCCCTTATGGCGCGCGTTGTTGACGGCGCCGCCGTTTCATGGACTCCTGGAGTCGTGGGAGCCCCACCCGCTCCACGCCACGCCCCACGGAGGAACCATGGCCCCACGCATTCCCCTGACCCCGGACCTGCGGGCTGAATATGCCCGGCTGTTCCAAACGGCCCGCCTTCGCCCCGACCGGACGGCCGCTGTCCACGCCTTGGCCGGACGCATGACCCGACCCGAAAACTGGTCGCGCTACGCCCACGTGGCCGTAGCGACCGCCGTGCCGCCCCATGTCATCGCCCTGCTTCATGCCCTGGAGGCCGGACTCGACTTCCGCTCCCATCTCCACAACGGCGATCCGCTTACGGCCCGCACCGTGCGGGTGCCCAAAGGCCGTCCCCTGGACGGCCAGCCCCCCTTCACCTGGGAAGAAAGCGCCCGTGACGCCCTGACCCTCAAAAAGCTTCCCCAATGGACGGACTGGAGCCTGGCCGGGATCGCTTACGTGCTGGAGGGCTACAACGGCTTCGGCTACCGCTTGTACCATCCCGAGGTGAAAAGCCCCTATCTGTGGAGTGCCACCATCGCCTACACGGCGGGCAAGTACGTGGCGGACGGGTCCTGGTCGGCCACGGCGGTCAGCAAACAATGCGGGGCCATGGCCCTGCTTGCGTGCCTGGTGGAGCTCGGGCGGGTCGACCTGGCGGAGGCGGCCGCATCCGCACCGGAAACGCACGCGACAACCGCGCTGACACGAGCCGCCGCCCGGCCGGCCTGGAGCGGTCCGGTCCTTGGGCCAGGCGCCACGGGCCTTGCCGTCAGCCTGGTCCAGAACCGCCTCTCCAGCCTCGGCTTTCCCGAGACCGGCCGGGCGGACGGACGCTTCGGCCCCAAAACCACCCAGGCGGTCAAAGGGTTCCAGCGCCAGCATGCCAAGGACAAGGCGTTCCCCCTGGCCGTGGACGGCCTGGTCGGCCAACGCACCTGGCAGGCCCTGTTCGCTTCGGTGGCGACTGCCTAGCCGCGTCTGCGCCCACACGCGATGGTGGTCGCGCGCGGCCTGTGCGCCCCAGGCTCCGCGACCACCGCGCGCCTTGTCCCCTTGCCCGACGGCAAGCCGTCTTCTGGAGGGAATTTGCCTGCCCGGGACATTCCGAGTACGGTGCAGACAACGCTCCGTCCTTCAGCCACGCTTTGCGCCAGTTGCACTATGGCAGACGCATGATTTCAGGCCGCCTCCCCCTCGCACGCGCCATCATGGCGGTATTTCTCCTGCTTGCCCTGGCGGGTTGCGTCAGGGAAGGACGGACTGTGCCCGTGGCCCATCACGGCGTCCTCGATCTGTCCGGCTGGGACCCGGATCGGGATGGGCCGATCGAACTCAATGGGGAATGGGCCTTTTACCGGGGCAAGCTGCTCGATCCCGCCACCCTGGCAGGGACTGCTCCGGACAAGGCCGAAGACTTCCTGGCCTTGCCCGCGAACTGGAACGGCGAGACCGCCGCCGGGAAGGATATCGGCACGGTGGGCCAGGCCACCTTGCGCCTACGCATCCTGCCCGGCCCCGGCACCGGCCGCCTGGGACTACGGCTTTTTTACATCAAGGCCGCCTACGTCTTGTGGGTCAACGGCACGGTGCTGGCCACAAGCGGCACCCTCGGCACGGACGCGCGCACGGAAGTGCCGGAACCATCGCTCCGACTGCCGTCCTGGCAGGCGGACGGACGCCCCCTGGACCTGGTGTTGCAGGTCACCAACCACCATTACCGCGAAGGTGGCGTGGTCGCGCCGATCCGGTTCGGCCCGGCCGCGAAGCTCTGGAACGAGCAGGTCCGGGACTGGGCCATCAGCGGCTTTTTTGCCGGCAGCCTGCTGGTCATGGGCGTGTACCACCTGGTCTTGTTCCTGTTTCGCAAAAACTCCCCGGCCCCGCTCTACTTCGGCCTGTATTGCCTGCTGTGGCTGGGGAATTTCATCGGTTCGGAGTCGAGCGGCTGGATCATACGGCTTCTTTTCCCGAACATTCCCGCCTTATGGCTCGACCGGATCGATCTGCTCTGTTTTTTCCTGACGATTCCGGTGGGCTACCGGTTTTTCCAAACGCTCTATCCCCAGGAATTTTCCAGGCGGCTGCTGCGCGTGGTCGTCCTCCTGGCCGCAATCGCCTCCCTGATCGCCTTGCTCGCCTCTTCCCTGGTTTTGACCACGTTTTTACCGGGCTATTACCTGTCCTCCTCCCTGCTCATTTTCTACTGTATTTTCAGGCTCCACAAGGCTCGGAGCATGGGCCGAGAAGGAGCCGGATTCATCCTGATCGGCTTTATCTTTCTTGGAATGGCGGGTCTCAACGACATGCTCGTCGATCTTTCCCTGCTGTCCGGGGGTTCCCTCATCTCGGTCGGCATGTTCCTGTTCATCCTGTTCCAGTCGTTGGCCTTGGCGCGTCGCTTCTCCCAGGCGTTTACCGCCGTGGAAAGTCTCTCCTCCGAACTGGAGGACAACAATCGCGTTCTGGAAGAGGAAATGGCCGAACGAACCCGGCTCGCCAGCGAAATTGTCACCGTGACCGAGGAGGAACGGCGACGCCTGAGCCATGATCTGCACGACGGGTTGTGTCAGCAGCTCAGCGGCGCCAGATTGCGTTGCTCCGCCTTGATGCTCCAGTCGATCGTGGACCGGGATGTGGCCGAAAGCGTCTCCCAGCTGTCCGCGTTGATCGAACAGTCGGTGGGCCAGGCCTATGATCTCTCCCTGGGACTGTGGCCGGTGGAGCACGATCCCGAGGGCGCGGGGCCGTCGCTGGAAGAGTTGGCCCGGCGCGCCAGCGAGGCAAGCGGCGTGGCCATCACCTTCACCAAGCAGATGCAGTGCCAGAAATGCGTCAACGAGCACGTGGTGCAGCTCTATCGCATTGCCCAGGAAGCCGTGGCCAATGCCGTCAAGCATGCCAAGCCCAACCGGGTGAGCATCCGTCTGGAATGTCACCCGGACCGGCGCCTCACGCTTTGCGTGCGCGATGACGGCATCGGGCGCAAGGCGGCGGCACGCTCGACCAAGGGTGGACTCGGCACCCGGATCATGGCCCATCGCGCCCGGATGATCGGAGGAACGCTTGCCATAGACGATGGGGAACAGGGCGGCACGGTGGTGCGCTGCGAGCTGACCTGCCTGGTCACCGATCCCCCGCCCGAATAACACACCCCGGTTTTGTGGCCTCCCGGGACTGTCGGTAAATCTGCCGACAGAACTTACGGAAAATCACCGGCAGACAGGGGCACCCGTTCGTGTAAATTTGGTCAGCTTTGGACCTGCAGAGGGCTGCGCCGGGTCCCACACCTTTCGCGACGAACCACACCGCACCATCATGGGAAATCGTCTCCTCCAAGTGCTCGTGATCTGCCTGGCCGGCGTGTCCCTGGCACTTTACGGATTCAGGAAGCGCGGCCCCAAGGGACAGCACCTGCACTTTGACGCCAAAGGTCGCGCCACGGCCACAGGCCTGGTCGAACGGAGCGGTGACCGCGACTGCTACGTGCTTTGGGCCGAGGCCGGCCAATCCGTCACGATCGCCGTAGAGAGCCCAGGACAAGCGGTCGTGTTCCATGCTCATCTCCCGGGACAGGGGACGGATTGCCTGCCCGGCGCGGCCCGCCGGGACAGGATCGTATCCTGGCAGGGAACGCTGCCCTGTGCGGGCCTTTACCAGATCGTGGTCGAACCGAGGCAGGACAACACGCCCTATGCGCTCCGCGTGGCCAAACGCGATCCGCAACGACGGGAAACATAAAAAAACGCGGCGAAACGCCCAGGCCGATGCTCAATTTTCCAGGGACAAGTCCCAAGGCGGTCCCTGGGTCGCTTCGAGCGTCTCCCAATAGGCGTTTTCCCGGGGCGGAAACTCTTCCAGGTGCGTAGAGAAGGCCGCACTCAGAAAAGCGTCCACCCACCAAAAGATGTCGAAACGACGCACAATGGCCCGGATGGCCCGCATCCGGCGCCGCCGTTGGGTCAGGTCCATCGTGGCCCCCTCCCGGATGGCCTCGGCCAAACCGTCCACGTCGAAAGGATTGACCATCATCGCATGGCGATGCAGCTCCATGGCCGCGCCGGCGAATTCGCTCAGGCACAGGATGCCGGTGGAGGTGGTGTTGCAGGCGGCGTACTCCTTGGCCACCAGGTTCATGCCGTCGCGAAGCGGCGTGACCAGGGCCATGTCGGCGGCCACGTAGTAGTTGATGAGTTCCGTGTGGGGCAGGTTGCGGTAGGTGAAATGCACCGGCGCCCAACCCGGTGTGGCATAACGGCCGTTCAGCTCCCCCACCATGCGCTCGATCTCCACCTTCATGGTCTGGTACTGGGGCAACTCCTCGCGACTCGGGACCAGGACCTGGACAAGACAAATCTTCTCCCGCAGTTCGGGGAACCGCTCCAAAGCCACCCGCAGGGCATCCAGCCGCTGGGGCACTCCCTTGGTGTAGTCCAGACGGTCGGCACTGAACAGGAGGAACCGGTCTCCGAAGGCGCCCCGGATCGCCCGGGCCGCCTCCTGGCACTCCGGTCGGGCGGCGGCCTCGTTGAAAACCTTGTAATCGATACCGATGGGGAAGGCGCCAAGGCGGAGCGCACGACCGTTGGCCAACAGGGTCGTGACCTGGCCCCGGCCCTTGCGCGTGGCCGAAGGATAGACCCGCTTGACCGACTCGGCGAAATTGCGTCGGTCGCGCAAGGTCTGGAAACCGATCAGGTCGTATTCCAGCATGGCGTCGATAAGCTGGCGCCGCCAGGGGATCTTGAGGAAAATATCGGCCGGCGGAAAGGGAATGTGCAGGAAAAAGCCCACCCGCGACCGGCAGCCGGACTCCTTGAGCAGCCCGGCCATGAGCATGAGGTGGTAGTCGTGGACCCAGATGAAATCCGTGTCCGCCGCGGCCTTGGCGGCGGCCTGGGCGAACTTCGCATTGGCGGTCCGGTAGGCTTGCCAATAGGCGGGCAGAAAATTGCACGGCATCTGGAATTCGTGGAACAAGGGCCACAGTATCTCGTTGGAAAAGCCCTGGTAATAGCCTTCCACCTCGGCCTCGGTCAGGGGGACCGGCCCGAGGAAATACCCGGCCTCGCGGGAAAACGACTGGCACATGGCCACGACGCCCTCCTCCGAGGTCCCGGGCCAACCAAGCCAGATGCCACCACGGTTTTTGAGCACCGGCGCCAGGGCGGTCACGAGGCCGCCCGCTCCCTGGCTGGCGGTCAATTCCCCATCCGGCCCGCGCTTGATGCTGATGGGCAGCCGGTTGGAAACCACGATGAAACGTCGTTTCGTGGTAGGTTGCAGCATGTTACCTCCCTGATTCGTTGTTCCCCCCCGCAAACGCCGCGACAACGCGGTCCAAAAACACGAAAAGTTCCTCCGGCGGATGCAGACGGTAGCGGGCCGCCGTGGGCCGCCACCGCGACCGGACCAGAATTCCCACCCCGTCCGGGCCAAGGGCCGTGAAGGCGTCCTCGTCGGTGCGGTCGTCGCCGCAATAGATGAGCACCGCCCCAGGCTGCTCCCGGGCCAGGATGCGCACGGCCCGGCCTTTGTCCCAGCCCGGCGGCCGCAATTCCAGGCCGCCGTCAAAGCCGTGCAAGTCAAGTCCCGCCTCCCGGGCGAGGCCAAACCAGACCGGTTCGATGCGCCGGGACAGGGACCGGACCGCGTCCTCGGGCAAGCCCCGCCAATGCAGGGCCAGACTGACAGGCTTGCGTTCCAGGGCCGTGGCGGGCAGCACCTCGGCTACGGCTGCGGCCGCCCGGTCCAAGGCCTTTGCCCACTGCGGCGACAGGACCAGCCCTTCCCGCCGGCCGTCCGGCAACCGGCGAAGCGCCCCGTGACAGCCCCAGATTTCGGCCGGAGCGGCCGGACCCAGAAATCCTTCGATGGCCTCGATGGGCCGGCCGCTGACCACCACGGCCCGGCCACTGCCCGCGCGCGGCAATCGGGCAAGCAGGTCGATCAAGCCCGGATAGGGCACGGCCGCGTCCCGGTCCGGGGTGAACGGGGCCAGGGTGCCGTCGTAGTCCAGAAGCAGCACGCCTTCCCGCTCTCCGGACAGGACCGCGTCCAAGAGCGGATCGGCCAGCAACGCGGCCAGTCCCGGCAGATCGGTCATGGCGCGATGCTCCGCAGGCTCTCCATGGCGGCCAGCAACAACGGCACCTCGCGCCGGCCGTCCTCCAAGGCCCGCAAAATGGACCGCAAGCCCTGCTCCAGCACGAACACGTACAAGAGCACCCGGCGCGCCGTATCGTCCGAGGGCAGGAAATCCGCCTCGCCCACGGTCTCCTGATAGGCGGCGATGCAGCTCTCGCACACGGCTTCGAGCCAGCGGGCCAGCCAGTCCGACAGCAGCTCGGCCTCGGACGGGGCATGGGCCAGACGCACGGCCAGGCCGCGCCGGGCCGCCACCGCCGTGGAGAACAGCAGGCTCGCCACGTCGCGTAGCGGCGACCGCTTGATCCGCCGCTCGCCCAGGGGCAGCCGGACATCGCCGTCGAAATCGGTCAGCAACACCTCGTGGCCCGAGCGCAGCACGTTTTCCAGCTGCAAATCCCCATGAATACGGATCCGCGAACCGCCCGGCGTCACGGTCAGCAGCCGGGAAAAGCGCTCCAACAACACCCTTCTCGGCAAAGGCTTGAGTCCCGGATCGTCGCGCCGGGCTTCGTCCACGGCCAGGGCCACCCGGTGCACATGGTTGCGCATGGACTGGTAGATGGAGCGCAAATAGAGCTTGGTCACGGGCTCGGGCGCAAAATCCGGTTCCGTGGTCCCGGCCAGGGTCAGGTGCATACGACCGGTCAGCCGACCGAGACTGCGAAAATTTTCAAGCACATATTCGCCGATCACCTCGCCCGGGATCTCCAGCCCCGGCGGCGCGCCCTCGGCCACCACCTCGCCGAAAAACCGCTCCAAGGCCTCCAGGGCAAACGCCTCGCCCGTCACGGCCCCGGCCACATAGGTCGTGGCCACGGCCAGGGTTGTGGGCTGGGTACGGGGTCGGCGGTAGGTCAGAGCGGCGAGCACGCGCGGTACGGCGGAAAATCCGCGCCGGGCCAGCAGCTGGGGCAATTCCAGGTCCGGATTGACCCCTTCCTCGGGGCGCAGAAACACCTTGAGAAAAACCGCGTTGTCCAGGGAAAAGGTCATGGACTGCGGATTGCGGGTGATGACCCGGGCCTTGGCCAGCCGTTCGAGGAGTGTTCGGTCGCAGCGCCTGGCCAACAGCTCGCCATGGAACACCCCGGCCCCGGCCCGACGCCGTTTGCCCGAAGCCATGAAGAGGGTCAGGGCGGCCAGGGAACCCGAATCGCGCAGACCGTTGACCAGGGCCCGCGCCCCGTCCGGGCATGTCAGCCGGGCCAGCACCGCCTCGGGGTTGACGTCCCGGTCCTCGGGACCGTGCTCCCGCAGCCGGGTAACGACCAGGAAATGATTGGCCGGATCGCCTTGCCGGTCCTGGTTCTCGGCCAGGATCAGGCTGGCGGTGCCACTGGGAATGTCGAGCGGCAGTTCGTCGATCTGGGCGACCGCGCCAGCCGGGAGGTGCGTCAGGTGCTCCACGACCCGGTCGAGGGCCGGCGGCAGGACATGGCCCCCGGGCTCGGACAGGACGTCCAGATCACAGACGGACCGGGCCTCGGCGCCATCAAGCAGCAGGCAGGCGTCCTCGGTCTCCCCGTTCTGGGGACCATGGCCGTTTTCCAGCCGGAACCAGAAATAGCCGAAGGCGCCCATGGTCAGGACGTAGGGCTCGCGGCCGATGACCGGAAACCGGGTCCGGCCGAATACGTCCACGGGCGTGAACCCGGCCAGGTGGGCCAGGTCGAGCTCCGCCACCTGGGCGTGGCGGGACAGGTTGATCACGGCCAGGAGGCGGTTTTCGCCGTCGCTGCGCAGCAAGGCCAAAACCTTGGGATTTTCCCCCCGCACAAAGCGCATGCCGCCCCGGCCCAGGGCGGGCTCGGCCTTGTAAGCGGCCAGCAGCCGACGCATCCACCACAAAAACGAGGACGCATTGTGCTCAAGCGTCTCCACGTTGACCAGCTCGTAGTGGTATTCCGGGTCGATGATGACGGGCAGGAACAAAGACTGGGGATTGGCCTTGGAAAAACCGGCATTGCGGTCCGGGCTCCACTGCATGGGCGTACGCACGCCGTTGCGATCGCCCAGGTGGTAGTTGTCGCCCATGCCGAGTTCGTCGCCGTAGTAGAGGATCGGGGTCCCGGGAAAGGACAGGAGCAGGATGTAAATCAGCTCCATCTTGCGCCGGTTGTTTTGCATCAGCGGCGCCAGGCGGCGGCGGATGCCGAGGTTGATGCGCGCCCGCGCGTCCCGGGCATAGGCCCGGTACATGGAATCGCGCTCCTCGTCGCTGACCATCTCCAGGGTCAGCTCGTCGTGGTTGCGCAAAAAAAGCGCCCACTGGCAGGACTCCGGGATGGCCGGCGTCTGTTCCAGGATGTCGACGATGGGGTAACGGTCCTCGGCCCACAACGACATGAAGATGCGGGGCATGATGGGGAAGTGGAAGGCCATGTGGCATTCGTCGCCATCTCCGAAATAGGCCACCGCGTCCTCGGGCCACTGGTTGGCCTCGGCGAGCAGCATCCGGTCCGGGAAAGAGGCGTCCACATGGGCCCGCAATTCCTTGAGGAAGGCGTGGGTTTCGGGCAGATTCTCGCAATTGGTGTCCCGACGCTCAAAGAGATACGGCACGGCGTCCAGGCGCAACCCGTCCACGCCGAGTCCCAGCCAGAAATCCACCACCTTGAGCATGGCCCGGCGCACGGCCGGATTGTCGTAGTTGAGATCGGGCTGGTTGGCGTAGAACCGGTGCCAGAAATAGGCCTTGGCCACCGGGTCCCAGGCCCAGTTGGATTGCTCGAAATCCTTGAATATGATGCGCGCCTGGCGGTACTTGTCCGGCGCTTCGCTCCAGACGTAGAAATCGCGATGGGGCGAGCCGGGCCTTGCCCGCCTGGCCCGCTGGAACCAGGGATGCTGGTCCGAGGTGTGATTGAGCACGAGTTCCGTGACCACGCGCAGGCCGCGTTTGTGGGCCTCGCGCAAGAACCGCCGGAAATCGGCCAGGGTGCCGTAGGCCGGATGGATGCCGGTGTAATCGGCGATGTCATAGCCGTCGTCGCGCAGGGGCGAGGGATAAAACGGCTGCAGCCACAATGCGCCCACGCCCAGCCGTTCCAGATAGTCCAGCCGGTCGATGAGGCCCCGGAAATCCCCCACGCCGTCCCCGTCGCCGTCGGCAAAGGAACGGACGTGCAATTCATAAATAATTGTTTCTTTATACCACATGATCGGTCGTGTGACGGGGTTGTCCCCGGCCGACCCGCGCCCGGACGTACGGGCAGCGCGGCCGGGAGCGCCCTCCCCGGGCGTGCGCGGCCGCCAATGGCCCGGTGCGGGAGACGTTGCGTGAAAGCGGCGATCAGTCCATGGTTGCCGGAAGCCGCGTTCGGGTTGCCGTTGTCCGAACGAGACCCCGAGGCGATTATCTAAAAGTATGCCATCCTTGCCACGGTGGCCATGAGATTGCGGAGGAAAGATTCTCATGTCCAAAACCATCATGACGGCCATCCGCGAGATGGTGCGGGCCTCGGCCAAGCCAGCCAAGGCCTTGGCCAAGGAAATCGGCAAGCCCTATTCCTCGTTCATGCGCGAACTGAGCCAGGCCGATCAGGGAGCCAAATTCGGCGTGGAGTTGCTGCTCCCCCTCATGCAGGCCTGCGATTCCATCCTGCCCCTGCGCTTTCTCGCCGCCCATATGGACTGCCGGGTGGTCTCCCTGCGGGAGGTCACTCCGGATAAGGACAGCCTGCACGAGGAACTCCTCGACTCCTATGAAGCCCTGTCCCAATACCACCGGGCCATCCGGGACAAGGTCCCCCTGGAACGGGTGGCCGAGCTGCGCGAAGTGGTGCTGCGGCAAGTCCAGGAGGATTTCGTGGCCTATGCCCGCAACGACGGGACGGACGCTTCCTGAAGCGGCAGCGTCTCAGGCCCCCCCGTGGCCCGTCCCGGCGCCAGCGGCCAGGCCGGCCAGATGACGCCGGGCCCGCCGCACCAGGGCGATGGAATCGGCGAACTGGCGGGATTCCTTTTCCCGGGTGTGGTTGTCGCACTTGCGGTCGCGTTCGTGGATGCGCACGTGGGCCAGCACCTTGGCCACATGGGTGAACCGGGCCCCGCCCATGGCAAAGCGCAGGTACAGTTCGTGGTCCTGGGAGACCCAGTCCGGGTCGTAGCCGCCGAAGCGGTCGTGGAGTTCCCGCTTGTAGAGCTTGCAGATGCCGCACAGATACCAGCGGCAAAAGGCGGCTTCGAACGTGTAGTCCGGCAGGGCAAACCGGCGCAGGATGCGGCCGGCGTCGTCCACGACGTGCATGTCCGCGTAGGCGAAATCGGCCCCGGTTTCAGCCAGGGCCCGGCTCAGGTCGGACACCATGGTCGGCAGCAGCAGGTCGTCCGAGGCGAGAAACGTGCAAAGCCGGCCGGTAGCCGCCTCAAAGCCCGTGTTGAGCGCGGCACTCAGCCCCTGGTTGGTCCCGTGGCGCAGCACCACCAAACGCCGGCCCGCGGCCGGATAGCGGGCGTGCCAGGTGCGCTCGACCGTGTCCGTGGCAGCGTCGTAGTTGGCCGCGAACGAGGTCCGCTCACCGGCCACGGCCGCCTGGTACGCGTCGAGCACGGCCCGGGTGTCGTCGGGCGAGCCGTCGTCCACCACCACGATCTCCAGGTCCGGGTAGTCCTGGAACCAGAGGCTGTCGAGGCACATGGGCAGATAGCGGGCCTGGTTATAGGTGGGAACGACGATGGAAACCGTGTCCATGGCACCTCCGGAGCAGGGTTGGCGCCGGCCTGGGACATGCTGCCCGGTCCCAAGCCGGCCAGGGATCTTCCGCCTGAGCATTCCCCATCGCCCAGATATGGTCAACACCTTGAAACAACGATGGATATGCGTATCGGCCGGGACAGGTGGTCCTGCTTCCCCGCCGTCCTGCTCCGCACTGACAAGCCCCTTGCCACCGTGCACCGCACCCGCTAGTTTCCTTTCCCCGAAATGGGGGACTCCGATCGTATGCACTGTGGTCTTGATTGGTTTGAACCGTGTTCTCCCCCGCCAGCGCCTTCCCTCGGTTTCGGGGGAGAATTCCGTCAGGCGGCCGCAGAAAAGACTTACCGGACCGACCGCCTCGGCGAATCCCTGCGACTGCTCCGGCTGGTCTTCCGGTATGCCGCCCTCGCCAATCTCCTCTTTCTTTTCAATGATTGGCGTTTTTTCGGGCAACCCCATTTCCCCGTGGCCCTCAGCGCCCGGGGAGTTCTCATTCTGGCCTCCCTGGCCGGCCTGATCCTGCTCCCCAAAATCCACTCCTTTGCGGGGATGCAGAAGCTTGGCGTCGGTTGGAGCCTGCCGGCCATCGCGGCCAGCACCGCCCTGGTCAGCCCCCATACCGATGTCGCCCTGTTTATCACCTACATGCTGCCTATCGTCTTCTATCTGGCCCTGCCCCTCTCCTTTGCCTGGACCCTGTCGGTAGGAGCCGGATGCAGCCTCGCGACCCTGGCCGCCTACATGGCCCCAGTCCCCTGGTCGGGCACCAGCTATGGCCTGATCCTGGCCATGGCCACCAGCAACACGGTCCTTGCCCTCGTGCTCGCCCGCGCCAACCGGCTCCAACGCCTGGAGTGGGCCGCCCACCGGGCCGTGGCCGCTGCCAATCAGGAGCTGACCGAGCACCGCCGCATGTTGCAGACCCTGTTACGCGCCGTGCCCGCCCCTCTCCTGATCACGACCCGGAAAGGCGACCGGCTCATCCAGGCCAACGACGCAGCCAAGTCCTATTTCGGCCCCGACGCCCAGGGGGACACCTTCAACATTCGGAAATATAGCGACAGTGCGGGGAGCCGTAAAATACATCTTACGCCGCCACAGGAGGGGCAGATCACCGAAGCCGAAGCCCGACTGCGCCTGGCCGACGGCCGGTTCCGGGACGTGCTGCTCGTCACCACCCAAACCATGGCCAACGGCCTGGAAGCCGTCCTGACGATCGTTGTGGACATCACCCGGCGCAAGGAACTCGAAGTCCATCTGCGTGAACTGGCCACCACCGATCCTCTGACCGGCCTCGCCAACCGCACCCTGTTCTGCGGCAAGGCCACGGATGAAATCCGGCGGGCCAAGCGTCACGGCCGGCCCCTGGCCGTCATCATGCTCGACATCGACTACTTCAAGCACCTCAATGACACCCACGGCCACGACACCGGAGATGCGGCCCTCAAGGCCTTTGCCGACCTGAGCCGGACCATGGTGCGCGCCCAGGATGTCGTGGCCCGAATCGGCGGCGAGGAATTCGCCCTGCTTTTACCCGAAACCGACCGGCCCGGAGCCCTGGGCCTGGCCGACCGGCTGCGGCTGGCCGTGGCCGGGTTGCGGCTGGGAAACGGCGATGCGACCATGACCATCAGCCTTGGCGTCTCTGACATCCGGCCCGGGGAGACGACGGTGGATGCCGCCCTGCACCGGGCCGACCAGGCCCTGTACCGGGCCAAGGCCGCCGGTCGCAACCAGGTCATGGACGATGCCGGTCCGACCTGTCCCGCCCCCCTCGCCCGGAATGCGGCCAATGCATAGTTCCTGGCCCGGGACGTCTCCGGCCGGGCTGTGTTCTCCTTGCCGCCGGGACGCAAATCTGGAAGAGTGGTAACCATCGAGGCTTGTTGGCGGCCAATGTCCCTTGGCACGCCCGTTGCCGGGAGGCGCACATCGGGATTGCTCTCCAGGCCAACCATTGTCATGATAACGAAGCGGCGGTCCTGTGCGATGAAGGGGGGACCACTATGGCAACCCGGTCCGGAACCAGACACGCCCAACATTGCGCGCTCCACACGGCGAACGACCAACGTGCCGGTTTGGAGGCCTCTTCCCGCGACTCGCGCCCCGGTGGCGGCCCGGACTCCCGCCGTGTCCTGGCCCTGCTTTCCCACCGCCACGGCCCGGGCTTTCCCGTCCTCGCGGTCAGCACCGACATCCAGGCCCTGACCGGTTTCCCACCCCAGGCCTTCACCCAGGCGCCCCGATTCTGGGTGGACCGCATCCACCCCGACGACCTGCCGCCGGTACTCTCCCGCCTCACCGCCTTGGATGCCCAATCCGGCGCGACCCTCGACTACCGGTTCCTGACCGCGGACAACGACTGGCGCCGCCTGCGCGAGGAAGTCCGCCTGATCGAGGCCGTCGACGACAGCGGCGCCACCATCCTCGGCTCCGTTTCCGGCCCGGCCGACAATCGGACAACACCGCTGCCCGACCGCAGCCTGGACAACGGCCGGCCGGGTCGACTGTCCACGGACCTGGCCTCCCTGCTCGACTGGGAACAGATCCAGACCATGATGCACGATTTCCAGAAGCTGACCGGGGCCGTGTTCGCCCTGCTCGACATCCATGGAACCGTGCTCGTGGCCTCGGGCTGGCGCGACCTCTGCACCCGCTTCCATCGGACCCATCCCGAATCGGCCCGGGCCTGCACCCAAAGCGACCTCTATCGAAGCGGCAACGTCCGCGAGGGCGAATACGCCGCCTACAAATGCCAAAACGGCCTGTGGGACGTGGTGACGCCCCTGTGCGTAGGCGGCAGACACATCGGCAACATCTACACCGGCCAATTCTTTTACGACGACGAGACCGTGGACACCGAGGCCTTCGCCTGCCAGGCCGACCGTCTCGGCTACGACCGGCAGGCCTACCTGGACGCCCTGGCCGAAATACCTCGCATTCCCCGCAATCGGGTTCCGGTCCTCATGGCTTTCCTGGTCAAGCTCACGGTCTTCATCGCCGAACAGGGAGCCAGGAACCTGCGCCTGGCCCGACTCGTGACCACCTCGCGCCGCATGACCACGGCCCTGCGGGAAAGCGAGCGCCATTTCCGTCAGCTGGTCACCCGAGCCCCGGTACCCATTGCCCTGTTCGACGCCGCCGGCGATACCCAGGTCTTAAACGACCGCTTTGTCTCCACCTTCGGCCATACCCGCGACACGCTGCCCCGCTTGGAGGACTGGTGGCAAATGGCCTTTCCCGATCCCCAAAACCGCCAAGCGGCCAGGGAGGCCTGGCGACGGGGCATGGACCATGGCGGCCATACCGCCTCCCCGGCGTTGGAACAGGAAATCATGGGCGCCGCTGGTACGCCACGGGTGGTCGAGACCGTCTGCTCGCGCATCGGCGATCGGACCATTGCGCTTTTTACCGACATTACCGAGCGCAAGCGCTCCGAGGCGATCCTGCAGGCCAGCGAGGAACGGCTGCAAAACCTCTATTCCCTGTCGCCGGTGGGCATTTTCCTGTGCACCCCGGAAGGGCGCTACTTGAGCGCCAACCAGGCCCTGGCCGACCTGCTCGGCTATGCCACCGCCGAGGACCTCGTGCGCGCGGTCGAATCCCTGCCCCAACGGACCTTCCACGACCCCGGCGAATGGCACGATATCGCCGAAACCCTGAAAACCCGGGGAAAGTTCGTCAACCGGCTTGTCAAGCGCCACAAAAAAGACGGCACACCCATCTGGGTTCTCATGAACATGCGGGCCGTGCGCGCCCCGGACGGCTCCCTGTCCCACTTCGAAGGCTTTACCCTGGACATCACCGAGCGGCTGCTCGCGGCCCGGGCCCTGGCCGAAAACGAGGAACGCCTGCGCACGCTCATCAACGCCATGCCGGATATCGTCTATTTCAAGGATGGACAGGGCCGCTGGCTCGAAGCCAATACCTTTACCCAGCGGCTTTTCCAGCTCGGACCAGACGACTACCTCCAGCGCACCGACCGGGAACTGGCCGGGCTGCGGCCGAATTTCCGCGGCACCTTCATCGAAAGCACTATCTCCGACGATCTGGCCTGGCACGCCGCCCGGATGTACCGGGGCGAACAGGCCATCCTGGACAGCGACAACACTCCGCGCATGTTCGACCTCATCAAGGTGCCGCTTTTCCGGGACGACGGTTCGCGCCGGGGCATCGTCACCGTGGGCCGCGACATCACCAAACAGCGCGAAACCAGCGCCGCCCTGGCCAAGTTCAACCGCAAGCTTGAGAGCCTGGTGACCGAGCGCACCGCCGAGCTGGAGGAAAAAGCGGCCGAACTGGAGCAGGCCAATGCCCGCTTGCTCGAACTCGACGCGCTCAAATCCTCGTTCGTCTCGTCCGTGTCCCACGAAGTGCGCACGCCCCTGACCTCCATCCTCGGCTTCACCCGGCTCATCGAACGGGATTTCCACAAGCACTACCTGCCGCTCGGCCAGGACAACCGGAACCTTGCCGCCAAGGGCAACCGCATCATGGCCAATCTGCGCGTCATCGACCGCGAAGGCGACCGGCTCAAGCGCCTCATCAACGATTTCCTGGACCTGGCCAAGATCGAATACGGCTCCCTGCGCTGGCAGGACAGCTGGGTGGCGGTGGCGGAGCTGTGCGCCCAGGTGGCGGACGCGGTCCAGGGCATGTTTTCCGAACGGCCCGAGCTGGCCTTCGTCCTCGATCTGGAACCCGATCTGCCTGCGGTCTGGATCGATCCGGACCGCCTCCAGCAGGTGCTGTTCAACCTCGTGGGCAACGCGGTGAAGTTCACCCCGGCCGGCAGCGTCACACTCCACGTCTCCAAGGAATCGGGCAACAGTCTGCACCTGGCGGTCAGCGACACCGGCATCGGCATCGAAGCCCAGGACCTTGAACGGATTTTCGAAAAATTCCACCAAGTGCAGCAAAGCCCGGCCACCGTGGACCAGCCCCGGGGCACCGGGCTCGGCCTCACCATCTGCCGCCAGATCGTCCAGCACTACGGCGGTACCATCTGGGCCGAAAGCGAACCCGGCCACGGCAGCACCTTCCAGATCTCCCTGCCCCTCGGCGGCGATGCCGGCTAAGGGCGCTGGGGAACGCCGGGTAAGGGGGGCGGGGACGCCTCCGGCGGCCAAAGGGCGCGGCCCTTTGGAATCCCGAAGGGTGGGGTGGTTGTCTTGTGGGACTTCGGGAGAGCGGGTTGCCCCCGGACGAGACGAAAGGACCCAAAGCAAGCGGCCCGGCACAAGGCCGGGCCGCGTTGTCTCTCGTGTAGGTGACGGGTTCAGGAAGCGGCGTCGCCCGGAGCCTCGGCTTTCTTGAACGAGATCAGGGGACAGTTCTTGCAGATGTCCGCCCCGGGGAAGGGCTGGCCCACGCGGGTCAGGGACGCGCCGCCCGTGGCCGCCTTGCGTTCGAGCAGCCGCGCGACGACCTTGCCGATCTGGTCGCCGGGGATGGCCACGTTGATCTCGCCGCGCTCGGTCTTACCGGCGTTGTAGCTGCCGCTGCAAGCCAGGAACACGTTGGCTTCCTTGGTGTTGAAGCACTGGACATTACCGGCGCAGGCGGCCGAATTCATGGTCATGTTCGGGCGCAGGGGATGGTGGTCCATGGCCGCCATCCAGTCCACGACCAGATGGTAGGCCTGCATGTTGTCGCAGTAGAAATGGACCACGTCCGGCGGGAAGGGCGCGTCGGCCAGGGGCGACACCACCACGGCCAGCAACCCCTCGGGCAGGCGCGGCTTGGATTTGACGAACCGCTCGGCCTGCTCCAGGTCGCGCACGTACTTGAGATGCCCCTTGATCTCGCCCTCGTCGAGCTCCTTCCAGCCGAAGACAAACTTGGCGTTGCCACAGCCGAGTTGCGCCTTGCCCACGAGCACGGTGATCCCTTCCATGCGCGCGCCGATTTCGGCCTGGCAGAAGGTCAGGGCCTTGGCCGACTGGTAGTACGCGCCCTTGGCCACGAAGGCGTCCAGCTCGGCCTGATCGAAAAAGTATTTGATGGCGATGGGGTAGTGCATGAGCCGCAGTTCGTCCATCAGTGCCTGTTGCATGTCCTGATACGACATCGTGTCCATTCCAACTCCTTGTGCGGGTCGATAAGGGCGTGCGGTCCGTCCGGGCGGACCCTTGCCCGAACCGAACCGTTGTCAATTCGCGGTGGCCGGGCACATATCCACCCCCGCCCACGGCCGTGCCGACCGATGAGCCTTCCTGCCCGAACAGCCTGGAGACACAGACTGCTATGCTTTATCGTGTATAAGTCATACCGTTATTCTGTCAACGTTTCCAGCCCGACCGCTCAAGCCTTGGGATAGCCCACGGACTGGGTCAGGATAACTCGTTGGCCCTCGGCCAGGCCCATGGCCTTGGTCAGGGCGGCCCGGTCGAAACTGGCCCGGACGACCTGGGCCAGGTCCATGGCCGCGCAGTAAAGCGACACGTTCTGGCAGATGCAGCCCGTGTCCACAGCGGCCATTTCCAGCCGGTCCTCGGGACTGCTGCCGGCCGCCTTGCCCATGTCGGCCACATAGACCAGATTAACCGGCGCCTGGGCCACAAAGGGCTGGCGGCCGGTCACCGCGCGCAAATCGCCGTCGCGCTGGCGCACGAGGCCCTGGCCCTTGGCGTCATACAGAAAGAGGGCCTCGGCCGTGGCCACATAAACGGACACTTCCTGGCGGTTCATGGCCGACGGGGCCGTCCGCTTGCCAAGGTCCGGCCGGTTGATGCCCCAGCCCGCCCACAACAGTCCCGACAGCACCTCGGGAGGAAGCGATCGGCTGTCGAATTCCCGGCGGGTGCGCCGGGCCCGCAAGGCCGCTTCCAGGGATTTGTCATTGGGCGTGGCCGGTTGCGGCAAGGCAACGGCCGCGGTTTCGGCCTGCAGCGGGCCGGCCAGTCCCCATCCGGCGGCCAAGGTGCCGGCCGCCACCAGAAACGTTCTGCGATCCATACGACTCCTCCTCGCAGCTTTTTCCGAATAGTCATTTTACGCCCCGACCCGACGCTCCGGCAAGCTGTCCGGCATATCCGCACAACACCTTGCCTGGACAGGGCAAAAAGGGCATGGTGCAGAAAGGTTCCCAGGTCACAGGCCATGCACGACACGCCAACGCACGACACGGACGCCACCATCCTCCAGCTTTCGGCCCTGGCCGAAATCGCTGGCGACATCGTGGCCTGTCTGTCCTCCGACGGCCGGGTGCAGTGGATCAGCCGGCGCGGACTGGCCCTGCTCGGCCTGACCGGCCAGGACGTCACCGGCCAGGACTTCCTCGAATTGGTCGTACCTCCCGAGGACCGCAAACAGGCCCAATGCCTGTTCCATGCCTGCCTGGGCGTCGGCCCCCTTCACGCCGGGACCTCGGCCGTCCACGACATCATGACACCGTCGGGCCGCCAGAGCCTGCGCTGGACCACCACACCCCTGCCCGGTCCGGACGGCCATCCGGCCAGCGTACTCGGCATCGGTCAGAGCACCGGGGAGCACGCGCCCCTGGAAGCCGACACCCTCGAATGCCGGGCCATCATCAATGCCATCACCGACGGCCTATGCATCCTCGATGCGGCTTCCGGCGCCATCGTGGACGCCAACGACAAGATGGCGGCCATGTTCGGCCACAGCCTGGCGGAACTTTCGAGCCTGGCCTACGCGGACTTAAGCGCCGGTTATCCGCCCTATTCCCAGATCGAGGCCGAGGCCCGGGTGGCCTTGGCCCGTTCCGGCGAAGCCCAGGATTTCGAATGGCTGGCCCGGCATCGGGGCGGCCAGCTCTTCTGGATCGAGGTCCATCTTGAGAAGGTCCGGTTCAAGACACAGGACAGCCTCATCTGCGTGATCCGGGACATCTCCCGCCGCAAAACCTCGGAACGGGCCATCCGCGAAAGCGAAAAAAAATTCCGCCAGCTGGCCGAAGCCATCGGTGAGGTCTTCTGGCTCGGATCACCGGACTGGAAACGCGTCTTCTACATCAGCCCGGCCTATGCCCGGCTGTGGGGACGTTCGACCACGAGCCTGTACGACGCCCCCCTGTCCTGGCTCGATGCCCTGCCCCCCGAGGACCATGAAAAGGTCTCGACCCACATGGCCCGCCAGGCCGGCAAGCCGATCCTGCCCTCGACCTTTCCCGAATTCCGGGTGATGCGGCCCGACGGCTCGATCCGCTGGGTCCAGGCGCGGTATTTCCCGGTCACCGACGACACCGGCGTGGCCTACCGCCTGGCCGGCATCATGGAGGACATCACCGACCGGGTGGGTGCCCGCCAGGAAAAGGAACGCATCACCGAACGGCTGGAGGATATGGTGCGCAAGCGCACCCAGATCCTCAACCGCATGAACGAGGAGCTCATCCGGGAAGTGGCCGAACGCCGGGAAGCCGAAGCGGCCATGACCACGGCCAAGGAGGCGGCCGAAGCGGCAAGCCAGGCCAAATCCGAATTCCTGGCCACCATGAGCCACGAAATCCGCACGCCCATGAACGGCATCCTGGGCATGGCCCAGCTGCTCGGCACCACCACCCTCGACGCCGAACAGCGCGCCCAGTTGGGCGATATCGAAGACTCGGCCACAAGCTTGCTCTCCCTGATCAACACCATCCTCGACTACGCCAGGATCGAGGCCGGCCACCTGGAACCGATCCGGGAACTCTTCTCCCTGCGCTCCCTCCTGGCCTCGGTCCAGGCCACCCTGTCCCCCCTGGCCCAGGCCAAGCAGCTCGGCGTCTCCACGGATATCGGCCCAAACGTGCCCGAGGTCCTGGTCGGCGACCCCGACCGCCTGCGCCAGGTGCTCGTGAACTTGCTCGATAACGCCATCAAGTTCACCCAGCGCGGCGGCATCGTCATCGGCGTACATCTGGTCGAGCCTCCGGCGGACCAACCTCCCGAACCGTCCCGCGTCGAGCTTGCCTTTTCCGTGGCCGATACCGGCATCGGCATCCGCCCCGAGGATACCGCGCGCATCTTCGAGGCCTTCACCCAGGCCGACGGGTCCTATACCCGGCGCTTCGGCGGCACGGGCCTGGGGCTGGCCATCAGTAAACGGGTCGTGGAATCCCTGGGCGGCAGTCTGGAAGTGAGCAGCGAACCGGGGCACGGTTCCGTTTTCACCTTCAACGCCTTTTTCGGCCAGGAGCAGGCCGAGGACTTCCCGCCTCCAACCCCTTTGGCCCGGTAGCCTCACCACGGCCCGGTCGCGCGCAGCATCCTTCTTGCATGGTCCCGGACGACGCCTCGAGCTGATCGCCGGAGAACGACCATGGCCCAAAGCAACCACCTGCCCCGCGCCGCCGCCTTCGGCACGAGCTTTCTCCTCGTGACCTGGGTTGGCGGCAGCCTCGGCGCCGCCGGCTTCAAGGCCGTGTACTGGCTCAGCTGCGGGGTCTGGCCCGACACAGCCTTGTACGGCCTGGTGCCCGATGCCGCCCTGGGGCCGCTTTGGGCCGAGAGCGGGGCAGGCGGACCGGACAGTTGGCTGCTCGGGCTGTTGCGGTTGGACATCCTGACCGTGATTCTGCTCGCGCCGCCCATACTGCTCCTGCCCTTTCTGGTCGGCCGGTTACTGACGCGCCACCCCAAGCCGTTTCTCCTGCGCCTGCGCCACCCCTTCGCGCCTCCATCGCGTGATCGTGGATCAAACACCGCCAGAGCAGGGAACCCGTCCATGAAAAATGGACCGGCGTCCCCGACCGTGTTCGGCCGCCGCCCGAATCTGTCCCCGCCTTCCGTCACAACCGAAAAAAACGTCTGAAAGGGCCGCCCCCCGAACGGAAGGGGGAACGGCCCTCGGTCGGTACGTCAACGGTCTGCCCTCCCCGGGAGACCCGGTGCCCCCCCTGACCGGCCAGGGGCATGCCCCTTTTTGTCAAGAGTCTCCGGGCGTCGCGCGACCAAGACCGTTTTTTTGTTTTCCCGGTTTTCCTTTCTCCCTCAATAGGCTATTCTAAGAAAAGCTCCCTGCTCCGTGAGGTGTTTTCCGTGGCATAACCGTTGGTTATCGGAGGGATTCCATGTCGCTGACCGTCAAGGTGCTTTCCCCGACCCTGGCCCTGATCGCCCTGGTCGCCGCCATGTTTGCGGCCACCTGGACCGTCTCCCGCAACCAGAGCCTGGACGGACTGGTCATCAACATTGCCGGTCGTCAGCGCATGTTATCCCAAAAAATGGCCAAGGAAGCCCTGGCCGTGGTCGATGGCACCGATACGGCCCTGGCAGCCAAGCGCGATATGACCATGGCGGTGTTCGCCCAGAGCCTCGAAGCCTTGCGCCAGGGCGGCCAGGCGCCCCTGACCCTGAACCCGACCGGGCCACGGCAGACACTGCCCCCGCCCACACCCGCGGTCGCGGCCCAACTCGACCGGGTGGCCGGATTGTGGGCGGGCTACGAGGCCGAAATCCGCCGTCTGGCCTCGCCGGGCGAGGGCAAGAAGGCGGAGGCGATGCTCACTGCCAGCGACGCCGTCAACACGGCCATGAACCAGGCCGTCTCCATGCTCCAGGCCGAATCCGAAGGTCGGGTCTCCACCCTGCTGTGGACCCAGGCCGCCTTCCTCCTTCTGGCCGTGATCCTGGGCGCGGCCGTATGGCGGGTTCTGCGCCGCACGGTCCTGACTCCCCTGACCCGGTGCATCGACTTTGCCGAGACCGTGGCCCAGGGCCAATTCCGGGCCACCTTCGCCACGACCCAGGCCGGGGAGCTCGGCCGGCTCCAGGCCTCCCTGGCAAAAATGCTGGCCAGCCTCAAAACCAAGATCGCCTTTGCCGAGGGCGTGCTCGTGGCCATCGACGGCACCTCGCCCTTCCTGATCCTCGACGCCACAGGCAACATCACCCACGTTAACCAGCTGCTGCTCGATCTGCTCGGGAAAAACGGCGCGCCCGGCGATTACGTGGGCCAGAGCCCGGGCAAGTTCTTCCACGGCGATCCCGCGCGCCACACCCGGGCCGCCGAAGCGGCCCGGACCCGGCAGCCCTTCCACGGCGACATCGAGATCATCCTGCCCTCGGGCGCGAAAAAGGCTCTCCAGGTCTCGGCCACGCCCATTGCCGATGACGACGGCAAGCCCCTGGGGCTGTTCGGCTTCTATCAGGATCTGACCACCTTGCGCCTCCAGGAGGCGGAAATCGCCCGCCAGCGCCACACACTCCTCGAACTCGGCGACCAGGCCGACCTCGTGGCCCACTCTGTGGCCGAGGCCACGAGCGCCCTGTCCGGCCTCATCACCCGGACCTCACGCGGGGCCCAGTTCCAGACCGGCAAACTCACCGCCTCCTCCGACGCCATGACCGCCATGGACGGCCAGGCCCATGACATGGCCCGCCAGGGTCAGGAAGTCGCCAAGGAGGCGACCCTGGCCATGGACACGGCCCGGCAGGGCGACGCGGCGGTCAAGGAGGTGGTGGACGCCATCGCCCGCATCAACGACCTGGCCCAGGACCTGCGTCGGGGCATGGGGGAACTCGGCGACCAGGCCCGGGAAATCGGCGCCATCACCACCGTCATCTCGGACATCGCCGACCAGACCAATCTGCTGGCCTTGAACGCCGCCATCGAAGCGGCCCGGGCCGGCGAGGCCGGACGCGGCTTTGCCGTGGTGGCCGACGAAGTGCGCAAGCTCGCGGAAAAGACCATGCACGCGACCGGTGACGTGACCCGGGCCGTCAGCACCATCCAGGCGGGCATCACCACCAACATCGCCTCCACCCGGGAAGCCGGCACGGCTGTCGAGGCCTGTACGGGCCTGGCCGCCAATTCCGGCCACTCCCTCAGCGCCATCCTCGAGATCGTAACCCGCACCGCCGACCGGGCCGCGACCATGGCCTCCCTGGCCGAAGCCCTGGCTGCCCAGGGGCAAGGCTTGGCGCAAAATCTGACCGGTATCAGGGCCATTTCCGACGAGACCAGTGCCGGCATGCGTCAGGCCGCCGATGCCGTGGCCGAACTCACCCAACGCACCGGAGAGCTTGGCTCGCTGCTCGAATGCCTGCGCTCGGAACAGGCGGCCGAGTGCCAATCTCCCGAGCTGCGCGCCCTGACCCACGCCTAGGGCGTTTCCGGCGCAGACGCCGCCCCAAACCGCTCTGAGCGGTTGACACGCGGCCCTCGTTGCCGCATCCCTTGGCCTCAGCCCGCATATCGGGCCAAGCCAAAGGAGCTGCCGCATGCTCTCGCCACTGCTTCGTTTCCTCGGCCCGCGCCGCCGGGATTACCTGCCGGGTCTGCTCGACCACTACCAGCCCATCGCCCGGGGTATGTCCCTGCTCAACGAAGCCCTCAAACGCTCCATCAAGCTGCACCAGGACCGTGGGTTCCAGGTCCTGGCCACCGAGATCGACACGCTGGAGGCCGAAGCGGACAAGATCAAGCGCCGCATCCGCAACCATCTGCCCGCCGCCGTGCTCATGGTGGTGGATAAGACCCTGTTTCTCGACTACACCCGGCGCCAGGACGACATCCTCGACAATGTCCAGGAAGCCGTAACCTGGCTTGGCTTGCGCGACTTCGAGGCCCCGCCCCCCCTGGCCGCGGCCATGACCGACTACGTGGGCGCCTCGACCCACACCGTGGACATGCTGCGCCCGGCCCTCATGGACACCATCGACTTCATCCTCCACGGCCGCCACGCCCGGGGCGACGTCAAGGCCCGCATCCACGACATCCGGCTCCAACACGTCAAGGTCCTCAAGACCAAACGGACCCTGATCGCCGCCGCCGCTGCCTCGGGCCTGGAATTCGCCCAGGTCTACCAGATCATGCGCTTCGTGGAATACGTCTACCGGGCCAGCCACAGCGCCGAACGCTGCGCCGATCTGCTGCGCGCCATGATGGCCCGCTAAGGATTGGACGGCATGGACGATCGGGGAAAACGCGTCCGAAGGGTCGCGGGCGGCGCCTTGCCCAGGGAACAGGACGGCCCGGAGGGCGAAAATACATGAACCCGCCCGGTGACCGCCTGGAAGCCATGCTGGGCTGGCTGCGCCACGCCGGCTGTCGCATCACGCCCCAACGCTTGGAAATCCTCAAGGTCCTGGCCGTCAGCGAAGGCCATCCCTCGGCCGAGACCATCCACCAGCGCGTGGCAACCCACTTCCCCACCATGAGCCTGGCCACGGTCTATAAGACCCTGGCCGTGCTCAAGACCGCCGGCCAAGTCCTGGAACTCGAATTCAGCGACCGGGACAACCGCTACGACGGCAACCGGCCTGAGCCCCATCCCCACTGCATCTGCCAGGGGTGCGGCGCCATCCTGGACCCGGATCTGACCAGCCTCGACGCCCTGGCCAGCCTGGCCGCCCGGCAAACCGGTTTTCGCATCCAGTCCCTGCGCCTGGATTTCTACGGCCTCTGCCCGGCCTGCCAGGCCCGACGCGCGGCCGCGTCCGGCAACAAACCCGCCTAGTCCGCGCGCGTTCCCGCCGACGCCTCCAGCGATCCATCCGGCGCCATCTCCCGGGCCGCGCTTTTTTGCGTCTTTCCCTTGCCATTGAAATACGTTTTTTATAGAGAATGATTATCCGTAACATCCGATCCCGCCCCCGGGCGGCACACGGCCTCACGGCCGGGGAGACGCATCATGCCCGACAACAAGACCATGACCACGGGATTTGGCGCCCCAATCGGCAACGATCTCAATACCGCAACCGCCGGCGCGCGCGGACCGGCCCTCATGCAGGACGTGCACCTGCTCGAAAAAATGGCTCATTTCGACCGGGAGCGCATCCCGGAACGGGTCGTCCATGCCAAGGGCGCCGGCGCCTACGGCGTCTTCGAGGTCACGGCCGACGTGACCCGCTACACCCGGGCCGCCTTTCTCGCCCAGGTCGGCAAACGCACCGAGGTCTTTGCCCGCTTCTCCACGGTGGGCGGCGAGCGCGGCTCGGCCGACTCGGCCCGCGATCCGCGCGGCTTCGCGCTCAAATTCTATACCGAGGAAGGCAACTACGATCTGGTCGGCAACAACACGCCGGTCTTTTTCATCCGCGACCCGCTCAAATTCCCGGACTTTATCCACACCCAAAAGCGCAATCCCCGCACCAACCTCAAAGACGCCACCATGTTTTGGGATTTCCTGTCCCTCACTCCGGAATCCCTGCACCAAGTCGGCGTGCTGTTCTCCGACCGGGGCACCCCGGACGGCTACCGCCACATGAACGGCTACAGCAGCCATACCTACAAATGGTACAACGCGGCCGGGGAATACTTCTGGGTCAAATACCACTTCAAGACCAACCAGGGCATCCGCAACCTGACCCGCCAGCAGGCCGACGCCCTGGCCGGCACCGATCCCGATCACGCCACCCGGGACCTGTCCGCGGCCATCGACGCCGGCGATTTCCCGTCCTGGACCCTCGAAATGCAGATCATGACCCCCGAGCAGGCCAAGGACTACCGCTACGACATTTTCGACGTGACCAAGGTCTGGCCCCATGCCGACGTGCCGCCCGTCGTCATCGGCACGCTCACCCTCGACCGCAACCCGACCAACTACTTCGCCGAGGTGGAACAGGCGGCGTTTAATCCGAGCAACTTTGTGCCCGGCATCGCCGCCTCGCCGGACAAGATGCTCCAGGGCAGGCTCTTTTCCTACCACGACACCCATCTGCACCGCCTGGGACCCAACTACCAGCTCATTGCGGTCAACGCGCCACGCCACGCCCCGGTCGCCAATTACCAGCGCGACGGGGCCATGCGCACGGACAACGGCGGTGGCGCCGGCCCCAACTACTGGCCCAACAGCCTGGGCGGCCCGGCCCCGGACCCGACGGTCCTGGAACCCCACGCGCCCCTCGACGGCGAGGCCGGCCGGTTCGCCTACACCCATCCCAATGACGACTTCGAACAGCCCGGCGCCTTCTACCGCAAGGCCTTAAACGACCAGGACCGCGACCATCTCGTGGGCAACATCGTGGAGCACCTGGCCGGGGCCCTGCCCCGCATCCAGAAGCGCCAGTGCGCCCTGTTTTCCAAGGCCGACTCCGAATGGGGCGAGCGGGTGGCCGCCGGCCTCGGGCTCGACCCGGGCGAAATCAAGCGCCTGGCCGACCTGGACGCCGAAGCCCGGGTAGCGGCCACCGCTGTGGAATAAAAGAAGAAAGAAAATGAACGGAGACGGAGGAGGAAACGCCTCCGGCGGCCAGGAGGGGAGTGACTCCCCTCCTGGACCTCCCCGGAAAGGGGATACGACAAGTCTCGGGACGCGGAGGAAAAGAAGCGGGAAAGTGTTGGGCTAGGCCGACATGCCGGCCAGTTCGAGCAGCCAATAGCACACGGCGGCGACAATGGCCGCAGCCGGGATGGTCAGCACCCAGGCCACGACCAGCCGGCCGGCCACGCCCCAGCGTACGGCCGAAAGCCGTTTGGATGCGCCCACGCCGATGACCGTGGTCGAAATGGTATGGGTGGTGGAAATGGGCGCGCCCAGGGCCGAGGCCCCGCAGATGACGGCCGCGGCCGCGGTCTCGGCCGCGAAACCGTGGATGGGCTCCAGCTTGAAGATCTTGTGCCCCATGGTCTTGACGATCTTCCAGCCGCCGGTGGCCGTGCCCAGGCCCATGGACAGGGCGCAGGCGATCTTGACCCAATTCGGCACCGACATATCCGGAATCTCGTGAAAAATGAAAAGCGCCAGGGTGATGATGCCCATAGTCTTCTGGGCGTCGTTCAGGCCATGGCTCGTGGCCATGAAGGCCGAGGACACGATCTGGAGTTTTTTGAACAGGAAATTGACCCGCCCGGGCGAGCTCGTGCGCACGAGCCAGGACAGCAGCACCATGAGCAGATAGCCGGAACCGAATCCGGCCAGGGGAGAGAGCACCAGCGGCAGCACGATCTTGTGCACGATGGACAGGTAACTCGGCGCGCTCCAGCCGCCAAAGGCGATGGCCGCGCCGATCAGCCCGCCCACCAACGCATGGGAGGACGAGGACGGCAGTCCCCAATACCAGGTGAGCAGGTTCCAGCAGATGGCCCCCATGAGCGCGGCCAGGACCAGGGCATGGGAACCGGCAACCATCTTCGGATCGACGATGCCGCTGCCCATGGTGTGGGCCACGGCCGTGCCCAGAAAAGCCCCGAGCAGGTTGAGTGCCCCGGCCATGCACACGGCCGTGAACGGGGAAAGCACCTTGGTCGAGACGATGGTGGCAATGGCGTTGGCGCTGTCGTGGGCCCCGTTGGTGAAGTCGAAAAGCAGGGCCAATCCCACCACCGCAACGAGAAGGATGGGGAGATCAAGCATTTTTGAGCATCACCCCTTCCAGGACATCGGCCAGGGACTCGGTGCGGTTGACCGCATCCTCGATACGGTCGAAAATGTGCTTCCATTTGACGATTTCGAGGATGGCGTCGTAGTCGCGCCGGGCATCCCCGCCATCGTAAAGCTCGCCGATGCCGACCATGATCAGGGTCTCGCACTCGTGCTTGAGGTTCTCCACCTTGTGGAAATGTTCCTCGGCCTTCTTGCTTTTGCTCATGAGCTGGAACACGACGCCGAGTTCGTCGATCATCCCCCGCATGTTGGTCACGATGCGCCGGGCCGGGTAGCGGATGCGCTCGAACCCGAACAGGCCGATGCGCGAGGCAATGGCCTTGATCAGGTTGAGGATGTCCTCCTGGGTCAGGTTGATCTCGTGGATGTCCTCGCGGTCGATGGGAGTGATGAAGGTGAGGGACAGTTCCTTGGCGATACGCCGGCTGATGGCGTTGCCCTCGGACTCGATGATGGTGATGCGCTTGCAGCGCTCCTCCACGTCCTCGAAGGAAGTGAACAGGTCGTCGAGCACACCGGCCGCCTTGGCTACTTTGCGGTGTTGCTCCTTGAACAGATCATAAAATTTCGCCGACCTGGGAAACAGGCTGAAACCCATGCGCCTCTCCGCTGGTTATGGGATGCGTGGCCAGAGGCCACGAACGTGTCATGCCAACCGGTCAGGTAGCCCGGGGCAGCCGCAGTACCCAGACGGCCCCATCGAGAACGACCGATCCGCCCCACGGCGCAAGCACCTCGCCGGGCGGCGCGGCATCCAGGGCCACCGGGCCCTGGAACCGGATCTCCACCATTGCCTCGTCCACGGCCACCGACACGGCCACGGTCGCCCCGGCCGGTGCCTGGCCGAGCAGATCCGCCAAGACCCGGGTCAACACGCCGTGGTCGACCCGGACCGGCGCCGGACCGTCTGGCGCCGCAACCAACCGGGCCGTGACCCCCCGGGCCCGCAGCAGGGAGCCGGATTCGGCCAGGGCCTGCTTGAAGGCGGCCAGGGCATCGCCGGCCGGCACGGCCGCAGCCGCGGCCGCGAACCGGTCCCGGGCCGCCGCGAGCAGATCGTCGATGACCTCGCGGATATCGCCCGCGCCCCGGATGACCACATCCAAGGCGGTCCGGGCGGCACTCGGGTCCGAAGCCGCCAGGTCCCGGGCCGTTTCGGCATAGCCCTGGACCTTGGTCAGGGGCGTGCGCAAACGGTGGGAGGCGTCGATGACGAAATCGCGAAAAATCCGGTCCAGGGCCGCCACTTCGGTCACATCATGAAACGTGGCGATGCGTGTGTGGGCATCCCCGGCCACCGGCACCACGGAAATCTCGGCCATGCGCTCGCCCGGCAGCTCGTAGCGCCCGACCGGTCCCTGGCCCGGATGCTCCCCGCCCAGGCAACGTTCGATGGCCAGGCTCATGCCGGCTTCGATGGGCGTCTTGCCCACCGGGTCGGCGTTCCGGGGAAACATGGCGGAAAGCGCCCGGTTCACGGCCTGGATACGACCCCGGTCGTCGAGGATGGCCACGCCTTCGGCCATGCCGTCCAGGATGGCGGCCTGACGTTCGCGCCGCTCCTCGATCTCCCGGACATGGGCACCCACCCGTTCGGCCAGGACATTGACCGCCTCGGCCAGGGGCGCGAAATCCCGGGCCGGCACGATGTGGATGCGCCGGTCGTATTCACCCCGGCCGATGGCCGCCACCACATTGGAAATTTCCTTCACCGAATGCGACATGCTCCGGGCCAGACCGTAAGCGACCAGCCCGCCGGCCACGAAAACCAACCCCAGCACCCACAGCAAGGTGACCCGCAGCCGGCCCAGTTCGCCGCGCAGGGACGAAACCGGCAAGGCCAGCCGCAGCACGCCGGCCGGTACGCCCGGTATCCCCGGAAAGGGCTCGGCCACGTACAGCATGTCCCGACCAAGGGTATGGCTCAGGCGCACGTCCTGCCCGTAACCGCCGGCAAGTGCCTGGCGCACTTCGGGTCGGGCGCCGTGATTTTCCATTTCAGCCACGCCCGAGGTCGTGACTTCGGAATCGGCCACCACCCGACCGTCCACGATGTAGGTCAGGCGGAACCCCAGATGGGGGCCCAGGGAATCCACATACGCGGCCAGCCCGGCCTCGCCGGACACGGGCGTGCGGGTGATGAGCAAATAGCGGACAAGTCCCAGGGCACTGCGCGCCCGGTCCTCGGCCTCGGCCACCACCGTGTGCTCGGACTGGCGCGTGGCAAAGACAAAGACCGCACTGAGGACCAACAAAAAAATGCCCCACGTCCAGAGCAGATACGTCAAGGTGATGGACCGTTTGGCCATAGGCCCTCCCGCGGGGTGACGACGACGTGACAAACCGGTTGCGAATGCGTGGCGTCCTGGTGACGCGCGCGAGTCGGGGAAGATATAGGCGGCCACGGCCCTGGCCGCAAGCCCGGAATGGGGGGGGCCCGGCACGGGCGGGAGGCGGGAGAGAACGCCTCCGGCGGCCAAAGGGCGTTGCCCTTTGGAAACCCTTCCGGGAAAAGACCGTTCCGCAGCCTCGATTCCCGGGGTGCAAGCTCGCCACGGAGCGAAGCCTTGCCTGCGCCCGCGGCACGGCCTACAGGCCTTGTTACGGAGGCCACATGCGGTTTGTTACGGCGCCACAGACCTTGCCACGGTTGCTGCTTTGGCTGCTGGTCACCAGCCTGCTGGCCACCCTTGGGGCCTGCGCCGGGGTGCCCGATCCGGCGATCCGGCGCCACGACGCCCTGGCTCTGGCCGGGCCGGACGGTTTCACCCCTCTGCCCGGGGCGCCGGGCTCCGTGCCGGTCCTCATCCTGGTCCATCCCGGCCCGGGCGAAGATCTGGTGGTCTATATCGAAGGCGACGGCCTGGCCTACCGCGACCGCCACACCCCCTCCCCGGACCCGACCCCGGTCGATCCCCTGGCCTTGCGCCTGGCCCTGCTCGACCCCGCGCCCAAGCGGGCCTACCTCGGCCGGCCCTGCCAGTATGCCGCGCCGCTGGCCGCCGCCACTTGCCCCGAGCGCCTGTGGACCACGGCCCGGTTCGGCCCCGAAGCCCTGGCCGCCCTGGACACGGCCCTGGATCAGGCCAAAGCGGCCACGGGCGCCCGGCGTCTCCATCTGGTGGGCTATTCCGGGGGCGGGGCCATGGCCGTGCTGCTGGCCGCGAGGCGAACCGACGTGGCGAGCCTTGTCACCGTGGCCGGCAACCTCGACACCGCCGCCTTCGTCGCCTGGCACCAGGTGACGCCCATGACCGCCTCGGCCAATCCCCTGGACGCGGCCCCGGCCGTGGCCCGACTGCCCCAGGCCCATGTGGTGGGCGCGCGCGACCGCATCTGCCCGCCGCTTCTGTCCGCCCATTTTCTCGACCGGCTGGGGAATCCGCCGGGCGCGCAGCGCATCGTCCTGCCCGGGGCGGAGCATCACCAGGGATTGGCCGCTGCCTGGCCGAAACTTCTTGCGCGCATCCGCCGGGAAATCGCGCCCTTGCCCACGCCAATCGATCGGACCTCACAGCCGGCAGGGCCCCGGCGGGACGCCTCACCGGTGTTGCCAGCCGCTATAAAAAGGAATAGTTAAAAATATCATGTTTCCTTCAACCAGGAGCATCCCCATGCGCCGCACGCCACTCCTTGCCTGCATGGCCTTGTGTCTGGCCCTGTCCGCCTGCAACGCTGTTACCGCCATCAATAATAAAGACATTTCCGGAAAGCCGACGATTTACGCCAAGGTGAACAAGGAGCCGGATGCCCGGCTGCTCGGCTGTTTCACCCGCCCGCGCCCCCAGGAATACAAACGGCCCAACTCCTACGAGTTCTGCCTGGTCAAGGATGGCGACAAATACGCCATGTACTACTACATCCTGGACGGCAAATCCCTGGCCACCTTCAAGGGCTGGTCGCCGAGCCTGATCGACGGCGATTCCGTCACCAGCGGTTATGACGGCTCGCGCTACTTCGTCAAAGACGATGGCGTCTGGCAGATGACCACGGTCGGCGGTCCCCATCCCATGAAGCGGATCAAGTAACGAGGCTGCCCCGTCCCGGGGACATCCTGCCAGGACCGGACCGTCGTTTCGCACGCGGCGCCTGGCGTGTCGGCCGGCCTGAAAACGTGTTCGAATCTTGACGGCGGTGATCGCACCGCCGTCAAGATTGTTGTTTCCGCCCCAGCCGCCCACCTTCTGTTCGGAAACGCTCCCCGCCTGCCCCAATCCAGTGCCACGGCAGGGAATATTTCCGGGGTGAAATGGATGACAACCCGTGACGGTCCGGTTATATCCGCGCCATGTGGGAAACGATCGCCATCTTTGTCGGCATCTTCGTCGTCCTGAGCGCCGGGCTGTGGTTTTTCATCCGCCAGAACGCCCGCAAGCGCAACGATGTCATCGCCTCGGGAAAATTCGACTTCGACGCGTTCAAATCCCGGGAAATCGCCCGGCGAGGCATTCACGACACGACCAGGATCGGCAAGTCGCGTTGACGGACGCCGCGTCCGACCATCGACTGCGCCTGATCTCCTTTTGCGCCCTTTCCTGCCCGGCCCACCCAAGGAGAACATCATGCCCCGATTGTGCACCTTCCTGTTGTCCAGCCTGCTGGTATCCGCCCTGTGTCTCCTGGGCACGGCCGCCGCGGTCCGAGCCGCCGACCCACCGGCAACCCTCGCCGGCATTGGCCTCGGTGATGCAGCCCAGCAGCATAAAAAACGCATCCGCCTCAACAAGCCGCGCCCCATGGAGGCCGCGCCCTGGCTGCGCCGCTTGCCCGTGACCGGGGACAAATACTTCACCGGCGGCTACGTGCTGGTCGGCACCTGCGCCGCGCCCGGTCGGGTCGTGCGCATTAAGCTCCGCTACCGCGATACCAGCGTGGATTTCTTCCGCAAGCTGGCCGGGGACATGCTCGGCAGCTACGGCGATCCGGCCGAATACAAGGGGGACTTCGAGGGCCGAACCATGGGCAACAAATGGTCGTTCACCGATAGCTCGACGCGCCCCGTGAGCCTCATCCTCCAACACACCGAGGGCGAGGACCCGGAACTGGGCACCGGCACCACCATCAAGCTCACCAACTGGGGCCTGCTCGAAGCCGAACGCGCTTGCTACCAGGAACGCCATGCCCCGGCCGTGACCGCCGCCACCCCCAAGGCCACCGCCAAGGACAACGGCTACCTGCCTAAATAACGGAGGGCGCCATGCGTGACCTGGCCTACGAACCGTCGCTTGCAACCGGATTTGACGACATCGATGAGCAGCACCGGATGTTTCTCGACATGCTCGGGGAACTGGCCACGCGCATCGAGCAAGGCGCCCATCGCCAGGGCTTTCTGGACGCCTTGCAGGGCATGCGCCTCTACGCCGCCCAGCACTTCAGCGACGAGGAAGCCCTCATGACCCAATGGGAATACCCGGAATACGAGGCCCATTGCCGGTTGCACGGGACGTTTCGCACCATGACCGAGGAGCTGGAGAAACGGGCCGCCGAGGGCCCAGGACTCGTCTCCCTGGAAATGCTCGAATTTCTGGGCCAGTGGTTCATCGGCCACATCCGCACCGAGGATTTGCGCTTCGCCGCCCACGCCAAGGCGCAGCGGGAAGTCGGAGGGGCGTAGGGGCAGGGAAGAAAGCCTCCGGCGGCCAAAGGGCGCGGCCCTTTGGAATCCCGGATGGGAAAACGCTTTTAGGGGGCGTTGCCGGTCACTTCGGGCGGATTTTTGAGCGTGAGGGCGAAAATGTAGCGTTCCACCACCTCCAGCACCACCACGTTCGGCCGTTCGGCCCGGATGATCTCCGGCGAAAAGGCGTGGGACCACAAAAATACCGACCGCGAAAACCCTTCGGCCAAATACGGCACCATGGGCCGGGTGAAGGAATCGTGGAAAAAAACCGCCCGGGGCCCGTCCGGCCGGTCCGTCTCGCGCGCGATACGATCCCGGCCCGGCTGACCGGCCGGATCGGCATAGGCGCCGGGAGCGGCTTCACGCGCCTTGGCATCGAGCAGGCGCGGCACGATATCCACTTCGGTCAGCACGTCCGGCATGAGCAGCATCTCGGCCAAATCCCCACCCGGTTGCTCTTTTTCCTCAATGACACAGGCGGCATCGGTCAGGGGCGAAAGCCCCGGCAGTCTGTCGCCAAGGGCCGCCACCACCGCCGACGCGGCCCGGTAGGCGCCGAACCGGTTCCAGTGGGTGTCGGTCTTGAGGTAGGCCCGGTGCTCGGTCTTGGCCTGGGCGAGGGTCTGACGCAAGTCGAGCACCGCCACTCCGGCTTGGCGCAGGGCCGGCAGGACCTGATCGAGCCGCGACCGCGGCCCGAGGGGCCGTAGGCCGGCCGGCAGGAACTCGGGATAGACGGTCGCCTTGTTCGGCGCCACCACCACCAGATAGGCAATGCCTTGGGCCGCCAGCCAATTTTGGCGCTCGACCTGCGTCCGTACCATGGTCGCGATGTCCCCGGCATCAAGGGGTATGGCGTTGAGAGCATCGTCCAGGGCCGATTCCTGGGTGAAATAGAGCCAGCCCTCCCGTCCCCAGAGGACCGACGGCGCCGGCGACTGGCCCAAAAGGGCCAGACGCAGCCGGAAGCCGGCGCGGATCAGATGGTCGCGAAACGGGGCCGCGTCCCGGGCATGGGCGGCCAGGGCCGGACCAAAGCCGGTCGGATCGCGCCAGAGGGCGGAGAGGGCCGGAGCCGGGGCCAGGGGCCGTTTTTCCACGGCCAGCCGCCCCGAAGGCACGCCAAGCAGGGCCAATTCCACCGGCGCGGCCAGAAAGAGCACGAAGAGCAGACATTGGAGACGGGCAAGCAACCTGGGCATGATCAGAACCTGGCGTAGATAAACGGGCTGAAGGTGCCGGCCGCGATCTGCATGGCGGCAGCGGCCAAAAGCAGGGGCAGGGCCACGGTCTGGGCCAAGCCGGATACCAGGGCCTGGCGGCGGCTGGCCAGCCGGGCCAGACACGCTTCCCAGACCCCGGCCAGGGGCAGGGAAAAAAGCACCGCCGCGCCAAGGGCCACGAGTTTGGCCCGGTCCACGCCCGTGGCCAGGGTGTAGGCGAAACCGTCCAGGGAAAAGGAGAACAACCCCTGGAAATAGGCCCAGGCCCCGGGCAGGTCCGGAGCCCGGAACAACACCCAGCCGAGCATCACCGCAAGCAGGGCATAGCCGTGGCGGACAGCGGCCGGGGACGCATCCAGCAGCCGGCCAAGGCGCGTACGCTCCACGGACAGAAACAGGCCGTGCCACAAGCCCCAGACCAGAAAATTGACCGTCGCCCCGTGCCACACGCCGCACAGCGTGAAAACAACAAGCAGATTGCACCGCACCCGCCAGGGCGCCACCCGGCTGCCGCCCAAGGGGATGTAGAGGTAGTCCCGGAACCAGGTGGACAGGGAAATGTGCCAGCGCCGCCAGAATTCGCGCACGGATTGCGAGATGTAGGGGTGGTCGAAGTTCTCGGGCAGGCGCAAGCCGAACATCCGCCCCAGGCCCACGGCCATGTCTGTGTAGCCGGAAAAATCGAAATAGAGCTGGGCCGTGTAGCAGGCGAGCCCGAGCCAGGCCGTGCCCATGTCCGGCCCGCCGGCCTTGGCAAAGGCCGCATCGGCCAAAGGCGCCAGCGTGGCGGCAATCAGCGTCTTTTTGGCCAGGCCCACGGCGAAACGCCAAGCGCCCTGGCGAAAATCCTCCAGGGTCGGGGAAAGCTTCCCCATGTCGGCCAAAAGCGGCCCGAACCGGGCAATGGGTCCGGCCGTGATCTTCGGGAACAGGGCCATGGCCAGGGAAAACCGGGTCAGACTGGTTTCGGCCGGCGTGGTGCCGCGCTTGACGTCCACGAGGTAGGCCACGGCCTGGAAGGTGAAAAAGGAAATGCCGAGCGGCGCGGGGAGCGGCCCGTATTTGTAAAAGGCGAGCAGGCCGATATTGGCGACCACACCCAGGGCGGTCAGTCCGGCCCGGCCGCGCGGCGAGGCCCGACCCGCACTCCGGGCAAGGAGAAAATTCCCCAGCGTGGCCCCGACCAAAATCGGCATGCCGGCCGCATCGGCCAGGAAAAAATAGACAAGGCTTGCGCCGAGCAGCACCCACACCCGGCCCGCGCGCGGGCACAAAAAAAAGACGCCCAGGACAAACGGTAGAAAATAATAAAGGAAAAGCGGTCCATCCAGCGTCATCGGCAAGCCCCTCCCGGCTGGGCCAAGGTGCCCGCAGCCGGCCGCCGTGTCCAGTCCCGATCACGGCCATGCGCTGCAAGAATGCTGTAATGAACGCCTCCGGCGGCCAAAGGGCTCCGCCCTTTGGAATCCCGACACGACAAGCTGCCCCGCGGGCCTCGACGCCACGGCCGGTCCGGCTTATCACCCGGCACGGACAGATGACCCACAAGGACCTGCCATGCCGCGACCGCACCACCGCATCCGCGTCACCGACGAGCTGGGCCAGGAGCAGCGTCTGGCCCCCGGCCACGATGTCGTGAGTTCCTCCCGAAGCCGGGACTGGCTCGTGCTTGGGCTCGGTCCTGATCCTAAGGCCCTGGCCGCGTCCCTGCCGCCCGGGGCCCGGGTCCGCTATGTGGAATGCCCGGCCTTGTGGGAACAAATGGACGCGGACTGGCGCGCGGCCATCCCGGCCGACTGGCAACGCATCGAAACCTTCGATCCCCTGGCCAAGGAAAACATCCTGTTTTCCGGAGCCGGCCGGCGGCTCTTCCCCGGCTTCTGGACGCCCTTCCTGGCTGCCCTGCTCCTGCCCTGCCCGGCCGTGCACGCGGCAGCCGGTCCGGATACGGTCCTGCTCGGCGCAAGCGAAGGCAGTACCCTGGCCCCGGACGTGCGCCAGGCCTTTCGCGACGAAGGCCTGACCGTGCGCAGCCTGGACCGGGCCGATCTGCTCGACTGTCTCGAAGAGAGCCGGCCGGTGCTGGCGCTCTCTCTCAACTTCGCCGGCCTCGACCGGGTCGGCGAAGTCCAGGCGCTGCTCGACCGGGCCGGAGTGCCGGTGGCGGTCTGGTGCCTGGACAACCCGTTTCTCCTCCTCGCGGGCGTGCGCAACGCGGCCTGGCGCGCGCTACGCCTTTTTGTCACCGATGCCTGGTGCGTGGAACCGCTCATCCGACACGGCGCCCGTCATGTCCAGGTCCTGCCCCTGGCCGCCGGCCGGAATTTTTTTATGGCCGCGCCCGACCACCCGGAACTGGGACAGTCCCTGCTCTATGTCGGCCGCAGTGCCATTCCGGACAAGGATCTCGTCTTTTCCGGCCTGCACCTGCGCCCGGAACGCGTGGCCGAGGCGCGGGCTATGCTCGAACGCGGGGAGCGCCCGGATTTCGGCTGGTGGGCCGCACAGTTGGGATGTGAAACGCTCTGGCCGGGCCGGGATGCCAGGCGCGTGGGCCTTGGCGCCGAAGCCTTGACCCGGGACTGGCGGGTGTGCGTGCTGCGCCAGGCCGCGCGCTCGGGTCGGCTGGCCGTGTGCGGGGACGAAGCCTGGCGGGAGCTCCTGGACGAGCCGTTCACGGCCCTGCCCGGCGTGGACTATCAGGAAGGGTTGCCGGGACTTTACGCCTCGGCCCGGTACGTGCTCGGCGCGGCCAGCCTGCTGCTGCCCCACGCCTTGAGCCAGCGCCATTTCGATGTCTGGGCGGCCGGTGGCTGTCTGCTTACCGATGCCACGCCCGGCCTCGATCTGTTTCCGGCGGAACTCACACGTCCCATCACCTATCGGACCGTCCAGGAGCTCCCGGAACTGCTGCGGCGCCTGGACCGGGAGCGGACCGCGCTCATTGCGGCCTGGCGAACCCAGATAGCCGGCGCCCACACCTACCGCCACCGGGTCCGGACCATTCTGGAGAGCCTCGCTTAGGAGCGCCCCCCAAAAAGAAGAAAGTCCTTTATCTTATCTCGTTGATCATCAGTAATGCCCTGTTGAAGTTTCATCACATCTCTCCTGGGAAAAGGAAGCGCCTGGGCTAGACCAATTTTTGGCATATCTTAGTAACTATACAAACACTTACACAATACCTAACTAACCATTTTCTATCTACTTTAAAATACAATTTTAAATTTACAAACGAGTTGACAATATCTTGCAATAGAATTAAATTTAAAATTAAGTTAAAAATTTTTATTATAATTTTGAACTTGGAGGTCATTTCGATGAGGAATAATTATTCTTTTTTACTATTGCCGTTATTTATAATATTTATTGCATCTTGCGCAAAGCAGCCAACATTAGGTGATGTGCATAATATCAACAATTCGAACTTATACACTGACATGGCATCAAACATAATAACATTATCTCATGATGTAACAACTCAATATGATTTATCTTCTCTACCAGGCGCAATTCTCATCAATAAAGGAGAAACAGCTTCGTGTGGGAAAAATTGCACCACAGATGTGTATGAAGTAGCTCCAGGAACATATATTAAAGCAGGGATTCCTACACCAAAAATCGAACCAATAACTACACCGAATAGCTTTACAAGTATTGTCACCAATAAATTTTCTACTTCTGGACAAGCAACAGCATCATTAGCAAGCATAACGCTAAGCCTCTCAAATAATCAGGTTGGCGATTTAAGTATTATTGATACAGAAAAATGCTCTTTAAAAAGGGACGACATGGATGGAAATAGTGTTGCCAAGTTTAATTCTGCTAATCCATTCTCTCCTGGAGAAAAGCGCTACTGGGTGCAAGGAGTAGTATTATGCGTCGGCAACATGAAAATATTTGACGAAATAGATACAAAGGCAACGGCTACCTCTGCTATTGTAAAAGCAGATGGAAACTTTTATGCTTCAACAAATCAAGCGAAACAAACGCTATATATCAAGGCAACTTTAATACCGATAGCAAATAAAATTGGTTCCTTCAAGAAGTCAGCAGAACGTTTTGCTGAAGTCCAAAGTTTATCTGCAACACTAAGCAGCAATATTAATGGTGTTCCAGAAGTTACATTAAAAAAATTTATCAAAAACTAAGCGTCTGCATATATAGAACTGTTCTAAAATTGATTACACAAGACACCTGCCCGGACTCTACATAATGCCACCTCGAACAACAAAGCCCCGGAGTCACCGGGGCTTTGTTGTTCGAGGCCTTGATTAACTACTCAAGGCCTCGTTTTTCTAGTGTGTAATTCTTTTTATTTTGTTTCTCGTTGAGCCTGCAATCTTAAAAAATACTACCATATTTTCAAGGGAGACACAGAAGCGTCGCGCTCCCGAAATGGTCATTGGCAGGGCTCGGGCGGAGGCACGACCACGCTTTCGAGGCTGGTGCCGTCGTTCCCGGTCACCCGGGTCAGGCACAGGGATTTGATCGGATTGCCGTCGTTCTCGAAGTCGAAACGGCCGGTGACCCCGTCATGGGGCGGCAGGGCGATCAGGGCCCGGGTCACGGCCTCGGGTGCGATGCTCCCGGCCTGGGCCACGGCGTCCAGCACCACGTCCACGGCATCCTGGGTCAAGGCGCCGAGTTCCGTGGCCGGCCGTCTAAGTGCTTTGCGGAAAGCGACCGCATAGGCCTTGGAGGTCTTCCCGGGCGCATCCTCGCGCCAGTGATCCACGAACACCGCACCCTTGAAAGCCGACAAGCTCGACACCTCGGGCCCGTTCCAGGAATCCCCGCCAAAAAGCGCGCCGGTAAAGCCAAGACTCCGGGCGGCCAGGCCCTGCAGCACCACTTCCTTGTTCGGATTGGGCAAAAACAGTGCCTGCGGGTCCTTGGCCAAGGCCTGGCGGAGCAGCGGACGAAAATCCCGATCCCGATCCGGATAGGTCAAAAGGCTCACTTCCCCGCCACAGGCCGTAAATGCCTGCCCAAACGCCTCGGCCAGGGAACGGCTCGCCAGATTGTCCGCATTGGCCACCACACTCACCCGGTGCAGACCGAGTTCCCGCACGGCCAGCCGCCCCAGGACCATGCCCTGGAACGCGTCGGTAAAGGCGATGCGGAAGATGTGGGGCCGCCCGGCCGTGACCACGGCGGCCGTGGCCGAGGGCGTGACCAGGGGCACACCGACCGCCTCGGCGGCCTTGGCGGCGGCATCGGCCAGCCCGCTGCTGTATGGGCCGATCACGGCCGTGACATGCTCGCGCGTGGCCAGCTCCCGCACGACTTTAGCCGCTTCCTCGGGAGAACCCAGGTCATCGCGAACCAAAAGGCGAATGCGGCAGGCCCGACCACCGATGGCCGGCCGGCCATGCTCCACGGCCTGGTCCACGGCAAACCGCGCCGCTTCCAAGGCGTCCCGGCCGGAGCGGAAATCCTCGCCGCTGAAGGTGGCCACAAAACCCAGGCACACTTCCGGGACATCCGAACGGAAACAGGCGGCCACGGCCAAAACGGCCAGGACCGGCACGAGCATGACCCGGAGGATGGCCAGGCGGGGGGCAACAGCCATGGGAACCTCCTCGTCGGTTGGGGGCTTTTACGGCAGGACCGGACGCTGCCCCCGGGCAGCGTCGAAGGTGGTTTCCCACCAGGGCAAAAAGGCTTCGCCGCTGGCGAGATTCGGCCCGAATTGCACTTCCGGATCGTAGGTCCACACCGACAAGCCGGACAGGGCCTCGCCGCCGGCCCGCAGTTTCAGTTCCAGGCGGGGCGAGGTCAAAACATGGGCCGTGCGCAGCCGCAGGGCATCGGCCCGCAAATGCTCGAAATCCTGAAGCGTGAACCGGTGCCGGTCGTGGATGTAGAACACCATGCGCGGCGGCAGGCCGAGCAGCCGGCGCAACATGTCCGGCAGCACGTCCCGGTCGGATTCCCCGAGCACCGCGATGTAGGGTTCGCCGGCCAGATCCTCGGCCGCAGCCGCCCCGGACGGCCCCCGGAAACGCCAAATGCCGAACGTCATGCCGAAAATCGGGCGCGCAAAGGCTTTGAGCCGCCGGGAAGCCGCCTGCATGACCGTTTCCAGCCGGTCGGCCCCGGCAAAGACGCAAAAGGCCGTGGCCCGGTCCAGGGTCGTGGCATCGCCGCGCCAGACTCCGGCCGGCACGGGCCGGTTCCAGCCCGGTCCCAAATCCTCGGGGGTGAGCAAGACGAGGTTCGTATCCCGGGCCACCCGGTAGTCCGTCACCGCGTCCTGCAGAATGAGCAGGTCGGGGTCGCAGGTGGTCACGGCGGTCCGGGCAGCCTGGATGGGATCGGCAGAGACCAGAATACGGCATTGCGAACAGTAGCGGGCGAGCAGGGCCGCCTCGATACCGGTGTCCTGGGGATCGGCGTCGGGCAGGGCGCGCAGGGGCGTCTCCGGTGCGGGCGCCTCGCCGGGCGGCACGGCGACGGCCGCGCGCAGCCCCCGGGCCGCGGCCCAACCGAGCAGCCAGGACGTAAGCAGCACCCGCCCCCGGCTGTCCGGGGACATGCCGCCCACCGCCACGGTCGGCGGTCCGGGACGGCACGTGCAGCGCAGCCCCCGGGTGTGGAGCAGGCGGTCGAGCCGGCGCCACAAGGCATAGCCCACGGCTGGTGGCACGAGAAGCCCCCGGCCCAGCCGCCGGGCCAGTTCGTCCGGCGACGGCAGGGATGGCAAGAAAACGGAGGGGCGCAAGCGCCCCTCCCTGCGACGGCGGAAACGGTTCACGCCCTGGATCGCTCCCCGATCGGGAAAGGGCGTTTGCGGGCGGTGTCGACGGTCATGTCGCTGCCCTTATCGTTTGCGGACCTAGTCCCGGCTGGAGCCGAACAGGCGCAGCATCATGAGGAACAGGTTGATGAAATCCAGATACAGGGTCAGCGCGCCGAGGATGGTGCCTCGCCGCACGGCCGTGGCGTCGTCGGCCGGCGCCATCTGGCCCATGACCTTGAGCTTTTGCGTGTCGTAGGCCGTGAGCCCCAGGAAAACCAGCACCCCCACGCACGAGATGACGAAATCCATCACCGCGGACTTGGTGAAGATGTTGACGATGGAGGCGATGATGATGCCGATCAGCCCCATGAACAGGAAGCTGCCGAACGAGGTCAGGTCCTTTTTCGTGAGCAGGCCGTACAGGCTCATGGCGCCGAACATGCCGCCCGAGACCAGAAAGGCGTTCATGATGGCCGATGGTGAATAGACCGCGACAATGACCGACAAAGTGACGCCGTTCAGGGCGCTGTAGGCCAGAAACAGCAGACTGGCCGTACCGGCGGACAGCCGGTTGATGGCTGCGGACAGCCCCACCACCAGAGCCAGTTCGGCGATGATCAGACCAAAAAATACGATCTGGTTGCCGAAAACGATCTGGCGCATGGCGGGCATTCCAATCGTGAACACCGACGCGCCGGCCGTGACCAGAAGGCCCAGGCACATCCAGCCGTACACCCCCCGCAGAAAGGCATTGACCACCTCGACGCGGGTTTGGGCGGTTTGCATCGAACCATAGGGATAGCTCATGTGTATTGTCCTCCTTGAAAGACGGGCAATCCTGCCAAGGCATATAACGCGGGGCCAGGCATGTGGCAAGGGGAGTCGAAACCGGCCGTTCGGTCGGCCCGGCCTTGCCCGACGGGCCCAAAGCCGGTAGGAAAATGGCCACGGAATCACGCCACAATGCCAGACACCCTGCTCGCCATCGAACATCTGCGCGCGGTCTTCGACACCGCCGCCGGCCCGGCCGTGGCCGTGGACGACATGTGCCTGACCGTGGACCGGGGCCAGACCCTGGCCCTGGTCGGTGAATCAGGCTGCGGCAAGACCGTGCTGGCGCTTTCCTGCCTGGGGCTGCTCTCCCCGCCCGGACGGGTGGCCACGGGCCGGGCGATCTTCGACGGCCGTGACCTGCTCGCCCTGCCCGAACGGGAACGCCGCACCATCCGGGGCCGGCGGGCGGCCATGATCTTCCAGGAGCCCATGACCGCGCTCAATCCTGTGCTCACCATCGGCGACCAGGTATCCGAGCCGGCCCGGGTACACAAACACCTGTCCCGACGCCAGGCCCTGGAGGCGGCCGCGGCCATGCTCGCCCAGGTCGGCCTGCCCGACCCCACGCGCCGCCTGGCCGGCTATCCCCACGAACTTTCCGGGGGCCAGCGTCAGCGGGTCATGATCGCCATGGCGCTCATGCTCTCGCCCCAGCTCCTCATCGCCGACGAGCCGACCACGGCCCTGGACGTGACCGTGCAACGCCAGATCCTCGACCTCATGCTCGACCTGGCCCGGGCCCGGGGCACGGCCATCGTACTCGTCACCCACAACCTGGGCGTGGTGGCCGAGACCGCCGACGCGGTAGCGGTGATGTATTCGGGCCGGCTCGTCGAATGGGCGCCGGTGGCCGCGCTGTTCCGGGACCCCCTGCACCCCTACACCCGGGGCCTGCTCGCCTCCCTGCCCCGCCTGGACGACCCGACCGCCGCGCTCACGCCCATTGCCGGCACGGTGCCGAGCCTGCTTGCGTTGCCGACCGGCTGTCATTTCCATCCCCGCTGCCCGGCGGCCTTTGCCCCGTGCGCACGCGACATCCCGCCCCTGGTCCTGCGACCGGACGGGCGGCGGGTACGGTGCTGGCTCCATGTCTGAACAGCCAAACGCGCCCCTGCTGGAGCTGACCGGTGTCTGGCGCCGCTACGCCACGCGCCAGGGCTTTTTCGCCGACCGGACACGCGAGGTCACGGCCGTGGCCGGCGTGGACCTGACCGTGGCCCGGGGCGAGACCGTGGGTCTGGTCGGGGAATCGGGCTGCGGCAAGTCCACCCTGGCCCGGCTGGCCGTGGGCCTGGAGCCCCCGAGTCGCGGCACGGTGCGCCTGAACGGCCGCGCCATCCACGGCCCGGACGGCCTGACCGGCCGGGAGTTGCCCCGGCTGGTGCAGATGATCTTTCAGGACCCGTTTTCCTCCCTGAACCCGCGTTTGCCCATCGGCTGGACCGTGGCCGAAGGGCTGCGGGCCATGGGCGTGGGCTCGCGCCGGGAACGCCGGGAGCGGGTGCTTACGCTGCTCACCCAGGTCGGGCTGCTCCCCGAGCATGCCAGCCGATTTCCACACCAGTTTTCCGGCGGCCAGCGCCAGCGGGTGGCCATTGCCCGGGCGCTCGCCCTGTCGCCGGCCCTGCTCGTGTGCGACGAGCCGGTCTCGGCCCTGGACGTGTCGGTCCAGGCCCAGGTCATCAATCTCCTGGCCGACCTCAAGGCGCGCCTCGGACTGGCCTATCTGTTCATTTCCCACGACCTGGCCGTGGTCGGCCACCTAAGCGACCGGGTGGCGGTCATGTACCTGGGCCGGATCATGGAACTGGCCCCGGCCCGGGCGCTTTACGCCGACCCGATCCACCCGTATACCCAGGCCCTTCTTGCGGCCGTGCCCCGGCCCGATCCCGGACTGCGCCGTCCGACCGGACTGGCCGGGGAAACGCCTGATCCGGCCTCGCCGCCGCGCGGTTGCGTGTTCCACCCGCGCTGCCCGAGGGCAACACCCGAATGCGCCGCCACCGAACCGCCCCTGGTCGCCCTGTCGCCGGGATATTTCGTACGGTGCGCGCACCCCTAGATAAGGAGTCGTTTGTATGGATGCGATCGCAGAGGCCGCCGGAAGGATTTTCCGCGTCTTTTTGGCCGAGCATTGGGCCCGGTTCTATTTCGCCGTGGAACAGGAGGGCGTGGTCTATCTGGACGTGCCCGAGGATGTGCTGGCCGGCGTCGCGGCCGACGCGCCCGACCTGGCCGACTTCCTGCGGGGCTTAAACGGCCAGCCCCTGGACGCCGAAAGCTCCCGCAAGGCCATCGGCGAGCATGTGTTCTCCAGCCTGGAAGGCGGCACCTATCCGCCGGGCACCGTGGCCAAGACCTTTGACAGCCCGGCCTTCGGCCTGACCATGCAGCTTTTTTCCGTCTGGCTGTCCGGCCACGAGGGGCTCCTCGACACCGAGGTCATGCCCCTGGCCGAATGGGAACGCCTTTTTTCCACCTGGCGCCAGGACCCGGCCGTGTTGCGCTTCGCCCAGAGCTTAAGCGCCGCCGGGACCAAGACCGCCCCTGACAGCGGCACGGTCCACTAAGTCCGGTCAGTTCGCCAACCGCCAGCCCCGATCGCGCAGGCAACGGGCATAGACGTTGTCGTGGGCGTCGTCTTCGAGCACGTTGCCCAAGTATTGTACGGTCTGGCCCTCGATGGTGGGATCGGGGCTGAAGCGCGCCTCGCCGTAGCTGGGCGGAACGGTCTCGTTGGCCAGGGAATGGCAGAGGGACTTGTCCGCGGCCAGTCTGGCCCGGGCCTCGCGCGGGTCGGTGATATCGGGATTGACGTAGCGTGCGCAGCCGGCCGCGACCGCAACCGCGAAAACCATCCCCGCAATCCCACGCCAGCCCAACGTCTTGTACTGCATAATCCGTCCTTTTTGTGACAGATTTTCCGAACCGGCGCACCATGTCAAGAGGAAGCTCCCAGGCCTCCCTTTTGCCTCCCCGGCTTGACAGAAGAACAAAATCTCTTTTTATACTCAAAAAGCATGCATCGATTCAGGGAGGTATTCGATGGATACGTATCTTGCTCTGGCATTGGACATTGTGACGGCGCAGGCGAAGACACGAAACATGACGGAGATGGAAATCACCACCATGGTTTCCAAGCTGGCTGCCAGTATCAAGGACATCGATTCCGGTCAGTTACCCCAACCGGATGAAGCTGAAACAGTCACGATTCCCGATGCAAAAAAGGCGTTGAAGGAACGCAGCATCGTCTGCATGGAATCCGGCAAATCCTTTAAGGTCCTAACCCGCAAACATCTTGCGAAGTATGGTCTTACTCCCGAGGAATACCGCGAAAAATGGGGCTACCCCAAGGGAATGCCTCTTGTTTGCAAGGCTCTGCAACGGGAAAGACGCAAAAAAATGCGGGAAATGCGTCTGTGGGAACGTCGCGGAAAAGCAAAAGCGGAATAAACAACAGGAATACTGAGCGCAGACACTGTACAATTACTTGTGCAGCCGTGAGATGAACCGGGCATGCCTTTGTCACGACGATGCGGCCAGGAACGGCAGTCCGCCTCCTGTCCCGCGCGCCGGGGCGGGGCATGCATCCGGCTCGGGAACGATCCTTCTTGACAATTCCCACCGAGAGCGTATTCTACTTTTTTGATGCTTTTTCGGCCAAGAGGCGATGTCACGCGCGACGCTGTCATGCTGCAGGCTCGTCGCCCCCTTCCGGACGCTCTCCCCGCCGAAAACCCCTGGCCCCGATCTTCCGATCCTGACGCGGCCCGCAGCTCCCGTTTCTCGATTCGCCGATCGCCACCGCGCCCCGGCGCGCGGTTCACTTTTGCCAAAGGATATCCTTTTGAGCTTCGCTTCTTTTTGTCTTGATCCCGTTTTGCTCGCCAATATCAAGCGCCTGGGCTATGAAGCCCCCACCCCCATCCAGGCCGAAGCCATCCCCCACGTGGCCGCCGGCCACGACCTCATGGGTCTGGCCCAGACCGGCACCGGCAAGACGGCCGCCTTTTTGTTGCCCATCCTGCATCGGCTCATGACCAACCCGAGCCGCTCGCGCGCCGTGCGCACCCTGATTCTGGCCCCGACCCGCGAACTGGCCGAACAGATCTACCGGGCCGCCCTGGACCTCGGCCGGGGCTCGCGCCTGCGCTTCGCGGTCATCTACGGCGGCGTGGGCCTGTTCCCCCAGACCCGGACCCTGCGCCAGGGCGTGGACGTGGTCGTGGCCTGCCCAGGCCGGCTGCTTGACCACATGGGCCAGGGAAACGTCCGCTTCGACCAGCTGGAAACCCTGGTCCTGGACGAAGCCGACCACATGTTCGACATGGGTTTTCTGCCCGACATCAAGCGCATTCTCGGCGCCCTGCCGACCTCGCGCCAGACCCTGCTCTTTTCCGCCACCATGCCCCCGGCCATCTCCGGCCTGGCCCGGGAAACCCTGACCGATCCGGTCACCGTGCGCATCGGCCATCTGGCTCCGCCCACCACCGTGGAGCACGCCATCTATCCGGTCGCCCCCACCCGCAAGGTGCCCCTGCTCCTGCACCTGCTCGGCCAGAGCGCCGGGGACTCGGTCATCGTGTTCACCCGCACCAAGCACCGGGCCAAGAACCTGGCCCAGGTGCTGTGCCGCGAGGGACACAAGGCCACCTGCCTCCAGGGCAACCTGTCCCAGCGCCAACGCCAGATCGCCATGGACGGCTTCCGTCGCGGCACCTTCCGGGTGCTCGTGGCCACGGATATCGCCGCCCGGGGCATCGACGTCTCCCAGGTGGCCCACGTGGTCAATTTCGACATCCCGGACACGGCCGAGGCCTACACCCACCGCATCGGCCGCACAGGCCGGGCCGAACACGAAGGGCAAGCCCATACGTTCGTCACCGGCGAGGACCTGGGCATGGTCCGGGCCATCGAAGCTCACATGAAAAAGCCCCTGCCCCGCCGCGAGGTGGAAGGCTTCACCCAGGACCCGGCCGAATGGCGGCGTCCCGCGCCCATGGCCGCGCGCCAGCCGTCGCGCAACCGTCCCTACGGCGACCGGTCCTACGGTGACCGGCCCCAGGGCGGCAATCGGTCCCGGAGCGATCGTCCCCAGGGCGAGCGCTCCTTTGGCGAGCGCTCCGGCAGCGACAGACCCCAGAGTGACCGGCCGCACAACAGCCGTCCCAGCAACGGCCAGCCCCGGTCCCGGGCGCCCCAAGGCCGCTCGACCTTCGGCCTGTCCCCGGAGCGTGAGGAGCGCCGTGACGGCAACCGTCCCCCGCGTCGCCAGCCCATGCCCCGCGCCGACGCCAGCGCCGCTTAAGGCAGGTTAGCGGCGAGGGGTTGGAGGGGAAAAGCCTCCGGCGGCCAAAGGGCGCTGCCCTTTGGAAACCCGTTACGGGGAGCCGCTCCAATCACACGTACGCAAACGGCCCGGTTCGGAAAGTATCCGAACCGGGCCGTTTTATTTGGCGGGCCGAGCCGTAAGCCGCATGACGATGATGCTTCCAATGGCCCCTGACAGGCCGTCATGCCACATTCGCCTCGCCGCCACCCGAAAGCGAAAAGGGATTCCAAAGGGCGAAGCCCTTTGGCCGCCGGAGGCTTCTCCCCTACCCCCCTACGCCCCTAGCCCCTTATCCCCTATCCTCTATTCCCCTATCCCACATTGCAGGCGCCAGGCCGCGAAGGCCTTGCGCCCGCGTTCCGGGTAGGCCAGCTTGCGGTTGGCCTTGCGCATGCGTTCTTCGAGGGGCGGGGTGAGGCCGAAATTGACGTTGGACGGCTGGAAATGCTTGGCCTCGCTGCGCAGGTGCCCAAGCAGCGCGCCCAGGGCGGACTCGATCGGGGGCTGGGGCAATTCCCGGCCGGCGGACAGCCGGGTGCCGAGCTGGAGTCCGAGCCACAACCCGCAGGCCGCCGATTCCACGTAGCCTTCCACGCCGGTGATCTGGCCGGCCAGATACACCCCAGGGCGCGCCAGGAGTTCCAGGCGCTCGCCCAGCACCCGGGGCGCGTTGACGAAGGTGTTGCGGTGGATGCTGCCCAGGCGCGTGAACTCGGCCGCGTGCAGGGCCGGGATCATGCGAAAGATTCGCTCCTGTTCCCCGTAGGCGAGCTTGGTCTGGAAGCCCACCAGATTGAGCGTGGAGCGGTCCACGTTTTCCGGCCGCAGCTGCACCACGGCATAGGGCCGCCGGCCCGTGCGCGGGTCGGTCAGGCCGACCGGCTTCATGGGGCCAAAGGCCAGGGTGCGCTCGCCTCGCTCGGCCATGGCTTCGATCGGCAGGCAGCCCTCGAAATGGAGTTCCTTTTCAAAGGCCCTACTCGGCACCTTGCGCGCTTCGAGCAGGGCGGCCACGAAAGCCTTGTACGCGGCCTCGTCCAGGGGGCAGTTGCAATAGTCCCCTTCCCCTTCCTGCCAGCGCGAGGCCCAGAACGCCTGCTCCATGTCCACCGACGCGGTGGTGACGATGGGCGCGATGGCGTCGTAGAAATAGAGGCTGTCCTGCCCCACGGTCTCGGCCAGGCTCACGGCCATCCGGTCCGAGGCCAGGGGGCCGGCCGCCACCACCACGGTCTCGAAACCGGCCAGACACGGATCGGCCAGGCCCATGACCTCCCGGCGCACCAACGTCACGAGGGGTTCGTTTTCGATCCGGGCAGTCATGGCCGCGGCAAAATGTTCGCGGTCCACGGCCAGGGCCTTGCCGGCCGGCACCTGGGTGTCCCGGGCGACGGCGATGACGGCACTGCCCAGTTCCGCCATCTCGACCTTGAGCAGACCCACGGCCGTGACTGGCTCGTCGGAACGCAGGGAATTGGAGCACACGAGCTCGGCCAGCAGCGGACTGACATGGGCCGGCGAATAGGCCTGCGGCTTCATTTCGAACAGGGTCGTGGCGATCCCGAACCGGGCCAGGGCCAGGGCGCACTCGCACCCGGCCAGGCCGCCGCCGATGACGGCTACGGACATGGGCAATACTCCTTCGCAACGGTGAAGCGCCCCGGACAGGGGGAGAAAGTGCAACCGGAAGCGGTTCGGACGGTCCGAACCGCTCCGGTCTGTTACGGACGCGTGCCTAGAATGTCCAGCCCAGATTCAGGCTGCCCCAGCCGGCGCTGCGCAGGCCGCCAAGGTCCGTGCCGGCGGCCAGGCCGACGCTCAGGGTATCGTGGAACTTGGACGTGACCCCAAGGGACAGGGTGCAGGTATCGCGGTCCGTGATGGTGTTGCGGAAGTTGAACTCGCCGCCGAAATCGGCGAAGCGCGCCCGTAGCATGCCGTAATCGCCGAGGTATTCGTGGTTCCAGGTGGCCAGGACATCGGCCGTGACCGTGTTCCCGGCTTGTGTCCGGGGCAGGAGGGTCACGCCCAGGCGGGCGCCGAGGCTCGACCGCAAGGACTGGGACCAGCCGTCGCGCAGATGCAGGTTGCTGGCCTGGCCGCCGTATTCCGACACGCTCGGCCGCCAGGCGGCGCTGTAGTCCATCCAGGCCACCGGGCCCAGGCGCAGCCGGCCTTCCAAAGACCGGGGCAGCATGTCCCAGCCGCCGCCGGCCAGCACGCTCCACACCGGCGACACCCAATCGGACTTGGCCGTACGCGTGTAGCCGTTGAAATCCACGCCCCGGCGCTGGCTCGTGCTTTCAAGGCCGAGCCTGGCCAGACCAAAGGTGTAGCCCTCGCCGGACTCCGAACTCCAGGCCCGGGGCGCGAACCGGGCCTGGCCGCCCAGGTGGAAACCGTCGGTGCGGGCGCTGTTGTCGCCAGCGCCGTCGGCCGACTGGTCGCGGTGCAAAAAGGCCGCATGCCCGCCCACGGTCCAGACTCCGGAGGCGGAGGCACATTCGGTTTCGACGCCGGCCAGCACGCCGCCAAAGGTGCTCGTCGTCGACGCAAAGCCCTTGCCCGCGGCCGTGAAATCCCCACCGCCGAGCGGCGAAACAAAGGCGCGCCAAGTCTGGCCTGTGGCATCTCCGCTGGCCACGGCCGTGGTGCCGGCGGCGACCGGAGAAGCCGTACCGAGCAGGCGGCCGAGCAAGGCCTGACTCATGTCGCGCTGGTTGGACAGGGCAGCCCGACCCGAGGCCGCGAACTGCCGGGGACCGAGCTCGGCCAGAGCCGCCCGGAGCACACTGCCGTCGCTGGCCGAGAAATCGAGCGCCTCCACGAGATTGGCCGCGTCCCCGGTAACCGCGCCGGCCGACTGGTCAAAGACCGCGCCCACTTCCCGGTCGTTCGTGGTGGCGCCGTAGCGGCTGTAGGCATTGGCGGCCCGGGTCGTAGTGACGGTAAGGCTGGTGGGCGTCCCGCCGGCATCCTGGCCCACGGTCACCCCGGCGGTGAGAGTCGGCGAGGTCCACTCCCCCAGCACGCTTGTTCCGCCATTGGACCAGCCCGCCACCACGTCGGTGTCCCAATCAAAGCCGGCCGTGGAGACGGTGCCGCTGATAAAATCCGAAAAATTGAAGGTCAGGGTACGGTTGCGGTAATAGTCCCGGCTGGACAGCAGGACGATCCGGCCGCCGTTGAACTGGAGGGTGGCGGCGTTGAGGCTCGTATGGTCGCCCGAGGCATCGAGCCCCAGGATCAACCGGCTGGCGGTACCCTGCTGCGTGTAGGTGCCGGCGGTAAAGGCGCTGCCGTATTCGCCGTTGCCCGGGATGAACAGGCCCTCGTTGGTGACGGCGTTGTCCACCGAACCGTCACCGGTGAGCTGGCCCGCGCTTTCCACAGTCACACTGCTGTTGACCAGACGGCCGCTACCGGTGGTGTCACCACCCACGGTGGAAAGAGACAAGGTGCCATCCCGAACCACGGTGGCACCGGCGTAGGTGTTCAGGCCGGTCAGGATCAGGGTCCCGGCGCCGTCCTTGAGCAGGCCCACATTTTGGCCAATCAGGGCCACGGCATCGGCCCGATTCGGGTCGGTCGGATCATCGCCCCAGACATACTGGAAGTCCTGGTGATGCAGGCTGTTGTCCCATTGGCGCTGGCTGATGTCATTGCCGAACAAGGCGGTATAGCCTTGGGTGTCCACCGCGTACAGCGCACTGCCATAGCGCGTGCTGACATCCTCGGCGGTCAGCCGGTTGGCGTCCAGGCTGGCCGGTCCGCGCACGGCCAGGCCCAGGTTGAGCAGGCCCTGGCCATACACCGAGGCAAAGGTCACACGGCTGGCTGCACCCGTTGTGAAGCCCCCGAATTGGCCAGTGTAAGCCAACACGAAATCGGAATAAGATTGAATGGCATAGTAGGTCCGCAACGCCGTGGCATTTTTGTCGTAGTACGTTTGCAGATCGGCAAGGACATCCGCCGGAACATCCGTGTCGATGTAGTGCATGAGCACCTGATAGCGCATCACGCCGCCGGCTTGTTCCGTCTCCGCCACCGTGATCGTGAAGTCCGGTGGCGTAAAGCGCCCATTGGTTGAATTATCCGCCGTGGTCAGCACGGTATCGGCCAGTTGTTTGCCGGTCATCCAGGGAAACGCCTGCTGGACCAGGGCCAGACCGCCACTGACATAGGGCGCGGCCATGGAGGTGCCGCTGTCGAGCTTATAGCCTGTGCCCGTGCCTGCGGCATCCAGGGAATAGATATTCGACCCCGGCGCGGCGATGGAAAACAGTTCCGCGCCCTGGGCCAGGTTGCTAAAAACGCTGACCGATTGCACATCCCCGGTCTTGTTGCCGTTGGCTTCGATGGTGATGGCGGCCGGGTCGAGGGAAATGACGCTGAGCCAGCCCGTGAGCGACGGGATGTAGCGCGGGGAGATGGCTTCGCCAGCCGGGCTCACATGCCCTTCGTTGCCAGCCGCAAAGACCGCCAACTTGTCGTATTGCATGACGAGTTGGCCCAGAGACGAGCTGTCGTGATCCGCCCAAAACGCCGAGACGGCCTCCTGGACATTGTCGTTTTCCTCGTATGGAAACATTGTCGATCCCCAGCTATTGTTGAGGATCTTGAGGTTTGGCATCGATGCGTAAAGCGTCAGGAAATCAGGCGACGGCAGCGTTGTTGCCTGTTCGCGCAGATCCAGGGCAACGGCGTACAATTTGGAGTTGAAAGCCACGCCCTGCATGCCCACGCCGTTGCGCAACGCGACCATGATGCCTGCCACATGGGAGCCATGTTCATCCGCTGCCCAGTCACCCAGCGGATAACCCGCCGGTAGCAGCTCTCCCAGGACCTGTCCGGCCAGCTCGGGGTGCGTGAGACGTAACGGCGTATCAAGGATACCGAGCACAATACCTTGGCCTGTGTAGCCCTGCGCATAGGCAGAAGCGGCATTGATCAGCTCAAGACCCGTGCTGTTCCAGTATTCCTGGGTCTTGAAATCCTCGGGCGTGGCGGCCATGGATACGGCAGATGCGTGGATAAGGCAGGAGAGGAACAGGCACAAGGCGAGATGTTGCAACAGCTTGGCGGGACGCAGCATACTTCCTCCTCACAGACAGTGATCCATACGGCACCCCTCAAGGGGTTACACGAAGCAGCTGCGATCGAAAAGAAAAAAATGACAATGCGGCTGGCCTAACAAGGCCGGAGCGTTGGGAAAAGTCTTTGCGGAGGAGCAGAAAATACGGCCCGCACGCCGCGCAGGGGGGCGGCGTCGAGACGCAAGCACACCGCGAGGAGCGCCCGGCCAAGCCCTTGCCTACCGGCTCCATCCCGCACCAGTCGCGTCCGCCTACCCTCAGCAGGTCTCGCCGAGCAAGGCCAGCTGGGCCTTGATCTTCTCGGCGCCGCGCAACAGCGCCTTACCTTCCTCGTCCGTGAGTTCCAGCTCCATGATGCCCTCCACGCCGTAGGCCCCGAGCTTCACGGGCATACCCACGAACACATCGCGCAGCCCGTATTCGCCGGTCAAATACGTGGCGCAAGGCAGAATCTTTTTCTTGTCCATGACCACGGCCGCCACCATCTGGATCACGGCCGAGGCCGGGGCATAGAAGGCGCTCGTCTGCATGAGCCGGATGATTTCCGCGCCGCCGTCCCGGGTGCGGTCGATGATGGCGGCGAGCTTGTCCGGGGACAACAGCTCGGTAATGGGAATACCAGCCACGGTGGAGTAGCGGGGCACGGGTACCATGTCCTCGCCGTGGTCGCCAAGGACCATGGCCTGGACGTTTTCCACGGAGACATCCAGCTCCTTGGAGATGAAGTACTGAAACCGGCTGGCGTCCAGAATGCCGGCCATGCCCGTGATGCGGGTACGCGGGATCTGGCCCGCCCGCATGGCCACGTGGCACATGACATTGAGCGGATTGCTGACGATGATATAGAAGGCATAGGGGCTGTACTGGGCGGCCCGGATCACGCAATCGCGCACGATCTCGCTGTTGATCCGCAGCAAGTCGTCCCGGGTCATGCCTTCCTTGCGCGTGGCCCCGGCGGTGATGATCACAATGTCGGAGTTGCGCGTCTGCTCCAGGTCCTCACCCGACAGGCACACGGGCTCGAGCAGGTCAACGGGACTCGCCTCCAGGATGTCCAGGGCGATGCCGGTCGCCTTGCCCGGTGTCCGGTCCACCAAAACGACTTTCTTGCAGACCTTGCGCTCGATGAGCCGGCGCGTGACCGCCCCACCGACGTTCCCCGCGCCAAATACGGTCACCTTGCCGTTCATGCTCGTGTCCTCCCGGGCCGTGGCGGACCGGAACCGACCTGCCCCCGTCGTTCCGGGGGGGGGAGCGCATCCTTCCGGTCTCCCGGGGACGCCCATGCTCCTGGCAGACCAGACAGGTGTGCCGCAGCCGGTTCGGCTTGTCGCTACGCTAGCATGGCGGACGCATTGTTCCAACCGCTTTTGCGCCGGAGTCCGGGGCACCGGCAGCCCCATCCGTTGTCCGGCTCCCGCTCCGGCTGCCGGTAGCCACAAAAAAAGCGGGGAGATCCCATGGGACCTCCCCGCTTTGGCGTCTTCAGCTTTATGCTACCACTTGTCAGTGGCGAAGGCGTCGGAGCCGAAACCGAAGTCGGAGGACGGCTCACCGCCAACCACCGGCTCGCCGGTGCCAGCAGCCGCACCCTCACCGGCCGGGGCAGCGCCGCCGGCGGCCACGGTGACCACACCGTGCTTTTTGACATCCTCGATCATCTTGAGCAGCTCGTCGACCTTGCCGATGTACTCGGTGACCTTGGCCTCGGAAGCGACGATGACCTTCTCGCCCTCGTCCTTCATGGACGCTTCGAGCTTGTTGGCCTTGTCCTCGGCGGCCTTGCAGCGCACCTCGGCATCCTTGAGGATGGCGGTCTTCTCGGCCAGTTCCTTTTCGACGGCGGCCAGCTTGGTGGCCTGCTCGTCCAAGGTCTTCTTGGCTTCGCTGAGCTTGCCGAAAATGGCGCTCACTTCGGCCACGACATCGGGCGGCAGCACGGACACGGACACGTTCTGGGCCGAAGAGCCCAGCTCGCCGCCGCTCATGCGCACGAGTTCAGGATGCTGTTCGTATATCCAAGCCTTGGCCAGGGCGGCGGCGAACGGCGCCAGTTCCGCGTCGATTTCCATGCCGGTCATGAAACCGACCATCTCGGCCACGCCTTTCTTGTTGCCTTCCTTGTCGATCCCCTTGAGGTACGACACGAACGTGTTCATGGGGAAGACTTTGCGCGCTTCAGCCATGGGAGCCTCCTTTCATTAAACCATGAAAGTCTTTTGTTCTTCACGTTTCAAGGGGAGCCGCCCAGCCTGGTGGGCGTAAACCAACGCCGTAGTTCTGTACACCAGGTGCCCGAGCTTGGACCAGGGCAGGTAGGCGAACAGCATGAACACCGCGATCAGATGCAGGTAATAAGTCGGGTAGGCCAGGACGGCCACACCGGCCAAGCGGAAGATCTCCGAACCGAGGCCCGTGAGAGCCACGACCCAGATCACGCCAAGCAGATACCAGTCGTAGTACGACGAGGTCGACTTGGCGGGGTCGACATTGATCCGACGCCGGGTCAGCATGGTCAGGCCGTACAGCAACGCGATGGCGCCGACGTTGGCCAGCAGTTTGACCGGGCTCCACAAGGGCATGGGCGTATGCCCAAGGGGGGCGATAAAGGAGATGATCCGGCCGCCCCAGTGGGACACGGCCACAATGGAGGTGACGATGGCCAGAGCCACGAAACCGTAGAACAAGGACAGATGGCCCTTGTACCGCTCAGTGTTGTCGTTGCCGCACTCGTTCCATTTGACGTGGGTGGCGATCTCGTCCACCACCACCGCCTTGATGGATTCGAGCAGGGTCGGCTTGGCCGGTTTTTCGCCGACGTACAGAGTCGTCGGCACGGCCGGGCCGAAGCTCTTCCACAGCGTGGTCACGCCCTTGTAGAAGGTAAAGGCCACGAACAGGGCGACCAGGCCGAAGATCGGGTCAATGGTGAAATCGCCCGGGAAGAGCTTGCCATAGACGATGTCGCCCTCGGGCAGACCGAACCCGGCGCTGATGAGCCAGATGAGCAGGTAGAGCACGGCCGGGATGGCGATGAGCTTGGGCAGATGCTTGGGCGAGCTCATCCAGGTGCCGATGATCTTCGGCTCAACCAGGTTGCGATAGGTCAGGTTGCGGGCGGCGGAGATCAGGTCGCCCGGCCGGGCGCCGCGCGGGCACAGCTCGGAACAGGTCTGGCAGTTGTGACACAGCCAGATGTCGATGTCGCCCTCGAAGCGATCCTTGAGACCCCACTGGGCCCAGACCATCTCCTTGCGGGGGAAGGGGCTCTCGGGCGGGGCGAGCGGGCAGGCCACGCTGCAGGTGGCGCACTGGTAGCACTTCTTGACCGCCTCGCCGCCTGCCGCCTGCAGGTCCTTGATGAACTGCAGATCGGGTTTGATGCGTTGCACTTCTGACATGGAGCCCTCCTCCTAATAGCCCTTGAACGGGTTCGGACCGATCTTCAAAACCATGTCCATGAACTGGTCGATCATCCCAGGGATCTTATCGTATTCGTCGATGGCCACCTGGTACTGCTCGACCCGCTCCGGTTCCACGCCCAGGCGCTTCAGGGACTCGGCGATGTTTTCCTTGCGGCGGTTGCAGATCTCGGAGCCCTTGACGAAGTGGCACTGGTAGTCGTCGCCGTACTTGCAGCCGAGCAGCATGACGCCGTCCACGCCCTTGCTCATGGCATCGGCCACCCAGATGGCGTTGACCGAACCAAGGCACCGCACCGGGATGATACGCACGTAGGGGCTCCACTTCTTGCCGCGCAGGGCCGCCATATCCAGGGCCGGATAGGCGTCGTTCTCGCAGGCCAAAATCAGCACGCGCGGACCGCCGTCCTCGATCTTGGGCGGAATCTCGCACTCGCGGATCATGGAGCCGATCATGTCGATGTTGTAGTTGTCAAACGAGATGACGCGTTCGGGGCAGGCACCCATGCAGGTACCGCAGCGGCGGCAGCGCGTGGGATTGGGCTTGGGCGTGCCCTTTTCATCGTCGTCCAGGGCGCCGAACGGGCATTCCTCGGTGCAGCGCTTGCACTGGGTGCAGCGCACGAAGTTGAACACCGGGTAGCTGAGGTCGCCCGAGCGCGGATGCACGGCCACGCCGCGGCTGGCCGACTCGATGCACTGGATGGCCTTCAGGGCGGCACCCGCGGCATCGTCGGCGGCTTGGGCCATGGTCATGGGCTGACGCACGCAACCGGCGGCGTACACGCCGGTGCGCCGGGTCTCGTAGGGGAAGCAGATGTAGTTGGAATCCGCGAACCCGTCGAAGAGCGCCAGATCCGGGAAGGCCGGCCCCTGGCGATAGAGCAGGTTGATGGTCGGATCGAGGGCCGTGGCCGGCACCAGGCCGGTGGGCAGGACCACCATGTCCGCCCCCAGCACCACATCCGAGCCGAGCAGCGTATCCTTGGCTTCGATGGCCAGGGTCGAGCCGGCTTCCTCGCGCACGGCCATGACCGTGCCCTTGGTCAGCATGATGCCGGGATTGTCCTGGGCGGCGCGGTAGTAGCGCTCGTTGATGCCCGGGACCATCATGGAATCGTAGATGATCATGGCCACGGCGTCGGGGAGTTTTTCCCGGACGTAGTTGGCCTGCTTGAGGGCGACGAGGCTGGTCAGCTCCGAGGAGTAGGCCAGATGCTTGGGCGTGGTCAGGGGCGTGAAGACGAACTTGGGTTCTTCCTCACCCTCTTTCTTGGCGTCGGCCGGTGCCTGGGCAGCCGCGGCCGCAGCCGCTTCCGCCGCTTCGGTGGCCTTGGCCGTGGCGGTCTCCATGAGCTTGGTCACGTCGACCACGAAGGCGACCGAGGTCGGGGCCTTGCCGTCGGAGGGGCGCTTGATGGCGCCGTCCTTGGCCATGGCCTCGAATTCGGCGGCCGTGACCACGTTCTTGTAGGCGCCGTAGCCGAAGGGAGCCAGGGCTTCGGTGCCCATGGGCGTCCAACCGGCGGCCAGGACCACAGAGCCGATGGGCAGGGTCTCTTCCTTGCCGTTGCTCGACAAGGTGGCCTGGTAGATGCCCGGCGCCCCGGCCAGGGTGGTCAGGGTCGTATTGAGGCGCACCTGGATTTTCGAATTGCCGGCGACCTGGGCGATGAGGCGCTCGATGCCGGTGTCGGTGGCTTCCAGATGGGGGTATTTGAGGGGGAAGGTCTTGTACAGGGACAAGGCCTTGCCGCCGAGGGAGCCGGTCTTTTCGACCAGGACCACCTCGTAGCCGGCGCCGGCCACGGACAGGGCCGCGTTGATGCCGGCGAAACCGCCGCCGAGCACCAGGACGGTCTTGACCGTCTCGGGCAGCTCGGGGTTGGGCTTTTTCATCTTCTGGAGCTTGACCACGCCCATGCGCAGGTAGTCCTGCACCATGGAGACGAGCTCCCGGGGGGCGGGCTTGGTGGTGTCCACCGCCGAGCCGTCCGGGTTCTTGTAGGCCAGGACCACGAACTCGCGCAGGTTGACGCGCTCGACGAGCACCTTGTCACCGAAGTCAAAGACTTCCCAGTCCACCCGAGGGGAGGTGCCGGCCAGCAGCACGGCGTCGATTTCGCCGGTCGCCACGTCGGCCTTGATCATATCCAATCCGGCGGGACTGGACAGACGCTTGTGGGATTTGACGATGGGGCAGGCCCCACCGCACTTTTCCTTGACAAAGGCGACCAAGTCCTCGGCGGCAAGCAGCGGGGCGAGGCTGGATTCGTCTATATACACACCGATTTTTTCGGCCATCGCCGCTACCTCCCTCTCACCAAGGCAATTGCTTTCATGGCCGCGCCGGTCGCGGACTGGGCCGACTTCATGACATCCAGGGGCGAGGCGGCGCATCCGGCAGCGAATATGCCCTTGTCCTCACCGCCCACGATAAAGCCCATCTCGTCCACGGGCACGTCCACGGGCAGGCGCTCGCCGCTGATGCTCGGCTGCATGCCCGTGGCCAGGACCACCAGCTCATGCCGGTTGTCGGACTTGATGCCGGACACGGCATCTTCCACGGTGCAGATGACATCGCCGGTTCCGGCATCCTCGGCCACGGCCGCCACCTTGCCCTTGACGGTCATGATGCGTTCGTCGGCCAGGATGCGCTTGGCGAAGTTGTCGTAGCGGCCGGGCGTGCGCAGATCGATATAATAGATGGTGATGCGCGCGTCGGGATAGGCCTCGCGGACATAGGCCGCCTGCTTGAGCGACGCCATGCAGCAGATATAGGAGCAGTAGTTGAGGTGGTTCTCGTCGCGCGAACCGGCGCACTGGACAAAGGCAATGCTACGAGGAGCCTTGCCGTCCGAGGGGCGCAGGATCTTGCCCTTGGTCGGGCCGTTCGGCGACGCGAGCCGTTCGAGCTGCATGTTGGTGACGCAGTTGGAAATGGAACCGGCACCTAGGTTGGTGAGCCGGGTCACATCGTAGGGCTTCCAGCCGGTGGCATAGATGATGCTGCCGACCTTGAGCACGATTTCCTTGGGTGCGTCGTCGAGATTGATGACGTCGGCGCCGGAGAGCACTTCCAAGTCTTCCTTGGCACACTGATCCTTGTCCAGGACATAGCGGTTGGGGAAGGCGAACGGAACGTCCATGTGCAGGGCCTTGCGGGTCCCAAGTCCGAGGTCGAAATCGTTGGGAACGTCCTTGGAAAGTTTGGCGACCGTCTCGGACAGGTTGACGCTGCCGGGCTCGACATACCGAGGCTGGATGCGGACCGTGACCTCGTAGTTCCCGGCCGATCCCGTGACCTTGGTCACTTCGGCCAGGGTGAAAAACTTGACGTTCTTATTGTTCTTGATGCGCTGGAACTGGATTTCCAGGCCGCAGGACGGGGGGCACAGCTTGGGAAAATATTTGTTGAGCTGCATCACCCGGCCGCCGAGAAAGGGATTTTTCTCGACGATGTAGACTTCATGGCCGACTTCCGCGGCTTCGAGTGCGGCGGAAATGCCGCTGAAGCCGCCGCCGACGACCAGTATTGCATTGCTTCCCATCGCAACCTCCCGGCAATGGTTAAGGCCAGCAAGAAAACGGCCTGATCCGCGAGGAAAGACCGCCCCCGCCGCAGGCGCCTTGGCACGGTCCCTCCGCCCGGGCAAGACCGTTGAAAAACGGCCGCGGGCTGATGCCCGCGGCCGTTAAGATCAAACCTAGGCAGGAATGATCTGGTAGTAGGCCTTCTTGAAGACCGTGGTCTCCTTGGTGGCCGGATTGTACTTGGAGTTGACGAAGCACTTCCATTTGCTGTCGTCCAGGCCGAGGAAGTCGCCGCGGTAGTAGAAGCCCGGGTAACGGGTCTCTTCACGGAACATGATGTGGGTCATGTGCAGGCGAACGGTCCACAGGCGGTGGTACTGTTCCCAGCAACGCATCAGTTCGTGCAGGTCGCGGGCGGCCAGCTTGGCGCTGTCCTCTTCCAGGTACTGCAGCAGCTGGAAGCCGGTGTCGAGCAGGGACTTGGAGGTGGTGTACATGGTCATGCAACCTCCGCCGTACTCGTCCGTGCACTTCACCAGGCGCATCATGAAGTTGTGCGGGGTGATGTAGTTCGGGTTGACAACCGGATCGGTGGACACACCGACGTTGTCCTTGAAGGTGTACCAGGGCTGGTAAATGGCCTTGGCCAGATCAGCGGCCTTCTCAGCCACGGTGGGCTTGAAGTCCTTGTGATCCACGACCCAGCGCACCATCTGCTTGCCGGCGATACGGCCCTCGGCGTGGGAGCCCGAGGAGAACTTGTGGCCGGAAGCGCCGACGCCGTCAGCGCAGGTGAACAGACCGTTGACGGTGGTCATACGGTTGTAGATCTTGCCGTTGTCAGCCTTGACCTTGTACTCGTCCGGCACCCAGGCTTCGTCCGGGCCAGAGACCCAGATACCGCAGCAGCCGGAGTGGGAACCGAGCAGGTACGGCTCGGTCGGCATGATCTCGGAGCCCTTCATTTCCGGCATGGTATCGGTGCAGGCCCACAGGTTGGCCTGGCCGACGCACATGTCGAGGAAGTCTTCCCAGGCTTCGCTCTCGAGGTGCTTCTGCTGCTCGGCGTTCAGGTTGGCGAAGGTGTTCTGCAGGGCGCTCTTGGTGTCCATGTAGATCGGACCGCGGCCTTCGCGCATTTCACGCAGCATCATGTGGTTACGCAGGCAGGTCGGGATGATGTTGCCCTTGGCGTAGCCACGATCCTCGTAGGGCTTCAGCATGGCCTTGTTGGTGGCGCAGTAGTCTTCACCCTTGGCGTTGGTCGCCTTGGCCTTGAAGAGCAGGAACCAAGCGCCGACCGGGCCGTAACCGTCCTTGAAACGGGCGGGGACGAACCGGTTTTCCATCATGGTCATCTCAGCACCGGCCTGAGCGCACATGGTGTAGGTGGAACCAGCGTTCCAGACCGGGTACCAGGCGCGGCCCATGCCTTCACCAGTGGAACGGGGGCGGTACACGTTGACCGCGCCGCCGCAGGCCACCAGGATGGCGTTGGACTTGAAGACATACACCTTGTTCTCACGGGTGGAGAAGCCGACCGCACCGGCGATGCGGTTGGGGGTGTTGGCATCGAGGAGCAGCTTCACGATGAAGACGCGCTCGAGGTAGCGATCCTGGCCCAGGGCGTTTTTCGCAGCCTCGGCCACGATGCACTTGTAGGACTCACCGTTGATCATGATCTGCCAACGGCCGGAACGGACGGGCTTGGCACCGGTGCGCAGGGACACGCCGGCGGCCTTGGACTGGGCGCCGTCGAGGTTGTGACCGTTGGCGTCCTTGGTCCAGCAGGGCAGGCCCCACTCTTCGAACAGATGGACGGAATCGTCGACGTGACGACCGACGTCGAAAATGAGGTCCTCGCGGACGAGGCCCATCAGGTCGGTGCGGACCATGCGGACGTAGTCGTCGGCATTGTTGTCGCCCAGGTAGGTATTGATGGCGGACAGGCCCTGGGCCACGGCGCCGGAACGCTCGAGGGCGGCCTTGTCGACCAGCATGACGCTGATCCCGCCGATCTTGTCAGCCCAGCGGCAGGCCTCGTAGGCCGCGCCGCAGCTGCCCATACCGCCGCCGACGATGAGGATGTCGACGTCTTTTTCAATCAGTTCCGGCTCGGCGAGAGCAACGCCTTTGGGCTCGTCCTTCACGGGAATGGTCGGCATAATATGGTTCCTCCGTAGGGTGGATGACTATTTGTTAGGGTTCCGGACTACTTGCAGAAGCCGTCGAGCCAGCACTGGGTGGTGTCCATGCCGGTGACGTCGAACTTCTTGCCCAGGGCTTCCTGAGGAACGGCCAGGGCGGTCTCGGTGAAGAGCAGTTCGGAATCCAGGTCAGCGCCCTCGGGCTTGCCCTCGTAGGGCTTGATGGAGCCTTCAGGAGTGGTACGGATGGGGAACTTGAAGCGCTTGATGTTGCCGTTGCGGAACTTCACAGTCCACATGATGGAATCGGCCGAACGCATGGGGATGGACGTTCCGCCCATGGGAGCGAAGTCGGCGTAGGGGCGAGCCGAAATGGCGCCCTGGGGGCAGATCTTCACGCAGGAGTAGCATTCCCAGCAGGCGGACGGCTCCTGGTTGAAAGCACGCATTTCCTGAGGATCCAGAATCATCAAATCATTGGGGCAAATGTACATGCACGCGGTCTTTTCACCGCCTTTGCATCCGTCACACTTGCTCGGATCCACAAAGGTAGGCATAGTTCATCCTCCAAACGTTTAGTTGTTGAACACCCAGCGCCCAATCTTTCGAGCGACACGCCTTGCGACAGGACATCCGCGTGCCGGACCGGCGCCGCCCCTGCGGCGTCTTTTCCCGGCCTGCCCTGTCGTGGCGTGGCCTGGTGCCGACATCGGGAACTCGTAGCCTTGGGCTCGGGCCATGGGCCAACCCGCCCGAACAGCCGGCAAGCCCGCAGCTTCGCTACCGTTTTCGACCTGCTAGCGGTTAGCTTGTGCGCAATTTAACAAGGTCGAAAACCCGCGTCAAGGGCGAAAGTTCTTTTTTTCACGTCCCTCGAACGCAACGCGAAAACCAGCCCACCATGGATGATCCATGGCTCCCACGCGACAGAGGCAGTCCTGATGCTCCTCCCCTCCTAGCAGGTCACTCCCACCCGCGCAAGCCCTTTCGGCTTTTTGCCCCGGCGTCTCCACTATTTCCAGGTGCCTCGGGATTTTTTTCCCACACCCTGCCCGCCCCTCCCCGCTTGACACCGCCCCGCCCGCCCGGCTATCGCCTCCCCTGTTTCGTGACCCTTCGAGAAACGGAAGACGGTGCGAATCCGTCGCAGACGCGCTGCTGTATACGGGGTTTGCGGCCGCGTTCACTGAGCCCTCGCTCGGGAAGGACGCCGCCATCGCCACCGGTCCCCGGGACCGCCCCCGCAAGCCAGAAGACGCCTCGAAGCCGGTCGGCATCCAGGCCTCGCGACATGGGCCGGAGTGACCAGGGCTCGCCCGCCCCGCGCGAGGCGATCCCCATCACCCGTGGCCCGTTCTCCCTGCCGGAGGACGGGTTTTTCCTTTCGCGCACGTGGTGCGCGTCGTTGCGTCGCAGTCCCTGCCGGCCTCCAGCAACGCCCGAACGGGCAAGACAAGGAGCCTTTCGCATGGTGACGCATTCCCTGGGATTTCCCCGCATGGGTCTTGAGCGCGAGCTCAAGACCGCCCTTGAAGCCTTTTTCAACGGCCGCCTCGACGGCCCAGGCCTTGAAACCACCGCCGCCGCATTGCGCCTGCGCCACTGGACCCTCCAGCGCGACGCCGGCCTCGACGTCGTGCCCGTGGGCGACTTCTCCCTCTACGACCACATGCTCGACACGGCGCTGCTTTTCGGCGTCGTGCCCGAGCGCCACGGCACGACCGCCGAACCCGTGGACCTGGCCGCGTACTTCCGCCTGGCCCGGGGCGGCCGGGATGCCCGGGGCGCGGAAGTCACGGCCCTGGAAATGACCAAGTGGTTCGATACCAACTACCATTATCTGGTGCCGGAATTCGCGGCCGGCCAAACCTTCCGGCTCGCCCCCGAGCGTCTGCTCGGCCAGGTCCGGGAGGCGGTCACGGCCGGGTTCGCGCCCAAGGTCGTGCTGCCCGGGCCGCTGACCTTCCTGATCCTGGGCAAGGCCCCGGACTGCGTGGACCGGCTGGCCCTGCTCCCCGGACTGCTTGACGCCTACGCCGCGCTCCTGGCCCGTCTGGCCCGGGAATGTCCCTGGATCGAACTCGACGAGCCCATCCTGGTCCAGGACCTGCCCCGGGACGTGGCCCAGGCCTTTCCCGACACGTACCGCAAGCTCGTCGCGGCGGCCGCGCCGGCCAAGGTCATGCTCGCCACGTATTTCGGCTCCATCGCCCACAACCTCGACTGCGTGGCCGGCCTGCCCCTGGCCGCGCTCCACGTGGACCTCGCCCGCGCCCCCGAACAGCTCGCCCTGGTGGCCAAGGCGCTGGCCCCCGAAACCGCCCTGTCCCTGGGCCTGGTCGACGGACGCAACATCTGGCGCGTGGACGCAGCCGCGGCGCTGGCTCGCATCGATCTGGCCGCGCGCCACCTCGGCCCCGACCGGCTCCTGCTCGCCCCGTCGTGCTCCCTGCTCCACTGCCCCATCGATCTCGCGGCGGAAACGGACCTCGACCCGGAACTGCGGTCCTGGATGGCCTTTGCCGCGCAGAAATGCCGCGAGGTGCGCCTGCTCGCCGACGCGGCCGCGCCCGGCGGCCCTGACCGGCCGGACGTCGCCGAGGCCCTGGCCGCCAACCGCCGCGCCTGGGAATCCCGCCGCCAAAGCCCCCGCACCCAAGTCGCGGCCGTGCGCGCGCGGTTGTCGGCCATCACCCCGGCCATGTTCAACCGCGCCAGGCCCTACCCCGAACGGGCCCGCCGCCAACAGGCCGTCCTGAACCTGCCCCCCATCCCGACCACGACCATCGGCTCCTTCCCGCAGACACCTGAGATCCGCAGCGCCCGGCGCCGTTTCAAATCCGGCGCGCTCTCCCCGGACGCCTACGACGCCTTCCTCAAGACGACCCTCGCCGACGCCATCGCCCGCCAGGAGGCCTTGGGCCTCGACGTGCTGGTCCACGGCGAACCCGAGCGTAACGACATGGTGGAATATTTCGGCGAGCGCCTGGACGGGTTCTGCTTCACGCGAAACGGCTGGGTGCAAAGCTACGGTTCGCGCTGCGTCAAGCCGCCGGTCCTTTATGGCGACGTGTCCCGCCCCGGCCCCATGACCGTGGACATGGCCGTCTCCGCGGCCTCCCTGACCGAGAAACCCATGAAAGGCATGCTCACCGGCCCGGCCACGATCCTCGGCTGGAGCTTCGTGCGCGACGACCAGCCCCGGGAAGTGTCCCGCCGCCAGATCGCCCTGGCCATCCGCGACGAGGTGGCCGATCTCGAAGCCGCCGGGCTGCGCGTCATCCAGATCGACGAGCCGGCCCTGCGCGAGGGCCTGCCGCTGCGCCGCAAGGACTGGGACCTGGCCCTGGCCCTGGCCGTGGACGACTTCCGCCTGGCCACGGCCGTGGCCAAGCCCGAAACCCAGATCCACACCCATATGTGCTACGCGGAGTTTAATGACATCGTGCCCGCCATCGCCGCCATGGACGCCGACGTCATCAGTATCGAGGCCAGCCGCAGCCGCATGGAGCTGCTCACCGCCTTCGCCGATTTCGCCTACCCCAACGAGATCGGACCAGGCCTCTACGACATTCATAGCCCGCGCATCCCGTCCGTGGAAGAAATGGAAACGCTCCTTTTGCGCGCGGCCGTGGTCATCCCGGCCGAACGCCTCTGGGCCAATCCCGATTGCGGCCTCAAGACCCGGACCTGGCCCGAAGTCACGGCCGCTTTGACAAATATGGTGGAAGCAGCCCGCCGCGTGCGGCGGAGGTTGGAGGGGGGAACGCCTCCGGCGGCCGGGAGGGGGTAACCCCCTCCCGGACCCTCCGTAACGGGAAAAGCAACCTGATGGTATCAAACAGGAAACGTGCCGACATCGTGCATTTCCCCCGACGAGGGGGTCCGGGGGGAATCATTCCCCCCGGCGGAGAGGTCCCGGAGAGGCAGCGCCTCTCCGGGCCGCCGGAGGCATCTTTTCTGAAAAACACCTTGACAACAATGCACGGGCCCGCGTAGCAGATTTGGCCATGCAATCCCTCATCAACCCGACCGCCGGTTTTTATTTTTGGTTCTGGTTTAGCCACGCCCGTGGTCTGGGGAGGGGTGCGGTCTAACCAAAACCGCAACGAGCCACTCCAGGGCCGCGGGCAGAAAAGCCGGCGGCCCTTTTTATTTCCTGTCGCCGGCGTCCGTGCCGGGAGGGGCCAAACCGCAAGGAGATACCGCCATGCTGCTTGGGAAAGCCGTCCGCCTCGAACGCATTTTCAACCGTAACACCCATCGCACCATCATCGTTCCCATGGACCACGGCGTCACTGTCGGCCCCATCGACGGGCTCATCGACATGCGCGAGGCCGTCAACCAGGTAGCCGAGGGCGGTGCCAACGCGGTGCTCATGCACAAGGGTCTGCCCCGCTGCTCCCACCGGGGACGCGGTCGTGATGTCGGCCTCATCATCCATCTGTCCGCGTCCACCAGCATTTCCCCCTACCCCAACGCCAAGACCCTGGTTGCCACGGTCGAGGACGCCATCAAGCTCGGCGCCGACGCCGTCTCCCTGCACATCAACCTGGGCGACGAGACCGAGCGCGACATGCTGGCCCACCTCGGCGAAATCACCTCCCGGGCGGCCGAATGGGGCATGCCGGTCCTGGCCATGATCTACGCCCGGGGCCCCAAGGTCACCAACGAATACGATCCCGGCATGATCGCCCACTGCGCCCGGGTCGGCACGGAAATCGGCGCCGATGTGGTCAAGGTGCCCTACACCGGCGACATCGAGACCTTCTCCCGGGTGACCGAGGCCTGCTGCATCCCGGTGGTCATCGCCGGCGGCCCGAAAATGGACAATGACCGCGACCTGCTGCAAATGGCCCACGACTCCATCCAGGCCGGCGGTTCCGGACTATCCATCGGCCGCAACATCTTCCAGCACCGCCAGCCCGCCCGCATCGTGCAGGCCCTGCACGGCATCGTGCACCTCGACTGGGAAGTCGACCAGGCCCTGGAAATCCTGAAGGACTAGTCATGAGCAAGGAAATCTGGATCAAGGCCATTCCCTTTGATAAAAAGCTCGTGACCCTCGGCCTCGAATCCGGCGTGGACGGATTCGTGGCCGAGGCGGGCGATGCGGAAAAGATCCTGGCCCTGGGCCGCACCAAGGTGCTGACCCCCGAGGAGTTCGAACTGTTGCCCATCACCCGCAAGGAGGACGAGGGCACGGCCATCGACTGCCTCAAGTCGGGCAAGCAAGTGTTTCTGGCCCAGGGCTGGGAGATCATCCCGGTGGAAAACATCCTGGCCTGCACCTGCGGCCTGGGCCTCGAATGCGAGAGCCTGGACCGGGCGCGCCTGGCCGCCGGCGTGCTGGAACGCGGCGCCGACCGGCTGCTCATCACTCCCGAGGCGATGTGCGACGTGAAGACGATCGTCAACGAGCTGAAACTCTCCCAGGGCACGGTGGAGCTGGTCCCGGCCACCATCACCGCCATCGAGCACGCGGGCCTGGGACACCGGGTGTGTGTGGACACCACAAGCATTTTAAAGACCGGTGAAGGCATGCTGGTCGGCAATTCCTCGGCCTTCACCTTCCTGGTCAACGCCGAGACCGAGTCCAACCCCTACGTGGCGGCCCGGCCTTTCCGCATCAATGCCGGCGCGGTCCACGCCTACTGCCAGATGCCGGGCGACAAGACCCGCTATCTGGAAGAACTGGCCGCCGGCAGCGAAGTGCTCGTGGTCTCCCACCAGGGCGCGACGAAAACCGCCGTGGTCGGCCGGGTCAAGACCGAAATCCGGCCCATGCTGCTTTTCACCGCCCAGGTCGAGGGCAAGGAAGGCAAGGTTTTCCTGCAAAACGCCGAGACCATCCGGCTGGTGGCCCCGGACGGCAAGCCCGTCAGCGTCGTGACCCTCAAGGAAGGCGATCAGGTGCTCGTGCGCACCGACGTGGCCGGCCGCCATTTCGGCATGCGCATCACCGAAGACATCAAGGAAGGTTGAACATGAGCCCGACAGACGACACCCTCGCCCCGGGCTCCCTGGAAGAAGCCCTCCTGGAACTGCGCCAGGGCATCGACAGCCTGGACGACCAGATCGTGGGGCTGCTCAACCGCCGCGCATCCCTCAGTCTCGAAGTGGGTCGGCGCAAGGCCGGCCGGGACAGTGCCGTGTTCAAGCCCTTCCGCGAACAGGAAGTCCTGGCCCGGCTCACGGCCGCCAATCCCGGCCCCCTGCCCGCCAACCACCTCATGGCCATCTACCGCGAGATTCTTTCCTCCTCCCGCCGGCTCCAGCGGCCCGAGCGCGTGGCCTACCTCGGCCCGGAGGGCACGTTTTCCCACTTCGCGGCCATGGCCGCCCTGGGGCATTCGCCGGAGTTTCTGCCCCAGACCACCATCGGCGACGTGTTCGCGGCCGTGTCCGGGCACCGGGCCGATCTCGGCATCGTGCCGCTCGAAAACTCCCTGCAAGGCACCGTGGGCCAGAGCCTCGACCACTTCCAGCGCCACGACGTGTTCATCCAGGCCGAAATCTCCTGCCGGGTGAGCCATGCCCTGCTCTCCACGGCCAAGGACCTCGACGCCATCGACACCGTGTACTCGCACCCCCAGCCCCTGGCCCAGTGCGCGACCTGGCTCAAGACCCACCTGCCGCGCGCCCGGGTCATCCCCACCGATTCCACGGCCGCCGCGGCCGCCTTGCTGGCCGACAAGCCCCATGCCGCCTCCATCGGCCATGTGAAGCTCGCCGCCATGCACGGCCTCAATATCCTGGCCAGCCCGATCGAGGACCTGCCCGACAACTGGACCCGGTTTTTCATCATCGGCCCCGAGGACACCAAGCAGCAGACCCGGGACAAGACCTCGATCCTTTTTACCGTGCCCAACCGCCCCGGCTCCCTGCACCAGGTGCTGTTCCACCTGGCCGGCGAGGGCATCAACATGACCAAGCTCGAATCGCGGCCCATACGCGGCGAGAAATGGCAGTACGTGTTTTTCGCCGACCTCCAGTGCGACCTGTCGCGCGAGGAGTACAAACAGTTGCTGACCACCCTCAAGGAACATACGCACAGCCTGCGCATCCTCGGCTGCTACCCGGCCGGACCGCAGGTCGACCTCGGAAGCGGAGGCGCGGAGGCGGCTTAGAGGGAAGTGTGGGGAGGAGGAGAGGCGCCTCCGGCGGCCAGGAGGGGGCATCCCCCCCTCCTGGACCACCCTACCCGGAAAGACAGAAAAATATTTTATGAATGTTTCCCCTTGTGCGGGGGGCCGGGGGGATGATCCCCCCGGTGGGGTCCAGGGGCAACGCCCCTGGCCGCCGAAGGCTGCCACTACCAAGCGCGTAAAAGGATCGACCATGCCGACTGTCATTGCCCCGCCGTCCAAGTCCGTGTCCCACCGGGCCGTCATCGCCGCCGCCCTGGCCCGGGGCACGAGCCGGCTTTCCGGCCTCCTCGACAGCCAGGATCTCGAACGCACCCGGGCCTGCATGGAAGCCATGGGCGCGGACATCCATCCCCAGTCCGACGGTTCGATCATCGTCTCGGGCACGGCGGGCCGCCCCCAGGGCGGCGATCCCGAACATCCCGAGGAACCCGTACTCCTCGATGTGGGCGAATCCGGCACCACCTGCCGGCTGCTCACGGCCGTGGCCGCCGCCGGCCAGGGCGTGTTCGAAATCCGGGGGCACGGCCGCATGCATGACCGCCCCATCGGCGAGCTCGTCCGGACCCTCATGCCCCAGGGCCTGGAAGTGCTCTATCTCGGCAAGTCCGGTTGCCCGCCCCTGGTCCTGGTCGCCAAGGGACTGCGCGGCGGCACGGCCAGTATCTCTCTGGAGGACAGCTCCCAGTACCTGTCCGGGCTGCTTTTGGCCGCCCCCCTGGCCAAGGCGCCGCTCACCATCGAAATTTCCGGAAAAAAGACCGTGTCCTGGCCCTATGTCGCCATCACGCTGTCCACCCTGGCCGATTTTTCCGTGCCCTTCGCCGTCGAGACCCTGGAAGGCGAGACCTGGGCCGAGGCCGACTGGCGCGCCCTGGCCGACGTGACCCCGGGCCGGGTGCGTTTCGTCATGCAGCCCGCCTCGTACCAGCCGCGCGAATATGCCGTGGAGGCCGACTGGTCGAGCGCCTCGTACTTTCTGGCCGCCGGGGCCGTGGGCGAAAAGCCTGTGACCGTGGCCGGACTGCGCCCCGATTCCCTCCAAGGCGACCGGGCCATCCTCGACATCCTGCGCGGCATGGGCGCCGGCATCACCATCGACCACACGGGTGTCACCGTGCACCCGGCACAACTTTACGGCCAGGTGATCGACATGGGCCGCTGCCCGGACCTCGTGCCCACCGTGGCCGTGGCCGCCTGCTTCGCCACGGGCCCGACCACGATCAAAAACGTGGCCCACCTGCGGCTCAAGGAGTCGGACCGCATCGAGGCCGTGGCCGAAAACTGCACCCGGGCCGGGGCCGCCGTCACCACGTTGCCCGACGGCCTGCGCATCCACCCCACGCCCTTGCCGCGCGGCCAGCAGATCACGTTTGCGAGCTTCGACGACCACCGGCTGGCCATGTCCGCCGCCCTGTTTGGCCTCGGCGGCATCTCGGTACGCCTCGACAACCCCGGCTGCGTGGCCAAGTCGTTCCCGACCTTCTGGGAGAAATGGGAGACCGTGCGCCAGGGGTAGGAAGGAAGGGGGAAGAATCGGGGCGCTGCCCCGAACCCCGCCGGGGGGAATGATTCCCCCCGGACCCCCTCGACGGGTGGCCGCCTGGTCACAAAATAAGGCTCAAGGAAATAAGCTTGTTATGAGCGATACGAACACAAAACGCACAACCCCTCCCCGCGAAGCGCAGCAAAAAGTTTCGGGGAAGGAGGGGTCCGGGGAGGAAACCCCGGGCCAGGCGGCCCGCAGCAACGAGGGGTCCCCTCCCACGAATTCTCAGCTCACCATCCGCAGGCTTGCCCTTGTTGGTGCACGCGGTGGAATGGGGCGGCTCATTGCGGCCAGGAGCCGGGCGGCGGGCATCGACGTCCGGGAGCTGGACCGGCCGCTGACCGAGGAAAAGATCGCGGCGGCGGTTACCGGGGCCGACATGGTGTTGCTGTCCGTGCCGGTCTACGCCACGGCTGAAGTCGCGGCCCTCGTGGCCGGACACATGGGCGGCAGGCAGATTCTGGCCGACGTCGGTTCGGTCAAGACCCTGCCCATTGCCGGCATGGTGGAACATTACCCGGGCGCGGTGGTCGGCACGCATCCGCTTTTCGGTCCCGAGCCCAAGCCCGAGGAACCGCTTCGGGTGGCGATCATGGACGGCCGTCCGGGGCAGGACGGCTGGGCGACCCGGCTGGTGTGGGACTGGTGCGAGCGGATCGGGTTCACACCGTTTGCTTCCGACGCGGCCGAGCACGACCGGGCAGCGGCTTTTGTGCAGGGGCTCAATTTCGTCACCACCGTGGCCTATTTCGCGGCCCAGGCCGCCGGCGGCGAGGTCCAGAAATACCTGACCCCGTCGTTCCAGCGCCGTCTGGGCGCGGCCGAAAAACTCATCACCAAGGACGCGGCACTTTTCGCGGCGCTGTTCGAGGCCAATCCGTACAGCCATGAGGCCGTGCGCAACTATAGAAGCTTGCTCAACATCGCCGCCGGCGGCGACGTCGACCTCCTCGTGCGTCGCGCCGAGGCCTGGTGGGCCGCCAAGACCGAAACAAAGGACAACCCATGAGTGCGATTACGCTCAGACAGGAAGGAACGTGGCTCCCAGCCGACGTGCAAACGCCCATCAGCCTTTTTCTGGGGCTCGTGGGCGAGCGGCCGGGCATTCTCCTGGAAAGCGCCGAGGTGGACGGGCGGCTCGGCCGCTACAGCCTGATCGCCTGGGATTTCCGTCTGCGCCTGCGACTCAAGGACGGTAAGCTCGACGTCAACACCCGGGATGCGCGCCTGGAACCGCTGCGCGAATACAACGGCCAGGGCTTTTTCGAGGGCATGCGCGCCATCATGGCCCGGCTCAAGGTCCTTGCCCCCGAGGGCCAGGCCGACGCTCCGGCCATCACCCGTTCGCTGGTGGGCTATTTCGGCTATGGCATTGCCGGCATTTTCGAGCCCAAGCTGGCCAAGGTGCTGCCGCCCGACGAGGCCGAGTTCTGCCTGGTGCTGCCCGGCCATCTCGTGCTGTTCGACCACATCAAGCACCGCTGCCTGCATTTGTCCCTGGACGCCGGCAAGAAGCCCAAGCTCGACCACGCCAACATCTACGCGCGCATGAATCGGCCGCAGGTCGGCAAGGTGGTCAACACCCCGGACGCCGAGGGCTACATGGAAGCCGTGGCCAAGTGCAAGGAGATGATCCGGGCCGGGGAATGCATCCAGACCGTGCTGTCGACCCAGTTCACGGCGCCCTTCACCGGTGATCCCTTCGTGCTCTACCGGCGGCTGCGCCAGGTGAACCCGTCGCCGTACATGTTTTTCATGCGCCTGCCGCGCATCACCCTGCTCGGGTCCTCGCCGGAACTGCTCATTCGCTGCCGCGACGGCGAGCTCACCACCTGCCCCATCGCCGGGACCCGGCCGCGGAGCAAGGACCCGGTCCAGGACGACAAGCTGGCCGAGGAGCTCATGGCCGATCCCAAGGAGCGGGCCGAGCACGTGATGCTCGTGGACCTCGGACGCAACGACCTGGGCCGCATGGCCGAGGCCGGCACGGTCAAGGTCGAGAAGTTCATGGCCGTGGAGCGGTTTTCCCACGTCATGCACATCGTCTCCTACGTGACGGCCAAGCTCAAAAAGGGCCTGGACGCCCTGGACGTGCTGCGCTGCGCCTTCCCGGCCGGAACGCTGTCCGGCGCGCCCAAGGTCCGGGCCATGGAAATGATCGCCGAACTCGAAAAGGGCCTGCCGCGCGGGCCGTATGCCGGCTGCATCGGCTGGATCGGCCTGGACGAGGGCACGGTCAACCTCGACACCGGCATCACCATCCGCAGCCTCTGGATTCGCGACGGCCAGCTCACCTGGCAAGCCGGCGCCGGCATCGTTTTCGATTCCGTGCCGGCCACGGAATGGATGGAGTGCCAAAACAAGGCCCGGGTGCTCGCCGAGGTCATGGCGGCCAAGGAGGATGGCGATGTTTTTACTTATTGATAATTTCGACTCGTTCACCTTCAACGTCGTCCAGGCCTTCCAGCAGCTCGGGCACGATCCGGTGGTTAAAAAAAACGACGATCCCGAGATTCTGGAGCTGGCCGCCTCGGGCACCCTGGACAAGGTGTGCATCTCGCCCGGACCGAGCACCCCGACCAATGCCGGGCTCTGTTTGCAATTTCTGGAAAAGCTGCCCGTGACCACGCCGGTTTTGGGCATCTGCCTGGGCCATCAGATCCTGGGGCATTTCGCCGGGGCGCCGGTGGTGGTGGCCGACCGCATCATGCACGGCAAGACGTCCGACGTGTTCCACCGGGAGTTGGGCCTGTTTGACGGTCTGCCCAACCCCATGGAGTGCTGCCGCTACCATTCGCTTCTGGTGCTCGCGGCCAAGGTGCCGGACAAGCTCGAAATCACGGCCTGGACCGACCGCAACGAGGTGATGGGCCTGGCTTACCGCGACCGCCCCTGGGTCGGGGTGCAGTTCCACCCGGAATCGGTCTTCACGCCCGACGGCGTGAAGCTACTCGGGAATTTTCCGGAGAAGATCCTCAAAAAATAACTCGGGCACTGGCGCTGCCACCGGCCGCCCCCCTGAAGGGTTTCCAAAGGGTGGAACCCTTTGGCCGCCGGAGGCTTTCCCCCGACGCGCACCGCAACAAGGATTGACGGTTTTGAACACGATTCCCGCCCTGATCAGAAAAGCCAAGGACAGCCTGCACGGTGCCCGGGTGCTGGCCTCGGAAAACCTGCTCGACTTTGCCGTAGGGCGGGCCTATTTGGCCATGCATTACGTAGCCGAGGCCTTCCTTCTCTCCCACAAGCTCGACGTCCTCGATCCCGACGGCGTGGCCGACGCCTTTGGCCAGCTCTTCTCCAACACCGGCGAGCTGCCGCCCATTTTTCACCGCTGGCTCATCGAGGCCAAGCGACTCGCCAAGTCCGCCGAATTCGAAACCCAAACCGGCATCACCAAGGATATCGCGGCCGAACAACTCGACCGGGCCAGGGCTTTCGTCAACCTGGGCCGCGAGGAGCTGACCGAGCCGTTCATGTAACGCCATCTTGCCTGGCCGAAAGGAGCCCTACCGTGGACAAACATGTCGAATGCCTCGAATTGCTGGCCGTTGGCAAAGACCTGCCGCCCGAACTCGCCACCCATGCCTTCCGGGCCATGTACACCGGCGAGATGCCTGCCTCGTGCGTCGGCGCCTTCCTCATGGGCCTCAAGACCAAGGGCGAATCCGCCGTGGAAATCGCGGCCGGCGTCACCACCGCCCTGGCCGAAGCCCGCCTCGTTGCCGGATTGACCGAAAACCGCATCGACACCTGCGGCACCGGCGGCGACAACACGTGCTCGTTCAACTGCTCCACCGCCGTGGCCCTCTACCTGGCCGCCCTGGGGCACAAGGTCGTCAAGCACGGCAACCGGGCCGTCTCCAGCACCTGCGGCAGCGCCGACGCCGTGGAAGCCCTGGGTTTCCCCCTGATCGTGGAGCCCGAGGCCGTGGCCGCCGAACTGGCCAAGCATAATTTCGTCTTCCTGTTCGCCCCCAACTACCACCCGGCCTTCAAGCGCATCGGACCCATCCGCAAGGAACTCGGCGTGCAGTCGCTTTTTAACCTCATGGGCCCCCTGCTCAACCCGGCCCGGCCCACCCACCAGCTTTTGGGCGTGCCCTCCGCCCGCCACGTGCCACTCATGGCCGAGGTGTTGGCCCTGATGGGTCTGGCCCGGGGCGCGGTGGTCCACGGCGCCGGCGGCTTCGACGAGCTGACGCCGTTTGGCCCGGCCACGGTCTGCTGGCTGCGCGACGGCTGGATTAAAAAAGACCGGGTCGATCCCAAGGACCTCGGTTTTGCCGAGCGCAAGCCGTCCGATGTCGTGGTCTCGGGCCGCGACGAGGCCGTGGCCGTGCTGCGCGACATCCTGGCCGGCCGGGGCAACGAGGCCATGCTCGACATGGTGGCCCTGAACCTCGGCTGCGCGCTCCACCTGCTCGAAGACGACCTGACCCTCAAACAGGGCGTGGACAAGGCCCGGCAGGCCCTTGCCGCCGGGGCCGCGGCCGCGTTTTTCAAGGACGTGTTCCATGCTTGAGAAGTTCCGGGGCGCCAAGCAGGCCGAAGTCGCCCGGCTGAAAGCCCTTGAGGCCAGCCAAGCCCTGCCCGTGCCGTATACCGGCAAGCGGCCGTGCTTTTCCGACGCCCTGCTCGCCAAGGCGCCCATCGCGGTCATCGCCGAGTACAAGCGGGCCTCGCCGTCCAAGGGCGACATCAACCTCGACGTCCCGCCCGAGGACGTGGCCGCCATGTACGCCGCCTCGGGCGCGGCCGCCATTTCGGTGCTCACCGAGGAGACCTACTTCAAGGGTTCCCTCGACTACCTCGAACCCATGAGCGCCCCGGGACTGCCGCTTTTGCGCAAAGACTTCCTCATCCATCCGCTCCAGGTGGCGGCCACGGCCGCCACCAAGGCCTCGGCCTTGCTACTCATCGTCCGCATGCTCACCGACGCGGAAATGGCCGAAATGCTGCGCCTGACTTACGACGCCGGCCTGGAAGCCGTTACCGAGGTCTTTGACGAGGCCGACCTGGCCCGGGCCGAATCGGTCGGCGCCCACATCATCCAGGTCAACAACCGCGACCTGGACACCCTGGTCACGGACCTGGCCGTGTCCGAACGCCTCGCCCCGCGCAAACGGCCAGGCCGCATCTGGATCTCGGCCAGCGGCCTAAGCTCTCGGGCCGACGTGCTGCATATGGCCGAACTCGGCTTCGACGCCGTGCTCGTCGGCACCTCGCTCATGTCCGGAACCGATCCCGGCGCGGCCCTGGCACGGCTTACCGGCAAGGAGCCCGCATGAGCGCCTTCGTGGTCAAGATCTGCGGCCTGACCCGCGCCGAGGATGTCATCGGCTGCGCCGAGGCCGGGGCCGACTTCACGGGATTCATCTTCGCGGCCAAAAGCCCGCGCCGGGTAACGCCCGAACACGTCGCCGCCCTTCCCCGGACCACGGCCAAACGCGTGGGCGTGTTCGTCGAACAGACCCTGGACGAGGTCCTGGCCATCATGGATGCGGCCGGCCTGGACCTCGCCCAGCTCCACGGCGACCAGTCCCCGGAATTTTGTCAGGCCGTGGGCCCCGAACGCGTGATCCGGGCCTTCTGGCCCCGCAAACACGCCGATATCCCGAGCCTGGCCGAGGCCATGACCCCGTTCGCCGGTTCGATCCGCTACGCCCTGCTCGATGCCGGCACCTCGGGTGGCGGCCACGGCCAGACCCTGGACTTCCAGACACTGGGCGAACTGGCCGCGCCCATGCCCTGGCTTTTGGCCGGCGGCCTCGGCCCCGACAACCTGGTCGAGGCCGTGCGCCTGGCCCGGCCCCATGGCGTTGACCTCAACTCCGGCGTCGAAGCCTCGCCCGGCCTCAAGGAGTTGGCAAAAGTCCGGAGGTCTCTTTGGGCCGTGAGGGGGAGCTGAGCAGGCGGGGAGAGAAGACTGGGGCGCTGCCCCAGACCCCGCCGGGGGGATGATCCCCCCGGACCCCTGCGACGGGGCGGGCTGACCGGCCGTCGGGAACGCCAAGCGGCGTGACCCGGGTCGTTTGGGCCGGAATCGATCCGGCGACACGCGGCGCCAAGCCGCCGCGACGCCGGACACGATTCCGGCCCAAAAGGGCGCCAGCGACGAAGCGCCGCAATGGGGAAACAAGAGGAAGATCGCGCGACCACGCGAAGCCCATTGAAAGTTTTTGGGAAGGGGTCCGGGGGAACCTTTTTTGAAAAAAAGGTTCCCCCGGCCGCCGGAGGCACTCCACATGCGTAAAAGTTACTTTGGCGATTTCGGCGGGCAGTTCGTGCCCGAGCTCCTCATGCCGCCGCTTCTGGAACTGGAAGAGGCCATGAAGACCATCGTGCCGAGCGAGCCGTTCCAGACGGAGCTCAAGGCGCTCTTGGCCGATTACGTCGGCCGGCCCTCGCCGCTCTATCGTTGTCCCAACCTGTCCAGGGAGCTGGGATTTAACCTGTGGCTCAAACGGGAAGATTTGAACCATACCGGCGCCCACAAGATCAACAACACCATGGGCCAGGGCCTGCTCACCAAGTACATGGGCAAGAAGGTGCTCCTGGCCGAGACCGGCGCCGGCCAGCACGGTGTGGCCACGGCCACGGCCGCCGCCATGCTCGGGCTCGACTGCATCGTCTACATGGGCGCCGAGGACGTGGTGCGTCAGTCCCACAACGTCCGACGCATGCATTTGCTCGGCGCCGAAGTGGTGCCCATCGAGTCCGGCACCAAGACCCTCAAGGATGCCATCAACGCGGCCCTGCGCTACTGGATCGCCGAGCAGCGCACCACGCATTACTGTTTCGGCACGGCCGCCGGACCGCATCCCTTTCCGCTTTTGGTGCGCGAGTTCCAGGCCGTGATCTCTCTGGAGGCCCGGGCCCAGTGCCTGGACAAGATGGGCCGGCTGCCGGACTACGTGGTCGCCTGCGTGGGCGGCGGTTCCAACGCCATCGGCATGTTCCACCACTTCGTGCCGGACGAGCAGGTGAAGCTCATCGGCGTGGAGGCCGGCGGCACGGGCGAGCCGGGCTGCTACAACTCCGCGCCCATCAACCTCGGCACGCCCGGCGTGCTCCACGGCATGCGCTCCATGCTGCTCCAGACCCCGGAAGGCCAGATCCTGCCCTCCCACTCGGTCTCGGCCGGCCTGGACTATCCCGGTGTCGGGCCCGAGCACGCCTATCTGAGCGACATCGGCCGGGTGCGCTACGACATGGCCGTGGATGCCGAGGCACTCAATGCCTTCGAGACCCTGTGCCACCGCGAGGGCATCATCCCGGCCCTCGAAAGCTGCCATGCCGTGGCCTGGGTCCTGACCCACCGCGCCGAAATCCCCCAGGGAAGCCAGGTGGTGGTGTGTCTGTCCGGTCGGGGCGACAAGGACCTCGACATCATCGAAGCCTACGAACGCCAGCAGCAAGGGGCCGCGTCATGAGCACCTCGATTCTCACCACCCGCATGATGGAGGCGCTTGCCGCCGGCCGCAAGGCGCTCATTCCGTTTCTGCCCGGCGGCTTCCCGGACAAGGACCGGTTCTTCGACGAACTGGAGGCCCTGGATGCCGGCGGCGCCGACATCATCGAAATCGGCGTGCCCTTTTCCGACCCCGTGGCCGACGGTCCGGTGGTGGAAAAGGCGTCCCTGGATTGTCTGGCCGGCGGAGTCTGCCTGTCCTGGCTGCTCGGGGAGCTGACCCGGCGCAAGGGCCGTTACCGGGCCGGGCTCGTGCTCATGGGCTACTACAACCCCTTCTACCAGTACGGTCTGGAACAACTCGCCGCCGACGCGGCCGCGGCCGGGGTCTCCGGCTGCATCGTGCCCGACCTGCCCCTGGAGGAAGCCGGTCCCATGACCGAGGCCCTGGCCAAGGAAGGTCTGGACCTCGTTCCCCTGGTCGGCCTCAACACCAAGGAAGACCGGTTGGCCGCCTACGCCGCCAAGGCCCGCGGCTATGTCTACTTCGTGTCCGTGCTCGGCACCACCGGCATGCGCGACTCGCTGCCGGCCGAGATCAAGGAACGCCTCACCGTGGTGCGCCGGCTGTTCAAGGTGCCGGTGGCCCTGGGCTTCGGTATCAAGGAACCCGCCCAACTCGCCGCCTTCGGCGATCTCATCGACGGCGTGGTCTTCGGCTCCGCGCTGATTGCCCACATCACCGCCGGCGGCACCGCCGCCGAATTCATGGAACGCTGGCGACGCTAGTTCGCAGGAGAGGGAAGAGGCCTCCGGCGGCCGGGAAGGGGGTCACCCCCTTCCCGGACCCATCCCGACAGGGATAACGGACGCGCGGATTCCCGAACTTCCGTATCGTGATTGATGGTTTCGCCCTTCCTGGGGGCCGGGGGGAATAATTCTCCCCGGCCGCCGGAGGCGTCTTTACACCCATCCACCATCGCGAGGCGTCGCCATGAATATCGCGCTTTACGGCCCCTATCTGACGGTCGTGTCCGTCAGCATGCTCACCCCCGGTCCGGCCATGCTCCAGGCCATGTCCCTGGGCATGCGTCACGGTCCGCGACCAGTCGCGGCCACGGCCCTGGGCAATGTCTGCATCACCGTCGTGCAGGTGACGGCCGCCCTGTTCGGCCTGTCCCGGTTGGCGGGCAATCCCGTCCTGCTGCAGCTGGCCGGCCTGGCCGGCGCGGCCTATATCGCCTGGCTCGGACTGACCTTGTGGCGACGGCCCGGAACCGCTTCAGGCGCCGCACCGGCGGATACGGCCCTCAACGCGCGCGCCGTGGCGGCACTCTTTGGCCAGGGCGCCCTCGTGGCGGCGCTCAATCCCAAGGCCTGGGGCTTTCTGACCGCCCTGCTGCCGCCTTTCGCCACGGACGGTATGCCGGCACCCGGTACGGTCGCCTTGCTCGCCGCGCCGATCTGCCTGCTCGCCTTTGGCGGCATGCTGCTCTATGCGAGTTTCGGTGCCGTTGTCGGCCGATTGCTGTCCGCTCCCCGGGCCGTGCAACGGATTTTCCGGACCCAAGCCGTGCTTTTGTGGCTCTGCGCCGGATATTTCGCCTTGCGCGGCCTCTGACCGGCTGGTTCTTGCAACGCATTTGGGGTATGGCGAGAAAAACCCGGAAGGATGCGCCATGCCCCAGTGCGTCAAGGTGCTTTTCGTGGACGACGAGCAGGCCGTGCTCGATTCCCTGCGCCGCGGCCTGTGCCGTACCTACGACATGACCACGGCCCGGGGACCCGAGATGGGCCTTGAGACCGTGCGCAAGGCCGGGCCCTTTGCCGTGGTGGTCTCGGATCTGCGCATGCCGGGCATGGACGGGGTGCAGTTTCTCAAAAAAGTCCACGAGATTTCCCCCCTGACCGTGGGCATCATGCTCACCGGCTACGGCGATCTGACCGCTGCCATGGACGCCGTCAACGAGGGGCACATCTTCCGCTTCCTGACCAAGCCCTGTCCCATCCCCTGCCTGTCCCAGGCCCTGGACGCCGGGCTCGACCAGTACCGGCTGGTGGCCGCCGAAAAAGAGCTCTTGCGCGTGACCCTGGAGAACGCCCGGCTCAAGGAGGACGTGGAGCGCATCATGCGCCACGACCTCAAGTCGCCGCTGACCACCATCATCAGCCTGCCCCAGCTGCTGCGCCTGGCCGACAACCTCACCGACGACCAGCGCGAAATGCTCGACTGCATCGAGGACGCCGGCTACACCATGCTGTCCATGGTCAACCTGTCCACGGCCCTGTTCAAGATGGAGCGCGGCCAATATGTCCTATGCCCGGAGGTCGTGGACCTCATGCCACTGGTACGCAAGATCCTGAGCGTGCACGCCGATGCGGCCGCCCACCATCGTTTCGCCCTGGAACTCACCCGCGAAGGCCGGCCGGCCGGCCCGGAGGATCGCTTCCTGATCCGGGGTGAGGAACTGCTGTGCTATTCCATGCTGGCCAACCTGGTGGCCAATGCCGTGGAAGCCTCGCCGGACGGCGCGACCGTGTCCGTCGACTGCCGCCGCCAGGACGATCTGGCCCGGGTGGTCATCCGCAACCAGGGCGCGGTGCCGGAAAGCGTACGGGGGTGTTTTTTCGAAAAATACGCCACGGCCGGCAAACCCAAGGGCACCGGACTCGGCACCTATTCGGCCCGACTCATCGCCCAGGCCCATGGCGGGGACATCACCATGCGCACGGACGACGCCTGGGGCACCGAGGTCACGATCAGTCTCCCCGCCGCTTGAGCCGCTGGGCCAGCTCAAAGGCCTCGTGCATCTTCTTGATCAACGTGGCCGGGGCGAAGGGCTTGACGATATAGGAGGTCACGCCGGCGTCGATGGCCGCCAGGACATGTTCCTCGTTGGCCTCGGCCGTGATCATGACCACGGGCAGCCGGCCGTATTGTTCGCTCCGCCGGATGCGCGAAAGCAGTTCGAGCCCCGACATCCGGGGCATATTCCAATCGAGCAGCACCATATCCACCGGGTCGTGGTTGATGATGGACCAGGCGGTCTCCCCGTCCTCGGCGAAATTGAGGTTTTTGAGGCCTTCCTGCCGCAGGATGTAGGCGATGGTCTTGCGCATGGGTTGCTGGTCATCCACCACGAGGATCGCCAGGCTCGGGGCAAAGTTCACGGGCACATCTCCTGTTCCGCGCCGTTTGGAACTGTCCGGATTCACGCTACACGTCTCTCCCTACGGATTCCAGAAAAACCGCGCCGCCCCCGCCGGCGCGTCCTGCCCCTTGCCAGGGCCTGGCGTAACGTATAGCGTTTATGACTTGACTCCTCATGCGCGCTCAGGGGGGAGGTGCCATATGGAACGACTCATCGAATCGGATTTGGAAAAGCTCAAGATCGATATGCTCACGGCCTTGCGCACGGCCCAGGCCGCCGTGGACAAGGCCGTCTCCGTGGTTTTCAGCCGCGATGCCGCGGCCATCGAGGCGACCCTGGCCGACGAAGAGACCATCGACGCCATGGAATGCGCCCTGGATGCCGAAATCCTGCGGCTGCTCGCCCTGCACCAACCCGTGGCCGGGGACCTGCGCTACATCCTCGGCTGCATGCGGGCTGTGGGCGACATCGAACGCATTGGCGACCAGGCCGTGAGCATTGCCGAACGCGGACGCATCCTGCTCGAACGCCCGCCCGCGCTCATTTCCCCCACCCTGTGGGAAATGGCCGACACCACCCGCGAGTTCATGGTCCTGACCGCCGCCTGCTTCACGGACAGGAGCCTGGATCTGGCCCGCCGCATCTGCGCCGAGTCCGGGGACATCCTGGATCTCAACACGGCCTTTCTCAAGGAAATGACCACCTACATGCGCGAGGAAGCCCGCCCGGTGGAGCGGGCCGTACAGTTGAGTTTCATCGCCCACAGCCTCAAGCGGGTCTGTGACCAGTGCACCAACATCGCCGAATCCGTGGTCTTCATGCAGGAAGGCGCCTGTAGCCGCCACCGGTGCGACTAGCCCGTCGCCCACAGCCGCCTGCGCGGCCCGGCTTGACGCGTCCTGTCAAAGGGTGAAAACACCCTTTCCCGACGCCTCCTTCTTACCGCAACCCTGGGGATTTCGTATGCCTTACCCCAAAGCCGGTTCGCCGGTTCTGGTTCTGATTACGGTCTGCATTGCCCAGTTCATGGCGCCGTTCATGCTCACGGCCGTGGGCGTGGCCTTGCCCTCCCTGGGCCGCGAGCTCGGGGCCACGGCCATGCAGCTCGGCCTCGTCGAACAGCTCTATGTCGTGTCCCTGGCCATGGGCATGCTCACCTTCGGCCGCTACGGCGACATCGTGGGCCAGCGGCGCATTCTGCTGCCGGGCCTGGCGGTTTTCACGGCCCTGACCTGCTCCCTGGGGTTTACCGAATCCGTGCACATGATCATGGTGCAGCGGTTTTTCCAGGGGATCGGCGCCTGCATGGTGCTGTCCGGATCGCTAGCCCTGGTGGCCGCCGCCTATCCGCCCGAACTGCGCGGACGCAAGATCGGCATCGTCTCGGCCTGCACCTATGCCGGACTGTCCCTGGGACCAGTGCTCGGCGGCTATGTGACCGGGCATTTCGGCTGGCGCTACGTGTTCCTCATGCCCGTGCCCATCGGCCTGACCGCGACCTTGCTGTGCCTGTGGGGCATGCGCGAGGGGCCGAAAAACGCTTCGGGCGAACGCATGGATTGGCGCGGCGGGCTGGTCTACGCCACCGGGGTCTGCCTGTTCATGCTCGGCGCGGCCCATGCCAAGGAACTGCCCCTCGGACCGGCCATGCTGCTCGGCGGTCTGTTTGGGCTGGTACTGTTCGTCCGCCTCCAGTCCCGCACCAAAAGTCCGCTGCTTGACGTGTCGCTTTTGACGGGCAACCGGTTTTTCACCCTGAGCTGCCTGGCGGCCCTCGGCAACTATGCCGCCACCTTCGGCATCACCTTTCTCATGAGCCTGTACCTGCAATACGCCAAGGGCCTGCCGCCCCGGCTGGCCGGATTCGTGCTCCTGTTCCAGCCCATCATGCAGGTCATCGCCTCGCCCGTGGCCGGCCGCCTGGCCGACCGGTTCGATCCGGGGAAGCTCGCCACCGTGGGCATGCTCGTGAGTTCGGCCGGGCTGCTCGCGGCCGCGGGCAGCATCGCCCCGGAAACGCCCATCTGGCTGCTGGCCGGGGAGCTCGCCCTGATCGGGACCGGATTCGGGCTTTTCATCACGCCCAATTCCACGGCCATCATGGGCAGCGTGGACAAGCGCCAGTTCGGGCTGGCCTCGGGCATGATCGCCACCATGCGCACCCTGGGCATGGCGGTCAGCATGACCTCGGTCACCTTCATCTTCGCCCTTTTCATGGGCGACGCGCTCATCACGCCCGCGACCCTGCCGGCATTCCTGGTCAGCATGCGGGTGGGACTGACGGTGTTCGCGGTCTTTTCGTGCCTGGGGGTGATCCTGTCGTTCGGGCGGGGCCGGAGGAGGTAGGCCGCGCGGTTGGGGGGAAAAGAGACGCCTCCGGCGGCCAAAGGGCTGTGCCCTTTGGAATCCCGCACCGGGAGCGGTGTCACTCCCCCGGGCGACGCCAAGGTCCCCGGGGGTTGTCGCGCCTGGGGCTTAGGCCTGGGGCTTTTTCACCTTGACCGTGTCCTTGGCCCCGCACTTGCTGCACTCCAAGGTATACACGATGCTGTCCTCGGTCTCGGTGATCCTGGTCGGCTTGACGATTTTCCCGCAGACGAGACACTGGAAGGTCGGCGCCGCGTCAGCGGTGGCCGGTTGTTGGCGCATGAATTTCATGGGGTTTTCCTATCGCTCCCGGCCGGACAAGGCAAGGGGCGGGGCTGTCCCGCCGGCGTCGCCCGGCTAATGGAGCAGCACCGGAAAGGACGTGGACAGGCCCGTGAGGATGAACTGCACGCCGAGCGCCAAGGTGATCAGGCCGAAGACCTTGGTGAAGATGTCCATGCCGGTGTGGCCGAGCACGCGGATGATGACCGGCGAAAAATAAAACGACAGATAGTTGATGGCGCTCACGGTGCCGATGGCCGCGCCGATTTTGAGCAGCCCGGGCAGGCCGTGGGCTTCCTGAGCAAAAAGAATAATGGCGGAAATGACCCCCGGTCCCGAGGTCAGCGGAATGGCGATGGGCACCACGGCGATGGGGATCACCTCGGAGAGGCTGAACGTCTGGGAAGAGTCGCCGTCGCTCTTGCTTCGCAGCATACCAAGGCCGCTCGTTGCGAGATAGAGCCCGCCGGCGATGCGGAAGGCGGCAATGGAGATGCCGAAAAACTCCAGCACGGCCGCGCCCATGAGAAAGGACACGGCCATGGTGGCCAGGGAAGCGGTGGTGGCCGTCAGGCACAGGCGATGCTGGGCGCTTTTGCTCAGGCCCTTGCACAGGTTCATGTGCATGGGCAAGGCCGAGATGTTGTTGCCCACGGCAAAGATGCCGAGCAGATAATGCTGGAACGTCACTTCCACAACCGGTAGCCGCCTCTCTAAAAGGTTCTATCCCCGATGCCTCAGTGTTTCGAAGGGGGCTTGGGGGAAACGCTTTGCAAAAGCGTTCCCCCCAATGCTTCCCGTCCTACTTGTAATAGATCTTGATCTCGTTGGTGCCGGGGGTGTCGTTACCGGGCGTGGGACGGCCGGCCGTGATCACCACCGGTTCGCCCGGAGCGAAATCCGGGCACGAATTCACGAACGATTCGACCAGGGCCATGTAGTCCGTGTCCGTGCCTTCGAGCACGCGCGGCTTGACCCCCCAGGCGAAGTTGAGAAACCGCATGACACGCGGGTCGGGCGTCAGGGCGTAGATGGCCTGGCGCGGCCGGCGGCTGGAGGTCAGACGCGGATTGGTGCCGCTTATGGTGTGGCAGACAATGGCCTTGCTCTCCAGGTTCTCGGCCACCAGGCAGGCCGAATAGGCCACGAACTTGCGGGGATTTTTCTCCCGCTTGGGGGCGTACGGCGCCTGGATGCGCTCCAGATAGTATTCCAGGGCGTTGTCCGAAATCTCCCGCATGACCTTGACCGTCTCCACCGGATAGTCGCCCACGGCCGTCTCCTCGGACAGCATGACGCAATCGGCCCCGTCCAGGATGGCGTTGGCCACGTCCGTGGATTCGGCCCGGGTGGGGATCGGGTTTTTCACCATGGACAACAGCATCTGGGTGGCCACGATGACCGGCCGCTGGGCATGGCGGCAGGCCCGGATGATCTTTTTTTGGAGAATGGGCAGCTGGGGAATCGGGCATTCGAGCCCCAGGTCGCCCCGGGCCACCATGACCGCGTCGGTGATCTGGAGGATCGACTCCAGGTTGTCCACGGCGTTTTGCCGTTCGAGCTTGGAGATCACCGGTACCCACACGCCGTGTTTCTTGATCTCCTCCTTGGTCATGAGGACATCGTTTGCCCCCTGGACAAAGGAGATGGCCAGAGCGTCCACGCCGACTTCCAGGCCCTCGTGCAGGTCCTTGATATCCTTGGGCGTGAGCGCCGGCATGGGATGGTGCTTGCCCGGAAAGGCAATGCCCTTGTTGGACGAGAGAAGCCCGGCGTTCTGGGCCTCGATCTCGTAGAGCCGGTCGGCCTTGAGCTCCCGGGTGACGTGGAACTGAAGCAGGCCGTCGCTCAAATTGACCGCCATGCCGACCCGCAATCCGGCCAAAAGCTCGGGCACGTCCAGGGACACGAACACGCGTTCGTCCCGGGCCGGATCAGGCCGTTCGTCGGGCAGGCCAAGGAGCAGATACTCGCCCTTGCCCACGTTGCGGGGCGAATCCGCCACCTCGCCGATGCGGGTCTTGGGCCCGCACAGGTCGCCAAGGGCCGTGAGCGGCACGCCAAACTCCCCTTCCAGCCCCCGGATGGTGCGGATGGCCGGCTCGAAATAGGCGGCATCGGAATGGGAGAAATTGAGGCGAAAAATACGCACGCCATGGCGCACCATGTCGCGCATGGTTTCGGGATTGAGGGACGCCGGGCCAAGGGTGGCCACGATCTTCGTGTGCATGGGCTTGCCTCCAGGCGTTTCCGGCCCGGCCGCCCCGGCCCGGGGCCAAAAAGCGGATGCATGCCGGGCGGGTTTGGGGTAAGACTACCCACGGCTGGTTGCCGTTTCGCGACATACCTGTGTATCCGGGAGTGCGCGGAACGACAAGGCCCAAGACCCCGCAAGGAGGAAGATGGCCCATGGCTATCTCGCCGGATTTCAAGGATAGCGCCGGATCCGCCTCCCCGACCGGCGACAGCGCCGACGCCACGGCCGGCACTGGAACCTGCAAGGAATCACGCCCGGAACACGAACCGTGTTTCCCGCCGGTCTCGTTTATCACCTTCGTCCTGTCCCTGGCCCATTCGGCCATGGTCCTCATGGGCGAGGCGCCCGAACCGGAATCGGGCCGCTACATGCAAAACCTGCCCGAAGCCAAGCACACCATCGACCTCCTGGCCATGCTCGAATGCAAGACCCGGGGCAATCTCACCGAAGAGGAGGCCGGCGTCCTGTCCAACCTCCTGTGCGAACTGCGCCTGGCTTTCGTCAGAAAACAATAACGTCCCGGAGGACGCACATGGAGACGATTCCCGTCGGTCTGGTCGGCGTGACCGGGTACACCGGTATGGAACTGGCCCGGATTCTGGCCACCCACCCGGTCCTGCGCCTGACCCGCGCCACCTCCCGGGCCGAGGCCGGCAAGCCTTTGCGGGCCCTCTACCCCTTTTTGCAGGGCTTTCCCGCCGGCGACGTGAGCATCACCGTGCCGGACGCGGCCGACCTGGCCGGAGCCTGCCGGCTGGTGTTTCTGGCCGTGCCCCACGGCGCGGCCATGGACTACGCCGCCGAACTGCTGGCCGCCGGGCTGTCCGTGGTCGATCTCTCGGCCGACTTCCGCCTGGCCGACGCCGACATCTACGCCGCCTGGTACGGTCTGGATCACCGCCACCCGGACCTGCTCCCCCAGGCCGTCTACGGCCTGCCGGAACTCTACGCCGCGCGTATCAAGGAAACCAAGCTCACGGCCAACCCGGGCTGCTATCCGACCTCCATCATCCTCGGCCTAGCCCCGGCCCTGGCCGGGAGCCTCATCGAGACCGACGGCATCGTGGCCGACAGCAAGTCCGGCACCTCGGGCGCCGGGCGCAAGGCCGCCGTGCCCACGCTTTTTTGCGAGGTCCACGACTCGTTCCGGGCCTACAGCCTGGGCAAGCACCGCCATACCCCGGAAATCGAGCAGGAGCTTTCGAAGCTCGCCGGCGCGGACATCCTGCTGTCGTTCAATCCGCACCTGCTCCCCATCGACCGGGGCATCCTCTCCACCATCTACACGCGTCTGACCAGCCATCGGCCCGTGGAGGAGATCCACGCCGCCTACGAGGCCTATTACGCGGACAAACCCTGGGTGCGGGTGCTGCCCCTGGGCATGCTCCCGGAAACGCGCTATGTGCGCGGGACCATGTTCTGCGACATCGGCTTGGTGGTCGACCCGCGCACGGGCCGGCTCATCGTGGTCAGCGCCATCGACAACCTGTGCCGGGGCGCCTCGGGCCAGGCCGTGGCCTGCGCCAACCTGATGTCCGGGCTGCCGGTCGACGCCGGGCTCCACCTGGCGCCGCTCATGCCGTAGGAGACGCCATGACCATGGACAATGTTCGCCGGCTGTTCAAGGGCCTGGAAAAGGACCCGGAACTGCGCACCCGGCTTTACAAGGCCGACGGCCAAGCCGGCCGCGACGTCGTGCTGCGGGAAGCGGGCTTGTACTTCAGCGACGCCGAATTCGACGAGATGGTGGATGTGCTCCACGTCCAATGCCAGACCCGGGAAGAGGCGGAACGCTTCTTCGAATTCCGTAACTGGTGGGACTTCCTGCGCCGGACCTGACGCCATGCCCGAGACGCCACTGCCCCAATGCGCCCTGTGCCCGTTCGACTGGTCCGAGCGGTATTGCCGGACCGGCAAGGGCAAGGCCCCGGCCGATTGCCCGTCGCTACGCCTGCGTGCCCTGACCGGCCAGGCCCGCGAGGCCACCCTGGCCCCGGATAATCAGGAGTTCGCCCGCCAGGCCTCGCTCCAGGAGGCCGCCTGCTACGGCGGCCGCGAGTCCGGCTACGGGGCCGTGTATCCGCTCAAACCCCGCATCGTCGAAATCGTGGAATTCGCCCGGCGCATGGGCTACCGCCGGCTGGGCCTGGTCTTTTGCGTGGGGCTGCGTCGGGAGGCGGCCGTGGTCCACGAAATCCTGGCCACCAACGGCTTCGAGGTCGCCTCGGTGTCCTGCAAGGTCGGCGGCCAGCCCAAATCCCTGCTCGGCATCGCCCCCCAGGATCAGGTCGATCCGGGCGCGGCCCACGAGACCATGTGCAACCCGGTGCTCCAGGCCATGGTCGTCAACGAGGCCGGCACGCAGTTCAACGTGCTGCTCGGACTGTGCGTGGGCCACGATTCGCTGTTCTTCAAGCACGCCACGGCCATGGGCACGGTGCTCGCGGTCAAGGACCGCCTGCTCGGCCACAATCCCCTGGCCGCCATCTTCCAATACGAAGGCTACTACCGCTATTTGAAAAAGCCGTTGCCGTAAGGGGCGGCGGGGGAGGTGCGGGAGGGGAACGCCTCCGGCGGCCAAAGGGCTTCGCCCTCTGGACTCCCGGGAAGGGGACATGCGGTCAGGCAGGTCAGGCACTGCCGGCAGGGTCAGGCCTTGGCCAGCATGATGGCCAGGGCGTTGACCGTGGCCCCGGCCAGGGCCGAGCCGCCCTTGCGCCCGGCAATGGCGATCCAGGGCACGTCGGCCCGGGCCATGAGCAGCGCCTTGGACTCGGCCGCGTTGACGAACCCGACCGGCATACCGATGACCAGATCCGGGGGCGGCGCGCCCTCGTCCAGACGTTTGAGCAGCCGCAACAAGGCGGTGGGCGCATTGCCGATGGCGAAAATCAGCCGTCCGGGCAGGCCAAGCCCCACATCCACGGCCGCAGCCGCCCGGGTGCCACCCACGGCCTGGGCCGCGGCCACCACCTCCGGCTCGTTGAGCAGACAGCGCACCTGACAGCCAAGCGGCGTCAGCCGGCGCAACGGAATGGCGCACCGGGCCATCTCGGTGTCCGTGACCACGGTCGCCCCGGCGGACAGGGCGGACAACCCCGCTTCCACGGCCCCCGGAGAAAACCGCACCAGATCCAACAGCTCGAAATCGGCCGTAGTGTGGATGAGCCGGCGCACGATCTCCCACTGCCGGCCGGCAAAGGGCCTGGGCTCGGGCGTTTCGGCGTCGATGATGGCCAGGGAACGCGCCTCGATGGCCTCGGGCGCGGTGATGGGCGAGAGCGTCGGATCGGCTGGGTTCATGGTCACCTCGTGGGACTTGTGTACCGGCTTTTCCCACCCAGGCCAAGACGTGCGTATGACGATTCACGGTCTTTCGGGCTCTTTTTTCATTGACAAATAACACGATTCATTTTTTCTTATACATAGAGACCGCGTTTTTGCGCGCCAACGGGTGTCTCCGCTCCCGGGAGCCTGTTTCGCGCGGATGATCCGCGACCACCCACGGGTCAACCCGTCTCGCCCAGGCAAACGCTGTTTTGGCACCGCACCGTTTGCCGCGTCCCTGGCGCCTCCCGCGCCCCAGGCTGCGCCATCAAGGCCATGGCCGCTCCACCGCCGAGGAGCGCCATGGCCTTGGTTTTTCAGGCAGCGGGCCAACCGTGCCCGCCGCAAAAATTCACTTATCCCACCGGCCTGGTTGCTTCTTTACGACTCCGCCACTGTCTCCGGCGAAAAAAACGTCCCCAGCGTCAAATCGATCTTGATTATTATTTTCATTTAGTACAGAATGCCTTCAGCCCAAGCGACAAGCCGCAGGGCACAGCGACGTCGACAACCTTCCGCGGTCCGTTCCGAACCGCTGTTACAACCACGCGCATCCCACCCACCTCCATAACCCTCCAACCCACGACGACCGGCCGGGCCCCTCGGGACCCGGCCGATGCGTCGCGTCACACGGCCAGGGCTCACGAGGCCGGGCCGGCCGGAGCGACTGGCGGACTCGGCGTCGCGCTGGCCTGCCGCAGGGCTTCGAGAAAGCGATCCGGCTCGCTGGGGCTGACGATCACGGCATAGCCCAGCCGGGTCGGCACATAGACGGCCCGGGACTTGTCCGTGACGAACACCAACGCCTTTTCGCCGTCGCGCAATTTGTACCACCCGGCGGACAGGCCGGGCAGGCCCACGCCGTTGGTGCGCCAGCGCAGGCTTTTGGGCTCGCCCTTGTCCGGGGCCAGTCGCCGCGCTTCGGGAACGACCACTGACGGAAGCGGGATTTCCCGACCGTAGAACCCACCCTTGGCCACGAGTTTGCCGTCGCGCAGGGCGATTTCGGCCTGGGCCGCGCCCCTGATCATGTACGAAAGGAAAAAGAACAGCCCCACCCACACGATGAGCAAGCCTCCGAACAGCACCGCCAGCCAGCCGGTCTTGATGGCCCCCGGGGCCAGGGGAAAGATCTGTCCGAATTCCATATCCACCTCCGTGCCTTGACAATCCGAGCGCAAAATACGGGACTCGCGTCTCCCCGTCCATCTCCGTCCGTCCTCCCCCCCCCCGGGAGGGTCCGGGAGGGACGCGTCCCTCCCGGCCGCCGGAGGCGCCCTCTCCTCCCCTCCCCATCACCACCCCCTTCCCCCTTCTTGCCGGCGCCGCCCCCTGCCTGTACGGTGCCGAGCGGCGGCCGTGGGGCCGACTCCGACGATGCGGCGACTCCAATGCTCTGGTTCTGGCTTTCCCTGACCACGGCCCTGACCCAGGCGGTCAAGGATGCCTGCCTCAAACGCTGCCTGCGCGAAATGGACGCCGTGGTGGCGGTTACGGCCTACAGCTCGCTCGCGGCCTGTTTTTTCTGGGTGGCCGTGGGGCTGGAACCCTGGCCGGTCCTGACCCGGGAATTCTGGATCATCTTGGCCATCGGCGGGCTGCTCGGCGTGGTGACCTTCGCCCTGTACGGCAAGGCCCTCAAAAGCGGCGACATGTCCCTGACCTTGCCCATGTTGGCCTTCACGCCGCTGTTTCTGCTCGTGACCTCGCCGCTGACCCTGGGCGAATTCCCGTCCCCGGCCGGAGTCGGCGGTTTGATGTGCGTGGCTCTCGGCTCGTATGTCCTCAACCTGCGCGAGCGACGCAAAGGATTTTGGGGCCCGGTGCGGGCCCTTTGGACCAACCGTTCCGCCCGGCTCATGTTGATCGTGGCCGCCATCTGGAGCGTGGGCGCCAATGTGGACAAGCTCGGCTTGCGCGCGTCCTCGCCCCGGGTCTGGATCGCCTCGGTCTACACGGTCAGTGCCTTGGGCCTGCTGCCGCTCGTGCTGCACCATGCCCGAAACGTACGGGCCCAGATCGGGCGGATGCCGGGCTGGTTGCTGGCTGCGGGCATCCTGGAAGCTCTGGGGCTCGTCTGCCAGATGCACGCCCTGCCCCTGACCATGGTTTCCTATGTCATCGCGGTCAAACGCCTGAGTATCGTGTTCGCGGTGCTGCTCGGCGCGGCCTTTTTTCGGGAGCCCGATGTGCTCCATCGGCTGCCCGGAGCACTTATCATGGTCGCGGGCGTTTTCTTTATCGCAGTTTTCGGGTAAGACCCCCCACCGATCTTGCCATCCCGGAGCCTTGCCATGACCCCTTACCGTTTTCTCCCCGATCTTTCCCACGAAGCCCTGGCCACCAGACAAACCGAGGGCCTCAACTGGACTGTCCGGCACGCTTTCGCCGGTTCCACGGTCTACCGCGAACGCCTGGCCGCCATGGGCTACGAGCCCGGCCAGTCCCTGACCCTGGACGATCTGACCCGGCTGCCCGTCACCACCGTCGAAGACCTGCGCCAGGGCTATCCCCTGCCCCTGCTCTCGGTCCCCGAGGAGCAGGTGGTCCGCATCCATGCCTCGTCCGGCACCACGGGCAAGCGTAAAATCCTGGCCTACACCGCCCATGACCTCGACACCTGGCAGAATCTGTTCGCCCGGTGCTACGAACTGGCGGGTCTGACCACCCTCGACCGGGTGCAGATCGCCGTGGGCTACGGCCTGTGGACGGCCGGAGCCGGATTCCAGCTCGGCTGCGAACGCTTCGGCGCCATGGCCGTACCGGTCGGACCGGCCAACATGGAAATCCACCTCCAGTTGCTGGAGGATCTGCGTCCCACCTGCCTGGGCGCCACCGCCTCCATGGCCCTGCTCATGGCCGAGGAAGTGCAAAAACGCGACATGATCAAGCGCATCGGCCTCAAAAAAATCATTTTCGGCGCCGAGACCCACACGGCCAAGATGCGCCGGCGTTTCGAGAAATGGCTCGGTGTGGAGCACAGCTTCGACATCTCGGGCATGACCGAGCTCTACGGCCCAGGCATGGGACTCGAATGCACGGCCCACCAGGGCATCCACTACTGGGCCGACTACTACATTCTGGAGATCCTCGACCCGGTCAGCCTGCAACCGGTCGGACCGGGCGAGGTGGGCGAGATGGTCGTCACGAGCCTAGCCAAGGAAGCCGTGCCGCTGATCCGCTACCGGACGCGCGACCTCACCCGGATGCTGCCCGGCGACTGTCCGTGCGGACTCAAGCTGCCGCGCCACGACAAGATCGTCGGCCGCTCCGACGACATGTTCATCTTCCGGGGCGTCAACATCTACCCCGGCCAGATCGCAAGCGTCCTCGAAGGCTTCCGCGACGTGGACAGCGAATTCCAGATTCGGCTGCTGCGCAAGGACGGCCGCGACCAGATGGTGGTCAAGGTGGAACGCAAGGCCGTGGCCTCCCACGACCTGGACCAGAACCTGTCCGAAGCCATCTCCATCGAACTGCGCAAACACCTGCTCGTGCGCGGCTGGGTGGAAATCCTGCCGCCCGGCAGCCTGCCCCGCAGCTGCGGCAAGACCAAACGCGTCCTCGACGACCGTAACGGCATCGAGGATTAGGGGGGAAGGGGAACGCCTCCGGCGGCCAGGAGGGGCCGAGGGCCCCTCCTGGACCACCCCGATAAAAAGGCCCTGGTGACACGGTAGTCACCAGGGCCTTTTCGTTTTCCGTCGCAGGGGTCCGGGGGGATCATCCCCCCGGCCGCCGGAGGCGTCTTCCCCTGCTCCCTGCGACGTCGCCGTCGGCCGCTCAGCCTTTGGCGTGCCGGGTCAGAAAGATGTCGAGCTGGTTTGCAAAGGCTTCCCGGTCGCGATTCCCGAGCGGCGGGGGGCCGCCGGTCACCACGCCGCCGCTGCGCAGTTCGTAGAGCAGGTTGCGCATGGCGAGCCGGCCCTGGATATTGTCCTTGGTGTAGAGTTCGCCCCTGGGGTTCAGGGCATGGGCGTCCTTTTCGATGACCAGGGCGGCCAACGGAATGTCCGCCGTGATCACCAGATCGCCCGGCTCGACCAGCTCCACGATGGCCGCATCCACCACATCGAAGCCCTGGCCCACCCTGATGGTGGCGATGAATTCCGACCGGGGAATTTGCAGGGTCTTGTTGGCCACCAGGGTCAAGCCGAGGCGCAGACGCATGGCCGCGCGAAACAGTATTTCCTTGATGGGGTTGGGCAGCGCGTCGGCATCGGCGTAGATGTGCATGGGGTTTCCTTGGGCCAGCCACAGGGCGTCCGGAATGACGCAAAACGGGCGGCTTGCGCCACCCGTCCCTCTTTTGTCTCGCTTCTTTTCAGGGAGCCGGGGCGAGGATCAGGCCTCGTCGCTCTGAGGAGGGCTTTTCCGTTGGGGTAGGTCCAGGGAGGGACTCAGTCCCTCCCTGGACGCCGGAGGCATCTTCCCTCCGTCTCTCCCTTACCCTTCACTAGACATTAAACAAAAAATGCACGACGTCGCCGTCGGCCATGACGTAGTCCTTGCCTTCCTGGCGCAGGACGCCGGCGGCGCGGCATTTGGCCTCGGTTTCCAGGCGGATGTAGTCGTCGTAGCCGATGACCTCGGCCCGGATGAAGCCGCGTTCGATGTCGGAGTGAATCTGGCCGGCGGCGGACGGCGCCTTGGTGCCGGCGGCGATGGTCCAGGCCCGGACTTCCTTGGGGCCGGCGGTGAAAAAGCTGATGAGCCCGAGCGTGTGGTAGGCGAGCCTGGCCACCCGGTCGAGGCCGGATTCGGTCAGGCCGTAGGCGGAGAGGAATTCCTGGCGTTCGGCGTCGGAGAGCCCAGCCAGCTCCTCTTCCATGCGCGCGCACACCACGACCATCTCGGCGCCCCGGGCCTCGGCGATCTCGCGCACCTGCGCGACGAGCGGCGATTCCCCGGCCAGGTCGGATTCGTCCACATTGGCGCAGTAGATGACGCGCTTGGCCGAGAGCGGCCGGATTTCCTCGAACAGCGCCACCATGCCCGGCGCGTCCACTTCCGGCACCGAGGCGGCGGGCTTGCCGGCCATGAGATGGTCCATGAGCCGCTTGCCCGCCTCGATCTTGGCGATCATGTCCTTGTCGCGACTGCACTTGGCCTGCTTGGTCAGGCGGTCGAGGCGCGCTTCCAGGATCTGGGCATCGGCCAGGATAAGCTCGGTATCGATGATGTCGATGTCCCGGGCCGGATCGACCGACCCGGCCACATGCACCACGTCCGGGTCGGCAAAGGCCCGGGCTACGTGGACGATGACCTCGGTTTCGCGGATGTGGGCCAAAAACTTGTTGCCCAGACCCTCGCCCCGGCTGGCTCCGGCCACAAGGCCGGCGATGTCGGTGAAGCGCACCGTGGCCGGCACGATCTGGGCCGGGTTGACGAGCCGCGCCAGGGCGTCCAGACGCGCGTCCGGCACGGGCACGATGGCCACGTTGGGCTCGATGGTGCAGAAGGGATAGTTGGCGGCCTGGGCGTTTTGGGCCTTGGTGAGGGCGTTGAACAGGGTGGATTTGCCGACGTTGGGCAAACCCACGATGCCGACGGAAAGGGCCATGGGGGAAACCTCTTGCGGCGGCCGGGCCGCCGGATGGGGCCGACGGGCGCGGCCGGGTTAGCGCGAGGGCCGGGGCCGCCTGACGCGACCCCGGACAATTATTGCTTGATGTCCCGCGTGCGCAGAACGGTCTTTTCCAGAAAATGGATCAGCTCGTAGTCCGAGGCCAGGCGGGTGATCCCTCGGGACACGGTCTGGCTGAGCAGCTTGTCGAATTCCGGCTCCACATCCGAACCGGAAAGCTTCCAGGTCGTGTCGGAGTCGTAGCGCCGGGTCATGGTCTGGCCGTTGTTGTCGGCGGTGACGGACAGGCTGGCCGTGGCCTTGGCGTTGAGCCCGGCGCCGGTCTGGGTCGGCTTGTAGGTCAGGTCGGTCAGCTCCACGGTCAGCGTACGCACCACGGCGTCGCTTTTGGGGGCCGGCACGAAGCCTTTCTCGAACAGGGCGCGTTCCACGGCCGTCTTGATGGCCGGAGCCGGATCGCAGGCCATGGTGAGCTTGCCGGAGACGGACGAGGTCGGGTTGCACAGGCCAATGACCGGAGCGGAGCGGGCGTCGCGGACCACGACCGCAACCTTGACCCCATTGCCGAGGGTCTCTTTCTCCACGATGGCCGCGGGCGTGAGGGTGGCTTTTTGCCCGGCGCAGCCCGACAGCAGGCCGGCCAGGAGAACAAGGGCCGTAAAAACGGCCGACGCCGGATGGCGTCGGCCCAGTGTGCGAACGATCTGTTTCATGGTGCCTTCCAGCGGCCGCACTTGGCGGCTGACAGGCCCCGTGTCTACAGGACCTTGCCCAAGGCCGCAAGGGCGGCGGCATAATCGGGCTCGTTGGTCACCTCCGGCACGAGCTCCATGTAGGTCACCTTGCGGGCGGCGTCGAGCACGAGCACGGCCCGGGACAACAGCCGCAATTCCTTGATCAGCAGACCGTAGGCCTGACCAAAGGACGCGTCGCGGTGGTCGGACAGAGTGACGATGTTTTTAACCCCGGCCGCCTCGGCCCAACGTTTCTGGGCAAAGGGCAGGTCCATGCTCACGACCAGGGCCTTGGCCTTACCTGTCATGTTCTCCATTTCGTTATTGAACTTGCGGGCTTCCAGATCGCACACCGCCGTATCCAGGGACGGCACGGCAATGAGGATCAGGCCTTTTTCCGTGAAATCGGCCAGGCTGGCCGGGGCCAGTTCGTTGGTGAGAACCGAGAAGTTCGGGGCGGTGTCACCGACGCCGACCGGATTGCCGGCCAGGGTCAGAGCGTTGCCCAGGAATGTGATAAGACCAGTGCGCTCGTTCATGCGCGTTCCTCCTTATAGGGTTGCGCCGCCCGCAGGGCGACCATTGCACGTTATGGCCCCCGAGCGTCCGGACGTCAACAGGGTGGCGCCCAAAGAGTCGGTTCGTAGCGCCATCGAAAAAACGCCCGCGCGGGGCGCATCCCTTGACAACGCGCCCCAGCGCGGCATGGTGCCGGAAAGGAGACCGCCATGCCACGACGTCTTACCCCCTGGTTTCTCGTCCTCGCTCTGGTCAGCTTCGCTCCGGCCGTCCGGGCCGCCGGTCCGTCCACCCCGGAGGAAGCGGGCCTGGTGGATATCACCAAGGTTGCGCCGGGAATCCGGCTCGACATCCGCTACGCCACGCCGAACAATTTCACCCATGTGGCCGTGTATCCGGCGGCACGTTGCTTCCTGCGCGCCCCGGTGGCCAAACGTCTGGCCAAGGTCCAGGCCGACCTGGAAAAGCAGGGCCTCGGACTCAAGGTCTACGACTGCTACCGGCCGTTTTCCATTCAGAAGAAATTCTGGTCCCTGGTGCCGAACGAGGACTGGGTGGCCAAGCCCGTGGAAAAAGACGGCAAGCCAGTGACCGGTTCCAAGCACAACCGGGGCGCGGCCGTGGACCTGACCCTGGTGGACAAGGCCGGCAACGAGGTGCCCATGCCGTCGGGCTTTGACGATTTCACCGAAAAGGCCCGCCGCGACTACACCGGCGGCGATCCCGCCGCCCGGGCCAATGCCAAGCGCCTGGAAGCGGCCATGGCCAAGGAAGGGTTCGAGCCGCTGCCGAGCGAATGGTGGCATTTCGACGGCCCGGGCTGGAAGGACGACGACCTGCTCGACGTGCCCTTCAACTAGACGGACCGCGCAGCCTTTTCCGGTCTGGGGAGCAGGGGCAGATAGACATCGAACCGGCTCCCCTGACCGGGCGTACTTTCCACCAACACCGCCCCGCCGCAGCTCTTGACGATGCCGTGTACGGCGGCCAGGCCCATGCCCGTGCCCTGGCCGGGTTTTTTCGTGGTGAAAAACGGCTCGAAAATCCGCTCGCAGATGTCCGCGCCCATGCCATGGCCACTGTCCGTCACCCACAGCCGGGCATAGGGCCCGGGCTCCAGCTTGGACAGGGACTGGCCGGCGGCAATGCAGGGCCCGGCCGGTCGCGGCGGCTCGGGCACGGCTGTCAGCCCCACTTCCATGATCCCGCCCTCGGGCATGGCCTGGGCCGCGTTGAGACACAGGTTCATGAGCACCTGGTGCATCTGGGCCGGGTCGGCCTCCACGGTCAGGTCCAGCTCGGACACGCGCTGCCGGATTTCCACCCGCTGATCCACCAGGCCCCGGGCGAGCTTGATGGTCTCCTTGACCAGGGGCGTCAGCGGCAACGGCCCCACGGTGAGTTCGCCCTGGCGGCTGAAGGTGAGAAGCTGGCGCACGAGATCCCGGGCCCGCTCCGAGGCCCGCACCACATCGGCCAGGGGCCGGCGCAGGGGGTCCTTCCAGGGGATGTCGGCCAGGATCATCTCGGTATTGAGCAGGATCGGCGTGAGGATGTTGTTGAAGTCGTGGGCCACGCCCCCGGCCAACACGCCGATGGCTTCAAGTTTCTCGGCCTGGCGCAGGCGTTTTTCCAGCCCGGTCTCGTAGGTCATGTCGCGCACGAGCATGATATGGTTGACGATCTGGGTGGTGGCGTCGCGCACGGGCGAAATCAGGGCCTCGGCCACGACCTCGCCGCCGTCCGGCCGCAAAAGCCGCACCCGACCCGACCAACGCAAGCCCAGGCCCAGCATCTTGCGCACCGACGGCGTCAGGAAAGGTGCCAAACGATCGCTCGGGCTCTCCCCTCCGGTCAGGGGGCCGACGATCTGGGTAAAGGCCGGATTGGCGTATTCCAGACGGAAGTCCCGGCCCACGATGACGAGTCCCTCGGCGCTCTGGTCCACGGCCGAGACGAGTAGCATGCGTTCGTCCTCGGCCCGCTTGCGGTCGGTGATGTCCCGGGCCGCGCCCTCCACCCGGCCGAGCCGTCCCCTGTCGTCCATGACCGCCCGGGCATTGACCGACAGCCAGGCCGTCCGCCCGTCCTGGCGCACCACCTGCATCTCGAAGTCATACACCCGGCCGTTTCGGGCCAGCTGGCGCAGAAATTCCAGCCGGTCCTCCTGCCTGGCCTGGATGCGGCGAAAAAGGTCCCCGGGCTCGCCGATGACCTCGTCCACCGAGGCGTAGCCCAGGATGCGGGCCAGGGCCGGATTGCAGGCCACCATGTCCCCGTCCGGGCCGAACTGGAAGATGCCCTCGGCCGAATGCTCGAAGATGTCGCGATACTTGGCCTCGCTGCGCACAAGCTCCTGCTCCATGCGCCAATAGGCCGTGATATCCCGCCCCACGGCCTGGTATTCGGCCAAGCGCCCGGCTGCGTCGAAAATCCCCCGAACGGTCCAGGCCAGGCAGCACTCCCTGCCCCCGGCCAGAAGCAGCAGTTGCCGGACGTCGCAGACCGGAGCGCGCGGGGTCAGCGCCAACAGGCGCCGGCGGACATCCTCGGTTTCGACCGTGTCCTGGCCGACCGGAAACTGCCGGCCCAGCAGGGCGTCGGACGTCTGGTCGTGCAGGCGGGCCAGGGCGCGGTTGACGCAAAGGTAGCGCAACTCCGGCGAAAGGCGGCACACCAGCTCGGTCTGCTCCTCCACGATGGCTTGATAACGCTGGCGGCTCTCGCGCAATTCCCGCTCGGTACGACGGTGGGCGGTGATGTCGGTGAACATGCCGCACAGGACCTCGACCTGGCCCTGGGCATCGAACAGGGGAAAGAGCGCAATGAGAAAAACGTGCTGCCGGCCCCGCACGGACACGGTGAATTCCTTTTCCACCGCCTCCTGGCCGGTCAACAACTGCCGGGTAATCTCCCGATACGGGGCCACGTATTCCGGCGCCAGGACCTTTTCGACGCTTTGCCCCACGAGTTCCGACCGGTCAAAGCCGTAAAGCCGTTCATAGGCCGCGTTGACGTACAGAAAACGGCTTTCCCGGTCCACGACGAACACGGCCGAAACGGCATGTTCCAGGATGGCCGCCAGCCGGGCATCCATCCAATTGGCCCGGCGGACCTCGGCCACGCAGAGCACGCCTCCCGGAGTTCCGGCAGCGGCGGCCAGAGGCAGGCAGGACACGGTCACGGACGAGGAGGGGCCGGCCGTGACCAGCGGACAGTCCGGGCAGGGAACCGCCCGGGAACGCAAGGCCACATGGCACGGACGGGCCGGCGCGCCGTCCAGGATCTCACGGGCCCGGGCATTACCTGAAACCAGGGCCCGCTCCCGGTCGAAGACCGCCACCACCGCGTCCAGGTTTTCGACCAAGCCGTGCACCGGTTCCCGAGACAGATCGATCTTCCCCTCGCCGACCAGAAACCTGGCCAAGTCCAGGGGGGCTAACGACGGCACAGGTGCACCTCCAGCCCCCCCGCAAGGGCGAAGCCTCTCCGGCCCATTCCAAAATCTGTCCGTATCTTCGGGACATATGGACGCATCCATCCGCTCATGACAGGTTCCTCGACTCCATCATGGAGGCAACATAGCCGCGGCATTGGACCAAATGCAAGTTATATCCAAAAAAACAACGCGTTAGAGGCTGGATTTTCGTCACGGGAAAACGTAAGGGTGGTTTGGTGTCCAGGATGTGTGTCCGGCTGCCTATTGTATGGAAAAAGTACTGATCGTCGAGGACAGTAAAGTCTTCGCCCGCATCCTGATCCGCAGGATCGAAGACGAGTTGTTCTTTGATACCTGCTGGGCTTCCAATTTCGAGGAAGCCCGCTACCTTCTGGACGAAAATCCCGACGGCAACATCTATTTCGTGGCCCTGCTCGACCTGCACCTTCCGGACGCGGCCGACGGCCGAATCGTGGATTACGTCATTTCCAAGGGCATCCCGTCCATTGTCTTCACCGGCGATGTGGAAGACGCCGTGCGCGACCGCGTCTGGGCCAAGAAGGTCGTGGACTACGTGTCCAAGGAGTCGCCCGACAGCCTGGATTACCTGTGCTCCCTGGTGCGCCGCATTTCACTCAACAAATTCATCCACATCCTGGTGGTGGACGACTCCACCACCGTGCGCAAGCATCTGGTGCGGCTGCTTTCGGCCCACGAGTTTATCGTGCACGAGGCCGGCGACGGCGACACCGCCCTGGATGTGCTCGAACGCCATCCCGAAACCAAGGCGGTCATCACCGACTACTTCATGCCGGGCATGGACGGGGTGGAACTCACCCGCCGCATCCGTCACCTGCACCACAAGGACCAGCTGGCCGTCATCGGCATCTCGGCCTACGGCAATTCCATCCTGTCGGCGCGTTTCATCAAAAACGGCGCCAACGACTTTTTGAACAAGCCCTTTTCCAGCGAGGAATTCTACTGCCGGGTGACCCAGAATCTGGAGATGCTCGAATACATCCAGAAACTGCGGGAAACCTCCATCCGCGATCCCCTGACCGGACTCTACAACCGACGCCATTTCTTCGAGGCCTCGGTGTGCTGCCACGCCCGCCTGGCCCAGGGCGAAGAACCCATGACCCTGGCCATGATCGATATCGACCACTTCAAAAACGTCAACGACACCTACGGCCACGCCGTGGGCGATGAAGTGCTCAAACACGTGGCCCACGGCCTGTCCAACCGCTTCCGCGGCGGTGACATGGTGGCCCGGCTCGGCGGCGAGGAATTCTGCGTGATCGCCCGGGGCCTCAGCGGCCAGCATGCCCTGGACGTCTTCAACGACCTGCGCAACAGCATCGAGCGCTCCAAGGCCAAAGCCGACCGCACCAACGTGGGCGTGACCATCAGCATCGGCATCTGCGACCGGCCCCTGGGCTCCCTCGACGCCATGCTGGCCGCCGCCGATGCCGCCCTGTACAAGGCCAAACGCGCCGGCCGCAACCGCGTCATGTGGGCGGACTAGGCGGGGAAGGGAAAAAATGCCGACGACGGCCGAAAGGGGCAAGCCCCCTGGACCTCCCGGCGAGAAACGCGGTTACCAGGCCCGGGGGCCGAGGCCGGTCAGGGCGCGGAAACGGTCCTCGACGGACCGCAGATAGGCCCGGGCCTCGGGCGTCTCGGCCGCCGGAGCCCAGGCGGCGAAATCCTTGTCCGAAACCGCCGCGTACGGGCCGGGTTTGGCCTCAAATGCCACCGTATCCGGCTCCAGGGCCAAAATGGCGTGCCAAACGCCCTCCACCACATCCACGGCCACGACGCCCCGCTCGCGGCTGAGCAGCACGCAATCCTCCGGCCCGAAATGCCCCGCGTCATCGAAAGCGATAAAGCCCAGACTGCCGGTCAGCAGCACAAACGATTCGGCCTTGGGCGGGGTCAGATGGCGATGGGGCCGGACATAGCTGCCCGGTTGCAACGCATTGAGCATGCGCTGCAAGGAAGCGGCATCAGTCTCGTGGAAACAGTGGATTTCCCGCCGACGGCTGTTGACGGCGGCATCGGCGGCCTTTTGGGCCACAAGCGCCGCGTCCACCACGGCGAACCGGTCATGCGCCGACCGGGTGGCCAGGGATGAAACGCGGCGCAGGGAAACGGTCATGGAAGGTTAGCCGTGCAACGGCAACCCGGCGGCGATCAGGCGCTGATACGCGGCCACCAGCTGGCCGGACAGGCACATGTCGCGCAGCACGAACGCCACCAGGATGATCCAGCCGCCCCAGCAGCAGACTTTCTGCTCGATGCCCTCGGTCTGGCCGCGCTGCATGGTAAAAAGCACGTAGCTGACAACAGCCAGCGGCAGCATGAGCCACCAGCGGATGGTGGTCGCCTCGAAGAACATAAACAGGATGAACAGGAACCCGAGCACACAGGCCACCTGGGTCATGCGGGAAAACGAGCCGCAGGGACAGCCGCACTTCTGATCGGACATGACACTCTCCTTCGTGGTTTGGCCCCCCTATAGCGTTCGGTCCGGCCCGCTGTCCAGGCCGTTACTCAGCCCAGAAACACGGACACGATGGTGGCCAGGCCAAGCAAGGCCGCGATCACGCCATTGAGGGTGAAAAACGACACGTTGATACGCGAAAGATCGTCCTCGGAAATGAGCCGGTGCTCCACAAGCAGCACCACCGCACACACCGCCCAGCCCAGATAGTACACACCCGAAAGCCCGGCCGCATATCCGGCCAGCAGGAAAAAGAGCGCTGCGTCCGCATGGGCAAAGGCGGCCAACCGCAAGGCCCCGCCCACGCCGAACCGGACCGGCATGGACGAAAGCCCCTGGCTGCGGTCGAAGTCCACATCCTGGCAGGCGTACAGCACATCGAACCCGGCCACCCAACACGTCACGCCGCACGCGAACAGGATGGCCGGCACGGCAAACACCGGGTCCACGGCCAGCCAACCGGCCACCGGCGCCAGTCCCAGCACCGAGCCCAGCACGAAATGACACAGCCAGGTGAAGCGCTTGGTCAGACTGTAAAACGCTCCCCATACCAGGGCCACGGGCGCAAGCAGCAGACACAGCCGGTTGAGCCCCCAGCACGCGGCCACGAACACCACGGCGCAGGCCACCGTAAAAATCACAGCCTGCCCCACCCCCACCTCGCCCGTAACGAGCTCCCGGTGGTTCGTGCGGGGATTGACCCGGTCATAGGGCAGATCGGCCAGGCGGTTGACGGCCATGGCAAAGGACCGCATGGCCACCATGGCCACAGACAACAGCAGGAAGGCCCGCCAGCCCGGCCAGCCCCGGGCGGCCACGAACAGGCCGATATAGGCGAACGGCAACGCGAATACCGAATGCTCGACCTTCACCAACCGTGCCAGCGCGCCGATCATAGCGACTCCTTGTAGGAGGGAAGCGTGGAAGCGGGGGAGGAAACCCCTTTTTGCAAAAAGGGGTTTCCTCCCCCGCGCCCCCTCTTTCCCCAAAAACTCTTCAAGGGGGCCAGCCTCCCCCCTCCAATTGTCTCTTCATCGCCCGCAGGGCGACGGCCACTGGTCGGCCGCAATCGCGGCGGCGTCAAGGCGCGCTTCGCGGCTTGTGCCGTCGCCGCGATTGCGGCCGAGCATCTGGCGGAACCGTGCGCAACCCTCGGGCTCTCCCGTCCAGGGGGTCCGGGGGGGATGATCCCCCCCGGCGGGTCCAGGGCAGCGCCCTGGCAGGGTCCGGGACAGCGTCCCGGCCGCCGGAGGCATTCTTCACCTCCCGCCCGCCTGGCCTCCCGCCAGCCCGCCACGTTCCCGGCTAGGCGCCGAGCGTCACCACGCCGTAGTTCTTCTTGCCCTTGCGCAGCAGGGCGATTTCGCCGCCGAGGAAATCGGCGGCTTCAAGCGGCCTGTCCTCACCGGACACGCGGACGTTGTTGAGATAGATACCGCCGGCCTTGATATCCTTGCGGGCCTGGGAATTGGACGGGCACAGCCCCAGATCGACGAGCAGCTTGGCCAGGGGCGGCACGGCGGCCAATTCCGGATACTTGCAGCCGGGCGCGGCTTCCAGGGCCGCCTTGAGGGTGGCCGGGTCCACGGCCGTGAGGTCGCCGCCGCCGAACAAGGCCGCGGTCACGGCCTCGACCTTGGCCAGCTCGTCCGCGCCGTGGATCATGGTGGTAACTTCCCGGGCCAGGGTTTTCTGGGCCTCGCGCAGGTGGGGCCGCTCGGCCACGGCAACTTCCAGGGCGGCGATGTCGTCCTTGGACAGATACGTGAAATAGCGCAGGAAGTTAGCCACGTCCCGGTCGTCGGCGTTGATCCAGTACTGGTAGAAGGCATAGGGCGAGGTCAGGGCCGGATCGAGGTAGATGGCGCCTTTTTCGCTCTTGCCGAACTTGGCGCCCGAGGCGGTGGTGATGAGCGGAAAGGTCAGGGCATAGGCCTGGCTGCCGGCCTTGCGACGGATGAGTTCCAGGCCGGCGGTGATGTTGCCGAACTGGTCGCCGCCGCCGATCTGGAGCGTGCAGCCCCGGGTCGCATGCAGGTGGTGGAAGTCGTAGGCCTGGAGCATCATGTAGCTGAATTCGGTGTAGGAGATGCCGGTCTCCTCCCGGGCGATGCGAGACTTCACCGAATCCTTGGCCAGCATGTAATTGACCGTGAAATGCTTGCCGGTATCGCGCAGGAACTCAATGAGGGAGACTTCGCGGATCCAGTCGTAGTTGTTGACCGGGCTCACGGCCCCGGCCACGCCCTGGCGGTCGAAAAAGGCCATGGCCTGGGCCTTGATGCGCTCGGCCGAGGCTTCGATGACTTCGGCCGGCTTGAGCTGGCGTTCCTTGTCCTTGCCGCTGGGGTCACCGATGCGTCCGGTAGCACCGCCGAGCAGGAACAGGGGCTTGTGCCCGGCCCGGGCGAAACGGGCCAGGGCCAGAAGCGGCACGAGATTGCCGATGTGCAGGCTGTCGGCCGTGGGATCGAAGCCGCAGTAGAGCACGCGGCCAGGGGTGGCGAGATGCTCGCGCAGCCCCGGTTCGTCGGACGTCTGATGCACGAGGCCGCGCCAGGCGAGTTCGTCGAAGATATTCAAGGGAAAACCTTTTCGCGTTAGGCGTTACGGGACGTCCCTCTGGGGGGACGCCCCGGAAAAGGAGCGCACGCCGGCGGCGGACACCGCGACAGCCCCAGCGCCACACCTGGACAGCGCACCGACAAGTCCCCGGCGACCGGACCGGCCAGACTCCCAGCCCGGTTTAGGGCGCCTTGGAACTGACCTTCGGCGTGTCCGTGGAGGACTTGCGCAGCACCGGCGGCTTGCCGGCGATCTTTTCCAGCTCGGGCACGGTATTCGGCGTCATCGTGTAGACATCCACCAGAACGTTCAGCATGAACGTGCCGTTCTGGATGCCCGTTTCGATGCGGGGGGCGTAGCCGTTGCGTTGCAGCTTGGAGCGCAGGGCATCGGCCTGGCGCGAATCGCTGAACGAGCCGACCAGATAGGTGTCATGGGGCCGTTGCCAATCGTAGACCTTTTCGTCACCGCAACCGACCAGGGCCACGGTCAGGCCCGTCAGGCACAAGGCCAGGAAAAACGCACGCCACATGCGGCAGGAACCTCCTACGGTTTGGCCGCGGCACCGCGGCGCTGCTTGTCGTTGTATTCGATGACCTCGGTGCGACCATTCTGTTTCTCGGTGACAAGCAGCAATTTGTCGCCTTCCACATTGATGTTGAGGACCCGGGAACATTTGTTGACATCCGGGGTCACGGCATAGGTCTTGTCCGCGCCCACGGTGACGAGGTCATAGGTGATGGGGCAGGAGGTGTCGCCCACGCCATGGCGGATGAGCACGGCATCGTAGCCGTCGGCCGGCTCGCCCACGCTCATGTAGGACTGGGCGGTGAGGGCCGCGCCGGCGGATTGGTGGATGACCTTGCCGCCCAAAAGGACCTGGGAATTGCCGCCGGAGCGGATGACTTCCAACGGGCCGCCCACGGTCATGTAAATGGCGGTGCGCTCGGCTCCGGCAAAACCGGCCGTGGCGACACAACAAACGAACAGGACAGCCCCTGTCAGGCTGGCGATACGGGTCATGGTTCCCTCCGGCCTGACGGCCTCTCAATCGCCTTTTACGGCATGCCGCCAGGAAGCAATCTGTACGGCCTTGCCCGTGGCGGCGTCAACATCCAGCAACGCGCCCTGGAGCGCCACCGGGGACCGGGACACCGTGAACCGGTGAGCCAAGCCGGTGCGGTAGCGGGCAATGACATTGTCCGGGTCCATGCCGATGACCGAGAGTTCGGGGCCGGTCATGCCGCAGTCGGTGAGGCTGGCCGTGCCCCGGGGCAAAATCTGGGCGTCGTTGGTCAGCACGTGGGTATGGGTGCCGCACAGGGCCGTGATGCGGCCGTCGCAGGCAAAGGCAAGGGCACGTTTTTCCGAGGTGGCCTCAGCGTGGAAATCGAGCAGCCTGACGGGCACGTCCCCGGGCAACTGGTCGAGGATGGCCTCGGCGGCCCGGAACGGACAGTCCACGGCCTCCATGAACATGCGCCCGAGCAGGTTCAACACGGCAAAAGGCGGCTTGTCGGCCGGCCGGTACACCCGCCAGCCCACCCCGGGCGCGCCCGGGGGATAGTTGGCCGGCCGCAGCAGGCGGTCGGTGGTCTCCATGAACGGCCCGATATCGGCGTGGCGGAAGATGTGGTTGCCGCCGGTCAGGACATCGATACCGCTGCCAAGGAGCTGGCGGGCATCCTTGGCGGTCAGGCCCAAACCGCCCGAGGCGTTCTCGCCGTTGGCCACCACGAGGTCGAGTTCCAGATCGCGCCGCAATTGGGGCAGGTGGCCGTGGATGGCGGCCCGGCCGGGACGGCCCACGATGTCGCCGAGAAAAAGGATGCGCATGGGAATTCGCCTGTGGCTTCGGTGTGGTTGAGGTTGTCGCGGCCTGGCCTGGCCCGGAAACGGCGTCGGGGACGCGAAGGCGCGTCCCCGAACCGGCAAAGTCGCTGTGCTGCCCGGGACCGGCCCGGGGCGCGGCTATTTGGCGAAGCCCACGGCCCGCTTCTCGCGGATGACCGTGACCCGGATCTGGCCGGGATAGGTGAGGTTTTCCTCGATGCGCTTGGAGATATCCTTGCACAGCAAAAACGTCTTGTCGTCGTCGATCTGCTCGGAATCGACCACCACCCGAATCTCCCGGCCGGCCTGGATGGCGTAGGCCTTGGCCACGCCGTCGAAATCCAGGGCCAGGTTCTCGAGTTCCTCCAGGCGCTTGACATAGCTTTCCAGGAGTTCCTTGCGCGCGCCGGGCCGGGCGCCGGACAGGCTGTCCGCGGCCTGGACCAGGATGGCCAGCACGGACTTGGGCGGCACATCCTCGTGGTGGGCCTGGATGGCATGGAGGATATCGGCCGGCTCGCCGAACTTCTTGGCCAAGTCGGCGCCGATCAGGGCATGGGGGCCTTCGATCTCGTGGTCCACGGCCTTGCCGATATCGTGGAGCAGGCCGGCCCGCTTGGCGCGCTTGACGTCGAGGCCGAGCTCGGCGGCCATGATGCCGGCCAGGGTGGCCACTTCCAGGGAGTGCTGGAGCACGTTCTGGGAGTAGCTGGTGCGGTACTGGAGCTGGCCCAGGAAGCGCACGAGCTCGGGATGGATGCCGTGGACGCCGGAGTCGAAGGTGGCCTGTTCGCCGACCTCGCGCACCTTGACGTCGAGTTCCTGCTCGCACTTTTTAACGATGTCCTCGATGCGGGCGGGATGGATGCGGCCGTCGGTGATGAGGCGTTCCAGGGCCATCTTGGCGATCTGGCGCTTGAGCGGGGAAAAGGCGGACAGGATGACGGTCTCGGGCGTGTCGTCGATGATGAGGTCAACGCCCGTGGCCGCTTCCAGGGCCCGGATGTTGCGGCCTTCGCGGCCGATGATGCGGCCTTTCATCTCCTCGGAAGGCAGGGTCACGGCCGTGACGGTCTGCTCGGCCACGAAATCGCCGGCATAGCGCTGGATGGCCAGGGCCAGGATCTTCTTGCTGCTCTTGTCGGCGGTCTCCCGGGCCTCCATCTCGATCTGCCGGATCATGCGGGCCGATTCGTGGCGGGTCCGGGATTCGGTCTCCTCCATGATCTGCTTTTTGGCCTCTTCCATGGTCAGGCCGGCGATTTCCTGGAGCCGCTTGTCGTGTTCGCCGGCCAGGGCGGCGAGCTCCTCGGACTTCTCCTCCAGCTCCCGTTCCTTGCCGGTCAGACGCTTTTCCACGGCGAGCAGATCGGTTTCCTTCTGGACGATCTGTTCCTGCTTTTCCTCCAGGCGTTCGCGGCGGCGCAGGATCTGGTCCTCTTTTTCCTCCACGGACTGGGTCTTGTCGCGGAATTCGCGTTCCAGATCCTGTTTTTGGCGGAACAGCTCGTCCTGGGCGGCCAGGATCACTTCCTTTTTGTGGGCCGAGGCTTCCTTGCGGGCCTCGTCGAGGATGCGCTCGGCCAGGGTCCTGGCCTCATTGAGCGTCTTTTGGGAAATCCATTTGTCGATGTAATAGCCGGCGGGCAGTCCGAGGCCCAAGCCGACAATTCCCATGAATATGGTCGAAAATTCCATGCAAGCTCCCATTGCGGGCGGACATCGGCGGGTACCAACGTCAAGGAACCGGATTGTAAGGTAATCCGGGGAGCAAACATGGCAATTGCCACAGGGGCATGGCGCGAACAGTCAGTCCGGGAACGCGCAGTCCAGGCGGCCATGCGACCGCAACGGCGTTATGAAAGCCCCAGAGCGCCGTGTCATCGATTCTTTTGAACCTTGGCAACCAAGGTGGACACCACTGTTTGACCTTAAGGCCCCCCGAAAGACTCGGGTACGCACACCGGCCACTCGACGCAGCATCCTATTTTTGAGTATCGGCTCAAAAATAAATCAATGATCACGCACACCCCAGGGAGAATTCTCCCGACCGTCCCACGGACGGCATCCATCAATCTATCTTGTGCAACAGCCGCCCGGCCCGTTTTTGCAGGGCTTCGAGCCGCTGGTTCGACACGATCACATCATCGGCCAGACCCAAGGCGACAAAGGCCAGCAATTTCTCCTTCCCGAGAGTTTTCCCGCCTGCCTGCAGCATGTTATATCGTTGTTCCACCAGTTCCTTGGCGGAGGCGACGCGTTCAGCTTCCGCGTCCGTCTTGAACGACAGCTCCAAGCCCAATATGGACAACGTATAACTGGGCATCGACTAACCGGTCGATTCCGGGCAGCCCCACGGGCCTGGCCGGGAATCAGGCATCCAGTTCCTCCTGCAGTTTTTGCAGGAGGCTGTCGATCCGCGTGGCCACGGCTTGCTTGTCCTGGCCCAATTTGGCCAGTTCCGCCTTCAAGGCCTCGTTTTCTTCTTCCAAGGCCTTTTTGCGGGCCAGGAGCCGGTCCACGCGTTCTTCCAGTGTATCGAAAATATCCATGTCAAAATTCTATACCCGTTCCCGGTAAATTGCAAGCCGACGCCTTACCGACGCTGCTTCGTCACCTGTCTCCCGCGGCCAATGCCCAGGCCCCCCTCCGGCACGTCCTTGGTGATGACCGAGCCCGCACCGATCAGCGCGCCGGCCCCGATGGTCACCGGCGCGACCAGGGAACTGTTGGAACCGATGAACGCCTTGTCGCCGATGGTGGTTTTGTGCTTGTTTTTGCCGTCATAGTTGCAGGTGATGGTGCCGGCGCCGATATTGGTGTCCGCGCCCACCACGGCATCGCCGAGATAGGTGAGATGGCTGGCCTTGGACCCGGCCCCGAGCACGGATTTTTTCATCTCCACGAAATTGCCCACCCGGGCCTCGTGCTCCAGCACCGCGCCGGGGCGCAGCCGGGCATAGGGTCCGACCTGGCAGGCAGGGCCGACGACCGCCCCTTCCAGGTGGCAAAAGGAATGCACCCGGACATCCGGGCCAATGACCGTATCGCGCAACACGCCATGGGAGGCGATGACCGCGCCGGCGGCAATGTCCGTGCGCCCGTACAGTTCCAACGGCCCGCACAGATCCACGCCCGGGGCGATGGTGACCTCGGGCCCGATGCGCACCGTCTCCCGGGCCCGGATGATGACGCCGGCCTCCAGATGCGCGGCCACAATCCGCCGGGTCAGCACGTCCTCGGCGGCCACGAGCTCGGCCGGGGTGTTGATGCCGAGATAAGCGGTGTCCGGCCCCCGGTTGACGGCCAGGACCGTCAGGCCGGCCGCCTGGCCCAGGGACACGAGATCGGTGATGTAATACTCGCCATTGGCGTTGGCGTCGGTCAGGCGCGACAGCAGCGGCTCCACCGCGGAAAGACGCAGCAGATAGGCGCCGGCATTGACCTCACCTGTGACCGGCCCGTGTACGGCCGCATCGTAGTCCTTGGCCTCGACAATGGCCACGGCGCCGTCCTGGCCGCGCACGACCCGGCCATAGCCGCCGACCTCGGGAACTTCGATGGTGACAAAGGCCAGGTCGGCCCGGGCCGAAAGAGCCTTCCGCACAAAAGCGTCGAGGCTCGCCGCCGTGACCAAAGGCGCGTCGCCATTGACCACCAGCACGTATTCGAAACCGACCTCGACCAGGCGCGGCCAGGCCGTGACCAGGGCATGGCCGGTGCCGCGCTGCTCGGCCTGGAGCACGAACCGCTCCCGCCAGTCGGGGAAGGCCGCAGCCACCGCGTCCGCGCCATGGCCCACGACCACCAGGACCTGTTCCCGGCAGACCGCGCCCAAGGCTTCGAGTCCGTACCACAACAAGGGACGGTCGAGCAGCCGGGCCAACACCTTGGGTGCCCCGGTTTTCATGCGCGTTCCCTTGCCCGCAGCCAGGACAAGCGCGCCCACCTGATCTTGCATGGAAACTCCCAGACCGCCTTGGCGGTCGTGCGTACTCGATTCTCCGATCGGACGGGTCAGCGCGTATGGCTGCCCATGGCCGCCATCTTCCCGGGCAAGCCGGCCTCCCCGTGGATCTTGAGGCGGGAAATGGCCCGCTGCAAGGCGGCCTTGGCCCGGGCATGGTCCAATTGTTCCTGCTGGGCGGCTTGCAGCCGGGCCAGGGCACGCTCCCGGGCTCGCATGGCGCGGGCCACGTCGATCTCTTCGGGCAGCTCCGCCGCCTCGGCCAAAATGAGCACCCGCTCGCCGGTGATTTCGGCAAACCCACCGGAAACAAAAACATAATGCACCGCCCCATCCAGGTGGTAATGCAGGGAACCGACCTGCAAGGCGGTCAGGAAGGGAATGTGATGGGGCAGGATACTGAAGTCGCCGTCCACCCCCGAAGCCGTGACGGAGGCCACCCGCCGGGAGAGCACCTGGCGATCCGGGGTCACGATGTCGAGTTGCAGAGTCGAAGCCATGAAACATACCTCCAGAAGGGTTCTGCCGCATCCGTCACAGGGGTCTTTCTAGCAGAAAAGCGGCGCCGCGTAAAAGAGCGCGCGGGCACGAAAAAAACGGGCGGTTCCGTGGGGAACCGCCCGTTGTGACAGCCGGAGCCGTCGGATGGTCTAGTGCGCCAGGGAACCGGCGGCGCTGGCGGACTCGCGAACCTTCATGCGGTACAGGGCCCGCTGCATGGCGGCCTGTGCCCGGGCGAAGTCGACCTTCTCCCGTTCGCGTTCCAGACGCTGCTTGGCACGGTCCTGGGCTTTTTTCGCCCGCTCCACGTCGATGTCCTCCGGTCGCTCGGCCACTTCGGCAAGAATGGTGACCTTGTTCCCCGAAACTTCGGCGAAGCCGCCGGAGACGAAGACGTAGTTCGCCTTCCCGCCCAGCTTGTACATCAGGCTACCGATGCCAAGGGCGGACAGGAACGGGATGTGGTTGGCCATGACGCCGAATTCGCCCAAAAGGCCCGGCGCGCCCACATAATCCACGTCCTGGGACAAGACGAGCTTGTCCGGGGTGACGATTTCAAGGAGGAGTTGGGCCATGGCGTTTACCCTTTCGCAGCCTTTTCAACGGCCTCGTTGATGTCGCCGACCATGTAAAAGGCGCCTTCGGGGATATCGTCGTGCTTGCCCTCGATGATTTCCTTGAAGCCCTTGACGGTGTCTTCGAGCTTCACATAGCGGCCTTCCTTGCCGGTGAACTGCGCGGCAACGAAGAACGGCTGGGACAGGAAGCGCTGGATCTTACGGGCCCGGGCCACGGTGAGCTTGTCTTCGTCAGACAGCTCGTCCATGCCCAGAATGGCGATGATGTCCTGAAGGTCCTTGTACTTCTGGAGGATCTGCTGGACTTCGCGGGCCGTGTTGTAGTGGTCCGCGCCAAGGACCAGCGGGTCCAGAATGCGCGAGGTGGAATCGAGGGGATCCACCGCGGGGTAGATGCCGAGCTCGGCGATCTGACGCGAAAGGACCAGCGTGCCGTCCAAGTGCGAGAACGTGGTGGCAGGCGCGGGGTCGGTCAAGTCATCGGCGGGCACGTAAACGGCCTGGACCGAGGTGATGGAACCCTTCTTGGTGGAGGTGATGCGTTCCTGCAGACCACCAAGGTCGGTGCCCAGGGTCGGCTGGTAACCGACGGCGGAGGGCATGCGGCCGAGAAGGGCGGACACTTCGGAACCGGCCTGGGTGAACCGGAAGATGTTGTCGATGAACAGCAGCACGTCCTGGCCTTCCTCGTCACGGAAGTACTCGGCGCAGGTCAGGCCGGTCAGAGCGACGCGGGCACGGGCTCCGGGGGGCTCGTTCATCTGGCCGTAAACAAGGCAGGCTTTGCCCAGAATGTCGGCTTCTTTAAACTCGTTATAAAGGTCGTTGCCCTCACGGGTACGCTCACCAACGCCGGCGAACACGGACAGACCGCCGTGGTGCTTGGCGATGTTGTTGATCAGCTCCATGAGAATAACGGTCTTGCCGACGCCGGCGCCGCCGAACAGGCCCATCTTACCGCCCTTGGGGAAGGGGATGAGCAGGTCGACGACCTTGATGCCGGTTTCGAGCAGCTCGATGCTGGTGGACTGATCCACGAAGGACGGCGCCGGACGGTGGATCGGCCACGTGGCCGAGGCATCGACCGGGCCCATTTCGTCCACGGGACGGCCGACGACGTTGAGGATGCGGCCCAGGGAGCCCTTGCCGACGGGCACGCTGATGGGCGAACCGGTGTCGACGGCAGCCATGCCGCGCACCAGACCGTCGGTGGAATCCATGGCGATGCAGCGCACCACGTTGTCACCCAGGTGCTGGGCGACCTCGACCACGAGGTCGGTGGCGTATTCGTTGTTGGAGTTCTTGATTTCGAGGGCGTTTAAGATACTCGGCAGTTTGCCCTCAGGAAACTCGACGTCGAGAACGGCGCCGATGACCTGCACAATTTTTCCGACATTTCCGCTTGACGCGCTCATTGTATGGTGCCCCCTTGGTTATCCCTTGAGTGCTTCGGAACCGCCGACGATGTCCATCAGCTCCGTGGTGATGGCCGCCTGCCGCGCCTTGTTGTAGACCAGGGTCAGCGAATTGACGAGGTCGTCGCAGTTCCTGGTGGCATTGTCCATGGACCGCATGCGGGCGGCATGTTCGCTGGCCGAAGTGTCGAGCAACCCGCGGTAGATCTGGACATTGATGAACCGGGGCAGAAGCTCGGCGAGCAAGCCCTCGACCGACGGTTCGTAGATGTACTCGGCCTTGGGTCCGGCGGGTTCCGACTCCGCGCCGGCTTCGGCCGGGGACAGCGGCAGCACGGGCAGCAGGGTGGCTTCCTGCCGGGCAAGGCTGACAAACTTGCCGAAGGCCATGGTCACTTCGTCATAGGTGCCGCCGACGTAGCCACCAATGACCTCGGCGCCGATGCGCGAAGCCAGGGTGAAGTCGAACGACCCCATTTCGTTGACGTAAGCGGCCACGATCTCGAACTCAGACCGCTTGAAGGCATCGCGCGCCTTGCGGCCGACGCACAGGATCTTGACGGACTTGCCCTCGGCGGCCTTGGCTCTGGCAACCTTGAGGGCGGCCTGGGCGATGTTATGGTTGAAGGCGCCGCACAGCCCGCGGTCCGAGGTGATGACGAGCAAAAGCACCGTCTTGACCTCTTCCCGGGCCTCCAAGAGCGGATGCACCGAAGGATCGGCCCCCTTGGCCAGTTCTCCGAGCATTTCGTAGAACTTGTCGGCATAGGGGCGGAACCGCTCAATGCGCGCCTGGGCATTGCGCAGCTTTGCCGAGGCCACCATGTTCATGGCCTTGGTGATCTGCTTGGTCTTTTTGACCGCGTTGATCTTTATCTTGACGTCTTTGAGCGCAGGCATGGCTCCCCCTTTTGACCTGGCTTGGCATTCCCGGACAGCCGCGCCCCGGACCCGTCAGACGGGCGCGGTTGTCCGATTTCAAAAAAACAGGTCTGTTTTTTCGAAATTGCCGCTAGGCCTTGAAGCCCTTCTTGAACTCCTCGATGGCCGCGCCCATTTTGGCGATCAGCCCGTCGTCAAGCTTTGCCTTGTCCTTGATCTCGGCCAGGATGTCGCTTTTCACGTTGTGGAAGTACTCCTGGAGCCCTTCCTCGAACTTGCGCACGGCCTCGACCGGGACATCGTCCATGAAGCCGCGGGTGCCGGCGAACAGGGAAATCACCTGCTCCTCAACGGCCATGGGCTTGTACTGGGGCTGCTTGAGCAGTTCCACCATGCGCATGCCGCGGTTGAGCTTGAGCTGGGTGGCCTTGTCCAGATCGGAACCGAACTGGGCGAAGGCGGCCAGTTCGCGGTACTGGGCGAGGTCGAGGCGCAGCGTGCCGGCGACCTGCTTCATGGCCTTGACCTGGGCGGCGCCGCCGACGCGGGAGACCGACAGACCGACGTTGATGGCCGGACGGATACCGGCGTTGAACAGGTTCGGTTCCAGGTAGACCTGGCCGTCGGTGATGGAGATGACGTTGGTCGGGATGTAGGCCGACACGTCACCAGCCTGGGTCTCGATGATGGGCAGGGCGGTCAGGGAACCGGCTCCCAGAGCGTCGGACAGCTTGGCCGCGCGCTCGAGCAGGCGGGAGTGCAGGTAGAAGACGTCGCCGGGGTAGGCTTCACGTCCGGGGGGGCGGCGCAGCAGCAGGGACATCTGGCGGTAGCTGACGGCCTGCTTGGAAAGATCGTCGTAGATGATCAGGGCGTGACGGCCGCCGTCGCGGTGGTACTCAGCCATGGTGCAGCCGGCGTAGGCCGCCATGAACTGCAGGGAGGCCGGCTCGGAGGCGGTAGCCGAAATGATGGTCGTGTAGTCCATGGCGCCGTAGCGACGCAGGGTCTCGGCGACCAGGGCCACGGTGGACTTCTTCTGGCCGATGGCCACGTAGAAGCAGTGCACGTCCTGTCCCTTCTGGGCCAGGATGGCGTCCAGGCAGACGGCGGTCTTGCCGGTCTGACGGTCGCCGATGATCAGCTCGCGCTGGCCGCGGCCGATGGGGGTCATGGCATCGACGGCCTTGAGGCCCGTGTACATGGGCTGGTGGACCGACTTACGCGCGATGATGCCCGGGGCCTTGATCTCGACGTTACGGGTTTCCTTGGCTTCGATGGGTCCCAGACCGTCGATGGGGTTGCCCAGGGGGTCGATGACGCGGCCGGTGACGGCTTCGCCGACGGGCACCGAGAAGATCTTGCCGGTACGCTTGACCGGGTCGCCTTCCTTGATGTGGGTGTCCTCACCGAGAAGGGCCACACCGACGTTGTCCTCTTCCAGGTTGAGCACCAGACCCATGACGCCGCCCGGGAATTCCAGAAGCTCCATGGACATGGCGTTTTGGACGCCATAGACACGGGCGATCTGGTCACCAACGGACAGCACCGTACCGGTCTCGCTCATCTCAACGCGGGACTCGTAGTTTTGGATCTGCTGTTCGATGATCTGGCTGATCTCTTCCGCTTTAATTTGCATGGCCCTACTCACCCCTCTTGATTTGTTCTTTCAATATGTCGAGCTGGGCGCGCAAGCTCGCGTCCAGCACCTTGTCGCCGACCTTGAGGAGCACGCCGCCGAGGATGGCGGGATCGACGGCAAAGGACAGCACCAGCTTTTTGCCGGATTGCTTTTCGAGTTTGGTCTTGATCTGATCCTGTCTGGCGTCGGTGAGCGCGTAGGCGGTCACGAACTGGCCGCGCAGGACGCCTTCGGCCTCGTCGAGCAGGAGGAGGTAGAAGGCGGCCACGTCGAGCACGGACGACAGACGATCCTTATCGGCCAGAAGCGACAGGAAGTTGGCGACCATGGGCTTAAGGGAAAGCTTGCCGAGCACCCCGGCCAGCACCGCCTTTTTGACATCGGCGGTGATGATGGGGTTGGCGAACACCTTAAGCAGCTCCGGGGACGTCTTGAGGATCGAGGCAAACGCCTCGAGATCCTTGCCGTACTCCGCCGGGGCCTTCTTGCCGGCCTTCTTGGCCAGCGCGAAGAGCGCCTTGGCGTACCGGCGCGCGACGATGTTGCCGGTCAATTGAACACCACCTTTGTTAAGTATTCATCCACAAGCTTTTCCTGGTCCTTGTCGGTCAGCTTCTTCTGCAGCATGGTCTTGGCGGACTCGACCACGGCATCGGCGATCTCGGACCGGATCTTTTCCACGGCGGCCCGGGTCTCGGCGGCGGCGGCGGACACAGCCTGCTCGCGGATCTGGACGGCCTTGGCTTCGGCGGCGGCGATGATGGCGTCGCGCATTTTCTCGCCCTGCTGCCGATACTCGTCCTCGATGCGCTTTTTCTCGGCGGCGAGGTTGCTGATGGAGGCCTCGATGTCGGCCAGCCGCTTGGCGGCGTCGGCCTTGCGACCGTCAAGATCGGCCATCTGGTTTTCGATCTGGGTCACGCGACCCCGAAAGAAGCCCACGATCTTTTTGCCGGCCAGCTTGGCGATGACGCCGAAGACCAGGACGAAGTTGACCACCCGGAAGAGGAAATCCTTCCAATTGAGCCCATGCTCGGCATGTTCGGCATCGCCCGACGCGTACGCCAGGGTGGCCAAGCCGAGGACAAAGGCCACGGTGGCGACGAGGTGGAGCCTTTTCAATTGAACCCTCCCTTTCCTTGAGAAATCCACGAAACCCCCCAGGCCCTAGGCCGCGCCGGAGAGCACCTTGGCCATTGCCTTGGACGCCAAGGCCGCCACACCGGCTCCAAGCGCCTTTTTCGCCGTCGCGCTTTGGGCGGCGATGTCCGCACGGGCAGCCTGAAGCTGACCGGCCGCATCCGCGGCGGCGGCGTCAAGCAGGGCCTTTTCCTGGGCCTGCCCCTCGGCCTTCATTTCCAGACGACCGGCCGTGGCCTGCTGCCGCGCCAGGTCGAGCGCCTTTTCGTAGTCCGCGAGCTTGGAGTCGGCGGAACCGGTGAACTGTTCGATCTCGCCCACCTGGGCGGACACGAACTCGGCCCGCTTCTTGAGAATGCGCCGAATAGGCCCGATGAGAATGACGTTAAGGAGGATCAGGATGAGCAAAAAGTTGACGAACTGCACAAAAAATGTGGCGTTAAGGTCAATCATCGGCACCCTCCGGGAGGTTGTGAAAATTTTTGCAAAGTCAGCAAGCGGCTGTAGCGAATTTGGGCCGGCCTGTCCAGCCCTTTTTGACAAAAAACGTCCTGCCCCCAGGTCGGCAAACCCGCTCCGCGCCTGTCTCCACGCCCCGTTACTCCCCAGTTTCCCCGGCCAGCATGGCCGGTGCGCCAACCGTCACGGTCACCGCCGGTTCCGGGGTCATGACCACGTCCCCATCCAGCCGTCCGCCCTCCTCCACCACCAGGGCCGGCGTGCGCACGGTCCCTTCCAGGCGGCCGGCGGCATGCACCACGACCTTGGCGCTGGCGGTCACCTCGGCCGCCACCTGCCCGTCACAGGCCAGCTGGCCCACGGCGACACGCCCCGAAACCCGGGCGCCTCGTCCCACCACCAGCATTCCGGCGGATTCGATGTCCCCGTCGAATTCCCCGTCGATGCGCACCACGCCCTCAAAGGCGAGATGGCCGCGGAAGACCGTGCCCGCGCCCAGGAAGGCATTGATGTCGTGCTTGCCCATGACCCTCTCCAGTGACCGGCGCGACGCACCGCCCCTGCGTGCCGGGCCCGCGTCCCACTCAGCCTTTCTTGAACAGAAAGCGCCGCATGGAGACGTTGAGCACGATGCCCACAAGGGTGAAGTTCACGATGGTGGCGCTGCCCCCGTAGCTGATAAAGGGCAGGGGGATGCCAACGACCGGCATGATGCCGAGCACCATACCCATATTGATGAGGATTTGCCAGAAGAAATAGAAAAAAACCCCGGCGGCCAGATAGCTGCCGAAGCGATCCTTGGCGTTGCGGGAAACGATGTAAAACTGCAGCAGGAAGAAGCAAAACAGCGTGAGCAACACGATGTCACCCACGAACCCCCACTCCTCGGCGAACACGGCCAGGGCGAAGTCGGTATGCTTCTCCGGCAGGTAGCGCAACTGGCTCTGGGTGCCTTCCAAAAAGCCCTTGCCCCACATCTGGCCCGAACCGATGGCGATCTGGGACTGGATGATGTGGTAGCCGGCGCCGAGCGGATCGCGCTGGGGATCGAAGAGGGTCAGAATGCGGCCCTTCTGGTAGGGCTTGAGGAAAAACCAGCCGCACGGCAACAGCACCGGCATGGCCACGACCAGGGTCTTGAACACCGGCCCGGACAACCCCCGAAAAAGGATCAGCCCGCACACGAGCAGCATCACGTTGAGCCCCGTGCCCAGGTCCGGTTCCACGATGATGAGCAAGGCCACAGGCATGGTCACGGCCAAAATGCCGGCCAGATCGAGCCAGCCCAGGCGGTCCTGGCGCTTGGACAGGATTTTCGCCGCCAAGAGCAGGATGGCGATCTTGGCCAGCTCGCTCGGCTGGAAGGCATAGCCGGCGATGGGCAGCCAACGCTTGGCCCCGGACACGGTCTTGCCGGCCACGAGCACGAGGATGAGCAGCACCACCGTGAGGATGACCAGGGGCCAGGCCACCGTGGCCAGATGCTTGTAATCGAACAGGACCATGGCCAGCATGCAGAACAAGCCGCCCAGGCCCCAGATGAGCTGCTTGTTGTAAAACGGCTGCAGGGACAGCTCGTCACCCATGCGAAAGCCGCTGGCCGAATACAGGTTGAGCACGCCGACCCCGAACAGGATGGCCGTGAGCCCGATCAGGGGCCAGTTGATGCAAAATACGAGGCGGCGGTCGAACGGCATGGGGGGGTCAGATCCTCACTTGGCGATCAATCGCCGACTTCGCCGGTCTCGGCGGCCGGTTCCGGCACCGCGCCATCGGCCGGAGCCGGGGCGGCCGGACGCGGCGTCCTGGACGGGGCCGGACCGAACAATTGTTCGTACACCTTGCGCACGATGGGGCCGCAGATCTCGCCACCATGGCCACCGTGCTCCACCAGGCACACCACCACGTAGGACTTGCCGTCCTTCTTGCCCCAGCTGGCGAGCCAGGCATGGTCGCGCTGCTCGTAGGGCATGGACTTGGCCTTGGCCCGCACGTCGGCGTTAATAAGCTTGACCACCTGGGCCGTACCGGTCTTGCCGCCCGCGACAACATCCGGGCGGTACAGAGATTTGGCCGTGCCGTGTTCCACCGTGGACACCATGGCGTCCACGATAACCTGGCGGTCGGCGTCCTTGAGGGGCAGGGACGCATCCACCTGGGGCGGATCGGTCTCCACCAGCTCCGGCTTCATGAGCTTGCCGCCGTTAATAAGGGCCGAAACATACCGCGCCACCTGCAAGGGTGAGGTCAGGACGTAGCCCTGGCCGATGGAGGCGATGACGGTTTCACCCCGGGACCAGGCCGCGCCGAACCGCTTGCGTTTCCACTCCTTGGAGGGGATGAGGCCGGCCTTTTCATGGGGCAGGTCGATGCCGGTGCGGGTCCCGAAACCGCTGGCCGTGGCATAGTCGTGGAGGCGGTCGATGCCCATGCGATCGCCCAATTTGTAAAAATAAATATCGCAGGAGTGGACCAGGGCCCCGCGCAGGTCGAGGGCGCCATGCCCACCCTTTTTCCAGTCGTGGAACTCCCGGTTGCCCACCCGGTAGCTGCCCGGACACCCGACCACGTCCCCCGGCCGGACAAAGCCCTCGGACAGGCCGGCCGCGGCCATGAGCAGCTTGAACACCGAACCCGGCGGGTACACGCCCTGGGTGACCCGGTTCTGGATGGGGTGGCGCGGATTGTCGCGCAGTTCCTTCCACTTGTCCGCCGGCACTCCGAGCACGAACAGGTTGTTGTCGTAGCTCGGTTCGCTGACCAGGGCCAGGATCTTGCCCGTGTCCGGCTCCATGACCACGATGGCCCCGGCCTCGCCGCCCAGAAACTGGGTGCAGGCGGTCTGGAGCTTGCTGTCGATGGCCAGCTTCACATCGCTGCCGGCCTTGGGCGCCTCCAGGATCTGCTCGTTGTGCTGGCGACCGAACGCGTCCACCTCGACCTGCTTGCGGCCCTTGCTGCCGCGCAGGCGGTCTTCCAGGGCGTATTCGAGGCCTTGCTTGCCCACGGAATCGCCAAGGGACAGCTGGGGATTCTTCTCCAGCTCCTCCTCGTTGGCCTCGGCCACATAGCCGAGCACGTGGGCCATGAGCGGTCCGGTCGGATAGTAGCGTTTCTGGCGGATGACGATTTCGAGGCCCGGATAGAGCACGGAATTGGCCTCGATGCGGGCCAGGGCCTCGTAGGACAGGTCGGTGATGAGGATCAACGGCTCAAAGGGTTTGACGCGTTTTTTCCCGCGCCGGAAGGTTTCGAGCAGCACGTTGCGGTCCACGCCAGTCCATTCCGCCACCTTGGCCAAGGTGGCGTTCACATCGTCGCAGTCCTCGCGCACGAGGCCCAGGGCGAACGAGGGTTCGGACACGGCCAGGGGCACGCCGTCTTTGTCCACGATCCGGCCCCGAGCCGAATTGATGAGCACCTGGCGCAGCTGGTTGTCCCGGGCCATCTCGGCAAAGGTCACGCCCTTGTGCACCTGCAAATACCATAGGCGCAGGGTGAACAGGCAAAAGACGAAAAGGACCAGGGCCTGGAGCAGGATCAAGCCCGAACGAGGGGCTTGCTGTTGCGGGGTTTCACTGTCAAGCCGCATGGACGTTTTCCGGCAGGTGCTGATGGATGAGGTAGATGATGCCCCATTCGACCGGGAAAATCAGGGTCTGCAGGACACTTTCCATGGCCAGGCGTTGCAGGGGGATGCTCCAGTCCTGGAGCACGGCCATGAGGTTGATCAGCACGAAATGCATGGTGCCAAGGCACAGGCCCAGGATGAACATGAACAGGAAATTGCGCGCCTCAAACAGCCAGTGCCCGAAAAAAAACAGGCCGGCCAGCAGCCCGTACCACAAAAGACCGGTACCGAAGGCCAGGCTGCCCGTGCCCTCCTGGATGAACAACCACGCCACCCCGAGCCAGACCGGCACGGTCCATTTCTCTTCCTGCATGGCCAAAATAAACCCCGGAGCCAGAAAGTCCACCCCCGGAATCACGCTCTGCATCCAGGTGCCGCAGATCGTAAAAAGGCTCCAGAAGGCAATGGCGGCGGGATTCATCGCGGTTCGACCCGCCGGGCCTTGCGGTGCTTTTTCAGGTTCGGGCCTTCCTGGACTTCCTGGCCCGGCGTGAGGTCCGGGGAGGCCGGTCCCGGCTGGGGCGCGGTCACCGCCGGCGCGGCCGGGGCCGGAGTCTGAGCCGGAGCCTGGGCCGGCGGCGGGCTGACAACCGCCTTGGCCTTTTGGCCCTTCCCCGGCTTGGCCGTCGGAGCCGGAGCCGAGGCCGGCTGGGCCGGTTCCGGCGCGGCCGGGGCCGCGGTCGGCGCCGCCACGGGCGCCATGGCCGGTCCCCGGAACAGCAAGCCGACTTCCTCAAGCTGGCGCGGCGTAAAAAGCGGCTCGGCGTCGATGACCTGGAACAGGGACGAACCCGAACGGCCCACATGGATCACCTTGGCCACGGGCATGCCCTTGGGGAAAATTTCTTCCAGACCCGAGGTGACGAGGATCTCGCCCTCTTCCACGGGCGAGCCCTGGGGCACGTATTCCATGGCCAGGGCCCGGTTGGGGCCTTCGCCCTTGAGGATGCCCTGGGTGCGGTTGGTCTGGGAGATCACCGGAATGCGGCTGTTGGGATCGGTGATCAGAAGTACCGTGGCGGCGCTCGGCGACAGGCGCAACACCCGGCCCACAATGCCCTCGGGCACGGCCACCGGGGTGTTGATGCCCACGCTGCTCGAACTGCCCTTGTCGATGAGCAGGGTTTCCAGGGCGGCGTTGGGGCCCAGGCGTTGGGATATGATCCGAGCCCCCTGGCTTGTCCACTCCCGGGGCGGGGTCATGGACAGCAGCCGGCGCAGGCGGATGACTTCCGTGGCGTTTTCCCGCAGGCGCGCGAGCTCCTGGCGGTCGGCGTCGAGTTCCTCACGCAGGAGGTCGTTTTCCCGCCGGATGTCCACGAAATACAGATAGCGGTTCCAAAACGACGTTGCCTGGTCGTGGACCCATTTCCCGGGCGCAAGAATCCACCTGGCAAATTCCAGCCCGGTATGGCTCGCCAACGTATCGACGTAGCCTGTCCGGATGTTCCAGGTGAAAAGGCCCAGATAAAGAAACAGGACGACGAGCAGGCCGATCGCGATCCGCTGGGGGGTCGGTTTAATCTATCGTGACCTCCTTCAGCACGTCCAGGTTGTCCAGGGCCCGGCCGGACCCGAGCACAACCGTTGACAGGGGGTCCTCGACGACGGTGATGGGCAGGGAGGTCTCCTCGCGCAACAGCTGATCCAGCCCGCGCAAAAGCGCGCCGCCGCCAGTGAGCACGATGCCCCGATCCACGATATCGGCGGCCAATTCCGGAGGCGTCTGTTCCAGGGCGATCCGCACGGCCTGGACAATGCTTTCCACCTGCTCGGCAATGGATTTCTGCACTTCCTCGGCGGTAATGGTAATGTTTTGCGGAATACCGGTCACGAGATCGCGGCCCTTGACCTCCATCTCCCCCTGGCTGGTGGAGTGGTGGGCCGAGCCGACCTGGATCTTGATCTGTTCCGCCGTGGATTCGCCGATCAACATATTATACTTGCGCTTGACGTACTGCATGATGGCTTCGTCCATCTTGTCGCCGCCCACGCGCACGGACTTCGAGTAGACCACGCCGGACAGGGAGATGACCGCCACTTCGGTGGTGCCGCCGCCGATGTCCACGACCATGTTGGAGGTGGGCTCGGTGATGGGAAGGTTGGCCCCGATGGCAGCGGCCATGGGCTCCTCGATGAGGTAGACCTCGCGGGCGCCGGCGCTCTGGGCCGATTCCTTGACGGCGCGCTTTTCCACCTGGGTGATGCCGGTGGGCACGCAGATGATGATGCGCGGCCGCACCAGGCGCCGGGAATTGTGCACCTTGGAAATGAAATGGCGCAGCATGGCCTCGGTCACCTCGAAGTCGGCGATGACGCCGTCCTTCATGGGCCGGATGGCCACGATATTGCCCGGGGTCCGGCCGAGCATACGCTTGGCCTCAAGCCCCACGGACAGGACCTTGTTGCCGCCCCGGGGGTCTTTTTTCACCGCCACCACCGACGGCTCGGACAGGACAATGCCCTTGCCCTTGACGAATACCAGGGTGTTGGCCGTTCCCAGATCGATGGCCAGATCGTTGGAGAACAGCCCGAGAATCCTATCCAAAATCCTGGACATACCGCCTCGCTTGCCGCAAATTCGGCCTCATAATCTCGCAAACGCGCTGTGTTTGCCGATTCAACCGACGTTGTCAACGTCTGATTTCCCGGGACTGCCGGTCATGATCCCGCGATATAACAAACTTTCCCGGGCCTTCCGCACGTTGTACGGCCGGAAGGCGAAAAAAATTCCCCTGGATGCCGCAAGCGGCTGTCCCAACCGAGACGGCACGTTGTCCCGGGGGGGATGTCTGTTTTGTAATGCCCTGGGGTCGGGAACGGGTTTCTATCATAAGGGGTTCGGGCTTCGGGCGCAATGGGAGGCACTCACCCCGGCGGCCCGCGCACGCGGGGAAGCGCTCATCGCCTACCTGCAATCCTTTTCCAACACCCACGGCCCGGCCGCGCGCCTGGCCGCCTTGCTCACAGAACTGGCCGCGCTGCCCGACGTGGCCGGAGTGTGCCTGGGCACCCGGCCCGACTGCCTGGACGGGGAAAAGCTCGATCTGCTCGCCCGGGCGCCCCTGGCCCACGTGCGCCTGGAAATCGGGCTGCAATCGGCCAACGACGCCACCTTGGAGTGCATCAACCGGGGCCACGACGCGGCCGCCTTTGCCACGGCCGTCACCGAAGCGGCCACGCGCGGCCTGTGGGTCACGGCCCATGTCATGGCCGGCCTGCCCGGCGAGGGGCCGGCGGATTTTCTCGCCACCATCGATTTTTTAAACGCCCTGCCCGTGGCCGGGGTGAAACTCCACAACTGCCTGGTCGTCGACCGGGCCCCCCTGGCCTCCCTGTACCGCTCGGGCGCCTATACGCCCCTGACGCGGGAGGAATACGTCGCGGTGGCGGTGGCGGCCCTGGCCCGGCTGCGGCCGGATATCGTCATCGAGCGCCTGAACGCCGACCCGGCTCCCGGGGAACTCATCGCCCCGGACTGGGCCGCGGACAAACGCGGCCTGCTGCGCGACATCGAGGCGCGGCTTGAGGCCGAGGACATCCGCCAGGGCGACGACTGGGCGGGGCCGGGCCGCTGATCGGCCGCCCCGTGGCGCCTTGGCCGCAAATCGCGTATGAAGCCCCCACGCACCCCATGCCGGAGGCACCTCTCATGAGCGCATCGCTGACCGAAACGTGTGTGGCCGCGCCGCTGGCTCTGGACATCGTCTGGAAGGACGGGCAGGTCGCCGCCTTGCACCTCACTTGGGCCGAAGGCAGGCAGGCGACCCTGACCACGGAGGCCGGCCGGGCCATGCAAGCGGCCCTGGCCCTTTATGTGGCCGGGCAAACGCCGGACTGGCCCGAACTGCCGCTGTGCTGGGACGGAATGTCGGATTTTTCCCGCCGGGTCCTTTCCGCCCTTGACCGGGTGCCCCGGGGCCAGAAAGTGACCTACGGCTGGCTGGCGGCCCAGGTCGGCTCGCCCAAATCGGCCCGGGCCGTGGGCCGGGTCATGGCCGGCAACCGGTTTCCGCTGCTCTACCCCTGCCACCGGGTGGTCGGGGCGGACGGCAGCCTGACCGGGTTCGGTCCGGGGCTGCCCATGAAGACCTATCTGCTTGATCTCGAAGGGGTCGCGGACACGACCGCCGCCCGATAAGGAAATTTTGATGTTTACCGGACTGGTGATGGGCTTGGGACGGGTCATGGCCGCGGATCGGCGCGGCGACGAAACCCGGTTTCGCATCCGGGCGCTTTTCGACCTGGACAAGCTCGTTTTGGGCGAGTCCATCGCGGTCAACGGCGCCTGCCTGACCGTGGAGACGGCCGGGGATCGGGAATTCACGGCCTATGCCTCGGCCGAGACGCTCTCCAAGTCCGGGCTTGGCAAGCTCAAGCCGGGCAGCGAAGTGAATCTGGAGCGGGCGCTGGCCCTGGGCGACCGGCTCGGCGGCCATCTGGTGGCCGGCCATGTGGACTGCGTGGCCACGGTGGAATCCGTGACGCCCATGGGGCAGTCCGTGCGCTACAAGGTCATCTATCCCGAAGAATTTTCCGTCTACGTGGTGCCCAAGGGCTCGGTGGCCCTGGACGGGGTGAGCCTTACGGTCAACGACTGCGGCGCCGGGTTTCTCACGGTCAACATCATCCCCTCGACCCAGGGCGCGACCACCATCGCCGCCTGGAAGCCGGGCGTGACCGTCAACATGGAAACCGACATGCTCGGCAAGTACGTGCGGCAAATGCTTGTCCCGTGGCAGGACGCCTCCGACAAGGACAAGAATGTGGGAAAGATCACGGAGAACTTTTTGCGGGAACACGGATTTTAAGAAGGAGCCGCCCATGCCCATCCGCTTCCACAGTCCGTGCGTGTTCGTGTCCGACCTCGCCAAGGCCAGGGCCTTTTACGAGGAAGCCCTGGGCCAGGAGCCGAGCCTCGTCCTCGACGGCTATGTCGTCTACGCCGGCTTTTGCCTCTGGCGCACCGACACCGCCAAAAAACACGTCTTCGACGACCCCGCCCCCACCACCGACGGACCCATGGGCCGCGACAACCTCGAACTCTACTTCGAGACCGAACACCTCGAAGACGCCTGGGACCGCGTCATGCCCCGGGCCGAAACCATCCACCCCATGAAACGCCAGCCCTGGGGCCAACGCTGCTTCCGCGTCCGCGACCCCGAAGGCCATATCATCGAGCTGGCCGAACCCATGGAAGTCGTCATCCGCCGCCTGCGTGAAGACGGCAAAACCACCGAGGAAATCATCACCGCCACCATGATGGACCCGGCCTTCGTACGCGCCGTGCTGGAAGCCTAGGCCGCCTTGGGCGGCGGCCGGACCGCCGAAACCGGCCGATCTTGTCTTGCCAAGTCCCGTCGCGTACACTATCTCCCCCTTGGACCCGGCCCGCCCGGGTCCTTGGTCTTTTCCATTCCGGGCCAGACGGACGTCCCGCCCGAACGAGGTACACCCCATGCGCATCAGCCCCATCGAGGAAGCCATCGAGGAAATCCGCAACGGCCGGATGATCATCCTCGTCGACGACGAAGACCGCGAAAACGAAGGCGATCTCACCATCGCCGCCGAAAAGGTCACACCCGAAGCCATCAATTTCATGGCCACCCACGGACGCGGCCTCATCTGCCTGTCCCTGGAACCGAGGATCGTGGACCAGCTCGGCCTGCCCATGATGACCCAGAATAACAAGTCGCCCTTCGGCACCGGATTTACCGTGTCCATCGAGGCCAAGGTCGGCGTCTCCACCGGCATTTCCGCCTTTGACCGGGCCACCACCATCCTGGCTGCCGTGGCCGACGGCGCCACCCCCGACGACCTCGTCACCCCGGGGCATATCTTTCCCCTGCGCGCCAAGGAAGGCGGCGTCCTGGACCGCGCCGGACAGACCGAAGGCAGCGTGGACCTGGCCCGGCTCGCCGGCCTCAAGCCCGCCGCCGTCATCTGCGAGGTCATGCGCGAGGACGGCAACATGGCCCGCATGCCCGACCTCAAGGAATTCGCCGAAAAGCACAATATCAAGATCGCGACCGTGGCCGATCTCATCCGCTACCGCCTCAAGTACGGCCATCTGGCCGTGACCAAGGTGGCCGAGGCCGACCTCCCCACCGCCTTCGGCACATTCCGGGCCCTGGCCTTCGAAACCAACAGCGACAAGAAGACCCATATCGCCCTGGTCAAGGGCGACATCTCCCCGGACGAGCCCGTACTCGTGCGCGTGCACAGCGAATGCCTGACCGGCGACGTGTTCGGGTCGCTGCGCTGCGACTGCGGCAACCAGCTCCATGAAGCCATGCGCATGATCGAGTCCGAGGGCAAGGGCGTCATCCTCTACATGCGCCAGGAAGGCCGGGGCATCGGCCTGGCCAACAAAATCAAGGCCTACGCCCTCCAGGACCAGGGCTATGACACCGTGGACGCCAATTTGCGCCTGGGCTTCAAGGCCGATCTGCGCGAATACGGCACCGGCGCCCAGATCCTGGTGGAACTCGGCGTGTCCAAGATGCGGCTGATGACCAACAATCCCAAAAAGATCGTCGGCCTCGAAGGCTACGGCCTGGAAATGGTCGAGCGCGTGCCCATCGAGACCTGCCCCTGCGCCGAGAACACCTGCTACCTGACCACCAAGCGCGACCGCATGGGCCATATCCTGCATCTGCCCGACAACGGCGAAGGTCAGGCCAACTAGCCCAGGCAGGCCGCCGGCTCCCCATCGCAGCAACCGCGCGCCAACCCGCGCCAGGAGACAGATCATGCCGCATATCACGACCATCGAAGGCCAGCTCGTCGCCAAGGGACTCAAATTCGCCCTGGTGGCCGGCCGCTTCAACGATTTCATCACCGAGCGCCTCATCGGCGGCGCCGTGGACTACCTCACCCGCCACGGGGCCGAACGGGAAGACCTGACCCTGGTCAAGGTGCCGGGCGCCTTCGAGATTCCGCTGGCGGCCAAGAAACTTGCCGCCTCGGGCAAGTACCAGGGCGTCATTTGCCTGGGCGCCGTCATCCGGGGCGCCACCCCCCATTTCGAGTACGTGGCCAACGAGTGCGTCAAGGGCCTGGCCCATGTCATGCTCGAAACCAATGTGCCCGTGGGTTTCGGCGTCCTCACCGTGGACACCCTGGAACAGGCCATCGAACGCGCCGGCTCCAAGGCCGGGAACAAGGGCGTGGAATCGGCCGCCGCCGTGCTCGAAATGGTCCGCGTCCTGGAGCAGCTCTAGAACCATGCAGGCTGTAGCACCCATCATGACCGAACCCGAAGACAAAAAGCCCGTATCCCGCCGCAAGGCGCGCAAACAGGCCTTTGAGTGTCTGTACGGCCTCATTTTCGAGACCGCCGCCGACGAGCGCTCCCTGCGCCGGACCTTCAAACGCTGTCCCCACGACGTGGTCGAGGGCGAGGACGATACGGGACAGGATTTCGCCTGGGACCTCGTGCTCGGTGTCTGGTCGCGCCAGACCGAGATCGACGCCCTCATCGTGCGTTTCTCCAAGAACTGGAAGCTCGCGCGCATCGCCAAGGTGGAGCTGACCATTTTGCGCCTGGCCGTGTACGAGATCCTGTTCAGCCCGGACATTCCGCTACGCGTGGCCCTGAACGAAGCCATCGAGCTGTCCAAGCGCTACGGCGACGAGAATTCCCGCAACTTCATCAACGGCATCCTCGACGCCATCGCCAAGGCCGTTGACAGCGGCGAGTTCGCCGTGACCAAGGAACTCTAGCGCCGCCAGACGGCACTTTTTCTGCCCGCCGCGACCATCACCGCCAAGGAGCGTTTTCCCATGAGCAAGTACGTGCCCGAGGACGTCGAAAAAAAATGGCAGGCCATCTGGGAGGAAGGCGGCCACTTCCACGTGGAAGTCGATCCGCAAAAGCCCAAGTACTACGTCCTCGAAATGTTCCCCTACCCGTCGGGACGCATCCACATGGGGCATGTGCGCAACTACTCCATCGGTGACGTGGTGGCGCGGTTCAAGCGCATGGAAGGCTTTAACGTCCTGCACCCCATGGGCTGGGACGCCTTCGGCATGCCGGCCGAAAACGCCGCCATCAAGCACAAGCTCCATCCCGCTTCCTGGACGATCTCCAACATCGACACCATGCGGGCGCAGCTTAAGCGCATGGGCTATTCCTACGACTGGCGCCGGGAACTGGCCACCTGCCATCCGGCCTACTACGTCCACGAACAGCGCTTCTTCCTGGAATTTTTGAAGCGCGGTCTGGTCTACCGCAAAAACGCGCCCCAGAACTGGTGTGAAACCTGCGGCACCGTGCTCGCCAACGAGCAGGTCATCGACGGCTGCTGCTGGCGTTGCGACCAGCCCGTGGTCCAGAAAGACCTGGAGCAGTGGTTTTTGCGCATCACGGACTATGCCGAGGAGTTGCTGGCCGACCTCGACAAGCTCGTGGCCGGCTGGCCCGAACGCGTGCTCACCATGCAGCGCAACTGGATCGGCAAGTCGGTGGGCGCCGAGCTGAAGTTCTCCCTGGCCGAGCCCGTGGCCGATGCGGATGGCATCACAGTCTTCACCACCCGGCCGGACACGCTTTTCGGCGCCACCTTCATGAGCCTGGCCGCCGAGCATCCGCTGGTCCCGGCGCTTATCGCCGGCAAGCCCCAGGAAGCCGCGGTCAAGGCGTTCGTCGAAAAGGTCCGCAACCTGGACCGCATCGTGCGCTCGGCCGAGGACCTGGAAAAAGAGGGCGTGTTTACCGGCAGCTACTGCGTCAATCCGGCCACCGGCGCGAAGATTCCCGTCTATGTGGCCAACTTCGTGCTCATGGGCTACGGCACCGGCGCGGTCATGGCCGTGCCCGCCCACGACCAGCGCGACTTCGAATTCGCCCGCAAGTACGACCTGCCCCTCAAGGTGGTCATTAGCCCCGAAGGCACGACCCTCGATCCGGCCACCCTGGAGGCCGCCTACGTCGATCCGGGTTTGCTCGTGGATTCCGGCCCGTTCACGGGTCTGCCCAACGAAGAGGCCAAGGGCAAAATTATCGACTGGCTGGAAGCGGACGGGCGCGGCAAGAAAAGCATCAACTACCGGCTGCGCGACTGGAACATCTCGCGCCAGCGCTACTGGGGCGCGCCGATTCCGGTGCTCTACTGCGAGAAATGCGGCATCGTGCCCGTGCCCGAAGCCGATCTGCCGGTGGAGCTGCCGCGCGACCTGGCGCTTTTGCCCGACGGCCGCTCGCCGCTCCCCCATTCCCCGTCCTTCACCGACGCGACCTGCCCGGTCTGCGGGGGCAAGGCCCGGCGCGAAACCGATACCCTGGACACCTTTTTCGAGTCCTCGTGGTATTTCGCCCGCTATGCCTCGGCCCGGGAAGCCGACCGGCCGTTTAATCCGGCCGCGACCGACTACTGGCTGCCCGTGGACCAGTACATCGGCGGCATCGAGCACGCCATTTTGCACCTGCTCTACTCGCGCTTTTTCGTCAAAGCCCTGCGCGACTGCGGCTATGTGAACTTCGACGAGCCGTTTAAAAACCTGCTCACCCAGGGCATGGTCATCAAGGACGGCTCGAAGATGAGCAAGTCCAAGGGCAATGTGGTGGACCCGGACCTCATGCTCTCCAAGTACGGGGCCGACACGGTGCGGGTGTTCATCCTGTTCGCCGCGCCCCCGGAAAAGGACCTGGAGTGGAGCGACACGGGCATTGACGGCGCGTCGCGCTTCCTGGCCCGGTTGTGGCGGCTGTGCACCGAGGAGCTGGCCGGAAGGCTTTTGCCCGTGCCCGCTTGCTCCCCGGCCGAGAACCTCGGGCTGGCCGACCTCCCGTCCCTTTACGCCGAACTGCGCCGCCGCGAGCACGCCATGGTGGCCAAGGCCGGCGCGGACATCCGGGAGCGTTTCCAGTTCAACACGGCCATTGCCGCGGTCATGGAGATGGTCAATTTCCTCTACGCCAACGTGGAGGCCTTCCGGGCCACGCCCAAGGGCGACAAGGCCGTGTCCGGGGCCGTGTCCTCGCTTTTAACCGTGCTCTCGCCCATTGCGCCCCACCTCTGCGAGGAGCTGTGGCAGGGCATGGGGCACAAGCAACTGCTGCTGCACCAGCCCTGGCCGACCCACGATCCGGCCGCTCTGGTCACCGATGCCGTGGAAGTGGTGGTGCAGGTCAACGGCAAGCTGCGGGGCAAGATCAGCGTGGCCCGGGATGCGGCCAAGGACGCCGTGGAACAGGCCGCCCTGGCCGAGCCCAACGTCACCAAGCACCTCGAAGGAAAAACGATCCGCAAGGTGATCGTGGTGCCGGGCAAGCTCGTCAACATCGTGGTGGGCTAGCCCCCCCTTTCCACAACCAAAAAGCCGGGTGGAAGAGCACTTCCACCCGGCTTTTTCTTTTCTACCCATCCGGCCGATGGCTCCAACCACCCGGCCCCTCGTCGTTCCTTGCACGGGTTTCCAAAGGGCTCCGCCCTTTGGCCGCAGGAGGCTTCTCCCCGGCTCACCCTGACCGCCCTGCTTCCCTCCCGCTACCCATTCCCTCGGTTGGAATAGGCGGCCATGACCCGACGTACCGGGGTGACCGGCCGTGCTGCGCCCTCGGGCTGGATCGAGGCCGCTTGCAGCGCTACGGATTGGGGCGCGAGCGGCACATTTTGCCCGGCATCGAAGGCTTCTTCCAAGGACGCGCCATCGGAAGGCTGCGGCGGCTTTGCCTTGGCCACGGGCTCGGCCGCAACCGGCGGTGTCCCGCCAAGGGGCGCCCCGGGCATGGCATAGCTCGCCGCGCCGGCCTTGGCCGCGGATAGGGAAAGCGGCGCTTGGGTACCGCTGCCCACCAGCCGCGTGTTCTGGGTGGCCGAGACTTCCACGGGCTTGCTCGTCACCCGGGTATTGGCCTCGGCAAAGGCCTCGCGCAGGCCGGTCAGGATGCGCACGGTCTCGTCCAGGGGGTCGGTGTCGAGCTTGCGGTTGGCCATGAGCAGCCGCGTACTGCAATAGAGGTAGAGCCGCTTGAGGCGGTCGGCCATCTCCCCGCCTTTTTGCGGATTGAGGGTCGCCTGCAATTCGGCCAGGATATCAAGGGCCTTGGAGATGAGGATACCCTTCTGGGCATAATCGCGCTCCAGGATCTTGTCCCGGGCCTGCGCCAAAAATTTGAGCGCCCCGTCAAAAAGCATGATGAGCAGGTCGCCTTGGGTGGTGGTGGTCACCTGGGTCTGAAAATACGTCCTGGCCGCGCTTTGCATGGATGCCTACCTTGTTTCCCCTTCTTATCGGCCATTCGGCGTTAATCTGAACTGAGCTGATCAATATACGACGAGAGGGCATCTTCCTGGTCGCTGTAGGTGCCGAGCAAGGCGTCGACCTTGGCGAACTTGGTACGCAACCGCGTCGCATAGTTGGATATTCGAGTCTGCTCAAAGGCGATCTTGTCATCGATCATGGCCACGATGTCGTCGTAGTTCTCATCGAGAATGACCAGCGGTCCATTCATAGGGTCGGTCAATTCATCCACGACATCGGCCAGTTCGCCCATCTTTCCCTTGCGCAGGGAGGCCGATGCAGTATGGGTGCCGGCCGTCACGTCGATGCAGTTGATGACGAGACCGGCTTCATCATACCCGTGCTGACCGGTGATCAGGCTGGAATTGCTGCTGAATAAGGCCGCATGCCCGTTGATGGTGGCCGAGGTGATCTTACCGGACGCATCGGTCGTGTAACTGACCTCGTACGTACCGCATTCCGTGGTGCCACTGATGTAGGAAGAAATGGAAATTTCCGAGGAACTGGTACTGCCGGCGTAATTTGCCGCGAACAGTTTGGCCGCGGCATCGGCGTTTGAAGCCAGGATGGCGTCCAACGTATCGTCGTCAATGACGAGCAGACCTTCGGTGCTCGACCCTTCCTCGGCGTCGGTGGTGATACCAAGCTGGGACAGGACCGAATAGGTGTCGTCATTGTAGTCGAAACCAACGCCGATCGTGGCCACTACGGTTGCAAGACGCGACTGGATGAGCTGTACACCATAGTTGCCCGTCAGGATGGAAGCGGTGTTGCTCGAAGTATCGACTTGGGTCAATTCCTGAAGCAACGTGCGGACCGTGTTCATTTCCTCCACGAACGTCTGGATATTCGACTTGATCGTGTCGGTATCGGTCGTGGTGGTGATGGTGGTCGTGCCCGTGCTGCTCAGGTTGAGGGTCAGACCATCGACCAAATCGGAGATTTTATTGCTGCTGCGGGAAATATAGGAAGAAGAACCGGACGGCCAACCGTCGAGCTTGAGCAGGGCATCGCAGTTGGAGGTAATCGTATCAAAATCCGCACTGGAAAAACCGACGAGCGTGGAGTTGGAAGAGATAACCAGACTGGCATCGGCACCGGTATCGGTACCGGACAGATTCAGGTAATACAAACTGCCATCGTTGACGATGCTGGCCTTGACCCCGGCATTGTTGGCATCATTGTTGATGATGTTGGCCAAATCCTCCAGTGTGCAATTGGCGCCGACGGAGTTGGTGTAGGTGACGCCCTTGTAGACATAGCTGAAGGTCACGTCCGCATTGGACGCGTTGATGTCGCTTGTCTTGCTACTATACCCGGTGGAAGTGACCATGGTCTTGGCCGCGGCCAGCTGCTCCACCTCGATAACGTGGGAGCCGTTGTCGGCGCCGGTTCCAGCGGTCGCGGTCAGCACGGTGGAAACCGAGCTGGTGGTCGTCTTGGCCATGAATTCGCCAAGCGTGTCCAAACTCTCCAGGGTGGTCTGCAGTTCGGTCAGAGCCGTGCTGAGTTCGTCGAATGCGGCCTGCTTATCGGTCCAGGACTGGCGCCAGGATTGCAGCTTGGTGATACGGGTCTGTTCCACGGCCACCAGCTTGGCGATAAGCTGGTTGAAGTCCGTGCCGTTCCCAAGACCGGTAAACGTGGTCTGGCCGGAGGTGGTGATTGCTGAATAGCTGGAAACGCTGACGTCGGACATGGCACTTCCCTCGAAGGAAAAAATAGCCTGTTCTCGGGATTCGTACTTCTCCTAGCAAATGGGGTGCCAAGTTATGGCCGGGCCGTCCCGAACGGCCCGGCCCCGAAAGCTCCGGCGCTAGCCTTGGATGAGGTTGAGCGCCATCTTGGGCAGAGAATTGGCCTGGGACAGCATGGCCACGGCCGACTGGGTCAGGATCTGTTCCCGGACGTATTCGGTCATTTCCGTGGCCACATCCACGTCGGAAATCTGGGATTCGGCCGCCTGCAGGTTCTCGGCCTGGATCTCCAAGTTGGAAATGGTGTTCTCCAGGCGGTTCTGCAAGGCACCGAGGTTGGCGCGGATCTTATCCTTGGACACGATGGCGTCGTTGATCTTGTCCAGGGCCAGCTGGGCCAGCTGCTGGGTGGAAATGCTGCGGCCGGCATTGGTGCTTGAGGACGCGGCGCCAATGCCCAGACCAAAGGCCGAAGCCGTGGAGGTGCCGATCTGAACGTAGTAGTAGTCCTCGGCCGACAGGTTGCCGGAACCGAAGTGGACCTTCAGCTTGCCCGTGGAATTGATGCCGCTGCCGTTATGGGTACTCGAGGACAAGTTGCCGTTGAGGAGATAGATGCCGTTAAAATCCGTGGCGTTGGCGATTCGGGTGATTTCCGAGGCCATGGCCTGGTATTCCGAGTCGATGATGAGGCGCTGGTCCGAGGTGTAGGTACCGGTGGCCGCCTGCTCGGCCAGTTCCTTCATGCGGATGAGCTTTTCATCAATGACCTGCAAGGCGCCGTCAGCGGTCTGGATGAGCGAGATGGCGTCGTTGGCGTTGCGCACGCCCTGGTTGAGGGAGGCGATGTCCGCGCGCATGAGTTCGCGCACGGCCAGGCCGGCGGCGTCATCGGCCGACGAGTTGATACGCAACCCCGACGACAGACGCTGGGTGGACGTGGACAGCTTGCTGTAGGCGTTGTTGAGATTGCGCGCAGCAGTGGCGGCCATGAGGTTGTTGTTGATGGTCAGTGCCATGGTTGATTCCTCCTTGAATGACTACGGGCGTCCTTGCCCTTGTGTTCGCGCCCGGCCCGGGCCGGGTCAGAGGCCACGGTGGCCGGTATTGTCCTCTTATGGCCATTATCGGAGGGCGTGAGCGATTTCTTTAGCCTGAGGTGCGGGCCGGCCGCGGAAAAACAAAAACCGCCCCAAAGGGCGGTTGCAAGCGGGAGATCGTCTGGAGGGGGATGGCGCTTTACGGAGCTTCCACGGCCCGGCGCCAACGCGCGGCCGCATCGGTCGGGGAAAGCCCCCGGCCGGCGGCAATGGCCGCGAGATTTTCCTCGGCGTCCGACGCCCGCAGATAGAGCGGCGCAACCGGCTCCATGCCGTACGCGGCCGCACCGGCCGCCGCCACCAGCACCGCCGGCTCCGGGGCCTGGCAGGCCGGCCCGAGAAACACGGCCGTGGGCGCGGCCGCGGCGAACACCTCGCGGTAACGGTCCGAACCTTCGCCCGCAAACCAGACCGGTCCCACGGCAGCGGCCTCGGCCGCGCGCCCGGCCGCCTGGTCCAAGGTCAGGGCCTCGGGCGGCCCCAAGGGCGATACGCCGTCATCGGCCAAAAACGTTTGCAAGTAGACTTGGCCGGCCCGGGCATGAGTCACGACCACCAGCGCACCGGTCGCGTGGCGCGCGGCCGTGGCCGCCAGAAGCGGCAAGGCCTCCAGCCCGGCCATGGGCACCCCGGTCCCCAGGGACAAGCCCAGAGCCGTGGCCAGGACCACCCGGATGCCGGTGAAACTGCCCGGCCCTCGCACGCAGGCCACCCCGGCCAATTCGGCCGCGTCCAGCCCGGCATCGGCCAGGACCGACGCCACCAGGGGCGCCAGCACCTCGGCCGCCCGGCCGGCAGCCGGAGCCTCACGGTGATCGATCACCCGGCCCGGCCGGCCCAGGGTCACGGTCAGGGACGGAGCCACCCCGTTGAGTACGAGATAGGGCCGCCCCTGGCCTTTGGGTTGCTCAACCATTGAGGAAACTCAACTGCCGGCGGATGTCGTTGACCGTAGCCAAAAGCATCAGGGCGATGAGAAAGGCCAGGCCAAGCCGGGTGGAGAGCTGGCGCATGCGCGGGCTCACGGGCCGGCGCATGATGATTTCCAGGCTGTAAAAAAGCAGGTGTCCGCCGTCCAGGACCGGAATGGGCAGCAGGTTCAACACGCCGAGGTTGACGCTGATCAGGGCCGCCAGGGCGACCACGTTGCCAAGGCCCTCGGACGCCTGCTTGCTCACCATCTGGGCGATCATGATGGGACCGCCCAGGCTGTCCAGGGGAACCACCCGCTCAATAAGCTTGAGCAGCCCCGTGTAGGTGACCACGAGCACGTTCCAGGTCTGACGCACCGCCTCGCCGGCAGCCGAGCCAGCGCCCACGGGTACGGCTCGGGTCTTGCCCGTGGCCACAATGCCGACCAGGGGGGCTTTTTCCTCCTCGCCGAAGATGTTTTTCACGGTGCGGAGGATCGGGGTCACGGCCACGGTCCGGTTTGTCCCGTCCTGGGTCACGGTCAGGGTGACGGTCCGGCCGCCGCCGGCCCGGATGGCCGTGGCCAGTTCGTCCCAGCTCTCCACGGCCCGGCCGTCGATGGCGGTGACGGTATCCCCGGCCTTGATGCCGGCCAGTTCGGCCGGGCTGTCCTTCTGGACCTGGCCGACCACGGGCAGCATCTCGAAGCGCCCCTCGGCCACGAGCAGGCACCAGAACAGCAGCCAGGCCAGCACGAAGTTGAACACCGGTCCGGCCGCCACCACAATCATGCGCTGCCAGGCCGGACGAAGCCGGAAATGGGTTTCGGGCGGGAAATCATCCGGCGCCGTATCGTCGGGGTCCTGGGCCACGAGCTGCACGTAACCGCCGAGCGGGATGGCCGACAGCACATAGCGGGTGGCGCCGCGCGTGAACCCGGCGATCTTGGGGCCGAAGCCCAGGGAAAAGGTGACCACGCCCATGCCGAAGGCGCGGGCAGCCAGGAAGTGTCCCAGTTCGTGGAAGAAAATGAGTCCTCCCAGGACCAGGATCACGGCGATGATGCTTTGTATCATGCGTTCTCAAGGGCGGCGGGGCGTCGCAGGCCCCCACTCCCGGGTTTGACCGCGCCTCCGGGCGGGGCATCCGCCTGGTCCCGTGCGGTCGACAGCACAGTATAAGCCTCCCTGGCGACGAGGCAATGTCAGTTCCGGCGCGCGCCGATCCAGGACTCGGTCCAGGCCCGGAAACGGGCGTCGCAGTCCATGATGGCTTCCGCATCCGGCAACGCTTCGCCGCTGTGAGCGTCCAGGGCAGCGGCAATGGCCGCCGCGATGCCCCGAAACGACAAGCCGCCCTTCAGAAAACGGGCCACGGCCACTTCGTTGGCGGCGTTGAGCACCACGGTGTGGCTGGCCCCGGCGGCCAAGGCCTGCCGGGCCAGGCCCAGGCAGGGAAATTCCGCGTCGCGCGGCGCCTCGAAGGTCAAAGCGCCCAGGGCGATCAGGTCCACCCGGGGCACGGACAGGGACAGGCGCTCGGGAAAACCCAGGCAGTAGGCAATGGCCACGCGCATGTCCGGCGGGCCGAGATGGGCCAAAAGCGAGCCGTCGTGGAGCTGGGCCAGGGAATGAACAATGCTTTGGGGATGGACCACCACATCCACCTGTTCGGACGGCAGGCCGTAGAGCCGGCAGGCCTCGATGACCTCCAGGCCCTTGTTCATGAGGGTGGCCGAATCCACGCTGATTTTCGGGCCCATGGACCAGTTGGGGTGGGCCAGGGCCATTTCCGGGGTCACCTTGGCCAGCACGTCCGGGTGTGCGGCTCGAAACGGTCCGCCCGAGGCCGTGAGCACCAACCGCTCCACCAGGGGCAGATCGGGCAAATCCGGGCCGCCCAGGGCCTGAAAAAGCGCATTGTGTTCGGAATCGACCGGCAAAATCACCGCGCCCGAAACCTGCGCCAGCTCCCGGATGCGGTCCCCGGCCAGAACAAGGGACTCCTTGTTGGCCAAGGCCACGACCTTGCCGGCGGCCACGGCGGCCAACGTCGGCAGCAAGCCGGCCGCGCCCACGATGGCCGAAAGCACGAGATCGGCCTCGGGCGCCGCGGCCAGGGCGGCATAGCCCGCCGGGCCGGTCAGGATGTCCGGCCGGTAGCCGTCGGGCAACAACGCAGCCAGGGCGTCGGCCCGGGCTGCGTCGAGCACGGCCAAAACCGGCGGCCGGAATCGGGCGGCCTGTTCGGCCAGCAAGCCCACATTGGTCGCCCCGGCCAGGCCGGCCACGACATAGCGGTCGGGATGCTCGGCCATGACCTTGAGGGCGCTGACGCCGATGGAGCCCGTGGCCCCGAGCAGGACCACCCGGCGCGGCCGGCCGGTCCAGGCAACGTCAAGGGAAGAGATATAGCCCGTCCCGGCGGGGCGGGGGCTCGTGGACGATACGGCCGGCGAACCGGCTGCGGCAGGATTGGTCATGCGTCGCGTCGCGTCTTGGCCGGTTCGGCCCCTCCGGACGGGGCGATGCCGTAGCGGCCGAGGATCTCGGTGATGCGGGCCGACAGGTTGGTGGTCACCTTGTCGAGCGCCGACAGGTTGATGCAGACATAGAGATCGACCTTGTGGGAGGCCGTCTCCCACAGGCCGGCCACGGACCGGGCCAGTTCGGGCTCCACCTGGAGAAAAGTGAGCTTGGCTTCCAACTCGGCCAGGCTGCGGGCCTTGAACAGGACCGCCTCGGCTCGGTCGGGATCGTCGTCGAAAAGCTGCTTGCGCCGGATCTTGTTGAGGCCGGCTTCGGCCAGGGCGTCCACGGTCGCGCGTTCGGCCCGGCGACCCCGGCTCGTCTTGACCTGGATGCGCCCGCCCTCGGCCTTGCCCTTTTCCCGCAACAGGTACGCGAAATCGAGTTCCATGACGTATTCGAGCACCGTGCCCAGACGCCCGGCCTCGAACACCCCGGCCGTCTGCACGAGCCAGGCCGTCTCCTTGGGGGAAAAATCGCGCAACGCCCGGGCGAAATCCTCCCGCACCACGCGTAGCGACACGGCCGCACCCAAGGCCAGAGCCGCCACCTGCTCCTGCAGGAAGGCATGCCGGGCTTCGCCCTCCTCGTCCGTGGCCGGACCTTCGGCCAGATCCGTGGCCAAATCGCCGGCCGCCGCGTCCATGGCCGCCATCCGGGCGGCAAAAAGGTGTTCCTCGCGTTCGGCCCGCTTGGCCCAGGGCGTCAGATCGCCCCGGGTAAGCACCGTGGCCGCCGCATCCACGGCCCGGCGTTCGGCCTCGCCCGTGGCCGTGGCCTCGTAGCCGGTCTGGATGCGGGTCTTGGAAATCGCCTTGGTCGTGCCCTTGATCTTGTCGAGGACGGCGTCGAAGGGATAGGCCACGAGCAAAAGCTGGCCCTCCCGGGCCAGACGGTAGCGCCGGTCGGCCAAAATATCGTCGTAGGCCGCGCGCACCTCTTCCTTGATGAACCGCTCGATGTAGGCCCGCCAGTACTGCTCGTCGCAGACCATGGTGGCCGTGATCTCCTCGATCTTGACCAGGGAGGTCTCGCCGAAGTGGCGGATGACGGCGTCGCTGAAATTGTCCTTGGCCAGACTCGTGGCGTAGACCGCGCCTTGCAGCACCTTGGCCAGCACGGTCTCCACGCGTTCGAGCTTACCGGCCAGCCGTTCGGTCTGGGCGGCATCGCCCACGGCCTTGGCCTTGCCGTAGTGGTTGAGTTCGAGGATGTAGGCGGCCAGCAGTTCCTTGACCGCCTCGTAGCCCGGATGCAGGCCCTCGGCCCGCTTGAGCAGCATGTCCATGAGACTTTGCTGCTCGGTCTCGAGCAAGGGAAACTCGTTGACCCGGCCCCGGTTGACCCGCAAGAATTCAAGGAAAACCCGCTCTTCCACCACTTCCCGGCGGGCTTTCACGGCCTTGAGTTCCTCAAGCCGCCCCAGGCAGGCGGCAAACCGGCCTTCCCGGTTGGCAGGGGTCGCGGCGTCGCTGGCAGCGTCCATGGGCCTTCTCCCGTCCTAGCCGGCCAGCCCAAACAGGGCGCGGCAGGCGGCGTATGCCAGGATGGCGGGCAACAGCCCGTCCACCCGGTCGAGGAGCCCGCCGTGTCCGGGCAACAGCCGTCCGGAATCCTTGACCCCGGCGACCCGCTTGAGGGCGGATTCAAAAAAATCCCCGAACTGGGACACCACGGCCAGCACGGCGCCGTAGCCGGCCAGGGCCAACGGCCCCGGACCGGGCCCCAGGCCGAAACAGGCCCCGATCAAAGCCGCGCCCACCACGCCGCCGACACTGCCGGCCACGGTCTTGCCCGGCGACACGGCCGGCCAGACCTTGGGCCCGCCAATGGCGTGCCCGGCGTAGTAGGCCCCGGTATCGGCGGCCATGACCACGGCCAGGACATAAAAGGTTTCGAGCGCCGAAAAACGGCACAGCCAGGCGAGGCTGGCCGGCACATAAAGCAGGGCCGCCCCAAGCACGCCGCGCGGCGGGGCGGTCTCGCCCCGGCCGGCGAACCGGCGCAAGAAATCGAACTGTTCGAGCCAGACCCCGGCCAAAACCGCGCCGAGCAGCCAGCCCGGGCCGCCCCGGGCCGTACCGATCACGGCCACCAGGCCCAAGCCCAGGCCCGCGAACCGCACGACCGGTCCCGGCCGACCGACCAGGGCGAAAAACTCTTCCATGCCGACCAAAGAGGCGACGGCGACCAGCACCACAAGCGGCCAACCGCCCCAAAGCACGGCGACAGCCAGCACCGGCAGGCCGACGGCAGCGGTGAGCAGACGGGTATGTTGTGACAAGGCTTGCATAGATCGGAATTTTCAATCGCGCGCGTCAAACGTCCGCTCGGTCTTAGGCCATTTGGCCGGTCAGGGCAACGTCCCGGCGTTGCCTACGCCAAGGCCCTGCGGGAGTTGCCGCAAAACCCTGCGTTGCCGCAAACATCACGAAAACAAAGGCCTGCGTCTTCCGTCGGCGACCCGAGGCCCGATTTCAGTCGTTTTCCCACCAGTTCACCGGCTCGAAGACAATGGGCATGACCGCGGCCAGCCCCGGCAGGATGGAGGCTTCCACGAGTTCGCGCACCCGCCCGGCCAGGGGCGCATAATAGAGGTCGCATTCCACCACGTACCAGGCGTCGCCGTCGACCAGCCCCTCGGACACGAGCATGAGGTACTGGTAGCCCCGGCCGAACCGGGCCTGACCGGTGGTGGCGTCGGCAGCGGCCGCGAACCGGCCGAACCGGTCGAACACCCCGACCAGGGCGGCCCGCTTGTCCGGCTCCGGATCGGGATCGGTCTGAAAGGTCAGGGTGATGTAGCCGGAGGCGTCGGGCCGGACGAACTCGGCGATTTTGAGCACCCCGTCCTTGGTCGCCCCGTTTACGCCGAGGTCGAGCCGGAAGCCCGTGAATCCGGCCAGTTTCTCGTGGGCCTTGAGTTCCCGCAACTGCCGCTTGAGATCAATGACGCCCTCGGCCATGGGGCTCCTCCCGTGGTTGCGGCCCTTCCGGTCCGGGGCGGGCCGTCATCACCTTGTAAAAGCCTCTTTCGGGACGTATGCTTTTTTGGTGATGTTCGCCACTGTGTCAGAAACCCGCCCGCTGACGGAGGCCCGGCCTTGAGTGACCGCCATTACTATCAGTCCCTGACCCGGTCCATGGTGGCGTGGGTGGTGGCGGTGTCCCTGGCGCCGCTGCTCGTGTGCGCGGCCGTGCTCGGCTACCAGTTCCACACCGCCTACCGGGCCAAGGTCGTGGCCCAGCTCGAGGAACTGGTCCTCAAGCACAAGCAGGGCATAGGCTCGTTTCTGCGCGAATCCGCCGCCGAACTGCGGGTGCTCACCCGACTCGTGCCCTTTGCCGATTTCCAGAGTGACGCCAAGTTGGCGGCCCTGCTCGCCACCATGCAGACCGAACACGGCGGCGTGTTCGTGGATTTGGGTCTCGTGGACGGCTCAGGGGCCCTGCTCGCCTATGCCGGCCCGTTTCGCCTGGGCAAGGCCGATTATGCCGATTCGCCCTGGTTTGCGGCGGCCAAATCCAAGGATATCGCGGTCAGCGACGTGTTTTTGGGTCTGCGCGGCCTGCCCCATTTCGTGCTGACCGTGCGCCGTACCCACGATGACCGGACCTATTTCGTCCGGTCGAGCATCGATTTCGCCGCGTTTAACAACCTCGTGGAAAACATCGGTCAGGGCGCCACGGGCCAAGCCTTCATCATCAACGACAAGGGCGAGTTCCAGACCACGCCCAAAAAGGGCCGCCGCGTCGACGCCTCCTTCCTGCGCGAGCACATCTGGGAAGCAAACGGCACCCCGCGCCTGGCCGAGGACGCGGTCACGGTCTTCACCCACAACGATCCGGCTACCGGCCAGGACGCCGTGTTCGTGGCCACCACCCTCAAGGACGGGCAATGGGCCCTGGTCTACCAGCAGGACGAGGCCGACGCCTTTCCGGCCCTGTACCGGGCCCGGCTGCTGGCCCTGGCCATCGTGGCCCTCGGCGCGGTGGGCATCGTGCTCGCGGCCGTACTCCTGGCCCGGCGCATGGTCGGGCGCATCGCCACGGCCGACACCGAGCGTGACGCGCTCAACGACCAGGTGATCGAGGCCGGCAAGCTGGCCTCGGTCGGGGAGCTGGCCGCCGGCATCGCCCACGAGATCAACAATCCCGTGGCCATCATGATGGAAGAAGCGGGCTGGGTCATGGACATCCTGGCCGACGACGACCGCGGCACCCCGGAAAATCTGTCCGAAATGCGCCGGGCCCTGGACCAGGTCCGGGTCCAGGGGGCGCGCTGCAAGGACATCACCCACAAGCTTTTGAGCTTCGCCCGCAAGACCGATTCGCGCCTGCGCGAACTCGACATCAACGACCTGGCCGCCGAAATGGCCGAGCTGTCGGAAAAGCGGGCCCGCTACGTCAACGTGCGCCTGCGCACCGAACTGGCCCCGGGCCTGCCCCATGTGGCCGGCTCGCCCTCGGAGCTGCAACAACTCCTGCTCAACCTCATCAACAACGCCATGGACGCCATGGAGAAAAACGGCGGCGACCTGGTCATCGCCACCCGCCAGGTCGGCGACCGGGTGGAAGTGTCCGTGTCCGACACCGGGCACGGCATTCCCAAGGCCGTGCTGCCGCGTATTTTCGACCCGTTTTTCACCACCAAGGCCGTGGGCAAGGGCACGGGACTGGGGCTGTCCATCTGCTACGGCATCGTACAAAAAATCGGCGGCGAGATCACCGTGGACTCCGCGCCGGAAAAGGGCTCCACCTTCCGCATCCTGCTGCCGGCCGCGACCCAGACGCCCCCGCCGGCTCCGGAAAAGGCTTGAGGCGAGTTTTGTGGCGGATCTTACGATTGCTTCGGGAGAAAGCATGAGCGCACATCCCATGCGGATATTGCTGGTTGATGACGAAGTCGGCTTCACCGACGTCCTGTCCAAACGGCTGGGACGGCGCGGCCTGGACGTGGCCGTGGCCCACTGCGGCGCCGAAGGCTTGCGGCTGTTGCGCGAACGCGATTTCGACGTGGCCGTGCTCGACCTCAAGATGATGGACATGGACGGCATCGAGGTGCTCAAGGTCTTCAAAAAGATGGTGCCGGACATGCCTGTCGTCATGCTGACCGGGCATGGGTCCGAGGAAGCGGCCCGGGACGGCTTGCGCTCCGGCGCCGCCGACTACCTGCTCAAGCCCTGCGCCATTGACGAGCTGCTCGAAAAGCTCACCGCGGCCGTGGCCAAAGGGGGCCAGTCCGCCCCGGCCGAGCCGGATGAGACCAGCGTGTTCGATGCCCGGGCCGCGGCCTGGGACACCAATCCCCATCGCCTGAAGCTCGCCCGGGACATCGTCACCGCCATGGAGACGGCGGGCGTGTTCGAAGGTGTAGCCAGCGCCCTGGATTTCGGCTGCGGCACGGGGCTGCTCACCTTGGAGCTGGCCGAGCGCATCCCCTGGGTGACCGGGCTTGACACCTCGCCGGGCATGCTGGCCGAGCTCGCGGCCAAGATCGCCCGGGCCGGCCTTGGCAACGTGGGCACGCTGCTGGCCGACCTAGCTCGGGGTGATATGGTCAAAAACCGCTTCGACCTGGTAGCCAGCGCCATGGCCCTGCACCACGTGGCCGATCTCGACGCGGTGCTGCCCCGGCTGTTCGCCCTGACCACGCCGGGCGGCCGGCTGGCCTTGGCCGATCTCGACAGCGAAGGCGGCGCCTTCCACGACGACCCGACCGGCGTGCACCACACCGGTTTCGACCGCGCCGCGCTTACCGAGAGCCTCGGCGCCATCGGCTGGACCGACCTGCGTGCCACCACGGCCACGTCCATCGAAAAACCCCAGTCCGATGGCGGTACCCGCGCTTTTACCGTGTTTCTTCTGACCGGCCGCAAGCCGCACTAGGCCGCAGGAAATCCGGCGGAGGAAACGCCATACTGGAGCCGAATGGGGTGAACGCTTTCCGGCAACCCTCCCCACCCCGGGCGCAGGCGTACGGCCCCAGGGGGTTTTGCCGTTTTTTCCTCTTGCGTGCCCTGCTTCCCGGTTTGGTGCTCCTCCTCGCCTCCACCCTGGGCCTTGCCGAACCCACGCCCGAGGGATTGTGGCAAACCGTTGCCCCGAAAACACACCTCGCCAAGGCCCTGGTGCGTCTCACCACGACTGATGACGGGCTCGTCGGGGTCATTGCCAAAATTACGGACCCGTCGGCTCCGCCCAATCCCCGTTGCACAAAATGTCCCGGCGCGCGCAACAACCAGCCCCTTGTGGGCATGCAAATCATCCGCGGCGCGTCACGCTCCGCCCGCAACCCCTTGGTGTGGAGCGGCGGCACCATCTTCGATCCCGAGCGCGGCCGGGAATTCAAGGTCAAACTCACCCTTGACCCAGATGGCAACACGCTGTTCGTACGCGGCTATGTCGGCCTTGAGTTGCTCGGCGAAACCCAAGTCTGGGTACGCCAAGGCCCTTAAGCCAAGACCCGTGCGCCCTCTGGTCAAAGGTCGCGGCCCTTTGGAATCCCGGAAAGGGGAAGACGAGAGGTCAGGGCCTGCGGGTGCGAAAACCGAACAGGCGGCCCCGGACAATGGCCTCCCGGCCGAACTTCTCCCGGATGGTGTCCAGGGCTGTGTCGACGCGGCCGGCCCGCTGCTTGGCGGCGGCTTCGGGCGTTTCGAACAGGGAGAGCTGGCGTGGTTCGAGCCCGAAATGGGATACGCCCAGGCCAATGAGGCGCACCGGCCGGGGCAGGGACTCGGCCGACAACAACTCCCGGGCCGTGCGAAAAAGCATTGCGTCGCTAGACGTGGGCTCGTCCAGGGTCCGACTGCGGGTGATCTGCCGGAAATCATTGAACTTGAGCTTGAGCGTCACGGTGCGGCCCCGAAGCCCCTCCGCGCGCAACTCCCGCCCCACCCGTTCGGCCTGGGTCAACAGCCACGATTCGAGCACCTTGCGGTCGGCCGTGTCCGCGGCAAACGTGTTCTCGGCGCTGGCGGACTTGGTCTCGCGCTCGGTGGCCACGGTCGCGCTGCCCCGGCCATGGGCCCGCTCGTAGAGGACCAGCCCCCACTTGCCGAAATGGCGCGCGAAAAATTCCGGCGGATAGGCGAGCATGTCCCCAGCCACCCGGATGCCCAGCCGGCCGAGGGTAGCCTCGGCCCGCTTGCCCACGCCCGGAATCTTGCCCACGGGCAGATCGGCCAGAAACGCCATCACCTGGTCCGGCGCGACAAGCGTCAGGCCGTCGGGCTTGTCGTAGTCCGAGGCGATCTTGGCCAGGAACTTGACCGGGGCGATGCCGACCGAACACGACAGGCCCGTGACCTCGCGAATGAGCCCCTTGATCCGGCGCCCCAGGGCCTCGGGCGGGCCGAACAGGGTTTCCGTGCCGGTGATGTCCACATAGGCCTCGTCGATGGAGGCCGGCTCGACCAGGGGGGAAAAGCTCTCCAGACAGGCCATGACCTGGTGGGAGACTTCGCTGTAGCGGTGGCGGTTGCCGCGCAGGAACACCCCGTGCGGACAGCGGCGTCTGGCCTCGACCACGGGCATGGCCGAACGCACGCCATAGACGCGCGCCTCGTAGGACGCGGCCGAGACCACCCCGCGCGGATCGCAGCCGATAATGACCGGCTTGCCGGCCAGGCTCGGATCGTCGTGCTGCTCCACGGAAGCGAAAAACGCGTCCATGTCGATGTGCAGGATGGTCGCCATGGCCACCCATGCGATGCCGGCCCGAAAAAGGCAAGGGGCACGCCAGGGAGCCCTCCCGGCCGTGCCCCTCGGTGCTGCAACGTGTGGTTTTGCCCTAGGCGGTCACATCGATGTTCAAGCCGACCGCATGGGCCGAGAGCACCGACTTCTGGAAATCGTAATCCGAGTTGGTCTGGCCGAAGCCGTTCTGGTTCATCTTGTCCAGGGTGGCGCTGACCACCTGGGCGCCGAACACCTGCTTGTCCGAAATCGTGGAGGTCGAGCCGGACGACGTGCCGAAACCGGATGTGCCGCTTAGGCTGCTGATGGAATCCATAACACCCCTCCTTGGGTAATATATGCCCTTGTTCGTCTCCTATCGGCCATCCCCCACCCGTTCTTTAGGCCCGGCCGCGCCGGTCCCGATCAGTAAATTCCGTGTACGCGCCCGGCCACATTGGACAATGACGCGCTCCCTCTGGTATGGCGACGGTCGACTCTTCCCTCCCCCGAAACCCAGGAGGCACCATGCCCCTTCCCAATTGCCAACTGCCCGGTCTCGACCTGGACGCCCTGTCCTGCTCCGTACGCGATCATATCACCCACTCCCTGGGCAAGCCCTGCGTCGAGGCCGAGCAGCGCGACGTGGCCATGGCCCTGGCCATGACCCTGCGCGACCGGCTTGTGGACAAAATGCTCGAAACCCGGGACCGCTTCCGCCAATCCCGGGCCAAACGCATGTACTACCTGTCCATCGAGTATCTGCTCGGGCGCTGCCTGGGCAACAACCTGTGCAACATGGGGCTCGGCGCCACCTGCCGCGAGATGCTTGCCGCCTGGGGCTACGATTTCGACGAGATTCGGGAGTTCGAGCGCGACCCGGCCCTCGGTAATGGCGGGCTGGGCCGGTTGGCCGCCTGCTTCCTCGATTCCCTGGCCACCCTGGACATGCCCGGCAACGGCTATGGCATCCACTACGAATTCGGCCTGTTCAAGCAGTCCATCGAAAACGACCGGCAAGTGGAACGCCCGGACTACTGGCTGGCCGAAGGCATGCCCTTGCAGCTCGAACGCCGGGACCAGTCCGTGATCGTGCCCCTCTACGGCCGGGTGGAGAATCACCAAGGCCCGGACGGCACCTACCTGCCCCTGTGGGTGGACTGGCAGGACATGGTCGGCGTGCCCTACGACATCCCCATCGTCGGCTACGGCGACCGCACGGTCAATTACCTGCGCCTGTTCGCCGCCCGCTCCACCGACAGCTTCGACATGCAGATCTTCGACCAGGGCGACTACATCAAGGCCATTCACCAGAAGGTCTATTCCGAGCTCGTCTCCAAGATCCTCTACCCGAGCGAATCCATCGCCTTTGGCCGGGAACTGCGGCTCATCCAGGAATATTTCCTCGTGTTCTGCTCCCTGCGCGACATCACCCGTCGCTTCCTCAAGCAGAACCGCAACATCGAGGACCTGCCCGACTACACGGCCATCCAGCTCAACGACACCCACCCGGCCCTGGCCGTGGCCGAGCTCATGCGCACCCTGGTGGACGAACGCCGCCTGCCCTGGGAACGGGCCTGGGACATCACCACCCGCACCCTCTCCTTCACCAACCACACGCTCATGCCCGAGTCCCTGGAGATGTGGCCCGTGGACCTTTTGGGCAAGGTCCTGCCGCGCCACCTCCAGATCATCTTCGAGATCAACCGCCGCTTCCTGGACCAGATCAGCCTCACCTTCCCGGGCGATACGGCCAAGCTGCGCCGCATGTCCCTGATCGAGGAAAACGGCGGCAAGCAGGTGCGCATGGCCAACCTGGCCGTGGTCGGCTCCCACTCCATCAACGGCGTGTCGAAGCTCCACTCGGAGCTGGTCAAAACCGTGCTTTTTCCGGATTACGCCGCCCTGTGGCCCGGCAAGTTCAACAACAAGACCAACGGCATCACCCCGCGCCGCTGGCTGCTCAAATCCAACCGGGGCCTGGCCGGACTGATCAGCGAGGCCATCGGCGAGGACTGGATCACCGACCTCGACGATCTGCGCCGCCTGGAACCCCTGGCCGAGGACGCGGCCTTCCAGGAGAAATTCATGGCCGTCAAGCGGGCCAACAAGGAACGGCTGGCCAACTACATCGCCCGCACCACCGGCATCATCGTCTCGCCCCGGGCCGTCTTCGACATGCAGTGCAAGCGCATCCACGAATACAAGCGCCAGCTGCTCAACGTCATGCGCATCATCCACGACTACCTGCGCCTGACCGAGGACGGCATCACCCCGCCCGTGCCCCGGGTTTACGTCTTCGCCGGCAAGGCCGCACCGGGCTATTTCGAGGCCAAGTCCATCATCAACCTGATCCTGCGCCTGGCCCGGGTGGTCAACGCCGACAAGAAGGCCTCGGATTGGATCAAGGTGGTGTTCACTACCGACTACCGGGTGTCCCTGGCCGAAAAGCTCATCCCGGCCGCCGACGTGAGCGAGCAGATATCGACCGCCGGCACCGAGGCCTCGGGCACGGGCAACATGAAATTCTCGCTGAACGGCGCCCTGACCATCGGCACCCTGGACGGGGCGAATATCGAAATCCGGGAAGCGGTCGGCCCGGAGAACTTCCACCTCTTCGGCCTGACCACGCCCGAGGTGACGACGTTACTGCGCGACGGCTACGATCCCTGGGTCTACCACGCCCGCCACGCGGAAATCCGCCGGGTCCTGGATGCCTTGTCCGCCGGCCGGTTCACGCCCGAGGCGCCGGAAACCTTCCACTGGATCTTCGAAAAAATGCTGGCCCGGGGCGAGCGCTACCTGCATCTGGCCGACTTCATGGCCTATGTCGAAGCCCAGGAACGCCTGGGGCTCGATTATGCCCGGCCGTCCGTCTGGGCGCGCAAGGCCATTCTCAACACCGCGCGCATGGGGCCGTTTTCCTCGGACCGCACCATCCGGGAATACGCCCGCGACATCTGGAACATCAAATCCGTTCCCCCCCGCCCGGGGAAAAGCGAGTAAGAAAGGAGCCTCCGGCGGTCAAAGGGCGTTGCCCTTTGGAATCCCTTTTAGGAAGAATTCCCGTCCTCTCCCCTGAAGGGTTTCCAAAGGGAGCATCCCTTTGGCCGCCGGAGGCGTCTCCCCCCTCCTCCTAGGACCCCGCGTTCGGGGCCGGCAGGGTCGGGGGCAGATCCGGCTTGCCCGTATCCGGCGCGGCCGGCGTTGGGGTTACGGCCTTGTCCGACGCCGGAGGAGTGGCGGGTTGCGCCGATTCCCCGGCCGGGGGCACGGCCGGAGGCGTTGGGATTGGCGCAGCCGGTTCCGGTTGGGCCGGAGTTTCCGGTACGGGCGCGGGCGCGGACGGGGTTGGGACGTTTTGCCCGGACGGCGCCGCCGGGGAGGCGGGAGTCGCGGACGGTTGCGGCACGACGGGCACGGGTGCCTGGCCCTGAGGCGCGCCAGTTTCGGGCGAGACGGCCGGTGCGTCCGCCCCACCGGCACCCGGGCCAAGGTCACGCTCGTTCGGCAGCGCGACACTCGGTTCCGCCCCCGGCCCTTGCAAGGGCTCGCCACGAGCGGCATCGCCCAAAAACGGCACGTCGGCCACGATCACATCCACACGGCGGTTTTCCTGCCGGCCTTCGGGCGTGGCATTGCTGGCCACGGGCTGGTAAAAGGCGCGGCCCATGGCCGAGAAGCGCTCGGGCCCCACGCCGCCGCTCTCGGACAGAAACCGGATCACGGCCGAGGACCGGGCCGTGGACAGCTCCCAGTTGGACGGATACAGGGACGAGTGGATGGGCATGGTGTCGGTGTGCCCGACCACGTAAATGCTCTTATCCTTGATCTTGACCAGCACCCCGGCCACCTTGGTGAGCACGTCGCGGCCATGGGGCGTGATCTCGGCGCTGCCCGAGGCAAACAGCACCTTGTCCACGAAATTGATCTCCAGCGCTTCCTTGAAACGCCGGATGCGCACTTCCTTGGAATCCATCTCGCCGCGCAGATCGGCCACCAGGGCGTCATAGGCGCTCTGGAGTTCGGCGGTCTTGCGTTCGAGCTGTTCGGCCCGTTTTTCCGCCTTGTGCTCGTCCTCCTTGGACTGAAAGAGTTGGCGGGTCAGGTTTTCCAGGGCCTCGGGCACGCCTTTGCGCTGGTACAGGCTCCTGGCCAGATAGGCGGACAAGCCCACCGGTATGAGCACCAGGACCACCATCAACACCTTGAGCATGCGTCCTCGCATCGCAGTCTCCCTCGGCCGCCCTTGCCCGCGACCGCGAATTCAGCCATGACTCCAGCCGACGGTTCGGGCCGAATGCATGACTAGCCCCAGCATCTACCCTCAATCGTGGCGAAAGGCCAAGCCCCTGCCGGCGGCCCCCCCGAAAGACGGCCGCCGCTCATAAAGGTTTCCCCCATGATCGGTGACGCCCGATTTGTTTCCCTGGCCCAGGATGCCGTGGACTGGAGCCGAGCCTTCCGCAATCCCCGGTGGACGGCCACCGCGACTGCCCTGGACGGGGTCGTGCCTGTCCTTCACGCGGCGGACGCTCGCTCGCGTGCCGGACAATGGATCGTGCTGGCCCTGGCCTACGAGGCGGCCCCGGCCTTGGACCCCGGACTGGCCGTCCAGGTCCCGCCGCCGGGTGGACTCCTCGCCTTCGCGGCCGCCTATGACGCCCCCCAGAATCAGGACGCGGTCGTGATCGGACCGGCCGGACCGGTCCCGTCCGTCTCCTGGGCGCCGCTGGTCAGCCGGCAGGACTATGACCGCGCCCTGGCCGACATCCGGGAAAACATCCGCCAGGGCGAGGTCTACCAGGTCAACTATACCCTGCCTCTGGAAGCGCGGTTCGTGGGCGATCCGGCCGTCTGGTTCGACGCACTGGCCCGGCGCCAGGGCGCCCGCTATAACTGCCACCTCGACCTGGGCCGGCAGCACATCCTGTCCTTTTCGCCGGAACTGTTCTTTTCCCGACGCGGTGAGGCCGTGACCGTACGACCCATGAAGGGCACCTTCCCCCGGGGGATGACGCCCCAGGCGGACGTCGCCCAGGCCCGCGCCCTGGGGGCCAGCCCCAAAAACCAGGCCGAAAACCGCATGATCACCGATCTGCTGCGAAACGACCTGGGCCGCATCGCCCGGCCGGGCAGCGTGACCGTCCCCGAACTTTTCACCGTGGAGCCCCTCGCCACGGCCTGGCAGATGACCTCCACAGTCACGGCCGCCGTGCCCCGGGAAATCGGCCTGGCCGATCTCATGGCCGCCCTTTTCCCCTGCGGTTCCATCACCGGCGCACCCAAGCGCAGCGCCATGGCGATCATCAACCGGCTGGAACCGTATCCGCGCGGCTTTTATACCGGCGCTATCGGCCATATCGCCCCGAGCGGCGACTGCGCCTTTTCCGTGGCCATCCGCACCATCGAGCTCGACACCGAAACCGGCCGGGCCCGGTTCGGCGTCGGCGGCGGCATCACCTATGATTCCGAGGCCGGGGACGAATACGCGGAATGCCGGATCAAAGCCGCTTTCCTGTCCCGGCCGGACGACGGCTTTTCACTGCTCGAAACCCTGCGCCTGGACGGCGGACGCTACCTTTTTCTGGCCGAGCATCAGGCGAGGCTTGCCCGCACGGCCGCCTTTTACGGTTTCAGCCCTGACACCCGGACCATCGACCGGGTGCTGGACGCCAAACGCCACAGCCTGCCCCACGGTCGCCACCGGGTGCGGCTGCTCGTCTCTCCGGACGGCGCGATCCGGGCCGAAACCTTTCCCCTTCCCCGCCGACAATCCCGCCCCCTGCGCCTGGCCTGGGCCGATACGCCCGTCGATGCCACCGATCCCGCCCTCGCCCACAAAACCACCCGGCGCGCGCTCTATGACGCGGCCCTGGCCGCCCATCCAGATCATGACGACGTGCTCCTGCGCAATACGCGCGGCGAGGTGACCGAAAGTTGCCGGGCCAATCTGGTCGTCGCCCTGGACGGGCGTCTGCTCACACCCCAGGCGGCCTGCGGCCTGCTGCCCGGCACCTTTCGCGCCCGGCTGCTGCGGCGCGGCGTCATCGCCGAGGCGTCCCTGACACCGGAGGATCTGACCCGGGCCGACCGGCTGTGGCTGATTAACTCCGTCCGGCTGTGGATGCCGGCCATCCTCGATGCACCACGGCCGAAACGCCTCTGAGGCGCCGGTCGCTCTCGACGCCCGCAACCCGATCTGCTACCACCATCCCTCGATTCTATCGCAAGGAGCGTCGCATGGATCTTGAAGCCAGCCTGGGTCGGGCCGTCCCGTTTTACAAGCTGCAAGGCTGCGGGAACGATTTCGTGTTCGTGGACAATCGCGTGACCGGTTTCGCCCCGGAAGCCATGCAGGAAATGGTAGAGCCGGTGTGCCGCAAGGCCTTTGGCGTGGGCGCCGACGGCATGATGTTCCTCGATCCGGCGCCGGCCGGTTCAGGCCTGGACTACATCTGGCACTTTTTCAACGCCGACGGTTCCCGGGCCGAGATGTGCGGCAACGGTTCGCGTTGCGCCGCCAGGCTTGCCTACCTCATCGGCCTGGCCCCGGCCAAGCATGTCTTCGGCACGGACGCCGGTCCCATCGAAGCGGTGGTCGATCCGGACTCGGATCAGGTCACGGTGCTGTTGACCCCGCCCAAGGATCTGCGCCTGAACCAGACCATCGAGGTCGAACAGCAGCCCATCACCCTGCACAGCGTCAATACCGGCGTGCCCCACGCCGTGACCTTCCTCGAATCGCTCGAAAACGTCGACGTCTGGAAGTACGGCCGAGGGGTCCGCTTCCACACAGCCTTTGCCCCGGCCGGCACCAACATGAATTTCGTGGCCGTGGAAGGCCCGGGACGGCTGTCCCTGCGCACCTACGAGCGCGGCGTCGAGGATGAGACCTATGCCTGCGGCACCGGAGCCGTGGCCTCGGCCATCGTGGCCCGGGAACTGGACCTGACCGGTGACGAGACCATTGTCACCACCACCGGCGGCGAGGAGCTCGGCGTCATCCTCAAGGATGGCAAGACGTATCTGCGCGGGGCCGCCACCCTGGTCTACCGGGGCGAGTTTTTCCCGAGCAGCCTCGGACTCGACTAGCCTGACCGCGGCCGGGAGCAGTGCCCACGCTCCCGGCCGCTCCGGTCCCCATCCTCAAAATCCATTGCGGTCAGGACGCGGCCTGGCGTACGGTCACGGAAACCGCGTACGGTACGGTTGGGAGGAGCCCATGCGCTACACCGGCATCAACCACTTGGCCATGGCCACGGCCGACATGGACACCACCATCCGCTTCTGGCGCGACCTGCTCGGCATGCGGCTCGTGGCCGGGCTGGGGCGCACCGGCTACCGGCATTATTTTTTCGAGATCTCCAAGCACGACATGATCGCCTTCTTCGAATGGCCCGGCGTGGAAGCCATCGACGAGAAGGACCATGGCGTGCCCGTCAAGGGTCCTTTCGCCTTTGACCATGTGTCCATCGGCGTACGCGATCGCAACGATCTGTGGGAGCTCAAGGACAAGCTCGACGCCGCCGGCTTCTGGGCCTCGGAGATCATCGACCACGGATTCATCTTTTCGCTCTATTCCTTTGACCCCAACCACATCGCCATCGAATTCAGCTGCCCGGTGCCCGGGGTGGATATCCGCAGCCACCCGGTCATGGCCGACCGCAATCCCTCGCCCATCACCCGCCAGGGCGCCGATCCCCAGCCCGAAGCCTGGCCCGCCCCGGCCCAACCTACGCCCCTGGCCGAGCGCCGCATCTACCCCGGAGAGGGGAGAGAGCTGGTCCTGGTCGAGGATGAATAACCAAAGGGAAGAGAATGCCTCCGGCGGCCGGGAAGGGGGTCACCCCCTTCCCGGACCCATCCCGAATGGTGCCGCCGCAATTTGGGCGCGGCCCGGCTTCCGGTGAACTTTATTGTATACCATTCAAGGGGTCCGGGGGGATGATCTCCCCACCCCTTCCCATCCTCACGCCACCGCTTCCCAGTAAAAAGGCCCGCCTCCTGTCGGAGGCGGGCCTTTTGTCGCATCGGGTACGGTGTGCCGGCTATTCGGTCGGCGGCACCATGGACAGGTTGGCGCTTTCCACTTCCTCGCGCACGCTGATGGCGATCTTCCACAGCACGGTGAGCACCAGGCCGCCCATGGCAAAGACCATGAGCGAGACCATGAGCTCGGGCACGGTCGGGAAGTAGGTGGTGACGGTCTCGAACGGGTTGGGCGTGAAACCGCCGATCAGAAGGCCCAGGCCCTTGTCGATCCAGGAGGCGACCACCAGCATGATGAGCCCGGTGACCAGGGCCGGCGTGCGTTCCCGCACGCTGGTCGGGATGAGGAAGAGCAGGCAGCCCACACCGAGGACCGCCGCCGTCCACATGAAGGGCACCATGAGGGTGTGGCCGTCGAGCCCCTGGAAGAGATACAGGATCGGGGCCTTATGACCCGGCATGTTGCTGTAGAATGCCGTGAACAGCTCAAGCAGGAAGAAGAAGATGTTCACGCACATGGCATAGGTGATGATGACGGCCAGGCGGTTGATGGCCTTCTTGCCGGGATCGAATCCGGTCAGACGCCGCAGCAGCAGGACCAGCAGCAGCAGGATGGCCGGACCGGAGCAGAAGGCCGAGGCCAGGAACCGGGCCGCCATAATGGCGGTCAGGAAGTAGTGGCGCCCGGGCAGGCCGGCGTACAGGAAGGCTGTGACCGTGTGGATGGAGAAGGCCCAGATGACCGAGATGATGGCCAGGATTTTCACCCACTTGGGCGGGGTCATGTCGTTCTTGAAGTACTGCAGGCCCGTCCAACCGACGATGAGGTTGAGCAGCAGATAGACGTTCAGAACGATCATATCCCAGAACAAGACGGAGTTGGGCGTCGGGTGGAAAATCATGTTCATCATGCGCTGGGGTTGGCCGAGGTCGACGACGACGAAGGCCAGGCACATGAGCACGGCGGCAATAGCCAGGAATTCGCCCAGGATAATCAGCTTGGCGAAGTCCTTGTAATGGTGGAAGTAATACGGCAGCACCAGCATGACGGCCGAGGCGGCCACGCCGACGAGATAGGTCAACTGGGAGATGTAAAACCCCCAGGAGACGTCGCGGCTCATGCCGGTGGTGACCAGACCGTGGGACAACTGATAGAGCCAGAAGCCGGCCCCCAGGCACATGAGAAGGGCCAGGCCGATCAGCAGCCCCCAGTAACGCGGGGATCCTTTGAGTGCTTTTTCCAGCATGGCTTACCTCACAGGATGTAGTACACGCTCGGCGAGGTGCCGGCGTCCGGTTTGCGGCGGATGGCGAAGTGCTCGCGGAGCACCTTGCGGATATCCGAGTTCTCGTCGCCGAGGTCCCCGAAGACCAGGGCCCCACCGGAAGCCTCCACGCACACGGGGAGCTTGCCGATAGCCAGGCGCTCGGCACAGAAGTCACATTTTTCCACCACGCCCCGGGTCCGGGTGGGGAAGTGGGGATTGAAGGACTTGATGAAGGGCCGGGGGTCCTGGAAGTTGAAGCTGCGGGCCCCGAACGGACAACCGGCCATGCAGTACCGGCAGCCGATGCAGCGGTGGTAGTCCATCATGACGATGCCGTCCGGGCGCTGGAAGGTGGCCTGGGTCGGGCACACCCGCACGCACATGGGCGATTCGCAGTGGTTGCACAGGAGCGGAAACTCGCGGTGCTCCACGTCCTCGGACAGATAGTTGCCGTGCTCGGTCGGGAAGCTCTCCTCGTAGGAGGCGCCCCAGAACCACTTGATCTGCTTATTGCCGGGGATATCCGGCACGTTGTGTTCGGTATGGCAGGCCTTGCGGCACGTGGCGATCAGGTCGGGCGTGAACTTCTTGGAGAAGACGGCCATGCCCCAATGTTTGGCCTTGAAACCGTGCTCGAAGGTCCCCGGCGTGGGCAGGTCCGCGGCCATGGCCGGGGCGTCGCCCAGGAAGCCAAGCCGGCCCGCGCCGATCCCCAGGGCGGAGATCGCGGCCAGTTTCAGGAACTCTCGTCTGCTGCTCTTCATGGTATGTTCCCCTTCGTTGGTGATGTCACCGGCGCGCCGGCCTAGTGTCCGCCCGTCTCGCCGGCGGCGGCGGGGGGAATGGGCGTCTTCTGTTGCGGCGTGATGTTATGGCAGTCCCAGCAGTAGGGGTTCACGCCAACCGTCGTATGGCAGCGGTCGCAGAACTTGGTCTTGTCCGTGTGACAGCTCATGCAGGTGTTGGTCAGGCTTTTGACGAACTTCTGGCCCTTGGCATTGGTGTAGATACGCTCACCGTCGCGCACGGCCGTGTTGCGCCAATCGTCTAAGATCTGCATGTGCTTGTCGCGCATGACCTGGGTGTCCTCGATGCACTCTTTGGAATCGCGCGGCAGTTCCGGTTTGACCTCGAAGGTTTTGCCCTTGTTGTAGGCAACGGGCAGAAAGGCGAGGGCCAGGAAGACCAGAATGCCGGGAATGATGTATTTGGCATTGTACATAGGTTATTCCTCCTCGTCCTCCATCCCCGGCAGGGGGTTTTGCCTGAGGTCGGTGGTGCGCTTTTTCTCGCCGTCGAGAATAAGCGCGTTGCCCACCAGCTCATGCACGCCGGAGACGCCCACGCCCGGAGCCCAGTAGTCGCAAAGCGGCGGCAGGGTCGCGCGGTCAATGGCGCAGATGCAGGCCAGGTTGTTGACGCCGTGCCGATCGCGCACGTACTTGACCGCGTTGCCACGCGGCAGGCCGCCGCGCAGACGCGTTTCCGTGAACTCTTCGTTGTTGAGGCCCGCGCCGCCGCCGCAGCAGAAGGTCTGCTCGCGGATGGTGTTTTCGGGCATCTCGTAGAAGTGCCGACAGACATTTTTGAGAATGTAGCGTGGCTCTTCAAGCAGGCCCATGCCGCGGGCGGTGTTGCAGGAGTCGTGGTAGGTGGTGACGAAGTTGTCGTTGCGCGACGGATCGAGCTTGAGCTTGCCGTTCTTGATGAGGTCGGCCGTGAACTCCGTGATGTGGAGCATCTTGGTGCCGGCGGCCGCGTCGAACTTGGTGCCGGTGATGGGCGAGACCGGGGTCTCCATAAAGTCGGCCGGGCCGTTCATGGTCAACATGTACTGGTTGATGACGCGCCACATGTGACCGCACTCGCCGCCGAGAATCCACTTGACGCCCAGGCGCTTGGCCTCGGCGTACATCTTGGCGTTGAGTTTCTTCATCATCTTGTCCGAGGTGAAAAGGCCGAAGTTACCACCCTCGGAAGCGTAGGTGCTCCAGGTGTAATCAAGGCCCAGGTAATCGAACAGGATGAGATACCCCATGAAGGTATAGATGCCCGGGTCGGCGAAGATGTCGCCCGACGGGGTGATAAAAAGGATCTCGCAACCCTTCTTGTTCACATTGGGACGGATGCGCTTGCCTGTGATTTCCTCGATGTCATCGAGCAGGAAGTCCATCATGTCCTTGTAGGCATGGGGCTGGATACCGAGGTGGTTACCGGTCCGGTTGCAGTTGGCGGCCGGTTCGAGAATCCAGTTGATATTGCAGCCGACTTCGTGCAGCAGCTCACGGGCCATCATGGTGATTTCGGCCGTGTCGATGCCGTAGGGGCAGAACAGGGAACACCGGCGGCATTCCGTGCACTGGTAGAAGTACATGAACCATTCTTTGACCACGTCTTCTTCCAGCTTGCGGGCGCCGGCCAGCTTGCCGAGGACCTTGCCGGCCATGGTGAAGTCGCCGCGGTAGATGGAACGCAACAGTTCCGCGCGCAGCACCGGCATGTTTTTGGGGTCGCCGCCGCCGATGAAGAAGTGGCACTTGTCGGCGCAGGCGCCGCAGCGCACGCAGATGTCCATGAAGATCTTGAAGGAGCGGTACTTCTTCAGGTTCTCCCGGAACTTTTCCGTGATGCGTTCCTTCCAATCCGGCGGCAGCTTCCAATCCTCATCCAGGGGGCTCCATTTGCGCGGATTGGGCATATGGAGGTATTCGAGGATCTCGGGCTTGGCAGGATAGCTGAAGTTGCCGGGTTTAAACGGCGTCTTGGTGTCCATCCACGACTTGACCGGCGTGGTGTAATTGATCTTGATGAGTTCTTCCGGTGGCGGATACTTGGCCATGGTCGCTCCTCACTTCTCTCCAGAATGTTGGTTTGGGCCCGCTTAGGCCTCTTTTTCCACCGGCAACCCGGCTTCGATCATCTTCTCGCGGAAATCGTTCTCGTAATCCTCGTAGGAATGCGGCTTCACGCTCGGATCGTTCCAGGGGTTCACCCACATGGCCCGGCGGCTCATGTTGGGGAGCACCCGGGTGGGCGACAGGAACACGCCGCCCATGTGCATGAGCTTGGAGAACGGGAAGTAGGCGAAAAGGGCGCACACCAGCGTGATATGGGCATAGAAGGACGGGTCCAGGGTCTGCTTGGGCAGGGCCGGGTGCAGGGTGACCAGGCTCATGGCCAGCTCCTTGACCGCGATGACGTCCACCTTGACCACATAGCGCATCCAGATTCCGGTCAGCGCAATACCGATGATGAGCAGCAGGGGAAAGTAATCCTGCAGGAGGGAGATGTAGCGGACCTTGCCGTCGAAGACGCGACGGGCCAGCAGGAACAGCAATCCGACCAGGATCAGGGCGTCGGTCTGGTACATGACCGGCAACCCGATCTGGAGGATGGAATCCAGAAATTCGGTCTTTTCCACGAACATGGGCACCGGGTTGGTGAAAAACCGCAGGTGCCGGATCAGGATGACCAGGAAGCTGTAGTGAAAGGCCAGCGCGAAAAGCCACAGCCACTTGTCGGAGCTGTAGGCGACTTTGGGGCCGTTCTGGTCGAGCTTGACCGCAGTGTTGCGGAACAGCGACCGGAAGGTCAGCACCTCAAAGACCATGCGCATGAACACACCCGAGGCGTTGTAGGGGTTATCCCAGGGGTTGTTCTTGATCCAGGGCAGGGATTTCTGCTGCCCAGCGGTGGTGGGGATGCAAAACGGCACCGGCCGTTTCGCCCAGCCGACCACCTTGCAGGCGAACCCCACCATGAAAATAATGATCGCGATGTACGGAAAGGCGATCCCGAACACCGCCCCCATCCCAGCCCCGGCGCCAAGCCATGGGATGATGATGAGCGCCAGAACCACGAGTAAGGAAAAAAACGCTGCCATGTCCCCTCACCTCGGTAAAAGGTTGCCCGAAACGCGCCTCACGGTTCCTCCCCGTCTTCGGGGGAAAAGTCGCAGACGAGATTGGCCCGCTTTAACAGCCGGTCATACTGGCGTTTCACCTGGCTGACCCGCAATTGATAGATGGACTCGCGACACTGGCAGTAGATGTCGAGGCAAAAAAGCGCCAAGACGTCGATGGCCGACTCCAGGGCGAGCAATTCCACGAGGAGACCATGTTCGGCCACGTGCGGCCACAGGGTCTCGCGCATGACCTTTTTGAGGAGATAGATGAACGAAACGGCCTGGGACGGGGTGAAATCCTGCACGGCCCGCACCCGGACCATTTCGTCGAGGTACGGCCCGAACACGGCCACGTCCGGCGCACCTTGGGCGGCCAAGAGCCCTTCGACCACACCGCGCATGCCGTCTTCAAGCTTGTGGCGCACGGGGTTGGCGAAAGGATCCTTCTTTTTTTTCCACACGGTGGCCGTTTCCGGCGCATAGGTCTCCAAAACCAGGGCGAGCCACTGGTCAAGGACGGCCTCCTTGTGGGTGGCCAGGAATTCCATCAATTTGGGCATTGCAAATGTCCCTTTCTTCACAAGAAGCTTAACAGGTTGATTCCTTATCAGAAAAAAACAAATTGTAAAGGACGGGAAAGCGGCGGCGGGGACACGCAAGCCCCCGGAATCCCTTTGCCTTGCAGACTTTCCGGATTTTTTACAAAGTGCGGAAAAAATGAGGTGCCCATGCGCCCATCCCCCAGACAGCAAAACATCCTGCGCGCCACGGCCGCCTTTGACACGGTCCGGCGCTACCACGGCATCCTGCCGAAGCACTTGGCGATTCTCTACGATCCCGAGGACCTGTCCGCCCTGGAGGCGGCCGGACTCCTCGAACGGGTCAAGATCGGCTTCGCCTGCGGTCGGGACGAAAAAGGCTGGCGCTTGACCGAGGCCGGCCGCCGGCTCCTGCCCGAGACCGCGCCGGGCGAGCCGAGCGTGCTGGCGCCCGAACATTTGCGTCTGCTGCGCGACTTCTACCACTATGCCCACATCAGCCGCCACCGGGGCATGATGCCTCGGAAGCTGGCCAAGGACTACGACGCCGACGACCTGCGCGACCTGTTCGAGCACGGGTATCTGCTGCGCATCCGGATCAAGGGCAAGGTGACGGCCAAGGGCTGGCTCGTGTCCCGCAAGGGCTTGCGCGCCCTGGGCCTGGCCGAAACCGCCCCGGCCCACGCGATGGCCTGTGCCTCGTCGACGGCAACCGAGGGGACACCGCCCGCCCGGACCGTGACCGCCGCCTAAGGGAGAGTGACCTTCAAAATACGCCGGTATTTTGAAGGGAAAAGACCGCGTGTTCCCCCGAAACCGCGCCCGGATTCGGGACGACGCCCGGGAAAATCTAGAATTCGCCGCGCAGGGCGATGTTCTCGGGATGATGCGGGTCCCAGGACAGACGCACGTCCACGCCTTCGCGGTCGCGGGCCTGGCTGGCCTTGATCTCCACGTCGAGCATGACCGACGGGGACAGTTCCAGCGCCACCCGGCCCGTCGTCGCCAGCCCAAGGGTGCCGGTGCGCAGTTGCCGGGCCAACGCCTCCAAGTGATCCGCCGCCTCGCTGACGCCCATCACCCCGACCATACGGGTTGTCTTCGTACCCATGGTGCCTCCCTGGCCGCCTGTGGACGGCCGTGCCACCGTGTACCCCGCCCGCTTGACCGACCGGCGACAGGGTTGTGACGCCTGCCGGTCAATCCGGAAAAAAAATCAGGTCGCCGGCATTTCCCTGGTCACCAGATCGAGCACGGTGGCGATGGCCGTGCGCGCGGACTGGCTCTTGACGGCCAGCCGGTCGCCCGAAAAATGATGCCGCTCGGCCAGGGCCCCGAACGGGCCTTCCCAGGCCATCCAGACCGTGCCCACGGGCTTTTGGGGGCTGCCGCCGTCGGGTCCGGCAATGCCGCTTATGGCCACGGCCACGTCGGCCCGGAAAATCCCGAGCGCCCCCCGGGTCATGTCCAGCACGGTCTCGCGACTCACCGCGCCCTTGGTGTCGAGGACCGCCTGGGGCACGCCCAGGATGTTGCGCTTGGCCTCGTTGGAATAGACCACCACCCCGCCGGCGTACCAGGCCGAACTGCCGGCCAGATCGGTGAGCAGGCTCGACACCAGCCCGCCGGTGCAGGATTCGGCCATGGCCAGCTTCCAGCCGCGTTCCGCCAGCGCCTGGCCCAGGCGACGCGCCACGTCGTACACGCCTTCGTCCACGGCTGCCTCCTCCTTTGTGAAATCCATGTCATGCAATCTAGCCGCAAACACACCCCCCGGCAAGGACCATGTCACACCCGACCGGTCTTGACGCGGCAAAGCCCGCGCGCGTACATCTGCGGCCGACTTCCGTCATAAGGAGCCTCTCATGCTCGACCTCAAAACCGTGCGCCAGAACCCCCAAGCCCTGGCCGACGGCATGGCCAGACGCCATTTTCCCCTGGACCTCGACGCCTTCCTCGCCCTGGAGGAGCGTCGCCGCCAGCTCATCACCACTGTCGAGACCAAAAAAAGCCAGCGCAACGCCGCTTCGGCCGAAGTGGCCAAGATCAAGCGCCAAGGCGGCGACGCCGCCCATATCCTGGCCGGCCTCGGCGAACTGTCCGAGTCCATCAAGGCCCTGGACGCCCAGACCAAGGAAGTGGATGACCAGGTCCAGGCCTGGCTGCTCGGCGTGCCCAACATCCCCCACGCCACCACCCCGGACGGGGCCAATGAAAACGACAATCCGACCGTGCGCCTGGTCGGCACGCCCCGCAGCTTCGATTTTCCGATCCGGGACCACCAGGACGTGGGCGTCGGCCTCGGCGGGCTCGACTTCGAGCGGGCGGCCAAGCTGTCCGGTGCCCGGTTCGTGGTCCTGCGCGGCGAGCTGGCACGGCTCGAACGGGCGCTGGCCGCCTTCATGCTCGACGTCCACATCCGCGAGCACGGCTACCTGGAAGTGGCCACGCCCTACATAGTCAATACCGAAAGTCTGATCGGCACCGGCCAGTTGCCCAAGTTCGCGGCCGACCTGTTCAAGCTCGAAGGCCTCGGCGCCTATCTCATTCCCACGGCCGAGGTGCCGGTGACCAACCTGCACCGGGGCGAGGTGCTGTCCGAGGAAGCCCTGCCCGTGGCCTACGTCTGCCACACCCAATGCTTCCGCTCCGAAGCCGGCTCCTACGGCAAGGACACCAAGGGGCTCATCCGGCTGCACCAGTTCGGCAAGGTCGAACTCGTGCGCGTGGTCCACCCGGACACGTCCTATGCCGAGCTCGAAAAGCTCACCAACCAGGCCGAGGCCATCCTGCAAAAGCTCGAACTGCCCTACCGGGTGGTGGCGCTTTGCGCCGGCGATATCGGCTTTTCCTCGGCCAAGACCTACGACCTGGAAGTCTGGCTGCCCGGCCAGGACAAGTACCGCGAGATCTCCTCGTGCTCCAATTTCGAGGATTTCCAGGCGCGCCGGGCCGACATCCGGTTCAAGCCGACCACCGGCAAAAAAACCGCCCTGGTCCACACCCTAAACGGCTCCGGCCTGGCCATCGGCCGCACCATGGCCGCCGTCCTCGAAAACTACGCCCAAAAGGACGGTTCCGTGGTGGTGCCCAAGGTCCTCGTGCCCTACATGGGCGGCCTCGAAGTCCTCACGCCGGCCGGTTAAGGGCCTGCGGGGAGGGGGGAGACGCCTCCGGCGGCCAAAGGGGACACGTCCCCTTTGGAATCCCCACCCGGAAAGGCGCCTGGCGGAACGCTTTTCACAACGAGCATCGGGAGAAACGGATGGCGGACGCACAAGGCAACAAACGCCCCTTCAAGGAAGATCTCAAGCGGGGCCTGCTCATCGGCGGCGCCGTCGGCGTCATCGGCGGCATCTTTTACATGGACATCCGCCATGGCCTCGTCCTCGGCCTGATCGGCGGTTTTTTCGCTGTCCTCACCCGGCGGGCCATCGACAAAAAAAGAGGCGGCTAGGGGGTTCCCCAGCCGCCGTCTGTTCCAATCCCGCGGCTTGCGCCGCCTTACGTCGTTTGCGCCGTCCGGGACCGCTCGGTCCCGGTCCGGCGCGGCCCGAGCCTAGTTCGGCATCAGGCTCGTATTCTTGATGCCCATGCCCGCGTAGATATCGGCCAGGGCGCTCTGGTAGTCGGTCAGGGCCTGGGTCAGGTTGAATTCCGCCGAACTCACCTGGGCCTGGGACGTGAGCACATCGGTGTTCGTCCCCACCTGGGCTTGGTAACGGGCCTGGGCCATGCGGAACCCTTCCTTGGACGCTTCCAGGGCCGTGCGGGCCACGGCGATACGTTTGGCCGCGTCCTGGATGTTGAGGTAGTAGGTCTTGACCTCATAGCCCACGTCCAGACGCATCTTGGCCAGGTCGGCCTGGAGCTTCTTCACCGTCTCCCGGGCCGACTGCATACCGAAATAAGTGGAACCCCAGTCCCAGGCCTGCAGGGTGGCCGTGACGCCGAACATCCGGGTCTCCGGCGTGGTCGCGCCGGAAAAATCCCGCACGTCCAGGCTCGGCGTGTTGCCGTCCCGGGCCACGGACGCCTGGGCCTGTACCTGGGGATAGAAGGTGCTGGCCGCGATCTTGACCTCGCGCTCGGCGATCTGCACGGACTTGACGCCCATGTAGAGGTCCGGACGCTGCTTGTAGGCCGCGTCCAGACAATCGGCCACGTTCATGGTGAAGGGCAGGTAGGTCAGCTCACCCACGAAATTGGTATCCTGGTCCAGGGGCAGGTTCAGCAGGGAATTGAGCTGGGCGGTCTGGACAAGAACGTTGTTTTGGGCCTTGAGCAGGTTCTGTTCGGCCGTGGCCAGGTCGGATTCGGCCTGGAGCACGTCCAGACGGGGCTTGAGGCCGACGTCGTAATAGGCCTGGGCCACCTTGTACTGGGATTCCAGTCGGGCGACCGAATCCTTGTTGCTCTGGACATTGGACCGGGCTTGCAGCAGGGCCAGGAAGGCCTTCTGTACGGACTTGACCAGGGTCAGCTCGCTGTACTTGATGTTGGCCTCGGCCTGATCCTTGGCCAGCGACGCCTTCTGGTAGGTGCTCAACAGCTTGAAGCCGGTGAACAGCGGCTGGGTGACCGCGAGCTTGAGTTCGTAGGTATTGAGCCAGTACGGGTTCTGGGGATGCGGCGCGTAGGACGAGATGGCTTGGCCTTCGGCGCGGGTATAGCCATAGCTCACCGTGCCGACCGGCCCGAAGTTGGCCAGGGCCTGGCGCCGGCTTTCCTCGGCCCCGGAAGCCGAGGACCGGGCCGATTGCATCTGCGGGTTGGCGTCGAGGCTGCGCTGGACACTGGTGCCCATGTCGTAGGCCTGGCCGTCCTTGGTCGGGCGCAGGGTCGGCAGGTCTTTTTCCTGGGCGCCCGAGCCTTCCTTGACGAAATCCGGCAAGGGAATCTTCTGGATCTTGCCATCGGCCCCGGTCTGGGCACTGCCGGCCGGCGCGCTCTTGGTGGTGGTTCCGGCATACCGCTTCGCCACCCGATCCTTGCTCCCGGTGCCTGTGGCGTCCTGGGCCAGGACCTGGCCGCCGCCCAGACAAATGCAGAAAATCGCCGTCATCAAGGTCAGATAGAGTTTTCGTTTCGTGTGTGCGGTCATGCCGTCCTTCTCCCTGAAGGTCTCTTACCCTGGCTCGGGCACGTTTCGGTACTACAATTCCTTACGGATGTATATCGTTGTTAACAGACATTCACCTCGTGGGCGAAACCACGCAAGGTCCACCTCCTACGCAAATCCTTTTGCCTTGTCGAGCCAGACCCGGCCTTGGTTGCATCCCGGTGTCCCCTGCCGTACAACCCTCAGGCCGACTGTTTCTCTTCATTCCGGCAAGGAGCCCCATGACCCTGGCCCAGCGACTCGGTTTCAGCCAAAGTCCGGTCTTCCTCATCGACGGCAGCGCCTACCTCTACCGGGGCTACCACGCCTTCCGCGACATCTCGCGGTCGGACGGCTTCCCCACCAACGCCATATACATGGTCATGCGCCTGCTGCTGCGCCTGCTGCGCGACGAAGCCCCGCGCCATGCCGTGTTTTTCCTGGACGGACGCGGTCCGTCCTTCCGCAAGGATATTTTCGCGGATTACAAGGCCAACCGGGAATCCATGCCCGAGCCCCTGGCGGCGCAAGTCGAACCGGTGCTCGCCGGCGTGCGCCTGCTCGGGTTTCCGGTCATCGTGCCCGAGGGCTCCGAGGCCGACGACGGCATCGCGAGCCTGGCCGCCCGGTTCCGCGGCACCCGGCCGGTGGTCATCGTCGGCGCGGACAAGGACCTCAAGCAGTGCCTGGACAGCGCAGTCGTGCTCTACGACCCGTCGGGCAAGGCGGAAAAACTCACCACCCGGGCCGATCTGGAAGCCGAGTGCGGCATCACCCCGGCCTCGTGGCCCGACTTGCAGGCGCTGGTCGGCGACACCAGCGACAACATTCCGGGCGTGCCCGGCATCGGGCCCAAGACCGCCCTGGACGTGCTGCGCGCCTACCCCACCCTGGAGGACGTGCGCGACCATCTCGACGCCATCAAGCCGACCACCCGCAAAAAGCTCGAACCGCATCTCGACGATATCTTTACCTATCGGCGGCTGGCCCGGCTGCGCACCGACCTGTTCCCGGACACCAGCCTGGCCGACATCGCCGTGCGCACCCCGGACGCGGCCGCCCTGCGCCATTTCCTCGAAACCTACGAGTTCCGCTCCCTGGTGCGGGAAATCGAAGGCCTGCCCGCCTCCCCTTCCCCGGCCGCCAAGGGCAACCACCAGCTGTCCCTGCTCGATCCGCCGGCCCCCCAGCCGGCTCCGGCCGCTTCCCCGGCCGTGGCCCTGGCCACCCTGCCCGATCCGGCCGGTGCGCGTCTCGGCTTGGTCCCCCTGAACGGTGGCTACCGCCTGTCCCTGGGCGACCGGGAATGGCGCCTCGACGCGAACGCCCCGGAACTGGCCGCTTTTCTGGGCCGGGCCGCATCCGTCGCCGTGCCCTCGGTCAAGGCCCTGTTCACGGCCGATCCGGCTTTCGAGACCGTGCAGCTTACCCGCTGGTTCGACCTCGGCCTGGCCGCCTATCTGCTCAGCCCCGAGCAGCGCGTGTACGACTGGGAGCGGCTGCGCGACAGCCTTTTTGCCGATCCGTCCGTGGACAGCGCCGCCATCGGTCCCGAAGACCAGGCCAAGGCCGCCGTCATACTGGCCGGTATCCTGGCCGGACGGCTGACCGGAGCCGGACTCAACGACCTCGTGCGCGACCTGGAAATGCCGCTCATCCCGGTGCTCGTGGCCATGGAACGGGAAGGCATCGGCCTGGACCTGGCCGCCCTGGCCGATTTCGGGGCCGAAGTCGGCCGGGAGCTCGCACGCCTCGACGCGGCCATCCAGGACGCTGCGGGCAAGCCCTTCAATCCTCGCTCCAGCCGCCAGCTCGGCGAAATCCTCTACGGCGACCTCGGGCTCAAGCCCCAAGGCAAGACCCCGGGCGGCCAGGCCTCCACCTCCCAGGAAGCCCTGGAACGCCTGGCCGGCAGCCACGCCCTGGTCGACCGCATCCTCGAATACCGCAAGCTCGAAAAACTGCGCTCCACTTATCTCGATCCCCTGCCCAAGCTGGCCGATCGGGACGGCCGCATCCACACCACGTTCAACAACCTGGCCACGGCCACCGGGCGCCTGTCGAGCTCCAACCCCAACCTCCAAAACATTCCCATCCGGGGCGATCTCGGCCGGCGTATGCGGCAATGTTTCGTGGCCGGACCGGGCAAGCTGCTCGTGGCCGCGGATTATTCCCAGATCGAGCTGCGGGTGCTGGCCCATCTGTCCGGCGAACCGGCCCTGCTGTCCGCCTTTGCCCGCGGGGCCGACATCCACGCCCGCACCGCGTCCCTGCTTTTCGACAAACCCGAGTCCGATATCGGTCCGGACGAGCGCCGCCAAGCCAAGACCATCAACTTCGGCCTGCTCTACGGCATGGGGCCCCAGAAGCTGTCCCGGGACCTCGGGCTCAAACTCGATGCGGCCAAGGCCTTTATCGCCAAGTATTTCGAACGCCTGCCCGGCCTGTCCACCTTCTACGACGGCATTGTCGAGTCGGCCAAGCGCGAGGGCTTCGTGACCACTCTGGCCGGGCGCCGCCGGCCCCTGCCGGACATCACCTCGGCCAACAGCCAGCTCGCCTCCCAGGCGAGGCGCCAGGCCATCAACACCGTGGTCCAGGGCGGCGCGGCCGACATCATTAAAATGGCCATGCTGGCCGTGGCCGCCGATGCGACCCTGCACGGCCTCGATGCCCGGCTCGTGCTCCAGATCCACGACGAACTCCTCATCGAAGTACCCGAAGCGAAGGCCCAGGAGGCCGGCACCCGGCTGGCCGCCCTTATGTGCGGCATCGTCAGCCTGGCTGTGCCCCTGGACGTGGACTGGGGCACCGGCCGCACCTGGGGCCAGGCCCATTGAACGCAGCCGGGGTTGCTTTGTCCGGACAGTCCTGTATCCTTTACAGGTTCATCCTTTGTTGTACGGCGCGTCCGTGACGCGTCACACCGGCGCGCCCAGGGCGCAGCCGTTTTTCGAGGAAATGAAGGCATGCCGCCAAGCGCGAAAACCATCCGCGAGGACCTGGCCCGGGCCAAGGCCGCCTATGCCAAGAACGACGACCTGCGCACCCTGCAGTTGCTGCTTTCCGCCTTGCGCGCCTTTGTGACCGTGCGCCCGACCGGGCCGGACCGGATCACCATCGAAGGGCTTTTGCGCGAGAGCCTGACCAATCTGGTCAAACTCGACCGGGTCAAGCCGCTGCTGCCCCACGGTCTCCCCTATACCAAAGGCCAGGAAAAACAGCTCTATGCCGCCCTCGTGCCCGTAACCCGGGCCGTGGAAGAGGCCATCAACCGCGAGGATCTCGAAAGCAAGCGCGAACGCAAACTGCGCATCGACCATGCCATCATCAAGGGTTCCAAGCTCCTGGCCGAGGGCAATCTGCTCGAAGCCCAGCGCAATTTCCGGGCGGCGGTCGAGGACTATGTCGACGAGAAAGGACTTTTTCCCCTGATCGCCTCGCGGCTCATCGATGCCGGACATTTCAAGGCTTCCCTGGAATACACCAAGCGGGCCATCGAGGAATCTCCGGACAATCCCCGGGCCTATGACTTCCTGCTCACCGCCGCGGGCAAGGCCGAAGCCTGGCCCGACGCCAAACGCATCCTGGCCGATGCCCGACCCAAAATCGGCGATCTGCCCTTGCTGTGCCAGGCCCTGGCCCTGGTCGAAACGCGCCTTGGCGACTGGAACGCGGCCGATGCGGCCGCCGCAAAAGCCCTGGAAGGCGATGCCCGCCTGGAAGACGCCCGCAAGGTCCGCGCCCTGGCCCAAAAACACCTGTCCGCCCAATAAGCGGGCTCGGTGGTGCGCAGGGAGAGAGGGGAGGGGAGAAGCCTCCGGCGGCCAAAGGGCTGCGCCCTTTGGAATCCCCCAAGGTTGAAGAAGGGAGAGGGTTGGCTGCCGCGCGCAGAAGGGAGCGGCGTGGCTGCCGCGCTCAGGAAGGCCGGTCGAGCGGGATGATCGGTCGGGGCGCGCCGTCGGGAGGTGTTCTGTCCTCACGATTCTCGTCGGGCCGTGATTCCGGGCGGACGGCCGGCTTGGCCCCCTTCCCCGGCACGGTCTGCCCCGGAGCCGCCACTTCCTGGTGGGACTGCTTGATCTTCCAGATGTAATCCACCCGCTCCAGGCTGAAAAAACAGTCGAGCACCACCTGCCGGGACTGGCCATGCTCCTGCCAGCCCATGTCCGCCAACGCCCGAACCTGCCCGGTCTCGCCGGACACCGTGATGTCCATGGGCTCCCGAAACGCCAGCTGCATCCGGGCCTTGCGCTGCATTTTCGTGATGTAGCCGAGCCGCGATTCGAGTTCCTTTTTAGTGAGCACCCGTCGGTTTTCGACCAAATAGGGCACCATGCGCGCGCCATCGGCGTAAAAGCGCAAAAGCGCCTTCTCATCCTCACCCGTGACGACGGCCTGGTACTTAATCAGGAGATCGTGGATATTTTTAGCATCGGCCGAGGCAAAACCCGAGGTGGACGGCTTGGCATGGCGCGGCGGCTGCCGGGGCGTGAAAACCACCTGCCCACCCGCCGGCCCCTGGGCCGGTTTGGGCGCGGCGCAGCCGGACAGGACCGCAAAGACAAGGAGCAAACACAAGAGACGGAGGGAGGTGAAAGAAGCCTCCGGCGGCCAGGAGGGGCCACGGGCCCCTCCTGGACTACCCCATCCTGTGCAACAAGCCCTCTCCACGGCCCTCATGCTTGGTTTCCCTTTCCCTGGGGTCCGGGGGGCAGTGCCCCCCGGCCGCCGGCGGCGTCTCTCCCCCCGCACACCAGTTCCACCAATTCCCCAATATCTTCGGCCAGGTAATCGGCCCCAGCCCGTTGCAGATCGGCCAGGCTCACCCGGCCGCTGGCCACGCCGGCGGTCAGGGTGCCAGCGGCCTTGCCCGTGGCCAAATCCATGGGATGGTCGCCGACCATGAGCGACCGCTCCGGAGCGGCGCCGAGAACGGCCAAGGCATCGAGCAGATGGCGCGGATCGGGTTTGACGTGGGCCGCCTCGTCCCGGGTCAGGACGACCTCCACGTAGCGGCCGGCGTCCGGGAAGACCCGGTCCACGGCCTGGCGACAATTGCGGGTGATGATGCCGCACCGCATCCCGCAACGGGCAAACATGGTCAGGGCCGGCCTGGACTGGGGAAAGAGTTGCGCCCGGCCGGCGGCCTCGATCTCCATGGCGCGCACGCTGTCCGCCACCGCGTTAAGGAAGGTCCGGGCCGTGTCGGCATTACCCATGGCCTGGGCCAGGGAAGCGGCATATTCCAGAGCCGGCAACCCGTTGGCCGGCGGCACCGCATCGAGATGGGCGGCGGCCAGGGCGGCCACGCGCCGTTTCATGGCCGCGAAATCGAGGACCAGTTCGGCCAGGGTTCCGTCAAAATCGAAAATAGCGGCTTCAAGACCGCGCGCTGCCGCGTCCACGCCGTGCCTCCACTGGTGCATTGCCCCGAACGCCGCCTCCGGGTATGGTCGCTCGATTTTTCAGCCAGGGCGGACTCTCCCGGCCTTCCGCGCGGGGCGGGAGCGGGAGCCGCCGCAACCGTTATGACCCAACACACCCATGACCGCAACGCATGATGCCATTGTTGTCGGGGCCGGACCGGCCGGCTCCACGGCCGCCTACCTGCTCGCCCAACGCGGAGCCAGCGTGGCCCTGCTCGACAAAGCCCTTTTCCCCCGGGACAAACTGTGCGCCGGCCTGCTCACCTGGAAAACCATGGATGTGCTGGAGCGCGTGTACGGCGAAACGCCCGAGGCGCTGCTCGCGGCCGGCACCCTGGACGACGCCCTGTCCGGCTACCGCATCCGGTTCGGACGCCGGGTCATCGCCGAAGGGGACATGTTCTATCCGTTTCATTTCGCCGAGCGGCGCGTGTTCGACAAACATCTCCTCGACCGGGCGACCCGGGCCGGGGCCGATGTCCGGCTGGGCTGTCCGGTGGCGGCCGTTTCGCCCGAAACCGGGGTCGTCCGGCTGGCCGACGGCCGGGAACTGCGAGGCCGGTTCGTCATCGGCTGCGACGGGGTGACCAGCGTGACGCGCCGGTCCTGCCCCTTTGACAGCGCCTCCTGGCGGGCCAACATGGGCGGGGCCATGGAATTCTACCTGGACCGGGACGATCCGCTGCTTTCCGGCCCAGTGCACGAGGACCTGACCGCCGGCCTGCCCGTGATCTACGCCGGCATTCTGCGGGCTGGTTACGGCTGGGTGTTTCCCCACCGCCAGAAGCTCGCCATCGGCATCGGCGGCCACAGCCTGCTCCACGGCAAGGAGTTCCGCCAGAAATTCCGCGAATTCGTCAGTTTCCTCGGCCTGCCGACCCATCTGGCCGACACCTGCAAGGGCCATGGCCTGCCCTACGGCAACTACCTGACAAGGCCCTGGCACGGCCGGACGCTTTTGGCCGGCGATGCGGCCGGATTGGTGGAGACGCTGTTCGGGGAAGGGCTCTACTATGCCCTGCGCAGCGGCGAGCTGGCCGCCACGGCCGTGGGAGAAGCCCTGGCCCGTGGCACCGATCCGGCCCCAACCTACGGCCGGGGGCTCAAGCGCGACATTCTGCCGGAGCTTATCTGGTCACGCCGACTGCGCCGCATCCTCTACGCCAGCCAATCCCTGGGCTTCATGCCCCTGCTGTGCTTCGTGCGCAGCGGCGGCCGGCTGCTCGGCGAGATGGTCCACGGCCTGCGCTCCTACAGATTGTTGCAGCGCCGGGCCAGAGGACCGATGTGAGTTAAGAGAAGAAATGCCTCCGGCGGCCGGGAAGGGGGTAACCCCCTTCCCGGACCCATCCCAAAAGGGGCCGCAACAAACCAGCCCCACATTCAATTGAGCTGAACCTTTTCACTCCATCGTGCCAGGGGTCCGGGGGGATGATCCCCCCGGCCGCCGGGGGCATCTTTACATCCTATAACGCATCCACCCGAACCAGCCCCGGCAGGGACTGGGCCAGGCTGTCCACCGAGGCGCCGGGGCCGACCATGACCACACAGGCGTCCTTGGCGGCCGCGTCCAGGGCCTCGCCGAATTCCCGGAAGCGCTTGGGCCCGGCGGCCAGGACCTGGCGACGCATGGTGGCACGTTGCTCGGCCGTGTCCCCGACCAGTCGCCGGGTCAGGGCCACGAAGCCCTTGGTATCGGGCAGCATGTGGGCGTCGATATCGCCCATGGCGCCGATGACGGCCCGGACCATCTCCTCCTCGGACAGGGGCGAATCCATCAGCGAACGTCCGGCCTCGCGGAAGATGTCCACCGTGGCGGCGGTATTGGGGTCGCGGTAGGACACGAACACGATCTGGCCGGTGATGCGGTCCAGGGAGCAAAAGGCGCCATAGGCGCCGCCGCGCACCCGCACCCGATCCCACAGATAGGCCATGCGCAAATGCCGCGAGGCCACGAGATCCGCGCCGTCGAAGGTCCAGCCCGTCTTGGCCAGATCGAGCCCGACGCCCACGTAGTGGACCTGGGAGGGCACGGCAATGCCTTCGCGCTCGGGCAAGGTGACCGGCGTCCAGAGCGCCTTGTCGCTGGCCCGGTCGGGCAGGCGGGACAAAAAGGCCGACACGGCCGGTTCCGCCGTGGCCAGGGCGGCCGCCGAGGCGGTCAGGCCGGCCCACAAGCCGCGCCGGGTGAGGATCAGGTCCCGCAAGGTTTCGAGATCCCGGCGCACGCCGGCATAATCGGCGGTCACGCGCTCGACGAGCCGGCGCAGGTAGTCGAGCTGGGACAGGCCGCGCAGCCGCTCGGCGGCAGAGCCGGCCAGGGAAGAGCGGGCGCGGATGCGGGTGGAAGCGGTGGCATGGCCGGCCGGGGCAAGCCGGCGTTCCAGGCGCGACTTGGCCTCCAGGGCCATCTGGGCAAAGCGCTCGGCATTGCCGAAATCAGCGCCGGTCAGCACCTCGTCCAGGATGTCGAGCAGTTCGTCGGTTTTCTCCAAAGTGGCCTTGCCCCGAAACACGAGCCGCCCCACCACGTCGGACGGCGTCCCGCCCATGACCGAGGCGACCAGGGCATCCCGGGAGATGCCGCCGGTCTTGGCCGCGATGCGCCTGGTCAGCGCCACGGCGTCGTGGCGGTCGGAGCCGAGTTCGAGCACGGCCCGGCCGAAAAGCGGCACCAGCGGCAGCAAGGCATCCGGCACCCCGTCCAGGGGAAAGGCCAGATCGAGGTAGAGCACGCCGTTGGTCTCGATGTCGTGGCACAGCACCAGAGTCTGGCCCAGCGTCTCGTGGCGCTGGGGGATGGGCGTCTCGGCCTTGGGCAGATCGGCCAGGGTCAGGCTCGGGATGGTGGCCAGGGCCTCGGGGCTGTCCGGTGCTTCCTGGAACGTGCGCAACGTGGCCTCGTCCCGGGCCACGGCCTCGCGCCCGGCCGCATCCATGCGGGCGGCCACCTTGGCCAGCCCGGCCTTCTCGGCCGCCGTGCGCCGATCCTCATACAGGGTATCCGGAGCCAGGGTCAGGGTGACCCGATGGGCATTGCCGAGCAGGTGCGTCCGGATGGCGTCTTCGAGCACGGGTTCGCCAGCGGCGAGGCGTGCCTTGAGGCGGGCCAGGGGGCCGGAAAAACGCAGCGGCGCCAACGGATCGCCATCGTGCAGCCAGGTGGTCAGGGCGCGCAGCATCAGCGACAGCCCGCGCGGGAACGAACCGGTGTTGTTTTCGCGCAGGGCGAATTCCAGGGCATTGACCCCGGCCTCCACGGCATCGGCCGGCAGCCCTTCGCCGACCAGCCGGGACAGGGTGGCGAAAACCAGGTCCTCGGCCGCCTGGGCATCCTCGGGCTTGATACCCTTGAGGCCCGTGGAAAAGCTCATCTGGCGCAGTTCGCCTTCGAGCCCGCCCCCGGCCAAATCCTCGCCCAGGCCGCTGTCGAGCAAGGCCTTGCGCAGCGGTGAGGACGGCAGACCGATCAGCACATGTTCGAGCACATCGAGGATCAGCACCAGATCCGTGTCCAGGACCTCGGGCAAAAGCCAGTTGATGGTCAGGAAACCGCGTTCGGCCTGTCCCGGCGAGGCGGCAAACGGCATAACCGTATGGCGCGGGGCATCGAAGGCCGGCTGCAAGGCCACGGCCGAATCCACCGGCCGGGCCTCGAACTGGCTGCAATAGGCATCGACCAGCCGCAGGCGCTCGATGGGGTCGTCGTCCCCCGAGAAGTAGAACCGGGCATTGCCCGGGTGGTAGTAGTCGCGGTGGAAAGCCACAAACTCCTCGTAGGTGAGGCTCGGGATGATTTCGGGATCGCCGCCGGAATCCACGCCATAAGTGTTGTCCGGGAAGAGCAGCCGCTGGGAAAACTCGGCCAGGATGCTGTCCGGCGAGGAATACACACCCTTCATCTCATTATAGACCACGCCGCTGCGCGACAACGCCCCGTCCTGACCAAGCTCGTAGTGCCAGCCTTCCTGAAGGAAGACCTCCCGGGGGATGCGCGGGAAAAACACGGCGTCGAGATAGACGTCGATCAGGTTGTAAAAGTCCCGCAGATTGGTGGAGGCCACGGGATAGCAGGTCTTGTCAGGAAACGTGAAGGCGTTGAGAAAAGTTTGCAGCGAGCTTTTGAGCAGCTGCACGAAGGGTTCCTTGACGGGATACTTGCGCGAGCCACACAGGACCGAGTGTTCCAGGATGTGGGGCACGCCGGTGGAATTTTTAGGCGGCGTGCGCAGGGTGACACCGAAGACCTTGTTGGCGTCGTCGAGGCTTATGGAAAGGAGCTGGGCGCCGGTGCGGGCGTGCCGGTAGAGCACGGCCCGGGCGGCGTATTCTTCGAGGGGTTCGTCCCGAAGGACGTCGAATCCATGGATGCGGGACATCGTGACTCCTGCGTTTGACGTTGCGTGGGCCTTGAAGCGGCCCGTTTTTTTTCTACACATTTGGGCGAAATATGCCAGGGCGGCCCTTTCGCGGGTTCCGGCGCGGTCGCGGTGGAAATACAGTGCATCCTCTTGCGCAGCCTGGTGAAAAGCACTATACCTATAACCGGAGAACAGAGGGAAGCTTGCCAAGGGGCTGATTTTCAACTAGATAGGAGACCCTTGGGAAGTGGGAGACGTCCGCCGGTCAGGTGGGCTTTTCCCGTTCACCGTGAAAGAGGGTGGTTTTTCAGGCAAGGGTGAATCTCAATTCACTGCTCCGAGGAGGGAGTTATGAACAGAAAATTCAACATGTTGGTGGTGGCCCTGGTCATCCTGCTGCTTGGTGTCAGCGGGCCGGCCATGGCGAAGAAGCAGGTCCCGAAGGTCGATAACTTTATTTACTTCATCGACCATTCGAGCTCCATGGCGTTCTCCTACAAGGGTCAGCGCTATGTGCAGTTCGGCGGGGTGTCCAAGATCATGATGGCCAAGTCCCTGGCCCGTGAACTCAACAAAATGACCCCGGAACTCGGCTACAAGGCCGGCCTGTACACCTTCGCCCCGTACAAGGAGTACGCCGCGATGGGTCCCTACAGCCAGGCCGCCCTGGGTGCCGCCATTGAAAAGATCTCCACGAACTACTCCGTCTACGGCCGCATGACCCCGATGGGTCAGGGCCTGGAAGATCTGGACAAGCTGCCCGTCTCCGCCCTGACCGGCAAGACTGGCGTGTTCATCTTCTCCGATGGTGACTCCAACATGGGTGTCGATCCCGTGGCCGTCGCCCAGTCCCTGAAGGCCAAGTACGGCGACAACCTGTGCTTCTACGTTGTCGACCTGTCCGACAACAAGCACGGCCAGCAGGTCCTCAAGGCCATCGCCGCCCTGGGCCCCTGCAACTGCATCGAGCTCGGTGAAGAGCTGCTGCGCAACGAAGCCGCCCGCGAGCGCTTCCTCGAATGCTCCCTGTACGAGTGGATCGAGGACGAGATCGTCGTCTTCCGCAGCATCTACTTCGACTTCAACAAGTACAACATCAAGAAGGAATTCGTTCCGGTTCTTGAGGAAGGTACTTCCATCATTAAGTCCAAGCCCAACATGCGCGTCATCCTCGAGGGCCACACCGACAGCATCGGCTCCGAGCAGTACAACATGAAGCTTGGCCAGCGCCGCGCTGACTCCGTCAAGGCCTTCTTCGTGAAGAAGGGCATTGACGCCAGCCGCATCGAGACCATCAGCTTCGGCGAGTCCGATCCGGTCGCCACCAACAAGACCGCTCAGGGTCGCGCCCTGAACCGCCGGTGCGTGATCAAGTTCAAGAGCATGTAACCGGGACGCTTGGCGTCTCCCTGGCCAGACGCCCCTTCGGGGGCGTCTGGCCTTGTCTTTTGCACGGAGTCTCCCCGATGCCCAAAATCAAGACCCTCGCTCCCCTGCTCGTCCTGATTTTTGCCGTGCCAAGTCTCGCGCAGGCCGGATTCAACGTCTATCCCGCTGACGGTCCTGCGCCCATTCTCAAGATCGAGCCGCCCAAGCCCTTGGAATACAAGGTGCAAAAAGGCGACTCCGTGGCGAGTATCGCCAAAAAATTTTCCATAGATTCCAAGGCGCTCATGGCCGCCAACGGCATTGCCGATGCCCGCAAGCTGCAAGCCGGAAAGACCTTGCAGATTCCAGGCAAGACCGCGCCGGCTGCCGCCCCAGCTGCTCCGGCGCCCAAATCCCTCGCGGCTACCGGAACAGCGGCAACCCCGGCTCCGGCCACTACTGCCAAGACCGCGCCGACTCCAGAGCCCAAGCCTCTGGCTGCGGCTGAAATCAAGGCCGATGCCAAGGCCCGCAAGAGCGGCCGAGGTGAGTCCGTTGACCCGGGCGTGGCCGATGAAAAGCCCGTCAAGGGCAAACGCGGGAAAAAGGGCAAGGCTGAACCCGTGATCCAGGCCCCGACCATCGAAGTCGATGCCAAGACGCGGGCTTCCTTTGGCAAGACCGGTGTCATTACCAACAACACCAACGTGCCCCAGCCCATCCGCGACGAATTCCTCCGGTACGCCAATAAATGGCTGGACGATCTCGAAACCCTGGGTGTTGGCACCTTTGCCCACAAGAAAATCCACCAGGTCGGCGGACAGTGGGAAGCCACCTACCGGGTTGTCATCCGCGAATCCCTCGGTGCTGAAGTGAAAAAGGTCAATTACGAAGCCGAGGATACGCCGTACGTGGGCCACATCACCTATGTGCAGCGGGTGTTCACCTCGACCGGCCCGACCAAGCAGGCTGCCCTGGCTGGTCCGTACCAGCAAAAGGATGAGGCCATTCGCGAGATTTTCAGCTATTCGGGCAAGAAGAAAGCCTGGCGCTAAAAAGTATCTTTCGCTTCACAAAAAAGCCTCCCTGGCCCGTCCAGGGAGGCTTTTTTATTACTTTAATCGCGATACCCTCAACCCCAAAAATCAAGGTTCTCGCCCGCCAACGATTGGGAAATGGGTTTCCAAAGGGCCACGCCCTTTGGCCGCCGGAGGCGTCTCCCCTCCTTCCCTCCCGTTCAATCCCGCCTACTCAGACCGCTTCGTCGCGGACCGGATTGCGTAAGATACCGTAGCCTTCGAGTTCCACTTCGCAGATGTCGCCGGGTTTGAGGTAGACGGGGGGAGTCTGGGCAAAGCCAACCCCTGACGGTGTGCCGGTCACGATAACATCACCCGGGGCCAGGGTCATGGCTTCGGACAAGGCCGCCACCAGCCTCGCCACGTCAAAAAGCATATCCGCGGTGGACGCTTCCTGCATGGTGATCCCGTTGACCCGGGTACTCAGACGCAGGCCCCGGGCACCGGGCGGGAGCTCATCAGCCGTGGCGAGCTCCGGTCCGAAGGCGCCGGACTGGTCGAAATTCTTGCCCAGAAACCACTGGGAGCCCCGGAACTGGTAATCCCGCACCGAACCTTCGTTGAAGAGCGCATAGCCAGCCACATGCTCCAGAGCATGCGCCACCGGGATGTGGCGTCCGCCCTGGCCGATAATCGCCGCCACCTCACCCTCGAAATCGAACTGGGTCGAGACCTTGGGCCGGATAAGGGGCGCGCCGTGCGCAACTAGGGTCGATTGCACCCGTCCAAAGAAAATGGGGTGTTCAGGCAGATCCCGCTGTTTGATTTCGGCCGCGTGGTCCACATAATTGAATCCCACGCAGATGAGCTTGTCCGGCCAGGGGACCGGTGGCAGCAACGCAACGGCGTTCAGGGGCTGGCGGCAGGCGTCCGGGGCATTGGCGACCGCCTTGGCCGCGAAATCGAGCCCTTCGCGCCCCAGGGCCAACAACCCGCGCATGTCATGGTGGGGCAGTTCGGGCGCGGCCTCGGCCAGATCCACCAGCATATCACCCTGGCGTACGCCCAAACGCATTCCGAGAGGATGGGAAAACGTGACAATACGCATGCGCCCTCCTGTTTCGACTCGTGTCACAATAGGAGAGTCTGTCCGCAGGCGTCAAGGGACTCCGGCAAAAAGCCGACCACAATGCTAGTGATCGCCGAGGAGGGCGCTGGCGCCCAGGCCAAAGGCCAAGCGCGTCAGCGGTGACAGGCTCTGGGGTTCGAAACCAAGCGCTGTCGTCAACCGTTCGATGAGAGGAATCTTCTTTTTCGGTCCCTTGGTCAGGGGAATCTCGCCGCTCAGATGGGTCAGAGCCTTGAGCTGTTCGATGGCCTCTTCCTGGCCGCCCAACGCGTCTACAAGGCCAAGCTCCTTGGCCCGGATACCGGTCATGGCCCGACCGTCGGCAATGGCGGCCACGGCCTCAGGCGTCAGATGGCGTTCCGCAGCCACGGCGCCGGAGAACTGCTTGTTGAGGTCGGTGATGAGGCTTTCGAGATAGGCCCGCTGCTCGGGTGACAGTGGCTTGAACGGGGTGCCTGCGTCCTTGAGCTTGCCCGTGGCCATCGACTCGAAGCGAACACCTACTTTTTCGAGCAGTTCCTGCACATTGGCGAGCTGGGTCAGCACGCCGATGCTGCCGGTAAGGGTGCCGGGATTGGCCAAGATCTTGGTCGCAGGACAGGCCGCGTAATACCCGCCGCTGGCCGCCACGGCCGAAAAGGACGCCACCACCGGTTTGACTCCGGCCAGGCGCTTGACGGCCATGTAGAGCTCCTGGGACGGACCGAACGACCCGCCCGGAGAGTTGATGCGCAACAGCACGCCCTTGACCGACGGGTCCTTGCGCAGGCTGCGAATGAATTCCACCGTATCCTCGGCATCGACAATGGCGCCTTCAATGCGCACCACGCCGAACCGGTTCGCGGCGACGAACAGCCCGCCGTCTTCGCCCTGCCCCCACACGCCAAACGCGGCCATGACCCCGAAAATCAGGATCATGGCCGCGAGAACGATCAGCAGGCCGAACAGACCAGGACGTCTGTCGGCAAAGGACAGCCTAGTGTTGGGCATCCTCTTCCAGCTTCTGGCGCAGCAGCTCGCCAAGATTGCTGCCGGTGTCGGACGGGCCGGCGGTCCGGTATTCCTTGGCCTTGCGCTTGTCCTCTTCGTCCTTGATGGACTTGATGGACAGGCCCAGGCGGCGTTCGTCAGCGCTGACGTGGATGACCTTGGCCTCGATCTCGTCCCCTTCCTTGTACAGCTCGGCCGGGGTCTTGACCTTCTTGCGGCTGATCTCCGAGACGTGCACCAGACCTTCGATACCTTCCTCGACCTCCACGAACAGGCCGAAGTCGGTGATATTGGTCACCGTGCCCTTGACCACGGCGCCGACCGGGTAGGTGTCGGGCACACGGGTCCAGGGATCCTCGGAAAGCTGCTTGATGCCGAGGGTGAACTTCTCGTTTTCCTTGTCCACGGTCAGGACCTTGGCCATGACCGTATCGCCGGTCTTGTACATCTCGCCAGGATGGCGGACCTTCTTGGTCCAGGAGATGTCGGACACGTGGATCAGGCCGTCAATGCCGTCCTCGATGCCGATGAAGATGCCGAACTCGGTGATGTTTTTGACCGAACCCTCAAGGACGGTGCCCTCGGGGTACTTCTCGGCCACGATATCCCACGGGTTGGGCCGCACCTGCTTCATGCCAAGCGAGATGCGCTTCTTCTCCGGATCGACGGACAGCACCACCACCTCGACCTCGTCGCCGACGTGGACCATCTGGCTCGGATGCCGCAGCTTCCGGGTCCAGGACATCTCGGAGATGTGGACCAGGCCTTCGACGCCGGGCTCAAGCTCGACAAAGGCGCCGTAGTCCACCAGATTGGTGACCTTGCCGGTGAGGCGGGTGCCTTCGGGGTACTTGCCGGCGATATTCTCCCAGGGATCGGCCACGAGCTGCTTCATGCCCAGGGAAACCTTCTGCTTCTCCTGGTCGAAGGACAGGACCTTCAATTCCAGCTCGTCGCCCAGGTGCACCAGCTCCTTGGGATGCTTGATGCGCTTCCAGGACATGTCCGTGATGTGCATGAGGCCGTCGAGGCCACCCAGATCCACGAACACGCCGTATTCGGTGATGTTTTTCACGCGACCGGTGACCGTCTGGCCCTCTTCCAGGGTCTTGAGCAGGTCCTTGCGCATGGAGTCACGGCGCTCTTCCAGGAGCACCCGGCGGGACACGATGACATTGCTGCGACGACGGTTAATCTTCAGGACGCGGAATTCGAACTCCTGGCCAACCAGGGCGTCCATGTCCGGCACCGGACGCAGATCCACGTGGGAACCGGGCAGGAAGGCTTCGACACCGCCCAGGTCGACCGTGTAGCCGCCCTTGATGCGGCGCACGATCTTGCCGGTGATGACGTCGTCCTTTTCCTGGATTTCCTCGAGCTTATCAAAAAGCTGCATCCGCTTGGCCCGCTCACGGGACAAGTAGATGGTGCCTTCGGATTCGTTCTTGGACACGACGTAGACATCGATTTGATCGCCCACACCGACTTCCAGCTCGCCGCTGGCATCCTGGAATTCGGCGATGGCGATCTGGCCCTCGGACTTGAAGTTCACATCCACCAGGACATGTTCTTTGCCGATGCGGACCACGACGCCCGGGGTGATGGAACCTTCTTCGAGATCGCCGAAATCCTCGTTGAGATAATTCTCCAAGGCGGCTTCGAAGTTGACTTCCATCTCCGAGTTAGAGTTGCTTTTCATTTCCGGGGTTTTGTCCATGCGTTGACCTCCAACACGATCTAGTCCTTTGGAAAGGATTTAGTGTCTTAGCAGAAAGCCCCTGGCGGCACAACCAAAATCCCGACCCCAATCCTAGGCCAAAGCCACCAGATCGTAATCCTTGGCCTCTTCGATGGTGGCCGTGACCAGGGCCCCGGGCGCCACCCCCGGGCCGCTGACATAAGTCACGCCGTCGATCTCGGGAGCCTGGAACCAGGTGCGCCCCACATGGAGCCCGGGCCATTCGGGATGAGGCGCGTCCACCAGCACGTCCTGTTCCGTGCCGACGTAGCCGTCGAGGATGGCGGCGCTGATCTCCTGCTGGGCGGCCATAATGGCCGCCTCCCGCCGGGCCTTGACATCCCGGCGCACTTGTCCGGCCATGGCCGCGGCCGGAGTGCCCGCCTCGGCGCAGTACGGAAAGACGCCCAGGTGGTACAGCCGGGCCCGGCGCACGAAGTCGAGCAGGGCCTCGAAATGTTCCTTTTTTTCGCCGGGCAGGCCGACAATGAAGGTCGAACGCAGGGCCGCCTCGGGAAAATACTTGCGGACCCGCTCGACGATGGTCAGGGCGTCGGCGGACTTGGGCCGGGCCATGGCCGCGAGCATGTCCGGGTGCGCATGCTGGAACGGGATGTCGAAATAGGGAACGAACGGCCGCCCGGCCTGGGCCAGAAACGACAGCAGACTGTCCGTGACCCCGGACGGATACAGATACAGCAGCCGCAACCATTTGAGGCCGGCGAGAGGCAGCAGTTGCTCCAAAAGCCGTTTGAGCCCGTCCCCGAGCCCCAGGTCCCGACCGTAGGCGGTCACGTCCTGGGCCACTACGACGAACTCGGACACGCCCTGGTCGAGGAGGCCTCTCGCCTCGGCCACCAACGGCTCGATGGGCCGGCTCGTAAGCTTGCCCCGGATGGACGGGATGGTGCAGTAGCGGCAGGCATGATCGCAGCCCTCGGCGATCTTGAGATAGGCATAGGACGGCGGCGTGCTGGAAAGCCGGCCCGTGGCCGCACCCTCCTCCGCCCCAAGGGCCTGGGACAGACGGCTCGGGATCAAATCGAGTTCCGACGGCAGGCCCCAGACGTCCACCTCGGGCAACCCCGCGCGCAGTTCCTCGCCGAACCGGGCCGGCAGGCACCCCACCACGGCCAGGACCGGCTTGGGGGTGAGTCCCCGCACGGCCTCGGCCGCGTCCAACACCGCCCGCACCGACTCTTCCACGGCCGGGTTGATGAAGGCGCACGTGTTGATCAAAACGAGGTTGGCGTCTTCCGGCGTCTCCACCGCTGTGGTACGAAACGGCAACGCCCCGAGGAGCTGTTCGGTATCCACCCGATTTTTCGGGCAGCCGAGGCTGATGGTGTGCACCTTGTACGTTGTGGGCATGTTCCTTCCCTTGTTGCGGACGCGTTGGCCTGGGGCTACCATGACGCCCCGCGAAGATCAAAACTCCCGGCTCCGGCCGGTCCGGAGGGCCTGGTGATGGCTGACCACGACCCGGATCGTTGTCTGTGCCTGTACGGCAGCGGCGCGCAATTGCTCGACTGTTTCGAACTGGCCCGGGAGGCCGGCGTGGCCGTGTTCGACACCGTGAACCTGGCTGCCGCGCCCACGACCCCCCATGCCGAGGCCGCCCGCGAAGCCCGGCTGCTCGGTATCGACTGGCACGAGGACGTGCGGGCCATGCTCGACGCCCTGCCGGAGACTCTGCTTGCGCCCCTGGGGCCCGAGGCGGCCGTGCCCGCGCCGCTGCCCGAGGGATGTTGCCTGTTGCCGGCCGAGGCGTCGCGGCTTTTTTTCCAGCTTTTGGCCCGCAGCGCCGGCAATGGCGCCTGCCGGCCGGACCTGGCCCGGGCCAGGCGTCTGCTGGCCACGGTCCTTGACCGGCTGGATGAGGAAATCGCCCTGCTGACCCCGGACGGCTTCGTGCTCGACGCCAACGCCGCCCTGGCCACGCGCCTGGGCCTGACCCGCGAGGCGATCATCGGCCGGGCCGCGGCAGCGGTCTTTCCGGATTTCCCGGATCTGGCCGCACCGGAAAACGGCGGCCCGCCCCTCCTCGAAAGCCTGAGCCGGGGCCGCAAGGCCACCCGGGAAATTTCCCGCGTGGACGGACGGGGACGCCTGCGCTACAGCCGCACCACCTTCTACCCCGTGCCCGAACCAGACGGTGCCCTGGCCCAGCTCGTGGCCCTGCGCCGGGACATCACCGAGGACGTGTTCCTGGAGCGCCGGCTCCAGAAATCCGAACGCCTCGCTGCCATCGGCGAGCTGTCCATGTTCATCTCCCACGAAATCCGCAATCCCCTGTTCGCCATCGCCGGCTTTGCCAATGCCCTGCTGCGGGCCAAGGACCTGGGCGACACCAGCCGGGAAAAAGCGGCCATCATCCTGACCGAATCCAAGCGCCTGGACGACATCCTCAAGGACATCATCAATTTCGCCCGGCCGGTCGAGGGCAAGACCGGCGAGGCCGACCTTGGCGAGGTGGCCCGCCGCACCATGGCCCTGGTACGCCTGGGCCTGGAAAAGCAGGGCATTTCCGTGACGCTGGACCTGAACCCCGGCGCGCCCATGGCCCGAGGCGATCCCGAGATCCTGACCCAATGCCTGCTCAACTGCCTGACCAACGCCCGGGAGGCCATGCCCGAAGGCGGTGCGGTCACCGTGTCCACGGGCCGGCGCGGCAACCGGGTCATGCTGGCCGTGGCCGATACCGGGCCGGGCATCCCGCCGGACGTCCTGCCCCGGGTGTTCAACCCGTTTTTCACCACCCGGGACAAACGCGCGGGCCTCGGGTTGGCCATGATCAAAAAAATTCTTGAAGACCTCGGCGGTTCCGTGGAAATCGAAAGTCCGCCCGGGCAGGGTACCACCGTGACCCTGCTTTTGCCCCCTGTCCTGGAACTTGCAACCGAGGAGCCCTGATGTCCGCTTCCCCCCAAACGCGTTCCGACACCGTGGTGCTGGCCACCCGCAACAAAGGCAAGATCGCCGAACTACGCGCCCTGCTCGCCGGTCTTGGCCCCCAGGTCGTGGGCCTGGCCGAGTTCCCGGACATCGGCGAGATCCCCGAAACCGGCACCACCTTCCTGGAAAACGCCCGGATCAAGGCCCGGACCGTGTGCCAGGCCACGGGGCTTGTCAGCCTGGCCGACGATTCCGGTCTGTGCGTGGACGCCCTGGACGGCGCTCCGGGGGTGTATTCGGCCCGCTACAGCGGCGAGGATGCCACTGACGCCGCCAACAATGCCAAGCTTCTCGCCGCTCTGGCCGATGTGCCCGAGGCGAAGCGCACCTGCCGGTTCGTGTCCGTGGTGGTGGCGGTGGCGCCGGACGGCCGGGAGCTTACCGCCGAAGGCGTCTGGGAAGGCCGCGTCACCACCAGCCCAGCCGGCCAAGGCGGCTTTGGCTACGATCCGCTCTTTTTCGATCCCACCGTCGGCCTGACCGCCGCCGAACTCTCCCCCGAAGCCAAAAACGCCCGCAGCCACCGGGGCAAGGCCCTGGCGAATCTGGTGAAGAACTGGGCGGGATTTTGGGAGAAGTAGGCAGGATGCAGGGTGAACGCCTCCGGCGGCCAGGAGGGGCCGCGGGCCCCTCCTGGACCACCCCAACCGGAAAGACAAGTAGAACAAAACTGTAACGTGCAGTCCTCGTTGCCGGGGTCCGGGGGATCATCCCCCCGGCGAGGTCCAGGGACAGCGCCCCTGGTCGCCGAAGGCTCTCTTCCCCCTACGCACCCGCCACCAGTCTCCCCTCCAGCTCCGCCGGCATCACGGCGTAGCCGCCGCGCGCGCCCGGAACGAGCAGGCCGAGGTCGTGGGCGCGGCCGAGCAGCCGGGCCGGGGTGGTGGTCAGGGCCGGCAGGATGGCGTCCGACGGAAAATCCGGGTAGCTGGCCAGCAGGCAGCGCACCTCGTTCCAGAGATCAAGATCATCGTTGGAAGCCAGGCTGTCCGTGCCAAGGCACAGCCCCACCCCGGCCGCGATCAGGGCCGGGGCATCGGCCGTGCCCACACCGATGTGGGCGTTGCTGCGCGGGCACAGGCACACGGTGGTGCCGGTCGCGGCCAAACGGGCCCGGTCGGCGTCGGTCAGCCACACCCCATGCACGGCCAGCGTGGACGGCCCAAGCAGTCCCAGGGCCTCCGCATAGGCCACGGGCGAGCAACCGGGCGGTCGAAAATCCCGGGGCAGCACCCGGCCGGCAAGCAGCGCGGTCAGCTCCCCCCGGCCCGTGGCGAGCAGTTCCACTTCGCCTTGGAGTTCGGCCAGATGCAGGCAAAAGGGCGCGCGCCGGTCCTTACAGACCGCTTGCGCCCGGCGCAGGTTTTCCGGGCTCGTGGAATAGAGGGCATGGCCGCTGGCCGCGACCGCGCCGGTCCCTTGGGGGAGCGCGGCCAAGGCCGCGTCCAGTCCGGGCGGGACCAGGGGCTCCGGCAGCGGCCGAAAGCCGAAGGCCTCGTGGCAGACCAGGAACGTGAGCCCGGCCTCGGCCAAGGCCCGGACAACCGCCGGTCCGGTCCGGCTGCCGACATCGATGACCGCGCCGGTCCCGGTCCGGGACAGGTCGGCCACGGCCGTGGTCAGGGCAGTGCCGTCCCGATCGAACAGACGCTGCCGGATCAGCCAGCCGGCCCAGGCCGCAAAGCCTTGCCCCGTGGGGGAGCGGCCGGCCAGATGGGACAGTTCGAGATGGGTATGGGCGTTTATCAGGCCCGGCACCAGGCACACCGGCCCGAGGTCCGTCACCGGCCCGGAAAACCCGGCCAACACCTGCTTCGCCGGGCCGATATCCAGCACGTCCCGCCCCCGCAGCACCAGGGCCGGCGCATCGAGCGGTCCGGCACCCGGCACCATGGTCAGGGCGCGTCTGGCCCGAACGGCGTGCACCGGGAAGGCAGACCGAGCGCTCAATGCTTGAGCGCAGGCAGGGACTTGGTGATAAAAGCTTGGAGCTTATTCACCTGCTCTTCAAAGAAAGCCCGCTTGTCGTGCAACCGCGCCGTATCGGCATTACTGGCCGACGTATCCACGACATACGGTGCATCGAGCAGGCGTTGCAGCATCTTTTGGATGAAATCGATACGGCTGAACAGGAAGTTCTTTTCGTCCCGCCCGTAGCAGTAGGTTGTCTTGTTGTAGAGGATATAGAAATCCATAACATTGGCGGTCAGCAGGATGAGCCGTTGGGTACGCTGCTCCAGCTCGGTGTAAAAGATATAATTGCCCGTCAGGGGATACCCTGCCACCTGCTTTTCCGCTTCCAGTGCCTGCTGGTTTTGGACGGAAAAGGCGGAAAAATCCTTCATGAAATTGGTAAAAGCAACAATACATTGGTGAAGGTTTGGAGCCTCGTCCTGGGCCCAGGCCCCGGTCGACAACAAAACAAGACATACCAGGGCAAAAACAGCTCGTTTCATGGCGTGTGACCAACCGGTTGAAAGTCCGTACAGCCGGCGGGGCAAAGGCCTCGCGACCTGCCCGGGACTTTTCCCGAAAGGTCCGGGGAAGTCAAACAGGCCGCGCCTCCAGACGAAAATCGGGCCGCGCCTCGAAGCGTATGTTCGCCCTGCGCAGGCCCAGGGCCGCATAGGCCGGGACCAGCTCCCGGGCCTGGCCAAAAAGTTCCCCGGAAAAGCGGCTGGGCGCAGTGAGCCCCACCGGCTGGCCGCCGAGGTCGCGAAACGCTTCGGTGAGGAGGGCCAGATTGGCTCGGGCCCGAACCCGCGACCCCAAGGCCGGATGCCACGGACCGGCCACCAGCGCCTCCAGAAACGCGGGCTCAGGCGCCAAACCGATGCGCGTCACCCGAATCCCGGCCCGCCACAGCACCGGCAAGGCCAGAGCCAGGGCGTCCAGGGTCGTGTCCAGGTCCCAGGGCTGGTAGCGGCCGGCCCGGTACAGGCGCTCCAGGACGGTCCCCCGGGGCACCAGGCAAGGGTGCAGCCGGACCAGATCCGGGGCCAGGTCGGCGGCCACGGCCACATCCGCGGCAAAGTGGTCCGGGGTATGGCCGGGAAGTCCGGGCAGCAGTTGGAGCCCCAGGCCCAGACCGGCCTGGCGCACGGCCCGGGCCGCCCGGATGGAAGCCGCCGCGTCATGACCCCGGCCCGAAGCCGCAAGAACCGGATCGCAAAAGGTCTGGGCGCCGATTTCGACCAGATCGAGCCCGCAGGCGGCCAGGCGTTCGAGCAGGGCCGGAGCGCAGGCATCGGGCCGGGTGGAGCAGCGCACCCGGGTGACACTGCCCACTTCCCGGGCCCGCTTGGCCGCGGCCAGAAAGCGTTCGGGCCAAGGTTCAGGCAGGGCCGTGAACACGCCGCCGTAAAAGGCCAGCTCATACGGGCCCCGGCCGGCGGCCCGGGCCTCGGCCAGCCCCGCTTCCATGGCGGCCAGGATGGCGTCCAGTGCCTCGGCCCCATGTCCCGACTGCAGGGGCTGGGCGCAAAACACGCACCGGCCCGGGCAGCCCTGGTAGGTCAGATACACCGGCCAGATCCTGCCCGGGGTCCCCACGGGTTCGGGATGATGGAAAACGCGCACCCGATTTCGAGCATCCGGCGCGGTCGCGACAGTTCGGGCTGGACAGAGTGGGCCGGGTTGCAATATTTTTCTCCTAAGCCTCTTGAAAAAATACTTTTCCGTCGTTATGAAGGGACCAATGCGTTTGACCGGCCCGATTTCGGGTTTTGCATACAGGGAAACGGGTTACCCGGACCCTTCGCGAGGTGTCTGCCACCATGCAATCAGAAGATTGCCTTTTTTGTAAAATCGTTCGCGGCGAGATCCCGTGCGCCAAGGTGTACGAGACCGAAGAGGTCCTGGCGTTCCTGGATATCGCGCCGGCGGCGCCGGGCCATGTCGTCCTTGTGCCCAAGGCCCATTACCCCACCCTGCTCGAGGTGCCCGAGGATCTCGGCCGGGCCCTGCTCGGCGCCGTGAAGCAGGTGGGACGAGCCGCCATGGCGGCCCTTAGCGCAACCGGATTCAACGTGGCGGTCAATACGTTCGAGTCCGCCGGACAGGTGGTGTTCCACGCCCACATCCACGTGATTCCCCGGCAAAGTGGGGACGGCCTGTCCCCCTGGGCCGGCAAACCCTATGACAGCAACGAAACCATGGCGCGGCTGGCCGCCTCGATCCGCAGCCGCATCGCCCTGTGAACCAGGAAGCCAACACGTCGGAGAACGCCATGACCGGAAAGACCCTCACCAAGGCCGATATCGTCGACTACATCTATGAAAAGACCGAGCGCAACCGGGCCGAAGTCAAGGTGCTCGTGGACCATCTGCTCGATCTCATGAAGCAGTCCATCAAAAAGGACCATTCGCTCCTGGTCAGCGGTTTCGGCAAGTTCGAGTCCTACGACAAAAAGGCGCGCAAGGGACGCAATCCCCAGACCAACGAATCCATCATGTTGCCGCCGCGCAAGGTGGTGGTGTTCCGGCTGTCGCGCAAATTCCGGGCCGAACTCAACCCCGACGAAATCCTGTAAATCCGCCGCATGGCCCGCGTCCCCGCCGTCTTGTCCGCGCGGACGCGGGCTTTCCCGCCAAGCGGGCCACACTTCGGGAAGCCCGGCCCTCTGTCGTGCCGGGCCGGCCGAAGCGCATTGTTTTCCCGCGTTCTTCCCTGTGGCTCACTGGGCGATGACAAAAGCTCCCGCATACGTCATGACCAAGCGCCGACGCGCCTCCTCGGCCGCGGCCACCGAACCGAACGTGCCGGCCAGCACCCGCCAGTACCGCGTGCCCTCGATCTCCTGGTCGATGATGCGTGAACCGGCATAGCCGCCGGCCACCACCCGGGGCAAAAGCCGCACGGCGTTTTCCCGCTGCACGAACGCGCCGACCTGCACGTAAAACGGCCCGGGCAACTCCCCGCCCGGCGTCACGCCCGGCACATCGCCCACCACTTCCAGCCGCACCCGGGCCGTGCCCGGCGCGTAGATCCCGAGTTCCTGGGCCCCGGCCCGGGACACGTCCACGATGCGCCCGGCCACGAACGGACCCCGATCGTTGACCCGCAGCACCGTGGAACGGCCGTTTTTGAGGTTGGTCACCCGGACCATGGTGTGCATGGGCAGCAGCTTGTGGGCGCAGGTGAGCTTGTACTGATCGTAGATTTCCCCGCACGAGGTCTGGCAGCCGTGAAATCCCGGACCGTACCAGGAAGCGAGGCCTTCCTCCCGGAAGCCCTTGGCCGATTGCAGGGGGGTGTAGGTGACGCCCTTGACGGTGTACGGGCGCTGGGTGGCAGGCAACCGGGAACGGGGGGCCTTGCCGGCGCACCCCGCGAGCAGCAGCAACGCGAGGGCGGCCGGTAGCCAGGACCGCGATACGGTACGCAAAAGACGGAAAACAAGGCCCATGGGGTATGGTAGCCGGGCGGGCGCGCCCGGGCAAGTCCCAAGGTCTCCCCAGGACCGGATCGGACCGCGGCCTCAGAGTTTGGGCCAGTCTCCCCAGGTCCGGTCGAGCAACCCCAGGACATCGGGCTCTTCCAGGGGCTTGGCATAGAAAAACCCCTGTCCCAGATCGCAGCCCAAACCGGCCAGTTCGTCGAGCTGGGCCAGGGTCTCGATGCCCTCGGCCACCACGGCATAGCCCAGATTGTGGGCCAGATGCACCACCGAGCGCACGATCATCTTGTTGCCGTGCTCATCCATGCCCGAGACGAACCCCCGGTCCACCTTGAGCACATCGATGGGGAAGCGTTGCAAATAGGCCAGGGACGAATAGCCCGTGCCGAAATCGTCGATGGCAATGCCGATGCCCAGCTCCTTGAGACTGCGCAGCTTGAGCATGGCCGACTCGGGATTTTCCATGAGCACGCTTTCGGTGATCTCCAGACGCAGGTCCGTCGGCCGCATACCCGTCTCGCGCAAAATCCGCACCACCTGCTTGACGCAGTCGGGCTGGGCAAACTGGTAGGCCGAAACATTGACCGCCATGGCGAACGGCCTGTCGCCCAGGCTGTCCTCGCGCCAGCGCACCATGGTCCGGCAGGCCAGCCGCAAGACCAGGGCGCCCAGCGGCACGATGACGCCGGTCTGTTCGGCGGCGGCGATGAATTCCTCGGGCGGCACAAGGCCCACGCCCGGACGCCACCAGCGCACCAGCGCCTCCACCCCCACCGGCACCAGGGTCTTGAGGTCGAACACCGGCTGGAAGTGCAGCACGAACTGCTCTGCTTCCAGGGCCTGGCGCAGACTCGTCTCCAGGTCCATGACCCGCTCGGCCTGTTCCCGCATGGACCAGTCGAAGACGCGCAGCCGCCCTTGCCCGGATCGGCGGGCGTTGTACATGGCAATGGCCGCGTTTTGCAGCACTTCCTCGGGCCGGTCGTAGCCGCCCGGCCCCAGTACGACCCCAAGGCTCGCCGTCACGTGGATCTGATGGCCATCCACGACCACCGGCCGGCGCAGCTGTTCGCGCAAGGACTTGGCCAAACGCAGGGCCTCGGCCGGCGTGGCGACATTCTCCAACAGCACCGCGAATTCGTCCCCGCCCACCCGGGCCACGGTATCGTGGGGCCGCAGTTCCCGGCGCAACTGGTTGGCCACCCGGCGCAGCAGCCCGTCGCCCACCAGATGGCCCAGGCTGTCGTTGACGAGCCGGAAACGGTCGAGGTCGAGGAAAATCAGGGCAAAAACGCAATTGGCCTGCTGGCGGGCCTTGTCCATGGCCTGGCCGATGCGCTCCAGGCACAAGGCCCGGTTGGGCAGCCCGGTCAGGTTGTCGTGGAAGATGCGGTAGCGCAGCCGTTCCTCACTGTGCTTGCGCTCGGTGACATCCTCGAGCACCACGGCCACTTGCCCCTCCTGGGGACAGTAGGCCTGGGCCACGAGATAGAGGTTGCGCACGGCCAGGAAATTCTCGAAACACACCGACGCGCCCGGGCTGGCCGCCTCCATGAACCGTTCGAGCCACACCGGCTCGATGCCGGGCAACATCTCGCGCAGGCTGCGGGACCGCACCGCATCCAGGGTCAGGCCCGTCATCTTCTCGAAGGCCGGATTGGCATCCAGGATGCGAAAGTCAACGCTCTCCCCGTCCCCGGGCAGCAGTTCGAGCAGCAGGCAGGCATTGAGCATGCGGGTGAAAAGCTGGCGGTATCGGAGTTCGCTACGACGCAGCTCCTGCTCGGCCTGGTGCTTGCACAAGGCCACTTCCACGGCCGTGCGCAACCAATTGGGGTCCACGGGCTTGAGCACGTAGCCGTAGGGCGCGGAACGCTTGGCCCGCTGGACCGTGATCTGATCGGCATGTCCGGTCAGGAATATGACCGGAATGCCGTAGTCATCCCGGACGCGGCAGGCCGCTTCCACCCCGTCCATGGCACCTTCCAGGAAGATGTCCATGAGCACGATATCCGGGGCGACGGTGCGGCACAGTTCCAGGGCCTCCTCGCCCGAAGCCGCCATGCCGGCCATGACATAGCCCACCCGGTGCAAGACGGCCTTGAGGTCCACGGCCACCAGCCGTTCATCCTCCACCACCAGCACTCTGGGCGCCCGGGCGCCAAGACTGACATTGCGAGGGGCATCCGGTGGCCCCGGATGCATCAATTTCGGTACGATCGCCTCTTCCCCCTGACCAAAACGTACAAGAACCACGAGAGCATGATACGATCTTTGCCGTCGGAGTACAAAACAAACCTGCGCCGCGTCAGGGCAGGTTCTTCCCCCGCCGGCTCAGCACCAGGGCCAGGGCAGTGGTCAGCTTGACCAGATCCACGTTGTTTTTGCGCACCACCCGGGCCAGGCGCCGGGCCAGGACCGTGACCAGCTTGATCCCGATAGCCGGATGCGTGGTGAGAAAGTCAAAAAACCGCTCCCGGTCGATGCGCAAAAACTGGCAATCGGTGAGGCAGGTGACCGTGGCCGACCGGATGTCCCGGTCAAGCAAGGCCATCTCACCGAAAAAGGGATGCTGGGAGTCCGAGAGTTCGGCCAGGGTCTTGCCCGTACTTTCGGCCTCCAGCACGGGCAGGGCCGTGCCCTTGAGCACCATGGACTTGCTCACCCGGACCTTGCCGTCCACGAGCAGAAACATATCGTCACCGGAATCGCCCTCGGTGATGACGTCCTTGCCGGCCGACACGGACACCGGTTCAAACGCCGGATGCACCGTGGCCAGCTCCTCGTTGGAAAGGCCGGCAAACAGTTCGGTCCGCTTCCAGGAATCCTCGCTCACACGACACCCCCGTCGTCGTTCCCGGCCGGCGTTTCCCTGGACGGCACGACCTGGGCCGCAGCCAACCGCCCCACACGCAGGACGATGAGCCCATCAAATCCGGACAGGTCCACGCCGTCCCCGGGGTGCACGAGCACGCTCGGCCCTTCCTGGCCCAGACGTCCTTCCTGGCCGTAGGCGGAAAAAAGCTCCAGGATGAACTGGTCCAGGGCCGAATCCGCGTCGAGCAGTTCCTTGATGGTGATGTCGCGACGCAGGCGGAACACGGCCACGGGCAAATCCCCGCCTTCGGAGGCGGCCTTGGTCACAAGCTGGGACCAGCGCTGTCCCCGTTCCTCCCGGGTGAGCAGACGCGCGCCCATGCCCCGATGCCCATGCTCGCCGAGCAACCGCTCCATGAACTGCCACAAGGCCGGATGCTCGCCCAGGGTGCCGAGCGCCCGGCCGGTCAGCTCGCCCCGGATGAGCGCCACATCCACCCCGGCCCGGGCCAGGTGCTTGCGATTGGTTTCGAGCCTGGCTTCGGCATAGAGCGGCACCTTGGCGGCCAATCCCCGGAAGGTCAGGGCGGTGAGCAGGGTCTGCTGGTCCGCCTCGTCAGCCGCCGTGGTGTCGTCGGACAGGATGTAGGCGGCCCGGGCCGTCTGGGGAGAGGCCCGACCAAGGGCCGCTTCCTGGGCCGGATTGCCCCGGCAAAAGGCCAGCCGGTCCTTGAAATTGAGGTCCACGGTGGCTTCGGCAAAGGCCTCGGGCGTCATGGCCGCCACCACCACCACGGCCGGTCCCCGGCTGGGCGGCGTGGCCTCGACCAGGGTCCGGATCAGGTTCGGGGCATGGACGTTGAAACCCAACATGAGGGCATGTCCGGAGGTTTTCACGGGTAGCAGCCCCTGCTGTTTGCGGTTGTGGCGCTCGATGAGCGCCGAGGCCAGATTACCGGTCAGGGCGGCCATGATGCCGATGCCCGACCCCATGATGCACATGCCGATGATCCGCCCCGGCACGGTGACCGGCACGATATCGCCGTAGCCCACGGTGGAGACCGTGACCACGGCCCACCAGACCGCGTCGAACAGGGTCCGCTCGGGATTGCCGCGCAGTTCGAAATAATAAAACCCCACCGAGGCCACGAACAAAATCAGGACGACCAAGGCCAGGGTGGTGGCCAGGGTGGAGGCGAGGAAACGTCGCCACAGGGTTGTCGGGGTGTTCACCGCGGGACTCGGCGTTTAGGGGATGATGTCAGAGACACAGGCGCCTGGCGCGACCAAACCGTGGGACAGCCCGCACGCGGCGGTCAGGCCCGCAACCGGGCCCGCCAGGTATCCACGATCTCTTTTTCCCGCCGGGCCGGTTCGCTTCCCGGCCGCATCCGGCAGGCTTTTTCGGCCGCCTCGGCCGCCTGCTTCATCCAGCCGCCCTCGCGCAGGCTGCGCGAGGCCATGACGTACATGTTTTCCGGTTCCTCGCCGTAGATGCCCCGGATCAGCTCCCGGTAGCCCTGGCCAAAGACCTCCCGCACGAGATCGTTGCGCTTAAAAAGGAACCGGGCCAGCCAGTGGTTTTCCCCCTGGTCGGCCAGAAACAGCGGAAAAAGCTTGCGGCACTCGCCGAAAAGGAAGCGGATACGCCGGATCTCGCGCTGCATGCTCTCGGCCGTCTGCATGAGCAGCTGAAACAGCTCCCGGCTGATGATGAGGTCGGGTTCGGGCAGTTCGCGCTCCTGCATGGACCGGAACCACGGGGCGTAGTTCTGCTGCTGGTAGGCGTCTTCCTTGAGCTTCATGGACTCGTGGAAGATGTAGCCGATACACCAGTCCAGGAACTGGCCGACCAGGCTCGACCCGCCGCCCTCGCGGAACAGATGGTGGGCCGTGTCCTTGAGCCGCCACATGAGGCCCTTGTTCATCTCCTCGCCGAGCAGATCCTTGAGGTCCTCGAAGGTCATGGTGCCTCCGCGGTCGAAATCCTGGAACAAGCCCTCCAGCACCTGCACGGACAGACAGTAGTCCCGCAGCAGGTCGCGCATGAATTCGCAGCGTTTCTCGTCGAACCAGGAATGGGACATGCCGTCATCCTTGTTCGGGGCGAAAGCCCGCCGACCAGGGGGCGGCGTGCTTGGCGAGCAACGCCAGGCGCGCGTCCACCAGGGCATACAAGGTGCCGTCCGGGAACGCCCCGTCCGGTCCCCGGCGGCCGGCCGGCAAGCCGGTCAGGATTTCCATGGCCTCCTCGATGGTGGTGACCGGGAAGATGTGGAATTTCCCCTGGCGCACGGCCTCCACCACATCGGCGTCGAGCATGAGGTTGACCACGTTGTCGGCGGGCAGGATCACGCCCTGGTCGCCGGTCAGGCCCCGGCGGCGGCAGACCGTGAAAAAGCCGCGGATCTTTTCGTTGAGCCCGCCCACGGCCAGGATCGCCCCGGACTGGGACACGGCCCCGGTCATGGCGTAGCGCAGCCGGATCGGCCGCTCGGCCAGGGCCGACAACAGCGCCGCCAGCTCCGCCCCGGACGCCGAATCCCCTTCCACGGCGGCATAGCTCTGCTCGAAGCACAGCGACCCGGCCATGACCAGGGGCCGGTCCCGGGCAAAGCGGTCGATCAGGTAGCTTTTGAGAATCATCATGCCCTTGGTGTGGATGGGGCCGCCGAGTTCGGCCTCGCGTTCGAGGTCGAGGATGCCGCCATGGCCCACGCCCACGGAACAGGCGATCTGGTGGGGCAGCCCGAAGGCATAGTCCCCGAACATGCGCACGGACAAGCCGTTGGCCCGGCCGATGGCCTCGCCCGTGGTCGCGACCTTGATCATCTCCCGGTCGTACTCCTCCAGGTATTCCTCCTCGAAGAGATTGACCCGGAAATCCCGGGCGGCGAGGGCCTCGGCCAGATGGACGGCACAGACCGTGGTCGCGCCCCGGGTACGGGCCAGGGCCGCGGCTTCGATCATGAGCTCCCGGGCCAGGGGCAGCTTCAGCGACAGCCTGGCCTGATCCTCGGCCACAAGCGACGCATGCTCGACCAAAGCGGCCAGGGCCGACCGGTCGAAAAGCGGCAGCTTGGCGTCGCGGATGACCCGGCCGGCCAGCTTCAAATAGACAAGGGTGTTGTCCGGCGTGCGCGGCATGGTCTCCTGGAGATGGGCCTTGAGCTTGAAAAGCTTGCCGAAGCGCTCGTCGGAATAGAGCAGCACCTCGTAGGCCTCGTCGGAACCGACCAGCACCACCTTGACGTCCAGGGGAATGGGCTCGGGCTCGATGGTGCGGGTGCGCACGTGCTCGCCGCCCTCGGCCGGGTCTTCCACCCGGGCCACGCCGGAACGGAGCGCCCGCAAGAGCCCCTCCCAGGCCCCAACATTGGTGGACAGGTCGTCCACGCGGATGATGAGGAAGCCGCCGTTGGCCCGATGCAGCGAGCCAGCCTTGATGAGGGTGAAATCGGTATAGAGCGCGCCCATCTCGGATTCGCGCTCGATGCAGCCCATGAGGTTGAAATAGGTCGGATGGTCCTCGACCACCACCGGCGCGCCCGTAAGCGGACCGTTGTCCACGAACAGGTTGGCTTCGTAGCGGTAGAAGATATCGTCGGGCAACGACGCATCGCCGTGGAGCGGCGGTAGGGACTGGGCGGCTTGACCCGGCTGGTCCTTGGGCATGAAGGCGTCGAGGTTGTCGAGAATGTCGGCGCGCAGGGCATCGAGGTACTGGGCAATGGCCGGCTGGGCCGCGCGCAGCTCGGTGAATTCCTCCAGGCGCGCGTCCAGGACCTCGCCGGCGGTTTGGCGTTCCAGATCCTTTTCGCGGTCCCGGTAGCCCCGCTCCTCCTTGGACAGGCGGCGAAGCGCCGAGCCCATCTCTTCGAGCAGGCGGTCACCCTTGGCCTTGAGGGTCTTTTTGAGCTCCGGGTCCAGGCGCTCGAATTCCTCGTCGCTGACCACCTTGCCTTCGAGCAGCGGATAGAGGGTGTAGCTGCCCTGGTCGTCCACGAACAGGCTGTAGCCCTCGCCCTTGGCCTTGTCCTCCATCTCGTCGAGCACGGTTTCCCGGTCGGCGTTGTAGCCGCGCATGAGGGTCTGCTTCTGGTTGAGGTAGGCCTCGCGCTCGAACCGGGCCGGAATCTCCTCGCGCAGGTCGGCCACGGCCTTGGCCAGGGTAGTCTTGAAGCCGCGCCCCTGGCCGGCCGGCAAGGAAATAGCCCGGGGCCGATCCGGATCGTCGAAATTGTGGACATAGAGCCAATCCGGCGGGGGCGCGGCCTTGGCCGCGGCCGGATCGAGGAAGGTCCGGGCGAAATGGGTCCGGCCGAGATAGGGCTCCCCGGCCAGATAGACGTTATATTCCCGGCCGCCGATGGACAGAGCCATGGTCAGGGCGGCGTGGGCCCGGGGCTGGGTCCGGGACAGGGCATCAGGGTCTTCGGGAATGGCGGCACTGTCGGCGAAGGGCAGGCCATCCGGATCGCAGGTGGCGCGCAAGGCGCCGGGAGCAAGGGCGCTGGTCTGGGTCGTTATCATGGAATCCGTCTGGGAAAACACGTTATTGCGGACGCCGGGACACGGGCTCACCGGCAACACCGTGCATACGGTCTTCCGCCCGGTTTGTCATCCATGCCGGCACGGCCCGCCCGCGCCCCTTCCGCCTCCGGCCGGCTTTTTCGCCTATTCCCGCGTCACGGCGGCAAGGGCCCCGGCCGTCCCCGTGGGATCGGCCTTGGACAGGCGGTCGGCCAGGTCGGCCAAGGCGTCCTCCACGGTCTCCAGGGGCGGCGGCGTGGGCAGGCACGGCGCCCCCAGATTGTCCAGATCGATGGGGGCAAAGGCCAGCTCCTGGTTGAGACGGTAAGACTCACCCTGAACCAGGCCGCCACAGGCACTTTCCTGCTCCAGCCGGGCCGGGTCCAGGGACTTGCAGTACTCCAGCAGTTCGAGCGGGCTCTGGGAGGTGTTGACGGCTTCAATTTCCGTGTTGAGGTCGCGGGCCACGACCAGCAGATGGTCATAGCCGGGAATGCGGCCCATACGCCGGGGATTGCGCGGGTCCGGGGCGTAGCCGCCCTCGTTGTAGTCCTCGAGTTCCTGGCGCAGCTTGGCGTACAGACGCAGCACGGCCTTGCGGTAGCGCCCGGCCGCGGTCAGGGCCAGGGGACGCCGGAGGCCCCAGGAAACCGTGGCCCTGGACGGCAGGGCCAGCAACACCGCCACGTCGAAACCCAGGCCGGCCAGGAAGGCATCGGCCACGTCTCCGGCCAACAGCAGGTCGCGAAAGGCCCGCCAATGGGCCAAGGCCAGTTCGCCCCGGCACGCCACCCGTTCCCGCAACGTGGCGAACGCTTCCAGACGTTCGTCCAGACGACGGCGGCGGGAAAAGAAATTGTCCGCCATTTCCGTGAGCAACTCGCGCTTGAGATCATCGGCGTATTCGCTATCAATCGCCATGGACAGGCTCCGTGGTTTATGGACCCCACCCCCGGCTACTCCGGCTCGGTGACCTTGGCAAGCCCACGTGTGGCATGACAAATCGGACGTGCTGGGCTATGGATATGGCAAAGGGTGTATCAGTATGCCACGTGACGCGTCCGACCACCAGTCCCTCGAAGCGGAAATCGAGGCTCTGCGCCGACAAGTGGCCGAACTCGAAGCCGGGCGGGAAGAGTGCCGGCTGGCCGAGGAGGCCCTGCGCCAAAGCGAGGAGCGGTATCGCCGTTTGCTGGAATCGGTCACGGACTATGTCTACACCGTCACGGTCCGCGACGGCCGGGCCGTCTCCACGGTCCACGGCCCCAATTGCCTGGCCGTCACCGGCTACGCCGCCGAGGACTACCGCGACAATCCCTTGCTCTGGCTGTCCATGGTCCCGGAACAGGACCGGCCGGCCGTACTCGAACAGGCCGAACGCCTGCTCACCGCCGGCGAGGCCCCACCCCTCGAACACCGCATCGTGCACAAGGACGGCTCGATCCGCTACGTGCGCAACACCCCGGTGGTGCGCCGCGATGCTTCCGGTGCCGTGGTGGCCTACGACGGCATCATCAACGACATCACCGAACGCAAACTGGCCGAGGCGGAAATCACGCGTCTGTCCCTGCACGACGGCCTGACCGGCCTGCCCAACCGGCTCCTGTTCATGGACCGGCTACGCCAGGCCGTGGCCCGGGCCGAACGCAACCACGATAAAGTGGCCGTTTTTTTTATCGATCTCGACTATTTCAAGACCATCAACGACGACTACGGCCATGCCGTGGGCGACGCGGTCCTGGCCGCCGTAGCCGAACGGCTGTCGGCCTGCCTGCGCCACTCCGACACCGTGGCCCGGTTCGGCGGGGACGAGTTCGTGGCCCTGACTCCGGATATCGGCGCGACCCGAAACGCGGAGGGGATCGCAGCCAAGTTCGTGGCCGCCATGGCGGCTCCCTTCGCGGTCCTGGGCCATACCTGCCAGCTCGGGGTCAGCGTGGGTGTGGCCCTGTATCCGGACCACACCACCCAGGTGGACACCCTGCCCAGCCTGGCCGACGCGGCCATGTACCGGGTGAAAAAGGCGGGCCGCAACGGCTGGCGCCTGGCCGAACCACCCTTGCCGCCGCCCGGGACCACGCTCCCCTGACGTCTCACCCGGTCCGCGCGTTGCCTTCCGCGAACCGAATCGGTACACATCATGGCAGTCTCGCGACAAAAAACGGGACAGCCAAAGGCGTTTCGGGGCGCGTGGCCGGGCGGGATATGCAGGAAACGCCCGAGGACGCGGCGGCACCGGCAACGCGGGCCAGTCCAACGAACCCGGGCCAGGGCCCGGTCATGCGAGGGCGGCGTGTTCGGAAAAATCAAACGCGTACTGGCGCAGCTTTTTACCGATACCGGCGCGGAAACGGCCCCGGATCTCAGCGAAGAAGAGATCCAGACCGAGTTCAAAAAGCGCTACCACCATTTCAAGCTGCTGCTGACGGCCAACAAAAAGGCCCTGGAAATCATGACCGAGATGGAGGAGGCCCTGCACGGCCACCGGGCCTTCGGCATGGCCTTCATCCGGGCCCATTCCACGGCTGCCTCGGTCAATGTCTATAAAATCGTCGAGCACTTAAACGCCATTGCCCCGGGCAAGTACGCCGCGCTCTACGAACGCATCAAGGATATCCAGCGCCACATCGGCGACTGCCTGCGCCAGGACGAACCCGATGGCGGCAGCGAGCTCGTCATTCCCCTGACCAGGGCCGGCCGGGACCTGGCCGACCAGGTGGGCGGCAAGATGGCGGGCCTCGGCGAGATCGCCCGCCGGGCCGGCCTGCCCGTGCCCCAGGGCTTCGCCATCACGGCCCGGGCCTACCGCCGCCACATCGAAGCCAACGACCTCAAGGACGAGATCTACCGCCTGCTCCAGTCGGCCGGCCCGGACGACCAGCGCAACCTGCTCATCCTGAGTTCCCAGATCCGAAACGAAATCACCCAGGCCAAGGTCCCGGACGACGTGGCCGAAGCCATCACCGGCGCCTATAAGAAGTTGGCCGAAGCCTGCGGCCGGGACGTGCCGGTGTCGCTGCGCAGCTCGGCCCTGGGCGAGGACGAGGCCGGCCAGACCTTTGCCGGCCAGTTTTCCACCAAGCTCAACGTGGGCCCCGACGACCTGCTCGAATCCTACAAGGAAATCCTGGCCAGCAAGTACAGCCCCCAGGCCATGACCTACCGCCTGAACCGGGGCATCCCGGACGAGGACGTAGCCATGTGCGTGGGCGTCATGGTCATGGTGAACGCCGCCTCGGGCGGGGTCATCTACTCCCGCAACCCGCTTGATATCCGCGACGACGCCATCCGTATCCACAGCACCTTCGGCCTGCCCAAGTCCGTGGTGGACGGGGCCGTGTCCACGGACGAATTCGTGGTGCGCCGGGGCGAGACCCCGGTGCTGGCCGAACGCCACATCCGGGACAAGGACCAGGAGGTGGTCTGCCTGCCCGGCGAAGGCGTGTGCCTGACCGAAACCACTGGCGGACGGGCCGGTGAGCCGAGCATCACCGACGAGCAGGCCCTGTATCTGGCCGGGGCGGCCGAAAAACTGGAGGCCATGCACGGGGCGCCGGTGGACGTGGAATGGGCGCTTGACGCCTCGGGCAACATCATTTTCCTGCAATGCCGGGAGCTGGTACAGCTGCCGGCCCCGGCCAACGCCGCGCCGGCCCGCGTGCACGGCGAGCCGCTAGTGGCCGGCGGGGTCACGGCCAGTCCCGGAGTCGCGGCCGGACCGGTCTGGGTGGTGCGCCGGGAAGCCGACCTGCTGCGCTTTCCCCGGGGCGGCGTGCTCGTGGCCACGGAAGCCCCACCCCGCTACGCCTCGGTCATCGGCATGGCCGCGGCCATCGTCACGGAAAAGGGCGGCGCGGCCGGACATCTGGCCAATGTGGCCCGGGAATTCCGGGTGCCGGCCATCATGGGCCTGACCGGAGCCGTGGCGCGGCTTACCCAGGACGGCGAGGTCACGGTGGACGCCGACGGCCGGGCCGTCTATCCGGGCCGGGTCGCGGAACTGCTCGCCGAAGCCGACCGGCAGCGCCCACCCGCCCCGGAACGGCAAACCCCCATGCACGCCATCCTGCGCCGGGTCATGGACCATGTCACGCCGCTTGCGCTCATCGACCCCAACGTGCCGGAATTCTCTCCGGAAAACTGCCGTTCCCTCCACGACATCACCCGCTTTTGCCACGAAAAGTCCGTAACCGAGATGTTCACCTTCGGCCAGGAGTTCCATTTCTCCAAGCGGGCGGCCAAGCAGCTCAAGTACAAGGGCGTGGCCATGAAGTGGTGGTTCATCAACCTCGACGACGGCTTTTCCCACGACGTGCCGGGCAAGTACGTGAAGCTCGAAGAAATTTGCTCCATCCCGGTCGGCGCCCTGTGGGACGGCATCATCGCCATCCCCTGGCAGGGACCGCCGCCCGTGGACGGCCGGGGGCTGCTTTCCATCATCGCCCAGGCCTCCACCAATCCGCAGCTAGAAGCGGCCACGCACTCGTCCTTTGCCGAGCGCAACTATTTCATGGTCTCGCACAATTACATGTGCCTGTCCTCGCGATTCGGCTTCCACTTCTGCACCGTGGAGGCCCTGGTCGGGGAGCGGCCCCAGGAAAACTACGTGAGTTTCCAGTTCAAGGGCGGCGCGGCCGAGTACTTCCGGCGCCGGCGCCGGGCCGAATTCGTGGCCGAGATCCTGGAAATCCGTGGATTCACCGTGGAGGTCAACGAGGATGCCTCGTTCGCCCGGGTCAGCGGCGGGGCCGAGCCCGAAATGCTGCGCGCGCTCAAGGTCATCGGCTACATGCTCATGCACACCCGCCAGCTCGACATGATCATGCACAACGAGCCCCTGGTGCAAACCTACAAGGAAAAGATTCTGACCGATCTCAGCCAGGTGGTGGGGCCGGCGGAAGAGCCGCCGGTCTGCCAGCCCGGAGCGGCCGCGCCCGAGGCCGGCGTTTCGGGCTGAGGCATCCGCGCATCCGGACACAGCCCGCAACCGTGGCCGCGCCAAGGCGCCCGCGCCGCCACCCAACCTGGAACCGCGCCGCCAAAGGAGCCGTCATGCGCTGTGCCACCGTTCGCCTGTCCTGGATGCTCCTCGCCCTGGCCGTCCTGTGGTCCGCCGAGGCCGCGGCCTGGGACTGCGTCTTCAAGAAGGCCATTTCCGGCGACACCTTCATCGGCGTGTGCAACGGCACCGAGCGCATCATCCGGCTCTACGGCATCGACGCTCCGGATATCGGCCAGATGGAGCACGAACGGTCCCGGGACGCCCTGGCCGCCCTGCTGCGCGGTCAGGGCACGGTGATTTTTGGCCAGGGCGTGCGCGGCGCCAGCCCGGACCGCTACGGCCGCTACCAGGCCGTGGTCTACAAGGACGGCCGGTGCGTCAACGAACGCCTGGTCGCCGAAGGCATGGCCTTTGTCGCGCCGCGCCAGTGCCGGATCAAGGCCTGCCCTGCCTGGCGCGACCTGGAAGCCCAGGCCTGCCAGGCCCGCGCGGGCATCTGGTTCGCCGCCGGCGACGACAAGCCGTGGCTGTTCCGACAGAGCCTGCGCCAGCTGGCCCAACGCCGAAGCGGCTACTTTGAGGATATCCAATACGTCCGCTACGGCCGCTCCGCCCAGGCCTTCGAAGCGGACAAGCCGGCGCCCTAGTCCTGGACGGAAAGGGGGCGGGCAGAGACTGGCGCCTCCGGCGGCCAAAGGGCTGCGCCCTTTGGAATCCCGTTTCCGATTGAGCGTGCCGAGACGCTTGAAACTCCCACGAACGACGAAAGGAAACAAAAGGCCGGCCCCGCTTGGATGGCGAGGCCGGCCTGCGTGTTCGATGGGACGAGCGGCGTGCTATTGGCCGGTGGCCATGTCCTCGATGGCCTGGGTCACGCTGCGGCCGCCGGGCAGCACGGCACTGGGGTTGCGCGCGGCCAGTTCCTTGAGCGCCGCCAGGGCCCCGGCCCGGTCGTGCTTGTCGTGTTCGAGCACGATGCTCTTGTTGAAGGAGGCGATGATGTGGCTGGGATTGAGCGCAATCGCCTTGTTGAAACAGTCGAGCGCCTTGTCGAACTGCCCGATCTGCCGGTACATGACGCCCTGATCGGTGAGCACGTCAGGCTCGTTGGGCCGCAACAGCAGCGACTTGCCATACGCGGCAATGGCCTTGTCCGGCTGGTTCGTGTCGAAGTAGAGATTGCCCAGGGTGGTCCAGGCATCGGGATTGTTGGGTTCGAGCTGGACCTGCTTTTCCAGGGCCTGGATCCGGTCGGCCAACCCGCCGGCTGGCGGGGGCGGCGTGGGCTTGGACGGCGTGGACACCTCCGGCGCCTGGGCCACGGGCGCCGGGGCCCCTCCCTTGCCGCCCAGAAAGCCATGCACGGTAAATCCCAGGAAAAATCCCACGGCCAGGGCCAGTCCGGCAGCCAGGACGGCCACGCCGCGGCTCACGGAATCCCCGTTCGTTTTCTGTTTTTCGGCCATATGCGTCCTCCTTGGCGATACGCCGGCGCTACTCGGCCATCAGCTTTTTGATGCGTTCTTTCAGTTCCCGCAAGCGGCTGAGGCGTTCGCCCAGGGCTTCCTGCTTCTCGCGTTCCTTGGCCACGACTTCGGCCGGAGCCCGGGAAATGAAGTCCTCGTTGCCGAGCTTCTTTTCAACCACAGTGAGGTCTTTGACGGTTTTGACCTCTTCCTTGGACAGACGCAAGAACTCCACGTCGAAATCCACCGCGCCGGACAGCGGCACGAACAACGCGCAGGTCCCGGCGGCCGCCGAGGCCGACGCCTTGGGCGCCACGATCTCGGTCCCGGCCTCGAAGCGTTCGAGCTTGGCCAGAAAGGCGATCATGGCCGTGTTGGCGGTCAGGGAAGCGACCTGCTCGGAGTTGTCGGCATGGACCAGGGCGGTGAGCTTGAGCCCGGGATTGATGTTGAGTTCGGCCCGGATGTTGCGCACGGCCGTGACCACGGCCTTGAGCAGCTCCAGATCCGCCTCGGCCGTTTCCGAGACGAGTTCCGGCCGGGACGCGGGATAAGGCATCTTGGCCAGGTTCGGATCGGCGGTTTCGGGCAGCTTGCTCCAGATCTCCTGGGTCACATAGGGCATGATGGGATGCATGAGGATGAGGACCTCGGAGAGCACCGTGGTCAGCACGCGCTTGGCCGCGCCCTTGCGGTCCGCGTCCTCGCCGGACAGGTCCACCTTGGCCATCTCCAGGTACCAGTCGCAGAACTCCCGCCAGAAAAACGCATAGAGTTCCTGGGCCGCCTCGTTGAACTGGTAGCCCTCGATGGCCGCGGACACCGTGCCCTTGAGCCGTTCCAGGCGGGAGAGGATGGCGGCGTGGCACAGGCCGGCCTGGGCCGCCTCGGCAAGCGGCATGTCCGGCGCGCCCTCGGCGATGTGCATCAGCGCGAACCGGGCCGCGTTCCACAGCTTGTTGACGAAGTGGCGGTAGCCCTCGATGCGCTCCTCGGACAGCTTGATGTCCCGGCCCATGGCCGCGAACGCGGTCAGGGTGAAGCGCAACGCGTCAGTGCCGTAGCGTTCCACCATGGCCAGGGGATCGATGCCGTTGCCAAGGGACTTGCTCATCTTGCGGCCTTCGCCGTCGCGCACCAGCGCGTGGATGTAGACCTGCTTGAAGGGCACGTCGCCCATGAAATGCAGGCCCATCATCATCATGCGGGCCACCCAGAAAAAGAGGATGTCAAAGGCGGTGCTGAGCACGGACGTCGGATAGAACATCTTGAGTTCGCGGGTCTGATCCGGCCAGCCCAGGGTGGAAAACGGCCACAGGGCCGAGGAAAACCAGGTGTCGAGCACGTCGGGATCGCGGGTGAGCGTGCCGCCGCAATCCGGACAGACCGTCGGGTCCTCGCGGGTGACCACAAGCTTGCCGCAGGCGTCGCAGGTCCAGGCCGGAATGCGGTGCCCCCACCAGATCTGGCGGGAAATGCACCAGTCGCGGATGTTGTCCAGCCAGTCGTAATAGGTCTTGGTCCACATCTCCGGCAGGATGACGGTGCGGCCCTGTTCCACGGCTTCCCGGGCCACCTTGGCCAGGGGGGCGGTGCGCACGAACCACTGCTTGGACACGTAGGGTTCGATGACCGTATGGCAGCGGTAGCATTCACCCACGTTGTGCTCGTAGTCGCGGATGTCGTCGAGAAGGTGCAGCTCCTTGAGCTCCTCGATCACGGCCTTGCGGGCCACGGTCCGGTCCATGCCGCGGTACTTCTCAGGCGCGTTGTCGTTGATGCGACCGGCCTCGTCCATGACGGCGATGGTTTCCAGGCCGTGTTTGCGCCCGAGCTCGAAGTCGTTCATGTCGTGGGCCGGGGTCACCTTGAGGCAGCCCGTGCCGAATTCGCGCTCGACGTAGGCGTCGGCGATGATGGGAATGCGCCGGCCGACCAGGGGCAGGATGACGTACTTGCCGACGAATTCCTTGTAGCGCTCGTCCTCGGGATGCACGGCCACGGCCGTGTCGCCGAGCATGGTCTCGGGCCGGGTGGTGGCCACGGTCACGAAGGTGTCGGTGCCCTCCACCGGATAGCGGATATGGTAGAGCTTGCCAATGTGGGGGGCGTATTCGACTTCCAGGTCGGCCAGGGCGGTGTGGCAGCGCGGGCACCAGTTGATGATGTAGTCGCCCCGGTAGATGAGGCCTTCCTCGTAGAGGCGCACGAACACTTCGCGCACGGCCCGGGACAGGCCCTCGTCCATGGTGAAGCGTTCCCGGCTCCAGTCGACCGACGCGCCCAGGCGGCGGATCTGGTTCAGGATCTTGCCGCCGTATTCCTCGCGCCACTGCCAGACCCGTTCGATAAAGGCCTCGCGACCGAGGGCTTCGCGGGAGGAACCCTCGGCGGCGAGCTTGCGCTCCACCACGTTCTGGGTGGCGATGCCGGCATGGTCGGTGCCGGGCACCCACAGGACCTTGCGGCCCTTCTGGCGGTGGTAACGGCACAGGATGTCCTGGATGGTGACGTTCAAGGCATGCCCCATGTGCAGGGCGCCGGTTACGTTGGGAGGCGGAATAACGATGGAATAGGGTTCCCCTGGGGCGTCTAGATCAGGGGTGAATGTTTCCTCGTCTCGCCAGTAGGCGATCCATCGGGCCTCGACATCGGCCGGCTCATACCCCTTGGGGAGGGCCTCGCTGCTCATGGTGCGCTCCTTGAGAAAATGCGGCTTGGGGGGCCGCGTCCAAGCGGCTTGGGATACAAAAGATCGGCCCCAATGTCACGGGCCGCGGGTTGAAGCTTACGCCTCCCCGGCCACAAAGGTCCGCAGGGCGTCCACCACCCGGCCCAAGGCGGCCGTGAGATCAGGAAAAAGCGCGGCGGATTGGTCCAGGTTTCCGGCGATCAGGGCGGCCTCCAGACGGACGGCCAGCTCCAGCACGTCCTGGGCGCGCAAGGCCCCGGCCGATCCGGCCAGGCCATGGGCCGCCTCCCGGGCAGCCTGGACATCGCCGGCGGCCAGGGCCTGTTGCACGGCGGCCAACCGCTCGGGCATCTCCTCCACGAACAAGGCGGCCATGCGGCCAAAAGCCGCCGGCGACACGCCCAACTCGATACGGCTGTGCCCCGGATCGTACGCCCCGTCCTTGGCGGTATCCCCGGCCCGACGCCGCACCAGTCGCCGCATGGCCCGGAAAAAATCCTCGAACCGGATGGGCTTGGCCAGATAGTCGTTCATGCCGGCGGCCATGAACCGCTCCCGGTCGCCCTTGATGGCATAGGCCGACAGCCCGAGCACCGGGATGTCGGGATCGAACAGGCCGCCGGCATGGGCCCGGATGGCCCGGGTGGCGGCCAGGCCGTCCATGACCGGCATCTGCACGTCCATGAGCACGAGGTCGAAATGGCGGCGGCCGAGCAGGTCCAAGGCTTCGGCCCCGTTGCCGACCACGGTGACGTCATGGCCGCGGCTGGTCAGCAGGTCCTCGGTAAAAAGCTGGTTGATGCGGTTGTCCTCGGCCACGAGCACGGACAGACCGGGCAGGTCGGTTTCGCGGCGGTTCGCGGTCCGGCGGCCCGGCTCGGCCGGCTCGCGGCAGGCCACGGCGCCGAAACGGGCCGTGAACCGGAAGGTCGCGCCCCGGCCCGGCTCGGATTCGACCCAGATCTCGCCGCCCATAAGCCCCGTGAGCTTGCGGCAGATGGCCAGCCCCAGCCCGGAACCGGCATAGCGCTTGGTCAACCCCGAATCGACCTGGACAAAGCTGTCGAAAATGCGCGTGCACTGCTCCGGGGCCAGGCCGATGCCGGTGTCGCTGACGGAAAAAAGCAGACGCACGGCTTCGTCCCCGGACGCCCCGGTCCCCGGGTCCAGGGACACCGCGACCTCGACCCGGCCGGTGTCCGTGAACTTCAAGGCATTGCCCACGAGGTTGACCAGAATCTGGCGCAGGCGCTGGGCATCGCCCAGGACCCGGCAGGGCACGGCCTCGTCCACGCCGTGGCGCAGGGTCAGGCCCTTGTGCTCGGCGGCCAGACGCTGCTCGTCCACCACCGAGGCCACCAGCCGGCGCGGGGAAAACGGCCTGGATTCGAGTTCCAGCTTGCCGGCCTCGATCTTGGAATAATCGAGCACGTCGCCCACGATGCGCAGCAGACTCTCCGAGGCTTCGAGCACCATGGACAACCGCTGGGCCTGCTTTTCGGGCAGGGTCTCGTCGGCCAGCACCAGCCGCGTCAAACCCAGGATCGCATTGATGGGATTGCGGATTTCGTGGCTCATGTTGGCCAGAAATTCGCTTTTGGCCTCGTTTGCGGCCACGGCCTCGCGCTTGGCGGCCACGAGTTCCCGGCGCAGGCGCTTTCGCGAGGTGACGTCCCGGGCGATGGTGGACAGCCCGACCATGTTGCCGGCCGGATCGCGGATGGGGGAAATGTTGAGTGAGACATCGACCAGGGTACCGTCCTTGCGCCGGCGCTTGGTCTCGAAATGGGTGATGCTGCGGCCTTGGAGCATGGCCTCGGTCAAGCGGGCGAGTTCCTCGGTGCGCCCCGGCGGGGCCAGGTCGCGGATGGGCCGGCCAAGCATCTCCCGGGCGGGAAAGCCGTAAATCCGCTCGGCCCCGCTGTTCCAGCTCACGATCTTGCCGGTCAGGTCCACGCCGACAATGGCGTCCCGGGAAAATTCCACGATGGAGGCCAGATACCGACTGTGCTCCTCGGCCCGGCGCCGCTCGGTGATGTCGGTCAGGGCGATCAGACAGCGCCGCGACAGGGCGCCCGGCTCGTCCAGGGCCATGAAAAACATCTCCACCAGCCGTTCGGCAGCGTCGCGGGGCGTGACGCGCAGTTCGCCCCGACCCGGCACGCCGAGTTCGAAAACCCGGGTGCGGTACTGGACAAAGGCCTGCCGGCATTCGGTGGCCAGAAACGTAAAGGACGGCATGCCGAGCAGCAGGGAACGGCTGAGCCCGAAAAGCCGGGCCGCTTCCAGATTGGCGTCCAGGATGACGCCGTCGTGGTCGAGCAGGCAGTAGCCGACCGGGGCGAAGTCGAACAGCTTGCGGTAGCTGTCGCGCAGGATTTCGAGCTGCCGGTTGGCCCGTAGCAGGTCCTCGTTTTGCAGTTCGAGTTCCACGCGGTGCAAGGCCTGGTCGCGCTGCGGGGGCAAGGGCTGTCCCGAAGACTCCCGCAAGCGGCGTTCGGCCCTGTCCCGCAACGACCACAGGCGATCGGAACCCAATTTCGGATCGGTCATGCGTGTTCCCCGAGGCGACGTTGCGGGCAAGGCGGTACCCGGCACGTCCAACTAGCGTTTCCGGCAACCTAGATGCTTGGCCGGCGCAATTCAAGGGTCTTTGCTTGCCGCCACCCGTCCGGGCCTGCTAGCACGGGACATGGCCGCGCCGTTTTTCGTCCTGTGGGACCATTCCCAACTGTGGGGCTTGCTTTTGTGCCGGGGTCTTACCGCCCTGGGCGTGCCGTTCGCCACGGTTTCCTGCGCCGCGGTGGCCGACGGCGTCCTCTCGCGCCGGGCCAAGCCTCCGGCCCTGCTCGTGCCCGGCGGCTTTGCCCGGCGCAAGTTCGCCGCCCTGGGCCCCCAGGGTGTGGCCGCCATCCGGAACTATGTCACCGACGGGGGCACCTACCTCGGCATCTGCGGCGGGGCCGGCCTGGCCCTGTCCCATGCCGACGGCCTGGGTCTTTGCCCCTGGGTACGACGGCCCTTTGGCGAGCGCCTGGACCATCTGGTCAGCGGCCATGTGCGCCTGACCGTGGACCGCGACTCGCCCCTGGTCCCGCCCCTGGAAGGACCACATCTGGCCGCGCCGGTCTGGTGGCCGGCCGGATTCGTGCCCTCGCCGGACCAAGCCGCCCCCCGGGACGTGTCGGTGCTGGCCGCCTATGCCGGGGCCGAAGCCGATCTCCGGCTGGCCGACATCCATCTCGGCGCCATGTCCGAGGCGGTGCTCGCCGCCTGCCAGGAACGCTTCGGCCTGCGCCTGACCCCGGCCTTCCTCACCGGTGGCGCCTGCGTCGTGACCGGCAGCTTTGGCCGGGGGCGCTACGTCCTGTCCCACGCCCATCTGGAAACACCGGATTCCCCGGCGGCCAATGCCTGGCTGGCCCATTTGCTCGGCCACTTCGCCGGAAACGGGACCACGTTTCCAACCCCCGTACCGGCCTGGGAACCGGCAAAGGAGCCGATCCTTTTCGCAGACCCGTCCCTGGAGGCCGCCCGGCGGAATATGGACGCGGTGCTGGCCGCCGGACTCGGCCTGCGCCTGCTCCTTCGCCGCAACACCTGGCTGCTCGGCTGGCGGCCGGGCATGCCGGGCTTTTCCCTGTCCAATCTGGCCGTCATGCTGGCCGGGGCCGGGGCCATGCCGCCAACAGCCGCCGCCCGGGAATATTGGCGCGTCGTCGGCCCAGATTTCGCGGATAGGTTCGCGACGTTCGCCCGACGGATGGAAGTCTTTTTCCCGGCCCAGCGCCTGGAAATCACCCTGTCCCTGGTGGACCGGCCGGCCGGAGCCGATCCGCAACTCGCCGCCGAACGTCGGGAACTGTTCGGCAACGGCCCGGGCGGCGGCGGCCTGTGCGGCGAACTCATCGACCGCCTGGACGGCCTGCTCGCCCGACTGCTGCCCGCCGTGAGGGCGGAGGAAGAATGCCTCCGGCGGCCGGGGGGGATCATCCCCCCCGGACCCCCTGAAAGGTAAATTCTCCAAGGTCCAATAACGTTGCGGCGGGGAACCCCATTTTGCGGCCCCTTTCGGGGTGGTCCAGGAGGGGAGTGACTCCCCTCCTGGCCGCCGGAGGCATTCCTCCTCCCCGCCACATCCTACGGATTGGCCATGGCCAGGCGGCCGGTGGGCGCGGAGGGGCCCGGGTGCGGCTGGGGTTGCGGCTGACGCGCGGCCAGTTCCCGGGTCTGGGCGGCATGGCGGTCGATGTTGGCCAGGTAGTAGGCCGTAACGACCAGTTCCCGGCCGGCGCGAACCAGCGTGACGAGCCCGCCGTCCCGGGCCCAGACCGCGCCGCTGCCGGGCAAGGGCGTGGGCGGACCGCAACGCTCGTCGAGGTAGCGGGTCACGGCCGTGGCATAGCTGTCGATCCGGGCGGAAAAACGCAAGCTGAGGCGCAACAGGCCGCCCCCAACCTCGGAAAAGACGACCGTGCCGTGGATGGGTTCGGTGGCCGGCCCGGAAGCCGTACGCTCCTGGCCGAAGACGTAGGTGACGAGCTGATGCGGCAGGTGCGTGGTCACGGCGCAACACGCGCGGCCGCGCTCCCGGACAAAAGCGGCCACCGCTCCCTCGGGCGCGTTCTGGCCGGACAGGGCGGCGGTGAAATCGCAGGCCTCGCCCTGGACCTTGCCCAGCCGGAACCGTTTGCGGGTGCACTTGGCGGCCAGGGTTTGGGGCGTGTCGGAAGCGGCGATGTCGTAAAAGGAGAAGCCGGTCGGCGGCTTGGCCTCGGCGGCAAAACGCACGGCATGGGCCACGGGTGCGCGCATGCGCCAGCCCGGAGCCGGTGGCGCGGACTGGCGTTCGACCCAGGCCGCCGGCAAGGCACGCGGCCGGGCCGGACGCTTGGCCAGCTCGTCGAGCAGAAAGGCGCCGGCCGTCAGGGTAAAGGCCAGCACCGTAAAAAGGGTCGCCAGGGCGTATTTGAGAAGTCCCCATCGATCCAGGGCCGCGAAAAATCCCGCGCGCGCCATGCCTGCCTCCCGAGCTTTCGCATCGTTGTCGTCGCTCCTATCGACAACATATGGGCCTGGCATTAGGGGGCATGACCCGTTGCCCCATGGCCGCGTTCCTTGTTAGACTGGAGCCAATCCTTTCGATGGAGCCCCCCATGAGCACTTGGTTCGACGCTTGCTTGTGCCAAATCGAGGAACTGCTCAACCATGTGGACGAGCCTGAGGCGGTCCAGAACATCCTGGCCGTGCTCCAGGCCCCACCCATGGACCTGGAAAGCATCCGCCACATGCGGCTGTACAGCGAAACCCTGCCCAAGGCCGAGGAATTCCCCTTCACGCCGACGCAGCGCCATTTGCACTTTTTGTGGGATGCGTTCGACAAGCTGCCGCTCAGCCTGTCCGTAACCTTCGCCTTTCCCTTCCGGCGCGCCCTGGCCAAACGGCTTTTCGCGGCCTGCGGCACGATGTTCGCGGCCGAAGAAAACCTGCGCTTCAATTTCGGCCAGCTTATTCGGGTGGGAGACGGTTTTTTCTGCAACCGCAACGTGTTCCTGGACAGCAAGGGCGGTATCACCATCGGCAACGGCGTGGCCCTGGCCGAGGACGTGCGGATTTTCACCCACAGCCACGGCGAAGCCTCGCATATCGAGCGGACCTACCAGGGCGTAGTCATCGAGGACTATGCCAAGGTCTATTCCGGGGTGGTCATCCTGCCCGGGGTGACCATCGGCAGTCAGGCCATCGTGGCGGCCGGCTCCCTGGTCACCCGCGACGTGCCGGCGGGCATGGTGGTCATGGGCCGGCCGGCCAAGGTCATACGCGAACGCCAGACCCAGGGCCACGAAGGCGCCGAGCTGGACCATATCTGGTTATTCTAGGGGGAGGGGGGAGAGAAGATGCCCCCGGCGGCCGGGGGGATCATCCCCCCGGACCCCTGAAAGGGGGACTGGCTGCGTTCGCATGCCCGTATGCCGCGCAATAAATCGTTGCGGCCCCATTCGGGGTGGTCCAGGAGGGGAGTGACTCCCCTCCTGGCAGCCGGAGGCGTCTCCCCCCACTCCCCTTTTCCCTAATTTCTGCCCCGATCGGCGAAATAGCGCCCCACCAGGCAGGCGGCGGCAGCAGCGGCCGTGCATTCGGCCAGTTCCGGCAGGCTCGTGCGATCGTTGAAGGCGCCCAGGTGCGGGCCGGTGACCAGTTCCACATCGGCCTCGCCACGTCGCAGGCTGCGGGCCGTTTCGGGCGCCATGCCCCGGGCAACGCAAAAATCCACAAAAGCCGCGTCGGTCATGGCCTCCTGGTCGGCCACGCGCACGAGCTCGGTCATATAGCGGTCCACGCCCATTTCCTCGATCATGCGCCGGGCCAGGGAACGGGCGCAAAAAGGCGGTTCGGCCGGGGCCCGGCCCACGAAGCCCGTGCGGTAGGCCGTGACCATGTCGGCCACGACGCCGGTCAGGTGGTCCTCGTCAAAGAGGTGGCGGGCGTCCACCGGGGAACCGTCCGGCCGGCGCCCGCGCAGGGACGGCTCGCGCATGCGATAGGAGCTGCCCGCGACCAGAAACAGGCTCACGAAGTGGTCGCCCATGCACCGGAAGAGCCTGGACGGGCGGCCGGTCAGGCTGACCAGGTGTTCGAAATCGCGCAGTCCGGACAGACCGAAATTGGGATGCAGGGACGAGGCCAGCCAGCGGTCCAGCCGCCCGGGCAGCCGCCAGTCATAGACCCCGCCGTCCTCGCGACGACCCTGCTGCACCCGGTTGTGGAACAGCGGAATGGCTGCCTCGTGCAGGATGCCCCGCCCGGCCAACCAGCCCAGAAGCAAGGCGGCCCGGGTCATGGTCGCGGCAAAAGCGGCGGCGTCCGGCCCGCCGGCGGCCGGCGGATCGTTGGGATAGGCGAAATACGCGCGCCGCGCCAGGTAAGCCAGGGCCAGCCCCGAGGCGTCCGGGACCTGGCCGGGCAGGTCCGGGGCGTCGGTCACGGCCTCAAGTGGCGCCTCGTCCGCGCCCAGGGGGCGGGGCACATGGCAGGGGACCGGAAAATCGAGCCCCGCGCAGTAACGCATCCAGACCGCCTCGCGCACGAGACCGGCCGGGTCCTCGCCCCGGCGCAGGCGCTTGACCACGAGCAGGATGTCCGGGTCGCGGGTGGGCGCGATATGGCTGCGCCCGGCCGTACGCAGACGGGCGTCCGGGGCGACGTCGGCCTGGCCCAGCAGGGCGGCGAAGGCGACGGAACGCGGCCGGCCGGGATCGGGAAAACGCAGCGTCGGACCGGTGATACCAAGGGGCAGGCTGCCGGCGGCCTCGGCCGCGGCGAGCCGAGGCTTGCCCGGGGTGTTGAGGGCGCGTTCGAGGGCACTTCGGGAAGCTCGGGCCAAATGGCCCGGACCGTTGGCCAAAAGCCGGGTCAGGATGGAAGCCGCGTCGCGGTAGAGGATGCGGGCCTGGATTTGCCGGGCGTGGTCGTTGCGCGCAAGCAGGGTTTCCAGGGCGGTCACGGTCTGCGGGGTGAGGGTCGCGGGATCGCGTTCGGCCAAGCCGGCCAGACGCTGCACCGCCAGATAGGCGGCGGTGAAATCGCCGTCGAGACCAATGCCCTCCCCGTCCGGCATGCTCAATCCGGGCGCTTTTCGGGCAGCAGTTGGAGAAGCCGACCCAGGTCGATCTCGTCGAGGGGCTTGGCCACGAAGGCAAGCGGTCCGGTCTCGGCGGCCCGGCGTCGGGTCTGGTCGTCGATGTAGGCGGTAACGAAGATGACCGGCACGTCATCGGCCTGGTGCAGGAGTTTGGCGGTTTCGATGCCGTCGAGGCGGCCGTCGAGGCGGATGTCCATGAGGATGAGATCAGGGCGCCGTTTGCGGAAGGCCTCCAGGGCGGCCTCGCCCGAGGAGACCGAGGCGGACACCTCGTGCCCCAGGCGTTTGAGCATGGCGCCGGTGGCCATGGCGGTAATGGCTTCGTCCTCGACAATCATAATCCGTGCCGGCGTCATGGCCGTCACTCCCTGTTGCTGTTCCCCCAAGCACAAGACCTTCCCTCTACCCTGCTTGCCTCCGGCGGAGGGAGTTGTCAATCTAAAAAGGAAATACATAAAATTAACGGTTGAATAAACGAGATCCACGATTTCGACTGGGAAAATGGGAACTGTGGTTTATCCTGTTCTCAATTGTGCCCGACTGACCTGTCCGCCAGACCAGTTCAGTTTGAAAAAAATTAAATACGATAGCATAAAAACTACAAAAACTTATGGAATGGCATTTTTAAAGTGCCTCCTATTGACAAACTTTGAGTAATCTATACTGTCTTAAAAAAGACAATACATGGTGAAATTATGCAAATTTTTATTAGTTGGTCAGGAGAATTAAGTCACAAGGTCGCTTTAATTTTTAAGGAATGGCTCCCATTGGTACTGCAACGTGTGGAAACTTATGTTTCATCTGAAAATATTGACAAAGGTGCACGGTGGAGTTCCGATATCTTAAAAGCGCTAGAAGACTCTTTCTTTGGTGTCCTTTGCATAACTCAGGAAAACATTAAAGCGCCCTGGATAAATTTTGAAGCCGGAGCTCTATTAAAATCGTTTGAAAAATCAAGAGTATCACCATTTTTATTTGGAATTACACGGACACAACTTCAAGGCCCCTTGGTACAATTCCAATCAACTATTTTTGAAAAGGAAGATATCAAAAAAATGGTATCAAGTATCAACAAAGCATGTGAATCCCTATGCCTTGAAGAAGCACGCCTTGGAAAATTAGTTGATCTTGCCTGGCCACAGCTTCAACAAGAGCTATCAAGCCTTAAAGAGAACCATGTGGAGGGATTGACAGACCAAAATGAAAACAAACTTTCGAAAGACGAAATCCTTGAAGAAATTCTTTTACTTACACGAACCCAGCAACAAATATTGTCAAATCCGGCGAACATCCTGCCCCAAGAATATCTTTATACCGCCATACGAGGACTAAATATCAACCTACAGCAAAACAACAACGAATCGCAGGAATTTATTCGTGCATTTTATGAATTCCAGAATATTTTTTCAAAATTTATCACAGACAGCAAAGCGATAGATATTATTGGCGAAGATCGATATCACCTCTTGTCTAGAGCATACAATAGCCTCTCACGGCTCTTTTCGACCGCAACCAATGCGGACAACATAAAAATCAAACAAAACAAACGTCAGGACGCATAGACGCAACCACCAAGAGAACAAGGATTCTGTTGAGCCTTACCGTTTTATTCATAACTGGGACTGCTGCGCAATGGTTTGACGGCGTGTTGGGCACCGAAAGCGCGAATTGCAACCGGTGAGAATCATGAAGGGATTCCAAAGGGCGGCGCCCTTTGGCCGCCGGAGGCCTCCATTTTGACGCATTGTGCAGCCGTCTCTAACTGCTATTATTCAACCAAAGCGACACGTCCTCAGCAAATCTCCCCATAGGTCAGCCGCTCGGCGTACTCGGCCTGTTTGCCCTTGTTCCACAAGGACACGGGGCGGTAGTAGCCCACGATGCGCGTGAACACCTCGGCCGTCGCGCCGCACTCCGGGCATTCGAAATGCTCGCCCGTGAGGTAGCCGTGGGTCTTGCAGATCGAAAACGTCGGCGTGATGGAGAGGTACGGAATCTTCGTCATGGTGAAGGCCTTGACGATGAAATGCTTGAGCGCCTCGGTGTCGGCCACGGCCTCGCCAAGGTAGGTGTGGAACACCGTGCCGCCCGTATAGAGCGGTTGGAGCTTGTTCTGGTGCTCCAGGGCGTAGAACACGTCGCGCGACAGCCCCACCGGCAAGGTCGTCGAATTGGTGTAGTACGGCGTGCCGTTGCCCGAGGCCTTGATGTCCGTGTAAAGCGCCTTGTCGATCTTGGCCAGCCGGTAGCTCGTGCCCTCGGCCGGGGTGGCCTCCAGGTTATAGAGCGTGCCCGTCTCCTCCTGGAAGCGCACGGTCAGGTCGCGCAGGTGGTTGAGCGCCCGGGTCATGAGGCGCAGGCCGGCGTCGGTCTCGATGCCCTTGCCGAGCAGGTTCAGGCAGGCCTCGTGGCCACCGACCAGGCCGATGGTCGAAAAATGCCCCTTGAAGCCGTTTTTGAGGTAGCGCTTGGTCCAGGGGAACAGCCCCCGTTCCAGATTGTCGCTGATCATCTTGCGCTTGAATTCAAGGGCCGTCTTGGCCAGCTCGGCGTATTCGGTGAGCAGGTCGAGGAAATCCTCCTCGCCTTGGGCCAGAAAGGCCAGCTTGGGCAGGTTCAGCGTCACCACGCCGACCGAGCCGGTCAGATCGCCGGCGCCAAACAGCCCGCCCACCTTGTTGCGCAACTGGCGCAAATCCATCTGCAACCGGCAGCACATGGAGCGCACGTCCTCGGGCGACAGGTCGGAATTGATGAAATTCTGGAAATACGGCGCCCCGTACTTGGCCGTGAGTTCGAGCAGCAGGGTGCCGATCTCGGAATCCCAGGGGAAATCGGCCGTGACGTTGTAGGTGGGGATGGGAAAGGAAAAAATGCGGCCCTGGTAATCGCCTTCGCCCATGACCTCCAGGAAGGCCTTGTTGATCATCTCCATTTCCGGGCCGAATTCGCCGTATGTCGCGTCGAGGAGCTTGCCGCCGTGGATCACGGCCTCGCCGGCCAAATGCTTGGGCGGGGCCAGATCGAAGGTCAGGTTGGTGAACGGACTCTGGCCGCCCCAGCGCGAGGTCGTGTTCAGGTTGAACACGAACTTCTGCATGGCCTGCAAGACCTCGCGGTAGGACAGGTTGTCGTAGCGCACGAACGGGGCAAGATAGGTGTCGACGTTGTTGAAGGCCTGGGCTCCGGCCCACTCGTTTTGGAGCGTGCCGAGAAAATTGACCATCTGCCCCATGGCCGCGTCGAAATGCCGGGCCGGACCGGCGCAGGACCGGCCGGGCAGGTTGAAGCCCTCAAGGAGCAAGTCGCGCAGGCTCCAGCCGGCGCAGTAGCCGGCCAGGCCGAAGGACAGATCGTGGATGTGGAAATAGCCGTGGTCGTGGGCCTCGCGCACCTCTTCCGGATATTTCCCCAGGGCGTAGCGGGCCTGCACCGTGCCGGACAGGTGCAGCATGAGCCCCTGGAAGGAATGGTTCATGTTGGCGTTTTCGGCCACCCGCCAGTCGGTCTTGGCGATGTAGGTGTCGATGACGTCGGCGATGTCGAGGTAGGCGGCTTTTTGTTCGCGCAGTTCGCGCCGCTTTTCGCGGTAGACGATGTAGCGCCGGGCCACGTTGTAGAGCCGTGACTCCATGAGCACGAGCTCGACCGCGTCCTGGACGTGCTCCTGCTCCGGGACATCGGCCTCAAGCTTGGCTTCGACCTTGTGGGCCAGGCGCGTGGCCAGAAGCGGGTCCTGGATACCGCTGGCCTTGAGGGCCTTCAGGATCGCATGGGCGATGCGCTGGGTGGACCATGTTTCCAGACATCCGTCGCGTTTGCGGATCTGCGTGGGCATGCCGTCGTTCCTCCCCCTTGCTCCTGATCGGTCTGAAAGGTTGGATGGTATGCGCGCACCCCGACGGCAGGCCCTCCCTGATCAGCCCGACATCGGACGCGTCCAGTTCCGGCACGAGGGTGGTCCGAAAGGCGATGCGCCCCGGATGCCGCCCGGCCAAGTCAAAGACCGCGGCCAGGCATTCCCCGGCCACAGCCGCGTCCACGGCCCCGCCCGTGGCGCGCCGGTACTTGGCCAGGGGCGCCTTGACGTCCACGGAAAACGAGGCCTCGGGATAGCGCTCGAAAACGGCGGCCATGACGTCCGGGCGCAGGCCGTTGGTGTCGATTTTGACCGGCAGGCCAAGGTCGGCCAGTTCGGCCGCGAACTCGGCCAGCCCCGGCACCAAGGTCGGCTCGCCACCGGACAGGACCAGCCCGTCGAGCCAGCGGCCGTGGCTTGCCACGAACCGGCGCACGGACGCGGCGGGAAGCGGTGGCATCGCCTCGGGACGCCACGCCAGATCGGCGTTGTGGCAATGCGGACAGCGCAAGTTACAGCCGCCGAAAAACAGCACGGCCGTCAGCCGGCCCGGCCAATCGCAAAAGGACATGGGCTCGATGCCGCGCACGAACTCCCAGGCGGAAGAGGACTGCATGTGGTAAGGATACCAACCAGATAGAAGTTGCGTCTTCCCCGACCGCTCCCTGACGGAGCCGGGCGGGAACACCCCAGAACACCCCCAAAGCCTGTCTTCTCATACGCCCGGCCCGGCCATTTGCAAGGGGGGGACTTTCCACAGTCCTTGGACCGCCGCCCCCAACTCCGTGTGGTGCCGAACAATCCGTGGGGCCAAGTTTTTTCAGGCCGCCACGGCCCCGGAAGCGGACTCGGCCCGGCCCCCCTCGTCGAGCCGGACCGGCATGATGACAAAGGGCATGCCCAGCCGGTAGAGCTGGCGCTGGAGGGTGAACACCACGTAGTTGTGCAGCAACCGGGTGAAAAAGGTCTCCTTTTCGAACACGATCTGGCCGCCGAAAAAGACCGCCCGGGGAAAACGTTCCCGGATGGACGGCGCCAGCGCCAGGATCTCCTCGACCACGTCGGTGCCCACGGCCCAATGGGCCTCGGCGTGGTAGCCATGGTCCCGCATGATTTCCACATAGGTGCCCAGATCGTGGGCCATGTCGGCCTTGAGCTTGGCCAGTTCCGCCGCGCCTCGCAATACCGCCGCGTCCACCACGCCGATCTGCACGAACACGTAGTTTTTCATGTCCTTGCCGAAAAGCCGCAGCACGGAAAGCAGGGTATGGACGCCCAGCCCGTTGAAGCCGCTGACGAACATGACCGCCGTGGGAGCCTGGAAATCCGGTTGCGGCGTCGGGGCGGGATTTTTGGGAATGGGCGGAGTGTAGGGGTTTTGGGGATCGATGACCGCCCGCAGCACATCGAGCTTTTTGATGCGCGCGCCCACCTGCCGGTAGTGCCGGTGGATGGACATGGCCGCGGCCGCCAGCAAGCCAGTGACGAGCAGGGTCACCCAGCCGCCCTCGAAAAACTTCACCCAGGTCACCATGATGAGGATGAAGGCCGTGAGCACCAGACCCAGGCCGTTCAGGCACAGCCCCTTGCGCCAATGGGGCGCGTGCCCCCGCACCTTCCACCAGTGGCGCACCATGCCGAGTTGGGACAGCACGAAGGTGATGAAGACATTGATGCTGTAGAGCACGATGAGCAGGTCCACCGAGCCGTTGGACACGATCATGAGGACCAGGGCGCCAAGGCCCATGAGCAGGATGCCGTTCTGGGTGACGAGGCGGTCCGAGAGCATGGCGAAGCGGGTCGGCAGCCAGCGGTCAATGGCCATGTTGGCCAGCACCCGGGGCCCGTCGACGAACCCCGCCTGGGCGGCCACAAACAGCAGCAGCGCCTCGGACACCAAGGTCACCAGCACGAAGCCGCCGCCGAACGTCGGCCCCCAGCCGGTGGTCACGGCGTCGAAGAGCACGGCGTTGAGCGTCTTGCCCGGCACGGACCCGACCTGAAAGAGCAGGTAGCAGACGATGAGTCCGACCACGGTGACGGACAGGGACAGGGCCATGTAGAGCATGGTGCGCTTGCCGGTTTTTTCCCGGGGTTCGCGCAGGATGGGCAGGCCGTTGGACACGGCCTCGATGCCGGTATAGGTGCCGGCGCCCATGCTGTAGGCGTGCAGCACGAGGAGCAGCATGCCGACCATGCCGAGTTCGGAATGGGCCGCGCTCACATCCTGGCTCAGCCGGCTGGCCAGGGCGGGCAGGGCCGTGGCATGGGCGCACACGCCGTAGCCGATGACCACGGCGTGGGTGACGACAAAGGTCATGAACACCGGCACGAGAGCCATGACCGATTCCTTGACCCCGCGCAGGTTGAGCATGATCAGAAGCACCACCCCGGCGATGGCCACGCAAAGACGCCAGGGCTGCCAGGATGCGGGCAGGAAACTGAAGACCGCGTCCGCGCCGCTGGCCACGGACAGGGTGATGGTGAGCACGTAGTCGATAAGCAGGGCACAGCCCGAGACCATGCCCACCTTGGGCGAAAGCAGCGAGCTGGCCACGATGTAGCCGCCGCCCCCGGAGGGGAACAGTTCGATGATCTGGGAATAGGCGGCACTGATGACGAAAATGGTCAGGGCCGTGCCCAGGGCCACGAACACGGCCAGGAAGGTGTGCTTGCCCAGGGCCAGGTAGGCCTCGGCCGGACCGTAGCAGGACGAGGACAACCCGTCCGCGCCCAGGCCCACCCAGGCGAAAAAGGCAATGAGCGACAGTTTGTGAAAGAGCGACTGGTCGGCGAGACTGATGGAATCACCGATGACGGCCCGGCGCAACCGGCGCCAAGGCGAAAGACGAGAAGGCTCGGACATGGACGGCTCCCCTCACGGACCGCGCCCGGGTCGGACCACAGGCGCGCCGGTACTGCGACGCGAAAACGACCTCAGACGGCGGGACAAGACCGGCCGCAAGGCCAGACACGACGGCAAGGAAGCGGACGAACGGACGGAAATGGGCAGAAACCCGACACGAAAACGCGTGCGGACATGACACGACCTCCGGACAACCGGTTTTTGGGAAACCAGCGGTGTTCCGGAGGTTTCCCCTTCGACGTCTGCGAGGTTAGCTGACGGGCTCGGGCCGAAGAGGTTGCCCTACGCGCTGTGGCGATGCGCCCCGGGGAGTGGGTCCCCCGCTCCCGCCCCAGGCGGGATTCGACGTTCTCGCCCCACTATTCCTGCGCCGCGCTCTTGTCAACGGAGCGCAAAATCCGGTCGCCGGCGACGAAGGCGCGCCGCACGGCGGTCACTTCGGGCAGCAGGCCGTGGGCGGCCAGAAACGCCTCCGGCGGCCCCGGGAAGGTGAGCCTCTTCTGGGTGAAAATGGCCTCGAAGCGGTCGGCGACGGGTTCGGGGCGACCCTCCCCAGCCAGGATGGATGCAACGAGCGGTTTCAACATTCCCTCGCGCGTGGAGGAACGGGCACGGCCTCGCCGACATTGCCCCCCGGCCGGGCCTCGGCTACTCTCGGGCCATGGAACGTCCCGGCTTCACCTTTCTGGCCTGTCCGGACCCGGAAATCATCCGGGAACGGGTGGATCGCCTGCTTGCCGACACCAAGACGGCCTTTGCCAAGGAGGTCTTCTGGGGTGACGAGGAAATCGGAGCGTCGTACTGGAACGCCCTGACCGTGCCGAGCCTGCTCGGCGGACGCCGGGCCGTGGTGCTGCGCCGGGCCGAGGCTTGTCCGCCCGAATTCTGGTCCGCCCTGTCCCCGGCCCTGCGCGGGTTCAACGACGCGGTCTGGCCGTTTTTCTGTCTGGAGGGCCCCTTTGACCGCAAGGGTCCCAAGCTGCCCAAAGGCCTGGCCGACCAGCCGTTTTACAAGGTGGCGGTCAAGCGCAAGTGGGTTTTCACCTCGCCCGGCCTGACCCGCCGGGACATGGGGCCGCGCCTGGCCGACTGGGCCGCCGGTCGGGGCCTGGCCCTGGGCCCGGGCGTGGCCGAAGGGCTCGCCGCCGCCCTGCCCCCGGACCTGGCCCGGGCCGACAACGAACTGGCCAAGCTCGAACTGGCCCTGGGCGACCGCACCGAGATCGAACTGGCCGACCTCGCCCTGCTCACCTACCACGAGGGCATGGACGGCTTCGCCTTTCTGGACGCCCTGTCCAGCCGGCGCGATCCGGCGACGGTCTGGCGCGAGATTTTCGACAAGGAACTGGCCGGCGAAGAGATGGTTTTTCCGTTTCTGGGCTTGCTGCTCTACGAGGCCCGGACCATGTGGCGGCTGGCCGCGGGCGAGGGTTCGGACATCCGCCTGCCGCCTTACGTCCTCGAAAAAAAACAGGCCATGGCCCGTCGCTTGGGCGCGGCCGGCCTAGCCCGGATTTTCGAAGCCGCCTTTACGGCCGAGGCCGGGATCAAATCCGGAGCCAGGCGGCCGGATCAGGCCATGGAGCGGCTCACGGCGGAACTTTTCCGAATTTTAGGCGGTCCAACCGGGTCACGGGAGCGGATTCGGCCATGATTTTCCCTGAATTCGTCGGCTTCCCCCCTGGTTTGGCCGGCTGCGACCGCTGCTTTTCCCCAAAAAGCCTTGCCCAGGCCCACAACCATGCTTAATAAGAAAGAACGTCCCCACTACCTCGGCCACCGGCGACGCCTCAAGGACCGGCTCATGGAAGATCCCCGGGCACTGGCCGATTACGAGGTCCTGGAGTTGCTCTTGGGCTATGTCAACGTCCGCCGCGACAACAAGCCCCTGGCCAAGGAACTGTTGGCCCGCTTCGGCACCCTGCGAGGCACGTTGACCGCCCGGATGGGCGAATTGCGGGAGGTGGAGGGTTTCGGCCCCGGGCTTGAGGAGTTCCTCACCCTGTGGCGCGAGGCCTGGGCCCGGTTTCACGAGCAGCCCTTGCGGGACCGGGTGATCTTCAACAGTCCCGACATCGTGGCCGAGGCGGCCAAGGCCCGGATCGGGACCGCGGAGCACGAGGAATTCTGGATGGCCCTGCTCGACAACAAGAACCGGCTCATCGGCTGGGAACGGATCAGCAAGGGCACGGTGGACCAGGCGGCGGTCTATCCCCGGGAGGTGCTGGGTGTGGCGCTCGCCCGCAAGGCCAGCGGCATCATCCTCGTCCACAACCATCCCGGGTCCGACCCCAAGCCCTCCATCCAGGACATCGAATTCACCCGGCGCATCCGGCAGGCCGCCCGCGAGCTCGATGTCCGGGTGCTGGACCATCTGGTGGTCACGGACAACCGCTTTTTCAGTTTTCAGGCCGACGGCATGCTGTAACGGCAGGACCGCCGTTTCCCCATGCCGGACGCGACAACAAGGAGGAGGGACCCATGACGCCAAGCCTGCACGCAACCGTAAACGGTACGGTCCAAGGTGTGTATTTCCGAGCCTGGGTCTTCGATCAGGCCCAGAGCCTCGGGCTCACGGGCTGGGTGCGCAACCTCCAGGACGGCAAGGTGGAAATCCTGGCCCAGGGCGCGCCGGAAGGGCTCGATGCCCTCAAGGAACGCCTGTACCAGGGCTCGCCCCTGTCCCGGGTCCAGTCCGTCACGGCGGAGATCATCGAGTACGAAAAGCATTACCCGGAGTTTCAGATCCGGGGCTGATGCCACGCGCGGAGAAAACATACCGACCCGCCGGGGGCCGACGGCGCAACACCGCCCCCCCGGCCGCATCCAGACGCCGCCTGCCGGCGGCCAGGAAGGAGTGAGCAGCCATGGTCAACGAATCCGATCCGAAAGCGTCCCCCGGGGCCGTGGACGCTTCCGAGCCGAGAGCCGACGCCGACGCACCCGAGGCCCCGGAAAAGACGGCCGTACCCGAGGACAACGCGTCCCAGGCGGCCGACAGCCCCCCCGAGGCCAAGGAATCCGACCCCGAGGACAAGGCCCAACCCGACATTCCCTTGGAACTGCCGGTGTTGCCTGTGCGCGACATCGTGGTCTTCAATTATATGATCTTGCCGCTGTTCGTGGGCCGGGAGAAATCCGTCCAGGCCGTGGACGCGGCCTTAAACGGTTCCCGCTACATTCTCATCCTGACCCAGAAGGACGAGAAGGTGGACGAACCCGGCGTGGACGACCTCTACCGGGTCGGCACCGTGGGCATGATCATGCGCATGCTCAAAATGCCCGACGGCCGGCTCAAGGTCCTGGTCCAGGGCCTGACCCGGGCCCGGGTGGACGAGTACATCCAGACCGACCCGTTCCAGGTGGCCAAGATCACCATCCTCAGCGAGCGCGAGACCAAGGAGGTCACCCTCGAACAGGAAGCCATGATGCGGGCCGCCCGGGAGGAAAGCGAAAAGATCCTCTCGCTGCGCGGCATGGCCTCGGCCGACATCATGGCCGTGCTCAACAGCGTCAACGAGCCCGGCCGGCTGGCCGACCTGGTCGCCTCCAACCTGCGCATGCGGGTCGAGGAAGCCCAGCGGCTGCTCGAATGCGAGGACCCCATCGAGCGCTTGCGCCTGGTCAACGAGCAGCTCGTCAAGGAAGCCGAAGTGGCGGCCATGCAGGCCAAGATCCAGAACATGGCCAAGGAAGGCATGGACAAGGCCCAGAAGGACTTCTTCCTGCGCGAGCAGATGAAGGCCATTCGCCGGGAACTGGGCGAGGGCGGCGAGGAGACCGACGAGCTCGAGGAGCTCAAGGGCGCCCTGGACAAGGCCGGACTGCCCAAGGACGTCAAGAAGGAGACGGACAAGCAGTTCAAGCGGCTGGCGTCCATGCATCCCGACTCCTCCGAGGCGACCGTCATCCGGACCTACCTCGACTGGATCGTGGATCTGCCCTGGAAAAAGCAGTCCAAGGACCGCCTCGACATCAAGGAAGCCAAGACCATCCTGGACGAAGACCACTTCGATCTGGAAAAGGTCAAGGAGCGCATCCTCGAATACCTGTCCGTGCGCAAATTAAACCCGGGGATGAAGGGCCCGATCCTGTGCTTCGTCGGCCCTCCGGGCGTCGGCAAGACCTCCCTTGGCCGGTCCATCGCCCGGGCCCTCGGGCGCAAGTTCGTGCGCATGTCCCTTGGCGGCATGCGTGACGAGGCCGAGATCCGGGGGCATCGCCGCACCTACATCGGCGCCATGCCCGGCCGGGTCATCCAGAGCATCAAGCAGGCCGGCACGCGAAACCCGGTCATCATGCTCGACGAAATCGACAAGCTCGGCTCGGATTTCCGGGGCGATCCGTCGTCGGCGCTCCTTGAGGTCCTCGATCCGGAGCAGAACTTCTCCTTCTCCGATCACTACCTCAACGTGCCCTTCGACCTGTCCAAGGTGATGTTCATCTGCACGGCCAACATGCTCGACACCATCCCGCCGCCCCTGCTCGACCGCATGGAACTCATCCAGCTGCCGGGCTACACCGAGCAGGAAAAGGTGAAGATCGCGCGCCGGTTCATCCTGCCGCGCCAGATCAAGGAAAACGGGCTCGAACCGGGCGACATGCGCATCTCCGACCGGGTCCTGGCCCGGGTCATCCGGGATTACACCCGGGAGGCGGGCCTGCGGAACCTCGAACGCGAAGTGGGTTCGGTGTGCCGCAAGCTGGCCCGGCGCAAGGCCGAAGGCGAAACCCCGCCGTTTATGGTGACGGTGGCCTCCCTGGACAAGCTGCTCGGACCGGCCCGGTTCCTGGACGACGAGCGCGAGGCCGATCTGCCGCCGGGCGTGGCCGTGGGCCTGGCCTGGACCCCGGTGGGCGGGGTGATCCTGCACATCGAGGCGGCCACGGTGCCCGGCAAGGGCGGTTTGCAGCTTACGGGCAAGCTCGGCGACGTCATGAAGGAATCGGCCCAGGCGGCGCTCACCTATGCCAAGTCCCGGGCCAAGGAACTCGGCATCGATCCCGAGGTGTTCGACAAGCACGACATCCATATCCACGTGCCGGCCGGGGCCACGCCCAAGGACGGCCCGTCGGCCGGCGTGACCATGGTCACGGCGCTCATCTCGCTTTTGACCAACACCCCGGTGTGCAACGACCTGGCCATGACCGGCGAGATCTCGTTGCGAGGCCGGGTGCTGCCGGTCGGCGGCATCAAGGAAAAGATCCTGGCCGCCGTGGCCGCCGGCATGAAGCGGGTCATCATCCCGGCCCAGAACATGAAGGACCTGCGCGACATCCCCAAGGACCTGCGCGGCCGCATCAAGGTCACGCCCGTGGAGCGCATCGACGAGGTCTGGCCCCTGGCCTGCGACCGGGAGGAGAATAAGACCGAGTCCGCCGAGACGACCGCCACGTCCTGAGACCTCCCCCGCCACAACCGAAAGGCCGGGAAGGGGCAAACGCCCTTCCCGGCCTTTTTTTGCGTTCCGCCCAACCTTTCCTTTTCGACAAAAACTTTCCGCGAAATAATTTTTCAGGGGTCCGGACTGTGACCCCGGTCTCCCTCCTTACGTCTTTGTCATAAGGGGACGGTTGTCACGGCCCCGCCGGCACGGTTGACGAACACGGAAGACGACGACATGCGCGACGACACGACCCTGGTTCTTGGCGTCGGGGCGCCCCGGGCGGGCACCACCTGGCTGGCCACCTATCTGAGCCGCCATCCCCAGTTCTACATGTCGCCGCTCAAGGAACTGCACTATTTCGATGCCCGGTTCCTGCCCGAAACCTGCGCCTACTTCGATCACGTCTACATCCACAGTCTGCTGACCCTCGGCGAAACGGTCGACAACCGCGACCACATCCGCATGCGGGTGGACATGATCGAGGACCCGAGCCTGTATCTCAAATACTTCGAGCGCTATACGGGCGACGAGCGCTGCTTCGGCGAATTCTCCCCAGCCTACTGCCTGCTTGAGAGCGCCATGATCACGCGCATCACGGCCCTGCACCCCAAGGTCAAATTTCTTTTCATCCTCCGCAACCCCCTGGAGCGGTTCATCTCCAACGCTTTCTACATGCTCCATTCCCTGGACGTCGATTTGCACAGCCCGGACCAATACGTGCGCACCAGCCTGTATTCGAAGCATCTCAGGGTCCGGGCCGACTACCGGCGTACCATCACGAACTACGACCGGGCCGCGCCGGGGCAGGTGCTGTACCTGTTTTACGAACGGCTGTTTTGCGACGACACCATCCGCCGCGTCTGCGAATTCTGCGAAATCGACTTTCTGCCCGCCCGCTACGGCCTGCGGGTCAATGCCAGCAAGAGCCCGGTCGCCGCGCGGCTCACCGACGCGACCCGCGGTCACATCTACCACCAGCTTGCCGACCAGTACGCCTTTGTCCGCGACTACTTTGCCGGCGACATCCCGGGAAACTGGCTGGCGGACATGGCCCGCTACCCCAGACATCCGTCCCATCGGACCAGCCGCATCGGCGCCTGAACCTTGCCCCTACAGACGGCGCAAGGCTTCGGGGCGCAGGGGAATGGTCCCGGCCAGGGCGGCCTCGATGCGGGCCAGGCCGTCGGCCTTGTCGCGGGGCAGACGCAAGCGCAGGGGCAGGTGGTTGGAGGCGTGGTTGGCGAAAAAAAGCCCCCGATAGTCGGTATGGCTGAGCAGGGTATGGAGTTCGGCCAGCAGCCCGTCCGGTTCCAGGAGCGTGAACCGGCCCTGCCGGGCTCGCGTGTCCAGGGGCGTCCCCGCAATGCGCATGAGGGACAGCGCCGCGGCCTGGTCCGGGGCCAGGGCGGTCAGCGCTTCCCCGGTCAGGCGGGCATGGCGCTCGGAACCTTCGGGTCCGGCCAACCCGAGCAGCACCGTGACCGAGAGCTTGAACCCGGCCGCCTTGGCGCGACGGCCGCCGGCCACGATGCCGGCCGCGCTCTCGGCCTTGTGCATGGCGGTAAGCACGGTTTCGTCGCCGGATTCCAGGCCCACATAAAGCATGGCCAAGCCGTCACGGCGCAGGGTCAGGAGTTCGGCTTCGGACCGGCGGCCAAGGCTCGCCCCCGAGGCATACGACGCCACCCGGGTGACCCAGGGCAGGCGCTCCCGGATGGCGGCAAGCAGCCGGCGCAGCCGGGCCATGGGCATGGCCAGCACATCGCCGTCGCACAAAAACACCCGGCGTTGGCGGCGACAGTGGACGGCGGCCCAGTCGAGGTCGGCGAGCAAGGCGGCCTCGTCCTTCAAGCCATACGGCTTGTCGCGATAGGCGCCGCAAAAGGCGCACGCGTTGTGGGGGCAACCGAAAGCGGCCTGGAGCAGAATGCTATCCGCCTCGCTCGGCGGGCGAATCACGGTCCCGACGTAGTCCATGGCGCGAGGGTAAACAAAAACCCGCCCCGGGGCGAGTCCCCGGCAGCGGGTCAGGTGGGAAGGGGAAAAAGGGAGACAGGTCGGGAAGAACGCCCCCGGCGGCCAAAGGGCTTCCGCCCTTTGGAAACCCCGAGTGGAGAGCGGCCGGTGCTTTCCGCCTGAAACTCCCGTCAATGCGCAGAATTAATGATTGGTGCCCAGGGAACGCTCGAAGTCGATCAGCTCCTGGCCCCGCTCCACGGCCCGGGCCTCGGTGTTGCCACCCACGCCCAGGTGGGTGACGAGGCGGCCTTCGCCGTCACGGACATCCACGGCAAAAGCGGCGCAATAATCGCCGGTCGGGGTCAGTTCGATCCGATATCCCTTATAATCGCGTGTCAGAGTGGTCGTCATGGTGCTCACCTCCCGGCGCGGGTCCTTGCCCGACACTTGAAAATGATAATCACCATCATCAAAAGGTCAAGGAGCATTTTTTCGGCTCCGGGAGGGACAAGCCGTTCTCCCGGAGCCGAAAAAAGTCGTAGGCTTACTGGCCGGTACTGGTGTTGCCGGTGCCGCAGCCCGAACGCACGCTCCGGCAGTAGGACTCGCAGGCCCGGTCTCCCCGGCACTTGGCCACGCAGGCCTGGTACTGGCTTTCACACTGGGCCGGTGATTCATAGGTCGGTGCGCCAAGGCCCGAAAGCATTTGCGGCGTGACCGTTATGGCAGGCAGATTGGGCGGCAGCACGGCCTGGCCGTCCTGATGCTGCTCGACCGCGGCGCAGGTCAGAAAGCATTGGGGCACCATGGCGTTGCACACCACGCTGGGGTCGTGGTGGGAACCGGCCGGCATGACGATGCTGGCCACGGGCGCACCATCGGGTTTGACACAATAAAAATACCCCTGAGCGGCCACGGGCACGGCGCCGGCCACCAGCAGACTCACGAGCAGAATCGAAAACAGGATGCGTTGCATGCATTCCCTCCTTGGCAAATCACAGTGGAGCGGACGTTACTCCATGGGCCGGCGGTTGTCATCGGGGAATACGGGCCCTTTCGCGGCGTTTTGGCTTGTGCCGCAAGCGGTTGGGGGCTATTGGAATCAACGGCCCGGCGCACTGGCAGCGGGTGGGAAAAGTCGCGGAATCGGGCCGACCCCATTGACTTTCGCGTGGGGGGCGTGCTAGGCCTTCGCGACTTGTGAACTTGTGCACGAGCGCCGGCCGGACAGGTCGCGTGCCGGTTCCCTGAGGGAGGCGGCCCGGTGTTCGGAAAGCTGATCAAGGACAAGGCCCTGCGCGAAGCTATCGCCTCGGCCTCGGTGGTGGGTCTCAATCTGGTGACCGCCACTTTTGTGGGCCTTTTGATCGGCTATTGGCTGGACCGCTGGCTGGGCACGAAGCCATGGCTTCTGCTCGTTTTTTTGGTGCTTGGCATTGTGGCCGGATTTAAAAACGTCGTGTCGGAAGTCAGGAAGATCCAGAAGGCCGACACGGACGAACCGACGGATGGCAAGGATGACACGTAGCGTACTGGACAGGCTGGAAGGCTGGCTGCTGCGCCGGGGGTATGTCCACCCCGAGGTGCGCGAGCTGGTGCGCAACCAGATTCTGCTCACCGCCCTGGTCCTGGCCGTAAGCGCCCTGGCCTTTCCGTTCTGGGACGGCGCCTGGGCCCTGGCCGTGGGAACCTGTCTGGTCACTTTCAATTTTTGTTCCCTGGCCCGGTTCGGCCAGCGGATCACGGGATACGCCAATCGACGCGAGGCCGTGGCGGCCGTGCTGGTGAGGTTCTACCTGCGCCTGGCCGTGACCGGACTCGTGTTGTTCGTTTGCATCGCATGGCTCGGGGCCAAGCCGTTGCCGCTTTTGGCCGGCATTTCGACGGTGGTGGGGAACTTCGTCGTCTGGGGCGCCCTGCGCCAAGGCGGTTCCAAGGCGCACCAAACGTTTACGGGAAAGGAGGCATAGGACATGGCAGGTGGATTGCCGCATCCGGTTTTGCTGGTGGAAGAGTTCGCGAAGAACATTGGGCTTTATAAGCTCAACGAGACCTTCCACGCCACGGTCATCGATTCCAACGTCATTTACGCCTGGTTTGTCATGCTCCTGCTCATCGTCCTGGGCATGCTGGCCACCCGTAAGCTGTCCATGATCCCGAGCGGATTCCAGAATTTCTTCGAGGTCGTCATCGGCGGTCTGGAATCCTTCGTGGTCGAGAACATCGGCGAGAAGGGCCGCAAGGTGTATCCTTTCCTGGCCGCCCTGTTCCTTTTCATCATCACCGGCAACCTGATCGGTCTGGTTCCGGGCTTCGACTCTCCGACCAACAACGTGAACACCAACGCCGCCATGGCCATCACGGTGTTCCTGTACTACAACTTCTGGGGCATCCGCATGTGGGGTGCCGGCTACATCAAGCACTTCATGGGCCCGTTCTGGTGGCTGGTGCCACTGATGCTGCCCATCGAAATCATTTCGCACCTGGCCCGGCCGCTTTCGCTCACGCTCCGTCTGTTCGGCAACATCCGGGGTGAAGAAATCGTGCTGGTGCTGCTTTTCGCCCTGGCGCCGATCGTCGGCACCTTTCCCATGTACTTCCTGTTCTCGCTGGCCGACTGCATCCAGGCCTTCGTGTTCTTCATGCTGGCCATGATTTACCTCAAGGGCTCCCTGGATCACGCGCACTAGCATTTGGGGGAAATGGTCCTTTGGACCGTAACTTTAAACACCTGTTTTTCAGGAGGATCGACATGCGTAAGGCTTTCATGACCATCTTCGCGACCGCCGCCCTGCTGACCGTGGCCACCGCCGCCTTCGCCGCTGACACCGCCGGTGTCATGGGCGCCATCGGCACCATTTCTTGGGCCACCGCCATCGGCATGGGCCTGGCCGCCGCCGGTTGCGGTCTGGGTCAGGGCCTGGGCCTCAAGGCCGCTTGCGAAGGCACCGCCCGCAACCCCGAGGCCGGTGGTAAAATCACCGTTACCTTGATTCTGGGCCTGGCCTTCATCGAGTCTCTGGCCATTTACGCCCTGGTCGTCTGCCTGATCCTGCTCTTCGCCCATCCGTTCGCGAAGATGATCACCGGCTAAGACGGTTCGATAGGAAAGGAGGCCGGACACTCCGGCCTCCTTTTTTTTACCACGGCGTGTCCAAACTTTCACAACGGTGAGCGAGTCGGACACCCAAGGACGCCGCGTTGAAAAGCGAACACATCCCAAAGGCTACCATCAAGCGCCTGGCCATGTATGTCCAGGTGCTGGAGACCCTCAAGCGCGAGGGTACCCAGGTGGTCTCCTCGGAACTCCTGGCGCGCACCTGCAGCGTCAACCCCTCCCAGATCCGCAAGGACCTCGCCTATTTCGGCGAATTCGGCGTGCGCGGCGTCGGCTATCACGTCCAGGATCTCATCGTCTCCATCAAGCATTCCCTGGGGGTCGACCGGGTCTGGAAATGCGCCCTGGTCGGCGTGGGCAATCTCGGCAAGGCATTGTTGCGCCATCAGGACTTCAAGTTCCGGGGCTTCGACATCGTCGGCGCCTTCGACTGCGATCCGTTCAAGATCGGCGAGGAAGTCTCGGGCCTGGAAGTGGTCTGTACCCGGCGCCTCAAGGACGCCGTGGCCGAACTCGGCATCGAGATCGGACTCATCACCACCCCGGTCAACCGGGCCCAGCGCGCCGCCAACTTCCTCATCGAGGCCGGCGTCAAGGGCATCATCAACTACTCCCCGGCCATGCTCACGGTTCCCGCCGATGTCTACGTGGAATACGTGGACTTCTTCCATCATTTCTATTCCGTCGCCTTTTCCATCACCCTGGATCGTCAGGATCGCGCCAGCGCTGACGACGACACGGACGAGTAATCCTTCCGCACGCCTTTTGCGCCTTCAGGACCGCCTGACCCTGTGCGGGCGAGTTTTTTTGCGTGGCGGCGCCCGCCAAGGCCCCAAGGTCTGGACAGCTTCTGGAGAATCGGGCTTATAGAGGGCATGGACCCCTCGACGCCAGAAACCGCCTCCGGCCCTTCGGTGCCTGCGCCGCCGGGCACGCCGGTCTCGTGCCCGCTTGTGACCCGGCGCACGGTCCGCTGGCGACTGACCCAGCTGGTGACGGCTTGCGTGTTGCCGGTTTGGCTGTGCGCGGGCCTGCTTGTCCATTACGCCGTCAAAACAAAATGGGCCCTGGTCGAAAGCCATATGGCCGAATCGGCCCGGGCCCTGGCCCTGGCCGTGGACCAGGAACTGGCCATCATCCAGGCCGCCCTGGAAGGCCTGACCACCTCGCCGGCCCTGGAGCATGACGATTTCCCGGCCTTTCGTATCCAGGTCGCCAAGCTTTTGCGCTCCTTTCCCCAGTCCGACATCGTCATGGCCGATGCCACCGGCCAGCAGGTCTTCAACTCCTTTTTGCCTCCCAAGGCACCCCTGCCCAAGCGGGGCGTACCGGAAGCCGTGCGCCGGGTGTTCGAGACGGGCATGCCGTGCCAAAGTCGCCTGTTTCGCGGGGCGGTCACCGGCCGGACCTTGATCAGCCTGGACCTGCCGGTCTGGAAAGACGGCCAAGTCCGCTACGATCTGGCCATGACCATGCCGACCGCGCGGTTTGCCGACATCCTGGCCCAGCATACCCACGAGCCGCACTGGGTGACCACCATCCTCGACCCTGGCAATACTGTGGTCGCGCGCACGGCCGGTCCCGAATCCCTGGTCGGCCAGCCCGCGGACAAGGCCCTACCGGGACTTTTTCCCGGAGCCGGCGAGACCGTCGCCTACACCACGGTCAATCTCGCGCACGAGCCCGTTCTGGCCACCTTCGTTCGAGCCCAAAAGTCGGGATTCGGCGTGGTGGTAAGCGTTCCCCTGGCGCTTTTACGGGCCGAACAGCGCGCCTGGCTCTGGTGGACGGTCGGTGGCACGGCCCTGCTCTCCCTGCTCGGTCTCGGCGTGGCCCTGGCCATGGCCCGGGGGATCACCCGGTCCATTCAGGCCCTGATTCCCCAGGCCCGGGCCCTGGCCGAAGGAAAGCCCGTGGATCTGTCCTGCCACAACCTGGACGAGACCTTGCAGGTGGCCAAGGCCTTGGACAACGCCTCGTGGCTGTTGCGCACCCGCGCCACCGAACGTGAGGCGGCGGAACGCAAACGCCAGGAAACCGAGGAACGGCTCAAGGAACATGACCGCATCTTCCGCATCGTGGCCGACAACTCCGCCAACTGGGAGTATTGGGTGGACGCGCACGGGGTCTGCCAGTGGGTGTCGCCTTCCTGCCGGCGCATCTCCGGCTATCCTACCGAAGCGTTTTTAAGCGGCCGGGTAACCCTGGACGCCATCATCCTGCCAGAAGACCGCACGACCTGGGAAAAGCATCTTGCGACCCTCGGCCAAGCCACCACGCCCCATGGCGAACTGAACGTGCGCATTCTGCGCCCGGACGGCACCGTCGTACCCATCGGCCATGTCTGCGAAGCCATTGTCGCGGCCGATGGCAGCCCCTTGGGCCGACGTGGTTCCAACCGGGACATGACCGAGCAGTTGCGCATCGAAGGCGCGCTCAAGGCAGCCAAGGCCCAGGCCGATGCCGCCAACCAAGCAAAAAGCGAATTCCTGGCCAATATGAGCCACGAAATCCGCACGCCCCTGGCCGGTGTACTCGGCATGCTCCAGCTCCTTTACGCCTCGGACCTCGACGACGAACAACGCGACTTTGTCCAGATGGCTACCAGCGCCTCGAAACGCCTGACCCGTCTGCTCTCGGATATTCTCGACCTCAGTCGGATCGAATCCGGCAAGCTCAGCCTGCACGAGGCGGAGTTCTCACCCGGGGAGGTGCGCCAGGCCGTGCTCGATATTTTCGCGCCCATGGCCGGTAAAAAGGGCCTCGCCCTGACCTTCGATCTCGACGACCGCCTGCCGCCCTGCCTGATCGGCGACGATGCCCGCCTGCGCCAGATCCTGCTCAATCTGGTCGGCAACGCAGTCAAATACACCGATACCGGCAGTATCCGAGTCACGGCCGCTCCCGGGAAGACCGAACTCCCCGGCGGGAAGCTGGGGGTATGCTTTACCGTGGCCGACACCGGGCGGGGCATTGCCGCGGACATGCGCGACGCCATTTTCGACCGCTTTGTGCAGGTCGGCGAGACCACCGCCAAAGCGCCCGGCGGGGTGGGGCTCGGGCTGGCCATCGTCAAGCGCCTGACCGGCCTCATGGGCGGCACCATCGCCCTGGACAGTGCGCTCGGAAGCGGCACGACCATGCGGGTAACCTTGCCCTTTGCCGTGGCCGGCTCCCGACCGGATACGGAAGGGGGAGCCCGGGCCCTGGAACGGCCGGACCGTGCCCTGTCCATCCTCGTGGCCGAGGACGACGACATGAACCAATTCGCTATCGAGCGGCTTTTGACCAAGGTCGGACATCGGCCACACCTGTGCGCCAACGGGGAGCTGGCCCTGGCCGCCCTGGCCGAGAACCCCTTTGACCTCGTGCTCATGGACGTGCAGATGCCGGTCATGGACGGCCTAACCGCCACCCGGCGCATCCGCTCCGACACCTCGGGCCGCTTCGATCCGGCCATTCCCGTGGTGGCCATGACCGCCTATGCCATGAGCGGTGACCGGGAAAAGTTCCTGGCCGCCGGTATGGACGACTACGTGGCCAAGCCCATGGACGCGACGACCTTGCTTGCGGTCATCGAACAGGTCATGGCCGTCCGCACCGCCGCCCGGCACGACACCACGCCCTCCTGACGCTTCCCGGGTCCACGTCGGGGGGACTGCCGTTTCCTTAACTCCGCGTGACAGTAAATACCGCAACGCCAGCCACTAACATACTTAAATAATACACTCTTTATGGGCAGTGTCCCGTTGCGTCCCCACCGGGCCAGGCTATAGTGACGGAAACTGCGTCCAAGGATGTCGCTATGCCCTGCCCTGCCGCTTGGCCCCGCCCGCGGGTCCTGATTTTTTGCGTTGTGCCCTTGCTGTTGTTGCTGGCCGGCCCGGCCCAGGCCAAGACCGTCACGGACATGGACGGCCGATCCGTCACCGTGCCCGACGCTCCCAAACGGGTCTACACCCTGTCCCCGCCGGACACCTTGCTCGTCTATGCCGTGGCCCCGTGCCTGCTGGCCGGCTGGAACTATCCCCTGCCGGGCACGGCCGCGCCCTACCTTGATCCGTGCGTACGCGGCCTGCCGGTGCTGGGCGGTTTTTTCGGCCAGGCCATGACCCCCAACAAGGAATCCCTGGTCAAGGCCGCCCCGGATCTGGTGGTCAGCGGCACCATGGCCAAACCGCACCGGGAATTCGAAAGCTTTTTTGCCGACCTGCACATTCCGGTCGTGCACATCGACAGCGAATCCCCCGAGGAATATCCCAAGGATTTCCGGTTCCTGGGCGAAGTCCTGGGGCAGAAGGCCCGCGGCGAGGCCCTGGCCGCCTATGCCGAGGCCACCCTGGCCGACCTGCGCAAGGGCTTGGCCACCATCCCCGAAAACAAGCGCCTGACCGTCTACTACGCCGAGGGCGGCGACGGACTTTACACCGACGGTCGCGGCTCCTTCCACACCCTGGTCCTGGACCTGGCCGGCGGCATCAACGTCCACCCCACACCCCAGAGCCGGCGCTACGGCATGGACAAGGTCACCCTGGAGACGGTCATCGGCTACGCGCCCCAGGTCATCCTGGTCCAGGACGCGGCCTGCCGGGACATGATCCTGGCCTCCCCGGTTTGGAAGACCATTCCGGCCGTGCAGCAGGGCCGGGTCTATCTGATCCCGGACAAGCCGCTCAACTGGTTCGACCGGCCGCCGTCGTTCATGCGGCTGCTCGGGCTCAAATGGCTGGCCAACGTGCTCTATCCCGAGACGTTCCCCGCTGACATGGTCCAGGAAACGCGAAAATTCATGAAGCTCTTCCTGGGCAAGGATCTGACCGACGCCGAGGCCCGGGCGCTGCTGGATCAAAAGGCCGTACCCAAGCCGTGACCGCCCCCTGCCAGGTGCTTTCCGGGACCGCCACCAAGGGACTGTCCATTCCCTGGCTGCTGGCGGCCTTGCTGCTGGTGGGGGCGGTCTGGTCCCTGACCGTGGGCAATTATCCCATTGGCCTGGGTGATCAATGGCGCGCCCTGACCGGGACCTTCACGGGCGAGGACGGAGAGGCCCGGATGCGGCTGGTCGGCGTGGTGCTCTACGACATCCGCCTGCCCCGGCTCGTGGCCGCAGTGCTGCTCGGAGCGGCCCTTTCCATGAGCGGTGCCGCCTACCAGGCCATGTTCGTCAATCCGCTGGTCTCGCCGGCCCTGCTCGGGGTCCTGGCCGGAGCCGGTTTCGGCGCGGCCTGCGGCATGCTCGTCGGCGCGCCCTGGCTGGCCGTCCAGGCTTGTTCCTTTGCCGGCGGGCTGCTGGCCGTAGGGCTGGCCCTGTTTCTGGCCGCCATCTGCCGGGGCGACCGCCAGCTCGTGCTCATTTTGAGCGGTGTCATCAGCACGGCCCTTTTCACGGCCCTGCTTGCGGCGGCCAAGTACGTGGCCGATCCCAAGGACCAGCTGCCGGCCATCACCTACTGGCTCATGGGCGGCCTGTCCCGGGCCGACGGGCCCACCATGGTCCGGGCCGCGCCCGTGATGCTCGTCTGCATGGCCGGACTGTTCGCCTTTTCCCGCCAGCTCGATCTTTTGAGCCTCGGCGACGAGGAGGCCCAAAGCCTCGGCCTGTCCGTGGCCCCGGTGCGGCTGATCCTCATCGGCCTGACCACGGTGCTGTGCGCCGCCACCGTATCCATTGCCGGGCTGATCGGCTGGGTGGGGCTCATCATCCCCCATGCCGGCCGCATGCTGGTCGGGCCGGACAACCGCCGGCTCCTGCCCACGGTGGCCCTGCTCGGCGGGCTGTTCCTGCTTTTGGTGGACGATGTGGCCCGGCTGACCTTTTCGGTGGAAATTCCCCTGGGCATCCTGACCGCCCTGATCGGCATCCCGTTTTTTCCGATTGTGCTGCGCCATGCCCGGCGCGCCTGGAGCTAGGCCATGGACGTGTTCACGGCCGAGAATCTGAGCTTTGCCTATGACCGTAAGCCGGTCCTGTCCCGGGTGTCGTTTGCGGTGCGCCCGGGGGAGCTCGTCTGCCTGCTCGGCCCCAACGGCTGCGGCAAGACCACCTTGCTCAAGCTCATGCGCGGCCTGCTCGCCCCGAGCTCCGGCCGATTGCTCTTGGCGGGCCGGGAAGCCGGCTCGTATTCGCGCCGGGAACTGGCCCGGCGCATGGCCAGCGTGCCCCAATCCGGCCAGCCGGCCTTTGCCTACACGGTCCTGGCCATGGTGCTCATGGGCCGGGCGGCCCGGGGGGGCTTTTTCGGCCGGCCGACCCGCCGAGACCGCGACATCGCCCGCGAGGCCCTGGCCCGGTTCGACATCGCCGACCTGGCCGATGTCCCGTACACACGCCTGAGCGGCGGCCAGCGCCAACGCACCCTGCTCGCCCGGGCCCTGGCCCAGGACACGCCCACCATCGTGTTCGACGAGCCCACCACCGGCCTGGATTTCGGCCACCAGGCGCGATTCCTGGACATCCTCGACGCACTGCGCACGGCCGGGCGCACCATTGTCATGACCACCCATTTCCCGGACCATGCCCTGTGGCTGGCCGACCGGGTGCTCATGCTGCGCGGCGGGGCCCTCGTGGCCGACGGCGCCCCGGACACCGTGGTCACCCGGGACAGCCTCGGCCACCTCTACGACGCCCCGATTTCCATCCATACCGTCAACGGCACCCTCCGGATCTGCGTGCCGGATGGCATTCCCCGTCCCGGACGTCGCCAGCCCGTCGTGTCGTCCGCAACCTTTCCCGCGACGCCACCGTCGCCGCCAAGGAGTTCCCATGAGCGAGACCATCGTTGAAAAGGAGTTCTACCTCTACGACGAAAACCACCGCTTCGCGGTCATGTATCCCCTGCTCGCCAAGCAGATCGTGGACGATTTCGGCATCACCAAGGGCGTGTGCCTGGACGTGGGCACGGGTAGCGCCGCCGTCATTATCGAGCTGGCCAAGATCACGGACCTCGACATGATCGGCCTGGACGCCAAGGCCGAGATCCTCGACATGGCCCGGGAAAACGTGGTCCGCCACGGCTTGCCGACCGAGCGCTTCCGGTTTCTCGAAGCCGACGTCACGGCCATGCCCCTGGAGGACGGCAGCGTGAATTTCCTGGTCAGCCGGGGCTCGATTCCGTTCTGGGAGGATCATGTGGCCGCTTTCCGGGAGATCTTCCGGGTGCTGTCCCCGGGCGGGGCGGCCCTGGTCGGCTGCGGCTTCAGCCGCTACCAGCCCATCGAGGAAGTCCGGGCCATGCGGCCCAAGTGGTCGGGCGAGGAGCAAAAGGACGATCGCAACAACTGGAAGCAGGACGGCTATCTGGCCAAGGTGCTGCGCGAGGCCGGGGTGGTCGGGGCGTCCGAGCACCGGGACTCCTACGGCGTCTGGGTGCACATCCGCAAACCGGGCGCGGCCGACACGGCCGGGAAATAAGGCCAAGGAGACGCCATGCGCTGCATGATCTGCGAACGGGGCTGCCAGGTCACCCCGGGGGACACCGGCCTGTGCGGCCGCTACCGCAACGACGGCGGCCGCATGGTCGAGCGCTATCCCGACCGCTACCTGATCACCAGCCCCATTTCGGTGGAGACCATTCCCCTGCTCCACTTCCACCCCGGGGCGCCGTTTTTCCAGGTAAGCACCGTGGGCTGCAACTTCGACTGCCCGGGCTGCATCGCCACGGTCACGGCCCGGGAAATGCGGCCCGACAGCCCGGTGCTGCGCCATCTGCCGCCCGAGGCCGTGGTCGACATGGCCGTGGCCGCCGGTTGCCGGGGCATCGCCTTTCTCATGAACGATCCCCTGGCCTCCTACCAAACCTTCCTCGGGCTGGCCCGGACAGCCAAGGCCCGGGGGCTGCTCGTGTGCTGCGCCTCCAATGCCTACTTCACCGAGGCCTCCCTGCACCCGTTCCTGGAGCTGCTCGACGGCATCAATATCGGCATCAAGGGCCTGACCCGGGCCGGCATCGGCGCCTGCGGCGGCGGCAATCCCGAGCCGGTCCTGCGCAACATCCGCAGGCTGCGCCAGGCCGGGGTCCATGTGGAAGTCGCCTGCATGGACCGGCGGGACAACCGCGACGACACCCGGCGCCTGGCCGGGGTGCTGGCGGCCATCGACCCGGACCTCGTGCTGCAACTCATGCGCTACGTGCCCCTGGAGGACGCGGACCCGGCCCTGGAACCGACCATCGCCGATACCGAAGGCTTTGCCCAAAGCCTTCGCGCCGTGCTGCCCTTCACCTACGTGTTCAACTCCCCGGGTACCCGGGAACTGGATACAGTCTGTCCGGACTGCGGCAAGCTGCTCGTGAGCCGCGATTTCTACGGTCCCATGGGAGCGCGCCTGCTCGGACTCGGGCCGGGCGTCGCAACCGACGCCGTGACCTGTCCCGGCTGCGGCGCGGGTCCGGCCATCACCGGCCCGGTCTCGCCCCCGGCCCTGCGGGAAAAGGCCTTTCAGGGCGGCTATCCCTTCACCCGGGGCCTCGAAATCGTGGAATCGTTGTGCCTGGCCATGGGCACCACCAGCCAGGCCGAGGTCGTGCGCGCCTGGGAGCATCTGCTCGCCGAACGCCTGCTCAACCAGCTCCACAAGGACATCCAGACCATGGACGGCTATTTCGGGCTCGTGCGCCATTTCGGCACGGTCCTGGGTCGGGAAACGGCGGCCGCGGGCCTGATCGACTTCCTGTCGGAGATGATCGAGCCCGTGCGCGCCGGCGTGGCCACGGTCACGCGACGGCCCCGGGTCTACTACGCCATGGGCCGGCCGCTTTTCGCCATCAAGGGCGACCGGTTCGAGAACCATCTGGCCGCGGTGGCCGGCGGCGAAAGCCTCAACACCCGGCTGGAACTGGAAGGCCGGCCCGGCCGGACCATCGACGCCGCCACCTTCATGCGCCTCGACCCCGAGGTCATTTGCATCTCGTCGTTTCTGTCCTGCGAGCCCGGGGAATTCTGCCGCCTGTGCCGGGAGGAGGGCCTCGACGTCTCGGCCGTGCGTACGGGCCGGGTTCATACGGCGCCGGTGCCGTCGAGCGACTTCGGCGCGCCCAAATGGGTGCTCGGCCTGCGCCATCTGGCCAATGTCCTGCACCCGGACCGGTTCGCCTTCGATCTGACGGACGATGCCCGGCGCTACCACAGCCACGTGTTTGGCCGGGATTTCCCGCCCGAGAGCATCAACCGCTCCTTTGCCAAGCCAAGCCGGCTGTGGCGCTTCGCCGAGGCGTAAAGGCGATGGGGGAATGGGAGTGGAAGTGGGAGTGGGAGTGGTGGGAGAAGAGAGGCCTCCGGCGGCCAAAGGGCGGAGCCCTTTGGAAACCCTTTTGGGGCAAGAGGATTGTGCCGTAAGCCTTCATTGACGAGAGGCAAACGGGCAAGGAAAGAATGATTTTGAAAGGCAAAACGCCCCGCCACGGTCTGTCCGTGGCGGGGCGTTTGCTGTTACGGGGGCATCGCAGGGCCTAGGCCGAGCGTTGCTCCCACTCGGCCGGCGTGCACGAGCTGGCGTCCTCCCAGCCCGTAATCATGGAGCGCACATGGGCCAGAGGCGTATGCCCGGTGGTGGTCATGTAGACGTGCACCACCAGGAAGACCAAGACCGCAAACGCCCCGGCCAAATGGAGCAGGGACACCACGGGCAGGCGCAATCCGCCAAGCCCCAGGCTCGCCCAGTCGTTATAGAGGTAATAGAGCAGTCCCGTGACCATCATAAAGGGCAGCAAGATGGCGGCCAGGGCCAGATAGGTCAGGCGCTGCAACGGATTGTGCTTGGCTTCGGGCGTCTTGGGACAGGGATGGGGCCAGCCAACGAAAATGCCATAGGCGTAAAAGCGCATGACCTCGAACATCTTCTTCGTGGTCGGCAGGTACTGGCGCCACTCGCCCGTGGTCGCGATCCAAAAGACAAAGAAGGCAAAGGCCACGAGCCAGGTCACCCCGAGACCCGCGTGCCAGGCCACGGCCCGCTTGTAGCCGATAAGCTCGAAGGTGCCGTGCACCTCCAGGCCCGTGACCAGCAGGCAGGCGATGAGCAAGCCTTGCAGCCAATGCCAGAAGCGTTCGTAGCGGGTGTAAAGATAGAACTTGCCGCTTACCGTGTTGTTGTCGCAGCGCATGGTCATTGCTTCCTCCTGCCTCGGGAGACGATGCGGATCAGCCCGTGGCCGCACACCGCGATCAGGGCCGCGATCACGGCCGCCCAGCCCACGGTGGACACGCCGGCATGGATGTCGCGTCCGGGCACATACACCCCGGGCACGCCTTCCAGACGTCCCTGGCGGGTGTGGCATTCCCGGCAGGCCACCACCTGCTCCTTGGGCGCCACCATGTGGGTGATGGGGAAGAAGTATTCGGTGGACACAAACCCGACCTCCCCGGAAAACGGCAACCCCACGGCATTCATCCCCACGGAGACGGCCCGCTTCCAGTCATAGCCGACCCAGAAGGCGTCGGTGTCGTCCTTGGGGCCGAAAAGATGCGGGAACACCAGGGTGTTGTTGACGGAATCAAAGGGTTGTTTGCCGGTGTGGCGCTTGAACGGCATGATGCGCGAGTGCGGGTCGTCGGGCGAGCCCACCGGATGGTTGACGCTCACCATCTGGCTCGGGTCCACGGTGTCGGTCACGAGCAGGTTGCTCATGGCGCCGTTGAACCAGTAGTAGCGCGGCACCACGTTCTTTTCCCAGACGAAGTCGCCCTTCTTGGTGTCGTAGACCGGCTTGCCGTACGGGCCTTCCTTCTTGAACGGCTTGCCTTCGGCATTGAACTTGCCGGCGGTCGACCAGTCCCACGACATCTTGGTCGGCAGCACCCGGGCGAAGCGGGGGATGTGGCAGGCCTGGCAGGCCACCTTGTCGGTGTGGTCATTGGCCTTGGCGTCCTTCTTGTGCGGCTTTTGGCCGTGGCAGGACTCACAGGCGATCTTGGAGGCCAGGTCGGCCTCGGTGAGGCTGATGCGCTCGGGCGCGGCCGGCGAGGTGTAGAGCCGGCCGGCGATCTGGTGTTCCTTGGTAGTGTGGCAGCGCTGGCAGGTGAAATTGAGACCGTCGGCGTCCATGTGCACGTCCAGGGACTTCTTGGGCAGACCCATGGAACTGTCCAGATCGCCGTGCTTCACGCCGTCGCCGCCCCCGCCGTAAAAGTGGCAGGCGCCGCAATTGAGCCGGTCCGGCCGGCCGACCTTGGCCACGATGGCCTTGTAATCCGGGGGCAGGTAGGTCTGGCCGTCCTCGGGAAAGACCGTGGGCTCGGTCACGGGATAGCCGGCCTTGGTGGGGAACTTCTTGTAGGTGTGGGTCGTGTCGTGACAGACCAGACAGTCGATGCGGTCGTTGGAGGTGAAGTCGAAATTCTTGTTCTTCCAGCCGTAGCCGATGTGGCACGAGGTGCAGCGCGGTTCGTTGGTCGGCACGGAGATGCAGAAGTTGTTGATGGTACGGCCGTACTTGCCCATGCTCTTGCCGTCGCCGCAGTCGGCGCAGATCCAGGTCCAGTGGATGGAATGGTGGATCTGGTCGGCGGCCAGGTCATGGCAGGACAGGCAGGCCGCCGTCACTTCCTCGGGCTTGCCGAAGTCCTTTTTGAGCGCCTCGAATTTGGAGTGGTCGGCCGTGGTCCAGCGGGCACCGGGCGCCTTGACGGCGCTGCGCGCGAGCTGGCGGCCCGGGGCCTTGTCCGCGTCGGCCTCCTGGTCCCCGGCGCCGGATAGTCCGGCCGGTCCCAGCAGCAGGGCCCCGCACAACAGGGCCAGCAGGCCAAACGGTGTCCAGGAGCGATGCCGCAAACGCATGGTTCCTCCTTCTGCCCGGCGCATGCGTGTACCGGGACGTGCCGTTGTCCGAGACAACGGCTTGCGCTGAAGAGACTTGTCTCCTTCTTAGCATGGGTACGCGCTTTTGCAAGCAGGCAATGGCAGCAACACGACGTTGCGCGGTTGCCCGACGCGACGTCTTATCTTGACTTGTTACATAGGAAATAGAACGAAGGCCCTGTCACAACAGGGAGACAACGAAACCGCGTCCCGTCCCCCAGGCCAGGCAGCCAGGCCTGGGGCGGAGCGGAAGCGGATTGTGTCGGGTGTGGCCGGTTGCCGGGAAAGGATCAGCTGACAGGGGTGACGAGGCGCTTGAGCAGACCGGCGATCTCGGCCTTGATGGCCGCCGCCTCCCGGGTCAGAGACGCCGCGGCCAGGCCGGCCTCGGGATCGGCCGTGGCGAGGCCGCCCGGCACCAGGCGCGTGGCCGGGCGGGACTGCCCACCCAGGCCGGCCGTGGCCGTGCAGGTCGTGGCCAAGCCGTCCGGCTGGGGCACCTCGGCCAGTTCCAGGCGCTGGCGGCTGACGCACAGGCCGCTCCAGAACCGTTCGTCGGTATGGCTGGCCCCGGCGAGCAACAACGGCCCTTGGCCGGCCACCGGTTCGGCCCGCCGACGCCAGGCCGTGTCCTCGCGCCGGGCCACGGGCTTACCGGCTTCGAAGCGCCGCCGGCACCAGGAGAGTTCATAGGGGATGTCGCGGACGGCGCCACCGGTGACCGCGCCCAAGGGATCGCACAATCCGGCGTCCAGGGCCTCCCGCAACGGATCGAGAAACAGGCCCCCGTGCCGGGCGGCGCTGAGAAAAACACCGGCCAGGCAGTCCCCGGCGGCCGCGTACCCGTCCCGGCCCAGGGCGCAAGACCCGAACCCGGCCGGTGACAGCCGCCAGGCCAGGGTGTCCGGGGCGCGCCAATCGCCGGCGCCGAGAACGCATTCGCCGGCGATGGCGACCTGCCGTTGGCCGCCGTCGTACCAGGTGGCGGCCAGGCGTTCCCGCTCGCCACCGTTGGCTTCCAGGGTGTTGTGGCAGGAAACGGTCCGCAGGGGCCGGCCCAGGGCATCCCGGGTGGTGATGGACACGGAAAAACGGTGGGCTACGCCCGGGCCGCCGGAAGCCGGCCCCGCCTCCAGGTCCCAGATCTGGTCAAGGACCGCGTCGCGTAGCAGACGTTCTCCCTGGTACTCGCGCAGGCTCGCGGTGTAGCGGACATGAAAACTGTCGGGCGTAGTCACGTGCGTACCACGCACCGTTTCGTCCAGATCGGAAGCCCGGATGGTGAACACCCGCACCCCGTCGAGGAGTTCGCGGGTGAGCAGACCATCCGCGAACCATTGCCCGTCCCGGTGCAAGGCCGCGGCGGTCATGGCCGGGGAAAAGCCTTCCACGCCGTGCAGTTCGGCCACCAGCCGGGTCAGGGGCCGGCCGTCGTGATCGTAGTGTCCGGTCTCCAGGGACGCCGAGGTCTCGTCCACCCGGCCGTTCTGGATCGCGCCAAGGCCGGTCGCGTCGAGTTCGAGGACTTCCAGGCGTTCGCCGTCCACATCGGTCTCCCGGGCCAGACCGCTTGGCAGCACGGTGACGCCGGTGGTCAGGCCGAACACCGTGGTCCAGGGGCTCTCGCCGCCGGGCCCGGACCGAAATGTCACCGGACGTCCCGGACCGGGCTTGGACGAGACTTGCGGCGGTGGAACCGGCCGCGAAGCAGTCGCCGACGCACGCTCGTCGCCACTAACCTGCCGGGCGTTCGTAGGGCAAGGATTCGCCTGTCGATCCAGCGTGTCACACATCCGCTCGTCCATGGCCACCCCCATCGCTTGTGGCGCCGGAAACGGACGCCCACGAAATGCGGCGTCCTTTCAGAAGGCCTTTCGGCCTTGTCCGGGGGAACTTTAGGGCGCGGCGGCCAGGATCGGCAGGCCCAGGGCCGGGTTACGGCTCAACGGCAGGCAGGGGACGGTCGGAATCGGAAGAGGAGGCGGAGGTCTCGGTTGCCTCCGTCGCTTGCGGCCGGTCGGTTTGATCGGACCTGTCGGGCGCGCTGGGCGCTTCGGGCGTAGCTGCGGTGGGAGGGGAAACGGGACGCCCGGCCGCTTCGGCCATGATCCGATCCACGAAACAGGCTTTGTTGGGGTAGGTCATGGCGTCCAGAAAATCCGCCAGGGCAGCCGTGTCCTGGCAGACATGGGCGTATTCGCGGCGCAGGGTCAGGTCGTCGTGGCCGGAACAGGCCACGATATAATAGACGAGCGAACGTCCGGCCCGGGTCCTGAAAACGGCCAGCAGGTCCACATAGCCGACTTCGGGCGGGAACGGCACGGCCTCCGGCCCGTTTTGGTGGCGGTAAAACGTCAGCAAGGTCCCGACAAAGGACAGCATACCGCCGTTTCGGGGCAGTCGGTAGCGACGGACGCGGCCGCGCAGCCGATCGCCGATATCCTTGATGGTTCTGGGCCGCGAGAAAGGGAACATGAACGCCACGCCTCCGGAAGTAGGGCCCGTCCGTCGCGGGGCCGGGGCTGACGCCGTATATACCGGCCGGGACAAGGGGTCAAAACGAAAATCATACAAAAAAAGGCTTGCCCTGTCTCGCACTTTGGGCCAAAAGAAGCCTGCCGGCCATGTGCATCCGGTAAGAGGGTTTCGCCGCTTGTGGCGAGGCCCTTTTTTAATCCCCGACTTTGTGATAATTTTCACAAAGCCGGGGATTACCCAGCCCTCCTTCCCCCGCCTTTCAGTACCCTCCTTGCGAAAAGTGGCACATTGGCACGTCTTTCTTGACATTTCCAAGTTGCAATGGTCTATCCTGGCCCAGCCCCTTCCCCTTTCCGGTCGCCGCAAGCGGTTCCAACCAGTCGCCGGTCGGTCCAGGGAAGACGCGCGGGCCCGGCCTCACACAGGTCCGCGCCCCGTGTGCTGCATCCGGCTGGGCCCGGCCCGCCGAAAAAAACGACGGCAGTGTTGCCAAACCAAGGAGGCGTCTGGTGAAACATTGGAAATTGACCCTGCCCGTGGGGCTTTTGGCCCTGGCGGCCCTGACCCTGTGGATCGAACCGGCCTTTGCCGACAAACTGGCCGATGCCATTGCCAAGGCGCCCCAGGGCTCGGGACCGGGACAGATCGACCCGTCCAAGCCAGCCGGATTTCTCGGCATCAACGGCGCGCCCGAGGTCAATCTCATCCTGGCTTTCTGCTGGGCCGTGTGGGTGGGCTGGATCTTCTCCACCGTCGGCGCCTTCGGCGGCGTTATGGCCGGTGTGGGCCACATCACGGTCTATGGCCTCGGCAACTACGCCAAGTCGTTTAAGAGCACCGCGCCCCAGCTCAACAAGCTCGTCACCGACTCCATCCGCGTGTCCAACCAGTGGCTGGTCGGCCTGTCCGCGCTCATTTCCTCCTTCAACTACTGGAAGATGGGCCGTCTCGTGCTGCCCCTGGCCGTGTCGCTCGGCGCGGGCTCCATCGTCGGCAGCTGGCTGTCGGTGACCCTGTCCCAGGGCAAGGTGTCCTTCTCGGCCTACCAGGGCTATTTCGGTCTGTTCGTCCTGTTCCTGGGCGCCTATCTCTTCTGGGGCACCACGTCCCGGGCCCAGGCGGGGAAAAAGCAGGCCAAGGAAGCGGCCAGAGCTTTCGAGGAAACCGTCAAGCGCCAGAAAAGCGGTGAGAAGGTCGACACCAAGGCCCTGGGCGTCAAGGTGACCTCGATTTCCCTGACCCGCGTCACCTTCACCTTCTACGGCGTGCAGTTCGGCTTCAACCCGCTGATTCCTTTTATCGGCGGCATCGTCATCGCCGGTGTGGCGGCGTTCCTGGGCGTCGGCGGCGGCTTCCTGCTCGTGCCGTTTCTCACCAACGTGGCCCAGCTGCCCATGTACCTGGCCGCCGGCACCTCGGCCCTGGCCGTGCTGGTCGGCATGATCACCTCGATCACCACCTTCATGTCCGGCGGCGTGTCCATTCACTGGCACCTGATCGGCATCGAGCTGATCGGCATCGTCATCGGCTCGGTCATCGGTCCGCGCACCTCCAAGTACATCCCCGACATCTGGCTCAAGCGCCTGTTTATCGTGCTCGCCCTGTATGTCGGCGCCCGCTACGTGCTGCGCGGCTTCTTCGCCATCAATATCTAACGGGGAATCCCCCCTCCCCTGCCTGGCCCCGGGCCTCGGCCCGGGGCTTTTTTTATGCCCGTGTCCGACCGCTCTCCAGGGGACCGGCCAAACAAAGGCCGGACAGCCCGTTCCCCAGGACCGCCGGTTGTGTTACAGTGCGTCAACGCGCACAACGAGGGAATCGTGACCGAACTCTTCGACGCCATCTGCATCGCCCCCTACCGCCTCGTCGCCAATCCTGTGGCCGGTTTCTATGTTGGCACCCTGGTGCTGGCCCTGGCGAGCCTGGTCCTCGGCCGCCTCACCTACGACCTGACCTGGCTTTTCAACCGCGGCCACTACGCCAAGGAAGAAGCCGAGATGGTGCGCATGCACAACCTGTCCGTGGCCGCCATCGAAGCCCACAACAAGGAAGCCTACAAGGCCGCCAACAAGGAGGCGAACGAGGCCTTCGGCAAATCCTTTTTTGCCGGAGCGGCGCTTTTTTCCGTGTCCATCTGGCCCCTGCCCTTTGCCCTGGCCTGGCTGGACGGACGCTTCAGCGGGGTGGACATTCCCTTCCTTCCGGGCCATACCGTACGCTACAACGCCGTTTTTCTGGGGATTTATATCCTGTTGCGGCTCGGCATGTGGCCGCTGTGGCAACGTTTGCCTGTGTTCGGTCGCGTGGAGAAACGCCGGCGGGACATGGTGGCCAGACGCGCCCGGCTGCGCAGCTGGACCGAGCTCGGCAATCCCAGGGGGGACCCGTGAACCGACGGGATTTCCTGCGCGCCGCCCTGTTCGCCTCGTTATTGACCGGCTGCGGCCAGGACGAGGACGCCATCCGCGTGGACATGTCCCGGCGCGAGGACATCACCGTGCGCACCCCGCCCCGGGCCGTGACCTACGCCTATCTGCCCCAGTACGCCCACACCGTGTCCTACGAGCGCCACCGACTGCTCCTCGACTACCTCTCCCGGGCCACGGGCATAGCCCTGCGCCAGATTTTCCCCGACACCTTCGAGGAACACGTGCGCATGGTGGAGCGCGGCGAGATCGACATCTCCTTTTCCAACCCCTTCGCCTATATCCGCATGGCACGTTACGGCGCCCGGGCCTTTGCCCGCATCATCGAGCCGTCCGGCAAACCCGATTTCAAGAGCCAGATCATCTGCCGCCGGGACAACACCGCCATCCGGACCCTTGCGGATTGCCGCGGCAAGCGCTGGATCGCCGTGGACCCGTCCTCGGCCGGCGGGTATCTCTACGCCCTGGGCGAATTCCTGGACAACGGCCTCAAGCGCAGCGACTTCAGCGAAATCAGTTTCGCCCCGGGCCCGGGCGGCAAGCAGGAAAAGGTCGTGCTGGCCGTCTACGCCGGCACCTACGACATCGGCTCCATCCGCGACGGCACCCTGGACATCCTGCGCGGCAAGATCGCCCTCAGCCAGATCCGCGTACTGGCCGAAAGCAAGGCCTATCCCGGCTGGGTCTATGCCGCCCGGTCCGGGCTGTCGCCCCAGATCGTGGACAAGATCGCCCGGGCCATGTTCGCCCTGTCGCCCAAGCGTTCCGAGGATGCGGTCATCCTCGAAACCGCCGGCATGCGCGGCATCATTCCGGCCACCGATGCCGATTACGCCCCGGTGCGGGCCCTGGCCGAACGACTGGGACTTGAAGTCATGGAGGAGGCGGAATGATCCTGCGACTTTCGCGCCTCAGTTTCCGGGCCAAGATCAATTGCGGCATCGTGCTCATCGTCGGCCTGATCGCCATCCCCCTGGCCTATCTGACCTGGCGGGCGGCAGCCAAATCCCTGCTGGCCGAAACCCGCAAACGGGGCATCGTGCTCTCGGAAAACCTGTCCGTCCGGGTGTCCGACGCCATGTTGTCCATGGACCTGCTGCGGCTCAAAAACATGGTGGACGAACTCGGCAAGCTCGACGACATCGTCTACGCCTTCATCCTCGACCGCCAGGGCTCGGTGCTGGTCCATTCCTTCAACGGCGGTTTCCCGGTGGAGCTCACCGACGTCAACCACCCCAAAAACGGCACCCTCCACATCCAGCTCCTCGACACGGGCAAGGAATTCATCGACGACTTCGCCGCGCCCGTGAGCATCGTGGGCACGGACTTCGGCACCGTGCGCATCGGCCTGTCACGCACCAAGGCCGAAGCCGCCGCCGACCGGCTGGCCCTGCTCATCGTGTTTTTTTCCGGCGCGGCCATGGTCGCGGCCCTTATTCCCTCCACGCTCTTCGCCCGGGGCGTGACCAGCCGCATCAACCGGCTCAAGGCCCATGCCGAGGAGGTGGTCAAGGGCAACCTCGATCAGCGGGCGGGGCTGCCCGTGGACAGGGCCTGTTCGGAAATCCTGGCCTGCGACAAGACCCACTGCCCGGCCCATGACGACCGGCTGCGCCGCTGCTGGCTCATCGCCGCGCCGAGCGTGCGCGACGGCGCGCCGCCGTCCTGCAAGGCTTGCCCGGTCTACCGCGAGCACAAGGGCGACGAGATCCAGGATCTGGCCGAGACCTTCGATGTCATGGCCGAATCCCTGACCACCCATTTGAGCGATCTGCGCAAGGCCGAACGCGTGCTCTCGCGCCAGGAACAGCTTCTGCGCACCATTCTCGACGCCACCCCGGACTTTTTGTGCCTGCTCGACGAAAACCTGTCCTATCTGGCCGTCAACCGGGCCTTTGCCGCCTTTGTCGGGCGCGAGGCCTCGGAGATCGTCGGCCGGTCCGACCGCGACATCTTTCCCCCCGACGAGGGCCCGGCCGCCCATGCCGAAAACCGGCGCGTGCTGGCCTCCTCCCATCCCACCAACCGCGAGGTGTTTTTCCAACGCGGAGTCGCGCCCATGTGGCTGCATATCGTGCGCGTGCCCGTTACCGACCGCGACGGCCGGCCTATGGGCCTCGTGCGCACGGCCCGGGACGTCACCCGCATCAAGCAGTTCCAGGAACAGCTCATCCAGTCCCAGAAAATGGAATCCCTGGGCAAGCTGGCCGGCGGCGTGGCCCACGAGATCAACACCCCCCTCGGCGTCATTCTCGGCTATTCCCAGCTCCTTCAGGAAGATGTGCCGCCGGACAGCCAGATCCTTTTGGATTTGCAAACCATCGAGAAACAGGCCAAGGTCTGCCGTAAGATCGTGGCCGACCTGCTCGGATTTTCCCGCCAGGCCCAAAGCGCCAAAATCGAGATGTGCTTCAACAACTCCCTCATGGAAGCGGCCAGCCTGGTGCGCCATGCCTTTTCCCTGGACAAGGTGACCATCGCCACCGATCTCGACGAGCGCATGCCCATCATTTTCGGCGATCCCGAAAAGCTCAAGCAGGTCTGGATCAATCTGCTCACCAACGCCCGGGATGCCCTGGCCGGTCCCGGCGGCACCATCCTCGTGCGTTCCCGGCTGTTCTCCGAGCGCCAGCAGGTGACGGCCTGGTTCGCCGACACCGGTCCCGGCATCTCCCCGGAAAACCAGCACCGCATCTTCGACCCGTTTTTCACCACCAAACCCGTGGGCCAGGGCACGGGTCTCGGCCTGTCCGTCTCGTTCGGCATCATCAAGGACCACGGCGGCACCATCGATGTCCAAAGCCCGGCGCCGACCGGCATCTGGGGACCGGACAATCCGGGGACCGGCTACGGCACCGTCATCCGCGTCGATTTGCCGCTGGACCACGAGGAAATCATCAGCGGGGACCTGCCCCCGCCACCCCAGGAGGGATAACCTGCCATGGCCGACATCATCGTGCTCGACGACGTCATTGACGCCGGCGTCGTCATCAAACGGATTCTCGAACGCAAGGGCCATGCCGTCACCGTCTTCACCGAGGAAGAGGATGCCCTGGCCCATGTGGGGAAAAAGCATCCGGCACTGGCCATCCTGGACATGAAGCTCAAAAAGCTCAGCGGCGTGGAAGTGCTCGAAGAGATCAAAAAACGCTCTCCCGAGACCCGGGTCATCATGCTCACCGGCTACCCGACCCTGGAAACGGCCCGTCAGTCCGTGCAGCTCGGGGCCTGCCAGTACTGCGTCAAACCCATTGACAAGGACGAACTCGAACGCAAGGTCGAGGAGGCCCTGGCCGACGACGGCCGGTAGCGGAGGACGCGTGTTTTCCAGGGAGCTGTTGCGCCGCTGGACCTATCAGGTCTTTGCCCCGGGGGTGTTGTTGCGGGAAAAGTACAACGCCTTTCGGGAGCTGTTGCGCCAGGACGAGGTCTGCCTGGAACTGATCGCCGCCCTGGAGGCCATCCACTACGGTGAGGCGGTGGTGGACTGGGCCCGCATCGTCCATCTGACCAACCAGCTGCGCCACGCGGTCACCGAAATGGTGGTGCGCCTGACCCGCCTGGAGCCGACCCGCCATCTCGATCTGGCCGACTACGCCAAAAAGCTCGATTTCTACGTCCAGATGGCCCTGGACATCCCCCTGGGCGGCATGGGACCACCCTTTGTGGTGCCCCTGGAGACCGTGGCCGATACGCCGGACGCGGCCGGCGGCAAGGCCGCCCATCTGGCCCGGGCGGCCCGGGACGCCAAGGTGCCGGTGCCCGAAGGCTTCGTGGTCACCACCAACGCCTTTCGCTATTTTCTGGAAGCAACCGAGCTGCGGCCGGCCATCGACCGGCTCCTGCGCCGGGTGGACCTGGCTAGGCCCGACGAACTGGGCGGACTGGCCGCGGACATCCGTCGCCGCATCCTGGCCGCCCGGCTGCCGGACGATGTGGCCGGCCCCCTGGCCGAAGCCGCCCGGCTGCTCGGCCGGGGCCCGGACGGCAGCCCACGCGAGCTGGCCGCCCGCAGCTCGGCCGTGGCCGAGGATGGCCGGGCCTCGTTCGCCGGCCAATACGAAAGCGTGCTCCATATCCCGGCCGACGTGGCCGTGGGCGCCTACCTGCAAGTGGTCGCCGGCAAGTACACGGCCAAGGCCATCACCTACCGGGTGCTGACCGGCCACGCCGACGACGAGACGCCCATGGCGGTGTTGTTCGTGCCCATGCTCGCGGCCACGGCCTCGGGCGTGCTCTACACCCGCGACAGCGCCGATCCGGACGCGCCCATGGCCGCCTATGCCGTGCCGGGCCTGGGCTCGGATCTGGTCGAGGGCGCGGCCAACCCCGAACGCCTGGCCCTGTCCCACGATCCGCCCCATTGCCTGCTCGACCGCCAGTCCCTCGAAGGACCGGTGCTCCCCGAACAGGCCGCCTTGCGCCTGGCCGCCCTGGGGCTGTCCCTGGAGCAAGCCTTTGGCGCACCCCAGGACGTGGAATGGGTGCTGCCGCCCAAGGGCGGCCCGGTCATTCTCCAATCCCGGCCCATGGCCGTGGAACGCGCCGCGTCCGGCCCCGGCCAGGTCGCGGTCCGTCCCGAACTGCCGGACATCGCCCCCGTGGCCACGGGCGGGCAATGCGCCTCGGGCGGCGTGGCCAGCGGCACGGTGCTCCATGCCGCCACGGTCCTCGACGTGGAAGCCATCGGTCCGGGCACGGTGCTTGTCACCGCCACCCTGCCGACGACCCTGGCCCGGGCCGTGGACCGGCTGGAAGCGGTGGTAGCCGTGGCCGGCAGCCGGGCCGGCCATTTCGCCTCGGTGGCCCGGGAATTCGGCCTGCCGGTGATCACCGGCCTGCCCGAGGCCTTCGACGCCCTGGAGGAAGGGACCACGGTCACGGTCGATGCCGAGGCAGGGGCCGTGTATCCGGGCCGCATCGAATCCCTGCTCGCCTGGTCCCGGCCGGCGCGGCCGGATGCGGCATCGCCCGTGGCCAGTCGCCTGGCCGACCTGACGCCCCTTGTGTCCCGGCTGACCCTGACCGATCCCGAAGCACCGGATTTCGTGCCCGAAAAGGTCCGCTCCCTGCACGACATCGTGCGGTTTGCCCACGAAAAGGCGGTGGGGGCGATGTTTTCCCTGGTCGGCGGCGAACCCCGGGGGCTGGCCTCGGCCCGCAAGCTCAAAAGCACCCTGCCCCTGACCATGTACCTGCTCGATCTCGGCGGCGGCGTGTTCGAATCCGCGGCCGAGGACAAGGAATTGCGGCCCGACCAGATCAAAAGCGCGCCGCTTTGGGCCCTGTGGTCCGGCCTGGCCGCCGAGGACGCGCCCTGGCCGTCGGGACCGCCCGTCACCGACGACAAGACCCTGGACCGCACGAGCGCCGGACTTTTTGCCCCCGGTGCCCGGCATCTGGCCAGCTATGCCGTGGTGTCGGACGTCTATGCCCATGTCATGCTGCGCTTCGGCTACCATTTCACCGTGGTCGACGCCCTGTGCGGCCCCCAGACCGAACAAAATTACGTCAATTTCCGGTTCAAGGGCGGCGGGGCCGCGGCGGACCAGCGCGGGTTGCGCCTGGACTGCGTCACCCGGGTCCTTGGCCATTTCGGCTTCACCGTCCGCGTGACCGGCGACCTGCTCGACGCGCGCTTGCCGCGCATCCCCGAGCATATCGCCCAAAAACGCCTGGCCATGCTGGGCTACCTCCTGGCCGGCACCCGCATGCTCGACATGCGCCTGACCGATCCGGCCGCCGTGGACGCCTGGGTCACGCGTTTCCTGGCCCGCACCGACCGCTGACGAGGACCCCATGGCCGACACCGACGCAAACCACGCCTACCCCTTGACCTGGGTGACCGACCACCTGGCCGTGGGCGGCGCGCCCATGACCTACGAGCAGCTCGATTCCCTCCATGACCAGGGCATCACGGCCATCCTCAACCTGTGCGCGGAATTCTGCGACCTGCACGATATCGAGGCCGCGGCCGGCTTCGAGGTCCATTACCTGCCCATCCCGGACGAGAAGGCCCCGGATCTGCCCGCCCTGGAGCGCGCCCTGGCCTGGCTCGACGAGGCCGTCTATCTCGGCAAGAAGGTGCTCATCCACTGCCGCCACGGCATCGGCCGCACCGGTACGGTATTAAACGCCTATCTGCTGCGCCGGGGCCTGGGGCACAAACTGGCCGCCCGGGTGCTCTCGCCCCTGCGCTCCAAGCCCACGAGTTTCGACCAGTGGTGGACCATCCGCCGCTACGGCAAGGCTTCCGGCCGGCTGACCATCCGGGAGCCGCGCCTGGAGAGCGACCATCTGGTCAACCTGGCCCCGTTTCTGGCCGACTACTCGGGCCTGGTGGCCACGGTCCGGCTCGCGACCCGGGGCCTGCCCCGGTGCGGCCGGGACCACGACCGCTGCTGCCGCCGGCCCCTGACCCTGTCCCTGATCGAAGCCGTGCACGTGAGCCACCGCATCAACGTGTGCCTGCCGAGTGAGACCCGGCTGGCGGTCATCGAGGACGCAGCCGAAGCCTCCCGGGAAGTGGAACGCCTGACCCTGCTTCATGCCGACAATCCGGACTTTTGCCTGTCGTCCTGGTCCCGGTTGTGTCCGCTGTCCCGGGACGGGGCCTGCCTGATCCTGTCCCATCGCCCCCTGGCCTGCCGGCTCCACGGCCTGGCCGAGGACGAAGCCGCCGCGTTGTGGGAAAAAAAGCTGGAACCGGGCCTGACCACCCTGTCGCGCCAGGTGTTTCTGGCCCTGGCCGGAAGCCTCGGCGATGGACCGTTGCCCCGGTTTCCCCTGCCGGACGTGATCTCGGGACGGTATGTGTCCACGGTGTTCAAATACCTTCTCGCCCTGTCCTCGCTCACGGGCCGTTGACCCGGACTCCCGGGCCGGGCTACAAGCCGGGACACGAAACGCCAAGGAGGACAGGCATGGCCGAGGATTTCAGGACCCTGCTCATGGAAACGGACCACTTCGGCGCCGAAGACCGCTGGTTCGGGGACATTCAGATCGGCGGCTGGTTCTTTTTTTCCGCCCAGGCCGGCCCGTACCACGAATGCCGGCCCCAGAAACTGCTGCCCGGCCCCATGGGCTACGAATCCTTTGACCTGCGCCTGCAAACCGTCAGCGGCGTCATCAGCTACGGCCGTTACGGCGCCTGGGAAGAGCTCCAGCACAAGCCCTGGGCCGCTCTTTTTTCCCAGGACGGCCCGACCGTCATGCATGCCCCGGACGTGCCCGTGGCCACCTGCCAGCAGATCTACGAGGATCTCCTGGCCTTCGCCCGCACCCATCCCCTGCCGTAACCCGCACGGACCTGACGTTGTACGGGAGCGGTTCGTAACGTTTCCAGCCAAGCGGCCAACCACCGTTTTCGCGGATCACCATGGAAAAAATACCTTTCAATCGGCCCTTCATCGCCGGCAAGGAACTGTATTACATCGCCCAGGCCGTGATGCAGGCCCATCTTTCCGGGGACGGCACCTTCACCAAACGTTGCCAGACCTGGATGGAAGAGCATTTCGGCGTGCGCCGCGCCCTGCTCACCCATTCCTGCACCGCCGCCCTGGAGATGGCCGCCCTTTTGTGCGACGTCGGTCCGGGCGACGAAGTCATCATGCCGTCGTTCACGTTTTCGTCCACCGCCACCGCCTTTGTGCTGCGCGGCGCCACCCCGGTCTTCGTGGACATCCGGCCGGACAACTGCAACCTGGACGAAACCCTGTTGCCCGGGGCCCTCACCCCGCGCACCAAGGTCATCGTGCCGGTCCACTACGCGGGCGTGTCCTGCGAAATGGACACGATCATGGACCTGGCCCGGGCCCATGGCCTGCTCGTGGTCGAAGACGCGGCCCAGGCGTTTTTCTCCACCTACAAGGGCCGTATGCTGGGCAGCCTCGGCGATTTCGGCTGTTTGAGCTTTCACGAGACCAAGAACATCATCAGCGGCGAGGGCGGGGCCCTGCTCGTCAACACGCCGTCGTTCGTGCAGCGGGCCGAGATCCTGCGGGAAAAGGGCACCAACCGGGCCCAGTTCTTCCGAGGCCAAGTGGACAAGTACACCTGGGTGGACGTGGGCTCGTCGTTTCTGCCGAGCGAACTCATCGGCGCGTTTTTATGGGGCCAGATCGAGGAGGCGGAAACCATCATCGCCAACCGCCGGGCCTCGTTCGACCGCTACCTGCACGCCCTGCGCCCGTTGCAGGACGCCGGTTGCCTGCGCCTGCCCCAGGTGCCGGAAGGCCTGGCCAACGGCCACATCTTCTACATCCTGACCGAATCCCTGGCCGTGCGCGAGGCCCTGACCGCCGCCCTCAAGGAAGACAACATCTCGGCCGTGTTCCATTACGTCCCCCTGCACGCCTCGCCGGCCGGCCGGCGTTTCGGCCGGGCCGTGGGCGAGCTGCCGGTCACCATGGCCACGGCCGACCGCCTGCTGCGCCTGCCCCTTTATTTCGGCATGCGCCCCGACGAGGTGGACCGGGTCGTGGACCGGATCTTCGCCTTTTTCGGCCAACCCCGGACGGCCTGACCTTGCCCGGGATCTTGCGGTGACGACCTCGTTTGCGGCCTTTGTGCGAACCGTGCGGCAAACGCCCCTGCGCGAGCTGTGGCGTTTGCCCGTGGTCCGACAGCTGTGGCGCTACGGCCTGGTCGGCCTGTCCCAAAACGCCATCGGCTACGGACTCTATCTGCTCGTGACCTGGCTTGGGCTCCCGCCCAAGACCGCGGTCTCCATCCTCTATGTCGTCGGCGTCCTCATTTCCTTTTTCGGCAACCGCCGCTTCACCTTTGCCCATGCCGGGTCCGTGCGCTGGGCCATGGTCCGCTTTTTTGTGGCCCACTGCGGCGGATATCTCCTCAATATCCTGCTCCTTTTGGTTTTTGTCGACCATCTCGGCTATCCGCACCAGCTCATCCAGGCCGCCTCCATTTTCGTGGTCGCCGGCTACCTGTTTTTCGCCCTGAAGTTCTTCGTCTTCCCGCGCCCCAAGGCCGCCTGAGGCCGGAAGCGCCGGGTAGGCACAACCGGCCGCCACCCGCGCGACACAGCCTGTCCGGGCTCTGGCGGCCTTGACGGAGATGGGTCTTCGCGCCCATACTCCCTCTCCTATTCGCGGAGACGAGCGACCGCTTCGGTCGTGATCCGACCGGCGGTGCGCTTTATTTCGCGCCGCAAACGCCCAGGGAGGAAAATTCTGGCATGATCGCGTGGCAAAAACAGGGATTTCTTTTTTGTTCGCCGCTGGAAGGCTTTTCACAGGCCCGGTTGCCCAATGTCTGGCGGCTCCATGACGATATCTACGCCCTGGTCTTTACGTCCGTGGACGCTTCCATGCGTTCCCATACCTTCATCACCACCATGCGGGTCGACGGCCATCGGCTCGAAATCCTGCAAAAGCCCAAGCTCGTGCTGGCGCCGGGTCCCTTGGGCTACTTCGACGACCGGGGCGCCATGGCCTCGGCCTTTGCCCAGGGCGATAACGGCGTCATCTATTACTACTATACCGGTTGGCAGCTCCTCCACGATGTCACCTTCGAATTCGCCATCGGCCGGGCCATTTTCGATCCGGAAAAGCTCACCATCACCAAGGAATTCCCCGGACCGGTCCTGGCCAAGGACACGCGAAATCTGTTTCTCAACGCCGCCGCCTACGTCCTGCGCGAGGGCAAAGCCTGGCGCATGTGGTACACCGGCGGGGTCAACTGGGAAAACAACAACGGTGTGCTCAAGCACTACTACACCATCAAGCACGCCAACTCCTCCGACGGCATCCACTGGGAAGCCAGCCCCGAGGTCTGCATTCCGTTCCAGTACGACACGGAATACGCCATTGCCCGTCCGTCCGTGACCAAGATCGGCGACACCTACCACATGTGGTACACCTACCGGGAAACCCCGACCATCCATACCTACCGCATCGGCTACGCCACCTCCGCCGACGGCCTGACCTGGACCCGCAAGGACGACGAGGCCGGCATCGACGTGTCGCCCGAGGGTTGGGACTCCGAAATGGTCGGCTATCCCCACGTGTTCGAACACAACGGGGTCTGGTTCCTGATGTACAACGGCAACGGTTACGGCAAGACCGGTTTCGGTTACGCCACCCACGACGGACCCATCCGGTGAAAACGACCCAGCTGCCCGTGCCGGTGCTGCGGCGCCTGCTGCTGACCATGCTGCGCATCCGCGCCTTCGAGGATGCCGTGGTCGCGGTCTACCCCGAGCAGAACATGAAGTCGCCGGTCCACCTGTCCACCGGACAGGAGGCCGTGGCGGCCGGGGTGTGCGCCCATCTCGAACGTCGGGACACCATCTGCACCAACCACCGCAACCACGGCCATTGCCTGGCCAAGGGCGTACCACCCTTGGCCCTGGCCGCGGAATGCTTCGGCCGCAAGGCCGGTTGCGCCGGCGGCAAGGGCGGCTCCATGCATCCCGTGGCGCCGCGCTACGGCATCTACGGCACCTCGGCCATTGTCGGCGGGGGCGTGCCCCATGCCGTGGGCCAGGCCCTGGCCGCGAAAATGGACCACAGCTCCCGGGTGAGCGTGGCCTTTTTTGGCGACGGCGCCATGGAAGAGGGCAGCAGCTCGGAATCCCTCAATTTCGCCGCCCTGCACCGGCTGCCGGTGCTGTTCGTGTGCGAAAACAATGGCTACGGCGCGTCGTCGGCCCTGTGCTGCCGCCAGCCCAACGAGGACATTTCCGCTCGGGCCAAGGCCTACGGCATCCGTTCGGCCCGGGTGGACGGCAACAACGTGGTCGAGGTCTACAAGGCGGCCCGAAACGCCGTGGCCGCCGTGCGCCAGGGGCAGGGACCGTTTTTCCTCGAATGCCTGACCTACCGCTGGTACGGCCACATGGGCGTCAAGTTCGACCAGGAACAGGGCGTGCGCCCGTGGCACGAACTGCGCAGCTGGCAGTTGCGCTGCCCCATCAAGGTGCTGGAGTCCGTGCTTGGGGAAGAGGCGCCGGAACTGGCCGCCCAGGTGCCCGTGCTCATGGCCCGCCAGCGGGCGGCCATGGACACCGTCATGGTCCGGGCCCAACGCCTGCCCTTCCCCGACCCCGAGGAAGCCCTCGGGCCGGTTTTCTGGAGCTGAGCCCATGCCCTGGACCAAGATCTGCAACAGCGACATCCGCCTGCTCGGCGACGCGGCCAACGGCGTGCGTTGCGCGACCTACAAGGACGCCCTGCGCGAAGCCCACGAATTCTACATGGACGCCTGCCCGGACGCCTTCATCATCGGCCAGGGCATCACCGAGCCGGGCGGCAGTTTCGGCGTCCTGGACGGCTTTGTCGAACGTTACGGCGCCGAGCGCATCCTCGATTCCCCCATCGCCGAAAACGCCGTCACCGGCGCCTGCATCGGCGCGGCCTGTGCCGGCAAACGCCCGATCCTGGTCCACATGCGCCTCGATTTCCAGCTCATGTCCATGGACCAGATCGTCAACCACGCCGCCAAGTGGCACTACCTGACCAACGGGCAAGTCCACGTGCCGCTCATCATCCGGGCCATCGTGGCCCGGGGCTGGGGCTCCGGGGCCCAGCACGCCCAGGCCCTGCACGGCGTGTTCTTGCCGGTCCCGGGTCTGCGCATCGTGCTGCCGGCCTCGCCCCACGACGTCAAGGGACTGTTTTTGCAGGCCGTCAACGACGGCAATCCGGTGCTTTTTATCGAACACCGGTGGCTGTACAACGACGTGGGTCCGGTGCCGATTGAGCCCTACAAGGTCCCCTTTGGCCAGGCCGTGATCCGGCGCCCGGGCACCGATATCACCATTGTCGCCGTGTCCCAGATGGTGCGCGAAAGCCTGCGCGCCGCCGAGGCCCTGGCCGAGGAAGGCATCGACTGCGAGGTGCTCGACCCGCGTTGCGCCGCGCCCCTGGACCGGGAAGCCATCGCCGACTCGGTGGCCAAGACCGGCCGGCTGGTGGTGGCGGACCTCGGCCATCCCCACGGCGGCCTGGCGGCCGAAATCTGCGCCGTGGTGGCGGAAACTGTGCCCCAGGCCCTCAAGGCCCCGGTACGCCGGGTGACCTTCCCCGACGCGCCCATCCCGGCCTCGCCCGTGCTGGAAGAGGCCTACTATCCCGACGTGCCGCACATCGTCGCGGCCGTGCGCCAGGTCATGGGGCTCGGGGCCGGTCGATGACCACGGTCCTGGTCACGGGCGTGGGCTCGGTCATCGGCTACGGCATCATCCGCAGCCTGCGCCTGCGTGCCGTCCCCTGCCGGATCATCGGCGCGGACATCTATCCCGACGCCGTGGGCCAAGCCTGGACCGACGCCTTCGAACAAGCCCCGTACACGCGCGATCCCGGTTACGACGCCTGGCTGGCCCGGGTCGTGGCCAAACACCGGGTGGACGTGCTTATGCCCGGCATCGAGCCGGACGTGTTCCACGCCAACGCAAGCCGGGAGTTCCTGGCCGGGCTCGGCGTGCGCTGCGTGCTCAACCGTAGCGAACTCATCGAACTTTCCAAGGACAAGTGGCTCCAATACCAGGCCCTGGGCCCGGTCGGCGAGGATGTGCGCATTCCCACGGCCCTGGCCTGCGACAGTGCGGCCTTCATCGCCCGCCACGGCCTGCCCTGCCTGCTCAAGGAGCGTTGCGGCTCGGCCTCCAAGGGCCTGATCCGCCTGACGCGTCCCGAGGACCTCGCGGCCCTCGGCCCGGCCGAGACCGACGAGACCCATATTATCCAGCCCATCGTCGGCGCGGACGACGCCGAATACACGGTGGGCGTTTTCGGCGACGGCTGTGGCAAGGCCCGGGCCTCCATCGCCATGCGGCGGACCCTCTCCCGGGCCGGGGCCACGGAAAAGGCCCATATCGTCCGGGACGCCTCCCTGGACGCGGTCATCGACCGGCTGTGCGCGGCCTTGCGCCCCCTGGGGCCCACCAATTTCCAGTTCCGCCTGGCCGACGGGCAGTGGAAGCTGCTGGAGGTCAATGCCCGCATTTCCGCCTCCACGTCGTTGCGCGCCGCCTTCGGCTACAACGAGGCGAGCATGGCCCTGGACCATGTCCTGACCGGTGTCCTGCCCGAACAACCCGCCGTCCGGGACGGATTCGCCGTGCGCTACGTCGCGGACCATGTGGTCTATGATCGGCATCATTTCTGACATCCACGGCAATCTGCCGGCCCTTCAGGCCGTGCTGGCCGCCCTGACGACCCTTGGCGCCGACCGGCTGATCTGCGCGGGGGACGTGGCCGGCTATTACCCGTTTATTAACGAGTGCTGCCAGCGCCTGCGCGAGGCCAAGGCCCTGGTGGTCCAGGGCAACCACGACTTTTACCTGGCCACGGGCACGCCCTGTCCCAGGTCCCGAAGCGCCAACGACTGCCTGGCCTACCAGGCACGCGTCATCACGCCCGAGAACCGGGCCTGGCTCGGTTCCCTGGCCCCGGCCGGCCGGCTGGAAGACATGGAAATTGTCCACGGCGGCTGGCGCGATCCCCTGGACGAATATCTGGTTCCGGACGAAGCCTATTTCCGCGCCCTGGAAGGCCGGCTGTTCGTATCCGGCCACAGCCATGTCCAGACTCTGTGGCAGGGGGAAGGCGCGGTCTGGTGCAACCCCGGTTCGGTGGGCCAGCCCCGGGACGGCGACCCGCGCGCCGCCTTTGCCACCTTTGACGGCGCGGCCTTCACCCTGCACCGGGTGGCCTATCCGGTGGCGCAGACCATGGCCGCCATGACCCGGGCCGGTTTCAACGACTACTACTTCCGCAACCTCGCCCACGGCCTGCGTATCGGCGCCACCCCGGACCAGGCGTGCCCGGGCGGCGCCGCCAAGGAGCACGGCCGATGAAGCTGTCCATTGTCGCCACCCTGTACCGCTCGGCCGCCTATATCGAGGAATTTTGCCGCCGCGCCCATGCCGCGGCCGAGGCCCTGGTCGGCGACGACCACGAAATCGTCCTGGTCAACGACGGCTCGCCCGACAACAGCCTGGATGTCGCCGTTGCCCTGGCCCGGCACGACCCGCGCCTGGCCGTGGTCGATCTTTCGCGCAATTTCGGCCACCACAAGGCCATGATGACCGGCCTGGCCCAGGCCCGGGGCGAGTTCGTCTACCTGCTCGACGTGGACCTCGAAGAGGAACCGGAATGGCTGGCGCCTTTTGCCGACCAAATGCGCAGCGAAGGCTGCGACGTGGTCTACGGCGTGCAACAGCAGCGCAAGGGCAGCTTCTCCGAACGCTGGAGCGGGGCCCTGTTCTACACCGTGTTCCGCACGCTCTCCGGCCTCGATTTTCCCCGCAACATCACCACGGCCCGGCTCATGACCCGGCGCTACGTCAATGCCCTGCTCGGCCACAAGGAACGGGAGATCATGATCGCCGGCTTGTGGCTCATCACCGGATTCGCCCAGTGCCCCCATACCGTCAACAAGTGGAGCACGTCCGAGACGACCTACACCCTGCGGCGCAAGGTCGCGGCCATGGTCAACGGCATCACCTCATTCAGCGACGTGCCGCTCAAGGGCATTTTCTACATCGGCCTTGTCATGTCGGCCCTGTCGGCCCTCTATGTCGCCTATCTCGTGCTGCACCGCTTCGTGTTTTCGATGCCGGTCAGCGGCTGGACCTCGGTCATGGCTTCCATCTGGCTCCTCGGCGGCCTCATCATCTTTTGCATCGGCATCGTCGGCATCTATCTGTCCAAGGTTTTCATGGAAACCAAGCAACGCCCGTATACGATCATACGGCAAATATACGGCCGCGACGACAATTCGTGACGCCGGGAGACACCATGGGGAAGCGCGTCGCCATCCTCCAGAGCAACTATATTCCCTGGAAGGGCTATTTCGACATCATCAAGCAGGTCGACGAGTTCATTCTCTACGACGACGTGCAGTACACCAAGCGGGACTGGCGCAACCGAAACCGCATAAAGACCGCCCAAGGACCCTTGTGGCTCAGCGTGCCGGTCCATGCCAGCGGCCGCTCCAGCCTTATCCACGAGGCGACCATCGAGGACGGCCAGTGGGCCCAGAAGCATCTGCAAAGCTTCCTGCACCACTACAAGAAGGCGCCCGCCTTCGAGGCCGTCTATCCGGCCCTGCAGGAGCTTTACGCCAAGGCCGCCGACCTCAGGCGCCTCATCGACGTCAACCGCCTGTTTCTCGACTGGATCTGCGGCTATCTCGGCATTCCGACCGTCCTCAGCTCATCCCTGGACTACCAGGGCCACGGCACCAAGACCGAGCGGCTGCTTTCCCTGTGCCTGCAGGCCGGGGCCACGCTCTACCTGTCCGGCCCGGCGGCCAAGGACTATCTGGACGAGTCCCAGTTCGCGGCCCACGGCATTGCCGTGGCCTGGATGAGCTATGCCGGGTATCCCGAATATCCCCAGCTCTACCCGCCCTTTGACCACGCCGTGACCGCCCTCGACCTCATTCTCAATACGGGCGAGGCCGCGGCCACCTACCTGGAGCGCCACCCCGCCGGCGCCTGAGCCGGCTCACAGCGCTCTCGTCCACTTCCATCGAAGCAGGATTCCAAAGGACGCAGTCCTTTGGCCGCCGGAGGCTCTCTTACGCCCCCACTCCCTTACTGCGCCGGCGGCGGCGTGGCCTGGGCCGCATAGGCCCGGGCCAGGGCCTCGGCGTACAGGCGGTGGGCCAGGGCGTTGGGATGACCGTCCATCTGCTTGCCTTCGCGCATCAGCGTAAAAAGGAGCCGGGGCGTCTGGTGATGGGCCTCGGCGTAGGCGGCGAGCACGGGCCGGGTGTCCACGAAGCGTTCCTTGAAATGCGCCGCCAGCCAGTCCTTTTCCTGACGCACGGCAGCGTCGTCCAGGGTGTCGGGATTATCCAGGGCCAGCACGAACAGGCTTGCGCCGTTTTCCCGGCACAACCGCTCGATTTCCGTATAGGCGGCCTGGAGCACGGCCATCCGGTCCCGCACCGGCACAGGGATCGTACCGCGCAGCATGCCGTAGCGCGTGGCCAGTTCCCGGGCGTCCTGGGTCACGAGCAAGGGCGCGGCCACGGTGGCGAAAAAGTGCAGCCGGTCCCACAGGGACTTGCGGCAGTCCCGGTAGCTGTCGAGCTTCACATCAAAGGTCTGGCTCAAATAAAACGGCCCGTGCAGACGCAGGCCACCGTCGGCGGCCCGGTAGAAATACGGTCCGGGCAGCTTGGCGAAATAGGTCGGGGCATAGCCGAAAGACCGGTCCACGAGCCAGGGCGCATACTGGAAGATGACGATATCGGGCTTGTAGTGCGGAATGAGCTTGCGGGCGCGCAGCAGCATGTGGGACAGGCCGTAGCTGCTGACTCCGGCATTGAGCGCCGTGCCGTGGAGCCCGGCGGCAAAGAGATAGGCGTAATTTTCCTCGGCCAGGGTCGAGGAGCCGAAAGCGAAGGAACAGCCGAGGCTCAGAACCAGGGGGCGCTGTGTCGGCACCGTGTCCGGCGCGCCCACGGGGATGCGGAAGCCGTCGCGCGAGATGCGGCTGACGATATTGGGACCGACGGCATAGAACTCCTCGCCGGTCTTGCCCGGCGCGGCGCGGAAGCCCAGTTCCGCATCGAGTTCGTGGGGGCTGTTGATCCAGCCCCGGGTCCCGCACTTGGCATAGTCGTAGAAATCGGCCGAGCGGACGTAGAGAAAGAGGCCATAGGCCACCGCGGCCAGCAGGACCGTGACGGCGCTTATGCCCGCGACCGTGCGAAGGGTCGACCACCAGGGATGTCGCATGCTGCTTCCTTGATCGGCGTTAACCGTTTTCTCCGGGCTTTTTCGGAACATACAGTTCAAAGCGCGGATCGGTCCCCTCCGGCAGCCGGTCGAAGTGCTCGCGCACGAACCGGTAGGTCAGGGGATGGGTGTTTTGAAAGCGCAGATCGTCCCGGCCGTCCAGGGCCTGATTGTCGAGGAGCACCAGGCCGATCCGACTGGGATCGAGGCGCGCGATCTCCTGTTCCTCGAAGGCCCGAGGGCGCCGATGGATGGCGTAGATCTCCCACACCGGGGAGCGCTGGCCGAGCAGAGCATAGGCCCCGGGCCACCGGGGCATGGTGAGCAGTTCCTTGCCCGGCCCCAGGTACTTGTCCGCGAGCCCGCGCAAAAAGGCCACATCCCGGGCGGTCTCGGCATCGACCACGATCCGGTCGCCGCCGATGGTCACCTCGGTCCAGCCTTTTTCCGGGCTGCTGTACACAAAGCGGTACTCGCCCATCATGACAAACACGCTCGCCCCGCAAAGGACCAGGGTGGCAAGCCACTTCGCGGCCCCCCGTTTCCCGGCCAAAAGCCCCAGGCAGCCGAGCAGCATGGGGAAAATGCCGTGGGCCAGATGGATGATATCGGCCCGGGAAAAGGCATAATGGGCGTAGGGCAGTCCCAGGCAGGCGGCGCCGACGAAAACCGGCGGCAGCGGCCGGCGGCGCAGGCCCTGGACGGCCAGCCAAGCCAAGGAAACGATCCCGAACAGGCCCGTGGCCAGGAAAAACAGGGACACGAGCAGCTTGCGCACGGCCATATCCGGGGAAAGCCGGGCCAAGGGCACGGTCCAGGGCCAGGGAATGGGCAAGGTGATGTTGGTGCCGGACATGGCCAAAAGCTGGCGGATGTTATCAAGATACGCCGCGTAAAACCCGGGTACCACGGCGCACATGACAAGGGTCGGCGCAAAGCCGATCACAACGCCGAGGCCCCACAGGGCCAGCCGGCCGACCAGGGCGCGGTTGAGGCCCCGGTGGGCATTGACAAAGGCCAGGGCGCACAGGCTGCCGACCAGGCCGTAGACGCCGTGGTTGCGGCCGATGACCGCGGCCAGGCCGACCAGGATCCCGGCCCCGAGATGGCGCCCGCCGGTGGGGTTGGCCGCGAGCCAGGCCAAGGCGGCCACGAGCAGGATCGCGATGGTGATATTATAGATGATCCAGTAGCACTGCATCCAGGCCACCAGCGTGACGGCGGCCAGGACCAGGAACACCGCCCCCACCCGGCGGGCGGACCGGGCCACGATCCACAGGCCGGCAAAAAGCCCCAGGGCCTCGACGACCGCCCCGGTCGCGCGCAGGGACATGAGCCCTGAGTCTCCCCACAAGCGCATGAGGGCGGCGGAAAAATAGTAGCGCCCGGGATCGTAGGCCATGAAATCCCGCATGGGGACCTCGCCGGCCAGGACGCGCTGCACGCCGTACCAGAGAAAGCCTTCGTCGTAGAGGCTGAAGTCGAGCCGGCCCTCAAGCCGGAACAGCACCACGACCAACACCGCGGTCAGCCCGGCGAGCCAGGCGGCAAGGGAGGCGGTTTTACGCACGAAATCTCCTTGGCGTCACGCCCGTCTGCCGTGTCCGGCCAGGGGCCGGCCGGCGAGCGCGACCCGGGGAAAGGTGTCGACTGGCGGGCGATCTGTCAACACCGCCTCCCCCGAACCGGCCGGGATTGGGGAACGGGGGAAGCCTCCGACAACCATAGTGCGGCGCCCTTTGGCGGACAACGCCAAGCCGTTCGTGAAAATTGTCTTGCCAGGTTCCGTGAAGGCATCCATGGTAACAGTATCCTGCAAGGCAAACCGCAACGACCGGGAGGTGAAGGCGATGTTCACGGTACTGGAAGGTACGGGTGGCGATGTGCTGGCCATTGAAATTTCCGGGGGCTACACCAAGGCGGATGTTGCCGCCTTCAAGCAGGCTTTTGAAACGCTTCTCGCCGCCGGTCCGCAGCGTATCAATGTGTTATGCAAGATCGACCAGCTCGCTCTCGGCGCGAGTGAATGGAGCGCTTTTATCGAGGATGCGCGTTACGCCCTGGCCAACCGGAACAAACTGCGCCATCTCGCCATTGTCACCGACAGCAAGGCGTTGGGCGTCCTGATCAAACTCGACAACCTCATGCTCGGCGACCCCGAACACGGGCTGATCGAACGGTACTTCGCTGTCACGGACCTGGATCAAGCCTGGCGATTCGTGCGCGAATAGATCGAGGCGCACGAACTTTTTCCTTTCCATACGCCCTGTTGGCACGGCAAGGCCGGATGGCGCGTTGCCAAGCCATCGGGGGCGCGCTACTGTTTTGCCATGCGTTACCCGATACAGTTCCACGCCCGTGTCCTTGTGGTTTTTTCGTGTCTGGCCGGTCTGGCCCTGCTTGGCGGCTGCGCCGGCACAACCAAGGCTCCGGTCAGCCAAAACCTGCCCGCGACCCGCACCGCGCCGCCCGTGGCCCGGGCTCCGATCACCACGCCCTGGCCCACGCGCATCTCCCCGGCCAGCCAGCAGATTCAAAGCTTCGCCGCCCTGGCTCCGGCCGTGGACCGCTCCATCGCCCACGTGGCCCGAAAACCCCAAGGCGCCCTGGCCGTGGACCGTCCCGGCGCCCGGCTCACCTACGGCCAGCTCCACCAGACCCTGATCACCTTCCGGCGCATCCTGCCGGAGCTGGACCGCGATCCGTCCGTGCTCGGCAAGTATTTCAAATGGGTGCCCATCGAGTCCGACACGCTGCTCACCGGCTATTACGAGCCCACCATCGAGGTCTCGCGCACCGAGCACGCGCCCTACGTCTGGCCCATCTACCGCAATCCCGGCGGCGCCGGCAAAAACTACAGCCGGGAGGCCATCGACTACGGCAAGGTCCTGCGCGGCCGGGGCCTGGAAATCGGCTATGCCAAGGACCCGATCGACGTGTTTTTCCTGCACGTCCAGGGTTCGGGCAAGCTGCGCTTCATCGAGGACGGTTCCACGACCTACGTGCTGTTCAACGGCAAAAACAGCCATCGCTACGTGGGCGTGGGCCGGGTCATGGTCAACCGGGGCTGCTTCCCCCAGGAAGAGATGAGCATGCAGCGCATCCGGCGCTATCTGGACGAGCATCCCAACCAGATCCGGGAATACCTGACCCAGAACCCGAGCTACATCTTTTTCAAGACCGCCCAGACCCCGCCGGTCGGGGCTATGGGCGTGCCGGTCACGCCCCACTGCAGCGTGGCCGTGGACCCGGGATTCGTGCCCTACGGCACGCTCATGGTGGTGGACGGGGATTTGCCGGGATTTACGAGCCCCGCGCCCGAGCGCTTCACCGGTTTCGTCATGGCCCAGGACACCGGCTGCATGCGTGGCAACCATTTCGACCTCTACCTCGGCCCCGGTGCCAAAGCCGCCCATCAGGCCGGCCTCATGAAGGGCACGGCCAAGTCCTACATCCTGATGCTGCGGTAGGGGGAAGGGGAAAACGCCTCCGGGTTCCACAAGGCGGCGCCCTTTGGAACCCCAGGGAGAGGGAGGCGGCGGGTCGGCGGCAAGGCGGTTTGGCCGCTCACTCCTCGTCGGCTTCCTGGGCCTTGGCCAGGGCTTCCTGACAGGCCTCGCGCCAGACCGGCAGGCGGTCCGACAGGCCCGAGGCGGCCAAAAAGAGCTCGTCCAAGGGATTGATGGCATAGCCCTGGTGGATGACCACCAGTTCGTGCTCGAACCGGTTGGCCGCGTGCACGGCGGCCAGGGTGGAAAAACCCGCCCGCTGGTCCCGGCCGGGCTCGTGGTGCAGGTAGACCGCGCGCACCACGGCGTCGTCCACGCCCCACAGCCCGAGCAGGTACGCCCCCACCTCGGCGTGGGACGCGCCGAACACCTGCCGCTCCATGTCGAGGATCGTGCCCTGCCCCTGCTGACAACCGGCAATGACCGTGGCGTAGGCCTCCGGGAAATTGGTGGCCATGACCAGCTTGCCCACGTCATGGAGCAACCCGGCGATACAGCACTGTTCCTGCTGGGGCACGGCCACGCCTTCCAAGGTGGAGATCACCCGGGCCAGCCGGCCCGTGGACAGACTGTGGCGCCACAGCTTTTCCAGATCGAAATCCCGGAAGGCGTCCTTGTTGAACCGGTCGAACAGACCGACCGTCAGCACCAGGGATGTGACGATGTCGAGTCCGAGCAGGTTCACGGCATGGGCCGGGCTCGACACGTGGACGCGCAGGCCGAAAAAGGCCGAGTTGACGAGCTTCAGGATACCGGCCGCCATGCCCACATCCTGGGCGATGAGCCCGGACACCTCCCGCACCGACGGCTCGGGCTTACCCAGTTCGTCGACCAGGGCCGTATAGAGCCGGGGGACCGTGGGTAACCGGTCGATCCGGGCCACCACATCCTTGACCCGATCGTCCAGAAACACCTCGCGCAGGGCCAGCCCCCGGGTGATGACGGCCTTGAGTTCCTCCGGCTGACAGGGCTTGGGCAAAAACTGGTGGGCCGGCCGCACGGTCTGCAAAATCATGTCCCGGTCCGAATGCCCGGACAGCACGATGCGGATGGCCCCGGGACAGATGGTCTGGGATTCGCGCAAAAACGTGGCCCCGTCCATGCCCGGCATGCGCATGTCGGCCACCACCACGTCGCAGGGCTGCTCGGCGAGCAAGGCCAGCCCGTCCCGGGCGTCGGACACGAACGCCATCTCCCACTCGCCGCGCATGTCGTGGAACATCCGCCGCAAGGCCGACAGGACATTGGGCTCGTCGTCCACGAACAAGATTCGGGTCTTCATGCCGGCTCCTCGGTCAAACCACCAACCTGCTCGGGGGCGCCAAACGGGACCCGGACCACGAAGGTCGTGCCCCTGCCCACCTCGGATTCGAAATCGATGCTACCGCCGTGCTTGGTGACGACGATGTTGTGGGTGATGGCCAGGCCCTGGCCCGTGCCCTTGCCCACCTCCTTGGTGGTGAAAAACGGATCGAAAATCTTGCTCCGGTTTTCCTCGGGGATGCCCTTGCCGGTGTCGGCCACGGAGAGCTTGAAGAAATCCCCGTCGGCCTCGGAGCGGATGGTGATGGTCCCCTTGTCGGTGGTGCCCTTGACCTTGTCGGCGATGGCGTGAGCGGCGTTGACCAGGATGTTGAGGATGACCTGATTGAAGTCGCCGGGGTGGCAGAACACCGGCGGCAGGTCGTGGTCGAGTTCGAGCACCACGTCGGCCACGTACTTCCATTCGTTCTTGGCCACGGTAACGGTGTTCTCCACGGCGGCGTTGATGTCCACGGCGGTTTTTTCCTCACCGCCCGGATGGGAGAACTTCTTCATGGCCGAGACAATGGCCGTGACCCGGTTCACGCCCTCCACGGACTGTTCCAGGGCCCGGGGCGCCTCGTCCTGGAGAAAGTCCACATCCGCCTCGGACCGGGCCGATTCGATCTCGGCCACGGCATCGCTATCGCCGGCGGCCTCGGCCAGACGCCGGGCCACGGCCTCGATGCGGGTCAGGGCCTGGCCGAGGCCGGTGAAGGCGCTCGACAGGAAATGCAGGTTGTCGCCGATGTACTGGGTCGGGGTATTGATCTCGTGGGCGATGCCCGCGGCCAACTCGCCCACGGATTCGAGCTTCTGGGCAATGGCCAACTGCCGTTCCAAGGCCTTGCGCTCGGTGACGTCGAAAACGATCTCAAACAGACGCAGCTCGCCGCGCCGCTTGGCCGTGATCACGGTCTTGATGACCGGAACGGCCCGGCCGTCGGGACGGGTCAGGCGCATCTCCTCGTTGAGGAGGTTGCGTTCGGTCAGCATGCAGGACGTGAACGCCCGGCCGCCGGTATCCCGCCAGCAAATAATGGAACACGGCTGGCCCACGAGTTCTTCGCGGCTGCGGCCGCACAATTCCTCGGCCACCTTGTTGACGTCGACGATGCGCCGGTCCTTGGGGTCGATGATGAAGATGCCGGCCCGGATGCCGGACAGGATGCGCTGGAGCACCTCCTGCTCGTCGCGCAGGTCCTTTTCCACCCGTTTGCTGTCGGTGACGTCGGTGGCCACGCCGACGATGCCCTGGGGCCGGTCCTCGGCATCGTCGAACCGGGCCCGGTTGAAAATCAGATCCCGTTCCCGGCCGCTGGCGTCCTCGAGCATGACCTCGAACTGCTGCACCCCGCCTCGGATGAGGATTTCCTGGTCCTTTTGGGCCAAAAGCTCCCCGATCTCCTCGGAAAAGATCTCCCGGGCCGTCAGCCCCTGGGCGCCTTCGATGGTCACCCCGAGGAAATTGGCAAAGGACCGGTTGACGCTGACATAATGGCCGGCCGGGTCCTGGACGTAGATGGGGTTGACCGCCGCGTCCATGAGGCTTTTTTGAAAGGCGAGCTGATTTTGGAGTTCGGTTTCGGCCCGGTGGCGGGCGGTGACGTCCTCGGCCACGGTGACCAGGCCCTCGGGCTTGCCCTCGGGATCGCGGATCATGGCCACGTTGACCCGGCACCAGACAATGGACCCGTCCGGGCGCACATAGCGCTTTTCCCAGGCCACCGAATCCTCGCCGGCCAGCAGGCGGGCCAGACCGGTCCGGTCGGTTTCGAGATCGTCGGGATGGGTGATTTCATCCACGGCGCGACCGACCAGCTCCAGGGAGGTGCGGCCCACCATCCGGGCGAAGCGTTCGTTGGTCTCGACGAAGCGCCGCTCGGGATTAATCCGGGACACGCCCACGCCGGCCTGCTCGAACACGGCCCGAAACCGGCGTTCGCTTTCGGACAGGTCCTGGCAGCGCCGGGCTAGCAGTTCCTCGGTCCAGCGTCGGAGCGCCCCTTCCAGGGCCACGGCCAGGGGATAGCGCTCGGCCGGCAGCAAGACCAAACCATACGGGTTGACGCGGGCGATACCGGCCAGGGCATCCTCGTCGTGGTGCCCGGTGAGATAGACCACCGGCACGTGGCGTCCTTGCAGGGCGCGCCCCAGGGCCAGGCCGGCCTGGGCCTCGGGCAACGCCACGTTGACCAGGGCCAAGTCGGGCCGGGTCCGCCCGGCCAGATCCATGGCCTCGGCCGCATCCCGGGCCGGACCGGTCATCTGGTAGCCGAGTTCGCCGAGCAAACGACGCAACACATCCGCCTGCGCCAAGTCATGCTCGGCAAGCAGGATCCGCGTCGGTCGGTTCGTCTGTTCGCTTTCCGTCATGGTGGCCGCTCCACCGTTCCCATCTCTGCTGCTTCGCTCTATCGTAGGGCAAAACGGTGGGGCCGCTCAAGTGAAATTCACAAACCGCTCAACACCCCTCCCTGTCGGGTGCCTCCTGGATGTCCCCCCGGACGAGATCGGCCAGGGTGATGGCGTCGAGACGGGCGTGCATGGCCTTGGCCGCCTCCCTCCAGACGCGGCGGGTGAGACAGTCGGCGCTGCGGGCGCAGGCGCCGTCGGGCCCGTCGCAGTCGACCAGGGTCAGGTCGCCCTCGAGCACCCGGACGATGGCGCCCACGGAAATCGCCTCCAGGGGCAGGGCCAGTTCGTGGCCGCCCCGGGGACCGCGCCGGCTTTTGACAAAACCGGCCGCCTTGAGCTCACGGACGAGTTTTTCCAGATATTTGACCGAGACGCCTTGCCTGGCCGCGATGTCCTTGATGCGCACCGGCCCGTCTTGGCAGTGCTGGGCCATGTCCAGGATCATGCGGGTGCCGTAGCGGCTGCGAGTCGTCAGTTTCATGGCCAAGGCCTCCTCAGGGCGAGTTGGCGGCAGGGACGCGACCGTGGCGGTCGCATCCATACGAAGACGGTAGGCAAATCCCGGGCGGGCGTCAACGCGGGCCGGGTCGGGAGTGTGCAGCCCCGGACAACCGGACGCCTGTCCCACGGCCGGCGGCGGGCGGCGGAACAGGTGGAATTGCCTTGCGAAAAGCGGTTGGGAAACCTTGACAGGCCGACGGAACCAGGGCTAAGGACAAAACCGACTGAGTACTCAGTCGATTTGTGCGAGCCTTCACATGACCAAAAAAGAAGCCATCCGCTACGCCGCCACGGTCCTTTTCGCCCACAAGGGCTTCCAGGAGACCACCATGCAGGACATCTGCAAGGTCACCGGGACGGCCGAGGGGACCATCTTCTACCACTTCAAGAGCAAAGAACAGCTCTTGATCGCCATTTTGGAGCATGCCAAGACCCGCATCCTGGAGGAGTACGAGACCGCCTTTGCCGACCGGGAGTTCGCCTCGGGCCTGGACATGATGGAAGAGGCCATCGCCTTCTACTTCCATCTCACCGGGCTCATGGAGCACGAATTCACCCTGCTGCAACGGCAGTTTCCCCACCAGCTGGCCGAGGACAATTCCGAATGTCGGGCGCATCTGGCCGCCATCTACAACTGCCTGACCGATATTTTCGAGCGGGTGGTGCGGGCCGGCCAGGCCGACGGATCCATGGGCGATTTCGAGCCCCGGGGAACGGCCATGATTCTTTTCGCCATGGTCGACGGTTTGCTGCGCCTGAAAACCTGCAACCTCTACGAGGCCGGGGCGCTGTTCGACCAGCTCGTCGCATCCTGCCGCAGGATGCTGGCCAAACCACGTGACGGGAGTTGCTGATGCTTGCGCGAATCTTTCCTTTCCTCGGCTGGTTCCGGGGGTACGGCATGGCCGCCTTGCGCGCCGATGCCATATCCGGCCTGACCGTGGCCCTGGTACTGATTCCCCAGTCCATGGCCTATGCCCAGCTGGCCGGCATGCCCCCCTACTACGGTCTGTACGCCTCGTTCCTGCCGCCGCTGGTGGCGGCCCTGTTCGGCTCCAGCCGGCAGCTGGCCACGGGCCCGGTGGCGGTGGTGTCGCTTATGACCTCGGCATCGTTGGCCCCCCTGGCCACGGCCGGGTCCGAGGGCTACATCGCCTACGCCATTTTGCTCGCCCTGCTCGTGGGCGTGTTCCAGTTCCTGCTCGGCGTGCTGCGCCTGGGCCTGGTGGTCAACTTCCTGTCCCACCCGGTGGTCAACGGCTTCACCAACGCCGGCGCGCTGATCATCGCCTCGTCCCAGCTGTCCAAGATGTTCGGGGTCAGCGTGGACGCGGCCGAGCATTACTACGAGACCATCATGCGGGTGGTGACGGCGGCGGCCCACCACACCCACTGGCCCACCCTGATCATGGGCGCGGCCGCCTTCGCCATCATGTTCGGGCTCAAAAAGATCAACCCGCGCATTCCCAACGTGCTCGTGGCCGTGGTGCTGACCACGGCCGTGTCCTGGGCCATCGGCTTCGAGCACAACGCCACCGTGAACCTGGCCGCCATCAAGTCCCCCGAGGTCCTGACGGACATCGAGGCCTTCAACAAGGCCGCCTCGGCCCTGCCGGCCATCGCCGTCAAGCGGGCCGAGGTCACGCCCAAGGAGGACGCGGCCAAGGCCGCCGGCGACAAGGTGGCCCTGCTCAACGTGGAGCATGAGATCGCCCTGCTCGACCTCGACAAGGAAAAGGCCAAGCACGAGGCCGAAGTCTATCGGGCCAAACTGCGCGGCTATCTGCTGTCCGCCGTGCCCGGAACGGACGGGTCCCTGGCCTTCTACCTCCAGGGCAAGCTGCCCGAAGGGGCCAAGGATGACGGCCGGACCTGGATTTTACGCGTGGGCAACAGCGCGCTCAAGCCCGACAAGCTACTGCTGATCGGCGGCGGCCAGGTCGTCGGCGTGGTGCCCTCGGGCCTGCCGTCGTTCACCGTGCCGAGCCTGGACTTCAAGGCCATTTTGCGGCTGCTGCCCTTTGCCTGCATCATTTCGCTTCTGGGCTTCATGGAAGCCATCTCCATCGCCAAGGCCATGGCCGCCAAGACCGGACAACGCCTGGACCCCAACCAGGAGCTCATCGGCCAGGGCCTGGCCAACATTCTGGGCTCCATCGGCAAGAGCTATCCGGCCTCGGGTTCGTTTTCCCGTTCGGCCGTCAACCTGCAAGCCGGAGCGCTGACCGGATTCTCCTCGGTGTTCACCAGCGCCACCGTGGTCATCGCCCTGCTGTTTTTCACCCCGCTGCTCTACCACCTGCCCCAGAGCGTGCTGGCCGCCGTCATCATGATGGCCGTCATCGGCCTGCTCAATGCCTCGGGCTTCATCCACGCCTGGAAGGCCCAGTGGTACGACGGCGCCATCTCCATCCTCACCTTCGTGTGCACGCTGGCCTTTGCCCCGCATCTGGACAAGGGCATCATGATCGGCGTGGTGTTGTCCCTGATGGTTTTCCTGTATAAGAGCATGCGGCCGCGGGTGGCCTCCCTGGCCCTCACCGAGGACAGCGCCTACCGCGACGCCTCGGTGTACAAGCTGGCCGAGTGTCCGTACCTGGCCGTGGTGCGTTTCGACGGGACGCTGTTTTTCGCCAACGCGAGCTTTCTGGAAGACCAGATCACCGAACGCATGCAGAGCAATAAGAAGCTCAAGCACATCATCCTGGCCGCCGACGGCGTAAACGACATGGACGCCTCGGGCGAGGAAGCGCTCTCCCTGCTCGTGGACCGTATCCGCAGCGCCGGCCTTGACATCTCCCTTTGCGGCGTGAAGGAATCGGTCATGGACGTCATGAAGCGCACCCACCTCCTGGAGCACATCGGGGAGGACCATCTCTATCCGGATCTCAACCAGGCCCTTTGCGCCGTGCACCAGGACTCCTGGCATACGCGCGGCGAAAGCTGTCCGCTGACCACCGTGTGCCGCCTGCCCGGCGCCGAAGCGCGAGCATAAGGAGTCGCCATGTCCGTCATTTCCTTTTTCAGCGGCGTCTACTGCAAGGAACAGTCCGTGGTGGCGGCCGTGCACGAGACCACGGGCCTGCCCATCGTACCCGACGCCGATCTCGTGGCCCTGGCCGCCAAGCTCTCCGGGCTCGGCGCGGACAAGATCGAAAAGGCCTTCACGGCCAAGACCTCGGTCTTCAACAAGTTCACCCACGAAAAACAGCGGGCCACGGCCTGGCTGCGCCTGGCCCTGGCCACCCGCCTGGACGAGGACGCCAAATGCATCCTGGCCGGCTTTTGCGGCCTGCTGGCCCCCCGCGAGCTGACCCACGTGCTGCGGGTGTGTCTGATCGGCGACGCGGCCTTCCGCCGGGCCGTGGCCATCGAGGAATCCGGCCTGTCCGACCGCGAGGCCCAGCGCGCCCTGGAACGGGCCGACGAGGACCGGGCCGTGTGGACCGAACTGGTGGCCGGCACCAAGGACCCCTGGTCGGCCACGCTGCACGACATGGTCGTGCCCATGGACAAGACCGAGGTGGATGCGGCCGCCGATCTGGTGGTCAAGCACCTGGCCGATCCGGCCCTGCGCGTCACCGACGCCTCCCAGGCCGTGGCCCGGGATTTCCTGCTCGCCGCCCGGGTGGAAGCCGTGGTCACGGGCAAGGGTCACGACGTGGCCGTGTCGGCCAAGGACGGCATGATCACGCTCACCATCAACAAAAAGGTCCTGCTCCTCGACCGCCTGGAAACCGAACTGCGCGCCATCGCCGCCAAGATCGACGGCGTGCGGGACGTGACCACCAAGGTCGGCAAGGGGTTTTACCAGACCGACATCTACCGCCGGGCCGACTTCGAGATGCCGACCAAGGTCCTGCTCGTGGACGACGAACGCGAATTCGTGCAGACCCTGTCCGAGCGGCTGTCCATGCGCGAAGTGGGCTCCCACGTGGTCTACGACGGCGAATCGGCTCTCGACATGATGGCCGAGGACGAACCGGAAGTGATGGTCCTCGACCTCAAGATGCCCGGCATCGACGGCATCGAGGTCTTGAAGCGCGCCAAGCTCGCCCGGCCCGACGTGGAGATCATCATCCTGACCGGCCACGGTTCCGAGGCCGACCGGGAACTGTGCATGAAACTCGGGGCCTTCGCCTACCTGCAAAAGCCCGTGGACATCGAGCTTTTGAGCGAAACCCTGAAAAAGGCCAACGAAAAGGTCCGGCTCAAGAAAACCGCCGAATAGGCGGAATCGTCGCGGCGGCCGGCGGGGATACGCCCAGCCGGCCGCCGTGGCGAAGATCGGTTGTCCGGCGCGCGCCGCACGACCGCCAGGGAACGCGGTGGCGAAGGCCAGAGCAGGGCTTCGCCCACTGCCAGGGAGGATGGACCGCCATGGGTTTGGTTAGCCGACTGCGACCGCAGTTCTGGACCGCGACCGATGACACGGGTCCCTACAGGAGCCTTTTCAACTACCGACGCATCTGGTGGCTCTCGGTGGCGCTTTTGGCCGCGGTTTCACTGGCCCCGCTTTGCATCATGTCGGTGATCGACTTCAACGTCACCAAGCGGGCCGTCAACCAGGAAAACCTCCACCGCACCTTCATCACCACCTCCAACACCCGGCGCACCCTGGCCTATTTTCTGGACGAACGCCTGGCCGCCCTCAATTTTGCCGCCCGCGAGGAGGCTTATGCCTCCCTGGCCACGCCCGAACGCCTGGCCGAGCTGCTCAAGGACCTCAAGGCCGCGTTCGGCGGCTTCATGGACCTCGGCGTCATCGACGACACCGGCCATCAGGTCACCTACGTCGGCCCCTACGACCTGCTCGGCATCGACTACTCCAACCAGGAGTGGTTCAAGAAAACCGTGGAGTCCGGCTACTTCATCAGCGACATTTTCCTGGGCTTTCGCAACGTGCCCCACATGGGCATTTCCGTGCGCGCCGACCGGCCGGGCGGCGGATTTTTCGTGCTGCGGGCCACGGTCGACACCCAGCGCGTCAACGACATCCTCAACAATCTCGACCTGTCCGGTGGCGGCGACGCCTTTCTCATCAACACGGCCGGGGTGCTGCAAACCGTTTCCCGCTCCCACGGCTCGGTCTTCGAACACCTGAACCTGGCCGTGCCGCCGCCGTCCAAACGCACCGAGGTCTACGAAACCACCGGCCCTGCCAACGGCCTCATCGTCGGCTACGCCTTTATCGAGCGCACGCCGCTCATCCTCATGGTGGTCAAGCGCCAGGCCGAACTCATGAAGCCCTGGTATGCCATGCGCCTGGATCTGGTGGGCTTTTTGGCCGGCAGCGTGTGCGTCATTCTGCTTGTGATCGTGGGCGTGGCCACCTCCATGGTCAGCCGCATCCATGCCGCGGACCAGACCCGCACCAAGACCCTGCACCAGATGGAACACACCAACCGCATGGCCTCCATCGGCCGCCTGGCCGCCGGCGTGGCCCACGAGATCAACAATCCGCTGGCCATCATCAACGAGAAGGCCGGGCTCATCAAAGACCTGCTCCAGTTCGGCCAGGCCGCCCAGGCCACGCCCGAACGCCTCATCGGCCTGCTCGATTCCATCCTCGGCTCGGTGACCCGGGCCGGCACCATCACCAAGCGCCTGCTCTCCTTCGCCCGCCAGGAAGAGGTGAGCATCGCCCCGGTGGACGTGCACAAGCTGCTCGACGAGGTGCTCGGCTTCCTGACCAAGGAGGCCGAATACCGCGGCATCGCCGTGGAGGTGACCGCGCCCGAAACCCTGCCCGTGATCGAATCCGACCGGGGCAAGCTCCAGCAGATCTTTCTCAACCTCATCAACAATGCCTTCCAGGCCATGGATGACGGCGGCCATTTGCGCGTCGCCATGACCGAGCCCGAACCGGACAAGGTGGCCGTGGCCATAAGCGACGATGGCTGCGGCATCCCGTCGGCCGATGTCAAACGCATCTTCGAGCCGTTTTTCTCCACCAAGAAAAAGAAAGGCGGCACCGGACTCGGGCTTTCCATCACCTACGGCCTGGTCCAGGAACTGGGCGGCCAGCTGGGTGTTGTCAGCGAACTGGGCAAGGGCACCACCTTCACGGTGACCTTCCCCCTGAAAAAAGGAGACGCCGGTGAAAGTCCTGCTCGTGGATGACGAGGCGGAACTCGTTTCGGCCCTGGCCGAACGCCTGGCCCTGCGGGGCCTGGAGACCGCCTATGCCACCGACGGCGATACCGCCGTGGACATGGTCCGGGCGTCGGCCTTCGACCTTGCCGTGCTCGACGTCAAGATGCCAGGCCTAAGCGGCATCGATCTCAAGAAAAAACTGCAACGCATCCGCCCTGGTCTGCGCTTTATCTTCGTCACCGGGCATGGTTCCGAGGAAGACTTCCGGGCCGGTTCGGCCGAAGCGGCCAGTTATCTGGTCAAACCCGTGGCCCTGGACGAACTCCTGCGCAAGATCAACGAGGCCATGGGCGGGTAGGATGCGGCGTGCAGGCGCCTCCGGCGGACGGAAGGGGTAAGGCCCTGCCTGACCGCCCCCAAGGACGGACTACAAAAACGCGAGGAATGCAGGCCGACAGGAGACGGGTCATGCCTGGAGACGAGAAGACTTACGGGGTCGAGGAACTGCGTTTTTTCGGAACGGTGGTGGCGAGCGCCACCCACGAATGGGGCAATGTCCTGGCCGTGATCCACGAAAGCGCCGGGCTGCTGGAGGATCTGGCCTGTCTGGCCGGACGGGGCCAGCCCCTTGATCCCGAACGCCTGGCCAGCCTGGCCGGCACCGTGACCCGGCAGGTACGCCGGGGCAATGCCCTGCTCACCAACCTGCGCCAGTTCGCCCACTGCATGGACACGCCCAGCCGGGCCGTGGACCTGGCCGCCGCCGGCGCCACCATGGCCGCCCTGGCCGGCCGCCTGGCCAGCCAGCATGGGGTCAACCTGAGCGCCGCCGCCGGCGGTCCGGCCCAGGTTAACCGCGATCCCTACCGCGTGTGCCGGCTGGTCCACGTTTGTCTGAGCTGGGGCATCGAGACCGTGGGTTCGGGCGGCAGTCTGGAGATCACGCCTCTGGTCTCGGCCGACGGTCCGGGGTTTGGCCTCTCAGGCCTGCCCGAGGCCACGCCCGCCCTGCCCAAGGAGCTCCTGGAGGCCGCCGCGGCCGTGGAGGCCACGGTCCGACCGGAGCCGGGCCGGTTGCTGCTCCTTTTCCCGGCCGAGGCCTGACGGATCAGACGGCTGGCGCGTCCGGCCCTGGGAGCGTGACCGTGACCGTGGTCCCGTCGGCGGCGCTCGAATCGAGCCGGATGTTGCCGCCCTGACACTCGGTCATGAGCCGGGCCGAATAGGTGCCGAGGCCATTGCCGTCGGCCTTGCCGAACGTCGCATATTTCTCGAAAAAGACCGGACGGATAGCCGGGGCCACGACGCCTGGATTGTGCACCGCGAGGTGGACCTGGCCGTTGACGGACAGGCGCACGGTCACGGTCTGGCCGGCCGTGGACGCCTCGATGGCGTTTTTGAGCAGATTACTGCCAATGGTCTGGCACAACACGGCATCGGCCCGGGCGAAAACCCCTTCCGCCGGCTCGGCCGCCACCGCCACGGTCACCTCCCGGGACCGGGCCAGATTGGCCAGCATACCCACCACATTGCGGGTCACGAACAGCAGATCGACGCGCTGCAAGGACGGCACATAGGTCCCGGTCTCCATCTTGTAGAGCGTCAGGGACAGGTCGATCTGATCGAGCATGGCTTGCCCCGCCTGCTCGATAGTGCCGAGCAGTTCCTCCTGGTCGGCATTGAGTTCCCCCAAACTGCGTACCAGTTCGGGCAGGTTGAGGATGCTGTTGAGCGGCGCCTTGAGATCGTGGCGCATGATGCGCTCCACGTCCTCACGAATTTTCTCCAGTTCCTTGCGCGCGGAGATGTCTTCCTTGACGGCCACGTAATGGGTGATGGTCCCGGTTTCGTCCCGGATGGGCGAGATAGAGGAATCCTCCCAATAAAGCTCGCCGTTTTTCTTGCGGTTGCAAAATTCCCCGTGCCAGATCCGGCCCGCGACCAGGGTCTCCCACATCTCCCGATAAAAGGCGTCGTCGTGAACCCCGCTTTTGAGCATGCTCGGATTCTGGCCCCGGGCCTCTTCGGGCGTGTAGCCGGTCAAGGCGGCGAAGTGCGGGTTCACATACTCGATGTTCCCCGTGGCGTCGGTGATGACGATAGAGGTCGGCGAGGCTTCCACCGCCGCCCACAACAGGCGCAAGGAGGCTTCTCGTTCCCGGGCGGCGCCCGTATCCTCCACGGTGGCGATGACTTCGGAGACGGCTTTCCCGGGGTCCACCGGGTTGAACATGGCCCGGGCATAAAAGCTGTTGCAGCCGGTGACGGATTGGTATTGCCCTTCGGCCAGGGCCGGTTCGCCGTGCAGGGCCCGGGTAAGGGCCTCCCGGGCCACCGCCGGAAGGTGGTCCAGGAAGCGCTTTCCCTCCACCCGCTCGGGCGTCGTGCCGGCCAGTTCCAGAAATCGCGGGTTGCACTTAACCACCCGGCCCTGGGAATCGAAGTAGACCAGCCCCAGGGGCGAGTTGTCGAAGATAACGCGCAGCTGGCGCTCCTGGTGGACCAGGGCGGCCTCGGCGCGCTTGCGTTTGCTGATATCCATGCAGAACCCTTCGTAGCGCAGCACGGCGCCGGAGGCATCGCGCAGGGCCCGCATGTTGAGCAGCACCCAGATGACGTCACCGGACCGGGTCACACGGCGGGTCTCGTAACCGGCGATCACGCCCGCGGCATCGAGGGTCCCGAGCATGGCGTCGCGCTCGTCCGGATCGTAGTAGTGCTGGTCCTGGATGTTGGTCACCTGGGCAAGCATCTCCTCGGCCGAGGCATAGCCGTACATCCGGGCCAGGCAGGCGTTGACCGTCAGGTAGCGGCCGGCAGGGGTCGAGGTAAAGATGCCGACCGGGGCGTTGTCCCGCAGACCGCGCAAGGCGGACTCACTTTCCCGCACGGCCTGTTCCGCCCGAAACCGGTCCGTGACGTCGCGGATGATGCCGCCCACACCCGTCCGGCCAGAACCAAGGGGCGCCGGGAACTTGCGGACCTCGAACGTCCGGCCGCCCTGGGACTGGAGCGTGGTGACCGTTGCCTGGCCGGCAATAGCCTGCAAGTCCGTATCATGGCAGCTCGCGGCCAGATCGGCCGGCATGAGCGCGAAATCGTCGAGCCCCACCACATCCGTGGGCTCGCGGCCGAAAAAGGTCGCCAGAGCCCGGTTCGCCACCACATGGTACAGATTTTCGTCCTTCAGGAACACCATGTCCGCGGTGGCGTCGATGAAGATCCGATACCGTTGCTCGCTTTGCCGCAAGGCCTCGTTGGCGGCGCGCAGCTCCCGGGTGCGCTCCCCGACCTCGCGTTCCAGGCCGTCGCGGGCGCTGGCCAAGGCGGCCGTGGCCGTATCCACGGCCCGGGCCAATCGGGCCGGCCAGGACAAAAAGCCCCAAAGGATGGCCGTCAAAACGATCCAGCTCCCGACCGCCCCGGCCAACACGCCTCCCCGGGGCGCCCGGGTCCAGCCCGAAGCCGGAATGGCGGCCAGTTCCCAGGTTCCGCCCGGAACCGGGACCTTGGCCAGGACCGGCCGATCCGCAAAAAGAGCCGGATCGCCGAAAACCGTTTGTTCGCCGTCGGACAGGGCGCCGTCGCCCCGAATGGCCAAACGAATCCCCCGGGCTTCGGTCAGGTTTGCGTCGTGGAAAAAAGCCTCGGCGTCGATGATGATCGTGGCCAGGCCCCAGGGCCGGGCAGGCCCGTCCTGGCCGACCTCGGACACCCGAATCGGTGCCCGGGCGATCAGCCCCAGGCCGCCCTGGAGCAGCCGTACCGGCCCGGTCAGGACCGGTTGCCCCGTGGCCAGGACATGGTCCACGGCCGCAGCCTGATCCGCCGGCAGATCCTGTGGCAGGCGCAAGCCCAGGATGCCCGGACTCCCCTCCCGGGGATAGATGTGGGAAACGGCATTGTCCCGGGCCAGCTGCACGGACCGGATGGCCGGGGTGTCCCCGATCAGGTCCCGGGCAAAGCCGGTGAAACTCCCCTCGGTCACGTCTGGACGGTTGGCGGCAAAGGCCTGCAAGGCGCGTAAAAAGGTCAACCGCGCGGCCAGGGCGGTCTCGATGCCGGCCCGGACCGCACCCAAGCGCTCCACAACAGCGGTTCGCCGAGCGGTGGCATGTTCGACGTCCTTGGTGTGCAGCACGAACCAAGCCGCCGGCAAGACGAGCACGGCAGCCGCCAGGCAGGCGATGCCACATTGCCAGGTACGGGTAAGGCGTCTGAGCGGCATGAACACAAACTCCCGCACGGTCCGACCGCCACGCGGGCCAGACGCCCGGAGCGGCACATCCGGGGCCCCCGAAAAGGAGAGGTCCCCCGATATCTTCTCCTATATCCGGCGAGCAGGCGGTGAGCAAGAGGGACCCGGTCGTGGCGAGCCGGTCAATACTCCAGGATGGCTTCGGGAAAAACGAAAGTCGCGAAGGGCCGGTCGACATGGGCGACCAGGCGCTCAAGCAGAAACATCCCCCGGGAAAACATCTCCTGGGCAAACCGCCGATGCATCTCGAACCGGGACGAGGTGACCATGGACCGGGCCACGGCCAGGCCAAGCCGGGCGGCAAAGGTGGCATCCCCCTGGCCGGCCGCGAAATTGCGGGCGAAGGCCAGCAGGATGCGCATCACCATTTCCAGACGCTGCCGGGCGCGCAAGCCAAATACCGGCAACCGGAAGTTGGAGACCAGAAACACCGCCACATCCTGGACATAATCGCCGTTTTGGGAGCGGTGCAGGTCGATGAAGTGGATGCGCTGGGCCGTGTGGTCGTAGACGAGGTTGTTGAGGTTGAAATCGCCGTGGAGGTAGACGGAAAACGGCGCCGGCAGCTCCTGCTCCACTTCCTCGGCCGCGCGCAGCAGTTCGGCCGGCGAAGCGATGTATTCCCCGGCCAGGCTCTTGGGGCCGGAGGCGAGGCTCGGATGCAGCCGGTAGACGTCGTCCAGCCGGGACCGCAGCTGGGCCATGAAATCCGTGGGCACGGGCCGGCGGTCCAGGGTCTGCTCCCAGACGCCGGACAGGGTCTGCTCGACCAGAAAACAGGCGTTTTCCACGATTTCCCGGTCCGAGGTCAGCACCATCTGCTGCAAATTGCAGCCGCCCAGGTATTCGAGGAGCATGGAGGCCGATTCCCCGTCGGTCTGGAAGGCCTGGATGCGGGGCGGCAGGCCCGGGACCAGCCGTTCCCAGCGTTCGATGCTCTCCTTTTCCTTGGCCAGCTTGGCGGCATTGCCTTCCTTGAACAGCACGCCCTTGGACCGGGGGCCGTGTTCGTCCTGGACCCGGCCGATGCGGCAGCCCGAGCGGGTGCCCCAAATGGACTCGAATTCCCCGGCTTGCACCGGCATTTCCACGCCGCCGAGCTGGAGCGAATCCTTGAGGGCCTGATACTGGTGGATTTTGAGCTTCTCGCCGAGGGCCGCAAAGATCACCGCCTCGCCGATGTTGAGCAGCGCATCGCCCATGCGCTCCAGGTAGCGGAAGATGTTGAAGCAGGAGATGGCGTTTTCCGGGGACTCGCCCTGGCGCAGGTCGTCGAGGATGGCGTCGAAAGCGGCCTTGAACCGGGCGTCCAGGGAGAATTCCGCCCGGCAGATGCGTAGGCCCAGGCCGACGTCCTGGCGGGTCAGGGCCGGAAAGACCAGCCCCAAGGCCTGATCTACGTCGATAAACGGATCACGGTATTCGTAGCGCCGGATGAACGTGGGATCGGTCAGGTAGCGGACCTGGGAGACGATGTTGACGGCGTAGTCGGCAATGCGCTCCAGGTTGATGTTGACGATGTTGGCCGCGCGCACGATATCCAGGGTGCGCTTGGAGGTGTCCCGGGCGCCGTGGATACGGCCCCAGCAGGCGTTCTCGATCACGCTTTTGAGATTGTCGATGTAGTCGTCGCGGCTCTCGATACGGCGCACGCGCTCCGGGTCCGGGCGCTCCACCACGAGCAGGGCGCTGGCCACCTGCTTGGAGACCTCAAGGACCATGAAGCGAAAATTCTCCTCGATGCCCTCCAGGATGCGCAGGCCAGGCATGGTCATGGCTCGTCTCCGGCCTCGCCGGCGGCGATGGTCAAACTGTCCTCGATCTCGCTGTCCGCGCTGCCCTCGCGCCAGGAGAATTTCAGGTGGAGCTTCATGCGGCCGCCCGAGGACTTGGCCTCGACCAGAAAGCCGATCATGCCCCGGGGATGCAGGGCCACTTCGCCGTCCCGGCTGGAGAAACGGATGTCGCCCGAGGCGAATCCGGCCGTCAGCGCCTCCAGATAGCGCCGCAACGAATCGGCATCCTGCACGGATTCGAACTTGAACCGGGATTCCTTTTCCACAACTTCCCCCTCGCCTCACGGTCGCGACCGGGCTCCGGCCGCGGCAGCGTCAATACCCTTCCCCGGACGAGCCCTCATCGTCCGCGCCCTCCCGGCGGCATGCCGCCGGAGATTCGGGCCCCGCCCGCGCTCAGGCGCAAAGACGCGACCGGTAGATGTCGATGATCTTGCGCCGGCTGACCCCGTTTATAATCAAGCTTTTGCGAATGGCATAGTCGTGCCAGGCCGGCTGGAGGCCGATCTCCCGACTGGCCTTTTCCGGGTCCTGCTCGGCCGGATCACGGGTCTTTTCGCTCATATGGCAATCGTCGCCCATGAAGATGAGAATGGGCCGCTGGCCGTGCCAGCCCATGCGGTTGCGGCGGTTGACCACGTTGATCAGAAATTCCGTGTACTGCTGGGACTGGGGATTCCAGACCTCGATGCCGTCCACGTCGTAATCGGCGAGCAAAATCGGCCAGAACTGCTCCGGGTGGGGAATGACCACTCCGGCGCCCAGGGCCCGGGCCTCCTCGATGATCTCCGTGGCCCGGTAGAAATAGGACAGGGAGAACTCCTCCTTGACCACGTCCTTGACCGCCTTGGCATAGACTTGCGCCTTGTTGATCAGCCGGTCGGCGTAGCGGGCGCGCAGGGCGTCGAGGAAGTTGCGCACGAGTTTGTTTTTGTAGGTGTCGTCGGGCAGGTCGGCCTCGTGAGCCAGAAGCAGTTCCTTGATCTTGGCGGCCTGGATCTGGACAAAGGCCACCAGATCCTCTTCGGCGTTGGTCCGGGAGGCGGCCAACTGGCGGCGGCGCTCCTGAGAGGGCTCGGTCAGGGCATCCAGATATTCGAAAAGCTGGGACGCCCGGTAACGGTGGGTGTGGCGCAGCATGGACACGAGCACCTCGGCCCTGTCCATGTCCAGGCCGTGGAAATGAAGCAGCAGCTGCACCTTGCGGTTGAAGCCGCTGGAGTAGCAGTCCACCTCAACGCCCCAGTTGCCCCCGTATTCCATGAGCACGTTGTGCTGGGTGGGGATGATGAGCTCGTCGACGCGGTTGGGATAGAGCTTGTCGATGCGCCGGGCGAGCAGTTCCATGGGCACGTGCTCGGGGTGCCAGTGCACGGCCAGGACGTATTCCTGGCGGGGATAGGTCCGGGGTGGATTGACGATGCGCTCCACCTGCTCGGGGGTGAGCTTCGTGTCATTGATGCGGGCAAAGGCCTGGTCGTCCTCCTCGGTGACCTCGCGGTCCACCAAGGCCAAGTCGATGGCCACGCAACGGGCCGGTTCGACGGGATGCGGCAGAACATCGGAATCAGGCATGACGACTGTGGCACTCCTTTTTCATGCGGCCCAGGGCGGCCACGGTCTCGGTCATGGCGGCCAGGTCGCCGCTGGCGGCCGCGGCTTCGAGGCGGTCCACGGCGGCATTGTAGGCCGGATAAAACGCGTCTCCCTTGCCGGGATAGGTGGTCATGCGGCGCGAATCGGCGATGAAAGCGGCCAGCACGCCGGCATCCGGGACCTGCCCGGTCCCAAGGGCCAGGCCGATGTGCTTGAACGTCTGCTTCATACGCTTTTTAAGATCCTTGTAGCGCAGGGCGCCCCCCTTTGCCTTGGCATCCTGCCCTTCGGACATGGTGGATGGCCCGGCCTGCTTGACGCGCACCGCCACCAGGCAGGAGGCGCCCAGGGCCTTGACGCTCACCTTGAGTTCGGTCCAGTCGTCCAGGGGCAGGCTGTCCTCCCCGAGAACCAACCGTCCCTGGGGGGCCTCGGCCGTCAGCCGAGCCAGGGTTTCGGGTACCGCCTCCCGAGGCAACACCGTCTCCAAGCCGATTTTACGCGATCCGGACATAGCCGCTGTCTCCTTGGCGGGCGGGCGACAACGTTCACGCAACCCGCCGTTTGGCGACGAACCTATGGTAGAAAGATGACGGTTTAATGGCAAAGGGATTTCAAGCCCCGAGCGTCAATTCCGCCCCATTCGTCGCTTCAGAGCCCGCGCCATGGTCGCGCGCAAGGTTTCGGTCTCCACGGGCTTGGGCACATAGTCGTCCATGCCCGCGGCCAGAAAGCGCTCGCGATCCTCGCGCAAGGCATAGGCGGTCATGGCGATGATGGGCACGGCGGTTCCTCCGGCCTCGCGGATACGGCGGGTGGCCTCGACGCCGTCCATGATCGGCATCTGCACATCCATGAACACGCAGTCAAAGGGTTCCCGGGCAAAGGCCTCCACGGCCTCCTGGCCATTGGTGGCCTCGACCACGGAGCAACCGAGCTTTTCGAGCAGGCGCCGGCCGCCCACCCGATTGACCGCGTCGTCCTCGACCAGCAAGACCCGATGGGGCCGCGCGGCGTCGGCCGTGTCCGCCGCCGCTTGTTCCACACCGGCCACTTCGGCCTCCGGCTGGGCCAGGGGCAGCATGAGATAGACGGTTGTGCCTTTGCCCGCCTCGCTGTCGATGACGAGGCTGCCGTCCATGAGGTCTGTCAGACACTTGCTGATGGTCAGGCCCAGGCCCGCGCCCTGCTGCCGGCGGGTGTAGGAGCCGTCGACCTGGGTGAAGGCCTCGCCCACCAGGCCGATCTTGTCGTCGGGGATACCGACCCCGGTATCGGCCACGGTAAATAGGAGCCGGAGCCGGCCGTCGGGACAGGGGGCGAGCCGCCAGACCGCGACCCGGACCTCGCCCTGTTCGGTGAACTTCATGGCATTGCCGACCAGATTGAACAGGATCTGGCGCACGCGCACCTCGTCGCCGAGCACGGTTTCCGGCACGTCCGGCCCGGCCTGGCAGACCAGGGGCAGGTGCTTGTCCCGGGACAGGGGCGCGAAGGTCTCGGTGATGGCGGCCAGCACGTCACGGGGCCGAAACGGCGCCAGATTGAGGGCCAGGCGCGCGGCCTCGATGCGCGAGAGGTCGAGGATGTCGCCGAGCAGCCGGGTGAGCCGGCCACCCGAGCGGATGGCCATGTCGGTATATTCGACCTGCTCGGCATCGAGCTTGGTGGTCTTGAGCAGCTGCATCATGCCCATCAGCCCGTTTAAGGGGGTGCGGATCTCGTGGCTCATGTTGGCCAGGAATTCGCTTTTGGCCCGGTTGGCGGCTTCGGCCCGTCTGGCCAGGACCGTGGCCTCGGCCGCGGACCGTTCCAGGGCGGCCCGGGAATGCACGAGTTCCGCCTCCACCTGCTTACGGCGTTCGATATCCTCGACCACGGAAATGAAATAGTCCGGCTGGCCGGCCGCGTCGCGCACCAAGGCCACGGTCAGGTTGATCCACACAAGATGCCGGTCTTTGTGGATATAACGCTTTTCCATGGAAAAATGGTCGATTACGCCCGCAAGCAGGCTCTTGGTCAAAGCCAGATCGTCGGCCAGGTCGTCGGGGTGGGTGATATCCTGGAACCGCGTGCCCAGCAGTTCCTCGGGGGCGTAACCGACGATGTCGCACAGCTTGCGGTTGACGCGCAGCCAGAGGCCGTCCGGAGACAGATGGGCGATGCCCACGGCCGCCTGCTCAAAGGTCTCCTGGAACAGCCGCTCGCCCCGCCGCAGTTCGCCTTGCTGCCGCTGACGATCGGCCAGCAACCGGCCGAGCCTGGCCAGCAATTCCTCGACCCGGAAGGGTTTGAGAATATAGTCCTGGACCCGCTCCTCCAGCAGGGACTGGCGCAAGGCATCGTCGGCCTTGGCCGTGAGCATGACCACGGGCACATCGTCCATGTCCTCGTGGCGACGCAAGGCATGCACCATGTCCTCGCCGCTCATCTCCGGCATCATCACGTCGCTGACAATGCAGTCCGGGCGCACGGCCAAGGCGGTTTCCAGGCCTTCCCGCCCGTCGAAGGCCGCCACCACCCGGTAGTGCCGGCCAAGTGTCCTGACCAGATAGGCGTTCATGTCCAGGTTGTCCTCGACCACGAGCACGAGGGGTCCGTCCGCCGGGTGTTCGCCGGCCTCGGGCAAAGGACAGCTCCGGCCCACGGCATCGTGCAGCAACCAGGAGCCCAGCCCCGGATCGGCCCAGCTTTCCGGGGCCTCATGGATCACGGTCCCCGGCGGCGCGGTCAGCGGGAGGGTCACGGTAAAACGGGCCCCCGCGCCCGTGGCCGTTTCGAGGGCGATCTCCCCGCCGTGCATCACGGTAAATTCCTTGGCAATGGCCAGGCCGAGCCCGGTACCGCCATGGCTGCGCGACGCTTCCTCGTCCACTTGCCGGAACCGTTCGAACACGGCTTGGCGCATGGCCTCGGGCACGCCCTGACCATTATCCGCGACCGTGAACCGGACCTTGTTCCCGTCCCGGGCCAGCGACAAGGTGACCTGGCCGCCACTGGGCGTGAACTTGAAGGCGTTAGCCAGCAGATTAAGCAAAATCCGTTGGACCTTTTCGCCGTCGACCTGGGCCGGTAGGGAATTGGGCGCTTCCACGGCGAAGTGCATGTCCTTGTCCCGGGCCATGGATTCGAAACAGGAGGCCACGAACCGGACCAGGCCGGACAAATCCACCGCGGCGTAGCGCGGGGCCATTTCGCCGGCGTCGAGCTTGGCCAGATCGAGCAGATCGCTGACATGGCGATGGAGCAGCCGGACGTTGCGTTCGATGGTTTCGAGGTCCGGCCGGGACGGGTCCTCCGGCGGCAAGGCGGCAAGGCGGCTGGCCAGGGGACCGAGGATCAACGTCAGGGGGGTGCGCAACTCGTGGCTGACATTGGCGAAAAACCGGCTTTTCAGCTGGTCGAGCTGCCGGGTCTGCTCGTAAAGCTCCGTGATCCGGGCATTGGCCTCCTGAAGCCGCGCATTGGCGTCGTGGGACGTGGCCAGGGCCGCATCGAGGGTCTGCTTGGTCCGGGCGAGCCGGGCGTGGGTAAGACTGAACAGTGTGCCCATGCCCACGAAAATGACGACGGAGATCAGGCTGATGGAATTGCCCGTCAGGAAGGAAAACGCCGGCTCCATGAAAAACGAGGCCAATGCGGCCGAAAGCAGCGTGGCGGTCAGGCCGCCGGCCATACCGCCGATCTGGGAGCTGAAAAAAACGGCCGGAAAGAAAAAAAACCAAATATACGGGCGGATCGCCGTCCAAAACAACCATTGCAAGCCAAAGGCAGCAAACGGCAACCAGACCGCCAGGCAATACCGGAACATTCCCGGCCAAGAGGGCGTCCGCGTCGCCATAGTCAATCCCTGCCGCTCGGGTTGTCCGCCCTACCGCCAATCCACCCAGCCGCCGTCAGCACGACGTCTTCCCAACCACATGGCGATCCTCTCCGATTCTCCCATTCCCTATCACCATCCCGGGGTTTGAGGCAACACATCCCCCTCACGGCAGACCGGAACCGGGAAGACGTGACCGCCACGCCCCTTGGGTACGGTCCTTTGCCGTCCCTGGTAGCCCAAAACAGCAAAGGCCCGACCGCCCTTGGCGACCGAGCCTTTGCTCCCCTTGCACCGCAAGCAGGCTTTCGGGGACAGAATTGTTCCTTACATTAATAACGCATTTTAATATTTCATTATTTTTCGAACACGAAAGCTACAGCTTCGACTTGAGCACCATATCGGTGATGGGGCCGCGCGAGCGCTCGCCCTTGAGCACCATGTGGGCGTAGTTCGGAAAGCCCTTGAACTTGCGCACGACCCAGTTGAGGCCGTTGTTGGCCTCGTTGAGGTAGGGGTTGTCCACCTGGGAGGTGTCGCCGAGCACCACGCACTTGACGCCCTCGCCCATGCGGGTGAGCACGGCCCGGGCCTCGGTACGCGAAAGGTTTTGCGCCTCGTCGATGATGACAAAGGCGTTCTCCACGTTCATGCCCCGGATGAACGCCAACGGCAGCACCTCGAATTTCTTGGGATTGATGCGCAACATCTCGTCGTTGGGGTTGAGGAAGACCTTGTTGGCCGCCCGACAGCGGTGGAGTTTCACCAGCAGGTCGAACACGTACTTCATGTACGGCTCCATCTTTTCCGACACGTCGCCCGGCAGGTAACCCATCTTGGCCCCGATCTCGATGGTGGGCTTGAGCACGAAGATCTTGTCGTAGAGTTTTTTCTCCTGCACGGCGCACAAGGCCGCGGCCAGGGCCAGAAACGTCTTGCCGTAGCCGGCCTCGCTCTGGATGGACACGAGGTCGATGTGCGGGGCCATGATGAGTTCCAGGGCCAGGTTCTGGTAGACCGTGCGCGGACGGACGTTCCAGACATCGCAGGTATAGCCGATGGCCCGCTCACCGTCCGGGGCGTGGAGCACGGGCTTGCCGTCGCGCCAGGTAAAGCAATTGGGCACGAGCTCCTCGCCCTCCTCCACGAAGCCGGTGTAGCGCTGGGATTCGGATTCGAAGGGCTTGGAATCGCGCAACTCCTCGCTTTTGATGCCGCGCAGCTCGGCCTGGAGCTTGAAAAGACGGTCATTGGTCACGAAGATCGGGTCCTCGATGGTCGAAGCCAGGATCTCGTCCAGGATGTGGTTGTCGACGATGTCGGTGAATTCGGAATGGCTCTTTTCGTTCTGGATGAAATGGATGCACTCGCGGTTGTCGCTTAAGACCTGGACGACGTTGGCCACGATATGGCGCAATTTGGGCGTTTTCTTGAGCTTATCCAGCTCCATGAGCACGTGGTAGGGGATGTGGATGGCGTTTTCGACCCCGTTACGCAGTCGGGTGACGCTTTGCGGGTTTTCGATCAGGACGTTGGTGTCGAGGACGTAGTTCTTGCGCCCGGGTGTTGCGAGTCCTTCGGTCATGCCTTTCTCCCTGGATTCCGGTCGCGGCCGGCGTGCGGACCACCGGTCGGTTTGGCGGCAGGCCACCCCCTGGCCGTGCCCACCCCGAAAGCCCCCGCCAGGCGGCGGGCAGCCCATGCAAAAGGCGGCGCGACGCCCCATGCGTCACGCCGCCCTGTTTCGGTCGGAAAGTGGTGTCGTCTCCCTGCCAAGCCTGGGCTCCTCGCGTCCAAGCCACCGGGTCTTGCCGCGGCCTAACGGTTCTTTTGCAGCTTGGCCCGGTACAGGATGGCCCCCAGGTTCATGCCGAGCACGAGCACGATGAGGACCAGCGCGGTGCCGTATTGCAGGGGCCGGGTCTTGGCGATGTCCGTACCGGCCGTGGCCAGGACGTAGATGTGGTACGGCAGGGCCATGACCGAGTCGGTGAGGTTGGTCGGCAGGTAAGGCGTGAAAAAGACCGCGGCCGTGAACATGATGGCCGCGGTTTCGCCGGCCACCCGGGAAAGGCCCAAAATGGCGCCCGTGAGCATGCCGGGCAGGGCCGCCGGCAACACCACCAGCCGGATGGTCTGCCACTTGGTGGCGCCAAGGCCGAGGGAGGCTTCGCGGTAGGTCTGGGGCACCGCCTTGAGCGCTTCCTCGGCCGTGCCGATGATGACCGGCAGGACCAGGATGGACAGGGTCAGGATGCCCGAGAGCAGGCTCACGCCCAGGCCGAAGAAGGTCACGAAAAAGGCCAGGCCGAACAGGCCGAACACCACCGACGGCACCCCGGCCAGGTTGTTGATGCCAAGCCGGATGAGCCGCAGCATGCGCCCCGGCCGGGCGTACTCGTTGAGGTACACGGCCGAGGCCACGCCCAGGGGAAAGGCCACGGCCATGGTGCCGACGCTCAGGTAGATGGTGCCGAGGATGCAGGGCAGGATGCCGCCGGCGGTCATGGAATCGCGGGGCATCTCGGTCAAAAAGCTCCAGGAGATGGCCGGCAGGCCCTTAATGAGCAAAAAGCCGCAGATCACGAGCAGCGCGGCCAGGTTGATCAGGGACGACAGCCCGAACACGCCCCACATGAGCTTCTGGGTGCGGTGGCGTCGGGCCAGTCCGGCGTGGGCAATGGCGGAAGGATTCATGGCCAGGCTCCTTTGGTCCTACAGGGTCGCGGCGCCGACCTGCTTGTGCTTTTCGGCCACGTGGCTGGCGATGAGGTTGAAGGCCAGCGTGAACAGAAACAGCACGATGCCGATGGCGAACAGGGCGTGGTAGTGGTTGCCCCGGAAGGCCGCCTCGGCCATTTCGGCGGCGATGCTCGACGGCATGGGCCGCACCGGGTCGAAAATCGAGGTGGGGATGATGGCCGCGCCGCCGGCCACCATGAGCACCACCATGGTTTCGCCGATGGAGCGGGACATCCCGAGCATGATCGCCGTGGAGATGCCCGACAGGGAGGCCGGCAGCACCACCCGGCTGATGGTCTCGAAATGGGTGGCGCCCAGGGCCAGGGAGGCTTCCTTGAGCTCCCGGGGCACGGCGTAGATGGCGTCCTCGGACACCGAACAGATGGTGGGCACGGACATGAAGGCCAGCATGATCGCGGCGTTGAACAGGTTGAGCCCGGTGGCCAGATCAAAGGTTTCCTGTAAAAACGGCGCCACGACCACCATGCCGAAAAAACCGATGACCACCGAGGGCAACGCGGCCAGGAGTTCGACCACCGGCTTGAACAGATCGCGGGTCTTGCGGCTGGAAATCTCGGCCAGGTAGATGGCCGTCATGACGCCCAGGGGGATGGCGATGGCCGAAGACAGGGCCGTGACGGCGAGCGAGGCCACGATCAGGGGAAAAATACCGAAATCAGGCGGATCGGACGTGGGATACCACAGGGAACCGAACAGGAAGTCCTTGACCGAGACCACCTTGAAGATCGGCAGGCCCTCCACGAACAGGTAGATCATGATGAGCGCGAGCGCCACGATGGAGGACAAGGCGGTCAAAAACAGCAGGTTGCGGATCAGGGCGTCCTTGGACTTGCGCGAAAGGGCCATGCGTTTCTCCCGAAACCGCGCCCCGAAGCCGTCCGAACGGACCTCGGGGCGCGTTGGTAGGCGATGCGGCGGGGAATCTCTAGCTCAGGGGAACGAAGCCTACTTCCTTGACCAGCTTCTGGCCGTCCGGGCCGAGCAGGAAGTCCACCAGCCCCTTGACCGCGCCGGCCGGGGCGCCGTTGGTGTAGATGTAGAGGTCGCGGGAGATGGGGTACTTCTTGGACTTGGCGGTTTCGGCATCGGCCTTGACGCCGTCCACGGTCAGGCCCTTGAGGGAGGGCTCAAGATAGCCCAGGCCCACGTAGCCGATGGCGTTCTTGTTCTTGCTGACGGCCTGGGCCACGGCGCCGTTGGAAGCCTGCATGAGGGCGGCGGGGAACACGCGCTCCTTCTTCATGACCAGGTGCTCCCAGGTCTCGTAGGTGCCCGAGGAGGTGTCGCGGGAAACCACGACCACCGGGCCTTCACCACCCAGGTCCTTCCAGGAGGTGATCTTGCCCATGTAGATGTCCTTGAGCTGGGCCAGAGTGATGGCGGACAGCTTGCTGGCCGGATTCACGACCGGGACGATGGCATCGACGGCGACGACGGTCTGGACCGGATTGCGGCCCTTGCTCTTGGCCAGGTCGATTTCCTTGGCTTCCATGGCGCGCGAGGCCATGGCGATATCGGTGGCGCCATCGATGAGGGCCTTGATGCCGTTGCCCGAGCCGCCGCCGGAAACCGAAATCTTCACATCCGGATGGGCCTTCATGTAGGCCTCGACGACCTTCTGCATGATGGGCAGCACGGTGGTGGAGCCGTCGACCTTGATGCTGGTCTCGGCCATGGCAACAGACGCACAAAGCAGCAGCGCGGCACAGATCCCGATGATTTTTTTCATAATCTACCTCCTCAAAAGTTGTCGCGCCACAATTGGCGCGAAATGCCCCACGTCATGAATGCATGGGCGGAAGGTAGAAACACACTATGACGATCGGGTGACGACGTCACGGAAAACAGGTGACGTGACAGCCTGCTTCGCATCCGGCCCTGGCGAGGGCAAAAACCGTCCGAGCCGGTTGTCAAGCTCCCGCTTGTGTCGTATCTGGTAACCAACCCCATTCTCCATGGACGGAGCCGGTCCCGACGTTCGGGATCGCGAGGGCAGGCACGCTCGCGAGTCGTCGCGGCGCTTGGCGCCCGGAGTCCGACCATGGCCCCCATAGCCGGAGCCACCCCTGTCCAGGCCTACCAGCGGGAGGCCTCGCGGCTTGCGACCGCCACGCCGCGCGTGGCCGGCAAGGTCGTGACCCGGGACGCCGGGGTGACGGTGGGACCGTTTTCGGTCCGGTTCACGGCAAAGGATTACGAGTTCGACCTCAGCGGCGCGGGCGTGCAAACGTCCTTTGCCGACGCCCTGGACGCGGCCGACAGGGCCCGCAGCCTGAGTGGCGCCACCGAAACGACACCCCCGGACAACGCACTCACCCGGCGTCAGGCCCTGACCAGCTACCAGGCCGTCCGGGACTGCTCCCTCGAAGACCGGCCCGTCATGTTCGACGTCACGGCCTGACCCGGCCGCACCCGGCGTCCACGCCGCCATCCCTTCGCCACGGACCGCCCGCTCACCCCCCTTTTCCCAGGCCCGGGCGCGGGACGATGCCGCCCACCCGGTCGCGATACGCCCGGTAGGCCTCACCGAAATGTTCCATCAGGCGGGCTTCCTCGTGGGGAATGCACAGCCGGTAGCACACGGCCGCCACAAGCGGCGTGGTCAGGACGAGCGGCGTGCCGGCGAGCAGCGCCGCCCCCGGCACCAGGCACCAGACCCAGGCGGCATAGAGCGGATGGCGCACGAGGGCGTAAAGTCCCCGGGTGGCCAGGCGGCCGTCGTCGAGGGCGCTGTACACGGTCAAGGTGCCCCCGGCATAGACCACCACGCCGCAGGCGCACAGGAGCGTGCCCAGGGGATACCCCAGGTGTTCGGGAACGAGGCGGCCGCAAAAGGCGGCAATGAGGACGGTGTCGTAGAGGACGGCAAGCAGCGCGTAGCAGATCGTGGCACGGTACAGGAGCGTGCCCATACCCCAACGGTTCATGGCCCACCTCCGCAGGTCATGTTCCGCACAGAGCCAAAAATCCGGTCCGTGTCAAGGGGCGGCAACGAGAAGACCCGGAGGGGGGTGATCCCCCCTCCGGGTCGCCGGAGTTGTCCCCCCTCTCCAGCGACTACCCCCGCAGCTTGCCGGCGATTTCCGCCGCGACCTTCTCACCGGACAGCAGCATGCCGCCGAAGATCGGGCCCATGCGGTAGGAGCCGAAGCTCGCGTTGGCGGCCATACCGGTCACGTACACGCCGGGGAAGATTTCCCGGGTGTTGCGGACCGTGTTGTTTTCCGCCACTTCGGCCCACATGGACTGCTCGCCCTCGATGGCGCCGGACGGCGTGTTGAGCTTCACGTCGTTTTTGCGCACCAGGGTCTTGAGCACTTCCACGGGATGGCCCGTAGCTTCGATCAGGTACTTGCAGCCGACCACGACCGGGTCCACGTGCAACCCGGCCATTTCCACCGGCGAAGAATTGATGACCAGGCCGGTCACCCGCTTGATCCCGTTCGTTTCACGCAGGACCACGTCCTCGACGGTCAGGCAGTTGAAGACCTTGGTGCCGGCCAGGCAGGCCGCCGAGGCCAGGGTGGTGGTGGCGGCCACGGCGTCGGCCGTGAAATAGTTGTCCTTGAAGCGCGTGACCTGGATGCCGACGTCGGTCAGCAGATGGACGCTCTCCTCCTGGACCACGATGCTGTTCCAGGTCATGCCGCCGCCCCACATGCCGCCGCCCAGGGACAGCTTGCGTTCGAACAAGGCGACGTTGAATCCGTCCTTGGCCAGCAAACGCGCTGCGGTCAGCCCCGAAGGACCGCCGCCGACAATGGCCACGTCGAGGTCGAGGCTCGATTTGAACTTGGCTGCGTACGTTTCGAGAATGGCTTCGGTGATAATACGTTCATCAAGGGACATGGGATGCTACCTCAGGGACGTTACAGGTTGACGGTCCGGTCTCCAAAGGGACGCCGTGCCCGGCCGCTGTTGCCGGACCGGGCACGGTGTAGCCATCAGGGATTGGCCGCGGGGCGCGCCCAGGCGTCGTCATGGGCTCCCACCGGATCGGCGTGTGTTTCCGCGTCGGCGCCACTGTCCACTGCCAACCCCATCTGCTTCCGGATACGACGAATATCATCCTGATCGGGCTTGAACGGAAAGTTGCGGATGTCCGGGCCGGGCCGCGAATTGGCGTACGGCCGGTTGCAGGCAACTTCCCCGTCGTATCCCGTGCAGCCGCTCGTGCGAAACGGCTCACCGGATGCGATCAGTCCGTCCAGGTGATCCTGGGGTATCCCGAATTCCAACAGGCGGCCGTCGGCGTTGTAGACGAATCCGTCGGCGCGCGCCTGACCCCCATCGATCAGATACCTGGCCAGCTGGATGCGGCGGTACTGTTCCATGGGGGGCTGCGGATGGTCGGCCAAGGTCGAGGCTGCCTCGGGGAAAAAGGAGAAAAGATGCGTATTGCCGCCCATGTCGTGGACGCGCTGGATGGCCGCGCACATCTCGGCCTCGGTCTCGCCCATGCCCACCATGAAGTGGGAACCGGCATAGTCCTTGCCGAAGATGTCGATGGCGTCCGCCAGGCAGTTCCAATAGACCTCCCACTTGTGGGGGCCGCCCACGCCGGAGCCGCGGTAGCGGTCGAACAGGGCCGGGGTGGCCAAATCGATGGCCACGCCGATCTTGTCAGCACCGGCTTCCTTGAACTCCACGAGGTCCTGGTGCGAAAGCACCGTGGGCGAGATGAGCAGCGACACCGGGATATCGAAGCTCGCGCGCAACCGGCGGCAGATTTCCTTGGTGTCCCGGATGGACCGGGTATTGGTCAGCATGGAGATGCAGATCCGTTTCACCTTGTGCTGGCGCTTCCCGATGGCCTCGATAATGGCATCCAGGGAATAGGTCGGCCAGGTGACCCGGATGAAGCTGTTTTTCGCGGCCTGGCCGGGACGGCTGCCGGAAAGGCCGCAATAGGCACACCGGGCCGCGCAGCCGGACGGGTAGGTCAAAAGCAGGTTGATGCAGTACAATCTGGCATCCCGGTAAAAGATCCCGGGCACAAAGTCGAGGGTCATGGCGGCCGCCAGGCTCATTCTGAGATACTGCGGGCTTTCCTGCCGCTCCTGCCCCGTCGTGGTCGTTTGTTCGTCCATCGTGCCTTACTCCCCGCGGCAACACGCCGCTCAGATTGCAAAAGGTCGATCCGGCCAAAGCCCGATCCGCCGCATCCTCACCACGGATTTTCCCCCGGACCGCGCCGCACCGAGCAGCAGGTCCGGTGATATTCGATATCGAGTCCCAGTTCCTCGGCCCGCTGCCTGGCCTCCTCGGACGGCAGGGCCAGGCGGTTGATCCCGGCCTCCACGGCCAGAAGTTCCAGGCGTTCCCGGCCTCGTGGCCGGGCGCAGCCGAGGCTGATGGGGGTTTTCGGCAGGCGCAGCCGGGTGGCGACGATCAGTTCCGCCACCGCCTCGGGCGCGGGCGGCGGCACCGCGGCCATGGCCGTGCCCGGCAGGTTCATCAGCGAAATGAGCACCACCACTTCCGGATCGAGGTCGGCGACCATGTCCAGGGCCTCGGCCTCGCCGCGCACCTCGCCGTAGTGCAGTCCGCAGATGATGTGCGGCACCACGGGTAGGCCCGCCTTGCCGAGGGCCGCGAGGGACGTCTTGAGCCGGGCCAAGCCGGAGTTCATGTGGTAGACCTGCCGGTAGGTCGCGTCGCTGCCGATGACATCGACCAGGGCCTGGTCCACGCCGGCCGTCTTGAAGCCCAGGGCGGTTTCCTCGGTGACGAAAGCGCTGTGCACGGTCACGGTCAGGGAGGTGGTCGCCTTGACTTCGGCCAGGGCCGGCAGAAAAGCCTCCCAGGGCAAACGACCGTCCGGATCGCAACCGCCGCTGACCAGCACGCCCAAGTGCCCGTCCGCTTCCAGGGCCCGGCATTTCGCAACCAGGGTCCGCGGGTCCGTGGCCGGGATCATGGGCTCAAGCAACTTGCCGTTGCAGTGGTCGCAGCTTAGGCTGCACGCCTTGCCCGTGACGGACAGGGCCGGATAGCGCCCCCGGCTGCCGTTGATGGCGAACATGCCCGGCAGGTGGAAGGAAATCCGCTTGCCCAAATGGCTCCAGGACAGTTCCCGGGCCTGGGCCAGCCTGTGCTCAAGCCTCTCCATAATATTCCCGGAAACCGATCCAGCAGCGCCTGATGATGTCTTCGAGCTTGCCCGGATGGCGTTCCAGCAACTGCCGCCGCGAAAAGCCCCGTTCCAAGGCATCGCCGTAAAACTCGTTCCACTCGGCCTCGTAGCGATCGAGCAGGGTCAGATCCCCGGTCAGAGCCGCCCGGGCCGCCCATTTCCCGGCCATCTTGCCGCCCATGACGGCCTGGAACACGCCGGCTCCGGTCACGGGATGGGTATGGCCAGCCGCGTCTCCGGCCAGGAGGACCCGTTCGCGGACAATGGAGCGCGGGGCCTCGGCCGGAATCCAGCCGCCGGACGTGCCCACGGGCGTGCGTTCGATGCGCCCCTGGTCGGCCAACTCCTGGAGCAGCTCGTAGAGCACCGCACCCAGCTTGGGCGCGTTCGCGTCGCGCCGCAGCATGCCAAGCCCCAGATTGGCCTCGTCCCCCCGGGGGAACAGCCAGGCATAGCCGCCGTAAATACGATCGTCGAAAAAGACCTCGGTGTACTGTAGCGGCTTGGTCAGCCGCACCCGCATCTGGGCGGCCGGCACGCAGTTGGCGTTGGCCGAACCGATCCAGCGGCCGACCCGGGAATGGGGGCCGTCGGCTCCGATCACCACATCGGCCTGGATAGTGATGATTTCGCCGCCACGACGCCGTGCCGTGAGCATCCGGCCATCAAAAGCGATGGCCGACGTGTCGAGCAGATAGCGCGCGCCGACTTCCCGGGCCGCCTGGGCCAGGGCCTGGTCGAACTGGTCGCGGCGGATCATGCAACCGGGAGCGGAGAGCTCCTGGATGGGCTCGCCGTTGAGCATGGTGCGCATGCCCGCGACATACTGTACGATATAGCCCCGTCCCACCCCGGCTTCGCCCACGAGCGGCGCCGGGATGTATTCGGCACACTGCACCGGCACGCCAATGACCGGCCGGCGTTCCAGCACCAACACATTTGCGCCGGCAGCGGCCGCTTCCCGCGCGGCGCACGATCCGGCCGGACCGGCGCCTACCACCAACACATTGCAATCAAGGGACCGCATACGACAGGCCTCATGCGCACTTGGCATCCAGCACGGCCCGCAACAGGCCGAGATTCAAGTCCGTCTGACTCGAAAACTCGCCCTTGTAGGCTTGCTGTTCCTGGTTGAGCTCATAGCAGGTCGTGTTTTCGATATTGAGCAGGATGCCAGGCAACCCGACTTTCGCGAAATCATCGACATGCTTGGTATAAAACGGCTGACAGCAGCACCCGATAAAGGCCTTGGCCCCGGTGTCGCGCAAGGCTTTGAGTTCCTGCATCAGATCCTCGAAGCTGGTGACGCAAATACTTTGCATCTGCCGTTCGAGGCCAAGGTCCCAGGCTTCGCCCACGGTGCATTCGCCGCAGGCCCGGCAGGCCTTGTTGTAGCGCAGGTCGCATTCCTTGAGCTTGGAACAATACGGCAACAGGAGTGCCGAAGGCTTCTTGGCGATGACCTCGTCAAAGGTGCCGTTGGTCACGCTGATCTGGTTGCAGTATTCGAGGGGGATGCCATGCCGGGTGATGGCCACCTTTTCCAGGGCCTGGAGCACGGGCTTGCACAGATCTTCCGCGTCCATGCCCGGAATGGTGATTTTCCCGTCGGCGAAAAAGCCCCGGATCACCCCGCACAGGGTGTCGCCGTCCAGGGGCCGGCCGCGCAGGGCCGCTTCGAGGTCGAAGAGCGCCCGGGACGGGAAGGACAGAAAATCCCCGGTGATATAAACGTTTTTCAGGATCTTCTGGGGCAGATTGACGACCAACGTGAAGCGGACCAGGCCGAACGGCGACTTGTATGCGGCCTGGACCACTTCGGTTTTTTCATAGGTCGGGCGAACGAGATCGATCCATTCCTCGGACTGGAAGTACGGGAGGCGCTCGTCAAACAGCTGCTGTTCCTGCTCGGTCAGACCGCCGGGCACCAGGGTGATGCCCAGGTGCTGTTCGAAGGCCTTGACCAGGGCCTGCTTGACCACGGCCGTGTCCGGCACGTGGCCCAGTTCCCAGGTGAGACAGGTGACGCGCTGCTTGACCGAATCGATCTCCTTGGCCTTGAGCTTCTCGACCGGAATACGCAGACTTTTGAGCATGGTCTCGACGTCGAAGTCCGTCAGCAGCGTGCCCTGAAACATGAACGCGCCTTCGCTGTCGGTACCGCCGGTGCCCGAGATCTTGCGCCCGTGCACCTCGATATCGTTTCGCGGACGGAATTGGGCCTCGACACCAAGGGAACGTAATGCGGACACCGTGGGTTCGCACAGGTCGCGAAAGAGCCGGTCCGTAGGCAGCACGACATCGAAGAAGGCCTTGTCACAGATGACTTCCCAGCCGATCTGGCTCTCGTCGAAGAGCAGCCCACCGCCGCCGGTGATGCGGCGGTTGATATCGATGCCCTGGGCCTTGCAGTACGGAACCCGGATTTCCTCCTGGACGGACTGATGAAACCCAACCAGGACGGCCTTGGGACGAAACTGCAGGAACCGCAGGGTGTTGGGCGTACCCGCCCCCTGCCCCTTGAGTTCCAGCAACACCTCGTCCAGGGCCATATTCTCCGCCGCGCTGAGGGGCGGGAGATCCAGAAGTCGCCATGTCCGCATCGTCATACTCCGCAGGGAAACCGCATCCTAGCGCGCCAGGGCCTGCCGCACCAACTGGGACAGATCCATGACGTCTATGGCGACCTTGTTGCGCTTGGCATAGGTCGTCATGGTCCGTACGCACTGCTGACAGGTGGTGATGATAGCCTGCGCACCGGTGCTCACGGCTTCCTCGACTTTCTGTTTGGCCATGGCCGAGGAGAGGTCCCCGTCGATCATCTCGAGGTTTCCCCCGCCGCCACAGCACAGGCAGTTTTCACGGTTATGGGGCATTTCCACCAGCTTGATGCCGGGGATGGCCCGCAAAACCTCACGAGGCGCGTCAAAGACCCGAGCCCCGCGGCCCAGATCGCACGGATCGTGGTACGTCACGGTCAGGTCCACTTCCTTGAGCGGCACCTTGCCGGACGTCACCAGGTCGATCAGGAATTCGGACGCATGGAACAGCTCGAATTCCTTGGGATACGCCTCACGCCAGATCTGGTAGCAGGACGGGCAGGTGAAGACCACCTTTTTGGCGCCCTTGTTACGCACGGCTTCGAGGTTGTGGTCAACAAACGTCTGGAGGCCTTCACCCAGACCGGCGCCGACCAGCGGGAATCCGCAACACCATTCCTCCTTGCCGAGCAAGGTGAAATCCACCCCGCTCGCCTCGAAGATCTCGGCCAGAGCCATGGGGATCTTCTGGGCCAGGGGGAAGTACGCCCCCACGCAGCCCGTGAAGAACACCACTTCGGCCTTGTCCTTCTGGAAGGCGTCGTCCGGAGGATTGCGCATGTCCTCGACCCAGTCGGCCCGTTCGTCGTTGTCCTCGTCGAAGACGTTGTGGCTCGATTCGAGGTTGTCTCGAATCATCTCGATCTTGCTGGGGAAATTGCCCGTGCGCACGAGCTCTTCCCGCAGCGACAGCCACAGGTCCTTGAGGTGCAGGCCCAGGGGGCACACCTCCTGGCAGTTGCCACACAGCGAGCAGCGGAACACGGACGTGCCGAATTCCTTGAGCTGCTCGGCCGACGGCTCCTTGGTTCCGAAAATCTTCCGGAACAACCCCTTGCGGCTCTTGAGGATCTCCTTGAGACCCTTCATGCGCAACAAGGCCGACAAGGAGCCGTCTTTCGTCGCAGCGACCGCGGGACAGACATCCACGCACAGCCTGCACGAGGCGCAGGCCTCCATCTCCAGGCGCTGCTTGAGACTAAACGCTGGCTGGCTCATGCTAATGCTAGTCCTTCTTGAATTTCTTGACGTCTTCCTGCAACCAAGCTTCGAGGACGTCCTTACCGCCATGGATCAACCGGCTCAGCTGGCTCACATCCTTGGGACGGATCTTGTACATCCAGCCCTTGCCGTAGCAGTCCTGGTTGATCAGCGAAGGATTGGCCTCAAGCTCCTGGTTGGCGGCGATGATCTCGCCATCCACCGGGCCATACACGGTGCCGAGCCATTTGCCGGACTCGACCTTGGCGAATTTCTTGCCGGCGGTGACGGCCTTGCCCTCGAAGGGCAGCTGCACGAACACGATCTGACCGGCGAGCTTCTCGGCGAAGTCGTCCATCCCCATGACCAGGATGTCGCCATCGACCCGGGTCCAGAAGTGATAGGTATCGTAGTAGAGTTCCTCGGGCATGTTGTAGCCTGCGACTTCCATGTGGAGCCTCCCTTTCTGACTTGCGTCGGTTGCAGTTGTCATTGTTTCGCGGTCAGGGCGCCCGCCGGTACTCCTTGTGTGACCGGCGGGCGTCCCCGCGGTTATTCCTCTTTCCCAAAAGCCCCGAGCAGCATGACCAGGGGCGCGGTCACCACGTGGCGCAGCTGGCTGAAGGGCACGTAGGCCACGGTCACGCCGGTGAGAATGGCGTGGAGGTACCACATGGTGCCGTAGCTGCCGGACAGGCTCGCCGAACCGGGCGTGAACAGATGCGACAGCATGGCGCCCAGGAAAGCGTAGCCCGAGCCGGCCGGATGGCCGGTCATGGCGATGCGCATGCCCTCCAGGATGAAGCCCACGACCACAATGGCGATCAGGAGCAACAGCGCCGGCCAGTCACGCTTGGGCAACCCGGCCGCCTCCTCGACGTTCTCCGGCTTGTGCGCCCAGTTGGCGGCGGCACACAGGAGCCCGATCAGGAGCATAATCCCACTGACGTCGAACAGGAAGCCACCCAGGGGGCTGTTCTTGTCGATCATAAGCCACGGCAGCGAGGCTTCGGGCGTCCACAAGGAGCCGAGCAGCGCCACGATCCCCCACAGGAACCGGAAGGCGAAGGGGAAGAAGATCAGAGCGTGCACGGCCCAGCGGCTGGGCGATTGCCGGTACAGGCGCCGCTGCAGGAAGATGTCGTAGAAGGCCACGTCGCACACATGTCCCCAATCCGTGGCCGGCGCGGCATGCTGGCCGGCCGCCTTGCCCGCGCCGGAAGCAGTGCCGAGCAGGCCGCCGCCCGAGAACCAGAACACGCACAGGAAACCCATGCCGCAAAGGAACACGATCAGGGACAGGGCGGTCGTGGTGTCGCCCACGGAGAAGGTCGCGGTATGGCAGGGCATGCACAGCAAGCCCTTGGCCGGCAGGATCGAGGCTGCCGCACCCAGCTTGTTGCCCGGGAAGTGGCAGCGCAGGCACGACTTCTCGCCCTCGGGCAGGCTCATGGTGTGGACCGTGAGCGCCCCGGCCTTGGGCGTATCGAGCTTGGCCGTGATCAGGCCCGTGGCCGCGTCCTTGACCGGCGTGACACCGGACAGATGGCAGGCCTGGCAAGAGACGGTCATATGGGCGTCGTGGGCCACCTTTTCATCATGGCGGGCATGACACTGGGTGCAGGTCACGGGCTGCTGCTTGTCATGGCCGAACTTGGCCGCGTCCTTGTGGCAGTCAAGGCAAGAGGCCTTCCTATGGGTGGCGGCGTCCAGGGCGGCCTTGTCCATGGTGGCCATGCCCGGGACAGCGCCCTTGGCCTGGTCGGCGCCGTGGCAGTCGAGGCACATCTTGGCCACGGCCGCCTGGGCCCCGGGCTCGGTGGGACGCATTTCGCGGTGGCAGGACATGCAGGCCGCGTCGTCCTTGGACAGGGCAGGCAGGGCCGTGCGCTTCTCGTGGCAGGCGCCGCACTGTTCTTCCACGGGCTTGGCCGGATTGAAGGCCTTGGGCAGTTCCTTCTTGCCCTTCTGGTAGTGCGGATCGTGACAGGTGATGCAGGCCTGGTAGTCACGGTCCTTCACGACGGGCTTGCCGGCATGGGTGCCCTTGGCCAGCTCGTCGCTGATCTCGCTGTGACAGCCGAGGCACGTATCGGCCTGGAAAAACGCCGTGAGCGGCTTGGACACATCGGCGGGATTGGGATGGTCCTTGCCGGTCGGGATGGAGCTGTGACAATCGGCACAGCCCAGGCTGTTATGGGCACCGATGTGGTAGCGGGCCTGGTTGATGAGCCAGGAAGCCTGGCTTTGTCCCGGCCAGGCGCACACAACGAGCGCGGCAAGTACCGGCAGGAAGCAGCGGACAAGACCGAGCCCGATGGCCGAGCGGCGTGCCGCCGGCCGGGGCAGGCAGTCTCCCCCTTGTTTCGAACAAGTCGTGGTGTCGGCGTTCATGAGTCGATTCCCCTCTGAGGTCAGGCCCTTGTTACGCTAGCCTCTCGCGTTGAGTTCAGACGATATTCCCGCAGGAAGTACAGGAATCCCGGGGGGTGACCATTTCCTCGGCCCGATAGGAGCTGCGCACGAGCGGCCCGGAGGCCACACCCGTAAAGCCCATAGTCCGCGCCAGTTGCGCCCAGTATTCGAACTCGTTGGGCGTAACGTAGCGGTCGATGGGCGCATGGTCCTTGGTCGGGGCGAGATACTGGCCCAAGGTCAGAAAGCGGCACCCGGCGCGATACAGGTCGCCCAAGGTCTCCTGGATCTCGCTTTCCGTCTCGCCAAGGCCGAGCATGAGCCCGGATTTGGTGGCCAGGCCCTGGTTGGCCGCATGGCGCAGGATGCGCATGGACAAGTCGTAGCTCGCCCTGGGGCGCACCTTGGGAAAAAGGCGCGGTACGGTTTCGATGTTGTGGTTGAACACGTCCGGCCGGGCATCGCACACGCTTTGCAGGGCCGGCTCGGAACCACCGAAATCGGGCACGAGCACTTCCACGGTCACTTTCGGCGTCCGCTGCCGGATGGCCTGGATGGTCCGGACGAACTGTCCCGCCCCGCCATCGGCCAAATCGTCGCGAGTCACCGAAGTGACCACGGCGTGGCGGATGCCGAGGGTGGCCACGGCCTCGGACACGTGGCGCGGTTCATCGGGATCGAGCGGCAACGGCCGCCCCTTGGTCACCGCGCAGTAGCGGCAGCCCCGGGTGCAGATCGTGCCGAGGATCATGAAGGTGGAGGTGCCCCGGGTGAAGCACTCCCCCATGTTGGGACAGTTGGCCTCCTGGCAGACCGTGCCCAGGCGCAGCTTGTCGAGCAGGGCTTCGACCCGGTCGGTATCACCCGGGTGCGAGGCCTGGATGCTCAACCAGGACGGTCGCTTCTGGCAGCAATGCCGTTCGGCGGCCGGCGGTTCGAAGGAAAAAACCTTGCAGAACTCCCGCACGTACAAGGTCGAGACGTCGTTGATGTCGAGCGTCTCGCCGAGTTCGCGCTTCATGGAGGTCATGCGTTCCTCGGCGTACCCGCACGGATTGATCATGCCAAACCAATGCAGGTCCGTGTTCACGTTGAGCGCCACCCCGTGGTAGGTCACCCACTTGCGCACGGCCATGCCGACGCTCGCGATCTTGGCGCCCTTGACCCAGACTCCCGGGCCCCGGACACCGAGTTCCGGCGTCAGGCCGTACGCCTTGAGTACCCGCGACACCACCTCGAGCATCCGCTCCAGATAGAGGTGCAGGTCCTTTTCGCGCAGTTTGATGATCGGGTAGGCGACGAGTTGGCCGGGGCCGTGAAACGTGGCCTTGCCGCCACGGTCCACGTGGAACAGGGGGACGCCCTTGTCGCGCAGCACCTGTTCCTCGACCAGGAGATCGGCATCGCTGCCGCTTAAACCCATCGTGATCACCGGCGGGTGTTCGACCAAGAGAAGCCTGTCCTTGGCCGCGTCGGTTATGCGTTCCTCGACCAGGCGCTTTTGAATCTGAAACGCCTTGTCGTAATCAAGACGACCCAGCTCGATTACCTCTAGGGCCGGAACATCTCCATCACATGGTACCGTCTGGCTCGCTGCATCGCGCATATTCGGCCTTTCGCATGGAATACTTCCCGCGCGCCAGCACCAGGCACCCCGATCCAACCGGGAACGCTTCCCCGGCTGGTCGTCCCGCCCGGTCGGCGGTCTGCTGTCTGGAGCAATGGTCGCACGTGAACCACCTTTTTGAAGTGGAAACCGTGGAGGCTCTCGGACAAGAGCCTCCAGCGGTTTCCGTTGCAGCCCTGGCGTTTCGTGGGGTCCGTCACTGACGTCTGGGCAAATACAGAGCCCAACCCGCGGCGTCGCGGGCGGCATCGACAACAGTTTCACAGAAGGCCGGGTGGACGCGCACGCCCCGGGCCAGTTCCTTGACCGTGCATTCGAGCTGCATGGCCAACACGGCTTCGCCGATGGTCTCGGTGGCGGCGCTGCCGACGATGTGCACGCCGAGGATCTCGCCGGTGCCGGCATCGGAGACGATCTTCACCGCGCCGTCGACCTCACCGCGCACCATGGCGTAACCATTGATGGAATACGGGAAGCCACCGACCTCGATATCGATGCCCTTCTTCTCGGCTTCTTCCTCGGACAGGCCCACGGAACCCATCTGCGGCACGGTCCACATGGCCCGGGTGATGAGGTTGCCCTTGAACTTGGTGGCCTGGCCCATGCAGTTCTCGGCCGCGCAGATGGCCATGGAGGAGGCGGCGTGGCTCAGCATCCAGCCGCCGGTGCAGTCGCCGATGGCGTACACGGTGGGGATGGAGGTCTGGACACGGTCATTGACCGCGATACCGCCCTCGGCGTTGAGCTTGATACCCACGGCTTCCAGGCCCAGGTCGGCCACGCACGGCTTGCGGGTGGAGACGAGCACCTTCTTGACCTCGACGGTCTGCTCCTTGTCGCCACTGGTCAGCTTGCAGGCAAAGCCGGCGCCGCCCTTGCTCACGGAAGCCAAGGTCTGGCGGGTCATGATCTCCACGCCGCGCTCGCGCAGGGACTGGGCGATACGCTGGCTGGAATCCTGATCCTCGGTCGGCAGGATGCGCGGGGTGGGTACGGCGATGGTGACCTTGCTGCCGAAGATGTTGAACACGAAGGCCATTTCCACGCCGATGTAGCTCGGATCGGTGATGAGCACCGACTCGGGCACTTCGGTCATGCTCAGGGCCTCGTCGGTGGTGAAGGCCGCATCTTCAAGACCGGGCACCTTGGGGAAATCCAGGACGCTGCCGGTGGCGATGATGATGTTCTTGCCTTCGATGACCTGGTCGCCGACCGTGATTTCCTTGCCGCTTTTGAGCACGGCTTTGCCGCGGATGACTTCGGCGCCGTTGTTTTGCAAAAGCGCTTCCATGCCCATGCGGATGTCGTTACCCACGCCGTTTTTCCGGTCGACGATGGTCTTGAGTTCCATGAAGTCGATGGTGGCGTTGATACCGAACTCACTAGCCTTGCGGGTCTGGTCGAGCAGGGTCGCGGCCTGCAACCAGGTTTTGCTGGAAATGCAGCCCCGGTTCACGCAGGTGCCGCCCATTTCGGCGCCCTCGATCAAGGCAACCTTGCCGCCAAGCTGGCAGGCGCGAATGGCCGCCGCATACCCGCCCGGTCCACCACCGATAACAATCACGTCATACATGGCTTTTACCTCGTTGCTTCCACCCCAGCTGCAAAGGGGCGCGCTGGATTAAAACATGATGAGCGAAGGCTGTTCCACAAGCAGGCACAGTTCCTTCAGAAAATCCCCAGCCGGGGCGCCATCGGTCACGCGATGGTCGAAGGTCAGGCTCAGCCCCATCATGGAGCGGATTTTGATCTCGCCCTTGTAGACCACCGGCTTTTCCACGATCCGGCCCACGCCGAGAATGCCCGTTTCCGTGGGCTTGAGGATCGGGGTGAAGAAATCGACCGGGGAGTAGCACATGTTCGAAATGGTGAACGTGCCCCCGGTAACGTCCTCGGAGTCAAGCGTGCTGGTGCGGGCCTTCTTGGCGATCACCCGGGCTTCGCGGGCGATCTGGACCAGACCCTTCTTGTCGGCGTTATGGAGCACCGGCACGATGAGGCCCTCGGGCAGGGCCACGGCCACGCCCATGTTCACGCTGTCATGAATGTAGATCTCGTCGCCGACCTGGGTGGCGTTGAGCATGGGGAACTTCTTGAGGGCGCGCGAGGCGGCGAGGATCAAGACGTCGTTCATGGACACCTTGAAGGTCTCGTCCTTCTTGTACATCGCGCGGATGCAGGCCAAAAAGGCCAGGCTCTCGGTGACGTCGACCTCGGTCATGAGGGTGAGCTGGGCCGCGTTCTGGAGGCTCGAAGCCATGTTGTCGGCAATGGCCTTGCGCATGCCGGCCATGGGCACGACCTTCACGCCGCCTTCCGCCGCCGGGGCTTCGGCCGCGGCAGCCGCTTCGGGATTGAGCGCCCGCTCGACGTCGGCCTTGGTGATCTTGCCGCCTTCGCCGGTGCCGGTGAGGGACCAGAGGTCGAGGCCGGCCTGCTCGGCCAGCACCTCGGCCAGAGGCGTGATCTTGGGCTTCTTGGAAGCGTTTTCGTGATACTTGGTCACGTCATCTTCCTTGATGCGCCCGCCGGGACCGGTGCCCTTGACCTTGGCCAGGTCCACGCCGAGTTCCTTGGCCACGCGCTTGGCCGCGGGCGACGCAATGATCTCGGTCGGGGCGGCCTGGGGCTCGTCCTTGGCCGCGGCAGCGGCCTTGGCCGGCTTGGCGGCTTCCTTCGGCGCCTCACCGGCCTGACCGGCTTCGACGCGCTCGGGTGTTTCCCCAGGCTTGGCAATGACGCCGACAACGGTCATGACCGGAACCGTCGAGCCGGCCGGCACGACGATCTGGAACAAAATACCGTCTTCAGGGGCTTCCACCTTATTGGTGATTTTGTCCGTTTCGACCTCAAACAGGTCTTCGCCCTTCTTGACCTCAGCCCCTTCGGCCTTGAACCAGTTGGAGACCTTACCGGTCTTCATGGTCAGGCCGAGCTTCGGCATCGTAACAGTAACGCTCACTGCCATCACCCTCCAATTGCTTTGTGCATCTGGTCAAATAAAAACGCATTGTGTGCGATCGTCATCGCCTTGAAGTTTCCTTGGTCCTCCAGCCATTCCGTCGAATGGTGACCGCCTTCCTTTTCCTGGACCTGCGGCTTGAAGCATCTTCATCTTCAATCCGCCGGTTCGCTGTAAAAAGAACCCCCAACCCGTTTGCCCGAATTTCGGGCCTCATGCTAATAACGCGAATAGAGCTAATGTGCTTGAAAGTATCAGTTGTATTTAACGGTACACCATACCGCCATCAATGAGCACCGCCTGTCCCGTCATATAGTCGGAATCCGGGCCGGCCAGATACGAAACGAAAGCGGCGACATCTTCGGGGTATTCCGGACGTCCAAGAGCGATCCCTGCGCAGAACTGGGTAAAAGCTTCCTTCGGCTTGGTGCCGGTGGTCTTCTGAAAGCCCTTGTCGATGCCATCCCACATGTCCGTGTCCACCACGCCGGGGCAATACCCGTTCACGGTAATGCCCTTGCTGGCGTATTCGCGGGCACCAGCCTGAATAAGACCGCGCACGGCGAACTTGGTGGCCGAATAGGCACCGATCATGGCATAGCCATCATGGCCGGCGATGGACGAAGCGCAGATGATCTTGCCCTTTTGTTTGCGGGCGATGAATTTGGCGGCGGCGGCCTGAATGCCCCACATCACGCCGAAGACATTGATCTTGAAGATCAATTCCAGTTCTTCGGGGGTGACGTCGGCCATGGCTTTCACCTGAGCGATACCGGCGTTGTTGACCATGATGTCGAAGCCGCCAAGTTCCTTTTCCGCATGGTCGATTGCGGCATACACTTGGGCGCGATCGCTGACATCAGCGGAAAACGTGGTGACCTTCCGACCGAGGGCTTCAATCTCCTTGGCAACTGCGGCGAGCTTGTCCTTCTTGAGGTCGACAAGCGCAATGTCGGCCCCATCTTTGGCAAGCCGTAAGGCAATACCGCGACCAATACCCTGAGCAGAACCCGTGATCAGTGCAACCTTTCCGTCGATAGACATCGTTGTCGCTCCTTGCATTGAGGGTTGGCTCTATTCGCGTCATTAGAGAATGAAGCTCGATTTCCATTCCTCCTACAGACGGAGGCACTCCGATTGGCAAAAAATCAAGCAATCATAACCAAACCCTATGCGAGAGTCTCTTTAGCAAGGGACATGCCACGTATTCCGGGGCGATTTTCGCAAAACCTGTCGGGCCAAGCCCAAACCGCCTCGGACCGCCAAAAGGGACCGGAACCGCGAGATGGCGGGTTCGCCGCGCTTTGGTGACAGCGGGAAGAAGCGCCTGGACGCGGGTTTTGCGGGGAAGACCGGCCATTTCAGATCACGGACACGCCTGCTCGAAATGCGAACAGAACCGCCGGGTGGACCGGAAGCGGCGACTGTTCGCCGTTTGCCCGGCCGATTGTTCGCCTTCGCGACACTGTTCTGCAACCGAACACCAGGAATCGGGCACGGAAGGCCTTTTCGGCAGCGCCAACCGCCCGACCCGAACACGGCCCCACGCATGGACGAGGTCGTGTTCGGGGAAAGACGGTTGGCGCGGCACCATGGCAAAATGCCGCGCCAAGCGAGGGTGGAAAGGCCGTGGACGCCCCGATGCAAACTCGGGGGGCGACCAGGAGGGGATAAAGGCCGGGCGCGCCTGGTCGCGACGCTGGGCGCGATACGCCCGGCCTGGGTGGTACCTTCCGTCGGCGCCGGTTCGCACCGGGGACCGAAGGCTAAAGGCCGTCTTGCATGCGCACGGCGCAGAACTTGCCGCACATGGCGCATTCTTTCTGGTGGCTGAAATCTTTCCGACGCTCGCGCACCAGGTCCGGGTCCAGGGCCAGATTGGTCATGGCTTCCCAATCCAAATTCTTGCGAGCCTTGGACATTTCCAGGTTGCGGGCCACGGAGGCTTCCCGGCCCCGGGCGGTCTCGGCCGCCTGGGCCGCGATGCGCGAAGCCATGATGCCCTGGCGCACGTCGTCGGCGCAGGGCAGGGTCAGATGCTCGGCCGGGGTGACGTAGCACAGGAAATCCGCGCCGTAGTAGCCGGCCAGGGCGCCGCCGATGGCCGCGCCGATATGGTCGTACCCCGGGGCGCAGTCCGTGGTCAGGGGTCCCAGGACGTAAAGCGGCGCGTTGTGCGTCAGGCGCTTGATGCCCTGGATCTGGGCCTGGACCAGGTGCAAGGGCACATGGCCGGGGCCTTCGATCATGACCTGAACGCCGCTGTCCAGGGCCCGGCGGGCCAATTCGCCAAGGACGATGACCTCTTCCCACTGGGCGCCGTCACCGGCATCGGCGCCGGCTCCGGGCCGCAGGCCGTCCCCAAGGCTCAGCACGACATTGTGCGCCCGGGCGATGTCCAAAATATCGCCGAAGCGGGTATAAAAAGGATTCTCGCGCTTGTTCTTGCGAATCCAGCGGGCGAGGATGGAGCCGCCCCGGGAGACGATGCCCACGATCCGGCCCTGTTCGTTGGCCAGAGTCACAGCCCGGGCGGTGACGCCGCAGTGCACGGTCATGAAATCCACGCCCTGCTTGGCTTCCTTTTCGATTTCCTCAAGGATCTCCGTCTCGGTCAGGCCGGCCGGGTCTTCCTCGGCGGCAATGTAGCGCTGGGCCACGGCATAAATGGGCACGGTGCCCAGGGGCAAGGGCGTGGCGGCGAGCATGCCCTTGCGGATGCCATCCAGATCGCCGGCCGTGGACAGGTCCATGACCGTGTGGGCCCCGGCATCCTCGCTGACGCGCAGCTTGTCCTGTTCCTTGGATGCTTCATTGAGGAACGGCGAGGTGCCGATATTGGCGTTGACCTTGATGCTGGCCGGCTGTCCGATGAGGGTAGGCCGTACTTTGGTGTGGCCGGGGTTGGCCAGGACGGTCATGGTCCCGTTTTCTATGGCTTCCGTCACACAGGCCGGCGTGAGGCCTTCGGCTTCGGCCATGGCGGCAAGGTGTCGTTGCAGGATCCCCGCGAGGCTGGTGTTTTTCTGTATAAGCGACATATGATTCCTTTTTTCCCCGGCCTGAAAACAGGGGTGGCCACTCCGGGCGGCCAGCTTGGTTTCCCGGATTCCGATTCCTCCGACCGGAAAAACGGTCCGCATCCGCGACAGCCGCTCTGCCAGACCCTCGGGGCTTGCGCCGGCTGCCGCACCGCTTCCCCTGCCGCGAGAGATCCGATCATCCCGGCATACAGGTTCGCCGTACAGTCGATAAAGTAGAACCGTTTCGACAACGTAACGAAGAAGCAAGACTTATGCCTAACAGCCGACACCGAACGCGGCACCGGCTCCCGAAAGATGTCGTGCCCGCAGGCCGCCGTTTCCTGCGGCCACACGACCTTCTCGCGGTCTGTACCCAACGGTGCGCCTGCCAGCCACAAAAACGCGGCGGAGCGCGGCAACCAGATGGCCGTGTCGGCTGCGCCACACCAGCGTCGGACGTGGGGGCCCGGCCACCGCGCTCCGGGTGAGGGTCAACCGCGTGGTGGAGAAGCGGTTTTCACAAGCGGACGGAGAGGAGCGCGCCGGCGCGTGGTCCGGCCCGTTCCCGGGCCATACCCTGCCGGCGGGCGCCAAGGACTGGAATGCCTGGGCCGCGGCCGGTGCGCCGGCTGTGGTGTCCAACACAGCCTGTCAAAAAGCCAGGTCAGCAGATCCCCCGGCGACAGCGGGCCGGAATCAGGCAGATTGATTAGCATTTTATGGTTTGAAACGGAGCAAGTGTCCGGGGCTGTTCGATTCTCGAACATTGTTCCCGACCGGAACGTCCCTCGGAGCAGGAAAGGAGCGACACGCGCAGATGCCAAGCGGTTCACGATCGGGATGGCCGGAAAGCAGTACACGCTTTCCGGCCATCGCGGCCGCAGTTAAAACAGGGTGTCGCCGCTGGCGTTGCCCAGACCGGGGTGGATGTCAAAACGCACGGCCCCGACCGGGACCTTGACGGCCGCGGCGATGCGGGCCGTACCGGCGTTGCCGAAGCCGCCGCACAGCTCGATGGCGCCGATGCCTTCCTTATCCACCAGTTCCTTGGCCACGGCCTCGGCCTCAGCATAATTTTTCACACCGACGGTGAGGAGATGGACCTTGGGCGTGAAGGTCCAGTTGCGGTGCTGCTTGGGGTCGGCCTCGGGAGCAATGAAGATGAAGGCAGCCTTGAGTACCTGATCCACGGCGTTCTCCTTGTGGGGTTCAAACAGTTCGTTCGGAGACGAAGAGGCCCGCCCGGCGCGCCTGTTCCAGGACCAAACGCACGTCGACCACCCAGGGGCCGTCGCATTTGAGGCGAACCGCCGCACGGCAACCGCGTCGGACCTCCACCTCTCTCTCGCCGTCCACAGCCAACAGACACGGAGCAAGCGAAACAGGAAATGCCACATCCGGCGCCATCTCCGTGATGGTACGGATGTTCACCTTGGTAAAGCGGCCCGGAGCAATGGCGGCCTCCACCGTGGTAGCGCCATCAGGGCCCAATTCCAAGGCCAACCCGCGTGGTTCGTCGGGTTCGATGTGCTGCAGCTGGCCACCCACCGACGACAGGCCAATGGTATCGGGCCGGCAGCGGGACATAAACAATTGCGGAACCTTGTCGAAATCCCACACCGCCCGGGAGGCCAGAAACACATCGTCGAAGACCGCGATGTCGACCAGGGCAATGTCCGCCGGTTTGTCGTCGATCAGGATTTCGAGCATGGACGCCCGGACACAGGTCTCGGCCAGAGGGAAGCGGCCAGAGGCCACGATACCGGCGGCCAAGCCGGCCACCGTGGCTTCGATCATGACCGGAAAAACGTTGTTGGTGCCGGTCGACAAGGGCAAAATCGGTATTTTGAGCGAGCCCTTGCACGCAGCCCGGCTCGTACCGTCGCCGCCGAGCACGATCATGACATCGGCGCCCAGGGTCTCGGCGATACCGGCAGCGGTGACGGTATCCTGTTGATTGTTGTTGATGGGCATTTCGATAGGAACAAATTCCATGGTCACGGCGATGGTCTCAAAGGCGCGCGGCACAATGTTGTAGGCATCGGGCATGTAAAGCACCTTGGTCACGCCCGCGGCCTCAAGCCCAAGCAGCAACCGGCGCGTCATGCGCACCTTTTCCTGATTGTCGAACACGCTGCCGTGGGCCACGAGCCGCCGAATATCCTTGCCCGAAACCGGGTTGGCCATGATTGCCGCGGTGCGCACGTTGCCTCCTGGGCTGGAATTCGGGCCGCGACGCATTGGCGTCGCGGCCCGAAAGGGATTTAGCGAATGGACTTGATGGCGGCGACGATGTCAGCCGCGTTGGGAATCCAAGCCTGTTCCAGGGGTGTCGTGAAGGGAATGGGCGAGAACGGAGCAGCCACGCGCTTGATCGGGGCATCGAGGTAGTCCAGGGCCGACTCGGCGACCTGGGCCACGATCTCGGCGCCGGAACCGGCGAACTTGACTTCTTCGTGAGCCACAACCAGGGAGTGGGTCTTCTTGACGGACTCGATGATGGTTTCCATGTCGAGCGGCAGCACGGTGCGCGGGTCAACGACCTCAACGCTGATGCCGTCGGCGGCCAGCTGCTCGGCGGCGGCCAGGGCAGCCTGGACCATATAGGAGGTGGCGACCAGGGTCACGTCGGTGCCAGCGCGCTTGATGTCGGCCTTGCCGAACGGGATGGTGTACTCTTCGTCAGGCACTTCGCCTTCCAGACCGTAGAGCATTTTGTGCTCAAGGAAGACCACCGGGTTGTCATCGCGGATGGCGCTGATCAGCAGGCCCTTGGCATCGTACGGGGTGGACGGAATGCAGACCTTGAGCCCGGGGATATGCATGAACCAGGCTTCCAGGGACTGGGAGTGCTGGGCGGCCGCGCCCACGCCCGCGCCTTGGGGCATGCGCAGGGTCATGGGCACCTTGGCCTTGCCACCGAACATGAAGCGCATCTTGACGGCCTGGTTGAACAGCTGGTCCAGGGCGACGCCGATGAAGTCGACGAACATGAGCTCGGCGATGGGGCGAAGGCCGCTGGCCGCGGCGCCGGCGGCGGCGCCCACGATGACGCTTTCCGTGATCGGGGTGTCAATGACCCGGGCTTCGCCGAACTTGTCGAACAGGCCCTGGGTAACACCGAAGCAACCACCGAATTTACCAACGTCTTCACCAAGGATAAAGACGTTCTCGTCGCGCTCCATCTCCTGACGCATGGCGTCATTAAGAGCCATCAGGTATGTTTTATTCGCCATGATGTATCTCCGTTGCGTTGTACGTTGCAGTTCGCGGCGGAAGATCCCGCGCCTTAGGCGTAGACGTCATCCAACAGTTCGGACACATCCGGGAAGGGGCTTTGCTCAGCGAAAGCCACTGCCGCATCGACATCGTCCTTGATCTGGGCCGTGATGGTGTCGAGCTCGGTCTGCGTAGCCGTGCCGGATTCAATCAGCTTGGCCGCGAAACGGGGAAGAGGATCCTTGGCCATCCACTCGTTGAGTTCCTCGACGCAACGGTACGTGCAGGCGTCACCTTCGAAATGGCCACGCCAACGGTACGTCTTGCATTCGATCAGGGACGGGCCCTCGCCCTTGCGCGCCCGCTTGACCGCTTCGCTCACGGCCTCGTACACGGCCAGGACGTCGTTGCCATCGACCACCACGCCGGGCATGTCATAGGCGGCGGCGCGGTCAGCGATGTCGGTCACAGCCATGGACTTGCACTGCGGGCAGGAAATGCCGTAGCCGTTGTTTTCATTCACGAAAACCAGGGGCAGCTTCCAGGCGCTGGCCAGGTTCAAGGACTCCTGGGTGGTGCCCTGGTTGGAGGCGCCGTCACCGAAGAAGCACACGGTCACGTTGTCGGTCTTTTTGTACTTCTGGGAAAAGGCCGATCCGCAGGCCAGGGGGCCGCCGCCACCGACGATGCCGTTGGCGCCGAGGATGCCGATGTCGAAGTCGGCGATGTGCATGGAGCCGCCCTTGCCTTTGCAGTAACCGGTCTTGCGGCCGAAGATCTCAGCCATCATGAGCTTCAGATCGCCACCCTTGGCCAGGCAATGACCATGGCCGCGGTGGGTGCTGGTGAGGCTGTCCTTGGTGGTGAGAGCGGCGCAGGCGCCAGTGGCCACGGCTTCTTCACCGAGATACAGGTGCACGAAGCCGGGGATCTTGCCGGCCGCGAAAAACTCCTGCAGCTTGGATTCAAACTGCCGGATCTTGGTCATGGTGCTGTACATCGCCAGCAAGGTCTTCTTGTCAGGACTTTTCATCAGATTCACCTCCGTTATGGGTTTCCTGCGAGGCAATCGCAGGAAGTCGTTGCGGATGGGGATCCGGCGGAGTCGGTCTCGGCCTGTTCCACGGACACGGTCAGTCCGGCACAGGCCACGATGATCTCGCTCACACCGGGGCCGAAACAGGGAACCTCGATACCGGGAACGCGCAGGCCCCCGGCGACAACGTTGACCGATTTCTTCCCAATGGGAATGGCAGCCAACAACGCCTCCTGATCCACGGCCGCGGGCTCGGGTACCCCCACGTCAGCGTGGACATAAACCCCCTCGAATCCGCTACGGCCATGGAGTTCGACCAAGCCGCACAGGCAGGTACGGGACACGGCGTCCTTGATTGCCCGCACACAGGCCTTGGTCATGTCCGCTCCATGCAGGTCGGCCCCGTAGCCGAGTTCGATGGCATACCGCTTGCGAGCCATAAGGGTCTCCTAGGCAAGCATGCGTACCGGCTTTTCGAGCATGTCCGCCAGGGCACGCAGGAAGGTCATGGCCGGACCGCCGTCCGTGACCATGTGGTTGAAGGTGAGGGACAGGGTCATGAACTTGCGGATGCACACCGCTCCATCGGCGATGCCGGGCTTTTCCACCACCCGGCCGACACCCAGGATGCCGGTCTCGGGCGGATTGAGGATGGGGGTGAACCCATCGACGCCGAGCATGCTCACGTTGGAGATGGTGAAGGTACCGCCCCCGATCTCGTCCATGCTGAGGCCCCCCTTGCGGGCGCGGCCGGCGGCGTCACGCACCTTGGCCTTGAGGTCCTCCAGGGAGTAGGTATCCGCCTGCTTGACATTGGGCACGATGAGCCCGTCGGGAAGCGACACGGCCACGCCAAGATTGACGTGTTCGTGCACGTGAATGCCGTCATCCTGCAGGGTCGAGTTCATGATCGGGTGCTTGAGCAGCGCCCGACACACGGCGTAGGCGATGATGTCGTTGTAGGAGAGGCGATACTCGGGATTCTTCTTGTTGCGCGCGAGCATCGCTTCCCGCAAGGCCACCATCTCGGTCACGTCGGCTTCGACAAAGACCGTGAGCTGAGCGGCATTCTGGAGGCTGGCCTGCATGTTGGCAGCAATGAGCTGGCGAATGCCGGCCATGGGGATGATGGAACCGGGCTGCGGGCCGGAGGCCGCCTTGGGGGCGGCAGCCGGAGCGGCGGCCGGGGCTGCGGCCGGGGCTGCAGCGGCGGGCTTTTCCGCGGCGGCGCGCACGTCCTTCTCCGTGATGGTGCCATCGGGGCCGGTACCGGTCACGGTCGCAAGGTCGATTCCCAGTTCCTTGGCCACCCGGCGCGCGGCAGGCATGGCGCGCACGGATCCGGACTTCTTGTCCTTGGCCGGCGCGGCGGCAGCCGGGGCCGCGGAGGTCGAAGCAGCGGCGGCAGCCGGTGCTTCACCCCCGGCCACGCGTTCAGGGGTCTCGCCCGCATCGGCGATGATGCCGATGACCTGTTTCACCGGGACAACCTCGCCCGCCGGGGCAATGATCTGGAACAGAACACCACCGGCTGGGGATTCCACCACATTGGTGATCTTATCCGTCTCCACTTCCAACAGCGGCTGCCCGGCCTCGAGGCTAGCCCCCTCGGCCACGAGCCATCGGGCAATCTTCCCGGTTTTCATGGTCAAGCCCCATTTGGGCATGAGCACCTGATGCGCCATTTCGGCTCCTCCTCGCGTTTCGTGTATGGTTCTTCCCCGACGGCGGAAATGAGGCACGCGGCCACAGTGCCGGGTCGATCCATGAAAGACGCCCTAAAACTTGCAACACAAATGCCATAGCGTTATCACCTCGAATTCATATGGTTTTTTTGTCTATCCGCGACTTTCGCCTAAAAATCTGTTCGGAATCGGAACAATACATGCTAAGGTGGAACAAAGAACCGATGATACCTTGGTAGCGGCGGTCTCTCCTTTTGACAGGTGTTCTCGAATGGGACACTTGCCCGGGGTGGGACATCCAAGGCAAGACCCCAGACCATCCGGAAACGGCAGTTCGGGAGGCAATGTGTACACCCTGCAAAGAAACGGCGAACTCTTCGAGATACACGAGGAAGCGCTCGGATATGGGGAGGAAAAGCGTAAAGTACGTTCCGTACGGCACGAAATCACCGAACGCTCTCCCAAACAGCGCCCGCAATACGACCAGTGGAAACGTTTTGTGGAAACGGGACAATTTCGGGGACCCAAACCGGATCTGGTGCTTCTGGAATCCTGGAAGCGTTGCCGGGAAATGGATGTGGATCCCTCGCCCCGCAGTTGCTGGGATTTCACGCCCATCAAACAGCTCGAACCTTTTGCCGCGCGACTGCACGAATTGACGCGCGACATCGAGACGCGCACCTACAAGGCCATCCAGGGCAAGAACCTGCTCATTACCATGACCGACAACAAGGCGCGCGTGGTGCGCACCTGCGGGGACCGGGAAACCCTACTTGAGGCCGACAAGCTTAATTTCGGTCCCGGCGCCAACTGGGCCGAAACGAGCGTGGGCACCAACGCCATCGGCACGGCCCTGGTCACGGGACGTCCGATCCAGGTCTTCGGCGAGGAGCATTATTGTCGCAGCCACCACGCCTGGAGCTGCTGCGCCGCGCCCATTTTCGACCCCCATGGCAATGCCTGGGGGTGTTTCGACATCTCCGGACCGGTCTCCTCCGACTTCTCCCAGGTTTTTCCCCTGGTCCTGTCCGCGGCCCGCGAGGTCGAACGACACCTGTTCAATGCCTATCTCGCGGATATCGAGATCAAATCGCGCTCCCTGGTCTCCGCCGTGTTCAACGCCGTGCTCACGGGCGTGCTCACCGTCGACGACTGTGGCCGCATCACCCATTCCAACCAGGCCGCCGAAGCCCTGCTCGGCCAGGAAAGCGGCAGTCTCCGGGGCCAGAACATCGATACCTACGTCAACTTCGGCCCCTACCTGACCCGGCAAAAACAGGACCCCTCCTGCACCGAGCCCATGAACCTGCTGTGCCACCTCAACCCGCACTTGGTCGTACGGGCTTCGCCCGTGTACGCCTACACCGGCCCCTGGAACCATGCCATCGTCACCCTCAACGAACCGCAGATCGTGCATCCGGCCCCCTCACGGGACAAAAGCCGCGATCTGCCCGCCGGCGGCACCGAAATCGCTTCGCACCGGTTCGGCCGGGTGCTCTACAACAGCCCGGCCATGGTCAGGGCCGTCCAGAAGGCCAGGCAAGTCGCCCAGACCCCGTCCACGGTCCTGCTGTCCGGCGAGACCGGCACCGGCAAGGAACTCTTCGCCCAAGGCATCCACGAGGCGAGTTCCCGGGCGAGCGGCCCGTTCGTGGCCGTCAATTGCGGCGCAATGCCCAAGGAACTCGTCCAAAGCGAACTGTTCGGCTACCGGGGCGGCGCGTTTACCGGCGCCGCGGACAAGGGCCGGATCGGCAAGTTCGAACAGGCGGACAAGGGCACGCTGTTCCTCGACGAAATCTCTGAAATGCCCTTGGAAATGCAGGTCAATCTTCTGCGCCCCCTTGAGGAGCGCAGTGTGGTGCGGGTCGGCGGGACCCAGGCCCGGTCCGTGGACGTGAAGGTGATCGTGGCCACCAACCGCAACCTGGCCGAGCTCGTGGCCAAGGGCACATTCCGGGAGGATCTCTATTACCGGATCAATGTCGTGTGCATCAATATCCCGCCCCTGCGCGAACGCGAGGGGGATGTGCCGCTTTTAGCCGAATACCACGCCAGACGGTTGTGCCAGGAGTTCCGACTGCCGTTTTCGGGCATCGACCCGGCGGCCATGGAAATCCTGTGCGCCTACCACTGGCCGGGCAATGTGCGCGAACTCCTCAATTGTATGGAGTATGCGGTCAATGCCATGGAAGACGGCGTGCTCCGGCCGGAACACCTGCCCAACTTGGCCGGTGGCGCCTCGGATGCGCCAAGTTCGGTGGTGGCCCAGGTCAAGGCGGGCAAGGCGTTCAAACTCGAAAACGTGGCCGCCGAAACCATCCGCGAAGCCCTGTCCCACCATGGGGGCAATGTCAGCCACGCGGCCCGGGCCCTGGGGATCGGCCGCAACACCCTCTACGCCAAGATGCGCAAGTTCGGCATCTGCTGAGCGTTTTCCTGGCGGCGTGGGGGGACGGCCTCCGCGCCGCCAAGCGCTTCCTGCGCGCACCATCCCCGACCAGCCTCTTCGTCTCTCCTATCCGTCCTTTTTACCGGGATGGCGGTCCAAGCCTAAAGAAAAGTCTATCAATATAATGAAAAATAAATTTGATGGATTTTGCGGCGGCGACTGTCACGCAATCATCAGACCTCCCTGCTCCGATTTGGAACAATGGAAGAGGCATTGTTCGCTTTCAGGGCAGCCCAAAGGCGCCTGAACAGTTCACACCCACGAATTCCGGGTCCCACGCTGCATCCGGGCAGCCCGGGTATGCCATCCACCGGGTGTGTTTCGCCCCGCTTACCGACTCGAAAATTCGATCCTGAAAAGCCCTACAAGACGTGATCGTCGCGTTCGCATCCACCCGAGCGACAACCTGCCCCCGCAAAACGAAAAAAAGTCACGAATCGCGTCGAAAACACGCTCATTTCATTGGGAATCGAGACAGTCATCCCCAACGTTTCCAAACGGAGCTTCCCCCGCGCGACGCCAGGGACTGCGGTGCGGCGCCATGGGCCACACCAGTCTCACGGCGCCGGAGAGCGATCGGAGCCGAAGCAACTCGGACCAGCAAGCGGTGGGCTGCACTGGCATATCCCTTGCTCTTAAGGCGAAGAGTTGGGTCTCTTCTTTTCTGAGTCGATTGTTCGTCTATGTTTTGTTTCATCTTCTAAATGACCAGAAATGGCCAAAGGGAATGCTTTGTCCTCTGCCGTAGGTGGTAGGCGTGCAATGGGATGGGATGAAACGGGTACAGTGCGTATCTCGCTTAGCATAGACAGCTTTTAATACTTTTATAGATAATTACACCCTTATTTTTTGAAGAAGAGGTCCGGTGAAACCTCTTTTATGCAGAAGCAATGAGCAGTTTTATCTGCTCTGCGAGGTCTTGTCATACGTATCAGGAGGTGCGGTGCTTATTGGATAGCGTTGTTAGTGACCTGTAATTTGTAAAAGGGGGGACATATGGATGCATTTAGCTTGAACACGATTTTGATTTGCTTTGGTGGTGGCATTGTCGGCGCGGCTTTGGGCGGACTGCTGGCCTTTCTTATGTGTGCCCTGCTCGTGCTCGGCGGATGCTTCATGGTGATGATGGGTGGCACGGACTTTCTGCTGCTCCAGGTTGGCCTGGGCCCGATTTTTGGTCCCCATGTCGGTGGGTTTGCCGCCGGCGTCGCCGCCGCCACCTATGCCGCTGGTGTGAAGAAAAATCATCCCGGAGGCGCGGCCAAAGATATCCTGTCACCGCTGATCGGCACCTCGTGGGACGTGCTCATCGTTGGCGGCTTTTTCGCCGTGTTCGGTCATTTGTTTGCTTCCACTTTCGGTGCACTCCCTATCATCAAGGATTTCGACGTGCTGGGCCTGACCGTGGTTCTTTCGGCCATCATCGCCCGTCTGCTTTTCCAGAAAGAAATGCCCTGGGGCGATCCCGGTTCGATCAAGAAATACGGCTACTTCAACACGAATAATTTTTCCTTGTCGTGGATTCCCTGGGCGCTTCCGCTGCCCAAACTGATGGTGTTCGGCTTTGGCGCAGGCATCATGTCCGCTGCCATGGCGGCCGGGTGCAAGACCGTCATGGCCCCGCTCGTGGCCAAGGGTGTCATCACGCCCACCGGTGCGGTGGTCGTGCCCCTGATCATCGGCTGGGCCGTGGCCGGCGTCAGCTTGATGGGCCTGCAACTCGCCACCGGTACGGTCCAGCAAATGCCGGCCTGGCACTGCCAAGCCGTTCTGGCGGCCCTGGCCTATCTGCACTTCGGCTCCATCGCCGTTGCCGGCATTGTCGGCATCCTGGCCACCGCCTTGCAGGAGCTCATGGCTCGCATGTTCTGGAACCATGGCAGCAACCACATCGATCCGCCGGCTACGGCAATTACGATCGGGACATTTATCCTCAACAATATAAACCATGTAATGAAATAACTAGCCTGAGCCTTCCACATGCTGCCGAAGCCCCTTGAGTCCGCCGCATCCTCCAGTGGGATCGGGTCATGAAGGAAGGCCCCCTCCGGGTGCCAAGGGATGCCGCTCTTGGCCCTCGGAGGGATATAATTCGAGCCGCCCTGTGCCTAGCAGGGCGGCTCTTTTTTGTGGAGAAGAAGAAAAGCCTCCGGCGGCCAAAGGGCTCACGCCCTTTGGAAACCCATCCCCGAAAACCAGCTTGAAATGCTGCCGCCCGCAACGGGTCAAAGCGGGAAGATATCAGGGGGAACGTAGCGGGCGCCTACCGTCCGCGCTCCAACACCGGCTGACTATCCATCATATTTCCGTTCCAGATCCCCCTTCGCCATGTCCACCCATCGCCCGCCGCCCCTTTCCCGGGATTCCAAAGGGCAACGCCCTTTGGCCGCCGGAGGCTTCTCCCCCCACCTCATCCTCTCCATCCTCTCCCCATTCCCCCATACCCATACCTCTCCACCGTCATCCCCCATAAAAAAAACGCGCCGGCAAAGCCGGCGCGTTTCCCCAAGTGAGGCGAGCGAGAGTGCGTTTACAAGCCGAGATTCTTCTTCAGGGCACCGATATTGACGGACTGCTGCACAAGACGGGTGCCATGTTCGATGCGGGCCTTGTCGCGCAGCTTTTGCTGGGCGAGCATGCGTTCCATCTTCTTGGCCACGGTGAAGGTGTCCTCGCGCACGACGATGACCGGAATCCCCTTGTCCTCGGCCTTGGCCAGGATGATGTCATTGGGATAGAGGTTGCCGGTCAGGACCAGGGCGGCGCAACCGCCTTCCAGGGCCACGAGCTGCAGGTCGGCGCGGTCGCCGCCGCAGATCACGGCCACATCCTTCTGGCGCTTGAAGAAGGTGACGAAGTTTTCCACCTGCATGGTGCCGATCAGGAAGTGGACCACCAGGTTGTTGACGTGGTTGGACATGGAGACCATGCGGCCGCCCAGGGAATGGGCGATGTCGCCGGCCCGCACGGCGCTCATGATGGGATCGTGGGGGATGATGCCGAGCACATCCACGCCGCGGCGCTTCAGGAACGGGATGATGAGGGTTTCGACTTCCTCGCGGAAATGTTCCGGCACGTCGTTGAGCACGACGCCGACCAGGTCGTCACCCAGGGCTTCCTTGGCCGCGGCCAGGTAGTCATAGTTGTATTCCTGGCGATAGCGGTCGACGAGCAGGACCTTGGTGCCCAGGGCCTGGGTCACGGACAGGCCGTCCACGCCGCAGTACTTGCCCGTGTGCAGGAAGCTGCCCGAACCGCCGACCAGCATGAGGTCCTTGTCGGACGAAAGCTTGGTGTAGCTGTCGACAATCCCGGGCATGAGATTACCGCAGTCTTCCAGGAAGGCACGCATGTGGAAATCGCGGGTGATGACCACGGGCGTGACCAGGGACGGGGAGTCGGACAGACCCAGGGCCTGCTGCATGAAATTCCCGTCCTCGTCGCCGATCTGGTTGCCGATCTTGTGCGCCAGAGCGCCCACCGGCTTCATATAGCCCAGGCGAATACCTTCACGCTGAAAATGCTGTCCCAGGGCCAGGGCGACGAGATTCTTGCCCGAGTAGCCCTGCGTGGAACCTACGTACAGTCCGATCATAAGGCTGTTCCTCCTTCATTCACAGTTTATGCGTGCAGGGTGATGCGCACATCGGCCACCACAGCCTTTTCCGCGTTGACCAGCACAGGGTTGAACTCGGCTTCCTGAATCTCCGGGAAATCCAGGGCGAGTTCGGACATGGTGAGCAAGATGTCCTCAATGGCCTGGAAGTTCACGGACGGCTCGCCCCGAACACCCTTGAGCAGCATATAGGACTTGATCTCACGAATGATGGCCTTGGCATCGTCGCGACCGAGCGGCGCCAGGCGGAAAGCGATATCCTTAAGGATTTCCACGTAGATGCCGCCCAGGCCGAACATCAGAAGCGGTCCGAACTGGTCATCGCGCTTGAATCCGATGATGATTTCCTTGCAGCCCTTGGGCGCCATCTCCTGGACCAGGCAGCCGGCGATATAGGCTTCGGGGCGTAGGCGCTGGGCTCGGGCCGTGATGTCAAAAAAGGCGTTTTTCACGGCCTCGGCATCGGCCAGGTTGACCTTGACGCCGCCCACGTCGGACTTGTGGGAGATCTGGGGCGAAGCGATCTTGAGGACGACCGGGTAGCCGATCTTCTCGGCCCCGGCCACGGCTTCCTCGGAGGAGCGGGCCAGCACCGTATTGGGCGTGGGCAGGTTGTAGGCCCGGAGCACTTCCTGGGCCTGGAATTCCACCACTTCGGTGGCGCCCTTGGCCTTGGCCTCGGCGATCACCTGGCGCGCCTTCTGGCGGTTGCGCTTGATGGCCGGATATTCCTGGGCCGGGGTCTGGCGCCACAGGTAGTAGTTATACATGGTCTCAAGGCTGGCGATCAACGGCTCGGGGTAGATGGAGCAGGGAATGCCGGCCTCGCCGAGCATCTTCACGCCCGGACGGGTACGCAGGCCGCCCATGTAGTTGACCAGGATGGGCTTGTCCGTGGTCTTGGCCACGTCGATGATGGCCTGGGCCGTCTCGACGATCTGGGCCGAGGCGGTCGGGGTCAAAAGCACCAGGATGGAATGGACCTGGGGATCGTCGACAATGACTTCCAGGGTCTTGCGATAGCGCTCGGCCGGAGCGTCACCGATGAGATCGATGGGGTTGTAGAGCGAGGCATACGGCGGCAGGAATTCCTTGAGCCGGTCGATGGTGGAATTGGACAGCCGGGCCATGTTGAGCACCGGGGATTTTTCCGTGGCATCGGCGGCCAGGATGCCGGGACCGCCGGAGTTGGTGACCACACACAGACCAGGGCCCTTGGGCAGGGGCTGGGTGGAGAAGGCCTGGGCCAGGTCGAACAGGGTGGCCATGTCCGGGGCGCGGATGACGCCGGTCTTGCGGAAGGCGGCGGTGTAGGCGGCATCCGAACCGGCGATGGCGCCGGTATGGGAGGAAGCGGCCTTGGCGCCGGCGGTGGTGGTGCCGGACTTGATCATGATGACGGGCTTTTCCCGGCTGACCTTGGCGGCCTGCTCGACAAAGGCGGAACCGTTTTCCACGTTTTCAATGTAGCCGAGGATGACCGAGGTGTTCGGATCCGTGCGCAGGTATTCGAGCATATCGGCTTCGTTGATCACGGCCTTGTTGCCGAGGGAGATGAATTTGGAGAAGCCGACGTTCTCGCCCAGGGCCCAGTCCAGGATGGCCGTACAGAGGGCGCCGGACTGGGAGAAAAAGGCGATGGACCCGCTCTGGGGATATCCGGCGGCAAAGGAGGCATTGTTGTTGTCGTGGGTGCTGATCAGACCCAGACAGTTGGGGCCGACCATGGCAATGTCATTGGCCTTGCAGATCTCGATGAGCTTTTGCTCCAGGAAGTAGCCTTCCTTGCCCACTTCCTTGAACCCGGCCGTGATGACGATGGCGGCGCGCACCTTGCGGGCAGCCAGGGCTTCCATGGACGGCACGACCGCGGCCACGGGCACGACGATGACGGCCAGATCAATGCCTTCGGGCAGGTCCTCGATGCTGTGGGTGACGGGCAGGCCCAGGATTTCCTCGGCCTTGGGGTTCACGGGAATGAGTTTTCCCGTATACCCGGCCTCCAGCATGTTGTGCACCACGGTATAACCTACCTTTCCGGGTGCGGCCGAGGCGCCGATGACGGCGACGGTTTTGGGCGCGAACAGCGCTTGGATATTGTCGCAACAAGCCATGAGAAAACCTCCTCTGTCGGATTTTGTGTGCGGGCGTAGCGTCGTGTCCGCGCGGGCGATCCCTGCACGTTCGGGGGATTTCGCATCCCGAGCGCCATCCGTCCCCATGGAGCGGTCAGCGGGCCTCGGGTTTACTACGGGATCTGAAGGAGATGGGGTCGATACATCCATGTCGGTCTACGCACATGTCGGCTCACCGCTTCGCGCCCGGGACATTCCCTATGACCTGGCTTGGCCACGCGCTTATCAAACACAAGGCGGTGTTCGGTTATGCCGTCTTGCACTGACCGTGCCGCAGCGACAAAAATCCCTTGATACGGTTGCTTAGGCCCTCAAAAGGGGCTTCGCACGCGAGCAGGAGGCAGGCGACGATACCGGCCCTGGCCGCAAAGCCAGGCAGGACGGGCATACGGACGTTTCGCCTCGGAAAGCGCCTGGGATAACGGGGTAACGCCGCGGCAAGGGCCTATTGCGCCGGGGCAAAACAGCAGCGTGGCCGGTCCGGATCGCCTGAAGCCGGCGTCCCGATTTGGAACAGGTCCTGCCTGGATGTTCGCGAATCGAGCAGATCACGTCGAAAACACCTGGCGTGATCGCCATTTTTTCTTTCACACCATCTTGCGTTCCGCTTTTTCCGTGATTGCGCCAGCGCGTGGCGTCGCAGCTTCTTGGCGCACCGTGGCCGACCTTGGCCAACACCTGTCCAGCAAGAGTGGCAATACGCTTTGTTACAGTCATTTAGGGCCTAAAAGACGCATTTCACATCCCTTCTCCACCCGAAACGCAGCGGACTCGCCCGCAGCCGCCATCCCTTGTTCCGTGAACCACCCTCCGGGAAGCCACCTCCTCTCCCTGCCCGGCGCGATCCTCAAAACGCGAAATTCCGGTGTGGACAAGTCCTGCCGTACCATTGCACCGGGGGAAACCACCCCAGCATGCGTCGCAAGCCCTGCCTCCGGCGGCCAAAGGACCGTGCCCGCCGGAAGTCCTTCCTCGTTTTCACTGCGTGCGGTGACGGCAAGGCGCCGGGCCATGGCGCCATGGCCCCAACCGGAGACCGCGCACAATTCCCGAGAAACCTTTCGTTGCCCCGAGCCTGAAAGGACAACCGCCTCAAATCCTCACGGGATTCCAAAGGGCGCGAGCCCTTTGGCCGCCGGAGGCGCCTCCTCCGACTACGTGTGCAGTGGTCCCAACCGGGGCCGCCGCCCTTCCCCCAAAACGCCCCCGCGCACAAAAAAAGGGCCGCTTCCCAGGAAGCGGCCCTTTAGTGCACTGCTCCGTCGGCCCCAAGGGCCGGAAGCGGTTATTCGAGGGGCGTATTCGGCACGTAGCTCCAGACGCCGCACGGGCAGGCATTGGCGCAGAAGCCGCAGCCGATGCACTTGTCGGGATCGGAGACCATTTCGAACTCCTTACCCTCGAGCTGCACGCGCGAGATCGCCCCGGTCGGGCAGATCATGGCGCACTGGCCGCAGTCGCGGCAGGCGCCGCAGGACGAACACTGGCTGGCGCAGCTTTCCAGATCGTTAAGATCCATGAGCCGGGGGTCGAAGTATTCGAGCTTGGCCCGATTGTAGGCAATGCGCTCCCGGGTGTCGGTATGGGGGCGCTTGCCGGAGAAGATATCCACAATGGCCTGGGCCGCGGCCCGCCCCATGCCGATGGCCTGGGTGAGCAGGCCCGGGCGCACGAGGTCGCCGATGGCGAAGACCTTGGGGTTGGTGGTCTGATAGATGTCGTTGACCTTCACGTAGCCGCGCTCGGTGGCCACGGTGCCGTCGAGGATGCCCGTATCCGGCACATCGCCGACCGACAGCACGACCGTCTCAGCGGGCAGCAGCTCGCCGGTCTGGAGCACCACGCCCTCGGCCGTGATCTCCTTGGTGAAGCAGGGCCACTTGAAGATGGCGCCGATGGCCTCGGCATCCTTTTTTTCCTTGCCGAAGGCGGCCGGCTTCTGGATGTCGATGAGGGTGATGGAGGTGGCGCCCAGGCGGGCAGCCTCGGTGGCCACGTCGCAGCCCACGTTGCCGGCGCCGATGATGACCACGTTCTTGCCGACCTTGGCCTCGTCCTTCTTGGCCTGCTTGAGGAAGGTCAGGGCGGGTGTGGCCAGCTCCTTGCCGGGCACGGGCAGCATGCGGGGAATGTTGGCGCCCATGGCCAGGACCGTGAAGTCGTAATCGGTCACGATCTGGGCGAATTCCTCGGAGCTGATGGCCTTTTTAAGCTGGATATGGGGCAAGATCTTCTGGGCGCGCTCGATTTCGGCCTCAAGCACCTCTTTGGGGATGCGGCTTTCCGGAATGGCCGCCGTGATCTTGCCGCCGAGCTTTTCGGACAGGTCGTAGATGACGGCTTCGTGGCCGGCCAGACGCAGCTGCCAAGCCACGGACATGCCGGCCGGGCCGCCGCCGATGACCGCCACCCGCTTGCCGGACAGGGTCGGCAACTGGGGCATGTGGTCGGCCTTGACGTCGGTCTTGCCGAGGATGGAGGTGTCGAGCGGCATCATGTGGCCGACATTGCGCGTGCAACCCTGCATGCACAGGTGCGGACACAGGTAGCCGCAGACCGTGGCCGGGAACGGCGTGTAGGCCAGCGCCAGGTCGATGGCTTCGTCCATCAGGCCGTCGCGAACGAGCTGCCAGCGCTGCTGGACCGGAATGCCGGTGGGGCAGCTCGCCTGGCAGGGGGAAACGTATTTGCGGTTTTCCCAGACCGGCACGAACCGGCGCATTTCGCCGCTGACGATGAGCGGAATGGGGCTGCGGTCGGTGTCCACGAGATCGCCGATGAGGCCGCCGCGTCCCAGCTCGGCGTCCCAGACCGCGCGCTGGAAATCCCCGATGGGCCGGCGGGCCTTGCCGGTTTTCTCAAAGGGGCTACGGGCGGCGAGCAACTGCCAGTCCTCGCGCGTGGACAGGGAAGGCAGCAGTTCGGGCCGGCCGATGGCGTCGAGGAAAGCCTTCAGATTGGCCGCGAGCCAATCGTAGGTGGCGTCGTCGATGGGCACAAGCTTGGCATCGGCCAGGGAAAAGCCCTTGTTCGGGCCCCGGAAGAAGATGCGACCGCCGACCATGCCCACGCACGGCCGGTAACCGAGCACGTTGTCGGGATTCTGGGGCTCGTAGCCGCAGACCACGGCCGTACCGCCGGCCATGAACTCGGCGAAGTAGTCGCCCACCGAGCCGAGCACGTAGAGTTCCGGCGCCGGATACTTGGGGTTTTGCTTGGTCATGGTCATGCCGCGGGCACCGATGTTGCCGGCGATCATGATCTTGCCCTGGGCCATGGCGTTGGCCGCGCCGTTGCCGGCGTTGCCGCGCACCACGATCTCGGCCCCGGCGTTGAGCCAGCCGATATCGTCCGAGGCCGGACCATCGACCTCGATGTGGGTGCCCGGAAAGGCCATGGCGCCCGTGCGCTGTCCCGGAGAACCGGTGATGCGCACCGAAATGGGTTCGTCCTTGGATATCCAAAGTCGGCCGCCCAGACCGTGCTGGCCCATGGCCTCGATGACGAGGTCGCGGGCGCCCTGGGTCACCGCTCGCTGGATGCGCTCCTCCAGGATGCGGGACTCGACCCGGTGGCCGTTTTCCATGCCGTGTATGGTGACGGTTTCATGTGCCATGTGCATACTTGCCTTTGCGTGAGGTTCGAAATCCCTGGCCTAGACCACGTACTTGATCTTGAGGCGCTCGGCGGCGTGGTAGTCGCTGATCCCCAGGGCGTCGGACATGCCCGTGGGCAGCGAGGTGGACCGGCCCAGGGGGGCGACGATCTTGCGCAGTTCCGTGTCGAACGACAGGAAGACGTCCACGAGCCGTTCGGCCACCTTTTCCGGGTCCAGGCGCCGGTACAGGCGCGGATCCTGGGAGGTGATGCCCTTGGGGCACACGCCGATGTTGCACACGTTGCACCGGTCGCGTTCGGAGCCGAGGCAGCCGGCCGCGGCCTGCATCATGTACTTGCCGGACTGGACGGCGCTGGCGCCGAGCATGATCAGGGCAGCGGCGTTGGCGGCCAGATTGCCGTTCTTGCCGATGCCGCCGCCGGCGATCAGCGGGATCTCGTTCTGCTTGCCGGACTGGACCAGGGCCAGGTAGCAGTCGCGCAAGTTGCTGGCGATGGGATGGCCCATGTGGTTCATGGACACGTTATAGGCGGCGCCGGTCCCGCCGTCCTCACCGTCGATGGCGAGTCCGGCCGCGTAGGGATTGCGCACGAGGTTGTTGAGCACCGCGGTGGACGAGGTGGTGCCGGAGATCTTCGGGTAGACCGGCACGCGGAATCCCCAGGCCATGGACATGGACTGGATCATCTTGGCCACGGCCTCCTCGATGGAGTACTTGGTCTGATGGGTGGGCGGGCTCGGCAGAGACACACCGGCCGGCACGCCGCGAATGGCGGCGATGAGCTTGTTGACCTTGTACCACATGAGCAGGCCGCCATCGCCGGGCTTGGCGCCCTGGCCGTACTTGATCTCGATGGCGCAGGGGTCTTCCTTCATCTCCGGGATGGCTTTGATGATCTCGTCCCAGCCGAAGTAGCCCGAGGCGATCTGCAGAATCATGTACTTGAGGAAGCGCGAGCGCAAAAGGCGCGGCGGGCAGCCGCCCTCACCCGTGGCCATGCGCACGGGCATGCCGAGCTCCTCGTTCAAATAGGTCACGCCCATGACCAGGCCTTCCCACATGTTGGGCGACAGGGCGCCGAACGACATGGAGCCGATCATGAGAGGATAGATCTCGCGCACCGGCGGCACCCAGTCGTGATGGGCCAGGGCGGACAGGCCGGATTCGGGGGACTGGACCCGACCGAGCAGGGTGCGCAGATCGAACTCGTGGCGGCCGGCGTCCAGCGCCGGGTCCGTGAGCATGGAAATGCGGATGAACTTGATCTGGTCGAGCAGGCTGTTCGAATCGTTGCGGCGACCGCCACGGGTCCGGGCCGCGCCACCGCGGTTGTTGTGGAACTTGAGCGTGGTGGCTTCCGGGCGCAGGCGCGGGGTGATGGCGTTGTTCGGGCACACCATGTTGCACATGGCGCAGCCGATACAGTGGTAGGCCGGATCCGTGCGCTGGCGGATGCCGTAATAGATGGAAAACCGCGTCTTGCCCGGTTTGGCCAAGGCTTCGGGGGTCTTAAGGATGCGTTTGCGGAACACCCCGAGCTCGATGGCGTTGACCGGGCACACGGACGTGCAACGCCCGCACAAGGCGCAGGTGTTGATGTCCCAGTCAACCTGCCAAGGCAGATCGTTGACGCTTAGTGTGGACGGGGTAATGACTGCAGTTGATTCCATATGGTGACCTCTTGGCATTCGGGGCGCACGATGGCCGTGTCCAGATGCATGGGTTGAAAATCGGCATGCGGATCGCGGTCGGGGATGGCGGCGTCCAGGCCGCAGATTTCCGAGGAGAAGGCGAACAGGCCGGACTTGCCGCCGACCACGCCGGGGCGCAGCTTCTTGCGGTCCTGGACCATGAACATGGTGCCGTCGGGCAGGCAGCCGATGACGCAGTTGGGGCCGTCGATGATGAGCTTGCGGCAGGTCTGCTTGATGCGCCCGAGCATCTCGCGATCGGTGTGGCCTTCCATCTCGGCGTTGGACAGCGGCGTGATGATGTGCTTGTAGTACTCGATGCCCAGATGCAACCTGTTGAGCGTGAAATGCATGATGTGGGTGAAGACTTCCGAGTCGGACTGGTAGCCGACATAGCCCGGGAACCCTCTGGATTCGAGGTATTCCTTAATAGGGATGAAAGCCGTGTTCTCACCGTTGGTCATGGTGCATACGCCCTGGATGAAAAACGGATGGCAGGCGTAGAGATTGATGGCGTAGTTGGTGTTCTGGCGCCCCTGGGCCAAGATATGGCGGCAGTAGAGCTCGGGCCGGTCCAGGCCCAGATACTCGCCGACGGTCAGGGGATCGCCCACCTCTTTCACCATGACCGTGTCCGGCCAGAAGGAAAAGACCCGGATATCCTCGTCAGCCGCGCCCATGGAGCGCAGCTCCACCCGCATGAGCATGTAGGTGAGCTCGCGCTCGGCCTGGGGCAGGGCCTTGATGGCGGCCGGTACGTCATAGGCCCGGGCCATATAGGTGCCCCGTGCGGGCGTGCCGGCGGGCCGTTTGGTCTTGGGGTCCAGGACGAGGGTGGACTTGGCGAAGAAGCCCCGTTCGTCCATGTAGGTATCCAGGCGTTTAAGCCCGGTGTCGGTAAAGATGCCGGAGAGAATCGGCGCGTCCTTCATCTCCCCGAGCGGGCCACCAAGGCCATGGAGGAAAAGGCCCACTCCGGAACCGTCGTGACCTTCCTTCATGACATTGAGAGCGTCGATGGCGCGCATGGGGGACACGGGGTCCCGGCTGCTGAGGGCGAATAAGCGGCACATGGTCTACTCCGAATAAACGAAATCTATTTGAGGGGGTTTTTTTCATAGTGACAAAATGGGCCACCGTAAAGCAAAAAATAAAATTCGGTGGTCGTCGGCGGGAAAAGCGTGCGATTGCAGCAGATAGAGTGGCGAACGGGCAGTGTCCGGACAGGAGAATTCACCGCTTTTGGCAAGCAGGCCTTCTGGCGTGACCGCAAGCGTCGGTACACACCGTGTTCAAACGCACATTGTTCGGTCGCGATTTGAAGCCGGCGCAGCAAGACGGGAATGGAGCAGGCCGGCCGTGCATCCCCACTGCAACCGCCCCAGGCCGAAAGGACCTTGGCCACGGCCGAGTGGACGTGGAAACGGTGGGTTGCCGCGCGACTGTCCGCAAGGCCAAAAGGGCGCACTGTCGGCATCCTGCACGCCGCAGCGGCCAGGATTTTCGGCGTTGTGTCGCCCATGACGCAGGAATGGAGCAAAGGCGTCGGGTTCGCGTCCCCGGGGGAAATCCCGGACCGGCACGGACCGGAAAGGCCGCAGCCACGGCAAGTGGCGGAGGGAGAGGGATTCGAACCCCCGGACAGGTTGCCCCGCCAGTGGTTTTCAAGACCACCGCCTTCAACCGCTCGGCCATCCCTCCGCAACGGACGCTTGAGGCTTCCTAAAGCCCTTTGGCCAACCGCGCAACCATCCCGTGCCCCGGAGGCACGAAAAAATGTCCCCCGGGCAGGCCGCTAGCCCCGTCGCTCTTCGATGAGCCGTCTGGCGCGCTCGGCCAGGGTGCCGACCTCGGGCTTGGTCACCTGGTCATCGGCCCCCACGGACAGGCCCTTGTGGTAGAGCTGGTCGTTGATCAGCGAGGAAAAAAGGATCACCGGCAATTCCTTGAGCACCGGATCGTCCTTGATGTTCTTGCACAGGGTGTGGCCATCCATGGAGGGCATCTCGATATCGGTCACCACGAGGTTGACGTTGGAGGACAGCGGTTGATTGTCCTTGACCACCGCCTCCTTCCATTCCAGCAGGCGCTGCCAGGCGTTTTGCCCGTTGACGTCCTGCACTATCTCGAAGCCGTCCTTTTCCAGATAGGTGGCGATGAGGCGCCGGATGGAGTTAGAGTCGTCCACCACCAGGGTCTTGTAGGCCGAACGTTCGGGTTCGGGAATGGCGGCGGCGGCGTTTTCCCGCTCGGTCTTCATGGCCAAGGCGGGGTTCAAGTCCCAGATGATCTGTTCCATGTCGAGCAAAAGCACGATGCGGTCCGGGAACTTGACCACGCCCGTGAAATTGTTGGCCGCGAACGAGGCCACATAGCCCGAGGGCGGCTCGACCTCGGACCAACTCAGCCGGTGGATGCGCGTCACCCCGGAGACCATGAAGGCGTTGATCACCTTATTGAACTCCGAGACGATGACCTTGGTCGTCTCGTCGTGGGCCATGGGCTTGCCGAGCCACAGGCTGAGATCGATCAGCGGAATGACCCGGGAACGCAGGTTGAAGGTGCCGATGACGCATGGATGCGGCGTCTGGGGCATGCCTGTTACCTTGGGCAGCCGGATGATTTCCAGCACCTTGGCCACGTTGACCCCGTAATGGGCCCGGTAGGGCTTGGCCCCTGGCTCGACTTCCTCATCGATATAGAACTCGATGATCTCAAGCTCGTTGGTCCCCGTTTCCAGCAAAATATTCGTCTGCGCCATGACCGACCTCGAATCCCGGTTGCCCGTTGCCTCCTTGAAAACCCCACCGCCTCCGCCGCATGTCTCGGAATCCGCCCGGCCGGGCAGACCCCAAGCATAGAAGTAGCGCTTCAGAGCGCCGCGCGCAAGCCGTTTGCACAGCTAACGCCTCCCGGCTTTACAGGATTGGGTTCCATGGATAGAGATGAACGGGTGTTCACCAACGCCCAGTCCCGGAACCCGGCGAGCAAGAATTTGAGCCTGCCCAATACCGCCTATATCCTGCTGTGGTATCCGCTGCCGTCGGAGACTTTCATCTTCCGGGAAGTCCAAAACGCCGCGGATGCCGGCATGCCGCTCCGGGTCTATACCCTCTACGGCCAGGCCGGCAAACATCTTTCCCCGGATATGCGCCGGGTGGCCGACACCGTGACCCGCCTGGGCGCGCCGGCCATTCCCGGTTTTTTCCGCGACTTGGCCTGGTGGGCCGTCAGACGCCCCCTGGTTGTGGCCGGCATCCTGGCCGGCATCCCCTGGCGTCGCTGGAGCTGCCTGGAAGTGGCTGGCGAAAACGTCTGGGCCATGATGGCCGGCTTTACCCTGGCCCGGCGCTTTCTCGCCGACGGCACCCAGCACATCCACGCCGGCTGGGCCAACGGTCCGGCCACCGCCGCCTGGGTGGCCTCGCGCCTGACCGACATCCCCTTTTCCTTTTCCGCCCGGGCCGGGGACATCTATCCCCAGGACGGCGCTTTGGTGGAAAAACTTCAGGCCGCCGCCGCCGTCCATACCAACAACAAGGCCAACATCGCCTATCTGCGCGCCATGGCCCCCGAGGCCGCGGGCAAGATCCGCCAGATCTACAACAGCCTGACCCTGACCGGCCGCGACAACGCCCATGTCCACATGGAACCGCCCTACCGCCTGCTGGCCGTGGGCCGGTTCTGCCGCACCAAGGGCTTCGACGTGCTCATGGAAGCCTGCGCCATCCTGTCCCGGCGGGGCTTTCCCTACCAGCTCACCCTGGTCGGCTCGGGCATGCCCTGGCCCACGGCCATCATCCGGCGCCGCATCCGCATCCACGGCCTGCGGGCCCGGGTTTTTCTCCCCGGCTTCGTCTCCCACGACCGCATGAGCGAACTCTACGCCGCCAGCGACATCTTCATCATGCCAAGCGTCGTCCACCCCTCCGGGGACCGCGACGGCATTCCCAACGTCATCATGGAAGCCCTGTCCCACCGTCTGCCCGTGGTGGCCACCGACGTCTGCGGCATCCCCGAGGTGATCGAGGACGGCGTCACCGGCCGGCTCGTGCGCCAGCGCGATCCCGAGGCCCTGGCCGATGCCATCATGGCCATGACCGCCGACCGGACCCGTGCCCTGGAAATGGCCGAGGCCGGCAAGCAGCGCGTGGCCGTCCTGTTCGACCCGGCCACCAACACCCAGGCCGTCCTCGATTTCTACGCCAGCCTCAACTGGAAAGGAAAACGCTGACATGTGCGGCATCGCCGGCTTCGTGTTGCCGGGCACGTCCGGACTCCCGCCCGAGGAGACCCGGCGGCACTGGCTTTCCCGCATGACCGGAGCCATGGCCCATCGCGGACCGGACGGCGAGGGCCTGCACCTGGACGGTCCGGCCGCCCTGGGCCACCGGCGTCTGTCCATCATCGACCTGGCCGCCGGGGCCCAGCCCATGGCCGATGCCGACGGTCTGGTCGTGGTCACCTTCAACGGCGAGATCTACAACTACCGGGAGCTCAAGGCCCGGTTCGCGACCGAAGGCTTCACCTTCCGCACCCAGTCCGATACCGAGGTCATCCTGGCCGCCTGGCTTTTGCGCGGCGAAGCGGGCCTCGACCTGCTGGAGGGCATGTTCGCCTTCGCCCTCTGGGACCGGCGCACCCGCACCCTGTTCGCCGCCCGGGACCGCTTCGGCAAAAAGCCTTTTTATTATACGCTCCAAAACGGCATTTTCGCCTTTGCCTCGGAACTGACCGCCCTACGCGAGCTGCCGGGCCTGCGTTTCGAAACGCCCCTGTCCGCCCTGGCCCGGTTCGCGGCCTACGAGTACATCCCCACGCCCGAGACCATCTATAAGGACGTGTACAAGCTCAAGCCCGGACATTTTCTCCTTTTTCGCGACGGGGCCATCACCACCGCCCCCTACTGGGATATGCCCGCCCCGGGCCCCGAGCCCGAAGCCTCCGAGGACGAGCTGTGCGACCGGCTGCGCCTGCTGCTGGCCCAGGCGGTCAAGCGCCGGCTGGTGGCCGACGTGCCCCTCGGGGTGTTTCTGTCCGGCGGCATCGATTCCTCCACCGTGGCCGCGCTCATGGCCGGCATGGCCTCGCGCATCAAGACCTTCAGCATCGGCTTTTCCGAGGCCTCCTACGACGAATCCCGCTACGCGCGGCTTATCGCCTCGCGCTACGCCACGGACCACCACGAACGCATCCTGTCCGCCGACGCCTGTGGTGATCTGCTCCCCGAGATCGTGTCCCGGTTCGACGAGCCCATGGCCGATCCGTCCATCGTGCCGACCTACCTGCTCTCCCAGGTGACCCGCGAAAACGTCACCGTGGCCCTGGGCGGCGACGGCCCGGACGAACTGTTTTACGGCTACGAATATTTTCCGGCCTTTGTGTTGGCCGGGCTCTACGACCGGCTGCCGGCCTTCGCCCGCCGGCGCATCATCGAGCCTCTGACCAAACTTCTGCCCCAGTCGGCCGGCTACGTGAATCCGCGCTTCGTGGCCGACACGTTTTTAGCCGGCGCGGCCGCGCCCCGCTGGCTGCGGGTCCAGACCTGGCTGTCGGCCTTTTCCTTTGCCGCCCAGGAACACCTCTGGGCCGTGCCCCAGACCCTGCTCGGAGCGCCCGAGGCCCTGTTCGCCCCGACCAAGGCCTTGTTCGAGACCCCGGACACGGACGACGACCTGGCCCGGGTGGGCTACGTGTTCGCCCGCCAGTACATGCTCGACTACATCCTCGTGAAGGTCGACCGCTGCTCCATGATGCATTCGCTCGAAGTGCGGGCGCCTTTCCTGGACCGGGACGTGGCCGAATTCGTGTGCCGGCTGCCGAGCCGCTACAAGCTGCGGGGCAGCAAGCGCAAATACCTGCTCAAGAAAGCGGCCGCTGCCATTCTGCCCAAGGAAATCCTCAACCGGGGCAAGCGCGGTTTCCTCATTCCGACCGCCTCCTGGCTGCGCGGCCGGCTGCGACCCCAGGTGGACGCGCTGCTTGGCGAGTCCTACCTCAAGCAGCAAGGCATTTTCGATCCCAAGACCGTGACCAACCTCGTGGCCGAGCATGCCTCGGGCGCGGCCGACCACCGCAAAAAACTCTGGACCCTGCTCGTCCTGCAACTGTGGCTCGACCACCACAAGCCCAGCATCATCCCATGAAGCGCGCCAGCGATCCGGCCTGTCCGGAATACGGGCTCACCCGCACGGCACTTCGCGCCTCGGGCCGGTCCGACATCCTGCTTTTTCTGCTCGTCTCCACCATCGCCTCCACGGCCGGCCTGCAAGCCTGGCAGACGCTCATCAACAACTTCGCCGTGGAATCGGCCCACCTTTCGGCCGACGGCATCGGCTTTGTCCAGTCCATCCGCGAGTTGCCGGGATTTCTCTCCATGCTCGTCATCTACGTGCTGCTCGTGCTCTCCGAGCAGCGCGCCGCCGCGCTGTCCGTGTTCGTGCTGGGACTCGGGCTGTGCGCCACGGGCTATTTCCCGAGCTTTTGGGGCCTGACCCTGACCACCCTCGTCATGTCCGCGGGCTTTCACTACTACGAGCCCCTCAACCAGTCCCTGACCCTCCAGCATTTCAACACCTTCGAGGCGCCGGTCGTCTTGTCGCGCATCCGGGCCGTGGGCGCCCTGGCCAACATCGCCATCGGCGTGGCCATCTATTTCCTGGCCGACCGCCTGGGCTATACAGGCATCTTCGCAGTCACGGGCGTCGGTGTCATGCTGGTGGGCTTGTGGGGGCTGTGCAAAAAGCCCTGCCAGACGAGCGGCACGCCCCAGAAAAAAAAGATGTATTTGCGCCGCCGCTACTGGCTCTACTACGTCCTGACCCTGCTCGAAGGCTCCCGGCGCCAGATCTTCATCGTGTTCGCCGTCTACTTGCTGGTCAAAAAATTCGACTACTCGGTCCAGGCCATCACCGTGCTTTTCGTCATCAACAACTGCATCAATTACTTCTTCAACCCCATGATCGGCCGAGCCATCAACCGCTTCGGCGAACGCCAACTGCTCTCCATCGAATACGCCGGCATGATCCTGGTCTTCCTCACCTACGCCTACACCGATTCCCACATCGTGGCCGGCATCATGTACGTGCTGGACTTTTTGATCTTCAACTTCTCGGTCGCGGTGCGCACCTACTACCAAAAGATCGCCGCGCCTGAGGACATGGCCTCTGGCATGGCCATGGGCTTTACCATCAACCACATCGCGGCGGTGGTGGTGCCGGTACTCGGCGGTTTTCTGTGGATGGTGGACTACAAGATCCCGTTTTTCATCGGCGTGGGCCTGGGCGTGGTCTCCCTGGCCCTGACCCAGTGCATCCGCATCCCGGCGCCGGCCAAGGGGTAAGGGGGAAGAGACGCCTCCGGCGGCCAAGGGGCCATGACCCCTTGGAACCCCTTCACGGGGGGCTGGCCTCGCTTTGCCGTCCCCAACTTGAGGCGCAAGAAGTGGAGGTGGGGAAGCCTCCGGCGGCCAAAGGGCTCGCGCCCTTTGGAATCCCCTCATGATTCGAGGCGGCTGCCATTCGAGCTTGCGGAACTCAACCCGTTGCCGGACACGTGTGCAGCGGTCTCAACTTTCCGGAACTTTTTTACCTTTTCCCTAAATCCAAAAAGAAAGCGGCCTAACGTCCGAACCGCCAAGCCGCTTTCCGCGCGTCCGATCTCTTCCTTATCCGGGATTCCAAAGGGCTCCGCCCTTTGGCCGCCGGAGGCTTCCCCCCCACCGCCTCTCCCTTCTCCCCTCTTCTATCCTTCCCGCGCGCGCTCGGCGTCGTGGGCGGATTCCTCGATGATGAGCTGGTCTTCGGGATCGTCGGCGTAGGCCTCGTTGGTGCCGGCCAGCACGGCCTGCAGCTTGTCCGTATCCAGGGCGTTTTCCCACTTGGCCACGACGATGGTGGCGATGCCGTTGCCGATCATGTTGGTGATGGCCCGGGCCTCGGACATGAAGCGGTCCACGCCAAGGAGCAAGGTGAGGGAGGCCACCGGGATGGTGCCCACGGTCTGGAGCGTGGCGGCGAGCGTGATGAAGCCGCCGCCGGTCACGGCCGCCGCGCCCTTGGAGGTCAAAAGCAGGATGAACAACAAATAGATCTGGTGCGAGAGGTCCAGGGGCGTGGCCGTGGCCTGGGCCAAAAACACGGCGGCCATGGTCAGGTAGATGCAGGTACCGTCCAGGTTGAACGAATAGCCCATGGGCAGGCACAGGCCGACCACCGACTTGTCCGCGCCGGCGTTTTCGAGCTTGGCCATCATGCGGGGCAAGGCCGCCTCGGACGAGGACGTGCCGAGTACGAGCAGGATTTCTTCCTTGATGTAGCACAGGTAGCGCCACAGGGAGAAGCCGGCCAGCCGGCAGACCACGAACAGCACGCCGAAGATGAAGATGATGCAAGTGGAGTAGACCCCGAGCATCAGGTAGAGCAGCTTGTAGAGGGCCTCGGCGCCCTGGGAGGCCACCACGTAGGCGATGGCGCCGAATGCGCCGAATGGCGCGAAATACATGATGTAATGGACGACTTTGAACAGGCCTCGGGAAAACTCGTCAATGACGCGCACCAGGCCGCGCGCCCGCTCGCCCAGGTTGGCCAGGGCGATGCCGAACAGGATGGAAAAAAACAGCACTTGCAGGATCTCGCCCTGGGCAAAGGCCTCCACCACCGAGGTCGGCACGATGTTCATGAGGAATTCCACGGTGGACATCTTCTTGGCCTTGCCGGCGTAGGCCTCGACCTTCTGGATTTCGGCCTGATTGGCCTGCATCTTGGCGGCATAGTCGTCCATGCCAGCCCCGGGCTTATAGAGATTGACGATAACCAGGCCGATGGCCAGGGCGAACAGGGTCATGGTCCAGAAATAGACCATACATTTGATGCCGACCCGGCCGACCTTGCCCATGTCGCCCATCTTGGCAATGCCCGTGACCACGGTACAGAAGATGATCGGCGCGATGATCATCTTGACCATGCGGATAAAGGCAACGCCGAACGGTTGCATCTGATTGGCGAAGGATTTGGTTGCCGGGACGAGCCCGAGGACGATACCCGCGACAATGCCGAAAATGACCCAGAAATAGAGCGTCTTGTAAACGGGCTTCTTGCCGATGTTCATGCGGAGGTCCCCACACGTTACCTGTTGCGTTTCATAACAACTGGCATGCCTGATCCAGCGGCACTACTCCAGTTCCAATCCCTCTTCCGTTCTTTCTTTTCCCAGTTTCACGGATGGAATCGTCCGCCATCCCCTCCAGTAGCTTTTGCCTCCTTTTCTTTCCTTACAAAAATTAAAGATAAACATCAGACAATTACTTTTATCATTCTTAGGGTATGCCATAATCCAAGCCAGCGATAAAGTCATTCCCGTCCGGAAAAACATTTTTTTCCAGAACAAGGTCGCCAACACCGGCCACGCTCCATACGCCTCTCCCGTACCGGGCTTCCAACAGGCTGCGCTCTTCCGCCGCCAGAGGCGCGTTCCCTCCCGCACCATTCCCCAACAAACAAAAACCCGTCGCGTATGCGACGGGTTTTGTGTCGTGGGGACGTCCCGGGGGCCGGTGCGGCCGCTGCCGCGCCACACGGTTAGCGGGAGATGGCGCCGGGGCCCATGCCGTAGCCCGGGCCGTAGCCGTGATAGCCGGCGTTGGTCATGTTCTGGGGACCATGCCCCCAGCCGGCGCCGCCCATGCGGCCGTATGTTCCGTTCCAACCGTTCCGGTGGCCGTAACCATATCCGCCATGATGCCAGCCCGGCTGCCCGTAGCCACAGCCCACGCCCATGAACCCCGTGTCCGGACCGCGATTGAAACCACCCGGATACCCGGCGGCGAAAACACTTCCAGCACCCAGGGCCAGGACCAACGTCAACAGAAGAAGAATGCGCTTCATGATGGACTCCTTGTTTTGCGGCGCAGGCGTCCGCGTTGCCTGCGCCTGTCCATCCTAAAGCAGCTGGCGTGCCAAACAGGAACACACAGCAATACAAGCCGTTACAAAACAGCTCCCCGCAAGTACCGACCATTTTCCATACAGCGACGTATAGAATGCATACAGCCGCGCCGTAAAAAAGGCCCATCGCAGCGGCGACGGGCCTGTGGTTCAGGAATGGCGCAGGCGGCCTCAGGCCGTCATGTCGATGAGCGAATTCCAGTCCGCGGCGAACTTGGCCAGGCCCGCATCGGTCAGCGGATGGCCGATGGCGTAGTCGGACCACGGCTTGTCCAGGCTCAGACCCGCGTAGGGAATGGGCGCGAGGTTCGCCACGGCCGGCACCTCGCCCGGACCGGGCACGGGCATGCCGGCAGCGGCCCAGGCCAAAAGCAGCTTGCCCGGGGCGGTGATCAGATCGCTGCCCATGGCCAGGGCGGCGAGCAGATGGTCCATGGTGCGCACGCTGGCGGTCAAGACTTCCACATGGCCGTCACCCGCTCCGTACAGCCGCAGCACGTTGGCGATGAGATCCATGCCGTTTTCACCCCGGTCGTCCAGGCGGCCCACAAAGGGCGACAGGAACACATCGCCGCGCTTGGCGCCCTGGGTGGCGGCATACACCGCCGCAGCTTGCTCCTGGCTGAAAACCAGGGTCATGTTGACGCGCCGGCCCTCGCCCGTGAGGACTGCGGCGGCCGTGAGCCCGGCGGCCGTGGTCGGCAGCTTGATATGGGCGTTGGGAATCCAGGTATCGAACTGCCGGGCCTGGTCGATCATGGCTTCGGCCGTGGTGGTGGCGTCGGCATAAACTTCGATGGAAATCGAGCCTTGGGGCAGCATGGCAGACAAGGTCCGGCACAGGGACTTGTAGAAATCATAGATGGTCGTGGCACTGAACTTGTGCCCGGCTTCCTTATGGGTGGCCGCCTCGGGATTTTTAGCCAGCAAGCTCGGATTGGTGGTCTGGCCGTCCAAAAAGCCCAGGGTATCGAGCACCAGCCGGGTTTCCTCGGGGTCGGCCCCATCCAGGAACAATCGTGATTTCAGAGCGGCGGGTCGCATTGGCACCTCGCGTGGTTGACGTTGGCAGCCGGCCCGCGCCCAGCCCCAAAGGCTCCCGGACATCGGACAGGCGCTCCGGGACGTCACAGGGCCGTCCAGACCCGGTTCCGACGCCGGAGCATCGGGCCATTCAAACACCGCTTGGGCAAAAAAGGCAAATGATTTTGGTTTGGCGCGCTTTCTCGGCGGTCGCGGTCACGCTCAGGCCGTGTCCCCGGGCTGGGCCGGCGTTTCCAGAGTGTCCGGCAACCCCAGCACAAAGTCGCGGATGGCGTCGCGCACGGCCCGGTACTGGTCCAGGGCCTCCTCCTCGGAGGCGGCGCCGGCGGCCAGGGCGGGCGGATCGTCGAAGCCGACGTGCACGCGCCGGCCAGGGCCGGGGAGAAACGGGCAGGTTTCCCGGGCATGGCCGCACAAGGTCACGATAAAATCGAATCGGATGTCCGGCAAGGCGTCCACGGTCTTGGACCGCTGGCCGGAAATGTCCACGCCGGCCTCGGCCATGACAGCCACGGCCCGGGGATCGAGCCCCTTGGCAACCACACCGGCCGAATACGCCGCAAGCGTCTCACTCCGTAATGCCCGAGCAAATCCCTCGGCCATCTGACTGCGACAGGCGTTGCCCGTGCACAAAAACAGAATGTTCGGTTTCACGCCTCCACCTTCCTCTCCAGCGCCGCCGCATCACCGGGGCGCGGTTTCCAGCCGTCGGCGATCGTAGTCGCCAACGCCACCATGCGTTCGCGGATCCGGTCACGAATGGCGCGCACCGCGCTGAGCCGCTCCTCCTCGGTTCCGGTCACCCGGGCCGGATCGGGAAAGGGCAGGTGCAGGCGATGGGTGACGCCCGGGAACACCGGACACTGCGCCTCCAGCGATTCCTCGCACACCGTGATCACGGCGTCGTACAACCGGCCCTCGCGGTAGAGATCGAACACTTTCCGGGTCGTTTTTCCGGCCAGATCGAGTCCTTCTTCGGCCATAACCGTGACGACCAGGGGAGTTATGGTCGTGGGATCGAGCCCGGCGCTGTCTACGGTCACATCCTGACCGCAAAACCGGCGCAGATAGGCCTCGGCCATCTGGCTCCTCCCGCTGTTGTGCACGCAGACGAACAGTACCCGCATAGCAATACCCTCTTGTTATAGGAACCGGCGGAAGGGTCTACCATGGTCCGATGACGATCCAGTGACAGGCCGACCATTCTTGACTACGCCGTATCGTATTGCCGGTTCCATGCCGGGCCGTGGTCATTACGTCCCGGGGACATTTTTGGGTTCAAAAAGCAACCGTACGTTTTCCTGTGGCTTTTGTGCGCCACGCCGATCCCGTGAGGTGACAACTCGACACACGGCACCACGATGTGAATTTTTTACCCAATTTCACTCCAAGCATGGGACAACTTGTCCTGAATCGCTCAAAGCCAGGAAACACCGGGGTTTTCGAGCGGGGGGGCAAGGCCTGCGTGTCCAGGACACGTCGACGAAAAAAAACCGGCGCGGCCAGACTACCCCGCGGCTTCGAAAGCTTTCAAGACAACTACTTGAAATCATTGAAGCTGAAAAATGGTCCGGGAATTGCTTAAGTGAAAGCGCGTTTACGCGAGAGCCGAAAGGAAATCAGGTTTGGGGTCCGTTCGCAAAAAAACCATAACCTTAACCCAAGTGAGGTTGGCACCATGTTGATTACCGGTAACAATTATGGTTTCTTCATCCCCAGCGTTACCCAGATCGGCGTCGGCGCAGTCAAAATGTGCGGCGAGAAGATCAAGGCCCTGGGCGGCACCAAACCGCTGATCGTTACTGACAAGGGTATCGTGAAGTTCGGCATCCTCAAGATGGTGACCGACGTCCTCGACGCCGCCGGCATGTCCTATGCCGTGTTCGACGAGACCATCCCCAACCCCACTGACAAGAACGTTCACGACGCCGTTGATCTGTACAAGAAGGAAGGCTGCGACAGCCTCATCACCCTGGGCGGCGGTTCCTCCCACGACTGTGGTAAGGGCGTCGGCTTCGTCACCGCTAACGGCGGCAAGATCCACGACTTCGAAGGCGTCGACAAGTCGACCAAGCCCTTCCCGCCCTACGTGGCCATCAACACCACGGCCGGCACCGCCTCTGAAATGACCCGTTTCTGCATCATCACCGACCTGTCCCGCCACGTGAAGATGGCCATCGTCGACTGGCGCTGCACCCCGGGTATCGCCATCAACGACCCGGTCCTCATGATGGGCATGCCCCCCCGCCTGACCGCGGCCACCGGCATGGACGCCCTGACCCACGCCGTCGAAGCCTACGTGTCCACCATCGCCACCCCGATGACCGACGCCTGCGCCGAAAAGGCCATTGACCTGGTCTTCAAGTTCCTGCCCAAGGCCGTGGCCAACGGCGCCGACATGGAAGCCCGTGACATGATGGCTTACGCCGAGTACCTGGCCGGCATGGCCTTCAACAACGCCTCCCTGGGCCACGTCCACGCCATGGCTCACCAGCTGGGCGGCTTCTATGACCTGCCGCACGGCGAATGCAACGCCATCCTGCTGCCGCACGTCGAGAAGTTCAACCTGATCTCCTGCATCGACCGCCTGGCTTCTCTGGCCAAGCTGATCGGCGAGCCCGTTGCCGGCGTCTCCAACCGCGTCGCCGCCGACATGTTCCTGGATGCCATCCGCCGCCTGTCCGCCGACATCGGTATCCCGGCCGGCCTGGTCGAGATGGGCAAGTTCTACGGCAAGGATGTCAAGGCCTCCGACATCCCGACCATGACCGGCAACGCCCAGAAGGACGCTTGCGGTCTGACCAACCCGCGCCGCCCGTCCGACAAGGACGTGATCGCGATCTACACGGCCGCCCTGTAGTCGAAACCGCACAATCAAAGGCGGGAGGGGCCCCAGGGCCCCTCCCGTTTCTTCAAGCCTTCCGGGCGGATGACCCGGAAAATTTTGCGACAGCCCGATCCGGCGAGTTCTTTGGCAGCGCGGCGACAGCGCCAACACCCGTAGCGGGTTCCTCGGGAAGGCACAACCTGCCCTCCCTGGCGGCAGCAACACAACGCCGCCCCCCTCTCCTCCCATCCCGCACCCAGGCCCTCGCCCTGCCCCCCTGTCTCGCCCACCGTGATCGGTGTCGCTTCGTTGAGCCCTCTTCGGTCTTGTCCCATTTGGAACAAGGGATGAAGCCTCAATGTGACGCACATGGACCAACACGTTGGAATACCATGTTCATTTCCTCCAGACATGACGCCCGGTCCGGGGTGGCAAACCATAGACCGCCATGCTATGACACCCCGGACCGTGGACGTCGTGTTGGGCGGAACGGTCGTCACGAAACGAGGCTCCCTTGTTTCTTTTTTGTCTTCTTTTCACGTCAACCGGATAGGGCTCTATGAACATCATCAATCTCTCGAACGACTTTGATGCGGATTTCGTTCACAGGGTGGAGGAAGAGTCCGGGCAGAAAGTCAGCCTGTGCTACCAATGCGGGAATTGCACAGCTGGTTGCCCGTACACTTTCGCCTACGACATCCCCGTCAGCCAGATCATGCGCTTGCTGCAGGCCGGTCAGAAAAAGACCATCCTGTCCTGCAAGTCCCTCTGGCTGTGCGCCACCTGTGAATCCTGTACCACCCGATGCCCAAACAACATCGACGTAGCCAGGATCATGGACGTACTGCGCCACATGGCGCGGCGCGAAGGTCGAGCTGCCATCCCGCATATCAAGACCTTCTGGGATGTCTTTCTGGATTCGGTACGCGCCCATGGCCGAGTCTTCGAACTCGGTCTCACCGCCGGTTACGTGACCAAGACCGGACGGTTCTGGACGGATATCGAACTGGGACCCAAAATCTTCCCCAAAGGAAAGCTGTCACTCACGCCTCATGACATCCAGGGCCGCGAACACGTGGCCCGGATCTTCGAGCGTTTCGAGAGGGAGTCCAACTCATGAGCGAATCCATCGCCTACTACCCCGGCTGTTCGGGCCTGGGCACCTCCAAGGAGTACGATGCTTCGACCAGGGCCGTGTGCGAGGCAGTGGGCCTCGACCTGGTCGACATCCCCGACTGGAGCTGCTGCGGTTCAACGCCGGCCCACACCAAGGACCACACCCTCTCGGCCGCCCTGTCCGCTCGCAACCTCCAACTCGTGTCGGGCATGGGCCTGAACCTGGCTATCACCCCCTGCCCGAGCTGCCTGACCAACCTGCGCACCGCCAACCATCGCATGGAAAATGCGGGTTTCGGCGAAAAGGTCAACAAACTCCTCGACGAGCCCTATGCCGGCGGGGTCGATGCCCAGTCCGTCATCCAGGCACTGGTTGAGATCGTCGGCCTCGACAACCTGGCCGCCGCCGTGCGCACCCCGCTCACCGGTCTCAAGGTCGCCTGCTACTACGGCTGCATCATGAACCGGCCGCCCGAGGTCATGGCCTTCGACGACTGCGAAAACCCCATGGCCATGGACAACATCCTGACCGCCATGGGCGCCACCGTCCTGCCCTTCCCCCTCAAGGTCGAATGCTGCGGCGCCTCCTACGGCATGCCCCGGCCCGACGTAGTGGCCCGGCTCACCGGCAAGCTCCTGGATGCCGCCCGCGACCTCGGTGCGGACATGATCGCCGTGGCCTGCCCCCTGTGCCAGATGAACCTGGATCTCAGGCAGGGCCAGGTCAACCGCATCCTGGGCACCAACTACCGGATTCCGGTCCCGTACTTCACCCAGCTCATGGGTGTGGCCCTGAACATTGCGGAAGCGCAGCTCGGTTTTGGCAAGCTGTGCATCGACCCGCGGCCCGTCCTTTCCAAGGCACTGGCCAACGCGGGCTCACAGGCGAAGGGAGCGTAGGCCATGCGAATCGGCGTTTTCATCTGCCACTGCGGCAGCAATATCGAAGGCACGGTGGACACCGCGACCGTGGCCAAGACCTCGCTCGAATTCCCCGAGGTGGTCTATGCCACGGACACCATGTACGCCTGCTCGGAGCCCGGCCAGGACGGCATCATCCAGGCCGTCAAAGAGAAAAACCTCACCGGCGTGGTGGTGGCTTCCTGCACCCCGCGCATGCACGAGCCCACCTTCCGCCGGGCCGTGGAGCGCGCCGGATTAAACCGCTTCATGTTCGAGATGGCCAACATCCGGGAGCACGTTTCCTGGATCGGCAAGGACCGCGAGGCCAACACCAACAAGGCCGTGGACCTCGTGCGCATCGCCGTGGAAAAACTCCGCCGCGACGCCCCCCTTGCTTCCAGCAAGTTCTCCATCAACAAGCGCGTGCTGATCATCGGCGGCGGCGTGGCCGGCATCCAGGCCGCCCTGGACTGCGCCGACGGCGGACTCTCCGTCGTCCTGGTCGAGCGCGAATCCTCCATCGGCGGCAAGATGGCCAAGCTCGACAAGACCTTCCCCACGGTCGACTGTTCGAGCTGCATCCTCGGCCCCAAAATGGTCGACGTGGCCCAGCACGAAAACATCACCCTGCACGCCTACTCCGAGGTGGATTCCATCGGCGGGTACGTGGGCAACTTCCAGGTCAAGGTCAAAAAGAAAGCCACCTACGTGGACTGGTCCTTGTGCACGGGTTGCGGCGCCTGCACGGAAAAGTGCCCGAGCAAGAAAAATCCCGACCGGTTCAACGAAAAGATCGGCCCCACCACCTCGATCAACATCCCCTTCCCCCAGGCCATCCCCAAAAAGGCCGTCATCGACCCCACCACCTGCCGCCAGTTCGTCAAGGGCAAGTGCGGGGTGTGCGCCAAGGTCTGTCCGACCGGGGCCATCAAGTATGACATGGTGGACGAGTACGTGACCGAGGATGTGGGCGCCATCGTGGCCGCCACCGGCTACGACCTGATCGACGTCTCCGAACTCGCCGAATACGGCGGCGGGCGCTATCCCGACGTCATCACCGGGCTCCAGTACGAACGGCTGCTGTCCGCCTCCGGTCCGACCGGCGGCCACATCAAGCGCCCGTCCGACGGCAAGGAACCCAAGAACATCGTCTTCATCCAGTGCGCGGGCTCGCGCGACAAGTCGCTCGGCCGGCCGTACTGCTCGGGTTTCTGCTGCATGTACACGGCCAAGCAGGCGATCCTCACCAAGGACCACCTCCCGGAGTCCCAGTCCTATGTCTTCTACATGGACATCCGGTCGCCGGGCAAAATGTATGACGAGTTCACCCGCCGGGCCATGGAGGAATACGGCGCGCGTTACGTGCGCGGCCGCGTGTCCATGATCTACCCCAAGGGCGACAAGCTGATCGTGCGCGGCGCCGACACGTTGGCCGGCACCCAGGTCGAGGTCGAAGCCGACCTGGTGGTTCTGGCCGTGGCCGCCGGCTCGGCCGCGGGCGCGCCCCAGCTGGCTGAAAAACTGCGCATCTCCTACGACACCTACGGCTTCTTCATGGAGAGCCACGTCAAACTGAAGCCCGTGGAGACCAATACCGCCGGCGTGTACCTGGCCGGTTCCTGCCAGGGCCCCAAGGACATTCCCCAGTCCGTGGCCCAGGGCAGCGCCGCCGCCGCCAAGGTGCTGGCGCTTTTCTCCAAGGACATGCTCGAAAGCGATCCGCAGATATCCCGGGTCGATATCAAGCGTTGCGTGGGTTGCGGCAAGTGCATCATGACCTGCCCGTTCAAGGCCATCAAGGAAGTCGACTTCCGGGGCCAGAAAAAGGCCGAGGTCATCGAGACCATCTGCCAGGGCTGCGGCATCTGTACGTCGACCTGCCCCCAGGGGGCCATCCAGCTGTCGCACTTCACGGACAACCAAATCCTCGCGGAGGTCAACGCCTTATGCCAGTCCTGACCGGCAGGGAACTGCGAATCGTCGGCTTTCTGTGCAACTGGTGCTCCTACGGTGGCGCGGATACGGCGGGCGTTGGCCGGTTTGGCCAGCCGACCGACCTGCGTATCATCCGCGTGCCCTGTTCGGGACGCATCGACCCGCTTTTCATCGCGAAAACCCTTATCAGCGGCGCGGACGGCGTGTTGGTGTCCGGCTGCCATCCCAGGGACTGCCACTACGCCGAAGGCAACTTCTACGCCCGGCGCCGCCTGGAAGTCCTCAAGCGCTTCTTGCCCATCCTCGGCATCGATCCGGCCCGGTTCGACTACACCTGGGTCTCGGCCTCGGAAGGACAGCGCTGGCAGAAGGTGGTGACCGCGTTCACCGATCAGATTCACGCCCTGGGACCGGCGCCCCGCTACAGCGACGTGGCCCCGGAACTGCTGGCCAAGGTGGCCGCCGTCATCGGCCAAGGAGGCAACCGTGTCGCGGCTTGAGGATCTCAAAGCGCGCATCAAGGCGGCCTTGCCCGGCCTTGAATGCGTCATTGCCTGGCAAAAAGGCTACGACCCCCTGCACAACACGCCGCTGTTCATCCGGACGGAAGCCGACGTGGACAAGCTCGAATGGGGTCCCCTCAATGTCCATAATCCCGCCGTTTACCTGCCGAGCTTTCGCGGCAAGAAAATCGGCGTGGTGGTCAAGGGCTGCGACTCGCGTTCGGTGGTGGAACTCCTCCAGGAAGGCCTCATCGACCGCGACGACGTGGTCATCTTCTCCATGCCGTGCACGGGCGTCATCGACCTGACCAAGGTCAAGGCCCGCATCGCCGCCGCCGGCACCACCGCCGGCGCGGTCACGGCCGTGACCACCGACGGAAACACGGTTTCGGTGACCGCCGGCGGCGAGACCCTGACCCTGCCCCTGGAGCAGGTGGCGGCCGACAAGTGCGGCAGCTGCCAGTTCCCCAACGCGGTGCTGTCGGATCAGTTCGTGGGCGATCCCGCCGCGCCGATCACGCCCAAGGCCCCGGTCGCTGCCGACCTGGCCACCCTCGACGCCCTGAGCGTGCCCGAACGCATGGCCTTTTGGCGCTACCAGATGGAGCGTTGCATCCGGTGCTACGCCTGCCGCAACGCCTGCCCCCTGTGCGTGTGCCGCGACCATTGCATCGCCCAGAGCCGCGAGCCCCATTGGCTGACCCAGGAAGACACCTCCACCGAGAAGTTCTTCTTCCAGGTGGTACACGCCATGCATCTGGCCGGCCGGTGCACCGAGTGCGGCGAATGCCAGCGGGCCTGCCCCATGGATATTCCGATCCTGGCGCTCAAAAAGCACCTCAACCGGACCATCCATGACCTCTTCGACTACCAGGCCGGCGTGGATCCCCAAGCCATCCCGCCGCTTCTCCAGTTCAAGGTCGAGGAAGACAACATCAAAGAGAGGGGCTGGTAATGGCCGCCGTCAAATACATATCCCGCGACAAGCTGCCCCAGTGGCTGGCCGCGCTGGCCCAAGACCGCCGGGTGCTGGTGCCCGTGGCCGAAGGTGACGGCGTGGTCTTTCGTCCCTATGACCCGGCCAAGGAACCGATCTTCGGCTCCGACGCCACCGCCCCGCCCAAATCGGCTGTCTTCCCGGCCTGCCAGGAGCTGTTCCGCTACGAGCAGACCAAGGATGCGGAAAATCCCGACAAGTCCACCCTGGAACTCATCCCCAACCTGGAGATGCCGGCCACGGTGGTGTTCGGGTCCAAGCCCTGCGGCGCCCGGGGATTTCTGATCTTCGACCGCGTCTACCAGGGCAAGAAGTTCCCGGACCCCTATTACAAGGCCGCCCGGGACGCGACCGTGTTCGTGACCATGGCCTGCGCCAAGGTCGAAAATACCTGCTTCTGCCACTGGGTGGGCTCGGGCCCGGCCGATCCGGCCGGCTCGGACGTGCTGCTCACCCCGGTCGGCGACGGCTATACCGTGGAGGCGGTCAGCGACAAAGGCGCGCCCCTGCTCGACAGCCCGCTTTTGACCGACGGCGCGGCCAAGGCTGCCGAGGCCGAGGCGGTCAAGACGGCCACCCGCGAGGCCCTGGGCGAGGCGCCCGACATCAGCTCCGCGCCGCAGGCCCTGCTCGACGCCTTCAACGACATGGACTTCTGGCGCGACCAGTCGGACAAGTGCCTCAGCTGCGGGGCCTGCACGTTTTTGTGCCCGACCTGCTACTGCTTCAGCATCACTGACGAACCGGCCGGCTTAAATGGTCGCCGGATGCGGTCCTGGGACGCCTGCATGCATTTCCAGTTCACCCTGGAAGCCTCCGGGCACAACCCCCGGCCGACCAAGGCCCATCGCCTCAAAAACCGCGTCGGCCACAAGTTCAGCTACTACCCGACCCTGCATGAGGGTCTGATCGCTTGTTGCGGCTGCGGCCGGTGTATCAAGAGCTGCCCGGTTTCCGTGGACATCCGCGAAATCGTGCAAAACGCCGTTGCCCGGTCCAAGGCCTAGAGGTGTGCAGATGACCAATCCGCAAAATCCCTATCTGCCGGAAGTGGCTACCATCCTGGAGACCGTCCAGGAGACCCACAATATCAAAACGTTCCGGGTCCGGTTCGACAACGAGGCCGCCATGGCCGCGTTCAAGTTCGAGCCGGGTCAGGTCGGTCAGCTGTCGCTTTTCGGCGTCGGCGAATCCACCTTCGTTATCAATTCGCCCCCAACCCGCATGGATTACCTCCAGTTCTCGGTCATGCGGGCCGGCGAAGTGACCACCCGGTTGCACGGGCTGGCCGCCGGCGACAAGATCGGCGTGCGCGCGCCCCTGGGCAACTGCTTCCCGTACGAGGCCATGAAGGGGAAAAACATCGTGTTCGTGGGCGGCGGCATCGGCATGGCGCCCCTGCGCACCCTGTTCCTCTACATGCTCGACAACCGGGCCGATTACGGCGACATCACGCTGCTCTACGGCGCCAAGTCCCCGGCCGACATGGCCTTCTCGGCGGAACTCCCCGAGTGGACCGGCCGCAGCGACGTCAACACCACCCTGACCATCGACCGCGAGGCCGAGGGCTGGCAGCACAAGGTGGGGCTTATCCCCAACGTGCTGCTGGAGATCGCGCCCAAGCCCGACAACACCGTGGCCGTCACCTGCGGCCCGCCCATCATGATCAAGTTCACCCTCGAAGCCCTCAAAAAACTCGGCTTCGAAGACGACCAGATCGTGACCACCTTGGAAAAGCGCATGAAGTGCGGCATCGGCATCTGCGGCCGCTGCAACATCGGTTCGAGCTACGTGTGCGTGGACGGGCCGGTGTACACCTACGCCCAGCTCAAGGCCCTGCCCAACGAGCTGTAACAGGCGATCATATGCGGCGTAGGGGACTAGATGTGGCGGGGGGAACTGTCGCCCCCATCCCGGGGGTCCGGGGGGGGGCTTTGCCTCCCCGGCCGCCGGAGGCGCATCCCGTCCCCTTCGCCTCAAGGGAGACCATCATGGCTGAATTTTTTTCCGCCAGCGACATCGTGGGCACGGCTATTGAAATCGAACGCCGGGGCCGCAACGTCTACACCAAGGCGGCGGCCGCCGCCCCGAACCCGGATGTCAAACGCTTCCTGGAGTTCTTTGCCGGCGAGGAAGCCCGCCACCAGGCCATTTTCGAGGCCATGGGCGACCGCGTGGGCAAGGCCGAGATCCCGGCCGGCAGCGATGCCGCCGAATATATGGATTATGTCCAGGCCCTGCTCGACTCCCACGCCCTGTTCTGCGGCGGGGCGCCGGAAAAGGACCTGGCCGACGCGGCCGACGCCGAAGCGGCCATCGAGCTGGCCAGCCGGTTCGAAAAGGACACCATCCTCTACTTCCGCGAGATGATGGACCTGCTGCCGGCCAATGAATCCGGCATCGTCAAGCAGTGCCTGGACGAAGAACGTGGCCATCTGCGCATGCTGCGCGGCATGCTGGCCAAGCTGCGCCAGGCCCACTAAACGCCAACCCCGCGCCGGGCGCCCGCCATCCGGGGCTCCCGGCGCGATTCCCAGGTCGGGAGCAACCCGGCAACGGGGGAACGACCATGTATCACGACGAATACGGTTTTGACGCCCTGGCCCTGGACAGCCCCCTGGATCGCACCGAGCGGACCGGCGAGGGCGCGGTTCTCGAAGAAAACTTCGCCGGAAACCTCGTCGGCCTGATCCTGGCTTCCGACCTGTTTACCGCCCGCAACCTGGGCCCCCGGCCCTGGATCGAGGGCCTGGTCCTGGCCACTTCCTGGTCCGGGGCGACCATCCGCTTCAGCGGCGAGCGCCTCAGCCAGGACGACCTGGACACCCTGCTCGGTTGCGTCCTGCTGGCCTTTCGCAATCCGGGCCGCTCGGCCGGCGCGACCCGATTTTCCCTGCGCGATCTGACCCGGCTCATCCGGCCCACCGGCCGCCGGTTCGCCGCCCGCTGCCTGGAGCGCTCCCTGTGGCGCCTGGCCGCCGCGCGCCTCGAAATCGAAAGCGGTGCCGGACAGATCCTCATCCAGACCCGGCTCATCCACGCCCTGTTGTGCGACAGCGCCGCCGGCGTGTGCTCGACCGAGATCAACCCCCGGATCATGGACGGCATGCGCTCGGCCACGACCGTGGAACGCCTGCTGGCCACCCGGATTCCCTTGGGCACGGCCTTGTTCCGCCGCTGGCTCACCGCGCTGTTGGCCAATTCCACCGGCTGTTTGCGCCTGGACCTGGCCGGACTGCGCCGCCTGAGCGGGCTGACCCACCAGCCCATGTCCGCATTCAGGATTCGGGCGGTTGCCGCATTGCAAGCGCTTTTGGATCTGGGCTATATTGTGTCCATCGAACCCAACGGCCCCGATCGCATGGTGGTCATGCATCAGGTGGCCCGCGGAGAACAAGCGGCCTGCCAGCTGTTGTCCTGAAACCCGTTTCCGGGGGCGACGTCATGTCCCAACCGGTGTCACGGCACGACACAACAGACAAAGCCGAAGACCCGGGCGTGTCCACGCCGCCCGGTCAGCAGGAACGCTTCATGCCCATGACGTTGCGCACCATGCCCTTGCGGCGTCTCACCCTGGACGTCGCCCGGGATGGCCGGGAACCGTACATGACGCCGTCCCGGCTGCGCCTGTCCTCTTCGAGCGCGGTCGGGGAGGACACCCCGTCCGTCCCGCCCGAGCCCAAGCACGCGCCAACCCTTGAGGACCTCATCGGCATCGAGCATAGCAAGCTCGATTTCTACCAGGAGCTGCGCCAGAAAGTGGAGGAACTCCAGGAGGCCCACCAGGAGTCCGAACTGCGGCGCCAGGATATCGCCGCCATCCTGGACGGCATCACCGACATCATGATGGTCCTGTCCAAGGACCTGCGCATCATTTCGGTCAACCACGTCTTCCACGAGCTTTTCAACGTGCCCCGGCCCGAGGGCCAGCACTGCTACCGCATCTTCCGGGGTTCCAACCGCCCCTGTCCGGAGTGCCCGGCCCACCGCTCCTTCCAGACCAATGCCGTGTGCCGGTGCATGGGGCTGTTCAAGATCGGCGGCGTGGCCCGGCAATTCGAGATGGTGGCCTCGCCCATCCACAATCCCGACAGCCCCGAGTCGCGCATCCTCATTTTCAAGCGCGACGTGACCCTGGAGAAGCAGTACGAGGCCAAGTACTACCAGGCCGAAAAAATGGCGACCATCGGCATGCTGGCCGCCGGCGTGGCCCACGAGATCAACAATCCCCTTACCGCCGTCTACGGCCTGGCCGAGGGCATCCGCCGCCGCCTGCCCGCCATCCGGGCCGGGGTGGACGAGGCCATGTACGCCGACATCGCCGAGTACGTGGAAACCATCCTCATGGAATGCCGGCGCTGCCGCGACATCGTGCGCTCCATGCTGTCCTTTTCCCGGCCCCATACGTTGGCCTTTTCGCCAATCAGCTTAAACGAGGTCGTCACCGACACCCTCAACATCCTTCGCGGGCATCTTGAGGAACGCGGTCGCCTGGGCCTGACCCTGACCGTCAACCTTTACGAGGGACTGCCCCTGGTCGCCGGCGACGAAGCCCAACTCAAGCAGGTCCTGCTCAATCTCCTGACCAATTCCATGGACGCCATCACCGGCCTCGGCGAAATCACCATCACCACCCATCCGGAAAACGACAACACGGTCAACCTGTCCGTGGAGGATACCGGGGGCGGCATTCCGCCGGAGAATATGGACAAACTTTTCAATCCCTTTTTTACGACCAAGCCCGTGGGCAAAGGAATCGGCATCGGATTGGCCACCTGCTACAGCATCGTGCGCGAACACCACGGTTCCATCGAGGTCGCCAGCGAAGTCGGCCTCGGCACCCACTTCACCGTGAAACTTCCCCTGGATAGCGGCCAAAACCGTGAATAATCCCTATTGCGTACTTGTGGTGGACGACGAGCCCTCCATCGGCAAGCTCCTGCTCAAGGAACTGACCACGCCGGCTCGTACGGTCCATGTCGCCGCCTCGGCCCGGGAAGCCCGGGAGCTCTTGGCCAAGAACGAATACGAGGTGGCGGTGCTTGATATCCGCCTGCCCGATGCCAACGGCATCGAACTCATGGTCGAGTTGCGCCAACGGCAGGAAGACCTGGAAACCATCCTCATCACCGGCCACGGCGCCATCGACACGGCCGTGGAGGCCATGAAGCTCGGCGCCTTCGACTACGTGACCAAGCCGTTCAACCTGGCCGAACTCGAACTGCTCATCGAACGCGCCTACCAGCGCACCTTCCTGCGCCGGGAAAACCGCCGCCTGCGCCATTTCCAGGGCCAGAACCCGCCGGTCAAGCTGGTGGGCAATTCCCAGGCTATGAAGCAGGTGCGCTACCTCATCGAAAAAGTGGCCCCCACCGAGGTGCCGGTGCTCATCACCGGCGAATCCGGCGCCGGCAAGGAAGTGGCCGCCCACCTCATCCAATCCTTGTCCAAGCGGGCGGACAAACCGTTTTTCATCAAGAACTGCGCGACGCTGCAAAAGGAACTGGCCCGCAGCGAACTGTTCGGGCACCTGCGAGGCTCGTTTACCGGTGCGGTGGAAAACAGCGAAGGCTTCATGGCCTTTGCCAACAAGGGGACGCTGTTTCTCGACGAAATCGGCGAGCTGCCCATCGAGGTCCAGGCGGCCTTGCTGCGCGTGCTCGAAAACAAGACCTACCGCCGGGTGGGCGAGAAGGAAGAACGGCGCGTCGACATCCGGCTCGTGTTCGCCACCAACCGGGACCTGGTCAAGGAGGTGGCCGAGGGCCGCTTCCACGAGGCGCTGTTCCACCGCATCAACGTCTTCAACATCGAGATGCCGCCCCTGCGCGAGCGCCGGGAGGACATCCCGCTGCTGGTGGAATTCTTTCTGACCCGCCTGACCGCCGGCCAATCGTCGTTTCGCATCTCGGACCGGGCCATGAAATGCCTGACCGCCTACGACTGGCCGGGCAACGTGCGCGAACTGCGCAACGTCATGGAGCGCAGCATCATTCTGTCCGAAAACAACCTCATCACCGAGCACGCCCTGCCCCGGGAATTCCTGGAACCGGCCCGGGCCGAGGAAGAGATCCTGACCCTGGAGGCCAAGGAGAAGGAGCACATCGCCAAGGTGCTCAACTTCTACGACAACAACCGGTCCCTTGCCGCCGAGGCCCTGGGCATCTGCCGCAAGACGCTCTACCGCAAGATCCGTCAGTACAACCTCTTCTAGTTCGCCCAAGCCCGTGTCCGGGGTTTTCGGCCCCGATCCCGGACGCGGCAAGCGGCTTGCAAGTCCCTCTGCCGTTGCCGCCCGTCGGGCGTCTTCACGCCGCCTCCGGCCTGCCGGGGCGCGGGCGCTTCTGTTGTGCCCGCGCCAATCGACTGTCCTTCCTCCGAACAGCACTGTATCAAAACTCTACACGGCAGAGACACGTTGTACTGATTAGCGTGACTAGCTATGTTCAAACAAGCATGAATTATAGTATGTTTTGAATAGCAGAGTAAAGAGCGTGCAAACAGCTGGTGTTTTAAATAGCATATAACATATAATGTTAGGATTAACATATATCAATGGTGAATTTTGACCCACAACACCCCAAACAGTGGTTCAAAATGCCTTTTTCACAAATGGGCCCGCAAACTCCCGTCAATGGTGAATCCTTTTCGTCTGCAGTCACGCCGTGTTCAGAGTCAGCGTGTCACACTGACTGGGTAAATTACGTGACACTCCAGTGTCTTTGAAAAAAAAGACTAATAAAACCAATATATTTTTCTTGGCCTATTTTTTGCTCATTAGGCACCATGAAAGTGCCCCTGTTTCTTCCTTCCGCAGCAACGCCCTTGAGGCATACGGCACTGCGCCACAAACTTTCCGGCGCGACCTCACTCTTTACCTCCACTATGTTACCTTTAACATATAGAGGCCGCGCCTTTTCCATTTCGGGCACTTTCCTGACCAATCACGGAGCATCGGCGAGGCGTGACTTTGATACTCCAGCCTCCAGGCCCCTGCGGCATCATTGCTGCATGGACCGGGCGGCGGAAGCCGCGAACAGCGTCTGTGACCGGTCCCGGCTGGCGGTATCGGGCGGCCCAAAGACGCGTGCGGGGCACAGCGGCAACGGTTTTGACGCGAAAGGGAGCATCCATGCGTAGTATTCCTGTCGAACAGGCCCAGGGCATGGTCCTGTGCCACGACATCACCCGTATCGTTCCGGGCGAGTGCAAAGGACCGGCATTCCGCAAGGGCCACATCATCGTGGCCGAGGACATTCCCGCGCTTTTGCGCCTGGGCAAGGAACACATCTACGTTTGGGACCTGGCCGAAGGTCTCGTCCATGAGGACGATGCGGCCGGACGCATCGCCGCCGCCATTGCCGGTGAGGGCGTCACCCTGACCCAGCCCTGCGAAGGGCGCATCAATTTGCTGGCTGATCGGCGCGGGCTGCTCAAGATCGACGTGGACGCCCTGCGCCGGCTCAATTCCATCGAGGAAGTGACCATCGCCACGGTCCACGGTGACATGACCGTGTCCCCGGGCCAGATGCTGGCCGGCACCCGGGTGGTGCCGCTGGTGGTGGCCAAGGCGCGGCTCGAAGCCGTGGAAGCGGTCACCGGCGAGACCGGAGCGGTGGTGCGCGTACTCCCGTTTCGGCCGCTCCGGGTGGGCGTGGTCACCACCGGCAGCGAGGTCTACCACGGTCGCATCAAGGACAAATTCGGCCCGGTGCTGCGCCGCAAGTTCGACGATTTGGGGTGTTCGATCATGCGCCAGATCATCGTGCCCGACGACCAGGAGATGCAGGTACGCGCCATCAAGCAGCTGCTGGCCGAAGGCGCGGAGATGATCGCGGTCACCGGCGGCATGTCCGTCGACCCCGACGATCTGTCGCCGACCTCCATCCGGGCCGCCGGCGGCCAAGTGGTCACCTACGGCTCCCCCACCTTCCCCGGCGCCATGTTCATGCTGGCCTACCTGGGCGAAGTCCCGGTGGTGGGGCTGCCCGGCTGCGTTATGTACCACAAGGCCAGCATCTTCGATTTGACGGTGCCCCGGCTTGTGGCGGGCGAAAAGCTCTCCCGGGCCGACATCGTGGAACTCGGGCACGGCGGGTTGTGCGCCATGTGCCCGGAATGCCGCTTCCCCTTGTGCGGGTTCGGCAAGAGCTAAGGCCAGTCGACGGCGGAGGCGTCTTTTTCGGAAAACCCGCACGGTTGCGGCATCAGGCCTGGGACGCGGCCATCGGACCGCACCGTGCGCTTCGGAGGAAATGACAATCCTTTAACCAGCCAACGGAGCAAACGCATGGAAATTGCAAAAAAGCTGGAAAAAATCTGGATCGTCAACGGCATCGAGCGCAAGCTCATCGTTGACCCCGATGCCTTCCTGTCCGAGGTGCTGCGCGAGCAGATGCACCTGGTCGGGACCAAGGTCGGTTGCGGCAAAGGCCAGTGCGGCGCCTGTTCGGTGATCCTCGACGGCAAGGTCGTGCGCGCCTGCATCACCAAGATCCGCCGGATCGAGAACTACGCCAACATCACCACCATTGAAGGCATCGGCACCCCGCAGAACCTGCATCCGCTGCAGGTGGCCTGGGTGGTCAACGGCGCGGCCCAGTGCGGCTTCTGCACCCCGGGCTTCATCATGTCCGCCAAGGGCCTGCTGGACGAGAATCCCAAGCCCACCCGCGAGCAAGTGCGCGACTGGTTCCAGAAGCACAAGAACGTGTGCCGCTGCACCGGTTTTATCCCGCTGGTCGACTCCGTCATGGACGCCGCCAAGGTCCTGCGCGGCGAGATGACCCTCGACATCAACCACAACTTCCCGGCCGACGGCAACATCTTCAATTCCCGCGCTCCGCGTCCTTCCGGCGTGGCCAAGGTCACCGGCCAGTGGGCCTTCGGTGACGACCAGTCCCTGCAGCTGCCCGCCGACACCCTGCACCTGGCCATCGTCGAAGCCCGCGTGTCCCACGCCAACATCAAGGGCATCGACTTCTCCGAGGCCCTGAAGGTCGAAGGCGTCCACAGCGTCATCACCGCCAAGGACGTCAAGGGCAAGAACCGCATCACCGGTCTGATCACCTTCCCCACCAACAAGGGTGACGGTTGGGATCGTCCGATCCTGTGCGACGAAAAGGTGTTCCAGTACGGTGACGCTATCGCCCTGGTGGCCGCCACTTCCGAGAAGATCGCCCGCGAGGCCGCTGAGCTCGTGAAGGTCGACCTCGAAGTCCTCCCGGCCTACATGAACGCCCCGGCGGCCATGGCCGAGGATGCCATCGAAATTCACCCCGGTACCCCCAACACCTACTACAAGCAGGGCCTGATCAAGGGCGACGATCCCACGCCGTTCTTCGAAAGCCCCGACTGCGTGGTGATGGAAGGCTCCTACTACACCCAGCGCCAGCCCCACCTGCCCATCGAGCCGGATGTCGGCTTCGCCATGTACAATGAAGAAGGCCAGCTGCGCATCTACTCCAAGTCCATCGGCCTGCACCTGCACATGTACATGATCGCTCCGGGCCTGGGCCTCGAGCCGCCCGCGATCGCGCTCATCCAGCTGCCCACCGGCGGTACCTTCGGGTACAAGTTCTCCCCGACCATGGAAGCCCTCGTCGGCGCCGCCACCATGGCCACCGGCCGCCCCTGCCACCTGCACTACAACTACGCCCAGCAGCAGTACTACACCGGTAAGCGTTCCCCGTTCTGGACCACCGGTAAGGTCGCCGCTGACAAGAAGACCGGCAAGATCAAGGGCACCCAGCACGAGTGGATCTGCGATCACGGCCCGTACTCCGAGTTCGGTGACCTCCTCACCCTGCGCGGCGCCCAGTACTTCATGGCCGGTTACGGCATCCCGAACATGCGCGCCGTCGGCTACTGCGTGTGCACCAACCATGGTTGGGGTTCGGCCTTCCGCGGCTACGGTTCGCCGGAGATCATGTTCCCCTCCGAAGTCCTGATGGACGAGCTGGCCCTGAAGGGCGGCTGGGATCCGCTGGAACTGCGCTACATCAACTGCTACCGCCCCGGTGACACCAACCCGAGCGGTCAGGTGCCGGATTCCTTCATGTATCCGGAGATGATCGACATCCTGCGGCCCAAGTACCAGGAAGCCCTGGCCAACGCCAAGCGCCACTCCACCGACGAGCTCAAGAAGGGCGTCGGCGTGGCCTTCGGCATCTACGGTTCCGGCTTGGACGGCCCTGACTCCGCCGGTTCCGATATCGAACTCAATCCCGACGGCACCGTGACCGTCATCAACGCCTGGCAGGATCATGGCCAGGGTTCCGACCTCGCCAGCATGTGCGTGGCCCACGAGGCCCTCAAGCCCCTGGGCATTCCCGCCAGCAAGATCAAGCTGTTCATGAACGACACGAGCAAGTGCCCGAACTCCGGTCCGGCCGGCGGCTCCCGCTCCAACGTCATGGTCGGACAGGCCATCATCAACAGCTGCGAGCAGTTGATCGCTGCCATGCGCAAGCCCGATGGCACCTTCCGCACCTACGACGAGATGGTGAAGGACGGCCTCAAGACCAAGTACAACGGCACCTGGACCCAGCCGGCCACCGACTGCGATCCGGAAACCGGCCAGGGCGCTCCGTTCGCCAACTACATGTACGGCCTGTTCATGGCGGAAGTCACCGTGAACATGACCACCGGTAAGACCCAGGTCGACAAGATGACCCTGGTGGAAGACATCGGTACCCTGACCAACCGTCAGACCGTCGATGGCCAGAACTGGGGCGGCTTGGCCCAGGGCATCGGCTTGGCCCTGACCGAGGACTTCGAGGACATCAAGAAGCACTCCTCCCTGGCCGGCGCCGGCGTGCCCTACATCAAGGATGTCCCGGATGTCATGGAGCTGATCTACGTCGACTCCCCGCGTAAGCACGGCCCGTTCGGCGCCTCCGGCGTCGGCGAAGTGCCCCTGTGCGGCCCGCATCCGGCCATCATCAACGCCATTGCCAATGCCACCGGCGGCGCCTTCGTCCGTCACCTCCCGGCCTACCCGGAGAAGGTGCTGGCCGCCATCAAGGAACTTGGCAAGTAAGCCCCTACGGGTTTAGCATCCTCCAATAAAACAGTGACGGGGCGGGCGGATCATCCGCCCGCCCCGTCGCCTTACTCCGGGACGGTGACGTATGGACATACAGCAAAAGCTCCACGCCATCGAAAGCCACTGCATCCAGGAGGAATGGCCCAAGTGCCAGGCGGCCTGCCCGCTCCACGTGGATGTCCGCGGTTTCATGGCCAAAATGGCCGCCGGCGACGAGGCCGGCGCCCGCAAGCTGCTGGAACGCACCATGCCCGTGCCCGGTGTGCTGGGCCGGTTGTGCGAACATCCTTGCGAAACAGCCTGTATCCGGGACTCGTTGGGCGGTGCCCTGGCCATGGGCGCCTTGGAACGCGCCTGTATCACCCGGGCCAAACCCGGCAACAAACCCCTGTGCATGCCCGCCAAGGGCAAACGCGTGGCCATCCTGGGCGATGATCTCGGCGCCCTGACCGCCGCCTGGGATCTGGGTAAAAAAGGCGTCGCCATCACCCTGTTCGCCCCGGGCCAGACGGCCTGTGCCCGCTTGGCCGCCTTGCCGGCCGACATCCTGCCGCCGGAAATCTTGACTTCCACACTCGAGATGCTCGGCCGCATGAACGTCACCGTGAAAACCGGCCAGGCACTCGACGCTGCCTTCCTCGACGCCGTCAAGGCCGACTACAACGGCGTGTTCGTGGAAATGACTCCGGGCAACCCCCTGGGTATCACCCCGGCCGAGGTCGATCCGGTGACCCTGCGTTGGGGGGAAACCAATATTTTTTGCGCCGGCTGGCCCGAGGCCGACGGCAACCTCTCGGGTATCAACATGGCCGCGGCCGCCCGCCGCGCTGCCCTGACCCTGGACCGATTCCTGGCCGAATCCTCCCTGACCGCCTCCCGGGACAAGGAAGGCCCCTGCGCGACCCGCACCTATACCAAACTCACGGGCATTCCCGCCATGCCCCGGGTGGTGACCGCGTCCGCGCCGACCATCCCCTCTCCCGAAGAGTCCAAGGCCGAGGCCGCCCGGTGCATCCAGTGCCAGTGTATGGAATGCGTGAAGCAATGCGCCTACCTGGAGCACTACAAGGCGTTTCCAAGGGTCTACGCCCGGCAGATTTACAATAACCTGGCCATTGCCATCGGCAACCGCACGCAGACCAAGATGATCGATTCGTGCATGCTGTGCGGGCTGTGCACCGAAATCTGTCCGGAAGACTTTTCCATGGCCGACCTGTGCCTGGATGCCCGGCGCAACCTCTTCTCCCGGGGCAAGCTCGGGGCGTCGGTCCATGAATTCGCCCTGGAAGACATGGCCGCCGCCAACAGTCCGGAATTCGCCTTCATGCGGGCCGAGCCCGGCGCTACGACCTGTACACATCTCTTCTTCCCGGGTTGCCAGCTTGGTGGCGAACCCGACAGCCACATCCCCGAAGCCTACGCCTTCCTGCGCGCCAAGCTCGCCGGCGGCGTGGGCCTGGCCCTTGGCTGCTGCGGCATCCCGGCCCGCTGGGCTGCCCAGTTCGAACTGTTCGAGGAGACCATGGCCGCGTTTCGCGCCCAGTGGGAGGCCCTCGGCAAGCCGCGTGTCATCACCGCTTGCGCCTCCTGCCAATCGGCCTTTGCCATCGGCGCCCCGGACATCCCGGTGGTGTCCTTGTGGCGGGTCATGGCCGAGGAAACCGGTCTGCCCGAAACAGCCGGCGCTACCGCGAACGGTCCCCTGGCCGTGCACGACCCCTGCACCTCGCGCCACGACACCGCGTCCCAGGCGGCCGTGCGCGACCTGCTCGGACGCCGGGGCGTCACCATCGAAGAACTGCCCCTGTCCAAGAACATGACCCAGTGCTGCGGCTTCGGCGGCCTGGCCGACAACGCCCATCCCGAGCTGGCCGCGGTTACTACCGCCCGCCGCGCCGCCCAGAGCAAAAACGACTACGTGGCCACCTGCGCCATGTGCCGCGACCGCCTGGCCAAGAAGGGCAAGCGCACCTACCACCTGCTCGACCTGCTCTTTCCCGGCGAGCTCGCCGACCCGGCCGCGCGGCCGGACCCGGGCTTTTCCACCCGGCACGAGGAGCGCGAGCATCTGCGCCGCCACCTGCTGGCCACGGTCTGGAACGATCCCCAAGCCGCGCCGGAGCGCCAGGGCCCGGAACTCGTCATCTCCCCGGAAGTGCGCGCCCGCATGGAAGACCGACGCATCCTGGTCGACGACGTGGCCGTGGTCGTGGCCCAGGCCGAGGCCGGCGGCCAGAAGTTCCTGGACCGCGAAACCGGCCGGTTCCTGGCCAGTTTCCGCCCCCGGCGGGTGGCCTTCTGGGTCGATTATGCCATGGTCGACGGCAAGGCCGTGATCCATAACGCCTACTGCCATCGCATGATGGTGTACGGGACTTCGAGCGAGGCCAGACAATGAGCGAAAATACGGTCTATCTGCCCGAGTCCGGTGACTGGGTCTGCTCCTGCGGCGGAGCCATGAAACCGGCCGTTGTCAATGCCACCTATCTGCATGGCGGATTCTCCATCACCCTGCTGACTTGCGAAAAATGCGGCACGCCGCTGGTGCCGGAACATCTGTGTATGGGCCGGATGTTCGAAGTGGAGCGGGTTCTGGAGGACAAGTGAGTTCGGTAACGCGCCAGGGGATCGTTTCGCGGCCTCAAGGCGATACGAACCCCAAACGGGCGGCCTTGTCTCATGCCTGCCGCTGACCCGCACACGGTCACGGCGGGCCTGGCCCCCTACGAGCGCGAGGACGTGCGCCGGGCCACCGGGGAAACCCTGCGGCCCGGCGGACTGACCCTGACCGAACGCGCCCTGGACCTGTGCCAACTCCCGGCCGGCGCCCGGGTCCTGGATCTCGGCTGCGGCACCGGGGCGACCGTGGCCCGGTTGCGCGCCGCAGGCCTCGCCGCCGCCGGACTCGACTGCTCCACCGCCCTGCTCGGCCAGGCCCGGACCCGCCGGGTACCCTTGCTCGCCGGACGCGCCCAGACTCTGCCCTTGGCTGGCGCCTGCCTGGACGCCGTTTTTTGCGAATGCGTGCTCTCGGCCGCCGGGGAGCCTGAGGCTACCCTGGCCGAAATTGCCCGGGTCCTGCGCCCTGGCGGACTTTTCGTTTTGACCGACCTCTATCTGCGACCGGGCCCGGCCGCGTCGCCCACGGCAAAGGGCTGCGTCGGTGGGGCCGTGTACCGTGACGTCCTGCTCGACCGCCTGGCCGGCCAGGGCCTCACCCCTCTGCGTTTCGAGGACCACACCAAACTGTTGGCCGATTTGACCTGCCGCCTCATCTTCGAGCTCGGCTCGGCCAACGCAGTCATTTCCCTCATCACCGGCCGCGATCCGGTCTGCGACGGAACCGGCCCCAGACCCCGCTTCGGGTACTGTCTGGTCGTGGCCGCCAAGGAGGCCTTATGAGCGTTATGGACATCATGCCCCTGGCCGCCCGGGGCTATTGCTGCAGCCAGATCCTCATCCTGCTCGCCCTGGAGGCCCAGGGCCTGGAAGACACCCTGGCCGTGCGGGCCGCGGCCGGCCTGTGCAACGGCCTTGGCCAATGCGGCTCCTGCTGCGGCATCCTGACCGGCGGTTGCTGCGCCCTGGGGCTCTACCTCGGCAAGGGCAACGACAACGAATTCACCCAGGACCGGGCCGACCTCATCTACGCCGAGTTCGTGGAATGGTTCCGGGGGAGAGTGGTGCCGGAATTCGGCGACGTGACCTGCGACGCCATCCTCAAGGGCGGCAAGCCCGATGCAAACCTGTGCGGCGGGCTCATCTCCGACGCCTGGGACCAGATCCTGACCATTTTGACCGAAAACGGCGTCGATCCGTCGATGCCCCGGGAATGAGCGCGTGACCCAGGCGATTGTCGAGCCGACCGAGAGTCTGTGCCCGGTGTGTCTGCGCCGCTTGCCGGCCCGGCGCGAAATCGTGGGCGAGGACGGCTATATCGTCCGGGAATGCCCGGAACACGGGGAGTTTCGGGTCCGGTTCTGGCACGGCCCACCCGGGCTTGTCGGCTGGAGCCGGCCCAAACTCCCGGGCGCGCCTCCGCCCCGCCAGACCGACGTCGACCAGGGCTGCCCCTTTGACTGCGGCCTGTGCCCGCAGCACGCCCAGCATACCTGCACGGCCGTGTTCGAGGTCACCGGGCGCTGCAACTTGGGCTGTCCGGTCTGTTTCGCCGCCTCGGGCACCGGGGCCGGCCCCGATCCGGACCTGGACAGCCTGGCCCGGCGTTTCGAGGCTGCCTTTGCCGCCACCGGTCCGGCCAATGTCCAGCTCTCGGGTGGCGAGCCCACCGTGCGCGCTGATCTGCCCGAAATCGCCCGGCTGGCCCGGGCCGCCGGCTACGCCTTCATCCAGGTCAACACCAACGGCTTGGCCCTGGCCGAGGACCCGGACCTGGCCAAACGTCTGGCCGATGCCGGGGTGGACTCGGTTTTTTTGCAGTGCGACGGCGTGACCGACGACGTTTACCGCAAGCTGCGCGGCCGGGACCTGGCTGCGGTCAAGCTGACGGCCATGGACCGGCTGGCCGCGGCCCGCATCGGCGTGGTGCTCGTGCCGACCATCGTGGCCGGGGTCAACGACCACCAGATCGGCGACCTCGTGCGCCTGGGCGTGTCCCGGGCTCCGGCCGTGCGCGGCGTCCATTTCCAGCCCGCCGGCTCGTTCGGCCGGTTCCCCTGGTCCGGCGCGGACACGGCCCGGGTGACGTTGCCCGAGGTCATGACCGCCCTGCGTGACCAGACCGGCGGCATGATCCGGGTCGAGGACCTGCATCCGCCGTGCTGCGAGCATTCCCTGTGTTCGTTCAGCGCCTCGTATGCCCTGGACGGTCAGGGCGGACTCGGCCCGGTCTGGACCGGGTCGAGTTCCTGTTGCAGCCCCAAGCCCGCGACCGAGGCGGCCGAAGCCCTGCGCGAGCCGATCCGGGCCGACGAAGGCTCCCGGCAAGCCAAGGCCTTCGTGGCCCGGCAATGGGGACCGCCAACCTCGCCCCTGGCCCCCACCCCCGGTCCGGTCGACGATTTCTCCCGGTTCCTGGAACGGGCCTCCCCGGCCAGACGCTTTTCCGTCTCGGCCATGGGCTTCCAGGATGCCTGGACCCTGGACCTCGAACGGGCCCGGGGCTGCTGCATCCATGTAGTGACCGCGGACGCCCGGCTCATTCCCTTTTGCCTCTACAACCTGACCGCGGCCGACGGCCGTACCTTGTACCGGGGGCGCTGACGTCGTGGAGCTTTCACCCTTCGATCCCTGGATCAACAGCCTCATCGGCGGCACCGGCCCCCTGGTCGATCCGCAGGCCCTCGCGACCTGGCAACTGGCCGCCCTGCGCCGCACCATTGCCCAGGCCCGGACGAACAGCCCCTTCTACCGGACGCGCCTGGCCGGTCTGCCCGACGATTTCCCGCGCAGTCTGGACGATCTGCACGCCGCGCCCACCACGAAGCCGGACGAGCTTACGGACGATCCGCTCCGCTTTTTGTGCGTGTCCCAGGACGCAGTGGCCCGCATGGTCACGGTGCGGACCTCGGGCACCACCGGAGCGCCCAAGCGCCTTGCCTTTGACGAGGCCGACCTGGCCGCCACCCTCGACTGCTTCCGGGTCACCATGACCACCCTGTCCAAAGCCGGGGACACGGTTCTCGTGCTCTTTCCTTCCCAGGTGCCGGACAGCGTGGGCGATCTGATCCTGCGTTGCCTGCCCCTGTACGGCGCCCGGGGCGTGGCCGGCGATCCTTCGGGCGATCCCGGCAAGCTCGCGGCCGAGCTCACACGCCACAAACCGGACTGCCTGATCGCCGCGCCCTCCCAGCTCGCCCGGGCCAAGGACGATCCGGCCGTGGGGCAAGCGGCCCGGGCCTGCCTGCGCACCATGGTCTTTGCCTCGGACTACCTGCCCCGCCACTGGAAGGGCGAAATCCAGGCCCGCTTCGGCTGCCCGGTCTTCGACTACTACAGCGCCACGGAAATGAGCTATGGCGGCGGCATGGAGTGCCAAGCCGATTGCGGCTACCACCTGCGCGAGGCCGACCACTATTTCGAGGTCCTGGACCTCAGCACCGACACCCCTCTCCCTCCCGGCGAACTGGGCGAGGTGGTCTTCACCACGCTTTCCCGTCGGGCCATGCCCCTTGTGCGCTACCGCACCGGCGACGCCGCCCGCATGCTACCCGGCCCTTGCCCCTGCGGCAGCCGGCTGCGACGCCTGGGCCCCATCCTCGGCCGCATCGAACGCCACAACGGCGCCGTGCGCATCGTGCAACCTCCAAAAGGGAAAACCGACCGACCATGATCGAACTCATCACCCGCATCAACGACGTTCTGGCAAAAGGCCGGCCTGTGGTGGCGGCCACCATCGTCACCAACGAGGGCTCCACCCCCCGCACTGCCGGCTCCAAAATGCTCATCTTCGAGGACGGCTCCATCGCCGGCACCGTGGGCGGCGGCCTGTCCGAAGGCCAAGTCATGGCCACCGGACCGGAAATCTACGCCTCACGCGCGGCCAAGCTCATGGACTTCGACCTGACCGGCCAGGCGGACAAGGGCGCGGACCTCATCTGCGGCGGCCGTATGCGCGTGTTTCTCGAATACCTCGCCCCGGACGCCGCGACCAAGGAACTCTACGCCACCCTGGCCGATATCCTGGCCCGGGGCGGTAAGGGCCTGCTGCTGACCGCCCTGGACACGGCCGGCGCGCCCGCGCGTTGCCTGCTTTTTCCCGACGGCCGCTGTCTGGGCAGCGATCCCGGCCCGGCCGTGCTCAAAGAGGCCAAGGCCTACGGACGCGGCATCACCGCGCCCATCGTCATCGAGGCCGACGGCCGGCGCTTCTATCTCGAACCGGCCCTGTCCCCGGACCCGCTCATCATCTGCGGCGGCGGGCACGTGTCCCGGCCCACTGGCCAGCTCGCCGCCATGGTCGGCTTCCGGGTCACGGTCCTCGACGACCGGCCGGAGTTCGCCAATGCCAAGCGTTTCCCCTTTGCCGCGGCCACGGGCGTGGTCGACCCGGCCAAGGGCTGGCTCGTCGACCAGAGCGTCGGCGAAAACGCCTTCATCGTCATCGTCACCCGGGGCCATGCCCACGACAAGGAGGCCTTGGCCGAGGCTCTGCGCACCCCGGCCGCCTATATCGGCATGATCGGCAGTATTCCCAAGCGGGATTCGGTGTATGCCCGCCTGCTGGCCGACGGCTTCACCAAGGACGACCTGGCCCGGGTCAAAAGTCCCATCGGCACGGAAATCCTGGCCGAAACCCCCGAGGAGATCGCCGTGAGCATTGTCGGCGAACTCATCGAGTGCCGGGCGCGGCATCGGGTATGACCGCAGCCCGCGTCGCAACCGTGGCCGTCATCCTGGCCGGCGGCTTGTCCTCGCGCATGGGGCAGCGCTTCAAACCGCTGCTGCCCCTGGCCGGGCGCACGCCGCTGTCCTGGCTGGCCGGCACTTTTCGCCAGGCCGGTCTCGACCGTATTCTGGTCGTCACCGGCTACCGGGGGACCGAAGTCGCGGCCGAGGCCACCCGCCTGGGGCTGACGCCGGTCCATAACCCGGACTACGAGACCGGTATGTTCTCCTCGGTCCGGGCCGGACTCACCGCCTTGCCCCAGGGCACGGTCCGGTTTTGCATCACCCCGGTGGATGTGCCGCTTTTTCGGGCGGCCACGGTCCGACGTCTGCTCGCCCGCGCCCAGGAACCCGATACCCCGCCGTTGCTCTATCCCATGTTCATGGGCGAACGCGGCCACCCGCCCCTGATCGCGGCTTCGGTCGTGCCCGAGGTCCTGGCCCACCACGGCGAAGGCGGCCTGCGCCAGGCCTTGGCCCCGTATGCCTTCGAGGAAATCGCCGTGCCGGACGCGGCCATCCTGGCCGACATGGACACCCCCAACCAGTACGCATCCCTGTGCGCCCTGGCCGAGCGCCTCGATTGCCCCACCCCGGCCGAAGCCGAGGCCCTGCTCGCCATCCAGGGCGTGTCGCCCCAGGGACTGGCCCATGGCCGGGGCGTGGCTGCCGTGGCCGTGGCCCTGGGCCGGGCCCTCAACGACGCCGGCCTCGACCTCGACATTTCCCTCATCAAGGCCTCGGCCCTGCTCCACGACGTGGCCAAGGGCCAACCCCACCACGAGGCCGCCGGTGGGCAGCTGCTCGACGGCCTGGGCTTTCACCGGGCCGCCGCCATCGTGGCCGCCCACCGCGACGCGGTCCTTCCCGACGACGCCCCCATCACCGAACGTGAAATCGTCTATCTGGCCGACAAGTTCGTCTTCGGCCGCTGGCTCGTGCCCGTGCCGCTCCGGTTCCAGCAAAAACTCGACCTGTTCGCGGCCGATCCCGAGGCCACCGCCGCCATCCGTAGGCGCCTGGGCAATGCCCGAAACGTCCTGGCCCGGGTCGAGGCGCGCCTCGATGCCAAGGCCGAGGACATCATCGCGGCCGCCGGCTTCCACCCCGGCCCGCCGCCGGCCGAAGCCTACGAGGCGGCCCGGAAAAGGAGCAAAGTTGCGGCCGCTGCGCCCCGCCCGGGAGAATAATTCCGCCTGGCCCCTTTGACGGGCGGGGCTGATTTGCTACCCTGCCCGGGGAGCACACAAACGGCATGACAACGACGATTTATCTCATGCGCCACGGCGCCATCCCCCAGGTGCGGCCTCGCCGGTTCGTGGGCCAGACCGATCATCCCCTGACCGACGCCGGCCGGGCCCAGGCCGAAGCCTGGCGTGAGGTCCTGGCTGACCTGCCCCTGTCCGCGGTCGTGGCCTCGGACCTTTGCCGCTGCCAGGAGACCGCCGCCATTGTCCTTGATGGCCGCGACCTGGCCGTACGGCCCGAACCCAGACTGCGCGAAATCCACCTCGGCGTCTGGGAAGGACTGACCGTGGAAGAAGTCCAGGAACGCTTTCCCGGGGCCTACGAACGCCGGGGCTGCGATCTGGCCACCTGCCGGCCCGAAGGTGGCGAAAGCTTCGCCGATGTCCAGGCTCGGGCCGTGCCCGCCATCGCCGCCCTGGCCGCAATCGGCGGCAATGTCCTGGTCGTGGCCCATGGCGGGGTCAACCGCACCATCCTCTGCCATGCCCTGGGCCTTGATCTGGACCACCTCTTCCGTCTGGGTCAGGACTATTGCCGCTGCAACATCCTCACCCTCACCCCGGAGTGCTGGCGCGTGGACGCCGTCAATCTGGCGCCCATGGCGCCTTGGCGTTTCCCTGGGCCATAGAACCTATTCTCTAGCGTCTCTCTCTGAAATAGTGGCCTGCAATACCGGACCTGTCGGGAGAGGGAAGCGCATTGACAACGACCGTTCGGCGTGGAATTGCATGAAACCATGCGCATACGACCCTTGCTCTTCCTGTGCGTCCTGGTCTGTCTGGCCGGCTGTTCCGGTGAAAAACCCGAGGCCACCAAGCCGCCACGTGTGGTCACGACGGTCACGCAACCGGCCACGTTGCGCGAAGTGGTGGAATGCCGGTCGTTTCCGGCTCAGGTCGAATCCGCCCAAAGCGTGACCCTGGCCAGCAAGGTCTCGGGCACGGTGGAGGCGGTGTCGGCCCAGGAAGGCGATCTCCTGCGGGCCGGCGCCCTCATCATGCGCCTGGACGACAAGGACCTGACCAGCCAGGAGCAAGGGCTTGTCGCCTCCCGGGAGCAGGCCGCCCGCGAAAAACAGGCCCTGGCCGCCAAGGCCACCCTGGCCAAGACCACCATGGAGCGCATGGGCAAGCTCCTGGCCGGCCGGGCCGTGAGCCAAGAAGACTTCGACAAGGCCAAGGCCGAATACGATGCCCTGTCCCGCCAGGTCGAGGCGGCCGCCGCCCAGGAAGCCACATCCGTGGCCAAGATGGGCGAACTGACCGCCCTGCGCAGCTATACCCGCATCATCGCCCCCTTCGACGGCATCCTGGCCAAGCGCTACGTGGACCAGGGCGCCTTTGTCACGGCCGGCGCACCGCTCGCCCTGGTGGACGCCGCAACCGGCGACTACGATCTCACCGCCCAGGTGGACGAATCCCTCATGGCCGGCCTGCGCCAGGACCAGACCTTGCTCGCCGTGATCCCGTCCCTGTCCCACGATCCCTTTGCCGTCACGGTGCGGGCGGTGGTCGGCCGGGTCGATCCGGCCAGTCGCACCTTCAAGCTCAAATGCGCTCTGCCCCATCCGGTACCCGGCACCGACACCCCGCCCCGGGCCGGCATGTTCGGCCGGGTATTCGTGCCGGCGCGCGTGACCAAAAAACTGCTCGTGCCCGAAGCCTGCCTGGCCAAGCGCGGGGATCTGCCCACGGTGACCGTGGCCGACACCGACGGCGTGCTCCACTTCCGGGTCGTCAAGACCGGGGCCAGCTTCCTGGCCGTGGACTTCCACGGCCGCACCTACCTGACCGATTCGGAGGCCTTTGGCGAAACCGGACGCGAACGCTTCGTCGAGGTCATAAGCGGCCTGTCCGACGGCGACCGCATTGCCTGCGATCCCGGCGCCACCCTGCGCGAGGGCGACCGTCTGGCCGGAGCCGCGAAATGACAACGTCCGGCCATCATGGCCACCAGTCCGACTGGCTGGCCCGCGTCACCGCCCTGTTCGTCGACTCCAAGCTGGCCCCGCTTCTGATCATCGCCGCGGTCCTGACCGGCGTGCTGGCGGTCCTCGCCACTCCGAGCGAGGAAGAACCGCAGATTATCGTGCCCATGATCGACATCCAGGTGTCCATGCCCGGCGCCACCCCCAAGGAGGTGGAAAACCGGGTCATCGGTCCCATGGAAAAAATCGTCTGGGAGATTCCGGGCGTGGAGTACGTCTATTCCACGGCCGCCGACGGCCAGGCCCTGACCATTGTCCGGTTCAAGGTGGGCTCGGACACGGAAAAGGCCGTGGTTGCCACCTATGCCAAGCTCTACCAGCATCTGGACTGGATTCCGCCGGGCTGCAGCAATCCGATCCTCAAGCCCCATTCCATCGACGACGTGCCCGTGCTCGTGGTGGCGTTTTGGGGCGGGAACTACGACTCGCGGCAGCTGCGCACCATGGTCGGCGCGGTCAACGACGAGGTGCGCCGCATCGAGGGCGTGGGCGAAACCACCCTCACCGGCGGGCGCAAGCGCGCGGTCATGGTGGAAATGAACCCCGACCGGCTGCGCGCCCAGGGCCTGGACCCGGTGGACATCCTCAATGCCCTGGACGTGCAGAACAAGGGGCAGGTGCTCGGCGAGTCCTTCCTAAACGGCCAGGCTGTGGCCGTGCGCCTGGACAACTTCTTCCGCACCGAAAAGGAACTGGCCCGGGCCGTGGTGGCCGTGCGTTCGGGCCGGCCCGTGTATTTGGCCGACGTGGCCACGGTCAAGGACGGGTTCGACGAGCCCGGGGACTACGTGTTTTTCGTGCCCGGCCAGGGTCTCAAAGGGGTTGGCCAGCAAAGCGTCGGCGGGGTCAACGAAGCCCATCCGGCCGTGACCCTGTCCGTGGCCAAGCGGGCCGGGGAAAACGCCTCGCGCCTGAGCACCGAAGCCCTGCGCCGCATCAAGGCCCTGCGCGGCTATCTGCTGCCGGACGACCTCAACATCACCGTTACCCGCGACTACGGCGAAACGGCCCGGCACAAGGTGGACGAGCTGCTCAAGCACTTGATCCTGGCCGCCGTGACCGTGGGCGGCGTGGTGGCGCTGTTCCTCGGATTTCGGGCCAGCGTCGTGGTCATGGTGGCCGTGCCCGTCACACTCGCCATCACGCTCGCCACCTACTGGCTCATGGGCTACACCCTCAACCGCGTCACGCTGTTCGCACTTATTTTCTGCATCGGCATCCTGGTCGACGACCCTATCGTGGACGTGGAAAACATCGTGCGCCACCTGGGCCTGCCCGGCAGCCGCGACAAGCCCCTGGCCCGGGTCATTGTCGAGGCCGTGGGCGAGGTCCGGGCGCCGCTGATCCTGGCCACCTTCACGGTCATCGCCGCCATCGCGCCCATGGCTTCGGTCGGCGGGCTCATGGGACCCTACATGCGGCCCATGCCCATCGGCGCCTCGGTGGCCATGCTCCTGTCCATGGCCGTGGCCTTTTTGATCACCCCCTGGACGGCCAAACGGGCCCTGGTGCCCGAGGTCAAGCCCCACGCCGAAATCCCGGACGACCTCGGGACCCGGGCCTACCGCTGGCTCATGGACCGGCTGCTCAAACGGCCGGCCTGGCGCTGGGGGTTCCTCGGCGTGGTGGGGCTGCTCTTCGCCGGGGCCTGCGCGCTGTTTCCGGCCAAGGCCGTGCTGGTCAAGATGCTGCCCTTCGACAACAAAAGCGAAGTCTCGGTGGTGGTCGATATGCCGCGCGGCACTACCTTGGAGCGCACCACGGCCGTGTCCCGGGAGCTGACCGACATGATCCTGTCCCGGCCCGAGGTGACCGACGCGGTCATCTACGCCGGCACGGCCGCGCCCATGACGTTCAATGGCCTCATCCGCCACTACTACCAGCGCGACGCCCAAAACGAGGCCGAAATCACCGTCAACCTCGTGCCCAAGGAAGATCGGTCGCTCCAAAGCCACGCCATCGCCAAGGCCATCCGCAACAGTCTGGCCCCTATCGCCACGCGCTACGGCGCCAAGCTCAAGACCGTGGAAGTGCCGCCCGGACCGCCGGTGCTCCAGACCCTGGTGGGCGAGGTCTACGGCCCGACCGACGCCGGACGCCAGGCCGTGGCCCGGCAGGTGCGCGACATCATGCGCCACACCCAGGATGTGGTGGACGTGGACTGGTACGTGGATGATCCCCGGCCCGAACGGGTGGTGCGCATCGAGCGCGACAAGGCCCTGGCCGCGGGCGTGGACCCGGACCGGGCCCTGCGCGACCTGTCCGCCGCCCTCACCGGCACCGCGGCCGGCCTGCTCCACGACGCCGCCGCCCGGGAAGACGCGCCCATTGTGGTGCGGCTGCCCCTGTCCGCCCGGGCCGACGCTCGTAACCTCGACGACCTGGCCGTGCGCGGGGACAACGACCGCATGGTGTCCCTGTCCCAGATCGCGACCGTCAGCGAAACCAGTTCGCCCACGGCGCTTTATCACAAAAATCTCGTGCCCGTGGTCTACGTGACCGGCGACGTGGCCGGCCGCGAGGAAAGCCCCATCTACGCCATGAACCGGATCAACGCCGCCCTGGCGGAGCTGGCCGCCACGGGCAAGGGCGCCTGGCAGACCGCCGGCAAGGCCCCCCTGCCCGTGCTCTGGACGGCCATGCCCGACCAGACCGTCGACTACAGCCTCAAATGGGACGGCGAATGGCAGATCACCTACGAGGTGTTCCGGGACATGGGCATTGCCTTTGCCGTGGTCATGGTGCTCATCTACATCCTGGTCGTGGGCTGGTTCGGCTCCTACACCACGCCCCTGGCCATCATGGCGCCCATTCCCCTGTCCCTGATCGGCATCATTCCCGCCCATGCCCTGGCCGGGGCCTTTTTCACGGCCACGTCCATGATCGGATTCATCGCCGGCGCGGGCATCGTTGTGCGTAACTCCATTATCCTCGTGGATTTTATCGAGATGCGGCGCGGCGAGGGCGTGAGCCTGGCCGATGCCGTGGAGGAAGCCGGAGCCGTGCGCTTCCGGCCCATGCTGCTCACCGCTATAAGCGTGGTGGCCGGCGCCTTCGTGATCCTGTTCGACCCGATATTCCAGGGCCTGGCCATCTCGCTCATGGCCGGCGAAGTGGCCGCCACCATCTTCTCGCGCATGGTCGTGCCGGTGCTCTACTACCTGGACGCCCGGCGCCAGCCGGAATGAGACGGCGGGAGCGGCGGAGGGTTGGGGGGAGGAGCCTCCGGCGGCCAAAGGGCGCTGCCCTTTGGAAACCCCTAAAGGGGCAGGCGTTCTCTTTTGTTGCTACAGGATGTTGCGAGGGAACCGAGGTTTTGCAACGGCCCTAAAAAGAAAGGGGAATGCGGCCAGCATTCCCCTTCACTTCTTTTATCCTGATGACGACCCTGGCTGGGGTGGCGGTACAATCGCTTGCCGCACCCCTTCCCGGTTTCCAAAGGGCGGGAGCCCTTTGGCCGCCGGAGGCTTTTCCCCTCCGCCTCCTCCCGGCCCCTACCGGCCCCTGTTGTAACCGAAAGGGTTAGGGCTGCGCCTGTCCCTGCGCAGTCACGGGTGCCGCCACGGGCGCCGCCGCCAGGGGTGGCTGGGTTCCGGTCCGCTTGGCTTCGGCCAGTTTGGCTTCCGCGATCTTGAAGCCCCGATCGAGCAGCTTGGTGGTCTCCCGCTGCCGCACCCGGGGATTGCGCGAGCCGAGCACCACGGCGATGAGCCGTGTTTCGCCGCGCTTGGCCGTGGCGATAATGTTGTAGCCCGAGGCGCACACGAACCCGGTCTTGAGCCCGTCGGCCCCTTCGTAGGTGCCGAGCAGGGAATTGGCGTTGTGGCGCTGGCGGTTGTTATGCGTGAAAAACTGCATGGAATGGATGGTGAGCGCCTTGGGGAACTGCTCCAGATAGGAGCTAGCCAGCTTGAGCATGTCCCGGGCCGTGGTGAGCTGGCCGTCGGCCGGCAGGCCGTTGGGATTGATGAACACCGAATTGGCCATGCCAAGGCGCTTGGCCGTGGCGTTCATGAGCGCCACAAAGGCGTCCACGTTGCCGCCGGACAGGTAGTCGGCCATGGCCATGCAGGCGTCGTTGGCCGAGGCCACGGCAATGCCCTTGATAAGCTCCGTGACCTTGATCGATTCGCCGTTGCGCAGGTGCATGTTGGAACCGCCCTGGGTGCTGGCCCGCTCGGACACGTCCACCACGTCCCAGGGGCGCAACCGGCCCTCGCGGATGGCGTCGAAGATCAGATAAAGGGTGAGGACCTTGGTCAGCGAGGCCGGCGGAATCTGAAAATCGGGATTCTGCTCGTAGAGCACCTCGCCCGTATTGGCGTTGAACAGGATGGCGGATTTGACGGTCAACCCGGTGACGGCGCAGGCGCCGACGTCACCTTCCTCGTTTTCGACCGGCACCCTGGAGCGGACATGGCGTCCCTTGCGCCCGGGCCGGACCGCCTTCTCGGGCTTGGCCACGGCGGCCGCGCGCCTGGACTTGACGGCCGGAGCGGACTTGGCGGACCTGCCGGATTTGGCGGACTTGGCTGCGGCCTCGTGTTTGGTCTCCTGCCGGGCATGCTTGGCCAAGGCCACGCCATCGCCGACAAGAGGCGCCCCGACCAGGGCCAGGACGGCCACAAACAACATGGCAAAACGACGAATCTGTTTCATAGGGATGCGTTCCCCTCCACGGCAACACGAGCATGAGGCCCGACGCGCCAACCGCGAACCAGTGGTCGCGACTGGCGCCCCGCGGATGGATTGATTGCGGATGGCAACGACGCTTGGGCTTGTACCTGCGCCGTGGGCGATTGTCAAAAGGCGCGGTTTGTCGGCCGTTGCACCCGGCGCGGCCTTGCCGTAGGGTGGCGGCCTGTGGCACGCTTGCTGGCCTCGTTGCCGGTGGCGAAATCAGGGGAGAAGACTATGTTCCGTCTGTTGTGCACCATCTGTCTTCTGGGCTGTCTGGCGTTGGCCGGATGCGCCCGTGGCGGCAATACGGACCCGGCTTCCGGCGTGACCGTGCGCACGACCGGCGATGCCCAGGTCTACGGCGTCTATCGCTCACGTTTGGCGCCGGCCCAGGCGGATTGATCGTTCGCAATCATGGCCGACACTTTCGATTTCCCGGATATTTCCGACCGCCTCGCCAAGCTGGAGGAGGCCTTCCAGGACCATAATTCCTACCAGTTCAAGCGGTTGACGGCCGAGCTGCGTCGCGCGGTCAAGATGCGGGCCAATGCCGCCGCCCTGGCCCGGGCGGAACTCCTCGACTGCCGCAAGGACACCGAGCGCAACCGCAAGCAGTGCGTGGACCTGCAAGCCAAGCTCAAGACCGTGGTCGACCGGTTTGAAGGCAGCTTCACGGCCTTTGAAAAATTCCGCAAGGCCATCCGCGTGGTCGAGATGATGCGATCCCATGAGGAGCTGCCGGACATCCTGGACCGGGTCAAGGAGCTGTTCGGCTTGCGGGCCGTGGGGCTGCTGCTCGACGCCACCGAATTCGCGGCCTTTGCCCCGCCCGGGGCCCGACTGACCGATCCGGCCTCGTTGCGCCAGGCCTTGGCCGACCTCATGCCCGAGGCCAAACGGCCGGTGACGTTCATGGGCTCGATCAGCGCCGTGCCCGATCCGGAACGCTTTTTCGGACCGGGCTTTTGCGCCGAACGCAAGGTGCTGCTGCTCGGGTCGTGCTTCATCTACCCCCTGCGCGACAAGTTCGGGCCGCAAAAGCTCATCGGCATCCTGAGCTTCTTCGACTCCAACCCCGACCGCTACACGAGCGAGAAGGGCTCGGAGTTCGCCTCCCATTTCGCCGACATCCTGGGCTATACCATCGTCGACATCGCCGACCGCAAAAAGGCCGAGCTGCTGCGCGAGGACGTGGAGCGCATGACCCGCCACGACCTCAAGTCGCCCCTGACCGCCGTGCTCACCCTGCCCCAGCTGCTGCGCCGGGAAGGCAACCTGACCGACCGCCAGTGCGACATGCTGGAGCTCATGCAGCACGCCGGCTACCGCATGCTCAACATGATCAACCAGTCCCTGGACCTCTACCGGATGGAACGGGGCGTTTACGAGCTGTCCCCGGCCCAGGTGGACCTGTTGCCCATCCTGGACAATATCTCCGGGGAATTGCGCGGGGTGATCGAGGCCAGGGAGCTGTCCCTGAATATCGAGGTGCGTGGCACCGTGCGGGGAGATGCGGATGTCTTCACGGTGCGCGGCGAGGAAATGCTGCTCTACACCATGCTCTCCAACCTGATCAAAAACGCCCTGGAAGCCTCGCCCCAGGGGGGCCGGGTGGTGATCGGCCTCAGGGAAGGCGCCACCCTGGATGTGACCGTGTCCAACGCCGGCGCGGTGCCGGCGGCCATCCGCCCGCGTTTTTTCGAAAAATTCGCCACGGCCGGCAAGAAGGACGGCACCGGCCTCGGCACCTACGGCGCCCGGCTCATCGCCGAAACCCACGGTGCCAAGATCGCCATGACCACATCCGAGGAGCGGGGCACGATAGTCACGGTCTCGTTCCCCAAACCGCCCCGTGGCGGTCAGACCGCAGCCACCAAGCCCCAGGCCTCCCAACCCGCCTAACGAGACCTTTCGACCTGAATCTTCATACCCGGGCCGAGAACATGGCCCCGGCTCGCGGCAAGGAAGCGGCCCCGGTCCGGGCATAGCTCCGAGCGGCCTGCCCATTGCCGTTGCTGCGGCTGCCGGTCGCGGTAGTCGCGCCCGCCTCACCTTGACCCGCGACTGCCGCCGCTCCGGCCAGACTGGCCGCCACGGCCGTCTGCCGGGCCTGGGCCTGGCCTTCGCCGGCATAGTCGCGACCGGCGGTCTCGCCGCCCGCACTGCCGCCATCCGCCGGGGGCACGGGCCCGCTGCCCACGGCCTGGGCCGCCTCGATGACCGGCGCGGCCAGGGCCACGCCCTGACCGGTTGGCTGGGACGTGGCGGTAACGGCCGGCTGGGGCGCGGGCGACTCGGCCACGACCGGAGCCTGGGCTCCGTAGAGCCCGAGCACCCCGTATCCGCCGCTTTGCACCGCATCGACCATGGTCCGCCTCCATAGGACGAGGGGTGGGGTGGGGAGAGAGCCTCCGGCGGCCAAAGGGCGTAGCCCTTTGGAAACCCGTTCCACCTCGGTACGGCAGACTCGGTGGTCGCCTACGCGACGTCGGCAACCGCACCTTTAAGAAAAGACCCCACCGTATCAGAATACTTATCGGCAGGAGACGTTGACGTCTTTAGCCCCAAGGCAAAAAATCCTCCCGAGCCATGCACCCGCCGCAGACTTCCCAACCAGTTTCAGCGTTACGGGATTCCAAAGGGCTGCGCCTGCTAGCGCCGCCGGAGGCTCTCCCCTCCCTGTTCCACCACAGCCCCAAATCGGCTAGACTCCCGCCATCATGTCCGAAACGACCACCACGGCCGTATATGCCGTCACCGACCGGGGCGCCCGACTGGGCACCCGGCTGGCCGACGCCTTGGACGCGGTCCTGTATCTCCCCGAGCGGCTGGACCCGGCCCTGCCCGGCAAGCGGTACGCGGCCCTGGGGCCGCTTGTGGCCGAGACCTTCGACCGCTACCGGGCGCATGTTTTCCTGTCCGCCTGCGGCATTGCCGTGCGCGTCATCGCCCCGCACCTGCGCGGCAAGGCCGTGGACCCGGCGGTGGTGGTGGTGGACGACACGGGGCGGTTCGCCATAAGCCTGCTCTCGGGACATCTGGGCGGCGCCAATGCCCTGGCCCGGACCGTAGGCGGCCTGATCGGCGCGGTGCCCGTCGTGACCACGGCCACGGACGCGGCCGGGGCCCCGGCCGTGGAGCTGCTGGCTCGGGACCTGGGGCTCGCCCTGGACAACGCCGTGGCCACCCGGCGGGTCAACGCGGCCCTGGCTTCCGGCGAACCGGTCGCGGTCTATGATCCCCTGGGCTTTTTCAGCCTGGCCGATCCCGGACAGGCCAAACATTTCGAATGGCTGGCCGCACCGGAACCGCCCGGTCCGGACCAGCCGCTGGTGGTGGTGGACTGGCGGCTTGGACCCGAAACGCCGGAAACACTGTATCTGCGCCCGCCGGTCCTGGTCGTCGGCGTGGGCTGTCGCCGGGGCACGCCGGCCGGGGCCATTTTGGAGCTCGTGCACGCGGTCTGCGCGCAGGCCAAGGCCAGCCCCAAAAGCCTTGGCCTGCTTGCCTCCATCGAGGCCAAGCGCGACGAACCCGGGCTTCTGGAAGCAGCGGCGACATTGGGTGTGGCCACGCGATTTTTCACCGCCGCGGAACTGGCAGACATACCCGTACCGCATCCCTCGGCGGTGGTCGGCAAGCACATGGGAGTGGAAAGCGTATGCGAGGCAGCGGCGAAAGCGGCCAGTGTCGGGGGCCGGTTGCTGGTCCCCAAGACCAAATCGGCCCTGGCCACGGCGGCCCTGGCCGTCTGACCGTGGTGGGCCTCGGCCCGGGCGCGGCGTCATTGCTTGCGCCCCTGGCCGCCATGGCCCTGGACGTGGCCGATCTCGTGGTCGGCTACACGGCCTATATCGACCTCGTGCCGCCGGATTTCCTGGCCGGCAAGGAGGTGCTCGCCACGGGCATGACCGGCGAGGTGGCCCGCTGCCGGGCCGCCCTGGACGCGGCCGAGACCGGCCGGCAGGTGGCCCTGGTGTCGAGCGGCGACGCCGGGGTCTACGGCATGGCCGGGCTGGCCCTGGAGATGCTCGAAAGCCTGCATTTAAGCGACCGGGTGGAATTTTCCGTGGTACCGGGCATTCCGGCCGTATGCGCGGCGGCGGCCCTACTCGGCGCGCCCTTGACCCACGATTTCGCCGTGGTCAGCCTGTCGGACCTGCTCACGCCCTGGGAGGCCATCTGCCGGCGCCTGGAAGCGGCCCTGTCCGCCGATTTCGTGCTGGCGCTCTACAATCCCCGCTCCCGGCGCCGGGCCGATCATCTGGAGACGGCCCTGGCCCTGGCCCGGCGCTACCGCGACCCGCAAACCCCGGTGGGCATGGTCAAAAACGCCTTCCGCGACGGCCAGGACATCCGCATCACGCCGCTGGAAGCAGCCGACCCGGCCTGGGCCGACATGCTCACCCTGGTGCTCATCGGTTCGAGCGCCACCCGGCTGGCGGCCGGACGCGTGCTCACCCCGCGCGGCTATGCCGGAAAATATGCCCTGGACACGGTATTCCCCACTGTTTCACCCTGATATTACCTGTGTTTTCAGCGCCACCACCTTGACAGCCGTTCATGGCTGGACTTACACACGGTATCTGAAATCTCATTCTTGGTATGGAGGTGTGAGGGATGAAGAAAGCATTGTTCATGGTTCTGACCTGCGCAGCGCTGGTGGGTTTTATCGGCCTGCCCATGCTGCAAGCGGTGGAGGCCCCGGCCGATCTCACGATCCAGGCCCCTGCGGGCATGACCGCCACCAAGACCCCGGTGAAGTTTTCCCACAAGGGACACGCCAAGATCGACTGCAAGATTTGCCACCATAAGGGCGAAGCCAACCAGAAGTGCGCTTCGGCCGGTTGCCACGACAGCACCGATCCCAAGGACAAAACCAGCGAGAAGTCCTTCTACAAGGCCTACCACGACATGCAGAGCACGCGCAGCTGCATCGGCTGCCACAAGAAGGAAGCCAAGGGCCCGACCAAGTGCCCGGAATGCCATCCTAAGCAGGGTGCCTAGCACAGCGACCCACGAGGCCGGGGGCCTATCCCCTCCGGCCTCGTTCCCAAGCCCCCCTGACGCCGCAACCGGCCGAGGTGCGACATGCCCACCGAAAAACCCCTTCCCGATGCCGATGATATCATTGACCTGACCGACCTCGTGGAAGAGGGCGCTCCCGGCGGTAAGCCGGCCGGCGGAGAATCTCCCGCCGACATGAGTTTCGAACAGGAACTCGAAGATCTTTTCGGGGACGCCGAACCGGCCACCCCCAAAAACGCGGAGACGGATGCGGCCTTGCCCGACGACGACCTCATCGATCTCGAGGGCATGGACCTTGTCGAAGACGATGCGGCGCAAACGCCCCCTGCGCCTTCCTCTCCCGCGTCCCAGGCCGCAGCCGACGACCTCGTGGACCTCGCCGGCCTCGATTTCGACAGCCCGGAACCGGAAAAGGCCCCGGCCACAGCCTCGGTCGCGAGTGACGCCGCCGATGACATCATGGATCTGTCCGGATTGGGTTTGGACGAGCCGGCCGATTCGTCCATCGACACCGAACCCCAAGCCTCCGCGCCCACTCCGGAAGCGGCCGCCGATGACAGCATCGACCTGACCGACCTCGATTTCGACACGCCGGCCGCTCCCTCCGAAACGCCGGCCGTCCCGGAGGATGACACTGCGAGTCCGGTGGACCTCGCGGACCTGCATCTGCCGGAATTGGAGCCTCAGCCCGGTCTCGACGACGCCGAGGCCATGGATGCCCTGCTCGGCGAACTGCCGGAAGAGTCTCCCACTCCGGCCGCGCCCGACGAAGCCCTGGATGTGGCCGAACTGGCCGATCTGCCCGCCCTGGAGGAACCGACCGAGCCCGTGCCCGTCCCGGCCGAGGCCGAGGCCGTCGCGGTCCCGGTGCCGACGCCGGTCACGGTGGCCGCGACCGCTCCGGCCATCGATCTGGACGCCCTGGACAAACTCATCCAGACGGCCAAGGGGCCCGAGCCCGAACCGGAACCCGAACAGCCGGGTGCGGATGTGTTCGCCGCCCTTGTCGCGCGCCTGGACACCTTGGAAGCGGGTTTGGCCGGCCTGGCCGAACAGTTGCGCGCCCTGCCCGAGGCGCCCAATGGCGTAGCGTTGGCCGAGACCCTGGCCGATCGCCTGGAAGCGACCCTGGACTCGCGGCTCGATGCCCTGCGTCTGGAACTTGCCCCGGCCGAAACGCCCGAAGCCGAGACCCCGGACCTGGAAGCCCTGCGCGCCGAGCTGCTGGCCGCCATCGAAACGGCCACGCCCGACCGCGACAGCCTTGTCCAGGACCTGCGCGCAGCCCTGACCCCGGATTTCGAGGCCCTGCGCCAAGGCTTTCCCCAGACCGGCGATTTTGTCGGACAGGCCGAAATGGCCTCCGCCCTGGCCGCAACCCGGGACGAGCTGCTGGCCAAGCTGCCCGAGGCAACGCCCGACCGGGCCGCGTTGCTGGACGATTTCGCGGAACTTTTGGAAACGCGCCTGGCCGCCTTGCGCCAGGACCTGCCCGGCCCGGACACCTACGTGACGCCCAAAGGCCTGGCCGATGCCCTGACGGGCCTGCGCGAAAGCCTGTCCGTGGACATGGCCTCGGTGCTGCGCACCGCCAAACAAGCCGCCCGGGACGAAGCCTCGGCCATGGGCGATGCCCTGGCCTCCCGCATCGAAGCCCTGGAGACGGATCGCCTCGATCCCGACGCCCTGGCCGAACAGGTGCGCGAGGCCCTGCTGCCGTCCCTGTCCAGCGGCGAAGCGGCCCTGGAAACGGCCAAGCAAGCCCTGGCCGGACTGGCGGAACGGATCACCACCGGCGACTTCGAAGACGCCATGACCAAACTCCGCTCCGATCTGGCCCAGGAAATCCTGCGCGGCGTGCCCAAGGCGGCCGCCGCCGTCATCCGCGAGGAAATCGCCGCCCTGATCAAAGAATTCGGCCAATAGGGGAAGGCGAGGCGAAGACGCCTCCGGCGGCCAGGAGGGGAGTCACTCCCCTCCTGGACCACCCCGAAAGGGGCCGCATCACAATGTCCCCGCTCCCCATTGAGCAGGACCTTTAAAATTGTCCCTTTCAGGGGTCCGGGGGGATGATCCCCCCGGCGGGTCCAGGGCAGCGCCCTGGCAGGGTCTGGGGCAGCGCCCCAGCCACCGGAGGCGTCTTCCCCGCCTCGCGCTAATCGGGAACGATGATGACGTGGATATCGGGCATGCCGGCGAGGCGGGCCAGGTCCAGGTCATGGCCGCGCGAGGCCGGCACGAGGACCGTGCCGCTGAAGCCCCCTTCCACGGCCCGCCACAGTTCCGCCTCGTCACTGCATTCCATGGCCGCGCCCGGGCACATGACAAACCGGCTGCCCAGGGCCCGGCTGCCCTCCGGTGAATAGACCAGGCACGGCCGCACCTGGGTGTCGTGCCCTTCCAGCACACCGCGCACCGTAGCCAAAAGCGCCTCCTGGTCCACGGGCTTGACCACGGCCGCGTCGGCACCGGTCTCTCGCCGCTCCCGGGCGGAGAGCACCGAGACCACGATGACCGGAATATGCCGGGTTTCGGCTTCGGCCCGCAAGGCCCGGATGGTGGACACCCCGTCCATGCCGGGCATGCGCAGATCCATGGTGATGCAATCCGGACGCCAGGCTGCGGCCAGACGCAAGGCCTCGACCCCGTTCCCGGCCTGGAGCACCGCATACCCGGCATCGGTCAGGACCATTTCCAAAAATCGCCGCACCGAAGCATCGTCGTCGACGACCAAAATCCGACGCCGCCCCAAGTCCTCGACCGGTTCCTGGCAGGCGTCCACCGGCAGCGGGCAGGACGGGGCCACGGTCACGCCCTGCCCGGGGCACAGGGGCAAGGTGAAAATGAAGGCACTGCCTTCGCCGGGCCGGCTTTCGGCCCAGATACGCCCGCCGTGGTGCTCCACGATCTGGCGGCAAATGGGCAGACCCAGGCCTGTTCCCTTGGGTTTTTCGGTCAGGGTGTTGCCGGCCTGCTTGAATTTTTCAAAAATACGCTCCAGATCCGCCTCGGCAATGCCGGTTCCGGTATCGCGCACCGTCACCCGGATCTGGTCCTCCGCCTGCCGGGCCTCCAGTACGATACCGCCGGCGTCCGTGAACTTCACGGCATTGCCAAGGAGGTTGACGAACACCTGGACCAGCCGGTCCCGGTCTCCGAGCAGCCCGGGCAAATCCGGCGGCACCCGGACCTCCAGGGCCAGTCCCTTGCGCGCGACCAAACCCGAGACGGCGCGCACGGCATGGCCGGCCACCTCGGCCAAGGACAACGGCGCCATATCCCACTCGTAGCGCCCGGACTCCATCTTGGCGATGTCGAGCACGTCGTCCACGAGTTCGGTCAGGCGCTGGCCCTCGGCCAGGATGATGTCGAGATTGTCGCGGATCTGACCGGCGCACCGGCCGATGCGACCGTCACTGCCCGGCAGGACCGGCACGATGTCGTCCTGGAACTTGCGCCGAATGATCTTGGCAAAGCCCAGCACCGAGGTGAGCGGCGTGCGCAACTCGTGGGACACGGTGGAGATGAACTCGGTCTTCATCCGGTCCACCTCTTTTTCCCTGGTAATGTCGCGCACCAAAATCACCGTGGAGGCCCGCAGGCCCGCGCCTTCGGCCAGCAGCACCGTGGTGGCGAGCGCCTTGCCCGTGCCGCCGTTTTGGAGCCGGACCTCGGCCGCGGACAGGGCTTTGTCCTCCCGGCCGCAAGCCGTCAATCCGGCCAGCTCCTCGGGAAAGACCTCGGAAGCCGCGCGGCCGGTGAGCACGGTATCGTCCTTGAGGCCGAACATGGCGAGCAAGGCCGGATTGTAAAGCGCCACCCGCCCGGCCGGATCGACCACGAGCAGGCCATCGGCCAGATTGTCGATAATGGCCCGGGTATGGGCCAACGTGTCCTTGAGTTCCCGGGTGGTGTCGGCCACGGCCCGGGTGAGGTCCGAGACCAAAAGCGAAAGTTCCCCGGCCATGGAGCGCATGGCCCGGGCCAGGACGCCGACTTCGTCATTGCCCGTGGCCGGCGGCACGGCCGAAAAATCATGGTCACGGATCTTGACCGCGTAATGGGCCAGTTCCACCAGGGGCCGGGTGACGGTCTTGGCCAGCACGTAAAACACAGCCACGGCCACAAGCAGCATGCACAGCATGAGGCCTTCCTGGCCGAGCACGGCCCCACGCATGGAAGCGGCGATCACGGCCGTTTCCATGCCCACGACCACCCAGCCGTCCTGGCCCGCGGGCAGGGGTTCCGCGACCTGGATATAGTGCGTCCCGTCAGCCAGCCGCACTTCGCGCACGGCGGTCGCGGCCCCGGCCAGATCGTCCGTAGCCGTCAGAGGGACCGACGCGGACGCGCCTTCCGACAACGCATGGGCCAACACATGGCCCTGCCGGTCGAAAACCGCCACGTAGCCCACACCGTCCAGGCGGGCGAAGGCCTCCAGGAAGATTTGCAGCGAAACGGGCTTTCCCTCGGCCAGCGCTCCGGATTCGGCCGCCGCCACCACCGTGGCGATACCCCGGCCCCGGGATTCGACCGCCTCGGTCAAATGCCGGTTGAGCAGCCAGGCCGAAAGCAGGGCCGAACCATTGGCCGTGACACCGAAAACCAGGATGACGGCCAGCAGGGTCTTGCGAAAAATTTTGGACACGGCCGGCACCTCGCTCCCCCGTCCCGGCCGGAACTGCACGCCGGTTCGCGGGCTGACCGTCCCGGACGGCGGTCACGCCCCCGGACGCCGTAACGCGCCCGCCATGATTCCCACCAGGGTCGTGCCACGACCATCCACGGACCTGTAGCACTGTCTGTAAATTAGGAGCTTTTCCAGCCTCCGTCAAACGCGCCAACCTCCGGATACTGACCCTCAAATGGCGATATTGCGCTTTTTGGACACCAGTGTCACACAATCGTCACGCGTCATTCACCGCCGCGTCAAGGCGACGTGGTGTTTCGGGCGACGAAAACCACGAGGTGCCCATGACCAGGGATTCCATCCTGATAGTCGAAGACGATGACGATATCGTCGAATTGTTGGCCTTCAACCTGCAAGCCGCAGGCTTCGCCACGGAAACGGCCCGGGACGGGTACGAAGCCCTGGCCAAGGCCCGGCGCTCCCCCCCTTCCGGCATCATCCTCGACCTCATGCTGCCCGGCCTCGATGGCTTCGAGGTCTGCAAGGAACTCAAGCGCGATCCCAAGACGGCCGGCGCCCCCATCATCATGCTCACGGCCCGGGGCGAGGAAGTGGACCGCATCGTGGGCCTGGAACTCGGAGCCGACGATTACGTGGTCAAGCCGTTTTCCCCCCGGGAACTCATCCTGCGACTGCGCGCGGTACTCAAGCGCCACGCCCCGGAACCGGAAAAACGCCAAGTCCTCTCCCGGGACGGCCTGTCCGTGGACCTCGGCGCCCACCGGGTCACCCTGGACGGCGAGGAAGTGGCGCTCACGGCCACGGAATTCCGGCTGTTGGCCGAGCTGTTCCAGTCCACGGGCCGGGTGCTGACCCGGGACCGGCTGCTCAACTCCGTCTGGGGCTACGAATTCGAGGGCTATGCCCGCACCGTGGACACCCATGTCCGCCGGCTGCGCCAAAAGCTCGGCACCCGGGCCCGCATGATCGAAACCGTCCGGGGCGTGGGCTACCGGTTCAAGGAATAAGTCATGGCCGCCGGTGCCACGTTGGGGCTCAAGGCCGCTATCGTCTGCCTGGGCGTGACCGGGGCCGCCATGGCCGCCCCGTCGCTGCTCGTGCCCGAATCCGCCGGCCGGGCCACCCGGCTCTTTGCCCAAGGCGCATCCCTGGGCGTGGCCGGCGCCGTGTTCTGGTGGCTGACACGCCGGCTTTCCCGGTCCCTGGCCGAGGTCATTGCCGTGGCCCGGGCCATCGGCAACGGCGACTACCGGCGCCGGCTCCACCTGTCCCCAGGCGGGGAGATGGCCGCTCTGGCCGAAGCCGTCAACCGCATGGCCCGGGGCATCGAAGCCCAGATCGCCACCATCACCGACCAGAAAATGCAGCTCCAAGCCATCCTCGACGGCATGCGCGAGGGGGTCATGGTCCTGAACGCCTCGGGAAGCATCCGGGTGGCCAACCCGGCCCTGACCCGCATGGCGCCGATCACGGGGCAAATCCTGGGCCGCCGGCCCATCGAAGTGGCGCCGAGCCCGGACCTGCAACGGGCCTGCGACCGGCTCCTGGCCGATCCCGATCCCTCGTCCCAGCCCGTGCCCCTTGAGGTCGAGGTCAGCGCCGGGCGTTTCTACGAGGTTTCCCTGGTCCGCCTGGGCGGCCCCGGCGAATCCGGCGCGGTGCTCGTGTTTCATGACGTGTCCGAGACGCGGCGCCTGTCCCGGGTGCGCCGGGATTTTGCCGCCAACGTCACCCACGAGCTGCGCACGCCGCTCACCTCCATCAAGGGCTACGCCGAGACCCTGCTCGGGGCCATGCCGGAGCTGACCGCCGAGAAACACCGTTTTCTGGAAGTCATCCTGCGCAACGCCAATCATATGTCCAAGATGGTGGAGGACATCCTCGATCTGGCCCGGCTGGAGGAGGAACCGACCGCCGTGCCGGTCGATGCCGCTGCCGATCCCGGGCTTGCCCTGGCCGAGGCCGTGCGGGAATGCGAACCCCTCGCCGCCGCCCGGGAATTGGTCCTCGAAAACCAGCTCCCCCCGGACTCGCCCCGGGTGCGTTGCGATGCCGGACAGCTCGCCCAGGTCTGGCGCAACCTCATCGAAAACGCCACCCGCTTCGGTCCCCAGGGTTCGAAAATCCGCCTGTCAGCCCAGGTCGGGGACGAGGCCGTCACCTTTTGCGTCCAGGATCAGGGGCCGGGCATCCCCCCCGAGGAACGCCAGCGCGTGTTCGAACGCTTCTACCGGGTGGAGCGCCACCGCTCCAAGGCCACGGGCAGCACGGGCCTTGGCCTGGCCATCGTCAAGCACATCGTGGAACGCCACGGCGGCCGGGTCTGGGTGGACCGGGGTCGGGGCGACATGACCGGGGCGGCGTTTTCCTTTACCTTGCCCCGGGCGGAGCGGCCGTCGGAGCCCGCGACCCGGCCCGCGCCCGATGCCGCCTGACACCGCCCGAACGCCCAACGGACCAGGAGGAACCCCGTCCATGCCCGATACCAGCAAAATGGCCGCCAAGGGCCTCGACTTCTACTACGGACGCTTCAAGGCCCTGCAGGAGATCAACCTGGACATTCCCCAAAACCAGGTGACCGCCCTGATCGGGCCCTCGGGCTGCGGCAAGTCCACCTTCCTGCGCTGCCTCAACCGCATGAACGATCTGATTCCGGGTGCCCGGGTGGAAGGCCAGGTCCTGCTCGACGGCCAGGACATCTACGCCCCGAGTCTGGATGTGGTGGAACTACGCCGCCGGGTGGGCATGGTTTTCCAGAAACCCAACCCCTTTCCCAAAAGCGTGTTCGAAAACGTGGCCTACGGGCTGCGCGTGGGCGGAGTGCGCGACAATGCCTACATCTCGGTCCAGGTCGAAAAAAGCCTGCGCCGGGCCGCGCTGTTCGACGAGGTGCGCGACCGGCTGCACGACTCGGCCCTGGGACTTTCCGGCGGCCAGCAGCAGCGTTTGTGCATCGCCCGGGCCCTGGCCGTGGAACCCGAAGTGCTGCTCATGGACGAACCAGCCTCGGCCCTCGATCCTATTGCCACCCAGAAGATCGAGGAGCTCATCCACGAGCTCAAGACCGGCTTCACCATCATCATCGTCACCCACAGCATGCAGCAGGCGGCCCGGGTCTCTGACCGCACGGCCTTTTTCTACATGGGCAAGCTCGTCGAGGACGACGCCACCGAAACCATTTTCACCCGCCCCGCCCAAAAGCAAACCGAAGACTACATCACCGGCCGTTTCGGCTAGCATTGTGGAGGCAATGGGGAGCGCCTCCGGCGGCCAGGAGGGAAGTCACTCCCCTCCTGGACCACCCCGAATGGGCCGCAGCACGATGTCCCCGCCCTCAATTGTACAGACCTTACGATTCTTCCTTTCAGGGGTCCGGGGGGATGATCCCCCCGGCGGGTCCAGGGCAGCGCCCTGGCAGGGTCTGGGGCAGCGCCCCAGCCGCCGGAGGCATTCCGCTCCCCGCCTCCCCTTCCCCTCCCCGCCGAAACCGATGCCCCTTTGAATTCCCGGCATTTCCCGCTATAGCCGGAGTGAAGAAACGCCCGGGAGCCCGGTTCGCCGTTTCCCGCCGCCCCCGTGCCGCATTCCAACCAAAGGACGCATCGGCATGAGGTTTCCGCTGTATCCGTTGAAACTCGGTTTGGCCGTGCTGCTGCCGGTTCTGGCCGCCTTGTTGCTGGGTCTTTTCGCTTCCACCCGACTCAATGTCCTGGCCGACCGGGCCCGGTCCCTGGAGACCGTGCGCCTGCCACGGGCCGATCTGGCCGTGGCCGTGGAACGCCGGTTGTTGCTGGCCGCCCAGGCCATCCGGGGCTATGCCCTGTCCGGCGACCGCGAATCCCTGGACAAGGCCAAAAAGGAGCTGGCCCAGGCCGCCGATGCCCTGCACGCCGCGCGCGAGGCCGCGGGCGACCATCCGGGCATGGCCGGCATGGCCGCCGAAGTGGAAAAGATCGGCTATTTTTTGGATGCCTACAAAAAGGCGGCCGAAGCGTCGGTCGCGTCCAACGAACGCGTGACCGCCGATCGGGACGCCCTGACCCAGGCGGCCCAGAATTACCAGGACGCGGCCAAGGCCTATGCCGACTGGAAGACCGCCCAGTGGGACAAGGAGCTGGCCGCCAAATATCCCCAGCCCGAGCCGCTGCGGCAGCATGCCCGGCGCCTCAAGGGCATCCGGGCGGCCATGGATGCCGGCCGTGCACCAGACCTGGCGGCCGAATCGGCCCGGGCCGCCCGCGATCCCGCCCTGCTCGTCGCCGCCGTGCCCCAGCTGGACGAGGCCGAGGCCAAATTGCGCGACCTCAAGGCCGGCAGCGACGAGGATGCCAAACGGCTGGTCGCGGTCTTTTCCGCCTTGTCCGATTACCGGCAGGCCATCGCCATGCTGCTGGCCGACTGGGAAGCCTTGCGCGCCACCGGCCGCCAGATTCTCGAAGCCGAACGGGCCGCCCTGACCGCGGGTACCGATCTCGGCGGCTCCACCCTGACCGAATCCGCCGGCGACGCCGCGACCCTGGCCGGCTATCTTGACCGGGCCCGTCTCGGCACCATCCTGGCCACCTGCGGCGTGGCTTTGGTCGGCCTGGTCTTTGCCGGGCTGGCCGCGTTTGTCCTGGGCGGCCCGGTCCGGCGTTGCGCCCTGTTCGCCCGGGACTTGTCCGTGGGCCGTCTGACCGGCGATCTCGCCACCGCCGGCCGGGACGAGGTGGGGCTGCTCGCCGAAAGCCTGCGGGAAATGGCCCGACGCCTGGGCAAACGTCTGGCACGTTAGTCACGGAGACCCTGTTGCTGCGCGCCGTCCTGTGCTGTCTGACGCTCGTTTTCGCGAGCACCGTTGCCCTGGCTGCCCCGCCGGCCAAGGGGCCGGAATTTCGCGGCCTGACGTTTGGCGCCAGGCTCGAAAGCCTGCCACCCCTGACGCCGCTGGCCCGCTTCGGGGACGTGGCCTACTACCGCAGGCCCGGTGACAAGCCGCTACTCGGCGAGGACTGTCCCACCGACATCCGCTACGGCTTTTCGCGCGGCGCGCTCTTCTTCGTACGCCTGACCGTGTCCGGCTGCGAGGGCCAAGCCGAACTCGTGCGGGCCTACGAGGCCAAATACGGCCGCCCGATCAACGAAAGCGCCCCAGGCACCCTGCGCCTGGTCTGGCGCCTGCCCAATCTCACCGTCTCGTTGTCCCACTTCGCCCGCGAAGGCCGCAGCGAAGTCGACTACGTCTATCTGCCCGACCTCAACCACGACGACCGCGAAATCTGGCAGTCGCCCGAAGCCATCCGGGCCGACGGGCCCATCGGCTTTCGCGGCCTGCGCTTCGGCCGGGACATCGCCACCATCCCGGACATGGAACTGGCCTACAAGGAAGGCGCGGCCCTGTACTACCGCCGCCGGGGCGACCGGCTGGACCTGGGCGAAATCCGACTGTCGGACGTGCTTTACGGCTTTTCCAAGGGCCGGTTTTTCGCCGCCATCATGCGGGCCCCGGGAGCCGACGACTTCGAGCCGCTGCGCCGGGCCTACCTGGCCAAATACGGCCCGCCCCGGGCCGTACCCGCCACCCTGGAGGAAGATCTGGTCTGGAGCTGGCCAAAATCCCAGATCGCCCTGTCCCGGGACGCGGCCGACGGCGGGCTGTCCATCCGCTACGCCGACGCCGCCTTGCTGGCCGAGGTGGTCAAAGCCGAAACCGCGGCCGGCGCGCCGCCGGTCATTTCCGGCGGCCTGCGGCTTTTTTCCCGGGGCGATCCGCCCCGCTCCTTCCGGGGCGCCGTGTTCGGCACGCCGTTATCCGCCCTGGCCGGGGCCGAATATCTCTACGGCCACCGGGGCCGCAAATACTACCGCCGCCCCGGGGAACGCCTGAATCTGGGCGATATCCCCCTGACTAGCGTGGTCTATGCCTACGACGCTGACCGGCTGGCCAGCGTCACCCTGATCGTGGCCGCCCGGGATGGCGACCCGGAAAAGGACTTCGAGCGAGTGCTGTCGGCCTATGCCACCAAGTACGGCCCGCCGGCGGCCCGGGGCTCCCAGGATGGGTCTCGGCTCTTTTTGTGGACCTGGCCCGGGGTGTCCATCGCCCTGGCCAGCCCCAAGGCCGGACCGTTGGAAATCCACTATATCGACGCCTCGCTTTTGCGCCGTCGGGAAGCCGCCCTGGCCGCCAAGGCCCTGGACGCGCTGGACCGCAAGGTGTTCGAGACCCCCAGGCAAAACCCCGCGCGCATCGAACGCGCGGGCGGACAGGAGTGATCCCATGGACCGCGCGTTATGCATCCACGGCCATTTTTACCAGCCGCCCCGGGACGATCCCTGGCTGGGACACATCCTGCCCGAGGGCAGCGCCGCCCCGAGCCGCCACTGGAACGAGCGCATCTGCCGCGAGTCCTACGCGCCGCTGGCCCGGGCCAGACGGCTGGACGGCGCCGGGCACATCACCGAGCTCGTCAACTGCTACGAGTGGATGAGTTTCAACGTCGGCCCCACCCTGCTCACTTGGCTTGCCCGCTCGGCCCCGGACACCCATGCCCGACTCCTGGAGGCCGACCGCAAGAGTCTGGCCCGGCTGGGACATGGCAATGCCCTGGCCCAGATCTACCACCACGTGATCATGCCACTGACCACGGATGTGAACAAAGAGCTGGAAGTCACCTGGGCCGTTTCCGATTTCACGGCCCGGTTCGGCCGGGCGCCCGAGGGCATGTGGCTGGCCGAGACGGCCGTGGACACACCGACCCTGGAGACCCTGGCCGCCGCCGGCATCGCCTTCACCATCCTGGCCCCGTCCCAGGCCACGGCCGTCAGCGACGACGGCCAAACGTGGCGCGCCGTGGATGCCGGCTCCCTGGACATCCGCCGGCCCTACAAGGTCCTGCTGCCGTCGGGTCGGCCCATGGCCGTGTTTTTCTACCACGGTCCCCTGTCCCAGGCCGTGGCTTTCGACCGGCTGCTCGCCGACGGCGAACAGTTTTTCCGGCGCCTGTCCGGGGCCGCCGGTCCGGGCCTGCTCGCCCTGGCCACGGACGGCGAAACCTATGGCCACCACTTCACCTTCGGCGAAATGGCCCTGGCCTACGTGCTGGACCAGGCGCGCAACGGCCGCGACAATCTAACCCTGACCAATTTCGCCACGGTGCTCGAAAAAGAGCCGCCGCGACAGTACGTGCGCATCCGCGAGGCCTCGGCCTGGAGCTGCGCCCACGGCGTGGAACGCTGGCGTTCGGATTGCGGCTGCACCACCGGCGGCCATCCCGGCTACAACCAGCGTTGGCGCGCGCCCCTGCGCAAGGCCCTGGACACCCTGGACGCCCGCCTGACCGCCCATTTCGACGCCACCGCCAAGCCGCTGTTCGCCGATCCGCGCAAGGCGCTCGTCGCCTACGGCCAGGTCATGGCCGGCAGCCTGTCCCAGGAGGCCTACGAGGCCGCCCATATGGCCCAGGGTCTGTCCGCCGCGGACCGGGGCACGGCCTGGAAACTGCTGGCCATGCGCAAATGGGGGCTTTCCTCCTTGGCCAGTTGCGCCTGGTTTTTCGACGAAATCTCACGCCTGGAGCCGGTCAACGGCCTGACCTTCGCCCTGCGGGCCATGGAACTGGCCCGGGAGACCGGCATGGCCGATCCCGAGCCCGAACTGGCTGCTACCTTGAGCGCGGCCGTCTCCAACATGCCGGAGATGGGCACGGGCAGGGACATCTGGGAATCCATGGTCAAGCCCCGGCGCGAAACGCCCCGCTCCCTGGTCAGCCAGGCACTCCTCAGCCTTGCCCTCACCGACCGGCTGCCCGTGGACGGCTCCGAGGCCACGGCCGACTGGCCCGGGGTGTCCGTGGCCGTGCGCCTGACCCGGCAAACCGTCGGCAATGGGCTGACCGGCACGGCGGTCATCGGCTATCATCTCGAAACCGCCCTCCAGACCCTGGCCGTGGAATTCCACCCGACCAAGGGCCCCGATCCCTTTGACGGCTGTGTGAGCCTCACCCCGGAGGGCGGCGATACCGAGGAAGGATTCTGCTTCCAGAGCCTGGGGTTGCCGGTCAACAAGCGCCAGTCCCTGGCCGATGCCTTTGCCCGCAAGACCGAGGAAACGGCCTTTACCGCCATGCTGGCCCAGGCGGCCATCGGCCGGCGGCTGGTGACCGAACTCCAGGAAGCCCAGTCCACCCTCAACCTGGCGCCGCTGTGGCTACACCTGTGGCCGGGACTGGTCTGGCACGACGTGTTCGAGGTGCCGCTCACCGGCAAGCGCGCGGCCCTGCTGCGGCTTTTTCTGCTGGAAGCCGGACGCAATTCGCCGGTCAAAAACGCCCTGGAAGCGCGGCTTTCCGACGCCATGGCCCAACGCATCGCCGGCCCTGACCCGGATTGCGCCACCCTGACCCGGCTCGTGGCCCGGGCCCGGGAACTCGACCTGCACCCGGACTGGTGGCCGGCCCAAAACGCCCTCTGGGAACGCCGCCCCTGGGCCGGCAAGGCCGCCGAGCTGGCCAAGGCGCTGGGATTCGCGGGAATGGAATGAGAAGAGGCCTCCGGCGGCCAGGAAGGGGCTTTGCCCCTCCCTGGACCCACCCCACCGGGGGGATCATCCCCCCGGACCCCTGAAAGGAAAAATTTTTAAGGTCCGCATAACGTGATGGGAGAGGCCGCTTGTTGCGGCCCCATTCGGGATGGGTCCGGGAAGGGGGTGACCCCCTTCCCGGCCGCCGGAGGCATTCCCCCTTCTCCCTTACCCCTTCCCCCTACCGGCTGAACCGGCCCATGAGGGTGGCGGAGGCCAGGATGTGGCCTTTGGCCGCCACGAGCACGTCTTTTTTAGACGCGCCAGCGGGCAGGTCGAGCAAGGCATCCAGGGCGTAGAGGCTGAAATAGTAGCGGTGGGTACCCCGGGGCGGGCAGGGACCGCCGTAGCCCAGGCGTCCCCAGCTGTTTTTGCCGGTCAAACTGCCGTCGGGGTAGCTCGCCTGGACCGGCAGCCCTTCGGGCAGGCCCGGGGTCCCGGGCGAGAGGTTGAACAAGACCCAGTGATCCCAGACGCCGCCCGGCGCATCGGGATCGTCGCACAGCAAAACCAGGCTCTTGGCCCCACCCGGCACCCCGCCAAAGACCAGGGGAGGCGACAGGTCGTCCCCGTCGCAGGTGTGGCGGGACGGGATGTCCCCCTCATGGGCAAAGGCCGCGGACGTGAGCGTCATAGCCATGGCGTCTCCCTCGGACCGTGGACACGGCCCGGTGCGACCCGGCAGCCGGGACCGGTGGCGGGCAGGGGGCTGCCGCCTGGACCGGTCCCGGCTCCATTGTGTGGTTAATCGTCGAAATTGCCTTCCGGTCCCTTGTCCCGAGACATGGCCTCGGCCTTTTCGAGAATGCGTTCCCGGGTCCAGTCCGCCGGATCGGCGATCCGGCCGGCCTTGGGCCCGAGGTCGTAGGAACCGGCCGTGGCCAGGGCCTCGATGGCCAGGGGCGCGGTGCCGCCGGCGTTGAAGACGTCGGTGAGCATCCAGTGCACGAACCCGGCCACGGCCTCGGCCATGCGCCGGCGCACGGGCTCGGGCTGGCCGAGCAGCTTGTTTTCGAAAGGCGCGTTGAGCTTTTTATAGTCCCCGGCCTTGAGCCCCTTGGCGTCGGCATACTCCACCATGGCCCGCCAGCAGGCCTCGGACAGGCCCTTGTCCGGCTCCTTGACCAGCCGACCAGCCGCGTCGAGGATGGCGTTGCCGTAGTCGTTGACGGCCACGCCCCAGGCGATCATCTGCAGGGCCGTGGCCACGTTGGCCTTGGTGGTGGCCGTTTTGGCCGCGATTTCCTTGAGCTTGGCCGAGGAGTTGCCCGAAGTGCCGTGCTGGGCGCCCGAGGTACCATAGGGCGCGAGCGCCTTGTGGATTGCGGCGGTCAGCTCCACCTGGATGCCCGTGGACGAAGCCTCGATACCATGGGTGGTGCCGTTATTGAGGGCGATCCAGTCCGGATGGATGCCATTGGCGTTGAGGCCCTCGACGAGGAACCGGGCCTCGGCCGGAGTGGACAGACCCGAGGCGCCCTTGATCTCGCCGACTTCGGTCTCGTAGCCGGCCCAGGTCGGCACCACCGGCGCCAGTTCCATGTTGGCCAGCAGATTTTGTTCGTCGGGCAGATGCGAGGCGTCAATGGCGATGGAGGTGATGCCGGCCTCGAACAGGGTCGGAATTTCCTCCTTGGCCACGGGCACGTCCTCGGGCTTTTTGATGCCGTAGTGGTCGGCGTGGATGGCCACGGGCACGGTGATGCCCAGTTCGTTCATGGCCTGATCGGCCCGGCGGGCCAGGTTCCACATGGACACGTCGCAGTAGTTGGATTCCGAGCGGGCGATTTCGAGGATGACCGCCGCGTCGGCCTGCTGGGCGGCGAGCAGCGCCCCGCGCAGCACGAAACCGTTGCGGCAGTTGGCGGCGATGGTCATGGCCTGGCCCTTGGCCCGCATGGCCCGGTCAACGGCCTTGCCGCTGACGAGAAGCGCCTTGGAATTGGGAAAAAGACGGACGATATTGGGCGGCCGGCCCACGGCCAATGCCTTGTCGAACGCGGCCTGATCCTTGGTCATCGGTATCCTCCTTGGTACTCTGGCGGGCCGGCCCGGCGGGACGGCGGTTAGGGCCCGATACCGGGCATCCGGGGTCGCGCGTCACGGACGCGCCCCTGCGCAAAACACGTGTTCTCGCGGTGCTGCCGGCGTCCCGAAAGGAGCGCTTTCCCCGGCAGCCGACCGCGTTACGATCCGGGAAAGCGGTCCTTGAGACCGTGGGCTTCGATAATGGCCGACGCGGCCGGGTCATCGGCCACAGCGGCGAACAGGGCCGCCACCACCGGCGCGAGACGATTTTTATCCGCGTCCGGACACGTGGCCAGCCGGGCGGCCAGGGCATCCAGGCGGGCTAGGTTGGCGTCGGCCGGAGCGGACTGGCACCGACCCAGGAAATCGCAAGCCACGACCTGGCCCGGGGCGGTCGGTCCGCCGGCCACGTACACGGCGCCGCCGCACACGGTGCAGCGCACCTCGCCCGGGTCCGTATCGGCCACCGGCGACGTCCACTGGGCCACGGTGTTGCCCAGGGCGTCGAATTTGCGCATGTGCAGGAAACGGCTCTCGGCGGCCCAGGCGAAATCGGCGTGGGTCGGATCGTTCACACAGAAGAGCTTTCTCGAAAGCATGCCGGTCTTCCTCCAAAGCCCGAGACTCGGGCAAAGCGTTTCAGGAATATAACGTCGAGCGCAAACACGCAACCGATGGCCGAACCCTGCCCAAAGGGCCGAGGAGGGGAGGGGGAACAAATACCCGCCCGGGCACCAGGGGGCGGTGCGCCTCGGCATCCCTGCAACAGCGAAATTCTTGTTGCAATTCCCATGACCCAGGGTAAATTTGCACGCATTGCAACTTTAGGAATGGGGAACTCCGCATGATCCAGCGTTTTGCTTTTTGCCTGCTTACGGTCCTGCTTCTGGCCGCCTGCGCGTCCAACTCCGATACCGCCCTGCGTCAGGCCTTGAAAGACCATCCCGATGTGGTGCTGGACGCTCTTGGCCAACGCAAGACCGAGCTGTTCGCCCTGGTCATGGCAGGACAGCGCGAGTATCAGGACGGCCAACGCCAAGCCCGGCAGGCCGAGGAAGTGAAAAAACCCCGGTCGCCGGTCATCGACCCGGCCCGGGCCATGCGCGGTCCGGCCGACGCGCCGATCACGGTGGTGGTCTATTCCGATTTCCTGTGCCCGTATTGCGCCCAGGGCGCGCAAGTGCTCAAGGAATTCATGGCCCGGCATCCCGACAGCGTGCGCGTGCTGTTCAAGCACTACGCCGTGGATGACCTGTCCCGGCAAGCGGCCCTGATGTACGAGGCCCTGGCCTTGCAGGACCCCAAGCTGGCCTTCGCCTTCCACGACGAACTGTTCGCCTCCCAGCAGGAAGTGTCCCTGGCCGGCGAACCGGCCGTGCTGGCCCTGGCGGTCAAGCTCGGGGCCAACGTGAGCAAACTCAAGCGCGATCTCAAGAAGCCGGAACTGACCGCCCGTATCGATGCCGACGTGGCCGAGGCCAAGGCCTTCGGCATCGACGGCACGCCGAGCTTCCTCATCAACGGCGTTTCGGTCCAGGGCGCGGCGCCCCTAGCCGAATTCGAAGACGTGCTGCGCAAGGTGGGTGCAACCGGCGGCCAGGAGGCCCCGTGCGACACCTGCAATAAATCCAAGAAGAAATAAGACGACAACCGACTGACGTGCAGGCCCCGTTTCCTCCCGCGAGGAAGCGGGGCTTTTTTTCGGACACCCAAGCCCCCCGTATCCAACTCCGCAACAATCTCCAACCAAAGTCGAAAGGGATTCCAAAGGGCCTGGCCCTTTGGCCGCCGGAGGCGTTCCCTCCGCGTCATCCCTAATGGCAGCGCAGCCGCGAGGCCAGGGTCGGATCGACCCGGAACAGCACCGCGCCGCCGCCGACGGCCGTGGTCACGGCGTCGCGCGAGGCCTGGGCCGCCTGGCGGTCGCCGTAGCGGCCGGCCAGGACCCGGTAACGCGTTCGCCCAGCGCCGGGTTCGGCGGCCACGCAGGCCGGCAAGCCCTGACCGCGCAGCCGGGCGGCCTGGTTTTCGGCATTGCCGGGCATGCTGAAGATCCCGGTCTGCAAGGCATAATAGCCGGTGGCCTGCTCGGGTGGGGTGGAAGGGCTTTTGGCGGCGGGAGCAGGGGAGCTGGCCCGGGGTTCCGGGGCCGGTTTGGCCAAAGCCACCGCCGTTTTCCCGGAAGGCGAAGGAGACTTGGCCGGCGCCTGGCCATCCGGGCGGGCCGCACCGGCCTTGGCCGCTGATGCCGGAGGGCTGGCTGGAGACGCGTCCTTGCGGGAAGCGGCGGGTTGCGGTGTCTGGCGGGCAGTTTTGCGGGCAGGCAGGGCCGGCGGTGGCAAGGAAGCAGCCCAGGCCTCGGGAACGCCACTCGAAGCCGGCTCCGGCGCCAGGACGATCGCCAGGTCGGCGGCCGTGGTTTCCTGGGGTGACGGCCCGGTTCGGGCACCGGGCGCATCCGGCAGCAAGGGTGGCGGGGCGGCGGGGACCGACGCGGCCGCGACCGTCGGAGTCGGTGGGGTGGCCGGGGGAGGGGAGGCGGACGCCGCCACGGTTGGCGACACCTCCTTTGGCGCGCCCTGCACCTCGAAACGCCGTTCGGCTTGCAGTTGGTCGTCGATATAGAGGGCCAAGTCCCACTGGCCGGGTTCGGTTTCCCCGGCGCCTTCGAACAAATGCTCGGCCAGGGAGGTCTCGCCCCGGCGGGCCGGCACATACCAGCGGTCCACGGCCTGGCCACCGCCGACCAGGGCCGGCCGGGTCAGCCGGACCTCGACCAGCACGGTTTCGCCCTCCGGTCCGCCGCCGATCCGAAACCGGCAGCCCAAGCCCCGATCGCCGGGCTCCAGGACCAGGCCCGACCGGGCGAACCTGGCTGGCCTCTGGCCGGTTGCCCCATCAGGCCTCTCGGACAGACTGCCACAGGCCTCGACCGCCAGCCCGGAAGGCGCCGGAGCGGCCGGGACAGCCAGAGACGGCCTCCGGTCGACCAGGACGCACAGGAGCAGTAGGACCATGACCAAAAGGGCCCTCGGACAGGCCAGAAAATACGCGCACGTGGTACGTCGGGACATGTCAATACGACAGGTGGGAAAGCATCCGCTTGGCCGGCTCGTAGTCCGGGTCGAGTTCCAAGGCCAGGCGCAAGTATTTCCGGGCCTCGTCCAGTTCGCGGCACCGGTGGTGGGCGGTGGCGATATTGAAGGCTACCGAGGGCGCCTGCCGGGGCAGCCCCGGGTCCACGGCCAGGGCCTTGGCGAAAATCCGCAAGGCCACGTCGTATTCCTTGCCCTCGGCATGGGCCACGCCGAGATTATAGAGCAGACCGGCGTCGTCGGGAGCCACGGCCAGGGCTTTTTCGTAATTTTCCACCGCTTGCTTCCACAATCCCTGCCTGCGTAGCAATATGCCACGGTTGTTAAACATCCACAAGTCGTCCCGGCCCAGGGCCTCACCCTTGGCGGCAATGGCCTCGGTGACGCAGCGCAACGCCATATCCTGATCTTTTTCCCCGATTTTGGCCGCAATCTCCATCAGGGATTCGCTCAACATGTCCGCCGCCACCCGGCCGACCACTCTTCTTGCTTCCTCGAAACAGGCCCTGGCCTGGTCCGTATCGCCCTTGGCCAGGTAGACCTCGCCGAGTTCCACCTTGCGCTCGAAATTGAGCGGGGAAAGTGTATCGAGCTTGACCAGATATTGCAGTTGTTTGTCGAGCTGGCCCGACTCCTTGCACAGGGTCACCAGCCGCTTGAGGGGCTCGATGTAGAGCTTTTCGGCCTTGGCCGCCGCCACATAGCGCTGTTCCGCGGTCTCGTAGTCCCCGCGCCGCAGGGCCACGTCGCCGAGCAGCAGATGCCCCTTGAGGCAGTCGGGCTTGAGGGCGAACGCCTTGGCCGCCACGGCCTCGGCCTGATCCAGGTCGCCGGATTCGATCAAGGCCGCCGCCCGGTCGAGCACAATGCCGAGCTGGGTGTTGGGCCGCACGGCAAAGGCCATCTTTTCGACCAGGGCATTGGTCGAAATGGGCTTGGTGATGCAGCTGTCCCCGCCGATCTCGTGGGTAAGAATAAGCTCGTCCCGGGACACCTCGGTACCGATGACCACCACCCGCACCCGGTCGCCGTAAAACCCCTTGAGCACCTTGACCGTCTTGAGACAGGTCTGCTTGTGGAGGCGCCGCTCCATGAAAAGCAGCAGCGGCACGGCCAGCCGGGTCGCCACCTTGTTGGTGAAAGCCACGGCCTCGTCATAGCCCGGGCATTCCCGGTAGGCGGTCTTGATATCCACGCGCAGGCCGCCCAGGGCGTATTTGAGCAGCCGGGTGAAGCTCTCGTCGTCGGTGACGGCAAGAACCAAGCCGCCCTCGCCGCAATAGTCGATCACCACGCGTTCGTAACGTTTGACCGCCTGTTCGGCTGCCAGGCGTTTGCCGTTGCTCATGGGAACGCGCTCCTCACTTACACTCCCGGCGGCAGGTTCCTGACCCGGCGCAGCAGCGCCAACAAGTCCGGGTCGGCCGATTGGACCACGGTTTCCTCACCCACCGGTATCCGTACCCGTACCCGGACATTGCGGTCCAGGTCCAGACCATCCAGGCGTTCGAGCAGGCCCGGGTCCACCATCTGTCCGGCCGCGGCCGCCAATTCCCCGCCCCGCAGCCGGACCGGGTCCTCCAGGACCATGCCCGGGGCGAGCATGCCCACCGAACGTTCGGCCCGGGCATACCCCTCAAAGGAGCCGGCCAGCTCGGCGAGCAATGCGAGCAGGCGCGGATCGTATTGACCGTCCCGTTCGGCCAGCACGGCCAGGGCCTGCTGCCGGCCGCGGCCCGAGGTGAGCAGGGTGTCGTAGTCCAGGGTCAGCTTGAGCAGCCGGGCACCCAGGGGAATGGCCGGACCGACAGGTTCGCCCGGGGCCCGACCGGCACCGTCGTAGCGGGCATGCTGCAGGCGGATGATGTCCGACACTTCGCGCAAACGCGGGATGTTGGCGAGCAGATCGGCGGCAATGGCCGGATGGCGGTTGAAAAGCCTGGCCCGGTCGCCTTCGAGCATGCCCTGGTCCCGCAGGCAGGCAAAAAGGGATTCGGGCATGACCAGGGCACCGAGTTGGGACAGGGTCACGGCCAGGTCCACGCGCCAGGCATCGGGCGCTTCCAGATAGCGGGCCATGTCCGCGACAAGCCGCCTGACCCGGGTGGCCCGCGCCAGGGCCTCGGGGTTTTGCAGGGCGAGCAGGTCGGTCAGCACCTTGATAATGCCCCGGAGCGCGCCCTTGAGAAACTCCTTCTCGGCCGTGACCTGGCCGTAAGCGGTCACGGCCGCGGCCAAGGACGTGTCCAGCTCCTCCTCGGAACAGGGTTTGATCAGGAAACGAAACACCTGGCCGGTATTAACCGCGGCCACGGCCGCGCCCAGGTCGGCATGGCCTGTGAGCATGACGCGCATGGTGTCCGGGCAGACCCGCTTGAGGCGGTCGAGAAAGGCCAAGCCGTCAAGCCCCGGCATGCGCAGATCCGTGACGACCAGGGCATAGGGCCCCCGTTCGGTCACGGATTCCAGGGCCCGGACCGGACCGGCGGCCACATCGACCTGATAGCGGTTCCGGTAGCGGCGTTTCAGAGCCGCAAGCAGTTCCGCGTCGTCGTCGACAAATAGGATACGCGCGCGTTCGCTCATGGCCTTTCCAAATCCTTTACCGCAGTGTCATCCCTTCCGGCCGGTCCGGCGGACGTGGCCCCGGCGGCCGGGAAACGCAGGAAAAAGGTGGCGCCCTGCCCGGGCTGGCTGACGCAATCGATCTCGCCGCCGTGGCGGGCCATGACGGCCTGACTGATGGCCAGGCCTTGGCCCGTGCCCTTGCCCACGTCCTTGGTGGTGAAAAAGGGGTCGAAAATCCGGCTGCGGACCTCCTCGGGAATGCCTGGTCCGGTATCGGACACGGCCACCACCACCCGGTCGCCGGACAGGCTCGTGGCAATAGCGATGCGTCCCCGGGTCCAGGGCTCCAGGGACACCTGCTCCTCCACGGCTTGGGCGGCGTTGAGCACCACGTTGAGCAGCACCTGGGACACCTCCTGCGGGAGACCATAAACCAGGGGAAGGTCTTGGGCCAAGGTCAATTCCACCTCGGCCACGTTTTTCCAAGCGTTGCGCGTCACGATCATGATGTCCCGCACGGCGGCGTTGATGTCGAAAAAGAGCTTGTCGCCCGTACCGGGATGGGCCATCTGGCGCATGGCGGTAACAATTTCGGTGACTTGTCGGATACCCTTACGGCTGTTGGCAATGGCTTGGGGAATCTCCTGGCGCAGGTAGTCGAGATCGGTTTCAAGGGCGACCTTGGCGGTGCGGTCCAAGGCCTCGGCCACAGCCGCGGTATCCCCGGCCCGCACCGCCTCGGCCAGGGCGGCCTGGCTGTCGATGACCATGCCGAGGGCGGTAAAGGCCTCGTCCAGGAAGCCGGCGTTGTAGCCCAGATACTGGATGGGCGTGTTGATCTCGTGGGCAATGCCCGAGGCCAGGCGACCGATGGCCTGCATGCGCCGTTCGTGGGAGTCGCGCAGGCGCCGGGCCTTGATGGCGGCCAGGTCCTGGCCCAGGATGAGCACGCCGGGCACGGTGTCGGGCGTGTCGTCCGGAACGGGCACCGGATTGACCGTCAGACCGAGCAGGCGTTCGGAGCCGTCGGCGCTGCGGCAGCGGATTTCCTCCACCCGCACCGGGGCCAGCCGGGCCCGGCTGTCGGCCAGGGCCAGAGAGAGGGCCTCGCCCTCGAAGGCCAGGCCCAGGTCGAAAAAATTGCGGCCCGTCACTGTCTGAGCCGTGAGGCCAAAGGCAGCCTCGGCGCTGGCGTTGAAGCGGCGCACCCGGTTCTCGCCGTCCAGGGTGACAAGGATGGCCCGGATGGAGCCGAGCAGCATTTCGATGTCCCGGTTGGCCAGTTCAATGTCCTGCCTGGCCTTGCCGCGCCAGGTGATATCGCGGGCGACCTCGGCCACGCCGAAGCGTCGTCCCGTGGCATCGGCCAGGGGATGGCAGACGATCTCCAGGATGCGCGTCAGCCCGTCGGCGCCCCTGGCCTCGGACTCCCGGCTCAGGACTCGGCCCTGGTCCAGGGCGAGGGCGGCCAGACACGATCCGCACGGGGAAGCGCCGTGCCCTCCAGGCCGGCGGCAGGGCTGGCCCCGGACAAGATCCACCTCGCCGCGCAACGCGCGCATGGCCGGGTTGACGGCCACCAGTATGAGGGACGCGTCGAAAAAGCACACGCCGATGTCCAGGCTGCGAAACAAGGCCTCGAAATACCGGCCGGGTTCCCGGTCCTCCCGGGCGCTGTCCCAAGCCCGGCCCCTTCCGGGCCGCCGTCGCGTCCGGCTCATACCCCCACCTCCGGCAGCCACAACACCACCCCGGCTTCGCCCGAAGGAGCGGTCAACCGGACAAAAGCACAGTCCGCAGGATCGGCCGCCAGGTCGCGGGACAGGCGCAGGCGTTCCCCGACAAGGAGCAAACCGTTTTCACGCAGCAGATCACTGAAATAATGGGCAACGGCCTTGAAAAACCCTTTGGGGCCTTGGAGTCCGCCCCGGGACAGGCCTTGCTCCACCCGGACGGCCAGGGCCTCGGACAGGCCGGCCACGGCAGACAGGGGACGGCCGGCGCCGGTTTTGCCCGTAACCAGTGCCCGGACCGGAAAACGGTCCATGGCCAAGGGCACACCCACGCCGTCGACATCCAAGGGCTCGTCGGCGAACCGCCGCACGGCCCGGGACAAGGCCTGGACCAGGCTGTCGAGCACCTTGTTTTCGCAAAAAAACTCGTTGAGATAGCGCAGACTGACCCGTCCTTCGTCCCGCAGGACGTAAGAGCGGCCGAGCAGGGTCTGGTACTGGTCCTGACTCAGGTGGCCGCACAGAAGCAAGGCCTCGCCGAGGTAGGTGTGCTGGACCTTCTGGAAAAAGAGCAACTCGTCCAGGGTGCGGCGGGACAGATGGCGCTGGCGCACGGCAATGTCGCCAAAAAGCCCGGCATCCTCGCGTTGCCGGCGGCAGATGGTGCGTACGGAATCGGGACTGAGCAAGCCCCGTTCCACGGCCATCTGGCCGATGCGCTGGTTGTGTTCCCGCTGGAATCGGAGCCCGTCCTCGAGCTGAGCCTCGGTGATGCAGCCCTGTTCCACAAGAAATCGGCCAAGATAGTGCATAGGCAACCTTCCCCGGCCGCGCCCGCGACGCCGCCTAAGCCTTGAAGCGCAATTCCCAGGCATCCGTGCCGGATGCGCGTTGTTCGGCCTCTTTCTGTTCGATGGCCCGCCCCAGGGCCAGCCCCTCCCGAAAATTCGCGTCCCGAGCCAGGGCCATATCCAGGAATTTGGTGGCCAGCCTGAGTTTACCCCGCTCGTAGTAGGTGCGCGCGATGTTATACAGCAGGTGCTCGTCCTCGCGGCTCAAGCGAAAGGCCCGAAAATAGTAGCGCACGGCCTGGGCATACATGCCGTGCTTGCGCATCTTGATGCCGAATTCGTTGAAAAGATGCTTATGTTCGGGACCGAAGGCCGCATCCAAGGTGAGAATGCGGCGGAACACAAGATGGGCGCTGTCGAGTTCGCCCCGGTCAAGGTAGGTGAGCCCCAGGCCAAAGGTGGCCCGGATGTGCTCCTCGTCCAGACGCAGGGCGTTTTTGTATTCGAACTCGGCCGACATGAGGGCGCCCTCGGCACGGTGTTCGTCGGCCTTGTCCACGGTCCGGGCCACCTCGCGCAGCATGGGCGCCACCTTGTTCAGGTAGAGGTCCGGTTCGGGCAGGAAGTCGCGCAGGAGTTCGTCCCGGGTAATGATCCGGGCCTTGCCGGAAGGGATGTAATTCTTGTTGAGCAGGTTCACGCGAAATGTGCCGTCGCCCTGTTCCTCGGCATAAACGGTGATGGTCTGCCGGATTTTGCGCTTGGTGGCGCCAAAGCCCACCACGCCGTCGGCCTGGGTGGAAAACGCCCCCTTGAAGCCTTCGGTACCCTGGCGGTTCGTATCCTGGCCTGTCCGTGGCCCTGCTTCCATGTCGCGACCCGCAGTTTGGTGTTTGGGAAAAAAACGTGCCCATTACATGTCGAGCAGTCTGGCCAGGGCGAGTCGTTCCGGCGGGGGCACCAGCACCCGGTAACGGACCGAGCCCCCACGTTCCCGGGCCAGGCGGTCCAGGTGGCGGATGGAGGCGGCGTTGAGTTCCAGGCCCTGGCCGAGCACCAGTTCGCCCCGGCCGTCCAGCACATCCTGGTCCAGGAGCATGCCGGCGGAGAGGTCCTCGGCCTCGACCAGACGCGGCATATGGCCTTCGGGCATGGTGGCCAGGGACTCCAAGGCCGCGAGCACGTTGGGATCGTACCAGCCCTGCCGCTCGCGCATGCGGTCCAAGGCATCCTCGGCCGGGGTCTCCGAGCCCCGGCGCAGCCGGAACATGGCCTCCAGGGTGTCGAAATCCAGGACGACCTTTAGAATCCGGGCCCCGATGGGAAGGGCTTCCTCCTTGCGGGGGTCGGGCGGCAAGCCGCCTCCGTCGTAGCGCTTCTCCTGGTAGGCGATGATCTCGGCCACCTCGCGCAGCCGCGGGATGTTGGCCACCAGATCGGCGGCGATCTTGGGGTGCATGGCGAACTCGAAGGCCTTGTCCCCGGGCAGGGGCTCGCCTCGGTAGGCCTTGCGCAACATCTCGGCCGGCAGGGCGGCGCAACCGATCTGGGACAGCATGGCCGCCAGTTCCAGGCGCCAGAGGTCCTCGATGCCGAGATACCTGCCGAGGTCCACGGCCAGGCGCTTGACCCGGGAGGACTTGCCGAAGGCCTCGGGATTGACCAGTTCGAGCAGCCCGGTCAACAGCTTGATGACGCCGCGGACCGTGCCACGCAACAGTTCCCGTTCGGCCGCCTGGAGTTGGTACTGGCGCAAGGCGGCGGCGAGCGCCTCGCCCAGTTCCTCTTCCGGACAGGGTTTGGTCAGGAAACTGAACACCTTGCTCTTGTTGACCGCGGCCAAGGCCACACCGATATCGGCGTAGCCGGTGAGGATCACGCGCACGGCCTCGGGCCGCATCTCCCGCACCCGGCCAAGGAACGCCACCCCGTCCATGTCGGGCATGCGCATGTCCGAGACGACCACGGCCAGATCGGACAGGGCAGGGAGTTTCTCCAGGCCCTCCAGGGGGCCCGAGGCCAGCTCCACGGCATAGCGCCCACGAAACGCCCGCCGGTAGGCGGCCAGCATCTCCCGATCATCGTCCACGAACAGGATACGCGGCTTGTCCATGGCCTCCCCGTGGTCCGTCCTTCCCCGGGGAAGGCGTCTATCCTTCTGATATGCCATTTCCTGACCCGGCTCAACCCAGGCGGGGCAGCGCAAACATGGTAAAATGGGCGTGTGGGGTTGTCAGCAAGGAAATTTCATCGTATGATGGATAATCCCTGCTTCAAATACAGGATTTTAGACCCTGGCAAACGACCCTCTGTTTCCAGAACCGAATTCTCGAACCGGCGCGCGAAACGCACGCGGCCGGTCTCTTCTCTGCTGTGCGTAAGACCGTCTGTAGAGCGCGAGAGCGTGAGGCTCTGACTTCATGGCGGACCATGAAGCCAGGGGAGCCTTGTCTGTCGCCGCCGCGCCAGGGTCTTGCAACCGACCAGGCACCGGAAGGACAGCCCAAGGCATGGAGCCGACGACTGCCACAATCCTCGTGTCATTGGTGACTTATACCTTGGCGATCATCTTAACCGAGCCGCTGTGCCCGAGGACATCCGCCTGCGTCTATGATAAAATGGTTTGATCGTATCGGGTTCAAGGTGCTGTTCAGCTTTGTCGCTGCCATTCTGCCTCTCATCAGTATCATCATTTATCTCAACAACCATATCCACCAGGACGCGATAGGCCATGCCTGCAATTTGCTTTCCCGGGCCGTGTTCGAGGCTGTGGCCGAACAGAACAGCGTCGTGTCCGAACTGCGTGACAGGCTGCGCCAGCTGGCCGGTCTGCCAGCGGCCCAAGCCCTCGACAGCCCTGCCCTGGAACCGGCCCTGCGCGAGCTCAAGTCACAAAAGCCCTATCTCTCCAATATTTTCCTGTGCAACAGCCAGGGCGAACTCGTGGCCTCGGCCGTGCCCGGCTATGTCGGCTTCAACGCCAGCAACCGGAAGTATTTCCGGGATGCCTTGCAGCGCAAAGGCTTTTCCTTCGGCCACTACGTCGTGAGCAAAGTGACCCAAACCCCGGTCATGCACTTCTCCATACCGGTTTACGACAACGCCCAACAACCGGTGGGGGTGCTGGTCGCCGCCTTGAATCTGGAGAGCTATGGCCGGCTGTTCGACAAGCTGGGCGTGCCCGAAGGCGGCTTTCTCGACCTGTTCGACTGCGAGGGCCTGCGACTGCTGCGCTACCCGGATACTACCGGCCGGAGCCTCAACCGAACCATGGCCCCGGACCTGCGCGCCCGGATCGCCTCGGGTAAGGGCACGGGGCCGTTCGTGGAGGCCAAGGCCGGGCAGGGCGCCACTATCCTGGCCTATCGCCAACTGCGCGCCGAACCGGACGATCCGCAACCCTACGGCACCCTCGTCATTGGCCTGCCCGTGGCCGTGGCCATGAGCGCGGCCAACCAGCGCCTGTGCATATCGGGGGTGGTGTCCACCGCCTCGGTGGCTGCGGCCATCCTTGTAGCCGTCCTGCTTGGCCGGGTGGTCATTGTCGGCCGGCTGCGGGTCCTGGCCGATCTGGTCACGGCTGTGGAACAAAATCGGATCTGCCCGCTCCCGCACGATTTCGGCCATGACGAGATCGGACTGCTCGGCCGGCGTTTCACGGCCCTGTCCCGGGAACTGCACGAAAAAAACCTGAAGCTCGCCGAGACCATGGAGACCCTGTCCCGGGAAAAGGCCCGGTTGGAGGCGACCGTGGTCCAGCTTGGCCGGGCCCAGGCGAAAGTGGCTTTCCAGGCCAACCACGATGCCTTGACCGGCCTTGGCAACCGCCGCTCCTTCAACGAACGCTTCCACCAGGAATGCGCCAGGTCCCGCCGCTCCGGCAGTCCGTTCACCCTGGTCCTGTTCGACATCGACGATTTCAAGGTGGTCAACGATACTTACGGGCACTGGGCCGGAGACGAGGCCTTGCGCTTTCTGGCCGGCCGGACACGGGAGTGTCTGCGGGAAACCGATGCCGCCTTCCGGGTGGGCGGGGAGGAATTCGCCCTGATTTTGCCGGACACGCCCGGCGAACAGGGTCTGGTGGTGGCGGAGCGGCTGCGCAAGGCCCTGGCCGCGGCCCCGGTGCCTCTGGCGGACGGAGGACAGGTGCGCCTCACCGTCAGCTGCGGCTTGGCCACCTGCCCAGGCGGCCTGGATACGGCGGAAAAAGACCTGTATAAGGCGGCCGATCGGGCCATGTACCAGGCCAAGTCCCTGGGCAAGAACCGTTGCCTGCTGCACGCCGGTCCGCTGACCGCCGCCTAGTCGCCGCGTGTCCGCAGAACATCCCGCAAACCTCCAAGACCTGGGCGCACCGGCCGTCAGGGCCGAACGCGCCAACTTCTCCAGGTCCGCCAGGCCCCACGCGTCCGGACATTGTCACGGACTTGCCATCCTGCGTCCTTTGACGTATTGCCCATTTCTCCCGGATGCTTCCAGGGAAGCGGCCTGCCTCCAGGGTTCGCCGGTGCGTTGCCTTCCCTGGCGCCTTCTCGGCAACCCCTCCCGGGCGCCCAACCAACGCAAGGAACACGACACGCCATGAGACTTTCCCAACGGTGCGATCAGTTCAAGGCCCTGCAAACCATGATTTCGGCCCAGGGTATCCATCCCTATTTCCGCCCCATCTCCCGAACCTGGGGGACCGAGGTCGAAGTCAACGGAAAACGCCTTGTCATGATCGGGTCCAACGACTACCTGGGCCTCAGCCATGATCCCCGGGTCATGGATGCCGCGGCCAAGGCCGTGTATGACTGGGGCACCGGCCCCGGCGGTTCGCGCTTTTTAAGCGGCAACATGGTCCTGCACCACCAGTTGGAAGAGCGTTTGGCCGCCTTTGTCGGCAAACGCTACGCCGTGGTCCACGTCACCGGGTTCAGCACCAACATGGGCGCGTTCGGCGCCCTGGTCACCCCGGCCGACACCGTGATCTGCGACCGGGAAAACCATGCCAGCATTTTCGAGGGTGTGAAAAACACCAAGGCCCGGCTGGTCACCTTCGCCCACAACGACGCGACCCAGGCCGCCGAACGCGTGGCCCAGGCCAAGGCTACCCGGCCCGACGGCGACGTGTTTCTCGTGACCGAAGGCGTGTTCAGCATGTCCGGTGAGCTGGCCGCCCTCGACGAACTGGCCGCTGTCAAAGCCGACAACCCCGATATCGTTTTCTATCTGGACGACGCCCACGGCCTGGGCGTGTTCGGCCGGGGCGGACGGGGCGTGGCCGACCATTTCGGCGTCACGGACAAGATGGACTTCATCATGGGCACCTTCAGCAAGTCCATGGCCTCCATCGGCGGGTTCATCGCCTCCGACGATCCGGACATGATGGACTATGTGCGCTACCAGTCCCGGACGCAAATTTTTTCCGCCGCCCTGCCGGCAGTCAACACCATGACCGTGCTGACCTGCCTCGACATCCTGGAAAACGAGCCCGAACGGGTGGACCGCCTGCATGAGGTGGCCATGCGCATGCGCCAGGCTTATCGGGATATCGGGCTGCGCATTGGCAATGCGGCCTCGCCCATCATTCCTATCATCATCGGCTCCGACGAAAAGGCCTTCCAGTTTTCCCAGGCCCTGTTCGAGAACGGCGTCTTTGCCCTGCCGGCGGTGTATCCGGCCGTGCCGCGCGGCCAGGCCCTGATCCGCACCGCCTTCATGAGCACCCACGAGGACCGGCAGCTCGATTTCGTCCTGTCGGTGCTCAAAAGACTGGCCACGGAATTCCGCATCCGCGAATGCGACCTGGACGAGGACCCGACGCTCAACGGACAAGGGGACAGCGAGGCGGGACGCGCCAAGCTCTCGTACTTGTAAAGCCCCCGCAGCTCCGGTATAGGGCACCTCGTGCCGGCAATCGTGACGCGCCGTGGCGGTCTATCATGTCCATTGGCAGACGTAAGCAAATAACCCTGGCGGAGCTGGACCGCATCCGGCGTCGTGGCACGGGACTCATGCGCTACTTCGACCTCATGCGCGTGAGCGTCCATGAGGTCATCCGCAAGCGCCGCCGCTATCTGGGTGTTTTCGGCTCCATTGCCTTGGGCATGGCGGGCTTTATCGTTGTCATTACCATGGGCAACGATCTCAAAAAGAATTTCAATAACGATCTCGACTTGCTGGGTGGGGCGACCATCATCAAGTGCATGTTCGAGTATTCGCCCACCGAACCCCAGGAATGGTTTCACGAGCAGACCATGACCGCCATGGCCCGGCTGCCCGGCGTCCAGGGCGTCACCCGTATCGCCAACTCCTCGTCCATCGTTTCCTGGCACGACCGGTCCTTCAACTGCGTCCTGGTGGCCACGGAACCCAAGTACTGGACGCTGCTGTCCTTTCATCCGGCGTATGGCCGGCTCTACGACGACCGGGACGTGACCGACCGCTCCCGGGTCTGCGTCCTTGGCCGGGATCTGGCCCGGGAGGTCTTCGGCAGCGAGCAGGCGTCCCTGGGCAAGACGCTCATCATCTCCGACAACCTCTACACGGTGCTCGGGGTGCTTGGCGGCGTGCGCTCGGCGGACCGCTCCATGACCGTCTATATCCCGTTGCCCACGGCCCAGGCCCGGGTCGAGCACCTCACCCCGCCCGATACCGCCTATGTCCGCTGCCGCACCTGGGACGACGTGGCACCGGTGGCCGAGGCCTTGCCGGGGTTGGTCCGGGCCAACCAGACCGACCGGGGATTGCACGTCATCGTGTCCTGGGAGCCCTTGGCCCAGGTCAAACGCATTTACTGGTGGGTGGAGATTTTCATCTACGCCTCGGTGGCCGCCACCATGTTGCTCGGCGGCTTCGGCATCTGGAACATCATGATGTCCACCGTGACCAGCCGCACCCGGGAAATCGGCCTCAAAAAGGCCATGGGCGCCCTGGATACGGACATCCTCTATCAGTTTCTGTTCGAGGCCCTGTGCGTGACCCTGTCCTCTTCCGTGGTGGGCGTGGTCATCGGCCGGCTGGGCATCGAGTACCTGAGCCATCTGCTCGGATCGCGACCGCCCGAAGGGCTTTTTGTCACGTGTCTGCTCATCGGTCTTGCCTTTGCCGCCTTCCTGGGCGTGACCGCCGGGCTCTATCCCTCCATCCGGGCCAGCCGGATGCAGGTTGTGGATGCCATGCGCTATGAGTAACCCTGCGGCCCCGGCGGCCGACACCGAACTCGTCATTGACATCAATCATTTGACGAAGGTCTACGAGACCGGGGCCGAATCCATCCCGGTACTCAAGGACATCAATCTCCATGTCCATCGGGGAGAAATGGTCGCGGTCATGGGGCCGTCCGGGTCGGGCAAATCCACGCTGCTTTTTATTCTGGGCCTGTTCCAGCCGCCGACCGCGGGCGAATACCGGGTTTCCGGCGTCGACGTGTTGACCCTGACCCGGGACCAGCAGGCGATCTTCCGCCGGGAAATGCTGGGATATGTTTTTCAGACCTGCGATCTACTTGACAATTCCACAGTATATGAAAATCTGGAGCTGCCCCTCATTTATGCTGGGGTACGTCGCCGGGAACGCCCGGATCGCATCAGGGAGGCCCTGAGCATGGTCAATCTGGACCACCGGGTCCATCAACGTTCCAACCGCCTGTCCGGCGGCGAAAGGCAGCGTGTCGCCATTGCCCGGGCCTTGGTCAACAACCCGGAGTTCATCCTGGCCGATGAGCCCACCGGGCAGCTTGACCGGGAAAACAGCCTGCGTGTATTGGAATACTTTACGAAGATAACCGAGGAGGCTCGGACGGCGATGGTCGTGGTCACCCACGACGCGCTAACAGCCCAATATTGTACGAGAAAATGCGTCCTTTCGGACGGCTACCTCAACGGTTAATGGCTCGACGGGGAGGAGCGCATGACCAAATATTTTGTTTTGCCCGCGCCAGGGGAGGCGAGGGGAGACGCCGCACGGCCACGGGGGGGTGTGCTGTGGGCGTTTTTCTTCGCACTGGCACTGACGGGCTTGCTGTGCGGCAGCCTGAGCAACACGTCTTGGGCCGCCGAACGCCGCACCAAGGATAAAGTCAAAACGACCCAGCCGGCGGCCCAGACCGCTGACCAGTCGGGTTCCGTGACCATCAACGGAGTTCCCGGTGGCCAGGTCGCCACGGACAATGACATTCCCAGGGCCGGCGGACCCGTGACGCTCGGCGCCACCATCCTTAAATCCCCGGCCGATTTCAACGAATGCGTGCGGGTGTCCCTGGCCCAGTCGCCGATTTTGACCAAAAGCGCCATCGAGATCGAATCCAAGCGACTGGATGTGGGCGATGCTTACTCCCAGTATATCCCGACCATCATTCTCAATACGACATTTTATTTGAGCCTGCCCAAGCTGCGCAATACCTCCGGTGACGCCGCCATGGCCTCCTATCTGGCCAACCCGAGCACCGATCCGGTCCAGAATGCGAAAAGCATTGCCTCGTTGCAGCAGTACGCCCATCAGGTCGACCCTAACCGCAACCGCAAGAGCTATGACCTGAACTTCTCCACCGGTGCCTGGAACCCGTTGCTCACCGCCTTCGAGGTCCAGGCCCGCAAGGAGCTCGTCAACATCGCCGTCCTGGCCCACCTCAAGGTCATCGACCAGGGCCTCAAGCGCCTGGCTTCCACCTTCCTGCAGCTCGGCATGGTGGAGTCGCTGATCAAGCTGGCCAGTGAAAAAGAAGAACTCGCGGCCAAGAATCTGGAATATGTCAAAACCCGGGCCGGTCTCGGCCAGGGCGCCCAGCTCGACGTGCGCATCGCCGAAGGCAAGATCAACATGGCCAAGGCCGAATGCGACAAGATGCGCACCAACCGGACCGTGCTCCTCGACGAGCTCAAGTTCATCATGGGCGTGCCCTTCATCCAGAAGGTGGAGCTCAGCCTGGACAACTACGAGGGCCAGGTCCTCGAAGACTTCAATCCGGTCGATATCTCCGAGGAAAAGGTGCGCCAGCATTCCTTCCCGCTGCGCATCAAGAACTACGAGCGCGCCCTGCAAAAAAAGAACATCGCCCTGGCCTACATCCATTTCATGCCGACCATGTCCATGGGCTTTACCTCGGTGTCGACCCTGGACACGAGCAGTTACCGTTCGGAAAATAAATCCTCTTTTATTCCGAACCTCTATCCGAATCTTCAGTTCTCCTTGCCCATGGACTGGTGGACCAAGTCCCGGGACGTCAGCCGCCAGTACAAAAAGCTCTCCCAACTTAACGTCGAGACCCATAACCTCGAATTCCAGATCATGAGCGAGTACCAGCAGGGCCTGGCCAAGCTGCGCGCCGCCAGCTCCGATCTGAAGTTCGCCGAGGCCAACGCCGACGTGCAGAAATTGCAGGTGCAGCAAGCCCAGCTGCGCTTCGAATCCGGCCAGGCCGAATACGACGCCATTGTCAAGGCCATGGGGGATTACCTGGAGAGCCGGCAGAATTTCCTGCAGAAAAAACAGGATCGAAACGCGGCCATGCTGGAATTGCGCTGTTTGTCCGGCGATTTCCAGGACCGTTACATCAACGCAACCGTCATGGAGAACCTCTGATGCAGCCGCTTGTCGCCCTTTTGATCGCGGGCTGTCTGTGTCTTGGCGTCCTGCCCGCCCAAGCCCAGGATAAGGCGCCAAACGCCCCCGTGACGTCGGCTAATCCGGCCGAGAGCTTCCGGTCCTCGGAAATCACCTTTTTCGGCAAGCTCTATAGCCCGCTTAAGCTCTCGGTCTTCCTGCCCTATACGGCAAAAATCGCTAGCCTGACCGCCCAGATTGGCCACAAGGTCAAACGCGGCGATATCCTGGCCACCTATGAGATCCCCCTTGACGTGCGCATGGAGCAAAAGACCAGCCTCGCTCCCACCACCATCAAGGATCTCGAATACCGCCTGTCCGTGGCCGACAAGGAACTGGACCGCCTGGCCGCCAAGGCCCGGGAACTGACGGCCATGAGCCAGCGCAACATGGCCTCCCAGCAGTCCCTGACCCTCAACGCCAAGGAGATCGAGGTCTACCGCAAGGACAAGACCTCCCTCAACGAGCAGCTCGTCCTGGCCAAGGAATTGCTGGCCGACCGGACGGAACTGGCCGAGGAGCGCTTCGGCAAGGGCGTGGCCGGGGGCAAGATGCCCAAGGAAGGCCTGATCCGCGCCCCGAGCGACGGTTATGTCCTGTGGCTCAACCCGGCCCTGCGCCAGGGTGCCATCCTCCCGCGTGAAACCGAGCTGGTCCAGGTCGGCACCATCGACCCCATGACCATCCGGGCCCAGGTCCACGAAATCGAGGCTTTCAAGATCAAGGAAGGGGATACGGCCACCGTGACCTTCGACGCCTTTCCGGGTAAGAAGTTCACGGCCACAGTCTCACGCATCCCCTGGGCGCCCATCCCGTCGGCCTTGCAACAGCCGTCCTATTACGAAATCGAACTGACCATCGCCAATCCAGACCTCCTCTTCAAGGAGGGTCTCAAGGCCCAACTCACCATCCAGCCTGGGAAGTGACGTCCATGTCTTTGCCTGCCGATCGGCTCGTCGTGTCCGCTGTTTCGGGACCGGACGAAGTTGAAACGTTCCTGCTGTTTCCCTGGACCATCTACCGAGATGACCCCGTGTGGGTGCCGCCGCTGCTGTCCATGCAGCGTGAGTTCATCGATCCGGAAAGGGGACCGTTTTACGAATTCGGTCAGGCCTGCTTTTTCCTGGCGCGGCGGGGCGAGACGGTCGTCGGGCGCATCTCGGCCCATTGCAACAGCCTCTACGAACAGTACCACGACACGGAAACCGGCTTTTTCGGCTTTTTCGAGTGTGAAAACAACCGGGAAACCGCCCATGCCCTGTTCGATGCCGCGGTCGCCTGGGTGAAGCAACACGGAAAAGTCAAAATCCACGGCCCGCTGTCCTTTTCCATCTACGACGATTCCGTGGGACTGCTGGTGGACGGCTTCGACATCCAACCCAGCATGATGCACGCCCACAATCCGCCTTATTACGAGGACCTTGTCACCTCCTACGGCTTCACCAAAACCTTTGACTGGTATGCCTACCGCATCAGCCACCTGCCGTATATGGATCTGCCGCGTCTGCGCAAGCTGCGCGATACGATCCTTTCCCGCAACAATTGCCGCATCCTGCCCATCGAGCGCAAGGATTTCGCCAAGCGCGGACCGGAAATCAAGGAACTGTTCAACGACATCTGGAGCAAGAACTGGGGGCATATTCCCCTGACCGACCGGCAATTCAAGGACATCTTCGTCACCTTGCAGCCGCTCGTGCGCCCGGATCTCGAAAGCATGATCCTGGAAGATGACAAGATCGTGGCGTTTTCCGTAGTTTCCCCGGACATGAACCGCTCGATCAAGCATTTCAACGGCAAGTTCGGCCTGTGGCAGAAGCTGCGGCTGTTGTACGACTGCCGCGTCCGGCCCCTGACCCATTGCCGGGCCATCATCATGGGCGTGGCCCGCACCCATCAGTGGAAGCGCCTCCATCACGCCATCATCCTCAACATCATCATCAATTTTCTCGAAAACCATCCCAAGATGGATTACTGCGACTGTTCGCTCATCCCCGAATCCCTGGCGCAATGGAACAAGACGCTCCAGGATTATGGCGCAGAACGGTACAAGACTTTCCGCCTTTATGACCGCCCCATCTGATCGCCGCGCGGACCGGATCGACGGCCTGCTGGTCGTCCTCCTGTCCGCGGCGGTCTTTGTCATTGCCCATCGCCACGCCTTTTTCTCGACCTACGTCGTCAACGACGATATCCGCCAGCAGCTTTTCTGGATGGCTCGCTGGCTTAATCCGACGCTCTATCCGCCCGATCTGCTGTCCGACTACGCGGTCGCCTATGTCCCGGCCGGGGTCAAGGCCCTGTATTACCTGGCCGCCAAGGGCTGCGGTTGCGATCCGATCCTGTTCTCGAAACTGCTGACCGGCGCCCTCTTCGTGCTTCTGGCCGGGGCCTTGTACGGGATCGGGCGTACCCTGGGCGATCGCTCCTTGGGCTTTGCCTGCGCGGCCATGGCCTGGCTCATGCCCTTTTTCCTCAAGAACATCTCGGGGGGGTTGTCCCGGGCCTTTGCCGCACCGTTACTCGCCTTGTTCGTTCTGGCCTGGCTCAAGGGCAGGGGAGGGGTCATGGCCCTTGTCCTGATCCTCCAGGCCCTGTGCATCCCCTACATGGCTGTTTTGTCCGCCGGCTGTGCCTGCCTGGAATCGGGCCTGCGCCTACTGCGCAAGCGCTGCCTCGGCACCTTTCCCGGCCGCGCCTGGCACTTTGTGGCCTTGGCCCTGGCGGCTTTCCTGGTGTGGCGGATGCAGCACGCCTTCAATGCCGCCGGCTTCGGTCCCCTGGTCACCGGCCAAGCCCTGGCCACGGGCCCGGAATACGGTCCCGCCGGCCGACTTGATCTGTACCCCCAGCCAAATCCCTTTTTCGATCTCGTCTACTGGCCCTTTGAGAGCATCGGTCTGTTTCTGGAATGCGGCCTGGCCGCAGGCATCCTGAGCCTGGCCTTACTGCTGCCCGTGCTCATCCGGGGTGCCCGGCGCGCGCCCTGGCCAGCCATTTGGCGCCAATCCCGCCCCCTGGCCTTTCTCCTGGCCGGTTCCCTGATGCTCTACACCGTGGCCCGCCTCGTGGCCCTGACGCTCTTCGTGCCGGACCGCTATATCAGCTACACCATAAACCTGCTCTATGCCCTGGGTCTGGCCATCTGCCTGCGCTTCGCCGTGGCTTCCCTGCTGGCGCACCGCAAGCTGGCCGGCGCCTGTCTGCTGCTGGCGGCCGCCGGCCTTGGCGCCTGGCGGCTGACCGATGCCAGCCTCTACGATTACCGCAATGGGGCCGCCTTGTACGCCGCCGTGTCGCGCCTGCCCAAGGACGCGCTCCTGGCCGGCAATCCCAACGTCCTCGACAACGTGCTGACCTTTGGCCGACGGAATGTCCTGGCCGGCTATGAACTGGCCCACCCCTGGAGCCTCGGCTACTGGAAGCGCTATGCCCCGCGTTTGGCCGACCAGGCCGCTGCCTACTACGCCAAGGACCCGGCCACGGTCCTGGCCGTCGCGCGTAAATATGGGCTCACCCACCTGGTGGTGCGCGATTCGGATTTTACGCCCAAGGCCCTGGCCGGTTCCCCCGTGTTCGAGCCCTTTGACGCGCGCATCCGGGAGCTGGCCGCCCAACCGGGACAGTTCGTCCTGCTCGATGACAGCCTGTTTCCGTCCGAGCCTCTTGCGCCGGACCTACGCCTGATCGACCTGCGCCCGCTGCTTGCTACGGGAGAGTAGCGGGAAAATAGATGGGAAACGCATCCGGCGGCCAAAGGGCTCGCGCCCTTTGGAATCCCGAGAGGATTTGAGGCGGTTGTCCTTTCAGGTTTGGGGCAAGAATGGGGACGGCTGGGGCTTACATGTAGCCCAGGGAGCGTAGCCAGGTCATGGCCTGTTCCTTGTCGGCCGCGCGTCCGACCCGTTCGGGCGTGTGTTCCAGATCCTGTTCCCAGGCGGGCAGGGGGGCGGCGGGGTGCGATCCCGACCGCGTGCCCAGGCTGCGGTAGCCTTGCTCGTAAAGCGCGCAAAAGGGAATGGCATAGCGGAAGGTGGCGTCCCAGACGTCGCGCTCGCGAAACGGCAACAGCGGATGGAGCCGCAGATGGGGCGGCGCCGTGCGCGGACTGCACACCGTCTCCGCGGCCCGGGCCGGATGTTCGTCCCGGCGGATGGCCACGGCCAGGGCGCCCACGTGCTGGGTTTCGAGAAAGTCGGTCAGCGGCGCGGTCTTCATGAGCTGACAGCCGAGCGGCGCATCCGGATCAAAGGGAAACCCCGGGCCGGTGAATCCGATTCGGGCCAGGACGGCCTGATTGGCTGCCCCGAGTTCCGCCGCGGGCAGATACTCGCCCACGGCCGGATGCCGCGCCAGGATGGGCGCATTGCCGATCACGGTCGGCGATAAGCCCCATTCCCGGCTGAGCCGGGCCAGGAAAGCCTCGATCTCGGGAAAAGTATCCCCTTCGTCGATGGTGACGATACGGGGTAGGGGAGTGGACCGTTCCCGGCAGACTTCCCGGGCCAGCCACACGAGCAGGGTGCTGTCCTTGCCGCCGGTCCAGGCCAGGGCCAAATCCGGCCCGTACCGGTCCATGGCCTGCCCCAGCACCGCTTTGGCTGCGGCGAGCTTCGCGTCGAGCCCGCTGGCCGCATCGAGCCGAGCGGCCGCGCCTTCAAGCACTCCCAGGGCGGACACACCATTCCCGCCTTCCGTATCTGTGGATTTCGAGACAAGCATCAAAAAACTCTCCAAGGCGGCAGGCGACCATCCTGCGGCCCCTATTGGGGATTCCAAAGGGCTTTGCCCTTTGGCCGCCGGAGGCTTTTTATCCCCTGGCCTGCCTCAGCGCGGCAGATCCTTGACATACAGGCTGAGCGTCCCGTCCTCGTCCTTGTAGACATCGCCGGTCAGGGTCACACGCTTGCCTTTGTTCTGCTTGTGAAACGCCTCTTCCTGTTCCAGACTGATCGCTTCCGGAGTCAGCACCACGTAGGTCACGCCATCATCCGTGGAAACGAGCAATCCGTCGGTGTAATTCTCTTCCACCAAGCCCGAGATCGTCTGGCCCGTTTTGATCGGACGTACATCCTCATCCGGAGTGGCCGCCAGCACCGAACCGGCAAGCAGCACCACCAGGACCATGGCCTGGCACAAGGCCAGACCGGCCGTTTTGGATATCCTCATGTCGCCTCCGCAAGACCGCACAGCAGACTCCCGTTCCGTCCCCCATGCGCAGCGTCCCGGTCTCTGGTCGTTTCGCAGCACCAGGCCCGCGCCTGATCACGGCAAGGCTTTATACCGGAAAGGCGCGGCCGGCAATCGTCGCCGCCCCGGGTTTCAGCCGGCGCAGGTCTTGGCCTTGAAGGAGGGGAGCCGGGTCATGACCGGTTCGTTGGTCAGGCTTATGGTACGCACGCAGATCGCGCCTACCGGACAGGCGAGCAAGGGGGTGTTGAGCAGCCGCCAGGGCAGGGATTCCCGCCAGGTCGCCCGAGGTCCGGGCAGAATCGAGTGGATACGCCCGGGCCGTGTACCCAGATTGTCCCGGATGAGCCGGCGCACCTCGCGCGGGGAAAACCAATGCGCCCGGCGCAGGGAATGGGCTTTGGACTCCGGCTGCGCGCAGGTCTCCAGCCAGTACAGGGAGCAGCGGTTGAGAAACCCGACCAGTATGGCCTTGCGCGCCACCCGGGCCGCCTCGCGCAGGACTAACCCCGGATCGGCACAGAATTCCAGCACCGTGAGCAGCGCGCAAAAATCGAATTCCTTGTCCTCGAACGGAAGGTGCTCGGCCTGGCCGAGATGCAGATCCGCCGCCTGGCCCAGGCGGGCCCGGGCCGCTTCCAGCATGGCCGGCGCGGCATCAAGCCCCGTGATGTCGAACCCGGCCCGGTGCATCACTTCGAGAAACACACCCGTGCCGCAGCCGATCTCCAGCAGTCGCTGGCCACGGCGCGGCCAATCGGCGGTCATATGTTCGAGAAGACGGATTTCCTGCTTGAGGGCGAAATGCCCTGAAGGCGTCTGAAACCAGGCATCATAACGTCTGGCTGTTTCGCGATCCCACATGGCTGGCTCACACTGCGACGGGGCACCCCGCGCTCGGCTTGCGGCGGATGTCGTCTCCAAGCATGGGAAGGGCGTTCACGCCCGGTCGGAGGGCCCGGGAGGAGCGGAAACCCCTCCCGGGCGACACGGCATCCAGCCGACTTGAATCGTTCCTAGCCTTCCTGGGGGTCCTTGTACACCGCGCCATTGGCCGCGGATTTGACCAGGGAGGCATACCGGCGCAACAGCGGGGAGGTAATGACCTTTTTCGGATGCACCACGTCCTTGCGCCGGGCATCGAGCTCGGCCGCGTCCACGAGTAGATTGAGCTTGCGCTCCGGAATGTCGATCTCGATCAGATCGCCTTCCTTGACCAGGGCGATGGGGCCGTCGGCCGCCGCCTCGGGCGAGACATGGCCGATGGCCGCGCCGCGCGTGCCGCCGCTGAACCGGCCGTCGGTAATGAGGGCCACGGATTCGCCGAGTCCCATGCCCATGATGTTGGAGGTGGGGGAGAGCATCTCACGCATGCCCGGACCGCCTTGCGGGCCTTCGTAGCGGATGACGATAACATCGCCTTCCTTGATGCCGCCGCCGAGGATGACCATGTTGGCCGCTTCCTCGTTGTCGAAGACCCGGGCCGGGCCGGTGCGACGCATCATGGACGGAGCCACGGCCGACTGCTTGACCACGGCGCCGTCCGGAGCGAGGCTACCGCGCAGGATGGCGATCCCGCCCTCGTTGGCATAGGGCTCCTTGCCACGGATCACGTCGGGATTTTTGACCCGGGCCTTGAGCGCGGTCAGGTTCTCGCCGAGCGTCTTGCCGGTCACGGTCATGACATCGAGATTGAGCAGGCCGCGTTCGACCAGGGCGCTCATGACGCCGGGAATGCCGCCGGCCTGTTCCAGGTCTTCCAGGTAATGGTGGCCGGCCGGAGAGAGCTTGCACAGGTTGGGCGTGCGGCGCGACACGGCGTCGAAGATATCGAGGGTCAGCGGCAGGCCCGCCTCGGCGAACACCGCCGGCAAATGGAGCACCGTATTGGTGGAGCAGCCCAGGGCCATGTCCAGGATGACGGCGTTTTCCAGGCTCTTTTCGGTGACGATGTCCCGGGGCCGGATGTTCTTGGCCAAAAGCTCCATGACCTGCATGCCGGCTTTTTTCGCCAGACGCACGCGCTTGGCCATGACGGCCGGGATGGTGCCGTTGCCGGGCAGGGCCAGGCCCACGGACTCGGACAGGCAGTTCATGGAATTAGCCGTGAACATGCCCGAACAGGAACCGCAGCCGGGGCAGGCGTTTTCTTCCAGATCCGACAGGGCGTCGGCGTCGAGCACGCCGCGCTTGACCTTGCCCACAGCCTCGAACACGTCGATGAGATCGCTGTGGCCAGACACCGAGCGGCCGGCCAGCATGGGGCCGCCGCTGATCAGAATGGCCGGAATATTGAGCCGCAGCATGGCCATGAGCATGCCGGGTACGACCTTGTCGCAGTTGGGGATCATGACCAGGGCGTCAAAGGGATGGGCCGTGGCCATGATTTCGATGGAGTCGGCGATGATCTCGCGGCTGACCAGGGAAAAATGCATGCCGTCGTGGTTCATGGCCAAACCGTCGCACACGCCGATGACCGGAAATGCCATGGGCGTGCCGCCGGCCAGCCGTACGCCGGCCTTGACCGCCTCGGCGATGGTGTTGAGGTGGATATGTCCGGGCACCACCTCGTTGGCGGAATTGACAATACCGATCAGCGGCCGTTCCATCTCTTCCCGGGTCAGCCCCAGGGCATTGAGCAAAGAACGGTGGGGGGCCTTTTCCAGGCCTTCTTTCATCATCGAACTGCGCATGGCGTCCCTCGTGAACGGAAGTATCCGTTGTCTTGCGAAAGTCTTCTTTTCCCACACTCGGCGCCCGACTGGCAAGGGCGGGACTTGATCCCGCCGTCACCACAGGCTAGCAGCGACACAAAGGAGGTGGCATGCGCATCGTCAACCTGCACCATGGCGGCTTCGTGCCGACCCTGCGCAAACTCGGGCACGACGTGCTCTCCATCGGCACGACCCCGGACTGTGATGTCCGGCTGACCGAACCGCTTTCCCACAAGCGGCTCCTCGAACTCCTGTCCAGCCACGCCTTCGCCCCGGACCTCGTGCTCTGGTTCGACGCCTGCCAGCCACCCTGGGTCTTTGGCCTCGAATCCCTGCCGGCCGTGGTCATCGGCTACTCCGTGGACCAGTACATGCATCCCTGGCATGTGCCCTACAGCGCTGGCTTCGATGCCTTCTGCATCGCGCAGAAGGATTACCTGCCACTGTTTGATCTTCCAGGCCTCGATCGGCCCTGTCACTGGCTACCGCTCTTCTGTTCCCCAACCCGTGATCGCGACCCGGGTTCACCTCGCGATATCCCAATTTCTTTTGTCGGCACTATCGGTGCCCGCGCAAATCCGGCGCGTAAGGCGTTTTTCGACACGTTCCGGACCCAAGTACCACTTTTCGTCCGAAAAGGCCTCTACGCCCCGATTTACGGTCGTAGCCGTCTGGTGCTCAATCAAAGCGCCGCCGGAGAACTCAATTTCCGTCTTTTCGAAGCCATGGCCTGCGGCGCGGCCCTTTTGACCGAAGATGTGGAAAACGGCCTGCGCGACCTCTTCACCCCGGGCCAGGATCTGCTCGTCTACCGCCGCGGCGACGCAGCCGATGCCGCCACTCAGGCGAACCTCGCCCTGGACAACCCCGATCTTGCTACCATCGCTGCGTCCGGCCGCCGCAAGACTCTCGCCCGGCACACCGTCACCTCCCGCGCCCACACCATCCTTGATATGGCAAGGCAGGCGATAGCTGATAACCTGCCCGGCAAACGTCTGGCCAACCTCGCTCGCATCCGAAGCGAGATGGCTAAGGCCTACGCCTTCCTCGCGACCGACGATTCGTTGGGACTGACCGGGAAGGAACGCCAGTTCTTTCTGGATATGGCCAAGCGTGGGTGGGGGGAGTGAAGAGCAGGGCTCTGCCCTGACCCGCCGGGGGGATCATCCCCCCGGACCCCTGAACGGGGCAGCGGGAACACGGTGAGCGGTTGGTTGCTGCTTTGGCGGGCGGAAAGCCGCAGTTTGGTCCGCGATGAGCCCCGGCGACACGTGCCGCAAAGCCGGCACGACGCCGGGTCACATCGCGTACCAAAGGGCGCCGGCGGCGAAGCGCCGCATGGGGTGGAGAAAGATTTCCAGAACCATCCCGGAAAACGAATCACGGAAAAAGACAACGCTCGCTCGGGAAAGAAAAGCTTCTCACTCCTGGTGTTTTCCGAAAAGGCTTTGGAAAGTAAAATCCAAGAAATTCGCCCCGCAGGGGCGACGGCACCGGAGGTCCGGAATCTGGGCCGGCGTCAAGCCGCGCTTCGCGGATTGTGTCGCCGGGCCTGATTCCGGACCTCCCGACGGTTTCCCGCATCCGGTCTTCTGTCCGCGCGGGTCCGGTTTACCGCTACCCCATACGGGGGGTCCGGGGGGACTTTGTTCCCCCGGCGGGGTGGTCCAGGAGGGGCGGCGCCCCTCCTGGCGGGGTCCGGGGCAGCGCCCCGGCCTTCTTTCTACTCCTCCCGTTTAGGAAGCCGGACCGAAGTCCTTTCCACCACCTTCTGGTAGTAGGCCTGATCCTTTTCCAGGTTCACGGGCCGGCGGCGGCGGGTATTGACCTTCATGATGAGGTAGTTGAGCTTTTGCATTTGCCGGTAGCGTTCCTGTTCATCGGTGGCGGCGGCCAGGAGTTCGGAAGCGGTGACGATCTCCTTGTCCTCCAGGAAGTCCTGGGGCACATAGCCGGCATTTTTAAGGATTTTGTAGGCCATGCGCAGGTCTTCGGGGACCATGGAATCGTCTTCGAAGATAATTTTCTGGCCACGGCCGGACAGATTGTCGAAATCTCCCCGGCGCATGGCCTCTTCGATCTGGCGTTCAGCGATCCAGGCAAAGGCCAGCATAGCGGTCTCTCACTGTTGTTGTTGCTTGTTGGCTTTTTCGACTCGCGGCAAGCTGGCATCGAGCCAGTCTATGACCTTGGGCACGACACGCCCCAGGGCATTGGAAGCGGCCTTGGCCACGGTCGGGCCCTGGAAGTCTTCCAAGGGGAAGTAGGCATTGAAGTCGCCGGTGGCCACCCGGGCGCCGGAATTTTTCGTCCAGAGGTCGAGGTGCAGGGAGACCACGAACCGGCCGCCTTCGGTTTCCTCGACGTTGAAGGCGGTGAGCTGCCCGGTGAGCACGGCGGCATGGTCCACGCGCGGCTGGTAATCCACCGGCATCATGGTTTTGGACTGGCATTCGATGGCCTGGCGCAGGACCTGGCCCACGATATCCTGGGGCGCGCCTTCCCAATAGAATTGCAGGCTTGGCGTGAGCACCTGGTTCCGGGCGGTCATGACCGAGGTCCGATCGAGGTTTTCGAGGGCCTTGAGCGGTTTCATGCCCAGGGGAAGGCGCTGTTGGACCGATTCCCCCTGACAGGGGGGATTATCGATCTGCACGCGGAGATAGCGTTCGACAGGGGGCGGCTTGCCGAAGCAGCCGGCCAGACAGGCACAAGCCAGGCCTGTGACCATGATACGGCCGAACCAAGGGATTGTTTTCATTTTACGCTTCCCGACGGCGGCCGGAGGACCTCCCAGGGACGTTCCCTGAGATGGCGGATAAGCTCCTTGACCTCCCGGCTCGTCTTGTTGAGGTTTTTCAAAATTTCCTCAATTAATTCCTGATCATAATTAAACCCGCTGTGCAGGTCCTTGACCAGGGTCCCGGCGACCTGCGTTTCGGAGCGCAAGGCTTCCAGGGTCTTTTTCAGTTCCGTTTCGGCCGTCCCTACCGCCTTGTCCATCCGGGCGAGGGTCGTATCCAGTGTTCCGGCGGTCTTACCGGCCTTGTTGGCCAGGGTAACCCAGTTCGTCCGGAAATCATTGGCGGCCCGACGCAAGTCGGCCACGAGTTCGGGCGTGCCTTCCAAGGCCTTGCGCAGGGACTGGGTATTTTCCTCGGAAAAGAGCTTGCCGATATTGTCGGCAATCCCGTTGATTTTGGGCTGAATGTCGTCGAGCAGTTCTCCGGCCTTGGCGGCCAATTCCTGGACATCCATGGTGGACACGGCCGGGATGTCGGACAAGGGCGCCAAACGTTCGCCCGGTTCCCCCCGGATTTCCAGCAGCACGTAATAATCCCCAACCAAGCCCTTCTGGGCGATGCGGGCCACGGTTCCCTTGTACAGCGGGAAGTCGCGGTGCACGCCGATACGCACCCGGATAAAGCGCGGGTCCTTGGGATCGAGGACAATGGCTTCGACCCGGCCGACATCCAGGCCGGCGTACTTGACCGGCCGCCCGGTGTTCAGGTCCTTGACCGAACGGAAACGAATGTCGAAAGAGTCGTACTTTTCCCAGAACCAGTTACCACCCAGGACCACCATAAAAACGGCCAGCACGAGAAGCCCCGCGCCCAGGGTCATGCCCGCCTTGAGGTACTCCGATCGTTTCGCCCGTGCCGTCAGCATGTCACGTCTCCCCTGCCGGGGCGGTTCGCGAACGCCGCCGACGGTCGCAAGGCACCGTTCCCGTTGCCCCCGAGGCGGGAGCGGGCGGAGGATGTCGGCGCCAGGCCTTTTCGTGTCCCGGTTTTGGACTGTCGTTGCTTTTTCAACGGACCCGATCCTTTTGCCCGTCCGTCTGACCAGGCGGACAAGCCCCCCTGGAAAGTCCCGTGCGTCGGGCCCAGGGGCGATCCAGAATACGGCTTTCGCGGGAGGGCTGCCGCTCCAGAAACTGGACGATGAAGGGATCGTCGCATTGCGTCAACCGATCGAGGCTGCCTTCGAAGAGCATTTCGCCCTTGTTGAGCACCACCACGTGGTCGGCGATGGCAAAGAGGCTGTCCAGGTCATGGGTCACCACCACGATGGTCATGGAAAAGGTGGCCCGCAGTTCCAGGATGAGCTGATCCAGGTCGGCGGCGGTGATGGGATCGAGCCCGGAGGTGGGCTCGTCGCACAGCAGCACGCAGGGATCAAGCGCCATGCCCCGGGCCAATCCAGCCCGCTTGCGCATGCCGCCGGAGAGTTCGCTCGGGTAGTAGCTTATGAAGTCGGCCAGGCCCACGAGCTTGAGCTTCATGCGCACGACTTCCTCGATGAGGGTGTCGGAAAGTTCGGTGTGCTCGCGCAGGGGCAGGGCGATGTTTTCGCCGAGGGGCATGGAGCCGAGCAGGGCGCCGTCCTGGAAGAGCACGCCCATGCGGCGGCGCATCTCCAGGGTTTCGGCCAAGGACAGCCGGGAGAGATCGGAACCGCCAAGGACAATGCGGCCGGACTTGAGGGGAACAAGGCCCAGGATGTTGCGCAGCAGGGTGGATTTGCCGCAACCGGAACCACCCAGGATCACACTCACCTGGCCGCCGGGCAAGGTTGTGTGGATGTCGCGCAGGACGATCCGCTCCCCATAGCCCACACTCACGTGCTCGAGCACGATCTCCGGCGATTCCATCCGCCTGGCCACGAATTCCCTCCCCGAAACGACGTTTGCGGTCGGTTACGCTGTGCAAACCCCAGCCCCGGCCTGACTCCCGGCCCCGGGGCGGAGGCCGCCTCTGTTCATCGGAAAATATAATTGAGCGCCGTAAAAAACAAATCCAAAAGGATCATGAGAAAAATGGATTGGACGACCGCCCTGGTGGTCCGGCGTCCCACGTCGGCCGCGCCTTCCCGGGCCAAAAATCCCTGCCAGCACGAGATCAAGGTGATGGTCACGCCGAAGCCGGCGCTTTTGACCAGCCCCGAAACCAGGTCGCGCATGGTCAGAAAATTCGCTGTCTGGGTGAAATAAACCTTGCCCGAGAGCCCGAGAGCCAGGGAGGAAAACACACCGCCGGCCGTGATGCCCACGCAGTCGCCCCACAGGGTGAGCAGGGGGGCCATGACGCACATGGCCAGGAACTTGGGCCAGACCAAAAAACGGATCGGCGAAATGCCCATGACCTCCAAGGCGTCGATCTCCTCGGAAATGCGCATGGTGGCGATTTCGGCGGTGAAGGCCGCGCCGGCCCGGCCGGACAAAATGAGGCAGGTGAGCAGGGGCCCGAGTTCGGTGATGATGGAAAAGCCAACCAGATTGGCCACGTAGCTGAGCGCGCCGACCTTTTCGAGCTGCATGGCGGATTGGAGAGCCAGGATGATGCCCACGCAGGCCGAGATGACGCTGACAATGCCAAGGGAATCGGCCCCGATCCAGGACAAATGGCTCCAGATCCGCGAGCGCAGATGGGGCTTGGCCCGCTCGCGCCGCAAGACGGAGGACCGGATACAGTCAAGCAGGCCGTTGATCAGCCAGACAAACGTCCCCAGGTTGCCCGTGGAGGATGGCATGGGGCGTACCTCCCCGGAACATCAATCGGGCAGGCCGAAGAGTTCCCCGAGCTGAGTCAGGTTGAAAATTTTGCGCACCTGGGACGAGATGGCGACGATACGCAGGGTCCGTTTGGATTCCAGCAGGATCTTGCGTGCCTCAATGAGAAGCGCCAGACCCGAACTGTCAATGTAGTCCAGTCCGGACAGGTCGAGAGCGACTTCCGGCGTCCCGGTCTCGATGACGCCCATGAGCGCCTTGCGCACCTTGGGCGTTACCGAGAAGTCGATTTCCCCGACCAGACTGGCGCTTCCAGGGGTCGGGCCCGGTTTGAGACCCCAGGTCTGGGCGTTCGATTCGCTTTCACTGCTCACGGGATGTACCAACCTTGGGAGTTACGGTTCGGGAACCACGGCCGTGCCGAGCCACTGTTCCAGATGCACCGGCGGTGCCTGGCGCAAGGCCTCGGCCAGTTCCTCCCGGGTCACGGCGGCGGCCCCGACCTGAGAAACGGCGATTCCGGCACAGAAATTGGCCAACATGCAGGCGGTCAGCACATCTCGGCCCGCGGCCAAGCCACAGGCCAGGGCCGCCATGACCGAATCGCCGGCACCGGTCACATCGTACACACGTCGGGCCGCCGTGGGAATGCGCAAAACGTCGGACGGTTCGCGAAAAAGCGCAATACCCTCGGGCCCCAGGGTGATGCACAGATGGCGGCAATGGCAGCGGCGAAAGAGCGCCAACCCGGCCTTCAGGATATCCAGGCGCGAGCCGCCGGGCAGGCCCGCCATCTCGGCCGCCTCCTTGAGATTGGGCGTGAGCAGGTCGGCGCCGGCATAGAGATCGCGGTTGACGGGCTTGGGATCGACCAGCACGAGCGGTTTGCGGGCGCTGGCCTGGACCGCTTCGCGCAGGGCGGCCATGACCGCCGCGTCGATCACGCCCTTGGCGTAATCCGACACCACCACCACGGCCACGGAGGCCACGAGCCGACGCAGGCTTTGCGTCAGCAGGACCCGGCCAGTCTCGGACAGCGGCGCCTCGGTTTCCCGGTCCACCCGCACCACTTGCTGGTTCTGGGCGATGATGCGGGTCTTGATAGTGGTGGGACGGTCGAGCTCCCGGGCGAGAATGGCCTCGACCCCGTCGGCTTCGAGAATGGCCGTCAGCATCCGCCCGGCATCGTCGTCGCCCACGGCCGAAAGGAGCAAGGGTTTGGCGCCGAGAGCCGCCAGGTTGCGGGCCACATTGCCGGCACCCCCGGCCGTATGGCGCTCCGAGCGCACCCGGACCACCGGTACCGGCGCCTCGGGCGAAATACGGCCCACCTCGCCAAGCAGGTAGTGGTCGCACATGAGATCGCCGAGCACCAGAATCGGCTGGCCGGCGAACTGGTCCAGGACCGGGAGCAACGTGCGCGGAGCCGGACCGTCGGTCATGACGTCGCATCTCCCTCGTCCTGGCCGAGGGCCAGACCGAAATGGGCGAGCAGGGCGTCCAGTTCCCGGTGGGAACTGAAGTGAAACGTGATCTTGCCGTGGTCCAGACTCCCGCCGGTTTTGACCAGCACGCCGCAGCAGCTCGTCAGCCGGTCCTCGATGGTGCGCAGGGTCTGGTCCGGCGCCGCTTTGGGCCCCCGGGGCTTGGTTGCCGCCGACGCGGATTTTTCCGGTTGGGGCGCCTCGGGCAGGCAGCCATGGGCCTTGGCCCAGGTCACGGCCTCCTCGGCCTGGCGTACGGACAGGCCAGCGTCCACGATGCGCCGCCACAAGGTATGGCGCAAGGCGTCGTCGGTCAGGGCGAGCAAGGCCCGGGCATGACCTGCGGTCAGGGTACCGGACGACAAGTCGGCCTGCATGGGTTCGGAGAGCTGAAGCAGACGCAGGGTATTGGCCACGGCCGAACGGCTCATGCCCACGGTGCGGGCAATGGCTTCCTGGCTCATGCCGCACCGGGTCTGGAGCAGCTGGAGTCCGGAGGCCTGTTCCACGGGGTTCAAGTCCTCGCGCTGGAGGTTTTCGATGAGCGCCAGGGACAGGCTCTGGGCATCGTCCACCTCCCGGACCAGGACCGGAATCTCGCGCAGACCGGCAAGCCTGGCCGCGCGCCAGCGGCGTTCTCCGGCCACGATCTCGTAATCGGCCGTGCCGGCCCCGGTCACCGGGCGCACGAGCACGGGCTGGAGCAGTCCCTGTTCCCGGATGGACGCGGCCAATTCTTCCAGAGCCTGGCTCGAAAACACGCGCCGTGGTTGTTCCGGATTGGCCCGGATGGCCTCCAGGGCCACGGTCAGAATGTCCTGACCGGACCGTTCCTCGTGAAACCCGCCGAGCAGGGCCTCAAGGCCCCGTCCCAAACCTTTCTGGGCTTGCGCCATGCATGCCGTCCTTGTCTGAGCGATGTCTGCCGTGTGCGCCTTAAACGCTTCTTGACACGACCGGGTCAACGAGTACCTTTTTTTGATCCGATTTCCAATGCCGCGCACGGACAAAAGATCGCGTGCCGTCGGACGACACCCCCAAGGAGACACTCGTGCCGCCCATCAGCTCCCATCTGCTCGAACTTTTCGACGCCGCCGGCGCCCCGCGCGGCCTGCTTCTCAGTCCCGAACTCTGGGCCGCCGTTGCGGACCAGGTACGCCCCATTCTGCTCAAGGCCCTTCCGCACGTCGACCCGACCTACCGGCCCGAACCTGAGGAACGGCCCGAACCCATGGACGAGTGGGACACCTTGCTCGCCTATTGGGATTTCGCCTATCCGCCGTCCCGGGACGTGACCTGCGAACACTGCGGCAATACCACCCCGGACTGGACCCTGGATACCCCGCGCAAGTTCCGGTTGCGCGCGGCCAACCTGGCCGGTCAGGTGACGTTTCAATGCCAGGCCTGCCGGGCGCTCATCCTCAAAAAGCATTTCAAGAAACACGTGGCTGTGGAATGCCGGCCGTTCATCGAGAAGGGCTGACCCCTGCCTACGTCTCCAATAAAAAAGGGCCGTCGGTGCGCGCACCGACGGCCCTTTTTTATTGCGGCAACGATCACACCGCCGGGGCAGGGGCCCGGCGCACGACTTCCTGGGCCAGGGACAGATACGCTTCCGCGCCCCGGGATTTGATGTCGTGGGTGAGCACGGGCTTGCCGTAGCTCGGCGCCTCGGACAGGCGGATATTGCGCGGGATGAGCGTCTGGAAATAGAGCTTGGGGAAGCATTTCCAGACCTCGCGTTTCACGTGGCGGTTGAGCTTGTTGCGGCCGTCGTACATGGTGAGCAGTACGCCGAGCAGCTTCAGCCGGCTGTTGAAGCGGCGCCGCACCTGGTCATAGGTCCGCAGCAACTGGGCGATGCCCTCCAGGGCGTAATACTCGCACTGCAAGGGCACGAGCATTTCCGAGGCCGCGCACAGGGCGTTGAGAGTCATGAGCCCAAGCGACGGCGCGCAGTCCAGGAGAATGAATTCGTAGTCGTCGGCCAAGGTGCCGACGAGTTCCCGCAGGAAGTATTCCCGCCTGGGCTTGTCCACGAGTTCGATGTCGGCAGCCACCAGATCCGGCCCGGACGGCAGCACGCGCAGGCAGGGGAGTTCCGTGTCCACGATCGCATCCCGGGCCTGATCGGGCGTGTAGAGCACGGTGTAGAGGTTCGCCGCGACCTTGTCCGGATAGATGGAGAGACCGCTGCTGGCATTGGCCTGGGGATCGCAGTCAATGAGCAGGGTTTTTTTTTCCATCACCGCCAGGGACGCCGCCAGATTGACGGCCGTGGTTGTCTTACCCACGCCACCCTTCTGGTTGGCGATAACGATGACTCTAGCCATCTCGCAACTCCTTGGCGGGAAATACCCCGGTGAGTCCGGGGAGACGCCTGAACGCCGGGAGGTGTTTCACGTGAAACACCTCCCGGCGGGCTTATTCGCGAAAGGTCCGATGACAGAACGACTGGGCGTCCTGGAGGGATTCCATAAGCATGACGCAGCTTTCCACGTCATTTTTCTTCACGGCGTTAAGCAACTGTCCGGCCAGATGGGAAAAATCCTCGGCCTCATCCATCCAGGCCTCGTCAGCCAACTGGTGCATCCGAGCGGCCAGGCGGGCAAATCGGGAAACCGAGGCTTCGTCCGGCAGATTCGCTTCCTCGATTTGGCCAGAAATGGTGGCAAAGACCGCTTCGAGATCACGCTTCGTGGTCTTGAAATCCATCACCCTGTTCCGTCCTTAAGGCGGTAATAATAGGTTCCTGAACAAGCGGCATTAGAGGAATGACCGCATCCTGTCAATATCAAACGCGATAATATTCACGGTACCAAGCAATAAACCGCTCAATACCGGTCTCGATAGGCGTGGCCGGAGCAAATCCGACATCCGCGATCAAGTCGTCCACATTGGCCCGGGTGGCCGGCACATCGCCTGGTTGCATGGGTAGCAGTTCCTTGATGGCCTTCTTGCCCAAGGCCTTTTCAATGGCCTCGATATACCGGGTCAGGCTGACGCAGCTGTTGTTGCCGATGTTGTAAATGCGGTACGGCGCCGGACTCGTGCCGGGATCGGGCTGGGCCGGGTCCCAGTTCGGATTGGGCTGGGCCGGCTGCATGGTCACCCGGTACACACCCTCGATGATGTCTTCGATGTAGGTGAAATCGCGCTCCATGTTGCCGTAGTTGAAGACCTTGATGGGCTCGCCGGCCAGGATGGCCTTGGTGAAAAGAAACAGCGCCATGTCCGGCCGGCCCCACGGTCCGTAGACCGTGAAAAAACGCAGCCCCGTGCAGGGCAGCTTGAACAGATGGCTGTAGGAATGGGCCATGAGTTCGTTGGACTTTTTGGAGGCCGCGTACAAGCTGATGGGGTGGTCCACGTTGTCGTGAACGGAAAAGGGCATGGCCGTGTTAAGGCCGTAGACCGAACTCGACGAGGCGAACACGAAATGCTCGACCTCATGGAGACGGCAGTTTTGCAGGATGTTGAAATAGCCCACGAGGTTGGAATTCACGTAGTCCTCGGGGTGGGTGAGGCTGTGGCGCACGCCGGCCTGGGCAGCCAGGTTCACCACCCGGTGAAACCGGCCCGCGGCAAACAGCTGGTCCATGGCCGGCCGGTCGGCCATGTCGGCCTTGACGAAACGGAAATTCGTCTCCTTCGCGAGGATGTCGATGCGGTCCTGCTTGAGCGCAACCGAATAGTACGGGCTCATGACATCGAGCCCGGTCACGGTGTGGCCCAGGGACAGAAAACGACGACAGAGATGAAAGCCGATAAAGCCGGCGGCGCCGGTGACGAGAATATTCATGCGTATCCTGGTTTATGGTCAGATGCGGCCTGTGCGAAAAGCAAAACTCCCTCAAGCAGTTGCGGCACGACGTCAAAAACGCCCGCGGCCACCGGGGGTGCCCCTGTGGCCGCCTGGCACCCTCGGACCGGACAGCCTGCGCTCACGCCTTTTCCCCCTGATCGGGGACGGTGGATTCAGGCGGCAAGGCCGCCGCACGCTGCTCCTGCGGGTCAGCGTCAGTCCTTGGTGCGGTGGGCTTCACGTCGTTTCCCAGAGCATGAAAAAAAGACCGGATAAAATCAAGAGGCACGGGAATGATGGTCGCGGCATGGCTCTCGGACGCCATTTCGCGCATGGTCTGGAGATAGCGCAGCTGCAAGGCCTCGGGATGCTGGCCGATGATCTTGGCCGCCTCGGCCAGCCGGGTGGAGGCCTGGAACTCGCCCTCGGCATTGATGACCTTGGCCCGGCGTTCGCGCTCGGCCTCGGCCTGCTTGGCCATGGCCCGCTGCATCTCCTGGGGCAGGTCGATGTACTTGAGCTCCACGTTGGCGACCTTGATGCCCCAGGGACCGGCATGCTGGTCCAGGATGGTTTGTACCTGCTCGTTGACCTTGTCGCGATGAGCCAGGATCTCGTCGAGTTCCACGCCGCCGCACACACTGCGCAGGGTGGTCTGGGAGATCTGGGAGGTGGCGTACATGTAGTCCTCGACCTCAAGGATGGCCTTGAGCGGGTCGACCACCCGGAAATAGACCACCGCGTTGACCTTGATGCTCACGTTGTCCCGGGTGATGACGTCCTGGTTGGGCACGTCCATGGCAAAGGTCCGCATGGAGACCCTTGTCATGCGGTCAAGGACCGGCAGCAGGATGATGAGCCCCGGCCCCTTGGGCCGGATGACCCGGCCGAGCCGGAAAATGACCCCGCGCTCGTATTCGTTGAGCACGCGCAGGGACGTCATCAGAAACAGGACGATCAGAATAAGCAGGGGGACGATGCCGATCATGGAAACCTCCGTGAAACGGTCCCAAAGGTTACGCCGCGGGGAGAGCGGAATCTCCCTCCACTTCCAGGGTCATGTCGTCTCGCCCGGTGACCACCACCGTCTGGCCGGGGGCGAGCGTAAGGGGCGTTGCCGAGCGCGCCTGCCACAATTCACCGTTGATGAAAACCTTGCCGCTCGTACCCTGCCAGTGCCGCACCGTGGCGGTCTGGCCCGCAAGCGCCGCGACACCGCTGACCGGTCGCCGCAACTGGGCCTTGGCCACAAGATAGCCCATGAAGCCAAGCAGCCCGGCCAGCCCCAGGACTGTGGGTAAAACGAGCCCGAGCGGCAACCCGCCCAACCCATCGCCCCGGAAAAGCAGCATGGAGCCGAGGAGAAAACTGGCCAGCCCGGCCAGGCCAAGCAGCCCGAAACTCGTAATGAACAGTTCCAGTACGAAAAAGACCGCGCCCAACAGCAGGAGCAAGAGCCCGGCCGTGTTGGTCGGTAACACGGACAAGGCGTACAAGGCGAGGAGCAGGCTCAAGGAGCCGATCACACCAGGGAGGATCGCGCCCGGGGTGGTGAGCTCGAAATAGAGGCCGGCCAGGCCAAGCAGCAGCAGGATATAGGCGATCTGGGGATCGAGCAGCCAGGATAAAATACCGTGACGCAGGCCGGTTGCGTAGGTTTGCACAAGGACATCAGCGGCCGTGAAATGGGTCGTCACACCGCTTGCCATGGTCAGACCGCGCTTGCCGAGTTGGGCGAAAAGATCGGTGCGATCCATGGCCACGAAATCGATGACACGGCTCTGGGCCGCTTCCAGGGCGTCGAGATTGGCTGCCTTGGTGATCGATCGCATGTACCAGCCCACGTTGCGGTCGTTGCGGGTCACGAGTCCGCGCAGCAAGCTCTGAAGATCATTTTGGATCTTGGCGTTCATGGTGCCCTTGATGTCGCCGCCGCCAGGCCCCACGGGCGAAGCCGAGCCGATGGTGGTCTGGGGTGCCATGGCCGCGACCGTGGCCGCCGCCACCAAAAAGACCCCGGCCGAAGCTGCTCGGGCGCCCGACGGCGCCACCCAGACCACGATGGGCAGGGGCGAGGCCAGCATAGCCTTGACCATGCGCCGCATGACGTCAATGGAGCCGCCCGGGGTATCGAGCACGAGAAGGACCATGTCGTTGCCGTCGCGGCGGGCTCTGTCCAAAGCGGCATCGAGCAGATCGGCCTGGATGGGGGAGATGGCCGTGGCAATGCTGACTTCCAGGGCCGAAAGGGACTGGTGTCCGGGAACGGGCGCCGCCAAGGCCACCGATGTCGCCAGGACAAGGCCGAGGAACAGCGAGAAGGCGCGACTAGGACGTGCCGCGACCAAGGGTTGCCAGCACATGGGTCCAGACCTCCTTGGCACCCGCAAGTAGGGTGCCCGGATCAGGCAGGATACTGCACGGGATACCGATCAGGCTGGCTTCCTGGAAGGGAACGGAAGGAAGCGACAGCACCGTGGCCGCATCGCCCCCGAAAATCGCCAACCTGTCCGGGGATAGCCGGCGCAGACCGGCCAGGAAAATGTCCGGTTGGGGGCGCAAGGTCTCGCCTTCGGGCAGGGCCAGGGGCCAAAACGCGACAAGTCCGCGACCGGCCAGGCCCAGATCGCGGATGAGCGCTCGCCACAAGGCGCTTCGGCGCGGCTCCGACCGTCCGGTCAAATCGAACCCCAGATCGAGATAGGTGATGACCAGGCGCGGCCCAGGCGGCGCCTTGGCCAAAAGCCCGGGCCAAGGTGCCGGCCAGGTAGCCGGGTCGGACTCCGGTTGCGACGGCACCTCGACCGGTGGCGTCACGTCCGGCGCAGCCGAGGCTTCAGCTTCGGGCAGCGCTTCGGGATCGATATAGAGATAGCGGACCCCGGCCTGCTGCCAGACACGCAGGCGCTCGGGCACGTTTACAAGCGAATCAAGGAGTCCCATATTTTCCAGGCCATTTCCGTCTTGGGCAGGGCGGACCAGGTTTCCCGACCGCCGGCGGCGGTCAGGACCACGGCCTCGTTGGTGGCCGCGGCAAAGCCGGCATCGGTGCGCCCGATGGGATTGCCCACCATGAGATCGCAGTTTTTGCGCGTGAGCTTGCCCTGGGCATTTTCGACCAGATTGTCGGTCTCGGCGCAAAAGCCGATCAGGCGTTGCCCGGTTCCCTTGGCCGCGCCCATGGCGGCCAGGATATCACGCGTGGGCCGAAAGACCAGTGGCGGCGCGCCATTGGCCATGTCCTTCTTGAATTTTCCGCCACCGGGTAGGGGTTCGGGCGCGAAATCGGCCACGGCCGCGGTCATGGCCCCGATATCCATGCTTGGCCAAAGATCGAGGCAGGCTTCGTACATCTGGCTGGCCGAGGTCACGGGAACAACCTGGACGGAATCCGGGAACCACCAGGAAACCGGCCCCGAGACTACGCTGACGTCCGCGCCGCGCAGCCAGGCCGCCATGGCCAGGCAGGCGCCCATACGCCCCGTGGACGGGTTGGACCAGAACCGGGCCGCGTCGAAATATTCCCGGGTCGGACCGAGGCTAACGAGCACCTTTTTGCCGGCCAAGTCCTGAGGGGTGAGTGCGCGTACGATGGCGGCGAAAATCGCTTCGTCCCGGGCCAGTCGGCCTTGGCCGGTCTCGCCGCAGGCCATTTCCCCCCATTCCGGCAGGACGCCGATCACGCCACGAGCGAGCAGTTTGTCCCAGTTCTCCCGGGTGGCCGCGGCCTGCCACAGCCTGGGATTCATGGCCGGAGCCACGAGGATCGGGCCCGTAAAGGCCAGCACCTGGCAGGCGAGCAAATCGTCGGCCAGACCATAGCACATCCGGGTCAGGAAATCCGCCGAAGCCGGGACCACGGCCAGGCAATCGGCTTCCTGGGCCGGTGCCAGATGGGCAAACCGGGCCGATTCGGGCGAAAACATGTCCGAACGCACGGGCGAGGCGCCGAGCGCTTCGAACGAAAGCGGGGTGACAAAGTGCTTGGCTGCCTCGGTCAAGGTCACGGCCACCTTGGCCCCTGTCGTGAGCAAGCGCCGGGTGAGCGGCAAGGCCTTAAAGGCCGCAATGCTGCCGGTGACGCCCAGATGCACCTGGCGACCAAGATAGCCGGTAACGTCCAAATGACTGGTCTGCATGCCTGTTTCCCGAACGCCCGGGTTGGAGTATGGCTTGCCGGGCATAGGCCGGTATAGGCCATAAGAGCGCTTGGCGTAAAGCGTTGCGTGGGGAGGGGAGAGAAGGGACGGGGAAGACGCCTCCGGCGGCCGGGGGGAATAATTCCCCCCGGACCCCCTTGATAACGGGGATATGGGGGAAGGTGATGGAAGCGGTGGCGAGAATCGTGTTTGAGGGCGAATTGCAAGGGCTGCTGCACAAGCCCTGGCCTGGGGGCGTGGTGCGCTACCCGGTCGATCGCCGGGCTTCGCTCAAGGACGTGATCGAAGCCCTGGGACCGCCCCATACCGAGGTCCACGGGCTGGTTGCCTATGGCCAGGAGGTGGATTTTTCCACCTTGCTCGAACCCGGGATGGAAGTGACCGTGGCTCCGGCGAGGTTTCCCATCGATGTCACCAGGGTCACGGTCTTGCGGCCGCAGCCGTTACCACGTCTGGCCTTTGCCGCCGATGCCAATGTGGGCAAGCTCGCGACCTTGCTGCGGCTGCTCGGTTGGGACACGACCTTTGCGCGCGATATCGACGATGCGAGCCTGGCCGAACTGGCCTGCACCCAAGGCCGCGTGGTCCTCAGCCGCGATCGCAACTGCCTCAAGCGCTCGAAAATCGTCCACGGACGGCTCGTGCGCGCCAATGATCCCCTGAAACAAGTGCGTGATATTGTGCTGGCTTACGGCATTAAGGAACAATCACGCCCGTTCAGCCGCTGTCTGCGCTGCAACGAACCCCTGGTGGCCGTGGACAAGGCGAGTGTCTGGGACAGGCTGGAACCGCGCACCAAGCTCTACTACGACAGCTTCTGGCGCTGCCCGGCCTGCCAGCGCATCTACTGGGCCGGTTCCCACCATGACGGCATGCTGCGCTTGCTCGAAACGCTGTGACGCGATCAAAGGAAGGCTGGTGCCCGATCCGTCGGCATCGGGTCACCCTCGACCAAAGAGGGGAAGTCGGAAGATGCGGCGCGCGGGATCGCGTTACGCGAGGCCCTTGTCCCGGTACAACGTCAGATGCCAATGGTAGATACGCTGGGCCAGATCGTCGATGACGTTGTCCGTGACCTTGGCCCAGGCGATTTTTCCGGAATCGGCCTGACGCGAACCACTGGCAATGAATTCCATGCCAAGGGTCATGTCGCCACTGACCGGTTCGAGGCGGATGTTGTTGATCTTGGCCACCAGCCAGTATTCCTCGAGCTGTTTGGGCAGTTTTTCGGCGAAGGTAAAAAAAAGGATGAACCGGTCGCCTTTGCCCAGCACGAAATCCTGTTCTTTGATGACGGCGCGGCGCAAGCTCAGACGCAGTCCACCAGCGGACATATTGTCCAGGAAAGCCAGATTGTTTTTAAAATGCGCCAGAGGGATGGTGGGCTTATTGATATCGAATCCACCACTGGCATCGTATTTCCAAAAAGCAAGATGAGAAAATTTTTGTAAATCCGGTTTCAGGCGCAAACTCTTGCGGCGCTGAGTCCCTTGAATTGTGTCCGGAATCGAAACCGCAACTTGAACGACGTTGGACTTTGATTGTCGTATACGGAGTATTTTTGTTTCAAAAGAATAAAATATTTCCCGATGTTTGTCCTCACGTTCGACAATTCGGAAAAAACAGTTCATTCCCTGGCCTATGAAACGATCTTTCAAAGAACCGACACCATCGAGTTCGAGCACCATGGCCGAAACATCCATGGCCACAAGCAAACCAGTAACATTCGAAATATTTGATGCTTCCTGACTGAAGCGTATATGCATTTTTGATCGCTGTAGCAATGCATTATCAAGAATTGCAGCTACGCGAAGACGTTCCTGTTCTTCCTCCTTGGAGTGTTTTCGTTTGCGCAATAAATCGAAAACCATGAATAAGGAACCTCGTGAGACAGCTTATTCGGCCAATTCAATCAGGATACGCCCATCAAAAAGGTGAATACCCATCACCGTGCCCCGGTGTCAATGAACACCCCGGCTGTATCACTTCGCGAGATAATCCAATTTGCGCTGAATAACCATGGGATTAGGATACCAATCCTTGATGGTTTCATAAAGCTGTCTGGCCGTGTTCTTGTCGCGATGCGCCTCGGCTGCCTCGGCTAGGGCGAAGCCGGCCTGGGCACGCCATTTCGGCGCTACGGTCTCGTCCTGCAAGACCGACTGCCAGATGACCGCGGCCTGCTCCGGTTGGCCGGATGTGGCCAGCAAGCCGGCCAAACGCAGGGAGCACGGCGCAGTCGTCGCGGGGGGCAGGTCCATCTGGCGGCAGCCTTCGAGACTCTGCCGGGCCGCAGGCAGGTCATGCCGCTTGGCATAGGCCTGTTCCCGATGCAGGGCGACCCAAATCCGCTGATCAGGGGACAAATCCGTGCGCGCCCCCAGGGTTTGCAGCACATCGAGCGCCTTGGCCGTATTCTCCATCTGGAGGGCCACATCCACGGTCGTCACGAGCAAATCGACCAGCGCCGGGTCGTCGGGATCGACTTCGAGCCTGGCCGCGTCGAGGAGCGGAACCGCCGCTGCCGGATTGCCCCAGACAATGAGGGAGATATCGATCAACCGGCGCCAGGCCTCCACGCGTCCGGCGCCTTGGGCAAAGGTTTGCAGGTAGTGCTGATAGTCCGCTTCGGCCTGGGTGTAATTGCCAGCCAGCCACGCCTGACGGGCGCGTTCGAGCTGCCGGGCCGCCTTTTCCTGGGGCGGCTCACTGGTGCAGGCCTGGCCCAGAAACAACAGGGCCAGGCCGACCAGAACCAGCGGCCTCCAGCCGTGCATTACCCTTCGCACGGCCCCATATCGGTCGGATCGACCAGATCGAAGCCGGTGGCCGTGACATTGTCTTCCATCCGCACGAGCATGACCCCCTGGGTGGCGCGTCCCACCGAGGAGATGCCGGACACGGACAAGCGGATGATCTTGTTGGCCGAGGTCAAAAGCAGCAGTTCGTCGTCCTCGCCCACCATGACCGCGCCGATGACCGACCCGGTCTTGGGCGTCACCCGCATGTTGATGACACCGAAGCCACCCCGGTTGCGCAGGGGGTAGTGTTCGATGGACGTGCGCTTGCCGTAGCCGTTGGCGGAGACGGTCAGGACTTCGGTGCGGCCGTTGCCGGCAATGACCACGCCGGCCGCCACCCGATCGCCGCCCTTGAGGGCCACGCCCTTGACCCCGGAAGCCGAGCGGCCCATGGGCCGGATATCGGACACCTGGAAGCGGATGGACAGCCCCTGCATGGTGGCGAGCAAAATCTCGGCCGAGGCGTCGACTTCGCGCACCATGAGCAGTTCGTCGCCCTCTCGCAGGCTCACGGCAATGATGCCCGTGCTGCGGCAGTTCTTATAAAGCTCGGTGGAGGAGCGCTTGACCATGCCGCGCTTGGTCACGAACAGGAAGTAGCGGTCCTCGGAAAAGTCGCGGATGGCGAGCGCCGTGGCCACGAACTCTTCCTTGTCCATGGGGAGCAGGTTGGCGATATGGGCGCCCTTGGCCGTACGCTGGCCCTCGGGAATCTGGTGCACGGGCAGCATGAACATACGGCCAAGGTTGGTGAAAAGCAGCAGTTGCTGGTGGTTGGTGGTGGTGCAAAACGACTGAACAAAGTCGTCGGCCGAAGTGGACACACCCGCCACACCCTTGCCGCCGCGTTTTTGCTGCTGGTAGTTGTCCATGCGCGTGCGCTTGATGTAGCCGCGCCGGGACAGAGTGATGACCACGTCGTCGTCGGGAATGAGATCGAGGATGTTGATGCCGTCCAGGTCCTGCAAGATCTCGGTCTTGCGCGGGGTGGCGAACCGAGTCTTGAGGTCCGTGATCTCGTCACGGATGACGCCGCGCAGGACTTCGTCGTTTTCGAGGATGCTGCGCAGGTATTCGATGAGCTTAATAAGCTCGTTGTATTCGTCGATGAGCTTCTGGCGTTCGAGGTTGGTCAGGCGCTGCAAACGCATGTCCAAAATGGCCTGGGACTGGCGCTCGGACAGGCTGAAGCGTTCCATCAAACGCTCCTTGGCCTCCTGGGGCGTCTTGGAAGCCCGGATGATGGACACGACCTCGTCGATGTTGTCGAGTGCAATGCGCAGGCCTTCGAGAATGTGGGCCCGCTCCTCGGATTTGCGCAGATCAAAGGCCGTGCGGCGCAGGATCACTTCGCGGCGGTGGGCCAGGAAGTGTTCCAGGATCTGCTTCAAATTGAGGGTGGCGGGGCGGTTGTCGGCCACCACCATCATGTTGATGCCAAACGAGGTTTCGAGCGGCGTGTACTTGTACAGGGCATTGGTCACGATGTCCGGGATGATGCCCTTGCGCAGGTCGAGCACGATGCGGATGCCCTTGCGGTCGGATTCGTCGCGCAGATCGGACACGCCGTCGATGCGGTGGTCGTTGATAAGGGCCGCGATCTTTTCGACCAGGGAGGACTTGTTGAGGGCATACGGGATTTCCCGGATGACCACGGCCTGCAAGTCCTTTTTACGGTCCTCGATCTCGACTTTGCCCCGGATCTTGATACTGCCGCGACCGGTGGTGTAGGCCTCGATCAAGCCTTTGCCGCCGTAGATGGCGGCCCCGGTCGGAAAATCCGGGCCCTTGACCAGGGTGATGAGCTCGGCAATGGCGCAATCCGGCTTGTCGAGCACGAGCAGCAGCCCGTCGCACAGCTCGCCCAAGTTGTGGGGCGGAATGTTGGTGGCCATGCCCACGGCGATGCCCGAGGTGCCGTTCAAAAGCAGGTTCGGCACCTTGGTGGGCAGGACTTCCGGCTCTTCCAGGGAGTTGTCGTAGTTGGGCCGAAAACCGACGGTCTCCTTTTCGATATCGGCCAGAAATTCCCCGGCCAGCTTCGACATGCGCACTTCGGTGTATCGCATGGCCGCCGCGGCATCGCCGTCGATGGAGCCGAAGTTGCCTTGCCCGTCCACGATGGGGTCGCGCATGGAAAAATCCTGGGCCATGCGCACCAGGGCGTCGTAAACGGCCTGGTCACCGTGGGGATGGTACTTACCGATGACGTCACCGACGACGCGAGCGGATTTCTTGTAGGGCCGGTTGAACGTGTTGGACAACTCGTGCATGGCGAACAAAATGCGTCGGTGCACGGGCTTGAGTCCGTCGCGTACGTCCGGGATGGCCCGTCCGATGATGACGCTCAGGGAATACTCAAGATACGATTTCTTGAGTTCCTCTTCGATCTGAATGACATTGCTCACTGGTGGCTCCAATCAACGGTTAGGCGGGGTATGCGATCGATGCCTCCGGCGGCCGGGGCGCTGCCCCGGACCCCGCCGGGGGGATCATCCCCCCGGACCCCTGGAAAAAATTGTCATGTGGTGAAACAACCTCATGGGCGAGATACATCCCAAAATGGGATTCCAAAGGGCAGCGCCCTTTGGCCGCCGGAGGCGTCTCTCCCCACACTCCACCTAAATATCCAGTTCCCGTACGGACAGGGCGTTTCGTTCAATGAAATCGCGCCGGCCTTCGACCTGTTCGCCCATGAGCTGGGAGAAGATGTCGTTGGCTTCACCGGCATCCTCGATGGACACCTGGAGGAAACTGCGCTTTTCCGGGTTCATGGTGGTTTCCCAGAGCTGTTCCGGGTTCATTTCGCCCAGGCCCTTGTAGCGCTGGATATTGATGCCCTTTAAGGCCGTGTCCATGACCGCCTTGTAGAGGTCGAAAAAGCCCGACAGTTCCCGGGTCTCTTCCTTGAAGCGCATGGAGAGCGGCAGGACCGGGCAGGCGGCGAGCAAGGCGGCATAGGCTTCATGGGCCCGGCGGTAGATCTTGGAGCTGAAAAACTCCACGGCGATGCGGTACCGGGCCTGGCTCTGGGTCACGAACGCGGCGTAAAGCCGGCGCTCGTCCTCGGTTTCCTCGATCTCGGTTTCGAGGGCATAGCCCTTTTCGGCCAGGTACGGGACCAGGCCCTCGGGATAGGCGTCACCGGCAAAATCCGACGGCGACAGCCGGTCATGGCCGAGCAGGGCGGTGAAAAGGTCGTCGGGCAGACCCACGCCCGTGGCCTCGTGCAGCCGCGATTCGAGGAAGCGGATCTTTTCAAGCAGCCCGGTCAACTCCTGACCGGAGAAAACCGCCTCGCCCGAGGTCACGGTCACATCCTGGCCCACGCGGCCGAGAAGGAAATCGGACAGCTCCTCGTCGTCCTTGATGAAGCGTTCGAAATCGCCCTTGAACACACGGTACAGCGGCGGCTGGGCGATATAGATGTAGCCGTTGGTGATGAGCCGCTCGTAGCGCCGGTAGAAAAACGTCAAGAGCAAGGTGCGGATATGGGCACCGTCCACGTCGGCATCGGTCATGATGACGATCTTGTGGTAGCGCAGGCGGGCATAATTCTCGTTTTCGCGTTCCTCGTTCTCGTCATCGCCCATGTACGGCGTGGGTCCCATGGCCGTGATGAGATTGCGGATTTCCTTGTTGCCGAGCATCTTGTCCGTGCGTGTGCGCTCGACGTTTAAGATCTTGCCGCGCAGGGGCAAGATGGCCTGGAAGCGCGGATCGCGCCCCTGCTTGGCCGAGCCGCCTGCCGAATCGCCCTCGACGATGTAGAGTTCGGATTCCTCGGGGTTTTTGCTCTGGCAGTCGGCCAGCTTGCCGGGCAAGGAATGGTCGGACAGGGCACCCTTGCGCCGCACGAGTTCCTTGGCCTTGCGCGCCGCTTCCCGGGCCCGGGCCGCGTCCACGGCCTTTTCGACGATGGCCTTGGCGTCCTTGGGGTTTTCCTCGAAGTGCACGTTGATGGACTCGAACACGGCCTTGGCCACGATGCCGGCCACTTCGGAATTGCCGAGCTTGGTCTTGGTCTGACCCTCGAACTGGGGCTGGGGGAGTTTGACCGAAACCACGGCGGTGAGTCCCTCGCGCACGTCGTCGCCGGTCAGCTTCTGCTTGAATTTCTTGGGGATATCAGCCTTTTCGATATAGGCGTTGATGGCCCGGGTGAGTGCCGTCTTGAAGCCCGCCAAGTGGGTGCCGCCTTCGCGGGTGCGGATGTTGTTGGCAAACGTCAGCACCTCTTCCTTGTAGTTGGCGTTGTACTGGAGGGCAAAATCCACCATGACGCCTTCTATCTCGGACTGGCCTTCGATCATGTCGTGGATGACCTGTTCGCCGGAGTTGAGGTCGGCCACGAAACTCTTGAGCCCACCGTCAAAGCGGTAAGTGACGCGCTCGTTGCTGCGTTCATCGCGGAAGTCGATCTCCAGGCCCCGGTTCAGGTAGGCCAGTTCCTCGAAGCGTTTGGCCAGGGTCTCGTGGGAGAACTGGTTGGTCTCGAAGATCTCCTCGTCGGGCAGGAAGCGGATGGTGGTGCCGGTATTGTCCGCCTCGCCGATGACCGTGAGCTGGGTCACGGGCACGCCGCGCTCGTAGCGCTGCTGATACTTCTTGCCGTTGCGGCGCACGGTGACTTCGAGATACTCGGACAGGGCGTTGACCACGGACACGCCCACGCCATGCAGACCGCCCGAGACCTTGTAGGACTCGTTGTCGAACTTGCCGCCGGCGTGCAGCACGGTCATGACCACTTCCACGGCCGGCCGGTGCTCCTTGGGGTGCATGTCCACGGGAATACCGCGGCCGTTGTCCGCCACCGTCACCGAGTTGTCCAAGTGAATGGCCACGCCGATGCGGTCGCAGTAGCCGGCCATGGACTCGTCGATGGAGTTGTCCACGACCTCGTAAACGAGATGATGCAGGCCCCGGCCGTCCGTGGAGCCGATGTACATGGCCGGACGCTTGCGAACGGCCGAAAGTCCCTCAAGGACCGTAATCGAACTGGCGTCGTAGGCCTGGGGCGACTTGTCCTGACTCATGCGATGTCTTCCTCGCTATAATACGTCTCTTCTACTATTTTCATGGGCATGATGATGACCAGGCTGTCAGGGTCTTCCTCGCCGGTGATACCGCAGGGACCCTCGGCTCCGGTCAAGGCGAAGCTGACCTTGGCCGAATGGAAATGGCCCAGGATTTCGGTGATGTCCTTGGTGGGGAACGCCACCTTGGGCAGGCTGCCGCTAAAGGTGCACTCCAAGGTCTCGGAGGCCTCGCCGGCTTCCTGTCCCTGGCTGCGCAGGGACAACTCGTTTGGCCCCTGGAACACGAAATAGGCGCAGCGGTTGTTGTCGGTGGTGAAAATCGCCACTCGGTCCAGGGCATCCATGAGTTCGAGCCGGTCGATGATCAAGGTGGAGACATCCTCGGTGTCGAGCTTGGACACGAAGGAATTGTAATCCGGGTACTGGTAATAGCTGAGCGGTAGACTGAAGGTTTCGAGCTTGGTCGAATCCGCGTCGGACTCGTCCTTGACCTGGGCCCGGAAAAAAAGCCGTTTCTGGCTGATGGCCAGCTCGATTTCGGCCGAGGAGAGCCAGCGGCGCAGTTCGCCCACGTATTTTTTCTGGATGAGAATGCCCTCGGGCGGCAGCATGGCCTGGATGTTGTCTTCCGAGAAGCCGACCAGGGAGAACTGGTGGCCGTTTAAGCCGCAGACCTCGACCTTGGGCGGCGTGGCGGCCGGGCGCATGAACAGGCAGGCCATGGCCTCCATGGTGTCCTCGTCGGAGATGCAATAGGTCACCCGGTCAATGATCTCCTCCAGGAAATCTCCGGACCACATGACCGCGCCTTCCTCGGGGAAGGGCGCGAAGCTCTGGAACCAGTTGCGGTCGGACACGGGCAGCTTGTAGCGGCGCGAGCCCTGCTTGATGAGCAGGTTACCCGAGGCCGCGTCCAGGGTGAGCCCGATTTCGCCGGGGGGCAGCTTGCGCACGAGCTCGAAGAAATTCTTGCCCTGCACGCCGCACAGCCCCTCCTCCTTGATCTTGGCCGGATACTGGCCCGTGAATTCGAGGCTCGAATCCGTGGACAGGATGCGCAGGACCGAGCCCTGGGCCTCCAGCCAGATGGTGCGCAAAAAAGCGGCTCCGGTCTTGGCCGGAATGATGCCTGACGACTTTTGCAGGCCGTCGATGATGTCGTTGCGAAAGACCGTCAGCTGCATGGCTGTCTCCTTTTCTGCCTTTCAATCAAGAAAAAAGGTTTTGTTTTTTGGAGTAGGAAGTAGAGGGGGTGCATATGTTCCGTAATTATGCAACTGATTGATATCATGCTTCATTTTATGCTCCAGCCAGTGACGTCAAGGCGCCGTCGGCAACAGACGGCCCGACCTCGCTCAGCCAGGAACCCCTTGGCGACAGGTTTTGGCCAGTTGCCGGAATAATTGTTTCGTTTCCGCATCATCATCTTGAATTTGCTGGAATTTTCTTATCGAATACAGGACCGTGCTGTGATCCTTGCCGCCGAAAAGTCTGCCCAGGGCCGGATAGGACATGCCGAGCAGGGATCGGCACAAGGTCATGGCCGCCTGCCGGGCGAACACGAGTTCCTTGCGCCGGCTGTGGCCGGTCAGATCGGCCACGGTCAGGCCGAAATGGTTGGCCGCCACCTCCAGGATCCGTTCGGGCGTGAGTTCCGGGGCGGCCCGGTCCTCGGACAGGCGGATGTGGCGCTGGAAATCGGTCTCGGTCAGTTCCCGGCCCGAATGCTTGCGAAAGGCCTCGATGCGCAAAAGCACGCCCTCGAGCCGGCGAAAACCCTCGAACCGGCTCGACAGGGTCAAGACCTGTTCCCGGGACAGGCCCAGGCGCTTGTTGCGGTTGGCCTGCTCCACGAACGCGATGCGCACGTCGAGATCCGGGGCCTTGAGATGGACCATGAGCCCCCATTCCAGGCGCGACTTGAAGGTGGGGTCCAGATAATCCAGGGCGGTCACCCGCTCGCTGCTCGTAAAGACCATCTGCTTGCCGGCGTCGTGAAAGGCGTTGAACACGAAGATCAGTTCCCGCTCCAGGTCCGGGGCGCGCCGAATGTCGGTGAGCTCGTCGATGAACAGCCAATCGTGGCTGCACAAGTCGGCCCGAACTTCGTGAGGGCTGTCCGGCGCGGCTGCGAAGCGGTTTTGCAGATCGCCGATGGAGCCGAAAAAAACCGCCGCGCCTTCGCGGTGCCGGACCACGGCATTAGCCATGGCGCGCAGCAGGTGTGTCTTGCCCGAACCCGACGGGCCGCAGACCAGAAACGGATTGTAGCGGACCTCGCTGCCCCGGGCGACTTCCTGGGCTAGGGCCAGGGGAAAGCGGTTTTTTTCGTTGACCAGGAAGGTTTCGAACGTGAAGTGATTGCCGTAGGGAAAATCGGTCAGGCCGGCGCTGGCGGCCAGGAAGGCCGGCGCCCGGGGCGCGGCGGCATCGCTGCCGTTTCGGGTCTGGTAGCGCACGGCATAGCCCGGTCCCAGGTATTGGGCGAGCTGGCGTTCGAAAAAATCCTTGATCGCGCTTTCAAACCAGGTGGCGAAGTAGACATGGGGAAACGACACGCAAAAAGTCTGGTCCGCCTTGCTGATCGTCAGGTCAAGGGGATCGTACCAACGCCGCAACTCCTGTTCCGGACAGGAATGCGACAAATGCTGTCGGAAATCGTCTTTGAGCACGCCGCCACCGGGAAAAAAAGGGGGAACGGGCATTGTACGCCCGCCAAAATTATGTAAACCAAATCGAGCAGTTGGGAATAACTTCCCCGACCCCTCCCCAAGGTCGAAAGAAGTGTCATTTGTACCCTAAAACGCCCCGAAAGCCAAGGGGTGACGCGTGCTGTTGCCAAGCGCCGCAAAATGGGCCAAGACTGGCCCCTGCCATCGGCAAGGAACGCGAAAAGGGAGTCTGGCATGACCGGTGAGGTGAAAAAAACCGTCGCGGAGATCAATAAGCGTATTGAGAAAGGCAAGGCCGTGGTGCTCACGGCCGCCGAAATGGTCGAGGCGGTGAAACGCCTGGGCAAGGTGAAGGCGGCCAAGGAAGTGGACGTCGTCACTACCGGCACCTTCTCGCCCATGTGCTCCTCGGGCATGCTTTTCAATTTCGGCCAGGAACCGCCGGTAATCAAGGCCCAGAAGGTCCGCCTCAACAACATCCCGGCCCATGCCGGCCTGGCCGCCGTGGACGCCTATATGGGCGCCACCGAGCTGCCCAAGGACGATCCACTCAACAAGATCCACCCGGGCCGTTTCCTTTACGGCGGCGCCCATGTCATCGAGGATCTGCTGCGCGGCAAGGCCGTGCGCCTGTGGTGCGAGGCCTACGGCACGGACTGCTACCCGCGCCGGGAGCTCGAAAAGGACGTCACCCTGGCCGACCTCAAGTACGCGGCCCTGCTCAATCCCCGCAACTGCTACCAGAACTACAACGTGGCCGTGAACCTCACGAGCCGCATTGTCTATACCTACATGGGGCCGCTCAAGCCCAATGCGCGCAACGCCAATTTCGCCACGGCCGGTGAGCTCTCGCCGCTTTTCAACGATCCCTACCTGAAGACCATCGGTCTCGGGACCCGGATCTTTCTCGGCGGCGGGGTGGGCTATGTCATCGGCGCCGGTACCCAGCACGATCCCCGGCCCAAGCGTAACGAACGTGGCATCCCGCTGTCGGCCTCGGGCACGCTCATGGTCAAGGGCGACCTCAAGGGCATGAGTCCGCGCTATATCCGGGCCGTGTCCGTACTCGGCTACGGCGTGTCCATGGCCGTGGGCATCGGCATTCCCATTCCCATATTGAATGAGTACATGGCCTTTTTTACCGGTGTGTCCGATGCCGACATCCAGATGCCGATCAAGGACTACGGCCACGATTACCCCAACGGCATTGCGCGCAACCTTGGCTATCTGACCTATGCCGAACTGCGCTCGGGTGAAGTGCTCATCAACGGCAAGCCCACCCAGTCCGTGCCGGTCACGAGCCTGTCCATGTCCCTGGAAGTGGCCACCACGCTCAAATCCTGGATCGAACAGGGCAAGTTCCTGCTCACCGAACCTGTCGAACCCATTCCGTCCCTGTAGCAAGAGACAGCAAAGGGGAGGAACTCAACAGAGTTCCTCCCCTTTTTCTTTGGGATGTTGGGCGTCTTCGGCGACCAAAGGGCTGTGCCCTTTGGAAACCCGCAACGGCTTCGTTTTTATTCCGAACGTATCCGCCTGCCCGTCGCCGTCATTGGTCTTCCTCAGAAGGGATTCCAAAGGGCAACGCCCTTTGGTCGCCGAAGGCGTTCCCTCTCCCCATCTCTCTCGCTATCCCTGCCACGACAACACGGCGTGAGTCGCGACGAACTCCAGACACTGGGCGTAGGCGAGGTCGGTGTGAGGTTCGAAGGTTGCTGTTGGTTGGAGATTGTGGTTGGCGAGCAGCCCGAAGAGACGCTTAAAGGGAATGGTTCCCGCACCCGGCCCCAGGTGCTGGTCAAAGGTACCGTCGTTGTCGTGCAGGTGCAGATGGCCGATGACAGGCCCCAGGGTTTCGATCCAGGCTTCCAGGTCGTCGCGCCGGGCGCCGCCGGCAAAGCTGTACCAATGGCCGATATCGAGGCAGGCGCCGATGCGTTCGGCCTGCTGCCGGGGCAGGAGCGCCTTGAGGGTGGTGACCATGCCGGCCAGGTGGGCCGGGTCAGTCTCATGGGTGTTTTCAAGGTAGAGCGGCGGATGGTCGGGCCAATCGCCGAGCGCCTCGGCCCAGGTTGCGGCGGCCCGGTTGGCCCAGTCGGTAAAGGAGCGGCCGTAGAGGAAGCGGTTGTAGGCGGCGTGGCCGATCATATGATCCGGGCGGTAGAGGCGGGCGATGGCCAGGGCCTGGCGCAGGCGGTCCAGAGTGGCTTGGCGGATGCGCGAATCGGCGCTGCCGGGCTGGAGATCGAAAAAGGGCAGATGCAGGCCCCGGGCGAGACCGGCCGCGTCGAGACGTGCGGCCACGGCCTCGTGCCAGGCCGGATCGGTGGCGTCGAGAAGCAGGGGGTCCAGGCCGAGCTCGGGCGGTACATGGCCGGTCAGATGGCGGTCGAGCAGTTCCGGCCGCCGGGCCAGGACCCGGAGGTTGCAGTTGACGTAGCTGCGCATGGCGTCGTCATTCCTTGGCCAGGGGAAAAATCTGGCTGTAGACGGATTTGCCGGCGGGATCGAGAATGGTCAGGCGCAAGCCGTAAATGTCCTTGGCGTCGTACTTGGAAGGCAGGGACAGATTGGCGGCGATCTGCTTGAAGCGCTGGATCTGGAAGGACAGTTCGTCCCGGTCGGCCTTGAGCGTGGTCAGGCTGGCATCGTTGCCGATAAGCGCCACTTCGCCCCGGCCGGACAGGGTGGATTGGGGCGAAAGATTGCTCAGATCGAAATTGAGTTGGAGCTTGCGGCCCTCGACCTTGGCCCGCAGGTTGTCCACGCCGGCCTGGTTGGAATCGAGCCGGGCCAGGAGCTTGGACAGGTCGGGTTTGACGGCCTCGCGTTCCTTGGATTCCGGGGTGGATTTACGCTCCTCGGTCTGGGGTTTCCACCAGCCGGGATTGTCGGGATTGACCGAAGCGAGCAGGGTTTCGAGTTCGGTCGCGTCCTTGGAGCGCAGGATTTTTTCGATATTTTCCAGGCGCAGCAACCGTTCGCCCACGCCCTCGCGCTCGCCGGCCAGGGCTTCCACGCGCCGGGAAAGCCGGGAATTGGCTTCGCGCAGCCGCCAGGCTATGCCCGCGGCCAAGGCCAGCAGCAGGGTCAGGCACAACGGCGTCAGCCACACGGCCCGCAGCCAGCCCGCCGCAACATGATAGCGACCCACCCGGCCGGCGCCGCGCATGATAAGAATGTCGATTTTTTCGCGGCCGGCCATGTGCTAGCTCCGACTCCAAATTTCCGAGGTGATGACCAGTCCGTTGCCGGCCGGTCGCAGGAGCAGGACCTTGTGCCCCCGGCGTTTGACGCCGTCGCTGCCTTCGTATTCCTGATCGAACTCCGCCTTGAACCCGTTTGCATCCGGGGTGATGGCCAGATCGGTCACGGTGACCCGGCGCGGCGGGCGGGATTTCCACAAACGGCTTTTCTGGGCGCGCAGGGCGGCGGTCCCATCGCGGCGGCCGCCCAGGATCACGTCCGGCGCGTAGCAGGCCACATAGTCGTCCAACTGGCCGGCTTCCCAAGCCTTGCGCCAGGTCTCCACGGTCGTGGCGGCCTGGGTCGTGCCCACGGTCGTTGTGGCGATCTTAGGCTGTGGCACGGCCTTTTCGGCCGGGGCCGCCGGGGATTGGGCCACGGTCGGCGACGGCTTGGGCTCGCTCTTTAGTTGCGTGCCCGCAGCCGCCACCGGGGGCGTGGGCCGGGCATCGGTTTTCGTCCAGGTCTCGTCGGCAATGCGGTAGTCGGCACCGGAAGGCGTCAACACTAAGGTCTTGCGACCGAAATCCTCGTTGCCGGCCTGATCCCGGTAGTGCTGCAACCCTTCCACGACAAAATCCTTGCCGCGGGGCGTGATGGTCACGTCGGACAGATCCACCCGGACCGGCGGCTTCTCCGTCCACAGGTGTTTCTTTTGGGCGCGGATGGCTGCCTTGCCTGTAAGCGTGCCTTGCTTGGCCGTTGTGGCATAACAGGCAACATACGCGTCGAGTTGGCCTTTTTCCCAGGCGGCGCGCCAAGTTTCCAACACGGTCTTGATCTTGGCCGTGGGATCAGGTTTCGCCATCTTCTGGGTTTGGGGCGCAGCGGCGGCAGGCTGCGGTGCGGACGGCACCGGTGTCGCGGCTGGAGCCTCGGCAACGGTCACGATGGGCGGCTGGGGCGCCGGTTGGACCGGGGCCGGGGAAGGGATCTTTGGTGACTGCTCGTGCGTCGCCACGGCCAGGGGGGCTGGTGCCGGCGGCGCCTTGGGCAGGGCGTCGGTCGCGACCTTGGCCTTGGCGCCGGAATCCATGGCCACTTCCAGAATGGCCTGGTCTTCGGGTGTGGCTGGGCGGGTCAGCTTCAAAGCATGGAAGGCTTTTTGGGCCATGCGTTCCAGGATCGGCTGCTGGGCGTCCACGAGATGGCGGACCTGGGTTTCCTCTTCGCTCACCGTATCCTGACGCGGCGTACTCGGTTCGACCTCGGCCTGGTTGACCGGTCCGGCCTTGATGCCGCTCTTGTCAGCCAGGGTGACGGGCATTTCGTCGTATTCCATGCCCACGATGCGGAACCGGCCGTCGGTGTTGCGCTGCCAGTAGAGGCGCTTGACGCCTTGGGAAATAAGGGTGGGGGAGCGGTAGACCTGGATGAAATAGGTGACCCAGTAGTCGGGTCCGGGCACGGCGCGCACGTCGAACAGGGTCACCTGTATCCAGGGCAGGGCCCGGAACAGCCGTTCCTTGTGGCTGCGGAAAGCGGCAAAGGGCTGGCCTTCGGTGATGGCGAATTTTTCCGGGTCGTGAAAGGCGAAAAAGGCATCGGATCTGTCTTGCCAGGCCTTGGCCCAGGCCTTGGTGGCTTCCACTACGGCCTGGCCTTCCTCCTTGAGTCTGGCCGCATCCGGACCGTCGACATGAATCGAGTTGGCGATGATGACGGGCATGCGCTCGGCCAGCTCCGGGTCCACTTTGTGGATGTCCGGTGTGCCGAGGGCCACACAGCCCTGGGTCTCGAAGGGCGTGATGGAATGTCCCCGGCCGTGAATCCAGATGCCGTGACCGGATTTGCGCCGCAGCACGTCCATGGGGTTGGGAAAGTCGAGGACAAAGGCCAGATCGCCGTACAGGTCGTAATTGAGGCCGGCATTGCGCCGCCGGGTGATGAAATAGACGCCCTCGGGGGTCTTGAGGTCGCCTTCCTTGAATTTGTCACCCAGTTCCTGGCCCGTGGCGCACGGCAGGGATTCGATCTGGCGCAAGGGACTTTGCCGGGAGAACAGGGCAAAATTCTGGGCTTGCTTGTCCACGGCCACGAACTGGGGCGGCGACCACGGCGTATCCACGAGTTCCGCCGCCCATTCGCCAGCCGCTCGACGGCCAGGGAACAACAGCAGCAGGAGCAGCAGGGTTATGACGGGGACGCTTCGTTTCATGCCGTATTATACTAAGGCGTCGTTTTCGCGGTTCCGGCCGCGAGTAGGGCGTCGCGGGTAAAGATCGAAAGCAGGGGAAAACCCCGTTCGGCCAGGCGTTCGCTGCCGCCTTCCCGGCGGTCGAGCACCGTGACCACGGCGCCAACGGTCAGGCCGGCGTCCTGGACCCGGTCGATGACCGTCAACAGGGTGCCGCCGGTGGTCACGACATCTTCGAGCAGGGCCACCCGGTCGCCGGGCTTGAAATTGGACAGGCCTTCCAGAAACTGGTTGGTGCCGTGGCCCTTGGCCGCCTTGCGGACGATGAAGGCCGGCATGGGACGGGCGCGCAGGTGGGAAACGAGGCTTACGGCCGTGACCAGGGGATCGGCGCCCAGGGTCATGCCGCCGACGCCGACAATTCCCTCGGGCAGGAGGTCGAAGAGCAGGTTGCCGATCAGCCACGCACCTTCGGGAAAAAGCGCCGTCTGCTTGCAGTCGAAATAATAATCGGATTTGCGGCCCGAAGTGAGGGTGATCTCCCCGGCCCGGTAGGATTTTTCCAACAACAAAGCGGCCAGACGGCCGCGCATGGCCGTGGCGTCCTCTTGGTTGCACGCAAACGACATGGCAATCCCCGTTTATGCCCGGTGCTTTTTTCTAACAGATACAAAAGCCGGGCGGCTTTGGAAAGAGGTTTACCGCCCCTCTCGGCCGGGAAGGCGCGCCAAGGGAAGAGGCGTCCGATTTTCCGGGTGCGGCCTAGCCGAACACCCGGGTATAGATCAAATCCTCGTGGGCCAAGTAGTAGGTCGGATCGAACAGGGCATCCAGCGTGGCCGGGTCGAGCTTGGCGGTGATGGCCGGATCGACCCGCACGGCGTCGGGAAAGGATTTCTTCCCTTCCCAGCAGGCCATGGCCACCTTCTGCACGGCCTCGTAGGCCTTTTGCCGGTCCATGCCGGTGTCGATGAGGGCCAAAAGCACGCGCTGGGAATAGAACAAGCCGAACGAGGCCATCATGTTGCGGGCCATGTTGTCCGGATTGACCTTGAGATTCTTGAGAATGCCGGCCAGGCGCGACAGGGTGTAGTCGGCGAGGATGGTGGAGTCGGGCATGATCACGCGCTCGACCGAGGAATGGGAGATGTCGCGCTCGTGCCACAGGGCCATGTTTTCCATGGAGGCCAGGGCGTTGGTGCGGATCAGGCGCGACAGGCCGCAGAGGTTTTCGGCCGAAATCGGATTCTTTTTATGCGGCATGGCCGAGGAGCCTTTCTGGCCCTTGGAGAAGCCTTCCTCGGCTTCCAGAACCTCGGTGCGCTGGAGGTGGCGCAATTCCGTGGCCATGCGTTCGACCCCGCCGGCAAGCAAAGCCAGGGCGGTGAAATAGGCGGCATGGCGGTCGCGCTGGACGATCTGGGTCGAGACCGGGTCCACGGCCAGGCCGAGCCGGGCCAGGGCAATGGCCTCCACCTTGGGGTCGAGGTGGGCATAGCCGCCCACGGCCCCGGAAATTTTGCCCACGCGCACGCCGGTCAGGGCGGCGGCGAAGCGCTCGCGGTGCCGGGTGAACTCGGCGTAAAACGAGGCCATCTTCATGCCGAAGCTCAGCGGCTCGGCATGGATGCCATGGGTGCGCCCGATCATGAGCTGGCCCTTGAAGCGCATGGCCAGATCGCGGATGACGGAAAGCAGGTTGTCCAGGGAAGCCAGGATGATGTCGCCGGCCCGGCCGAGCAGCAGGCCATTGGCCGTGTCCACGATGTCCGACGACGTGCAGCCGAGGTGGATGAACCGGGCCGCCGGGCCCACGCGTTCCTCCACGGCGGTTAAAAAGGCGATGACGTCGTGGCGGGTGACTTCCTCGATTTCGAGGATGCGGGCCACGTCGAAGCCGGCTTTTTCGCGGATGACGGCCATGTCCGCGGCGGGAATGCGGCCCAGTTCGGTCCAGGCCTCGCACACGGCCAGCTCGACTTCGAGCCAAGCCGCGAAACGGTGTTCCAGGGACCACAGGTCACCCATGGCCTTGCGGGTATAGCGCTCGATCATACGCCCTCCTTGGCGTCGTCGGAAGCCTGGTCGTCGGGGTCGGCAGCGTCCGGCAGGGGTTTGGACGGGTCGCGGGCCAGCTCGGGCACCGGAACGACCGTGCCCTTGATGGTGCCCTTGCCGTCCTTCTGGAACGAACCCGGGCGGCGATTGCCGTAATCGTTGGCGTAAAAGCCAGTGCCCTTGAGGGCGAAGGCGGACAGGGACACGACCCGGGGCGAGGCGTGCCCGCAATCGGGACAGGGAGCGTCTCCGTCGTCACCGGCCCGGCGCAGTTCCTCGAACACGCGGTCGCAGGCGGGGCAACGGAACTCATACAAAGGCATGGCGGCCACCCCCGTGGCACTCACGCGACAACCCGGGCAAGGAGAAACCCCTCGCCCGGTTCGTCGGGAAATCCTCGGGACAGGATGGGGCACGGACAGAGCCGACGCCGCGATCCCGGCCCATATTCAAAAAAAGTTCGGGACGGCGGATGTCCGCCTAGTCCTTCTTGGCGGCGATGGCCTGGCGGACGCGCTCCTTCAGGCGTTCCTTACGGCGCTTGCGGCGGCGATCCAGTTCCTTATGGCGCTCGATCTTCTTGTGCTTGGACATGTCCGGTCCTCCTTGCAAGTGGAAAGAACCCGACTCGGTACACGAAACAGGAGACCTTGTCCAGGGGCAAGCGCTACGAACGTCCGGGCAACCGCCCGTCGGCCAGAAATCCGTCCACCAGGGCGTTGACCGTGTCGTTGCCGCAAAACGAGCCTCCGGCAATGCGGGCCCGTCGCGCATCGAGGCCCTTTTCGAAGGTCGGCAAGAGATCCGGCGTCAGCTTGGTCATGTCGGCCATGGTGCCATAGCCGAGGCCCTCCAGGTACAGGGCGTTGAGGGTCTGTTCGAAGGCCCCGGCCACCGGAAACGACAGCACCGGCTTGCCATAATAAAGCGCCTCGGACATGAGGTTGTGGCTGCCGCCGCAGATGACGTAGGCGCACGAGGCCAAGTCGTCCAGGAAACCCGTCTCGGAGTAGCTGCGGAAGGTCAGGTTGCCGTCCACCTTGTCCATCTTGTAGCCGTAGACCCGAAATTCCCGGTCGATGCGGCGCAGATAGGGCGCGAACGCGTCACAGATGCCGCAGCTCTGGTAGACCACGATATGATCGCCCCGGCTTGGCGCGCGTTCGATGACGCTGTGGCGCAAGATGGGCGGCGCCACCCGGGCCCGGGCCCCGGGCTTGGCCGGGGGCTGGAAAAACGAAATGGCCAGATAGTCCGAACAGGCCGAGAACAGAAAGCGGATCGAGGCCCGGATGCCCAGGTAATCCGGCCAGTAGCGCAGCGGCACCGGGTGATCGCAACAGGAGATCACATGCTGGTGGTCAATGGACAGGCAGGGGATACCGGCCCGCTTGGCCGCGATGGGCACGAAATATTCGTAGTCGGAAATGGCCCGGTCAGGCTTGAACTCCCGGATAAGCCGGTCCAGGCGCCGCAGTTCGCTGCCGCGCTTGAGCAAGGTCCGCGCCGCCAGCTTCAAGGTCGCGGGCGTGTCCAGACGCTGGTTCTTGTAGCGCGTGCCCGGATTCTCGAAGCGCTCGACCCGGAATTCGCGGCCGACCAGGCCGGCGCCTTCCTCGCTCGACACGAACAGAAATTCGTGGCCCAAAGCGGCCAGCCGCCTGGCCAGAATCAAGGCCCGAATCGCGTGGCCGTGCTGGCTCCCGTGCACCCCATATAATATGCGGGCCATGGTGTTCCTTTAGAGGGAGGTAGGGGTTTAAAAAGAGCCTCCGGCGGCCGGGAAGGGGGTCACCCCCTTCCCGGACCCATCCCGAAAGGGGCCGCGCGAAACCAGCGTGCCCCGATAATTTTCGTGGAGAGCAATAAAACGTTCCAGGGGTCCGGGGGGATGATCCCCCCGGCAGGTCCAGGGCAGCGCCCTGGCCGCCGGAGGCAATCTTCTACTCTTTCCCCTCGCCCTCGCTCGCGCCGTCATCAGCGCCGGCTTTGCCGACGGCGCGGCGGTAGCGGCAGGTTTTGTTGGGGCAGGTGAGGACCTCGCCGCCGTCGCGGGTTCTCTTGCGCACGAGGATCTTGGAATCGCACTGGGGGCAGGGTTCGGGCACGGGCCAGTCCCAGACCGCGAAATCGCATTTGGGATAGCTGTCGCAGGCGTAGAATACCTTGCCGCGCTTGGAGCTTTTTTCGACCAGGGTCCCTGAGCAGCCTTCGCGCGGGCAGGGCACGCCCGTGGAAAAGGGTTTGGTGTATTTGCAGTCGGGCCAGCCGGTGCAGGCGATGAACCGGCTGCCGGTGCGGGATTTTTTCACCACCAGATCCTTGCCGCACTGGGGGCAGGTGCCGACCGAGGCCACTTCCTCGGGCTTGCGTTCCCGGGGGATGATGGCGCCGTCGGCCGCCCGGTCGAATTCCTTGGTGTTCTTGCAGTCGGGATAGCCCGAGCAGCCCAGGAATTCCCCGGCCTTGCCGAAGCGGATGACCATGGGCTTGCCGCACAGTTCGCAGGCGATGTCGGTTTCCTTGCCGGCCTTGACCTTGGCCATGTCCTTGGCGGCCTTGGCCAGGGTGGGGTAGAAATCGTCGGTGAAATCGCGCAGCAAGGCCACCCAGTCGCCCCGGCCCTCGGCCACGGCGTCAAGCGCCTCTTCCATGCCGGCGGTAAAGCCCACGTCCATGATCTTGGCGAAGTGCTCGGCGAGCAGGTCCGAGACGGTTTCGCCGAGTTCCGAGGGCACGAAGTGCTTGTCCTCCAGCCGGGCGTAGTCGCGGTCGATCAGGGTCGAGATGATGGCCGCGTAGGTGGAGGGCCGGCCGATGCCCTTTTCCTCCAGCTCGCGCACCAGGGAAGCTTCGGAATAGCGGGGTGGCGGCTGGGTGAATTTCTGTTCCTTTTTGAGTTCCAGGAGCTTGAGTTCCTGGGCCTTGGCCAGGGGCGGCAAGGACTTGGCCTCGTCGCCGGCCTCCATGCCGTACACCTTGAGATAGCCCGGAAAAATGAGGCGCTGGCCCTTGGCCTTGAAAAGCCCGGGCCCTGCCGTGATGTCGGCGGCCGTGTCCCAGAACTTGGCCTCGCGCATCTGGGAGGCCACGAACCGCTCCCAGATGAGCTTATACAGGGAAAAGAGGTCCTTGGGCAGCAGGGTCTTGGCCTCGGCCGGGGTCAGGTTGACGTCGATGGGCCGGATGGCCTCGTGGGCGTCCTGGGCGCCGGCCTTGGCCCGGAAATAGCGGGCCTTGTCCGGATAATAGTCCGGGCCGAGGGTTTCGACGATGAACTCCCGGGCCGCGTCGCGGGCTTCGTCGGCGATGCGCGTGGAGTCGGTACGCATGTAGGTAATGAGCGCCACCGTGCCCCGGTCGCCGAGTTCCAGACCTTCGTAGAGCTTCTGGGCCGCGCCCATGGTGCGCTTGGCCGAGTAGCCCAGGCGCTGGTTGGCGGCCTGTTGCAGAGTGGAGGTGATAAAGGGCGGGGGCGGGGATTTCTTGCGCTCTTTTTCGGTCACGGCCGTGACGACAAACGGCTTGTCCCAGATGGCGGCTTCGGCCGCCTCGGCCGCGTCCTGACTGCCGATTTCGAGCTTTTTGCCCGCGTACTTGACCAGCTCGGCCTCGAACTCGGGCGGCAGGTCGGCGGCGAGGCGGGCCTTGAAATTCCAGTATTCCACGGGCACGAAGGCCCGGCGTTCCTTTTCCCGGTCCACGACCAGGCGCAGGGCCACGGACTGGACCCGGCCGGCCGAAATGCCGCTTTTGACCTTCTGCCACAGGATCGGCGAGACCTTGTAGCCGACGAGGCGGTCCAGGATGCGGCGGGCCTGCTGGGAAAGAAACAGTTTCTCGTTGATGTCGCGGGGATGGGTCAGGGCCTCGCGCACGGCCCGGGCCGTGATTTCGTTGAACTGGATGCGGTGGATGGGGACCTTGGCATCCTTTAATATCTCGGCCACGTGCCAGGCAATGGCCTCGCCTTCGCGGTCGGGGTCCGGTGCCAGGTAGATGGTGGAGGCGCTGGCGGCGGCTTCCTTGAGCTTGGAGACCACCTTCTGCTTGCCTGGAATGATTTGATATTGCGGCGTGAAATCGTCCTTCTCATCCACCCCGAGCTTTTTCGAAGGCAGATCGCGCACATGCCCCACCGAGGCTTCCACGGCATAGGCATTGCCGAGGAACTTCTTGATGGTCTTTACCTTGGCCGGCGACTCGACGATAATAAGGTCCTTTCCCATGGCAGGCGTGCTATAGCCACCCGGACCGGGCAAGGCAAGGGTTGCCCTTTGCGGGCGCCCGCGTTACCGAGGCGCCTTGGTCCGGCCGAGGTTTGACTTTGTGAAAAAGTGAGAAGCGTCCCGCCACCTGGGACGCAGGCCTTACGTCTTGGAAGTGGGGTTGTTGCAAAAACGGGATCGCGTGAAACAAAACGACAAGCTGGTCGTGTAACAGGCGGGAATCCTTTCGGGTTTCCAAAGGGCCGACGCCCTTTGGCCGCCGGCGACATCCTTTCGGACCCTTTTTGCAAGACCCTTTCTGTGCGTCACTTCCCGGCCCGCCCGGTGCCGGGAGGCTTCCCCGGATGTCCTGTCCGCACGGAAGCCAAGGCAAGACGGACCATGCCCGGACCATCCGTCCCAAAGAAATTTTTCGGGGGAAGTATCCTTGGAAACCAGCCATCGTTTCGGACACGTGGTCATGCTCGGCCCGACCAATGCCGGCAAATCCACCTTGCTCAACCGTATTATCGGACAAAAAGTGTCCATTGTCTCCCCCAAGCCCCAGACCACCCGCAACAGCATCAGCGGCATTCTCAGCCGCGACGATGCCCAGGCCGTGTTTCTCGACACGCCCGGTCTGCACCGTCAAAAACGTGGCATCGCGCCGTTGCTGTTGCGCTCGGCCCATGCAGCCCTTGGCCAGGGCGACGTGGTGCTCGTGATCCTGGACGCGGCCCGCTATTCCCGGCGCCGCGAGGATCTGGAGGCCGATCTCAAACCCCTGGCCAAGCTCGTCGGGCACGGCAGCGCGCCTGTCGTGGTCGCGGTCAACAAGGTCGACGCGGTCAAGGACAAGCCCAGGCTCTTGCCCGTGTTGGCAGCCATCAGCGAGGCGCTGCCCGGCGCGGAACTCTTTCCGATCAGCGCGGCCAACGGCCTTGGCGTGGACGAACTGCTGCGCGCGGTCCTCAGCCGCTTGCCCGAGGGTGAAGCCCAGTATGACGCCGAGGACGTGTCCACGGCGCCGGTGCGCTTCATGGTGGCGGAAATCGTGCGGGAAAAGGTGTTTTTGGCCATGGGCGAGGAGCTGCCCTATTCCACGGCCGTGACCGTGGACGACTGGGACGAGGCCTCCCAGCCCGGGCTCGTCAAGATCCGGGCCTCGATCCTGGTCGCCCGGGAAAGCCACAAGCCCATGGTCATCGGCAAGGGCGGCGAACGCATCAAGGACGTGGGCCAGAAGGCCCGGGTCGAGATCGAGGAGCTGCTCGGGTCCAAGGTGTTCCTGGAACTGTGGGTCAAGGTCCGGCCGAACTGGGCCGTGGATGTGGAACTGCTGCGGGAACTGGGACTCGGCGAATAAGCCGGGCCGGTTTTACATTGCCGGCCATTGCGGCTAGATTCGCGGCATGGAAGGCAAGAAGCATTGCAGATGCCGTGTTGCGGGTTCGGGAGACGGTGTCTCCCGGACGTCGGAGGCGAATGGTCATGACACCTTGTGAGCGCTTGGCTCGGGTGCGCGAGCGCATCGCCACGGCCTGCGCCGCCTGCGGCCGCGATCCGTCCGAGGTGACCCTCGTGGCCGTGTCCAAGCTCCACGACGCGGCCGCGGTCAAGGCCCTGGCCGCCTGCGGGCAGCGGCTGTTCGGCGAATCCTACATCCAGGAGGCCGTGCCCAAGATCGAGGCCTGCCCGCCGGACTACGAATGGCATTTCATCGGCCATCTCCAGCGTAACAAGGCCAAATTCGCCATAGGCCGCTTTTCCCTCATCCACACCGTGGACAACCTGGAATTGGCCCGGGTCTTGCAAAATAAAAATGCCGAGCAGGGGCTCACCCAGGCCGTGTGCCTTCAGGTCAACGTGTGCGGCGAAAGCCAGAAGTCCGGGGTTTCGCCCGAAGGCTTGCCGGAACTGGCCGAGACCGTGGCCGGGTTGCCCAATTTGCGGCTCACCGGGCTTATGGTCATCCCGCCGGTGTTCGACGATCCCGACGGGGCCCGGCCGGCCTTTGCCCGCTTGCGGGCGTTGCGCGACGATGTGCGCACGCGGCTCGGTCTGCCGCTGCCGGTCTTGTCCATGGGCATGAGCGGCGATCTGGAGGCGGCTGTCGTGGAAGGAGCCACCCACGTACGCGTGGGAACCGATCTGTTCGGAGCCAGGATGGCAAGCCACCCGTAGCGGGTGGGGACGAACCCCCGGGAGGACCTTGTGGCCAAGAAGCAAGCCGAAGGCGACGCGCCGGAAGAAAAGAAAAAATCCAGTTTCCTCAAATATATCATTCTCGTCGTGCTGCTGCTCGGCCTCGCTGGTGGCGGCTATTTCGCTTATCTCAAGTTTTTCGCGGCCAAGCCGCCGGCCGCGGCCGCGCCCGAACCCAAGGCCGAGGAAGCGCCCAAGGCCGAGGAACATCCCGCGCCCAAGGAAGAAAAAAAGGCCGAAGGCGGCCATGGCGAGGCCAAGGGCGGTCACGGCGGTAAGGACAAGGCTCCGTCCAACAACGTTGCCTTGCCGGCCTTCGTGGTGAACCTGGCCGATCCCAATGCCCGGCGCTACCTCAAGGTTGTGCTCGACGTGGAAATGACCGGCAATCCGGAACTCATCGAAGCCAACATGGCCAAGATCCGGGACGCCCTGCTTATGCTGCTGTCGTCCAAGACCTCCCAGGAACTGGCCACCCTGGAGGGCAAGATCATGTTGCGCAAGGAAATCGTGGACCGCCTCAACCAGGCCCTGGGCCAGTCCAAGGTGGCCCGGGTCTATTTCACGGACTTCGTCATCCAATAAGCGACGCCGACAGGGCGAGGGGTTTGAGCATGGCTCCCGATGACATCGATCAGGACAAACTGGCCGCCGAATGGGCCGCCGCTTTGGATGAGCAGGATGGCGGGGACAAGCCCGCGTCCCAGTCCGATATCGACGCCCTGTTCAATTCCGCCGACAGCGGCGGTTCGGGGGGCTCCGGCGGAGGAGGGGGCGGCGGGGACGACGATGCCCTGGCCGCCGAATGGGCCGCCGCCTTGGCCGACGAGGAAGAACAGTCCATCAAAAAGGAACGGGAGCAGGAAACCCTGTCCCGGCAAAGCGCCAAGGCGCAGTTCAAGAATTTGACGCAGGAGGCCAAGGCGCCGCGACCGGAAAACGTGCGCCGCGACCTGGACTTCATCCTGGACATCCCGCTGGATGTCTCGGCCGAGCTCGGACGCACCAAGCTGCTCATCAACGAACTTTTGCAACTCGGCCAAGGCTCGGTCATCGAGCTCAACAAGCTGGCCGGCGAGCCGCTCGAAATCTACGTCAACGGCAAGCTCGTGGCCCGCGGCGAAGCCGTGGTCATCAACGAGAAATTCGGCGTGCGCCTGACCGACATCATAAGCCCCATCGAGAGGGTGAAACAGCTTGGCTGATGTCGCCGCCCCCCTGGCCGCGACCCCGGCCTCGGACATGGGGCTGGCCTCGGCCGCCATCCAGATGGCCGGCGCCTTGCTCCTCATCCTGGCCGTGATTCTGGTCGCGTTCTGGATGCTGCGCCGGTTCGGGCCGAAATTCGGCCTGGGACCAGGCGGGCGCGGCGGCATGCTGCGCCTGGTTTCCCATCTGGCCCTCGGGCCACGCAAAAGCGTGATGGTGGTCCAATTCTTGAATAAGAATCTGGTGCTCGGTGTCACCGACCAGAGCATCACGCTGTTGACCGAGGTTCCGACCGATCATGAAGCAGACAGCACCTTTGCCAAGGCCCTGGACCGGGCCGGTCACACGTCGGAAGACGAACCTTCCGCCTAGGCTTCTTTTCGGGGCGGCTGTCCTTGTGGTCGTGTGCCTGGTGGCCGGTGCGGCCCTGGCCCAGGACCCGCCCACCTTGTCCCTGAGCCTGTCCGCCGGCCACACCCAGCCCGAACGCGTCTCCTACCTGCTCGAAATCCTGTTCGCGCTGACCGTGCTGTCCCTGGCCCCGTCCATTGTCCTGACCGTGACCTCGTTTACCCGCATCATCATCGTCTTTTCCTTCCTGCGCCAGGCCATGGGCGTGCAGCAGGTGCCGCCGACCCAGATCCTGGCCAGCCTGGCCATGTTTCTCACCGCCATCATCATGTATCCCACGGGCAAGGCGATCAACGACCAGGCCCTGCAACCCTACCTCAAGGAGGAAATCGGCTTTACCGAAGCCTTGTCCAAGGCCGAGTCCCCCTTGCGCGAATTTCTGTTCAAGCACACCCGGGAAAAGGACCTGTCCGTCTTTTATACCGTGAGCAAGCTGGAGCGGCCCAAGGACAAAAAGGACGTGCCCACGGTCATGCTGGCCGCCGGGTTCATGATCAGCGAGATCAAGACCGCCTTTACCATCGGCTTCCTCATTTACATTCCGTTTCTCATCCTGGACATGGTCATTTCCAGTATCCTGCTCGCCATGGGTATGATGATGCTGCCGCCGGCCACCATTGCCATGCCGTTCAAGCTGTTGCTGTTCGTGCTTGTGGATGGTTGGGGACTTATGGTCGGTTCCCTGGTCAACTCGTTTTCCACCTAAGGGAGGAGCGTCCATGACACCGGATACGGTCGTGGCCCTGGCCCGCCAAGCCATTGAAGTGGCGCTATTTTTGGCCCTGCCCATGCTCGGGGTGTCCCTGGTTGTGGGGGTGTTTATCTCCGTGCTGCAGGCCGCCACCCAGATTCAGGAAATGACCCTGACCTTCGTGCCCAAGATCCTGTCCATGTTTATTGCCCTGCTCATCGCCTTCCCCTGGATGATGGACAAGATGCTCAATTTCACCCGGGATCTGTTCATGAACATCCCGGCCTACATCCGCTGACGCCAAGCCGCGCCGCGACAACAACGCCGTAATGCTCAAGCTTCCGGACGCGCGGCACGAGGCCTTGTCCGGTGGCGGTGTGCGGCGCTGCATTTTCCTCCTTGTGCGGCGGCATTTCCCGCGAGACCTTTCGTTGCCCCAAGCCTGAAATTGCAACGGCTTCAAATCCTCTCGGGATTCCAAAGGGCGCGAGCCCGTTGGCCGCCGGAGGCGCCTCCTACGCCCCCTTGTGCATGTGCGACGGGCTTGCTTCTTCTTCATGACGCATTACCTATCCCCTTCGACTGTGGCGGAAGAAGCGGGAAGGCCGTGTCCCGGGCTGGTCCCGCGTGCGCAACCCGTAGCAAAGGAAAGTTCCATGGTACCGGCAATCAAACTCTATGCCCTGTCCACATGCGAACATTGTCAGCAGGCGAAAGACTATTTCGAGCAACGCGGTATTGCCTACGACTGCATCCAAGTGGATCAGCTTTATGGGCCGGAGCGCAATGATGTGGTGCATCTGCTCAGCAAGTACGCCATGTATCCGGCTTTCCCGACCATCATCATCGGTGAGAAGGCGGTGGTCGGTTTCCAGCCAGAGGAAATCGAGGCCATCTGGCAGGAATACGCCAACCGTCCGGAGTAGGCACCGGACATGACGCCGCAACGCCCCGATGCTGGCGGCGGAGCCGGGGCGGGAAGCGGCGAATGTTTTTTTAGGCGACAGGGCCGGGATTGACCGTGGCGGCACGATCAACCCCGGCCCTTTGTTGTTTCACAGGATGGGCGAGAGCAGCCGGGAGAGCATGACCCCGGTTTTAAACGGCAGGGACCGGTCTTCGTAATCATCGGCCGTGGTCAGGACGCAACGCTTGAAATCGGCCAGGAGCATGGCTTCCACCTGGGAGACGAACGCCTTGTCGGCCACGGCCAGGGTGATCTCGAAATTGAGCCGGAACGAGCGGTTGTCACAGTTGGCCGTGCCGACCGAGGCCATGGTGTCGTCCACCAGGATGACCTTTTGGTGCAAAAAGCCGTCGCCGTAGCGGTAGAACTTGACGCCCAGGGTTTCGAGTTCCGGCAGGTAGGAGAACGAGGCCAGGTAGACCATGCGGTGATCGGGCTTTTTGGGCAGCATGATGCGGGTATCCACCCCGCGCAGCACCGCCAGTTGCAGGGCCGAGCTGATCTCCCGGTCGGGCACGAAATAGGGGCTCACGATCCACAGGCGATGCTTGGCCGCCATGATGGCCTGGAGAAAAAACAGGTTGCACGACTCGATGTCGTCGGCCGGGCCGGTGGGGAGCACCAGCACGGCCTGATCGTTGCCGTCCGCGGGCCGCATCTCCCAGTCCAGGTCCGGCAACTGGCGCGCGGCCCAGTACCAGTCCTCGGCAAAGGCGAGCTGGACGAGGGTCGCGGCCGGGCCCTGGCAGCGCACATGGGTGTCGCGCCAATGGCCCAGACGGGGGTCCTTGCCCAGGTATTCGTCGCCCACGTTGTGGCCGCCGACAAAGGCCACCCGGCCGTCCACCACCACGATCTTGCGGTGGTTGCGGAAGTTGAGCTGGAGCCGGTTGCGCCAGCCCAGGGTGGTGTTGAAATCCGAGACATGGACCCCGGCCTGGCACAGCTCGGCCAGATAACCTTCGTCGAGCTTGTGGCTCCCGATCTCGTCGTAGAGCAGATAGACCCGCACCCCGGCGCGCGCCTTGGCCATGAGCCGGGATTTGAGGGCCTGGCCCAGATCGTCGTCGCGGATGATGAAAAACTGGACCAGAACGTAGGATTCCGCCGCGTCGATGGCCGCGAAAATGGCCTCGAACGTGGCCTGGCCGTCGATAAGCAGGGCCATGTCGTTGCCGCGGGTAAACGGTAGCTCGGCCAGCCGTTCGAGCACCGGAAACAAGCCGGGCACATTCGGGGCTTCGGGATGGGGAAAGGCGCGGAACGTATTCAGTTCCGGGGCAAGCGCATCCACCACCCGGTCGCCCTCCCGGCGCGAGGTCACATAGCCTTCAAAGCGGTTGCGCCCGAAAATCCAGTAGAGCGGCACGGCCACGTAGGGGAAGGTGATCATGGCCATGACCCAGGCGATGGCGCCCTGGGAGGAACGGGCCGTAAAAAGCGCCCGCAGGGCCGAGGCAATGCCCACGACATGGCAGCAGCCAAGTACAATGACAAGCAGCATGGGGTCTCCCGACGGTTCGTGTCCGAATGGTCTGCGGAAAAGCGGTCGCCCGCGACGCATCCGGCTTGACCAGCCTCGTTTATCCCTTATACCCACAGAGGCATTCCGGCAAGAAAGGCCCGAAACTCCCGCCACATCCAGTCCTCATGGAGGGTTTTCCCATGTCCGAGCACGCCGTCGATCTCGTTCTCCATGCTCCTGTTTCGGCCACGGACGGTCCCGTGGGCCGCGTGGAACATGTCATCCTCGACCCCGAACACGGCCGGGCCACCCATGTGGTGGTGCGGGAAACCGAACTGCCCAACACCCTGCGCCTGGTGGCGGAAAAGCACATCGCCAAGGCCGGCCCGGACGGGGTGACGCTCGCCATCACCCGCAAGCATTTCGAGACCTTAAAGGAATACATCCAGACCGAATATTTCTCGCCGTCGTATTTTGTGGGTCTGGCCAGCCAGGAACACCTCAAGCTGCCCATGGCCCCGTCGGGCTGGACCGTGGAACGGCCGGCCACGCCCGAGGGCGCCGTGGCCCTGGTCGGCCACGAGACCGTGCTGGCCACGGACGGCAAGGTCGGCCGGGTGGATGGCGTACTGGTCGATCGGGCCAGCGGCCGCGTCACCCATCTGGTGTTGCGCGAAGGCCACCTGTTCGGGCACCGCGAAGTCCAGGTGCCGGCGGCCATGGTGGACCGCTACGCCGATGCGACGGTTTATCTGAACGTGGCCAAGGCTGCCGTCGCCGCCTTGCCCGATGTGCACGCCTAAGGGAGCGGAAGTGGAAGACGCCTCCGGCGTCCAGGAGGGAGGCGCTCCCTCCTGGACCACGCGGACAGGTCGCCGACAGGGCTGCGCACCCCTTGGGGGCGCGGCCTTTTCTTTTAGGCGAAGCCGCCGTTGGCTCGCAGGATCTGGCCGTTGATCCAGGCTCCGTCCGGGCCGAGCAGAAACGACACGATTCCGGCGATGTCCTCGGGCTGGCCCAGGCGTTCCAAAGGCGCCAGTTTGCGCAGCTGGTCGATTTGTTCCGGGGTCTTGCCGGCCAGGAACAGGTCCGTGGCCACCGGCCCCGGGGCCACGGCGTTGACCGAGATCTCCCGGCCGCGCAGTTCGTTGGCCAGCACGCGCGTGAGCCCCTCCACCCCGGCCTTGGAGGCGATGTAGGGGCCGTAGCCCGGAAAGGACTTGGCCAGGACGCTGGAGGACAGGCTCACGATGCGCCCGCCCGGCACGACATGGCGGGCGGCTTGCTGCAGGACGAGAAAGGTGCCGCGCAGGTTGGTGGCGATGACCGCGTCGAAAACCGCCGGATCGGCCTCGCTGATGGGGGCCAGGGGCATGATGCCGGCGCTGTGGACCACGGCGAAGAGCTCCCCGAGCCCGGTCCTGGCCGTGGCGAAAAGCGTTGCCACCTGCCCCGGATCGGCCACATCCACCCGGACGGCCAGGGCTTGGCCGCCGTGGTCCGCAATTTCGCGGACCACGGCCTCGGCCTGATCGGCCTTGGCGGCGTAGCCCACCACCACGGAAAAGTGCTGTTTGGCCAGACGCAGGGCAATGGCCCGGCCGATGCCGCGCGAGGCCCCGGTGACGATGACGGTGTTGGCGTTGTCCGCGGTCATGGCGTTCCTCCCAGGAGGTGGTCGGAGGCGGGGCGGTGGCTAGGGCGTGTCTTCCTCGCTCGCGGGCTCCAGGTCGAGCACTTCCTCGCCGCCGATATAGGGCATGAGAATGGGGTTTTCCACCGCCTTGAGCAGGTTGCCGATGGCCTGCTTGAGGCGGTTGATGTTTTCCACGATGAGGTTGACGTACTGCATCTTCTTTTCGACTTCGAGGCGCTCCACGGCCAGGCCGAACAAATGGCGCATGGCGGCCGGGGCCAAGGGGGGCCAGGGGCCGGGCACGAGCTGGATGGCCTCGTTGATCAGGGTCGTGGCAATGTCGTCCTCGTTGTCCAGGAATTCCTCGAAATCCTCCAGGATGAGCTCGGCGCCGTTTTTCATGATGGCCAGCACGTTGTTGCCCACGTGGGCCATGCCGCCGGCGGCCTTGGCCAGGGCATCGCGGCCCAGTTCCAGTCGCCGGCCCACGGTCAGGGACACGATCCGGGAGCAGTCGCTTAAAAAGTCGGATTCGTACCGGTCGAAAAACCGCGCCTTCTTGGAATAGAGCATCACGAGCCCGAAGGCCTTGCCCCCGGCCTCGCGCAACAGAAACGACAACCGGGACCGGAAGCCTTCCAGATACGGCACGCAGTCGATGGATTCGCCGCCCCGTTCCGGGCCCATGAGGTTGTTGGAGAGCACGAACAGGATATGCGGATCGTTGATCGAGCGCATGACCGGATGCCGGGGGAGGTTTTCCTCCATGATCTTGACGAAGATCGGGGTGGCGTGGCCGGTGTGGGTGTTGGCGGCGATGTTGACCCAGTTGCCCTCGGCGTCGCGCAGGCGGCAGACGTACAGATCGGCCTTGAGCTCCTTGAGCATGATCTCGGCGCTCTGTTCGAGGATTTCGTCGGCGGTCTGGAAATCCTGGCCGGCATTAATGAGCTCGTAGAGGATTTCGAGCATGAGCACGGTCTTGTCCTGGGCCTTTTTCAGCATGCCGTAGCGGTATTCCAGCTGGACAAAGCCCGGGTTGGCCCGGCACAGACCCTCGATCTTGGAGGCCTTGATGACGTCGAGTTCCCGACGGTAGGCGGTCAGGGTCGTAAGCAGGGCCTGCCAGTCCGTAACCGGCTGGTCTGGGTCGGTCAGGGCCGGCATGAGCGGCAGGACCTCCAGGGAGGTCTTGATGGACACGAGCAGATCGGTGATGGCCACGCGCACGGCCTGGGGCGCGGCTCCGATCAGATTGGCCAAACGCAAACGCACCTCTCCGCCGGTGAGTTCCAGCGGAGGGGGCAGGGGACATTGTTGTTCCGAACGCAGCATGGGGGCTTCCTCGCGGTAAATCGCGGCTTTTGCCACGACTGCCATTGGTGTAGCGCGAACCGCCCCCGGTGTCACCGGGTCACGAAAAGGCGACCGTATCGGCGTGCATGGTTTCCAGATCGAGCAGCAAGGCCTTGCCGGCCAGGGCCGGGGGCCGTCCGGCCAAGAGCCGTACGACTTCGCAGGCCTGGAGCGCGGCCGCGGTCATGACCGCCGGGCTCGGACAGCCGAGCACTTCCTCGGCGCTCGGTCCGGCGCCGCCCGAAGCGAGCATCTCCACCGGCGAACAGGCGCCGGGCATAACCGTGGCCACGATGACCGTGTAGCCGGCCACGGCCCCGGTCACCAGGGGAATGCCCCGGGTCCGGGCCGCCGCCACCAGGGCCGGCCGGTCCTTGAGGCCGCCCAGGGCGTCCACGGCCACGTCCGCCCCGTCGAGCAAGGCCAGCATGCCGTCCGCATCCAGAAAGCCGTTGTGGGCGATAAAGGTGACCGACGGATTGACGGCCGCGGCCCGCTTGGCCGCCTGCACGGCCTTGGGCACGCCCACGGCGGCTATTTCGGAGAGAAGCTGGCGGTTGAGGTTGGTCTCGTCGAACACGTCGCCGTCCGCCCCGCGCACGGTGCCGACTCCGGCGCGCACGAGGTTTTCGAGCAGTCCCCCGCCCAATCCCCCCAGGCCGATGAGCGCGGCAGTGGCGCCGAGCAACCGTGCTTGCTCCTCCAGGGAAAAGGCGCGCAGGTTGCGGGCGTAGCGCAGGGGACAGATCGCGGCGGCCAGGGCGGCCCGTTCCACCTCCCGGGCCGGGCATCCGAGTTCCCGGGCCAGGGCGGCCACGGCGGCCACGGACAAAAAGCGGCCGGCGCCGCCGTCGGGATAGGTGCCGTCTGTGGCCGCCGTGCGTACGGCCCGGTCGATGTCAGCTGGGGTCATAGGGGCTAGCCTCCGCTGATGGGCGGGATGAAGGATAGGGTGTCGTCCGGGGAAAGCCGGGTGTCGCGGTCGGCCGGGGCGCCGTTTTGCAGGATCACGGCCACTGCCTCCTCGGGCAAGCCAAGGGCGTCGGCCGCATCACCGGCCGTAGCCCCGGAAGGCAGCGCCAGCCGGCCGTCGGGAGGCGCCTTGCCGGCCAGGGTGGCCAGGCAGCGGACGGTGACGTTCACGCCTCGGTCCCGGGCTCCTCGATCCAGCCGGCCAGGGCGTCGATGATCTTTTTGGCCTGGTCGCGGCTCGAAATGGCAAACTTGGACTGCACGCGATAGGTGTCGCCGGATTTCTTGTAGCGCCGGATGGCGAAGCGGTCGGGCCCGTAGGCGTCCTTTTTCGTATCCCACTGGACAAAGCGGAACAGGATGGTGGTCCAGGCGCCCCGGGAGAGGATCACCTTGTCGAGCTCCTTGGTGAGCAGTACCCCGTCCTCTTCGTAGTTCACGGTCAAATCGTCGATGGTCTCGGCCACGATGGCATTCCTCGATCAGCAGGTTTCGGATTGTTTCTGGGAATCGCGTTCCCGGCGGCGCTCGGCGAGCCGGGCCTGGCGACGGGCCAGGGCCTCGCGATTGCGGCGGCAATCGTCCTCGGTCTCCAGGATCAGGGGCGGCACCTGGCGCGGGTTATGGTCCTCGTCCAGGGCCACGTAGGTCAGGTAGGCCGAGCCGGCGTGGCGGGTTTCGCCGGTGCGGGGATTTTCGCATTCCACCCGCACGCCCACTTCCATGGAGGTGTTCCCCACCAGGTTGACGCTGGCGTAAAAGGTCGCCACCTCGCCGATGAAGGCGGGTGTCAAAAAATCCATACGGTCGATGGAGGCCGTAACCACGGCCGAACGGGCGTGGCGGGCGGCGGCCAGGCCGCCGGCTGTGTCGATGTGGCGCAGGATGACGCCGCCGTGGACATTGCCGGACGGATTGGCGTCCGAGGGCTGCATCCACTGGGGCATGACCACGCAGCTGGCCGAAACGGGCTTGGCGCCCAGGTGGTCGGGGTGCCGGTCACTCATTGGAACGTGTACCCCTTGTGCCGCATGCAGGCGTCGATGAGTTTTTTTCGTTCCTCGTCGGCGGTTCCCTCGGCGCGGATGCCGGCCGTAGAAACGTACGACATGGACTCGCAGTCGGCGTAGTCGGCTTCCAGTTTGGCCTGGGACACGCCCACGCCGCACGGACCCGAGGCGCAGCCCGTGACCAGGAGGGTCAGGGCCAGACAAACGGCTGCGATGCACGAATGGAACATGGACAGGCCTCCTTGGGCGGAGATGGCGATGGGCGGGATGGCCACGCGTTGAGCCTTAGCGTTCCAAGGCCCACGGGGTCAATCAAGGAGTCAGGGTTCGGGGGCGTCGGCACCCCCCAACCGAAAGCGCCGGAGACGTCGCATACGATGCAACGGCCATACCAGATGCGCCCACCGGGAGTAAACCCGGGTTGCCGGGGATTTGCAAGGGGCGTCTGAAACGGTATTGTCAGTCGGGCACGTCTGCCCGGGAGGATATCCGGTGATCAGCCTCGAAGCGCGCATGGACTTGCTGTCCGAGTGTGTCAATATTGGCCTGGGCCGGGCCGCCGAATCCCTCAATCGGATGTGCGGCAGCCATGTGCTTTTGTCGGCCCCGGAAATCCGCATTCTCAACCGGCCGAGCCTGACCGCCGCCGCCAGCGGCCGCTGTCCGAGCCTGTGCGAAGGGGTGTTTTTGCCCTTTACCGGCGTGATGCACGGCCTGACCGCCTTGGCCTTCGCGCACTGCGACGCCAATGCCTTGGTGGACGGCCTGACGCAGGCCATGGGCATCACCGAGCTGTCGGAGCAGATGCGGGAAGATACGCTGCGCGAAGTGGGCAACGTGGTCCTGGTCGGGGTCCTCGGGGCCATGGGCACCATGCTCGGCCTGCACGTGGACTACCAACCGCTTTTCACCGGCCAAAACCTCGAACCGCTGCTCGCCGTGGCCGATGCCTGCCGTACCGTCACCCTGTACGTGCGGGCCCGGTTTTCCCTGGAGCGCTTTTTGGCCACGGGCGAGATCCTGGTGGTGCTTGGCCAGGAAGGCTTCGAGGCCCTGACCGCAGCCTTGGACGCCAAGATCGGCGCCTGACGCCTCCCCCCCCGCCGCATTCCGGCCGCGCACGTGCTATGCGCCCTGGACTAGGCCGTGGACGCCTTTTTACGGGCCAGGAGAAAGCATTCCGAGCAGCTTAAGTCCTCGTCGGACAGGCCGCGCCAGCGCTTGGCCAGCTTGCCCCGGTCGATGCCGGGCGTGGTTTTTTTGAGGTCCAGCACGGTCGTAAAGCCCCAGCGCTCCAGCGCCTGGTGATGGGTGGAATGGGGCTGGCGGTTGATGAGGAAGGACTTTCGGCCGGCGATGAGTTTCCACAGCATTTCCGAGCAGGCCCAGTGGCCGTTGGTTTCCGTGGCTAGGCCGTGGGAGCGCAGATCGATGTGGTGCGTCATGAAACCGCCGGGCCTAAGCCAGCGGTGGCAGGAGCGGTAGGTGCCGTCGATGTCCTCCACATGCTCCAGCACGGTGTGGGAGAGGATCATGTCGGCGCAGTCCGGGGGCAGGGTGTCCGGCCCGGTCCAAGGCACGATGTAGCGGATGGCCGCATCGGGCGGGGCCGTGCGGGCGTCGGAAATCATGGCCCTCAGGGCCTGCATACGTTCCGGGGCCAGGCTCTGGCGCAGCCGGTCCTCGGTCAGTATATGGTCCGGAAACAGGTTCGCGTTGAGGTGGGGATCGTAGTTGGGCCAGCCCTTGCTCGGCCGGCCGGCCCGGGCCGTGAACAGGTCGACGAGGGCGTCAAAAATCCGGAGGTTGCGCTCCGGCGTGGCATAGGGCTCGATGTCCAGGGCGATATAGCGTTTGACGCCCGAAAGCAGGGCCGCGAACCCGACGCCCAGGGATTCGCCGGGGCCCAGTTCGATCAGAGTGTCCGGGATTGCCGCGAGGCCGTTTTCCCAGGCCAGCACGAGGTGCTTGAGCCAGATTTCGTAGCAGCTCGGAGCGAAGTCCGTGGCGCCCGGCTTGCGGGTCGGTAGCAGGGCGTGCAGGCCGGGAACGAAAGAAAGCAGACCCCGTAGGAGAGGCTTCGGCTTCATGGGCATGGGCGTGTCCTGCGCTGTGCGCCCTTCCGCCCGTGCGTCCGGGGCGGCCACAGCCGGAAGGTCGCGGTCTGACGGCCTGGGCCGGCCGCTCAGCATCGGTCCGGGCGGCTCAAGTGGGCCGAGAGGATGCTGGCCGCCGTGCCGAGCTGGGTCTGCTCCTGTCGGGTAAAAATCCGGGGGCCGCGTGTGTCGCCCACGGCCAAAAAGCCGTTCCAGGTGCCGCCCACGTTCACCGGCGCGGCCATGATGGCCTGGAGCCCGAAGGAGCGGAACAACTCCTGGAGACATTCCGGAAAATCCTTGACCAGTCCGGCAATGGTTTCACCGGCTTCCAGGGTGTCGGCCCAGTGGAAGGCGTCCAGGCTGTAGGGCATGTGGGGCGCATCCGAGTCCGGATCGTGGGGCACGATGCCCTGGGCCGTGGCCTCGGCCATGATACGGCCGCACAGACCGAGCTTGGGGTCCAGGACATTTTGCAACAGGGCCACCCGGTCGGCGGCAAAAGCGGTCAACAACCGGCGCAGGGCTCGTTCCAGAGAGCCTGGGCCGCCGGCCAACAATTCCCGGCCAAGTCCCAGCAACTCTTCTTCAGCCAACATCCGCGCGGCCAGGGCATCCTCGGCTTGGCGCCGGGCCGTGATGTCCGTGCCCACGGCCAGCCAGCCCGTGCAGTGGCCGGCGGCATCGCGCAGCATCCGCTTGTCCCAGCGCACGATCACCCGGCGGCCGTCCTTGGCTTGAATCTCGCGTTCGGCCACCTGCTCCTCCAGACTCTGGGGCGCCATCATGACCCGGGCCAGCAGTCCGGCCAGATCGGCCGGACCGGACGGCGGAGGGGTCGCAAGCACCCGGGCCAGTTCCTCCTCGGAGTAGCCGAGCAGCAACTCGGAATATTCGTTGACGAAAATGAGCTTCCCCTTCGGGTCGAAGCGTAAAATCAACGTATGGGCGCTCTCCACCAGTTCCCGGTACCGGGCTTCGCTTTCCCGCAGCCGTTTTTCGGCGCTCTGGCGCCCGGCCAGGGTGAGCAGCAAAAGGAGCGTTGTCGGGACCAGCACGGTAAGGGCCACGCCGATGCTCCAGATCAGGGGTTTGTTGCGCTCGTAGGCCGAGGCCGGTTCGTTGAGGATGGTGGTGCCGGGCGGCAGCACGGTGACGGAAAGACCGAACCGGCGCAGGACCCGGTAGTCCACGATGGTCCTGTTGGCGGCGTCGGTCACGGGGATGGAGGCTGGGTCCTGGCCGCCAAGCACCCGCATGGCCAGGCCGGCGGCGGCAGTGCCTTGACTGGCGGCGCTAACCACCCGGCCGCCCAGGGCGCCGTCGTGGAGATCGAAATCCCACAGCACGAAGATCGGCACCGGCGAGCCGGCGGCCAGGAGCGGCATGTCCCCTTCCCGGGGCAGGATTTCACCGGTTTCCGACCGCAGCCCCCCCAGGCGCAGCATGATGGCGTCCCGGGGCAGGGCGGCCAGGGCCTGCTTGGCCTGGGTTGGGGTGGCATTGAGCAGCTCCACGGCTCGGGCTCGCCGGCCCAGGGCCAGCATGGCCCGACGAAACCGGGCCAGATTGCCCCGGCCGGCGGCATCGGTATCCGTGCCCAGGGCCAGGATGGTCCGGACCCGGGGCAGCAAGGCCAGGGCCATTTCCAGCGTGCCGAGCACATCGGGCGCCTCGCACACGCCGGTGACGTCGGTGCGGCCGCCGAGGCGCGAGGGCGTGAAATCGTTGATCCCGCAAAAGACGACCGGCCGATCCGGAAACAGGGCGGTGCCATGGGCCAGCCAGAAGTCCAGGGCCGCGTCGTCGGCGGCGACCAGGAGCCGAATGGGGACCGCGGCGTATTTACGGGCAAGCAGGGCCAAAAATTGCGGCAGGAAGTCTTCGCCGGGCAGCCGGCGACTGTCGAGGGATTCGATAGAGACCCGGACCTTATCAGGGGGAATGGCCGAGAGAAAGCCCCGTACGAGGTTGTCGTTCCAGGGATCGCCCTGGTGGTAGGAGGTCAAAAGCAGGATGGCCGGGGGGGCGTTGTCGTCCGTGCCCGCAAGGGCCGACAGCGGTCCCCAGGCAAGAAGCCAAGCCCCGAGGAGCAATCCGGCAAGGCATCGGGTCACGGCGTGACTCCGTGCGAAAGGCACGCACGGGACATGGAGGGGTTCCATGGGCTGGATGCAAAGGGCATTACGGCGCTGTAGCGCGAAAATGCCCCGTGGTTCAAGCCCGAAGACCGATGCGGGCGCTCGAGACCGGGGGGCGCATCACGGAAGCCGCGCCTTGCCGCTCGGAGCCAATTGGGCTAGGACTGGTGAAACTCAAGCCAGGAAGCGTGTTGCATGATGCCCCTTCCCGACGATTTGCTGCCGGAAATGGCCCAGGCTCCGTTCGCCCCGGAGCGTGAAGCGACCTTCGAACACCCTTTTGTCTGCCGCTTGTTGGAACTCGGTTTGCCACGGCTGTGCCCGGGTGACCAGGACAAGGGTTCTCGGCGGATCCTCCCTCCGGCCAGACGGTTGGAAAATCTTTCCCCGGCCTCGAAGACCGCCTTGGCCGAGATCAATCCGCCGCCGCTGCCCCAGGCCTTTCTGGCTCTGCGCCGGGTGGTCGAGGACCCCATGAGCGGCGTGGCCGACGTGGCCAAGGTCGTGGCCATGGACCCGGGCCTGACCAGCTATGTGCTGCGCCTGGCCAACAGCGCTTTCTACAACCTCTCGACCCGGGTCGAGACCGTGGAGCGGGCCGTCACCTGCATCGGACTCCAGGAGATCCAGACCATGGCCCTGGGGGCCATGCTGGGCAAGGTGTTCAAGGAACCGCCCCAATCCGATTTGCTGCTGCTGCCGGAGTTCTGGCGCCACGCCGTGTCCGTGGGGCTGCTTGCCCGGGCCCTGGCCGAACGCATCGGTGCCCGGGGGCGGGATAGGTTTTTCGTGGCCGGCCTGCTCCACGACCTGGGGCGGCTGCTGCTCGCCATTGCCGAACCCGATCTGGCCGCCATGACCCTGGTCCGGGCCGTGGATGACGCCATCGCCCTGGATGTTGCCGAACGCCTGCTGCTCGGCTTCGATCACGCGGCCCTGGGCGGCCGGGTCTGCTGGAAATGGCAACTGCCCGACAGCCTGACCGAGGCGGTGGCCTATCATCATGATCCGTCCCAAAGCCCGGACAATACCATGACCGCCGCGGTGCACATGGCCGACTTCATGGCCAATGCCCTGGGCTTGCGCTGTCAGCCCACCACCGAGCCGTCGCGGCTGGACATGACGGTGTTGACCACCTTCGGGCTCACCGAGGCCGATCCGCCGTTGCTGCTGGATGCCCTGGAAGCAGGCCTTGAGAGCATGACCGCTCTGTTTACCGTCTGACCCGTCGGGCCGGTCCAGGCTTGCAAACCCCACCCCGCAGGGGTAGGAAAGCCCCGCATCGGGGCCTTCAGCCTACGGATGCGTTTCGTTCCAGGAAGCCCATGAAAAAAAATATCGTTTTTCTCGTTCTTCTGGCCACCCTGGTAGCCACCCCGGCCTTGGCCGTCAAAAAACAGGCCCAGGCCCACAAGGCCAAGGCCGCCCCTGCTGCACCTTCCGGGGTCGTCAACGCCCCGGGCAAGGTCATCACCGAGCCCAATGCCTTTCACGGTACCAAGTGGGGGACCCCCATGGCCGCGGTGCCGGATATCGTGGTGGCGGAAAAGGCCGGCAAGGCCACCTATGCCACGGTGCCGGGCGTGGTCTACCGCATCGGCAATTCCTTCATGAACAATCTGGTCTACGGGTTTTGCGAGGGCAAGTTCGCGGCGGCGATGGTGGAATTCCGAGGGCGCGCCGCCTATGAAAACGTAAAGAAGTTCCTCAGCGACAAGTACACGCCGCCCCTGGTCCTGGAAGACAAGGCCGACAGCCTCGGGTGGCCCATCGGCAACGTGCTGATCCGCATGGAATACACGGCGGCCGACGATTCCGGCATGTTGAGCTATTTTTACCAGCCGCTGTACGCGCCGTGCATCGATGCCGCGCCCGGGTCGGGTAATCCGGCGCCTGCGGCCACGCCCCAGCAGACGCCCGAACCCGCGAAAAAGACCCCCAAGGCAGGATCATGAACCGCAACCGCCTCGGGCGGCTGGTCTGCGCTCTGTGCGTGCTGGGCGCGGTGCTCGCCCAGGCCGCGAGTGTCCGGGCCGAGGACAAGCGCAGCCTGCCGTTCAACAAACAAAGCGTCTACAGCTATTTCCGGCAGGTGGAGGAGGGACGGCGCGGCCTGCCCGATGACCTGCCGCCCGACGCCTTGCAGGCCAAGTTCTGCCAGCTCTACGTTTCCGTGCTCAAGCAGTCCGGCTACGACTTCGAGACCACGATCCAAAACGCCGTCCAGTTCGCCGACCGGGGCCACGGCAAGCTCGACGACCCGCGCTTTCTTTTTCTGGCCGGGGTGTTCCAGATGCATCCGGACGTGTTTTTGCGCCTGGGTCTCATCTCCAAGGACACCCGGGACGCCGTTATGAACTACCTGCGCTAGGCGCGGGGGCTCTGCGTTCCGGGCTGCCGTCCGGGAGCGAGACCGGCGGCCGGAATCGGCCTTTCCCTGAAACTGACGGTCGGAGGGTGCTGGCGACGGCTGCCCGGCTAGCCCTTGGCGCCGAGCAGCTTCTTTTTGTGCGCGTCCTGGATCTTGTAATACAGGTCGTCCATCTCGGCGGGCTTCATGAGGTAGTCGAAGGCGCCTTGCTCCATGCCGCGGATGGCCACGTCCACGTTGGCATGGCCGGTCAGCATGATGACTTCCACCTCGGGGTGGGCCTGCTTGATGCGGCTTAAGACTTCCATGCCGTCCATGCCCGGCATCTTCACGTCGAGCAGGACCACGTCCACGGGGTTGGCCGCCAGGATCTCCAGGGCGGCTTCGCCGCCGCCGGCGGCAAAGACCGTCAGCCCCCGCCGCGTGAGCCGCTTCTTGAGCGTTTCCACGTAGCTTTCTTCATCATCCACCAGGAGTACCCGGATCGGCTCGCTCACGGACATCCCTCCGATCGAACTGTTTCAAGCGCATCTTGCATAGCCGTGGCCCCGTGGAAATGCAACCGGGGCACTCCGTCCGGGCGTTGACATTAACCTGGCTTCGATCGATAGTCGTGAAAAATAAAGGGACTTCTATGCGTGATCTGGACGTCGAGGCCCTTGCCTCCATTGCGCGGCAGGCGGGTGTGGCCATCATGGAGGTGCGGCAAAACGGCTTCGACGTGACGGTCAAGGCTGACCAGTCGCCCCTGACCACGGCCGATACACGGTCCAACCGGGTGATCCTGGACGGCTTGGCCCGCTTCTTCCCCGGCGAGCCGGTGATTTGCGAGGAAACGGCCCAGGCCCCGCCGGAGTTGCGGCGGCAGTGGTCGCGTTGCTTTGTGGTCGATCCCTTGGACGGCACCAAGGAATTCGCCCGGGGCAGCGACGAGTTCTGCGTCTGCATTGCCCTGGTCGCCCAGGGTGAGCCGGTGTTCGGCGTCATTCACGCCCCGGTGACCGACACCTTGTACGCCGGCGGTCCGCGATGGGGGGCCTGGCGGCGCCAGGCTGACGGCCCGGTCGAGCCCATCCGGGTCAGCCCGCCCGCTCCGGGCGAGACCCTGGCCGTGCTCGGCAGCGTCTCCCATCCCGATCCGCGCTTGGCCGCCTACCTCGACCGTCTGCCCGTGGGATACCGGTTGGTCACGCGCGGTAGCGCGCTCAAGTTTTGCGCCGTGGCCGAAGGCAAGGCCCATGTCTATCCCCGGCTCAACCCCACCTGGGAGTGGGACACGGCCGCCGGGCATGCCATCCTGCTTGGCGCGGGCGGCAGCCTGACCGGTCCCGGGGACGCGGCCTTTCCGTACAACAAGCACGCGTTGCTGAACGGTCCTTTCCTGGCCCGGGCCTGGAAGGGGAGCGATCCCTATCCGGAATTGTTGGTGTTCCCGTGATGGGCACGTCTGGGCACGAGGCCTTTTAAGCGGTTATCGTTTCTAAAAAATGTGTGCGCGGACTGCGTCACATGCGATAGGATGAGGTGCGGCAAACCACGGGAGGACATCCATGACCACCCTGCTGACCCTCTACGTTTCCGGAGACGCGCCGGGGAGCCGTCGCCTGGCCGTGGGCATCCGGGATTGGTGCGACCGGCATCTGGCCGGGCGCTACCGTCTCGATGTGCTCGATATCCTGCAATGGCCCGAACGCGGTTTGGCGGCCCAGGTGCTGGTTACGCCGCTGCTCGTGGCCGCCGGCTGCCCGGCCCGGGTGGTGGGCGACCTGACTGACGTGCCGCGCGCCATGGCCGCGCTGGGGCTGGGGGTGGGGTAGGGGGAGGGGAGACGCCTCCGGCGGCCGGGAGGAGCGATGCCCCTCCCGGATCCTCCCGAGAACCTTCCCGGTTCGTATGGGGGAACGTCTCAAATTTTCTTCCCGGGGTCCGGGGAGCCGTGGCCCCCGGCCGCCGGAGGCGTTTCTCCCTCCTCCCTTACAACGGCTCCTCGTGGGTCAGGCAGTGCACGGTGCCGAGGCCCCAGACCAGGTCCACGGCGTGCAGGCCGATCACGGTCCGGTCCGGGAAGAGTTCGCCGAGGATGCCGAGGGCCAGGCGGTCGCTTAGGTCGTTGAAGGTCGGTACGAGCACGAGCCGATTGCCGATGAAAAAGTTGGCGTAGCTGGCCGGCAGCCGCTGGCCCTTGAACACCACCGGGCCGGGCATGGGCAGGTCCACCACCGTGGGCCGCGTGCCGTCGGCCAGGTGGGCGCCGGCCAGGCGTTCCCGGTTTTCGGCCAGGACGTGGTGGTTGGCATCGGCCGGATTGTCCTCCCGGCACAGCACCAGGGTGTCCGGGGACACGAACCGGCACAGGTCGTCCACATGGCCGTGGGTGTCGTCCCCGGCGATGCCGCGCCCGAGCCAGATGACGTTGCGCGCGCCCAGGGACTGGCCGAAAAAGCCCTCGTAATCGGCCTTGGTAAAGCCGGGATTGCGCACCTGGACAGTGGGATCGAGCAGGCATTCCTCGGTGGTGAGCACATCACCGCGTCCGTTGCCGTCCATGGCTCCGCCTTCGAGCACCACTCGGCGCTCCTGCCAGCGGGCTTCCCGCACCGGCAGGCCGAGTCCGGCGCAAACGGCCGGTCCCACGGCGTCGTCCAAGGCGTGGTCCGGATATTTGGCCCAGCCCGTGAAGCCGCAGGTAAGGGCCGTGATGCGCCCGTGTTCGCGCACGAAAAAGGGCATGAAATCCCGGGTCCAGCCTCGGTTCATGGGCGCGGTGAACCAGCTAAGGCGCTTCGGGTCCACGCCCACGGCGCCGAGCACCCGCCGGGCTTCCTTTTCCTGCCGGGCGTCCCGGACGAGCAGGCGCACGGGTTCGTCATGGGCCAGGAAGATCCGGACCATTTCGCCGTACACCCAGGCGATGGGCGCGAATTTGCCCGGCCAGTCCGAGACGTTGCCCGGCCAGGCCAGCCAGACCGCCCGGTGGGGCTCGAACTCGGCCGGCCAGATCGATTGCGCGGACATGGTGCTCCTCCTCGGGCGCGGACATGCCGCCGCATCCCGGGCCGTGGTAAAGGAACCGGAACCAAGGATCAAGGCGCCGGCAACACCCTGGTTTCCTTGTTGCCTTTGCCGGCCGGGCCGGGCACAACCATGGGGAGGCGAGTGTCGCAGCCGTATGGCCCAGGGCCTGTGGCGCGATGCGGCCTCGGAAAAACCGGAGTGCCCGCCGTCCGTGGCCCTCCCTGGGAGCACACCGTGAAAAAAACCGTTGTCATCCTGCTTGTCCTGGCAGTCCTTTTGGGCGGCGGATATTACTGGATTGGCCTCCGCGCGGAAAGTGCGCTGCAGGGGCAGCTGGCCTTCATCGAGGCCCAATACGGTCCGCGCTTTACCCTCAAGCACAAGGACCGGGGCATCTTTTCCAGCACCTACCGCTACACCGTCACCTACACCCTGGCTTCCGGGAACACGGCCGGAAAGCCCGTGTCCATCGACGTGCTGGAAACGGTCAGCCACGGCCCCATTCCCTTTGCCTCGGGCTCGTGGAAACCGGCCCTGGCCGTCCTTGACGTGACCTTGCTGTCCGGTCCCGATGCGCCCCAGGGCTTCAACAAATTGTTGGAAATCGTCCCGGAACTGCGCCAGACGCGCCTGCGCGCCTCCATCGGCTTTGACGGAAACAGCCTGTTCCGGCTGGACGTGCCGGCCTTCAAGCGCTCGGTCACGGCCGCTGATGGCGCGGCGCTCGCCCTGGACTGGCGCGGGGCCACGGCCACGTGTGACATCGGGCCCCAGGCCGCGTCCATTGAAGCGGCCCTGGACGCGCCGCAGCTGAGCATCACCCGCCAAGACACCTTGGTGACAATCCAGGGCGTGGCAATGCGTTCGGCCACAAAGCTCGACGGGAAAAATCTTTATCTGGGGAAAAGCGCCCTGCATGTGGGCAGCGTCCAGGTCAAAAAGGGCGCGGCCGAGGTCTTGTCCCTCGGGGATCTGGTCCTTGAGGGCGACTGCGCGCGCCGTGAAGCCGTGGTGGATGGGGGGGTGGCCTTGCGTGGCCATGGCCTGGCCGGAAAAACCGGAGACACGGTGCGTTTCGATGTCGCGCTTGCCCTGAAAAATCTGGAATTTGCGGCCCTGGACGAGCTCGTGGGCGATTGGACGCGCATCAGCGTGCAGCCATTGCCCCCCGAGGAGCAACAGCGCCAGTTGGAGGATGTCTTGCATCGCCGGGCGCCGGCTCTGTTTTCCCGTGGGCCGATCCTGGAACTGAACCGGTGTGTCCTGGGCGTGCCGGCGGGAACGGTGGAGAGTTCGGCCCGGCTGGCCTATGTGGGGACCGGTCCCCTGCCCGCGACGTTTCCGGCGGCGGCGGCCCGGTTCACGGCGGCGGCCCGGATCGCCACCACCCAGGCCGCGCTGTTCGACGTGGTGCGGCTGGCCGGCAAGGCCAATCCGACCTTGGACGCCGGGCAGGCGCGCCAGCAGATCGAACAGGGACTGGCGGAACTGATCGCCAGCGGGTTCGTGGTTCGGGACCAGGACAAGCTGTCCGCCCGGGCCGACTGGGACGGCAAGGCGCTCACCGTCAACGGGAAGACCATATTGCAGCTGCCGTAGCCGCCGGGAGGCGGGCGGAAAAGGGAATGCGTGGGCCTTTCCAAGGAGGCAGGCAAGCCCGGCGGCCGCCGGAGGCTTCCGTTGCGACCGTTTTTCTATCCGTTCATTGCCGGTCTGCGGTCCCTGGAAAACCGGCACAGCGCGAGGAGGCGAAAATGGGACGTTTGCTGTGGGTGGTGCTGGCGGCGGGGCTGGTGTGGGGCGGATTTGGCTGCGCCAGCCGGCAAAATACCAATGCCATGGACGCGACGTTCATCCGCTACGACACGAACCGGGACGGCGTGCTGACTAAGGAAGAGTTCGTCCAACACTGGCAGGACAAGCAACGGGCCGACACCGCCTGGAAAAAAATCGATCAGGAGGGCAAAGGCTCGGTCGATCGGATGCGGGCCAAGTCCCTGCCGCCGGATATCTGGGGCGATATCGAGTCGGAAAATATTTAGCTGCCCGATGCGGCCGACCCCTCGGGCCGCCGGGCCGGACCGCGTTGTGGTCCTGGGGAACTTGGTGTAGTTTGCGCTCGCACCGCAACGAGGGTCCGAGCCAAACCTTGCGACCGCCCCGGGTCGCGCAACCGGTGCCTACCGAGCAACGCATGAAACGGACGTTTTTTCCCGCCCTGATCCTGGTCGTCCTGTCCCTGGTCCTGCCGGCCAGGACGGTCCTGGCCGAAACCCTGGTTTTCCCGGGCAAGGCCTACTGCGGCCTCAAGGACGACATCCACTGGCCCTTCAAGGTCGATCCCGCCAAGGCGAAAAAAAAGCAGGATTTCGCTCTGGCCGTCAGTGTCCAGCCCGCCAAGCCGGACGCGGAGAAAACCGCCGCCGAACTGGGGTCGGATATGACGAGCCTGCGCGTGCTCGCCGTCAATCTCCAGGTCGGGCAGCACGTGACCGAAAACGAGCCCCTGGTCTCCTACGCCATGCCCCTGGACCGGGTCATCAAGGAAAAGGAAACCCTGACCCGGGCCAAGGTGACAAGCATCGAAAGCGCCTTGGCCTTGGCCGATTACAAGCTGGCCGTGCTGACGCTCATGCAGTCGGAGATGCAAAAGGGTGTGTCCCTGGAGACCGCTTCCACCGGCAACGTGCGCCAGGCCACGCGCAGTATCGAAAGTCTGACCAAGCAGCGCGCTTCCCTGACCGCCGCCCGGGAACTGGCCCAGGCCCGCTATGACAACGACGTGGAAATGGCCCGCGTGCGCTACGGCGACAACCTCGACCCGCGCCAACTGCCGCGTCGGGACGCCATCCGGGCGCCGTTCGCCGGCAACGTGCTTTGGGTCAACCCGTCCCTGGTGCCGGGCATGCGCTTCACCAAGCAGACGTCCCTGTTCACCATCGGTCGGCTGGACCCCATCCTCGTGCGGGCCGCCGTGCATGAAATCGCCCTGCCGAAGCTCAAGGTCGGCGATCCGGTCACGGTGACGTTCCACAGCCTGCCCGGCCAGACCTTCCACAGCACCATCGCCACCATCAATTACGTGGCCCAGCCCTCCACTCTGCAACAACCCTCATTTTACACCATCGAGCTGTCCCTGGCCAATCCGGACCTGCGCGTCAAGGAAGGCATGCGCTGCGACGTGTCCGTCAACCTGCCGTAAGCGGGGGAGGCGGGAAAGCGGGGAGCCCCCCACGGCCAACAGGCTCGCGTCTCGTGGGTACTTTGGCCATTTCCGGGCTTCCGCCTTGTCGTGAAGCCGGCTTTCCGGCGTAGCGCGATCTTCTCGGACTTTGGTGCGGCTTGCACCGGGCACGGCCCTTCGGGAGCAGCGTCCCAAAGACGCGGTCCCGAGGCCTCCTGGGGCGACCGTTCCGCCCTTAACGCTGGGTGCCGTTTTTGGTCGAGTTGTTGAGCATGCGCACGAAGATCTCGCCGGTGCGGGTGGCAAAGGCGATCTTGCGCCCTCTGTCTCCGCCCACGTTGGAAGCGGCGATACGCAGGCCCAGTTCGGCCAGGGTGACAAAGGCCGTTTCCACGTTGCGCCGGCCCACGGAGATTTCCTCGGCGAACATGGCACTCGCTCCGCCGAACACCTTGCACTCGATTTCCTGGCGGCTGATACCCCGGTGGAACATCCGGAAGGCGATGTTGCGGATGGCCGTGTCCACGAACTTGTAGGGCGTGACCTCGGGGTCGTGGAGCCGGTACTCCTCGGCCCGGGGGAGCAGAGCGTGGAAAATGCCGGCCAGACCGCGGCTCGGCACGAAAAACGTCACCGAGACGCACGAGCCGAGCACGGTGTGGGCCATGGTGGGAATTTCGTAGAGACTGCCTTGGGCCACGTTGAGAAAGGCCGGCCGATGATCGGGATAGCGTTCCAGGAGGCTTAGCATGAATGCACAGCCTCTGCGTCGTCGCTTAGGGGATTGTCGAGCAAGCCAAGGCTGGTCAGGGCCTCGTGGAGGGTCGCCGGCGTGAACGGCTTGGTGACATAGGCCTGGGCGCCGGATTCGAACTGGGCGCGCAGCATGTTGCCCGGGTCGTCCAGGCTCGACAGCATGACCGCTGGTACCCGGGCGTTCTCGGCCAGGCCGAGGTCGGCCTCCAACTGGCGGATGGCGGCCAGGGCGGCGTGGCCGTTGAGTTCGGGCATGAGAATGTCCATGACCACCAGGGCGTACGGCTCCGGGCTGGTCAAGGCGGCCCGGAACAGGGCCAAGGCTTCGCGGCCGTCGGCGGCGTGGTCGGGGGTGAACATCCCTTCCAAGGCCTGGGCGATGAGGAAGCGTTGGTAGCGGCTGTCATCCACGATGAGGACGCGCGGCATGGGGAGCCTCCCGTGAAGCTGGCGGTTGTCCGCGGCCGGACGCGACGGTCGCGGGAAGTGCGCGTGCCTGCTCGGATTCGGCCAGGGCCGCGCGCAACAGCCCCGGTACGTCCACGACCAGGGCCATGTCTCCGGATTCGGTCACCGTGCCGCCGAGCACGCCCTCGACCTTGCCGAGGGCCTTGCCCAGGTGCTTGAGCACGGCCTGTTTGCGGCCGATCACCGCATCCACGACAATGCCGGCCCGGCGCTCACCCTGGCGCACGGCCACCACATGGGCCTGGCCGGTCCGCGCCGGCGCGAGCCCCAGGAAATGGCGCAGCCACACAAGCGGCATGGCCTGCCCGCGCAGGTCCATGACCCCCCGGCCGTCCCGAGGATCGAGCCGGTCCGGCAGCTCCAGGCATTCTTCCACATAGTCCAGGTGGAGGAAATACGTTTCCGGGCCGCAGCGGACTTCCAGACAGTCGATGATGGCCAGGGACACGGGCAGGCGGATGGTGAACGAGGCGCCGAAGCCGGGCACCGAGGCGACCTCGATGCGGCCGCGCAAGGCGGCGATGCCCTCGCGCACGGCGTCCATGCCCACGCCCCGGCCCGAGACCGTGCCCACGGCATCGGCCGCGGACAGGCCGGGCAGGAAAATGAGCTCCACGGCCTCCTCCGGCGCCATTTCCCGGGCCGGGTCCACCAGACCGGCGGCCTCGGCCTTGCGGCGCAGCTTGTCCACATCAATGCCGGCGCCGTCGTCGGCGATGACGATGACCACGTCGTTGCCGTCCTGGCGGGCCGAGAGGGTGATGGTGCCCCGGCGGGGTTTGCCAAGGGCCTCGCGGACGTCGGGCGGTTCGATACCGTGGTCCACGGCGTTGCGCAGGAGGTGGATGCAGGGCGTGTTGAGCTGTTCGATGACGGCCTTGTCGAGTTCGGTATTCTCGCCCGCGAGTACGAGTTCGGCTTCCCGGCCCAGGGTGGCACAGGTGTCGCGCACCAGCCGGCGGTATTTGGGAAAGCTCACCTTGATGGGCAGCATGCGCAGGCCGAGGACCTGGTCGCGCAGCAATCCGGCCAGCCGCTCGACCTCTTCGGCCACGTCACGCAGTTCCAGATCGCCCCGGCGCAGGGACAGGGAGGCGAGCCTGGCCTGGGCAATGCCGAGTTCGCCCACCCGGTCCACCAGGATATCGAGTTCGGCGGCCGGGATGGACAGGGCACGGATGCGGTCGTCGGTTTCGCCGGCAGGGGTCTCGCCCCGGGGAGGGCACTCCTGACCGGAGGCAGGCGGTGTTTCCGGATGCGGCGTGGGCGCGGGCGGCAGGATGGGCGGAGCGGGCGTGGTCTGGTCGGCGGCGGTCGGGAGCAGGGCCGTCAAGCGGGCCAGGGCTGGCGCGATGTCCCGGGTCTGGGCCGTGGTCGCGTGCACGGCCATGTCCTTGATGGCGTCGAAGGCGGCGAGCAGTTCGCCGATCAAGCCCGGGGTGACGGGCAGCACGCCGTCCCGGGTCGCGGCCAGGACCGATTCCACGGCGTGGCACAGGGTGGACAGGGGGGGGAGCCCCAAGGCGCCGGCATCGCCCTTGATGGTGTGGGCGGCCCGGAACACGGCCTCCACCTTGGTGCGAAAGGCCGAGGCGCCGGCGGTCTCCAGGTCGAGAACCGCGGCTTCAATGCCCCGGAGCTGTTCGAGACAGCTTTCGGTGAACAGTTCGAAGAGTTTTTCGTCTTCGGCCATGGTGCGGACGCGCTAGGCGGGCGCCTCACAGGGCGCGCACATCCACGCCCTCCGTGGCCAGGATGTGTTCGCGCAAGCGTTCGAGCCGGGCCGTGAGATAGGCCAGTTGATAGGCTTCCGGGAGTTCCTGGAAATCCTGCATGTCCGGGTCGAAGGCCTCGAGGTCGAGGTCGACCCGTTCGGCCACCAGGCGCACGTAGTCGGAATAGGACGGAAAATGGAGCGGTTTATCCGGTACGTGCAGGCCGCGGGCGAATGCCAGCGCCTCGCTGTAGGGCCGGGAGGCGAGCAGGTCGTCTTGCATGACGGAACCTCCTTGTGCCGGGGGGGCGGCGCCTGCGCCGGCGGAAACGGGCTTAGGGCTGGGGATTGAAGACCTGGAAGGTCTTTTTGATGGAGGTGCCGTCCTCGGCCTCGGCGGTCAGGGTCCAGTCGCCAGTGGCCATCTCCCATTCCTTTTCGAAGGTGAAGGTGCAGTTGTATTCCTTGCCGGTTTCCACGGTCACGACGGTTTCGTTTTTGAAAACCACTTCGTTTTTCGCCGGATCGATCAGGCCCGGGGAAGTCGTGGTGACCTTGACCTTGGAGGAGCCGCCGGCCGGGGCCAGGGTCTTGAAGCGCAGGCCGAAGGTGGTGCCGAGCTTGCGGGGCACGGCGGTGGTGACCGTGGTCAGACTGCCGTTTTCATAAATGCCGTAGTCGATGAGGGCGATGGTCGGTTCCTTGGGCTTCTCTTCTTTCCCGCCCAGGCCGAAGAAATGCATGGTCGAGGAACAGGAGGCCAGCAGCAGACACAAGATGGGCAAGATCGCAACCAGGCGTTTCACGCGCGTTCCTCCGGGGCCGAAACGGCCATGATGTTCAATGGTACAAGCCCACATGCCCCCCAAGGGCCGCTCATGTCAAGGGAAGGCGCGGACCGGGTGGCCGGGCGCGGGTTCGCCGAAGGCCAGGGCGGCAAGGGGCGTCATGCCGGTGAAAAACGCCTCCAGGGCCGGGCGCTGGTCCGCCACCAGGCGTAAGCCGGAAACGGCCAGGGGAGCGGTGGCGCCGCCGTAACGGATGAGCACCCGGTCGAGCCAGGGCGCGGGCACGAAATCCGCCGTCAAACGTAAAACCGTGGTCGTCCCTTCCTCGAACACGGCCAGGGGCTCGGGAGAGCGCGTCCGGCCGGGGCCGACCACCAGATTGCCCGTGCGTACCAGGGTTTCCTCGGCCTTTTCGGGTGTCACGCCGGCCCATTTGCCGAGCAGTTGGCCGAAGATGGGGCGCAGGGCCAGGTAGTAGAAGGGATCGAGCTTTAAGGCCACGGAGACGCCCGGTAGGTTGAGGAGTGTGGGCGAGAGTCGGTAATGGCGGCCCAGGGCCTGTTCCAGCCGGGTCAGGATTTCGCTGAAGTCCACGAGCATGGGGGCGTGCCTCCGCGTGTTCGGGCCAGATCCAGGAGAGAGGCGGCGAGCCCACCCAGTTCCCGGGGCGTGCGGCCAAGGACCGCCCGCCAGACCTCGTCCGATTCCATACAAAAATACAGGCCGCGCGAAAAGCCGTGTTTGGCCAGCCGTTCGGCCAAAAATCGGAACTGACGCACCCGAAGCGGGCGCAGCAGCCGTTTCTTGCCGTCCGGCCCGACCACGAATTCCCCGAGCATGTAGCGGGGAATCTCCCGTCCCTCCTCGGCCAGGCGCCGGGGCAGCTCGGGCAGGCAGCGAAACGAGCCCAGACTCATGTAGGCGATGTCCTCGGGCGCGAGGTAGTCGAAGATCATGTCCACGGTGGTGGCGTAGCCGGCTTCCCAGCCCGGGAAGTGGCAGATCGGGTCGAAGTGCAGGCAGACCCGCATGCCGGCCGCCACGCAGGCGCGCGCGGCGCTCAGACGCTGCTCCAGGCTGGCCACGCCGCGTTCCTCCTCGGCCACGATCTCCGGGGCGTTGAGCGACCACGACGGCAACACCCGGTCCGGACACGGATCGGCTGCCAGCCAGGAAAGGTCGGCAGTCTTGGATTTGAGCTCCAGGATCACGTTGTCGTAGCCGGCCAGGAACCTGAGCAGTTCCCGGGTGTGGCCGGTCACGGGTTCCAGGGCCAGGGCGTCGGCGAACTGGCCCGTGCCGATGCGGAAAAACCGGGTCCGGTCCCGGCCGAAGATCCGGCCCAGTTCGTCGAACATAGCCTCGGTATTGGCAAAGGCGGTCAGGGTCCTGTCCCGGAAATAGGCCCGCAGGATGCAGTACGAGCAATCCATGGGGCAGTTCTCGCCGATGTGGGCGATCTGGTAGCCGCAGCAGCGGTAGTAGCGGGTGGCCGGGCAGGGGCGCAAAAACCGGCCCCGGTGGGCCTTGATGTGGAGCAGCCGGCCGCCGTTCGGGGCCGTGGGCAGGGGGTCCTGTTCGCCAAGCACGGTGACGGCCGCCTGGGGCAGGGCGGTCCGGGCCCGGGTTACCATGGTCGAACCGGCCACGGCCGCGTCCACGGCCAGGGCGGTGATATCCCACAGGGGGCCGCTCATGCCGGGTCCCCGTCCGCGTCGTCCGTGTCGTCGTGGGCCAGGCGCAAAAGTTTGGCCAGGGCCGGCTGGCCGGCCAGGCCCGCCAGTTCCCGGGCGGCGGTGGCGGCGTCCTCGGGCCGGCGCACGGTCAGTTCCACGGTCACGGTGTCGGCCTCGAAGCCCTGGCTCGGCCGCAGCTTGAGCCGGCTGCCCCGGGTCAGCTCCCGGGACAGGGTGGCGAAACGGGCCTCCAGGCTCACCGTGGCCGGGTAGCGCAGCCGACGCAGGGCGGCCAGGATGCCGGCCGTGCGGTCGTTGGGGGACAGGTCCCGGGCGCAAAGCTCCAGGGCGCCGGACCGGGCCAGCACGGCCCCGGGCGTGTCCCCGGCTAGTCGGGCCGCTTCCGTGATCCAGGTAAGCGCGTTTTCCAGGTTGGCCCGGGACCAGCGCACGGCCTCAAGCAGGGGCGTAAGCGCCGTCAAGGTCTCGGGATCGCAGCCGGCCAGGCTGGCGGCGCAGGCCAGGGGCACCTGGCCTGCCCCAAGCAGGGGGTCGAGGCTTCGGGGCAGGCCGAGCCAGGCCTCGAGCTGGCGCCCGCGCCGGTCGCCGGGTGCCAAAAGCAACGGTCCGGCCAGATGGAAAAAATCGTCCGCACTGCCGTGGCTGGTGAAATACCGGCCGGCCGCCACCAGCATGGCGTCGGTGACGGTCTGGCCGAGGTTCGAGGCCAGATAGCGCAGTCCCAGACGCAGGGGCAGGGCGGCGTCTCCGGATTCGGGACTGTCCGGATCGTTCGGATCGAAGACCGTGGCGGCCAGGGGGCGGCCGCGCAATTCCCGTAAGGCGGCGGCGCGCCGGGCGCCGGCCACGAGCACCGGCGGTGCGTCGGCGCCGTGCAGGACCAGGGCCGGGGTCAGCTGGCCGAACCGGTCCATGGAGGCCAGAAACGCGTCGTCGGGCGGACGGCGCCAGAACAGGTGGTCGGCCTGGAGGTCCAGGTCCCGGGGATGGAAAAAGAAGGGTTCCATTGTGACGGTATCTTTACGGTTTTTCCGGAGATTACATGATTTCAGGAAGTTGCCGCCTTGACAAGGGGTGACGCCTGCTCCAATATGCCGAAACTCGTGGAAAAGCCAAGGCCTTGAAAAGACCTCGCATTTCCGCGCCGGGCTCTTTCTCTCCTTCGGATCGTCACCCGGCCGCCCCTGGCGGCTCGCGATAAGGTACAGGAAAAACGCCTGCGGGCGTTTACGCAACCGTGACAACGCCTAGCATAAGGGAGAAGGGAATGTCGGAAAACCTTTCCAGCCAACGCACCTACGCCCTGGTCGGCCATGGCGGATGCGGCAAGACCTCGGTGGCCGAGATGCTCCTTTTTACCACCGGAGCCGTGGCGCGCCAGGGCAAGATCGAGGAAGGCACCACCGCCCTCGACTACGAGCCCGAGGAAATCAAGCGCCGGGGCAGCACCCAGCCCGGCCTGGCCACCTTCCTGTACAACAAGAATCGGCACTTCCTCCTTGATATCCCCGGCGACGGCAGCTTCAACGGCGATCTGCCCCATCTGCTGCGGGCCGTGGACGCGGTGGTGTTCGTGGTCGACGCCGTGGACGGCGTCAAGCCCCTGACCAAGAAACTGTGGGGCGAAGTCGCCAAGCTCAACCTCCCCGCCATCCTGTTCATCAACAAAATGGACCGCGACCGGGCCGACTTCGACATGGCCCTGACCGGCATCCGCGAAAAGCTCGGCGTCAAGCCCTATATCCAGAACCTGCCCATCGGCGCCAAGGAAACCTTCAAGGGTGTGGTCAACATCCTCGAAAACAAGGCCTATTTCTTCGACGACAAGGGTGGTGTCACCGAGGGGCCGGTGCCGGACGACATGGCCGAGGAAGTCGAGACCATGCGCGAGACCATGATCGAGGAGGTCGCGGTCTCGGACGAACAGCTCATGGAGCGCTATCTGGAGGGCGAGGAGCTTTCCACCGACGAATTGCAGCAGGCCGTGCACAAGGCCGTGCTGTGTGGCCAGCTCTATCCGGTGTGCGTGGGCGCGGCGCTCAAGGGCATGGGTGGTGGCCGGCTGCTGGCCGCCGTGCAGAACTATTTTCCCGGGCCCCTGGAAAGCTGCGCCGGGGACAAGATCATCACCCTGGCCGACGGCACAGAACGCACCGCGTCCGAGACCGGCCCGGTGGTGGCCTTCGTGTTCAAGACCCTGTTCGATCCCTTTGCCGGCCAGCTGTCCATGACCCGTATCCTGACCGGAACGCTCGCTCCCAACGCGGAATTGCTCAACCCGGCCACGGAGACCGTGGAACGCGCCGGCCAGATCCTGCTCCCCCTCGGCAAGGAGACCAGCATTTCCAAGGAGCCGCTTGGTCCGGGTTCCATCGTCGCCTTGGCCAAGCTCAAGGACACGGCCACCGGCCATACCCTGTGCGACGCGAAAAAGCCCGCGACCATCGCCGCGCCGGTGCTGCCGCCGCCCATGATTTCCTACGCCCTGGCCCCGGCCGAAAAGGGTGACGAGGACAAGGTGTTCTCGGCCATGTCCAAGCTCCTCGACGAGGACATCACGCTGTCCATCACCCGGGACGAGGAAACCGGCGATATTCTGCTGTCCGGCATGGGCCAGACCCACCTCGAAACGGCCGTGGAAAAGGCCAAGCGCCGTTTCAAGGTCAATCCGGTGCTCAAGGCGCCCAAGATTCCCTATCGCGAGACGGTCAAGGGCAAGGTCGAGGTCCAGGGCCGGCACAAGAAGCAGACCGGCGGCCGCGGCCAGTTCGGCGATTGCTGGGTGCGCCTGGAGGGCCAGCCGCGCGGCGGCGGCTACGAATTCGTGGACGCCATTGTCGGCGGCGCCATCCCGCGCCAGTATATCCCGGCCGTGGACAAGGGCATCCAGGAATCGGCCGTGCGCGGTTACGTGGCCGGCTACCCCATGGTGGACTTCAAGGCCACGCTCTACGACGGTTCGTTCCACACCGTGGACTCGTCGGAAATGGCGTTTAAGATCGCCGGGTCGATCGCGTTCAAGGCCGCCTGCGAAAAGCTCAAGATTTCGCTGCTCGAACCCATCGTCACCGTGTCCGTGAGCTGCCCGGACGAGTACATGGGCGACATCATCGGCGACTTGTCCAGCCGGCGCGGCAAGGTGCTCGGCTCGGATTCGACCGGCGGCATCACCGAGATCCAGGCCCACGTGCCCATGGCCGAGATCCAGGAATACGCCAAGGCGCTCAGCTCCATGACCGGCGGCCAGGGGGCGTTTACCCTGGTTTTCGACCACTACGAGGAATGCCCGCCGCCCATTGCCGAAAAGGTGATCGCGGAGAGCAAGAAGAAGGCGGAATAATATCTTATGGCACTCAAGGGTGTTGAGCGCAGCACCCTTGAGTGCCTTGTATTTTAGTGATGGAAATTTATATAAAATACGTATTATTGATTTAAATAATTACTCTATGAAAAGTAAAAGGAAAAAAGTTTTAAATCAGGCTCTAGGGGCAGCACTACCAATTGTGGCCACGGTATTTTTCTGGGTGTATTGGCAAAAAGAGCATAAGTCTTTAACAATACTGCTCGAGAATAACACGTCCATAGTTTCTTTGGGGGAAAATAAGATTGGACATCTTGAGCTATATTATAAATCCAAATTGATAAAATCCCTTTCTGTTGTCGACGTTTCTATTATAAATGATGGTAATTCGCCAATAAAAAAAGATGATTTCTTTGAATCTTTACAGATAAATTTTGCCGCGGAGCTTGCAGCGGACGTTGTGGTTTTGGATAAAAATCCAGATCAACTTAATCCAAAATTGGTGATCAAGGGGGATTGCGTCGAACTGGTCCCTCTTTTGATGAATCAAAACGACTATATAAAATTCCGATGCTATATTATTAATCAAAATGGAGATTCTGACAAATTTACAGTGGTCGGGCGTGTTGTCGGCGTGCAAGATTTGAAATTGATCGAGAAGAAGCCTCGCCGTATAAAATATATCGTAATTTTAAGTGCGGCAATATTAAGCACGATAGCGTCACTTTGTGGGATTATAATTGTCGTGAGGAATATTTTTCCGGTCAAGCGAGTAAAAAAGACCAAGCCTTTTAGTTGAGTTCACTTCGAAAATAATTGGATGCCTTCGGCTAAGTATGGTCTAAAAAGTGCATTTTTAGAGTGTGTTCTGCTGTTTAAACAGTCTTGGATCTGAATGTACTAGAGGGTACCGCAATTAAATAAATGGCCCACATCCTGCTGATCGACGACGACGCCACCTTGCGCGAGACGTTCGGCGCCTTGGCCCGGCGGTTGGGCCATGACGTCACCTGGGCGGGCTCGCTGGAGGCAGGCAGGCAGGCCCTGGGCCGGGGCCGGTTCGATGTGGCCCTGCTCGATCTCGGACTGCCGGACGGCTACGGCCTGGACCTCATGCCGGCCATCAAGGCCGCGCCAGGCAGCCCGGAAATCATCATCGTCACCGGCCAGGACGATCCCGAAGGCGCGGCCCTGGCCATCCGATCCGGTGCCTGGGACTACATCCAAAAACCGCTGACGCCGCATCGTGTCACCCTGCCCCTGACCCGGGCCCTGGAATACCGGGCTCAGAAGGCGGCACACCGCCCCCGGGCCGTGCTCAAGCGCGAAGCCATTGTCTGCGGCGGACCGGCCATGGAAGCCTGCCTCGACCTGGTGGCCCAGGCCGCCGATTCCGAGGCCGCGGTGCTCATCACCGGCGAAACCGGAACAGGCAAGGAGCTTTTCGCCCGGGCCATCCACGTCAATTCGCCCCGGGCCAACAACAATTTCGTGGTCGTGGACTGCGCCGCCCTGCCCGAAACGTTGGTCGAAAGCGTGCTGTTCGGCCATGTCAAAGGCGCCTTTACCGGCGCGGACCGGGACCGGGACGGGCTTTTCAAGCTGGCCGACGGCGGGACGCTTTTTCTTGACGAAATCGGCGAACTTTCCCCGGGCATCCAGAAAACGTTCCTGCGCGTGCTCCAGGACGGTCGGTTTCGGCCGGTGGGGTCCAAAAACGAGCTGCAAAGTGATTTTCGGCTGGTTTGCGCCACCAACCGGGATCTCGTGGCCATGGCCGAAAGCGGCGGGTTTCGCGAGGACCTGCTCTACCGGCTACGCACCATTGTCATCACCTTGCCCCCTCTGCGCAACCGCCAGGAAGACATTAAGCCCCTGGCCCAGCACTATATGAACCGGCTGTGCGAGCGCTATCGCCTGCCGACCAAGGGCTTTTCCGAGGAGTTCTTCCAGGGGCTGGCCGTCTATACTTGGCCTGGCAATGTGCGGGAACTCGCCAATACCATGGAGCGGATCCTGTTGCAGCATCGGGGCGAACCCGTGCTCTATCCCATGCACCTGCCCGATGAAATCCGTCTCCAGCTGCTCAAGGCCACTGCCGGCGTCGAGGCCGGACCGGCTCCCCATCCCGAGACCGGACCGGGTGAGACCGTGCCGCGTTGGCGGGAATACCGGCGCCGGGCTCTGGACGAGGCCGAACGCAGCTATCTGCGCGAATTGCTCCGCACAAGCCGGGGCAATGTCGTCCGCGCGTCCAAGATAAGCGGTCTGTCGCCGTCGCGGCTTTACGACCTGTTCCGCAAGTACGGTCTGCCCACTCGACCGTGACCGGACATGCCAGGCCCCAGGGCTTGGCATATGTTGTGCTTGATGTCCCGGTCGATTTTGCGCGAGACGCAAACCCTACCGCCGCACCACGCCACATCGGAAATCACAAAAGAGGACGCCCTGTTGCCGTCGGATGCCCGTAGTGGCCCGCTGAGACCTTTGCCTGTTGGGGAAGGAACTTGAATATTTTTCCCGTAAATTTGTCCTGTTTTACCGTAAATCAGGACATACGGACGGAGCCCATTGGCGCGATCGATAGTGAGCTTTTTGTTAACTAGCTAGAATTATGTTGTAAAATATGAGAAATTGGTATTGGCCGAAGCGGCACATTTTTTGATGTAAGATGGGGCAGAGCAGACAATACCTCCCTATTGTTCTGACCTCTCCTTCATCTCCTGCGCGGGGGCTCTCCCAGAGCCCCCCTTTTTTTTCAAGCAAGACACGGTAACGGATAACCGTTTTCAGTCGATGCTCTTGCGCTCCGGAATGTGGGGCGCGGTCGCAAGAACCCGGTCCATGGCAAGCATGAAGGCTGCGGGCAATGCCCAGCGGCCTGGAGCATCGGGCTTGACAGAAATTCGAGTTTTTTGCACATTTTTGTAAAACTTGCCAAGCCTACCCCACCGTGAGGTGGGTGCGTTCGGAAAGCCACGGGTCTTCGGAAAAGGAAGACAGCCGCGCCGCCAAGTCAATCGGGCACGATTGCTTGGCGGCGTTTTGTTTTGAGGCATTCCCACCGCCATTGCCTGGACGCGAAGGCTTGCGGTTGCAAACATTTGTCCGAGTCGTGCTGGCCTGTGGCTGGCCTCCCGTCGGGTGGCCTGGACACACGTGACTGCTGGCGTGGCGCAACGTGCTACCGATCTCGGTCGCGTCAGCAAGAGGGGAGGAAGGCATGGAACACACGGAAATTCGGGTCAAGCAGCACGATCTCCTCAACCTCATGCCGGATGTCCTGGCGTACAAGGAGCGTCTCAAAATTTTTGATCGGCAATGGGTCAGGATCACCCTGACGGGCAAGATCAATTCCAACCGAGTCGCTTCGACCCTCATCGACTTCATGGAGGGTACCCAGAACAAGTTTTTGTCCTTGCAGGAAAATCTGATCGATACCTTGGCAACGAAAAGTTGTGACAAGGTGTTGCAAGAGATGCAGGGGCTTTCCCAGGTGGCCATCGACATCCTCAAGCGCAATCTCTACGAGCGCACGGCCGATGTCGGCTTCCTCGCCACGGACGATGATATTGTGGCGTTCCTGGGCCAGGACGCGCCCGGGCCGGAGGCGGTGTCGCGTATCCGAGAGCGGCTGCGCGCCTACCGCGACAAGTACACCGTGTATGAGGAGATTCTTGTTTTTGACATTAATGGTAATGTTCGGGCCAACCTCGATGCCGCCTCCACCATCACCCGGTCAAGTGATCCCTTGCTGCGCCAGACTCTCGAAAGCGACGGCTACCACGAGACGTTTCGCGCAAGCGATCTCCGTCCCGGAAAAGGCGCTGTCCTCGTCTATTCCCACCGCATCCTGCACCCGCAAACCCGGGCGCCACTCGGCGTTTTGTGCCTGTGCTTCGACTTTACCGGGGAAATGGAAGGGATTTATGGCAATCTGCTCCAAAAAAGCCGGGCCATCATCGCCATCCTCGACGCCAAGGGGCTGGTCCTGTCGAGCAGCGATCCGAAACAGGTGCCGCCCGGCTCCTCCCAGGCCATGGTCCTGGACGAGGATTTTCGGGTCATCCAGGCCAAGGGCCGGAAGTACCTGGCCAAAACCGCTCGGACCAACGGCTACCAGGGCTTTGTGGGCCTGCCCTGGTTCGGCCACGTGATGTACCCCGTGCAGGAGGCGTTTTGCACGGGGACGAGTCTGGCCGGGAGCGGTTCGGGCGATGCCCGGACGACCAAGCTTTTTTCCGGCCAGCTCAAGGCCATCGACGACGATGCCGACGACATTTTAAGCGACCTCGGCCTGGTGGTACTCAACGGCGAGGTCATGGCTGCCAAGCAGATCGTCAACGCCGATCCCATCATCCGCCAGGAGGCCAATGCCTTGCCGCCGGTCCTCGGTGCCATCCATCAGGTGGGCGAGAACATCCGGGGCGTGTTCGCGGAGTCCATTTCGAGCCTGCTCGAGACCGTCATCTCCTCCAAGCTCGACGACGCCAAGTTTCTGGCCTCGCTGGCCATCGACATCATGGACCGCAATCTCTACGAGCGGGCCAACGACTGTCGCTGGTGGGCCCTCAATTCGACGTTTCGTCGCCTGCTGGCCAAGGAGAGTATGCAGGAGGGGGAACGCAAAGGGTTGCAGGAAGTCCTGGCCTACATCAATTCCCTGTATACGGTGTACACCAACCTTATCCTCTTCGATCGCGCGGGAACGGTGGTGGCGACCTCGAACCCGGCCGGAGGGCGGCTGGTCGGCACCACGCTGCGCCACGAGTTCATCCAGAAGAGCCTCCAGCTTGCTTCCATGCAGCAGTACGTCGTGTCTGATTTCGAGCCCTTCGCCACCTATGCCGGGGCCGACGGCGCGCCGCGCTGCACCTACCTTTACACGGCGGCCGTGTTCCATCCCGAAGACGAGGCGCAGGTCGTGGGCGGCATCGTCATTGTTTTTGACAGCGAACCCCAGTTCGCGGCCATGCTCACCGATGCCCTGCCGCGCGACGAGGACGGGAGTCTCCAGGCCGGGAGCCTGGCCTTTTTCCTGGATCGGGAAAAACGCATCATCGCCACGACCAGCCCGGACTGGCGGGTGGGCGATGTGCTGCCCCTGGAGGACGGCCTGCTCGCCCTGGCCGGCGGCGAACAGGCCTCTTCGGTGATCGACCTCGACGGGCGGCGCTATCTGGCCGGTCGGGCCATGTCCCAGGGGTATCGGGAGTACAAGCGCGACGGGGTTTATACCAACGATGTGGCGGCAGTGATCCTCATCGAAATTTGAGGTCCCGGATCAGCCGCGCAGGTCGAAGGCCACCTTGACGCTGCCGGTGGCACGCTTGTCAAAGGCGGTGCGGAAGGCCTCGGCGTAGGCCTCCAGCCGAAACAGGTGGGTGAGCAGCCCGGCGGTCGGGTAGGCGCCCGAGGCGAGCAGGGAAACGGCCACGTCATAGGTGCGCACGCGCTGGCCGGGATGGCGCGGATCCGGCCCGGTGCCGCAGCCCGACGAACCGGCCACGGTCAGTTCCCGGAACCACAGGCTGGAAATGTCCACGTCACGCAGCCGCGCTCCGGCGCCGACCATGACGTAGGTGCCGCCGGCCCGAAGGCTCAGCAACCCGTCCTCGAAGGTCCGGCTGCTGCCCACGCAGTCGAACACGATATCCGCCCCGCCCTCGATGTTGCCCCCGCCAAGGCTCGTTGGCACGAAGCGCGCCCCCAGGGCCGTGGCCAGATCGGCCCGGGTGCGGGCCCTTACGATGCCGTCGGCCCCGCCGGCCGTGGCCAGGTCGGCCTGCTTGCCATGCCGGGCCGTGACCAGAATCCGGGCTCGGCTCCCCAGGCCCCGCAGGCTGCGCACCACGTGCTGGCCGAGAATCCCGGCCCCGGTCACAAGCACCAGGGCGTCGTCGGCCGGGAAATGTTCGAGCACGGGTTGCAGGGCCGAGGCCAGGGAATCGGTCAGCACCGCGTCCTCGTCGGAAAGCGTGTCCGGAATGGGCACCAGGCGCGAGGGATGGGCGGCCGTGCGTTCGGCCATGGCCCCGCCGGCCCGGCGGGTGTAGCCCAGAAACGAACCCGCGGGCAGATCCCCGTCCAGAAACCGTTCGCAGCGGTTGTAATGCCCTTCCTGGCAGGCCCGGCAGGGGGGCAGGCCCCGGACCGCGCAGGGCAGCCCCGGTTCGACCACCACCCGGGTGCCGGCCGGCAAGTCGCAGCCCGGCGTGTCCTCGGCCACCGTGGCCACCATCTCGTGGCCCAAAATGAAGGGCAGGCTGGCATAGGGTTCGAGCAGCGGGGATTCCAACCCCTTGAGCAGGCCGAGGTCCGAACCGCAGATGCCGCACAGCCGTGGCGTCAGGGCCACCCAGCCCTTGGGCGGATCAAAGGGCACCGTGGTCAGTTCCAACGGGGCCAGGGTGGGGAAAAAACGCCGGGGAAAGAGCCGGGAGGCGGCGGCGCAGGCCAGGTAGCGCGGAATGCTGCGCCGGTAGACGAGGGCTTTCATGGGAACTTCCTTGCAGGCTGTGCGTGGAATGGGTTGAAATGATACCGCTAACGCGTATAGCTTGGGCATCGTTGCCGGCACGGTCAGACCGCGTTCCGGTGAGGGCCTTATACCACGACGGGCCCTGTCCTCAAGGGACCTTCTGCAAGGAGATGCCCATGCTGATCAAGGATTGGATGAGCAAGACCCCGATCACGGCCAAGCCCGCCACCTCCATCATGAAGGCGGCCAAGCTCATGAAGGAGAACGGCTTCAAGCGGCTGCCCGTGGTGGACGATGACGGTCGCCTCGTCGGCATCGTCTCCGACCGGGACATCAAGGAGGCTTCGCCGTCCAAGGCCACGACTCTCGACATGCACGAGCTGTACTACCTGCTGTCCGAGATCAAGGTGGCCGACATTATGACCAAGACGGTTTATTCCGTCACCAACGAGGACACCGTGGAGAAGGCCGCCGTCATCATGATGCGGCAAAACATAGGCGGCCTGCCGGTTATCGACGCGGACAACCATGTGGTCGGCGTCATCACCGACAGTGACATCTTCAAGGTGCTCGTGACCATCACCGGCGTGCTGAGCGGCGGTTTCCAGTTCGGCCTTGAGCTGTCCGACGAAGCCGGCAGTCTCAAAAACGTTCTTGACGACCTCAAGGCCAACGACACCCGAATTTTGAGCATCCTGACCAACTACGACGACGCCAAGCCCGGCAAGCGCTACGTCTACATCCGCATCCAGCCCGTGGACGAAGCCCGGGCCAAGGCGGTTGTCGAGCGCCTCAAGGCTAACCACACCTTGCTGTACTGGGCGCGCGACGACGTCTAGCCGTCCGGTCGGCCGCCGGGGTGCCGGCGGCTTCGGGGCGGGAGGCTTGGAGAACGCAGGGGCGCCTGGGAGGCCGTCAGGCCCGGCGGCAGGCTTGACGGCCGCCGGATCATGGCTACCTTTGCCCCATGTCGGGATCGACCCGTCACGGTCGTCCCAGGGAAAGGAGTCCATCATGCCTGAAGAGCGTTTCTGCCCCCATTGCGGGTCGAAACTGGAACCCTGGCTCGGTCCGCCGGAATCCGGCTGGGGCGAGATACTTGTTTGCAACAGCGCGGAATGTCCTTTTTTCCGCAGCTCCAACAAGGATATCGTCAACAAGGACGAAGACAACAGCCTGGGTTGCCGTTACGCCGAGGATCCGGACAACGGCTACAAGTCCTTCAACCTGCTTGCCTGGTACAAATTCTAGTTGGGACGGCGTTGCGTCCGGCCGAAAGCGGGGCGGTTCCGTTTTCGGCCGGCGGGGCGCGTCGGAGCCGGGCAAGGAGGGGTGTGGTGTTTTCCCCTTGCCGGGGGGGGCGGATTTTCGTTAGTTTGCCAGGCGAGGTCACGTGCCCCGCACGGCATTGCCGGCACAAGCCTCCGTTTCCCAAGGAAAAATCAACGCCATGAACCGCCAGCATCCGCAAAGCTCCGTCCGCCGCCATCCCGGGACGGGTCCTTGCCCGGGACAGATGAGCCACTCGGCATGAGCCGCATCGCAATCGCCACCCATCATGGCGTGCTGTGGGCCCACGTAACCGCCCCCCTGCGCGCGCCCCTGGCCCTGGAAATGGAAACCGCCGTCATCGAGGCCGCGCGCCTGGGCCACAATGCCGTGGTCGTGCTGGACCTGTCCCAGGTGCCGGTGGTGGACAGCGCCGGCGTCGGCGCCTTGGTCCGGTTGCAGACCGCCCTGGCCACCAAGGGCCGGCGGTTCATTCTGGCCAATCCGGTGGCGGCCGTGGCCGATGAGCTGCGGCTGCGCGATCTGGACGGTTTTTTCCTCGTTTCCTGGGGCATCACCCCGGACATGGACAGCGACGAGCTGCTGTTGGCCAGCGACATCTGACCGACCAGCCCCGGTCATTTGCGCAGGGCCGGGCTCTCCATGACGATCTCCCCGTCCAGGTAGCGGAACACCACATCCCTGGCCCCTTCCGGGGCGCGCAGCACGGCCTCGCCGATCCCAATCTCCACATTGGCCCCGATCTGGCCCGGCACGATCACCCGGCACACCGAAAACCGGCGCATGGCCACCGGACTCGACCACAGGCGCGTGAGTTGGACCTTGAGGATGTCGAGCCGCCGGAGATGGGCGTCGAGTTTGGGACCGCATTCCTCGGCCCGGCATTCGCCGCGGCGCATCTCTTCGCGCAGGGCCTCGATCTCGATCAGCTCCTCCCGGACCAGGCCCTTGAGGTGCTGGTCCTTGTGGATGAGCTGGGGGTCGTAGCCGAGGAGCAGCCGGGTCTGGCTCTGGGAGCCGCCGCCAAGCTTTTCGCCCGCATAGATGGCCTCGCCGGCATAGGCCTCGCCGCCGGTGAGACGTCCCTTCACGGCCAGCTTCTCGGCCGCGTAGAGCCGGCAGTGCATGCTCGAACCGTCGATGAGGATGTTCTGGCCGGCATGGAGGGCCGCTTTTTCGCAAAATTTGGCCCGCAGACTCTTGCCCGCCCGGACCGTGCCCCGGCCGCCGCCCAGGATGCCGGCTTCGCAGGCCACGTTGCCCATGGCCCGCACCAGGCAGGCTTCCACCGGGCCGCGTACGGTCACGTTGCGGCCCATGACCGTAAAGCCCGACCGGATGGACCCGCCCACGAGCACGTCGCCGATGGCCACGATGTTGCCGGTGTGGAAATCGATGTCGCGGCCCACGGTCAGGGTTTCGCGCACGCTGATGCGGCCGTCGCCGAAGTCGACATGGCCGTTGACCGTGGCCAGCAGCCGTTCCGGATCGGCCGGGTCCACCCGGCAGCCGGAGCCGCAGGGAAAAGCCAACGTGTCGGAAATAATGGCGTCTCCGGGCGGGGCAGCGTCCGGGGGCAGAGCCTCCCACGTGGCCAGGACTTGGCCGGTGACCACGTTTTGGGCATAGCCCAGATCGAACTGGTCCACACTGCCGTCATCGCGGCTTTTGGGCCGCAGCCGCCGACGTTCGTAGTCGGGGTCGAAGAAAAAGCGCAGCTGGTACGGCATGAACATCCGCCGGGTTAGGGGAGGGTCGCCGGGTTATTGCCACATCGTTTCATATCTACCGAGAGGTTATGATTTGTACAAGTGCGACGCGCGGGTAGGTCGAACACCGGCCATGGAGTGGCCAGGGACCGGCAGGGCTCGGATTGACGCCAAAAATCAGATGGTTTAGCCTCTGATCCTTTTGAAGCTCTCATGCGCCAACGGCGCGTCCAACCTCGAACCAGGCGAGACCTATGGAAACCTTACGCACGCTTCCGGGCGATGACGTCCGGCAAATTATGTGGCGCTTTGCCGACCGCTTCGATCTCCAGATGGCCGTGGCCGCCGCCCGTTCCGTGGCGCGCGGACTGGTGGCCAGGCTCGTGGCCGACGGCGTCCGCCATACCCACGAATGGACCCCCCAAAAGGAACAGCTCCTGGCCGCGTTCGACGAATCCGGCATCACGGCCGTGTTCCTCGATCCCCATCAGGGCGGGTTCATCGAAGGGCCGAAAAACATGGCCCTGGCCCTGGTCGCCTTTGAACTGTCCTGGGTCGACGCCGGCGCCGCCACCTGCTCGCTGGCGAGCAACTTGGCCTTGTCGCCCATCCACGAACGCGGCACCACCGAGCAGCGCGATCATTATATGAGCCTGTGCGCCCCGGCCCCGGACAAGGCCCCCTGGCGCGGCGCCTTTGCCCTGACCGAGCCCTTGCCCTATGTTGGCGTGGACACGGGCGTGCTGTGCGGCAAGGTGCGCATCGATTCCTGGGACGAGGGCGGCGAGCCGATGCTGGCCGTGGAAAAGCGCGGCCGGTTCATCACCGGCATGGACTTCGCCAATTTCGCCACCGTGGCCGTGGACACCGACGATCCCCGCATCAAATCCTCGTGCATGGTCATCCTCGAAGAGACCGATCCGGGGCTTTTCGACCGGGGCGCGCCCACGCTCAAGATGGTCCACCAGCTGTCCTCCACCCGCGATCCGGTCTTCTCCATGAAGGTGCCGGCCAGCCGCATCATCGGCGGCTACTCGGTCAAGGACGGCTGCATTGTCCCCAAATATTCCCATTCCGAGATCATCGCCGCCGTGTTCCACCGCACCCGGGTGCCGGTGGCGCTCATGACCACGGCCAAGCTCTTGTCGGCCGTGGAGCCGGTCATCCGCTACCAGCGTGCGCGTTTCCGGGGCGGGGATGCCTGCGCCGCGGGCACGCCGAAATTCGAACTCGGACTCCAGCAGAAGCAGGACGCGGTGTTGCGTCTGGCCGAGGTGTGGGCCGCCGGCGAGGCCGGAGCCTCCCTTGGGTTCGCCACGGCCCGGCTGTTCGACAGCCTCGATCCGACCGAGAAGGCCAAGGAGGCCGCCTTGGCCGAGCAGGGCGTTTCGGGCATGCGCGGCCAGCTCATGGCGCTCAAAAAGGTCCAGCCCCAGTCCATCGAGTACGTCAAGCTGCTGTTCACACCCGAGGCCGAGCGTGACAGTGCCCGGTTCGCCGCCCTCGATGCCGATCCGGTGGTCAAGTACCAGGCCCTGGAGGCCGAAGCCGGGGTCATGTGCCCGGCCTGCAAGCTCTGGAACACCGGCGGCGGCGCCACGGTCATGCGCGAGGCCGTGGCCATGATGGGCGGCTACGGCATCACCGAGGACTGCCCCGGGTTCCTGTTCCACAAGTGGAACGACAGCCAGCTCGAAGCCACCTACGAAGGCCCCGAGTGCGTGCAGCGCCGCCAGCTCTCCATCACCATGGCCAGCGACATCTTCCAGGCCTACGTGGACAACTACATCACCGAGATGGAGCAGGTGGCCGCCAGCCATCCGGATACCGGCGCCGCGAGCGTTGCCGCCGGCTTTGCCCTGTGGCGCAACGCCTTCGCCACCCTGTCCGCCAACAAGGACGCCGACGGCAAGAAGCTCTACCACAACAACCGGCAGGCCGTGACCTTCCCCCTGGCCGACGCCTTGTGCCCGCTTCTGGCCGCGCGGCTTTTCATCCTCGACGTGCTGGAGCTTGAGGCCAAGGGACCGGAAAACGCCATCGTGGCCGAGGGCCTGCCCGGCTACCTCGCCTTTTTCACCGACCTGGCCCGGATTCAGTCGGCCAAGGCAGCCGGCGAAGCGGCCCGGGTCTGCGCGAACCTGGTCCACGGCTATGCCGTGCCGGGCGCGGACCTGTCCGCCTTTGACGGCCTGCGCGCCGGGCTCGACAAGACCCTGACCGGCCTCGGCGCCGCCCGCGAACGCGCCGGCGAATCCCTGTGCGCGGTCATGATCCCCGAAGCGCTGGATTATCCGTTGTAGAGCGAAGAGAGAAGGAAGGGGGCTGCCATGTGGGGCGCTGCCCCACACCCCGCCGGGGGGGATTATCCCCCCCGGTCATACTACATAAGGAATTGATTGTCGGCGGGTGTACTTGCAGACGAAGCAGTGACAAACCTATTGAACGGAGGGACGTATGGAATCTCTCGGAAAGTTCCTTGATGGTTTGGCAGCGTTCACTTGGCCGGCAATACTGTTTTTTATTTTATATTATTTCAGAGAGGAGCTAAAAAGCGTCTTCGCCTCGGTGAAAGAGATTCAGGTGGGCAGCGCGAAATTATCATTTGGTCAGGCTGCCGATCAGCTAAATAAAGAAATAGCAGATATACGGAATGAATTTAATAAATTTAAATTGCAACTTGAACATCAGGCATTCCCGACGGGAAGTAAGGCAATGCCATATCCGAAAGAAGGCGGTGAGGAAGTAATAGGAAAAATTGCTTCCAATATAAAAAATATTTTGTGGGTTGACGACAATCCTACAAACAATGTTTTTATTGTAAAAGATTTGGATGACTCTGGTGTTAATGTCAGCCAGGTAACATCCACTCTTGATGGGATGCTGCAATTTGGCAAGCGCAACTATGATATGATCATTTCTGATATGGGGAGGGCAGAGGGCAAGACTGTGAATTATACAGCCGGCATCGATCTTGTGAAGCAGATTCGCCAGATAGATCAGAAGGTGCCAATCGCCATCTACTGCTCAACCAAGGCTAGAACGGCAAACGGACAGGCGGCCCTGGAGGCCGGTGCTAACATCGTGCTTTCCTCGCCAACGAAATTGATGGCATTTATCCATCAACTCCATGCGTAATAGTGCAACCGTCGACAATTGTCCTTTCTGGAGACCGTACAATGGAAGCTGATCGCCAAGTCATGGAAGCGGACATCGTCTGTGTCGGGTTCGGCCCGGCCATGGGCGGATTTCTGACCACCCTGACCAAGGGCCTGGTCAACGAAGACGGCAGCCACGTCATGGAGAGCCCCACCATGCCCGGCATGCCGCTTTCGGTCATCTGCTACGAGCGCGCCGACGACACTGGCTACGGCGTGTCGGGCGTGGTCTCCAAGGCCAGGGCCATCCGGGCCAGCCTGCCCGAGCTCTCCGCCGCCCAGGTGCCCCTTTGCGCCCCCATCCGGCACGAAAAGCTCGTCTACCTCCTCGACCCGGTCGGCGCCAGCCGCCGTCCCAAGATGCTCAAGCTCAAGGACAAGATCATCCGGTCCCTCGGCTCGCGCCTGCCCGGCTACAAGGACATGGCCGTGGAGTCGCCGCTCATCCCGGGATTTATGGAAAAACACGGCGGGCTCACCTTTTCCATCGGCCAGTTCAACCAGTGGGTGGCCGGGGAGGTCATGGCCAAGGGACTGGCCCAGATCTGGCCGGCCACGCCCGTGGCCGAACCGCTCATCGAACAGCGCAAGGTAGTGGGCGTGCGCCTGGCCGACCAGGGCGTGGACAAGGCCGGCAAGCCCGATGCCAACTACATGCCGGGCATGGACGTGCGCGCGCCGCTGACCGTTGTCGGCGACGGACCGGTCGGCGCCGTGGGCCGGGCCATCGACCGGGCCCGGGGCCTGCCCGCCGGCCATCATCAGCGCGACTACGCCCTGGGCATGAAAATGGTCATCGACCTGCCCGCCACCTGCCCCTGGCCCGAGGGCACGGTCATCCACACCATCGGCTATCCCGAACCCGAAATTTTCGGCTTTCTCTACGTGCTGCCCGGCAGCGTGGCCGCCATGGGCATCTTCATGCCCTCCTGGTTCGACAACCCGGTGCGCACGGCCTACCGCTACCTGCAGCACTGGATGCAGCATCCCTACATTTGGAAGAACATCAAGGGCGGTTCCCTGCGTTCGTTCGGCGCCAAGAGCCTTCAGGAATCGGGGCGGAACGGCGAACCCTACCTGGTCGGCGACGGCTATGCCCGCATCGGCGAGGGCTCCGGCACCACCAACGTGCTCACCGGTTCGGGCGTGGACGAGGCCTGGTTCTCCGGGGTCCAGCTCGGCGAGGCCGTGCTCGAATTGCTCGTTGCCGGCAAGCCCTTCACGGCCGAGAACCTGGAAGCCACCTACGTGGCCCGGCGCCGGGCCTCCTGGCTCGATGCCGAGGCACAAATCGCCGCCCGCTCCCGGGAAGGTTTCGCCGCCGGCTTCATCCCTGGTCTCGTCGGCATGGCCTTGGCCGGCTTCTCCAAGGGACATCTTTGCTGGCCGGCCGCGTCCAAGCCCACCCATGCCCGTATCCCGAGCATCGAGGACTATTACCGCTGCCGGCTGAGCCCGACCGAGATCGAACGCGTCCGCCGCGAGGCCACGGCCAAGGGGCAAGCCTTGCACGATGCGCTGATGGACCTTGCCGGCTGGCCCCAGATCGAATACGACGGCGACCTGCTTCTTTCCCACCAGGACGCCTTGCTGCTTGGTGGCAAGGTGCAGGCCTCGGCCGGCTATGCCGACCACGTCACCTTCGCGGACTTGGACACGTGCCTGGCCTGCCGGGAAAAGACCTGCATCGAGGCCTGTTCGGGCCAGGCCATCACCACCAATCCCGAGGGCGGCGTGCCGCTGTTTGACCGGGAAAAGTGCGTGCATTGCGGCGCCTGCCTGTGGAACTGTTCCAAGCCGTCCAAGGCCGACCCGGAGCAGACCAATGTCCGCTTCGCCGCCGGCGCCGGCGGCCTGCATTCGGCCGAGAACTAGGACGAGAAGAAAAGAGAAGACCAGGAGAGGCGCTGCCTCTCCTTGACCTCACCGCCGGGGGGGATAATCCCCCCCGGACCCCCATGAAGGGTGGCTTTTGGCGGTCCTGCGGGATGGCACCCTTGTTTTGGGGGAATGCGACAACAAGAATAGGAGTTTTTGGGGAGGATGGGGGTCCGGGGGAGGGAACCCCTTTTTGCTAAAAGGGGTTCCCTCCCCCGGTTCCCAGTCTCCTGAAAGGAGCGCGTATGTTTCATATCGTCGTGTGCGGCGGGATCGTGCCTGACCCGTTGCAGACCCTGGAGCCGGTCAAGGGACCGGCCGGCTGGGGACTGAAAAACGAGCTGATGCTGCCGTCCATCCTGGACCCTTGGGCGTCCCACGCCCTGTACGAGGCCGCGCATCTGGCCAAGTCGGCTGCCGGCAGCAAGGTCTGGCTGGTGTCGCTCGGGCCCAAGGCCAAGTTGCAGCAGGTCATGATGACCGTGGCCCAGAAGGCGCCCTTCGAGCTGGTGGTGGCCGATGGTCCGGCCGGCGGGTTTGTGGACTGTTCCGAAGTGGCCGAGGCCTTGTTTACGGCCATCGAAGGCATTGCCGGGCTCGACAAATCCAAGCTGCTCGTGTTCGGCGGCTGGCAGTCGGCGTCCCGGGGCGCGGGCGCGACCTTGCAGATCCTGGGCGAAAAGCTCGGCATCATCGACCAGTTCCAGGGCGTGGACAAGCTGACCGTGGGCGCGGACGGCGGCCTTGAAATCATGGAGCGCATCGAGGGTGGGGCCTATCTGGTCTCGACCTGCGCCGGCGCGCCGGCGGTCCTTGGCTGGGCCACGGGCGAGCTGCCCGAGCCGCCCAACAATCCGCAAGTGGGCATGGCCAACATGCGGCTCATCATGCCGGCCCTGCAGAAGGCCAAGCCGGCCAAGCCCGATCTGGCCGCCATCGACTACCGCGGCGTGAGCCTGCCGACCCAGAAGCGGGAAACCCGCATCGTCAAGGACACGCCAGTGGACGTCATCGCCCAGGAAATCATCGACTGGATCGCCAGCTAAAGGTCGGAGCGTAGCCATGGAAACAATTCTTTTTCTCGCCCATACCGAAGCGGACGGCTCCCTGGCCAAGGCTTCCCTGGAAGCTCTGACCGCGGCCAAGGAACTGGCCGCCGGTTGCGGCGCCACGTTGTCCGTCGGCTTGTTCGGGGCGGATGTGGCTGGCGCGGCTGCGGCCGTGGCCGGTTGCGGAGCGACCTCGTATTACGGAGTGTCTGACAAAGCCTTTGCGGTTTCGCGCTATGCCACCGACGCGGCGGCCCTGGAAGCCCTGGCCAAGGCGGCCGGAGCCACCATCCTTGTTGCCGCCGATACCGCCCGTATGTCCCGGGCCCTGCCCGGGGTCGCGGCCCGACTGGGTGGCCGCATCGACGCCCATGTCACGGGCCTCACCGCCCAGGATGGCCAGCCCGTGGCCATGCGCGGCTACTACCGCCAGCGCCTGATGGCGGAACTGACCCGGTCGGCCCGGCCTTGGTGCCTGACCGTGTCCGGCGGCTGTTTTGCCGCCTATGCCGGTGCTCCGGGCGCGGCTGCGGTGACGGCGGTCGCGGTGCCAGTGACGGAGGCCATGACTCGCACTGCGGTCAAGACCGTCATTGCGCCGGCCGCCGACGAGCAGACCATCCGCCCGGACGCCAGGCTGCTGTTCGTGGCCGGGGCTGGTTGGACCAAGAAGCAGGCCGACGGCGTCCCCCATGTGCCCGAGGCCGGCGAGCTCATCCTCGGTTTTCTCGGCAAGTCCAAGGCCTCTCTTGGCAGCAGCAAGTCCCTGGTGGACATGGGCGGCGAGGGCGAGACCGTGCTGCCCTTCCTCACCCACCTCCACCAGGTCGGCCAGACCGGAGCCACGCCGCGTCACCCCAAGGGCTTGGCCACGTGTTGTCACGGCGAGGAGCCCCATGTGGTGGGCTGGCGGTTCATCGGCGAACGCCGGGCCGTCAACCTCGACGCCGCTTGCGGCTGGGCCCAGGGCAAGGCTGACGTGCTCTACGTCGCAGATGCCTTTGCCGTCATGCGCAAGATCAACGAATTGCTCGGCTAGTCCGGTACCGACATCATATTGTATTACGCAAGCCCGGGGCACAGGCCCCGGGCTTTTTTTGTGTGCGGGCGATGGGCGGGGGAGGAAGCCTCCAGCGGCCAAAGGGCTTCGCCCTTTGGAATCCCATGGGGGTTGTGATTGTTGACCTGGGGCAACCTGCGCTTGCCAGGGATGGTGCACCGGTCTCTCCCGGGGCTGGGGACAGGATTTTGGATTGGGGCGATCATCACATTGACAAATCCGCTTAAGCGAATATATTGAAGTCATGAAAGGGAACGCCAGCGGGTAAAGCCGCTTCCTGAGACGGGATAGGTCGACTTCCTTGCGCGGCGGCATGAAGCGACCGGACGGAACCGTCTGTGATGCCAAGGCACTTGGCGTTGGGGAGAGCGGCAACCCAAGGCATTGGAACCGGTGGCGCGGTCTGCGGCGGCCACGCCCGGGTTCACGGGAGCTCCTGTCTCGGGGAGGCCCCGTTCACGGCCCCGGGGAAGGAGTCTTCCGTATCCGGCAACATGCGGCAAAACGGGGGACTGTTATGATTCACTGCGAACAGTGTCGGTATTGGGACAGGCTTGTGGAAACGGACACCAAGGGACGTTGCCGGCGGTATCCGCCGAGTCAGGGGCATTGGCCCGTCAGCGGCCAGTGGCCGGCCACCGAGGCCACGGAATGGTGCGGCGAAGGTGCGTCCGGCAGCGGAGAGCGCGATGCGCCCCGCAAGGAAAGCTAGTATTTCATTTTGTAATACGTAAGCTGCGTCGGCATCGCGGCGCCAGAAAACCGGGACGGGCAACCGTCCCGGTTTTTTTGTTTTGCCAGCGTAATACGAGGGTTGAATGAAGCGGTTCTTTCAAGGTCGACCCGAAGCGGGCGGGAGCCATGCGCGATCCCAAAGGGTAAAGCCCGGCGCGCACCACCTGAGGCTTGGAGCCCCGTCAGTTTTCAACGCCGAGCGCCTACGCGTTTTCCCCGTTTTCGCCGGTGGTCAGTCCCAGGGCGGTCAGCTCGTGGACAAGCATTTCCCGGGTGAGCGGTTTGGGCAGATAGGCGTCGGCCCGGCCGTGGAAGAAGGACTCGCTGACGTTGCGGGTGTCGGTGAGCACCGAGATCATGATGAGTTTGAATGGCGTGCCTTGCCCGTGTTCGCTTTCCAGGCGGCGCAATTGCTGGACCACCTCGGTGCCGTTCATATCCGGCATGAGGCTGTCCATGAACACGGCCGTGAAGGGCCGGTCCTCGTCCAGGGCGGCCTCGAAGGCCGACAGCGCCTCCACGCCGTTGCAGGCCGTGAGGCACTCGGCGTACGCGGAGAGGATCATCCGCAAAAACAAGATGATGCTTTCGTCGTCGTCCACGATGAGAAAGCGCATGGTCCGCCTCCCGCGGTCAGGACTGTTCCCGGTTCGTCGCGTTGCCGGGCGCGGCTGCGCCCGGAGCCGTCTGATTCGGCGAGTCGGCGGCCGGTTCCTCGTCCATGGCCTGGCGACGGCGGATATAAAACGCGTAATCTTCCTTGGCCTGGCGGATAAGGGTTTCCCGGCATTTTGCCACGGCCTCCACGGACCCGCCCTCCAGCATGATCCGGTGGTAATCGACCAGGGCCTGGTAGGTGTCGAGAAGTTCCTCGAAAAACGTGGGTTTATCCGGTGTGATGTCCTTGGCCGAGGCGACCCGGTAGCCGAGCTCCTCGGCCAGATGTCGTAAGGGGATAACGGAATTGCAGGCGCGCATGAGCGGCAACAGCATTTCCACCCCGAGTTTGGCCCTCCGATCCTCCGGATCGAGTTCCCGCATCAGGGTGGAGTAGGGTTTCCCCACCGCTGTAGCGATGTTCTTCATGGGTTTCGGACAGTTCTGGACCATCTCCAGAATCAGGTATTGAATATCGCGGGCCATTATAAATCGCCTGTTAGATTTTAACGGACTTGCATCTAACCCCACCTTTAGCGATAGCATGAAGACTTGGCGAATTGTCAAGGTTGGGGTGTGTGATTTTCCGGTTCGGGTCCGGCCGGAACAGGAAGGCTTTTGAGTCCCGGCGGTGATGCGGCTTTGCTGTCGCGGGACGGCCAGACCGTTACGGCGGCCCGGCGGAAAAGGAGGTGATTTCCGTATGGCGCGGAGGCGACGCGCCAAGTCTTATGCGCATCAGGAAGCATTTTTTCACGTCAGGGCATTGTACCAAGGAGACTGTCGATGTTTGATTCCTTGAAAAAGATCGGCTTGCCGTTGGGTCCTGTCTTGTTCCTGGTCATTTGTCTGCTGCCGTTGCCGCATGGCATGTCGCAGCAGGCCCTGTACTGCGCGGCCGTAACCGCGCTCATGGCCACCTGGTGGATTACCGAGGCCATCCCCATTCCGGCCACGGCCATGCTACCCATCGTCCTGTTCCCCTTGCTCAAGATCATGCCGAGTTCCAAGGCGACACTGCCTTACGCAAACCATATTATTTATTTGTTCATGGGCGGCTTTTTCATTGCCGTGTGCATGGAGCGCTGGAATCTGCATTACCGGATCGCCATGCGCACCATCAAGCTCGTGGGCACGAGCCCATCGCGTATCATTCTCGGCTTCATGGTCGCGGCGGCCTTTTTGTCCATGTGGGTGTCCAACACCGCCACCACCGTGATGATGATGCCCATCGGCATGGCCATCATCAAGGCCTGCGCCGAAATCACCGGCGAAAAGGATTTGCGCCACAATCCTTTTGCCGTGGGGCTGATGCTCGGGCTGGCCTATGCCGCTTCCATCGGCGGCCTCGGCACCATCATCGGCACCCCGCCTAATACCATCATGGTGGCGCAAATCGATAAGATGTACGGCCAGACCATCTCGTTTCTCGATTGGATGAAGGTGGGCGTGCCCTTGGCGACCGTGTTCCTGATCATCACGTGGCTGTTGCTCACCAAGGTGTTGTTCCGGGTCAAGGGCGACATCCTGCAGGGCCGGGGCGATGCGCTGATCCAGTCCGAACTCGACAAGCTCGGCCCCATGAAGAAGGAAGAGAAGTACATCGTTGCCGTTTTCGCGGTGGTCGCCACGCTGTGGATCATGCTCGGGCTCGTGAAGTTGCCGGTGTTCAAGGGCGTGTCCGACGCCTCCATCGCCATCGGCGGCGCGCTGCTGCTTTTCATCATCCCGAGCGATTTCAAGAAGGGCGTGTTCCTGCTCGACTGGAAGACAGCCGTCAAGATTCCCTGGGACGTGATCTTGCTGTTTGGCGGTGGCCTGTGTCTGGCTGACGGCTTCCAAACGACCGGACTCACCCAGTACATCGCCAACCTGCTCGTGGACCTGCGCGGCATGCATCTCATTTGGATTATAGCCTGCATTGTCGCCCTCAACATTTTCCTGACCGAGGTGACGTCCAACACGGCCGTGGCCACCCTCATGATTCCGGTCATGGGCGCCATTGCCGTGGGCATGAAGATCAACCCCTTCGGCCCCATCGTGGCCGCCTGTATCGCCTGCTCCTATGCCTTCATGCTGCCCGTGGCCACGCCGCCCAACGCCGTGGTCTTCGGTTCCGGGGCGGTCACCATCCGCCAGATGGCCCGCACCGGCTTCTGGCTCAACATGCTCGGCATCATCCAGATCACCCTGGTCGTCTACTTCCTCCTGCCCGCAGCCTGGGGCATCGATCTGTCGGTGCTGCCGGATTGGGCCATCCCGAAGAAGTAGCGTGTTTGCGTGTTCTCCCGTCGCCGCGCACGTTGCGGCGGCGGGGGGACCAGCCCAGGCCGGCGCAACGGGAACGCATCGCGCGTTCCCCGCCCGCCTGCCGCGCACGGGAGTTTGACCATGGGCGCGGCCTTGTATCTGTCGTTTGTGCTGTTGGTCTTTTGCCTGGTCCGGGCGGCTGCCAGCCAGCTTAAGGATCGGGAGGACCGTCTCGGCGCGCGTGACGTGCCCGAGTCGGTGTTGCGGGCGGCCCGGTCCCTGGCCCGGGGCATCGCCATCGACGACGTGACCGTGGCCATGGATGGACCGGATCGGGTCTGCTACCGGATTTCAGGGCGCCTGCCGGACGGAAAGACGGTGCGGCTGGAGGTGCCTGGGGTCGGTGTGGCCCGGTGGCTGCCCGACACGGAGGCGGAACCGGTCCTGCCGGCGGCGGCGAGAAGGCGGTTGCGCCGGGCGTTGCCCTCGTTTCGGCCCGAGGCGGGCACGGTGCACGTCACGCGGCAGGCCGGGGCGGTCTGGTTCGCCCTGGACGGCCGGTTGGCCGACGGGCGGCGGGCCCATCTGGTCATTTCCCCGGACGGCCGGTCGCTGTCCCTGACCGTGGCCGACGCGCGCTCGGGGCTGCCCCCCGGAGCCGGCACGCACGTCCTGTCCGGTTAGGCTGCCGGGGGCTCCTCAACATCCGTCAGCGTTCCGCTGCGGCGCTTGAAGCGTCCGGGCAGGCGGCGCCAGACGCTGCCCAGGGCGAACCGGCGGCGGGAGGTGGCCGGCGGATGCTGCTGTTGCCAGGCGTGCACGAACCAGGCGCCCCACACGAGCAGGCAGGCGTGGTAGTCGAGCCAGAGCAGAAACAGCACCGCGCCGCTGAGGGATCCGTACACGAGATGGTAGCGCGGCAGCACGGCCACCACCGTGATGAAAAGCGCGCTCACGCCGTAAGCCGCCCCGGCCAGGACCAGGGCCACGCCGAACAGCACGGTCACGGGCCGGCGCACGGGTAAAAAGAGCAGGTATACGGTCCCGTACAGTCCGGTCAGGCAGCATACCCCCCACACCGGCGCCACCGTGCGCCACAGACTGCCCGGCGGCTCCAGGCGCGGCAGATGGGCCACGGACAGGGTCGCGGCAAAAGCGATCACGAACAGCACGCCGGCCAGGGCGCTCCAGGCCAGCTCGGCCAGTCGTGCCGGCCAAGTGTTCGATCGGGGTGCGCCTTCGCGCCAGGGCCGGGCCAGAAATCGCTCCAGGGCGCCGATCAAAAGCCACGACGACCAGAGAATGAACGCCAGGCTTTCCCAGCCCAGGCCCGGGGCGGCCCACAACAGCCGCCGGGCCCGGGAGACCAGGACCTCGTCCACAAAGGGCGCGATCAGGGCCAGTTGGCGGCGCAGGATCACCTGGGCCGACCAGGTGTCCCCGGCCACGGCCCCGTACAGGGACAGCATCAGGTAAAAAAGCGGAATCGAGGCGAGCAGGGCGTAAAAGGCCAATGCCGCCGCCTGGGTGGGGCCTCCGGCCCGGAAAAACGCCCGGAGTGAGGTGCCGCCCGCCAGTAGGGCCGGTCGGAAACATCGCCCCAGCCGGGCCCGGAGCTTCCCCAACCCGGGAATCTTATTGGATCTCGCCGTCACTGGCCTGGGTGTCCCGGCCGCAGCACTGCTTGAATTTCTTGCCGCTGCCGCAGGGGCACGGGTCGTTGCGGCCGATCTTGGGGCCGGTCCGCCGCACCGGCCGGCGTTCGGGCGGCAGGCCGCCTGCCCGGCGGTGGGGCTCGAAGTAGCGGTGGATCTCGGGCACGAAGGCGCTCAGGCCTTCGAAAAGCTCTAGGCGCTGCGTCTCGGTGAGGGGCTCCGGGCGCAGTTCCGGGTCCGGGTCATGCTCGTGGGCCAGGATGAAGATGGGCAGCAGCAGCTCACCGCGTTCCTCGTCCAACAGCAGCTCCTTCCAGGCCTCGCCGCCCAGGGACACGCCCTCCAGGAAGCCGGCCGCCCAGTCGTTGCCCGTGGGCGGCTCGTCGGCCTCGGCCAGCAGGATGGGATCGTAGGGCTCGCCAGTCGCGAGCAGGCCGACCACCATGTTCCAGTAGCGCAACAGCAGGCCAGGGGTTTCCATGGCGTCGTCCAGGCTGGCCAGGGCCGGTTCGTCTTCGCCCAGGACCACGGGGAGGTAGGTGCTTGGCGGCACGAGCTGCGGCGAACAGACCAGGGCCACGAAAAAACCGTCCAGCATTTCGAGGTTCATGGCCTCGGGCCGGGCGTCCAGGATGGCTTCCAGGCGGTCGAGTTCGTCATCGGACAACGGGGCGCGCAGGTCTTGGGTCATGGGAAGGGGCTCCTTGGCGTGATGGCCGCCAAAGCGCCTGGGACGGCTCGTCCGGGCGCCCATGGCGGTGCTTTGCCTGTAGAACCGAACGCCCGCCGGGGCAAGGAAAACCGGAGTGATGGCGCGGGAGGAGCCTCCGGCGGCTGGGGCGCTGCCCCAGACCCTGCCAGGGCTCTGCCCTGGACCCGCCGGGGGGAATCATTCCCCCCGGGCCCCCCGAAATGGACGCGGGGGGATTCCGAACCGTCCGGGCGCACTTGGCTTTCCCTTTGGCGGAGGGTCCGGGAGGGGATCATCCCCTCCCGGCCGCCGGAGGCATCTTCACGTAATCCTAGTGCAGGCCCTCAGGGATCTTGCCGCCGGGCGGGGGGCGCTTGATGATCCACATGAGCACGCCGAGGCCCAGGAAGATCAGGGCCAGGGCATGGAACACGTCGCAGAAGGCCATGGCGTTGGCCTGCTTGAGCAGGAGCTTGTAGATGGCCCCGCCGGCGGTGGTCGTGGCGTCGTAGAGTCCCAGGAGCTTGGGGGCCAGGTAGGCCTTGAGGCGTTCCAGGGAGATCTGGAAGGTGGGATCGTAGGGCGTGAGGTTCTCGATGAGCCGGGCCTGGTGGAACTGGGCCCGCCGGGCGAGCAGGGTGGTGACGAAGGCCACGCCGAAGGAACCTCCGAGATTGCGCAGGAGGTTGAAGATGGAGGCGGCGTTGTTCATCTGCTCGTTGGGGATGTAGGCCATGGTCAGGTAGGACAGGGGCACGAAAAACAGGGCGATGCTCACGGCCTGGATGTTGCGGGCGGTGATGGCCGCGCCGATGTCGATGTCGAGGCTGAAGCCGGCCATGTCGAACAGGGAGGCGGCGCTGACCAGCAGGCCTACGAACAGGATGTAGCGGGCGTCGATATGCTTGATGCACTTGCCGACGATGGGCAGCACGACCAGCATGATGAGCCCGCCCGGACCGAGCACCACCCCGGCCAAAAACGCCGTGTAGCCCATGAGGTTTTGCAGGTAGAGCGGCAACACGACGATGGCGCCGAAGATGGAAAAATAACCGAAAAACATCACCAGGTTGCCCGTTGCAAAGCTGCGGTCGCGAAAGATCGACAGCTCGACGATGGGATGCTTGCAGGACAGCTCGTAGACGAGAAAGCAGGTCAGGGACACGCCGGCGATGATGGCCAAGGTGAGGATGAAGTCCGAGCTGAACCAGTCGTCCTGCTGGCCCTTGTCGAGGACCACCTGGAGACAGCCGAGGCCCAGGCTCAACAGGGACAAGCCCACGTAATCCACCCGGTCGCCGGCCTTGAGGCGTTCGAGATAGGGCGGGTCCTTGACGAACAGCCAGATCATGACCAGGGCGAGCAGGCCCACGGGCACGTTGATGTTAAAGATCCAGTGCCAGGAGTAGTTGTCCGTGATGTAGCCGCCAAGCAGCGGCCCGAGGATGGGGCCGAGCACCGCGCCCATGGCGAAGATGGCCATGGCCAGGCCGCGTTCCTCGGGCGGAAAGGCCTCGACCAGGATGGCCTGGGACATGGGCTGGAGCCCGCCGCCGCCGATCCCCTGGATGATGCGGAAAAAGATCAGCATGCCAAGGCTCGTGGCCAGGCCGCACATCATGGAGGCGGCGGTAAAAACGACCACCGACAACAGCAGGTAGTTGCGCCGGCCGAACAGCTTGGAGAGAAAGCTGCTGAGCGGAATGATGATGGCGTTGGACACGAGATAGGAGGTCAGCACCCAGGTGACCTCGTCCTGGCCGGCGGACAGGCTCCCCTGGATGTGCCCCAGGGCCACGTTGGCGATGGAGGTGTCGAGAACCTCGATGAGGGTTGGGATCATCACCGCCACGGTGACGAGCCAGCGATTGGGGACGCTTGGGGACATGGCCCGCTACCTGGTGTGAATGGTCGGCACCACGCTCATGCCAATGCGCAGGGCGGGCAAGTCGCCGTTGGTCTTGTCCAGGACGATTTTCACCGGGATGCGCTGCACGACCTTGACGTAGTTGCCCGAGGCGTTTTCGCTTGGGAACAGGGAGAACACCGCACCCGTGCCGGCCATGATCGAGTCCACGGTGCCGGAGAGCTCCCGGCCGGGGTAGGTGTCCACTTCCAGGCTGACCTTCTGGCCGGGATGCACGTTTTTGAGCTGGGTTTCCTTGTAGTTGGCCGTGACCCACAGTTCGCCCGGATCAAGGGGTACCACGCTCATGAGGGCTTGCCCGGCCGCCACCAGCCGTCCGGCCTCGACCTGCTTCTTGGTCACATGACCGGCCACCGGAGCGACGATTTTCGTATAGGACAGGTTGAGTTCGGCTTGCCGGACCCGTTCCCGGGCCAGGGCGACCTTGGCCCGTTGGGCCGCGGCCTGCTTGTCCTGGATGGAGGCCTGGTCCGTGCCCGTGGCGGCCAGGTCGATGTCGGCGTGCAGGCGCTTGATGTCGGCGGTGATGGCGTCGAGGCGGCGGGTGAGGGCCTCGGTCAGGGCATTGGCGGCCCGCAGTTCGGCCTCGTGGCCCCGGCGCTTGTTTTCGATGCTGTCGAGGTCGGACTGGGCCACGACCTCCTTGCGGCGCAGTTGGCTGATGCGGCCGTAATCGAGCTTGTCCTGGTCGAGCTGGGCCGTGACCTGGGCCGCGACCTGGGCCGAGGCGTCGCGTTCCTTGACGGCCTTTTCGTAGCTGCGCTGCTGGCTTTCGAGCTGAGCCTTGGCCGCGGCCACCTTGGACCCGGTCTGGGTGAGCTGGAGCGGCACGCCCAGTTCCTGGGCGGCGAGCTGGCTTTCGGCCGCGGCCAGGTCGGCCTTGGCCTGGGCCAGGGCCACTTCATAGTCCGTGGGGTCGAGGATCACGAGCACGTCGCCGGCGGCCACGAGCTGGTTGTCCTGAACGGGCACGGTGTTGACATAACCCGCCACCCGGGGGGTGATGGGATGGATGTGGCCGTCGACAAAGGCGTCGTCGGTGCTGACCCGGCCCCGGCTGTAGAGGTAATAGCCGAGACCGGCCACGGCCACGACCAGGCCCAGGATGACCATCAGGCGCTTTTTTTGGGGCGAGAGGCGACCATTGGCCGGGGCGGCGGCTTCGGGTGTGTTCATGACGCGTCCTTGGGGTCGAGCAGACTGTCGAGGCGGGTTTCGACCAGGCCAAGCAAACGGCGCAGGGTGTCACGGTCCTCGGGGCGCATGTCGTCAAAAAGGGCGGCGCCGTAGCCGTGGACCAGGGGCATGAGCGCGCCGAGCACGCTCGTGCCCGACTCGGTGAGGTAGATCCGTTGACTGCGGCGATCGCGGGTGTCACGGCGCCGGTAGAGCAAGCCTTTTTTCTCCAGCCGGTCCAGGATGCGGGTCACGGTGGTCTTGTCCTTGACCGTGCGGTCACCCAGCTCGCTTTGAGTCAGACCTTCGCGCTCGTAGAGCCGAAAGAGCACCACCCACTGCTCGGGCGTGACGTCGAGGTCGGACTGCATAAACAGGCGGCGCAGCCCGATCTTGATGCGCATGGCCGTATGCCCGATCAGGTAGCCGATGGCGTTGTCCATGTCGTAGCCGAAGGCCTTGTCCATGGCAGTCCGTCTCCTAAAAGTTGCTATGCCGACAATAATCATAGCAACTATCCTGGTCAAGCTCGCCCTTGCGGGAACCGGGGGGATTTGCCAGGAAGGACACCGCGCCTTGGCGCAAGGAGGTCAGCGGGATGCAATCGATCCGCCATCTGGGGTATGCCCTGTGGGACATGCTGCGGTTTCGGGATCGCCGGCGGGCCAGGCTCACGGCCCTGGAGATCTTCAAGTACGTGGGGCCGGGCCTGCTCGTCACGGTGGGCTTCATCGACCCGGGCAACTGGGCTTCCAACCTGGCCGCCGGGTCGGGGTTCGGCTACACCCTGCTGTGGATGGTGACCCTGTCCACGATCATGCTCATCGTGTTGCAGCACAACGCCGCCCATCTTGGCATCGCCACGGGCTTGTGCCTGTCCGAGGCGGCCATGCGGCACCTGCCGCGTCCGGTGGCGGTGACGGCCCTGGGCACGGCCGTGGCTGCGGCCGTGTCCACGGCCCTGGCCGAGCTGCTTGGCGGGGCCATCGCCCTCAAGATGTTGTTCGGGCTGCCCCTGGCCGCTGGAACATTGATCACCCTGGTGGTGGTGCTGTGGCTGCTTTTCACCAACTCCTACCGCCGGGTGGAGCGGCTCATCATCGGCTTCGTGTCCCTCATCGGGTTGTCGTTCGTGTTCGAGCTGTCCCTGGTGTCCCTGGACTGGAAGGCGGCGGTTTCGGGCTGGCTCACGCCCGCCTTGCCCGAGGGCTCGCTACCGGTGGTCATGAGCGTGCTCGGGGCCGTGGTCATGCCCCACAATCTCTTTTTGCATTCCGAGGTCATCCAGAGCCGGCAGTGGCATTTGGACAAGCCGGAAATCATCCGCCGGCAACTCAAATACGAGTACCTGGACACGCTGTTTTCCATGTTAGTGGGTTTTGCCATCAACAGCGCCATGATTTTGCTGGCGGCGGCGGTGTTTTTCCGCCAGGGCGTGGCCGTGGACGCCCTGGAACAGGCCCAGTCTTTGCTTGCCCCCATGCTCGGGTCGTCGGCCGGACTCGTTTTTGCCATAAGCCTGCTTCTGGCCGGCGTGGCCTCCAGCATCACCGCCGGCATGGCCGGGGGCAGCATTTTCGCCGGGATCTTCAGCGAGCCCTACGACATCAAGGACAGCCACTCGCGCATGGGTGTGGTCATCACCCTGGTCGGGGCGGCCGTGGCCATCCTGTTCGTGGGCGACCCCCTCAAGGGACTGATCGCCTCCCAGATCGCCCTGTCCATCCAGCTGCCCATCACCATCCTGTTGCAGATCGGCCTGACCTCCCGGCGGGCGGTCATGGGCACCTACGTGAACCGTCCCGGAACCACGGCGGTGCTGTTGGCGGCGGCGGTGGTGGTCATTGTGCTCAATGTTATGTTGCTGCTGGACTTTTTGGGCTAGCACCCAGCCATAAAAAACGCCGCCGGCCCCGTTACGGTGGGCTGGCGGCGTTTTTCCCCTCGAAAACCGTCCTACGACTACTTCTTCTTGGCTTTCTTGGCCTTTTTGGCCTTGGCCGGCGCGGCCTTGTCCGGAGCGGGGTAATTGGCCACCGTGCCGCCCTGCTTCATGCATTCTTCGACCGTGGCCGTCATGACGGTGTTGCCGCCAACGACGCACTGCCAGGTCGGAGCCTTTTTGCTGGCGGCCTTCTTGCCTTTGGCGAAGGCCGGAGCGGCCGACAAGGCCAGCGTCAACGCCATGGCCACAATGATAAGCTTTTTCATGGGAACCCTCCTCGAACGAACGTTTCTTGTTGAAATATAACGGCCCGTTTTGGAGTGCAAGCGACCTGTTCCACTTTACCGGTTCCTGGCGTGACAGGCGGTTTGCGAGCAAGCCCGCCGTGTAGCGGACCTGTGCCGGAGTGAAACGGTGAATTTTTCTTCCCACTAAATATTAAAAAATGGTAAGGAAGCCAATGGACCCTTGTCCGTCCGGGGTGGGGTGGAAGTGGCGCGGGTTGCCGGTGCCGCCGAGACGGGGCCTGGCATGCCAGTTGGCCGGGTGGAGGTACGGAAGAACGACTCCTGGTCGGTGCGCGTAAAAGGAATCGGTGTACGAGGCCGCGCGTTGGAGTGTTGCTTCGGGCAGGGATGGAGTACTGAGACGGTCTCTGGAGTACGATATTCTTATTGAAAATCATAATGTCAGCTATTAGATAAACGGCTTTTACAACTTGTTACGCATCGGTTACGAATGTCACGAAACCTTTAAATTTAGTGCGCATGCCCGCAGGGAGAACAAGCGGCGGAACGACGGCCTACGGCATTTGGGCTGGCGTCATTGTTCGCCCGTGCGGCGGGCGATCAGGACAATTCCCCTGGCTGGCAGAACAAAGAACCGAAGGAGATTGCCCATGCGCCTCAAATCCATCCAGCTGAAGATTGCCTTGTCGGCCGGAGCCTGTCTGTTGGTCACGGCGGCCCTCCTCGTCGTGTACGGGCTCATTTCGGCTAAGAAAACACAGGATTTCGTCTTCGAACGCGTTGGCAAGCTCCTGGAGGAGCAGGCCGGGCAGAATCTGGGCGCCGTGGCCCAGGCCCAGGCTGCCAGCATCCAAAGTGCCCTCCAGGACAACCTGGACACCGCCCGCACCATGGCCAAGGTGTTCGAAGTGGTGCGCGACCACATGGAAACGCTGTCGGCCAAGCAAGGGTTCACCAATCCCGTCCGGGACATCTTCAACGACATTCTGCTCAAGGTGCTGGAGAACAATCCCAAGTACCTGGGTGCCTATTCGGCCTGGGACCCCAATGCACTGGATGGCCGGGACAAGGAATTCGCCGGCGATACCAAGGAAGGGTATGACGCCACGGGTCGGTTCGTTCCCTATTGGAACCGGGATGAGAAGGGGAAGATCGCCCGCCAGGCCTTGGTCGATTACGAGAACACGGCCATCAATACCAATGGCGTGGGCAAGGGCGCCTGGTATCTGGGGTCCCGGTCCACGGGTAAGGAAATCGTGCTCGATCCGTTGCCCTACATTATCCAGGGGAAACAGGATTGGTTGGCCACCATCAATGCCCCGATCAAGAAAAACGGTAAGTGGTTGGGCTTGGCCGGCACCGACCTGCGCCTGGGCTTTATCCAGGAGTTGGTCCGGGATGTGGACAAGGGACTCTACGGCGGCCAGGGCCAGGTGCGCATCATCAGCAACATGGGGTTGGTCGTGGCCAGCAGCGATAATCCCAAGGAGATCGGCCAGCCCGTGCGCCAGTTTTTTGCGGAAAATGCCGACGAAATCATCCATAACGTCCAAAGCGGCGGCATCTCCGTGGCGGTCAATAAGGAAACGGGCTACATGCGGGTGTTCGCGCCGATCCAGCTCGGTCGCACCGGCAAGCCTTGGGCCGTGTTCATCCGGGTCCCGACCGCCATTGTCATGGCCGAAGCCCAGTCCCTCGGCACCCAGCTCGCCGACCGGGCCCGGGAAAGCGGGATGTGGCAGGTCGGAGTGGGCCTCGGCGTGACCCTCCTCGCCATCGGGACCTTGTGGATCGTTTCGGCCTCCATCGTGCGGCCCATCCGCCTGGCCGCCGGTTATGCCGAGCATGTGGCCGAGGGCGATTTCTCCCAGACCCTGTCCATCGACCAGCAGGATGAGACCGGTGTGCTGGCCCAGGCCCTGCGCACCATGGTTGGCAACCTCAAGGAAATGATCGGCCAGGCCGAAGCCAAGGGCCGCGAGGCCACCGCGGAAGCCGAACGGGCCAAGGCGGCCGTGGCCGAGGCGGAACAGGCCAAGGCCGAGGCGGCCGAGGCCCAGCAGCGGGGTCGGCTCGACGCCGCCGCCCGCATCGAGGACGTGGCCCAGGGCGTGGCCAGCGCCTCGGAACAGCTGTCCTCCCAGGTGGCCCAGTCCCTCGAAGGCGCCGATCTCCAGCGCCAGCACGCCGGTGAGACCGCCACGGCCATGGAGGAAATGAACGCCACCGTGCTCGAAGTGGCCAAAAACGCTTCCGAGGCGGCCGAGGGCTCCGACGCCGCCAAGCACAAAGCCCAGGAAGGCGCGACCGTGGTCGGCCAGCTCGTGGAAGCCATCGGCGCGGTCCAGAACCAGGCCGAAACCCTCAAGATCAACATGGACGACCTCGGCCACCAGGCCCAAGGTATCGGCCAGATTATCGAGGTCATTTCCGATATTGCCGACCAGACCAACCTGCTGGCCTTAAACGCCGCCATCGAGGCGGCCCGGGCCGGCGAGGCCGGACGCGGCTTCGCCGTGGTGGCCGACGAAGTCAGAAAGCTCGCCGAAAAAACCATGTCCGCCACGAGCGAGGTGGGGCAAGTGGTACGGGCCATCCAGTCCGGCGCCTCGGCCAACGTCAAGGGCATGGAAAGCGCGGCCAAGGCCGTGGGCCAGGCCACGGATCTGGCCGGCCGATCGGGCGCCATGCTCAAGGAAATCGTCACGATCGTGGAGGAATCCGCAGATCAGGTGCGTTCCATTGCCACGGCCTCGGAACAGCAGTCCGCGGCCAGCGAGGAGATCAACCGGGCCGTGGAGGACATCAACCGCATTTCGGGCGATACCGCCCAGGCCATGGGCCAAGCGGCCCGGGCCGTGGAGGAGCTGACCGCCCAGGCCGGGGAATTGCGCCGGGTGGTCGAGGAGCTCAAGGCCGGCTGATCCGCCACGGCCGTTGTTTGCCGGCCCGGGAGGTCGCGTGTTTCGCGGCCTCCCGGGCGTCTTGACCCGGCCCCTGCCTGTCTGCCACAACCGGGCCCGACCCGGGGCTGACGCCCGGCGCCGTTTCCGCCTCCAACCCCAACGCCGGGAGCCTGCCATGCCGGTCACCGTTGTCGATCATCCTTTGGTGCGCCATAAACTCGGTATCCTGCGTCAAAACGGCCTCGACACCAAGCAGTTCCGGGATCTCACTAGCGAAATCGCCCGCCTTCTCACCTACGAAGCCACCAAGGACCTGTCCACCGAGCCCGTGACCATCAACGGCTGGGCCGGTCCGGTGACCGTGGACCGCATTGCCGGCAAGATGATCACTGTGGTACCGGTCCTGCGCGCCGGACTCGGCATGATGGACGGCGTCCTGGACATGGTGCCCGGCGCCAAGGTGAGCGTGGTCGGTATGTACCGCGACGAGGACACGCTTGCCCCGGTGCGCTACTACGTGAAGCTGGCCAAGAAGATCCACAAGCGCCACGCGCTCATCCTCGATCCCATGCTGGCCACCGGCGGCACCCTCATCGCCACCATCAACCTGCTCAAGGAAGCTGGCTGCCACCACATCAAGGGGCTGTTTCTGGTCTGCGCCCCGGAAGGCCTGGCCCGGCTCGAACGCGAGCATCCGGACGTGGCCGTCTACACGGCGGCCATTGACGAGCGTCTCAACGAGCACGGCTATATCCTGCCCGGCCTTGGCGATGCCGGGGACAAGATCTTCGGCACCAAGTAGGGCGCCCACCCCAAGGAGTCTGCCATGGCCGAGCGGAGCGGTTCGGATTATCAGTTGCGCCTGCGGGATATCCCTGTGGGCGCCCAGATGTTGTTCGTGGCTTTCGGCGCCCTGGTCCTGGTGCCGCTGCTCACCGGCCTCGATCCCAACGTGGCCCTTTTCTGCGCCGGCTGCGGCACGCTCCTCTATCAGGTCCTGACCGGGTTTCGCATTCCGATCTTCCTCGGGTCCTCGTTCGCGTTTATCGCGCCCATCATGTTTTGCGTCAAAACCTACGGCGTCGCGGCCACCATGGGCGGCCTGGCCGCGGTGGGGCTGGTTTACGGCCTGGTCGCGGCGCTGATCCGGCTGCGCGGCGTGGACGTGCTTGCGCGCATCCTGCCCACCATCGTCACCGGCCCGGTCATCATGGTTATCGGGCTTATCCTGGCTCCGGTCGGCGTGTTCATGGCCATGGGCAAGACTGGCGATGGGGCCAAGGTGCTGTTTCCCGAGCCCCTGGCCATGAGCGTGTCCCTTTTCAGCCTCGCGATCACGGTGCTCGTGGCCATCCGGGGCCGGGGGTTGCTCAAGCTCGTGCCCATTCTTTCCGGCATCGTCGCCGGCTACGCCCTGAGCCTGATCCTCGGCATTGTCGATTTTTCCCCGGTCGCGGCCGCGCCCTGGTTCGCCGTGCCCCGGTTCACGAGCCCGACCTTTTCGCTCGACGCCATCCTGGTCATCGTGCCCGTGGCCATCGCCCCCATCATCGAACATTTCGGCGGTGTGCTGGCCATCGGCCAGGTGACCGGGCGCAACTACCTCGAAAAACCCGGCATCCACCGCTCGCTCCTGGGCGACGGCGTGGCCACGTTCCTGGCCGGTTGCCTGGGCGGGCCGCCGCTCACCACCTACGCCGAGGTCACCGGCGCCGTGGCCCTGACCAAGATCTACAATCCGGGACTCATGACCTGGGCCGCGATCACGGCCATTTGCCTGGCCTTTGTCGGCAAGCTCGGGGCGCTGCTTCAGACCATCCCCACCCCGGTCATGGGCGGCATCATGCTGCTTCTCTTCGGCACCATCATGGTCGTCGGCCTCAACTCCCTGGTGCGGGAAGGCGCCGATCTCATGGAGCCGCGCAACATGGTCATCGTGGCGCTCATCATCGTGCTCGGTATGGGCAAGATGGCCTTTTCCTTCGGCGGCATCCACCTGGAAGGCATCGGCCTGGCCGGCGTGGCCGGCGTCGTGCTCAATGCCGTGTTGCCGCGAAGTGCGCGCCGGTAGAGGAGAGAGAGACGCCTCCGGCGGCCAGGAGAGGCGCTGCCTCTCCTGGACCTCTCCGCCGGGGGGATGATCCCCCCGGACCCCTGCAACGGGTTACAAAAAGGCCCTGACGACATGCCAGTCGTCAGGGCCTTTCCTTTCGGGTGGTCCAGGAGGGGGTGACCCCCTCCTGGCCGCCGGAGGCGTTTTTTTCTACTCCCCCGGCTAATCCAACTCGTATTCGTCGCGCCAGTTGGCGTTGTCCTCGTAGGGGGGCTGGGACTCCTTCTCGAACAGGTCGTTACCGAGCACGAGGTAGTCCATTTCCGTGCGCATGAAGCAGCGGTAGGCGTCCTCGGGTGTGCACACGATGGGTTCGCCGCGAACGTTGAAGCTCGTATTGACGATGACCGGGCAGCCGTGGCGCTCGCGGAAGGTCTCGATGAGCTGGTGGTAGCGCGGATTGGTGTCCTTGTGCACGGTCTGGATGCGGGCCGAGAAGTCCACGTGGGTGATGGCCGGCAAGGTCGAGCGGGTGACGTAGAGCCGATCGAACATGGGCTTGTCCCAGTAGCCGTCGGGCAGGGGCTGGCGCAGGCTCTCGGCCACCGGGGCCACGAGCAGCATGTAGGGCGAGGGCCGGTCAAGCTCGAAGCATTCCGAGGCCGCCTCGGCCAGCACCGACGGGGCGAAAGGCCGGAATCCCTCGCGGTATTTGATCTTGAGATTGAGTTTTTTTTGCATCTCCGGGTTGCGCGGATCGCCGAGGATGCTGCGATCGCCAAGGGCCCGGGGGCCGTATTCCATGCGGCCCTGGAACCAGCCCACCACCTTGCCCGCGGCGATGAGGTCGGCCACGTCCGTGCACAAGGCCTCGAAGTCGTCGAAGTGGCGGCAGGGCGCGTCGCGCCGGCTCGTGAGCCGGGCCACGTCCTTGTCCGTGAATTCCGGGCCCAGGTACGAACCGGCCATGCGGTCCCTGGCTCCGGCCGGAAGCGGCGTGCGTTCCTGGTCGAGCCAGATATGCCAGGCGGCCAGGGCCGCGCCGAGCGCGCCACCGGCATCGCCGGCCGCCGGCTGGATCCAGATGTCGTCGAAAATGCCTTCGCGCAACAGCTTGCCGTTGGCCACGCAGTTGAGCGCCACACCGCCGGCCATGGTCAGGTAGCGGCAGCCGGAAAGTTCCCGGGCCGTGCGCCCGAGCTTCAGCACTACCTCTTCGGTCACCTGCTGGATGGCCAGGGCCATGTCCATGTGTTCCTGGGTCAATTCGGATTCGGCCGCCCGGCGCGGCAGGCCAAAGAGCGTTTCCCACTTGCGGTTGCGGCACATGGTGAGCCCGGTGGCGTAGTCGAAGTAGCTCATGTTGAGCAACAGCGACCCGTCCGGGCGCACGTCCACCAGTTCGCGCAGGATCTTGTCCTTGTACGTGGCCACACGAGCCGAGCCCTCGATGCCGTAGGGGGCCAGGCCCATGAGCTTGTATTCGCCGGAATTGACCTTGAAGCCGCAGTAGTAGGTGAAGGCGGAATAGAGCAGGCCCAGGGAGTGGGGGAAGTCGAGCTCGCGCAGGAAGGTGATGTCCTTGCCCCGGCCGACGCCGATGGTGGTGGTGGACCACTCGCCCACGCCGTCGATGGTGAGGATGGCGGCCTCGTCAAAGGGCGAGGGGTAAAAGGCCGAGGCGGCGTGGGACAGGTGGTGTTCGGGAAAAAGAATGCGCGGTTTGCCCGGGCCAAGCTTGGCCAGCTCCTCGCGCAGCATCTTTTTCATGAACAGCTTTTCCTTGATCCACACCGGGATGGCCGCCATGAAGCTGACCAGACCCCGGGGCGCGAAACCATGATAGGTTTCGAGCAGCCGTTCGAACTTGAGGTACGGCTTGTCGTAGAAGACCACGGCGGCAAGATCGGACAGGCCGATGCCGGCTTCTTCCAGGACATAAGCCGCGGCCGCGTTCGGGAAGGACGGATCGTGCTTCTTGCGGCTGAAGCGTTCCTCGTGGGCGGCGGCCACCACCACGCCGTCGCGCAACAAGGCGGCGGCGCTGTCATGATAATAGGCGGAAAGCCCCAGCAGATATTCAGGCATGGACGCTCCCCGCTAAAAGAGCGTGTAGATGAACGGCGCCACGGCCGTACCGCTGGTCAGCACCACCAGAACGCCAAAAAGCAACAGCACCAGGATGATGGGCAGCAGCCAGAATTTTTTGCGAACCCGCAGAAAACCCCACAGTTCAGCGAGAAATTCCATGAAAAGCCTCCACACGCCGTCGGCTCCCCACCGGGACGCGACGGCGAACGGTTGATGCGGCGTTAGAACGGCTGTTCGATGTCAGCCGACGTAAAGAGGTGTTCCCGGTTGCGGAACACCGAGGTCCGGTCCCGGCCGAAGCGACGCAGTTGCAAGGTATCCTTGCCGACCAGGCGCCGGAAAAGGCCCATGGGCGTCACCACCAGGAAAAAGACCAGGGTCAGCATGACCTTGGACATGACCGTGCCCAGGATATGGGACAGGCCGAACCACAGTTTGGCCAGGGGCTTGAACAGGGCCGGCGCGATCATGTTGAGCAGCTGCAGGCCCGTGGCCAGCAGGATCAGGCGCTGATCCTTGGTAACCAAAAAGACGATGCAGCAGACCAGCACCAGGGCCAAGCCGGTATCCTTGGCCTGGTCCTTGCTGGCCGAAAGCCAGAAGGGCGGCTTTGGGGACTTCGTTTCGAGTGAGGACATGCGGTGCTTGCTCCGGGTCGGATTCTCTTTCCGCCGAACCGCTGCCGGCGAGAGGCAAGTTTCCCTAACGCGAGGCCAGACGGGCGTCAAGGGCGTGTGCTGCGGGACGGGACGACTTGTCTGGTAAGCAGCTGTCCGGTTCCGGTCCGTACCGGACCGTTCACATGGCACGAAAGATGCTTATTTAAAAGCCAAGCGGAGGTTACCAACAATGTTTCTTGAAAAATTTATCGTGGTTTGCATGGTGGTTGCGTCCTGCTTCGCCCTGTCCCGCCTGGCCGATGCGGTTATGAAAACCAAACAAGCCCATTCACAAAGTTAAAAACATAAACGCTCATCTCCCCCACAACCGCGTCTGGTTTCCCCGGCCAGGCGCGGTTTTTTACGTTTCCTGGCCGGTCGCTTCCCCGGGACCGAGCTCCAGGATGCGGCGCAGGGTGTCCTTGGTGATGCCGAGTTCCCGACAGGCGTCCATACGCCGGCCGTTGTGGCGCGAAAGCGCGGCCAGCACGGCTTGATACTTGGCCGCCCGCATGGTCCGCGGGCCGCTGGTGGCCGGGGTGTGCCCGGGCGCCGGTTGCAGGTAGTCGGGCAGGTGCTCCGGACCGATGCGGCCGGCCGAGCGCAGGATGAAGGCGTATTCCAGGATGTTTTGCAGCTCGCGCACGTTGCCCGGATAGTCGTGGCGCACAAGCCGGGCCAGGGCCGGTTCGGTGAGTCCGGTGACGGCCTTGCCGGTAACGAGATTCAACCGTTCGATAATGGTCGCGGCCAGAAGCGGAATGTCCTCGGGCCGGTCGCGCAGCGGCGGCAGCACGATGCGGGCCACGCCCAGACGGTAGAAGAGATCGCGGCGGAAGGTGCCGGCCGCGGCCATGGCCGGCAAATCGCGGTTGGTGGCCGCCACCACCCGGACATCGGTCGGGATCGATTTCTCGGACCCCAGCGGCTCGAACACCCGCTCCTGGAGCACGCGCAACAGCTTCACCTGGAGCGAAAGCGGCATGTCGCCCACTTCGTCGAGAAAGAGCGTCCCCCCGGCGGCCCGCTCGAAACGGCCCTTGCGTTCGGTCTTGGCGTCGGTAAAGGCGCCCCTCACGTGGCCGAAGAGTTCCGATTCGAGGAGTTCACCGGGAATGGCCCCGCAGTTGACGGCCACGAACGGCCCGTTCTTGCGCGGGCTCAGGTTGTGGATGGCCCGGGCGAAAAGTTCCTTGCCGGTGCCGGATTCGCCCAGAAGCAGCACGGTGGAGCCGCTGGCCGCGATGCGGGGAAGCAGTTCCAGGGAGCGGGCCAGGTCGCGGTTGCGGGTGACGATGTCCTCGACGGTGTAGGCGCCTTCGAGCTCCTTGCGCAGCCGGGTAAGGTCCGAGATGTCGCGGAAGGTCTCGACCCCGCCGACAATGCGGCCCGAGGCGTCGCGAAGCGGCGCGGCGCTGATGCTCACCGGCACCTTGATGCCGTCCGGGCGCACGATGAAGATGGACTGGTTGGCGAGCGTCCGGTCGTGTTCGATGCAGCCGCGCAGGGCGCACGAGCCGTCGCACAGGTTCGAATGGAACACGTCCCAGCACTTGCAGCCCAGGGCCTTGTTCGGCGGGATGCCGGTGATGCGTCCGGCCGCCCGGTTGAAAAAGGTGATGTTCCAGTCCGTGTCCACGGTGAACACACCGTCGGCCAGGGACTCCATGATGGCGTCGCAGGGAATGTCGCGGGGCAGGGGCATGGTTGTGCTCGGCTCGGGCGCCGGACCTGACCGGTACGCCACGGCCTTCCTACCGGTTTTATGACCGGCTGTCCAAGCGGGCGGTCGCCTTGACTTCCGGCCGGGGGCGACTCATGAAGCGCACTGGCGCACTGCACCGTTCCCGGGCCGGACGCCCCAAGCCAAGGAGTTCCCATGCTCATGATCGGCACGCCGTGTTACAGCGGCATGGTCACGGTCAATTACATGCGCTCGCTCATCCAGATGATCGGCTTCCTGGAACAGAAGGGCGTCAAGACCGGGCTTTTGACCCCCTGCCAGGAAAGTCTCATCACCCGGGCGCGCAACCTCATCGCCAACGAGTTTTTGCGCCAGAAAAGCTATTCGCACCTGCTTTTCATCGACGCGGACATCGGCTTTCCGCCGGAACTGCCCTGGAAGTATCTGGAGGCCGACAAGGACGTGGTCTGCGGTATCTATCCGGTCAAGCATCTCGACGTGGACAAGTTGCGCTCCATCGATGCCAAGGCCCTGGGCCGGGTGGCCGAGGCCGCGTCCATGCACTACGCGGTCAAGCTCAAGCCCGGCGGCCGGCCTGACCCCATTACCGGCCTGCTTCCGGTCGAGTACGGCGCCACCGGTTTCATGCTCATCAAGCGGCAGGTGTTCGAACGCATGGCCGAGGCCTATCCGGAGCTCGTGTTCGACTACGCCTATACCAACGACGAGCACGAGGGCAACGTGGCCTTCTTCGACACCTACATCGACCCGGAAACCAAGGAATACCTGCCAGAGGACTATGCGTTCTGCCGGCGCTGGACCAATATCGGCGGCGAGATCCATGCCGATATCCACAGCGTGTTCACCCATGTGGGCTCACACGACTACACGGGCAATTTCACGGCCTTTCTGACCTACCTCGGTCGACCCGGCAACGCCAAGTCCTGATCCCCCTTTCAGGTGGTCCAGGAGGGGGTGACCCCCTCCTGGCCGCCGGAGGCATCTTTCTCCCCAGTCTTTCTCCGTCTCTCGCCTAGCCCTGGCGCAACAGAATCCGCGTGGCATAGACCTCGCGTTCGTCTTTTTCCTTTTGCCCCGGCCGATTGAAGCGCAGGGCGTGGGCCGTGCAACCGGTGACGCAGGCCGGATCGAGGCCCTCGTCGATACGGTCGCGGCAGTAGTCGCATTTGACCGCCTTGCCCGTGACCGGGTTGAACTGGGGGATATTCCAGGGGCAGGCCTGGATGCAGGCCTTGCAGCCCACGCACAGCTCTTCCTTCACATAGACCACGCCGTCGGACTCGCGCCGGGTCATGGCGCCGGTCGGGCAGGCCGGCACGCACCAGGGGCGTTCGCAGTGGAAGCACGGCATGTAGAGCGTGAGCAGCCGGGGTTTGCCCTTGGCCAGCTCCGGGCCCACGGCCACGAGCTTGCCCAGGTTGACCGCCGCCGGCAGGCCGTTTTTGGTCTGGCAGTGCACCTCGCAGGCGTGGCAGGCGATGCAGCGCTTCTTGTCGAGCTGGATCATGTACTGGCTCATGCGGACTCCTTGGCCGAAAGATGGCCGGCCTGGTCGCGCAACCGGGCCAGCAGGTCGATGCGGAAGGCCTCGCGCCGGGTGGCGACGAAGTAGACATGCCGGGAAAAACGCAGGGCCCCGGCCGGACAGGCGGTCACGCACTGGCCGCACAGGCTGCACAGGGAAAAATCGAGGAAAAAAAGTCCGGGTGTCTTGCAGCCCTTGCGCGGGGCCGGGGCCATGGTCGCCGCCTTTGGGATGAGGGTCCCGGCCAGCTCCGTGACTTGCCGGCCGGCCGGGGCGTCCGGTTCCACCGGGCAGGCGACCGTCAGGCACTGGGACGGGCAGGCCCGGGCGCAGGCCCCGCAGGCCACGCACCGTGGCGCCGTCGGATCGCCCTCCCGGGGCACAAGCTCCACATGGCCCCGATAGGTGTCCCGATTGGGCAGCTCCTGCCGGGGATAGCACACCGTGATCTTGGGCCGGAAAAAGGCCCGGCCCGTGATGCCAAGGCCCACGGCCAGGCTGTGAAGGCCCTGGCCGGCCTGTTTGAGCTTCGTGGCAAGCGACACGATTTGCCTCCTGGTCCGTGACCGCGTCGGACGCGGCGCCGGGTTGCGAGCCTTGCCAGCCTAAACCTGTTTCGCACAAGCTTGTCAACGTTCCGGGGCTTCGTTCCGGCCTTCACAAGTGACACGGTTTTGTATCCCGACAAAAGGGATCGGCCACGTTCCCTGTTTCACAACACTTTTTTTGCTTGCCACAGACACGCAAGCTGGCTAGTGCGTGTGAGAGTCGAAAAAGTCCTCAACCGCAACAGGGTCTTCGCGGAGCGCGCTATGCAACGGAAAACGGTCTACAGCGTGTGCGGCATGTGCACCGTGCGCTGTCCCATGATGGCCGAGGTGGAAGGCGACAGAATCCTCATGGTGCAGGGCAATCCCCATGCGTCGGGGATCAAGGGGGCCATGTGCGCTCGGGGCGCGGCCGGCCCGGCCCTGGTGGCCGACGACGAGCGGCCCCAGTTTCCCCTGATCCGGGCCGGAGCCCGGGGGGAGGGCAAGTGGCGCCGGGTGTCCTGGGACGAGGCGCTTGGCCACGTGGCGGCGGAGCTTACCCGCATCCGCGAAGCCCATGGCGGCCGTTCGATTCTGCTCTCCGACCGGGGCGGACCGTTTCGCGACATGCACCGGGCGTTTTTGCGGGCTCTCGGCAGTCCCAACTACTGCAACCACGACGCGGCCTGCGCCCGCAACGTCCAGCACGCCGCCTTGTCCCTGTTCGGCTTCGGGCGCAAGGACGTGGTCTATGACCTCAAAAACGCCAAGCACGTGGTGCTCCAGACCCGCAACATCTTCGAGGCCATCAACGTCAAGGAAGTCAACGATCTCCTGGACGCAAGGGACGCCGGGGCGAAAATCACCTGCATCGACGTGCGCACCACGGTCACGGCGGCCAAGGCCGATAACTTCTTCCTCGTGCGCCCGGGCACGGACATGGCCCTGAACCTGGGCGTGATCCACGAACTGTTGGCCAAGGGCCTGTATGACAAGGACTTCGCCGAGGCCTGGATCAAGGACCTCGACGCGTTGCGCGCATTCGTCGCGCCCTATGATCTGGCCTTTGCCGCGGCCGAGACCGGCGTGCCCCAAAAACGTCTGGAGGCCTTCGTGGCCCAGCTGGCCGCAGCCGCGCCGGCCGTGATCTGGCACCCGGGCTGGATGACCGCCCGTTACGGCGATTCCTTCCAGGTCTGCCGCACGGCCTACATCATCAACGCCCTGCTTGGGGCCATCGGCGCCAAGGGCGGCTTGCCGCTCGGGAACAAACCAGCCCATATGGGCAAAAAGGGCCTGCGCGCCCTGGTCGATCTCTTTCCCAAGCCCGAAGCCAAGCGCGTGGACGGCGTGGGCTGGCAGGAGGGGCGTACCCATTTCGACACCGGGCCGGGCCTGGTCAACCTGGCTTTCGAGGCCATGGCCACGGGCGAGCCCTATCCCATAAAGGCCTATATCGCCCACCGTCACGATCCGCTCATGGCCTTTCCCGATCCCGAGGACGTCAAGGCCCTGTGGAACAACCTGGAACTGCTCGTGGCCGTGACTTTTTCCTGGTCCGACACGGCCTGGAACGCCGACGTGGTCCTGCCCATGTCGCCCTATCTCGAACGCGAATCCCTGGTCGCGTCCAAAAACGGGCTGTCCCCGCAGTTTTTCGTGCGCGAACGCGTGGTGCCGCCGCGCTTCGACACCCGGGCCGACTGGGAGATCTACCGCGATCTGGCCCGCCACATGGGCATAAGCGAGCTCGACTTCGAGTCCATCGAGGCCATCCGCGACTATCAGCTCGAAGGCACGGGCGTGACCCGGGCCGATTTCGCGGCCAAGGGCTTTGTTTCCCTGGGCGCGGCGCTCTACCGGCCCCTGGACGACAAGACCTTCAAGACCCCGTCGGGCAAGATCGAAATCATAAGCGCCAAGCTCGAAGCCGACGGCCTGGCTTCACTTACGCCCTACGTCGCGCCGGCGAGCCCCCCGGAAGGGCACTTTCGCATCAGCTTCGGCCGCGTCGGCCTCCACACCCAGGGGCACACGGTCAACAATCCGCTCCTTTTCGCCCAGATGCCGGAAAACGTGCTCTGGATCCATACCGAGGCGGCAGCCGCGCGTGGCATTGCCGACGGCGCCTTGGTCGAGGTCCAAAACGGCAGCCGGGCCGGCCGGCTGCGGGCCAAGGTCACGGACGGCATCCATCCGGAAACCGTGTTCATGGTCCACGGCTTTGGCCACACGCTGCCCGTGGAAAGCCGGGCGCGCGACCAAGGCGCAGCCGACAACACGCTTATGCCCCAAGGGATGCGCAACTGGGATAAAAGCGGGGGCGGCGTGTGCATGCAGGAGCATTTCGTGACCGTGCGCCCGGTTTAGGAAAATCGGGGAATTCCGGGCCAGGAGGGGCCGGGGCGTTGACCGCTGCCCCTCCTGTTGCTATCCTGTAAATAATCATGAAAGTGACAGTGCCCGATACGATAGACTTGCGGCCTTTTCCCCTGCGCGATTCCCTGGCTTTTTTACTCGTGCGCACGGCCCTGCGGCTGCGTCTGCTCGGCAACACGCTGCTGACCGAAGCCGGCCGGGACATCACCGTGGACCAGTGGGGCATCCTCAACCTGCTGTGGGAAGCCGACGGCCAGACCCCGGTGGAGCTGGCCCGGCGGGCGGACAAGGACAAGCCCAATGTCACCCGGCTGCTCAAAATTCTGGAAGACAAGGGGCTGGTCTACCGGTTGCCCGATCCCGAGGACCGGCGCAGCCAGCGTATCCACCTGACCGAGGCCGGGGCCGCCCTGCGCGAACCCCTGCTCGATGTCGGCACCGACTGCCTGCAACAGGCTTGCCAGGGCCTGTCCGCCCAGGATGTGGCCCAGCTCAAAGACCTCTTGAATCGCGTGTACGCCAACGTATCCTGAAACCGGCCCGCTGATCCGTGCCCCGAGGGAGCGTCACGATAACTATGCCAAAATTAGCCGAACCGATCATGGCCCCCAGTTCCATCGGCCCGTATTCCTTCGAGGAGTTTCTGGAGGTGGCGGCAGCCTTCCACGGCAATCCGGCCCCGGGGCTGATTCTCGGCGGCTTCATGGTGGACGCGGCCCGGGAGCCGCTGCCCGAGGGCATTCTGTTCGATGCCGTGGTGGAGACCGGCAAATGCCTGCCCGACGCGGTCCAGCTGCTCACACCGCCAAGCTACGGCAACGGCTGGATGCGCGTGGTCAATCTCGGGCGCTATGCCCTGTCGTTTTACGATAAATTGACCGGTGAGGGCTACCGGGCCTGGCTCGATCCCAAGACCCTCGAAGCCTGGCCCGAGATCCGGGCCTGGTATCTCAAGACCAAGCCCAAGAAGGAACAGAACCGGGAACGGCTCTTCGCCGAGATCAAGGCGGCCGGCCGGGATGTGTGCCGGGTGGCGCCTGTGCGGGTGCGGCCGGGATATCTGGCCAAGTCCCATATGGGCGCTATCGGCGTGTGCCCGGTATGCGGAGAGGCCTATCCCACGGCCGACGGGGCCATCTGCCGGGGCTGCGCCGGCGAGGCGCCCTATGCCGTGGAGGACACGCGTCCGAGGCTCCGGGCCGTGCCCGTAGGTGAGGCCGCCGGCCGCCGGGTGCTCCACGACATGACGCGGATCGTGCCCGGGGTGTCCAAGGGCGTGGCCTTTTCCGCAGGCGTGTCCATCACGGCCGGCGATGTCTGCCGGCTCCAGACCATGGGCCGGGGCCGGGTCTATGTTGAGGACCATTCCGAGCCGGTCGGGGATTTCGTACACGAGAACGAGGCCGCCGTGGCCCTGGCCAAGGGCCTGGCCGGACCGGGGATCACCACCTCGGGCCCGCCCCGCGAGGGCAAGGTGGAGCTTGTCGCCGCCATGCCCGGGCTGCTCACCGTGGACCGGGAACGGCTGATCGCCTTCAACCTCATCGAAGGTGTCATGTGCGCCGCGCGTCAGTCGTATCTGGTGGTCGAGGCGGACAAGGCCGTGGCCGGCTGCCGGGCCATTCCGCTGTATCTGCCGCGCAAGGTGTTCGATGCCGCCCTGGAATTTCTGGAAGACGGCCCGGTGGTGTCGGTGCGGGGCCTGCGCAAGGCCCAGGTGGGCATCCTGGTCACGGGCACCGAGGTGTTTTCGGGCCTGATCGAGGATAAGTTCGAACCGGTGGTGCGGGCCAAGGTGGAGGCCCTCGGCGGGACGGTCGTGGCCGTGGACAAGGCCCCGGACGACCGGGTGGCCGTGGCCGCTGCCGTGGCCAAGCTTTTGGCCGCCGGGGCCGACCTCATCGTGACCACGGCCGGGCTGTCCGTGGACCCGGACGACGTGACCCGGATGGGCCTGGAAGACGCCGGCCTGACCGAGGCCGTGCACGGCATGCCGATTTTGCCCGGAGCCATGGCCCTGGTGGGGCGCATCGGCGGGGCCGATGTCATCGGCGTGCCGGCCTGCGCGCTGTTTCACCGCACCACGAGCTTCGATCTGCTGCTGCCCCGGGTGCTGGCCGGATTGCGGCCGACCAGGCGGGATTTGGCCGCCCTGGCCGAAGGCGCCATGTGCTTGTCCTGCCGGGCCTGCACCTATCCCAAGTGTCCTTTCGGCAAGTAGTGCCCCTTGACCGACGGGTTGCGCCGTCCTAAGTGAGGATGGCGCAACCCGCCGGAGGCTTCATGTCCCACCGCTTGTTCGGATCGCTGGTCGCGGCGGTCCTGCTTCTCGTCCTGACCACCACCACGTCCCGGGCCGACCCCTTGTACGGCTACGAGGACGCCTATGGCATCGTCCATCTGAGCGCGACGCAGCAGACCCCGGAATACGTCCTGATCAGTAGCGACAGTTCTTCGGAAAAACTCGGCATCTTCGAGATCAAAAAGCGCCTCAAGGCCCGGGGCGGGGCATCCAAGGAACGCAACACCGCCTGGATCGGCGAGGTGACCCGGGCCTTTGGCCGCATGGCCTCGGCGCCGCTCGGCCCCATGGGCTTCCCGCCGGTCATCGAGTCCGGACCCCTGCTCGAACTCGTGCGCAACCAGAGCCGGGCCCATGGCTTGGCCCCGGAACTCGTCTACGCCGTCATCGAACAGGAATCGCGCTTCACCAACCAGGCCGTCTCGCCCAAGGGCGCGGCCGGACTCATGCAGCTCATGCCCGACACCCAGGCCACCTTCGGCGTGTCCAATCCCTTCGATCCGGTCCAGAACGTGGCCACGGGCACGCGCTTTCTCAAGGCCATGCTCGTGCGCTTCAAGGACCTGCGCCTGGCCCTGGCCGCCTACAACGCCGGCCCCGAAACCGTGGCCCGAGCCGGCAACGTGCCGGCCATCCCGGAAACCGAACACTACGTCCAGCGCATCCTCACCCGCTACGCCATGCTCCAGGAAAGCCACCCCGGCCTGCTCCCCAAAACCACCGCCAAAGGCAAATCCAAGACCATCGCCGGTTCTTGAGGGGGAAAAGACGCCTCCGGCGGCTGGGGCGCTGCCCCAGACCCTGCCAGGGCGCTGCCCTGGACCCGCCGGGGGGGATCATCCCCCCCGGACCCCCTGCAAAGGGGACATGTATTTTTTGGATAGAGCGGGGTGCGGATTATCGCGGCCCCATTCGGGGTGGTCCAGGAGGGGAGTGACTCCCCTCCTGGCCGCCGGAGGCATTCTTCTTCTTTTCCCTACTTCCCCGGCGTGTACTCGCACAAGGGCTCGGGGGCCATGTAGTCGCCGGACATGGTCTGGGCGCGGGCGCGGCAGCCGCCGCAGACCCGGTGGTATTCGCACACGCCGCATTTGCCCTTGTATTCTTCCTTGTTGCGGAATTGCAGGAACTGGGGCGAGGTGCGCCAGATTTCGGGAAAGGGTTTTTCGCGCACCTGGCCGCAGTCGAGGTCCAGGTAGCCGCAGGGTTGCACCTGGCCCACGGCCGAGATGAAGCAGAAGCCCGTGCCACCCAGGCAGCCGCGCGTCATGGCGTCCATGCCGAAGGTATCCGGGGTGACGGCGACGCCTTCGGCCTTGGCCCGCTGGCGCATGATCCGGTAGTAGTGGGGGGCGCAGGTGGCCTTCAAGTGCATGCTCGTGGTTTTGCGGAAGTCGTAGAACCAGTTGAGCACCTCTTCGTATTCCTTGGCCGTGATGACCTCGGCCCCAAGCTGCGCGGCCCGGCCTGTGGGCACGAGCAGGAAAATGTGCCAGGCGGCGGCGCCGAGCTTTTCGGCGAGCCGGAATATCTCCTTGAAGTTGGCCATGTTGTGCTTGGTGACCGTGGTGTTGATCTGGAACTCCACCCCGGCCGACTTCAGGTAGTCGATGCCGCGCAACGCCCCTTCGAAGGCGCCGGGCACGCCCCGGAAGGCGTCGTGGTCGGCGGCCGTGGGCGCGTCGATGGAGATCGAGCAGCGGGCAATGCCCGACGCCTTGATTTCCTTGGCGTTTTCCGGGGTGATCAGGGTCCCGTTGGGGGCCATGACGCAGCGCAGGTCCAGGCCCCGGGCATGGCGCACGAGGTCGAAGATGTCCGGGCGCAACAGCGGCTCGCCGCCGGTAAAGATGATGATCGGGTTGCCGGTTTCGGGGAAGGTGTCGATGAGCGCCTTGGCGTCGGTGGTATCGAACTCGCCCGGCCAGGGATCGAGGCAGGCCTCGGCCCGGCAGTGTTTGCAGGCCAGGTTGCAGGCCCGGGTCACTTCCCAGGCGATGAGCCGCAGGGGCGGAGCGCCGGCCGGACCGCTGGCGCCGTGGGGATGACCGTGGCCGTGAGCGTGGGGATGTTGCATACGTTGATGAACCGGCGAGGCGCCGCCGGCTTTCCTCCTTGGCGTGAACTGGCCCGGAGTTTCGCGGCTTCGGGCGTTTCGGTCAATATAACGCCGTCGCGCTCCGGGGCAAGGCGCGAAGGGGGGTCAGGCGTCGGCGGCGTCACGCGAATTTCGGTTGAACCCGGCCCGTCAATTGCCCTATGGTGGCCGACAGTCAGCCAAAGGAGGCGGCCATGATCGACAGGATTACCGAATTGCTCGGCGCCGAAGCCGAGTCGTTGCTCGCCCATCAGTGCAAAACCATCGGCAAGGACCAGCTCCATCTGCCCGGGCCGGACTATCTCGATACGATCTTTGTCCAGACCGACCGGCCATTGCCGGTGGTGCGCGCCATGGCCGAACTGATCAACCACGGCCGTCTGGGCGGCACGGGCTACCTGTCCATCCTGCCCGTGGACCAGGGCATCGAGCATTCGGCCGGGGCTTCGTTCGCGCCCAATCCGGCCTATTTCGACCCGGAAAACATCGTCAAGCTGGCCATGGAAGCCGGCTGCAACGCCGTGGCCTCGACCCTTGGTGTGCTTGGCAGCGTGGCCCGCAAATACGCCCACAAGATTCCGTTTTTGCTCAAGATCAACCACAACGAACTGCTGAGCCTGCCCGCGATCCACGACCAGACCATGTTCGCCTCGGTGGACCAGGCCTACGACATGGGCGCGGTGGCCGTGGGCGCCACGGTCTATTTCGGTTCCCCGGAGAGCCGGCGCGAGATTCAGGAAGTTTCGGAAGCCTTTGCCCGGGCCCACGAACTGGGCATGGCCTGCGTGCTGTGGGCGTATTTGCGCAATCCCGCCTTCGTCAAGGACGGCGTGGACTACCACACGGCCGCCGACCTGACCGGCCAGGCCAACCATCTGGCCGCGACCATCGGCGCCGACATCGTCAAGCAGAAGCAGGCGACGCTGAACGGCGGCTATACGGCCATCGGCTTCGGCAAGACCGACAAGCGCGTCTACAGCGAGCTGACCACCGATCATCCCATCGATCTCACGCGCTACCAGGTGGCGAGCTGCTACATGGGCCGCATCGGGCTGATCAATTCCGGCGGCGCCTCGGGCAAGGCGGATCTGGCCGATGCCGTGCGCACGGCGGTCATCAACAAGCGGGCCGGCGGCATGGGGCTAATTTCCGGCCGCAAGGCTTTCCAGCGGCCCATGGACGACGGCGTGGCCCTGCTTCAGGCCATCCAGGACGTGTATTTGTGCCCGGAGGTCACGATCGCTTAGGGAAAATGCCCGGCCGCGCCGCGTTTTCGGTATTTTCAAGCCGTACGCCAAAGCCTATACTGTGGCCAGGCCCGCCGGTGGACGGACCAGCTCCTCCTCCGGCGGGATGGCTGCGGCGCGGGCTTGTCCGTGCCGGGCGGTGTGCATGACCCCTGACGGGGGGCTTGGTGCAGGCCCATTCCGGAGGCATGATGGTATTTGACGACGAGACCCGCGCCCTTTTCCAGGAAGAAGTCATGGAAAACCTCGCCGAACTCGACGGGGCGCTGCTGGAACTGGAAAAGTCGCCCGAGGACACAAGCCAGGTCGACCGGGTGTTTCGGGCCGTGCATACCCTCAAGGGGGCCTGCGACATGTTTGGCCTGGGCCGGGTCGTGTCCCTGGCCCACAACCTGGAATCCCTGTTCGACCATGTGCGCGGCGGCTGGCGCCGGGTGAGCAAGGATCTGCTCGACGTGGCCTTTTTGGCCAAGGACCGGTTCTCGGCCATGCTGGCCGAGGGCGCGGACCCGGAGACCGCCGATGACGGCGGGTTGGGCGAGCGCCTCAAGGCCTTGCTGCGTGACCCGGACCTGCCCGAGGCGTCCCAGCCGCCGGCAGCCAAGGAACCGGAAGCGGCCTGCGCCCCGGACAGCGCCCCGGCCGGAAACGGGACCTCCTGCCAGAACTGGCGGTTGCGGTACGCGCCGTCCGATCCCGGCCACCTGACCCGCACCGACCCCCTGGCCCTGCTCGACGAGGTGCGCACCCTCGGCCAGGTGCGCGTGCGTTGCGACTTGTCCGGGCTGCCGGAACTGGCCGATCTCGACCCGGACGACTGTTCCCTGCGCTTCGAGGCCACCTGCGACATCCCGGGCGAGGACGGCGACAACGCGTTGCGCGACGTCTTTCTTTTTTTGGAAAATCCCGATGATGTCACCATCGGGCCGGTCGATGCCACCGGTGAGGCCTCTGCCGCGCCGGCGCCTCAGCCCCAACCCGCACCCGAACCGTCCCGGCCCAAGACGCCCGAGCCGGCCCCGAGTCCGGTTGCGGCCCGGTCGCCCGAACCGACGCCGGCGCGCCCTGCGGCCCAGGCCGCTCCAACGCCTCCGGCCCCTCCTGTCACGCCGGCCAAGCCCGTTACGGCTTTCCGGCCCGCCGCCGCGCAACAGGTCGCCGCGACCGAACCGCGCCGTCCGGCCGCCCCGAAAAAAGAGGCCATGCAGAGCCTACGCGTGGATGCGGCCAAGCTCGACGATCTGGTCAACCTCGTGGGCGAACTCGTCATTGCCCAGGCCCGGCTCACCCAACTCGCTTCGGTCCTGGGGCATCCGTCCCTGACCGGCGTGGCCGAGGAGATCGAGCGGCTTTCCAACGAGCTGCGTGACAATACCCTCGGCATCCGCATGCTACCCATCGGCACCACGTTCAGCCGGTTCCGCCGACTGGTGCGCGACCTGTCCTCGGAAATGCACAAGTCCATCGATCTCGTGACCGAGGGCGGGGAGACCGAACTCGACAAGACCGTCATCGAGCAGCTCAACGATCCCCTGGTGCATCTTTTGCGCAACAGCATCGACCACGGCATCGAGCCCCCGGCCGATCGCCTGGCCGCGGGCAAGCCCGAGGCCGGCACCATCGTGCTCGCGGCCGAGCACGCCGGCGGTGAAGTGCTGCTGTCCATCACCGACGACGGCCGAGGCATGGACCCCGAGCGCATCCGGGCCAAGGCCGTGGAAAAGGGCCTCATCGCGGCCGAGGCAAGACTCACCGACAGCGAAATCTACAATCTCATCTTCCTGCCCGGATTTTCCACGGCGGAAAAGATCACCAACGTCTCGGGCCGGGGCGTCGGCATGGACGTGGTCAAGCGGAGCATGGACTCGCTGCGGGGCAAGATCGAGGTCCACAGCGAACTCGGACGCGGCACCCGCATCATCATCCGGTTGCCGCTCACCCTGGCCATCATCGACGGACTCCAGATCAAGGCCGGGGACGACCGCTACATCATTCCCCTGTCCCTGGTGGAGGAATGCGTGGAGCTGCCCCGGGAACGGGTGCAGGCGAGCGGCCGGGGGCGGTCCATCCAGCTGCGCGGCGAGATCGTGCCCTATATCCGGCTGCGCGAGGCCTTCGAGCTGACCGGCCAGCCGCCGGCCATCGAACAGGTTGTGGTCACCCGCTTCGAGGGCGAACGGGCCGGCATCGCCGTGGATCAGGTCATGGGCCAGCAGCAGACGGTCATCAAGAGCCTGGGCGGCTACATCGGCTCGGTGGCGGGCATTTCCGGGGCCACGATCAACGGCGACGGCACCATGTCCCTTATCCTCGACATCCCGACCCTGGTGGCCTCGGTCAAAAGCTACGCGGCCTGAGAACCGGGGCAAACCCGTTTGCGGGCTTGCACGGGAAACGGTTTGCCGTATAAGGGGATTCAGGCACAAGCCGGGAGAGGGCACGGGTTCGGCTCGCCATTCGGACGCGTGCCGGGCGGCTGTTCGCGCTTCGCCTCACTTTAACCGCATTGGGTTTACGTCCGCCATGAAGGATCCTTTCGCCATTTTCGCGGAGTTCATCGCCCGCAAGAAGCTCAAGATGACCCCCCAGCGCCGCCAGATTCTGGAGGTGTTTTTGGCCGAACACGGGCATGCCACCTCCGAGGAGCTCTACCGGAAGGTCAAACGGGAGCATCCCAGCATCGGCCAGGCCACGGTCTACCGGACCTTGAAGCTGTTGGCCGATTCCGGCCTGGCCAAGGCCGTGGAATTCGGCGACGGGGCCATGCGGTACGAGATCCTCTACGGCCAGAGCCATCACGACCATCTCATCTGCGAGGAGTGCGGCGTCAACGTGGAGGTGGTGGACCCGGCCATCGAGCGCCTCCAGGAAGAGGTGGCGGCCCGGCACGGCTTCGCCCTGACCGGCCACAAGCTCTACCTCTACGGCATTTGCCCGGCCTGTCTCAAAAAACGTCCCGGCCATTCCTAACCCTCTCCGACCGTCATGTCCTCCCAGGCGCCGCCCGTGACCGACTCCTTTTTCGGCCGCCTGGGCGTGGCCCTGGCCCCCCACAAGTATTCCGTGACCGTGGGCACCATCCTGCTGGCCCATATCGTGCTCGTACTCTGGGGGGGGCGCAGCGCGATCATGTTCACCCCGGTGGTGCTGCTGTCCATGTATTTGCTGGGGTTCGTGTTCCTGCTGGCCCAGGAGCGGTCCCGCATCGCCCGGCTCAATCTGGTCGTGGGGCTGATCGCCCTGGGGCTGTCGGGTCTCAACATGCAGTATCGGGGCGGGTTTTGTCTGGTCTCGGCCGTCTCCGGCCATGCCTTGTTTCTTTTCCTGCTGATCGTGTTCATGCTGGGCCAGCTGTTTCGCAAGAAGGCGGTCACGGTCGATACCATCATGGCCGGCGTCATCATCTATCTGCTCATGGCCGGCTTCTGGGCCCAGCTCTATGCCCTGACGCTTCTGATCGACCCGGCGGCCATCCACTATCCGGTCACCCACGGCGGTCAGCCCTACATGGCACTGTACTATTTCAGCGTCACCACCCTGACCACGGCCGGCTTCGGCGACGTGGTCCCGATCACGGATCTGGCCCGCATCCTGGCCGCCTACGAATCCCTGCTCGGCCAAGTCTACCTGGCGACGTTCGTCGCCCTGCTCATGGGCCGCCATTTCGCCAACCGCTGAGGCCGCGGTCTCAACCCGGCGACGCTTCGCCGCCGGGGCGGCCGGCGCATTCCAGGAACACCCGGTTCTGGCAGCAGGCGCAGCGCTCCGGATCGAGCCGGCGCACGATGCCGGCAATGGCCTCGTCTTCGTTGCGAAAGATGTTGTCCTGGCCGATGCGCGAAAGACACCCCCCCCGGGTGAGCAGGTCCAGGACCTCGCTTTTGAGCGAGCAGAAAGAGATCATGCGGCCCGAGAGCTTCATGGCGCCGGCTTCGTGGAAGAGCATGTGGCAGCCGCCGGCGTCCACGAAGTTGATGCCCGAGCCCACGATGAGGATGTGGCACTGTTCGGGGCTGGCGTCGGTGATGCGGTGCAACTCCTCGGCGATATGGTTGACCGCTCCGAAAAAGATCGAGCCGTCCAGGCGCAGGATAAGCATCTGCGGGCACTCGGCCAGGCCGTGGCGGCGGGCGTTGACCAGGGGCCGGTGGGGCGAACCGGGGTCCGGGGCCAGGGTGATGAAATGCGGGTGGCTCGTGCGGCGCAGATACAGCAGCAGGGACAAGATCACCCCGGCGTAGATGGCGAATTCGAGTTCCACGAACAGCGTGGCCAGAAACGTGGCCGCCAGCACACCGGCCTCGGCCCGGTCCGTGCGGATGATGGCCCGGATGGCCCGGGCATCGAACAGTCCGGCCGCGACCAGCATGATGACCCCGGCCATGGCCGCGATGGGCAGATAGGCCGTCACCGGCGCCACGAGCAGCACGATGCCGGCCAAAAACAGGGCCGAGCACACCGCCGCCAGGGGCGTCTTCGCCCCGGCTTCGTAATTGACGCCGGTGCGGGTGAACGACCCGGACGAGGCATAGGCCGAAAAGAACCCGCCCAGGATGTTGGCCAGGCCCTGGCCGACGAATTCCTGGCTGTTGTCGATGTGCTGCTGGGAGCGCGAGGCCACGGCCCGGGCGATGGAGACGGCCTCGGCCAGGCCGAGCATGGCTACGGCCAGGGCGCCGGGAAAAAGGACCCGGAAGGTGTCCAGATCGATTTCCGGCAGGGACAGGGACGGCAGCCGGTCGGGCAGGGCGCCGAGCATCCTGACGCCATGGGCCGGGCCGTCGAGGAACTGGCAGACCAGGCCGCCGGCGCACATGGCGAGCAGCAAGGCCGGGGCCTTGGGCCACAGCCGGCGCACGACCAGGGCCACCAGCAAGGTCGCGGCGGCAATGGCCGTTTCCCGGAACTGCACCGTCGGCAACTGGCCGACAAACGCCGCCCAGGTCTCCAGAAACGAGCCGCCGCGCGGCAGGTGCAACCCGAAAAAATGCCCGAGTTGGCTCGTGGCGATGAGAATGCCGGCCCCGGCCGTGAAGCCGGTGACCACGGAATGGGACACGAAATTGACCACGCCGCCGAGCCTGGCCAGACCCAGGCCGAATTGGACGCAGCCGGCAAGGACCGTCACGGCCAGCACGAGGCGGATGAAATCCGGGCTGCCCGGCGCGGCTAGTTGGGAGACATTGGCGTAGACCACCAGGGAGATGGCCGTGGTCGGTCCGGAGATGAGGTGGAACGACGAGCCGAACAGGGCGGCCACGATGACCGGCACCATGGCCGCGTACAGGCCGTATTCCGGGGGCAGGCCGGCGATGGCCGCGAAGGCCACGCCCTGGGGCAGGACAATGACCGCGCCGGTCAGCCCGGCCCAGAGGTCGGCGCGCAGGGTGCGCCGGTTGACCAGCGGCCACCAGGTGAGAAAGGGCAGGACGCGGGGCGCAAACCGCCGCAGGCGTTCCAGTCGGGTCGGGGGGCGGGGAAGGTCGCAGGCGCGCACGGACGTCTCCGGGTTCGGGTCGGGGATGTCCGCCCAGGATACCTACCGCGCGCCTGGGGTCAAGGAACGGCTGGCAAAAATCGCGAGAGTGCTTATACTAAACGCCGAAAGTCTGGCGCAATTCTGCCAGGGGAGGTTGTCATGTCCGACTCCATCCATGCGGTGTGCCCGAGCTGTCTGGCCGTCAACCGGGTTGAGACCGGTCGGCTGGACAGCGGGCCGATCTGCGGCAAGTGCCATGCCCCGTTGTTGGCTCCCCATCCGACGCATTTAACTGACGCCAGCTTCGAGACCTTCATCGCCAAAAGCGACCTGCCCGTGCTGGTGGACTTCTGGGCGCCCTGGTGCGCGCCCTGCCGGGCCATGGCTCCGGCCTTCGACCAGGCCGCGGCCATGCTCCATCCCCGGGTGATCCTGGCCAAGTGCGATACCCAGGACGAGCAGGTCACGGCCGATCGCCTGCGCATCCAGGGCGTGCCGACCTTGATTTTGTTTCGAAGCGGTCTCGAAGTGGCCCGGGTTTCCGGCGCGCGCAACGCCGACGCCATCGTGGCTTGGGTCCGTCAGAACCTGCGCTGAGCGCGCGTTTCTCCCTTCCGCATCCGCACGAACCTGTCCGCACGGCCGCCGGGGCAACCCGGTGGTCTCGGCGGCGTTGTCGACGCGGGGAGGGCAGGGGGAACGCCTCCGGCGGCCAAAGGGCGCGGCCCTTTGGAAACCCTTCCGGGACGATCAGTCCCGGCGCAGGCGTTGCAGGGCTAGGCCGGACAGGATGCAGGCCAGGCCGAGGATGGTCGAAGGGGCAATGGCTTCGCCGACCACGAAATGGATGAGCACCAGGGAGACCACCGGTGACAGGAAGATGAGGTTGGCCACCCGGGAGGCGTTTTCGGCCAGGCGCAGGGCCGTGAGCCAGGTGACGAAGGCGAGCCCCATCTCGAAAACGCCCACGTAGGCCGCGCCCAAAAGTCCGGCCAGGCTACCGGGCAGGGGATCGGAGACGAGCAGCACGGCGGCCAGGCTCACGGGCAGGCTGCACAGGAAATTGGCGCACAATCCGGCCACCGGGTCCCGGTCGTCCCGGGTGCCGGCGATCCAGTACAGGGCCCAGATGATGGTGGAGACCAGGGCCAGGGCCACGCCGGCCGGGCTCGCGAAATGGAGCGAGGTCAGGTCGCCCCGGGTGGCGATGACCACCACCCCGGCGTAGCTCACGAGCGTGGCCAGGAGGTCACGGCCGCGCGGCCGCTGGCCGAGCAGGGGAATGGCGAGCAGGGTCAAGGTGATGGCCCAGGTATAGTTGATGGCCTGGGCTTCCTGGGCCGGGAGCAGGGCATAGGCCTTGAAGAGGATGCAGTAGTAAAGGAAGGGGTTGAGCGCGCCGAACAGGGTCGAATATAGCCATTGCCGGCGCGTCATGGCGGCAATCAAGGAAAGCTGGCCCCGGACGGCCAGGACGGCCAGCAGGACCAGGGTCGAGGTCAGGCTGGCGAAAAACAGCAGTTGGAGGACATCGAGCCGGGCCAAGGCCAGCTTGAAGGCCGTGGCCACGGTGGACCACATGGCCACCGTGACGAGGCTCAAAAGGGTCGCCTTTTTTTGGTTCGGCATGGAACTCTCCGGGGATGTGGCCGGGATACGCGAAGGCCGGCAGAAAATCCACGGCATTATCCCTTCCGGCCGCCCCTTGACTGGGGGGGAGAACTGCTTATCGTTTTTGGCGCTCGGCACGTGCGAGTGCCAACAGGGCCCCAAGCGGCGGGATGCGTGACCGGGCCTTGACAAAGCCGGACCGAAAGACCAGTTGTTTGCGCCCGGCCAGACCGGTAAACGAGCCGACAGGGGAGGAAACGATGCCTATCTATGAATACCATTGCGAGAAATGCGGCCACGAGTTCGAGGTGTTGCAGAAGCACTTCGACGTGGACGAGGTGCCGTGCGAGAAGTGCGGGAGCACGGCCAAGCGCATGATTTCCAATACGTCCTTCGTGCTCAAGGGGACCGGTTGGTACGTCACGGATTACAAGAGCAACGGGGGTTGCAGCGCCGCCGGCGGCAACGACAAACCCCATCACGCCCCCAAGAGCACGGCAACCGGGACCACGCCCTGCGCCTCGGCCGGTTCGACCGGCGGTTGCGCTTCCTGCTCCTCCGGCAGCGCGTCTTCTTCGAGCTCTTCGGCCACCAGCGCCAGCTCCGGTACCGCCTCCAGCTAGCTCCTTCCACTCCGCTGAGGCTTTTGGAAAGATCTCAACGACCGGGAATGCGCGCGCCTGCTGCCTGAGCACGTCAGGGGCAGGGCGCCACCGCCCGGGACGCCGCCGCGGTCGATACGCGGCACCGGAAGCGGTTTTTTCCAAAAGCCTCAACGGGTTTTGCAAAAGACAATCAGACCTTGCGCCTTGGCGCCGGAAGCCTGGCCGGTCCCGGGGGACGGATGGTTCAGTCGCGTCCCCAACCGGGCAGGTCGAGACACGTGCGCAGGTCCAGGTGTCGCTCCAGGACATCGGCCAGGCGATCGAGGGCCGGGTCCAGGTCGTAGGGCGTGGGCGTCGCGACGAGGGGCAGGCCGCGCCGGGCGCGCAGGCCGTCCAACCACAGCCGGCGAAACCCGTCCGCGTCGAAAATACCGTGCAGATAGCTTCCCCAGACCGGCAGGTCGGGGTGGCCGTGGCCGAGGGGCGCGCCATCGGTCTGGCGCGTGAAAAGGACTTCGGCCGCACCTGTGGTCCGGGTTTGGCCGTGGTGGATTTCGTAGCCGGCAACGGGCCGGCCCGAGGGAACATGCACGCCCCGGGTCACGGCCAGGGTCTTTTCGGCCGCGAGTTCCGTGGCCAGGGCAAGCAGTCCCAGTCCCGCCTCCACGCCCCGGTCCGACTCCAGATGGAGCGGATCGCGCACCGTCTCGCCGAGCATTTGCAGTCCGGCGCACAGTCCCACCACCTCGGTTTTCCCTTCCCAGGCCAGTTCGACAACGGCCGCGGCCAGCCCCGAAGCGCGCAGGCTGGCCAGATCGGCCAGGGTGTTGCGGCTGCCGGGCACGATGACCGCGTCGGGCCGTCCCAGGCTTCGGGCCGTGCCCACCCGGCGCACGACCACGTCCGGCTCCACGGCCAACGCGTCCACATCCGTGAAATTCGAGCCATGGGGCAAATCGAGTACCACGATGTCGAGCAGGCCAGGATCGAGCGGAGACGCGTCGGCCAGCACCTCGCCGGCCTTGAAACTCACCGAATCCTCTTCGGGTAATCCCAGATCGGCCAGGTAGGGCACCACGCCGAGCACGGGCTTGCCGGTCGCCGCCTGCAGGTAGCGGTTGGCCGGGGCAAGCAGGCCCGGATCGCCCCGGAAGCGGTTCAGCACATACCCGGCCACCAGCCGCCGTTCGGCTTCGGTCAGGCAGTCCATGGTGCCGGCCAGGGCGGCGTAGGCTCCGCCTCGGTCGATGTCGGCCACGAGCAGCACCTTCGCCCGGGCATGGCGGGCCATGGCCATGTTGACGATGTCATGGGCCTTGAGGTTGACCTCGGCCGGACTGCCCGCGCCTTCGAGGACCATGATGTCGGCCGTGGCGGCCAGGCTGTCGTAGGCCTCGCGCACGATGCCGGCGGCCGTGGCCTTGTAGGCGAAATACTCTCCCACCCGCATGACGCCGACGGGCTTGCCGCGCACGATGACCTGGGAACCGACATCGGAGGTGGGCTTGAGCAGCACCGGGTTCATGCGCGCGTCCGGCACCAGGCCGCAGGCTCGGGCCTGGAGAATCTGGGCCCGGCCCATCTCGGCGCCGTCCGGGGTCACGCCGGAATTGAGCGACATGTTCTGGGCCTTGAACGGCGCCACCTTATAGCCGCGCCGGGTGAGCAGCCGGCACAATCCGGCGCACAGCACGGACTTGCCGGCATTGGAGGTGGTGCCCTGGACCATCAGGGCCGGGGTGGGGCGTTTGGGCAGAAAGGCCGGAGCGGCCGGCGGATCGAGGATGGCGGCCAGGGCGGCCAGGATGCGGTCGGTCTCGGCTTCGGGGCGCACGGCGATGCGCAGGTAACGGTCGCCGAGCTCCGGGAAATTGGCGCAGTCACGCACGGCCACGCCGGCCTCGGCCAGGAGCCGGCGGCACACGGTGGTCGAGGCGGGAGCGCTGTCCGGCAGCCGGGTGAGCAGGTAATTGGCCTGGCCCGGAAAGACGGTGCAATTGAGCTGCGTCAGGCCGGCGGCCAGGCGTTCGCGCAGCCCGGCCACGACCTGGCGCGTACGTTCCCGAAAGGCGGCGTCGGCCAGGGCGCGCACGCCCACGGCCTGGGCCAGGGTGTTGACCGACCAGGGCGGCAGGGACGCGCGCAAGGGGGAGATCAGGCCCGGGGCGGCGGCGCAAAGCCCCAGGCGCAACCCCGGGATGGCGTAGGTTTTGGTCAGCGAGAGGAGCACGACCACGTTTTCGGGGCGGTCCGCGCCGGCCAGGCTGACAAAGTCGTCCGCGAAATCGGCAAAGGCCTCGTCCACCACGAACAGGCTGTCCGGATGACGGCCGGCCAGCGCCCGGATGGTCGCGGCCGGGATGACGCGGCCGGTGGGATTGCCGGGACTGCCCAGAAAGACGAGCCCTGGACCGCGCGCCAGGGCGGCATCGAGATCGGCCGGGTCCAGGGCGAAACCGGTTTGGGGGCGCAAGGCCAGGGACACGACATCGAGACCGGCCCGGCGGCAGGCCGTGGCGTAATCGGCGTAGGCCGGGCCGGGGATCACGGCCCGTTTGGCGCGCGTCAGCCCGGGCAGGGCGAAAAGCAGTTCGCTTGTGCCGTTGCCGGGGGCGAAATGCGTGGCCGGGGCGCCGTAGCGAAGCGCGGCCGCGTTAAGCAGCGCGGCGCAGTCCGGGTCCGGGTAGTGGACAAGGTCGCTGACGGCCGCGCCGATCACCGGGCGCAGCCAGTCCGGCGGGCCCAGGGGATTGAGGCTGGCCGAGGCGTCCAGGATGTCCTCGGGGCGGCGGCCGCAGGCCGCGGCCAGGGCGCGAATATGGCCGCCGTGGGCAAAGACCTGGGTCACCGGGCGGATTTCTCCGGCACGAGCAGCACCAGATACCAGCCCGTGATGTTGATGCGGGCGGCCAGGATCAGGTCCTTGCCCTGGTTGATGACCATGGGCCAGCCTGTTTTCTGGGCCGCCTGTTCGATGACCGCCTCGGCGGCCAGATTGAGGGCGTCGTCCGGGGTATCCACGGCCTTTTCCAGGCCTAGGGCGGCCAGGCCCCGGTCGGCCCGGAAATAGACCACGGCATCACCGGCCTTGGCGTTTTCGGTGGCGATGAACTTGGCCACGGCCGGATCGCTGGCGGCGATGGCCTTGCCGCGCCGGTTCAGGAGCGCGGCCCGGGCGCCGGGGATGGTGGCCAGGCCGTGCAGCACCTCGGCCGAGAGCTGGTTCAGGGTGATGTCCCGGGAGACCACGCCCAGGAGTTTGTCGCCGTCATAGGCCGGGCAGGACACGGTGACCATCATGCCGGCCCCGGCCAGGTCGAGATAGGGCGATTCCCAACCGCATTGCCGGTGCTCGAAATCGGCCGCCTTGTAAAAGTCCTTGTCCGTGGGCTTGTCGTTGTTGACGGCCTCGGCCAGGGGGAGACTGGGGTAGATGCAGAAGTTCTCGCCGGGCGTGGTCAGGTAGACCCAGGAAAAGGGAAAGGCTGCGTGGGCGGCGGCCATGGCCGGGGCGAAACGGGTCATGAGGCCGAGGTCGCGGAAGGTCTCGTCGGTGAACTGCTCACCCTTGTACGAGAGAAACGTGGGGCAGGGGGCCTGGGCGGCCGGTTCCGGGCCGCAGGGGCTGTCGGGGTCACGAAAAATCACGGTCGCGTCCTTGACAGCGTAGCTGCGCAGCCAGTGCGCGCGCTGGCGCGGGCTGACCGGCTGGGCGGTGCGGGACAGCTCGCGGTAGGTCGCGGCCAGGCCCTGGGTGCTGGCCGCCACGGCGACGAGGGTATCGTTGACCCGGCCTGCGGCCTGGTCGATGACGGCCCCAAGCAGGGGCGCGGCCTGCCCGGTCTTGGCGAAACCATGAACCGGAAACAGCACAAAAAGCGTCAATGCGAAGATGATTCCCGCCGGTATACGCATGGCACAACCTCCTGGCATGCGGGTCATTGGACGATGAGGTGCCAGAACACGGTGAAAAGTCCCAGGATGAGTCCGACCACGGCCACGGTGAAGACAATATCCGGTCCGGTGGAAAACCGGGTGGCCCCGTTGTTGATGCAGCGGCGGATATACCAGAAGCGCCAGGTGGCGATGACCATGACGAGCACGCCCACGGCAAAGGTGGACAGGGTGATGATTTCGGTGTGGAGGTGCTTTTGGGCCATGCCGGAAAAAAGGGCCACGCTTTGCATCTGGCGGATGAAGAAATCGAAGCGTTCGATGACGAAGCTGAAACCGAACAGGGCCAGTCCCGTGCGGCACCAGGCCAGAAACGTGCGTTCGTTGGCCAGATGATTGCGCTGCCAGGCGAGCAGGACCTGGGGATTGGAGAGATCGAAGGGCGCTTTGTCAGGGGCGCTTGGCGGCGAAGCGGGCATGGGCCTTCCTCGATGTGGAATTTGTCCAGCAGTATAGCAGGGAACCGGGCCGGTCAACGCGGTGCGGCAAAAGTCCCGTGCGGCCGTACCGTTGGGCTATGCGTTTTGCGCTATCGGTGCCATGATGGCGGCGGATGGCCACGGCGTAAGCAGGGCGTGGCTGTCGCACAACCGCAGTCTCAAAAGGAGGAATGGACCATGAACGACATTTCGCGTCGCCGATTTCTGGGTGTTGCCCTGGGCGCGGGCGGCCTGGCCATGCTCCCTGGCGTGGCGTTTTCGGCCAAAAAACGGGCCCAGGCCCAACCGGAACCGGCCACCGCTCCAGCCACCGGGTCGGCCCTCGCCGCGATCAAGGCCCACATTGCCCAGTGGACCCGTGAAGGCAAGCCGTTTGGCGCCGACCAACTGGCCCCGGACAACGAGGCCCAGTGGGAACGGTTGGTGCATCACTATTTCGACCGCGCCGGCTTCACCAGCATTTCGGTCAACGCGGCCAACCTGTGCCCGTCGCTCAAACCCGTGGAGTCCATGCAGGCCCTGGTCCAGCGGCTGCTCGATCAGGACATTTCCTTCCCCATGCGGGGCGAACTGGCCCAGGCGAGCCTGGGTGACGGCCTGGAAGCGGTCAAAACCTGGTTCGGGCTGGACGGGGCCAAGGCCGATTTTCTGCTCGCCCTGGTGGCCAACTCGACCGAGGGCAACAACTTCATCAACAACGGCCTGGTCACCTCGGGCTTTTTCGATCCGCAGCGCGACAACATCCTGGTGTGGGACGTCAACCATCCCACCAACTACGATGCCTGGCAGTACCGCAAGGCCACCCAGGGCTGGAGCGAGCAATCCGTTCGCACGCTGCAAACCAAGATGTTCGCCCAGAAGGTCACGGAGGACGAACGCAAGCAGGGCATGCTGCCCTCGGACCCCCAGAGCCCGGACGACGTGATCGAGCCGCTCCTGCGCCTCGTTGATGCCAACACCAAAATGGTGACCTTGTCCTGGCAGTCCAACGAATGCGGCATGCTGTTGCCCATGGCCCGGATCGTCAGCGCCGTGCGCGGCGTCAGCAAGGACGTGCACATCCACGCCGACAGCGCCCAGACCTTCGGCGTGCTGGACCTGCTCCTGGACAAGGTGGGCGTGGACAGCATTGCCGGCAGTTTCCACAAGTGGCCGTGTGGGCCCAAGATGGTCGGTATTCTCTATATGCGCGAGCAGACCGGGGCGGCCAAACGGTTCACGCCGAGCATCTGGGGCTATGACGAACACATCAACACCCCGGCCGACTACGGCTTCGCGGCCGACAGCGGCACCATCGACCCCAATGCCAAGCGGTTTTCCTACCTGGGCCAGCAAAACGACGCCACCCTGGTCGCCACCTGGATGGCGGCCCTGTTCCACACCGGGCATTTCCATCCCAACCTGACGCCGGCCAAGGTCGAAGCCCGCATCCACCATCTGGGCGACCTGGCCAAAAAGGCGCTGTTTGCCCAACTGCCCAAGGTGTTCCCGGAGTTCACGCCCGAAACCGCCTACCGCTTCATCGCCACCCCGACCACCCGCGACGATCTGCGCAGTTCGGTGTTTCTGTTCCGCACGCCCGAGGGCATCGGGGCCGGGGATGTCATGAAGCACGTCTACGAGCGCCACCGCTTCGCCATCGCCAACCTGAAGGTCAAGGGGCACGAGTTGCTGCGCATCTCGCCCACCATCTGCAACACGGCCCGGGATGTCTCGGACGTGGTGGCGGCCGTCGTGGACGTGATCCAGGCCATGAAAAACAAAACCCTCGCCTCCAACGTCCATCCGCGCGCCTACGCCTGATCCGGACCGGATCGGCAAGCATGAAAAAAGAGAGGCCGGGCGAACCCGGCCTCTCTTTACTGAGACAAGCGGAGGATGCGGTCTTCTAGTACATGCCGCCCATGCCACCCATGCCGCCGCCGGGCATCGGGGGCATATCCTTCTTCGGCTCGGGCTTTTCGGCCACGGCCGCCTCGGTGGTCAGGAGCAGGCCGGCCACGGAGGAGGAGTTCTGCAGGGCAATACGGGTGACCTTTTTCGGGTCGATGACACCGGCCTTGATCAGATCTTCGTACTCGCCGGTGGAGGCGTTGAAGCCGAAGCCTTCCTTGCCGTCGCGCACCTTGGCCACGATGATGGAGCCTTCGAAACCGGCGTTACCGGCGATCTGGCGCAGCGGCTCTTCGATGGCGCGGCGCACGATCTCGAGACCGGCGTGCTCGTCGTCATCGGCGGGCTTGATCTTCTCCAGACCCTTGACGCAGCGCACGAGCGCGACGCCGCCGCCAGGAACAATGCCTTCCTCGACGGCCGCGCGGGTGGCGTTCAGGGCATCTTCGACCCGGGCCTTCTTTTCTTTCATCTCGGTCTCGGTAGCCGCGCCGACATGAATGACGGCGACGCCGCCTACGATCTTGGCCAGGCGTTCCTGGAGCTTTTCCTTGTCGTAGCTGGAGGTGGTCTCCTCGATCTGGGCACGGATCTGCTTGACCCGGGCCTTGATCTGCTCGGCGTCGCCGGCACCGTCGACGATGGTGGTGTTTTCCTTGTCGACGATGACGCGCTTGGCCTTGCCGAGGTCGACCAGGGTCATGTTCTCAAGCTTCTTGCCGAGGTCCTCGGACACGCACTGGCCACCGGTCAGGATGGCGATATCTTCCAGCATGGCCTTGCGGCGGTCGCCGAAGCCCGGGGCCTTGACGGCGCAAACCTGCAAGGTGCCGCGCAGCTTGTTGACCACCAGGGTGGCCAGGGCTTCACCTTCGATATCCTCGGCCACGATCAAAAGCGGCCGGGACATCTTGGCCACCTGCTCCAGGACCGGCAGCAGGTCCTTCATGGAGGAGATCTTCTTCTCGTTGATGAGGATCAGGGGCTCGTCGAGCTCGCAGACCATGCGCTCGGGATCGGTGACGAAGTAGGGGGAGAGGTAGCCGCGGTCGAACTGCATGCCTTCGACCACTTCCAGGGTGGTCTCCATGCCCTTGGCTTCCTCGACCGTGATAACGCCTTCCTTGCCAACCTTGTTCATGGCCTCGGCGATGATGTTGCCGATGGTGGCGTCGGAGTTGGCGGAGATGGTGCCGACCTGGGCGATTTCCTTCTGGTCACGGGTGGGCTTGGCCAGGGCTTCGAGTTCGGCGACCACGGATTCCACGGCCTTGTCGATGCCGCGCTTGATGGCCATGGGATTGCGGCCGGCGGCCACGAGCTTCACGCCCTCGGAGAAAATGGCCTGGGCCAGGATGGTGGCGGTGGTGGTCCCGTCGCCGGCGACATCGGAGGTCTTGGAAGCGACTTCCTTGACCATCTGGGCGCCCATGTTCTCGAACTTGTCCTCAAGCTCGATTTCCTTGGCCACGGTCACGCCGTCCTTGGTGATGACCGGGGAGCCGAACGACTTCTCGATGACCACGTTGCGGCCCTTGGGTCCCAGGGTGACTTTGACGGCGTTGGCCAGCTTGTCAACGCCCTTTTTCAGCTTTTCACGGGCTTTGGCGTCAAACAGAATTTCTTTCGCAGCCATGTGTGCGTCTCCTTACGGTGGAAATGTGGAAAGAAGGAACGGGGCGCCTAGGCCTCGATGATGGCCAGGATATCGTCCTCGCGCATGACGAGCAGGTCTTCGTCGTCGACCTTGATCTCGGTGCCGGCGTACTTGTTGAACAGGACCAGGTTGCCCGCGGCCACGTGCATGGCCAGGTGCTTGCCGTCCTCGCCGATCTTGCCCGGTCCCACGGCCACGACTTCGCCGCGCATGGGCTTTTCCTTGGCCGAATCGGGAATGATGATGCCACCCTTGGTGACTTCTTCCTGTTCCAGCCGCTTCACGAGCACACGATCGCCTAAGGGTTTGAGCTTCATACGGAAACCTCCAGTGGGATTTGGCTGTGTTAAGCCCGGGCTGGCACTCACCGGCAGTGAGTGCTAGCGGCGGACGGGAATTTATCTAAACACCTTAGCGGGAAAGGCAAGGGGCCAGGCCCAAAAAAAACAATTGTCACGCAAATTTTTTTCGCATTTTGATAATTAGTTTGATTTAATTGGATTTTTCAGAAAGAGCCGGTTCGGGTGGGTGTTGTGGACGAGGCGCTGCGGTGCTCCGGAAGGGATTTCGTGAAGAAAAGAGGCTTGTGAAAGGGATCACACTGTTGCGTGGGGTAGCATTTTGTAATAATAGGGGTAATCTTGACGCTCCTCTCCATCGGGCCTAGTGTACCTCGCAGCAAGCGGCCGCGCTGCGGTGGTGCGTCTTGCCCTGCGGCGGGGGGGAGACGCATGGTTCGGGCGGTCATAAACTTTCTCCGAGGTGCCTATGCTTGACACGTTGGTCTTTGTGACGGTGCTGCTCCCCTTTTTGGTGGCAGCCCTGTTGCTGGTTTTGCGAGAGCAAAACTTGCGCAAGGTCATCCTGGTGGCCACGGCGGGTGCGCTGATTCTCGCCTCCCTGGCCATGCTCCGAGCAGGAGCGTTCACCCTGTCACCCGCACCCCTGTATGATACGCTGGTCACCCTGGGTGACTTCGTCATCTTATTTGTGGTGCTCTGCGTCGGTTTGAAGCGGAAAAATCAGATCATCATCTGGCTCACCCTGGCTCAGATCGTCGGCCTCGTCTGGTTCGAATTTTTCGTCCTCAAGGAGCATGGCCACACTCCGGCGTTTTTCGCCGACAATCTGAGTCTGGTCATGGTGCTCATCATCTCCATCATCGGCTCGCTGATCGCCGTTTACGGTATCGGCTACATGAAGGTGCATGAGGAGCATCTCCACCTGACCAAGTCCAAGCAACCCGGTTTTTTCTTTTTCATCGTCCTGTTCCTCGGCGCCATGAACGGCCTGGTTTTGGCCAACAACATGCTGTGGATGTATTTCTTCTGGGAATGCACCACGCTGTGTTCCTTCATGCTCATCGGGCATGACAACACGGAGATCGCCCGGAAAAACGCGGAACGCGCCCTGTGGATGAACGTGCTCGGCGGCACGGCCTTCCTTTTTGGCGTGATCCTGCTCCACAAGACCACCGGCACCCTGTCCCTCCAGGACATCCTGGCCCGGGGCTCCCAGTTTGCCGTGGCCGGCAGCGCCATCCTGGCCCCCATGTTCCTGCTGGTCTTCGCCGGCATGACCAAGTCGGCCCAGGTCCCGTTCCAGAGCTGGCTGTGCGGCGCCATGGTCGCGCCTACCCCGGTTTCGGCCTTGCTGCACTCCTCGACCATGGTCAAGGCCGGTGTCTACATCATCGTGCGCCTGGCCCCGCTGTATGCCGGGACCCATTTCAGCACCTTCGTGGCCCTGTTCGGCGCCTTCTGCTTCCTGGTCACGGCCGGGCTCGCCGTCGGCCAGTCCAACGGCAAAAAGGTCCTGGCCTACTCCACCATCTCCAACCTGGCGCTTATCATCGCCTGCGCCGGCATCAACACCCCGGCCGCCATCACCGCCGCCATCCTGCTGATCATCTTCCACGCCATTTCCAAGGCTCTGCTGTTCCTGTGCGTGGGCGCCATCGAGCAGAAGATCGGTTCGCGCGACATCGAAGCCATGCGTGGTCTGCATGCCGTCATGCCCCGCACGGCGATCATCACCATTATCGGCGTGATGACCATGATGCTGCCGCCTTTTGGCATGCTCATGGCCAAGTGGATGGCCATCGAGTCGGCCACGGGTCAGTTCCTCATCATGATCATGTTGGCCCTGGGTTCGGCGTTGACCGTGCTGTTCTGGGCGCGTTGGGCCGGTATCCTTTTGGCCGAGCCGTTCGGCAAGCCCCAGCCCGAAAACCAGTACACCTCGGTGCGGCTGCCCCTGGTCATCCTGGCCAGCCTGGCCGTGCTGATGTCCATCGCCTCGCCCTTTGTCTACTCCGCCCTGGTTTCGCCGGTGGTGGACCTGTACTATAAGGCCGCGTCCTACACCGTGACCGGTCTCGGCAACCTGGACAACCCCACGGGCATGTTCATCATCTACCCGCTGTTCATCCTGCTCGGCCTCGGCTTCTTCTATGCCGTCAAGCAGGCCAAGCGCGTGAGCGCCTCCCAGGTGACGGCGCCGTACATGTGCGGCGAGCAGCTCGTTGTCGACGGCAAGGCCGGTTTCCGGGGTCCCCTGGGCCAGCCCGTGGTCGCCGCCTCCAGCAACTACTATCTGGAACGCTTCTTCGGTGAGGACGTGCTCACCAAGTGGATCAACGTCATTGCCCTCGCCGTCCTGGTGATCATGCTTTTCGGAGGTGCCCTGTGATCCTCAAAACCTGCATCATTGCCATCCTGGCTTTGGTACTGGCACCCCTGGCGGGCGGCTTCATTGCCGGCGTGGACCGTCGGCTCACGGCTTGGTTGCAGTCCCGCTACGGTCCCCCGATCCTCCAGCCCTTTTACGATGTCTTCAAGCTGTTCGGCAAAACGCCCATGGTGGTCAACACTTGGCAGGCGCTTTGCGCGTACGTCTACGTGGTGGGCGCGGCCCTGTCCGTGGTGCTGCTTTTCACGGGCGCGGACCTGCTGCTCATCTTCTTCGTGCTGACCGTGGGCGCGGTCTTCCTGGTCATGGGCGCCCTGGCCTCGCCGTCGCCCTACAGCCAGATCGGCGGCCAGCGTGAGCTGCTCCAGATGCTGGCCTACGAACCGCTTCTGATTCTCGTGTTCGCGGCCATCGCCATGGTCACGGGCTCGTTCAAGGTCAGCGCGGTGTTCGGCCAGGCCAGGCCCTTGCTTTACGACATTCCGCTCATGTTCATCGTTCTGGGCTATGCGCTGACCATCAAGCTGCGCAAATCCCCGTTCGACATCTCGGCTTGCCATCACGCCCACCAGGAAGTGGTGCGCGGCGTCTACACCGAGTACTCGGGTCCCTATCTGGCCCTGATCGAGATCGCCCATTGGTACGAAGTGATCCTGGTTCTCGGGTTCTGCGCCCTGTTTTGGGCCACCAGCGTCACCGGCATGATCGTGCTCGTGGCCATCACCTACTTTGCCGAAATCATCGTGGACAACGTCACGGCGCGTCTGACCTGGCGCTGGATGCTCAAGTCCGCCGTCGGCATGGGCGTGGTCCTGACCGTGATCAACATGCTGTGGCTCTATGCCCGCTAACCGTTCCAAGCCCAAAAAGAGAGCGCACCCATGTTTGGCAACATGATCAATAAAAGCCGCATCAAGTCTCCGTGGGTGGTCCACTTCGACTGCGGCAGCTGCAACGGCTGCGACATCGAAGTGCTGGCCTGCCTGACTCCCTTGTACGACATCGAACGCTTCGGCATCATCAACGTCGGCAACCCCAAGCACGCCGACGTGCTGCTGGTGACCGGCACCGTCAACAATCGTAACAAGCACGTCCTCAAGAACATCTACGACCAGATGCCCGGACCCAAGGCCGTCATCGCCATCGGCGCCTGCGGCTGCTCGGGCGGCATCTTCCGCGACGCCTACAACGTGGTCGGCGGCGTGGATCAGGTCATTCCGGTGGATGTCTATGTGCCCGGCTGTCCGGCCCGGCCCGAAGCCATCATCGACGGCGTGGTGGCGGCCCTGGAAAAGGTCAAGGCCGCCCTGGGCATGACCGGTTAGCGGCGTTGCGAGACTGGGAAGACACGTTGCAACGCGACAACCGGGGCGATCGCTGACGCGCCCCGCCATGAGGATACAACCGTGCTGGATACATTGCCCATCACTGCCATCGACCTGCGCGACGAAGTGAAGAAATGCTTCGCCGACGGTTGGCGGTTTGCCACCATGACGGCCGTTGACACCGGTGAGGCCGGTTTCGATATCCTGTACCACTTCGACAAGGATCTGGTGCTCAAGCACTACCGCTTGTCCGTGGCCAAGGATGTCGTGGTGCCGAGCATTTCGCCCATCTACTTTGCCGCTCTGCTCGTGGAAAACGAGATCGAAGACCAGTTCGGCATCAAGTTCGCCGACCTCGTCCTTGACTTTGGCGGCAGCCTCTACCTCGAAGAAGAAGTCCGCGCCATGCCCTTTTGCAAGGTCAGCGTGGCCCAAAAACAGTCCTAAAGAGGGATCCACATGGCTCGCACCATATTACCCTTTGGTCCGCAGCATCCGGTCTTGCCGGAACCCCTGCATCTCAAGTTGACCATTGAAAACGAAATCGTCACCGAGGCCGTACCGACCCTGGGCTACGTCCACCGCGGCCTGGAGACCCTGTGTACGACCCGTGACTTCAACCAGATGGTCCAGATCGTGGAGCGCGTGTGCGGCATTTGTTCCTGCCTGCACGCCCTGTGCTACTGCGAAGGCCTGGAAAAGATGATGGGCATCGAAGTGCCGCGCCGGGCCAAGTACCTGCGCACCATCTGGGGTGAACTCCACCGCATCCATTCCCACTTGCTCTGGATGGGCCTGTTCGCCGATGCCTTCGGCTTCGAAAGCCTGTTCATGCAGTTCTGGCGGGTGCGCGAGCGCATCATGGACATCATGGAAGCCACCTGCGGCAACCGCGTGGTGGTTTCGGTCAACGTGGTCGGCGGCGTGCGCCGCGACCTCACGCCCGAGCAGTGCCTGTGGATCGAGGACCAGCTGCGCATCTGCGAAAAGGAAACCAAGCAGCTCCAGTCCACGCTGCTCAGCGACTACACCGTGAAAAAGCGCACCGTGGGCGTCGGCGTGCTCACCAAGGACCAAGCCTATCAGTTGGGCGCCGCCGGTCCGACCCTGCGCGCCAGCGGCTGGGCCCAGGACGTGCGCCAGACCGGCTACGCCGCCTTTGACGAACTCGGCTTCGAGCCCGTGGTCGAGTACGACGGCGACTGCTACGCCCGGGCCGCCGTGCGTTTCCGCGAGACCCTCCAGGCCATGGACCTCGTCCGCCTGGCCATCGCCCGCATGCCCGCCGGTGAAACCGCCACCAACATCGAAGGCGTCATGGACGACGACACGCCCAAGCCCGTGACCCTCCAGACCGGCGACATCATGCAGCGCTACCGCCGTGACAAGCCGCACCGCATCACCGTGGCTCCGCCGCCAAACCTGGACCTGCCCACCGGCCATCTGGCCGTCAAGGTCAAGGGCAAGCCCGAGGGTGAAGTGGTCCATCGCGTGGAGCAGCCCCGGGGCGAAGTCGTGTACTATCTGAAGGGCAACGGCTCCAAGAATCTGGAGCGGGTCCGTATCCGCACGCCGACATTCGCCAACATCCCGCCGCTTTTGGCCATGTTGCCCGGATGCGAGCTGGCGGACGTGCCGGTCATCGCCCTGTCCATCGACCCCTGCGTCAGCTGCACCGAACGGTAAAAAAGGAGCACGTTTCCATGTTCAATATGACGAAAAACGTTGTGGCGAACCTGCTGCAAAAAAGCTCCACACGGCTCTACCCCTTCAAGGTGCGGGGTCATTTCGAGGGCTTTCGCGGCCGGCTCGACATCAACATCGACGATTGCATCTTCTGCCGGACCTGCATGATCAAGTGCCCGTCCCAGTGCATCACCGTGGACAACAAGGCCGGCACCTGGGCCTGCGAAGCCATGTCCTGTGTCTACTGCGGCGTGTGCGTGGACGTGTGCCCCACGAGCTGCCTGTCCATGTCCAAGGAGCACCGGGCCGTGGCCCCCGAGCGCGAGACCATGCACTTCCAGGGCGTGCCCAAGAAAAAGAAGAAGGAAGAGGCGGCCAGTTAATTTCGCCTCGTCAGGAAAGGTTACTCCAGAACCACAAGGCCGCCACCGGATGTCCGGTGGCGGCCTTTTTTTCGGGAATCCAAAGGGCATCGCCCGTTGGCCGCCGAAGGCGTTTCCTTCTACGACCTCCCTAGCTGCGCAGCCATAAATAGGCCTGGGTGGCCAGCCGGTCCAGGGTCAAGGAGGGATTGACGGCCAGGATCAAGGCCTCTTGGGATTCGGCCAGCAGCAGATCGAGACGCCGGATGACGTCCGGGTCGCGGCAGCTGCCAAGTTGGGCCGCAAGGGGTGTGTCGTCGCGACCGGCCAAGGCCGCGGCCAGCTCCCGGGACAGCTCGGTCAGGACGCGCTCGGCCGCCAGCCGTGACAGCTTGGTCCTGCCCGCGCCGAACCAGCCCCGCCCCGTGCGCCAAAACTGATGCAACGCATCAAGCAAGGGCCAGGGATCGTCCGCATCGCCTCCGGGCGAGGGGTCGGCCGTGTCCGGCCAGGCCAGGGTGAGCACCCAGGACCGGGAGACCAGGGTCGCAAAAAGCCGTTCACGCTGGGGCGCGAGCAACAGAAACATGTTGCCCGGCCTCGGCTCCTCCATGGCCTTGAGCAGGGCGTTGGACGCCTCGTCGGTCAAGGCCTGGGCTTCGGCCAGGATGATCACCCGGGTGCCCGTCCCCCGGGGCGGCTCGCCCACAAGCCGGCGCACCTCGCGCATGGTGTCGACCTTGAGGGATTCCTGGCCGCCATCGTAATAGTGCAAGTCCAAAAAGACCTTGTCCAGGATCTGACGGCAGGTGGGACAGACGCCGCATGGCGTGCCCGGTTCGCGACAATTGAGCCGGGCCGCCAGCCACATGGCCACGGCCGCTCGCTCCCCGGCGGTCCCCCCCTCCAGGATCAAGGCCTGGGGCGGCGCGGCCGCTAAGGCTTCCAGCTCGGAAAGGATTCTGGCTTGGCGCTCTGGGACGGAAAAGGCGGCGAGATTGGGCATAAGGATCCGGCGGTGAAAGGAATGGAGTGGATGGGCTGCGGTGGGGGAGGTGTGGGATGTGGTGAGGTGAAGTGAAAACAAGATGCCTCCGGCGGCCAGGGCGCTGCCCTGGACCTGCCGGGGGGACACGGTCCCCCCGGACCCCCCGCATGGGGCCACGATAACGCGGAGCCGCTCGGACGGAAAGCCGTGCCCGGCAAACCGTCGGGAGGTCCGGAATCAGGCCCGGCGACACAATCCGCGAAGCGCGGCTTGACGCCGGCCCAGATTCCGGACCTCCGGTGCCATCGCCCCTTCGGGGCGAATTTTTTCGATTTTATTTTCCATAGCCTTTTCGGAAAGAACCAAATTGAAGCAGTGAGCTGTCTGGTGTTCCAAGAAAGCTATGAAAATATTTCTCCACCCATGCGGCGCTTCGCCGCCGGCGCCCTTTGGTTCGCGATGTGACCCGGCGTCGTGCCGGCTTTGCGGCACGTGTCGCCGGGGCTCATTGCGGACCAAACTGCGGCATCCCGCCCGTCCAAGCAGCAGCCACTTGCTCACCGTGCTCCCGCTGCCCCTTTCGGGGGTCCGGGGGGATGATCCCCCCGGCGGAGAGGTCCAGGAGAGGCAGCGCCTCTCCTGGTAGGGTGGGTTCGGGAGGGGCAACGCCCCTCCCGATTCTTCATTATCCGCGACTAATGGTCTGCCGGCGGTCGGGGCCGACGGACAGGATGGAGCAGGAGGTTTGCAGGGACTGTTCGATGCGCGAGACGTATTCCCGGGCGGCCAGGGGCAGTTCCTGCCAGGAGGTGACGCCGGAGATGTCTTCTTCCCAGCCGGGCATGGTTTCGTAGATCGGCTCCACGTGTTCCAGGGCGCCTTCGTCCTGGGGCGGGTATTCGAAGACCTTGCCTTTGTAGCGGTAGCCGATGCAGATTTTGATTTCGTAGAGGCCGCTTAAGACATCGAGCTTGGTGAGCGCGATATCGGTCGGGCCGGACAGGCGGGCCGATTCGCGCAGCAGCACGAGGTCGAGCCAGCCGCAGCGGCGTTTGCGTCCGGTGGTGGCGCCGTATTCGCCGCCTTGCTCTTGGAGGTAGTCGCCCACGCTGCCGAAGAGTTCGGTGGGGAAGGGGCCCGAGCCCACGCGGGTGGTATAGGCCTTGACCACGGCCACGACCCGGTTGAGGGCGTTTGGCGAGCAGCCGCTGCCGGCCGCGGCCTGGCCCGAGACGGTGTTGGACGAGGTGACGAAGGGGTAGGTGCCGTGATCGATATCGAGATGGGTGCCCTGGGCGCCTTCGAAGAGCACGTCGCCGCCTGCGGCCATGGTATTCTGGATGACCGAGGACACGTCGCCGAGGTAGGGGACCAGGCGTCGGGCCACCGGGGTGATGGTTTCGGCCACGGCCACGTGGTCCAGGGGCGGCATGTTGTAGAGCTGGGTGAAAAGGGTATTTTTTTCGACAAGGGCCTGGACGATCTTGCGACCGAGCAGTTCGGGATCCTCGAAGTCACCGGCCCGGATGCCGATGCGGGCCATTTTGTCTTCGTAGCACGGGCCGATGCCGCGGCCGGTGGTGCCGATCTTGCCGCCGGCGCGCAGGGATTCCCGAGCGCCGTCGATGAGCCGGTGGTAGGGCATGATGACGTGGGTCTTGCGGCTGATGACGAGCCGGCCCGGCGACACGTCCACGCCCCGTGCCCCCAGGGTATCCATCTCCTTGCACAGCACCTCGGGATCGAGCACCACGCCGTTGCCGATGAGGCAGGTGGTGCCGGGGTGCAGGATGCCGGAGGGGAGCAGGTGCACGATGGTTTTTTCGCCGCCGACCACCAGGGTATGGCCGGCGTTGTTGCCGCCCTGGAACCGGACCACGGCCTTGGCCGTTTCGGTCAGCAGGTCGACGATCTTGCCTTTGCCTTCATCGCCCCACTGGGCGCCGTGTATGACGATGCCCTGGCCCATGCCCTGGGCCTGCGGGCTGCGGAATTCGCCCATGCCTATGACTCCCCTCCATCCTTGGGTCGAAAGGCCAGCACCTTGCCTCGGTGCGCGTGTTCGGTGGTCGGTGGACCGGTTGGCGCAGGAGTGACTGTTGGTGCCATGTCTGGCAGCGGCGCGTCGGCCTGTCCGGGCTGGCGGCCTTTTGCCCAATGATGATTGAACAACTGGTTTTTGAAACGCATCCCCTGGATCATGGCCAGGACCAGAACGGCTTCCTCCCAGCGCTGGGAGGGTTCGAACCGGCTTACGGCATCGGCGTACTTGTCCCACAGGGACATGAGGGATGCTTCGTCATAAGCCCGCAGCTGTCTGGCCAATTTCAAGAGAACCTGTTCCACGATCGCTCCCTTCCCACGGTATCCGTCCGCGCATGGCACGGACAGCTTGTTCCTAACAGAATTGTTTTGGGCTTCCAAATGCAATTTGCCGAGCAGCGCCGGCTGTGCTAGGCATCCCTCGCACGACGCACGACACTGCAAGGAGGGGCGCTCATGGGCGACCTGAAGAAGATGTATACCACGATCGTGGACGATCCCTTTCCGGCCGAGCTTGTCATCCGTCTCGGCGAGACCGAACTCGCCTTTGCCAAGCGCTCCTGGACCATCGACGGCCAGCACAAGGGCTTGCGCTACGGCGAGAACCCGGATCAGCCGGCCGCCTTGTACGCGCCGGTTTCCGGTCGCCTGTCCCTGGGCGGCGTGGAATTCCGCGGTCCGGGCGACGGGCTCGTGTGCGCCGCCACCGAGGAACATCTGCTCCAGTCCGGCAAGCACCCCGGCAAGACCAATCTCACCGACGTGGACAACGGCGTCAATATCCTCCAGTACCTGACGGCCAAGCCGGCGGTGGTCATCCTCAAGCACAACAATCCCTGCGGCGCGGCCTGGTCCGACCAAGGCCTGGAAATCGCGTTCACGGCCGCCTACGGCGCCGACCGCATCGCCGCTTTCGGCGGCGCGGTGGTGACCAACCGGACCATGGACGTGGCCACGGCCAAGCGCATCAACGCCGTCTATATGGAGGTCGTGGCCGCCCCGGACTACGAGCCCGAGGCCCTGACCATTCTCAAGTCCAAAAAGAATTTGCGCATCTTCAAGCTGCCGGGCCTGGCCCAGCTCGATAAGCTCGTGGGCCAGCCGTTCCTCGACTTCAAGTCCCTGGCCGATGGCGGTCTGGTGCTCCAGTTCTCCTTCCGCAACCGCATCCTTGGCGCGGGCGACTTTCTGCCCGCCGAGGCCACGGACAAGGAAGGCACCACCGTGGTGGCCCGGGCCCCGACCGCGAGTGAGGCCGAGGATCTGCTCTTTGCCTGGGCCGTGGAAGCCGGCGTCAGCTCCAATTCCGTCATTTTCGCCCGCAACGGCGCCACCGTGGCCATCGGCACCGGTGAGCAGGACCGGGTCGGCGTGGTCGAGCTGACCATCCACAAGGCCAAGACCAAGTACGCAGACTTCCTGGCTTTCTCCGAAGCCGGCCTGTCCCTGTACGAGCTTACCCACAAGGCCGAAAGCGGAGACGAAAAGGCCCAGGAACTCCTCGTGGACATCATCCGCCGCACCGAATACACGACCGGCGGCCTGCGCGGCTCGGTGGTGGTCTCGGACGGATTCTTCCCGTTCCGCGACGGCGTGGACCTGTGCATCGGCGCCGGGGTCACGGCCATTGCCCAGCCCGGCGGCTCCATCCGTGACACTGAGGTCGTTGCCGCCTGTAACGAGGCCGAGCCCCACGTCGCCATGGTATTTACGGGCCAGCGGTCGTTTCGGCATTAGGGGGAGGGAGAAGACTGGGGCGCTGCCCCAGGCCCCGCCGGGGGGATCATCCCCCCGGTCCCCTGGCATGGTATTTTGCGGCGTTTTGCCGCCGGAGCCCTGTGGGCCGCGAAACGCCCTGGCAGCACGACGCCGGGGCGTCTCGCGGTCCACAGCTGTGGTTTCCCGCTCGCGTTTTCCCGACCATCCACGTACCGCTGTTCGGCCGCCCCAGGGCGGGGGACCGGGGGGATGATTCCCTCCGCCAGGGTGGTCCGGGAGGGGCGGCGCCCCTCCTGGCGGGGTTCGGGGCAGCGCCCCGGCCCACGGAAGCGCACAACCCAAGGATGGATACATGACGTTGGAACGGTATGTCGGGCCGGGATGTGTGGTCGAATTCATGCAGGGCAACCAGGCGCAAACGGCCTGGGTTCTGGAGGAATCGTCCGGCCGGCTGCGGGTGTACACACTCACCAAGCGGGAGGAGAAGCTGCCGTTGTCGCGGGTGTTGCCCTGGATGGGCCCGCGCTATGAAGGGACCAAGGACCGGGGCGAGATCCTGGAGCTTTTGACCGTCCATCAGAACCGGCGCGAGACCGCCTCGGTCGCCATCGACGCCTTGGAGCTGTGGGAGCTGGCCCAGGGCGAGGTCCGGGAGGAATCGGCGGTCTGGTTCGCGGGGTTGGTCGGCGAGAACCCGGACGTGGACGCAGTGGCGGCCATGGGCCGGGCGCTTTTGCGGTGCAAGACGCATTTCAAATTTCATCCGCCCAAGTTCGAGATCTATCCGGCCGAGACCGTGGAGCGCCGGCTCGCCGAGCAGGCCCTGGCTGAGGAGCGCGAGAAGGTCGTGGTGGCCGGGCAGACCTTTTTCAAGGAGCTCTGGCACGGCTGGGCCACGGGTGAGCGGAGCAAGGTCGCGTCCCTGGCCGCCAAGCTCGATCCGGTGGCGGCCGAGCGGCTGGCCGACATGCTGCGCCGGCTCATCGCCGATGCCGACGATCCCGAGGCAGCACCCCTGTGGGCCCTGCTGCGCAAGGGCCTGCCCGAGCATCCGTTCCAGGCCCTGCTTCTGGCCCAGCAGTGGGGCATTGTGCCGCCCCACCACAATTACCTGCTCGATCAGGCCGATTATGCCGCCGGCGACACCTGGTGGCAGGAGACCTTGTCCGGGGACGTGGCGGCGCTTGGGCGCAGTCTGGCCGAGCATCTGGGCGAGCCCGAGCCCACGCCGTATGTGAGCATCGATTCGCCGACCACCCGGGATATCGACGACGCCTTTTTCGCCGCGCCGCTGCCGGACGGCGGCACCCGCCTCAGCCTGGCCTTGGCCGATCCGGCCCTGGACTGGGATTTCGGCGGCCCCCTCGATACCGCCGTGGCCCACCGGGCATCGAGCCTGTACCTGCCCGAGGGTGTCAGCCACATGCTGCCCGAGGAACTCGGCACCGGGCTCTACAGCCTGCTTGCCGGCGAAGTCCGGCCGTCCCTGGTCATGGAATGGGACTTCGACGCCGAGGGCGAGACCCGGGCCTTTTCCATGCGCAAGACCTTCGTGCGCCTGGCCGAAAACACCAACTACGGCGCCGTGGAAGCGATTCTTGCCGGCCCGGATGCGCCGGATCACCTGACACGTGGTTACCGGCTGGCCGAGGTGTTGCGCCGCAAGCGCCTGGAGCGCGGCGCGGTCATCATCGAACGCCCCGAGCCCGACATCAGCCTGATCGGCTATCCGGACGACGTCCGGGTGGAGATGACCCTGTCGCCGTGTTATCCCAAGGCTCAGCTGCTGGTCAGCGAGTTCATGATCCTCGGCAACGCGGCCGCGGCCGCCTACGCCGTGGAGCGGGGCGTCTCGCTGCTTTTCCGGACCCAGGACGCCCAGCTGCCCCCGGAGATCCGGGGCGTGCACGACGATCCGCCGTCCATCCAGCGGGCCGTGCGCGAGCTGCCGCCCACCCTGACCGAGCCCGACCCCCGGCCCCATGCCTCCCTGGCCGTGCCCGCCTACGCGCCTATCACCTCGCCCCTGCGGCGCTACGGCGACTTGGTCAACCTGGCCCAGATCGACAGCCTGCTGCGCACCGGCGCCCCGCGCTGGACCCGGGCCGAGCTGACCGCCCGGTTGCCTGAGTTGTCCGCGCGCATCGAGGCCGTGGGCCGGGTGCAGCGGTTTCGGCCCCGGTACTGGAAGCTCCTGTATCTGCAACAGCTGTGTCGGGAGCGGACCTTCGAAGGCGTAGTCGTGGACCTCGGGGGCGGCGGATTCGCGTCCCTGTCCCTGCCCGACCAGCAGATTTACGTCCGGGCCACCCGGGATACCCTGGGCGACTCGGTCTATGTCGGCCAGCACTTCGCCCTGCGCCTGGGCAAGATCGATCCGCTGACCAACGAATTGCGCGTGTTCGGCGCCGAGGAGATCCCGGCCCGGCTGCCGGAATCCACCGAAGCCCTGTTCATGGACGCGGCCGCGTCATGATGCGGTGATGGTGGGGGCATAATGGTCAAGGACGCCTCCGGCGGCCAGGCGGGGCGCGGCTCCTCCTGGACCTCCCGAACGGGAGGAGAGGGTCGGAAGGCGGGGATTCTGTTTGATGCGGGCAAAGGCCCCGGGGTGCTCCGGGGGTGGCGACCGAAGCGAAACGCAGGGGGGATGGTATGGCATATGTGGGCTGGATCGTCGTAACTTATCTGGTGGCGGCCTTTCCGTTCGGATTGTTGGTGGCCCAGGTCTGTTGCGGCATCGATCCGCGCCAGGCCGGCAGCCGCAATACCGGCGCCACCAACGTGGCCCGGCTGTGCGGTACGCGCTACGGCGTGATCACGCTGGTCCTGGATCTGGCCAAGGGCGCCGTGCCCGTGCTCGTGGCCCGGGCCATGTCCGATTCGTGGTTGTTCGTCTCCCTCGTGCTGCTGGCCGCCTTGGCCGGACATATGTTCTCGGTCTATCTGCACGGCAAGGGCGGCAAGGGCGTGGCCACGGCCATCGGCGTGTTTCTGGCCGCCGCACCGCTTTCCGCCTTGCTTGGCGCGGCGTGCTGCGTGGCGGTCATCGCGGCCACGGGCTATGTGTCGGCCGGCTCCCTGGTGCTGGCCGTGGCCTTGCCGGTCCTGTGCTTCGTGCTCGGGCCGGTGCCGCTGACCCCGGCGGCGGTGGTGGCGGCGGCGGCCATCATCTGGAAGCACCGCGAAAACATCGCCCGGTTGCGCGCCGGCCAGGAAAAGCCCTGGCGCAAGCGCGGCAACTAGCGGATCGCCGCATTCGTCCAAGGCTTGGCTGCCATGCATATCCTGCTTGCCCTGCTCGTCATTGTCGCCGCCAACTGCCTGGCCCTGCGCGGACTGCGCCGGTTGCGGCGCGGCCGTCAGGCCGCCTTGTCCGTGCTCGTGTCCGTGGATGCGGTCCTGGCCGTGCTGCTCGTGCTCGAACTGGGCATGAGTCTTTTTTTCGCCCAGTCCGACGGCTTCAACATCACCCTGGCCAGCCGCAACTGGTTTGCCCGGTACTGGAAGCCGGTCAACAGCCTCGGCTACCGTGACGCGGCCGTGACTCCCCGGGCGCCGGGCGAGAAGATCGTCCTGGTGCTCGGCGATTCCTTCGCGGCCGGGCACGGCATCGAGCGGGCCGAGGACCGGTTCGGCAACCGGCTCGGGCGTGAGCTGGGTCCGGGCTGGCGCGTGGTCAACGTGGCGAAAAACGGCTGGGACACCCCGGATGAGATCGAGGCCTTGCGCATCTATCCCGTGAAGCCGGATCTGGTCGTGCTGTCCTATTTCGTCAACGACATCGGCCAGGCGGCCGCCCGCCACGGCCTGACCCTCGGCATGCCCGTGGGCGCGCCGGACTTTTTTCTCGGAAAGTACCTGGTAAACCATTTCTCCCTGGTCAATTTCGCCTATTGGCGTCTGGTCCGGGTGGGGCTCAAGGACGCCAGCGCCAGCTTCTGGCACAAGCTCTCCCAGGCCTATGCCGACCCGACGATCTGGACCGCCCATGCGGCGGAAATCGAAAGCATCGTCACCTGGTGCCGCGACAACCGGGTGCGGCTGGTCGTCCTGGTCATTCCGCTGCTGCTCGACGTCCGGGGGTCTGCGCCCATCACGGGTAAGGTGGCAACATTTTTGCGCGACCAGGGCGTGGCGGTCGTGGACCTGACCGGGCCCTTGGCGGGGAGAAAGCCCGAGGAACTGGTGGTCAACGCCGTGGACGGCCATGCCAACACGGCCTTGCAGGTGGAAATGGCCCGCTTGCTGCGGCCGGTGGTCCTCGACGCCTTCCAGCACGAGCCGGCAACCGTGCCCGGTGCCGCCGGCAACTAGATCGAGACCACGGCACACTGGGCCGCAGGAAGCGCCTCCGGCGGCCTAAGAGCTCGCGCCCTTTGGAATCCCGACAGGGTTTCGGGGGTTGCCGTTTCAGGCTTGGGGCAAGGCAAGGCCCCGAGGTCAAATCATCTTCGTCATATCCCCGGTGTGCGGCGCGCTTCTCGCTACGGCGCACCCGGGGCACTTCCTCACTTACGCGGATTCCGGGAAAAGGCCGGTAGCCTGGGCCAGGGCGAGCAATTCGCTCGTGGCCGTGGTCGGCGCTTGATCGGCGTCCAGGGCCGTGGCCAGCTCGTGGGCCCGGGCTTCCAGTTCCGGGCGTTCGGGATCGGCGAAGGCGGCCAGGGTGACGGCGGCCTTGGCGGTCTTGCCCAATTCCAACAGGCACAGACCAAGGCCAATACGGGCCATGGGATTTTGGCCGTCGGTCAGGCGCAAGACATGCTCGAATTCCACCCGGGCCTGGATAAACTGCCCGGTGAGAAACAGGGCCTGGCCAAGCCTGGTTCGGACGGCCACGTTGGACAGGTCGCCGCGCACCGAGGCCCGGTAGGCGGTCACGGCCCCGGCAAAATCCCCGGCGATAAAGGCGGCGTCCCCGGCGGCGTGGGGATCGGCCTGGGGCGGGCCCGCTTCCCCGCCGGCGGGTGGCAGCGTGCGGCCGAGCAAGGCCCGCACAAGGTTGCGACGCGAGACAACGGTCGGCCGGTCGGCTGGGGACATGGCGGCTCCTTATTGGGGGGTGGCGGTCATATCGTTGAAAAACACACTTTCGATCTCACGGATCCGTTCGTCGCCCGCAGCCGCCACGTGGGCCAGGATCGATTCCGGCAACCCCAGGGAGGCCCAGGCCGCTTCGGACAGTGGCGGAACCTGCGGACCGCCCACGGCCGGCCAGGCCAGGGCCGTGGCCAGGATGTCGGCTACGTGGATGAGAGCGGTTTCGCGCTGCTCGGGCCGGCCTGACGGCTGGTGGTGCGAGGCCACCATATCGATGAGTGAGGCCGGGAAATGCCAGTTGGAGAGCAGGGCCCGGCCCACGGCGGCATGATCGAAGCCAAGCACGGCGGTTTCCGCCTCGGTCAGGGGCAGGCCTTCGATGCGCGCGAGCAGCAAGGCCCGCCCGGCCGCGGCCGGAAGCTTGCGCAAGATCACGAGCTGGCCGATGTCGTGGAGCAGTCCGCCCACGAAGGCCCGGTCCGGCGTGGTGCCGGGGCAGGCCTCGGCCAGGGCGGCCGCGTACACGCCGCACGCGGCGGCATGGCCCCAGAAATCCCGCATGTCCCACAATTCCGGGGCGATGTCCGAAAAGGCGTTACAGGCGGCCAGCCCCAGGACCAGGGTGGTCAGTTCCTTCTGGCCGACCACGGCGATGGCCCGGCTGATGGTGTCGATGGGGGCCGCGGCGCCGTAAAGGGGGCTGTTGACGAGCCGGAGCAGCTTGGCGGTCAGGCTCGGGTCGTGGCGCACCACGGCGGCAATGGTCCGCGGCGTGCTGTCCGGCGCGTTGATGGCCTGGATGAGCCGGGCATAGACCTCCGGCAGGGTGGCCAGCTCCACTTCACCGGACACGAGCAGGGCCGGATCGAACGGTTTGCGGTTAAAGAGGTGCTCTTCCGGGGGCAGGCACAGCAGGGCCTGTTTCTCCAGGGCCGTTTCCAGGGGGATGGATTCGGCCAGGAACCGTTTGGCGGCGCGGTTGGCGGCCAGGCGCCACACGGTCTCGCCCGGGGCGACGGTCAGGTTAAGTTCCGCGAACCGGGGGCGCAACAAGTCCAGGCAGGTCGTTTCGGCTTCCCGCAGGGCTTCGGCAGCGGAATCGGGTTCGGGCGCGTCCGAAACGATGTCCACCATGTGCACGCCAAAGGCACGCATGGTTCGGATGTGCTCCTCGGACAGTATCAGCCCCTGCGGCAGCAGCAACATGCCGTTTTGTCCGTTGACGTCCTTGCCCACGACCATCCCGTGGGTGATATCCTCGATGGGTACCTTGACCACCGTGTCGTTGCCTCCATGCTCGGCGACCGCATCCATGGCGTGCCGCTGTCCGCCGTCCCTGTTACGTCGTGTGCCATGGCGGGTTGGTTGGTCTGGGGGTTAAGATTGTAATAAAGATAACCGAAAGAAAAGCACTATACGTCTGTTTCGTCCCCCCCGACGGGCAACAGCGACGGATTTGTGATATAACACATTAAAATAACGATTAAAAAAAATAGTCCGCGTCACCGAGGGATTGGCCCCGCTTTTGCTATTTCCAAGGCACAGAGCGACGCGGTGGGCTGTAAGCCCCAAACCAGCCGCACCTTGTCACCCTGGCCGTGGCGGTCACCCCTAGCCTCCTCCCCCAACACGCCACCACGGCCTTTTTAGGAAGCCGTCTGGGCCACTCCCTGGGCCCCGGCGGCTTCCCCTTTTGGGCTTCCCCTTTTGGGCTTCCCCTTTTGGGCTTCCCCTTTTGGGCTTCCCTATTCCTGGCCGGTCCTGTGGCTTGAATCCTCGCGCATTCGTGTTTATAGCCTCGGGATACTATTTGCGACGGCCTGCCGTTCGGCTGGCAGGGCGGGAACGCTTCCCGTCCGCCTGTACCGGCGGTCCGTTCTCCGGAGCACGACTTGGAAGACAAGGAATCCGGCCCCCAGGCCTTTTTGGACTTTCTCAATCAACGCTTGGCCAAGCGTCAACGGGAGCTGGAGGCTATGGTGAAGTTTTCCAGCCACTATGGACAGGTCGAGTCCATTGTCACGGAAATAAAAGCCATTCGCTCCCGTTTCCTCACCTGCATGCGGCGGGAAGGCCTGCTGTAGCGGCAGGCCTCACGTCTTTCCTCTCCCGGTCGGTTCTCGACGGCATCCTTGGGGCGCGCCCGGCGGTCTGGCCCCGGGGCCTCAGGGCTCGGCACGTTTCTGGCCTGCGGGCACCACGGGCACGGACTCGTCCTTGGCCCGATCGGTCCACGCGCGTTTGATCGTTTCCATTTCTTCCGGGGACAGGGTCGCCTCGATGGCGTCAAAGGTCCTGTTGCGGAAGAAAACCAAGTCTTGGTAGCTCGGAGCCCGGGCGATGAGATCCAGGTAATATGCCAGGTCCTGCTGCTGCTCCATGGCAAAGTCCCCCTGGGGCGCCGGGGCCGATGTCGGACCACGGCGCTTCGCTACGGGACGCAGGCTACGTGAAGGACCCTTGGGACGCAACATCCCGCGGACAATCGGCTTCGTCTCCAAAACCGTGGTCGTCCCCGCATGCCGCCAGGCGTTTGCCGGTTGCGGGCCAGTGCTTGCCGCGAGGGCGGTCCTGGCCGGGAACCGGCGGGTTCAATGCGGGCAGGTGGCGTTTGGCCGGGACCGGGACCGTGGCGTCACTTGCACAGCCACAGGGCCGCGCCTTCGATGCCGCGCAGGATCTTGAGGCTGGTCGTGGCGAAGATGTGTCCGATGGTCGAGGGTTTGTGGGAGGTGCGGCCGATGGCCACGGCCGCGAATTTGTGGTGTTCGGCCTCGTGCAGGATGGTCTTGGCCGGGTTGCTGGAGGTCAGGACCTTGATGGCGATACGGTCGTCGTCGATCTCGTTGTTTTTGAGTTCCACCAGGGCCCGGCCGAAGATGCTTTCGGCGTCCACGCAACGGTCGTCGGCGCACACGTGGAGCAATGTGACGTCATGGCCCGGCTCGTGGCGCAGCATGTAGCCCACGTGGTCGGCCACGCGCAGGCATTCCTCGGAACCGTCCACGCAGACCAGGACGTTTTTGCGGTCTCGTTGGGGATTGCGGCAGACCCAGATGGGGAAGGTTAGGGACTCCCATAAAATGCGGTGGGATACGCTGTCCGTCACCATTTCCTCGAACCACGACAATCCCCGACGCCCCAACACGGCCGCGTCGTACAGGCCTTCCTCGGATTCGCGCACGATCTCCTTGACCGTGCCGAGCTTGCCCCGGGAAATCTTCACCAGGATCTGATCCGGCCGGAAACCCATGGACAACAACCACTCCCGGGCCCGTTCCATGGCCGGGACGCCGGTAATGAGCTTGTCCTGTTCGATATGGGCCATGGCCTCGGGATTGGCCTCCAGATTGACGGGGTCCAGCCGCCAGTCCGGCCGCCGGGGCACGACGTAAAACAGCGTCAGCTTGAGCTCGTCGCGGCGCGTGAAAAAATTATAGGCGAAACGCAGGCTTTGGGACGTCTGATAGGCATCGCCACAGGCCACCAACAGGTGCTTTTCCATGGGTCGTCCTCGGTTGCCTCATAAAGGCGGGGGTTACGCAGAATGGACCACGATAAATCGCTTGCGTGAACTTGAAAAGAGGTTATTCTTCATCCTGAGGCTGAATTTCATTTTCAAGGAGGCGCGTGATGTTCGATACCCTGGTCGTACTCGTGATCGTGGCCGCGGCGGCCTGGTACGTGGTCAGGCGGTTCGTTGCCGTCGGCAGGGGCAAGGGGGGGGGCTGCGGGTGTGGCTGTTCGGGGAGCACTGGCGGGTGCGCCTGCACGGACAAGGACGGTCGGCCGACCGCCTGCCCGGGGAGCGGCAAGCCGCTGTAAGGCCCCGCGTGGGACTGATCTCGCCTACAACACCACTGCCCGGTCGAACAGCTCGAAGACCGTGCCCACCCCGGCGCCGCGGTTGTGGTAGTCCATGAGCTGCTCGATCTGGCGCAGGCAGTTGAAGCAGGGCGCGACCACGATGTCCGCGCCCGTGGCCTTGATTTGCTCGTACTTGCGGCGGCCTGACACGTTCATGCGGAATTCGTAGAAGGTGTCCGTGCGTTCCACGCCCTCGGCCGTTTCCAGCACGGCCAGCCCACCGCCCCCGCCGCAACAATAGTTGCGTTCCCGGTTGGGGGTCATTTCCCGAAAATCCGTCACGCAGGCGCGCAGGATTTCGCGCGGCTCGTCCATGATGCCGCCGCTGCGGGCGAAGTTGCAGGGGTCGTGGTAGGTCACGGGTCGGGTATTGCGCCCCGGGTCCAGGCGCAGGCCGCCCCGGCGCAGCACGGGTACGGCCTCGGTGAAGATGTCGGTCACGGCATAGGGCTGGCCGGGCTTGGCCGTGAACGCGCCCATGTATTTGGCCACCCGGTAGGCATGGCCGCATTCGCCGATGACGAGGCGCTTGGCGCCAAGCTCCAGGCAGGCCTCGTGCAGCAGCTTGTTTTTGCGCTGCATGTGGGCGTCGTCGCCGGAAAAAAGTCCGAAATTGGCCGCGTCGAAAGCCCGGGTGGACATGGTCCAGGGAATGCCGGCGGCGTGGAAGAACGTGGCGCAGCCCATGAGGTTTTCCGGCCGGCCCATGATTTCGCTCGACGCGGTGGCAAAAAGCACCGGCGCCGGTTCGTCGAGGGGAATGCGGATAGTCGCGCCGTGCTCCTCGCGCAATTCCTCCTCCAGAAAACGCACCATGTCGCGGATGGCGGCCTCGGAGGCGCCTTCGTTGTTGCCCAGGCGGTCGGACGCCTCCTGGGTGGCGGTGATGCGGCAGGGGGACAGGCCGATATCCCCGAGGATGGCCCGGACCTTGCGGGTGATGACGGAATTGTCGAGCCCGAGCGGACAGAAGACCGCGCAACGCCGACAGCCGGTGCATTCGTAGAAATCGCGCGCCCAGTCGCCGAGTTCCTGGCGGTCCAGGCGGCGCCGGCCGGCGACCACCTCGCGCAGCCGGTTGGCCCGGCGGGCCGGATTGAGCCGCCGTTCGGGGCTCGACAGACTCACCTGGCAGGCAGTGGCGCACTGGCCGCAGTGGGCGCAGATGTCCAGGGCCAGTTGCAGGGGACGGGGGGCGCTTCGCAACTTGGCCACGGCTTGCTGTGCCTTGGCCAGGGCTTCGGGACCGATGGCGGCCAGACGTGGGTGCATGGCGTTTCTCCTTCCGCTAGCGGCACAACGTCGCCTTGGCCCAAAACACGCCCGGCGCATGGAGGAACTTGCTCCACGGCGCCCAGACGAGCAGGACCTGGACGAGCAGGAAATGGACGGCAAATCCCGGTACGTCGGGCCAGGGCACCGGGTGCAGGCGGAGCAAGGCGGCGAAGTAGTCCCGCACCGGGCCGAGGTCCACGTGGGGGCCAAAGCGCATGGCATTGCCCGAGACAATGACGGCCAGAAGCAGGAGCAGGGCCAGCACATCTCCCGGGCCGGTGATTTCACGCACTCGGCCCACGAGGGCCCGGCGGGCGAGGAGATAGAGGCAGGCGGCCATGGAGAGAAGGCCCACGGCCCCGCCCGAAGCGCCGGCCAGCCGGTCCACGGCGCCAGGCGTCAGCCCCAGGGCCTGCCACAAGCCCGGGAAATCGACAAAGGCCCGGATATGTCCCACGGCGAGCAGGGCCAGGGCGACATGCAAGGGCCAGGCGCCAAGCCACAGGCCGCGATCCCCGGCGTGCAGGCCGCGCAGCAGGCACAGCTCGACAGCGGTGCGTCGCCAGGTGGCGGTTCGGCTCGGTGGCAGGGGGAAAAGTGGTGCGACGGGCGCGGGGGCGCGCCGCCAGCGGGCCATACGCCACGTCAGGCCGAGGACGCAGACGAGCAGCGTTAGGTAGGGCAGGCAGGCCAGAAGGGTTTGCACCAAGGCCATGGCAGACCTCCTTGACCCTCCGCCACGGTACGCCTTTGGGAAGATCGGTCTTGTCCGGTCTCTCACCTGCGAGGCGTGGGCGGGTGGTCGTCAAAAGTCTTGACCGCCATGTCGTTGCGCGTGATATAAGAGGCCTTTTCTCTACTGTCCAGCGAGGAAATAGGGGCCAAGCGCCACGGATTCCTTCCGGTACGGGCAGCAAACCCGAAGGAACGGAACAATCGTCAGGATGGTGCGGTGTCGGTGAGGTCCAGGAGAGGGCCGAGCCCTCGCCTGGCCGCCGGAGGCGCTCTCCTCCCCCTCCCTTAAAATCCCAGTTCCAGCGGCGGGTTCACCAGGCAGGGGGCGGTATCGGCCGTGTCGGCCGGGGGGATGGCGGCCGGGGCCAGCCGGGTCTTGCGGCCTTCGATGCGCAGCCGGCCGCTGGCCAGCCAGGCCACGGCCTGGGGCAGGATGCGGTGTTCCAGGCGCAGGATGCGCGCGCCGAGACGGTCCGCGTCATCATCCGGCAGGGCCGGCGCGGCGGCCTGGATCACGATGGGGCCGTGGTCCATCTTTTCGTCCACGAAATGGACCGTGGCGCCGGACAGCGTCACGCCGTAGGCGGCGGCGTCGCCCTGGCCGTGCAGGCCGGGGAAACTCGGGAGCAATGCCGGGTGGATGTTGAGGATGCGGCCCGCGTAGGCGGTCACGAAGGCCGGCCCGAGGATGCGCAAAAAACCGGCCAGGACAACGGCCTCGGCGCCCGAGTCGCGTACGGCCCGAACAAGGGCCGCGTCGTAGGCGGCCCGATCGGGAAAGGCGGCCGGAGCCAGGACCGTGGTCGCGATCCCGTGCTTGGCCGCCCGGATCAGGCCATGGGCATCGGCCTTGTTGGAAAGAACGGTCGTGATGCGGGCCGGCAACACACCGGCCTCGATGCGGTCGATTATGGCTTGCAGGTTCGAGCCCGAGCCCGAGACCAGGACCGCGATGGGCAGGGTCACGCAGCGCCTCCCGCATCGGCCAGGATGGCTTGGGCCAGGGCCTCGATGGTAAAAGACTCGGCCGTGATATCGGGTGTGAACCCGTAGCGGCCCAGGGTCGCGGCCGTGACCGGCCCAATGCAGGCGGTCTTGACGCCGGACGCGGCCTTGAGGGCCTCGGGCGGAATCTTGGCGAAGAAGTTTTTTACCGTCGAGGAGCTCGTAAAGGTCACGTAGTGGATGGCGCCGCTGGCCAAGGCTTCGAGGATTTCGTCCGGGTCCTGGTCGGCCGGCTTGGTGTCGTAGACCGGCAGGACCGTGACGTCGGCCCCGGCTTCGGTGAGCTTTTCCGGCAGCACTTCCCGGGCCTCCCGGGCGCGGGGGATGAGCACCTTGGCGCCGTCGACGCCGAGGGCCAGCAGTCCCTCGACCACGGATTCGGCCACGAAGCGTTCGGGTACGAAATCGGCCGTCAGCCCGTGTTCGGCCAGGGTCGCGGCCGTGGCCGGGCCGATGGCCGCGAGCTTGATGCCGGCAAAGGCCCGGCTGTCGAGCCCCTGGGCGGCGAGCTCGGTGAAAAAGCATTTGACCCCGTTGGCCGAGGTGAAAACCACCCAGTCGAAATCGAACAGGCGCGCGATGGTCTGGCGCACCGGCGTCGGATCGGCCAGGGGCGCGATGGCGATGGCCGGGAATTCGTAGCAGCAGGCGCCCTGGTCGGACAGCAGGCGCACGAGATCGCTGGCCTGTTCGCGACTGCGGGTCACGACCACGCCCTTGCCGAGCAGGGGACGGTGTTCGTACCAGGACAGCGTGTCGTGCAGCGACACCACGCCGCCGACCACGAACAGCGACGGCGGGGTAAAGCCGTGCTTGGCCGCTTCCTCGGGCATGGTGGCCACGGTCGCGACCAGGCTTTTGTGGCGGCAGGTGGTGCCCCAGCGCACGAGCGCCGCCGGGGTGTCGCCCGGCATGCCGGCGGCCATGAGGTTTTCGGTGATGTGGGGGAGGTTTTTGACCCCCATGAAAAACACGAGCGTTGAGCCCGACTGGGCGAAGGCCTTCCAATTGAGGGAGCTTTCGGACTTGGTCGGGTCCTCGTGGCCGGTGATGAACGACACCGAGGAACAAAACGAGCGGTGGGTGATGGGGATGCCGGCATAGGCCGGCGCGGCCACGGCCGAAGTCACCCCGGGTACCACCTCGAACGGGCAGCCGGCGGCCACCAGTTCCTCGGCTTCCTCGCCGCCGCGGCCGAACACGTACGGATCGCCGCCCTTGAGCCGGGCCACCATCTTGCCGGCCTTGGCCATGGCCACGAGGAGTTCGTTGATCTTGTCCTGGGGCAGGGTGTGGTCCCCGCCCTTTTTGCCGACGTAGTAGATTTCCGCGTCGGGACGGCAGTAGTCGAGGAAGGCCTTGTTGGCCAGGTAGTCGTAGACCACCACATCGGCCTGGGACAGGATGTCCCTGGCTCGGATGGTGAGCAGGCCCGGATCGCCGGGGCCGCCACCGAGAAGATACACTTTGGACATGGATTCGCCTTTGGCTGTGACGTGAAGCACACGCCATACCGGGCTTTGCCCGCTCTTTCAAGGCCCGGCCGGCCGCGCCTTTGACTTCGGGGGCCAATCGTTGCACAAGGGGAGCCGTTTCTAAAGGAGGATCGTGTGCCGTCGTCCCTGGCTCGCTGTTTCGGCCTCGCCCTTGTCCTCGTGTGCCTGGCCTGGACCGTGGCCCTGGCCCAGGAGGATTTTCGGGCCGTGCTCGGCAAGGAAGCGGGCGTGTTTCCCGGGGCGGAATTCAAAAAGATTTTCCACTTTCCCAAAGCCACGGTGGTGACGTTCGAGACCGGCGCCGCGCCGGCCGAGATTTCGGCCTTCTACAAAAAGGACATGACCGCCCGGGGCTGGAAGGTGGAAGTCGACGACATCACCAAGGAAGCTTCGTTCCTCCTGCTGACCAAGAACGGACGCCGTTGCATCGTGGAGGCCCAACGCGGCCTGCCCGGCCGTACGGGATTCAGCGTAAGCCTCTAGGTCGGTTCCGGGTTTTGCCGGTCCGGCCAACCTTTCCAAACCGCTATGCCCATGCCCTCGCCACCATCGCCCCGTCCTTCTCCGCGCAAGCGACGGTTGGTGCGCGTGGCCGTCTGGTTCATCCCCCTGTGTCTGGCCGTGATCTTGGCCATGCCCTGGCTGGCCCGCCGGGTCATCGGTCCCGAGCGGCTCAAGGCCCTGGCCGCCGACACGCTCAGCCAATCCCTGGGCCGGCAGGTAACCGTCCTCGGCGACGTGTCCATCACGCCCTGGCTGGCCTTGTCCATCAGCCGGCTGCGCGTGGCCGACGATCCGGCTTTCGGCCCGGGGCCGTTGCTGGAGGCGGCCCGGACCACGGTTTCCATCCGGCTGTTGCCGCTTTTTGCCCGGGTGGTTTCGCCCGGAGCCGTGCGGGTACAGGGGCTGCTTTTGCACCTGCGCCGGGACGTCTCGGGCCGGGCCAACTGGGAGGATCTCATCGGCAGCCTGGGCCAGGCCACGAGCGCGCCTTCGGGCTGGCAGGTGCTGCCCCAACCCCGGGATATCCGGATCACCCAGGCCGCCATCGACTACTATGATGCCCGCACGGGTGAGACCTGGACCGTCACCGATGGCCGTCTGTCCACCGGGCTTGGCCAGCCCTTCAAATTCACGGTTTTTTTCCGGTCCCGGGGCATGGTCGGGGCCGGCGAGCTCGAATGCCACGCCCAGGGCGGGGCGTCCCTGGACCCGGACACCGGTCGCCTGAGTCTGCGCCAGGTCCAGCTCAACGCCGGCCTGACTTTTCCCGAGGCCGTGGTGGCGGGCGGGGCCAGTCCGGTGTCGGTGTCGGGCCGGGCCGATCTCAACTACGATTCCGGCACCGATAGCCTGGAGGTTGCCGGCCTGGAGGCCCGCGTTCCCGGGGCCATCCTGCGGGGCTCCGCCCGGGTGGTCGATCCCGTGGGCGCGTTCCGGGCCGAGACCGACCTGACCCTGACCGCGGATCTGGCCGGCGGTTGGCGCGACATCCTGGGTCTGACCCCGGGCGAGCCGCCGGGAAGTCTGCAAGGGCAGGGTTCGCCCGAACCGGCCCGGGAACCGGCCGAAGTGCCGGAGGCGCGTTTGACCGGGGAGAAACCGGCCGAGCCCGGCCAGGCCGTGGCCACCATCACTGCCCGGGCCGATGCCGCAAGCCTCACCGTGTCGGCCTTGCACGTGCGCCTGCCCCAGGGCTCGGCCACGGCCAGCGGCACCCTGGACTGGCGGGACGTGCCGGCGCTCGATCTGTCCCTGGCCGCCGAGGATGTGGATTTTGGGGGATTGCCCTTGCCTGCTGGCCGGGATTCCTGGGTGTTGCCCATGGCCTGGCTGTCCATGCTGCGGCTCGACGCCCGGCTCGATCTGCGGCGTTGCCGTCTGGGCCGGCTGGCCCTGGCTGATTTTCATGCCACGGCCAAGGGCCGGGATGGCCAGGCCAGGCTCTATCCGGTTTCGGCCGTGCTGCCGGCGGGCCTCGCCAGCCTGGATGCCCGCATCGATGCCACCCGGGAGGCCTTGGCCCTGGATGTCCGGGTCGCGCTCGATCCCGTGGGCACCGCGGCCCCGGCCGCACCCGGTACCCCGGTCACGACCCGGTTGCGGCTGACGGGCCGGGTGGAGCCGGCCGGCGCCCAGGGCACCTTCAACCTGCAAAGCCCGGATATGGAGGCGGCCGGTCGGATGTTGGGCCTGTCCGCCGGTGACTTGCCGGCCACGAGTCTGGCCTGCCGAGGCGGCTTTGCCGCCAGCCCCGGGGCCAACCGGCCGATCAAACGGCTGGCTCTGACCGATCTTGAGGCGAATCTGGCCGGCACGACCTTGCGTGGCCAACTGGCGTTCAGCGGCGGCGCCGCCACTCCGATCACCTTTGATCTGGCCACCGACACCCTGGATTTCGGCCGGCTGACCGGCATGACCGGGACGGGGGGCAGTGGCGGCGGGGTGCGGGCCGAGGGCAAATTGCGGGCGGACCGGCTGGTCGTGCGGGGGCTGGAGGCCAAAAATGCCGCCGCCATGTTGCGCACGGCCGAGGGGCGGATTGAGGCCGAACTGACCGGGGCTGATCTGCTCGGCGGCCGGCTGGCCGGCAAGATCGAGAACGATCCGTCGGGGCGGATCACCGCCAATTTGCATTTGACCGGAGCCGAAGCCTCGAAGCTGCCCGGGAATCTGGGGCTTTCCGGGGCACTCACGGCCAAGGCCAGCCTGGAGACCGCCCTGCCCAAGCCCGGCCGATCCCGGACCTTCAAGGCCACCCTGGAGGCCGAAGCACCCCAGCTTGGCCAGGGAAGCGGAGCGGATCGGCTCGTTTTGGCCAATCCCAAGCTCGTGGCCAGCCTGACCGCTCGGGATGCCCCGGCCGGCAGCGACGATCTGCCCCTGGACGCCAGCGTGACCGTGACCTGTCCGGGTACGCCGCACCTGCGCGATATCCGGCTTACGGCCCAGGGCCCGCTCGTGTTCGACAAGACCGGCCGCTTGCGCGAGGGCGTTCCGGCCAAAGTCGACGCCGGAGCGCTGTGGCGAGGTGGTTTTGACGGCCACCGGGACCTGCACCTGTCCCTGGCCGGACCCTTGACCCTGGACACGGCCGGCGGTGGCTTTTCGGCCGGCGACCTGCGTCTGGATGCCGGCGGTCTCGTGGCTGTGGCCAAGGTCTGGCGCAAGGGCGGGGAGAACACGCCGGTGGGCTTTTCCGTGGACACCGGGGTGCGACCGCCGCGCCAGGTGCTTTCCGGCTGGGGGCTGACCCTGCCCCGGAACTTGGCCGCCGACCGGCTGACCAAGGGTTCCCTGGCCTTGTCCGGCACGGCCGGGGCGAACGGCTGCGACATCGCCCGGCTGGTCCTCACCCTCGACGATTCCACCCTGACCGGCCGGGGCAACCTGCCCAAGTACGACCCCAAGCGGGCCAAATGGGAGCTTTCCCTGGACCGGCTGGACTGCGACGCCTATTTCCCGCCGGGAAGCGGCGCCACATCCGAGGATCGCCACAAGCCCCTGGACCTCAAGTGGTTGCGCGAGCTGAGCCTGGATGCCCGGCTCAAGGTGGGCTGGTTCAAAAAAGGCAACGTAACCTTCGACATGTCCACCATGACGTTGAACGCCAGGGACGGCAATTATACCTATCGCCAGGAGTCGCCGCGGTTTTACGGCGGTCGCTTTTTCTCCGAGGTCCGGGGTGATGTCCGGGAGGGCGTGTTGCGTAGCGCCGTGGAACTCAAGCTTGAAGGTTTCGAATGCGCCCGGTTCCTCAAGGAGTGGGCCGAGGGCGACACCCTCGCTTCCGGCGGCGCCACCTTCATCCTGGCCGCCCGGACCTCCGGGGCCAGTGAGGCGGAATTGCGTGGCAACCTGGCCGGCAATGCCCGCTTGCAGATCACCCGGGGGGAGCTCAAGGTCAAGGACAGCGGCAGCCAGAAGCAGGGCGAGGCCCAATCCGGCGAGCGGATTCCCTTTGACGTGTTTTCCTCGTCCTGGGTATCCCGAGAGGGGGTGGCCCACACCGATGACTTTTTTATCGACAGCCCCCGCATGCAGGTGCACGGCAAGGGTTTCGTGGACCTGCGCAACGAGACCATCAACCTGTCGGTCCTGGCCGCCCTGCCCGGCGACCGCGAAGCTCCGGCCACCATCATCGGCCCCCTGGAAAATCCCAAGCTCACCGTGGACCGGGGCAAGCTCGTGGGCGATTTCATGTACCGGCTCATCCAGGGCATTGTCAGCATCCCGGGCAAGGCCCTGACCCACATCCTGCTTATCCGGTAGCCGTGCCGCCATGCCTGTGTTGCCTGATCCCCCCGCCTATGCCGCCCAGCCGGTGGTGACCGGCGAGGGGCTCGTGGACGTGCGCCTGGAACGCCAGGGCCGGATCTGGCACCTGGCCGGCCGGGGCGGCCCCGAGGCCGAGCGGGGCCGGGTCCTGGCCGCAGTGACGTCGCCTGCCGCCAAGGCCCTGCCGGTCCTGGTCGGGGCCGGACTCGGAGCCGGACTCGCTGCCGTGCGCGAAGCGGGTCTGGGGCCGGTCTATGTTTTGGACCGGGAAGCGGGCATTGCCGCGGCAACCGGCGTGCGGCAGGCCTTTGCCGCGGACCTGGACGTGCGTTTCGTGGACGACGCCGACCCGGACCGGGCCGCCGCCACCGTTATCGACGCCGCCCGGCAGGCCGGGTTCGCCCGGCTGGCCGTGGTGATCCATCCCGTGTACCCGCGTCTTGATCCGGCCTGGTACGGGGCGGTGGCGGCCCGGCTTGCGGGGTATGACGCCTTGCGCGAGCGGTTGTGCCGGCCGCGTTTCACCGGCTCCCGACCACGCGTGCTGCTCCTGTGGCGGCCGTATTTCCTCTACCGGGAGATCGAGGCCGCCCTGACCCGGCTGGAGGTCCCGTTCGAGCGCCTGGACACCGGCACGGGGGAGCGCGGCGAGACCGGTATGGTCGAAGCGCTGCTTTCAGCCGTGGCCCGTTTCGGCCCGGATTTCGCGCTCACCGTCAACCACCTGGGCCTGGACCGGGAGGGGAAGCTGGCCGGGCTTCTGGCCGACGTCGGCTTGCCCCTGGCCTCCTGGTTCGTGGACAGCCCGCGCCTGATCCTGCACGACTACACCGGTCTGGCCACGCCCCTGACCATGGTCTTTTCCTACGACGCCGACGCCCTGCCGGAACTGGCCGCCATGGGCTATGCCCGGACGGCCTGGCTGCCCCTGGCTACGGACCCGGAATTGTTCCGACCCGGTGCGCCCTTGCCGGCCGGGCACCCCTGGCGGGCACGGGTGTCGTTCGTGGGTGCGTCCATGGAGCGGCAAGCGGCCGAGGCCCTGGACCGGTTGCCGGTCGGCTCACCCCTGCGGCGCTGGCTCCCCGAGGCGGCGATTGCCTTTGCCGCCTCGCCCCGGCGGGGGGCCAGGCGTTTTTTGGCCGAGTGTCCGGATTTGGCCGAGGCCTACGCGGCCTTGCCCGGGTCAACGGACCGGCTGAACGTCGAACTGGCGCTCACCTGGGAGGCCACCCGGCGTTATCGTCAGGACTGTGTGCGGCAGCTGCTGCCCTTTGGGCCGGCCATTGCCGGCGATGCCGGCTGGCGCCAGGTGCTGCCCGGAGCGGGCAAGGCTTGGCGGGAACTGGGCGCGTTGGACTATTACGCCGATTTACCGGGATTTTATCCGGCGAGCGAGGTGAATTTCAACTGCACGAGCCTGCAGATGAAGGGGGCGGTCAACCAGCGGGTTTTTGACGTACCGGCCAGCGGCGGGTTCGTGCTGACCGATGCCCGCGAGCAGCTTGCGCGGCTGTTCGAACCGGAGCGTGAAACCGCTGTGTACGCGTCAGTCGGGGAAATAAAGGACCGCGTGCGCCACTACCTCGACCATCCGGCCGAACGACGCCGGATTACGGCCGCGGCCCGGCAGCGCATCCTGGCGCACCACACCTACGCGCATCGCCTGGAGACAGTGTGCGCGACCATGGGCCGGATGTTCGGTTCGACCGGGGCCTGGCCGGCGGCCGCGCCTAATCCTTGGGAATGACGAGGGTCTGCCCCACAGTCAGTTTTTGCGGGTCCGTGATGGCATTGACCTCGACCAAGCGCGCCTGGCTGACCTTGAACCGCTTGGCCACCAGGGCGGGCGTGTCGCCGGGGCGCAGGCTGTAGGTCTCGGCCGCGGCCACGGTGAGCCCCTTGGTCGGCAGGGCGCCTTCGGGTTGGCCCGGATCGTTATCCGGCACATTGCCTCGGGCCGGGATGGCCTGGGCGGGTTTGTCGGAGAGGGCCGGCTTGCTCGAACGCGTCTTGGAGACGCCGGTCTCGGGGGGTGAGGCCGGTTCCGGTTTGACGGCCTTGTCCGGCTTGGCCGGGCGGAAACGGGGACCGGTCGGGGTGCTGCTGCCATCGGCGGTCACCGGCGTCGGCAGGGGCGTGGTCGGCAGACCTTCGATGGGCACGCCCGGCGGAGGCGGCGGCAGGGCTCCCGCGAACTTGGCCAGGTGGTTGATCATGCGCCCACCGGCCCGGTCCATGAGTTCGTTATAGATAACTTCGTATTGGCCGTAGAGGTCCCGAAAGGTATCCAGGGCTTCGGGCCGGGAGGAAGCGACCCAGGCATCGTGGGCGGTCTTGAGACGCTCGAAGGAGACCACCGACTCGCTGACGAGCACTTCGCTCGACACATAGCGCATGTTGCGTTCCATGTTGCGCTCGTAGGAGTCGTATTTGCTGCAGCCCCCAACCAGGGGCACAAGCAGGGTCGCCAGCAATATGGCCACGAAGGGCCAGCGGAAGGGCAGTACGGACATGAGGATTTCCCTTTGGCGTCACCGGCGGTCCCGACGGCGACAGGAGGTTCTCTTTGACCAGGGAGTGCGATACATGCCTTGAAACATGATTTTCGTCAAATTGGCGGGCCGGGCGCCGGTCCGAGCCCGGCCGTCGGGGCAGGAACTATGGCCGTAAAGCCGGAGCCGGCAGGCAGGGTGCCGCCAGGGCGATTGCGCGCCCATCTCCCCTTGTGGGCGTTCGGCCTGGAAGGGCCATGGCTGGGGCGGCACGTGGCCGAGGGCCTGGCCGGCCTGGCCGCCGTCCGCCCGGAATATACGGCGCTGCACCGGGCGCTGACGGTTTGGCGTTTCGAGCGTCAGCCCCTTGCCGCAGGTTGTGCCCGGGCTATGTTGGCCCTCGGCCGCGAGGGCGTCAATCCTGGCCAGCGGGCCCTGGCCCGGACCCTGGCGCCACGCCTCGGTCCGCCGGCCACGGCCGGGGATTGGCCGGCCCTGCGTGACAATGCGGACAGGTCCGTGGTCAGCGCGGTGCTGGGCCGGCGTATGGACGATCCGATAAGCGGTCTGTATTGGCGCGGCCGGGCCCTGGAATACGCCCTGACCGCCGGCCTGCCCGATCTGGCCGAGGCGGCTGTGGCGCCCTTGGCCCGGGACCCGGCGCTGGCGCCGCTCGTCCCGCGCCTGCTGGCCGAGGTGGCGGCGACCTTTGGCCGACCCGAGGCGGTCTTGGCCGCCCTGGAGAGGGTGGACGAGACGCTTTTCCCTCGGTTTACGGCCTTGGCCCGGGGCGATGCCCTGGTCCGCGCGGGCGATCAGGACAGCGGTACGGCCACCCTTGTCGCCCTGTGGCGCCGGGAAAGCTGGCATCCGGGCCTGACGGTGCGCGTGCACGAGCTGCTTTTTCCCGTCCGGCCGGTACCGGTCCACGAATTGCCCGGCCGGGTGTTCGTGGCCCTGTACACCTGGAACCGGGCCGACCGCCTGGCCAGGACCCTGGACAGCCTGGCTGCCAGCCGGCTGGGGCCGGCCCGGGTGGTGGTGCTCGACAACGGCGCCACCGACGCCACGGCCCGGGTCTGCCGCGCGGCGGCCGCGCGTTTCGCGCCGGGCGTGTTCGAGACGTTGACCCTGCCGGTCAATCTCGGCGCCCCGGCCGCCCGCAACTGGCTGGCCCGGGTGCTCGGGCCCGGACCCGAGGATTTTCTCGCCTATGTGGACGACGATGTGGTGGTGCCGCCGGACTGGCTGGAGCGGCTGGCCGGGGCGCTGCTCGCCGATCCCGGGGCCGAGGTGGTCGGGGCGCGCATTTTGGCCGGGGACACGACCGTGGTCCAATCCGCCGATGTGCGTCTGCTTGCGCCCGAAGGGCGCCATACGGTGCGGCCATTGCGCAACTGTCCGGTCGGGCCGGATTTCGGCTTGCTGGCCGCCACGCGGCCGTGTGCCTCGGTTTCGGGGTGCTGCCATATGCTGCGGGGGCGGGCCCTGGCCGGGGCCATGCCCTTTGATTTGCGTTTTTCGCCCAGCCAGTTCGACGATCTGGCCCGGGACGTGGGCGCCTTTCTGGACGGCGGCCGTTGCGTCCTGGCCGGGAGTCTGGCCGTGGCCCATCACCAACCCGCTCCGGTCGGCGGTATCGCGGACCGGGGACGGATCGCCGGCGCCCGGGTCAAACTCGACGGCCTGTTCCCCGCGCCGGATATGATAGTCGCGGCAAACCGTGATTTGGATACAGCCTGGGGTGAGCTCGAAAGCAAATGGGAGCGCCTGGCCCGAAGACTCAGTCGAGCATGTACTGGCGAGGATTGACCGGGGTCCCGTTGGCGTGGATCTCGTAGTGGAGGTGGGAACCGGTGGTGCGGCCGGAATTCCCGGAAAGCCCGATGCGCTGGCCGCGTTTGACCGGATCGCCGGGTTTGACCTCGACCTTTTTCAGATGTGCGAAGATGGTTTCCAGCCCGAAATCGTGGCTGATGACCACGCGCAGGCCGTAGCCGTGCATGAAGCCGGCCTCGGTGATCCGGCCGGCGCCGGGGGCATAAACCGGGGTGCCGGTCGGCACCTTGATGTCCACGCCGTTGTGGAAATCGCCGCCTCGGCCAAAGGGCGAGGGCCGCGATCCGAAACCTGACGTGATGTATCCGTGCAAGGGCCACAGGGACGGCTTGGCCATGAATTCCAGTTTGCGTTCGGCCAGGGACCGGAGCAGTTCCTGCTGGTGCACTTCCTCAACGGCCATGCGGCCGGCCAGGCTGTCCAGAAAATCGTTGAACCGCCGCCCCAGGGCCTCGGGCACCAGCTGCGAGGCGGGCAAGGCGCCCATGCCGCCGTTTTCGCCGGGCCGGGTCAGCATGACTCCGAGCTTGGCGTCGAACGAGCCGATGCGCCCCGCTTCAACCACCAGACGCCGGGCCTGTTCGCGCAAGGTGAGCAACCGGGCCTTCTGGGCAACCAGCCGGGCCTCAGCTTGTCGGGACCGTTTCACCAGGGCCTCGTGGCCGTCGTAATAACGCCACAGCAGGAGTCCCCCGGCCGCCGAAACGGCGAGCACGAACAGGGGCGCCAAAAACATCCAGCGCCGGTAGGTGAAAAGGCGCCGGATACCATGGCGGGCATGGTAGACGAATATATCGAGTTCGCTTTCGAGCATCAGGGCGCTTGGGCCGGGCCCGGGTGGCGGACGGAGGGGGCCTGGCCGGGAAATGCGGTTGCGTCCGACCGGCGGTGACCCGCGCGGCAGCGACGTCCGCCGTACCCTCTGTACGATACCGGGCCGGTCAAGGCAACCCCGCTCCCAGGCATATTCCCGGCCGTCCCAAACCCCATCGCTTGATTGCCTTCCCTGGCATTTCGCGGCACAACGACCGTACCTCACCGAGAAAAGGCGGACAGGTCCATGAAACTGCGGCCCGACATTCCGAGCGCCCTGTACAGGCGGACCCTGTTTTCCTGGGTCTGGACAAGCAATCTGAAACTCCAGGGCATTTTGCTCGGCATCATCGTGGTCACGGTGTTCGTGCGGGTGTTGCCGCTCGAAATGCAAAAAAAGATCATCAACCAGGCCATCGGCATGAAGCGGCTCGATCTGCTGCTGACCTACTGCGGCTATTACATCGCCTGCGTGGTCTCAGCCTCGGGTCTCAAAATGGCCATCAACGCCCTGCAAAACATCGTCGGCCAGCAGTCCCTGACCGACCTGCGCAAGCAGCTCTATGCCCACATCCTCACCCTGCCCATGTCGTTTTTCCGCAAGGCCTCGCCGGGCATGGTGGTGTCCTCGCTGCTCTCCGAGGTGGCCAATACCGGTGAATTCGTGGGCCAGGCCATTGCCGTGCCGGTCACCAACCTGCTGACGCTCTTCGCCTTTGCCGGCTATCTCTTCTACCTTAATCCGCTCATGGCCGTGATCAGCATGGCGCTTTATCCGGTGGCCATCCTGGTGATCCCAAGCCTGCAAAAGCGGGCCAATGCCGCCAACAAGCAGCGCGTGGACACGGGCCGCGCCATGTCCACGCTCATCGGCGAGACCGTTTCCGGCATCCACGAGGTCCACGGCAACGCGAGCTTCCGTCTGGAAAACCGCCGCTTCGGAGCCATAGCCGAGAAGCTCTACCGGGTCCGGGTGGTCTGGAACCTGTACAAGTACGCCATCAAGGTCTCCAACAACTTCTTCCAGAACCTGGGGCCGTTCGTGCTGTTTTTGGTCGGCGGCTACCTGGCCATAAACGGCCGGTTCGACCTGGGCGCCCTGGTCGCCTTTCTTTCGGCCAACGAAAAGCTCTACGACCCCTGGAAGGAGCTCATGGACTTCTACCAGGTCTACCAGGACGCCAAGGTGAGCTACGGCCGGATCATGGAGTATTTCGAGGGCGATCCGGAATTCGAGCTGGAACCCCTCGTGCCGCGCCCGCCCGTGGCGCTTAACGGCGAGATCGCGGCCCGGGACCTCGTGCTGGAGGTGGCCGGCGGCATCCAGCTTCTAAAGGGCGTGTCCCTGGACATCGCCCCGGGCCAGCAGGTGGCCCTGGTGGGGTTTTCGGGCTCGGGCAAGTCCACCCTGGCCCTGTGCCTGTGCCAGATCCTCAAATACACCGCGGGCAGCGCCACCCTGTCGGGTCTGGACATCGACGCCCTGCCCAAGTCCGACATCGCCGACAACATGGGCATCGTGTCCCAGCATCCGTTCATTTTCGCGGGCTCCATCAAGGACAACCTGCTCTATTCCATCAATGCCCGGCGTGAGGCCCACGGTGTGACCAGCGAGGCCGGGCTGCCGAGCCTGGACGAGATCATCGCCGTGGTGCAGCAGGTCGGGCTTTTTGCCGACATCCTGCGTTTCGCCCTGGGCTCGGTGTTCAAGGAAGGGCGCAAGGAGAATCTGGTCAAAAAGGTCGTGCGCATCCGCGAGGCCTACCACGAGGGCCACGGCGCGGCCCTGGCCGATTCGGTGGAGTTTTTTGATCCCACCTGCTACCTCTACTACAGCTCCGTGGCCGAGAACCTGCTGTTCGGCACGCCCAACCGGGACGACCTGGCCCCGGACCATCTGGCCGCCAATCCGTTTTTCGTGAGCTTCCTGCACGATGCCGGCCTCAAGATGCTGCTCGTCCAGGTCGGGGCCGAACTGGCCAACCGCACGGTGGATATCTTGAAGGACGTGCCCTCGCCGGATGCCATCTTCTTCGAGCAGACCCCGATCGCACCGGACGAATTCGAGGATTACCGGGAGCTCACCGGCCGACTCGGCCGTTTGCGCCTGCACAAGCTCCCGCCCGAGGACGAACGCCGGCTTTTGACCCTGGCCCTGCGCTTCACCCCGGGCCGCCACAACATCGTCGCGCTTTCGCCCATCCTGGAAGGGCTGCTGCTCCAGGGCCGGGCCATGTTCGCCGACCGTATCGACTCCGACCTGCCCGGGGCGGTGACGTTTTTCCGGCGCGAGGATTATCTCTATTCCATGACCGTCATGGACAATATTTTGTTCGGCCGCCTCAAAAGCTCCAATCCCAAGGTGCTGGACCAGATCCAGAAGACCATTGTCAGCCTGCTGATCGAGGAGGACATGCTGGAGCGGGTCCTGGAGATCGGGCTCGACTTCCAGGTCGGTTCCATGGGTGACCGGCTTTCGGGCGGCCAGCGCCAGAAGGTGGCTCTGGCCCGGGCCTTTTTGCGCGATCCGGCCATCCTCATCCTGGACGAGGCCACCGCCGCCCTGGACAACGCCTCCCAGGCCCGCATCCAGAACCTGCTCGCGTCCAAGTGGAAGGGGAAATCCACGGTCATTGCCGTGGTGCACCGCCTCGACACCATCGTCGATTACGACAAGGTGGCGGTCATGAAGGCCGGCCGCATTGTCGAGAGCGGTACCTATGCGGAACTCATGGAAAAACGGGGGTTGCTCTATGAGCTCGTCCACGGAGCCCCGGGAAGGGGCTAGCCAATCCTGCGGGTTCAGCCATTGCCTGGACCTCCTGCGGGATCTGCCGCTTCTAAGCGGCGTGCCCCTCGATGTCATCAAGGTCCTGGCCTATCTGTCGGAAGCCGAGACGTTCGCGCCCGGGGAGGCCCTGTACGACCAGGGCGAGCCTTTGGAGCGGTGCCGGATCGTGCTTGGCGGCGAAGTGGAGATCTTGCGGCGCGACGGCGAGGCCGAGCGTCCGCTTTGCCGGCGCGGGGAAGGATGCACCTTGGGGAGCCTGGGGCTTTTGGCCACGGCCAAGTCGCTTTTCGGCGTGCGCGCGGTCGACACGGTCCAGTGCCTGAGCCTGACCCGGGAGAAATTCACCAAGACGGCCGAGCGGTTTCCGGGCATCCTGCCGAAAATCCTGGCCAATGTGGTGGACCACGTCTTTCGTTGGGAAGAGTCCTATCTGCGAACCCATAAGGCGGAGTGCGACCAGCAGCCGAGTGGCGAGGCCGGGCTCAGCCTGTACTAACATCCTCCCGGAGCGCCCACCGGGTGCTGCGTGAACCACGGAGTCAGCCCATGGGCCAGGTCGCGACCACCAAGTCCTTCGAATCGCTCCACGATGCCTATGCCTTTTTCCAGGACCATTCCACCGAGGCGGACGCCGATCTGGAAGGCTACCTGCCGTATCTGCGCACCCTGGCCCGGCCGGACCGGCCGGGGCGCTTGCTTGATTTCGGCTGCGGGGACGGGTTGTTTTCAGGCCGGCTGCTGGAGCGGGCCGGGCTTGACCCGACACGGCTGGAACTGTCCCTGGTCGAGCCCGATCCGGGCTATCGGGGTGACGCCGTGGCGCGGCTCCAGGCCTTTTGCCGGGCGCCGGTCGCGGCCTGGCCCGAATTCCCGGCCGACGGGGCCGGTCCCTTCGACCTGATCCTGTCCAACCATGCCCTGTATTACGTCCCGGATCTGGCCGGCACCTTGGCCCGGCTGCTGGCGCGCCTTGCTCCAGGCGGGCTGCTCCTGACCGCCATGGGCGACGGCGGCAACATTTTCGCCCAATGGGTGGACCGGGTCTATGCCGCCCTTGGCGAAGTGCCTCCGCATTACCGGTCGGAAGACCTGGAGGCGGCCCTGACCGGGCTCGGGCGGACTTGGCGCCAGGAGCGCATCGACTACGTGCTGGATTTCCCGGACAACCCGGACAACCGGATCAAGATCCTGCGCTTCATGCTGGGCCAGACCTATGCCCGGCTGGACCGGGACTGGCTGCTGACCCTGTTCGATGCCCAGGCGGCAGGCGGGCGCGTCACGGCCCGCACGCATCACTACCACTACGTGATCGGCTGAGGCGGGGGGCCGTCCGCGGCGGTCAGGCCGGCTTTTCGGTCACGAACACCACGGAATTGTAGCGCAGGAAGCTGGCCTTTTCGCCGCGTTTGTAGGCGGCTTCGTACTGGGCGTGGACAGCGCCGTCGATGATGCCCGGCATTTCGGACGGCTTGTAAAAGGCCACGTGTACGGCCACGATGGTGGGTTGGCCGCGTGTGGTCAGGCGCTCAGCCAAATCGTCCCCATAGTCCGTGATCACCAGGGAACCGCCCTGGCGCACCGGATCGCCGTGGTGCACCGGCGGGAGCAGGTCGTGCCGCTGCTGGCCCTCGAAGCGCACCCGGGGCGTGGTCGGATGGCCCTCGTGCACGGGCACGGTGAACACATGGCGTCCGCCCGGGGCCAGCACCCGCCAGACCTCGTCAAAGGCGCGCCAGGGATCGGCCACGTGTTCGAGCACGTCCTGGGTGATGACGTAATCGAAACTCGCGTCGGCGAAGCGCAAGTGTTCCAGGTCCTCGCAGCGCACGCCGTCGGGGCTGGTCATCCCCGGGGCGGTCGTTTCCGGGATGTATTCCGAACAGACATAGCCGGGCAGGCCGACCAGCCGGTCGTGGAGTGGTCCCTTGGCCTGGGCCTCGTAAATTTTCAAGTCGGCCATGGCCGTAAGGACGGGCGGGAGGAGGTTGGCGCCCGGGCCGGCCACGAGCCTGGCCAGGGTCCGGGTCAGGTCCCGGGTCCGCCGGGCCGCCTTGCACACCGAACACCGGGTCTCGCGCAGGCTGTGGCCGGGCCGGATGGGCGCGAACGCGGCCTTGGTGCCGCACACGGAGCACAACCCGTCGGTCTCGAACACATCCCAGCCCTGGCACTTGGCAACGGCATCCATCATCTTCCCCCTTGTGACGGAGTCACCTCGATTTCCCCTATCCAGGGGGTCCGGGGGGAATGATTCCCCCCGGTGGGGTGGGCGCGGGAGGGGCAACGCCCCTCCCGCTCTTCAAATTGCCGGGTCGAGCAGCAAATTGTCGCGGTGCACGGCCTCGGGATAGGTGGCCTCGCCGAGGACCTGGGCAATGCGCGAGCTTTTGAGGCCCATGATCTTGCGCAGATCGGCGGCGCCGTAATTGGTGAGCCCCACGCCGATGGTGGCGCCCTCGACCGTGGCCACCCGGACCATGGCCCCGGGCGAAAAATCTCCGGCCACGTCCACGATGCCGGCCGGGAGCAGACTCTTGCCGTGTTCGCGCAGGGCGCAGGCCGCACCGTCGTCCACCACCAGCGTGCCTTGGGGCTCGTGGTGGTAGGCCAGCCAGAACTTGCGCCGGGGAATGGGCCGGCAGCCGGCCGGAATGAACGTGCCCACGGTCTCGCCGGCAAAGGCCCGGGTCAAGGCACCTTTTTCCCGGCCGGCCAGGATCAGGGTGGACACGCCGAGCTGGGCCACGCGCCGGGCCGACAGCAGCTTGGAATACATGCCGCCCGTGCCGAGAGCGGTCTTGGTGCCGCACATGGCGTCGAGGTCGAGGGCGGCGATGTCCTCGATCAGCTCCATGGGCGCGGCCCCGGGATGGTCGTCCGGGTTTTCGGCGAACACGCCCCGGGCCGAGGTCAGGTTGACGAACAGGTCCGCCCCGATGGTGCCCACGAGCAGTCCGCCCAGGCAATCGTTGTCGCCGTAGACCAGTTCGGCAATGGCCACGCAATCGTTTTCGTTGACCACCGGCACGGCGTCCAAGGCAAACAACGTGGTGAACGTGTTGCGCAAATTGAGATAGCGTTCCCGGTTGTCCAGGTCCTCGCGGGTGAGCAGGACCTGGGCGGCGATGCGGCCGTGGCGGGCGAATTCCTGGTCATAGGCGTGCATGAGCCGGCTTTGGCCGATGGCCGAGGCGGCCTGCCGGTGGGGCAGGCTGGTCGGATCGTAGCGGTCGCCGAGGACCTCGCGGCCGGCGGCCACGGCGCCGCTCGACACCAGGAGCACGTGCCGCCCCTGGTCGACCAGACCGGCGATCTGGGTGGCGAGGTTCGTGACCACCTCGGTATCCAGGCCGTGGGTACCGGCCAGCACGGCGCTGCCGACCTTGATGACCACGCGTTTGGCCTGGGACATGACTTGACGGCGTCTTGCACGCCAGTCGCACTGGGCCATGGGCCCTCCTTGACGGCATTGCGGATAAACGGCGCCGGATCGGCTGATCCGTCGTCGCGTCCGACTGCATACGATCAAGGCCGAGCCCTGGCAAGACGGCCGGTCACACCCTGATGGCCGGGAGGAAACGCCGGCTTTCCCGGGAAAGAGGCCTATTGGTCGCCGAAAACGGCCAGTTCGCGGGTCAGGAGGTCGGCCAGACGTTCCTGGTCCGCGACCGCGCTATTTTGGGCGGATTTCTCCAGTTCCTGGGCTTGGGCGGCCAGATCGGCCAGGCCCAGGTTCAGGAGGTTGCCCTTGAGGGCGTGGGCCAGTTCCTGCACGGCCGGGACATCGCCATCGGCCACGGCGCGCCGCAACCGGGCAAGGCCCTCGCCAAGCACCGTACGGGCCACGCGCAGGGTCTGGGCGGCCTCGTCCGGGGTGAGTTGGTGTTCGCCAGTGAGAAAATCCAGGGCCACTGTCTGCGCATCATGAGCCATGGGGCACCTCGGGCCGTGGCGGCAGGATGTCCAGAAGCACGGCTTCCAGATCGTTGATGCGGTAGGGCTTGGGGAAATAGGCGGTCATGCCGGCCTGGCGACAGCGCGCGGCGTCGTCCTTGGCGGCTTGGGCGGTCAGGGCCACGATGGGGGTATCGATGCCGGCCTTGCGGGTGCGTCGGGTGACTTCCAGGCCGTCCAGGCCCGGCATGCGCAGGTCCATGAAGACCACATGGTACGGCCGGCCGGCATGCTGGTGGTGCAGGATCATGTCCAGGGCTTCCAGGCCGTCGGTGGCGAATTCCGGCCGGGGCAGGCCGAGTTTTTCCAGGATCTTTTGGAGCAGGAAGCGGTTGAACGGATTATCCTCGGCCACGAGCACCCGCAATTGGCCGAACTCCGCCGTGGCTTCCGAGAATTCGTTGCCCAGTCGGGGGCGTACCGGGACCTCGGGTTCCCCCAGACGCAGCGTGAAGGAAAACGTGCTGCCAACCCCCTCCTGGCTCGCCAGTTCGAGTCCCGGACCGCCCAGAAGTCGCACCAGGCGGTCGGCGATGGACAGTCCCAGCCCCGTGCCGCCGTAACGCCGGTCGGGCGAGGATTCGATCTGCACGAACGGCTCGAAAATATGTTCCCGCATGGCCTCGGGAATGCCCGGCCCGGTATCGTGGACCAGGAACTGGATCGGTCGCGGCCCTGGGGAGCGTTCGCCCGTGCGCAGGCAGCGCACCGCCAGGATGACCCGGCCCTGGGCCGTGAACTTGATGGCGTTTTGGAGCAGGTTGATCAGGACTTGCTTGAGCCGCACCGGATCGCAGACCAAGGCGTAGGGGAGGCTGGGGTCGCGGTCGATTTCCAGGATCAGCCCCTTGTCCATGACCGCCGGGCTCATCATCCGGCGCAGATCCTCAAGCAGCCGGTCCACGTCCACGGGCGCCGGATGGATTTCCATGTGACCGGATTCGATGCGCGAGAAATCGAGCACGTCGTTGAGCACCACGAGCAGATCCTCGCCCGCACCCTGCATGGTTTCCAGGCATTCGCGCTGCTCGTCGGTCAGCTTCGAGCGCAGCAAAAGCTGGGCCAGGCCCATGATGGCGTTTAAGGGCGTGCGGATTTCATGGCTCATATTGGCCAGGAAGGCCGATTTGAGACGGCTGGCTTCTTCGGCTTCGGTGCGGGCCCGGATGAGGTCCGTGACATCGACAAAGGATTCGATGCCGCAAATGGCCTCGCCCTGGGCGTCGCGGATGGGGGCGGCGTTCTTGAGGATGGTCAGGCGCCGGCCGTCGTGGGTGATGATCCGGGATTGGCGCTTCTGGACCGCGCCGTCCAGGGCCACCCCGGCCGGGCAGGGCGCGGGCGGGGATTCCCGCAGCAGTTCCAGGCGCCGTCGGCCCAGGGCCTGATCCCGGCCGTACCCGGTGATGGCCGTGAATTCGTCGTTGATCGTCACCACCACGTCGTCGCGGTTGACGATGCAGATGGCGGCCCCGGCCACGGTGATGACCTGTTCGAGGAAGCTTTTCTCCCGCTCCACACCAAGCTTGGCTTCGACCAGGGCGGTGACGTCGATCAAGGAGATGATAAGCCCTGTGAAGACCGTGAGTTCCCGGACCGGCTGCAACTTGACCGTGACATCCCGGTCGCCCAGGCGCTGGTTGAACGACACCGGGGCATGGGCCACGCCCCGACGAAACAGCTTGAGAAAGGCACTGGCCTGGTAATCTTCTGTTTCCAGGCCGAGGACCGGCATCTCGCTCCCGAGGATGGCGCGGCGTTCCCGGCCGAGCAACTGCAAATAGCGGTCGTTGATCTCGACCACCCGCCCTTCGGGGCTGACAAAGGCGATTCCCTGGTCCAGGGAGCCGAGGATGGTGGTCAGACGCAGGCAGCGCCTGACCAGGCTGTCGCCCGGCCCGGCCCCAGGGGATGGACCGGTGTAGCGTCCGGTATGCGCAACAAAGGGCCCGCGCGCCTCAGGACGCTTCGGGCGCGGCCGCCGCCAGGAAGGCATGGAGGCGCTCCTTGTAAGGGGGATGGCCGAAGAAAGCCGATCCGGACACCAGCACATCCGCGCCGGCCGCGGTCAGGGCCGGCGTGTTTTCCGGGGTCACGCCACCGTCCACCTGGATGCGGAAGGACAGGCCGCGTTTGGCGCGCAAGGCCGCCAGTTCGCGCACCTTGTCCAGGCAGAAGGGGATGAAGGACTGGCCGCCGAAACCCGGGTTGACGGACATGATAAGCACCATGGCCAACTGGGGCAGGAGGTATTCGATGGCGCACAGCGGCGTGGCCGGGTTCAGGGCCACGGCCGGGTCCGCGCCCAGGCGGGCGATTTCGGCCACCGTGCGCTCCAGATGGACCGTGGCCTCGGCGTGGACGCAGATGCAGTCGGCCCCGGCCTCGCGAAAGGCGGACAGGTAGCGTTCGGGGCGCTCGATCATGAGATGGGTGTCGAAATAGAGCCGGCTGCGGCGGCGCAGGGCGGCAATGACCGGCGGCCCGAAGGTGATGTTGGGGACGAACAGCCCGTCCATGACATCGAGATGGGCCCAGGTCACCCCGGCCGCTTCCAGGGCGGCCAGTTCCTCGGCCAAACGGCCGAAATCGGCCGAGAGCAGGGACGGCGAAAGAAGCAACGGGTGGGACATGACGGCTCCGGCGGCCAGTCTCGGGCTCGCAAGCCCATTGCCGCATCTCGTCCACGATAGTCCGGGCGTCGAACGTGGTCAACACGAGCCCGGGTCGGTCGACACTTTTCAAACCGGCCTGCCGTTGCTAAGGAAACCCGGGGAGGACAAGCCGTGCGTATCCGTTTGCTCGAACTGCTGCCCGGGGCGGCCGCCGCCACGGGGTTGACCGTGATCATCGATGTTTTTCGGGCCTGTTCCGTGGCCTGCTATGCCGTTGCCGCCGGGGCCGAACGCATCCTGCCCGTGGATTCGGTGGAGGATGCCCTTGCGCTCAAGGCCGCGCACCCCGACTACCTCGTCATGGGTGAACGCAACGGTTTGCGCCCAGAAGGCTTCGATTTCGGCAATTCCCCGACCGAAGTCCGGGACCAGGACCTGACCGGCCGGACCATGGTCCACGCCACCAGCGCCGGCACCCGGGGACTTTTCGCCGCCATGGGCGTGGCCGATCGGGTGCTGACCTGCTCGTTTCCCAACGTGACGGCCACGGCCGCCGCCATCGCCGCGGCCTCTCCCGAGACCGTCTCCATCGTGGCCATGGGCAAGGCCGGCCAGACCCCGGCCCCGGAAGACAAGCTGTGTGCCATGTACCTGGCCAACATTCTCCAGGCCGTGCCCAACGTCTTCGAGACCATTCCCCGGTTCTTGCGCGCCTCGGACAGCGCGAAAATCTTTTTCGGCGACACGGCCATCGTGCCCGAGACCGATTTCGAGTTGTGCCTGAACCTGGATGCCTTCGACTTTTTCCTGGAAGCGCATCCCGATGCCGACGGCCGGCCGGTCTTGACCCGGAGCCGTCCTGGGCGCGTCGCAACGGTGTAGGTTCTGGCCCGGGACCCGTTGGCCCGGGTCAGGCGGATCAAGCCGGGACCCCGGAAGGGAAGGCCCTTGGGGCGCCCGGACTGTCAAATGGCTGTATGACCAATGGTAGCACGGCCCGGTCGGGCCCGTGGGCCGTACCGACGCGGAGACCCCTGGCATGTTGGGCAAGGCTTCGAGCTGTACGCGCGACGCAAATTTTTTTGCCGTCTCGCCGTTGATGATTTTCCCGAGGACCCTGGGCCGGTTCCGGGTTTTTATCCGCCAGGCCGGGCGCTATGTGCTCTACGCCGCCGCCGGGGAGCAGTTCACGCCGAGCCATCGGCAAAAGCTCCACGATGCCGGCGTGACCGAGGTTTTCATCCAGGCCACGGAACGGCCGGATTATGAGCACTATATCGAAAAGCACCTGCCGTATATCCTGTCCGACGAGGTCATCCCCACGCCCGAGCGGGCGCAAGTGCTCTATACCGTGTCCGAATCCGTGGTGCGCGGCGTGTTTGAAAGCGGCCTGCCCCATGGCCTGACGTCCAGGGATTACACGCGCGTGGCCAAGCTTGTGGAAAAAAGCCTGGTTTTTTTGTCCCGGGAACAATCCCTGCGCCACATTGCCGCCCTGGCCTCCCACGACTACTCCGTCTACACCCACAACGTCCACGTGTTCGTCTTTGCCACGGCCATCCTCCAGGCCATGAAGGTCGACGAGCACACCCTGCTCCAGGCCGGCATCGGCGCCCTGCTCCACGACATCGGCAAGACCCGCATCCCCAAGGAAATTTTGACCAAGCCCGGACCGCTCACCCCCGAGGAGCGGGCCGTGATCAACACCCATCCGGTCCGGGGACTGGTACTGTGCCAGGACGTGCCCCTGTCCCAGGCGGCCGGGCACTGCATTTTGCTCCACCACGAGCGCATGGACGGCGGCGGCTATCCGGGCGGGCTTACGGGCGAGAGCATTCCCGACCACGTCAAGGCCTTGGCCGTGGCCGATGTCTACGATGCCCTGACCTCCCAGCGGGTCTATGCGCCGGCCATGGCGCCGTTCGCGGCCCTGCGCCTCATGCGCGATGAAATGGCTGGACATTTCGACCGGGAGGTCTACAAGCGTCTGGTCGTGATCTTAAGCGGCGCCAATATGGTCTAAGGAGTCGTCAATGGCCTTTTCGCGCGTCAAATTCACCCCGAAAGCAGCCCAGGACCTGCCCTGTCCGGACTGCGGCCACCCGTTGACCTTTACCCGCTCCTGCGTGCGGGCGATGTTCGTGTGTGACGGCTGCGGCAAAAGCTTCGACCCGTCCCGGTTCGTGGACCGGCTCGACGAGGATTTCGAGGCAGCCTACGCCGATGTGCCCATCAACAGGATGTGAACCGTAAGCTCCGGCCGGCGATCGGCCGGGGAGCCCTTTTCGCGGAGGTGTGCCATGGCCATGGGCGTGTGGGACGGTATCGACAAGGCGCGGGTGGCCAAGGCCCTGGTCACGGCGTTTACGAGCGACGAATATCTGGAGGCCCTGGCTGCCATCAACAATGCCGAGACCGTGGCCGAGCTTGCCCCTGCCCGGGAAAAGGTCAAGGAACTCATGGCGCTGTGGCGCGAGGAGTGCCCGGAATACGCCTTTGTTATCGACGCCTTGTTCCTCTTTTCGGAGCGCATGGAGCGCGACTTGAACGCGGACGCGGAATAGGGGAGGGGGTATGGCCCTGGGTTGGCTGGAATCCCTGCGTCGCGCCTGGGCGTCCGGTTCGGTGACCACCGGGCGCCGGGCCCAGATCGTGCGCCGGTTGCATCTGGTCAACCTGTCGCGCCTGCGAGGCCTGCTCGTGGCCGTGGTCGCCATCAACGCCGGCGTGTTGGCCCTGGCCCTGGTCACCCGGGGCCTGACCCGGGAAGTCCTGGGCAGCGGTCCCCTGGAACTGGCCCTCAGCTTGCACAGGCTGGTCTGGATCGTCCTGGATCTGGGCGCCCTGGCCCTGCTCGGACGCTGTCTGGCTTCGCCCGGGCCGACGTCTCGTCTGGCCCTGGTCGAAACCGGTGTGATCGCGGCCAACATGCTCATGGTCGTGAGCCTGATCCTGCCGCTGTACGCCTACTACTCCACCGTGAGCCTTTTTTACGTGGCGGTTTTCAGCCTGGTGCCGCTGGTCCGGCTCGATGCCCTGCGCAGCGCCCTGGCCATTGCCGCTCCGGCCCTGATCCTCATGGTGGGCGTCCTTGTCCCGGACGTCTGCTCGCCGGTCAATATCTCCAACGCCGTCAACCTGGCGGCCATGGCCGTGCTGGCCCTGGTCAGCTCGCGGTTTCTGTTCGCCGAGCGGTTGCGCGACCTGCACCAGCGCGAGGTGATCGCCCGCCAGCAGGCAAAGCTGGTCCGCTTGGCCCTGACCGACGAACTGACCGGCCTGGCCAACCGCCGCAGCCTGACTGCGGGCCTGCGCCGGGAATGGCGCCGGGCCGTTCGGGACAACGCCTCCCTGGCCTTGATCCTGCTCGACATCGACCACTTCAAGCAATTCAACGATCTCCACGGCCATGTGGCCGGGGACGACTGCCTGCGTCGGGTGGCCGCCTGCCTGACCCGCCATGCGCGCCGGGCCGGGGACATGGCCGCCCGCTACGGGGGCGAGGAATTCGTCATGCTCCTGCCCGGCCTGGATCTTGTCGAGGCCCGGGAGCTGGCCGAGGCCATCCGCATCGATATCCTGGGCCTGGACCTGCCCCATCCCGGTTCGCCCCGAGGGCGGCTGACCGTGAGCCTCGGCGTGACCGTCCGGCTGGAGCGGGACGAGGCCGGCGAGGACCTGCTGACCCGGGCCGATGGAGCGCTCTACGTGGCCAAGGCGGCGGGGCGGAACCAAGTCTATGTGGCCGACGGCCCGACCGGCCCGTCCCCGGGCGAGGACGGCCAGGCCGCCACGGATCAGGCCGGTTGACAGGCGCTGCGTCAGACTTTATTTTGATTTCTCCCAAAGGGGAGTAGCTGCTCCGGACAGGGTCAACATCCCTGCGGCATGTCTGCCGCCTGGCCCTGTCGTCGGTTCCTCGGCACCGATCGGCGAGACCTTTGGCATGCACGCGCGTGCCAAGGTCTTTTTTTTTCGGCCGCGCAAACCCGAGGAGATCCCGTGAGAAAGCTTTTGCCTGTCTGGTTGGCCATGGCCGCCGCCCTGCCCGGTCTGGTGTGCAGCCTGGCCTCGGTGCATTTGTCCGCGCCCGTGACCGCCATCGTCTCCGGCGGGGCCATTCTGGCCGCCTCGTTCCTGCTGCTGTGGGCCTGCGACGTGGCCCAAAACGACATTCCCCAAGCCCTGGCCCTGGCCGTGGTGGCCCTGATCGCCGTGCTGCCGGAATACGCCGTGGACATGTATTTCACCTGGATGGCCGGCCAGCATCCCGAATCCGACTACGCCCATTTCGCCATCGCCAATATGACCGGCGCCAACCGGCTGCTCATCGGCGTGGCCTGGGTGGCGGTGGCCATCGTGGTCTGGTGGCGGACGCGCAAGGCCGTGATCCTCGAACCCGAGCGCCGCACCGAAGTGCTCTTTCTCGGCCTGGCCACGGCCTATGCCCTGACCATTCCCCTGGCGGGCCGTCTCACCTGGGTCGACGGCGTGATCCTGGTCGGCCTGTATGTCGTCTATATCGCCATCGCCGCCCGGCGGCAGTGCGAGGAGCCGGAGCTGGAAGGCGTGTCCGCGTGCATCGCCTCCTTGGCCCCTGCCCGGCGCCGGCTGGCCACGGCCGCTTTGTTCGTCTTTGCCGCCGGCGTCATCGTGGCCAATGCCGAGGCCTTCAGCGAAGGCCTGGTGGCCACGGGACGGCTGTTCGGAATCAACGAATTCCTGCTCGTGCAGTGGCTCGCGCCCATCGCCTCCGAGGCCCCGGAATTCATCGTGGCCATCATGTTCGCCTTGCGCGGCATGGCCGGGCTGGCCCTGGGAAGCCTCCTTTCCTCCAAGCTCAATCAATGGACCTTGCTTGTGGGCATGATTCCGGGCGTCTACGGCGTGTCCTCGGGTTCGTTCGCCACGCCCATGCCGCTCTCCGGGTTGCAGATGCACGAGATCCTGCTGACGGCCGCCCAGTCGCTGCTGGCCGTGGGGCTGGTCGCCGGGCTGCGCCTGGACATCCGGGGGGCGATGTTGCTTTTTGTCTTGTTCCTGGGCCAGTTCCTGGCTCCGGCCATGCCTGATGCCTTGTGGAACCTGTTTCCGGGGCACCTGAACGGCGCCGAGGTCCATTACCTCTTCAGTTTCCTCTATATGGGCGCTTTCGTGTTGCTGCTGCCGCACTCCGGTCGGCAACTTTTGGCCCTTTTGCGGCCGGGGCAGCACCGGACCTCTTGACGCAGGGGGCGCGCGGTCCTATGTACCGCGCCCCGCCCCGCGCAATGTCCGGGTTGCGGAGTTGCGCCAAGGAGCGTGCCCGCCATGGAGCAGGGCTTCGAGCTGCCGCTGTATCTTGATTTGTTTGCTGTTTTTCTCATGGCCGCAACCGGGGCCATCGAGGCCATTCGCCACAAGTTCGATCTGGTGGGGTTGCTCGGGCTGTCGCTTGCCACCGGGTTGGGCGGGGCGCTGCTGCGTGACGGCATTTTTCTCCAGGCCGGTGTGCCGGCGGTGGTGCGCAACAACGCCTACCTCTACGCCGTGGCCCTGGCGGCCGTCGCCTGCCTGATCTTCGGCCGGCGGGCGGTACTGTCCGAGCGGTTCGTGGCGTTGGTGGATGCGGCAGCCTTGGGGGCCTACGCCGCGGTCGGCATGCAGAAATCCCTGGACTTCGGCCTGGATTTCGCCCCGGCCGTGCTGGTCGGGGTTATCAACGCCTGCGGCGGCGGGCTGTTGCGCGACGTGCTTATGCGCGAGGAACCCATGGTGTTCCGGCCGGGGCAGTTCTACGGTTTCGCCGCCCTGATCGGTTGCCTGACCTACCCCTTGTTGCGCCAGCAACTGCTGTTGCCCGCGCTGGTCGCGGCCCTGGTCACCATCCTGGTCACGTTCGCCTTGCGCGTGCTGGCCATCACCCGCAATTGGCGCACGGCCCCGGTGGGCGAGGGCGGGTTGTTGTTCCCGGCCCGCCGCCAGCGGCCTATCGCCTGAAACCGGACTTTTCCCGGGCCCCGGTTTTGGATAAGGGGTTCGGCAGCATGACAGGAGGCTTCCCATGACCAAGATCGCGCTTCCCACCCGCGACGGGCAGGTGGACGAACATTTCGGCCATTGCGGCTATTTCACCGTGCTCTCCGTGGGGCCGGACCGCTCCATCGAGGCCGAGGAGACCTTTGCGCCGCCGGCCGAATGCGGTTGCCGCTCCAATCTGGTCGGCACGCTGCTTGAAATGGGCGTCACGGCGCTTATTGCCGGCAACATGGGCCAGGGCGCGGCGGTCAAACTGCGCCAGGCCGGCATCACCGTGGTGCGCGGCGCCTCGGGCCCGGTCCACGCGGCGGCCCGGGCTTGGCTCGACGGCCAACTCACCGACCGCGATGAACTCTGCCAAGCCCACGGCCATGACTGCCTGCACGGGTAAGGGTAACGGACGGTAAGATGCCTCCGGCGGCCAGGAGAGGCGCTGCCTCTCCGGGACCTCTCCGCCGGGGGGGATCATCCCCCCCGGACCCCCTGCAAAGGGTTCTTCACGCCTCGCTACGAATGAAAAGGGGGCCCAGCGTTATGCCGGGCCCCCTTTTTCGGGGTGGTCCAGGAGGGGAGTGACTCCCCTCCTGGCCGCCGGAGGCGTTTCTTCAACTCCCTCTACCCCCTACAGCCAGCCCAGCACTTCCTCGGCGCAGTAGGTGATGATGCAGTCGGCGCCGGCGCGTTTGATGCAGAGCAGGGCTTCGAGCAGGGCGCGTTTGCGGTCGAGCCAGCCGTTGGCGATGGCGGCCATGAGCATGGCGTATTCGCCGCTGACCTGGTAGGCGGCCACGGGCGCGTCGAAGTTGTCGCGCAGCAGGCGCAGCACGTCCAGGTAGGGCATTGCCGGCTTGACCATGAGGAAATCCGCGCCTTCGGCCATGTCGGCCGAGGCCTCGCGCAGGGCCTCGCGCACATTGGCCGGGTCCATCTGGTAGCCGCGCCGGTCGCCGAAGGCCGGGGCGCTGTCGGCCGCCTCACGGAACGGGCCGTAGAAGGACGAGGCGTATTTCACCGCGTAGGACATGATGGGGATGTGGGTGAAGCCCGCGTCGTCCAGGGCGGACCGGATGGCCCCCACCCGGCCGTCCATCATGTCCGAGGGCGCGATGATGTCGGCCCCGGACTGGGCGTGGGTTACGGCCGTCTTGGCGAGCAGGTCGAGGGTCGGATCGTTCTGGACCTCGCCGTGGGCGTCGAGCAGGCCGCAATGGCCGTGGCTCGTGTATTCGCACATGCACACGTCCGTGACCACGAGGAGCTCCGGATAGGTTTCCTTGAGCCGGGTCACGGCCTGCTGCACGATGCCGTCCGGGGCATAGGCGCCGGAGCCGACGGGATCTTTTTTCTCGGGCAGGCCGAACAGCAACACCGAGCGCAGGCCGCCGTCCATGGCCTTGCCCACCCGGGCCACGAGCTTGTCCACCGAGAGTTGGGACTGGCCGGGCATGGATGGGATGGGTTTTTCGAAGTTTTTATCCGTGGTTTCCACCACGAAATAGCCCTGGATGAGATCCTCGGGGCGCAACGCGGTCTCGCGGACCATGTCGCGCAAGGCGGCGGTGCGGCGCAAGCGACGGCCGCGATGAAAATCGCCGAGAAGCATGGAACTACCTCGCTTGATTGGGGTCAATCAGTTTTTGTGAGCCGGGAAGAAGGCGCTGACGATGTCTTCCACCTGAGCCAGGCCGTCCTCGGCCAGCTCGGGCAGCGCATCGTCGGCGAGGCCCAGGGCTGTCCAGGCCGCCGGGTCCAGGGTCGGAACCATGGACGAGGCGGGCGGGGAAAGGCCCAGGGCCACGGCCATGATATCGGCCACGTGGAGGAGGGCCGGCTCGATACTGCCCGGGCAGGCCGAGGGCAGGTGGTGGCAGGAGACGGTGGCCACCAGGGGCTCGGGAAATTTCCAGGCGCGCAACAGCAGGCCCCCGACCAGGGGATGGGTGAAGCCGATGACCTCGTTTTCGGCCACGTACAGCGGCACCTGGTTGGCCTTGGCGTAATAGATGGCCTCCACGGCGGCGTGGGGGAGCTTCTTATAGATGATGAGCCGGCCGATGTCGTGGAGGATGCCGGAGACGAACAGCCGCTCCGCGGCATTGTGCCCCGCGGCCTTGCCAAGGACCCGGGCGAAAACGCCCACCGCCACCGAATGCTCCCAGAAGGTGCGCATGTTGAGCAGTTCCGGCGGGATGTCCTTGAAGGCGTTGATGGCCGAGATGCCAAGGGCCAGGGTGGAGATTTCCTGGCCGCCGATGACCATGACGGCCCGGGAAATGGCGTCGATGCGCTGGGGCAGGCCGTAGAAGGGGCTGTTGACGAGCTTTAAGAGCTTGGCGGACAGGCTCGTGTCCTTGCTGATGACATCGGCCACCTGGGCGGCCGAACTGGTCGGCGAATCCAGGACCCGGCGGATCTTGAAATAAATGTCGGGAAACGAGGCCAGCTTGACTTCGCTCGACACGATATCCCGGGCGCCGCCTTCGGAGCGAAAAAAGAGATCGCCCATGGATTCGGCCCTGGGATTGGGCGGAATGTCGGCCGGCAAGGACTGGCCCTTGGCCAGGGCGGTGGCCAGACGCGTCACGGCCAGGCCGTAGAGGGCTTCGATGGCCGGATGGCCAAGGTCGTTGGCAAAGAAATGCGGAGCGAGGAAGTTTTCGCTTTTTTCGAGCCATTCCGGGGAAACGGGGATGTCCCCTTCAGCCTCTTCGCCTTGGGCGATCAGGGCCGTGGTCACGCCACGGGCTCGCAAGCTTTGCAGGTGACTGGCCGTAAGTACGGCGCCCTTGGGCAACAACATCTTACCATCGGGCCCGTGCAGGTCCGCTGCCAACGTCATGCCAGGTTCGATTGCATCCAAGGGTAGGCTGCCCACGGCATTCCCCCTGCGTCGCGGTCATGCACGCAACTCCGACGACGCTTAGAAAAGATATTATTCCTTTTTCACGGTTGGGGTCAACTGGCAAAGGCGGGACTTTACAGGCCTCCATCGCGGGAGTATGAAGCGCGCCGAAAAAATGGCTGCTTGAGCAGCCGCTGGGGGAATGGATCATGAGTGCGACTGTCGCGGTGCGTGCGGAGGGAGCCGAGGCCAAACGGCCCGTGGCCATGGACAAAAAAACGATTTCTACTGCCGAGACCAAGACCGGCCAGGCCGTGGAAGCCAAGTTGGCCGTGGCCCTGGAGGCCTTGACCGCCATTGCCGGCGAAAACGATTTGACCTGCATGCAGGCGTTGTTCCGCATGCGGCGCCGGGCCGAGGAAGCCCTGTTCCGCATCCGGGCTACCCGCGAGGACAATCGGAATCCCTCGTAAGTGAACGCGGGGCCGGCAAGCCCCGAAAGGACGCGTGCGCACCGGGGACGAGACCTTGGCCACGGCATGGCGGCCGGACCAGGATCCCGCCCTCGGCGGCACCCGCCCCTTGGCCTTGTCTCCGGCAACGGGCGAGGCTAAGGAGAAAGGGTCGCCGGAGGCCCGCGTGGATACGCCCCATCCCTTTTTCCGCTACAGTACCGAAATTTGCGTCTGGCGCCTGGGACAACCCCAGGCGGTGGCCGCGTTGCCCGTTGCGGATGCGGCCGTGACGGCGAATCGGACGGCCCGGGTGCTCCGGACGGCCGCCTCCTCCGGCCAGGTGGTGCTGCTCGGCGGCGGCACCGGCGATCTGGCCGTGTCCCTGGCCGCGTCTTTGCCCGAATCCACATCCCTGACCGTCGTCTGCGCCGATCCCGAACGGGCCCGGCAACTTATCACCACCGGCAAGGCGGACTTTGTCCGGCCGGACGGCAACCGGCAACTCCTGGTCGATACCTCGGCCATGGCGCTGTTCGTGCTGGCGGTCCGGCACGGCCTCGACCTGGGAACGGCTTTGGTCACGGTCAACCCCGAGGGCGCAAGCCCGGACGAGGCCCGGGAACTGGCCGTGTGGCGCCGGCTGTGGCGCGACACCCGGATGGCCGAATCGCCTTTGTCCGCAAGTCCGCTTCCCAACCGGCCGACACTCGCCTTGCTCGCTCGGCCGGACGAGCCGGACCTGGACGCTTTTTTCCGGTCCGTGGCCGGGCTGGCCGAACGCGCGGTCGTGCTGTGGGACGCGGAGGAGGTGCCCCCGGCCGCCCAGGCGGCATCGGTCCTGGAGGTGCCTGTCCGGCACCTGGCCAGGCCTCTGGCGGGCGATTTCGCGGCCCAGCGCAACGTGTTGCTTAACGCCTGTCCCGAGGGCTGGGTGCTCAGCCTGGACCCGGATGAACGGCCGGGCCCGGGATTTGCGGACGCGCTTGGCCGTTTGTTGGCCCTGCCGGACTTGGGAGGCGTATTTTTTCCGCGTCTGACCCTGCATCCCGACGGCCGGCGTGTCCTGGCCGGTTACGGGTTGTGGCCCGATGTGCAGTTGCGCCTCTTCCGGCATGTTCCCGGTCGGGTACGCTATGTCCGGCCGGTGCACGAACGCCTGGAAGGCCTTTCCGGCCGGGCCGCCCTGGCCCTGGACGCTCCCCTGGTCCACGGCAACCGCGTGCTGGCCGACGACCGGGCCGTGACCCGCAAGCTCGCGGCCTATTCCGCCGTGCCCGGGGCGGCGCGCCACTGCTTGAGCGCGGATTATCCCGGGTTGCCCCTGGATTTTTTCCGCTCCCCACCCGGCCTTGCCCCTGGGGGAAGGGTTTTGCTGCCGCCGCCCATGTGGTAGGGATGCCTCCGAGACGCGCTTCCCCCACGGTTGCCTTGCCGCGAGGGAGGGGCTACACTGCAGCGTGCGGACTGGCGTCTGGCTGCGTTGCCGCCAGGGCGTCCGCGAAGGGTCATAATGCGCATTACCTGTCCCCAGTGCGGATTTTTCCGGGAGCTCCCCGATAATAAGGTCCCGGTGACCTCGACCATGGCGACATGTCCCAAGTGCCGTCATCGGTTCCGGTTCCGTCCCGACGCCACCCTTTCCAAGCGGGAATCCCGCTTGGCCGAGCTGCGCGAGAGTAGTCTGTCCACGCCGGCCAACGAAAACGAAGGGGAGTCGTCCTGGCGTCGATCCGGTGCGACCGCTGCCCGGCTGCGCCAGGCCGAGGTGCACGAGCCCATGCCCGCGGCGCCTCCCGAGGAGACTACCGCTTCCGTCCCCGAGCCCGCCCCGGAGCGGACATCTGTCGCGTCCGAGCCGGTCGAGCCGAGGCTTGAGCCGTCGGTTGCGGCCCGCGCCATGCGGCAACGCCGTCACGAGGTGGTCGACGAACCGCCCGCCGCGCCGGAAGCGCCCCATTGGTCCGACATGGAAGACCCGCCCCTGCCGCCCGAGGATGTCCTGGCGCCGCCCAGAGGGCGTGGCGCCGAAACCGCCACGGCCAGGCCAGAGGTCCCGCCGGAAGAAAGCCCGACCGCACCGCCCGTGATCGAGGAACCTGTGCGGCCGTCCCGGCCGGAGCCGGTCCCGCCGGTCGAGGAGCCGATCCCGCCGGCCGCCCCTGCGGCTGCCGCCCCGGTCGAACCGACGCCAACGGTCGACCCGACCCCGCCTGAAGCCCCGTCCGAACCGGTGAAGCCGGCCCCGAAGCCGCGCCGGAAACTGTTGGACAAGGATGGCGTGCGCGACATCTGGGCCCGGTTGCAAGCCCTGGACGAACGGCCCAAGTCTCGCCCCAAGGCGGACAAACCCGAAGCGGACGGGACGGAAAAGACCGAGCGCCCGGCCCCCGAACCGCCGATCACCGATCCCATCCCCTGGGAGCGGTTGGACAGTTACGGCTTCCTACCCGGCCTTGGCCTGACGTTGCGCCAGATTCTGCTTTCGCCGGGGGAGTTCTTCGCCGCCATGCCCGAGGGCCGGCCCAAGGGCAAGGCGCTCGTGTTCAACCTGCTCATCAGCGAATTCCTGTTCGTCATCGATTTCCTGTGGTCGCTGTTCGGACTGCGGGGCAAATGGGCCGAACCGGGTAATGCCGATCTGCTCGGTTCCGTGACCGCCTCGCCGGGGCTTGGTTTCCTGTTGGTTTTGTTGCTTGTGCCGCCCTTGCTGTCTGTCGGAGTGTATCTGGACGCCTGGCTCACCCATTTGCTGTTGCTGCTGTTCCGTAGCGCCAAGAAAGGGTTCTCCGAGACGTTTAGGGTCCTGTGCTACAGCGCCGCGCCAACCACGCTGTCGGCCGTGCCCGTGGCCGGACAGCTGCTGTCGCCGGTCATCCTGGTCTGGTACATGGCCATCCAGGCCATCGGCCTCACCAAGGTCCACCAAGGCGGCCTCACCCAGACCTTGGCGGCGGTGTTCATCAAATGGTCCCTGTACCTGTTTTTGCTGCTGGCCATGCTCCAGAGCTTTTCGCCCGGGCATTGAGCGGCGGCTGACCGCGCCTGTCCGGCTTGGTTGGGCATACGGCCTGGCCGGCCGGGGAAGGACGTGGTCTTGCCGGTAAAAGCATGCTAGAAAGCTGCCAAGGGCCGGCGGTCGTCCGGGCGGGAGTCCGGCGGCGCAGTGCGGATACCGGCCCGGACCGGAGTGAGCGATGTTTGCCTGGTTGCGCGCGAAATGGCGGGCCGTGGCCGCTTGGCGGCGATTGGCCCGGGATATTCATCCGGACACGTTTCGGACCATGGCCGGCGAGCTGCTGCGTCTGGCCGAAGTGGCCTCCCTGGTGCGGCCCGAGGAGCAGGCGTTCCAGCTCAAGGCCCGGCGCATCCGCGAGGAAATGCAGGAGCTGGCCCGCATGACCGAACGGCCGGAATTCCGGTCGTTGCCGTCGAAAAAACGGCTGGAACTCCGGGAAAGCCTGCTTTCGTCCCGGGAACAGCTGCTCCAGACCCTAAACGACGCGCCCGTGGCCACAACTATCCGGCAATAGTCCACAAACTGCTTGTTTTGGTGCGAACGCGTCCAGCCGTTCGCCGCACCGGGAGACCGATATGTCCAAAGCCGCTTGTGTGCGCCTCCCGTTTTTCATTGTCTGCCTGGCCCTGCTGGCCGGCTGCGCCATCGAACCCAAGCTGACCGACAAGTCCGTGGTGCTGGTGGACAACTGGACCCGGCGCAACAACCCCGAAGTCTATATACAGCCCATGCATTCGCCGCCCGTGCCGACCACGGCGCTGATGGTCCCCTTCCAGGTGACCCAGGATATCGCCGGCGGTCAGGAACTCGGCGAGCAGGTGACGCGCATCATCTGGCAGACCTGGACCCGTGACCGGGTGTTCCCCAAGCTTTTGTTCGAGGAGCAGATGCGCAACTCCACCACGCCCCAGGCCGTGGCTGCGGCGCGTCGCCTCGGCGTGGACCTCGTGGTGGTGGGCAAGATCACCTACCTCATGTCCGGCGGCACGCGCGGGGATTCGGGCGTGGCCTTCTCCTTCGACATCATCGATGTCCGCACGGGCGAGCGGCTGTGGTCCATGGCCCATGCCGGCACCATCGAGGCGGGCCTGACCGAGGATTTCATCCTTTTTACGCGGCGCAACCGCATGCCGACCGATCCGATCTACGCCGTGACCTCGACCCTGGCCATGGACATGGGCGGGCCGATCATCAAATGGAACTACGGCTACAAGGCGCCGCCCCCGGCCGGCCCCAATCCTCCGCCGCCCCCGCCCCCCGCGAAAGCCACCGGCCGCAATTTGTAGGGGGGATGGCAGCGGGGGAACGGTAGGGAAGAGAGGCCTCCGGCGGCCAAAGGGCGCGGCCCTTTGGAAACCCGGAAGGGTGAGATGTGCGGTTGCTGTTCCTAAAGAAGTGAAGGATAAAGGGTAGTTCGATAAGAGAAGAACATGTGTGTGTTCTGAGCGCGCATGCCGAACGCGCGTTGCGGCGGACAGCCGCGACCCTGCCGGACAAATCCGATCGCAAAAGCCGCCTCGACCACGGGGCGGCTTTTTTTTGTTCCCAAGGCCGGCGCGGCATGATGGCGCTTGTCAAAAGGAGCGGAAAACAACATATTGACAAATTCGCCTATGCAGTTTTAACGCTCGAGCACGAACAGTCGCGAGGCAGGATGTGCGCGCGCTGCTGCCACGGACACCCTGTTTCGGCGATGCGGCGGAAGCAGGTGGGATGGGCAGGAAGAACGCTGGCAATCCCCGGGACGCGCGGAGGCGTGTCATACCGGGCGCTTGGTCGTGGCCGTTCGTTGCCGGGTGCAACCGCCCCCGGCCAAACGGCAACGCCGGCGCATCCGGCAGCTCCCGGAGGAACAGCATGGAAGGGCAAGGCATCAAGAAACTCTCGTTTCTCGATCGATTTCTCACCGTCTGGATTTTCGCGGCCATGATCGCGGGAGTGGCCCTGGGGTATTTCCACCCGGCCAGCAAGGACCTGATCAACCGCTTTCAGGTCGGGACGACCAACATCCCCATCGCGCTTGGGCTCATCCTCATGATGTACCCGCCCCTGGCCAAGGTGAAATACGAACAGCTCGGGCAGGTTTTTCGCAACGGCCGGGTGCTGCTGCTTTCCCTGGCGCAAAATTGGATCATCGGCCCGGTATTGATGTTCTTTTTGGCCATCACCCTGCTTTCCGGACACCATGAATACATGGTTGGCCTGATTCTCATCGGGCTTGCCCGTTGCATCGCCATGGTCATCGTCTGGAACGACCTGGCCAGTGGTGACCGGGAATATTGCGCCGGTCTGGTGGCCTTCAATTCCATCTTTCAGGTGCTCTTTTTTTCCGTGTACGCCTATGTCTTCATCACCGTGTTGCCCAAATTTTTTGGTCTTGAAGGCGTGGTGGTGGCGATCTCCATGGGCCAGATCGCCAAGAGCGTGTTCATTTATCTGGGCATTCCCTTCATCGCCGGCATGTTGTCCCGGCTGATCGGGCTCAAGCTCAAGGGACGCGAGTGGTACGAGACCGTGTTCGTGCCGCGCATCAGCCCGCTAACCTTGATTTTCCTCCTTTTTACCATCCTCGTCATGTTTTCGCTCAAGGGCGAATACATCGTCGCCTTGCCCCTGGATGTGGTGCGGATCGCCGTTCCCTTGTGCATCTACTTCCTGGTCATGTTCCTGGTCTCGTTTTACCTGTCGGCCAAGGCCGGCGCCACCTACGAGCAGGCGGCCACCCTCAGCTTCACCGCCGCTTCCAACAACTTCGAATTGGCCATTGCCGTGGCCATTGCCGTTTTCGGTCTCAATTCCGGCGAGGCCTTCGCGGCCGTGATCGGACCCCTGGTCGAGGTGCCGGTGCTCATCGGCCTGGTCAACGTGGCCCTGGTCTTCAAGCGGCGCTTCTTTCCCCGGGTTGTGGAGACCCCGGTCGGGATCTGCCACGTCACCTGCAAGTAAGAAGAATTGCCGTGCGGCAGATCGAGGCTGCACGGGCGGATGACGCCTCCGTACATCCTTTCGGGATTCCAAAGGGCTGCGCCCTTTGGCCGCCGGAGGCGTCATCCGCAGGAGACGCGCGGCGCTCTAAATGCAGTAGGAAGCGTTGGCGGCGGACAGGGCTTTTTCCCGTTCCACCAGATCCTTGAGCGTCTTGGTGTCGTAGACCTGTTCCAGGGCATGGCGGGCTTCGTCCCACAGCCCCATGAACACGCAATTGCCCTTGAGGTCGCAGTGGAAGTGGGGTTTGCCGAGCTGGCAGTCCACGGGATTGATGGGGCCGTCGATGAAGCGGATGATCTCGCCCACGGTGATGGCCTCGGCCGGACGGCCCAGGTAGAAACCGCCTTCCTTGCCGCGCTGGGAGTCCACGAAACCGCCCTGGCGCAGTTGGTGGAGGATGACCTCCAGGAAGCGTTTGGGAATGGCCTGGTTGGCGGCGATGTCCGCGGCCCGGACAACGCCGTCGCCTTGCCGCTTGGCCAGTTCGAACAGGGCCCGAAGCGCATACTGGCATTTTTGGGTGACCCACATGGATGTGTCGACTCCTGGTTCCACTGGCTGTCCCCGGACCCGGACCCTTGGGCGGAGACGACCGTGGTACGAAGATAATCTATCAAACCGATAGTGAATATGATTGCTACTGGCGCCCGTGCATCGTGTCAAGATGGCCGGGCACGGACGGCGGCACGTCAGATCGCGCTTATCCGGCCCGCGTCCATGGCCGCCCGGATGGCGGCAATGCGGCCGGGGATGTCGGGCGCGCCCACGATTTCGGTCACCAGGGCGATCATGGAGGCCCCGGCCCGGCGCACGCCGGCGATGTTGTGCTCCTTGATACCGCCGATGGCCACGAAGGGCAGGGGGATGTTGCGCACCACGAAGTCGAGGTAGTCGAGTCCCACCGGTGCGCAAACATCGGTTTTGGTGGTGGTGGCGAAAAGTGGCCCCACGCCGATGTAGTCGACCAGGCCGTCGGCCAGGGCGGCCCGGGCCTGGTCCGGGTTGTGGGTGGACAGGCCAAGCACACGATCCGGGCCGATGAGCCGTCGCACGGCTTCGGGAGGCAAGTCTTCCTGCCCCACGTGCACGCCGTCGGCGCCCACGAGCAGGGCCAGGTCCACGTGGTCGTTGACGATGAACGTGGCCCCGGCCCGGCGGGTCAGCTCGCGGATGGCCAGGCAATCCGTGTACATGGCCCCGGGCTTTTTGGTTTTTTCGCGGTACTGCACGACCCGGATGCCGGCGTCGAGCATGCGGGCGACCACTTCGGGATCGCTGCGACCCAGGGAATAGGGCGCGGACGTGATGCCGTACAGGCCGCCGGCCAGGAAATTGGCCAGGGCCGGTTTGCTTGGGGACATGGTTCCCTCCGGTATGCCCTTACCAGGCGACCGGCAGGCGCACGGTCTTGCCGGCCTTGTTGGAGAACAGCAGAAAACCGTTGTCCCGGCCGAACAGATAGAGGTCCCGGGTCACGGCCACATCCTGCTTGCAATAGGTGATGATTTCGTCGAGCCGTCCTTCCTTCCACCAGGCCAGGGCGTCGAGGCCGGTGGCGGACTTGCGCGCGCCCAGGGTGGCCTTGGCCAGGCCGTCCAGGGACAGGCGGTAGCCGAGGCGCTCGTGCACCCGTTCCAGGATGTCCAGGGTGGGCAGGGCCCGGTGATCGAAGGGTGCCACCCCGGCCAGGACCTTGTAGTCGAAGCGGTTGATGTTGAACCCGACCACGAGGTCGAGGCCGGTCAGGACGTGATAGAGTTCGGGCAGCTCCTCCTGGCGGTAGACCAGGAAGTCGTCCAGGCTCGAATCATAGAGCACGGCCACGGACACGCCCATCTTGTGGGCATTGCCCCAGCCGCCCACCTCGGCGGCGGCGCGCCGGGTCTCCACGTCGAGGACGCCGAAGCGGCCGAGCTTGGGGATGACGTGGACGTTCGCTTCGGTCGGGGTTGTTGTTTCGTCGGGTTGTTGGGGATTGTTGCACTCCGGCCGGCAGTCGGCGGTTTCGGGCAGTTTCCCGGACATGAGGATCTCCAGCAGGAACCGGCAGGCCACCTTGTCGATGGGGCGGTTGCCGGAACCGCATTTGGGGGAATGCACGCAGGACGGGCAGCCGGTTTCGCAGGGACAGCCGGCCACGGCGGCCAGGGTCCGCTCCAAGGCTTCCTCGGCCCGGGCAAAGGCCAGACGCGTAAGCCCCACCCCGCCCGGCGCGCCGTCGTAGACGAACACGCAGGCCCGGCCGACTTGCGGATGCAGGGGCGTGGAAATGCCGCCCAGGTCGTTTCGGTCCGTGAGCACGAGCAGGGGCAGGATGCCGATCATGGCGTGCTCCATGGCGTGGATGGCGCCCATGAAATGGAACAGCCGCCGGTCGAGCTCGTCCTGGACAGCCTGGGGGATGACCCACCAGAAGCCTTCGGTTTCGAAGACCAGGGGCGGAAAATCCAGGGGCACGATGGACAGGAGCTGGCCGCCCCGGGTGGCCCGGCGCTCGTAGCCGGTGACGGTCTCGGTGACCTTGAGCCGTCCCAGGAAGACCGGTGTGCCGCGTACGCTGGTCTGGTCGTAAATTTCGAGGATTTCCGTGGTTTTTTGGCCCCGGGCCCGGGTGTAGTAGTCGACCTTGCCGGGCACGGCCTTGATGCGCCGTTCGGCCAGGTCCAGGCTCTCGACGAGATAGGACACGCCCCGGTGGATGTAGACCGCGCCGGGATGGGTCTCGCGCAGGGCCCGGGTGGCGTCGATCTGGCCGATGATTTCGCCGGCTGCCTCGATCACGCACTGCTCGCCCGAACCGCGCAGGTTCACGTCGCGCTGGGGCCGCTTGCGGGCCGCGAACAGGCGCTTGCCGTCGGCGTCGCGCAACAGCAACCCTTTGTGCTCCAGGCCGGCCACCACGCGCCGGGCCGCGTCCGAGGCAATGAGGGGCTCGCCTTCGACCAACGGGATCTCGGCCGCGGCGCACTCGATATGCCTGGCGGCGATGACCGGATTGTCGGGGTTGATCACGGCCGATTCGGGCGGCCGGTCGAAGAAATCAGCCGGATGGCGCATGAAATACTGATCCAGGGCGTCCTCGCCGGCGACCAGGATCACGGCCGATTCCCGCAGCGCCCGGCCGACCCGTCCCCCGCGCTGCCAGGCCGACATGACCGACCCGGGATAGCCGCACAGGATGCACAGGTCGAGGCCGCCGATGTCGATGCCGAGTTCCAGGGCCGAGGTGGAGACCACGGCGAGCAGTTCGCCCGAGGCCATGGCCGCCTCGATATTGCGGCGCTCCTCGGGCAAAAAGCCGGACCGGTAGGCCGAGACCCGCGAGGCGTACGCCTTGGCCCGCTCGCTGATCCACAGGCTGATGAGTTCGGTCATCTTGCGCGACTGGGTGTAGACGATGGTGCGCAGGCCGCGCTTGAGGGCCGCGGCCAGCAACATGACCGCCGTAGTCGCGGCCGCCTGTTCGGGGTTCACGAACAGGAAGTGGCGCGCGCCGGCCGGGGCGCCGGATTCGGTGACCGTTTCCACGGGCAGGCCGGTCAGGCTGGTGGCCAGCTCGCCCGGGTTCCCGATGGTGGCCGAGGAAAAAACGAACGTGGGCCGGGTCCCGAACCGGCCGCACACCCGCAGCAGCCGGCGGAAAACCAGGGCCATGTGCGAACCCATCACCCCCCGGTAGGTGTGCATCTCGTCCGCCACCACGTGGGTGAGACCGGCAAAAAGCGTGCTCCAGGCTTCGTGTCCCGGAAGCAGGGACAGGTGGAGCATCTCGGGATTGGTGATGAGGATATGGGGCGGATTTTCGCGGATCTTGCGCCGGAAATGGGCGCTCGTGTCGCCGTCGAAAATGGCCGTGCGCGGCCGGGCCGAAACCGGCAGCCCGGCGGTCAGGGCGTCGATGGCCTTTTTCTGGTCCTGGGCCAGGGCCTTGAGCGGATAGAGGAAAATCGCCCGGGAATCGGGATTTTTAATCACCTCCTCCAGTACGGGCAGGAGGTAGGTCATGGTCTTGCCGCTGGCCGTCGGGGTGGCCACGGCCACATGGCGGCCGGCGCGGGCCAGATCCGTGGCCCGGGCCTGGTGGGTGTAAAGGCTGGTCAGGCCGCGTCCGGCCAGGAGCTCGGCCAGAGGCCGGACAAAGGGCCGTGTCGGCGCGGCGAACAGGGGCGGCTTGGCTGGAAAGATGCGGTGGTGGACCACCAGGTGCCCCAGGCGTTCGGACGCGAGCAGGGCGGCCACATAGGCGGCCACATCCCGAGGTTCGTCGGTGGCGTCGGGCAGGGACGTCAAGTCCTGGAGGGCGGTATTTTCACGGGGCGGCATGGTACTGGCGGCGCGGGGCCGGTTGCCCTGGTCATGGTCCAAAAACGGGGTTTGCGCAAGGCGGGTTGCCCGGAGGCGGAGGCTAAGTCAACGGTTGTTCACTTTTGTCAGACATTTCAAACGACCGCGAGATTCCTCCCGTTCAAAAGCCGTTTGAGCGGCGCGGCCGGCTAGTCCGTGTAGCCGCGGGCCTTCATGCACTTGTCCACGAGTTCCTTGAGCCGGTCCTCGCGTTCGGCCTTGCTCGGCAGATTGCCCGTGGCCTTGGCCGCCTCGAAGTCGCATTCGCTGTAGTCTTTTTGTTCCTGGGCCGGCGAGGCGCTGGGATTTTTGTAATACGTCCTGCCGCCGCAGCCACCGACCACCAGGGTCAGCAGCATCATGATCAAGGCCGTGTGTCTCATGTCGCGACTCCTTCCTCTTCCCGCCCGGGGCAAGAATCGCTCCCGGGTTAATGTCCTGTCAGCTTGTATTTTTTCAGCTTGTACTGCAACAGGCTCTTGGAGATGCCGAGCATTTCGGCCGCTTTGACCTGGACGAAATTGGACCGGGCAAGCGCCCGACGGACCAGGGCCACCTCGATTTTCTCCAGGGTTTCGTTCAGGTTGATGGTCACGGGCAGCAGGTCGACGGCGGACTTGTACTGGCTTTCCTCGTCCCGGATCTCGGCCGGCAGATCCTCCACGCCGATGACCTCGTCCGAGGCGAGCACCACGCACCGTTCCACCACGTTTTGCAGCTGGCGCACGTTGCCCGGCCATTCGTAGGCCGTGAGGTATTCCATGGCCTCGGCGGAAAACCCCTTGAAGCGCTTGTTGTTTTCCCCGGAATAGCGCTCCAGGAAGTGCGCGGCCAGAAGCGGAATGTCCTCCCGGCGTTCGCGAAGGGGTGGCGTTTCGATGTGCACCACATTGAGCCGGTAGTAAAGGTCCTCCCGGAAAGTGCCGGCGGCCACGGCCTCGTCCAGGTTGCGGTTGGTGGCGGCCAGGATGCGGATATCGACCTCAATGGGCTCGGAGCCGCCCACACGCTCGAACTTGCGTTCCTGGATCACGCGCAGGAGCTTGACCTGCAATTCCGGGGACAGCTCGCCGATCTCGTCCAGAAAGATGGTGCCTTCGTGGGCCATCTCGAACCGGCCGCGCTTGCGGGCCACGGCGCCGGTAAAAGAACCCTTTTCGTGGCCGAACAGCTCGCTTTCGAGCACGCCCGAGGCCAGCGCCATGCAGTTGACCGAGACGAACGAGGCGTTCTTGCGCGGCGAGGCATAGTGGATGGCCCGGGCCACGAGCTCCTTGCCCGTGCCGGACTCGCCGGTGATGAGCACCGTGGACTTGGTGGGCGCGGCCTTGGAGACCATTTCGAGCACCCGCTGCATGGCCTTGCCCCGGCCCACGATGTTTTCGGTGGCGAAGCGGTCTTCCAACGATTGGCGCAACAGCAGGTTTTCACGCTGGGCGGCGGCGAACCGGGCCGCCTTTTCCATGGTGAGGAGCAGCTCGTCGTTGGCAAAGGGCTTGGCGATGTAGTCGAAGGCCCCGAGGCGCATGGCTTCCACCGCGCCCTCGATGCTGCCGAAAGCGGTCATGATGATGACCGGGATATAGGGGAAATTGCGTTTGACGTGTTCAAGCACCTGCTGGCCGGTGACCTTGGGCATCTTCATGTCCGTGATCACCACGTCCACTTCGGACTCCTCCAGATAGGCCAGGCCGGTTTCCGGGTCGTCCAGGGCGGTTACGGCATAGCCGGCGTCGGTCAGCAGCGCCTCCAGGATGAGAAGATAATTTTTTTCGTCGTCGAGAATCAGTATTTGGCTGGCCATGGAGCTGGTCTTCTCCGTGCTGTAGGCTTTCGGTCTTCGGTCTGGGATTCCAAAGGGCGCAGCCCTTTGGCCGCCAGAGGCTTTTCCCCTCCCCATTTCGCCTCCCCCCCATTAAGCGGGCGGGAAGATCATGGTGACCCGGGCACCGCCCTCCGGGGCGTCGTCCAGGGCCAGGGTGGCGTTGTGGCTCTCCACGATGTTGCGCACGATAGCAAGCCCCAGCCCCGTGCCCGCGTCCTTGGTGGTGAAGAAGGGATCGAGCAGGCGTTGCTTGTTTTCCGGGCAAAAACCCGGGCCGCTGTCGGTCACGGCCAGGGTCACCGCGTCCTCGGCGGTCCGGGCGGTGACGACGATGGCCGGGGCGCGTTTGTGCTCCTTGTCCTCGGCCAGGGACTCCAGGGCGTTGGAGAGCACGTTGTACACGGCCCGGTAGAGCAGGTCCTTGTCGCCCCGGACCGCGAGCCCCTGGTCGTAGTCGCGGGTGACGGCCACGCCTTGCTCCTCGCATTTGCCTTCGAGAAACGTCAAGGCCTGGTCCAGGGTCTGGGCCAGATCGAGGGTATCCTGGCGCGGGGCCTTGGGCCGGGCGTAGTCCAGGAAATCGCCCACGGTTTTGGACAGGCGCTTGGACTCGTCGAAAATCGCCGAGAGCAGCCGGGCGTTGACCCCGTCGGAATCCTTGTTGCGCTTGAGCAGCAGTTCCGCCGTGGAGCGGATGATGCCAAGGGGGTTTCGGATTTCGTGGGCGATGCCGGCCACCATGCGGCCCATGCCGGCCAGCTTTTCCTGCTGCTGGAGCTCGCGTTCGAGCTGCTCGCGCTCCTGGATGCGCTGGGCATTGATGCGCCCGGCCCGGCTGATGACCAGGCGCAGGATGGTGAAAAGCAGCACCGAGGAGACCAGGGTGGTGCCGATGATGATGCGCTGGAAATCCACGACCTTCTGGTAATCGCTGGTGATGTCCTGGGACAGCTCCAGCACGCCCATGATGAACCCCTGGGGATTGCCGGGCACCAGCGACCGCTCGGTGCGCAGGGGATAGATGGTGCGCAGAATCATGGAGTCCGGGCTCAGCTTGAAATCGAAGATGCCGCCGAAAAAGCCGATCCGGCTGATGATCTGAAAACTCGACGAGCCCTGGTTGAGGGCCTCCAGAATGGCCTCGCCAGCAAAGCCGGTCTTGCCCACGATCTCCTTGTCCGTGGAAAACGACACCCGCTTGTCGAAATCGTAGATGCGCACCTCGCTCACATGGAAACTGTGGATGGTGGTGAGCACGGTTTTTTCCAGGCGGTCGTACTGGGCCGGCTGGGACAGCTCCACCCGGCCGAAGCCGATGACCGTGGGCAGGGTGAAGCGCTGGTAAATCTGGTGGTTGAGGTTTTCGGCCAACAGCAGGGCGAATTCCTTTTGTTTGGAAAGGACATCCTGGCGGGCGTAGTTGGACAGGAAGATGGACAGGAAGAGGTTGACGAGCAGGATCAGGGCCAGGGAGCTCCAGGACAGGAATTTGACGAGTCCCAAGGACTGATTGCCGTCCGAGCGGTCGGTTGGCTTCACGGATGGGCGCTCCTTGGCAGGCCCGCCCGGGTTCGGGCGGGCCGCCGTGGGGGGCGATTACAGTTTTTTGAGGAAATCGCCCATGAGGGTGAGGGCTTTTTCCAGGGTTGCGTCGCTGGTGGCATAGGACAGACGCAGGCAGCGGTCCTCGCCGAAAGCCACACCCGGCACCGTGGCCACGCCGGTCTCGGCCAGCAGGGTTTCGGAAAGGGCCGTGGAGTTGGGCACGGCGCTCGTGTAGTAATCGGCCAGGCACGGGAACAGGTAGAAGGCGCCGTCCGGACGCGGGCACACGGCCCGGTCCCAGGTGGCGATGATGGACAGGGCCAGGTCCCGACGGCGGGCAAAGGCCTGGCGCATTTCCTCCACGCACTCCAGGGGACCGGTCAGGGCGGCGATGGCCGCCTTTTGCGTCACCGAGCAGACGTTGGAGGTGGACTGGCTCTGGAGGGTGGACATGGCCCGGATGACGATCGGATGGGCCAGGCAATAGCCCATGCGCCAGCCGGTCATGGCAAAGCTCTTGGACAGTCCGCCGAGCACGGCCACATGCTCCGGGTGCAGGGCAAAGGCGCTGGCCAGGGAGGCCGGCTTGGACGGTTCGTAGACCAGTCGGTCGTAGATCTCGTCGGACACGATGTAGATGTCGCGGGCCACGGCCCATGCGACGATGGCGTCCAGGGCCTCGTGGGTATAATGGGCGCCGGTGGGGTTGGACGGAGAATTGAGCACCAGGGCCCGGGTGGCCGGGGTGGCGGCCCGGTCCAGGTCCTCCACGGAGAGCAGGAAGCCCTTTTCCGGCGAGCTCGGCACGGGCACGGGACGGGCGCCGGCCAGCCGGATCATGTCCGGATAGCTCACCCAGTAGGGCGCGGGGACGAGCACCTCGTCACCGGGGTTGAGCATGGCCAGAAACAGGTTGAACAGGGCCTGTTTCCCGCCGTTGGTGGCGATGATGGCCTCCTTGGGGGCCGGTACGCCGTAAATTTTCTTGTAGTAGCCGGCAATGGCCTCGCGCAGGGTGGGAATACCCGGTACCGGGGTGTAGCGGGTGAAGTTGTCGTCAATGGCTTTTTTGGCTGCGGCCTTGATGTGTTCCGGGGTGTTGAAATCCGGCTCACCGGCCGAAAGATCGAGGACGGCCTTGCCTTGGCGACGCAGATCGGCCGCCTTGGCGGCCATGCCCAGGGTGGCGGACGGTGCGACAAGACGCATACGAAGGGCGGTGCGCATGGCCCGAATTCCTTACGTTTAAATTGTTGGCGTGCGGCCGCGCGCCGCGCGGCCATCTGCAAGCCTAGTGGATTTGTGGGAAAAGGTAAATCCGATGCACTCGCTTGCGACCAAAAACGTGTCCCTGCCCTTTGCCGCGCCGCTGGTTATGGCGCGATTCGTCAGGCGTTTCAAACGGTTTCTCATCGAGGCCGTGGGCACGGACGGTCCCTTCACAGCCCATGCCAACAACACCGGCTCCATGCTCGGCCTGCTGCGCCCCGGGGCGACCATCGGCCTGTCCGTGTCCGACAATCCCAAACGCAAGTTGGCCCATACCTTGGAAATGGTTCGGGTGCCGGATTTCCGGGAACCGTTTTGGGTCGGGGTCAACACCCTCACGCCGAACCGGTTGCTGCGCCGGGCCGTGGCGGCCGGGGCCATCCCGGAACTGGCCGGGTACGACGTGATCCGGTCCGAACCGCCCTTTGCCGGGGGACGGCTCGATTTCGCCCTGAGCGGATCGGCCGGGCAGTGCCTGGTCGAGTGCAAGAACGTCACCATGGTCGAGGACGGGGCGGCCATGTTCCCGGACGCGGCCACGGAGCGGGGCTGCAAACACCTCATCGAACTCACCCGACTCGCCCGGGAAGGGCAGGTCCGGGCGGCGCTTTTCTTGCTGGTCCAGCGTCCCGACGGGGCAAGCTTCGCCCCGGCCGCGGTCGTGGACCCTCGCTATGCGGCGTTGCTGGCCACAGCCCAAGCCTCCGGGGTGCTGGTGCTCCCCTACCGGGCCCGGGTCACGCCGGAGCGCATCACCCTGGCCGAGCGTTTGCCCCTGTCGCCGTGCCTGGCCGCTATTCCTTGACCGGCACCACGTGGATGGCCTTGATGACGAGCAACACCTCGTCACCCGGGACCAGTCCCAGCTCGGCCACCGAGTCCGTGGTCAGCACCGCGGCCATGTTCTGGGGCCCGGTCACGGTGAAGTTGACCTGGGTCATGACGTCGCCTTGCTTCAGGGAAACCACCTTAGCCGGAATCTTGTTGCGGGCACCGTAGCGCATGGGGACCTCCGTGGCGGTTTGGAGCGAGCCCCGGTCCGGACGCGGGCCGGGACGAGAGTTTGGACCGAGGATAGCAGGCTTGGCGGTCGGGGAGAAGCACCATCAGGTGTTGGTTGGGCGTTTGAGCTTGCGAAACACGGTAGTCCGGTCAAGGCCCAGGTGCCGGGCCGCCGCGCCCAGGGAACCGAAGTGGGCGATGGCCTGGGTAAGATAGGCCTGCTCGAAGCCGGCGACCACGTCCTTGAAGGGCCGGTCCCAGTCCGGGGCGTCGTGGGGCCCGGGTGCCACCGTGTCGGGTGCGGCCGGGGAGGGGGACGGGGCGTCCGCAGGCGGGGACTGGCCCGGGATGAGCGGGAGCTGGCATTCCTTGACCCGCATGGCCGCCGGCAGATCGGCCGCATCGATGCGGTCGGTGTCACCGGCGATCACCATGCCCTCGATGAGGTTTTCGAGCTCGCGCACGTTGCCGGGCCAGTTGTAATGGGCGAGCAGGTGCTCGGTCTCCAGGGAAAAGGCCATGTGGCGCCGGTAGCGGGCGCAAAACCGCTGCAGGAACATCCGGGCCAGGGGCAGGATGTCGTCGGGCCGGTCGCGTAGCGGCGGGATGGTCAGGACGGCCACCTTGAGCCGGAAATAGAGGTCGCCCCGGAAGCGGCCGGCGCGCACCTCGGCTTCCAGGTCGCGATTGGTGGCGGCGATGACCCGCACGTCGGTCTTTTTGGCCTTGGACGAACCGACCGGGGTGAGATCGCGGTCCTGGAGCACGCGCAACAGCCGGGATTGCAGGGCCAGCGGCATCTCGCCGATCTCGTCCAGGAAGATGGTGCCGCCCTCGGCCATCTCGAAAAAACCCACCCGGCCCTTGGGATGGGCGCCGGTAAAGGCGCCCGGGGCATAGCCGAACAGTTCGGCCTCGATGAGGTTTTCCGGGATGGAGGCGCAGTCCACCTTGATGAAGGGCCGCTCGCGCCGGGGGCTGGCCTCGTGGAGCATGCGGGCGAAGAGTTCCTTGCCCACGCCGGTTTCGCCGAGAACCAGGGCCACGGCATCGGTGGCCGCCACCCGGCGCATGAGGTCGATCAGCCGCTTCATGGACGAGTGCTCGGCCACGAACTCGGCCACGCCGCCGCCCTCGCGGATGAAAAAATCCATCTGGTGCTGGTAGGTCTCGATGAGCTCCTGCTGGCGGGCGATGCGTTCGCGCATGCGGGCCATGAGCGTGATGTCGCGGGCGTAGAGCACGACCAGGCTCACGGTGCCGTCGGGATCGCGCACGGGTTTGCCGTCGATGGTCATGGAGCGGTTGTCGCGGGTGACCTGGATGGAGGAGGCGGGCTTGCCCGTGGCCACGATTTCGGGGGTGATGGGGGCGATGTTGAACAGGCCGGCTTTTTTGAGGTCCTCGACGTTCTGGCCGATGAGTTCGGCCTTGGTCATGCCGGTGAGCTGTTCGTAGGCGGCATTGGCCTTGAGGGCGTAGCCGTCGCGGTCCGTGATGAAGACGCCGTCTTCGATGCTGTCGAGGATGGCATCGAGGTGGCTGGCCACGGGGTCGGCCGTATATTGTGCTTTTTTTCTCAAAATAGGCTCATTTTTGGCGATTTATGTTCCGATTTTCTCAAGCTCGGGGGTTGAGCCTATGCAAATTTGCAACATAATGCAAGTTTGCAACATGGCGGAACTGGCACTGTTGCTAGGGTTTCCGTGATTCGAGCGATGCGGGGCGTGTTGTTGGTTGCAAAATTGCAACGCACGGGGCCTGTTTTTCGAGTGGCGTTCTGGAGGATTCAGTATATAGTATATTAATTCAGTGTGTTGGAGGATGTGGCATGGCTGTTGCTAAAAAGAAAAGCAAGAACACGCAAACAAGCCAACAACTTTTCCATAAAGGAGTCCGCCATGACCGACACCGCCACTGCCGACAACGTAACCCCCCTCGTACGTCCCTTGGAACACTACACCGTCTCCGGCACCAGCGAATGCTCCGCCTGCGGCCGGGCCGTCACCGTGCAGTTGCTTATCAAGGACGGCATCATTGCCGACGCCGGCGGTACGATCGAAAGCTGTGGCTACAGCCGCGAATGCATGGCCGCCCTGCTCGAAACCATCAAGGGTATGAGCGCTTATGATGCCCAGGCCGTTTCCAGCGAGGACTTCCAGCCGCGCATGACCCGCGTCATCGAAAAGCTCGGCTGCGACAACTGGTGCGTGGCCGCCCTGCGTATCGCCCTGCGCAACTGGCGCCTGAATTTGCAGCGCGCGGCGTAGGCACCCCGCGAGCTGTACCTGGTCGTCCGTTCGGACCCACGGACGGCCGAGAAGCAGGGGATGACCGCCGCTCCCATCCCCTGCTTTTTTTATTTCCCCCCGTTTTGACAAGCGCTTTCCCTTCTCGTACACCATTTCCCAGAATCATGTGCTCCGTGTACGGGGCTCGCTGGGGGGTGCCCCAAAAGCTCCGCAGGTTGCGCCAGCGCGCCGCGTCGCGCCCTTTCCTTTCCAACTGCCGCGCCACCTTTGGCCGGTGCGGTCCGGGAGCGTCCATGACCCCCATCCCTGCCGAGGATTTCCACGATATCACGTCCCTGACCGAGGATATCCGCCGCCACATCCTGTCCAACCTCGGCAACGAGCTCTATCCGCCGGACACCTTCCGCTATTTCAGCGGCCTGGCCTATGCCATCCGCGACCGGCTCATCAAACTCTGGCTCCACACCCAGGCCTCCTACTACGATACCCTGTCCAAGCGGGTCTATTACCTGTCCATGGAGTTCCTGCCCGGTCGCTTCCTCATGAACTACGTGACCAACATGGGCCTGGAGCCGGCCTGCCGCGAGGTCGCGGCCAAGCTCGGCTACACCCTGGACGACCTGGCCGAGGAGGAGCGCGATGCCGGGCTGGGTAACGGGGGCCTCGGGCGTCTGGCCTCGTGCTACATGGACTCCATGGCCACCTGCGGCATCCCGGGCTACGGCTACGGCATTCTCTACGATTACGGCCTGTTCCATCAGTTGATCGTGAACGGCTGGCAGGAGGAGCAGGCCGACGACTGGCGCCGCCACGGCAGCCCCTGGGTCATCGACCGGGTGGAGCATCTCTACGAGGTCCATTTCTACGGCCGCAGCGAGCCCTACCGCGACCGTCAAGGCGCCTTGCGCTACCGCTGGGTGGACACGGACAGCGTCATGGCCCTGCCCTGCGACATCCTGATTCCGGGCTACGGCGGCGGCAACGTCACCAACATGCGTTTGTGGACCGCCGCTTCGTCCAGCGAATTCTCCCTGCACGACTTCAACCAGGGCGATTTCGTCGGCGCCATGCAGGCCAAGATCCTGTCCGAAAACATCTCCAAGGTGCTCTATCCCAACGACGAGCCCGTGGCCGGCAAGGAGCTGCGCCTCAAGCAGCAGTATTTTCTGGTCGCGGCGACCCTGCGTGACATCATCCGGCGCCACAAGAAATCCGGCCCGTCCTTTGCCGGCTTTGCCGACCAGGTGGCCATCCAGCTCAACGACACCCATCCGACCATTGCCGTGGCCGAGCTCATGCGCATCCTCGTTGACGAGGAGTTCCTGGCCTGGGACGAGGCCTGGGACATCTGCCGTGCCACCTTCGCCTACACCAACCACACCGTGCTGCCCGAGGCGCTGGAGACCTGGCCCGTGGACCTGCTCGGCCGGGTGCTGCCCCGCCACTTGGAGCTCATCCGCGAGATCGACCGCCGTTTCCAGGCCGGCGTGGCCGAGCGCTTCCCCGGCGACGAGGGCAAACTGCGCCGCATGGCCATCGTGGACCCGGGCAGCAACCGGGTGCGCATGGCCCATCTGGCCATTGTCGGCAGCCATGCCGTCAACGGCGTGGCCAAGCTCCATTCGACCATCCTGACCGAAAAGGTCTTTCCGGACTTCGACGCCTATTACCCGGGCAAGTTCACCAACGTGACCAATGGGATCACGCCCCGGCGTTGGCTCAAGCAGGCCAATCCGGCCCTGTCCCGACTCATCGACGCGGCCATCGGCCCGGACTGGGTGCGCGATCTGGACAAGCTCGCCGACTTGCGGCCCCTGGCCGAGGACGCCACCTTTCGGAAGGCCTGGCAGGCGGCCAAGCGCGAAAACAAAAAACGGCTGGCCCGCTACGTGCTGCGCAAGGCCGGCATCGGGCTCAATCCCGACACGCTGTTCGACGTCCAGGTCAAGCGCATGCACGAATACAAGCGCCAGCTCTTGAACGTGCTGCACGTCGTGACGCTCTACAACCGTCTGCGCCGGGACCCGCACCTGGTCGTGCCGCCGCGCACGGTGCTGATCGGCGGTAAGGCCGCGCCCGGCTACTTCATGGCCAAGCGCATCATCCGGCTCATCACGGCCGTGGCCGAGACCGTCAATGCCGACGACACCATGAAGGGTCGGTTGCGTCTGGTCTTTTTGCCCAACTACTGCGTGTCCCAGGCCGAGAAGGTCATTCCGGCCGCCGATCTGTCCCAGCAGATTTCCACGGCCGGCATGGAGGCCTCGGGTACGGGCAACATGAAGTTTGCCCTGAACGGGGCGCTGACCATCGGCACGCTGGACGGGGCCAATGTCGAGATCATGGAGGCGGTGGGGGCGGACAACATCTTTATTTTCGGCCTGACCACGCCCGAGGTGGAGGCGGCCCGGGCCGGCGGGCATGATCCGCGCCGGGTGGTGGCCGGAGACGGCGAGCTGGCCGAGGTCCTCGACATGATCGGTCGGGGCTTTTTCACCCCGGACGAGCCGGACCTGTTCGCGCCGATCCTGGACAATCTTCTCGCCCACGGCGACTACTACTGCGTGACCGCCGACTACCGGGCCTGCATCGAGGCCCAGGAGCGGGTCTCGGCCCTGTACCTCGACCCCGAGGCCTGGACGCGCAAGTCCATCCTCAACACGGCCAACATGGGGGTCTTTTCCAGCGACCGGGCCGTGATGGAATACGCCGACCGCATCTGGCGCATCCACCCCCTGAGCGAGGAATAGGGCGCGCTTCTCGGCTCGCGGTCGGTCGGAAAGGATTCCAAAGGGCAGCGCCCTTTGGCCGCCGGAGGCGTCCTCCTTCCCCTTCCCTTTCTTCCGCTTCCCCTAAGCCCCGGCCTGGGAGGCGAAAAAGGCGGCACTCGCGGCCATGGCTTCGGTGTGGAAGGCCTTGACCGTTTCGAGGTCGAAGCCGAGCTTGCGCGTCAGCTCCACCAGCCGGTCCCAATCCGCGTCTTCCAGACATTCTCCCAGATCGAGCAAGGGCTGGTATTCGCTTTGTTCCTCCCGGCGCAGGGCGGCCTTGAGCTTTTCGTCCAGGGGCAGGTGGTCGGTGATCTGGGCCATGGGAATGCCGAGGATGGCGTCGAGCAGGGAGAACAGCCCCAAAAGGAACAACGAGCCGGGATCGAAATCCCAGAAGTCGTAGCGCGTGGCCACAAGCTCCAAAAAGCGCGCCCGTTCGAGGGACAGTTCGGCCAGTTCCCGGGGCATGTCCCCGTGCTGGGCCATGTCGGCCAAAAGGACCGCCCGCAGCCAGTTTTTGAGCTTGACGCTGCCAAGGATCATGATGGCTTGCCGGATGGACTGGATTTTTTGCGGAAAGCCGAAGGCGGCGCTGTTGAGGTAGGAGAGCAGCCGGAAGCTCACGGACACGTCGGCCGAGATGGTGTCGGCCAGGGCGTCGAAATCCGGGTCCTCGGCCTCAAGCAGATGGAGGATGGAAAACCGGCTCATCTGGTGCGAGGTCAGCTTGCGCTCGGCGATGATTTCCGGTTCCTTGAAAAACCGGCCCTGGAACAGGGTGAAGCCGGCCTGGCGCAAGGCCTCGAACTGTTCGAGACCCTGGACCCGACTGGCCAGGAGCGCCACCTTGCGGCCCTTGGTCCGGTCCAGGACGTCGCGGGGGTCGGAACAGCCGTCGGCTGCGTAGCACAAGACATCGGCCAGTTCCGGGAGTCCGGCGACCGCGCCCATGGCCGAGGCGAAGTCCAGGGCCAGGGTATAGCCGTCGGCCTTGAGCTGCCGGGCCGCTTCCAGGACCTGGTTAGGCTGCTTGGCCGGACCGACCAGTTTGACCACGCCGTGGGCTGGCGGCAGGGCATAGGGGGCCTGGGCGAGCAGGCCGGTCTCGTCAAAGGGGGCGACCACCTTTTTACCGCGTTCCACGGCCTGCTGCACGCCCATGTAGGAACTGGAGGCCAGGGAATCGGCCACCTGGCTTTTGTCGGCAAAGCAGGTCTGGGCGGCACTGGTCTCGGATCCGCCCTGGATCTCGTAGCCCCACAGCTTGCGCTTGACGTCGAAAAGGGCCTGCTTGGTGAAAAAGAAGGGAGCCGCGCCTTGGTGGTTCGTCTCGTGCATGGTCACCCCGGACTGGCGTGTTGCGGCAGGGAAGACCCCCTGTGCGCGTGGTGTGGTCCACTTCCACCATGCCCCATGGGTCGGGCCTTGACAACGCTTTTCCGGGTGTCGGCCACAAAGGGCGCGGGAAGGCGGCTCGTTGCCGCCTAGGCCGGATCTTCGATCTTGATGGAGCGGCGGAACCGTTTGTCCAGGGTGTCTTCCAGAAAGGCCTGGAAGGCCCGGCGGTATTTCTTGAGATAGTACTGGCGGTCGAGGAACTTTTCCTTGTGCCGGTATTTGATGAGGGTCGATGGGTTGAAGTAGGAAACCGCGTTTTTGAGGGTGAGCACGAAGGGGGGCAGGCCTTCCTGGGCCAGGATGTAACTGGCGGTCAGGGCGCCGGTGCGGTGGTTGCCCTCCAGGAACAGCTGGGGTTGGCTGACCAGGAGCACGTAGACCCCGGCCGCCCGGCGGCAGGCGGATTTGTGGCGCTTGCGTTCGTACCAGCCGGCGACCTCCTCGATGCCCTGGGCGAACCGCCGGCGGGTCTCCAGCAGATGGGGCCCGTATTCCATGCGGACCCGTTCGTCCCGGCCGCACAGCACGATGTGGTTGAGCTCCAGGATGTGGTCGAGGCCCCGCTCGGAAAACACTTCCACCCCGTCCTCCAGCAACTGGTCCACGTAGGCGTAGCCGTCGAGCAGGTTGTCGATGATCTGGTCGGTCAGGGGTTCGCGGCGCATGAGCAGGCGTTCGTTCAGGGCGCTGAAGTCGCGTTGGACGGCGCGCAGGGAGGCCTCGATGCGTTCGAGGTCGAGACGGTACTGTTTGCGGCTGCTCATGGGGCACTCCGGGGGCTTCCTTCCTTAGCCTCGCCGGCTGGACGGGTCCAGTACATTTCCCGGGTCGGCTCCGGACGGTCTGCCGGAACAGACCCGGTGGTCCGCCTTGACCTGCGCCCGGGGCTTGTGCTTCTAATGGTTGTTCGTCGCTTTCCGCCCTGTTCCGGTGCGTTCTCCCGCAAGGGCTTGTCGGGTTGGCGTGGCTCCTTTGAGCCGGCATCGTTCCAAGCGAGCGCGAGGGGGCGTTCCCCCCCCGGCTTGCGCAAAGGATCGCAACCTTGACGACGGAGGGGCTGCCCATGCGACTTTCCCTGCGCACCAAATTTTTCATTCCCATTCTCGTGCTGGTTCTCGGGGGCATGGCCGTGCTGGTTACCCTCAACGACCGGGCCGTGAAATCCGCTTTCCACAGCGTGGAAGGCGATACCATGTCCTTGCTCGGGCAGGCCATGGCCAGGGATATCGGCGGCAACGTGGCCGGCAATCTGAAACTTTTGGGGAGCGTGGCCCGGTATCCGGGCATCCGGGACGCGCTTCGGGGCGGAAGTCCGGACGCTGCGAACGCGGTCCTGTCCACCTGTATAAAAGGTTTGGCCGGGGTCGATTATTCCAATGTTTTCGACGTGAAAGGGCAGTGCGTCGCCTCGACCAATCCTGCGGCCATCGGCAAGATCAACGTGGCTGACCGGGACTATTTCCGGACCCTGGCCCGGGGCGGAACGCGGGATGTCATTTCCAAGGCCCTGGTCAGCCGCACCACCGGCAAGGCGGTGGTGGTCCTGGCCCAGCCCGTGGAGGACGAGTCGGGCCGGTTCCTCGGGGTCGTCAACCTCGGCATGGATCTGGATTCCCTGACCCGGGAGCTGGCCGGCACCCGCATCGGCCGTACGGGCTATGCCTTTATTCTCGACGGCGACGGCATGGTGCTGGCCCATCCCCAAACCGGGCTGCTCATGAAAAACGATCTGGGGCACAGCGTGGCCGGCCAGCGGATCATGGCCGTGGCCGACCAGGCGGTGGTGGACTACCAGGCGGCCGACGGCGCCCATCTGGCCGCGGTCACCCGGGAGGCCAAGACGGGCTGGCGGTTCGTGGTCGAGGCTCCCCTGGACGAGTACAATGCCTATGCCACGGCGGCCACGCGCCAAAACGCGTTGATCGCCGGGCTCGTGACCCTGGCCATTCTGGTCACCGTGGCCTGGGTGCTTCGCGGCAGCGTGCTGCGGGGGTTGCGGGCCTGCATGGACTTTGCCGCGGCCGTGACCCGGGGCGAGCTCGAACGGGATCTGGCCATCCATTCCCGGGATGAGCTGCAAACCCTGGGCGAGGCCCTGCTTGCCATGGCCCGGTCCCTCAAGGCCAGTCTGGCCGAGGCGCAAGCCCAGGGTGCCGAGGCCCGAGCCCAGGCCGACCGGGCGGGCCAGGCCTTGGAGGAAGCCAAGCAAGCCCAGGCCGCGGCCGAGACGGCCAAGCGCGAAGGCTTGCTGCTGGCCGCCGACCGGCTCCAGGGCATCATGGACGCCTTGTCCGAAGGCGCCTCGCGCCTGGAGGGCGAGATCGGTACCATGCGCCAGGCCGTGGAGGAGCAGGAACGCCGGACATCGGAAACCGCCACGGCCATGGAGGAGATGAACGCCACGGTGCTCGAAGTGGCGAAAAATGCGGCCTCCGCTTCAGGGCAGGCCGATGCGGCCCGGGACAAGGCCGAACATGGCCAGGAAGTCGTGGGCCAGTCCCTGACCGCCATCGGCCGGGTGGATGCGGTCTCCCGGGAGATCAAGGCCGGCATGGACCAGCTGGGCGCGATGGCCCAGGCTATCGGCACCATTTTGAACGTTATTTCCGACATTGCCGACCAGACCAACTTGCTCGCCCTCAACGCGGCCATCGAGGCGGCTCGGGCCGGCGAGGCCGGACGCGGCTTCGCGGTGGTGGCCGACGAGGTGCGCAAGCTCGCGGAAAAGACCATGCAAGCCACCAAGGAAGTGGGCACGACCATCGGCAATATCCAGCGCCATGCGGCCGAAAGCGTGGCCAAGGTGGATGCCTCGGGTCAGGTGGTGGCCCAGGCCACGGAGCTGGCCGATGCCTCGGCCACGGCCTTGCGGGAGATCGTGGGGCTGGTGGACGGGACGAGTTCCCAGGTCCAGGGCATTGCCACGGCGGCCGAAGAGCAGTCGGCGGCCAGCGAGGAGATCAACCGGGCCGAGGAGGCGGTGAGCCAACTGTCGGGGGAGATTGCCCGGAGCATGGGAGAAGCGGCCGGCGTGGTGGAGGACCTGGCCCATCTGGTGGCGGATCTGGAGGCGGTGGTGCAGGCCTTCCGGGATCAGGAGGGCCAGGAGCGGTTGGGTCCGGGGACCGGCAAACGCATGGGTGTTTTGGAATAACTTATGCTTTTTTGGAATAATGGCCGCCCGGGAGACGGTTGCCGGAAGTTCAGTCCAATTCCCGGGCGGCCCAGATGCAGCGGCCGATGATTTCGAAATCGTCGGCGTCGGACACGAGATAGATGTTGGGATCGTTGTCCGAGAGAATGGCCAGCTGCCCGTCGCGCTCGACGAGCCGCTTGATGTACATCTGACCGTTGTAGCGCAGGTAATAGATCTTGTTGCGCACGAACTGGCGGCGGCCTTCGTCGATGAGCACCACACTGCCGTCGACGATGGTCGGGTCCATGCTGTCGCCAAAGGCCCGGATCACGGTCATGTTTTCCGGGTTGCCCTTGGACCGTATCCATTCGGTGCGAAAGCTCAGGTAGGTCAGGGCGCGGCTGCCGGTTTCGGTGGAGCCGCCGCCCATAGAGCCGGTGGCCTCGCGCAACGGCACCTCGGTATAATAGAGCTGGTGGGCTTCCCGGGCCCGGATGTCGCGCAGCATAGTGCGCAGGGCGGCATGGTCCGGACCGTTGGTTCCGGCGCTGTAGAGCGGTTCGCGCACCTGGCAACGCCGGCTGCCGGCCAATTCTTCCTGATGGTAGTCGGCGGCCTCCACTCGATCCCGACCCAGGGCCACCATTTCCTCATAGGACAGCTTGAAAAAGGCGGCGAACCGGCGACGCAAGGCCGGTTTGGGGGTCTGTTTGCCGGCCAGGATCTTGCTCACATAGCCTTGGCTGACGCCGACAAAGGCGGCCAGGGCCCCTTGCGAGGCATTTTCCATGGTCGCCAGGTCCGCCAGGGCCTTCCAGAAATACTGCTCTTCCCCGGTGCGAAAGGGGCCGTTTTCGTGGTCGCTCGTGGGGACGGGGTGGGTCATAGTGTCGCTTGTGCCCTAGATGGGGCGGGAATGTCCATGCCTATTTTGGAATATATTCCTTGACAAATATTCCAAATAGGAATAACGATTATTACATGAACGTCTGCTCCTCCACCTCGACCCACGGAGATTGGCTCCATGCGTGAATTCGAACTCCATGCCAAGTTGGCGGAAACCCTGGGCCAGGAAGCGGCCCGGGCGGCCCTGGATGCGCTTATTGCCGAATGGGGCGGCTGCCGCTTGGATATTCCCAATGGCACGGCTTCGCGCAAGCGCCGCCGGGATGCCGAAATCCGGCGCATGTACCGTTCGGGCGCCGATCTTTTCATGCTGCGCGGTCGGTTCGGTCTGTCCGACCGGCATCTGCGCCGCATCCTGTCCTACCGGCCCGAGTCCAGGGCCGGGGAGGGCGTCTGCTCAAAGACTTCCGTCCGGACGGTTGGACAACGGCCGGATATTCCCACAAGCGAACAGACCGCGATTGCGACGATCGAGGCCCCCGGAAGGGCAGGCTAGCCACGCGGCCCATCCGCCCGGGTCATGGCTCGGGCCATGGCCTGGACCAGGTCCTGGGCGTCAAACGGCTTGGCCACGTATTCGTCCATGCCGGCCTCCAGGCCCTGGACCCGGTCCGAATCCATGGCATAGGCGGTCAGGGCCACCACCGGCACGGTCGGGTTCACACCGGCCACTTGGCCGGAGCGGATGCGTCGGGTGGCGTCGAGGCCGTTGAGCCGGGGCATCTGGATGTCCATGAGCACGAGATCGAAGGGCGCGTGGCCAAGCAGTTCCAAGGCTTCCTGACCGTCGGACGCGGAGACGACCCGGTGTCCGAGTTTGCGCAGGAGGCGTTCGGTAAACAGCCGATTGACGGCTTCGTCCTCGGCCAGGAGAATGGAAAGCGACCGGGAGGAGGATTTGGGCACCGGTGCCGGATAGGCCTTTGCCGGTTGTTTGTCCTGGGGCAGGCCGAATTCCAGGGTCAGGGTGAAGGTGCTGCCCTGGCCGGGTGCCGATTCCAGGCCGATGTCGCCGCCCATGAGGTTGGCCAGGCGTTTGGCAATGGCTAGCCCCAGGCCGGCACCGCTGTATTTTTTGGTCAGGTAGTTCTCGCCGATGCCGAACGGTTCGAAAATGGCGTGCTGCTGCTCAGGCCCGATGCCGATGCCCGTGTCCGCCACGCGCACCCGCAGCCGGATGCGGCCGGGCTCCACGGGCTCGACCTGGGCGTCTGTCCCGTCATCCGGATCAAGGCTGGCCGTGACTTGGCCTTTGCGGGTGAATTTGAAGGCGTTGCCGAGCAGATGCATGCAGATCTGCCGGGTCCGGTCCGGATCGCCGATGACGCGTTCGGGCAGGCGCGGGTCGATACTGTGGCTGAAGGTGAACGGTCGCAACTGGCTTTGGGCCGCGAAGTTGCGCAACAGCGGCGCAAGTTCGGCCCGGAGGTCGAATTCCCGCACCTCCACTGATAGCCGGCCGGCTTCCACATTGGACAAATCGAGCAGATCGCCCATGACATGCAAGAGCACGTTGGCCGACTGGCGGATGATGCCGAGATATTCGCGGGTTTCCCCCGTGACCCCGCTGTCGAGCAGCAACTGGGCCATGCCCAGGATACCGTTCAAGGGCGTGCGCAGCTCGTGGCTCATGTTGGCCAACAGCTGGCTTTTGGCCTCGCAGGCGGACTCGGCCGCTTGTTTGGAGGCGTGCAGGGCTTCTTCCAGCCGCTTTTGCTCGGTGATATCGTCAAAAACCCAGATGAGCGTTTCGTCGACGGGTGCGTCAGTCACGGCCTTGGCTTGGAGCCGGACCGTGAGGAGCCGGCCCCGCGGGCCGACCATCCGGCATTCGGCCACATAGCGGTCCGAGCCGGCCAGGGCTTGGCGGGCCTTGCGCACGAACTGCTCGTATTCGGTGGGGCTCGGAAACAGGCTGACGGCGTCCAGGCCCACGAGCTGTTCCGGGGTGTATCCGAGGATGTCCGCTCCCCGGCGGTTGATTTTGCGGATATGGCCGCCGTGGCTCAAGGCCATGCCGACCAGGGCGTTGTCGAAGATGGTCTCCATCTCGCGCAAGGCCTGGTCCAGGCGGGGTTGGCACGCATCCCGGTATTCCTGCTCCTGGTGGACATTCGGATCGCCCGCGACAGGGCGGTCGGTCAGCGCTGCGGTGTCTTTCTTGAAAAATGTGTCGCGCATGGGGCTCCCTGACCACTCGTGATCCCAAGGCAAGGCGGTCTCCCAGCTTTGAGGTGTACCGCCTGTGGGCTGTCCCGGCAAGGGGAGATCGTGAAAACCGTACGCCTTGCGCAAAGGGCGCACGCGGTGAGGTCTGGGAACGCGTCGGCGAGGGGCTTTCCGGTCCTTGGCCTTGACAGCAGGGGCGGTGCCCGTCATGGCGAAAGCCGAAGCAAGGGAGGCGCTACGTGGGCAACGTGCTCATCATCGACGACGACCAGACTATCCGTGACGCCTTGGCCCGGGTGGTCTCCCGGCTCGGCCATGCGGCCACCGCGGCCTCGACCCTGGCCGAGGGCCTGGACCGGGTCTCCCGGGAAGAGGTCGACGTGGTTTTTCTCGATGTGCGCATGCCCGACGGCAATGGCCTGGACGCCATTGCCCATATCCGGCGCGCGCCGTCGCAGCCGGAAGTCATCGTCATCACCGGCTGGGGCGACCCGGACGGCGCCGAACGGGCCATGCGCCAGGGGGCCTGGGATTATATCGAGAAGCCGCCCTCGGTCAAAACCATGACCACGCCCTTGCTGCGGGCCATGGAGCACCGCCGCCGGGGCCGGGCCGTCGAGGAGGACGTGGCGCCGTTCCGCTTTGCCGGCGTCACCGGTGGCAATCCCAAACGGGCCCAGTGCCTGGAACGGGCGGCCCGGGCCGCGGCCAGCGACGTCAATGTGCTGCTCACCGGCGCAACCGGCGCCGGCAAGGAGCTTTTTGCCCGGGCCATCCACGAAAACAGCCCCCGCCGGCATGGGGAATTCGTGGTGGTGGACTGCGCCGCCCTGCCGGCCGGCATTGTGGAGAGCGTGTTGTTCGGTTCGGAAAAGGGCGTCTATACCGGGGCCGACCGCAAACGCGAGGGGTTGCTGTTGCGCGCCCACGGCGGGACGTTGTTTCTCGACGAGGTGGGCGAACTGCCCCTTGGCGTGCAAAAGGCTTTTTTACGCGTGCTCCAGGAACGGCGGCTGCGCCCGGTCGGAGGCCTCACCGAATCGCCCTGTCATTTCCGGCTGGTGGCCGCCACCAACCGGGACCTGGAGGCCATGGCCGCCAAGGGTCTGTTCCGGGAGGACCTGCTGTTTCGGCTCCAGGGCGTGGGCATCGAGCTGCCGCCCCTGGCCGGCCACCCCGAGGACATCCTCGATTTCGCCGCCCATTTCACCAAGGAATCGGCCGAGCGCCTGGGCATTGCCGCCAAGCCCCTGTCCGAGGATTTCGCCCGGGCCCTGCTTGCCTATTCCTGGCCCGGCAATGTCCGGGAACTCAAAAACACCATGGAAGGCGCCCTGGCCCTGGCCGCGGCCGACGAACTCCTGCTGCCGGTGCACCTGCCCTTGCACATCCGGGTCTGCGCGGCCCGCAATCGGGTCACGGGCCGCAGCGGCGGCCGGGACGAGGCCGTCCCCGAGCACCTTTCGCCCGTGGCCGACTTGCCGGATTTCCGCGAATACCGCGACAGCCGCGAGGCCGATTACCTGCGTGCCCTGGTCGAACGCCACGGCGGGGATATCGGGCGCATGCTCAAGGTGTCAGGACTGTCCCGCTCACGGCTTTATGCCCTGCTCAAAAAGCACGGGCTCGCGCCGCTACGCGCCTGAGATCGTCCGGGCCAGACCCGGCCCGCTAGCCGGATTTCTGTCCTTGTTCCGACCAGCTTCCTAAAGATGGCCCCTGCCGCAGTCGAAAAGACAGGAAAGGGAGGGGCGCGACGGCCGGCATGGTGCCGGTGGCCAGACGTCCCCGAGCGGCCCGGTGAAATACCTTCTGGTCATGATCGGCATCATCGGTGCGATCACCTACATCTTCGTGGCCGGACCCAAGTCCGTGACCGGCCAGGATGCCGTTGCCGTGAACCGGCAGCAGGAAGTGTGGGATGCCATCGGCCGGCTCGAAGCCCGGCGCCAGGATATGCTCGTGCGGGCCGCGGGCCGGGGGATCGGCCTTTTGCCGTCCGAGGCCGGACATGGCCGGAACTGGGCCGACGGATACCGTATGGGCTTTGCCCGGGGGTATTCCTTGGGCAAGACAAGCAGGGGACAACTGCAATCCGGTTTTATGGCCCTGGACGGCAGTTGAGCGCCGGCCTAGGGCGTGCCCAGCCGGGTCCTTATGCGATCGGCCACGGTGAGCACGGCCAGGACGTACAGGTCGCTGTGGTTGTAGGCGTAGACCACCCGGCGGTTTTCCTCAGGGGTCAGCCCGGGATGCCAGCCATGGCCGCGCAGGTAGTTGGCCACGCTGACAATGGCGTCGGCCGGTGAAAACAGGTTCACCACTCCGTCCCCGTCGCCATCCACACCAAATTGCAGCACATTGCTCGGCATGAACTGGCAGATGCCAATGGCGCCGTAGATGGAGCCGGGCATGCGCGAGGCGTCCTGGCGGCTGAAGGCGGCATGGCGCAACAGGGCGAGCAGTTCCCGGTAGCCCCATTCGGCCCGGTCCCGGGCCGCATCCGCGGCAAAGGCCTGACGGTCGGCCGAGGAACCCAGGGTGCGCATGAAGGGTTCGATCAGGCTCAAATCCGAGCTGCGGGCCAAGCTGGCCAGGACTTCCAGGGCGTTTTGTTCGCCGAGGTAGGAGCCGAGCTTGGTTTCCACCAGGATAATGGCGGTCACCAGCTCCGGCGGCGGTCCGAATTCCCGGGTCGCCCGGTCAAAGGCGGCCTGGTTGTCGCGGATAAAGGTCACGGCCCGGTCGATGGCGCCCGGGGTGAGGAACTGGCGGTAGGAACTCTGGTCCAGGGTGCGCTTGGTGGGCTTTTTGGGGGGCTCGAACTGCTTGCGCACCATGGAATCGACCTTGCGGGCCATGATGGACGGGTCGTATTCCAGGTCGGCAAACAGCCTGGCCAGACGGGATCGATCCTGGCCGTCGGCCACGAGCCGGGCGATCAGCGGTTCCCAGATACTCAGATCCTGGGCCGGAGCCGGCACGACCGTCGCCAAGACGAGCAGCAGGCAGGCCGTGGGCAGGCTCAGCCGCGGCATCGGATGACGGCGTCTCGCGTGGGGTGCAAAAAGGTCGCGGACCATGGAGCCCTGTCTAGCGCCAAGCCGGGCCCGTGTCCAATGGTGGGGGGCGCCTCGGGGCAGGCTTGCACGCATTTTGCTTGGTGGCTTACGAGCCTGGCAGCCCGTGCCGGGATTTTGGCGCGACCGGCCGAACGCTGTCAACGGCCGTGGCAAGCGCTTCGGAAGCGGATGTTGCGGGCAGGGCGGCGGCTGGCCGCTAGGAGGAGACCGATATGACCCGGTGGGCACGTCCGGCGGCGGTGCTGTTTTTGGTCCTGACCCTGGCCCTTCCGGGCGCAGCGGCGGCCTTCGACGAGCAGACGGTCATGGCCTGCGCCTTTCGCCAGGCCCTGGCCATCCTGACCTGCAAAAATCCGGAAAACTACAGCTACCTGGGCGTCCGCGAGGGCGTTTACGTCTATAACAGCCTGTACGGCAAGGGATTCGCCGAGTTTTACGTGCAGGTCAACGGCGACCTGGCCATATTTTCCAGCCGGGTCTGGCGCGGTCGCATGCCGTCCGGCCGCATCATCAAGGACTATCCGGCGGGTTGCGTCACCGTGGGTATCGACCCCTTGATCTGCTCCCGTACCAAGGTCGCCCGCTGCTGCGGCAGCCCGTAGGGCGGCTGAGAGGGCGCGGGGGAAAAAAGGGGGGAGTGCGGGGAGTGACGCCTCCGGCGGCCAGGAGAGCTAGGCCCTCCTGGACCTCCCGAAAGGGAAAACCGAATGAAATGTTGTGGAGAGTTCCTCCTTATGGGTTTCCAAAGGGCGGAGCCCTTTGGCCGGCGGAGGCGTCTCTTTACCCCTCCCCCCTACAAACGGCGCAGCCAGGCGGTGAGGGCCAGGACGGCGATGAGCGGGTACAGGGGCCAGGTGAGGTCATTTTTGAGGCACCAGACCACTCCCGCGAGCAGAATCACGGCATAGAGGCAGGCTTCGACATAACGGCCGGAGCCGCGTCCGGGCCGGGTCCAGCCCTGGAAATCGATCAGGCGGTGGGTATCAGGCGATACCTGGTCGTTTTCGTCCGTTTCCGGGGACGAGGCCTCCCCGGCGTGCCCGGATTGGAGCTTGTGCCCGCATACCGGGCAGAATCGATCGGAATCCGGGGCTTCGGCCCCGCATTTGTTGCAGCGCATGTGCGTCTTTCCCCATTGACAAGGTGACAACCGAGCATAGATGGAATCGGATCACCCCGCCACCATAACCGAGGAGGCGCCATGGAAGCGACCCTGCGCGGCTATTCCGTGAATTATGCCTGCTGCAACGGCTGTGGCGCCTGTGTCGCCACGTGTCCCGAGCTTTTTGCCATGGACGAGACGGCCGAGAAGCCGGTGTTGTTGCTGGCCGAGGCCCCAAGCGAGGACATCGAGCGGGCCATGGCCTTTTGTCCCCACGACTGCATCGAAATGGACTGATCGCTCCTCCCCCGTTCCAGGGGGCCGGGGGGATGATCCCCCCGGCGGAGAGGTCCAGGAGAGGCAGCGCCTCTCCTGGCCGCCGGAGGCGCTTCCCTTCCGCTCCTATTCCTCCCGCAAGGCCGCACGCAACTCCTCCAGCCAGACCGCCGGCGAGGCATCGCTCGGCATGCGCCAGTCCCCGCGCGGGGACAGGGCAACCGTGCCCACCTTGGGCCCGTCGGGCATGGACGAGCGCTTGAACTGCTGGGAAAAAAATCTCCGGACAAACGTCTCCAGCCAACGGCCCAGGGTGGCCCGGTCATAGGCGTCGCCAAAGGCCCGTTCGGCCAAAAACAGGATCTTGGCCGGGCCGAAACCGTGGCGCAGGGTCATGAACAGGAAGAAGTCGTGGAGTTCGTAGGGCCCGATGACCTGTTCCGTGCATTGCACCAGGCTGCCGTCGGCCCCGAGGGGTAACAGTTCCGGGGTAATGGGCGTGGCGCAGATGTCGCGCACCGTGGCCGCGGCCTCGGGACCCAGGACCTCGTCGGCGCTCCATTCGGCCAGGTAGCGGATCAAGGTTTTCGGCACCCCGGCGTTGATGTGGTACATGGACATATGGTCGCCGTTGAAGGTGCACCAGCCGAGGGCCGCCTCGGACAGATCGCCGGTGCCGACCACGAGCGCCCCGTCCATGTTGGCCACGTCCATGAGAATCTGGGTGCGCTCGCGGGCCTGGGCGTTTTCGTAGGTCACGCCGAGGTTGGCCGGATCGAAGCCGATGTCCTTGAAATGCTGGTTCAAGGCGTCGTGGATGGGCACCACGGACAGGCGCGCCCCGAGCTTGGTGACCAGGGTTTCGGCATTGGTCCAGGTGCGCTCGGTGGTGCCGAAGCCGGGCATGGTCAGGCAGTGGATGTTCTCCCGGGGGAGCCCCATGCGGTCAAAGACCGTGACCGTGGCGATGAGCGCCATGGTGGAGTCGAGCCCGCCCGAAATGCCGAGCACCACCTTGGTCAGGCCCGTGTGGAGCAGCCGGCGCATGAGCCCGGTGGACTGGATCTGGAAGATCTCCCGACAGCTCGCCGCCCGCTGCGTCGGATCGGCCGGCACGAAAGGCGTCGGTGACAGGGGGCGCAGCAGGGTTTGCGGCAGGGGCCGGGGCATCAGGTCAAAGGCCACGCGCCGGTGGCTGGATGCGGGCAGGGCGGCCGAAAAGGAACTGTTGCGGATGCGTTCCTGGACCAGGTTTTTAACGTCCACATCGGCGCAGATGCAGGTGGTGTCGAAGCGAAACCGCTCGGCCTCGGCCAGAAGCTGGCTGTTTTCGGCAATGAGGGAATGGCCGGAAAAGACCACGTCCGTAGTGGATTCGCCGGGCCCGGCCGCGGCATAGGCATAGGCGGCCAGGCAGCGGCCCGACTGCTGGCGCACGAGATCGCGCCGGTAGCCGGCCTTGCCGAGCAGTTCCACGCTGGCCGAGGGATTGATAAGGATGGTCGCCCCGGCCAGGGCCAGCTCGCCGCTCGGTGGGCACACGGTCCACAGATCCTCGCAAATCTCGATGCCGAGCACGCATTCGGGAATTCCCCGGGCGCAAAAAAGCAGGTCCACGCCGAAAGGCACGATCGTTTCGCCCAGGCGCGCCTCGCCCGAGGTGCCGACGCCGCTCGTGAACCAGCGCTGCTCGTAATATTCGTTGGTGGTGGGCAGGTAGATCTTGGGCACAAGCCCGAGCACGCGTCCTTCGGCCAGAAAGGCGGCGCAGTTGTAGAGCCGGCCGTCCACGACAAGGGGCAGGCCCACCACCGCGCCCAGGCCGGTTTCGGCCGTGCCACGGGCCAATTCGGGGAGGGCCTCCCGGGCGGCCACGAGCAGCCGGTCCTGGAGGAACAAATCGGCGCAGGTATAGCCGGTCAGGCACAGCTCTGGGAAAAAGGCCAACGACGCGCCGGCCGCGGCTGCCTGGTCCAGGCCGTCGCGGATGGCGGCCAGGTTTTTTGGCACATCACCCGGCGTGAGTCGCGGGGACAGGCAGGCCAGCCGGACATAGCCGAAATCGGAAAAGGCACGGGGACGAAAGCTCGCGGAGGATTCGGGCATGGGGGCCAAGCCTGCCTTCGGCGCCAGGCGCCGGTTGCGGCGGGAAGCAGCTGCCCGGATTGCGCGTGGTCCTTGCCGGACGCCCTCGGGCGCGTACTCCCGCCCATGGAGACGGTTTGCCGCGCTCCTGGCAGTAAGGGGTTTGGCCCGACCTGGCAAGCCGGCTAGGGGGGAGGGGGAGCGCCTCCGGCGGCCAAAGGGCTTCGCCCTCTGGACTCCCGTTAAGGGGGATACGGCGTTGCGATGTTGTTACCGGCCCGGACAGGTCGTTTGGAGCGGCGCCGCGTCAGGTTCCACAGAGTCCGTCTCGGGCGGAACCGTGCTGACATGAACGCCGGGACCGGGGCGCACCCGGTCGAGAATGTGCCGGGAAAGGACGTCGAGACCTTCGCCGGTGCGGGCCGAAACCGTTATCGCCTCCGGGAAACAGTTGCGCAAAGGCAGACGCAGGTCCTCGGGCACGGCGTCCCATTTGTTGAGAACCACAATCCGGGGGATGTCGCCGAGTTCCATCTCGCGCAGGATGTCGTCCACCGCCGCCACCTGCCCCTCCACCTCCGGGTGCGAGGCATCGGCCACGGTTACAAGCAGATCGGCCGCCTCCAGCTCCTCCAGGGTGGCCCGGAAGGCCTCCTTGAGCTCCTTCGGCAGCTCGCGGATAAATCCCACGGTGTCGGTGAGGATGATTTCTTCTTCGCTCGGGAAGCGCAGACGCCGGCTGGTCGGGTCCAGGGTGGCGAACAGGCGGTTTTCGGCCAGCACGGCACTCCCGGTCAGGGTATTGAGCAGGGTGGACTTGCCGGCGTTGGTGTAGCCGACAAGCGACACCACGGGCAGTCCCGCCCGAGCCCGGCCGGCCCGGGCCGCGGCCCGGCGCTTGCGCAATTCCTTGAGCGCGTCCTTGATGCGGCCGATGCGTTCGCGGATGCGCCGCCGGTCCACTTCGAGCTTGGTTTCGCCCGGACCCCGGCCGCCGATGCCGCCCATAAGCCGGGACATGGCCCGGTCCTGGCGCACGAGGCGGGGTTGGAGATATTTGAGCTGGGCCATCTCGACCTGCAACTTGCCCGACCGGCTGGCCGCGTGCTGGGCAAAAATGTCGAGGATGAGCTGGGTGCGGTCGATGACCCGCAGCTGGGTGACCTCGGCCAGGTTGCGGATCTGCGACGGGGAAAGCTCCCCGTCAAAAACAAGGAGCGAGGCCCCGGCCTGCAAGGCCACCACCTCGATGTCGGCCAGCTTGCCCTTGCCGAGGATGAATTTGGGATTGACCGCCGTGACCCGCTGCACGACCCGCTCGGCCACGTCGAGGCCGGCGGTGTCGGCCAGGGCGGCCAGCTCGGTCAGCGACGCGTCCTGGACGGCCTTGGGGCTGCTGGCCACGCTCACGAGCACGGCCCGTTCCCGGCCCGAGGCGGTCTTGCCCGGCGCGGCGAGCCGCTCGCCTTCCCGGGCCAGCTCCTCTTCCAGGGACGTGGCCAGGGCATTGAAATCTTCCTCCACCCGGTCGAAAGGCGTCGGCGGCAGCAGGTCGTAAGGTGCGTCCCCGGCCCCGGGCGGCAGCAGATGGGCGACGTGGAGCGTCGCCGGCGCGGCCATGGCGTCCACGGTCAGGGCGGCCACGCTGTCCAGGCGCAAAAACAGCATGTCGGTCAGGTCTTCCTCATTGAGCGGCTCGCCGGCGAGATGGGTGTGCAGCAGGCGCAACCCGCGCAACCGGCCCGCGCCCAGGCGGGAACGGTCGAGTTCGGGGATGAGGATGCCCTTGGGGGTGCCGACCAGGACCATGGCGGCCCGGCCCTTGCGGTCGATGAGCAGGCCGACCTGGCGGCCGATGCCGAAGCTAATGGCGGCCAGTTCCCGGGCCTGGTCCAGGGTGTAGCCCCCCACCGACGGGAAGCGTCTGGTGCCGAGGCGTTCCAGGGCCTTGTGTTGACTGGCCTTGAGTCCGACCGTGTTGCCCTCTACCTTGGTTGCGATGGGGATGTCCTTTTGTTGTGAATGCGGGAGAGAATCGGGGCGCTGCCCCGAGCCCCGCCGGGAGGAAATGATTCCCTCCCGGACCCTCCCCAGCGGGGGCTTATTTCTACGCCCACAATAAGACGCGCTCCCCGGCCCGGCAAGAGACCGCCCCGACCTGTCGGGATGGGCCCGGGAAGGGGGTGACCCCCTTCCCGGCCGCCGGAGGTATCTTTTGCCCCAACTTACGCGTTCGCCAAATAGGTGGCGATGGCGTCGTCATAGGTGCTGGTTTTTCTGAAAGTGGCAGCGGCGGTTTTCTGGCGCAGGGCCAGGGGCGCCTGCATGGCGTTCTGGGCCAGGGTGTCCATGATCTCGGGGTAGAACGCCGGATCGGGCACCACCAGGATGCTGTTGAAATTTTTGGCCGAGGCCCGCAGCAGGGTCGGGCCGCCGATGTCGATCTGTTCGACCATCTCGGGCAGGGGCAGGCCTTTTTGGAGGGCCTTGTCAAAGGCATAGAGGTTGACCACCACCATGTCGAAGGTGGCGATACCGAGGGAGGCCAGGGTGGCCAGGTGCTCGGGATTGTCCTTGTCGGCCAGGATGCCGCCGTGGATGGCCGGATGCAGGGTTTTGACGCGGCCGCCCATGATTTCGGGGAAGCCTGTCACGTCGCTGACGGAGGTCACGGTCAGGCCGGCCTCGGTCAGGAGTTTGCGGGTACCGCCGGTGGAAACGAGTTCCACGCCGGCGGCGCTGAGAAACCGGGCCAGTTCGGGCAGGCCGGTCTTGTCCGTGACGCTCAAGATGGCCCGTTTGATGGGCAGAAGTTCCATGGGCATCCTCGCTTTTTCCGGGCGAGGTGCCACACTCGTCCGGGATTGGCAAGACCACCCGGGCGGGGCGTAACCCTTTCCCGCGGCCGGACGTTTCGTGTCCGGCCGCAGGCGGGGGAGGGGAAAACGGGTCTGATCCGGACTAGGCGGCGATGCGCTTGAGTTCCTCGGCCAGTTCCTGGGCCGCGGCGTAGCGGGGGTCCTGGGCGAGGATGGCATCCAGCTCGACGCCGGCCTCGGCATGTCGGCCGAGGCTGACCAGGCAGCCGGCCATGGTGTAGCGCACCTCGTGCTTGAGGGGATCGAGTGCCAGGTAGTCGTGGAGGAAGGGCAGCACCTCCTCCAGGCGTTCCTCGGCATGTCCCAGGCGCACCAGGCCGAAGAGCGCCACCAGGTTTTCCGGATTCTTGGCCAGGGCGCCCTTGAAATGGGTGAAGGCTTCGGCGGTGGCGCCGCGTTCCATCTCGATCAGGGCCATGCCGGCCAGGGACTTGTCGTTGGCCTCGATGGTCGAGGCCTTGTGGTACAGTCCCATGGCCTTGTCCAGGTCGCCGCGCTGCACGGCGATGGTGGCCAGTCCGAGATAGGGATCGGCGTGGATGCCGTTACTGGTCACGGCCTTGCCGTAATATTCCTCGGCCTTGTCCAGGTCGCCCATGAAAAGATAGCATTCGCCGAGTTCCTTGTTGATTTCATAGTCCAGTTGCCCACTCATGACATCCCCTCCATACACGGCGGTCGGTGTCTGTTGCCGTCGTAGCGCTTCGTATGCGGCGCCAAAGGTATTCGCATCCATGCGGCCGGGGCCGACCCGGCGGCGCGTCTTGCCGGGCGATACCCATCAAGCAAGGGCCATGCCAGTCTGATTGAGGCACGAAAAACCGCGCCACATCGTTCGCAATAAAAAACGGTCGCCCGATGGGCCGCATCGGTTTTTTACAAAGTCAAACAGATGTCGGGAAAAAAATGCCGCCGACCCGGGGATGCCTGGTTCGGCTGGAACGGTTTTTGCCGAAGCCAGGGAACAGCCGCCGTGATTCCGGCGGGGATACGGCGGTCGTTACGGGAGGCAAACCGGCATGAAGACAATGTTTTCGAGCAATCTCGATCTGCTGGGCAAGGTCATGGACCTCCATCTGGAGCGTCAGAATGTCGTCATGTCCAACCTGGCCAACCAGGATGTGCCTGCCTACAAGGCCCGGCGCCTCAATTTCGAAAAGGAACTGCAATCGGCCCTGGGCCTGGACCAGAAGGGCATCCTCACCCAGACCGGCGGCGGTCATATGTCTTCGGGGTTCAATCCGGCCACCTTCGAGGGCGACCTCACCATGCGCTGGAAGCCCCGGGTGGTGGCCGGCCTCGACAGCGTGAGCATGGAAAACGAGATGTCCATCATGGCCAAGAACACGCTGATGTACAACGCGTTGACGGACCTCACCAAGAAGGACTTCGAAGGCCTGCAGAAGGTCATCACGGAAGGAGGCAAGTAACATGGATCTTTTCAGCGCCCTGGACATCGGCGCTTCGGGCATGTCGGCCCAGCGCTCGCTTATGAACGTCATTTCCATGAACCTGGCCAACATCAAGACGACCCGGACCCTGGATGGCACCCCGGGCCCGTACACGCGCAAGTCCGTGTCCCTCCAGACCGAGGCCGTGGACTCACCCTTTTCCAAGGCCATGAGTTCGGCCATGGACCGGGACATGGCCGGGGTCAAGGTCGCGGGCGTGGTCAACGACAACCGTCCCCCGCGCATGGTCTACGAGCCCGGCCATCCCGACGCCAACGCCGATGGCTACGTGGCCTATCCCGACATCAACGTGGTTGAGGAAATGTCCAACATGATCACGGCTATGCGCAGCTACGAGGCCTCCTCGGCCTCCATCGGCACGGTCAAGAACATGTTCAGCAAGGCCCTGGATATCGGCAAGTAACGGAGGATCGTCATGGCTATTTCACCCGTCGCCCTGTCCGCTTACCGCGCCGCCATGAACCAGACCGCGGCCATTGACGGCAAGGTTACTTCGTCCCTGTCCAAAACGGCCAAGCCGGCATCCGGTTTCGGTCAGACCCTGGTGGATTCCCTCAAGCAGGTCAACGATCTGCAAAACACCAAGGCCGATATGGTGGAATCCTTTGCCTCCGGCCAGACCCAAAACGTGCACGAACTCATGATCAACCTGCAAAAGGCGGGGTTGGCCATGCAGATGACCACGACCGTGCGCGGCAAGGTCATCGAGGCTTACCGCGACCTGATCAAGATGCAGTTCTAGTCCTGATCCCGGACCGAAACGCCCCGTCCCAGGAGAAGCAGCATGGCCCCCTTCTTCAAGCAGAATTTCGAAAAGCTCATCCAGTACTGGTCCAACCGCTCGGCGGCCCAGCGCATGCTCCTGGTCGGGCTGGCCGTGTCCACGGTCACCGCCTTCCTGGTCATGATTTATTTTTTGAATCAGCCCGAGCTGCGGGTGCTGTACACCAACCTGTCCCCCGAGGACGCCTCGCGGGTGGTCGATCTGCTCAAGTCCTCCAAGACGCCCTATGAGCTGCGCGACAACGGTTCCACGGTCCTGGTCCCGGCCGATGCGGTCTACGAACAGCGGCTCAAGGTGGCCGGCGAAGGCGTCATGCACGGCCAGGGCGTCGGGTTCGAGCTGTTCGACCAGCTCAAGGTGGGCCAGACCGACTTCGTGCAGCGCATCAACTACACGAGAGCCTTGCAAGGCGAACTTTCGCGCACGATTTCCGAATTTCCCCAGGTGGATAAGGCCCGGGTCCATCTCGTGCTGCCCCAGAAGAGCCTTTTTATCCAGGAGCAGAACAAGGCCTCGGCCTCGGTCGTGCTCACCCTCAAGCGCGGTCAGAAGCTCGACGCCAAGCAGCTGCAAGGCATCGTCAACCTGGTCGCCATGTCCGTGGAAGGCCTCACCCCGGAGCGCATCACCATCACCGACACCACCGGCCAATCCCTGTACCAGCCCCGGGGCGACGGCGGCCTGGAGGGCATGAGCACCACCCAGTTCGAATACAAGAACACCTTCGAATCGAACCTGGAAAACCGCATCGAGCAGTTGCTCACCCCCATCGTCGGACCGGGCCGGGCCCTGGTCAAGGCCAACGTGGACCTCGACTTCAGCCAGCGCACCATTCGCAAGGAGCTTTATGATCCCAACGTGACCGTGGTGCGTAGCGAACAGAAAAACGAGGAAACCACCTCGGGTTCCGCGGCCGTGGACGCCAACGGCGCCACCACCTCGCCCCGTGGCGGCGGCTCGGCCGTGCCCAACAGCAATTTCCGGGGCGAAGGCTATTCCGGCACCGAGTCCACCCAGAAGTCCAGCCGGCAAAACAGCACCACCAATTACGAGATCAACAAGGAAGAACAAAACGTCGTGGCCCCGGTCGGCGACTTGAAGCGCCAGTCCATCGCGGTTATCGTGGATGGGTCCTACGAGAAGAACAAGGACGGCAAGGGCTACACCTTCGTGCCCCGCAAGGCCGAGGACCTCGAGCGCATCAAGCAGGTGGTGGCCCGGGCTGCCGGCCTGGATTCGTCCCGGGGCGACGAAATTCAGGTGTCGAGCTTCGAATTCGGCGCGCCCGACGGTTCCGAGGAACCGAGCCTGCTGCAGACCATGCTTGAGTATGCCCAGCGGCTCGGCAAGCCGTTCCTCAATGGCCTGCTCATCTTCCTCTTCCTCATCCTGGTGGTGCGGCCGGTGGTTTTGGCCCTTATCCGCCCCCGGGTCACGGAAGAGGAGATCGAGACCCTGGAACGGCTGCCCGAAGGCGAGGCCCGCATGGCCTTGGAAGAGCCCGAACTCGGGGAGGAGGCGGCCATGCTCGAAGGCGGCAAGGAATTCGAACTGGCCAAGAATCTGGCCCTGCAATTGTTCGAGGAAAACATGGAGCAGTCCATGCTGTTGCTCAAAAACTGGCTCAAGCAGGAGGCCTAGCCGTCCATGCCCGCCATGACCGGACCCCAGAAAACCGCCGTGCTGTGCCTGGCGCTCGGCGAAAAGTTCACCGGCGAGGTGTTCAAGCGCCTGGACCGGCGCGAGATCGCCCGCATCTCCAAGGCCATGATGGACATGGAGACCGTGCCCCGGGAGCAGGTCGAGGAAGTGGTCCGGGAATTCAACGACTCCATGCAGGTGAGCCGGGAGATGGTCTCGGGCGGCCCGGATCAGGTCAAGCGCATGCTGGCCAAGACCCTGGACTCGGACACGGCCAAGTACATCATGGAGACGCTCGAAATCGACACCGGGCCCACGCCCTTCCAGGAGCTCGGCAACGTGTCCCCGCGCATTCTGGCCCAGATCCTGCGCAACGAGCATCCCCAGACCCTGGCCCTGATCCTCGGCCACCTGGGCTCGGACCAGGCGGCCGAACTGCTGCAAAACCTGCCCTCGGGCGTGCGGGCCGAAGTGCTCATGCGTCTGTCCAAGCTCGAAGCCGTGGCCGAGGACATGCTCATGGAAGTGGACAAGGTCCTGCAAAACCAGCTCATCGCCATGGGCGGCAAGGAAGGCAAGAAGGTCGGCGGCATCACGGCCGTGGCCGAAATCCTCAATGCCGTGGACCGGGCCACCGAAGAGGAAGTGCTCTCCGAGATCGAGGAAGAATCGGCGCAGATGGCCGAGGACATCCGCAACCTCATGTTCGTGTTCGAGGATATCAAGGCCCTGGACGACCGGGCCATCCGCGAACTGCTCAAGGAAGTCTCCAACGAGGAGCTGACCCAGGCCTTAAAGGGCGCCTCCGAGGAACTGCGCGACAAGTTTTTCAAGAACCTCTCCGAACGCGCCGCCACCATGATCCAGGAAGACCTGGAAATCATGGGCCCGGTGCGTCTGGCCGAAGTGGAAGCGGCCCAGCAGAACGTGGTCAAGACCGTGCGGCGTCTGGAAGCCGAGGGCAAGATCGCCATCGGCCGCGGAGGCGGGGATGTCTTTATCTGATACCCCGGATACCGGCGTTTTGACCGGCCGGGTCATTCTCGGACCGGGCGGCGAGGAGGGCGAGGCCGAAACCACCATTGCCGAGCTCGAATCCCGGCGCTCGCCCGTGCACTACGAGGAGGTCGAGGCCCGGTTCTGGGAACGGGTGCGCGCCAAGGCCAAGGCCAAGGCCTCGGAGATCATGAGCCAGGCCATGGCCGAGGCCGAACGCCTCAAGGCCACGGCCAAGGAAGAGGGCTACGCCGCCGGCGTGGCCGAGGCCGAAAAACAAATCCAGGCCGAACTGGCCCAGATGTCCACGTCCCTGGGCAAGATCCTCGACTTCGTGGCCGGCGAACGCAAGTCCCTGTGGACCAGCTACCGTCAGGACCTTGTCACCCTGCTGCGCCTGGCCGTGGAACGCACCATCGGCGCCTCTCTGGCCGGACGGCGCGAGGAAATCCTGTCCAAACTCCTGGATGAAGCCCTGGAGCTCATCGACGCCCGGGACAACCTGACCCTTACCGTCCATCCCGATGACGAACCGCTCGTGCGCGAGCTCATGGCCCGGGCCGTGAACGATCACCCCGGCGTCAGCCGGTTCCAGGTGCGGGCCAACCCGGCCTTGCTGCCGGGCAGCGTCTCCCTGGAAAGCCGCGACGGCCTGGTGGACAACACCGTGGCCAGCCGGTTCGAGTCCGTGGAAACCCTGTTCGCCCAACTGGCGGCGGGCGGTTCCGATGCTGCTTGATGCCAAGTCGGCCCTGGCCGTGCTGGAGCAGATGCGCCCGGCCCGGACCTACGGCAAGGTGTCCAAGGTGGTCGGGCTGGTGGCCGAGGGCCGGGGCATCAAGGCGCCTATCGGTTCGGTGTGCGAACTCCTCTCCGACGACGGCCGGGGCGCGACCACCGAGGTGCCGGCCGAGGTGGTGGGGTTCCGGGACGGGGCCTGCCTTTTCATGCCCTACGGCGATCTGCGCGGCATCGCGCCCGGCACGCTCATCCGCAACACGAGCACGCCGCCGCTTTTCCCGATCGGCAACAACTTTCTCGGCCGGGTCATCGACGCCTTCGGCAATCCCATCGACGGGGGCGCGCCCTTGGCCCCCACGGCCTTGGTGCCTGTTTTCGCGCCGGCGCCGGCGCCCATGGAACGTCCCCGCATCAGTGACCCCATGGACGTGGGCGTGCGGGCCATCAACGGCCTGCTCACCCTCGGCAAGGGCCAGCGCGTCGGCATCATGGCCGGATCGGGTGTCGGAAAATCGACGCTCATGGGCATGATCGCCCGCAACACCAAGGCCGACATCAACGTCATCGGGCTGGTCGGCGAGCGCGGCCGTGAGCTGCGGGAATTCATCGAAAAGGATCTCGGCCCGGAAGGCCTGTCCCGGTCCGTGCTCGTGGTCGCCACCTCGGATCAGAGTCCGCTCATCCGCATGCGCGCGGCCTACTCGGCCACGGCCGTGGCCGAATTTTTCCGGGACCAGGGCAAGGACGTGATCCTCATGATGGATTCCGTCACCCGGTTCGCCATGGCCGGCCGGGAAGTGGGCCTGGCCGCCGGTGAACCGCCCACCACCCGGGGCTATACGCCCTCGGTCTTCGCCCATTTGCCCAAGCTTTTGGAGCGGGCCGGCCGCAACGCCAAGGGCAGCATCACCGGCATCTATACCGTGCTCGTGGACGGCGACGACTTCAACGAGCCCATTGCCGACGCGGTGCGCTCCATTCTCGACGGCCATATCGTGCTCACCCGCGACCTGGCCGACCAGGGGCATTTTCCGGCCATCGACGTCCTGCGCAGCATCAGCCGTCTGCGTTCGGACGTCACCCCCAAGGACGCCCTGGCCGCCGGCCGGGAGCTCGTGCGTCTGCTCGCCACCTACCGCCGGGTCGAGGACATGGTGAACATCGGGGCCTATGCCCGGGGCGCCAATGCCGACATCGACCGGGCCATCGACATGATCGAGCCCATCAATGCCTTCCTGCGTCAGGACGTGGCCGAGAGCCAGACCCTGGAGCAGTGCTTCACGGCGATCAAGAATCTGGTCGCGAAAAAGAAATAACGTCCCGTGTACGGGTCAGACGGGCCGCCCCGGCGGCTCGGTGTTGGCCAGGGGTAGGCTGAACTGGAAGCGGCTGCCCGCGCCCGGCGTGCTGTGCACGTCGATGGTGCCGCCGTGGGCGAAAAGCACGGCCCGTACCAGGGACAGCCCGAGCCCCAGTCCGCGCTGGGTCCGGCTTTTGTCCGCCCGGTAGAGCCGATCGAAAATGCGTGGGATGTCGTCGGGGCTGATGCCCGCGCCGGTATCGGCCACGGCCACGACCACGTCCGCGTCCCGGCGCATGGCCGTCACCTCCACCGAGCCACCCGGCGGCGTGTATTTCACGGCGTTGTCGATCAGGTTGGCCAGCACCTGGCGGATGCGGTCGGCATCGGCCGTGACCGGCAGGGGGCCGGCGGCGGTGCCGTGCAGGGAGACGGATTTTTCCTCGGCCACGTACTGGTAGAGCTCCACGGCCTGGGCCACCAGGGTGGCCATGTCCGCGGTGCCCAGGTGCAGGCGCATGACGCCGGTCTCGGCTTCGGAGATGTCCATGAGGATGCCGAGCATGCTGACCATGCGCCGGGTTTCCTCGGCGCAGTCGAGCAGGGCCTCGCGCAGGGCCTCGGGATCGGTTTTGGCGGCCGAGGCCTCGATGGCGGCCAGGACCCGGGTGGCCGGGGTGCGCAGGTCGTGGGCCACGTTGTCCAGGGCCTCGCGCATGCCGGTCAAAAGTGATTTGATCTTGTCGAGCATGGCGTTGAACAACCTGGCCAGCTCGTTGAGTTCGTCATCGGAGCCCACGGCCGGCACTCGGGCATCCATGCGGCCGGTATCGATGGCCCGCACCGTGTCGATGAGCCCCTGGATGGGCTTGAGCACGCGCCGGGCCAGGATGAAGCCGGCCGCCAGCCCCACCAGGGCCACCGGGGCCATGATGCCGGCGAAGATCACCCGGAACTGGCGCAGCAGCCGTTCCCGTTCGCTGGCGTCCCGGCCCAGGGCAAGGGTGCCGCCCCCGGACAGGCCGCGGTAGGCCACTTCCACCAGGGTGCCTTCCCGGCCTTCGGGCAGGATCACCCACTGGACGCCGGAACCGGCCCCTTCCAGGGACAGGTTCGCGGGCAGGGGGGCCTGGTCCGTCGGGGTCAGGTTCACGAGGCGGGTACCATTGGCGGAGCTGAGGCGCAGGTAATCGTCGTCGGAGTCGGCGTTTTCCCGTTCCAGGCGGATGAAATCCACCAGGCCCGTAAGCCCCTTTTTCTGCTCGATGGAGGCGTATTCCCGCAGTTTCTGGGTCATGGCCGTCCGGTCGCCCTCGCGCACGGCGTCGGAGAGCAGGGAATAGGCCAAAAGAAACAGGATCAGGGCCGTGGAGATGAAGATCAGGGAATAGCGGGCGGTGAGACGGAAGGTCGTGGACCGGAAAAGGGCCCTACTCCTTGAGGACATACCCGACCCCGCGCAGGGTGTGCAGCATCTTGCGCTCGTAATCCCGGTCGATCTTGTTGCGCAGCCTGCACACCAGCACGTCCACCAGATTGGTCTGGGGGTCGAAATGGTAATCCCAGACGTGCTCCATGATCATGGTCTTGGACAGCACCTTGCCGGGATTGCGCATGAAGTATTCGAGCAGGGCGAATTCCCGGGGCTGCAGGGCCACCGGGGTCTCGCCCCGGGAGACTTCCCGGGTGAGCAGGTTCATGGACAGTTCGCCCACGGTCAGCCGGGTGGGCTCGGAGGTGCTGGTGGAACGCCGGATCAGGGCCTGGACCCGGGCCAGCAGCTCGGAAAAGGAAAAGGGCTTGGACAGGTAATCGTCGCTGCCGGTCTCGAGTCCGCGCACCCGGTCCTCCACCGAGCGCTTGGCCGACAGGATGATGATGGGCGTGTTGATCTTGCGCCGACGCAGTTCCTCGATGAGTTTGAGACCGTCCATGCCCGGCAGCATGACATCGATAACGGCCACGGCGTAGGGCTCGGTGGACGCCAGGTGCAGGCCGTCGAGACCTTCGGCGGCATGGTCCACGGCAAAGCCGCTTTGCCTGAGGCCGCCGATGATGAACGAGGCGATTTTCTCGTCGTCTTCGACGAGGAGAATGCGCATGGGGCGTTTGTCCCTTTCCTGGCCGCCGAGGGGGCCGGGTGCTTCCTGGCCCGTTGCCGTAGGGGTCTTTCTCGAGGTGTACATGGAATGCCTCATAAAGGCCAGGGGCGGTTCGCGCCACGCTTTTCCCACAGATTGCACATCTGTCATTGCTCCGTAAGGTTCTAGTAACACGCGGAAATCGTTTGGGATAAAATTTCATGTCTGTAATGGAAGGGTAAGCGGCCGGAAAGGGGACCGGGGCTATCTCGCTTGTGTCGTCGTGTGGGAATGACATCCCCCGACAGGCGGGGAGGTGGTCCCGACTTCGGGGTGACGTCACCGCGTTGGCCGGGGGATTCAATTAACATTGCTACGTGGAGAGGAGTTTCGATCATGAAGAAGATCATCGTTTTCACCGTGATTTCCTGCCTGCTGGCTACTTCCATGGCTTTCGCCGGTACCAAGAAAAAGAAGAAAAAGAGCACCAAGGCCAACTATTCCATCGTGGAGCTCGACAAGGCCAAGAAGAAGGCCAAGAAGCCTGCGCCGACCACCAACCCCCAGTAGGCTTGGCATTCCGTGCATAAAGGCCGGCTCCGGCCGGCCATTTGAAAAAGAACACCCCCTTGCGGTTCGGCCGCAAGGGGGTGTTCTTTTTGCAACCGAAAAATCCGGGCCCGGACAGCGGCGGAGACCACCGCACAACTGCCCGGCGACCTGCCGGTGCGCCGCGTCATTGACCGCAACGGCCTGCAAGCCTGTCGGGATTCCAAAGGGCTACGCCCTTTGGCCGCCGGAGGTGTTCCCCCGTGCCCCGTGTCACCCCGTGCCGGTGTCGGCCTGCTCGCGGTAGCGTTGCCGGATGGCCAGGATGACGTCGTGGATGGCAAAAAAGGCCTCCACCACCCGGGGGTCGAAATGGCGGCCCGATTCCCGGGTCAGAACGGCCAGGGCCGCTTCCTCGGGAAAGGGTTCCTTGTAGACCCGGCGCGAGACCAGGGCGTCGTAGACATCGGCCAGGGCCGTGATCCGGGCGGCCAGGGGGATGTCGTTCCCGGCCAGGGGCGGATTGCCCGAGACCGTATCGGCAAACGGGTCGGCCACCCGGCCGGGATAGCCCGTACCGTCGAAGCGCTGGTGGTGGTGCAGGGCCACTTCCAGGGCGGCGGCGTCGATTTCCGAGGCCGGATTGGAAAAAAGCCGGGCGCCGAGCAGGGTATGGCGCTTCATGGCCTCGAATTCGTCGGGCGAAAGGGGACCGGGTTTGCCGAGGATCTCGTCGGTGATGCCCACCTTGCCCACATCGTGGAGCATGGCAGCCAGCCGGATCATGTCCTTGCGGCGTTTGATTTCCCGGGTGGGCAGGCCTTCCCGGGCGGACAGGGCATGGGAGATTTCGGCCGCGTAGGCCCCGACCCGCCGGACATGGGCGCCGGTTTCCCCGGCATCGCGCATTTCGGCCATGCGCGCCATGCGCAGGATGAATTCCTCGGTGACCAGGCCCGCTTCGATGGCGGCCGTGGCCTGGTCGGCCAGCAGCTCCAGCACGGCCAGATCGTCGGGCGCAAACCGGCGGGTCGCGCCCGCGTCCGTCAGGGGATTGATCAGCTGCAACACCGCCACCACCCGGCCGCGCAGGCCGATCAGGGGCAGGGTGGCCACGGCCCGGGTCCGGTAGCCGGCCCGGGCGTCGAAACTGGCGTTGAAGCGCAGGTCGCCGTCCGGGGGCAGGGCATGGGCGTCGTCGATGACCACGGGCCGGGCGTGGCGGGCGGCATGGCCGGCCAGGGAGCTGGCGTCGATGGGCAGCCGGGCGTCGCGGTAGACGTAGCGGGTGACGTCGTCGGCCGAAAACAGGCTGTCGTTGTGGACGTAGCTGAAAACCAGGCTGTCGCCCTCGACCAGGAAGATGGTGCCGGCATCGGCCCTGACCAGGCGCCGGGCCTCCAGGAGCAGCCGGTCCAGGATAGCGTCCAGCGTGCGCAGCTCCCGGACACCTTTCATGATGTCCAGGATGCGCAGAACGCCCCGGTCGGGCTGGAGGCTGTCGTTTCCGGACATGCCGACTCCTGGCGCAGGGTATCCCCGCGTCGGAGCATGCTAATCCGGCCGCAGCCCGGGCGTCAACGCGGGATGGTGCGCCGTTGTCCAGGGGCGGGGGCCGGAAGGGCCTTTTCAAGACCGCAGGGCCATGCTATCGGGCCGACGCGATATTTATCCCGTCCTGACGGGCGGTTCGCGCAAGGAGAGGACAGCAATGGTTCCGGCATGGTTTCGGTGTTTTTTGCTCGTGGCGACGTTGATCGCGAGCCTTCCGGCCGAGGTCGCGGCCAAGACGGTGTTTCTCGGCGGCTCCCAGACCGCCGGCTGGAAGTACATGGGATGTTTCAAGGATGTCGTCAACAAGGCCGTGGTCAGCAATACCACGACCAAGATTCTGCGCACCCTCGATCCGGTCGTCCGCATGAAGCCCGACAAGGTCTTCATTTTAGAGGGCATAAACGAGATTTATTGCAGCAACGACAGCATCATCGCCCGCTACCGCGAGATCCTGCGGCGCATCACCCAGGGCTCGCCTAAGACCATGGTGTTCGTGCAAAGCGTGCTGCCGGTGGTCAACCGGCCGGATCTGTCCAACCAGAAGATCGTGGAGCTCAATGCCGGGCTCAAGGCCCTGTGTGACGAGCTGCCCAATTGCCTGTACGTCGATCTGTTCAGCCATTTCGTCGTGGGCGGCCAGCTCAACGCCGAACTCAGCTCCGACGGCGTGCACCTGCGGCCTGACGGCTACAAGCTGTGGCAGGCGCTCATCGAGAAATACGTCACCACGCCCAACGAACAGATCACCCGTCCCGAGACCGTGGCCCGGCTCGGCCAGCCCGAAACGCCTACCGGCAATTGACGTCCGGCGGCTTCGGCCGTGGCGAGCCGTTTTGGAAAACGCCCCCTGCCGACCGTTGCCGGCGGGGGGTTGCGCTTGTGCCCCTGGGTATTATACTCAGCGATCATGGGCATGCACGGTGCGGGTGGCACACCCGGCGGCGCGGGGCGCTTTTTCCTGGGGCTGGCGATGTGTGTCGCCGGCGGTTACCTCTTCCTCAATTCCATACGGGTCTCCTACGGTTTTGGTCTGGGCCACGTGCTCTACGCCTACGGCCCTGTCCGGCTGACCTCCGGCATGACCCTGATTCCCCTGGCCCTGGGGATCGGCCTGATTTTTTTCAACGCCCGCAATCCCTTTGGCTGGCTTTTGGCCCTGGGCAGTTTGCTCGCCGTGGTGGTTGGCGTGGTGGCCTCCATCCATTTCACCCTGGCCGGTATGTCCTTGTTCGAACTGCTGGTGATGCTGGTGCTGCTGGTCGGCGGGGCGGGACTGTTCCTCGGTTCCCTGCGTCCGGCCCGAAGGGGGGGCTGAGCTTTCTTTCCTCCTTTTTTTCCCACTTCCGGCCGCGCCCGTCCGCCAGCGACAACCCTTGCCCAAGGATGTGTCATGTTTTTTGCGAAAAAAACGGAACCGGGCCGTGACCCGGGCTATCCCGATTTTCCCCTCGACCTGCGCATCGGCGCCATTTTGTCCGTCGACGAGGGCGAACTGTTGCGTTTCGCGGGTCTGGACCTGTCGTGGGTGCCGTCCGGGGAAGAAGTGCTCGTCGAGGCCTTGTCCTCCATGAACTTGTTCAATCTCCGGGTGGTGCGGGCCTATGCCCGGCGGGGCGACGACCGGCTGCTGTTCCAGTTCAACCTGGACGCGGCCGGAAACCTGCTCGATACCAACGTGTTTTTGCTGGCCGAGGAGATCTGGCCGGCCACGGCCGATGACTGGGCCACCTGGCTCGATGCCGGGGGACTCATCGGCGGGGCCGATCTCGATGCGCCCAATGGCCGGCATTATCTGCGCCAGTGGGGCGACGGCGCGAGCGCCGAACCGGTCGCGGTCGAGGAGCGCATCTATACCGACGCCGCGGCTGCGCCCCACAGCGTCAACCACCGCATGATGCTCTATGCGCGGGAGGTGGGCGAGGAGAGCGAAAACATGCTGCTCAGCGCCGATGCCGACGGCGATACGTCCCTGGTCCGGGCCTGGATGGGCCTCAATCTCACCTCGGTCGGCGTCCGGATTTATTAGCCGGCCCGGAACCGGAAAGGAGGTCGCACGGCATGAAGCGCGGTTGGTGGTCGGTCTTGGTGGTGCTGCTGGTGGTGGTGCTGGCCAGCGGTACGCCCGCCCTGGCCCGAAAGAGCGGTTCCTCGTTCTCCAGCGGCGGCAAATCCCGGTCGTCTGGCTGGGGCAGTTCCACGCGTTCGTCGGGTTGGGGAAACTCGTCCACGACGCCGCGTTCCTCGGGTTGGGGCTCGACGCCAACAGCACCGACCGCGCCGAAAAGCTCGGGTTGGGGCAACACGCCGTCGACCCCGCCGTCGTCCTCGGGCTGGGGCAACAGTTCCCGGCCGACGTCCCCGTCCGCGCCGTCCCCGGGACGTGACGCGGTCCGGCCGTCCGGCGGCTGGGGCAATACCGGTGGCGCGAGCGCCCCGTCGGCCCGGTCCGAATCGGCCCGGCCCGGCTCGTCCTTTGCCACCTCGGGCCAGTCCGCGATCCAGAAGGAAACCTCGCGCAAGGCCTACAACGATTACCAGGGCCGCTTCGCCAAGCCCGAAAACCCCGTGCCCCCGTCGGCCCAAACCGGCCCGATTCCGACGTCGAACCGGACCTGGGACAACTACCGGGATTACCGGACCAATCGGGACACGTACTATGCCGGACGGGGCTGGAGTCCCCCGGGCTATGCCTACCGGAGTTTTCCCTCCTTCGGCATCTGGGACGCCATGTTTTTGTGGTTCATGCTGCGCCAGGCCAGCGGACCGTCCTTCATGTACAACCATCAAAACGATCCCGGCGTGAAAACGTTTCGCCAGGAAGCGGACAAGCTGGCCGAAAACGACGCCGATCTCAAAAAGCAACTGGCCGATCTCGATGCCAAGGTGGAGCAGATGCGCCGCGACGGAGTCCCGGTGGACCCCAAGGCCCTGCCGCCCGGCGTCGATCCGGCCGTGGCCCTGGCGGCCGACAAGGTCGTCCAGGAAAAACCCGATTCCGGTGGCGGTTTCGGAACCTGGCTCGTCATTTTCGGCGTGGGCGCCGTGGTGGCGGTCCTGTTTCTGGCCACCATCGGCCGTCGGCGAAACGTCGGATAGCGAAAAGGAGCGATCGATGTTCGGATTCTTGAAGCAATATGTTTCGAAAAAGACCGAGGACGTCCAGGCCGGGTTCTTGCGACTCATTGTCGAGTTCGACCCGGAAAGCGCCTCCGAGGCCGAAATCGGCGAACTCGACGAGGTGCTCACCAAGCTCACCCGGCAAATGGTCGATGCCAAGGCCGCCTGGGACAAGGAACAGCGCGAAGCCGAGGAGATCCGCAAGGCCTATGGGCTGCGGGTCGGCGCGGCCGAACGGCTCCAGACCCAGATGGAAACGGCCGATCCCGAACAAAAGGAACGCATCGGGGCGAGCCTCGAAAAGCTCGTCGGCGAACTGGAAAAGATGGTGCCCGAGGTCGAACGCGAAGAGGGCGAAGCCGTTGAGGCCAAAACCTATTACGACGAGCTCAACGGCGCGGTCAAAACCGCCGCCGAACGCTTGAAGACCGCCCGGGCCCGGCTCACCGAGGCCAAGCGCCGCATGGACACGGCCAAAATCCGGGCCGAACGGGCCGAACAGCAGGAAGAACGCACCAAGGCCCTGGCCGGTATCAAGCAGCAGGCCGACAAGCTCGGCACGGCCTTCGACGCCATGACCAAGCGGGCCGAGGAACTCGAAGCCCAGACCAAGGTCCACCAGGAGAAAACCAAACTTCTCTCCGCGTCTAAGGAAGAAGACGATCCGCTGATCGCCCAGGCCCTGCGCGACGCCGCCGGCACACCGCCCGAGAAAAGCCTGAGCGAACGGTTGGCTGCGTTGAAAAAGTAGGGTGTGGGGTAGGGGGAGACGCCTCCAGCGGCCAGGAGAGGCGCTGCCTCTCCTGGACCTCACCGCCGGGGGGATGATCCCCCCGGACCCCTGCGAAGGGTATGAAAAGGGCCCTGACGACACGACGGTCGTCAGGGCCTTTATTTTGTCGGGGTGGTCCAGGAGGGGCCCTCGGCCCCTCCTGGCCGCCGGAGGCGTTCCTCTCCCCCTACTCTTCGTCCATGGGCGTAAAGCCGCGGCGCATGGTGTTTTCGGTGACCACGCGGGGGATCATGAACTGGAGCAGGTAGTCCGGGCCGCCGGTCTTGGAGCCGACTCCGGACATGGCCGCGCCGCCGAAGGGTTGGCGTCCGACCATGGCTCCGGTGCTGTTGCGGTTGAGGTAGAGGTTGCCGACCTTGAATTCCTTGCGCGCTTGTTCCAGGTGGCGCGGGCTGCGCGAGTAGACGGCTCCGGTCAGGGCGTAGGCCGAATTGTTGGCCATGGCGATGGCTTCGTTGAAGTCCGAAGCCCGCAGCACGGCCAGGATCGGGCCGAAGACCTCTTCCCGGGCCAGCCGGTGTTCGGGCCGGATGCCTTCCACCACCATGAGCGGGGCATAGTAGCCCGGGCCTTCGGTGCGGCGTTCGACGAGCACGCGACCTTCACTGCGGGCGATGGCCGCGTATTCCTCGACCTTGCGGCGTTGGGCGTCATCCACCACCGGGCCCATGAAATTGCTCGGGTCCTCGGCCGGTCCGATGGACAGGCTTTCGCAGGCCTCGACCAGGCGGGGCACGAACCGGTCATAGATGGAGTCGACCACGATCACCCGGGAGCAGGCCGAGCATTTCTGGCCCTGGAAGCCGAAGGCCGAGTACACCACGCCGATCACGGCCTCGTCGAGGTCGGCGTCGTCGTCGATGATGATGGCGTTTTTGCCGCCCATTTCGGCCACCACCCGCTTGCAGTGGACCTGGCCGGGCTGGACGGTGGCCGCCTTGTCGAGGATGCGCAGCCCCACTTCCATGGAGCCGGTAAAGGCGATGGTGGTGACTTTGGGATGGGTGACCAGGTAGTCGCCCATGACCGAGCCCCGGCCCGGGCAGTAGTTGAACACGCCGTCGGGCAGGCCGGCTTCCTTGAAGATGGCGGGCAGGTCGAAGCCGATCAGGGAGGACAGGCTCGAAGGCTTGTAGATGACGCAGTTGCCGGCGGCCATGGCTCCGGCGGCCATGCCGCAGGAGATGGCCAGCGGAAAGTTCCAGGGCGCGATCACGGCGCAGATGCCGCGCGGCTCGTAAAAGAGCTGGTTGACCTCGCCGGGGACCTTGCCAAGGTTGCGCGGTGTGCCCAGGCGCACGGCTTCCCGGGCGTAGTATTCCAGGAAGTCGATGGCCTCGCCCACATCATTGAAGGCCTGCCCCCATTGCTTGCCCACTTCCAGGACCTGGACGGCGGACAGGGCCACGTCGCGTTTGCGGGCGATTTCCGCCGCCTTGATCAGGATGGCGGCGCGTTTTTCGGCCGGGGTGTTGCGCCAGGTCGCGAAGGCGGCATCGGCCGCGGCCACGGCCGCATCGATCTCGGCCGTGCCGGCCTGGCAGACATGGGCCAGCACTTCGCCCGGATCGGCCGGGTTGACCGTGGGGATGCGGTCGTCGGTGGTGACGTCCTTGCCGCCGATGACCAGCGGCACCACGCGGCCGGCTTGGCCGCGCACGGCGGCGATGGCGGCCGGGAAACCCTCGCGCAGGCGCGCCACGGTGAAATCGGCCAGGGGCTCGTTGTCAAAGGGCGGCAGGCTGCCGTCCTCGACCGGTTCGGGCGTCTCGTGGGGCGTCGGCGCGGCGGCCAGTTCCCGTTCCAGGGTGATGGTCGGGTTTTCAAGCAAGCGGTCCTCGGCCTCGCCCTCGGCAAAGCTCTGGCGCAGGAAGGATTCGTTGGCCGTGTTTTCGAGCAGCCGGCGCACGAGATAGGCCATGCCCGGCAGCAGCTCGCCGTAGGGGCAGTAGAGCCGCACCCGGCCGGCCACCTTGAGCAGGCCTTTGCGCACGGGTTCGGCCATGCCGACCAGTGCCTGGAACTCGTAGCGGTTTTCCGGCACGCCGAGGCTTGCCGCCGTCTCCATGACATTGGAGATGGTGCGCACGTTGTGGGAGGCGCACTGGAAATAGACGAGATCGCTGTTTTCGAGCACCATCCGGGCAAGACGCTCGTGGGCGATGTCGGACTCGGGCTTGCGCAACCAGGCCGGCATGGGCCAGCCCATCTGTTTGGCCAGCACGGTCTCGTAGTCCCAGTAGGCGCCCTTGACCAAACGCAATCCGAACGGCAGGCCCGTGGCCCGGCCCCAGCCGATCAGTTCGGCCAGATCGCTTTCGGTGTCCTTGAGATAGGCCTGGAGCACGATGGAGAGGTAAGGGTAGTCGCGGAATTCCGCTTCGCTGCGCAGGCGCCTAAACAGCTCGATGGTGATGTCCTTGTAGCGCAACTGCTCCATGTCGATGCAAAGCGCTCCGCCCATGGACACGATCTGGCGGTAGACCGGGCGCATGCGTTCCAAAATGGCCGTAACCGAGCCCTCGAAATTCATGGGATTGGCCTGGGAGTAAAGGGCCGAGGGCTTGATGGAGGCATTGACCTTGGGCACCGAGCCCCAGTCCAGATCGCCCGGGGCGCCGCCGAGGGTCTTCCAGCCGGCTTGCTCCTTGGCCAGGGCCTGAAGCACTTCCAGATAGCCGTCGCGGTAGGCGTCGCACTCGCCCTCGGACACGGTGGCCTCGCCGAGCAGGTCCACGGTGAAGGCGAATCCGTCCTTGCGGATGCGGGCCAGGTTTTTGACCGCTTCCTTGGTGGTCTCGCCCACGATGAACTGCCGGGCCATGCTTTCGATGTTGCTGCGGATGGCCTTGCCCACGAGCTTGGCGGCCACGCCGCCGAGCAGGCCGGATTTTTCCGCGCCCCACTTGAGCACGGGCGGGATGTCGCCGGCTTCGCCGCCGCCGAAGTGCTCCTCGATGTGGCGGGTCAGGGACTCGGATGTGGTCAGGTAGGGCAGTACGTCCACGAACCGGAACAGCTGGACCTTGAAGGCCTCGTTCTGCATGGCCCAGTCCATGACCTTGCCGGTCCAGAACCCCTTGTTGAAGATGGAAGGCGACTCGCCCCGGATGCTGGCGAAAAACGCTTTGCCGCGCTGGCGAATGGCCTCGTCGAGAGTGGATTGCATCACCGCTGTTCCTCCGTTGGTGTGGCGACCAGGGGCAGGGCCCCTGTTTCCTTGACGGTCTGGAGCACCACCGTGGAGTTGGTGTCGCGCACGGTGGGAAGCCGGCCGATGACCTTGAGCAGTTCGGCCAGGGCCCGGGTGTCCGGGGCCCGGACCTTGATGAGATAGGCGGCCGTGCCGGCCACGTAGTGGACTTCCTGGACTCCGGGCACGGCGGCGAGCTGTTCGCCGGTGTCGATGGCGCCCACGGGTTCGTCGGTTTTCACGAAGGTAAACGCCGTGAGATCAAGATCCACGGCGGACGGGTCGATGCGGGCCTCGTAGCCGATGATGACGCCCCGGCGTTCGAGCTTGCGCACGCGTTCCAGCACGGCCGAAGGCGCCATGGAAACGGCCCGGGCGATGTCGGCATTGGAGGTCCGGGCGTTTTCCTGAAGGATCATCAAAATCTTACGGTCAATTTCGTCGATCATTCTTGATCTCTCCTGATGGCATGGATAAAATTCGATTCAAGGGGCTCTGTCAAGGATTTTCGTCTGTTGTCTTTCCGGTTCGGAATACGGTAGAGGAGACAGCCTGCCACAGCGTCCCCGCCACAAGGCGGAGACGCTCTGCGGCAGGGCCAGACGGCGCAAGATATCCTGCGAACAAGGGCGAAACGGGTACGGGAGGCGATCATGGGCCTGATGCGGAAGCTGTTTTTGGGTGTGGCGGTCTGGCTCCTCGTTGTCGGCACGGCCCTGGCCGGCCAGGACTATGCCCTGACCATCCTGCACACCAACGATATCCACGCCCATCTCCAGCCCTTCGGCGGGGTCGGCGCCCAATGCGACCAGGCGGACGACGCGGCCGGGAAATGTTTTGGCGGCGTGGCCCGGCTGGCCACGGCCGTGGCTCGGGAACGGGCCAAGGACGGACCGAGCCTGCTGCTCGACGCCGGGGACCAGTTCCAGGGCACGCTCTATTTCACCGCTTTCCGGGGCGAGCCCATGGCCTTTTTCATGAACCGGCTGGGCTATGACGCCATGGCGCTCGGCAACCACGAGTTCGACGACGGCCCGGCCACCCTGGCCGCCTTCATCAAGGCCCTGAAATTCCCGGTGGTGGCGGCGGATGTGGATGTGTCGCGCTCCAAGGATCTGCGGGGCCTGGTGGTCCCGTATGTGGTGCGCGAAGTGGCCGGCCGCAAGATCGGCATCGTGGGCGCGTCCCAACCCAGGACCCCGGAGATGTCGACCCCCGGCCCCGACGTGACCTTCGGCAAGACCGTGCCGGCCGTGGCCAAGGCCGTGGAAGCGCTCAAACGCAAGGGCGTGGGCATCATCGTGGTGGTGAGCCACGCCGGCCTCGAAGGGGACAAGAAGCTGGCCGCGGCCGTGCCGGGCATCGACGTCATCGTGGGCGGCCACAGCCATGTGCTGCTGTCCAACACCGCGCCCGAGGCGGTGGGGCCGTGTCCGTTGGTGGTGCCGCATCCCGGTGCCGGTCCGACCCTGATCGTCACGTCCGGTTACTGGGGCCGGTACCTAGGCGTGCTGCACCTGACCTTCGACAAGGTCGGCCGGCTGTCCCATTACGAGGGCAATCCGGTCCTGCTCGACGCCGCGGTGCCCGAGGACCCGGACACGGTGGCGGCCCTGGAACGCTATGCCAAGCCCCTGGCCGCGTATTGGACCACCGTGCTCGGCCAGAGCGAGGCGCCCATGGACGCGGCCGGGTGCCGGCGCGAGGAGTGCCAGCCGGGCGACTTGCTGGCCGAGGCCTTGCTTGCCGCCGGGCGCAAGACCGGGGCCGTGGCCGCCCTGGCCAACGGCGGTTCCATCCGGGCCGGGCTGCCCGGGGGCAATGTCAGCCTGGGCGATGTGCTGACGGCCTTTCCCTTTCCCGATACCCTCGTGACCGTGAACCTGACCGGGGCCGACCTGGCCGAGTTGCTCGAACACGGCCTGTCGCGGCTCGGCCAACGCGGTGGCGGCGGCCGGTTCCTCCAGGTGGCCGGCCTGCGCTACGTGTTCGATCCGGCGAAGCCCGAGGGCGAGCGCCTGGTCGAGGCCCAGATCGCCGATGCCGGGGGCTGGTTCTCGCCGCTTGTGCCCGAGACGACCTACCGGGTGGCCCTGACCAATTACCTGTGGCGGGGCGGGGACGGCTTTGCCGTGCGCGCCAAGGGGCACGACGCCACGGAAACGGGCCAAAGCATTTCCGACTTGGTGACCGACTTTATCAAGGGGCAAGGACAGCTATCCCAGCCCCTGGACGGCCGCATCCGGGACGCGTCCGCCAAATGAGGCGCGCCGGGCGCTGGCTTCCCGATCCGGCTTGGCGTAGGCAGGGGAAAACCGCCGCAAGGAGATGGGCCGGGTGATGGACGAACGGACGATTCAGGTTTCCGAGCGGGTGCTGGCGTTGCTGCGCCGGATGCCGGCTTTTCGGGATGTGCCCGAGACGGACATCCGCGAGCTTTTTTCCGGCGAGGGGTTGTTGCGGTTCCGGGAATACCAGGCCGGTGAGACCATCATCCGCGAAGGCGACAACGACACCTGGCTGTACCATCTCGTGTCCGGCCAGGTCCGGGTGTTGGCCCAGGAGGCCGAGGTGGCGGTCCTCAGCCGCTACGGCGAGGTGTTCGGCGAGATGGGGCCGCTCAAGGGCCGGCCGCGCAACGCCTCGGTGGTGGCGGCCACGGATGTGACCTGCTTTGCCGTGGACCTGTCGCTTTTTGACCGGTTGCCGGAAGCGGTCCGCCAGCGCAAGAACCGGATCATGGAAGAGATGCTGAGCGACGTGGTGCACCAGCGCCTGACCCGGGCCAACTGCGATGCCGCGGCCTTGCGCCGGGATTTGGCCATGGCCGGCTCGGCCCTGGCCGGGCTCACGGACCGGGTGCGCGACCTGGAACGGCGTGTTGCAGATTTGTCAAAAGAAAATCAGCTCTTGCGCCAGACCTTGGCGGCGCGACCGGCGTCCGATGCGGGTGTGTCGTCAGGGGGTAGCAAACGGTAGTTCCGGCATTTTTAAGATTAAAATTCTAAAATATATATATTTTTTCGAATAATCTTCGGTGTTGTCAGAAGCATCCAGACGGATGCTGCTCCAACAGACTGATTCGTTGGGAAAATTCCCTTTGTTTTTCCACCTGGTTTTTCGTATGGAACATACCCCATGGCGCATTTGTGTCTTTCTGACGTCAGCGTGCACTTCGGCGGGTTGCAGGCCCTCTCGGAAGTGACCTTCGAACTCCGCCCCGGCGAGATTTTAAGCCTTATCGGACCCAACGGCGCGGGCAAGACCACCGTCTTCAACGTCATCACCGGCGTGTACCGGATTTCCGGCGGTTCCGTGACCTACGCAGGTCGCACGCTGTCCGGCCTGCGCCCCCACGATATCCTCAAGCGGGGCATTGCCCGCACGTTCCAGAACATCCGGTTGTTCACGGCCATGACCGCGCTCGAAAACGTCATGGTGGCGCGCCATTGCCGCACCCGGGCCTCGGTTTTCGGCTCGGTGCTGCGTACCCGGTTCCAGCGCCGGGAAGAGCGGGCCGTGCGCGAACGGGCCTTGGCCGCCCTGGAATTCGCCGGCCTGGCCGATCACGCCGATACCGTGGCGAAAAACCTGCCCTACGGTCTCCAGCGCCGGCTGGAAATCGCCCGGGCTTTGGGCTCCGACCCCCAAACCTTGCTGCTTGACGAGCCGGCGGCCGGACTCAATCCGTCCGAAAGCCGCGAGCTGATGGAAATGATTCAGCGCATCGCCGCCGTGGGCGTCAATGTGCTGCTGGTCGAACACGACATGAGTGTGGTGATGAACGTGAGCCACCGGCTGGTGGTGCTCGACCACGGGGTGTGCATCTGCCAGGGCACGCCGGACGAGGTCCGGGCCAACCCCGAGGTCATCGAGGCCTATCTGGGCTCCGACGAAGAGTGAGCGTTTGCCGCGAAAACGCCCGCGAGGCCGCGCTGTGCGGCAGGGGGGGCGAGACCAAGGACACCATAGGAGGTGGGCGGAAATGAAGATGAAAACCAGCATCCTGGCGGCCCTGGCGTTTTGCCTCGTGGCGGCCGCTGCCTCGGCCGCGACCCTCAAGATCGGCAGCATGAGCCCGCTGACCGGCTCCTACGCCGCCGACGGCAACGACATCGCCAACGGCACCCGGGCGGCCATCGCCGCCATCGAGAAGGAAGGCGGCATCCCGGGCTACGACAAGATCGAACTGTTCGCCGAGGACACCGCCTGCGATCCGCGCCAGGCCGTGGCCGCCGCCAACAAGCTCGTCAACGAGAAGGTCGTGGGCGTCGTCGGCGCCTACTGCTCCTCGGCCACCATCCCGGCCTCGGAAGCTCTGTCCGAAGCTGATATCCCCATGCTGACCCCGGCCTCCACCTCGGAGAAGGTCACTGAGCGCGGCCTGCCCTACATGTACCGCGTGTGCGGCCGCGACGACGACCAGTCCATCGCCGCCATGAAGTTCATCAAGGACGTGCTCAAGGGCAAGACCATCTTCATCGTGGACGACAAGACCACCTATTCCCAGGGTCTGGCCGACAACGTCGAGAAGCTGGCCACCAAGGAAGGCGTCAAGGTCATCGAGCATGACCATGTCAACCAGGGTGACAAGGACTTCTCGGCCGTGCTGACCAAGATCAAGGCCGCCAATCCCGACGTCTTCTACATGAGCCTGCAGAATTCCGCCTCCGGGGCGCTCATGCTCATCCAGGCCAAGCGCGCCGGCGTCACCGCCGCCATCATCGGCCAGGATGCCGTGTACCATCCCCAGCTCATGGAGATCGCCAAGGACGCCGCCGAGGGCATGTACCTGACCTTCGGCTACATCGACGACACCACCCCGGCCTACAAGAAGTTCCAGGCCGCCTACGAGAAGTTCGGCAAGCCCGGCGCCTACTCGGCCTATGCCTACGACTCGGCCTACGCGCTGCTGTCCGCCATCAAGGCGGCCAAGTCCACGGACCCGGCCAAAATTAAGGCCGAGCTGCTCAAGATGAACATGGACGGCGCGTCCAAGAAGATCAAGTTCGCCAAAAACGGCGAATCCGGCTCCAACTACATCATCCGGGTGGTCAAGGACGGCAAGTTTGCCAACTACTGGGACCCCCAGACCGGCAAGAAGTTCTAAAGCGTAACGAAGAGAAGATTGAAGATGCCTCCGGCGGCCGGGGGGGATCATCCCCCCCGAACCCCCTGAAAAGGGTGGATTTGGGGGTGCCCGTCCACTCCGGGTAGCCCCGTTGAGGGGGCCGTGGGGAATCATTCCCCCCGGCAGGTCCAGGGCAGCGCCCTGGCCGCCGGAGGCATTCTGAGAAAATGGGAAAAGCGCGGACCGCATGGACTATCTCATTCAGCAGCTCATAAACGGCCTGACCCTTGGCGGGGTGTATGCCCTGGTGGCCCTTGGCTACACCATGGTCTACGGCATCATTGCCCTGATAAACTTTGCCCACGGCGAGATTTTCGCCGCTGGCGGCTACATGGGCGTGATCCTGTTAAGCTACCTGGCCTCCCAGGGCCTGATGGACGCCCATCCCTGGTTCGGACTGGCCTTTGCCCTGATCTTGGCCATGGGCTACTGCGCCATGCTGGCCATGGCCGTGGAAAAGGTGGCCTACCGGCCGCTGAGGCAATCCTCGCGCCTGTCCGTGCTGTTGTCCGCCCTTGGCATGTCGATTTTTCTCCAGAACGGGCTCATGCTCACCCAGGGCGTCTACGACAAGGCCTATCCCACCGAGTTCACTCATGGCGGCTTCGAGATGGCCGGCGTGCGCGTGAGCTTCATGCAGATCGGCATCATCGCCGTCACGGCCGTGCTCCTCATCCTGCTCAACACCCTCGTCTACAAGACCCGCATCGGCAAGGCCATGCGCGCCACGGCCCAGGACAAGATCATGTCCGCCCTGGTCGGCATCAACTCCGACAAGGTGATCAGCGTCACTTTCGCCATCGGCGCGGGCCTGGCCGCCGCCGCCGGCATCATGGTCGGGCTCTACTACGGCTCGGTGCGCTACGACATGGGCTTCGTGCCCGGCATCAAGGCCTTTGCCGCGGCCGTGCTCGGCGGCATCGGCAACATCACCGGCGCCATGATCGGCGGATTCATCATCGGCATGGTGGAGATCCTGGCCGCCGCCTACATCCCCCACGGCGGCGAATACAAGGATGTGTTCGCGTTCATCATCCTCATCGCCGTGCTCTATTTCATGCCGACCGGCATCATGGGAGAAAATGTCGATGACACGCGGGTCTAGGAAGGCTTGGCTCACCTTCGGCCTGGGGTTGGCCTGGTTTTATCTCCTGCTGTGGCCGCTGCTCGGCATCCGTGACGGCACACTGAGCTTCCGCCAGACCTCGCTGGTCTGGTTGCGGGTGGCCGTGGCCGCCTGCATCTGTTTTGTCCTGTACCGCCTGGGCAAGCGCGGCCTGCTCGACGGTGTGCTCGTCCCGGTCGGCCGGGCGCGCACGGCCGTGTTCACTGCCCTGAACCGGGCGCCGCGCTGGATGCTCTGGCTGCCCCTGGGCGCCTTCGCCCTGGCCTATCCGCTGGTGACCAACCGCTATGCCCAGGACGTGGCCATAAACGTTCTGGTCTACATCTGCCTGGGCCTGGGCCTCAACGTAGTGGTCGGTCTGTGCGGCCTGCTCGACCTCGGCTACATCGCCTTTTACGGGGTCGGGGCCTATACCTACGCCTTGCTCTCGGTGCACTACGCCATCCCGTTTTGGGTCTGCCTGCCGATCTGTGCGATCTTCGCCGCCGTGGCCGGCTGCATCATCGGCTACCCGACGCTGCGCATGCGCGGCGATTATCTGGCCATCGTGACCCTTGGCTTCGGCGAAATCGTACGCATCGTGCTCAACAACTGGATGGCGCTCACCGGCGGCCCCAACGGCATTCTCGGCATCAAGGCCCCGGGCATCTATCTGCCGACCTTGACCGACGGTTCGTTTTCCTTCGAGTACCTGCTGCTGCGCAAGCTCGAATACCTTTATTACATCATCCTGGCGTTGGCGGTGTTCACGATCATCGCCGTGCACCGGATCAATTTTTCGCGCATCGGCCGGGCCTTCGAGGCCATCCGCGAGGATGAGACCGCGGCCGAGCTCATGGGCGTGAACACCTTCCGCTTCAAGCTTCTGGCCTATGCCCTGGGCGCGGTGTTCGGCGGGCTGGCCGGGGCGTTTTTCGCGGCCAGGATGCGTTTTGTCAGCCCCGAGAGCTTCACCTTCATCGAGTCGGCCATGGTGCTGGCCATGGTGGTGCTCGGCGGCATGGGCTCCATTCCCGGGGTGATCCTGGGCGCTCTGGCCCTGGTCGCCTTGCCCGAGGCGTTCCGGGAATTCGAGCTCTACCGCATGCTCGCTTTTGGCGGGGCCATGGCGGCCATGATGCTCGTGCGGCCGGCCGGGCTGTGGCCGGCGGCGCGGTTGGGCAAACGTTCGGACGATGCGGAGTAGATCGTGGCCGCGATTTTGGAACTGTGCGACGTCTCGGCCCACTACGGCCGCATTCAGGCCCTGCGGGGCGTGTCGCTTCGGGTCGAGGAAGGCGAGATCGTCACCATCATCGGGGCCAACGGCGCCGGCAAGTCCACCACGCTCATGACCATCTGCGGCATCGTCAAGGCGACCCGCGGCGATGTGCGCTACCGGGGCGAGTCTATCGTGGGCGTGCGCCCGGACCTGCTTCCCGAGCGGGGCCTGTGCCAGGTGCCCGAGGGCCGGCGCATCTTTCCCCGGCTGACCGTCCAGGAAAACCTCGACATGGGCGCGTTTTTCCGCCGCGACCCGGAAGGCATCGAGGCTGATCTCGGTCTGATCTTTCGCCTATTTCCGGTGCTTTATGAGCGGCGCAAGCAGCATGGAGGAACGCTCTCCGGCGGGGAGCAGCAGATGCTGGCCATTGCCCGGGCCATCATGAGCAAACCGCGCATGCTTCTGCTCGACGAACCGTCGCTCGGACTCTCGCCCATGATCTCCCAGCATATTTTCCGCATCATCCGCAACGTCAACGAAGAGCGCGGCATGACCATCCTGCTCGTGGAGCAAAACGCCAACATGGCGCTGAAGCTTGCCGACCGGGCCTACGTGCTGGAGACCGGCACCGTGGTCATGGAGGATCAGGCGGCCCGGCTGCGTGAAAATCCCGACATCAAGAAGGCCTATCTTGGACAATGACACCCTGCTCGACGCCATCTGCTCCCGGCTGCGCCCGGAAAAGGTCGCTGCGATCCGCGCCGCCATCGAAGACGCCATCATCCGCCAATTCGGGGACCAACCCGATCCGGCGGCCGTCACCCGCTTTCTCGACGATATCCGCGTGGCCCAGGCCATGTCCGGCATCGACATCGACTACGCCGAACACTACACCCAGATGCACAAGGCCGGCGTGGACTTCATGGCCCTGGTCCAGGCCGTCAAGGCGGCGGATAAGGACGTGAAGTAGGGGGAAGAAATGCCTCCGGCGGCCAGGAGGGGCCGAGGGCCCCTCCTGGACCACCCCATCCGGAAAGGCAAGTCGGAAATTTCAAGCTGTGAAAGCAATACCCCTTTTCAGGGGTCCGGGGGGATGATCCCCCCGGCAGGTCCAGGGCAGCGCCCTGGCCGCCGGAGGCATCTTCCCGACTCTCCCGCTACCCCTCCTCGTCCTCGGGGAGGGCGAACCGGAGCACAAAAGCGAATTCGCTGCCTTGGCCGGCACCGCTTTCCAGGGTGATGGCACCGCCGAGGCTCGCCACCAGCCGGCTGGCGATGGTCAGCCCGAGTCCTGTCCCACCGAAACGCCGGGTAGCCGATCCGTCTGCCTGGGCGAACCGCTCGAAAATCCGTTCCTGATCCGCCGGGGCAATGCCGATGCCGGTATCGCGCACGGCAAAGCGCAGGGCCACCGTACCCGTCGCGGGGGTATTCTCGGCTTGCGCGCATTGCGCCAGAAGGCTGACTTCCCCGGTCGGGGTGAACTTCACCGCGTTGGCGAGCAGGTGTTCCAAAGCCCGGCGCAGCCGGTCGCCATCCCCAACCAGGAGCGGGGGCACATCGGCGCTGGGACACAGATGGAGGGCCAGCCCCTTGTCCCGGGCGCGGTCTTCCTGGGTGGCGAGCACCGCTTGCAGGATCGACCCGAGGACAAACGGGGTCTGTTCCGGTGCCTCCGAGCAGGCGTCGAGATGCGCCAGTTCGAGAATGCGCGAGACCAGGGTGAGCAGGCCTTCTGAGGCGGTGCGGATGTCGTCCAGGCACGGCCGCTGGTCCGTGGAGAGCTCGGTGACTGACAGCACCTGGGTCATGCCCAGGATGGCATTGAGCGGGGTGCGGATTTCGTGGCCGACATTGGCCAGAAATTCGCTTTTGGCGCGGTTGGCGGTTTCGGCCGCCTCCCTGGCCCGGACGATGTCTGTGATATCCCGGGCGAAAAGTGCCGCCCCCCGAGGCATACCCGCCGCACTCGCCAGCGGGGTGACGATGTGATCGAAGATGATGCCTTCACGCTCATCGGTGTAGCGTCGCGACTGGCCCGAGGCCATGGCTTGGTGCGCGATGTCGAGACGTCCCGTGGCCACGTGTTTCGGGAAGAGGTCGAAAAGGGTTTTGCCCAGAACCTGCTCCGGCGGCAGGCCGATTCCCTGGGCCCCGGCGGAATTGATGGCCAGAACGCAGCCCTCCCCGTCGACCAGGATCACCCGGTCGGTGGTGGCGTTGAGCAGGGCTTCAACCGTGCGGGAGCTTTCGGCCAGGGCGGCCTGGGCGGTGCTGTTGGCGCGGATGGAGCGTCTGACCAGGCGCAGTAGCGTTGCGGCCACCAGAATGAGCAGGGGCGTGAAAAAGACAATGCTCCAGATGGCCAGGTTGGTGTAGCGGCTCTGCTCGGCCAGGGTACTGTCGGCCCAGGCTTCGATGGCCGTATCCAGGCGAGCCAGATCGGCGCGCAAGGTTTCGCGATCGGCGTTGTAGGTCCCGGCGCGCAGTAAAGGCCAAGCCTTGGCCTGTTCGCCCTGGGCCGCCTGGGCCAGGGCGGCCTGCTCCGTGGTCCAGAGGGCGGTGAGGAGCTTTCCCAGGTGATCCAGATCCTCCGGGCGCAGGCTGCCGGTGCCGATCGCGCGCAAGGTGTTCAGGGCTGCGATCTGGCGTTCCCGGGATGCGGCATGGCGGGTCGCGAAGCCCTGTTCACCTGTGGTCGCGGCGAGCAGGGCGAGGTTGGCCATAGTCTCGCTGTCGAGCTGCAAGTCGTGCACGGCGCTGTCGAGCTTGTCGATGCGTTCCCGGAATTCCCTGGCCTGGCGGTTGACCGCCAGCAGCAGACCTCCGAGTACGAGATACAGGGCCACGGCGGCGGCAAGCACCACCAGGAAGCATTTGACCGGAAAGGGCTGGGTTCGGAACATGGGGCGGCGTAACGCGGCACAGGTTAGAGAAGAGGGAACGCATCCAGAGCCGCTGCCGGTCGATCCCGGAAAGGAGCCCTCGGGGCGCCCGGCGGCAGGCGGCCCTTTCCTAGCTGTGACAGGAAAAAAGCGCAAGACGGGTGCGCTGGGGTCAGGCGGACTTGTCCACCAGGGATTTGCGCGCGAAGTCCCGCAGGGCCGCATCCAGGTCGAAAAAGTCGTTTTCCACCACCCGGTCCACGATTTCACCGGTGCGTGGGTCCACGACATCGGTATGCCCCGGCTCGTCGCCTGTGGCAGGATGGTCGCGCAGGATCGGTCGGTCGGCGAGGACGATATCCCTGCCGCTGGCCAGGATGTCCCGGGTGAGGTCCAGGGGCGAGATGCCCGTGGTCAGCGGCGTGGCAATGCCCGTGGACGGGTTCACGGAAACCGTGCCCAAGGCGCCTGTCTCCGTATTTTCGGTAAAGCGCAGCACCGGCTCCCGGGACAGGATATCGAGGCAGACCCGGTCCGAGTCCTCCTCAGATCCGGCGTCCGTAGGCGCGGCACGGACAAGGCCGTCACGGTCGTCGGTTGCGATGTCCGTGACGTTTTCGGTCGCGGCGCTGGCCGCCGTGGCCACGGTTTGGATTTCGTTTGCGCTCATGGCCGTCCCCGGCAGGGCGAAACCTACCCTTACCGGCTTATCGACGGCAGGACGGGCGATCTTTAGCCGCGCGTGCCGCCCTGGGGCGGCAAGGGCGCGCGCAGGCGTTCCCGGGCACCGTCCCAGATGGTGAGCAGCACCGAGCCGATGATGAGCCCTGCCCCAAGATAGCCCAGGGAGCTGAAGCACTCGCCGAACATGAAATAGGCAAGCACGGCGGCCAGCACCGGTTCCAGGGTGGCCACCACCGCCGCCCGGGTGGCTTCCAGGCGTTTGAGCCCGGCGTAATAGATCGAATAGGAAGCGTAGGTGGAAAAAACCGCCAGAATCAGGCAGGGAACCATGCCCTGCCAGGTGGGCGGCGTGAACCGGACAAAGGGCAGCAAGGCCAGGGAACCCACGGGCAGGGCGTAGAGGAACAGGGTTGGGGTCTTGTAGCGGCCGAGATAGTATTTGCCGAAGATGTAATACAGGGCATAGGTGATGCCGGAAAGCAGGCCGAAGACGATGGCCTTGGACCCGATGGCGCCGCCGCTGCCGATGCCCGCGCCAAGGCTCACCCCGGCCACGCCGACGATGGTGGCGATGACCGCCGCCACCTTGAAGCCGCCCATGGGCTCCTTGAGGAACAGCCAGGACATGAGCGCCACCCAGGCCGGGGCCGTGTAGAGCAGCACCGAGGCCAGGGCCGCGCCGCCGGCGGCCACGGCCACCACATAGGCCCCGAACAGACCGGCGATGCCGACCACGCCGAACCCGGCCACGGCCGGCAGATCCCGCCAGGCGATGCGCGTTTCCCGGTTTTTGATCGCCTGGGCGGCGAACAGAAACCAGGCCAGGCTCGTACGCCAGAACGCCACTTCCACGGTGTCCATGCCGGCGGCGAACGCCAGCTTGGACAGCGGTCCGATCAACCCCCACATGGTGGCGGCGCAAAGTACGTACAGGTACCCGACCATGGCCCCTCCCGGCCGGCGTAGGTCGTCGGCACCGGGAAGGTTGCTATCAGAAAGTGTCGGCGGAAGAAAGACTTCCGGGGCCGCCGCGCCGCTCCGGGAATGCCTCGGTCCCACGACAAACAGGCCATGGACCCTTGCCCATGGCCTGTTGCATCCGTGCGTCGGGGCCGGATTACTTCTTGGGCTGCGCGGCGTAGTAGGCGGCCAGGTTTTCCATATCCGGGGTTTCGTATTTTTTCATGATGGAGATCATGGCCTTGTTTTCGCCCTGACCGGCCTTGAAGGCCTGCATTTTGGTCAGAAGCGCGGCCGCGTCCTGGCCGTTGAGATCGGCTTTGCTCTTGTGGCAGGCGCAGCCCTTGGCCGCGATTTCGCCGCCCTTGGCCGCGTCGCCGGCCGCCATGGCCGCCACGGCCGCCCCGCACAGGATGGCGGCGAGAATGAACATGCCCACGTATTTCATGGTTCCTCCTTTGCTGGTCCATGCCCTTGGTGGTGACAGAACTCCAGAGCTGCCAAAATAGCCTAGCAGCGCAAAAAGACAAGCCTCTCCGTCGAAACGTCACAACCGTGCGCCAAGGCTTTCCGGCCTGCCCCCTTGCTCCACGACCGGTTTCGTGCTTTTTTGCGGTAAGGTTTGCATCCTCAAGCGCGGGACGTGTCGCGTAACAAGGTCGCCCGCAGTCGCAAGACCTGGGGCGACGCAACAGAGCCGACCTGCCAGCGCACCCGGGAGGTGCCCATGGAGACGCCGCACGGTCTTTTTACACCCTTGCGCCTGGGTCGTCTGACCCTGGCCAACCGCCTGGCCATGGCGCCGCTCTATCTGTCCTATCCCGAGCCGGACGGCACGGTGGGCCCTCTCCTGCTCGAACATTATCGGACCATGGCCGCGTCGGGCATCGGCCTGCTCGTGGTGGAAAACATCGGGATCGATCCTCTCGGCGTGGGCAAGGCCCGGACCATGCTCGCCTCGGACGACACCTTTGGGCCCGGGCTTGCTAGCCTGGCCGCCACGATCAAGAAGCAAGGACCGGTGGTCATCGCCCAGATCAACCATGCCGGCCGCTACGCGGGCGGGGCGGCCCGCTTGGCCCCCTCGGCCCTGCCGACTTGGGGCGTCACGCCCCGGGCCATGACCACGGCCGATATCCGGACCGTGGTCGGACAGTACGCGGCCGCGGCCGTGCGCATGCAACAGGCCGGATTCGACGGCGTGGAAATCCACGGCGGTACCGGCTACCTGCCCATGCAGTTTTTATCGCCGCGCACCAACGGTCGGGACGATGCCTTTGGTGGCAGTCTGGAAAATCGGATGCGTTTCGCCTTGGAGGTCATGGACGCGGTGGTGGCGGCGGTGGGGACTGATTTCCCGGTGGGGTGGCGGCTCATGGCCGACGAATGTCTGCCGGGCGGGGTGGGGCTCGATGACAGTGGCCCCCTGGCCTGGGCGCTCGTCGAACGCGGGGCGGCCTATCTGTCCGTCATGGCCGGCAGCTACGATTCCTTTGCCACACCCGAGTTCCAGGCTCGGGACAAGGAACCGGGCTTCATGGCGGCCGAGGCGGCGGCGATCAAGGAGCGCGTGCCGCAAACGCCCGTGATGGCGGCCGGCCGCATCCAGACCCCGGAGCTGGCCACGCGGATTGTGACTTCCGGCCAGGCCGACCTGATCGGGTTGGCCCGGGTGCTGTTTGCCGATCCGCTGTGGCCGCGCAAGGCCGCCGGCACGGTGGCCGAGCCCATCGTGCCCTGCCTGCCCGGTTGTTCGCTGTGCCTCAAGTACGTGATGCAGGGCCGACCGGCTCCGTGCGCGCGCTGGGAGAAAAAACGCCTTGAGGCTTTTACCGCCCGATCGTGAGGGCCGCCCGGGCCGAACCGAGGACGGGTCAGCCGCAGTGGGTGGTCGCTTTGATCTCTAAATGCCGGCGCAGTCGGGTGAGGTCCTGTCGGGATATGTCGTAGGCGCCAAGGTGTTGTTTGAGAGTCTCCAACACATCGACGAGGATCGGCTGGCGCGGCGTGGCCAAACGATAATACATCCATTTGCCCTTGCGCCGGCCGGTGACCCACTTCTCTTTTTTGAGATAGCTCAAATGGCGGGAGACTTTGGATTGGGGGAGCTCCAGGGACTCCATCAGGTCGCATACGCACAGTTCGCCGTCGCACAGCAAATTGAGCAGGCGCAATCGCGTCGGATCGGCCAGGGCTTTGAAGCCTTCGGCAAGTTCGTTCATGTTGCTCCCTGTCTTGGCCGCGTCTTGTCGGGCAGGACTGCAGAGCCCGAGCGCGTACAGACGGTCCGTGCTGACCGTACCCTACCAACCCGCTTGGCTTCAAGTGGAGTGTCCGTCCGAACGGGGCACGAGGGAAGCGGAAGAAACGCGGTGATCAGTCGGGTTTTTTGAGCACGGCGCCGTAGAAGACTTCTCCCAGCACCGGGTCCGGCCTGGCCGGCGTTTCGGCCACCAGGATCAGCCGGCGGTGGCGGCGGCCAAGCCTGTCCACCACGCCTTCGTTTTCGGCCCGGTTGACCGTACAGGTCATGTAGACGAGATGGCCGCCCGGGGCGAGTGCGGCATAGGCCGCTTCCAGCATGGCGCCCTGGAGGCGGGCGAGTCCGGGCAGGTCTTCCGGCCGGCGGCGCCACTTGCTGTCCGGGCGCCGGGACAGCACGCCCAGGCCCGAACAGGGCGCGTCCAGGAGGATGGTGCCGGGCGCGGTCCGAAGGGGCGGTCGCGTGGCCGAGGCCCGGAAGGTCGGTACGGCCGGAAGTCCGAGACGCGTAAGCTCTCCGGCCAGTCCCGAAAGCCGCCCGGGGTGCACGTCGGCCGCGAACACGCGCTTGCCGGCTTCGGCCAGGGCGAGGGTCTTGCCGCCCCGGCCGGCGCAGGCGTCAAAGATCGGTTCGGGCCAGTCGTCCAGGTCCAGGCCGGCCAGCAGGAGCTGGGCCGCGGCGGACTGGCGCGAGATCAGGCCCTGGGCGAGCAGGCTCGGCAGGTCCACGCCGGCCGGGGAAAAATCCGTGCCCGCCGGCAAGGCCAGGGTCGGAAAGGCGGCCAGGGCCACTCCGGGCAAGCCGGACAGCGCGTCAAAAAGCGCCTTGGCCCCGGGCTTGGTCCGGTTGACCCGCAGCCCGAGCGGCGCCGCGCGCAGCTGCCCCTCCAGGAGCAGGCGTGTGTCGGTCGGACCGTGGTCATCGAGCCACAGGGACACAATCCAGTCTGGACAGGAATAAAAGCGGCTGAGGAACGTGACCTCGTCGCCCCGCCCCGCCCGGTAAAAGCCCGGATCGTCCAGGCGCTCGGGCGCCGTGGCCAGCCGGCGCAGCACGGCGTTGGCCATGCCGGACAGCCCCTTGCCCGCAGCTTCGCGCACGGCCGAGACCGCCCAGTCCACCGAGGCGTAGGCCGGAACCTTGGAGAGGTGCAAGATTTCGTAGGCGGCCAGGGTCAGGATGCGACGTACCGGCTCGGGCACGCCGGCCGGGTTTTTGAGCAATCGCGAAAGGATGTAGTCGAGGCGGCCACGCAACCGCAGGCAGCCGTAGACCAGTTCCGTGGCTAGGGCCCGGTCCCGGGGATCGAGACGGCGGGCGGTCAGCACGGTATCCAGGGCGGCCTGGACATCGCGTCCCGGACCGGAGTCCGGCAGTGTGAGCGCCAATGCGTCGAGAGCGGCCCGACGGGCCGGAGGCAGACTTTGGGGCTTGGTCATCGGGCGTTTTCCGGCTTCGGCTGCAGGCCCCTGGGCATGCCAGTGGGGTAGAGTACGGCCATGGATTCGCCGTCGATCAGGAAATGGCGCAAGGCGCGTTCCAGGCGCGGCAGGGAAACCAGGGTGTCCAGGCAGGGGCCGTTGGGCCGTTCGTTGAGCACGCCGTAGACCGGAATGGGATAGGTGTCCTGGATGCCGCTCGACAGGTCGCGTTCGCAGGCCACGGCCAAAATAAGTTTCGGGCGCTGCTGGACCACGATGCGCCGGGCAATGGTGCCGCCGGTGGCAATGGCGATATGTACGCCGTAGTGCTCGGACAGGGCAATGAGGCCGTCCACCGGGCATTTGCCGCAGCGCTTGCAGTTGCGGATGTCGTAGGTCAGGCGGTGGGCGCAGCGGCTGGACTGGAGGCAGTGGGGCAAGAGCACGAGGAGCTTTTCCGGTGGATAGTGCACGGCCTCGGTCGTCACCATCTCGTTATTCACCTTGATGAACGAGGAACGAACCCGGCTTTTGGAAATATGGAACAGCCGGGCGAAAATGGTCATGAGCGGGAGCAGGACCTTGGCCATGACCCCGCGCAGATGGCGCGAGGCCAAGGTCGGCCGGCCCAGGGCGATGCCGGCGGCCAGGCCGAAGGTGGCCCACAGCACGATCAGGATGATGCCCGCGAACAGGACGCCGAGCAGCCACGGGGCCAGGGGATGGATATTGGCCAGGCCCACGTAGGGAATGATCCAGACCAGGGCCAGCAAGGCGCAGACCGCCAGGCCGGTGCCGCATAAAAGGCCGATGAACAGGCGCTTGCGGTAGGGTTCGTTGGGTTCCACGCCGCAGGGACCGTCCTTAGTGCCGCTCCGGGGCCAGGGCTTCGTCCGGGGAGCACACGGAGGAAGTCGTGTCGTCGCATTTGCCGAGATAGCCGCAGGCAAAAGCCGTGGCTTCCATGGCCCGCTTGCCGGCCGGGGTGACGGTCGGGATCAGGTAGATCGCGTCGGCGCAGGCAATACCGAGCTTGCCGTCGGTCAGACCCAGGATCTGGCCGGGCTTGACGTCTTCGGGCCGGGGACAGCCGACTTCGCCGGGCTGGGCGATGATGCGCAGGGCCGGCTTGTCGGGCCCCGACCGCCAGTAGAAAAACGCCCCGGGATGCGGGGTCATGGCCCGGATCAGGTTGTGGACCTCCTGGGCCGGCCGGGTCCAGTCGATAAACGCCTCGGCCTTGTCGATCTTCTTGGCGTAGGTGGCCCGGTCCTGGTCCTGGGGTACCAGGGGCACCGAGCCCTGGGACAGCCGCTTGAGGGCGTGGACCAGCAGCCGGCCGCCGAGATCGGCCAGTTCCTGGCGCAGGCTGCCGGCGGTGTCGTGGGTGCCGATGGCCAGCACGCGCTGGAGCACCATGGGGCCGGTGTCCAGGGCGGCTTCCATGCGCATGATGGTGACGCCGGTCAGGGTGTCGCCGGCGGCAATGGCCCGTTCGATGGGCGCGGCCCCGCGCCAGGCCGGCAGCAGCGAGGCGTGGACATTGAGGGGCATCAGGCGCGGAATATCGAGCACGGTCTGGGGCAGGATCATGCCATAGGCCGCGACGAGCAGCACGTCCGGGGCATAGGCGGCCAGCGTCGCCACCTCGGCCGGGTCCTTGAAGGTCTCGGGCTGGTGGATGGGCAGGCCGCGCGTGAGGGCGAGCAGCTTGACCGGGCCGGGCTGGCACTTCTTGCCCCGGCCACAGGGCCGGTCGGGCTGGGTGTAGACCGCGACTACGTCGACCATCTCCGCGTCCAGGACCTGGCGGAGCACCGTGGCGGCGAACTCCGGCGTGCCCATGAACACGGCTACGAGTTTTCGGCTTCCCGTGTCTTGGCCTTGGCCCATTTCTTCACCCGCTTGTCGTACATGGCCCGTTTGAGATGGCTGATATGGTCGATGAACAGCACGCCGTCCAGATGGTCGAGTTCGTGCTGGAGGCACACGGCCAGCAGCCCGTCGGCCTCGATGGTGACGGGCTTGCCGTCCAGGCCGGTGGCCTCGACCGTGACCGTGGCCGCCCGCTTGACGTTGGTGCGGTAGTCCCGCACGGACAGGCAGCCTTCCTCGTCCTCTTGTTCGCCCGCGGCGGCGGTGATGGCCGGATTGACCAGGGTCATCAACGCTTCGCGCTTTTCCGGGCCGGAGATGTCGATGACCACCAGCCGGAGGGACTCGCCGACCTGGGGCGCGGCCAGTCCCACGCCCTGGTTGGCGTACATCGACTCGGCCATGGCCGTGGCCAGCTCGCGGATCTCCGGGGTGATCTCCGGGACGGGGCTGGCCTTGGCGGCGAGGACCGGATGGGGATATTTCAGTATTTCCAGAGTCATGTAGCAGGCTTATCCTTTTCCTTGTCCCGGGTGCGCAGTTTGATGCCAAGCTCCCGCAGTTGCGCGGACGAGACTTCGTTCGGCGCATCGGTCAAAAGGCACATGGCCTTTTGGGTCTTGGGGAAGGCGATGACGTCGCGGATGGATTTGGCCCCGGACAGGATCATGATAAGACGGTCCAGACCAAAGGCAATGCCACCGTGGGGCGGCGCGCCGTATTCCAGGGCCTTGAGCAGAAAGCCGAACTTGTCCTCGGCCTCTTCGGAGCCGATGCCGAGCGCCGCGAACATGGCTTTCTGGGTCTCGCGGTCGTGGATGCGGATGGAGCCGCCGCCGATCTCGCTGCCGTTGAGCACAAGGTCGTAGGCCCGGGACAGGGCGCCGGCCGGATCGGTGGCGAGGCGTTCGATATTGCCGGGCTGGGGCGCGGTGAAGGGATGGTGGCGGGCCGCCCAACGCTTGCCTTCGGGATCGTATTCGAGGAGCGGAAAGTCCGTGACCCAGACCGGCGCGAACGTACCTTCGGGGATGAGCCCGAAACGCTCGCCGAGTTGCAGGCGCAGATAACCCAGGGCGGTGTTGACCATGTCGGCCGGACCGGCCTGGAAAAACACGATGTCGCCCACGGCCAGGCCCAAGGCGTCGACCAGGCCCTGGCGTTCGGTGTCGGACAGGAACTTGGCGAACGGCGACTGCCACTCGCCCTCTTTGATCTTGATCCAGGCCAGACCCTTGGCGCCGTAGATCTTGACGAACTCGGTCAGGTCGTCGATCTCCTTGCGCGACAGCGCGCCGCCGCCGGGCACGCGGATGCCCTTGACCAGCTCGGCCTTGGCAAAGACCTGGAACGCCGAGCCGCGCACCACGTCGGTCACGTCCACGAGCTTGAGGTCAAAGCGGATGTCGGGCTTGTCCAAGCCGTAGTCGCGCATGGCGTCGGCAAAGGTCATGCGCGGGAACACCTCGGGCAGGGCCACACCGGCCGCCTCGTTGAACATGCGCCGGACCATGGTCTCGGCCATGTTCATGATCTGTTCCTCGTCGACGAAGCTCATCTCGATATCCACCTGGGTGAACTCGGGCTGGCGGTCGGCGCGCAGGTCCTCGTCGCGGAAGCATTTGACCACCTGGTAGTAGCGGTCGAAGCCGGACATCATGAGCAGCTGCTTGAAAAGCTGGGGCGACTGGGGCAGGGCGTAGAACGCGCCGTTGCTCAGGCGGCTGGGCACCAGGAAGTCGCGGGCGCCCTCGGGCGTGCTTTTGGTAAGCACCGGGGTCTCGACCTCCAGGAAGCCGAGCTCGTCGAGGTAGCGGCGAATCGACTGCACGGCCCGGTGGCGCAGCTTGAAGTTGGCGGCGAGCTTGGGCCGGCGCAGGTCGAGATAGCGGTACTTGAGGCGCAGCATCTCCGAGGCGTCGATGCGGTCCTCGATGGGAAAGGGCGGCGTGGCGGCGGTGTTTAAGAGCTTGAAGTCCGTGACTTCGATCTCGACCTCGCCGGTGGGCAGGTTGGGATTGGCCATGCCCTCGGGCCGGGGCCGCACCCGACCGCGGATGGCCAGCACGTATTCCACGCGCAGCACATGGGCGCGGTCCAGGGCGTCTTCGCTGCCCTCGGGACAGAACACCACCTGGGTGAGTCCGGCCCGGTCGCGCAAATCGATGAAAATCAAACCGCCGTGGTCGCGGCGGAACTGGGCCCAGCCCATCAGGCAGACTTCGCTCCCCACATCCGAGGCGCGCAACGCCCCGCAATCGTGGCTGCGCCGCCAGTCGCCCAGGCTGTCCAGGGTGATGCTCTCGCTCATTGTGGCTATCCTTTCTTTCAAGAATGTGGGGAAAAACTTTTTGAAAAAAGTTTTTCCCCACGCCCCTTTTCAAAAACTTTCAGCGATTGTCGCCCGCGTCCGGTTTGCTCCGGGCCCCCTGTTACGGGGTCCGGGGGGATTATCCCCCCGGCGGGGGCGTGGGGGCGGCGCCCCCACCTCCAAAAACTACGCGCAACGGGCCCGCAAAAAGGCGGCCACGCCGTCGCGCGGCAGGCTTTCCTGGGTGCTGGTGGTCATGTCCTTGACCACCACCGAGCCCGCGGCCAGTTCGTCGGGACCGAGCAGCAGGCAGAACCGGGCGCCGGACTTGCCGGCCGCGCGCATCTGACTCTTGGTGCTTTTGGCCGCGAACGGCGCCTCGCCGGCAAAGCCCTCCCGCCGCAGATCCTGGGCCAGGAGCAGGCCGGTGTCCAGGCCGGCCGGATCGAGCACGGCCACGAAAAAGTCGGGCACCGGCGTGGTATTTTGGTCGATGAGCAGGGCCAGCCGCTCCATGCCGCAGGCAAAGCCCACCCCGGGCACGTCCGGGCCGCCGAGGGAAGACACCAGCCCGTCGTAGCGGCCGCCGCCGGCCACCGAGGACTGGGCGCCGATGGCGCCGGACACGATCTCGAAGGTGGTGCGCACGTAGTAGTCGAGTCCCCGGACCAGCCGGGGATTGAGCACGTATTCCAGGCCGGCGGCATCGAGAAGGCGACGCACGGCCGCGAAGTGTGCGGCGCACTCCGGGCACAGGTGGTCGGTGATCTTCGGGGCGTCGGCCGTGAACTCCTTGCACTGGGGCACCTTGCAGTCGAGGACGCGCAACGGGTTGGTGAGCTTTCTGCGCATGCAGTCCTCGCACAACTGTTCCTTGTGCATCCCCTTAAGGAATTCCCGCAAGACGTCGAGAAAGACAGGACGGCAGGCCGGACACCCCAGGGAGTTGAGCTCCACGGTGAGCTGGGTGAGCCCCAGTTCGGTCAGGTAGTGGCGCAGCATGAGCAGGATCTCGGCGTCGAGCAGAGGCTCGGGAGATCCCACCGCCTCCACGTCGATCTGGTGGAACTGGCGCATGCGGCCTTTCTGGGGCCGTTCGTACCGGAACATGGGCCCGTAGGCGAAATATTTGGCCAGGCCGTCGTCGGCGCGCTTTTCCTCGATCAGCGCCCGCATGACCCCGGCCGTGGCCTCGGGGCGCAGGGTCAGGGAACGGCCCTTGCGGTCCGGAAAGGTGTACATCTCCTTCTGGACCACGTCGGTTTCCTCGCCGATGGACCGGGAAAACAGCTCGGTGCGTTCCAGAATCGGAATGCGCAGTTCCTGGTAGCCGTAGCGGGTGAAAACCGAGCGGGCGGTCGCCTCGATAAAGGCGAAAACGCCGGAGTCCGGCGGGAAGAGGTCAGCGAAGCCTTTGATTTTTTGTATTTTTTCCATTTGCCTGGGTCCGGGGTGGGCGCCGGAGGGCGCGACGTTGAAAAAGAGGAAAGAACGTAGACGAGAGGCTGGGGATTGTCAAAACCGGCCGCAGGCCCCGGGTCACGCCTGGGAGTCCTTGACTTCCGCGAAGGACTTACGGATATCTTTCGAAAAAGATAGCCAATGAAGTCGCTGGCAATGTAACCGACAGCGGGCAGATCGTGTCGTCCGGAAATGGGGCGGCACTGGGCAGGAGAGCCATGTTCAAGCGCACGGTGGGAGAACTGGCGAAACGACCCGTGCTGGTGACAACGGGCACGTCTGTGGCCGAAGCCGCCGCGGCCATGGCCAACCACGGCGTCCATATCCTGGCCGTCCTGGCCGGACGGCGCATCGTGGGCTTCGTCACCGAACGCGACATGTGCCACCATCTGGACGTGGACCTGGAACCCGGCATGCCCGTGGGTGAACTCCTCGACCGCAGCATGCCGGTCGTGACCCGGGCCACGCAGGTGGGCGCGGCCGTCAAGCTCATGCTCGAAAAGCATGCCCGGCATTTGCTTGTCCTGGAATCCCCTGGCGGCAATCTGAGCGGGCTGGTCACGGACAAGGAGCTGGTGGATGCGTTGGCCGTGGATTTCATGGTCGAGAACGTGATTTGCCAGGACCTGATGCGGCCGGACACGGTGGTCGCGGCTCCGGACGAATCGGTGCGGATCGGCTTGGCCCGCATGCGGGATCGGGATGTGGGCAGCCTTCTTATCCTGGACGGCGGCAGGCCGACCGGCATGTTCACCGAGCGGGACGCGATCACGAAGATCCTCGGCCGCCCCGAACGGTTGACCGAACCCTTGTCCCGTCACATGACCTCGCCGGTCCTCTGCGTGCCGGCTGGCGCCATGGTCTACAAAGTGGTCCTCTACATGCGCCAAAAGGGCGTGCGCCGCCTGGCCGTGGTCGACGATTGCGGCAACCTGGCCGGCATTCTCACCCAGCGCCACATCCTCGCCTACGCCCGCCGGCTGGATTGATCGCCGCCTGTGTCCGCCGTGTTCTCAGGACACGGCTTCGGCTCGGAACATCTCCGATGCCCAGGTCATGGCTTCCAGGTAGGCCGCGCCCGCCTGCTCGGCCGTGATGCCCATGGATTGCAGGATGGCTCCGGTTCGGGGACTGTGGGGGGCGATGTCGTATTCCCGGACCAGGTCCAGGCAGGGGCGGTTGGCACTTGGCAGACCGAGCAGGGCTTGCCGCATGCCCGGATCGATGGTGATGCCTTCCAGGGCCTTGTCCATGGGCAGGCCCAGCATGGCGTCGAGCAGGGAGAGCAGTCCGACCAGACAGATGGCGGCCTCCCCGTGGCAAGGCTTTTTTTGGTGCGGGGAAAGCAGGGCCAGAAAACGGCCGCGCACGGCCGAGGCAAAGGCGAGTTCCCGCTCCCTTGGCGTGGACCCGAGGGAGGAGAGCAGGTTGACGGCCACCCAGCTCGCCAGGGCGTTGCGGCCAAGCAGCTTGAGGGCGAAGTCCACGGATTCGACGGGCTGGCCCCGGTAGAACCGGGCGGCGTTGACGTAGCGCAGGAGTTTGTAGGTCAGGGAGACGTCGGAGCCGACGATCTCCCGGATCTTTTTCGCGTCGAACTCGGGCCGGCTGACCTCGGCCAACAAACTGAGCTTCACGGCCTGGTTGGCGTCCAGGATCTTGGTCGTCACGATCTGGGGCCGGCTATAATAGAACCCTTGGGCCAGGGCGATGTCCTGGGACAGGCACAGGGCAATGTCTTCCTCGGTCTCGACCTTTTCGGCCAGCAGGCGTTTGCCCATGCCCGACAGCAGGGCGATGATCCGGTGCAGGCGGTCCGGATCGTCCCGCAGGGCCAGGAAGTCGAGCTTGACGCAGTCCACCAGGGGCAGGATCGGGTCGAAGGCCGGGTCTCCCACATAATCGTCCAGGGCCAGCACATACCCATCCGCCTTGAGCTCCCGGATCAGTTCCACGAAGGCCGTGTCGCAACGAACGCTTTCGAGCACCTCGATGACGAAGCGTTCCTTGTCCAGGAAACGATGGTAGCCTTTTTCCAGGATTTCGCGTGGAAAATTGATGAACAGCCGTTTTTTGGGGTCCACGTCCTGGGAGATGGCGTGGATGCCGTTGGCCAGGACGGCGAGCGTGGCTTCGGTGTCCGAGGGGATATGGGCCTCGTTGCCGGAACCGATGGTGCGGTAGAGCAGCTCGTAACCGAACACCTTGCCATCGGCCAGTCGGTAGATGGGCTGGCGGGCTACGGCGTAGTTGAAGGAAGTGGTGGAAGCGTCCATGAGGTTTCCCGCCGGCGGCAGAGTGTCAGAAACGGGAAAAGCATACGATAGGGGCCGGATATTGGCAATGTGATGGTCACGGTTCGCGTGTGCTCAGTCACGACGGGCAATGGCCAGTCGGGGCGCGGCCACGCGCAGCCGGGTGAGCAGTGCCGGCGGCACCGGCGTTGTGCCGGCGGAAGCCAGGTCGGGATCGACCAGCGCGTTGGGCTGGAAGGCCTGGAGCATCCAGACGGAGGCGCCGGCCGCGTCCAGCTCCTTGGCGAGACTCTCCAGGGCCGCGGCATCGAGCAGGGCCGGATGCCAGGTGGTGCGGACTTCAAAGGCCACGCCCGAGGCCCCGAGCCGCTTGAGGCTCGCAAACGCGGCCTGGCCGCTGTCCGCCCGGCCGGTCAGCCGGTCATAGGCGGCCAGGGGCGCCTTGATGTCGAGGCCCACCCAGTCGCAGCGCCCGAGCACCGAGTCCAGGGCGTCCGGGAACATGCCCGCCGTGTGCAACCCCACCCGGAAACCCAGAGCGCGCACCGCGTCCATGGCCTCGCCAAGCCCGGACTGGAGCGTGGGTTCGCCGCCGGAAAAGACCACCGCGTCGAGCAGCCCCAGGCGGCCCCCAAGCCAATCCAAAACTTCCCCCAACGCGTGCGCGCCTTGCCCCGTGACCGGGCGCAAGGCCGCGTTCTGGCAGTAGGGACAGGCCCAGGGACAGCCCTGGCAAAAAAGTACCGCCGCCAGCTGGTCGGGATAATCCACCGAGGAGAGCGGCGTCAGGCCGCCGATGATGATGTCAGGCATGGAGAAGAGGGAAGACGATGAAGATGCCTCCGGCGGCCGGGGGGATCATCCCCCCCGGACCCCCTGAAAGGGAAAAATCGTTTATCAAGTGCGTCTGCTTTGCGGGCTCAGCCCGTATTGCCGAGGCTCCTTTCGGGATGGGTCCGGGAAGGGGGTGACCCCCTTCCCGGCCGCCGGAGGCATTCCTCTGCCCTTCCCCTAGATATCCGCCGGTTCGGCGAAGCAGACGCGTTCTTCGTATTCGCCTTGTTTGCCGGTATTGAAGGCTGATTTGGGCCGGTAGTAGCCCATGACCCGGGTCCAGATTTCGCAGGCCCGGGTGGTGCCTTCGGCGGCGCAGTGGGGGCAGGTCTCGTGTTCGCCGTTCAGATAGCCGTGCACGTCGCAGATGGAGAAGGTGGGCGTCACGGTGATGTAGGGCAGGGCGAACCGGGACAGGGACCGGCGCACCAGATGCTTGCAGGCCGTGGCGCTCGTGACGCGCTCGCCCATGTAGAGGTGGAGCACGGTGCCGCCGGTGTATTTGCGCTGGAGCGTTTCCTGGCGGGAAAGCGCTTCGAAGGGATCGTCGGTGAAGCCCACGGGCAGTTGGGACGAATTGGTATAATAGGGCTTTTCGGGCGTGCCGGCCTGGAGGATGTCCGGATAGCGCTTCTTGTCCTCCCGGGCGAAGCGGTAGGTGGTGCCCTCGGCCGGCGTGGCTTCCAGATTGTAGAGGTGGCCGGTCTGCTCCTGGAAGGCGGTCATGCGGCTGCGCACGTGGTCGAGCAGGCGGATGGCCAGGGCGTTGCCGGCCGGGGTGGTGATGTTTTCCGCATCGGCGGTGAAGTTGCGGATCATTTCGTTGATGCCGTTGACGCCGATGGTCGAGAAGTGGTTGCGCAGGGTGCCGAGGTAGCGCTTGGTGTAGGGGAACAGGCCCGCGTCCATGCGGCGCTGGATCTCCTTGCGCTTGATTTCGAGGCTCACGCGGGCGATTTCGAGGAGCTTGTCCAGGCGGTTGTAGAGGCCCGCTTCGTCGCCTCGGTGCAGGTAGCCGAGCCGGGCGCAGTTGATGGTGACCACGCCCACGGACCCGGTCTGCTCGGCGCTGCCGAAAAGCCCGTTGCCGCGCTTGAGCAGCTCGCGCAAATCGAGCTGGAGCCGGCAGCACATGGACCGCACCATGTTCGGCTCCAGGTCGGAATTGATGAAGTTCTGGAAGTAGGGCAGCCCGTACTTGGCCGTCATCTCGAACAGGATGTCGACGTTGGGCGATTCCCAGGGAAAATCCTTGGTGATGTTGTAGGTCGGGATGGGGAAGGTGAACACCCGGCCCTTGGCGTCGCCGGCGGTCATGACCTCGATGTAGGCCCGGTTGATCATGTCCATCTCGGCTTGCAGGTCGCCGTAGGTGAAGGCCATGGTCTCGCCGCCGATGACCGGATGCTCTCCGGCCAGGTCCTCGGGGCAGGTCCAGTCGAAGGTCAGGTTGGTGAACGGCGTCTGGGTGCCCCAGCGCGAGGGCACGTTCAGGTTGTAGATGAGCTCCTGGATGGACTGGCGCACCTCGGCGTAGGGCAGGTTGTCCTTGCGCAGAAACGGCGCCATGTAGGTGTCGAAGGAGGAAAAGGCCTGGGCGCCGGCCCATTCGTTTTGGAGCGTGCCGAGGAAATTGACGATCTGGCCCACGGCGCTGGAAAGGTGCTTGGGCGGATCGGCCTCCACCTTGTCCGGCACGCCGTTTAAGCCCTCGACCAGGAGCGTTTTGAGCGACCAGCCGGCGCAGTAGCCGGCCAGCATGTCGAGGTCGTGGATATGCAGGTCGCCCTCGCGGTGGGCCAACCCGGCCTCGGGCGGATAGACGTGGTTGAGCCAGTAGTTGGCCACCACCTTGCCCGAGACGTTCAGGATCAATCCGCCGAGCGAATAGCCCTGGTTGGCGTTGGCGGCCACGCGCCAATCCTGGCGGTCGAGGTATTCGTTGACCGAGGCGGCCACGTCCACCACGGTTTTCTTGTCCTGGCGCAGTTTGGCCCGCTGTTCGCGGTAGACCGAATAGGCGCGCATGGTGCGGAAGTGGTTGGCGGAAATCAGCGCCTGTTCCACCACGTCCTGGATGCGCTCGATATCGGGAATCTGGCCGGCGAACCTGTGGGAGAGCACCTTGACGACCTGGGCGGTGAGCAGACGCGCCTCGTCGTCGCCGAAGTCGCCGGTGGCGGCACCGGCCCGGCGGATGGCAGAAAAGATTTTATCCCCGTCAAACGGCACGACCGTGCCATCGCGCTTGCGGATGCGAACGGGCACGGCCACGGCAATACGGGGCGCGCGCACGGCGGCGGGGATGCCGGCGGCGGGTTCGGGTTCCCGGGTATCGAGGGCCAGTCCGGCACTTTCCATCGGCTCCAGCATAGGTCGCATTCTCCAGAAAAAAGGCGCCGCCTGGGGCGGACGCTGTTGCGCGGCAGTTTCGGGGACGGGACGACGGCCGAGAACGCGGTGAACGCGTCGGCGGGCCGGGTCGCCCTCCCGCGAGGCTCCCGTGGCGAATCGCCCGCGAACCGGTTTCACGGGCGGTGTCGGCAGGTCTTCGGACTGGCGAACCTTGCGGCCGTGGGCCGTGCTCCTACTGTCCGCCACTTCCCGGGCCGATCGGCCCAGTGTTTCCGGCGGAGGTCGTTTTCGCTCACCGCTGCGGGGCAGTCCCGGAGTCGCACCGGGTTCCCTCTTGGTCCGTCCCCGGGCGGGGACGAACACCGACACGGTCAGTGTATTGAAACGGAAACCGCCCCGCGTCAACGTGGTGGAAAAAGAGGGGGTTGGCTGGTTTTTACACAAAGATTCCCCAAGGTGTGAAAGAGCAATACATTGATATCATTGGAAAGTGTTATTGGTGTGCATCGGGGTTCTCCAGGGGGAATTTCTTACTTTCTTTGCAATCGTGCCTCCCCTGGCACTTGTCCGGCAATTGCCGTAAAAGGCCGCCATGGAACAGCACACGGTGCCTGTCCTGGAAGTCAGCCAGGCGCAAAAGAATTTCGGAACCTTCCGGGCCGTGGACGGCGTGAGCTTCGCGGTCGAACGCGGCGAGTGCTTCGGCCTGCTCGGCCCGAATGGTGCGGGCAAGACCACCACCATCCGCATGATCTACGGCTTCTCGCCCTTGTCCGGCGGCTCCATCAAGCTCTTCGGCCAGGACATCACCACGGCCTTTCGCCGGGTGCGGGCCCGTATCGGCGTGTGCCAGCAGGGCAACACCCTGGACCCGGACGTGAGCGTCCTCGAAAACCTGCTCGTTTTTGCCGGCTACTTCCGCATCCCCCGCAAGGAAGCCTTACGCCGGGCCGAGGAATTGCTGGCCTTTTTCGCCCTGGAGGGCAAAAAACGCTTGCAGTACGAGGAACTTTCGGGGGGCATGGCCAGGCGGCTCATGCTGGCCCGGGCCATCATCAACAACCCCGAGCTGCTTATCCTGGACGAGCCGACCACCGGCCTCGATCCCCAGTCGCGCAATACCCTCTGGGATCGACTCCTCGACCTCAAGCGCCAGGGCCTGACCATCCTGCTCACCACCCATGCCATGGAGGAGGCCGAACGGTTCTGCGACCGGCTGTGCATCATCGATCACGGTCGGGTGGTGGCCGAGGGTGATCCGGCCGGGCTCACCGCCGCCCATGTCGGGCACTACGCCCTGGAAGTCGAATCCCCGGACCCGGCCCTTCTCGCGTATCTGGACGCGCAGGGGCTGCGCCACGACCGCTCGGGTCGGCGCTGCATCATCTATGGTGACGACCGGCGGCAACTGCTCGATTTGCGCGAGCGCTTCTGCCCGGATTGCGGCTATTTCCGGGCCGCCACCCTGGAGGACGTGTTTTTGCGCCTGACCGGAAGGGAGCTTCGCGAATGAAGGCCGACACGCGTTTCACCGGTCTTTTCTGGGCGGTCTGGCGGCGCAATCTGCTCGTCTACCGCCGTATCTGGGCGATCAATTTCCTGCCGCCCCTGCTCGAACCGCTGTTCTACCTGATCGCCTTCGGCCTGGGCTTCGCCGGTCTCGTCACCGACGTGACCTGGCACGGCCGGCCCATGGATTTCACACGGTTCCTCGCGCCGTCCCTGGTGGCCTCCGCCGCCATGTGGCAGGCCTTCATGGAGACCACCTACAACTCGTTCGTGCGCATGTATTACCAGAAGACCTACGACGCCATGCTGGCCACGCCGCTGTCCCTGGAGGAGATCATCGTGGCCGAGATCGTCTGGGGCGCGACGCGTTCGGGCATTGCCGCCGTGCTCATCCTCGGCGTGGTGGCGGCCATGGGTTATGCCCCGAGCCTCCAGGCCCTGGCCGTTATCCCCATCGCCCTGCTCGGCGGACTGGCCTTCGGTGCCATGGGCATGGCCATCACCTCGATCACAGCCTCCATCGACATGTTCAATCTGCCGGTGTTCCTGCTGATCACACCGATGTTTCTTTTTTCGGGTACGTTTTTCCCGGTCGACGCCCTGCCTGGCTGGGCCGCGCATCTGGCGAGCCTGCTGCCGCTGTACCATCTGGTCGAGCTGACCCGGGCCGCCTGCCTGGGGGTGCTGTCCGCCGCCTCCTGGGGCAATGCGGCCGTGCTGGCGGGATTTCTCGTCGTGCTGCTGCCCCTGGCCCTGGCCGGCATGCGCCGCCGGCTGATCCGGTAGGGGGAGAAGAGAAGAACCGGGGCGCTGCCCCGGACCCCCTGCAAAGGGTTTCTCGCGGCCTGTCTGGAGTGATGCCGGGGGCGAATTGGCGCGGCCCCATTCGGGGTGGTCCAGGAGGGGGGTGACCCCCCTCCTGGCCGCCGGAGGCGTCTTCTCGCCGGCCTAGTTGGCCGTATCCTGTTTCACGAAAAGCTTGTCCAGAAACGCCTTGATATGCTTCCAGTATTGGGGGTTGTCGATGATGTTGCCGTGGGTGGCGTTGTCCACGGTGCGGACTTCCTTGGGACCGGCCCAGAGTGCGGCCAGGCGGGCGGCATGGCGCGGTGGGATGAGGGTATCGGCCCCGGCCACGAGCATGAGCGTGGGCGCCTTGACCCGGGCCGCGTCCGGCGCCACGTCGAAGCGGTGGCGCATGAGCAGCGACACCGGCACCAAGGGGTGTGCGTCCTGGCCCACATCTACGAGCGAGTCGTAGGGCGTGACCAGGATCACTCCGGCCACGTCGCGGTGGGCGGCCACGTAGGCGGCGATGCCCGAACCCAGGCTGCGGCCCATGACCACGATAGGCACGCCGGGCCCGAGTCGGGCGGAGAGGGCGTCGTACACGGTGAGGGCATCGGCCTTGAGCGCGGTTTCCGAGGCCTTGCCCTCGGAGCTGCCGTAGCCGCGGTAATTGAGCCCGGCCACGGTGAAACCGGACAGTTCGCTCGGCGACCACAGAAAAAAGCCGCTTTGTTCCTCGGCATTGCCGTGGAAGTAGAGGATCGCCGGCGCGGGCTTGCCGTCGCGGGTCCGCACCAGCAGATAGCCGCGCAGCCGGGTGCCGTCCGGCGCCTTGACCTCGAAGTCTTCGAGGCCGTTGTAGTACTTGCGGATTTCCGCCACCCGGGCGGCATCGGTAGTCCGGCCCGGAAAAACTAGGCTGTCTTGCCGCACATACAGCACGCCGAGATAGCCGCAGTAGGCGAGTCCGGCGGCCACGCAGAGCATCACCAGGAATTTCATGGGCTTTCCCCCCTGGAAACGCTCTTACCCGGAAACGCCCACGGGCGAAAGGCCTTGCCCACTGCCGCCCGGCCGGGCACAACTCCTTTTCCCTGTCACAAGGAGGCGGTCATGAAACGATCGGAAGGGGCGATGGCCGGGGGCGGGCGCCTGCTGCCCGAGGCGTTGGCCCAAGTCTGGCCCGTGGCCCTGGGCTACGTGCCCGTGGGCATGGCCTACGGCGTGCTGGCCGGCAAGGCCGGACTTTCGGCCGTGAACATCCTGGCCATGTCGTTGCTCGTGTATGCCGGTTCGGCCCAGCTCGTGGCCGTGGGGCTGTTCGCGTCCGGGGCCTCGGCGGCGAGCCTGGTGGCCACCACGTTTGTGGTCAATGTGCGCCATGTGCTGTTCGCGGCCGCTCTGGCGCCGTTTCTGTCCGGCTGGCGCAAGCGTGGCCTGGCCGCCTTTGCCATGGAGCTGACCGACGAGACCTTTGCCCTGCATGCGGCCCGGTTCGGCCGGGGGGACCGCCGGCCCGGGCTGACCCTTTCCGTCAATGTCCTGGCCCAGGCCGCCTGGGTGCTCGGCACGGCCCTCGGCATCGCCCTGGGCGATCTGCTTGGCGACGGGCGCGCCCTGGCGTTGGATTTCGCCTTGCCGGGCATGTTTCTGGCCTTGCTTGCCGGCCAACTCGGCGGGGCGTCGCGCTGGGCCGCGGCCGTGGTGGGTGGCGGGTTGTCGCTGGTCGCGGCGGCCAAAGGGTATTCGGGATGCGGCACCCTGGCGGCCGGGCTGGCCGGGGCGGGCGTGGGCATGGGAGTGGAACGATGGACGACGCGCAAACTTTCCTGACCATTTGCGCCATGGGCGCGGTGACCTACGCCACCCGGTCGGGGCCGCTGCTGTTCATGGCCGGGCGCAGTCTGCCGGCGCCGGTGATCCGTTTTCTGGCCCATGTGCCGGCGGCGGTGCTGGCAGCCTTGGCCGTGCCGGCCGTGTTGCGCCCGGAAGGTGTCCTCGACGTGGGGTTCGGCAATCCGACCTTGTGGGCCGGGTTGGCCGCCTTTGTCCTGGCCCTGCGCACCCGGGGACTGTTTGGGCCGGTGGCCTTGGGCATGGCCGTGGTGGCCGCGGCGCGGTATTACGCCGGTTCCTGATCGGTCGGCGCCCGCCAATGGGCCAGGGCTTCCCCGACTTGCTCCCACTGGGCATCGATGCGATCGAGCAGGGGCGTGGCGGCCTGGAGATCGTTGTCCCGGGTACGCCACTCCAGGGCGATGGCCAACTCCCGGCAGGCATAGCCGCCCAGGGTGGCGGCGATCCCCTTGAAGGTGTGGGCGGCGATGGAGGCGCGTTCGACATTGCCTTGCGCCAGTGCTTCCCGTGCCTCTTCCAGCCGCTTGCGCCCTTCGGCGAAACTGACTTTGCTGAGGGAAGCGTATTGTTCCCAGGTGATGCCCATGGCCTCCCGGGCGGCCCGGGGATCGAACAGGGCGGCGGCGTTGGGCTCCGGGGGGGGCGGCGGCGGAGGTGAGGCAGGGCTCTGGCCGGACTGGCCGAGGCTCCGCAAGGTTGCCTCCAGCACCCGGTAATTGATCGGTTTGGTCACGAAGCCGTTCATGCCCGCTTCCAGGCATTGCTGCCGGACGTCTTCCACGGCATGGGCCGTGACGGCCACGATGGGCACGTGCGGGTCAAGGGTCGCAGCGCCGTCCGGCCCGCCGGCCCGGATCGCCCGGGTGGCGGTGATGCCGTCGATATCGGGCATTTCGATATCCATGAGCACCACGTCGTAGGTCTTGCGGGCCAGTTCCACGTAGGCCTGGGCGGCCGAGCTGGCCACGGTCAAGTCATGGCCCATGCGGCCGATGTGCAGACGGGTGACGGCGGCGTTAAGCGCATTGTCCTCGACAAGCAGGATGCGTAACCGGGCGCACGCTCCTACCGGGGTCTCGTTCGGGGTCGGCTGCCGGGCTTTCACCCGGGTCGGATCGCCCGGGAGCATGAACACCGTGAAGGTGAATGCGCTCCCATGCCCCTCGGCGGACCGGACCGTGATGGTGCCGCCCATGCGTTCGACGATTTCCTTGGAAATGGCCAACCCCAGTCCCGTGCCGCCGAAACGGCGGGCAATGGAACCCGAGCCCTGCTGAAAGCTCGTGAAGAGATCGGCCAGGCGATCCGCGGCAATGCCGATGCCGCTGTCGGCGATGCGGGCGGTGAGGCCGACCGTACCTTCGGGGGCCGTCTCGGCGGTGGCCCGCTCCACGGTCAGGGACACGAAGCCTTGCTCGGTGAACTTCACCGCGTTGCCAAGCAGGTTGAGCAGCACCTGGCGCAGGCGTCCCGGATCGCCCCGCAGCACGTCGGGCGCGTCCGGGTCTACGTTCACGGTGAATGTAAGACCCTTGCGCCGGGCCTGGATGTCCATGACCCGGGTCACGGCATCGAGCTGTTCCAGGAGATTGAAATCCACCCGGTCGAGCACGAGCTTGCCGGCCTCGATCTTGGAAAAGTCCAGGATGTCGTTGATGATACCGTTAAGGTGGCTGGCCGAATCCTGGATGGTGCGCAGATGTTCGCGCTGCTCCGAGGACGTCTGCTTGGCCAGCAGCAGTTCGGTGAGGCCCATGATGGCGTTTAAGGGCGTGCGGATTTCGTGGCTCATGACGGCCAGGAACGAGCCCTTGGCCCGGGAGGCCTGTTCGGCTTCGCGCCGGGCCTGTTCGAGCCGGGCCTGGCGTTCCTTTTCCAGGGTGATGTCATCGAAGGCCCAAACCACGTCCTGGGCCGGGTCCTTGCCGATCACGGTCTTGCCGTGGATGCGCACCCAGACCAGGGAACCGTCCCGGCGGCGCAGTTGCCGCTCCAGATTGATCGTGCCCTCGTCGGCCAGCATTTGGTCGAACTGGTGTACCGTGATCAGAAAATCCGTCTCATCGCCAAAGACCAGCCGACTGGACTGGCCGATGAGGTCCTCCCGGGCGTAGCCGAGAATCTCCGCGCCCCGGCGGTTGATGTCCAGGCAGATGCGCCCCCGGATGGTAGCTAGGCCGACCTGGCTGTTGCCAAGCAGGGCATCGCGCTGGGCCAGGGCCTGGCGCAGGGATTCCTCGGCCTGGCGGCGCCCCTGGATCTCGGCCATGAGGTGTTCGTTGGCCATGGCCAGTTCGGCCGTGCGCGTGGCCACCCGGGTTTCGAGCAGTCGGTGCTGTTCCGCGACCTCGGCCTGGGACTGGTTCAGGCTGTCCGAGGTCTGGCGCAACCGGGCGGCCATGGCGTTGAAGGCCCGGGCGGCCCGGCCCAGGGCGTCCTTGGAGGTGACGGGCACGGTCTGATCGAGCTGGCCGCGTTCCACGGCTTCCAGGGCCTGGCGCAACCTCTCCACCGGGTGCACCACGAAGCGGTGCAGCAGGAGGTTGAGCAGCACCGCCATGAGCGCGTACGCCGCAGCCAGACCGATGCCGAACAGCAGCCACAGCCTCTGGTGGAACTGGTGGAGCGGTTGCAGGGAGTAGCTCAAACGCAAATAGCCCAGGGGGCCATTCGCGCCGGGCACGGGTTCGATGAGCGTGGCGAAAAGGAACCCTTTCTCCAGGGAAATCGAGGAGATTCTTCCCGTTGGCAGACTGCCGAGCTGGCCGGTGAGGCGGTTGGCCGGAGCACCTTGGCCGGCATGGGCCACCAGGCCGCCGCTGGCGTCGAACAGGGAGACGTCGGTGACCCCCTCCACCCGGCGCAAACGGTCGAGAATGTCCTGGATGGCCGGGGTGTCCTGGCCGTTCTGGAGCAGGGGCGCCAGGGCTTCCAGACGGTGGACGGCCACGGCGGCGAGCAACGCCCGGGTTCGGTTGTGGACCGCGGCCACCCGGTCGGCCATGTACAGATGCAGTACCGAACCGCAGACCGCGGCGGCGGTGATAAAGGCCAAGAAGATGGCCGCATTAATTTTTATTCGCAACGAGGCGCCACGCATGCCGCATTCCGGGCCAGGCACCGGCGCAGGGAGGTGCGGGGACCCTTGGAGGAAGGGAGGAAGACGCGCCGGAAGTCCAGTCTGTTTAACATTTTTTGAAAATTAAAAAAACCGACATGCCCTGTCAAAGCCTTTCCCGCTCACGGCAGGACGCGGCAGCCCATGGAAAAGGCCGTGCGCCAATACGGCGCCATGATGCTTTCCTCGCGTACCCGGCCACCCGGACGGGGGCTGTGGATGAAGCTGCCCCGGCCGTCGAAGATGCCCACGTGGAGTTGGTCCGACTTGCGGGAGGGGGTGAAAAACACGAGATCCCCGGCGCGCAGCTGTCCCCAGGCCACCGGGCGGCAGCTGTGGGCCTGTTCGGCCGTGCTGCGAGGAAGTCGTATGCCGTGGCGGGCATAGACCCATTGGACGAGGCCGGAACAGTCGAAGCCGTCCCGGGGGGATTCGCCGGCCGTGCGGTAGGGCAGGCCGATCTGGGCTCGGGCCGTGTCCAGGATGGCGCCGCGATCGGCCGGTAAGGGCGCGTGCGGCGGCGGTGGCGGGACCGTGGCCGCGCATCCGGACAGGAACGCGGCCAGCAGGATCGCCAGGACGCTGCCGGAGGCATGGGTGGAAGCGGGGCACCGGGGCCAGTGAGACGTGGCGTGCATACCCGGGACTTGCAACCGGCGTGCCGCTTGACAGGGGGGGGCCGAAACGCGACTCTCGGCTCATACCACGCAAAGGGGGATGCGGCCGATGGACGCCAACGACACCCGGCAATACTTGACTTTCGCCCTGGCTGGGGAGCGCTTCGCCGTGGAATCGCTGCTGGTCTCGGAAGTCCTTGACCTGCCGGCCATGACCCGGGTCCCCTTGGGACCGCCCTGTCTGCGCGGTATCGTCAACCTGCGCGGCAACGCGGCCACCGTGGTGGACCTCGGCCTCAAGCTGGGCCTTGGGCGTACCGAGACCGGCCGGGGCGCCTGTCTGATCATCCTGGAGCGCGACTACAGGGGCGAACGGGCTCTGGTAGCGGCCCTGGCCGACGCGGTCCAGGAGGTAGTGGCCATCTCCCGGGACGAGGTCGAAAGCCCGCCGGAGATGGGACTTGCCGTCGATCCCCGGTTCCTGACCGGCCTGGCGCGCCAGGATGGCGCCTTTCTCATGCTGCTCGACGCCGACCGGCTGTTTTCCCTGGAGGAACTGGCCCTCGGTGCCGGTCACCGGGACTGCTCCGCGTAAAGCCGCTCGTACATCATGGCATTGGCTAGGATGCGGCGCACGTAATCGCGGGTTTCGGTGTAGGGAATCAGTTCGATGAAGAGTTCCTCGCCCAGGGGCGCCAGGGACTTGTTCCACAGGGCCACCCGGTTCTCGCCGGCATTGTAGCCGGCCAGGGCCGCCGGCAGGTTGCCGGTTCGGGAAAGCCGTTCCAGGAAAAAGGCCGTGCCGAGCCGGATATTGATGTCCGGATCGGTGAGTTCCGACCGCTTGATCGCAAGCCCCAGTCGTTTGCCCACGGCCCGGGCCGTGTCCGGCATGAGTTGCATCAGTCCCACCGCCCCGGCCCCGGAAACGATCCGGGGATCGAAGAAACTCTCCTGGCGGATCAGCGAAAACACGATGTCCGGCGCGACTCCCGAGCCGGACAGGGCGGTCTTGACCTGTTCGGCATAGGCTCGGGGATAGAGCAGGGGGCGCAAGGGGGCCAGTTCCGCGGCCGAACCGCGCAGCAGGCAGGCTCCGAAGGTTCGCCAGGCCGTGCGCATGATCGCGGCCCGACGGCCCGTGGCCGCGGCCGCTTCAAGGTGAGCCAGGGCCAGGTCCACCCGGTCCGGTGCCCGGCGGGCGGCAAATTCCAGCAACATTTCGGCCAGTCGCGGCAACAAGGCCTGGCGCAGGTCGGCGGCCGTGGCCAGCACGGCGCCGGCCGCCGCATCCGGGGGCTGGACCGCTCCCGGACAGCGCGGTTCGGATGGGGCCGGGCCGGCCGGCGGGGTGGGCTGACCGGCTTCGAGCAGGGTCCGCAAGACCGTGGCCGCCCGACCGCCGTAATAGGTATTGGGTCGGCCGTTGGCCACGGTTGCCAACAGCGCGGCGGCCTCGGCTTCCCGGGACAGGGCCATCAAGGCCCGGGCCCGCCAGTAGCGCGCGCCGTCGGCCCAGCCCTCGCCAGGGAACTGCTCGCCGTACGCGGCCAGTTCGGTCTCGGCCCGGGCGTAATCTCCGGTCACATAGCGCAAAAGCGCGGTCAAGGACGCGCCCTGGGCGGCCAGGTCCTTGGACACGGCCAGCCCGGCCAGGCCCTCGGACGCGGCCAGGGCTTCGGTGAACCGGCCCTGTTCGATGAGCAGCAGGGTTAGATGGCGGCTGGCCGCCTCGCGCAGCCGGTCGTCGCGATCGGGCGCGGCCAGGACCTGGCGCAACAAGGCCTCCATGCGCGTGGCATCGTCCGGGGCCAAGGACCGCCAGAGGCAGCGGGCCTCGTGGTACAGGGCCCAGGGCGCCAGGGCCGAGCCCGGATCGATGGCTGCGGCCGTGGCAAAGGCCTCCCGGGCGGCCTGGGTACGGCGCAGGGCGTAGAGGGCCTTGCCCCGGATGTAGGCGGCCCGGGCTTGCTGGCCGGTATCGGCGTCGGCGAGGCTGTCGAGCAGGCCCAGGGCGGCTTGCCCTTGCCCCCGTTCGGCCAGGCCCTCGGCTCGCAGCAGCACATTGCCCGGGGCATCGGGGTCGTAGCAGGGTTTGGCGCCCTGGCCTTGATCCTGCGCCTGATCCTGGCTCCGGTCGCGGTCCGGCGCTGCCGGCGCACCCGCACCCTGTCGGCACAGTTCCCGGGCCAGGGCATCGCCGGCCCGGGCGGCCCGGGTCCAGGGCGCGAACAGCGAGAGATGGCGCAGGAAATCCTGGCTCTTGTCCGTTTGGCCGAGGTCCCTGGCGGCCACGGCCGCGCGCAGCCAGATATACGGTGCCAGGGCCTGGTCCGGGCTGGTGAGCCAGTTGGCGGACAGGCGCAGGGTTTCGGCGGCATCGCCCGCGGCCGCCGCGCACAGCACCGACAGGTACAACGCGTCGCGGCCGAGGAAATCGGTCCGGGCCTGGGCGGCCAGGGGGGCGAGGATGGGTCGGGCCTTGTCCGGTTGGCCGGCCAGATACAATCCCAGCCCCTGGTAGTAGGCGACCACATCTTCCAACTCGCCGACACGGCCGGTCAGATCGGCCAGCCGGGCGGCGCCGGCGGCCGGCTGGTCCGTGAGGACCTCGGCCACGCCCTGGGCCAGGGCCTGGCGACGCTGCTGCGGCGCGTCCGGGGTGGCCGGGACCGTCTCCTGGGGGGCCAGGCGCGGCGGAGGCAGATTGGCCGAACGGGGCAGGGGCGCGTCCCGGGGACGGGCGGGCATATCCCAGGCGGCGGCGCGGCTGTCGGCGGCGCCTGCGGCCAGGAGCAGAACCAGAGTGGCGATGACTACACTAATTCGATCGGGAAAGCGGATGAATCCCGGTAAGCGCATGGAGGAATTCCCCCCTTCTTGGTACGTTATATGTCCATATAGCTAGATGTCTTCTGGAAGAGCACCCCTTGACTAAATGTGAAATTCGTGACTAACAAGCGCGAGTTTGGGTCCGCTTGCGTTACCAGGGCTTCGCGATCCTGGCCGCGAGCCCTGCGCGTCTTTTACCCGTCCAAGGAGGTCGGTATGTCCTTCGCGCAGTCCTTTGATTTCACGCCGGGCACCCGCGTGGTCATGGAAGACACTCGCGCCTGCTCCCGTGAATACGAGTGGCTGGAAGAACCGTACGTCTCGCCTGACGGCGAGCGCGTGGCCATGGTCGCGGCTTTGCCGGACGCCGAGTTTTCCCTGGCGGTAAACGGCGAGGTCTGGGAAGAAACCTTTGACAAAGTCTGGTATCCCCGCTTCTCGCCGGACGGTCGGTTGACCGCCCTGGTCCAGTCGGCCGGGGAATGGACCATGGCCGTGGATGGCGAGGCCTGGGAAAACCAGTACGGCTACATCTGGGCCACCATGTTCTCCGAAGCCGGCGACGTCATCGCCGCTCCGGTCCAGATCGACGGCGAGTACGGTTTGGCCGTGGACGGCGTGGCCTGGGAAACGCTCTACGAGAACGCCAACAATGTGATCCTGTCGCCGGCGGGCAATGCCACGGCCGCCGTGGTTCAGGTCAAATCCCTGGCCCAGGCCGACATTGCAACCTTCCAGGACGGCATTTTTAGCGTAGCGGTCAACGGCGAAGCCTGGGACAGCATTTTCGTCAACTGCTGGAACCCGGCCTTCGATGCGGCCGGCAAGCGTGTGGCCACCACCGTACGCACCAATCTCTACGATTACACCATCGCCGTCGATGGTAAGCCGTGGGCCGGCACCTACGGCTGCGCTTGGGGTCCGGTCTTCAACCCGGCCACGGGTCAGGTCGCCGCGCCGGTCCGCAAGGCCGGAGCCTGGGGCATGGCCATTGACGACGTCATGGCCTGGGATCCCAAGTTCGCCCAGCTCTGGCATCAGGCCTACTCGCCGGACGGTTCCAAGCTCGCGGCCATCGTGGCTCCGTCCTTCGGAGCCTTCACCGTGGCCGTGGACGGCACGCCCTGGGCGGCCACCTTCCCGGTGGTCACGGATCTGGTCATCAGCGCCACGGGCGGCCATGTGGCGGCTCTCGGCAGCAACGACAACACCGCCTTCGCCGTGCTGTGCGACGGCAAGGTCTGGGGTGGCCGTTACGACATGGCCTGGAAGCCGGTTTTTTCGGCCGATGGCGCCCACTTGGCCGTGAACGTGGAGCGCGGCGGCGTCCACACCGTGGTCTGCGACGGCAAGGCCTACCCGAAGAGCTTCGAGAAGTGCTTCGCCCCGGCCTTTTCGCCGGACGGGACCAAGGTCCTCATCCGCGGCATCGAAGGCGGCAAGGCGTATCGGATCGTGGCCCCGCTGGAAGCCTTCACCGGCTAGGAGGTTCGTCACATGCATGCCCTGTATAATCTCGCCGTGGGTCCCCTGGCCTGGCTGGCCTTCGGCGTGTTCATCCTCGGTTCCGTTTACCGCTTGCTGGCCATGCGCGCCCTGGCCTTCAAAAAGGACGGCGCCTTCGTGGCCTACATCAGTTGGCCCCATGCCATCAAATCCCTCACCCACTGGCTGACCCCGTTCGGGTCCCTGGGCTGGCGGGAAAATCCCGGTGTCACCGTGGCCACGTTCATCTTCCACATCAGCCTGTTTCTGGTTCCCCTGTTCCTGATGGGCCATATCGCCCTGTTCGACGTGTTCCGGGGGTGGTCCTGGCCGGCGCTGCCGGGTGGACTGGCCGATACCCTGTCCATCGCCGTGGTGATCATCTGCGCCTACTTCATTTGGCGCCGCGTGTCCGTACCGGAAGTCCGGTTTGTCACCACCACCCAGGACTGGGTCGTGGTCATCCTGGTGGGGCTGGTCTTTTTGACCGGCGTTTTGGCCTACCACCGGATCGGCGACAACCTGCTGGTGACCACGCTGCACATCCTGTGCGGCGAGGCCATGTTGATCGCCATCCCGTTCACGAGGCTCTCTCATATGTTGTTCGCTTTCTTCAGTCGCGGATACATTGCCTCGGAATTCGGGTCTGTCAGACACGCCAAGGACTGGTAGCCACCGGAGGACGTCATGAGCACCATTGCCGATCGCCTCATTGAGGACGAGGGACTCAAGCGCGGCCTTGCCCGCTTGACCCCTGAGAAAATAGAGAAAACATTCAAGGCGCTGATCGCCGGCGAATGCGGGGCCAGGCTCAAAACCTACCTCGAGACCTGCGTGCACTGCGGCATGTGCGCCAAGGCCTGCCATTACTACATGTCCCACAAGGACCCGAGCTACGCGCCCGTGGCCAAGGTCAGCCAGACCATGGTCAAGCTCATGGCCGCCGGCGGCCGGGTCGAACCTAGGCTCATCCAGGAATGCGCCCAGATCGCCTACACCGAGTGCAACCTGTGTCGGCGCTGCATTCATTATTGTCCGCTCGGCATCGACACCGGCTACATCATGAGCGTGGTGCGCCGGCTGTGCCACAAGCTCGGGGTCACGCCCCAGTACATCCAGGACACCTCCCACAGCCACTCCGCCACCATGAACCAGATGTGGGTGAAGGACGACGAGTGGCCCGATACCCTGCAGTGGCAGGAAGAGGAAGCCCGGGATGAATTTCCGGGCCTGCGCATCCCCCTCGATGTCGAGGGCGTGGACTTCATGTACTCAGTCATCGCCCCGGAACCCAAGTTCCGGACCCAGCTCATCTACCAGGCCGCGGCCATCTTCCACGCCGCCGGCGTGTCCTGGACCATGCCGGCTACGCCCGGCTGGGACAACTCCAACATGGCCATGTTCTCCGGCGACGCCGAGATCTGCGCCCGGGTGGAGCGCGCCCACTATGAGGCCGCCCAGCGCCTGCGCGTCAAGCGCATCGTCATGGGCGAGTGCGGCCACGCCTTCCGGGCCGTCTACGACGTGGCCAACCGCTGGCTCGGCTGGAAATGGCATCCGGTGCCGGTCGTGCATTCCATTGAGTTCTTTTGGGAGCTCATGAAGCAGGGCCGTATCAAACTCACCCACAAGTTCGCCGAGCCGGTCACCATCCACGACCCCTGCAACACCATCCGGGGTCGCGGGCTCATGGACAAGCTGCGCGAGGTGGTCCACTTCCTGTGCGACGAGGTGGTGGAGATGTACCCCAACCGCGAGCACAACTACTGTTGCTGTGCAGGCGGCGGTGTCATCAACTGCGGGCCTCCATTCAAAAACGTCCGCATCGCCGGCAACTCCATCAAGGCCGAACAGCTCAAGGCCACCGGGGTCAAGGTTGTCGTCGCGCCCTGCCACAACTGCCACGGCGGTTTGGATGACATCATCAGCAAGTACGAGCTTGGCATGCATACCAAGTTCCTCGGCGATCTCATCTACGAGCTCATGGAGAAGCCCGAGGCTTAAGCGCCCGGCAGGGAGGATATACCGACATGAAACGATCCATCCTCGCGTCCCTGCTGGCGGGGTGCGCCACGGCCCTGCTGCTGGTGGTGCCGGCCCTGTCCCAGGAGGACATGACCCACGTGCCGACGACGGGCTTTAAAACGACCACCCGGCCGGCGGCCCGGTTCGCCCACGACGCCCATAACGAAAAGGCCAAGCTCGACAACTGCTCGGTCTGCCATCACGGCGAAAAGGACGGCAAGCGCGATCCGTCCGGTGACAGCACCGGCACGCCGTGCGCCGATTGCCATACCAAGCCGGGGCGTACCCCGCTTATGCGCGCGTTCCACAAGCAGTGCATGGGCTGCCACCTGGAACAGAAGAAAGGGCCCGTGACCTGTGGCGACTGCCACACCCCGGCCAAGTAATCGATTCTTCGAGGAAGTAACCTGTTACGGCGGGGACGCGTCCTTTTGGGAAAGCGTCCCCGCCTTTTTTCATCCTGGGACCGGCACACCGCCGCCGTGCCAGGCTCTGGAAGGGAAGGGCCGTCGTGTTCCTTCGTGTCGGGTTGCCAAAGGCGGCGCCCGTTGGCCGCCGGAGGCGTCCCGCGCACCGTCACCCTGACCGTGGCACCGCGTTTGCAACGCAAACCGGCAAAGGCAGGATTGTCATGCTCCACTCCCGTGCGCTGCTCGTGGTCGTGGCCGTGCTCGCCTGGACCACCGGAGTCCGGGCCCAGGAATCGGCCGTGCGTCGTCAGATTTCCGACGACCGCGTCCTGTCCGTCACCACGACCTGTTTTTACGGCCCCCATATGAGCACGTCCCAGGCCACGCGCCTGTGCGGCCAGCTGGCTCGGGGCCGGTTGCTGGACGCGGCCGTGGCCCAGTTCGGAGGTGAAGGGGCCGTGGCCGCCGCCGGGCTCTCCACCCAGGAACGCCGGGCCTTCGTGGACAGTTTGCTCGTGGTGACCCCGCTCGACGAGGAATCCCGCAAGCTTCCGGACGGCACGGCCGTGCGGCTCACCCTGCGGTGCGGGGAAAATCCCGGCAAGCTGGCCGACAAGTTGGCCAGTTTCCAGCGCGATGGCCGGCTGCGTACCGAAGCCCTCGTGGCCACGGCCGCCCGGGACCGCCAGGCCGCCGCTGCCCGGATGGCCGCCGTGCCTTTTAGCGGCGAGCGCGAATTCGACGCCCCGCCCGGCCCCAATACCCTGAGCGCCGCCACCGCCCTGGCCACCCACCAGCTCGTGCCGGGCATGTCCATGGCCAGCGTCAAGGCTCTGATCGGCAATCCCGCCAGCCTGCACCAGGCCCTCATCGGCGCCGATGCCTACACCTGCGCCGGCTATGACGCCTTGTGGGTGGTGTTTCGCGATGGCGTGGTTTCGTGCCTGCGCAGCCGGCTGGTCTACGATCCGCGCCTGGACACGGACTGTCACTGCCGGGGAAACTACGCAACCATCCTCAATGCCGATTGATTTGAAATCGTTGACAGAGTGGCGTCGCCGCCGATAGGAAAGACGTTGTCACGCGACGCCAACCTGTCGTGCTGCCACACGGCAAGCAGGAGGACGCATGAGGGCACTGATTGTTGACGATGATTTTTATAGTCGCAGTTTTCTCGAATACATATTGCATCCCTATGCCCAGTGCGACGTGGCCGTGAACGGCGAGGACGCGATCATGGCCTTTCAGCGGGCCCTGGAGGAATCCGATCCTTATGCCGTCATTTTTATGGATTTGCTTATGCCGGTCATCGACGGCCCCAAGGCCCTCAACGAGATCCGGGAAATCGAAAAGGACCACGGCCTGACCGGCGCGTCGTGCTGCAAGATCATCATCACGTCCGTGCTGGAGGATGGCGAGGACACCCATAACGCCATGTACCTCGGCCGTGCCACCTCGTTTCTGCAAAAGCCGGTGGACGAAAAGTCGATCCTGGCCGAACTCGCCCGCCTGGGCGTGATTACCCCGGAAGCCCAGGCCTGAGCGCCATTGCGCCGGGACCGGCGGCAAGCCGGCAACCGTGCCCCTCCCGAACGCACCGCGCGGCGTCTGCGTTGTTGACGCCGGACGGTCGAACCCCTATACGACGCCCTACAGCCGGCTTGCGGCTGTCACCCCTATGGACAAAACGGACATTTCTTCCCCGCTGTGTCTGACGCGCCGACTGCGACAGCATCTTTCCGACCGGGCCACGCTCTACACCCTGTGCTGTATCGTGGCCATCGGCATTGCCTTGCGGCTGTTCTATATTTCCCAGCCCATGCGCTATGACGAGTCGGACACCTACGTCAATTACGCCACCTTGTCCTTTGTCGATATCTTTCGCTCCTTTGCTTCCACCAACAACCACATCCTGCACACCCTGTGCGTGGCCGTCGTCACCAAGATCGCCGGCGCCGCGCCCGAGATCATCCGCATCCCGGCTTTTGTGTTCGGGGTGCTTATGATTCCCCTGGTGTTTGTGCTGGCGAGCGAGGTCTACGATTCCAAGGCCGGCCTGCTGGCCGCGGCCCTGACCGCCGCCTCGTCGTGCCTGGTGGAATATTCGACCAATGCGCGCGGCTACACCTTGCTGCTCGACCTTACGCTCGCGGCCCTCATCTACGCCCACCAGCTCCGGCGGGAGGACAACCGCACCCTCTGGGTGGCCTTTGGCGTGATCGGTGCCCTGGGCTTTTTGACCAGCCCCATCATGCTCTATCCCTTCGGCACGGTGGCACTGTTCCTCCTGCTCTCCATTGTCGTGGGCGATGTGGGCTACCCACGGCGCCAGGCGTTGGCCCATCTGTCCCTGGCCTGCGGCCTGGGCGCGGCGCTCACGGTGCTTTTTTACCTGCCGGCCTTGCTGTCCTCGCCGGTCTTTAATCAGTCCCATCTGCAACCCATGACCGTGCACACCCTGGTCGCCCGGTTCCTGGACCCGTTTCTCGTGTCGGGCTATCTGTGGACCCGGGACATGCCGCCGCTGGTGATCGGGCTGTTCGTGGCCGCCTTTGCCGCCTCGCTGGCCCTGCACTGGAAGGTTTCGCCGCACAAGGTGCCGGTCGTGGTCTGCGTGGTGCTGTGGGTGTGCCTGACCACGGTTTTTTACCACGTGGTGCCGCTCACCCGGGTGCTGCTGTTCGCGCTTCCCGTTTGCATCGTGTCCGTGGCGAGCCTGCTCGTGCTGGTCGGACGCCGGGTCGGCGCGACCCTGTCCCTCTCGCGCGGCATCGGCGCCGTGTCCGTGGCCCTGACCCTGCTCCTTTCCTACAATGTCCTGGCCCACGATACGATCCCGTATTCGTCCCAGACCGGCATCATGCGCGGAGCCGAGGGCGCGGCCCGCTACATCGCCGACAACTACCAGCTCACCGACGGCCTCGTCTTCGCCCAGAATACCTACGGCGAAATGCAGTATTACTTGTACATCGACGACGTGCCTTTCCGGTTGCTCACCGACAAACCGGCCGACACGGTCTGGGTGGTGTGCAACAACAACAAGGAATACGCCGAGACCCTGGACGCCACCTTGGCGGCCAAAAAGATCATCGCTCCCTATACGGTCCTGGATACCCAGACCTTCGAAATGGCGACAGTCTACAAGGTCGCCCTGTCCCGCGACCATACCCGGACCGCCGTCGCCCCCTAGGGGGAGGCGGGAGAGAGGGGGGTGTGGTGGGGGAAACGCCTCCGGCGGCCAAAGGGCTACGCCCTTTGGAATCCCTTTTCGCGGTATCCCACGACCCCGCCTGCGTCGCGCGGGGGCGCGTCAGCCGAAAATATTTGTGTGCGGAATGCGGACCGAAAGCGGTCCGTGGTGCCGTTGCGTTGGCGGATGGGGTGGTCCAGGAGGGGGCCGTTGCCCCCTCCTGGCCGCCGGAGGCGTTTCCCCTGCCTCCTCCACCTTACGCCGACGCGACCTGGGCCCAGCGGATGAGGCCCAGGGAGTGGGAGTCGAGCAGGAGCGGGTGGTGGGGCAGGATGCGCACCGTGAAGCCGAAGCGTCCGGCTTCGGTCGGATGGATTTCCCCGGTATAGATGTACCAGCCGTCGGGCGTGGTGCCGGTCGTGTGCATGACCACGGTGTCGCGTTGGGCGAACTTGCCCTCGTAGTCCAGGCGGCCCGAATAGATCTGCACTTCCACGTCCTCGGGCCGGATGCCGTTTAAGTGCACTTCGGCCGTGACATCCACCGGATCGCCCACGTGGAGTTGCGCCGGGTCGGCGGCCTGGATCGCGCGGATTTCCAGGTTGCTCCACTTGGTCATCATGTCCATGCGCCAGGATGCCAGGTCCTTGGCCGCGGCGCAGTCCTCGCGGGTCAGGCGGTTGTAGTTCTCGATGGCCGGCACGTAGGCGATGCGGGCGTAGTCCTCGACCATGCGGTGAGAATTGTAGATCGGGGCGAGCTGGCTGATGGAATCCTTCATCTTTCGAATCCAGTTGCGCGGCAGGTTGCCGTGCCCCCGGTCGTAGAAGGTCGGGATGATCTCGTTTTCCAGGATATTGTAGCAGGTCTGGCTTTCCACGAAATCCTGGTAGCCGCCGTCCTCGTATTCCTCGCCCATGCCGATGGCCCAGCCGACGCTGTTGTCCGGCAACCAGGCCTCGGCCCACCAGCCGTCCAGGGTGCTGCAATTGAGCACGCCGTTGCACATGGCCTTCATGCCGCTGGTGCCGCAGGCCTCCAGGGGCCGGCGGGGCGTGTTGAGCCACACGTCCACGCCCTGGACCAGATAGCTCGCGATGCCGATGTCGTAGTCCTCCAGGAAGACCATGTTGAAGCGGCACTGGGGACTGTTGCACAGCTGCACCAGGTCCTGGATGATCTTCTTGCCCTCGTTGTCATGAGGGTGGGCCTTGCCCGCGAACACGAACTGTACGGGCTTGGACGGATCGGACAGGAGCTTGATGAGCCGCTCCTTGTCCTTGAGCAGCAAATTGGCCCGCTTGTAGGTGGCGAAGCGCCGGGCGAAGCCGATGGTCAGGGCCTGGGGATCGAGGACTTCCTCGGCGTTTTGCAGTTCCGAGCGCTTGGCGCCCCGGGCGAGCAGCTGGTCGCGTAGCCGCTCGCGCACGAAGCCCACCAGCCGTTCGCGCAGCCGCTCGTGGGTGCGCCAGAGTTCGGCGTCGGAAATGAGCGGCACCTGGGAGAACACCCGGCCGCAATCCGGATCCTCGCGCCAGTTGGCCCCGAGGTAGCGGTCGAACAGGGTGGCCATGTCCTGAGCCACCCAGGTCGGCACGTGCACGCCATTGGTGATGGCGCCGATGGGCACGTCCTCCACCGGGTACTGGTTCCAGACGCGGTTCCACATTTTGCGCGAGACCACGCCGTGGAGCTTGGACACACCATTGTTGAACCGCGAGAGCTTGAGCGCCAGCACGGTCATGCAGAAATGCTCGGCGTCGTTGCGCGGGTCCTCCCGGCCAAGGGCCAGGAGCACCTTGAAGGCCAGGCCCAGGCGCCTGGCGTAATCCTCGAAATAGGCCTGGATGAGGTCGGGCGGAAAACGGTCGTTGCCGGCCGGCACCGGGGTGTGGGTCGTGAAAATCGAGCTCGAGGCCACGAGCTCCATAGCCGCCTCGAAGGACAGCTTGTGCTTGTCCATGAAATTGGCGATGCGCTCAAGGCCCGCGAAGGCCGAATGGCCCTCGTTCATGTGGATGACCTTGGGCTTGAGGCCAAGCGCCTCCAGGGCCCGGATGCCGCCGATGCCGAGGAGGTATTCCTGGCGGACCCGGGTCTCCAGGTCGCCGCCGTAGAGGCGGTTGGTGAGCTGGCGCGAGGCGGGCTGGTTTTCCGGCACGTTGGTGTCCATGAGGTAGAGCGACACCCGGCCGACCTGCGCCTTCCAGATCTGGGCGAATACCCGCTCCCCGCGCAGGTCCACGTGGATCATGATCCGTTCGCCGGTCGCGTCCTTGCACAGGGTCAGCGGCATCTGCTCGAAGTCGTAGATGGGGTAGCGTTCCTGCTGCCAGCCGTCCGGGGTGAGGTACTGACGGAAAAAACCCTGCTGGTAGCACAGGCCGATGCCGACCAGGGGTACGCACAGGTCGCTTGCCGACTTGAGATGGTCGCCGGCCAGGATGCCGAGTCCCCCGGAATAGATGGGCAGGCACTGGGTGATGCCGTATTCCAGGCTGAAATAGGCCACCAGCGGCGAGTCGTCGCGGTCCGGAAAGGGAATGGAGCTGGTCTGCCGGGCCAGATAGGTGCGCAACTGCTGGAGCAGGTCCTGCACCCGGTCGACGAAAAATTCATCCCCGGCCAGGGTTTCCAGGGTCCGCTGGGGCAGGCGGTTGAGAAATCCCACCGGATTGCCGTAGCATTCGCGCCAGAGTTTGCGGTCAACCTGGGCAAAAAGCGACACGATGTCGTCGTTCCAGGCAAAAAGCAGATTATAGGCCAGTTCCCAAAGCGGTTTGAGCTTGGGCGGCAGTTTGGGCACCACACTGTACATACGCAATGGCTGCATACGACCCCTCGTGGCCATCATCGAGATATGGAGCGGCCGAGGGCGCCGGTCCTTGATGGCATCAACGGTTCTATCCACAAGGCCCGTCAAAAGGCAAGACGAGCCGAAAAACGTCACTCGCTTGACGGCATTCCGTATAAAACGAATGATTTCATATAATTAAATTTCGTTTACAATTTCTACGGAATCGGTACCATCAGCGCCCCGAAAACCATCCCGGAGGCCCCCCATGCCCGGTACCCCCATTTCCTTGCGTTTGCAGTTCCTCCGGGAGCAAAGCCGCACCATGCCGCCGACCCAGGCCACCCCCGGCTCGGCCGGATTGGACCTGCGCGCGGCCCTCGATGTCCCGAACCTGACCATCGCCCCCGGAGCCCGGGCCGCCATCCCGACCGGCATCGCCATCGAGATCGGCCAGCCCGGCGTGGCCGGCTTCGTGTTTTCCCGCTCCGGCCTCGGGGCCAAGCACGGCCTGACCGTGGCCCAGGGCGTGGGCGTCATCGACCCGGACTACCGGGGCGAAATCATGGTCTGGCTGCTCAATACGAGCAGCGAACCCCGAACCGTGGCCAACGGCGAACGTATCGCCCAACTCGTGCTGCTGCCCGTGTTCTCTCCGGTCATCCAGGTGGTGGAGGAACTCGGCGACACCAGCCGCGGCGCGGGCGGCTTCGGCCATACCGGCCGCGTGTAGCAGGGGCAGGGGCGCAGAGAGCAGGGGAGAGACGCCTCCGGCGGCCAGGATGGGCCGGAGGCCCCTCCTGGACCACCCCGTCCCGGGCTCTTTTTGTCCTTGGTTGGTTCTGGAATTCCTTTTACAAACGTCAAACCCGACGGAGTGGCCGACCGGTACACCCCGTGAAAAGTTTTTGGGGAAGGTGGGGGCCCGGGGGAGGAAACCCCTTTTTGCAAAAAGGGGTTTCCTCCCCCGGTTCCCACCGGGCCATCACTTGAAGGAGGACATGACGATGAGCAAGGCGTTTGACGCACTCAAGGCGCGGGAGCAGGCCGTGATCATGAACACCTATGGCCGGTATCCGATGGCCGTGGCTTCGGCCGCTGGGTGTCGTCTGCGTGACCTGGACGGCCGCGAGTACGTGGACCTGCTGGCCGGCATCGCCGTGTGCAATCTCGGCCATTGCCATCCCGCCCTGGCCGAGGTCATAGCGGCCAAGGCCAAGGAACTGGTCCATGTGAGCAACGTGTTTTACCAGCGCGAGCAGGTGGAATTGGCTGAAAAGCTGCTGGCTACCTGCCATTGCGGCAAGGTCTTTTTTTGTAACTCCGGGGCCGAGGCCAACGAGGGCGCCATCAAGCTGGCCCGGCGTTACATGCGCACGGTGAAAAAACGCGACGCCTACGAGATCGTCACCCTGACCAGTTCGTTCCACGGCCGAACCTTGGCCACGCTGACCGCCACCGGCCAGGACAAGATCAAGTTCGGCTTCGATCCCTTGCCCGAGGGCTTTGTCACGGTGCCGTCCGGGGACATCGAGGCCCTGCGTGGGGCCGTGTCCGAACGCACGGCGGCCGTGCTGCTGGAGATCGTCCAGGGCGAGGGCGGCGTGAAGCCGTTCCCCCGGGAATACCTCGAAGCCGTGGCCGGACTGTGCCGGGAACGGGATATCCTTTTCATGGTGGACGAGGTGCAGACGGGCCTGTGCCGCACGGGCAAGTTCTGGGCTTTCCAGAACTTCGGCCTGACCCCGGACGTGTTCACCTGCGCCAAGGGGCTGGCCAACGGGCTGCCCATGGGCGCGGTGCTGGCCACGGATGCCGTGGCGGCCGGATTCGCGCCGGGCTCCCATGCCACGACTTTTGGCGGCGGCGCCCTGCTCGCGGCCACGGCATCCAAAGTCGTGGACATCATGGTTTCGGAAAAGCTGGCCGAACGCGCGGCCCGGATGGGAGACTTTGCCCAGGCCCTTTTCGGCGAGCTCAAGGAACGGTTCCCGGGCAAGATCGTCGATGTTCGGGGACTCGGGCTCATGATCGGCATCGAGCTGGCCGCGCCGGGCGCCGAGGTCTGGAAGAGCCTGCTCGATCGCGGGTTCGTGTGCAACCTGACCCAGGAGCGGGTGTTGCGTCTGCTGCCGCCCCTGGTCATCGACCAGGACGACTTGCGGGCCTTTGCCGCTGCCCTGGGCGAGATCCTGGCCGCCGCCTAAGGCCGCCAGGCCTTCCCAAAAAAATATCCGGCAGGGGGGTGACCTCCTGCCGGTTTTTTTTTGCGTCCTACCGCCCTCGGCTCCTCTGGTGCGGGTTTCCAAAGGGCCGCGCCCTTTGGTCGCCGAAGGCTTCTCCCCGACTCACCCCTACCCGGAATAACTCAAATAGTTCTTCCCCACCCGGTCGATGAGCTGCAAGTGGCGGTATTCGCCTTTGATCTGGCCGGCTTCGTAGAGGCGGTAGGCCTCGGCCAGGCAGTGTTCGCAGGCGCCGATGGGCGCTTCGACCCCCAGGCACAGGGGATTGCGCGTGGACTCGGTCTCGTATTTGAGCACGCCCCGGCAATGCGCGCATTCCCGCACGGATTCGGTCTGGTATTCGGTGATGGCGTCGGTGTCGTAATACAGGGTCTTGCGCCGGGTGAACCAGCCCTTGTTTCGTTCGCCCTTGGGCGGTTCGGGCTTGCGGGCCAGGCGAAGGATGTCGTCGCAGATTTCCTTGATGTACTCCGTCACCTTGGCCGATTGGCGCACGCTGGCCGGATCGAACCCCGGCTCGCGCACGTGGGCGTAGTTGAGCCCGGCCATGGACAGGACGAGCCCCAGGTTGACGTAGGGCAGGGCGCCCTGGATGGAATAGCCGCCTTCGAGCACGGCGATGTCCGCCCGGAGCATGTCCGTGAGGCGGGCATAGCCCTGGGCCGAGAAGGCCATGTCCGTGATGGGATCGGAAAAATGGTTGTCCTGGCCGGCGGAGTTGATGACGAGATCGGGCTTGAAGTCGTCAAGCAGGGGCAGGACCACGTGCTCCATGGTGTAGAGAAAGCCCTCGTCCGAGGTGCCGGGCGGCAGGGGAATGTTGACCGTGGCGCCGAGCGCCCCGGGACCGCCCATCTCGTAGGGGTAGCCGGTGCCGGGATACAGGGTGCGGCCGTCCTGGTGGAGGGAAATGAAAAGCGTGTCCGGGTCGTGCCAATACACGTCCTGGGTGCCGTCGCCGTGGTGGCAGTCCGTGTCCACGATGGCCACGCGCAAGGGGCCGAACTGCTCGCGCAGCCATTCGATCATGACCGCTTCGATATTAATGTTGCAAAACCCGCGCGAGCCGTGGACCACCTTCATGGCATGGTGGCCAGGCGGACGCACCAGGGCGAACGCCCGGGCGGCCTCCTTTTCCAGCACCAGCCGGCCGGCCCGGATGGCCCCGCCGGCCGAAATCATGTGCGAGGCGGTGGTCACGGCGGCCACGTCCGGAAAGCAGAAATGCACCCGGGCCACATCGACGGCCGTGGCCAGGTCGGGCTTGATTTCGCTGATGCCGGGGATGTCGAAGACGCCTTCCTCGCGGAGCTGGTCCTGGGTGTAGAGCAGGCGTTCCTGGCGTTCGGGATGGGTCGGGGAAATGGCCCAGTCAAAGGCCGGAAAAAACACGATGCCCAGGGTGCGCGCGGCCTTCAGCATGAGGTGGACACCGCCTTTTTGTAGGCCGCCAACACCCCGGGCCGCACCTGGCAGGCCACCCGGATGTTGCGCCCGACCGTGGTCTGGCCCTCGACCATGTGAAACGACGACAGCTCCACGGTCTCGACCGGCGTTTCCTCGGGGTCCGCGCCCTGGGCACGCAGATGGTCGCGCAGCCGGGTGGCGGCCTCGCCCTCGGCCGCGGCCAGGCTGAAATTGCCGGAGATGGACCGGGCCACGCCAAGCGACGGGATGGTGAGGCGCCCGGCGGCTGTGTCCGCGAACAGTTCCACCGAGAACGTGGGCCGGGCCAAGGCCGCGCCGATGGCATTGGCCACGGCGAAACTTTCCGGCACCACCACTTCCTCGGAAAAGGCGTCCTGGAGCAGGGCGGACAGGGCCATGGCCGGGCCGCCCATGACGTAGACCCGGGTGGGGCGTACGCGCCGACCCTCCAGAAGCTCGAAAATGGTGTAGACCGGGCGGTCGTTTATTTCGCGAATGAAGGCGGCAACCTCGGCCCGGATCTGATTGACGGCGTTCATGATGGCCGCTTCGGCCACTTCCTCGGGCTCGAAGCCGTAGGGCGCGGCCAGGGCGAGCAGGCCCTGGTAGGAGGCCCGGGGATCGCCCAGGGCAATGACATTTTGGACGTTCAAGGCATCGACCAGGGTGGGGGTCGGCCCGCCCAGGGCCATGGGCGGCCCGAGGCGCCTGGGTCCCACGCGCACGGCCTCGCGGCTCACGGTCACGGCCGAATCCCCGCCCACGCCGATGGAGCGCGTGCGCAGGGCCCGTACCAGGGTCGGTCGACCGGCAATGGCAATGCCCTCGTTTTCGATCAGTGGCGCCCCGGCCGCGAACACGGCCATGTCCGTGGTGGTGCCGCCGATGTCGAGGATCACCGAGTCCTCGGCAATGTCGCACACGGCGATGATGCCCATGACCGAGGCGGCCGGGCCGGACAGGATGGACTGGACCGGCACGGACCGCGACACGGACAGGGGCATGGTGCCGCCGTCGGCCTTGAGAATGTTGAGGATGCCCGGGGCCAGGCCGAACTCGGCCACGGACCGCTCCACGGCGTCGCAAAAGCGGTTGTACAAACGCCACACGGCACTGTTGCACCAGGCCGTGGCAATGCGCCGGCCAAATCCCAGCCGGCCGGAAAATTCGTGGCCCAACGACACGTGGTCGCCGGCGCCGCGCAACAGCTCGCGCAGGGCCAGCTCCTGGGCCGGTTCCCGGGTAGAAAATTTCGTCACCGCGGCGTGGACCCGGATACCGGCCCGGCGGCAGGCGGCCAGGCCTTCCCGGGCTGCGGCCAAATCCAGGGGCGCGGTTTCCCGGCCCCGGTGGTCGATGGCCCCGGGCAGGACGTAATAGTGCTCGCCCGTGCGGTAGGCCTCGGGATCGATGCCCGGACCGCCGGACACGAACACGCCGACCGGATCGGCCGTGCCCTCGACAATGGCGTTGGTGGACAGGGTGGTGGAAAGATTGAGCCGGGAAACGCAGCCCGGACCGCACACGGACACCACGCTGGCCAGGACCTCGCGCACCGAGGCGAGGAGATCGTCATGGTTGGTGCGCAGCTTGGCACAGGCCACGACGCCATCTTGGCCGATAAGGACCGCGTCCGTGTGGGTGCCGCCGACGTCGATGCCGCAGAGCATCGGAAACCACTAGCATCAAGGCGTAGCGGCGTCGAGATGGCAGCGCGGGGTTTTCGTGACCGGCCCTGGGGCAGGATTGAAGGTAATCATTTATGGCATGAATATTGTTTGGCTGTGTTCTGCCGGCAATTTCGGCCAGGGTGGCCGATGCCCGGGCTGCAAGCGGCGTTGGGCGGCGACGTTTTCGGAGGCTTTTTGGTTACATCGTTTAGGTGCTGAATGAATACTTGAGTTCGAACCCCGCGACCGCTATCGTTCCCCTCCGCCGTGCGCCGGATACCGTCCGGTATTGGCCGCAGGAAAGGGGGAGGATGTGTCATGACGCAAAGTTCCACAGCCAGGTCCTTGCCGGACGCGCCGCAGCCCGCCCCGGAAAAGGGGGCCTGGCCCAAGCCCTCCCTGCTTATCGCCGACTGCGAATTCATCAAGCCCACGCGCAGCGCCCGGGAACTCTGCATTCTCGAAACCCTGGCCCAGGACGGCAGCCTGTCCCAGCAAAAGCTCGGCCAAAGCAGCTTTCTTTCCGGCGCCATGGTCAACCAGTACCTGCGAACGCTCCAGCAAAAGGGGCTCGTGCGCTTCGTGCCCGCGGACAACAAATCCTACACCTACGAGCCCACGGAAGCGGGCGAGGATCTGCGGCGCAGCCGGTACGCGGCCTATTCGAGCGAACTTGTGCGCCTGTATTCGGCGCTCAAGGGCTGTATCCGCGAAAAGGTCGCCAGCCTCGAAACCAAGGGCATCCGCAAAATCGCCCTGTTCGGAGCCTCGGAAACCGGCGAGGTCGTGTTGTCCGCCCTGGCCGACACGCAGTTCGATGTGCTGGCCGTGGTGGACAACGACCCGGAAAAACAGGGCAAGATGTTCAAGGGACATGTGATTTGCTCGCCCGAGGCCCTGCACTATCTGCCCATTCAGGCCGTGGTCATCACCTCGTTCGGGCACCAGGACGCGATTTACGCGCAAATCGCCCCCCTCGCCGCGGGCAAAGGCCTGGAGGTCATGAAGTTATGAAGGATTCCATCCGCCTGCGCAGCGGCCGGAGCATCGGCGGGCAGCAGCCGTGTTTTATCGTGGCCGAGGTCGGCAACAACCACCAGGGCCGCCTGGACCTGGCCCTGACCATGATCCGCGAGGCCGCCCGTTGTGGCGTGGACGCGGTCAAATTCCAGAAACGCGACAGCGCGTCCCTGTTCACCGCCGCCGGCCGGGCCGCGCCCTACACCGGCGCCAACAGCTTCGGCCGCACCTACGGCGAGCACCGCGACGCCCTGGAACTCGATATCGAGGCCCTGGCCCGGGCCAAGGCCCTGGCCGAGGAGCTGGGGCTGGTCTTTTTCGCCTCCGCCTGGGACGCCGTGAGTCTGGGGCAACTGGCGGCCCTCAATGTCGAGCTGCTCAAGATCTGCTCGGCCGATCTGGTCAGCCTGCCCTTGCTGCGCCAGGCCGGGGCCCTGGGCATGCCTGTCATCCTGTCCACCGGCATGAGCGGTTATCCCGAGATCGACCGGGCCGTGGAGCAGCTGTGCCGCTACCACGACAACATCGTCCTGCTCCACTGCAACAGCAGCTATCCCTGTCCCGAGGAGCAGATCGGTTTGCCGGTCATGGCCCGGTTACGCCAGCGCTACGGCCTGCCGGTCGGCTATTCGGGCCATGAACAGGGGCTCGGACCGAGCGTGGCCGCTGTGGCCCTGGGCGCCTGCGTGCTCGAACGCCACTTCACCCTGGACCGCAGCCTCCCCGGCACGGACCACAAGGCCTCCCTTGATCCCCAGGGCCTTGCCCAGCTTGTGTCCATGGTGCGCGAGGTGGAAAAGTCCCTTCATACCCGCGACAAAGAGGTTTTTCCGGGCGAGATCGGTTCGGCCAAAAAATTGCGCAAAAGCATCGTGTTCGCGAGGGATCTCCCGGCCGGGCACGTGCTGACCAAGGCCGACCTCACCATCAAATGCCCGGGCACGGGCCTGTCGCCTCTCTATTGGGACGAGGTCATCGGCGCGACCCTGCGCGGCCCGGCCCGGTTCGAGCAACAGCTCAGCTGGGAGATGCTTTCGCCGGCCGACGACCAGGGAGGGGCGTCGCCCCTCCCTGGACCCACCCCACCAGGAGAGGCGCTGCCTCTCCTGGACCTCTCCGCCGGGGGGGATCATCCCCCCCGGACCCCCTGCATGGGGGCGTTGCCCAAGTATTCGTGAACCCGGCTGGGCAGCCTGCGCCGGCCCCTTTCGGGGTGGTCCAGGAGGGGAGTGACTCCCCTCCTGGCCGCCGGAGGCGTCTCCCCTCATTCTCCCCCTCTTTCTCTATCCTTGCACCCCGTCCAAAAAATCGGCCAGGCGGCCGGCGCACAGGGTATCGCTCCAGCGTTCGACCATGAACCGGCGCGAAGCAGCGCCGGTTTCGCGGCGCAGGGCCGGGTCCTGGGCCAGTTCGACCAGGCGTTGGCGCAGTTCCCGGGTGTCCCGGGCGATGCGCCAGGGCAGGGGGGCGTCCCCGACGAACGTGCGGATGGTGGCCAGGTTCCAGTCGTCCAGGCCCGCGATCACGGCCCGGCCCAGGGACAGCGCCTCCAGGCTCGACATGCCGTAGTAGCCCTGCATGTGGTCGAAGCAGGCGTGTGCCTGCCGTTTGCGTTCCAGGCAGACGACATGGGGCGCGTTGTCGATGAGGTCCAGCTCAACGGGCACGCCCGAGGCGTAGAGGTCTTTGACCACGGTGAGCAGTTCGTCGGTGTTTTTGAGGTCGCGCCGGGTGGGGGAGTGGCTGAGCCGGAATGTCCCTTCCCAGAAGGCGGGCATCACGGCGTCCGGGGTATAGGCCGGGTCGTCGACCGGCACCAGATTGGGCTGCCACTTTGCCTCGGGCAGCTTGCGCAGCAGGTCCGGGGTCGAGACGAGCAGATTGTGTCGGCCGAGCCGCCGGTATTTTTCCCGATATTTTTCCGGATGGGCCCGGAAATCCGGGTGTCCGTGGTGATGGTGCACCACGGCCTTGCCGGACAGGTGCTCGGCGGGCACGAACGGCCCCAGGGGCATGGACTCGTCCAGGGTCATGTGGAAATAATAGACATCGCTTGTACGCAGCAGGTCCGACACCGTATCGAGCCCGTCGGCGTCGAGGTCGGGCAGGTGCAGATCCTTGTCCCAGGCATGGTTGTAGCGGGTCTCCAGGGTGATAAGCCGGCAGCTGTGCCGGCCTTCGGCGTTGAGCGCCCGGCAGAACTGGATCGCCGTCCCGGCCGGGTCGTTTACGGCCATCATGAGGATGCGCATGGGGCTGTCCTTTTGTTGTGGGAGCGGTTGTTACGGGAGGCCTCTCGTCCTGGCAATCGGGCCGCATTGACAAGGCGGGGCGAATGCCGCACGCTTTGACAATATTGCCGATCACACGGTGTACCGCCCCCGGGTGGCGCCAACCGTGATGCGAGGAACCCAGCGCCCATGGCCATGATCGAACTGCACGACATCCAGAAATGGTATGGTGATTTCCACGTGCTGCGCGGCATCACCGACGCCGTGGAGCCGGGCGAGGTCCTTGTCATCTGCGGGCCGTCGGGCTCGGGCAAATCCACGCTCATCCGTTGCGTCAACCGGCTGGAGGAATACCAGCAGGGGCAGATCCTGTTCGAGGGCCGCGACATCCATGCCCCGGACGTGGACGTCAACCGCCTGCGTAGCGAAATCGGCATCGTCTTCCAGCAGTTCAACCTCTACCCGCATCTGTCGGTTCTCAAAAACGTCACCCTGGCGCCCATCAAGGTCAGGAAACTGCCCCGCCCGGAGGCCGAGGAACTGGCCCTGGCCCTGCTTGAGCGGGTCGGCATCCACGACCAAGCGAAAAAATTCCCGGCCGAACTGTCCGGCGGCCAGCAGCAGCGGGTGGCCATCGCCCGGGCCCTGGCCATGCAGCCCAAGGTCATGCTGTTTGACGAACCCACCTCGGCCCTGGACCCGGAAATGATCAACGAGGTGTTAAACGTCATGAAGGACCTGGCCCGGGATGGCATGACCATGCTGTGCGTGACCCACGAGATGGGCTTTGCCCGGGAAGTGGCCGACCGGGTGGTGTTCATGGACCACGGCGAGATTCTCGAAAGCGCGCCGCCCCTCGAATTTTTCAGCAACCCCCGGCACGACCGCACACGGCTTTTCCTCAAGGAAATTCTGTGACCCTGGTCGCTGCCGCCGCCTGTAACCGATAAAGCCCAAAGGAGACGCGCATGCGCAAGGCACCCTGGTCGTTTGTCCTGATCGGCCTGCTTGTTCTGACGGCCGTGAGCCCCGCCCTGGCCGGCAAACTCGACGACATCAAATCGCGCGGCGTGCTCGTGGCCGGCGTCAAGGATTCCCAGCCGCCCTTCGGGTTCGTGGACGAAAAGACCAACCAGATCGTCGGCTTCGAAATCGACCTCATGCAGGCCCTGGCCAAGCGCCTGGGCGTCAAGCTCGAACTCAAGCCCGTCACCTCCTCCACCCGCATTCCCATGCTCGCCCAGGGTGCCGTGGACATCGTGGCCGCGACCATGACCCACAAAAAGGAACGCGAGGACCAGATCGACTTCTCCATCACCTATTTCATGACCGGCCAGAAGCTGCTGGTCAAAAAGGGCGGGGGCGTCAATTCGGTGGCCGACCTGGCCGGCAAGAAGGTCGCCTCGGTCAAGGGCTCCACCTCCGAGCAGAATGTTAAAAAGGCCCAGCCCGGCTGCACCGTCATCTCCTTCGAGACCTACCCCGAGGCGTTTCTCGCCCTCAAGCAGGGCAAGGCCCAGGCCATGACCACCGATGAATCCATCCTGGTCGGCATCAAAAACAGCGACGACCATCCCGATGCCTGGGAGATCGTGGGCGATTACATCTCGCCCGAACCCTACGGCCTGGGTCTGCCGGAAAACGACTCCGATTTCCGCGACGCCGTGAACCTGGCCCTCATGGATATGTGGGAAAAGGGCGAATACCAGCAGATCTACAACAAGTGGTTCGGCAAGGGCACGAAAGATGCCCTGCCGCTCAACTGGAAGATGGAGCTGTGGCCGTAAGAGCGTGTGAAGGGAAGCCTCCGGCGGCCAAAGGGCGGGGCCCTTTGGAAACCCGAACGGGGGACGGAGGCGTGTCCTCTGCGTAGTCCTTGCGGAAAAGGTGTGAGGCGCAGTCTTTCGAATGAGGCGTAACGGACCCGGCGGCCGTGGCTGATGCGGCCGCCGAGCCCGGAACCTCTCCGATGCCGAGGCATGACGTGGCCTACCAGTTCGATTTTGCCCAGGTGGTCAGCGGCGAGTACGGCCAGTGGCTTGTCCAGGGCTGCCTCACCACCCTGAAAATATCCGCCATCTCCATCGTCTGTTCCCTGATCCTCGGCACGGTGGTGGCCGTGTTGCGCCTGTCCAAGGTCAGGCCCCTGGTCTGGGCCAGCGCCTCCTTCACCGAATTTTTCCGCAACACGCCACTGCTGGTGCAGATTTTCTTCTGGTACTTCGGCTCCTACAACGTCTTGCCCATGGTCGTGAACGACTGGCTGGCCCGCCAGGACTTCGAGTTCGCCTGCGGTGTCATCGCCCTGTCCGTCTATACGGCCGCGTTCATCGCCGAGGAGATCCGCTCCGGCATCTTCGCCATTCCCAAAAACCAGCTCGAAGCCTCCCGGGCCTGCGGCCTGTCGTTTCTCCAGGCCATGGTCTACGTCATCCTGCCCCAGGCCTTCCGGGTCATCATTCCGCCGCTCATTTCCCAGTTCCTGAATCTGATCAAAAATTCGTCCCTGGTCATGACCATCGGCGTGGCCGACTTGACCTACATGGCCCGGCAGATCGAGGCCCATACCTTCCACGGGTTCGAGGCCTTCACCGTGTCCACGGCCATTTATCTGGTCCTGTCGCTGCTTATTTCCGGCGGTGTCACGCTCTATAACCGGCGCGTGCTCCGCCTGCCCGCCCACTAGCCCGGGACTGCCCGATGCACTGGAACGTTGTCGCCAACAACCTCGATTATCTGCTGATCGGGGCTTATCCCCGGGGGCCGCTCGGCGGGCTGGCCGTCACGGTGCTGTTGGCCGTGGGGGGGATTTTCGGCGCCTTTTGGCTGGGGCTTGGCATCGGGCTTCTGCGCATCGCCAAGCGCCGTTTGCTGCGCTGGCCGGCCGTGGTCTTTATCGAGATCCTCCGGGGCACGCCGCTGCTCATGGTCATTTTCTGGTTTTATTTTCTGGCCCCGGTGCTGCTTGGCCATACTTTGCCCGAGGCCGAAAGCGCGCTTATGGCCCTGATCGTTTTTACGAGCGCCTACATCGCCGAAATCGTGCGGGCCGGGGTCCAGTCCCTGCCCAAGGGCCAGATGGAAGCCGCCCGGGGAACCGGGCTCTCCCACACCCAGGCCATGATCCACGTCATCCTGCCCCAGGCGCTGTTCAACATGATCCCATCCTTCGTGAACCAGTTCGTGTCCCTGACCAAGGACACCTCCCTGGCCTTTATCATCGGCGTGGGCGAGCTGACCAAGGCCGCCACCCAGATCAACAACCGCACGCTTACCGCGCCAACCGAAATCTTCATCACCATCGCCCTGCTCTATTTCGTCATCTGTTTCTGCCTGACCGAGTTCTCCCGCTTCCTGGAGCGCCGCATCAACCGCTACCAGGCCAGACGGCGCTAGGCGCATCCGCTCACGGGAGTCGGTTTGGCCTCAGCGCAGACCGCAGGCCTTGCGGCAGCGTTCCCGCACGACGTCGGTCGCAAGATCCAGGTGGGCGGCGGTGCAGGCCTCGCACAGGGTGGTGGGAGGTGGCAGGCCGGCCTCGGAGGCCCGGGCCACGAGCATGGTGAAGACGGCTTCGGCCAGGTCGGCCTGGGCCGGAACGGGCGTGGGTGCGGGACGGGTTCCGGACGGACCGGCGCCTGCCGTGATGACGAGCAGGACGGCCAGGGACAGACTCGCCGCGATGATGATTTTCTTGACAACGCGCATGGTTTTTCCTCCCGTATTTCGGATCGGCCCGGCCTTTACGCCGCACCGGCGGTGTGCCATAGCCCCCTTTGAGCTACGGACGGGATGTAACGCGCCGGGCGGAAGGGAATCCAATCGCGATTTCGGAAGCGGGTCTTCCGAAAGCCTGAAGGCGCGACGACGCCGGGAGGGGCGTTGTGGAATACTACCACTTGCGAACCTTCGTGGCCGTGGCCGAGGAAGAGCATCTCACCCGGGCGGCCGAACGCTTGAACGCCAGCCTGCCGGCAGTGAGCGCCCATGTCCGTGGGCTGGAAGAAGAACTGGGTGTGGCGCTTTTTTCCCGCACGCCCAAGGGCATGCGGCTGACGGACGAGGGACGGGTCTTGCTGGTCGAGGCCAGGCAGGCTCTGGCTGGTGTGGACGCGGTGCTCGCCCGGGCCGGGGAGCTGCGGCGCGAGGTCACGGGCGTGGCCCGCATCGGCCTCAATAACGAGGCCCACCGGATGCGCGTCCCCGAGTTCCTGGCGGTCATGACCCGACGCCATCCCCGGGTGGAACTGCATCTGCTCGATTCCAGCTCGCCGCGCATCCTCGAGCATGTGCGCACGGGCAATCTGGATCTCGGTTTTGTGTATGACAACATCGTCGAGCCGGCGCACGACATGACGCTGTTGTCCTTGGAGGCGGTACCCATGGCCGTGGTCGGACCCACCTCGTGGGCGGACCGGGTGTGCCGGGCCAGTTGGGAGGAATTGGCCGGGTTGCCGTGGGTGTGGTTTTCGGATCGGTGTCCGTTCCAGTTCCTGCTGGAGCGGCTGTTCGCCGACCGGGGGCTGCCGCTCAATAAGGTGATGTTGGGGGACAACGACGCGACGTTGCGTACGTTGGTCGCGGCCGGGTGCGGCCTGACCTTGCTGCGGCGCGACGACGCCCTGGAGGCCGCGGCCGCCGGCGAACTGTGCCTGTGGTCCACGGACGGATTGGAGTTGGGGTTGTCCCTGGTGTACCGCCGGGATCGTGCCGAGGAACGGGTGATCCAGGCGGTGGTCGCCGCCGTGACCGAGGCCTGGGAGCTGCCGGTCCATCGGCGGTGACACGGCGGGTTTGGGCAAGACGCGCGGGAGTCAAACGGAATGCCTGAGATGGAAACGGTCCGGACCGGCCGGGGGCTTGGCCCTTGGCGGACGGTGGGTGGTTTGGTGGGCCTGGTCGCCATTTTGGCGCTCATGACCGTGGCCCAGTCGAATTTTCAGGAAGAGGATGCCGAGGCCAACCAGGTGTTGTCCGGCGGTGCTTTTGGCTATGCCGATCCCGAGGGCCGGCGGGTGCTGACCCCGGTGGACACGGGTTTGGCCCGGGGCATGAGGCGCTTTTCCAAGGTCGTGGTTGCACCGGGCCAGGTTACAGATGTGACTTTTGTCGAGGTCCGGGGACCGGCGGAAGACCCGGGGACGCGCCAGTCGCCCGAGACCTTCGACGCCACGTCCGGGGCGGTGTTTTCCTCTGGCGTGGCCCTGCCTGGCGGCGGGGACGTGCTCGTGGCCACGGACCGGTTCCTGTCCGAACGGCAGGTGCTGCCCCTGACGCCGGCCGCGCACAAGGAATGCGACGCGGCGGTCAAGCAGGCCCTGGAAGGGCGCGGCGGCCGTAGTGTGGCCTGGTGCGAGAATCTGTCCCGGGTCGGCGAGGACGGGATGTTGTCCCTGGCGCGCTTTACCCCGCGCGGGCGGGAGGAACTTTTTACCCTGGTTTATACCGGGGCGGGCGGGCCGGTCTTTCGCGACCATCCGGTCGAGGCCGGGCCGGGCGGCACCTGGCATCCGGACGAGGGGGAGTCGTTTTCGGCCGAGGGCTATCAGCCGCTGTTCGCCTTCCGCACCAAAAACGGGCTGGAAGTGGCCGTGCGCTGGCACGGCGCCGATGGCCGGACCATGGATCTCTACCGCCAGGAAGGCGAGACCTTTGTGCCGTATCTGGCGGCCAACTGGTACCAGCAGGGCGAGTAGGAGGCGGTATGGCCGAGGAAGAGGGCGGACAGGGACAACCCCAGGAGGTTGCCTGGCTGCATCAGGAAGGATTTTCGCTCGTGCGGGCCTGGCGGGAACATCTTGGGGTGAGCCGCGAGGAACTGGGACGGCGGCTCGGCTCCTCGCCCGCAGCCGTGGCCCAGTTCGAGGCTCGGCACGCCCGGCCCCGGGCGGCCATGCTCAAGAAAATCGCCACCGCCCTGGGCCTGGAAAACTGGGAACTCCTGCGTGAACCGTCACAGCCCGAGGCGAAGCGGTAGAGAAGAGAAGACGCCTCGGGCAGCCCACTGGTGCGGCCCTTGGCGTTCCGGAGAAAAGACGATGGGTCCGCGTGACCCCACGACGCCGGGCAGGCGTCCCCCCCCCGATCACACCTTCCGTTTTTTTCTATCCCAGCCGGTCCATGGCCCGCCGCAAGTGCTCGCGCCAGACAGCGGTGAAGGCTCGGGATTCGATGAGACCGGCCAGGGCCGGCCGGCAGTGGATGCCGGCCGCTTCCAGAATGGCGCGCCAGGAGGTCGGACCGTCCCCGGCCAGGTCGTTGCAGGCGTGGGCCCCGGCCACGGTGAAAAAGGGCCTGAGCCAGACCGTGGACGTGCGCGACGCCGCCAGGGCCGCCCGGATGCGCTCGATATCCGGGCAGGGCGCGCCGCGTTCCCGGGGCATGGTGCCGAAATGGGCCAGAGGATCGAGCCGGGTGAGGCGTTCGCCCAGTGCGGTATAAAATCCGGCCCCGGGCGGCGGGGCGCCGTGGCCCATGACCACAAGCCCCTCACCCCGGGCACGCCGATCGGCCAGGCCCGAAACCACCGCCTCGGCCACCGCGTCCACGTCGTCGCGGTCGGATAAAAGCGGCGCGCCGACCGAAACGGCCAGCCGCGCACCGCCGTTTTCGAGGTAACGCCCCAACGCCGCGAGCATTTCGTGGTATTCCTCGCCCGGCACCACATGCAGGGACTGCACCACCACCCGGCGCAACCCGTCCGCGACCAGGGCCTCCAGCACCGCCGCCACCCGCCGTACCCCGCCGAAATCCGAAGCCGGGCCGTGCTTGCGACCGACCGTGCGGGCGATCTCCACCCGCCAGTCCGGGTAGGCGGCGGCCAGCCGGTCCCGGAATCCGGCCAGGGCGGCCATGGCTCCGGGATGCCGCGAACCGTGGGCGGCCAGCACCACTGCCTGCTGCATCATCGAGCCGAGCCCCTCGCCGCCAGCAAGCCGGCACCGGCCGCGACCAGCATGGCCGCGACCACCCCGCCGATGACGGTTTCCAGGGGCAGAAACGGCAGATGCACCCAAAGCGGCGGCACGTTGAGCACGTCGGCCAGGGTCGACTGGGTCAGACGCAACAGTCCGAGCCCGGCAAGGCTGCCCACGGTGCCCAGAAAGGCCGCGCCGCTGACCAGGGGCAACCGGATGGTCCACTCGTTCGCGCCCACCAGACGCATGATCTCCACCTCGTCGCGCCGCCGGGCAAAGGACAGGCGGACGGTGTTGCCGACCACAAGCGCCACCAGAAAGGCCAGTACGGCGGCCAGGGGCCAGACCACCCGCCGGCTGAGCAGGCCGAGGGTCCGCGCCAACTCCACCTGGGGGGGACTAAAACGCACCGTGTCCACGCCTTCCATGGACTCCAGGCGGTCGAGCATGGCCTTGGCGAAATCCGGGTCGGCTGGGGAAAGGCGGAAGGCGAGCAGGGCGGTGTAGGGCAAGGGATTTTTGCCGCGCAACCAGCCCAGGTCAGTTTTGGGGTTCAGGGACTGGCGCATGACTTCCAGGGCCTGGCCCGGGGTGAAGGTGCGCAGGTCGGACAGGTAGGGCAGGGCCCGCATCCAGTCCCATTGCCGGCCGACGAGTTCGGGATCGGCCCCCACCCGCCAGTAGACCTGGAACTGGATGCGGCCGCGATCACTCAGAAATTCCGTATCCAGGGCCTGGAGGGCCAGGGCGAAGATTCCGCCCAGGTAGACCGTCACAGCCACGGCGGCCACGGTCCCAAGACACGACCAGGGCTGACGCAGCACGTCCCGGATGCCCTGCCAGCAGAGTCGTCCCGGCATCTAGGCCTCCCCATTGCCGGCCGCGTCGCCGGACGTGGCGTCGGCCGGCCCAGGCGCGCCGTCACCGAGCCGGATCACCAGGGCTTCGGGCGCGGCGGCCATGAGCTCGCGGTTGTGGGTGGCCATGAGAACGGTGGTGCCGTGGGCATTGACCTGGCGCAGCACGTCGAGCAGACGCAGCGACAAGTCCCAGTCCAGGTTGCCCGTGGGTTCGTCGGCGAGCAAAAGCTTGGGCGCGACCACCACGGCCCGGGCAATGGCCACGCGTTGCTGTTCGCCGCCGGCCAGTTCCCGGCATTTGCGGCGGGCGTGGTCACCAAGCTCCAAGGCATCGAGCACCGCCAGCACCCGCTCCCGCACCCGGGCCGGGGCGAGCCCCCGAACCCGAAGCGGCAAGGCCACGTTGTCGCGCACGCTCCAGTCGGGCAGGATCTTGTAGTCCTGGAAAATGACCGCCACGTCCCGGCGCAGCAGGACCCGCCGCGCCTTGCCCAGCCGGGACAGGTCGTAGCCGGCCACACCGACCCGACCCTCCTGCAACGGCAAGGCACCGTGCAGAATCCGCAGCAGCGTGGTCTTGCCCGAGCCCGACGGCCCGGTCAGGAAGGCGAATCGGCCCTTGTCCACGGAAAAAGACACCCCGCGCAGGGCATACCGGTCGCCAAAACGATGGGCAAGGTCACGGATATGGATCATGACGTGGAGGATCGGGGGGAGGGAACCCCCTTTTTGAAAAAAGGGGGTTCCCTCCCCCCGGCCCCCCTCTCTCCCCTAAAAACTTTTAGCGAGGTGGCTCGGCTACTGCTGTCATCGACAGGGGAATAACGGGGTTTTTCCTTTTGGGTGGTCCAGGAGGGGGCTCCCCCCTCCTGGCCGCCGGAGGCGTTTCCCCATCTCTTCTAACCGCACTTCGTATAGCCGCAGTTCTTGCAGACGTGGCAGCCTTCCTCGAACACGAGTTCGGCGCCGCAGTCCGGGCATTGGGGATGGACGAGGTTGCCGGTGTCGTCGTGGATATTTTGGCCTTGCAGGTAGCGGTTTTCCAGCACCCAGGACACGGCGTCGGGGATGGACAGGAGCAGGCCTTTTTTCTGGAACACCGGATTTTCGCCGCCGATGCCCTTGAGCTGGCCCACGATGTCGGCCACGTCCACGCCCGAGCGCAGGGCCAGGGACACGAGCCGGCCGATGGCCTCGGCCTTGGCCGTGACCGAGCGGCCGGATTTGCCGATGGTGGCGAAGACCTCGAAGGGCTTGCCGTCGACCTCGTTGACCGTGAGATAGAGCTCGCCGAGGCCCGTCTTGACCTTCTGGGTGAAGCCGAAAACGATGTCCGGCCGCACGCGCACCTTGCTTTGGGGCTTGGGCTGCGGGGGCGTCGCGGTGCCGTCGCCCGTGCACAGGACTTGGGCCGATTTGCAGCCGTCTCGGTAGACGGTCACGCCCTTGCAGCCGAGTTCGTAGGCCAGCCAGTAGATTTCCCGGATGTCTTCCTTGGTGGCGGAATTGGGCAGGTTGACGGTCTTGGACACGGCGTTGTCGGTGTATTTCTGGAAGGCGGCCTGCATTTTGAGGTGCCAGACCGGTTCGATGTCCATGGCCGTGACGAACACGTCCCGTAATTCCTCGGGCAGCAGGCCGATATGGGCAACGGAACCCTTGCGGGTGACCTCCTCCATGAGGGTGTCGGAATAGGCGCCGGCCTGCTTGAGGGCGTCCACGAAATACGGGTTGGACTCCACGAGCTTTTCGCCATCCATGACATGGCGCGAAAACGCCAGGGCGAAAAGCGGTTCGATGCCCGACGAACAGCCGGCGATGATGGACAGGGTGCCGGTCGGGGCGATGGTCGTGGTGGTGGCGTTGCGGTAGGGACCGAGGTTGCGCTTGCCGAACGTCGAGTCGGCATAGGCCGGGAAGGGGCCGCGCTCGGCGGCCAGGGTCTTGGAAGCGGAACGGGATTCGGCCTGCATGGTCTCCATGAGCTTTTCGGCCAGGGCCAGGGCCTCGGTGCTGTCGTAGGGAATGCGCAGCAGATAGAGCAGGTCGGCGAATCCCATGAGCCCCAGGCCGATCTTGCGGTTGGCATGCACCATGTCCGTGATCTGGGGCAGGGGATAGCGCGAGGCGTCGATGACGTTGTCGAGGAACCGCACGGCCAGATGCACGGTGTCGGTGAGGCCGGCCCAGTCCACGCCGTCCGGCGCGCTCGGATCGTGGAACGCGGACAGGTTCACCGAGCCGAGGTTGCAGGCCTCGTAGGGGAGCAGCGGCTGTTCGCCGCACGGATTGGTCGATTCGATGGCCCCAAGGGCCGGGGTGGGGTTGTCCCGGTTGATGCGGTCGATAAAGACGATGCCCGGATCGCCGGATTCCCAGGCCTTGCGCACAAGCAGCGCGAACACCTCGCCGGCGTTTTGCTTGCCGGCCACGGACCCGTCCCGGGGATTGACCAGGGCGTAGTCCTCGCCTTTTTCCACGGCCTGCATGAAGCGTTCGGTCAGGGCCACGGAGATGTTGAAATTGGTCAGCTCGTTTTCGCGTTCCTTGCAGGTGATGAATTCCAGAATGTCCGGGTGGTCCACGCGCAGGATGCCCATGTTGGCCCCGCGCCGGGTGCCGCCCTGTTTGACCTGCTCGGTGGCGGTATTGAAAATGCGCATGAACGACACCGGCCCCGAAGCCACGCCGCCGGTCGAGCCGACCCGGCTTTTTTTCGGGCGCAGGCGCGAAAAGGAAAAGCCCGTGCCGCCGCCGGACTTGTGGATGAGCGCCGCGTACTTCACGGCGTCGAAGATCTCCTCCATGGAGTCGCCCACGGGCAGCACGAAGCAGGCCGCCAACTGCCCAAGGGGCGTGCCGGCGTTCATGAGGGTGGGGGAGTTGGGCAGGAACCGGCCGTCGGTCATAAGGCCGTAAAAACGCCTTGCCAGGTCCTCCACGGTAAAGGGCGACTTGTCGTACTTGGCTTCCTCGCCGGCAATGGCCGCGGCCACCCGCCAGAAAAGCCCCCGGACATCCTCCATGGGCTCGCCGTCCGGGCCTTTTTGCAGGTAGCGCTTGGTCAGGACCACCTGGGCGTTGGCGTTGACGGAAGCCTCGGGCAGATCGGCGGGCAGGGGCAGTGCGGTCATGGGATGTCCTGTATTGGAGTGCTCGAAAAAAAGGTGGCCGCCCAGGGCGGCTGCCTCAAAATTGTATGATTTCAGGCTGTTGTCCTGAAGCGAAACGGCGCGGGCCAAGGGCCCGACGTCATGACTACCTAGCGCAGGTTCAGCCTCGCGTAAACACCGCTCGCAGACAGCCGTCTTCCTCGGTCACGGTGAGTTGCCAGCCCGAAACGGTCATGACCTGGTCGTCCAGGGTGGGCCGGGCCAGGGGCGGGACGAGGAATTCCAGTACCCGAGCCCGGGATAAGCGGAGATACCAACCTATCTCCAGCCCCAACCCTCAGCACTTGTCGCGCAGATCGAGAAAAATTCGGTCGTCGGGCATGCGATCCCCCTACAGCTTTTCGAAATAAATGAGCACGCCCATGATCACGAAGGCCACGGCCGCCACTTTCTTCATGATGTCGGGCGAGATGAAGTTGCACAAGAACTCGGCGAAGATGACACCCAGCAGGCTCGTGCTCACCAGGGCCAGGGACGAGCCCGCGAACACGACCCAGGGCTTGCGGGAATCGGCCGCGGTCAACACGCAGGCGAGTTGCGTTTTGTCACCCAATTCGGCCACGAAAATGGTGGCAAAGGTCGTCAAGAGTAACTTCCAATCCATAAAGAGGCCTCCGGCGGCCAGGGAGGGGCGTTGCCCCTCCCTGGACCCACCCCACCGGGGGGATCATCCCCCCGGACCCCTGGATAAAGGGGGGTATCGAGTTCACTTTGTTTGCGCCGAGGGCGAATTCCCGCGGTCCCTTTCGGGATGGGTCAGGGAAGGGGGTGACCCCCTTCCCGGCCGCCGGAGGCGTCTTTCCCCCGTCCCGTCCCGTCCTTCCCTACAGCCTAAGCCAGCGCCGGTTCGCCGGGCAGGCCTTGGCCGGGCTGCATGACTTGGCCGGTCCAGTCCACTTCGTAGCCGCCCATGGCCTGGACCTGGGCCTTGAAGGCGTCGCCGGCCACGACCTCCAGCACGGCGGCGATTTTCGGATCGTCGCGGAAGGCGCTCGGCATGACGAGGTCGTAGCGTTCCCGGGCCAGGGGCACGAAGTCGAGCCCCAGCGCCCGGGCCGCCGCGTACACGCCCAGGCCGCAATCGGCCGCGCCCGTGAGCACGTTGACGGCTACGGCCATGTGGGTGTGTTCCTCCCGGCCGTAGCCCTGGACCTGCTCCGGGGTGATGCCGTTTAGGGCCAGATGGTGATCGAGCAGGATGCGGGTGCCGGCACCGCGCTGGCGGTTCAGGTAGCGCACCTCGGGCCGGGCCAGGTCAGCCACGCCGGTGATGCCCTTGGGGTTGCCCGGGGCCACGATGAGGCCCTGGTGGCGGATGGCCAGGTTGACGACCAGCACGTCGAGGCCGGGCAGGTATTTGGCCAGGAAGGGGAAGTTGTAGTCCCGGGTGGCCGGGTCGAACAGGTGGGAACCGGCCACCATGGCGGCGCCGTTTTTGAGCGCGATGAGCCCGCCCATGCTGCCCACGTGGCTGGACGCCAGCCGGATGGGCGGATTGCGGCGCATGAGCCGGTCGGCCAGGGTGTCGAGGGTGTTGTCGTGGCTGCCCACGCATACCAGGGTGTGCGCGAGCTCCCCGGCATCGACCAGCAGTTCGGCGGTCACGGTGGTGCCGGCTTCCATGCCCTCGGCCTCGGCCGGGAGCTGGGTCACGGCCTGGGCCTTGGTCATGGTGGAGATGCTGCCGGCCCCGCGCGACAGGGGCAGGCCCACATACTGCTTGCCGACCTGGCCCACGGACAGGCGTACGAAATCGACCATGCCGATGCGCGAAGGCACGCTTCGGGCCAGAACGGCCTGGACGGTCGGGCGGCAGCGGGGTTCGGTCCGGGAGATCCAGCAGGCCAGGGGATAGAGCAGCCGCTCGAAACAGACCACCGAACTGACCGGATAGCCCGGCGCGCCGACCACGAGCTTGCCCTTGGCCAGGCCCAAAAGCGAGGGCTTGCCCGGCATGGCCGCCACGCCGTGCACCAGCACCTTGCCGACCCGTTCGATGGTGGCCCGGGTGAAATCCTTGCTGCCGGCCGAGGAGCCGGCCACGATCACGACGATGTGGGCGTCCGAGGCAAGCCCGTCCTCCAGGGCGGCGGCCAGGGCGTCGGGATCGTCGCGCACCGGCGGCACCCGGGTGCAGGCCATGCCCCATTCGTCGGCCAGGGCGGCAAGCAGCATGGAATTGCTCTCCACCACCTGGCCCGGGCCGGGCGCGGGGTGGGTCGTGAAATCCATGACCTCGTCACCGGTGGGGATGACCCGGATGCGGATCTGCTTGAACACTTCGATCTCGTAAGCCCCGCAGGACAAAAGCGCGCCCACGTCGTAGGCCGACACCCGGCGGTGGCGCGGCAGGATCATTTCCGTGGCCACGATGTCCTCGCCGATGCGCCGCACGTGGGTAAAGGGCGCCACCGGCATCTCGATGGTGGCCGCCTCGCCGTCCATGACCACGTTTTCGATCATGACCACGGCGTCGAAGCCGGTGGGCAGGGGGTGGCCGGTGTTGACGAACACGAAATCCTTTTGCGGAGCCAGCCGCACCGGCGAACCTTCCCGGGCGATGAAGGTGTCGGCCGCCCGCACGGCAATGCCGTCCATGGCCGCGCTGTGGAAGGTGGGCGAGGAATGGCGGGCGATGACCGGCGCGGCCGTGATGCGGCCGGCGGCATGTTCGGCGCCGATGCGTTCGGTGCCAAGCAGTGCTTCCCGGTCCAGTTCGGCCATGACCCGGGAAAGGGCTTCCTCGATGGGAATGGTGCGCAGGTAGATGTTGCGTTTCATGGGCGGCTAGTCTCCATAGAGGCGGGTCAGCCCGCCGTAGGCGTCCACCCTCCGGTCGCGCAAAAACGGCCAGTGGCGGCGGGTGGTTTCCAGGATGGCCGGGTCGATGACGCCGGTAATGATTTCCTCGGTGTCGGTGCCGGCCTGGGCCATGACCTGCCCCGACGGATCGGCCAGAAACGACGAGCCCCAAAATTCGAGCGTCTCGCCGTAGCCTGGGCCGCCGCCCTCGATGCCGACGCGGTTGATGGCGGCCACGTAGATGCCGTTGGCAATGGCATGGCCGCGCTGGACCGTCATCCAGGCCTCGCGCTGGCGCGCGCCGTATTCGGCCTTTTCCGAGGGATGCCAGCCGATGGCCGTGGGATAGACCAGCACCAGCGCCCCGAGCAGGGCCGTGGCCCGGGCCGCCTCGGGAAACCACTGGTCCCAGCAGATCAGCGTCCCGATGGGGCCGTACGGGGTTTTGACGGCCGTGAACCCCGTGTCGCCGGGCGTAAAATAGAATTTTTCCTCAAATCCCGGGTCGTGGGGAATGTGCATCTTGCGGTAGCGGCCGAGCACCGACCCGTCCGGGCCGAGCACCACCAGGGAGTTGTGGTAGCAGCCCGGGCCCCGGCGCTCGAACAGCGGCGCCACGACCACGGTGCCGGTGGCCTTGGCCGCCGCGGCCATGGCCTCGGTGGTCGGACCGGGAATGGGCTCGGCCAGATCAAAGGCGGCATGGTCCTGGTTGCGGCAGAAATATTCGGTGGCGAACAGTTCTGGCAGGCAGACGACGTTCGCTCCGGCCTTGGCCGCGTCGGCGATACGGCTGGCGGCCTTTTCCAGGGAGGCGGACACGGATTTTTCCGGGGCCATCTGGACAAGGCCGATGGTAAACGGGCTGGTCATGGAAGCTCCTTGCCTGGTTGGCGCCCCTTGGCGGCGCCTTCGCGTTGCCATGATACGGGCGAACCCGGTAAAGGACAATGCGCGATCCGGCTCAAAAAAGCATGGAGTAGCCCTGGATCGCGAACAGGACCGCGAAGTAGAGCAGGGACAGGCCCAGTACGGCCATGAAAAGCCGATAGACCCTGCTCACCAGGAAACGTCGGAAGCGTCCGGCCAGTACGGCGGCCGCGACCTTGGCCCCGACAATGGCCGCGTAGAACACGGTCACGAACGCGACGACGGCCAGCACCCCTACGGTCGCGGCATCGAGCAGCATGGGCATGCCCACGGTGAGCCAGAACAGATAGGGATGGGGGTTGAGGAAGTTGGCCACGACCCCCCGCCCCAGGGAATGGGGCGCCCGGCCCGAACCGACGGTCTCGGGCGGCGGTGGGGTGAAGCAGTCGAACGCATAGCGCGTGAGCATCACAGCCCCGGCCAGGGCCACGATCCCCAGGGCCCAGGAGCGGCCTTCCAGGCGCGACAGCACGAGCCAGGCCGCAAGCAGGATGGGCGCGTCGGTGACCAGCGGCGCGAGCGCCACCTTGATGCCCTCCCGGGTGCCGTGGACCATGGACTGGGTCAGGACCAGGGAGAGCAGCGGTCCCGGGGAAAATCCGGCCGAAAGGCCCAAAGCGGCCCCGGCCAGACCGAAGGTGGCGGCGTCGTGGTGCATACTTGCGTTTCCGTCCGTGCCCTGGCTACTATTGGGAAAGGGGCGAGGCGGACAGTGCCGCAAATCGAGCCGCCCTTCAAGGAGCCGTCCCATGGCCGCGCACGCCGGACAACCGCCGCGCATTCTGGCCGCCGATATCGGCGGCACGTCCTGCCGGTTTGCCCATTTCACCCGGGATGCGGCCGGTGGTTTGCGGCTGTTGGCCAAGGTCTCCCTGGCCACGGCCGAACTCGGCTCCCAGGAGGGGCTGCTTGCCGCCCTGGCCGCCAGCGGCCTGGACCTTGGGCCCGGCACCGTCGACGCGGCCGTGTTCGCCGTGCCCGGGGCGGTGGTCAATCGCCGGGTGCATTTCGCCAACATCGACTGGTCCCTGGACCTGGACCGGCTGGAGACGGCGTTCGGCCCGGGCCGGGTGGCCTGCATCAACGATTTCATCGGCCAGGCCCTGGGTTGCCTCAGCGAAGCGGCGGACGACGCCCTGGTGGTGCGGCCCGGGGAGATGGACCCCAGCCGGGTGCGGGCGGTCATTGGCGCCGGCACGGGCCTGGGCATGGCGGCCCTGATCCCGGGGCCGGATGGGGGTGTCACGGCCTTGCCGAGCGAGGGCGGGCAGTCCGAGGCCCGGCTGCGCGATCTGACCGAGCAGGCCTTTGCCCGGTTTTTGTGCCGGCTGACCGGGGAAAACTATGCACGCTACGACTCGGTGCTGTCCGGGTCGGGCCTGGCCCGGCTCCACCTGTTTCTGACCGGCCACGACCTGTCCCCGGCCGCCGTGGCCGAGCGCCTGACCCCGGAAAGCCCGACCGCGACCCTGTTCGCGGGATTTTTCGGCCGGGCCGTGCGCGATTACGCCCTGACCGTACTGGCCGCCGGCGGCGTGTATCTTTGCGGCGGCGTGGCGGCCAAAAATCCCCTTTTGGTCCGGCACGAGGCCTTTGCCAGGGAATTTCTCGACTCCCCCACCTACGGGGACCTCTTGGCCACCATCCCCATACGCCTGGTGCACCACGCGGATACCGGACTTTACGGCGCGGCCCGGCATGCCCTGACCCTGCTCCCGCCGAATTCCTGAAGGATATCAAATATGCGCGAAGGTTTTTTCCGGGCCGTGTCCACGGCCGAGTTCACGGACTTGTTGCGCGGATTTGCGCCACTGGGCGCCGAAACCGTTGACCTGGACCAGGCCCACGGCCGGTTTTTGGCCGAGGACATCGTGCCGGCCGAGAATCTGCCCGCCGCCGACCGGGCCTCCATGGACGGCTATGCCGTGCGGGCGGCCGAGGTGTTCGGGGCCGGTGAAACCAACCCGGCTTATCTCGACCTGGCCATGGACATCCCCATCGGCACGCGGCCCGACAAGCCGCTGCCGCCCGGGGGCTGCGCCCGCATCGTCACCGGGGCATTGCTGCCCGCCGGGGCCGATGCCGTGGTCATGGTCGAATACACCGAGGATATGGGCGCCGGAGCCATCGAGATCCGGCGGCCCGTGGCCCCGGGGGACAACGTGCTTCTGGCCGGTGAGGACGCTTCCCTGGGCCGGCGGGTCCTCGCGGCCGGGGTCCGGTTGCGCCCCCAGGAGATCGGCATGCTGGCCGCCTTGGGCCATGCCCGGGTGGCGGTTGGGCTGCGGCCCCGGGTGGCGGTGCTCTCCACCGGCGACGAACTGGTGCCCATCACGGCCAGCCCGGCCCCGGGCCAGATCCGCGACGTCAACACCCATGCCCTGCTCGCCATGTTGCGTGCGGCCGGGGCCGAGCCCACGGCCTTTCCCTTGGTGCCCGACGATCTGGACGGCATCCACGCCGCCCTGGAAACGGCCACGGCCCAATACGATCTGACGCTCCTGTCGGGCGGCAGTTCGGTCGGGGCCCGGGACTACACCCTGGATGCCCTGCGGCGTCTGGGGGCCGATATCCTGGCCCACGGCGTGGCGATCAGTCCCGGCAAACCCACCATCCTGGGCCGCACTGGCGGCAAGCCGGTCCTGGGGCTGCCCGGACAGGTGGCCTCGGCCCAGGTCGTGATGCTTATTTTTGGTCTGCCCCTGGTGCGCCACCTGGCCGGGGACACGGTGGCCTTTGACAGGGAACCCGCGACCTTTCCGGCCGAGCTGTCCCGCAACGTGGCCTCCAAACAGGGCCGCGAGGACCATGTGCGCGTGCGCCTGGAACCGCGTCCCGGCCAGCCCCCCCTGGCCCATCCGGTGCTCGGCAAATCCGGGCTGCTCAAGACCCTGCTTCTTGCCGACGGCCTCGTCACCATCCCGGCTGACCGTGAGGGCCTGGTCGGCGGAACCGTGGTGCCGGTGCGGCCACTTTAGAGATGAGGTGCTGGGGTGGGGAACGCCTCCGGCGGCCAGGAGGGGCCGGGGGCCCCTCCTGGACTACCCCATTTGGGGGAGTGAAGTGTTTTCGAAGGAGCTTTTATGAAAGATGATAATGGGTTGTATTATTATCCGTCCCCGACCGAAAAACGGGTGCGCATGTATGTGCGCCGCCGCTTCGGCCAGGTGGAATTCCGGTTATGGAACCAGGAGTATCCCGAGATCTGGGACCGCCACGACTGGATTCCCTACGACGCCATCGAGGAGGCGGCGGCCGAGTACAAAAAGCGCAAGGCCGGTAGCGATCCCCTGGAGATGTATGACCTGAACGTGGCCGAGCGGTTGCTGGCCGATGCGGGGGAGCCGTGCGCCTAGGCCCGGACCTGCGCGTCTACGGCGAGATCCGGGGCCTGTCCGGGGAGGCCTGGGCCAGGCTTGCCCCGGACTGCCCCTTCGACACGGCGGACTATGCCGACGGCGTGCTCGCCATCGAGCACGAGGGCCGGTGGGTGGACGGCGAAGCCTTCCTGTCGGCCCTGGTCGCGGCGCTTGCCCCGGACGGGGAGGGCCATGCGGACCTGATCGACAACGAGGCCTGGACCATCACCCGGTGCGCGCTGGGCCCGGGAAAACTGGACTGCCAGACCTTCGGCCTGGACGATGTTCTGGAAAATACCAAGGGTGAGGGCAATCTTTAGCTTGACGCCCGGGCCCGGCCCACGTAGAAGCTCCTTCCCGCTGCGGGAAACCGGGGCGGGCCGGCGAGGCAGCCGCAAGGCGCTCGCAGGAATTTGAAAAAAAGGTGTTGACGGGCCGGTGTCGGTTGGGTAGATAACCCAGCTCGCGCACGGGAAACCGGGCACGACCGGATCGCGAAAGCGAAACGGACTTGAAAAAAAGTGTTGACGGGCCGAAGCGAGGGACGTAAAAGCGCACCTCCGCTTTTCGGGAAACCGGACACGGACCGAAGCGCAACGGCGCCTCGGAGCAAGATTGAAAAAATGTGTTGACGGGCCGCGAGCGGTCGGGTAGATAACCCGACTCCGCGAACGGGAAACCGCGACACGGCCGACTGAAGCGATTCGGTCGGAGTTGAAAAAAAGTGTTGACGGGCCGGACGGGCGAGCGTAGATACGCCCCTCCGTCGCGGAATCCGCGACACGGTCGAAGCGCAACGGCGCTTCGAAAGAAAGTTGAAAAAAGAGCTTGACGAGGTGGGCAGCGGGGCGTAACTTCCCCAAGCTCACGAGGGCCGCCCAAAAGCGGCCAGCTGCAACGGCAGCGGGGTCTTTGACAATTAAATAGCGAGTCGGGTGATTTCTGTAAGCCATGCTCAAGGTGCGGCAACGTGCCTTGGGTTTCAGCAAAAGGATTTGAACTGGAGAGTTTGATCCTGGCTCAGATTGAACGCTGGCGGCGTGCTTAACACATGCAAGTCGTGCGAGAAAGGGGACTTCGGTCCCTGAGTAGAGCGGCGCACGGGTGAGTAACGCGTGGATTATCTACCCAGACGTTCGGGATAACGGCGGGAAACTACCGCTAATACCGGATACGCTCCAATTTCGGTTGGGGGAAAGGCGGCCTCTGCTTGCAAGCTGTCGCATCTGGATGAGTCCGCGTCCCATTAGCTTGTTGGTGGGGTAATGGCCTACCAAGGCTACGATGGGTAGCTGGTCTGAGAGGATGATCAGCCACACTGGAACTGAAACACGGTCCAGACTCCTACGGGAGGCAGCAGTGGGGAATATTGCGCAATGGGGGAAACCCTGACG